>PJUI01000003.1_pt1 | contig 1111720 bp, 1052 predicted proteins | sample 1512201 | NCBI WGS metagenome assembly PJUI01 (sample SAMN08177670, study PRJNA422409) | Feces metagenome, whole genome shotgun sequencing project. | isolation source: Chicken feces (2) enriched on wood chips | host: Gallus gallus | place: USA: Madison | collected 2015-01-15
TATATCCAGTCCAAAACATATCTGGATTATAGCGGAATGACCCCAACAAAATCCTCTGAAACGGTCCAGTATTTTGATGGTTTGGGAAGACCCAAACAAATCATTGGTGTAAAAGCTTCTCCACTGGGAAAAGACGTTGTTACTCCTATAGAATATGATGCCTTCGGAAGACAGGTAAAAGATTACTTACCTGTTCCTCAATCAGGAACACAAAATGGGGCTATTATTCCCAGTCCATTAACCAATGCTTCATCCGTATATGGATCAGAAAAGATCTATGCAGAAAAAGTATTGGAAAACTCACCGCTGGATAGGATTCAACAGCAGGTACAAGTAGGAAATGATTGGGCGAACAAGCCTGTAACCTTTCAATATGATACTAATGTCAATGGAGAAGTTTTTCAATTTGCAACCAATACTACCTGGGTTAATAATGCTACTTCTTCTGTTTTAAGCTTACCAGGAACGTTTCCGGCTAATCAGTTATACAAAAATACAGTTACAGATGAAGATGGTAATATCAGTATAGAATACAAAAATGGGAAGGGACAAATCATTATGGCCAGAAAACATGATGGGACCTTTTATAATGATACTTATTATGTGTATAATGAATATGACCAACTTGCCTTTGTACTTCCTCAAAAAGCACTTTTTCAGCCTTTAACGGATACTTTATTAAACGATTTATGCTATCAGTATCGCTACGATGGAAGGGGCAGGCTTGTAGAAAAAAAGCTTCCAGGCAAAGGCTGGGAATACATGGTGTATAACAAGGCTGATCAACTCATTATGAGCCAGGATGCCAATATGAGGATATCTTCGAACTGGATGTTTACTAAATATGATAAATTTGGAAGAGTCGCTTATACTGGTATTTCAATAACTTCCCTTACAAGGCAGGCGTTACAAACCAATGCAAATGCCAGCACTAATCTATACGAATCCAGAAGTACAACTGCTTTTACAATGAATGGAATGCCTATATACTATTCCAATGCAGCTACTCCTGTAAATGTAGGGAAGGTCTTATCCATCATTTATTATGATTCCTATCCAGGGTACAGTTTCAATCCCTCCTTTCCTTCAACCATTCAGGGAGAACCGATATTGACAGGAGATCCATCTGTCAATGGGAAAAGCACCAAAGGGCTTCCTGTGATGAGTCTTGTTAAAAACATCGAAGATGATAACTGGACAAAGAGCTATACCTATTACGATACCAAAGGGAGAGCAGTCGGAAGTTATTCCATCAACCATTTGGGAGGTTATACCAAAACAGAATCCAGGTTGGATTTTTCGGGAGCTGCTCAAACCGTTGTTACCAAACATAAAAGATTAAATACAGACACGGAAAGAGTTATCACAGAAAACTTTACCTATGATCATCAAAACAGGCTGCTTGTTCATAAGCATCAGGTAGACAGTAATCCAGAGGAAATCCTGGCTCAGAATACTTATAATGAACTATCCCAGCTTGAATCCAAGAAAGTAGGAGGAATAGTTTTAGCTTCCCCACTACAAACCATAGATTATAAGTACAATATCAGGGGCTGGATAACTAAGATTAATGATCCCTCAGTTTTAGGAAATGACTTGTTTGGATATAAAATCAAATACAACCAAGTTGAAGGACTGGAAACTCCCAATTTAGATTTTCCTGATTTGAAAGTAAAGCCCAGATACAACGGCAATATTGCTGAAATAGATTGGAGAACCTCTACCGCATCTAATGATAACCTGAGAAGATACGGTTATGTTTATGATGGATTAAACAGGTTGACAGCAGGCTTTTACCAGAAAGATACGAACCCTTCTGCAAAAGAATATTTTGAAAAAATGGATTATGATCTGAACGGAAACATTACTAATCTGAAAAGGTCTGCCAGTTTGGGAGGAAATACAAGTGCAGCTCTTATCAACAATATGGCTTATACTTATCAGGGGAACAGGCTTACTTCAGTTAATGACATTATACCGAATTTTAGTGGATACATAGGGGGTGCTATTACATATGATAGTAATGGCAATATGATAGAGAACACTGATAAAGGAATAAAAATAACCTATAATTTCTTGAATTTGCCTTCTCTTTATACTTTGGGAACAGGCAGATCGAAATCTACTGTTAGCTATACTTACAGAGCAGATGGTGTTAAGCTTCGAAAAATATATACTCCAAGTTTGGGGCAGATAACAACAGATTATCTTGACGGATTTCAATATGCTGCCGATCCGGATTTATGCATAGGCTGCCCGGCACCTATTCCAGTACTTCAGTTTGTTCCAACTCCTGAAGGTTATTTTGATTTTGTGAAAAATAAGTATATTTACAATTATACAGACCATTTAGGAAATGTAAGACTGAGTTATACGAAAGGAATTTCAGGAGTGGAAGTTGTTGAGGAAAATAATTATTATCCTTTTGGAATGAAGCATAGTGATTACAATATCCTTGGAGGCAACTATACTTATCAATACAAGTACAATGGGAAAGAGTTGCAGTTGGAGACCGGAATGTATGATTATGGAGCGAGATTCTATATGCCGGATTTGGGAAGATGGGGAGTACATGATCCTTTAAGTGAATTGCAATTTGCTTATAGCCCATATTCATATGTTTATGGAAACCCTATAAGACTTAATGATTCAACAGGAATGATTGGAGAGGAAGATCCGCCAAAGAAAGGTTCTACTCCTAATAATCCTATTGAAATTGGAGAAATTAAGCTGACAAAAAATATAAGTGATTCTAAACTTTCATTTATGGGAATCCAAAGTTTAAATGCTTATCATGGTTCTCAGGATAGATTAGCTTTTGGTATCAGAAATAGTAAAGCAGCTCTTGCCACAGAAAAATTTGAAAGAAACCTCGCCTTTGCAATGGGAACATTTATGATGGGAGGGAGTAATTTAGTTGCTTCAGCAGGTTGGGCTACATTTGATACTTATATGAGTTATCAGGATGAGGAAACCCAGGGAGCAGTGGGAACCGTTCAATTAGCAGCACTTTTAATACAACTTAGACACGGAAATGTAAGTAAGATAAGTAATGTCTTAGACGCATTAGCATCAGAAAAAGGAATGATCATAAGTAATGGAGTGACTAAAAAAGGTGTCTTAAAAGTCGACTATTTATTTAATAGTGCCAATGATGCTAAAAATTTTGGGGCACAAGCATTAGGGTCTTCTAAAACAAGAATTTATAATGAATCTGGTAAATGGATTGGATGGGAAAATAAAGTCGGTGATCAAGTTTATTGGGGTCACGGTGATTGGGGAAAAGGAGTAGGAAGTTCTACTTTTCCACATTTAAATTATAATATTAACGGTCAAAAAGGACATTTGTTTTTAGGTAATAAAATTGAAAACAGAGGACAACTGTCCGAATTTAAGGCATATTTTAAATTAGGAAAATAAATTATGGATAATTTTACAAATAAGTTAAATGTAGTTTTTTCAAAAACTGGGGACTCTCAACTGCAGAGCTGTATTTATAGTAACGGTAAAGTTAATATAAAGGTTAACCTTTTTGATGACGAATTGTTGGAGATGGAGTTTTTAACTGAAATTTTGTACAGAAGAGAAATTAATCTTAGTGCCCCATTTAACATTGGATTTTTTAATTGTATAAAACTTTCTAACGTTTTAAAAGTGGAAAATAATCATTATACTTTTTCTGGAGATTTTATAACTATTATGAAAGCTCAAAAAAATAAACTAAATTTAGCTTTAGGTCTAAATGCAAATAAATATACTCATATGATCACTTTTTCAAATAGTAAGATTAATCTATCTTTCATTGTCTCTGAAGATGATATTTATAAATTCGATTTTAAATAGTATACATAATTTCACTGTTTTGATCCACATATCTCTAATGATAAAGATTCTATGTATGCTAACTCCCTTGCTGCCGCACGATTTTATCGTGTGACAGATAATAAATAAACCCTCGCATTTTGCGAGGGTTTATTCTTATGAGATTTTTTACATATCAAGCAACTTTTCCAGTTCATCATTTCCTTGATAAAATATCCGGTAAAATATTTTTTACGCTTATTTATTTCACCCTCCCTGGGTTCTGCTTCAGAAAACTATCCCACCCACTATAAGACTTCGTATCTGCAATAGTTCCGGAGTTAAAATGATGACACACCGCAACAGCCAGACCATCCGAGGCATCCAGATATTTGGTAGGAAACTCCTTAAGTTTTAAAAGGTTCTGAAGCATTCCGGCTACCTGTTCCTTGCTGGCATTTCCGTTTCCGGTGATGGCCATTTTGATTTTTTTTGGTGAGTATTCTGTGATGGGAATATTTCTGTAAAGGCTGGCAGCCATTGCAACTCCCTGTGCTCGTCCCAACTTAAGCATACTTTGGACGTTTTTACCATAAAACGGGGCTTCCAGAGCTACTTCATCAGGATGATATTCGTCGATCAGTGCTAAGGTTTTGTCGAAGATATATTTCAGCTTTGTTTCGTGGTTCGGATATTTTTTCAGGATCAATTCGTGAATGGAAATCATTTCCATTTTACTTTTCGTCACGGAAATAATACCGAAGCCCATAATCGCCGTTCCGGGATCAATCCCTAAAATTATCTTCTCTGAAATCATAGGTCAAAGATAAGATTTATTAATGTTAAAATAAGGAGTTACCCGTATCGGGATTACCTAAATGTTTTTCAGCAATAGGCACCCATTTCCCATCGTGGCGGAGAAGCAGGATTTTATCAACTAGAAATTTAGTTTTATAAGTTTTATCCTTATAAACTTCCCATGCTTTCATATAGTTTTCAGAGGTAAGATTTCTGTATCCTACCGTCATATGAGGAGTGAAAGATTTTCTACCAAAACTGAAATGCTGTATAACCCTTTGATGTAAAAGATTTAAGCTTTCATTAGCCTCGGGATGTACGAAGATCACCGGGTTGTTTGTATTGGGGAAACCTCCGAAGCCGTTCAATATGATTTCAAAAGGAGGAATCTCCGTATTTATTTTTTGAAAAGCGTTGTGAATATCGGCTTCAAGCTCCGGCTCTCTGTCAAAAGGTGACAGTAAAGTTATATGGGCATCATTCTTTAATGCCATCGAATTTCCATAGTTCAGGGCGAAGTCCTGTTTAAAAACTTTAACCTCGTCAATGATTTCCGGGGAAGGATAAATCGCAATGAAATACATTTTTTTCATACCGGGTAAATTAATGTTTTGCTTTAAGCTGTAGCAAGGTATTTTCCAGGTTATCTGTTATCTTTTTAATTTCCACATGAGGTTTGAAAGCCCAGCTTTTCCCCTTTTCTTCATCGGCTATATTAGATAAGATAATAACTGATGTTTTAGTCTTTGGATAATAAATATTCAAAGAAGGGGAGCCCTTTACATAACCGCTGTGAAAATAGCTTTCAGGACTTCCGATACGGATCATAATTCCATAACCGTAACCCATTTTTCCCAGAATGGCATGATGCCTTTCCGAACTTTTGGAAACAAACTGCTTTAAAGTTTCGGGCTTTAAAATTTTTCCTCCATAAAGAGCATTATTCCAGGCGTGAAGATCATCTATAGTTGAAAGAATGCCGCCGGCAGGAGTTCCTATTTCTTTTCCGGACAGACGCCTGGGCATATCCGGAACAACAGAAAATTTTGCCGCATTACCCAAATAAGCACTTGCAAAATGATCACCTTCAAAAATATTTCCTGTGGAAGAATTTTTCATTCCTGCTTTTTTGAACAGTTCCAGAACATTTTCATCATATGATTTTCCTGAAACAGCTTCTACAATCTGCCCCAATGCATTAAAACCATCGTTGGAATAGAAAAAGTCCGAGCCGCTTTTGAACATCAGTTTTCCCCCGAAAGTATTTAACCCTGAAGTATGATTTAAAAGCTGGTGAATAGTGATATTCTCATACTCTTTATTTTGAAATGACTTAAGATACCTGGATGCCTTATCATTCACATTCAGTTTTCCCTGCTCCATTTGGAGAAGAATAAGCGCTGCGGTAAATTGCTTGCTTACCGAGCCTATGGCAAAAATCGTACTGCTGTCGATCTTTACCTTGTTTTTAAAATCGGAATAACCGTTTTCTTTTCTGTATAGCTGAAGGGAATCTTTAAATACGGCAATGCTTCCGTTAAAATTGTATTTTTTAAAGACGGAGTCGATTTGCTGTTCCAGAAGGGTTTTCTGAAAAGCAGTAATCGTAGAATCTATCACTGCATTTTTGTCAACCGGTTTTTGGGAAACTTCAGTTTTACAGGAAAGCAAAAATAAGGAAAGCAAAAGAAAGGTGAAATTTTTTATCACAGGTGTTTTATTTAAATTAAAAAGTTACTGAACAGGGAACAATATCTATCTAAATATAAGAAAATCCCCTGAGGCCTCAAAGAGAAGCAAAATTTGTGCTAACCTAGCGTGCCTTTTTTATAAGTATTTAATATTTTTGAATAGATAATTTTACAACCATCATGAAAGAATATTTGAAAAGCGATTCAGAACAGATTAACCATATCCTGGAGATCATAAAAAAACAAGGAACCGAATACCTCAATACCCTTGCAGAAAGACCTACATCTGTAAACAATGATCTGATTTCAGAAAAAATGGATCTGCCGGAGTCCGGAGTCGGTACTGAATCAGCCTTAAAAATATTCAATGAGAGATTTGAGCCCATTATGGTCGGATCGTCAGGACCAAGATATCTGGGCTTCGTAACCGGCGGTACTACCCCAGCTTCTATTGCAGGAGACTGGCTGGCAACGGTTTATGATCAGAACACCCAGTCGGTGAAAGGGCAGGGAGATATTTCAGCCGGTATAGAGATAGAAACCATAAAAATGCTGCTGGATCTTCTTGGACTGCCGGAAAATTTTCTGGGAGGCTTTGTAACGGGAGCTACCATGTCCAATTTTACCGGTCTGGCTGTTGCAAGGCAATGGATCGGAAAAGAGCAGGGAAAAGACTTTGCCAAAGACGGAATTTCAGGAACGGTTAAAGTATTGGCAGCCACGCCTCATTCGTCATCCATAAAATCCCTTTCTCTTTTAGGGATGGGAAGTGGCAATATCGTAAAGATAAAAACAGCGGGAGAAAATCGTGAAGCCATCTGCTTGAAAGATCTTGAAGATCATATTGTACAGTTAAATGGTGAACCCTTTATTCTGATTTCAAGCGGAGGAACGGTCAATACCGTTGACTTTGATGATTTCTCAGAAATCCGAAAGCTGAAAGAAAAATATAAATTCTGGTGGCATATCGATGCGGCATTCGGCGGTTTTGCAGCCTGTTCGGACACGCATAAACATCTTGTTGAAGGTTGGGAAGAAGCCGACAGCATTACGGTTGACTGTCATAAGTGGCTTAACGTTCCGTATGAAAGTGCGGTGTTTTTTGTAAAAGAAGAGTACAGGATTTTACAGATAGAAACCTTTCAAAATTCAAATGCCCCTTATCTGGGAGATCCGTTGGAAAAATTCGACTATCTTAATTTTCTTCCGGAAAATTCGAGAAGGCTAAAAGCGCTTCCAGCCTGGTTTTCAATGATGGCATATGGCAGAAACGGATATAAGGCTATTATAGAAAATAATATTAAACTGTCAGAACAGTTTGGACAGATGATTGAAAAAAGTGATGCTTTCAAATTGTTAGCTCCGGTAAGGCTGAATACCGTATGTTTCACTTTAAAAGATGATACAAAGCAGGATCAGGTCAATAGATTCCTGGAATTGCTTAATCAGACGGGAAAAGTCTTTATGACCCCTACTTTTTATAACAACCATACAGGAATCAGGGCAGCATTTGTCAACTGGCAGACTCAGGAAAAGGATGTTGAACTGATATTTGACCTCATGAACAAAATAGCAGCAACGATAGGGTAGACCATTAGTCGCTATTTCAGAATCAGATCACAGAACCAGAAAACATATTCGCCATCTTCATCTTCCGGGCCGGATTTTGGCTTGGGATAGGTTTTCTTTACAGTTTCTCCGATTTCAAAGGAAACAGGAGTTTTAAAAACAGGTCCGTCAAAAGTAAAAGTGTGAAATTCTCCATTTTCTCCGCATGGATCAACGTTTTTAGGAAGGTCATTGATGAAATCCTGATCAATGATTCTTCCTGCAAAACTTTTATCGAGATACGTTTCATTCACACAGGTTACGATAGTTTTGAATCCAAGGTCCAGGAATTCATGGATAAGGTCGGTTGTGTTCTGTTTCCAAAGCGGAAATACAGCTTCCATTCCAATTGCTTTCAGCTGGTCTTCACGGTATTTTCTGAGATCTTCCAAAAAAATGTCTCCAAAAACAGATTGCGTAATGCCCATAGCCTGAATGTCTGATATCGTTTTACTCATAATATCACGGTATTCCTCCATTGACGGTTCTTTGGGAAGTTCCATTTTAATTAAAGGCAATCCCATATTTTCGGCCTGTTTTTCCAATAAAGATACATGAACACCATGCATGGAGATTCTCTGAAACTCTTTATTGATGCTGGTCAGCAGAGTAGTAATTTCAGTCTTGTTTTCTTGTTGGATTTTATAAAGAGCAAGAGCAGAATCTTTTCCGCTGCTCCAGTTGAAGACGGCTTTTGGTTTCATTTGAAAATAAAAAATCTCCCAAAAATAGGGAGATTCTGTGAATTATTATTTAACTTCTTTGATCGGAATAAATCCTCCATTGATGTAGTCAAGTTTTTGCTCAAACGGAACCGAAGTAGATTGTGAAGCCAGCAACCCGCCAATAATCCCGAAGAATGCGGAAGCAAGAACCACATCTCCTGTTTTTGCAGTTGATTTTATTTTTCCGGTAAAATAAAAATCTCCGTCTCTTTTTTCAGCCTTCACGAGAGCATTTTCTACAGGCAAATAAATATATGGAGAACCATTATAAACAATAGCAAATACATCATTTTTTTTAATTTCCTTTTCTTTACCTTCTATTGTTTCGTAAAGTTTAATGATTTTATTGGTTTTTCCGTAGAATTTTGCGCTGGAAATTGTTTTTTCAGACGGTTGAAGGTTTTTAAAAGAATTATAATCAGGATAAATTCCTTCCTTTAATTCCGGAGAATTATATAAATTTAATTTTTGTTTTTCAATTTCATCAAAATTTTTGAGGTCATTAAAAGTGTATCGGTCTGTTTGTATTGCTTTTTTAGAAACGTTTCTGCTTATAAAGTCACTTACCATTTCGCTTCCTTTTTTCATCGTAGCTTTGGTAACATCCATAGATGAATGATCAATAACTGAATCTATTTTGTCGAGATAAGAATAAGTTCCGTCTTCGTTTTTAGCAAACAAATAAGCTTGGAAGTAACAGTAACCGTGTTCACTAAAGGCTCCTGTAATTTCGGCGAAATACAATTGTTTTAGATACATTACAATTGTACCGTCATCTGTATTTTCACCATTAATGTTGTTTAATAGATTTTGGAATTGATCATTAAGATTGGTTGTAGGAACAACTCTTGCCTTAGTGTTGAATGCTCCTTTCTGAACAATTCCCAAAGATGTAGAGTCTATTCTGGCATCAATAAGTTTTATAGCTTTATAATAACTTTTGTCTAGTTTTTTATCAGGAAAACTGATTGAAAAATCTTCGGTTCTTTTTTGGGAATAAATAGAAACCGAAAACATGATTCCTGATAAAATTAAAGTAAATTTCAAAAATTTTTTCATTAATGTTAGGTTATAAATTTTTCAATTGTAAAAGTAATACTTATTAAGTTGAATCTAAATTAAAACCTCAAAGAAAATTCCTTGAGGTTTTAATTTATAAATTATTGATACGTTAAATAGTCAATAATGGTCTGTCCGGCTACGGATTACATATTTCTTCTGTATTTACCGCCCACTTCAAACAAAGCATTGGTAATCTGACCAAGAGAACAGTATTTTACAGCATCCATCATCACTCCAAATAAGTTTTGCTGGTTGATGGCAGCATGCTGTAATTGTCTTAAGGCTTCTACAGATTTATCGGTGTTCGATTTCTGGAAGTTGTGTAAATTTTCAATCTGAACCTGTTTTTCTTCTTCAGTCGAACGGATTACCTCTCCTGGGCGAACGGTTGGAGAACCGTCTTTTCCAAGGAATGTATTAACCCCGATGATCGGATATTCTCCGGTATGCTTCAGCCATTCGTAATGCATGGATTCTTCCTGGATCTTGGAACGCTGGTACATGGTTTCCATAGCACCAAGAACACCGCCTCTTTCCGTAATTCTGTCGAATTCTGCATACACTGCTTCTTCCACAAGATCCGTCAGTTCTTCAATAATAAATGATCCCTGAAGCGGGTTTTCGTTCTTCGCTAATCCTAATTCTTTATTGATAATCAGCTGGATAGCCATTGCTCTTCTTACAGACTGCTCAGTCGGAGTGGTAATAGCTTCGTCATAAGCATTGGTGTGAAGAGAATTACAGTTGTCATAGATCGCATAAAGCGCCTGAAGCGTCGTTCTGATATCATTGAAATCGATTTCCTGGGCGTGAAGAGAACGTCCTGAAGTCTGAATGTGGTATTTCAACATCTGGCTTCTTTCGTCTGCACCATATTTCATTTTCATGGCTTTTGCCCAGATTCTTCTGGCTACACGGCCGATCACTGAATATTCAGGGTCAATACCGTTGGAGAAGAAGAAAGATAAGTTCGGTGCAAAATCATTGATATCCATTCCTCTTGACAGATAGTACTCTACATACGTAAAACCATTTGCCAAAGTGAATGCAAGCTGGGAAACCGGGTTAGCTCCGGCTTCTGCAATGTGATATCCTGAGATAGAAACCGAGTAGAAATTTCTTACTTTTTCTTTAATGAAATATTCCTGAACGTCGCCCATTAATCTTAAAGCAAATTCGGTAGAGAAAATACAGGTATTCTGTGCCTGGTCTTCTTTTAAAATATCAGCCTGAACCGTTCCACGAACCGTTGCAATAGTTTTGGCTTTAATTTCAGCATAAACATCTGCCGGAATAACTTCATCTCCTGTGATTCCTAACAGCTTTAAACCTAAACCGTTATTGGAAGGAGGAAGTTCACCGTTGTATCTCGGTCTTTCTAAACCTTTATCGTCAAATTTTGCCTTTAAAACAGCCTCAACTTTAGATTCAAGACCGTTTTCAGCAATATATTTTTCAACATTCTGATCGATGGCTGCATTCATAAAGAAGGCAAGCAGCATCGGAGCAGGACCGTTGATTGTCATTGAAACGGAAGTCAATGCATTCACAAGATCAAACCCTGAATACAGCTTTTTGGCATCATCCAGTGTTGCAATCGACACTCCCGCGTTTCCGATCTTACCGTAAATATCCGGTGGTAAAGCCGGGTCCTGCCCGTAAAGCGTTACAGAGTCGAAGGCTGTAGACAAACGCTTTGCAGGCATTTCTGCAGAAACGTAATGGAATCTTCTGTTGGTTCTTTCCGGTCCACCTTCTCCCGCGAACATTCTTGTAGGATCTTCCCCTGTTCTTTTGAAAGGATAAATTCCTGCTGTGTAAGGGAATCCTCCCGGAAGGTTTTCCTGGCCTTTCCATTTGATCAGGTCACCCCAATCGTTGTATTTAGGTAAAGCAATCTTTGGAATTCTCAGGTGGGATAAAGATTCTGTTGAGGTTTCTACTTTAATTTCCTTTCCTCTTACGAAATAGGAATAAAACTCTTCATGGAAAGCCTTTTTCGTATCCTCCCAGGTTCTCAGGAAGTCAATGTTTTCCTGTTGAAGTTCCTTTTCAGCCTTTTGATATTCAGCATCTAAGGCTTCATTAGAAATTATTTTCTTTACTCCGTCAATATGATACATCTTTCTGGCAAGCTCAGCCTGCTTTTCAATGTTTTCATCATATATTCTGTTGTTCTCTACAATTTCGGAAAGATAACGTACTCTTTTTGGAGGAATAATGGTTACTTCGTCTGTAATTTCCTGTTCGGCAAAAGTTTTTAAGTCTAAACCGGAAAACTTATCGTTTACTTTTGAAATTAATCTGTTGTATAGTTCAGTGGTCCCGTGGTCATTGAATTGGGATGCCTTTGTTGCATAAACCGGCATTTCATCCAGTGGCTGTTCCCACAATAAATGGTTTCTCTGGAACTGCTTTCTTACTGCCTGAAGAGCATCAAGAGCACCGCGTTTGTCAGATTTATTTAAAGCCACTAGATCCGCATAATCCAGCATGTCAATCTTTTCCAGCTGGGTTGAAGCTCCATATTCAGGAGTCATCACATACATGGAAACATCTGCGAAATCAGATACTTCCGAACCGGATTGCCCGATCCCGGATGTTTCAAGAATAATAACATCAGGATGAGCTAATTTCAATACGTTTAATGCAGAGTGAATAAACGGAGAAACGGAAACGTTGTTTTCTCTTGTCGCCATAGAACGCATATAAACCCGCGGATCATTGATCGCGTTCATACGGATTCTGTCTCCCAAAAGGGCTCCACCAGTTTTCTTTTTGGAAGGGTCGATGGAAATAATGGCAATTTTTTTATCAGGATTTGAACGGATGAAACGTCTTACCAATTCATCTGTTAATGAAGATTTTCCGGCTCCACCGGTACCTGTGATCCCGATGATAGGAATATTTAAATCTTTTGACTTTTCATCAATTGCTTTTACCAGTTCAGGCTTTTCCTCTGAAAAATTTTCAACGGCAGAAATAATTTTTGCAATGCTGGTAGAGTTTTCGAAACTTATAGTATCCAAATCTTCTGCTGTAACCTCTTTTCCGGTTGCGAAATCTGACCTTTTTACCAGGTCATCAATCATTCCCTGAAGGCCAAGTTCACGGCCGTCATCCGGAGAGTAAATCCTGTCTATTCCATAAGACATCAGGTCCTCGATTTCTTCAGGGAGGATAACACCGCCGCCGCCGCCGAAAATCTTGATCTGCGGGGAGTTTTTCTCTCTTAAAAGGTCATAGATATATTTGAAATATTCATTGTGGCCTCCTTGATACGAGGTTAGTGCAATAGCGTTAGCGTCTTCCTGTATCGCTGTGTTCACAACTTCTTCAGCTGATTTGTCGTGGCCAAGGTGAATCACTTCACATCCTGTACCCTGGATCACGCGGCGCATGATATTGATCGCAGCATCATGCCCGTCAAATAACGACGCTGCTGTTACGATTCTTACTTTGTTGGTTGGAGTATATTTTTGGGTTTCCATAAAAAATCTAGAAAATTTCTGAATTTCCAAATATAACAATAAAATAAGAACCTTTTGATTTTGTTTAATTTATTGATTTTAAAGTTGTTATTGATGGTGGAGAGATTGGTTTTTCTCCTGCTTAACAATCATTCGTTTAAAAAGATGAGTAAAATCTCTATTTTTGCACTATTATATATATGGTATGAAAAAGGCTTTGATGTATTTTGCTTTAGGAACAGTTCTTAGTTTCCTTATTAATTATTTTTTTTACAGCTCTGACAATATTGTTCTCGATGTATATTATGCGCTGGCCTTTGGGATAGCATGGGGAATTGCCTATTATCTGGATACTCCCAATTTCACGCTGCCTCAAAAATTAGGTATTTCTTTTGTGGTAATGGGAATTTTGGTTGTAATAGGGACACTATTATTCAGCCTGGAGCTTGCGATTCCTTCTATACTTAAATTTTCAACGGTATTTGTTGCCTATTATCTGATCGCAAGTTTTAGAGGAAGTAAGTCTTTACGTAATTAATGCATCGTTATAAAACTGATATAGGATAATATCATAAGCATTAAAAGCAGACCAATAAAATTGATTATAAACAAGATTGACCCCTTGGCAATACTTATTCTTTTACTGTTTTCATAAACCCTGTGATGGGCAACAAAAAAATAAACGGAGGTATAAAAGAATAATGCTGTATAACATAATCCCATAATAATGGTCACTATTGTATAGTCTGGTAATACTGAATTCAGATGATTGCCAAGTATAAAGATTAAAGTGCTTAATAAAAGAAAAGAGAAATAATGAAGGGTAAAAATCCCATGATCAAAGTACCACCATCTTTTCTTACTGTGAAAAAGCCAGAGGAAAAAGGCAAATACAGGTAAATAGACGAAAAGAGCTTTAGGAAATGTATGTATAAAAGTCTCTACAAAACGGCCAATTATTTCTTTTCTTTTCAAGCCCCTGTCCTGTAAATGGAATATTTTTTCAGCAAAAGGACGCAGAGATTTGTAGTTTCTCCCTCCTTTTATACTTAACGAATCATATTGCTTCATTGAAGTAGCTCCCAATATTGCGAATTGATCTTTTTCGGTGCTTAAAACCTCTTTTTTGTCAATCAGATCTTCCAGGTTTTTCAATTTGGATATACTTTTGTTGACAATACTGTCATTTTTATTATTGCCCTCTACGAGTATTCCAGTCTTTACACTGTCAATTATTTTTGCAACTTTTTCTTTCTTATCCTCTTTTTCTTTTTGTATAGAATGTTTTTCTGTTGCTTCATTATCTTTATCTTCTGACCTTGAAAATAAGGAAGGAACAAAAAAGGTGATGAAACTGATGAAAATATATAATTTAACAGGGGCAACATAGTGTTGTCTTTTTCCGGAAAGATATTCCTTAGTAAGCATTCCCGGCCTGAAAAGGAGGTTTTTGATGGTTTGCCAAAACTGACCGTCATAATGAGTGAAATCCTCTATGAAGTGTGTGAAAAGGAAATAGAACGGCTGCCTGGTTTCGGTATTTTCCTGCCCGCAGTGTGGACAGAATCTTTCTTCTACTGTGTGTCCGCAATTCTGACAGGTTTTGTCTTCTCTGATTTTTCCGTGGCTCATGGATAGGGATATGGTTTTAGCGCAAATATAAAAATTTCGCGACATAAAATAATCATATCAGCAAGCTTTCAGGGAAATCTTTAATGTAAAGTTAATAAAGTAAGAGTTTAGCAATTAAACTCTTTACTTTATCATCTGTGTTTTTTAGAATCTTCGAAATGTTTTTCAACGGGGATCATTTTACAAGTTCTGTGCCAAAGCAAAGCAGTTGATGAAATCTATTAAAATCCGATCAAATTCAGGAGACAGTATAGATTAAATAAAATATGTTTTTGGGTTACAAAAATAATTTGTACCTTTGCACACCCTTTTAGGGGAAAATTATGTTTAATCTTTAACTAAAACGTGTGAATACATTAAGTTACAAAACTGTTTCAGCGAACAAAGCTACTGCTAATAAAGAATGGGTTGTGGTAGACGCTGAAGGACAGCCGTTAGGAAGACTAGCTTCTACGGTTGCAAAGATTTTGAGAGGTAAGCACAAAACGAACTTTACACCTCACGTAGATTGTGGTGATAACGTAATCGTTTTGAATGCTGGGAAAATTACGCTTTCCGGAAACAAGTGGGCTGATAAGACTTACATCTGGCATACAGGTTACCCTGGTGGACAGAAGTCTATGACTGCGGCTGAACTTCAGAAGAAAGATTCTTTAAAAGTATTGGAGAAATCTGTAAAAGGTATGTTGCCTAAAAACAGATTAGGATCTGCTTTATTAAAGAACCTTTATCTGTATGAAGGAACTGAGCACAAACATGAAGCTCAACAGCCTAAAACAATTAATGTTAACGAATTTAAATAATTAATTATGTCTATAGTTCACAAAATCGGAAGAAGAAAAACTTCTGTAGCTAGAGTTTATGTAAAACCAGGTTCTGGAAACATTACAGTAAACGGTAAAGATGCTAAAGAATATTTCTCTACAGACGTGATGGTTTACAAATTGAACCAACCGTTCATCCTTTCTGAGACTGTTGGTCAGTATGACGTTACCGTAAATGTTTTCGGTGGTGGTAATACAGGTCAGGCAGAAGCTATCAGATTAGGTATTTCAAGAGCTTTATGCGAAATCAATGCTGAATTCAGATTAGCTTTGAAACCAGCTGGTTTACTTACAAGAGACGCAAGAATGGTGGAAAGAAAGAAGCCAGGTCAGAAAAAAGCAAGAAAGAGATTCCAATTCTCAAAACGTTAAGAATTGCGATAAGCTTAAAGCAATATGCAATAAGCTATTTGAAAAACTTATTAAACTTTTTAACTCGCTTGAAAGCTTACCGCTTAATGCCTAAAGCCTAAAGCAAAACATTGCCCGTTACGTTTAGCATCCAAACGCTTCTCCCATCTAAAGAAGTTGTTGATTGTTTAAAAGACGGAAAGTAAACTAACAAAAACAGAAAACATGGCAAAAGCAAATGTAAAAGACCTTCTAGAGGCTGGTGTACACTTCGGTCACATGACCAGAAAGTGGAATCCAAATATGGCTCCATACATTTTTATGGAGAAAAACGGTATTCACATTGTAGACTTACATAAAACAGCAGTTAAATTGGATGAAGCGTGCAGCGCTTTGGAAAAATTAACTTCTGCAGGTAAAAAAGTTCTTTTCGTAGCAACTAAAAAGCAGGCGAAAGAAGTAGTGGCTAAGCACGCTGCTGAACTTAATATGCCTTATATTACAGAAAGATGGCCTGGTGGTATGCTAACGAACTTCGTTACAATCAGAAAGGCTGTAAAGAAAATGAACTCTATCGACAAAATGAAAAAAGACGGTACGTTCGAAACTTTATCTAAAAAAGAAAGATTACAGGTTGACAGACAAAGAGCTAACCTAGAGAAAAACTTAGGTTCTATCTCTGACATGGTTCGTCTTCCTTCTGCAATCTTCGTTGTAGATATCATGAGAGAACATATCGCTGTAACTGAAGCTAAGAAATTAGGTATTCCAGTTTTCGGTATTGTTGATACAAACTCTGATCCTAGAAAAGTAGACTTCGTTATCCCAGGAAACGATGATGCTTCTAAATCTATCGATATGATCTTAAACATCGTTTCTGATTCTATCAAAGAAGGTCAGTCTCAAAGAAAAGCTGATAAAGAAAAATCTAAAGAAGAAGGAGAAGTAGTATCTGCTGATAAAGATGCTGATTTCGATGCAGAATAATTAAAGATTTTCTTTAATATAGGAAAAACGCTGGATTTCGGTCCAGCGTTTTTTTATTGATGTCAATTACTCAACTCATCCAAAAAGAAACCCGCTCTGTAGAGCGGGTTTTATCTTAATTACTGATCTTTATAGCGTATGAAGTAGTAATGAATTTGTTAGCCTGATAAGATGAATTACAAAGCATTCCGGAGAGACTGTAATTTTTGTTTTTAGGGACCATGGTGTAGCCTACTTTACCGGAACCTATCGGGATTTTTTTTAAGAAACCGCTGCTGCTTACCGTAAGAACCATATTGCAGGGAGATTGGTTTTCCACTGAAATAGAAGTGTTGGGATTAGAAGGGGAATCCTCATTAAGAAGATCATTTAAGACGGCTGCAGTTTCAGGCTTATAGGTTTTAATAAGCTCGGCATATTCCCGTTCTGTATTGGCTGCAGAATTTCCGGTGTTTCCGGAAGCTGAAGGATAAGAAGTTCTTATAGGATAGCTGCCATAATATGAACTACAGCTTACAAGACTAAATGAAATAATGGAGAAAGCGAACAGCTTTTTCATACGGTTATTTTTTTGATCTTTTATTTTTTGAAGGGTTCGCGGGTGCTATTTCTTTTTGATCTTTTGGTGCCTCACTGTTTATTGGCGGTTTTTTTGTGCCCGGATTTTCAATGACTACAAATATACTTTTTTTTATGTCTTTCTGAGAAGAGTACTTTACATCGCATACATTACTGTTCAGTGTATAAGTACCTTTGTTGAGAACAATAAAATTCTCCCCGTGAGCAGGAACTGCCAGGTTATAGAAGTCTTTTCCTTCAATTCTCAGGATGATATTGCAGTCCGAGTTATTTCTGAACAGAAGGACGGCTTCTTTTTTGGTAATATCTTCATCAAACATAGCGTTCAGAAGCTTTACCGTTTTATCTTTGTGCTGATCGGAAGTTTCGGCAAGAAGCTTTTTAAACTCTTCAGCATCATTGGAACTGGAGTTTCTCATAAACCTGTTCGGAATGTCTGTCATGACAGGTCTGGCTTCCATAGGCTTGGCTTTGGAGGCTCCTTTTGTCCATTCCGAATTCTTTAAAGCAATAAGCTTGGGCTTTAGTACAAACCTTTTAGGGTCGTCAGGATGTGTATTCTTAAGATATTCTTCGATTTCCCTGATGTTTGTGCTTTTTAAAATGTCTTTTTGTTTTTTCTGCGCCGAAGCAGTACCCGAAGCAAGGATCAGGAAGAGGAGGGGCGTTAAAATTTTTTTCATCAATTTGTTTTTATTTCATCAGCTTATCCGGAATTTTATATAGGTGATGGTCTTTCCTTTAGCTGAGAAAAGTTCTTCATAGTAAGTTTTTATATCTCTCAGGTGTTCCGTGTTGGGATCATATTCGGGAGCACCGTAAATGTCGTGGTGTGCGGAAATAATTTCATAGCCGGCACCCTGCAGATAGCCTAACGTATAGCCATGCAGGAACTCCGAATCTGTTTTCAGATGGATAATTCCGCCCGGTTTGAGGAATTTTTTGTACCGTTCTAAAAAGTCAGGGTGGGTAAGCCTGTGCTTGGTTCTTTTGTATTTGATCTGAGGATCCGGGAACGTGATCCAGATTTCATCCACTTCATTTTCTGCAAAAAAATGATCGACAAGCTCGATCTGTGTTCTGAGAAATGCCACATTGGTCATTCCGTTTTCCACAGCTTCTTTAGCACCAAACCAGAATCGGGCTCCTTTAATATCTATTCCGATGAAGTTTTTTTCAGGGAAGGTTTTGGCAAGTCCTACTGAATATTCTCCTTTACCACAACCAAGTTCCAGTACAATCGGATGATCGTTTTTAAAGAAATCCTTTCTCCAGTTTCCTTTAAGGGAAAAACCGTTTAAGGCATCCTCTCTTGTGGGTTGGATAACATTTGGTAAAATCTTGTTTTCAGCGAATCTTGCTAATTTATTTTTGCCCATCGAATTATTTATAAAATCCTGCAAAAATAGTGATTTTTGCATAGATTACCTTGCCTTTTAAGGATAAAAGACAGGTTTCAGGGCATATTTACAGGCGGATTATTGTGTCGCAGAACTTCCTAAAGTAACCATAATGGCTTTTTCAATTGTTTTTTGGGAAGCATATTGGGCACCGCAAACAAGACTTGTGAAAAGATACTGCCCTTTATCTATAACAATAGTGCTGTCATCATGGGCTGGAACGGCAAGTCTGTATTTGGTATTTCCTACACTTTCCATTCTTACGATGATATTACAGTCAGAATTATTTTTGATAAGAACGATGCTTGTTTTGCTGGTCGGGTCGTTATCGAACAGTGAATTTAATATTTTTACTGTTTTATTCTTGTGTTCTACCGGATTTTCGGCCATCAGCATATTGAACTCTTCGGCTTCTGCATTAGGGATAGCGGCATTGGCAGCTGTATTCACCACAAAGGTGTTTTGGGCAGTACTTGGTGTATAAACTACCGTAGATTGTTTGGCGGCAAGTTCTGCCTTGTATTTGGCGATCTGTTTCTGTTTGATAATGGCGTTCATTTCATCGAAAGTGATCTTGGTAGAAGGTCTTCTTTTCAGCAGGGCAAGCATTTCCTGCATATCCTTTACCTTCTGGTCGGCAGGGTGGGCGTCTTTGATGTACTGCGTCATCATTTCCATGACCCTCGGCTTCAAAACAGATCTTCTGGGATCATCAGGGTGGGCGTCTCTGAGAAAAGCATTAATCTCATAGATATTTTTACTTTTTAAAATATTGCTGTAGTCTTTCCCCCTTTTCTGGGCAGACACATTAAAAAACAGAACAGAAACAAACAGTAAAAGTAATTTTTTCATTAACAAATATTAAATTAAAAGCTGATGTACTTTCTTAATTTGTGTTTTGAGGCAATTAGTTTATGGTAATAACGGAATACTATTGTTTTTATTTTTTATACTTAATAGTGAGATAAATTTAAACATAATTTTAAATAAAAAAGAAATGTACATTATAAATTATCAGATAATATACATTTCTTAAAATATCTTTATTAAGGTTTATTAATAACTTCCTGAAGATTCGAGGTTTTAAGCCTTTTCTGATAGATCGGAAGATATTTTTCAATAGGAACTTTTATCGCCTCAAAATTACCGGAAAGTACATAAGCTTCAATGTTTTCTGAAGTATAAACGAACTGAAGGAAGTTATCAATAAGGTTATCAGGAATTTTAAACTTGGCAAAATAATCCTTACCCAGATAATTTTTGATCTGCGTTACAGAATTATTCATCCTTTCATAAGCCATATACCGCTGTTTTTTCTTTCGGTCGCCCGAAAGGATATCATAGATGCTTTCCAGGCTGAAAGTAAGCCCTCCGTCCCTTAATCCTGCAACCGGAAGCTCCGGTGAAGTTCCGTCACCTTTAGGTTCAGGAAGTCCAATCACTTTTTTGATAGCAAGGCCTTTATCTTCTTTTCTTATAGAATTTACGTCATACCTGAGATTTCCTGTAGGTTTGAATCTGCTCAGTACAATCTCCTGAATCTCATAATAGGCAATTTTTAATTCAATGAGGTTTTTCTGCTGCATCATTTGTGGAGTAAGCTTTACATCTTTCCTTTCTGTGACAATGGAAGTAAAACGGATCACATCGCCGGGAGCTGCAGGAATATTATAAGTACCGTTATAGTCGGTAAGTACGGTTTTCTGAGTGTTCAGATTGGTTACGTAAACCTGGTTGAGATATAAGATTGAGTTGTCTCTTAAAAATACCTCTCCGGAATAGGTCTGTGCATTGATTTTTGCCAGAAAAATCAGCAGCAATAGGGTAATTAGCTTCTTCATATATTGGGGCAAAATTACGTAGAAATACAGCAATTTATACCTATTTAGATAGTGATTACAGGTTAAAGTTATATTAAACTTTAACATTAAACTGTTAATGAATGTTATAAATGTTTCATTAATAAAAAGATATGATGAAATTTAGAGTAAAATCATTCTATTCTTTATTTTTTACCAGGAGCCAGCTCGTATATTTTACGGAAGTGGAAGTGCCATATTCCGTCCAGGTAATAAAATACCAGTATGTTGCTGTAGGAACAGGTCTTCCGCCCATTCTTCCGTCCCAGATGTATCGGTTGCTTGGGGTTCCCCTGAAAACTTCGGCACCATAACGGTCGAAAATTCTGAATTCCAGATTCGGATTGCTCATTAAAGCAGAATAATCGATCTCATCATTGTGACCGTCACTATTAGGGGTGATGGTGTTAATCAGATTGATAATGGCAAACTCTTTATCTACTTCTCCGCATAATCTGGAGTCTCTCACAAATACGGTATGGCTTCCTCTTGGTACATTGTAGAAAACATTGATGCTTTGCCAGTTCACCCCATCCAGGGAATATTCATAAGGAGGTGTACCGCCAGTCACTCCGACTGTTACGGTAGAACCGTTAATTTCAATAGAAGCGATTGTAGGAAGAGGTGCTTCTGTAACATTCACATATTGTTTGTAAACACATCCATTGAAGGTAAGCTCTACCCAGTAACTTCCAACAGGTACATTGGAAATAGAAGGAGAAGTAGCGCCCGTGCTCCACAGGTATTTTTCAAAGCCTGGACCGGCATCCAGTTTAGTCGTTGCTTTTGAACAGATAACCTGATCCTTTAAAAGGTCAGATTTCTTAGGAGTTTTAATAGTAATTTTAATAGATCCTACCTCAGGACAAACGCCGCTTTTCTCAAATCTGATATAGTAGGTCTGTGTACCTGTAACGTTAACTGTACCTGATAAAGGATTGATATTATTCTGAGCATTACCCAGACTTACATAGAAAGTATAAGTTACAGTCGGATCTGTTGTAAACTGAGGGATAAACTGGGCAAGGTTGACTGCTTTTGTTCCATCAAGATCATCGTCACAAATACTTGTAGCCACTGCTGATGTTAATAGACTAACACGGGCTCCGATGCTGAACTGTAAAGGTTTCACAACAACGGCGCAGCCGTCCGGAGATTCCACCCTGATGTAAATAGTGGTTGTAGCCGTATAGCTCCAGTTATTGGGAAGTGTATTATTATTTCCTGCATTGGCATCAGCAAGAGAAGCATAATATCTTACGTTGGTAAAATAGGTAGGGTTATTCAGTACAATATTTGTTATACTGGACAGGTTCACGGTGACCGTTCCGTCCATATTATCATCACAGAATGTTCCGTTATAATTGTTTGTTATAATAGCCAGGTTATATAAAGAAAGGGTGATCTGGGCGATACTTTTGCAGCCCAGATTATTTTTTACCACTGCATAGACAATGGTTCCGTCTGGTGCGGTATAAGAATTGGGGGAGGTAATAAGTGCTCCGGGGTTTTCTGTCTGTGCATCTGCCAGGGTAGGATAGTAGGTAATAGTGACTGGTGAGTTGTTGGTTACATTGGCGGAAGTGAGATTGAAGGTTCCCTGTCCGTTGATATTACAAGCATGCAATGTAGCATTCGTGACAATAAGAGGTATAATATTGATGGTGACGGTTACGGTTTCACAGTCTGTAAAAACAGGATCATCTCCGCAGAAAGTATAGGTGAAAGTATCTGTTCCGGTAGTCCCGGGCGTATTGACGGAATAAGTAATAATGCCGGTCACAGGATTTATGACTGCCGTTCCCAATGTAGGGGCATTCACAATAGCAACAGTGGAAGGAACAGGTGTCTGTGCAGAGCTGCTGAATGTAGGGGTTATGGCTTTTGTATCACAGACATTATAGTTTGATGTGGTCAGTTTTGTACAGTTCAGTACTTTAAACTGTTCCGTTACCAAAGGAGCACATCTTCCCATGGTTACCGAGCATGTATAATATCCGGACTGCGTGGGAGTAATGGAAGCTCCTGTAGCTCCGGGGATAAGGTTTCCGTTCACATACCACTGATAGGTATCATAAATTACCGGGTCTATCGTAAGTACAATTCCCGGAACACAGTTTCCTCCTGATCTTAAAATAACAGGCTGTGTAGGAAAACCTGCAAAAAAGCCTCCATATCCTACAGCATTACTTCCTGCGGTAATTCCTGCAGTAACAGCTTTGTCGGAAATTACGGTAATCGTTCCGGTTACATTAGGAATGCCATAGGTCACCCAGTTATTGGTACCTGTCATGTTGAAAGGACCTGTAGTTGCAGGCGGAACCGCTCCGTTGACCGTAACATTGGCACCTTTTTCCGTAATAAGATTCAGCTTTGTAGGGATATTAAGGATTCCCAATGGGTTAGCTGTGGAATGCACAAAGTTTTCATCAATAAGCCCTAATTCATTGATCTGTTTGGGTAGATAGCAGTTCAGGGCCGGAATAAAGTTAAACCCTCCGGTTGCCACTTCACTTCCTGACACGGAATCCCCTGCCAGAACCTGATAAACGTAAGCGTTTTTGGAAGTTTTAAGATAAAGATTATAATGCCCTGCTCCCTGCAGTTTATATTTTGAGTTCGGAACGATATAATATTGTCCTGCATTTAAAGTAGTAAGGGGAGGAATTTCATCATTGACAAAGATTTGGGTATTGTCTTCCGTAGCAATAACAATGGCTCCCTCCATATTGGATCCTACGCTGCCGTTTCCTTTGACGAGGGCAAACTCGCTTCCAAGTCTTTCAACAGGGACAGACTGATCCATTAAGATATCCGAACTTGAAGGGAAATTTCCGGAATACTGGCCGTTGAAATTTCCATTGGTCACATTTACCGGTTTATTAGCAGTGATTTTAGCGCCAATAAAACCATCTGTATTTGTGGAACCTGAACCATCTATAATATAAGACTGCCCTTTATTAAGGGTAAATGTCATCGTAGGGTTTGTAGCGCCGGTGGTTCCGTTGGAAAACTGCACCGTTGGTTTATATCCGCTTATGGTAACTGTTGTGTTGTCCTCAGTGGCAAGAACACTGGCCATAAAATTTAAGATGGGGTTAACGACCGTTATGGGAGCATTGGCGGCATAAAAATTCTTTCCTGTGGAAGGTATTCCTTTAGAAGTGATAATCTCTGCATGATTGAATACGGAAAACCTGAGATTGGCATAGAAAGGGAAATCTGCTTGCAGATAGAGTCCTTTTGTAGTGGGAGTAAACAGATCTGCCTGAAGAGTTGTTATGATATATTTTCTGAGGACATCAAATTTCTGGGGATTGTTTTTACTGATGGTTACCGTACCGATCAGAAGGTTGTTATTGTAAATATTGACAGGAAAGGGAGTTGTTCTGTTGGTAGATAAATATAATTTCTGATAGGGACTGGGGCTTCCGCTTCTGTCCACCATGGGAGCAAACCAGTGTTCTCTGTCCAATTGACCGAAGGCAAAGGTGAAAAAAGAAAGTATAAATAAAAAAGATAAAATTTTTTTCATTCAGCTGAGGGAGTTTAACACAAATTTAATAATAAAATGGATTTATACCTTGAAAAAATAATAAAAAAACCGCGATGGTGAAATCGCGGTTTAAATGGTCAGTTTTTCAGGAATTACTCTCTGCTTTTTACAAGAATCCAGCCTGTATATTTTACTGCGGTTTGTTTTCCGGAAGGCTCATTCCAATGAATTTCAAACCAGTAGTTTCCGGTAGGAACCCTTTTGCTTCCGCCTAAAGTTCCATTCCATTTATAGCCGTTTGATTGATCTCCCTGGAATATTTTGCTTCCATATCTGTCAAAAATGGTAAACTCTAAATTCTTCTTACCTGCTAGTAAAGAATAGTCCAGAACATCATTTACCCCGTCATCGTTAGGAGTAATAGCATTGATCAGGTTAGGAATAGTAATTTCCACTTTAATAGGATCGCAGTTATAACTGTCTTTTACATATATCGCAGGTGTGCCTCTTACCACATCAGTAAAAATGTTGGAATCCTGCCACTGAATATTATCCAATGAGTACTGGTATGGAGGATTTCCACCTATTGCATATACTGTAACTGTGGTATTTGAAACATCAATGCTGGAAACTACAGGCTGTTCGGATGCATATACTTTTACGGTTTGCAGGGTAGTACAGTCGCCGGTCTTCAGCTTTACCCAATAGGTTCCGACGCCAACATTACTGATTGCCTGTGTAGTGGCTCCGGTACTCCATTCATAACCGTTGAATCCCGGCCCGGCGTCAAGCGTTGTTTTATCTTCCACACAAATAATCTTATCAACAAGAACAGCAGATTTAACCGGAGGAAGAACAGTAAGGGAAACTTCTGCAATTCTGTAGCAGCCATTCGCGTTGATTACTTTTACATAAGCAACTCCGGTAGGGGCAATATAATTGGCAGGGTTTAAAATTTCATTCGTACTGTTATCTGCATCCGTAGGAGAAGGATAATATTTCTTGGTAACTCCTATCTGTGTCGTTACTGAAGCGTTGGTAAGGTTAAATAAACCGGTCGCCGGATTGGCTTCCAGATAACATGCTCTTAAAGAAGCATTGGTCACGATCGGGCTTTCGGAAACCGTTAAATTTAATGTTACTTCTTCACAGTCTGTAAAGTCAGGGTTATTTCCACAGAACTTGTAAACAAAAGAGTCAGGTCCCACATAATTATAGGCGGGAGCATAGCTGATAACTCCTGTAGCAGGATCAACAACTGCATTACCGTTAACTGGTGGTGTAACGATGATTACACTGCCGGGTACTACAGACTGGGTAGAATTGCTGAATGTTGGAACAATCAGCTTAACACCATCACAAACCGTTTGATTTAAGGTAGTTTCCGTAAGACATGTGAATACCTTGTACACCGGAGTGGTTATTGGAGGGCAAGAACCGACCGTTATTTTTACAGTATAATTACCCGATTGTGTAGGGATATAAGAATTGGTTACAGCTCCGGTGATAGGAGTGCTGTCCCTGTACCACTGATAAGAATCAAAACTGTCATCTACTTCCAGTACAATTCCGGGAATACAGTCGCCGGTTTGTTTGGCAATCACAGGAATGGAGGAGAATCCGGCGAAATATCCGCCATAGCCTACCACACCGCTTCCGCCGGAGATTCCTGCAGTTACAGCTTTTGAAGAGGTAATCGTTACGTTTCCTGTAACATTCGGTACGGAATAAGACACCCATGATGAGGTTCCTAATATGGGATAAGGTCCCTGGGCTGCAGGGGGCGTACCGCCGTTTACAGTAACTGCTGCCCCGGTTTCTGTGAGAATATTTAACTTAACATTATTGGTAGTAGGAGGCAGGATATTAATGTTTCCTATTTCATCAATTTTTCGGGGAAGGTAGCAGTTCAATGGAGGGATATAATTGAATCCCACTGTAGCATTACTGTTGGCAACACCTGCCAGCAGCTGGTATACATAAACGTTTTTGGTTGTTTTAATGTACATGTTGTAGTGATTATTACCCTGATTGATGTAATTATTATTGTTGAGTTTGTTCACCCGGTAGCTTTCTCCTTCGTTTAAGGTTATTGCCGGTGTTGCTCCATTGTTGATGAATACCTGCGTGCCTCCTTCTGTGGCAACAATCAGGGCATCTTCCATTCTTTCACTAATATCTCCGTTTCCTTTTACAAGAACGAATTCATTTCCCAATCTGTCAGTAGGAACGGATTGGTCCATGACGATATCTGCCCCGTCAAAAAAAGAACCTGGCGGAATGATGGCAAACTGCCCGTTAAAATTTCCGTTAGTCACAGAAATAGGTTTGTCAGCCTCTATTTTGGCACCGATAAAACCTTCTTTGTTTCCTGCTTTATCACCAACCCCTTCAATGATATAGGACTGGCCTTTATTGAGGGTGAATGTAAGAGACGGATTGGTTACACCGGTCCATCCATTGCTGAATTCCACATTGGAAGAATAGTCTGATACGGTAACTATAGTATTGTCTTCGGTAGCCATTATACCAGTAGTGAAATTCAGTGCAGTTACAGGATTTTCTATAGGTGAAACTACTGCGTAAAACTTTTTACCGATTCCTGCTTTTCCTTTGGAGGTCAGGATCTCACCGTGGCTGCTTACAGAAAACCTGAATGTGGCAAAATAAGGTTTTGTCCCTTTTGTGTACAATCCTTTGTTTACCGGAGCAAACATTTCGGAAGTATTGCTGATAGTGATATTTCCTAAAGGAATGGGAAATGTTTGGGGAGCACCTTTGGCTACCGTCACGGTTCCCAGCAGAATGTTGTTGCTGTAAATTTCTACAGGAAACGGAGTAGTGGAATCGGTAGAAAAATACAATGCCTGTTGAGGGCTGAGAATGTTGGTGCTTCTTGCCGCCATCGGAGCAAACCAATGTTCCGTATCTCTTTGCGCAAAAAGCGGATTAGCTGCTGTAAACAGCAAAAGAAAAGCTAATAAAAATGTTTTCATATATATGGGAATTAGGATTGGCGCAAAAATAGGAGAATATTTCCAAGTGATATTGTAAAATGTGTAAAAAATACCGATTTTTTCTCAAAAAAAAACCGCGATTTCAAATCGCGGTTAACTATTTTTGCTTAAAATTGGTTATTCAATGTTTTTAACTAAAATCCATCCGGTGTAATAAACAGGGGTTTTTTCTTTATTGGATTCATTCCAGTTGATATGATACCAATAGGTCCCGGTTACGAGTTTTTTGTCAAAATGTTTTCCGTCCCATTTGTAATTATTGAATTTATTTCCGGTGAAAATCATATTTCCATATCGGTCATAAATTACAAAAGAAAGGTTTTCTTTATAGGCCAGCTCGCTGTAATCAATAAAGTCATTTTTATTGTCACCGTTAGGAGTAATAGCATTGACCAGATTAGGAACCGTTACTTCCACTGTAGTAGGATCACAGTTATAAGCATCTTTTACGTAGAAAATATGCTGGCCTCTTGTAAGTCCTGTGAATACATTGGAATCCTGCCAATTGGCTTGTGTATCTACAGCATATTTGTATGGAGGTTTTCCACCGTCTACAATTACTGTTGCTGTTGTGTTGGATATTTCAATCTTGGTGATTACCGGATCTTCAGCTTTTTTTACTCTTACAATTTGTGGAAGTAAACATCCGTTTTTGCCCAGAATGACAGTGTACTCTCCAATACCTACATTTTGGATGGAAGAAGTCGTAGCTCCGGTGTTCCATAGATAAGAATCGTATCCGGGACCTGCATCCAGATTTGTAAGGCCGTCTGCACAGATATACTGGTCAACAAGAACCGGTGATTTTTTTATCGGAAGAGCAATCAACTGAATTTTTGCAGTTGCTATACATCCTTCGTTGGTGGTAACTTTTACATAAACATATCCTCCGGCAGACGGATAATTTGTAGGAGTAGTAATTTCGTTGGTACCTGCAGTAAGGTCAGCCAATGTAGGATAGTATTTTTTTATTACTGCATTATAGTCGGTAACGCTTGCTTTAGTAAGATCAAAATAAGCGTAAGGATCTACATCATACTGGCATGCCTTAAGTATGGCGTCTCTCACTACGAAAGGTACTACGGTAAGATTTAAAGTAACCTGCTCACAGTCGATAAATTCAGTAGCATTACCACAGAACTTATATACGATCTGATCCGGACCATAATAGTTGGCTGTAGGAGTGTAGGTAATTGTCCCGTTTGAGTTTACTACAGCTGTACCATGCGTTGGTGCAGTAATAATAACCAGTGTGCCCGGTACCGGAGTTTGTGTTGAAGAGGTGAATGCCGGTGTAATTACCTTTGTAGAACATGCACTCAAAGTTTGTGTAGTCAGTTTTAAACAGGTAAATACTTTATAGATAGGGGTTGTAACAGGAGGACATGAGCCCATTGTTACTTTTACAGTATAGTTTCCTGAGGTTGTAGGTGAGAATGTATTGGTTGTTGCTCCCGGAATAGGTGTTCCGTTTAAGAGCCACTGATAACTTTCATAGCTGTCATCTACTTCTAATACAATACCGGGTGCACATTCGCCTGTTTTTTTAGCAATAACGGGAATTGATGAGAAGCCTGCAAAATAACCACCGTATCCTACAGCTCCACTTCCCGCAGAGATCCCTGCTGTAATTGCTTTTGAAGATGTTACAGTAACATTGCCTATTACATTGGGAACAGTATAAGATACCCAAGCCGTAGTTCCTGTTATAGGGAAAGGTCCTTGCACCGTTGGAGCAGGAGCTCCATTTACAGTAACATTAACGATTGCTCCAGCTTCAGTAATCATATTTAGTTTAATATTTTTTGTACCACTGGAATTGGTTTCAGGAAGTTCATTGATCAATCCTATTTCGTCAATTTTTCTAGGCAGGAAGCAGTTCAAAGGTGGGATATAATTGAATCCTTCCGTTGCTGTACTATTGGGAAGACCTGCCAGAAGCTGATAAACATAAGCATTCTTTGAAGTCTTAATATGCATATTAAAATGAGAGCTTCCCTGATCAATGTATGGGAATATATAGGTGTTGTTGGGTCCTTGCCCCACTCTCATCCATTGTCCTTCATTCAGGGTTTGAACTGGAGTGGTAGAGCCGTTAAGAAATACTTCCGTGTTATCTTCAGTTGCAACAATTATTGCATCTTCATCTCCGTCATCGCTATCCCCGTTTCCTTTTACAAGGGCAAACTCATTTCCTAGTCTGTCAGTTGGAATGGTTTGGTCCATAACAATATCAGAACCACCTAATCCTGCACTTGGAGGAAGAGCAAACTGCCCGTTAAAGTTACCGTTAGTAACTGATATGGGTTTGTTGGATACTATTTTTGCGCCAATAAAACCGGAAGCGTTGGTTCCACTATTTTCCCTCCCTTCTATAATATAAGCCTGTCCTTTATTAAGGGTAAATGTAAGCGTGGGAGTGGTAGTCCCTGTACTCCCATTAGAGAACTGTACTCCTGGGTCATATCCGGAAACAGTAACCGTTGTATTATCTTCGGTAGCCAGAACACCAGCTGTAAAATTTAAAAGAGTGAAATTTTGCGTCATTGGACTAGAGACAGCATAGAATTTTTTTCCTGTACCTGCTTTACCCTTAGAAATTAATATTTCTCCATGGCTGGTTACACTAAATCTGAAATTAGCATAATATGGCTTCGACCCTTTAGTATAAATTCCTTTACCAATAGGTACAAACATCTCTGTGGCATTCGATGTAATCATTGTAGCTGTTGTAATATCAAATACTTTAGGATCCCCCTTCATAATAGTTACCGTCCCAATCAGTACATTGTTGCTGTATATTTCTACAGGAAACGGAGTTACAGAATCTGTAGAAAAATATAATGCCTGTTTAGGACTGTTGAGCGCATTGGATTTAGCCGCCATAGGAGCAAACCAGTGTTCCGTATCCCTTTGTGCAAAGAGCGGATTAATTGATAAAAGAAATAATACTAAGCTGAGTAGAAATCTTTTCATGTGTGTGGAATTAGGATTTCTACAAATTTAAAATAATATTTGAAATAGTGTTAAATAAATATAACAAAAGTTAAAAATTAATCACGATTTTTAATCAAAAGCCATCCGGAATATGAAACTGGTAATTTCGTGTCAGGCTCCGTCCATGTGATGACATACCAATAGGTTCCCGTAGGAAGGTTTCTTCCGTTTACTTTTCCGTCCCAGATGTAGTTCTTGTCAGATGATTTGTAAACAGATAATCCATAACGGTCTGCTACTTCTATTTTCACATTCTGCTTGATTCTTAAATCGGAATAATTAAGAACATCATTCAGCCCGTCCCCATTGGGTGTGATGGCATTAACGAGGTTCAGGATCAGAAATTCCTTGGTGACCGGAAGGCATCCGTCTGAACCCAGTACAAATACCTTGTGTATTCCTCTCGAAAGTCCGATGAAAACATTGGAAGTCTGGTAATCAATTCCATTCAGGGAGTATTGGTAAGGAGGTGTTCCTCCGGTTACGTAAACCGTTGCTGTAGAACCTGATGTCTCAATTTTGGTGATTGTGGGAGTTTCAGCAGTTGTTACACTTACAGTCTGACGGTACACACATCCGTTGAACCCAAGATCCACATAGTAATTTCCAGCTCCAACTGTGATGCTTGGCGTTGTAGCACCATTGCTCCACAGGTAAGATGAGAATCCCGGTCCTGCATCAAGTATTGCTTTTTCATCAGGGCATACTACCTGGTTGTGAAGGATGCCGGACTTTTTAGGATTTTTTAAAGTAAGCTTAAGAACTCCTGTATTTGGACAGTCTGAACTATTTTGAAATCTTACATAATAGGTATGAACAGAAGTAATATTTTGCGTGAAAGAAATAGGATTTACTCCTGCCTGCGCATCAGCCAGTGAAGTATAAAATGAAAGGGTTACTGTAGGATCTGTGGTAAATAAATTCTTATAATCATTAAGATTGGCCGATTCAGATCCGCTGAGATCATTGTCGCAGACATCTGCGGCAACAGAATTTGTTATTAAAGTGATTTTGTTTCCGATTTTAAAATTAATCTGTCCAAAAACCGGAGGACAGTCGCCAACGTTGGCTGAAACCCTTACATAAACAGTAGTGTTGGCGGTATAGCTCCAGTTTGCAGGAAGAGTATTGTTGTTCCCTGCGGTTGCGTCTGCCTGAACAAGATAGTATCTTACGGTGAAATTGGCAGGATTGGTTACAATCTGTGGTGTTACAGAAGCAAAGTTTACATTGATAATACCGTCAAAATCATTATCACAAAGGTTTGCATTGAAGTTTCCGGTATTTATATTAGGGGAAGGGTTCAGTGTTAATGTAATCTGGGCTGTCCTGGAACATCCGAATGCTGAGGTCACATTAGCGTAAACTGTTCCTGCAGGTCCTGAATAGGCGGCCGGGTTTGTGATTGAGCCTGTTAAATTGGAGTTCGTATAATAGGTTACTGTTGTACCTGTATCAGGACTTAAAACTGCAGAGGTAAGGTTAAAGGTTCCGTTCCCGTTGATGTCTGAGCATGAAGACATAGCTGCATTCTGGGTTTGAAGAACATCAATATTTACCTCCACTTTGAAGTATTCAAAATCGGCCGGACTGCCATTTCCATTAATATAATAAACAAAAGAATCCGTTGTGTCTGTTGTAAGCCCGGTATTCGGAGTATAAGTAATTTGCCCTGTTACGGGGGATACTGTGGCTGTTCCTGAAGAAGGGGCGGAAACAATGCTTGTATTGACAGGAACAATCGTTTGTGTTGAACTTGTAAATGCAGGAGTGATTACTTTTGTGTTACATGATCCAATATTATAGATTGTTGTTGTAATCGGCGGGCATTTAGTATGATAATAATTGTCTGTAAGTAATGACCCGCAACCGCTTTTCGCAACAGAGCAAGTATAATTTCCTGTTCCGTACAATTCTGGGTCTATAGAATAAGATGTAGCTCCTGGAATAAGATTTCCGTCAAGATACCACTGATAAGAATCATAAGAGTTATCCACCTGTAATAAAACACCTGTATAACAATCTCCTGTTTTTGAAATTACTGGAACTGATGAGAACCCTGCAAAATATCCTCCATAACCTACTGCACCACTTCCTGCTGCAATTCCTGCAGTTACAGACTTGGTTGAATTCACAGTTACAGTGCCTGTAATGTTGGGGACTGTATAGGTTACCCAGTTTGGATTTCCATTCACAGGATAAGGTCCGTTTGCTATAGCAACAGGATTCCCATTTAAGGTAACTGTTGCTCCGGTTTGAGTAATAATATTTAATCTGGCATTAAAATTCTGACTTCCAATCTGATTGATAAAACCAATTTCATCCACTTTATTTGGCATAAAACAGCTTAAAGGTGGAATAAAGTTCATTCCGCCTGTCGCATATTCATTACCCCCTGTTGTGCTGGAAACCCCTGCCAATAATTGATATACATAAATATTGTTATTAGCCGAAATGCTCATATTATAATTGTCACCCGCTCCATGCTGTACATAATTTATGCTAGGAACCATATAATATTGTCCTTCGTTTAATGTAATGCCTGTAGGAATTCCATTGACGGTAATGTTAGTGCCGTTTTGTGTGGCAACAACTAAGGCGGTTTCCATTTCAGAAAGGATTGTTCCGTTTCCTTTTACGACAACAAATTCTTTTCCTAATCTCTCAATAGGAACTGCCTGGTCCATCAGAATATCATTGTTGGTAAAATTTAAGCTGGTATAAATTCCGTTAAAGTTTCCATTTGTGACAGACACAGGTTGTGATGCCTGAATTTTTGCGCCAATCAACCCGTCAAGATTATCCATGGAATCTGTACTTAGGGCATCCATAATATAAGATTGTCCTTTATTTAATGTAAAAGTCCTGGTAGGGCTTGAAGTTCCGTCTGAAAAAATTACATTTGGATTGTAGCCGGAAACAACTACAGTAGTATTATCTGCGGTTGCGGTAATTCCTATTGTGGAGTTTACATAAGCTGCTGTACCTGTTAATGGAGCCATTCCTACGTAAAATGTTTTTCCAAGTCCCGCTAAACCTTTTGAAGTAATAATTTCAGCGTGGTTGGGTACAGAGAATCTGTAATTAGCAAAGAATTTTTTAGGCCCCTTTACATTTAAACCCATCGAATTTGGGATAAAAAGATCTGATTGATTATTTGTAATTAAAAAATTATTGGGAATACTGACCTGAGCCGGACTTCCCTTACTAACCTGAACCGTTGTGTAAAGTACATTATTGTTAAATATTTGAACATTAAACGGAGTTGTCTCGTTCGTTGAAAGATATAAATATCCCTGAAGCCCTACCATTCCAGATTTTGAAGCCATCGGTGCAAACCAATGATCGGTATCAAGCTGTGCATTGAATAATAAACAAAGAAAAGTACAGATAGTTAGTAGAATTTTTTTCATTTTTCTCAATAAGGGATGCAAATGTAAGTATTAAAAATCAATATTTTACATAAAATTTAATGATGGATTTCTATAATGTTCACTATTGTTGAATATTTAATATTTTATGTTGTCTGAAACTTGATATTGATAAATAAAAATCCCGGTGAATTTCACCGGGATCAGTATTCTTATTTAAAAGATAATTAAGCTAAGCTTACTCTTATAAATCCTGTTACTTTAAGGTCTGCATTTACAGATTTTACATAGTCAGCTACAGAAATAGAGCTGTCTTTGATGAAATCCTGGTGTACCAAAGTGTTGTCTTTGTAGAATCTCTGCATTTTACCTTTAAGGATGTTATCGATAATGTTTGCAGGCTTACCTTCTTCAGTAAGTTTATGTCTTTCGATTTCCAATTCTTTGTCGATCGTTTCCTGAGAAACTCTGGTTTCGTCAAGAGCGATTGGGTTCATTGCAGCAGCCTGCATAGAAACAGATTTAGCCACTTCGTCAGCTCCGTCTACCTTAGCAGAAAGTGCGGTGATAGCAGCGATTTTGTTTCCAGCGTGGATGTAAGCACCCAGGTAAGGTCCTTCGATTCTTTCGAATGCCCCGATCTCGATTTTCTCACCGATAACTCCTGTCTGCTCGATTAATTTATCAGCAACAGTAAGTCCGTGGAAGTCTGTAGCTAGAAGTTCTTCTTTAGTAGCTGCGAAAATAGCCATTTCAGCTAATTCGTAAGCAAGCTCGATGAAGTCTTCGTTTTTAGCAACGAAGTCAGTTTCGCAGTTTAGAGAGATAATCACCCCTAGAGTGTTGTCTTCGTTTACTCTTGCAATTACTGCACCTTCAGAAGATTCTCTGTCAGCTCTGTTTGCAGCAACTTTCTGTCCTTTTTTTCTAAGGATATCTACTGCTTTTTCGAAGTCTCCTTCTGCTTCAACTAAAGCTTTCTTGCAGTCCATCATACCTGCACCTGTTTGGTTTCTTAATTTTGCTACGTCTGCAGCAGCTGGTGTATAAGACATAATATGTATTATTTTTTTATTTAAGATTAGTATTAATTTTTAGCTTAATTTTAAAGCAGTGCAAAGATAATGATTTTAATGATAAACTAAAAAATGACTTTTCACGTTATTGATATATTTAATACTATTTTAAAGACTTGATTAATGAAAAAAAACTTTCTACTTATATTTCTATGCATTTTTGCCTTAGGTTTCTCCCAAAAAAAGAAAAAATCGAAAACCAAGGCAGTCGTAGAAAAAGAAACGGTAATCATCTACACGGAGCAGGATGCTGAAGCTTCTAAAGAGGCCAGAGTGATTGCCGGTTTCCTGAAGCAGAATCCCGGACATGCGAAAACCGATTATTTTAAAAGAAAACTTATTGAAATGATTATGGCGGATAATTCTCCTGAAGCCAAACCTACCATTAAACCGATCAGTAAAGAGAAAATAGAAAAAATTGTTCAGAATAATGAGCTAAACAGCGGTAAAGTAATAGCGGCCAATAAAACATCTGCTGAAAATAAGAACACGGATAAAGTAAATGATGCTATCAATGCTTTGAAAGAAGAGAGGCTGGCAAGCGTTGGTTCAGTAAGTTCAGCCAAAACTGCCGGGGTTGCCAAATCGGAGCCCAGTGAAGCCAATAAAAGAACGGCAGCAATGCTTACCCATCTTTTCAATAATGATATGAATAAGAATGAGGCTTATGTCAATATCAAGAACAGGTCCAGCTGTAACCTGGTGGTGAAGATCAGCGGAAAAAAATATTATAATTTAACCGTTCCTGCAAAAGGGCAGAATTTTATTCTGATCGATAAAGGGGAATATGTATTGACCACAATGGTGTGTGATGCAAAATATTCCTCAATAAAGAAAGTGACCCAGGATATTGAGATTGCACTCAACGTAGCTGATTAAGATCAATTAAAACTAAACTATAAGTAAAAACGGTTAAGAAATTTCTTAACCGTTTTTTATTTTTATCCTTTAAACTGTCCCATTGCAATGAATTTCTCCTGCCTTTGGGTTTCAAGTTCCTGTCCTGAGAACTTTGAAAAAGCTTTAATATTCTGTAAAATAGAATGCTTAAGATTCAGATAAGCTACTTCAGGATCATACTGAGCACCTCCAAGAGGTTCCTCAATAATACCGTCGATGAATTTTTCTCTTAAAGCATCTTGTGGGGTAAGGTTTAATGCATTGGCTGCATCTTCCTTGTGATCCCAGTTTCTCCATAAAATAGAAGAGCAGCTTTCCGGTGCAATTACGGTGTACCATGTGTTTTCAAGCATGTATACTTTGTTTCCTACACCTATTCCCAATGCTCCGCCACTTGCTCCTTCACCGATGATATAAGTGAAAATAGGCGTTTTAAGCTGAACCATTTCGAAGATATTTCTGGCAATCGCCTCTCCCTGGCCTCTTTCTTCAGCTTCCAGTCCAGGATAAGCTCCCGGTGTGTCTACTAAAGTTACTACAGGAATGTTGAATTTTTCAGCAAGCTTCATCAGTCTTAAAGCTTTTCTGTATCCTTCAGGATTCGGCATTCCGAATCTTCTGTATTGTCTTTCTTTGGTTGTTCTCCCTTTCTGGGTTCCTATGATCATTACTTTCTGACCATCCAATGTAGCTAAACCACCAATCATTGCAGGGTCGTCTGCGAAATTTCTGTCTCCGTGAAGTTCCAGGAAACTTCCTTTGTCTACCATTCCATTGATATAGTCAATTGTATAGGGACGATCCGGGTGACGGGATAGTTGTACTCTCTGCCAAGGGGTAAGGTTTCCGTAGATTTCTTTTTTCTTTTCCAAAATCTTATCCTCAATCTGGCTGCATGCTAATTTTACATCAACACCACTTTCTTCTCCTACCAAAGAACAAGTCTGAAGTTGATCCATCAGATCTTTTATAGGAAGTTCGAAACTTAAATATTCCATTTCTTGAAGTAAATTAAATCTTTCAAATTTATGAAAAATTATGAAAAACTATTTAAAATTATTGATAGCATTGTTTATTCGGGAGATAGTTTCCTCTTTTCCAATCAGTTCCATGATATCCGGAACGTCCGGGCCTTTCAGCTCTCCCACTAAAGATAAACGCAGCGGCATCATTACTTTTCCCATGCCCAGGCCTTTGTTTTCGGCGAAATCGTGGACTGCCTGCTTCAGGATCTCTGAAGTAAATTCAGTAGTGTTAAGATTTTCTGCCAATTCACCTAAAACAGCAGATGTTTCTTCGTTCCAGGCTTTTTTCGATGCTTTTTCGTCATAAAAAACCGGAGCTTCAAAGAAAAATTTCCCGTTTTCGTAAATGTCTACAGGGAAAGTTGCTCTTTCTTTCATCAGGCCGATGATCTTTACTAATTTTTCATCAGAAACGCCGGAAAGGTTAATGCCCGCATTTTTTAACAGTTGAAGAAGTTCGTCATCCGATTTCATCTGAATATACTGATGGTTGAACCATTCCGATTTCTCTTTGCTAAACCTTGCGCCTGCTTTATGCACTTTATGAAGATCAAATTCTTTTGCCATTTCTTCCAGTGACAGAATTTCTTTGTCATCAGCAGGAGACCAGCCCAGTAAGGCTACCATATTGATAAATGCGTCAGGAAGGTATCCGTTTTCTCTGTATCCTTTTGAAACAGTCCCTGTTGCAGGATCTTTGAAATCCAGCGGAAATACCGGGAACCCGAATTTGTCACCGTCTCTTTTGCTTAATTTCCCGGAAAGTCCTTTCTTTAAAAACTGCTTTACGGAAGCGGTTAATGGGTTATCTTTATCGTTTTCGCCCAGCATGGATTTAAATCTCGGGTTTTTTACCTCCGAAAAGAAAGATTTAATAAGCTCTGCTGATTCATCAAAAGAAAACTGACTGTTTTTCAAAACAAATTCTTCTGCAAAAGATTTTGTGATACCGTCGATATTGTCTTTATTGATTAAAGTTGATACATCCGGCTTCAGGATCAGGGACAGGTGCGCGAACTGCGGAGCTTCCCAGCCCATAGCTTCGTATAATAAAGTGTGAAGTCCTAAAGACGGCAGCCATTCTTCACCACGGATCACGTGGGAAATTTCCATTTCATGATCATCAATGATGTTGGCAAAATGGTAAGTAGGCATTCCGTCGTTCTTTACAAGAACTTTGTCGTCCAGTGTATTGGTATTCACGGAAGAATGTCCGCGGATAATGTCTTCAAGATTCAGGGTTCTGTCTACCGGCATTTTGAATCTTACCACATAAGGTATTTTTTCATCCAGTAATTTCTGAACTTCCTCTTCGGAAAGTGCGACACTGTTTCTGAGACGGTTTCTGGTTTTATTATCATAGGAGAAAACCTCACCGTTGGCTTCAAATTCAGCACGGATGGCATCCAGCTCTTCCGGAGTATCGAAAGCGATGTACGCGTAGTCTGTTTTCAGGATCTGCTCTGTGTATCTGTCGTAGATGTCTCTTCTTTCAGACTGTCTGTAAGGGGCAAATTTTCCTCCTTTCTTCGGACTTTCATCAGGAATGATTCCGCACCATTCTAGAGCTTCTTCAATGTATTCTTCAGCTCCTTCTACATATCTTGCCGTATCTGTATCTTCAATACGAAGCACAAATTCACCACCCTGGTTTTTGGCAAAAAGATAATCATATAATGCGGTTCTTACGCCTCCCAAATGCAAAGGTCCTGTAGGACTTGGAGCAAAACGGACTCTTACTTTCTCCATTTCAATAAAAATTTTGTGCAAATTTACTTAAAATTATATGTTTTAAGGATTATTTACCCTTCTGTTGTTAGCTTTTTTTATTTTGTGTATTAAAAAAGGATGAAGATAAAAATTCCCCCATCCTTTTGTGATTATTTTTTAAGCATCAGCAGTTTAAAGAATAAGACCGGATTTTTATACTTGACCCTGTATTTTTCTTTTTTCCATTCTGTCCGTAAATGTTTTTTTTCAATTTCTGAATCTGTTTCAGAGAGAAGAATCTCATATTTGAAGTGGATAAGCTTAAGCCTGTATTTTTTATAAAGTTCCTGATCGGCTTTTATATAATCGATGTATTTATGAGTTACTTTTTCATAAGAATCTTTCATCAGCTTCCAGTTTCTGGACAGGCTTGTGGAAAGTATCCTGTAATAGAATAGTTTTTTATCGATAAATCCTATCTTGTATCCTTTGGAGGTAAGTCTCAGATTCATGTCCCAGTCTTCGGTATTGATATTTTCATCAAACGGATATTTCACCAGAAGCTCTTTTTTTATAAATGTCCCTACATTGGCCGTTTTGTTTTCCGAAACATTTTCATGGAAAAAATGGTCAAGGGTGTCTATAATCTGTTTTTTTTCTTTTGGGGTATAGACATCTGTCATTTTATCTTCAGACTGATAATATTTATAACCATCTGAAAGGATAAAATCTACCGGGTTCTTCTGAATGTATGAAACTTTCTCTGTAAGATGATCTTCCGTCAACCAATCGTCCCCCGAAAGAAGAGAAACATATTCTCCCGAAGCATGTGAAACGGCAATATTAATATTTTTTGCGACGCCAAAACTTTCAGAATTCCGGATCATCTTATAATGCCTGCCAAACTTCGAAAGGGCTTTTTCTGCATTTTCAAATGTCTTGTCTTTGGAAGCATTATCCAAAAGAATAATTTCATAATTGGGATAGGACTGCGAAATGGCTGACAAGCATGCCTGCTCAATGAACTTTTCATGGTTCATGGTAATAATGATTAGGCTTACAAGCGGCGGATTGTTCATTGTTTTTTTTGGATGGAATTGTTTAAAATTAGGATGTATCCTGTAAATAAAATAATGATATTCATCAAAAGATTTCCTTACTGTCTAAAAAATAAAAGTATTAGATAATTCAGTAGAGGTTATGATATTAACGGATGATATTTTATATTGTTGTGGAGATCACTGCATCATACTGTATATTTTAGTTAAAATAATGTCTTCAACATTATCTACAGGAATTCCACTTTGTCCATAAATGAAGAAACTTTCATATCCCTCATAGTTAGGAGCAACTTTTTTTATGTGCCATTTTACGGGGAGGTAACTTGATACATCATTGGAATATCCTAATATCGTTAATTTCATGGGACTGAAATGGTTGTATAAATCAATAGCATATTGAGAAACGGCTTCCCGGCTCAATGCGATAATATTCCAGTCACCTATCTTTAAAATTTGTATATAAACCGTTGCAGATTTAGAAAGTGTACCTGATGTGTATTGATGAATTATCCTATTGGCCCATCTTACATTTCTTTCAGAGGCTTGGTCGTATTTTCCTAAATTGGCATTTTTAATACTCACGGCCTTATTGAAAGTAAAATTATTAAGAGGTACGGCAATTGAGTCAAATTTAACAGTAATTTCTCCAATAACAGCTGATGATGATACAGAAAATAAATTATTAAAATCCTGAGTCAATTTATTTGCCGTTTGATCGGGAGTATCTGTTTTGTAAGGATTAATATCCCCAGCACATCCCTGCATAAGCTGTATATTGCTAATATTCTTTAAGGTACCGAGTTTATCTCTTGTAGCCCCGACATAGTTCGATGAAATAGTAACAAAATCACGTGCCGGACTATTATGCCAGACAGGGTGGGTACTTGCACTCATAATGACACCATTCACGGTATTTGTATTGTTCTGTTTTGCTATTACCATGGTGATATTGTTGTCTAAATCTTTAGAAATGTCTGCCCTGTTGTATCCTATATTTGTTTTGCCTTTTACGAAGCTTAAATTGCTGTCTTTTTTATTGTTAATGGCGTTTTGTGTAGCCGTTAAAACAGAATTTTTTACGATATCAAGATATTTGGGATCAGGATTGCGGTAGAAATCCTGAAGGCATGAATAACTTTGAGACAGAGGTGCATAATGGGTATGCGAGCAATTGATTAAAATTGCATTTTCATCGATATTAAATACATTTTTTATTTCGGTTTTTATTTTGTGTGAAAAAGAATAATCTATTCCACACAAATCCAGGGTAATAATAAGTGCTTTTTTTGAGTTTTTTTCAAAATAAGATGCATATGCATAAATAGGTGTTTGGCTGTGTTGGGCGTAATAAAATTTGTTTTTGTTGGAAGTTGCGTATAATTTATTGTTAGTATAGGTAATATTGGATAGATATCTACCGTAAGTTGTCTGATTAGGCGTTCCGATTTTTGACCATGCTTCGTCAGGAGTTGAAACACTTCTTGTCCATAAATCATTGTCATATTTGGACAAAGCAATCAAGTTAGTTCCATCATTGGTTAGTGATCGTACAGAATTAGCTTTTCCTATATTTTTCCAGGGGATATTAAACGGGCTGCTATCTCTTACCCAGAGGGTGTTATTTTTCTTAGTTCCATACAGCTTATTATTAAGAAAAGTAAGGCCGGTAGCTTCATAGGCAAACCCGATATTGGTCCATGGGGCATCATTTTCACTTGCATTTCTCATCCATAGCTTATTGTTTTTATCTGTGCCATAAAGCTTGCCGTTTCCATAGGCCAATGCAGTCACATAATAAGCTGTTCCTATAGAAACCCAATTGGGTGCACTATTGTTAATATCAGCCTGCCAAAGCTTATTATCACTTGTCGCCATATAAAATTTTGTATCGGAAGAACATATAGCAACAGCATTTTGTGCTATACCGGTTTCTTGGAAACTGATACTGAATCTTCCTTGCTTGGGATCGCCGAAGCCAGCCAAAGGAGAAGACAATATGGTAGTGTTTGGATTGATAGATTCTTTCGAAAATCCTACTAAATAGTTTTGTCCGAAAATAAAATTCTGAAGTAGAAGAAGGGTTAAGAAACTCGCAAGAATCTGTACTTTAGCTCTAGACATTGTTAATTCTCTTTTACAATTTTCTGTTCAAAAACTTCTTTATTTGCATAAGTACCCTTAAGAAGATATATTCCTGCCGGCAAATCGGAAATGTCAATAGAATTTGTATCTGAATAGCTTTTTAGCAGCCTTTTATCAATGCTAAAGACCTGAATAGATTGAATGGTTGCTTCTATACTAAGTTCTCCGGCTGTTGGATTAGGGTAAAATAGTGATTGTTTTTTTTCAGATAGCGGTTTTCCCTGAACCGATACATTATCTATAAACCAGTTATTGCCATCATCATCTTTTTTTACAAAAGCAATATAGATTTGTTTATTATCAAATTTTGAAATGTTGATTTTTTTCAGGCTGAAGTTTTTGCCAAATGATGCATCGGTATAAGATGCAACTGTTTGAAATTGATCACGATTGAGTTGGGAATCTGTGGATACTTTTATTTCGTATTTTGTAGAATTACCAATAAATGAGTTGTGTTGCGAAAATATTAGAAAATTGCTCTTATAATTAGTTAAATCTATTTTCGGACTAATAAGCCAGTCTTCATTCAATTCACCTGAATTCTCATATCTTACAAAGAAACATTTATCAGAGCCATCTTTATTCAGATTCTCTAATTGCCAATTGTTAAAATCATCTCCTGCATCATTTTTACCCCTTAAAACAACCCATTCTTCAGGAACTTTTGAAAGATTATAATTGTTGAAATTATCAGAAAACTGCCCGTAAAAAAAAGAGCTAAATAATAGAAGACCTGTAAAAATCAATTTCATACTTGTGTGTTTTCTAGATAATACATGATTTATAATTAAAAAAAAATCAAAAAAGTGACCTCACATAAAATCAATTTTTGACCTGCGAAATTTACATTATTTTTAAATACTACAGAAAACAAATAAGAATAAATTAAAATAAAAGAATATATTTATTTTTCATTCAAATATTTGACTTATAAAGTGATATGATTAGGTTTCTTTAGATTTGTTTCTTGTATTAATAAAGTTAATAATGAGGAGTTATTGTTTTAGGAAACGGACTATAGATGATTTTGAACTTCAGAAGGCAAATTAAGTAGTTGGTCCAGATATTGACTGAAAACTTCCGGATCCAATCTGTAATCCTCATGGAACCCTTCATAATCCTGCGGATAAATATAGAAATAAAGATCGAACCCTGCTTGCTTGGCTAAGGTAGAAAAAATCGCAAAATCTCCCCATACGGAACTGAACCAGCTCAGTCCTTTAGCTCCTGCATTGGCGAATAATACATTTGTCCAGGCTGCACCGCTGGGGCCAATAATATACTCGGCATTGTTGACCAGATAGATTTGCTCATGAATATTCAGATCTTCAAAAAAGACCTCTTCAAAACCATGCTTTTGTACCAATGCCAGAATTTCTTCTTCATTATATTTTCTATACTGAGACCTTCTGGAGATAAATATTCTTTTAACAGGCTGAATGCGGACTTTGGCGAGATCCAGGTTGTCAAAGGCTGTTTTTCGTAGATATTGAAGTGACGATTTCGACAGCTTGGTAAACCCGGCTTCATAGGTCATTCCCGGCATAATATTCGGGACTGCATAATTGTTGCTGGTGATGTGCCAAAGCTTTTTAAAGCGGTAATAATTTTTTTCGTGGCTGAGGAATATAATTTTATAATCTTTCAAAAAGAACATGAGCAGGTCCTTCAGGTTTTCAACCTTCTGCACGTCTTCATCTATAATGATCAGCTTATTTTTCGCATCAGGAATATGCTTGAAATACTCAACTTTCGACAGGATATCTACCAGGAAATGATAATAATTGAAAGTAAACGTTCCCCCCATGAAAATAGCTTCCTCATCATAATAAACCTCTTTATAGTTCTTCACCTTAGCCAGAGTCATCGAATGCTGCAGAAGATTGTTGGTATTGTAGACATACGTGATCCTGTCGTCGTCATGCCACTTTTCATAGTAGATCTTCTCTTTTTTAAGATCTAAAAAATAGGTGGAATTGGGGATACATAGAACATTCTGAAGGGCAAATATTTCTATGGAATTTTTGGGAGCTTTTATAGAAGCTTGAGTAATAGTATCAAATGTTTTAGGCAGAAACAATTCCGACTCTTCTTTGTCACTGATCGTAATTCTCTCCGTACAGTATTCAGAAGGGATGGAATCCAGTGGTAAAAAATCCGTGACAAGTCTTTTGGCTTTCCTGAAGAAAGACTTGATATAATATTTTTTTCTAAGTGCTTTAAGCTCCTTTTCTAAATGTTCAATTTGTTCCTTCGCATTCATATTCTAAAACTTAGGATAAACTAAGAAAACGGTCATTATTTCCGGCAAGTACAAATCGTATTTTATAATATGCCGTTATAATAATTCAGGGTTTCATCTACCATCTTGTCAATCCCGAATTTTGATTCTATTAATTTCCGGGCATTTACTGAAATCCTTTTTCTCAGCTCATCGTCTTCAAAAGTAAGACTTATCTTTTCGGGGAAGTGATCTTCCCCGGCAATCAGACCATTTACAGATTCCTCTATAATTTCTTTAAAGGAATCTATTGCAGAGCACACCACAGGTTTCTGCATAGCCATTACCTCAAGCAAAGATAAGCTAAAATTTTCACCTTTGGAGGGAAAGCAGACCACCTCTGCTTTGCCAATGAGTTCCACAATTTCCATACCCGGTTTGTTTCCGTAAAAATGAATCGAATCCCTGGTTTCCGGGTCCTGAATATTTTCGGCTATATAATCGGGGTAGTGGTTGGGCTTTCCTATAAAATGGAGCGATGCTGCGGGATATTTTTTTTTTAGCTCAATAAATGCATTAATCAGGGTTTCCGCTCCCTTTTCGTAGGATACATTTCCTAAATAGAAAACAGATTGGCGAATGACTTCCGTATTTCCGGAAGGTTTGTAAAACTTTTCATCGATACCGTTGTAGATGAGTTTGGGGTTTTTAATGCCGAAAAGGCTTTCATTGATGGACTCATTGTACTTTGATATCACAATGACGTTTTTAGAGCTTTTAAAGGCTTCCTTTTCACAGAAGATTCTCCCTTTGTGAACTTTTTTATATCCAAAATACTTTTCCAGGACGGACCAGGAACCGTGGCATCTGATCACATAAGGAATTCCTTTGGGAATAGAGAGTGCCAGACCGTCAAAATCATGGGTTTCTGCGATATCAAAATGAAGATTATTTTTCCTGATCCAGGCACTTATTTTGTCCGAAATTATTTTTTTCTCCGACAGATAGGTTTTAAAATGAATTTTTTCAAGAGCTTTTACTTTTCCGGTAGCCGATCTTAGCAGCTCAAGAAGAGGATTGGCTTTAAAAATATCTTTTACTGAATGGATCTTTATACCATTCTCCTCTATATCAAATGCGTACTTTGAGATCAGGAAAACATGCACCGAGATGCCTCTCTTTACAAGCTCTGCACACAAATTCTTATAAAAAACACCTGTACCGCCTACTTTGGGAGTATGGGAAGACTGGTATTCTCGGGTTACAATAAGTACATTTTTTATTTCTTTCATGAATTCAGTTTAAATACTGTGTTCACCCAATGGTCAAGCGTATACTTATTATAAACTTCTTCAGGCAGTTTTTCGTATGGCGTATTGAAAAAATCTTTATTTACATTACGGAAATTTTTATCCAGAACCAGAATATTATTAGGATTGTAAAAATCATACGTTTTGATCGTAGGATTGTCTGTGATGATTTTCTTTTCCAGTGCCATAGCTTCAAATATCCTGAAACTGAGCCCGGTCTGGTTCGCACGCATCAGGTCAAGAATAACTTTGGTATTCTTGTAATAGTCAGGCAGTGCATGATGAGGTATTTTTTTTCTTCCAAACTTTAAAATATCGATGTTTTTGGGATCAATGATCTGGTTCAGTTTGTTTTTCCAGCCTTTTTTGCCTACCATATATACCTCAAATTTTATTTTAAGAGGAAGCAATCTGTTGATTAACGTATTTAAAGCAGAGAGCCTTTTTTTATCATAGGATGTAATGTAGAACAGATCCAGCTTGGGATGCTGCTTTTCGGCAGGAATATGATCGAGGTAATTATAGTTGGTGATCTTTTCGAAACCGAAATTTTTCACATCATTATCATCAAAGGAGAATATGGTATCAAAATAATGAAGGTGCGTGGCGGGATTTCTGGCCATGCTGTCATAAAGATAGGCAATATTCCGGTCTGCATATTCCCTGATCTTCTTATGGATGTTTTCCTCAATAGCTTCAGGATTGATGACCAGGATCTGATCCTGCTTTCCGATTTTTTCCAGAGATTCCAGTATGAAACTTTGTCTTTTGTGATGTTTCGGGTTTTTGCCCAGAAAAATCTTGCTGAAAGTGTTTTTTATACGCTCACCAGTGTTTTTATGGGTAAAGGCTCCGATGTTGATATGGCATGCCTCGATGCCTTTATCACTCAGTTTTTCCACTATGTGTTCATCATAATGCCAGAAATCGAAGCTGATTAAACAAATTTTCATACTGCAAAAATAAAAATTTCATAATTAAATTTATATTTTTGATGAAAACCCTGAGTGGAATGCAAAAGAAAATTCTTATTGATGCCGAAAGATTAAAGTACCCGAAGTCGGGAATTGCCAACGTATGTGTTTCATTAATAAAGGGTCTGGACGAAAAAGCCTCTGGTTTTGACTACACTTTTTATGGCCCGAAAAAAAATATTCCACGGACAAAAAAAAATTTTGATATTATCGGCTGGAAGTTCTGGCAAAAGAAATTTCCGATCAATACCAGACCTTTTTCACTCATTCATACCACTCATCAGCTTTCCGAATATTTTCATACTGTAAGAAAAGGGCAGAAAAAAGTGGTAACGCTTCACGATCTTAATTTCTTACACGATAACAGTTCGGAACAGAAAGTGAATAAAAGTAAAAGGCTCGTTCAGAAGAATATCGGGAACGCGGATGCAATAGTTTGTATTTCAGAGTTTGTGAAAGATGATTTTCTTAAAAACAAGGGACTTTTCAAGCTGAAAAATAATGTTAAAATTGAAGTGATCTATAACGGACTCATCTTTCCTGAAACTACAGGATTCAGTTCCCGCAGCAGTTATAGTTTCATCAGCAAGAAATACATTCTGAATATCGGGGTCCTTTTCCCCAAAAAGAATCAGGAAGTGCTCCTGGATCTTATCTCAAAAAATGACAGAGATCTTGTATTGATCACTTCATCTGTAAAATCTGCCTATAAAGAACAGTTTTTAGAAAAAATCAAAATACTCGGACTGGAGGGGAGAGTACATATTTTAGAAAATGTAGATAATAATGAAAAGTACTTTCTTCTGGAGCATTGTGAGTCCTACTGTCATCCTTCACTGGCAGAGGGTTTCGGAATTCCTCCTGTAGAAGCAATGTATTTTGGAAAGCCTGTTTTTCTGAGTAACCTAACGAGCCTTCCTGAAATTGGAGGAGATCTGGCTTTCTATTTTGATAATTTTTCGGCAGAGCATATGCATCAGGTTTATGCATCAGGGATGCAGCTTTATGGCTCCGGAAAAGAAGAATATGTCTTAAAGTTAAAAGACAGAGCAATAAAATTCGGATATCTTGAAATGGCCGCTGCTTATGAAAATCTTTACAGCGAGCTGCTGAATTAAAGTTTAATTTTTCCGAGCTTCAGTTTCCACTTAAATACATTGAAACTGTCGCATCCTTTGATATCAATCCTTTTGATTTCAAATTTATTTTTCCACGGATAATAGGCAATATTGTTACCGATACGTACTGCAGAAGTAATTCCTGCATTTTCAAGGATAGAGAAAAATTCTTTTTTCTCTTTACCCTTTTTGGGAAACTTACCGTAAGGATAGGCGAGTACTTTTGTAAAAGGGATCGCTTTTTCTTCCAGGGTACGGATGTTTTTATGCAGATCGTCTGCCGCTTCCTGTAAAGAGATTTGCGAATAGTTTTTGTGGGCGTGGCTGTGCAGGGCTATTTCCACCAAGTCGGGATTAAGGGATTTAATCTCGTCAAAGGTCATCAACTGGCGGTTTTCTTCAGTTTCACTTTTCTCGATAAGCTCAGTTGGAACGAAGATCGTGGCTTTCAGCTTATACTTTTCCAGTAAGGGAATCAGGTATTGGAGGTTATTGAGATAACCGTCATCAAATGTCAGGATGAGTTTATGCTTCAGCTGGCTGCTGGTATTCAGATCATTGAAAAATAAAGTATTGTAATTGCTTTTAATGTATTTAAACTGGCTCTCAAGGTTTTCTGCTGATACAGTAAGAAGATCTCTGTCCGGAATTTCTTTCTCCGGCAGTACTTTATGATACATGAGAATACGGACACTTTCTGTTTTTGAAAATCCAAGCGTCCTTTTAATGAATCTAAGCATGGTTATCTGAATTTTATAAAACGTATGTTATAAAACGGTCTTACGGTTTATAATAATTCCAATGTTTTTAAAATTGAATAGCTGATTTATGTTGATAAGTCTACAAAAAAATAGATCTGTTACAATCTTCAAAAATAATTAAATATCAGATGCATGAGCTTAAAAAAAAATTAAAATAATGTTTAAGCCTTTGAATATGCCTGAGTTGCAAATAAAAATAAAGCCGGAAGCATGCAGCCCGGCTATTGTATTTCAATATAAAAATTATTTGAGTTTGAGAATCTCGTTGATCTTTATGTATTTCAGGAAAGTGTAAAATGCTCCGGTAATAGAAATATAGAATCCTGCAACGCCATCAAGAAAGCCCAACTTGAAAAAATAGGTTTTCATGAAATCATAAAATGGCGAAAAAATAATCTTTAAAATAGATACAGACTTACCATTGGAAACTTTTTTCTCAGCCATCAGCTGTGTATAGCTGTTGATTTTTTCAATATGATGGGCAATACTTTTATAAGTATAATGATCTATATTTCCGGGCAGTTTTCCTTTTTTATCCTGTGTTATGAAGCATTCATGTACCAGGTCGTCAGTATATTTTCCATGTCCTTTTTTAAAAAACCTTTCTCTCCATACGTCTCCCCATCCGCCATATTTGATGGTTTTTTTCAATAAGATGTTGTTGAAGTGGATTTCATAAACGTTATAAGGAGGGCTCGGATTGTTCAATATTTCCTTAATAGCATCTACTGCCTTCAGATCCGGAACTTCATCGGAATCTAGGAACAGAATCCATTCTCCCGAAGCTTCAGACAGGGTATAGTTTTTCTGACAGCCGAAGCCGAGAAATTTTTTTTGAATAAATTTTACCTTTGGAAACCCGGTACAGATCTCTTCGGTTTTGTCTGTGGAAAAAGAATCAACGACAATAATCTCATCGGCTATCTCATTGATGCTCCTGATACTTTTCTCAATGATTCTTTCCCCATTTAAAACAATATAACAGACTGATAACTTCATTAATGAAATTCTGTAATAGTTTTTTCAATGATTTTGACGCAGTCTAACAGCTGCTCTTCTGTAATCACCAAAGGAGGTGCCAATCTGATGATATTTCCATGGGTAGGCTTGGCAAGAAGACCATTTTCTTTCAACTTTAAGCATAAGTCCCATGCTGTAGAGCTGTCCGGAGTATCATTAATTAAGATAGCATTTAAAAGACCTTTTCCTCTTACTTTGGTAATCAGGTTATTTTTATCAATGATTTTTTCAATTTCAGCTCTGAAAAGCTTACCCAGCTCTTCTGCTCTTTCGGATAGTTTTTCGTCTTCAACTACATCCAGGGCAGCCACTGCCACTGCACAGGCAATAGGATTTCCTCCGAATGTAGAGCCGTGTTGTCCCGGCTTAATCACATTCATGATGTTGTCATTGGCCAATACTGCGGATACGGGATACATTCCTCCTGAAAGCGCTTTTCCTAAGATCAGGATATCTGGCTGCACATTCTCATGATGGCAGGCGATCAGTTGTCCTGTTCTCGCAATACCGGTCTGAACTTCATCTGCAATAAACAGTACGTTATGTTTTCTGCATAGTTCAGATGCATTTTTAAGGAAACCTTCGTCCGGAACATAAACACCGGCTTCACCCTGAATAGGTTCTACCAGGAATGCGGCAATATTTCCTGCCTCACTGTTCAGCACATCTTCCAATGCCTGAATATCATTGTAAGGAATTTTTATAAATCCCGGTGTGAAAGGCCCGTAATTCTGATTGGCATCAGGATCATTTGAGAAAGAAACAATAGTGGTGGTTCTTCCGTGGAAATTGTTTTCGCAAACGATAATTTTGGCTGCATTTTCTGAAATTCCTTTCACTTCATAGCTCCATTTTCTGGCTAATTTTACGGCAGTTTCTACGGCTTCGGCTCCGGAATTCATAGGGAGTACCTTGTCAAATCCGAAAAGAGTAGTGATTTTCTGCTCATATTCTCCCAGTTTCGAATTGTAAAATGCTCGTGAAGTAAGAGCCAGTTTCTGAGCCTGTTCTACCAGCGCTGACACAATTTTGGGGTGAGAATGCCCCTGGTTCACAGCAGAGTAAGCGGAAAGGAAATCATAATATTTTTTGCCTTCCACATCCCATACAAAAACACCTTCTCCACGGTCCAGAACTACTGGAAGAGGATGATAGTTGTGCGCTCCGTACTGGTCTTCAAGGTCAATAAAATACTGTGAGTTTTTTGCTGTTGCTGCTGTTGACATATGTTTTGGTTTTTGACAAATTTAAGCATTATTAATGAGATGCATGAACAAAAACATAATAGGGTACGGGTAAGTATTTAAAGTGTATTTTAGGGACGGATTGAAACGTTTTAGAAAATATTTCTTTTCCTGATAAGGTAGAATAGGTTTTATATCTTTCAGGTTAGCCTTTGTATGAAATAATAAATATAGTTATTACAGCCAAAAAAAACAGAACAGTATCCCTCAATGCGGGTTACCATTCTGCCTGTTGTTATTTTTTGAATAGGAATTAAGATCTTAAGATGAAGGCCATTCTCCTCTGTATGAAGAATTACCAAGATCAATTTGTTCTGCACTCACAACAAAGGTGATGTACATGCTGTTATCATCTATTGCGTCGAAGTCTACTTCATGCTGGATTACATATCCGTTTTCCCATTTCAAAGTAGTCAGTGTTCCTTCTTCGTGAGACTTATTGAAGGTAACTTCTCCGGTTGTAGGCTTGTATTTTCCGTTAAGAAGGCTTTCCAGAATATCTGATTTTTCTGTAGCTTCCACTGTGATTTTGATGAGTGCGTTGGAAGGATCTGATGCTACTCTTCCAGATACATCTGTAGAACGGGATACACTGTAGTTAAGCTTTAGTAACTTTTGCCCCTCACCGCCGTTGAATTTTAAAATTCCTCTTGAATTTCTTTCTGCCATGATTAGTAAATTTTAATTGTTAATATTTTGTGATTTGTTGTTTATATCACCAAAAATAGAAGTAATTATGTTATCAGAAAAAAGTTTTTGGAAAAATTTTAAAAAGTGTAGTAATTCTTCTACTAACAATTGTTAGGTAAATTATTGGTTGGTAATCAATGGATTATAGAATTTAATATTAAAAAATGATTACTTCCGATAAGCAGGGAGATTCAACGTTTTTATAGAAGCTGATCCGGATTTTGAAATAAAAAAAACTGCCCCGGAATGAGGCAGTTTAAAATGTATCTGTAAATAATCTTAATGATTATCATATTTTTTGTCCATTACAAAATCCTCCATGAATTTTGTTGTATAGTTTCCTGACAGATAATCTTCATTATCCATCAATTGTCTGTGGAAAGGAATCGTTGTTTTTACACCTTCAATGTAGAATTCTTCCAGTGCACGTCTCATTTTAGCGATAGCTTCCTCACGGGTTTGAGCGGTAGTGATTAGCTTAGCGATCATAGAGTCATAATTGGAAGGAATGGTATATCCTGAATAAACGTGAGTGTCCACTCTTACTCCGTGTCCACCAGGAATATTTAATCCTGTGATTTTTCCCGGAGACGGTCTGAAATCAGCATAAGGATCTTCAGCGTTGATTCTGCACTCGATTGAGTGTAATTTTGGGTAATAGTTAATTCCGGAAATAGGAGTTCCTGCTGCAAGAAGAATCTGTTCTCTGATCAGGTCATAATCAATCACCTGTTCGGTAATAGGGTGTTCTACCTGGATTCTTGTATTCATTTCCATGAAATAGAAATTTCTGTGCTTGTCTACAAGGAATTCAATAGTTCCCACCCCTTCATATCCAATGAATTCAGCGGCTTTTACAGCAGCTTCACCCATCTTCTCACGAAGTTCGTCAGTCATGAAAGGAGAAGGAGTTTCTTCAGTCAGTTTCTGGTTTCTTCTCTGTACAGAACAGTCTCTTTCAGAAAGGTGACATGCCTTTCCGTACTGGTCTCCGGCTACCTGGATTTCAATGTGTCTGGGCTCTTCAATCAGTTTTTCCATATACATTCCTCCGTTTCCGAAGGCTGCTACAGCTTCCTGAATGGCAGATTCCCAGTGATCTTTAAGGTCTTCGGCTTTCCATACGGCTCTCATCCCTTTTCCACCACCACCGGCAGTAGCTTTGATCATAACAGGATATCCTGTTTCTTCAGCTACTTTTACAGCATGCTCGTAAGATTCGATCAATCCGTCAGAACCTGGTACACATGGTACTCCTGCAGCCTTCATCGTCGCTTTGGCATTGGCTTTATCACCCATTCTTTCGATCTGCTCAGGAGAAGCACCAATAAACTTGATGTTATTTCTCTGGCAGATTCTTGAGAAGTTGGCGTTTTCGGATAAAAATCCGTATCCGGGATGAATAGCGTCAGCATTGGTGATTTCTGCTGCTGCTATAATATTAGGGATTTTAAGATAGGAATCTTTACTCATAGGAGGTCCTATACAAACTGCCTCATCAGCAAATCTTACATGGAGACTGTCTTTGTCTGCGGTAGAGTACACGGCAACGGTTTTGATCCCCATTTCTTTGCAGGTACGTAAAATACGCATTGCAATTTCGCCACGGTTGGCTATTAATATTTTTTTGAACATCTTCTTCAATTTGAAAATTAGATAATTTGAAAATTAGATAATGTTATTTTGAATGCAGAATTAAGTCTAACATCTAATGTCTAACATCTAACTTCTAAATTAAGATGGATCTACTAAGAATAAAGGCTGATCGTATTCTACCGGTGTAGCATCGTCTACTAAAATCTTCACGATTTTTCCGCTGATTTCAGAATCGATCTGGTTGAATAATTTCATAGCTTCGATTACGCAAACTACTTTTCCTGCAGAAATTTCGTCACCTACATTCACGAATACGTCTTTATCCGGAGATGGTTTTCTGTAGAAAGTACCGATCATTGGAGATTTGATAGCCACATATTTGCTGTCATCTGATGCTGCTTCCGTTTTTTCAACAGAAACCGCTGCCGGAGATGCTGCCTGAGCAGGGGCTGGAGCTGCTGCAGCCTGAGGAGCTGTGTGGTACACTGCTGGCTGCGCATAAACTGCATCGCTTCCGGCTAATGGAGTTTTAATGGTGATTTCGAAATCTTTAGTTTTGTATTTTACTTCTGAAACTTCAGCTTTAGATACAAACTTAATAAGATTTTGTATGTCTTTAATGTCCATAAAATTGATATTTGATTTTGTTCCAAAGATACCAAAAAAACATAAAAAACAACAAAAAACCGCCTAATTTTATCAAAATTGGGCGGTTTTTGTATTAAAATGAGGCTTTTTCAGCGAAAAGCGACTCTTAGTTTTCTTCTGTAGTTGCTACTTCTTTTTCCAATACTACTTTACCTCTGTAGTAAAGTTTTCCTTCATGCCAGTGAGCTCTGTGATAAAGGTGAAGTTCACCAGTTGTTGCATCTTTCGCTAATTGAGGAACTACTGCTTTATAATGAGTTCTTCTCTTATCTCTTCTTGTGGACGACTGTCTTCTCTTAGGATGTGCCATTTTGAATAACTTTTTTAATTGATGAGCGATGAGATTCATCATCTCATCATATTTAAATTATTTTATTTAATTATTGTCTTTTAATTTTTTCAACGCGTCCCATCGGGGATCGCTGTCGTGTTCTTCCTCCTCGGATTCTTCAATGTCTTTCGGACTGAACCTGTTTAGAATTTCCAGATCTTCATCGCTTACATTCGGTGAAATTTTTTTCATCGGAATAGAAAGCTGAACATTTTCGTAAATCAGCTGAGCTACATTAAATGCATGATCTGAAGCCGGTATTGTAATGACGTCTTCATTGCTGTCGTCATATTCTTCACCAAAATTCACCAAAATTTTGATCTCGTTTTCAATAGGGTAGTCGAACTCGTCATTTGTGATATCACAAACAAGAACTACCGTCCCATGTACTTTGATCTCAAATTCTAAAAACGTTGTATGTTTTTCGAGAAAAACATCTGCAGTTATCTTAGGATTTGTAAATTCCTGTTCAGTGTCAAATAATTGAAAGAACGTTTTATCTATCTCAAATTTGAACACGTGCTTCCCGTTTTTAAGTCCGGAAAAGCTTACGTCATAGTTTCTTAACTTGTCCATAAAATGAGTGTGCAAAAATATGCAATTTTTTTATAATAACAAATAAAATCCATAACAAATTAATTTAAAATTTGTTTTAAACGGTTATCCTTCATTTTCGTCCGGCAGATCTTCATCCACTCCGTTGTCAACGGCCATCTTTCTTGGCTGCATCCGGTTGTTCATCAGATCGTTATATTCACTTCTGTTTCTGAAAATTTTAATAGCTGTGAAGATGGCTTCGGTAAAACTCTGCTCATCGGCAATGTTTTTTCCTGCAATATCATAGGCCACTCCGTGGTCTGGAGAAGTTCTAATAAACGGAAGCCCGGCTGTGTAATTCACACCTTCTTCATAGGCGAGGGTTTTGAACGGTGCAAGTCCCTGATCATGGTACATGGCTAAAACAGCATCGAAGCTTTTATATTTGCTGGGCTGGAAAAAACTGTCCGCAGGATAAGGGCCGAAAGCCAGTATTCCATTGTCGGATAGCTCCTTTATTGCCGGTTCTATAATTTCTATTTCCTCTTTTCCAATTACACCTCCGTCGCCTGCATGAGGATTCAGTCCCAATACGGCGATTTTCGGTTTCTGTACACAGAAATCCTCAATCAAAGTCTGATTCAGGGCTCTGATCTGCTTTTTAATTTTTTCCTTGGAAATATTTTCTGCCACGCTCGCAATTGGGATATGGTGGGTAGAAACAGCTACTTTAAGCTCATCCGTAACCAGGAACATAAGTCCTTTCTTACTGAATTTTTCTTCGAAATATCCCGTATGTCCGGCATGTTTAAAGCCCATTTTTACCATTTCATCCTTATTGATAGGTGCGGTAACCAGAACATCAATGTCACCCCTCATTAAAGCTTCTGTAGCCAGTTCCAGAGAATCAATGGCCATTTTGGTGGATTCTTCCGTTGGAACTCCCAGTTCTACGTTCACATTGTCCTTGGTGAGATTCACCATATTGAGTTTTCCTGCCTGCGCCTGCGAAGCTTCATTGATGTAGTTGAAGTTCAGGTTCAGCTTGAAAATATTTTTCTGGAAGGTGAATAACTTTCCCGAGCCAAAAATCACCGGAGTGAAAAAATCCGTAATGGTTTTGTCACTCAGGGACTTCATGATGATCTCCGGACCGATGCCGTTAAAATCACCGATTGAAATTCCTACTCGTACTTTATGGTTTTTTGGGCTCATTTTGATTATCTTTGAAGATTATAATTTACAAATTTAGCAAAAAATAATATGTTCACAGGAATTATTGAAGCAGTTGGCGTTATTGAAAAGATTGAAGAAAAAGGAAGCAACATAGATTTTACATTAACCTGCCCTTTTACGAACGAGCTGAAAATAGATCAAAGTCTTGCCCATAACGGATGCTGTCTTACAGTTGTTGAGATCAGGGAAAACCAATATGTGGTAACGGCCATCAATGAAACGCTGGAAAAAACCAATCTTGGTAAATGGGAAGTAGGTACTGTGGTAAATCTTGAGCGATGCATGAAGATGGATGGAAGACTGGACGGGCACATCGTGCAGGGACATGTTGATAAAACAGGTGAAGTGGCTGGAATTGAAAATAAGGACGGCAGCTATTTTATTACTATTAAATATGAAGATGCCGGCAGTTTCGTAACGGTTCCTCAAGGCTCTATTACAGTGAACGGGATAAGTCTTACTGTGGCAAAAAGCGAGGATACACAGTTTTCTGTAGCTATTATTCCTTATACCTGGGAGTTCACCAATATGCAGCATCTTAAAATCGGAGATAAAGTTAATTTAGAATTTGACATTATTGGTAAGTATATTGCTAGGTTAATTAAAAAGTAGGATGCCAATAAGTAAATATAAAGGGTACAGTTTAAGAAACCGGGTGTTTTTCGGTTTTCTGCTCGTATGTTTTTTAAGTGTCGTCGCTACATCGCTGGTTCCCTATTTCGTTTTAAGGAATAATTCCCTGCAGCAAAGTAATATTGATATGCAGGAGAAGACTAATGCTGTGATGACCTATCTTAACTATGCAGTGAGCCGAACCCTTGTGGAAACCAAAGATCTTCCACAGGTATTGGGGAATAGCATTTTTGAGATAGCGGATATCAACAAGCATGATATTGTGATCTACGACCTGAAGGGAAATTACCTGCTCTCTAATAAAGATGAAAGGCTTATTGACCAGAAAACCATACCGGTCAATATCGTCAATAAAATTCTTGCTACTGATTCCAGGGTAGATACTAAAGGATATGACAAATCCAAAGATGCGGAGCGCACTTCCTCTTATCTTCTTTTGAAAAACAATGAGCTTGCCCCTATAGGAATTGTATATATTCCTTTGTATCATAATGAATCTGCCTACCTGGATGTTCTTCACCAGTATGTAAAATATATTCTCCTGGTAGATATTTTCCTCATATTATTTAGTATCTGGATTAGTTGGGTAACTTCTAACAGTTTAGCGAAAAATATCACCAAATTTTCTGATATGATTACCCGTATTACTTTATTTGAAAACGAAATGCGTCCTATCAGATATTACAAGAATGATGAGCTTAATGCATTGGCAAGAGCATATAACAGAATGATTCTCCAGATTCAGGACCAGAAGGAGAGGCTGCGTTTCAAAGCATCCGAAGAAGCCTGGAGGGAAATGGCAAAACAGGTGGCCCATGAGGTTAAAAATCCTCTGACTCCGATGAAGCTGACCATCCAGAACTTTGAAAGAAAATTTGATCCTGAAGATCCAAATATCAGGGAAAGGGTAAAACTGATGAGCAAAACAATGGTAGACCAGATCGACCTGATTGCCACTGTTGCTTCTGCTTTCTCGGAATTTGCCAAGCTTCCTGAAAAAAATAATGAAGTCATCAATCTGAACACAGAAGTAGAAGATATTCTCCGTGTTTTCAACGACGACAGTATTTTTATGCACTCCAATAAGGCGAATATTATGATCAATATGGACAGGATTTACCTTTCCAGGATTATTACGAACCTTGTGACCAATGCAAAACAGGCACAGAGTGATGAACGTAAGCTGATCATCAATGTAGATGTGGAACAGCATCAGAGAAGAGTAATGATTTCCGTGCAGGATAACGGGATCGGAATTCCTGAAAATATGTATGAAAGAATATTCGAGCCTAATTTTACCTCTAAAAACAGCGGGATGGGACTTGGGCTTTCCATGGTAAGAAAGATGATCGAAGATTACAAAGGAGAGATCACCGTAAGATCTGAAGTGGGGAAAGGATCTACATTTACTATCACGCTACCTACCAATTTATAGTGAAGCCTTTTAGATTTAAACATTTTGAAATTCAGCAGTCAAAAGATGTTTTCCGTGTGGGAACAGATGGAGTATTACTGGGTATTCTGGCTGATGCGGAAAATGCCTCAGAAGTTTTGGAAATAGGAACCGGTACCGGCCTGATTTCGTTAATGCTTGCCCAGAGAAACCCAAACGCACATTTTTTTGGAATTGACATCAATGAAGAGGCGGCTTTACTTACCAAAACAAACTTTGAGCATTCCCCTTTTCATTCAAGGCTGAAAAATATTCATCAGGACCTTAAGACTTTTGAAACAGAAAAGAAATTTGATCTTATTGTTTCGAATCCACCTTATTTTGAAGAATCTTCTTCTGATAAAGATAAGCTGGCACGCCAAACTATTGAGTTGAATTTTAAGCAACTCATCAAAGCGTCTGCAAACTTATTGTCAGGACAAGGTGTTTTGTCGGTTATTATTCCTGCAGAAGCGGGGAGCGGATTTATTGAAACAGCTTTGAAATACCAGTTGTTTTTAAAAAGGAAAATCAATATTAAAGGAATGGAAGGCTCAAAAACGAAAAGATTAGTTCTTGAATTTTCCTTCACCGAAGCAGTGATTAAAGAGTCTGATTTCGTGATAGAAAAAAGTCCGAGACAATACTCGGACCCATATCTTGAACTCACCAAAGAGTTTCATATCTTTAAAAATCAGCATTAAAAGACTCCGGATTTTTTAATCCTTTAATCTTTCAATCTTTTATTTTTTTTATTCAAATAATTCTGCAGTATCCAGTACCGATACTTTTCCATCCTCGCATCTGATTGCTTCACCAGGGAAGTTCTGGATCATATGATAATCATGCGTTGCCATTACCACAGCAGCTCCATTTTCAAGGGCTACCTGTTTCAGAAGGGTCATGATCTCGTTGGAAGTCTCAGGATCCAGGTTTCCAGTAGGTTCATCGGCAAGGATAAGATCCGGATGGTTCAGTAAAGCTCTTGCAATCGCGATACGCTGCTGCTCACCTCCGGAAAGCTCATGCGGCATCTTATGCTTTTTGCTTTTCATGTTTACGCTTCCCAACACTTCATTGATGCGGTCTTCCATTTTTACTTTATCGCTCCAGCCGGTTGCTTCAAGAACAAATTTTAGGTTTTTCTCAACCGTTCTGTCGGAAAGAAGCTGGAAGTCCTGGAATACAATGCCTAGTTTTCTTCTCAGGTTAGGAATATCGGAAGGTTTAAGCTTCGCCAGTTCAAAACCTACTACAGATCCGTGTCCTGATGCTAAAGGAATGTGTCCGTAAAGAGTCTTCAGAAGAGAACTTTTTCCGGAACCTGTTTTTCCGATAAGGTAGCAGAACCGGCCTTTTTTAATGTTAAGGTTAACATCAGAAAGAACAGTGAAGTTTTTTTGCGCAATTTTTGCGTGTTGTAAGCTTATAATATTATCTCCGGAGATATTTGTATGCGGCATAATTCAATTTTATGGTGCTATTTCTAACCTATTTTTTCAGATCTTAAAAATAGAAAAAAGAAGCTTAAAAACCTTAAACTTTGGGAAATTTTAACAACAAAAAATGCCTGAAAAACTACTTTTCAAGCATGATTTGTATATGATATCCGAGATATTATCTCTTAGCGCGGGATGCACTAACAGTTAAACTCTTTCTGCCTTTAGCTCTTCTTGCTGCCAAAACTCTTCTTCCATTTGGCGTAGACATTCTTTCTCTGAAACCGTGTTTGTTTCTTTTCTTTCTTTCTGATGGCTGGAATGTTCTTTTACTCATTACTATATATTTAAATCGTAATTAATCTATTAATTTTCAGGTTGCAAAGATATAGAAATTTTTAAAAGTTACAAACTTTACCTATCTTTTTTTAGAAATTATTTGAAATGTTTTTCATTCCTGTTTTATAAGCTATATCTAGAAACGAAATCCGGTGTAAATAAATAATATGTAGCTCATTTATTTAAAAGCTCTATCTTTGAAAACTCAAATTTAAAGAAAAATAAACACACGATGTTTACACCAGCAGAACTTTTAGATATCAATACATTACTTACGCCTGAAAACAAGATCGTTATCCTCACTCACTACAATCCGGACGGGGATGCTATAGGTTCCAGCCTGGGGTTGAAACATTATTTGGCTGCAAAAGGTATTCCTGCGGAAGTAATTGTACCCAACGATTTTCCGAAATTCCTGAAATGGATGCCGGAATCTAAAAAGGTGATCATCGGTGAATATAAAAGAAAATATGCATTCGACCTGATCAGCGGAGCAGATGTGATCTTCTGTCTTGATTTTAATTCTCCTTCAAGAATAGGATTGCTAGGCGAATGGCTGACAAAATCGAAGGCTAAAAAAATTCTTATCGACCACCATCAGCAGCCTGAAAATTTTGATTTTGTTTATTCTGATACTGTAATTCCTGCCACTTCACAGATGATTTATCATTTTATAGAAGCGATGGAAGACGAAAAGCTGGTCAATCAGAACATTGCAGAATGTCTTTATACCGGAATTATGACAGATACAGGCGGTTTCCGTTTCCGCTCCACAAGCGCAACTACCCACAGGATTATTGCCCATTTAATCGAGAACGGTGCTGATCCTTCCGTTATCACTTCCAATACATGGGATACCAATACAGTTTCCCGCCTTCATCTTCTTGCCCTTGTGTTGGGAAGAATAGAGGTTGTGAATGATGGCAAGGTGGCTGTTCTGTCTCTTACCAGAAACGAATTGAAGGAATTTGGGTTCCAGAAGGGTGATACGGAAGGTTTTGTGAATTACGGGCTAAGTATTGGCGGGGTAAAAATGGCGGCTTTCTTTATGGAAGACCTGTATGAAGATTTTATTAAAATTTCTTTCAGGAGCAAGGATGATGTGGATGTGAACCAGTTTTCCAGAAAATATTTTAACGGTGGCGGCCACATCAATGCAGCGGGAGGAAAATCTAATGAATCTCTGGCAGATACTATTGAGACATTCAAGAAAAAACTTGAACAGGAAGAGCTGTAAAAGACAAAAGAGCAAAATTATAAAAGGGCAATGTAATTTGTAATTTCTGGTCCACTCAGACTCTAAAACACTTATACACTCAAACCTTTGGTATAACCTTTACTCTCGAGTTCTTCACACGTATACTCATAAACTTCCTGGAACATGACATCCAGGTTTTTCTTGCTGAATAAGCTGAATTTCGTCATTTTAGGAGGATCCAGAAAGATATCACAGGATTTAGCCTTGGAATAAACCGATTTCGCGATGGCCAAGTGGAGAATCCGGTCAAATTCCTTCATAAGGCTCATTTTTTTTAATTCATCGTAGCTTATGGAGTTGACGTGAGAAGCGATCAGAAAATCACATTTATCAATGATAGGTTCTATAGGGAGGTTATCTAAAACGCCTCCGTCCACATATATTTTTTCACCCATCCTTACAGGAGGCAGGATAAACGGAACGCTTGATGATGCTAAAAGAGGACTGAAAAGTTCACCTTCCGAAAAGAAATCCACAATTCCGTGGGTCATTTCCGTGGCAGTTACGTAAACAGGGATTTTTAAGATCCTGAAATCATTTTCAGGGAAATGATCAGTGAACAGTTTCAAGATGAAATTGGAGCTGAAAATACCATTCTTGGAAAGCTTAAGATAGGATCTTGAAAAGAAGGTGGTATACTTTACAATATCCATCATCTCATCCGGTGATTTTCCGAAAGAATAAAATGCCCCCACAATAGAGCCGGCGCTGGTCCCTGAAATAATATGCGGTTTCAGATTGTATTCTTCCAATGCCTTCAGTACTGCGATATGAGCAATCCCACGCATGCCCCCACCGGAAAGCGTAAGGCCTATGACCGGCGGTTTCTTTTTTTTGAACGAGAATAAACCCATTGAAATAATTAATCCCTACTAAGATACAAGAATTTTTGATACACACTGACTTAGGTCGGCATTCCGGTCTGTTACAGAACTAATTTTTTGGGTAAATTGTGAAGAAGTTCGGTATTGATGATTTCGGCACAGATACCGGGTTTTTCCCAATGTCCGTTGTGCCCGCAGTCCAAAATGTAAGATTTTATATTGGTTCTGTCCGGAAGATGCTTGATCATCGTATCGGTTTTTACAGCATTATCATGTTTTCCGGCCAGGACTAAAATTTTAGCTTCCAGATTTTCCATGATATGCTTTTTGTCTGTTCTTTCCACCATGCCTTTTACACAGGCGAGGGCTCCCATGTTGTTGGTAGAAAGGGCAGTTTCAAGGGCTGTTTCAATTTTTCCTTCCAGGATATCTCTTTCATTGGGATTAAAAAGATTGGGAATTCCGGCCCTGGCGTAATGGGCAAACGCATCTTTGATAATCCTGTAGCTTTTGATGCGCTGCTGCTTTTTCTCTTCATCATCAGGGAAATAGGTTGAAAAGAATAAAGTCAGGCTTTTAAGAACTTCAGGGTACTTCTCTGCAAAGGCCAGTGAAGTATATCCTCCCATGGAATGTCCCAGAAGATGTACTTTGCTCAGTTTCTCATGGTCTAAAACTTTTTTCACTTCATCAGCCATCAGTTCCATAGTATGGACCTCGGCCAGGATATCAGATTGTCCGTGACCGGGAAGATCTATTTTCAGCAGTGAGAAATTGTCAGAAAGATGAGGTTCCATATCGCTCCAGATGGAAATGTTTTCCATAAAGCCATGAAGAAGCACTAAAGTCTCTTTTCCATTTCCTTTTCTTTCGAAGTTCAGCATAATCTTAGTTGTTTCTTCAAATTTAAATAAAAAAGAGCATTGTAAAAATGCTCTTCGATTCTATTGGGTTAATTCGGTATAAATTTTCTTTTCCCATGGTTTTATATCGGTAATGCCATATCTTTCTTTTTTAGAGATCGCGATATTGTCCAGGATGTCCACAAAATTTTTATAATTGGCGTCATCAGTAGGCTTTACAATGACGGTGAAATTTTCAGGCACCGGTGCATTTTGATAAGCTTCAGAAATGATCTTGGAAATTTTTACCCCGCTGAAATCTGTTTCTTTCAGGTTTGATGTATTCAGGTCCTTCTCATTGCTTTGGTGATAAAATACCCTGTTATCTTTCCCGAGGATAAAGGTAACCTGGTTTTTATCTCCAATATGAGGAATGTTTATTGGATGTGGATTGGGATCCTTCGCCGGAAGTCCCAGATCCATCACATTGGGTTTTGTAAAATTGGTGGTGAACATAAAGAAGGTGATCAATAGAAATCCTAAGTCTACCATCGGGGTCATATCCACCCGGATTAATTTTTTTCTTTGTTTGCTTCCGCCCTGTTTTTCTTGTGCGATTACTTCAGCCATAATTCATATTTTTAAATGTTAAACGGTTTTGGTGAAAAAGTAAAGTGTTGATACTTATTTAAAGAAAGCTATACAAAGTTTATACCTAAAATTAATAAATATCAATAAAAATTCAAATTTATAAATTATTTGATACTGAAAAGTCTTGTAATCTTTTATATTCGTAAGGCTTTATGATTTTTTAAGATGATGATTGCTATTTGTTTATGAGTGATTTTTAACATTGTACACAAAAAAGCCTTATCAATTTTTTTGATAAGGCTTTTTATTATGTTCAGATTAAAATATTACTTTGTGGTTTTGTAATAATTAACGCCGCATTCCAAGAACTTTTTAAAATCCTCTTTCGGCATATATCCGGATACCGGTGTATTGATTACTTTTCCATCCGGAGTGATCAAAACGTAGTGCGGCTGAGAATTATTATTAAAATTCACCTGCTGGAATAAACTCCATCGGTCACCGATCGTTTTTACCTTTTTCACCTGTCCGTCTCCCAAATCGATTTTAGTTTTCTGATCTTCAGGAAGCTCTTCCTTATCATCTACGTACAGAGAAGCTAATACCACATCATTTTGTAAAATCGGAAGAATATCCGGCTCGCTCCATACGAATTCCTCCATTTTACGGCAGTTTTCACAACCATAACCTGTGAAGTCGATCAAAATGGGTTTGTTTTCCTTTTTGGCAAGCTCAACGGCTTTAAAGAAATCGTGTTCAGGATGCATCCCCAGAATTCCGTCTTTTTCATCATGAAAATAACTTACATTCAATGGAGGCAGGATTCCGCTTAATAACTGTAGTTTCGGACGTTCAGCAGGCATTAATCCCTGGATCAGGTAAATCACAAAACCTATTCCTAAAGCTCCCAGTATTTTTCTGGTAACGGAAATTTTCGGCTTTTTGTCATCATGAGGAAATCTTATCAACCCGAATAAATAAAGTGCCAGTCCTAAGGCAATGATGATCCAGATGGCAATAAACAGTTCTCTTTTTAACAGGAATGTTTTAGAAACCAAATCGGCTTTGGATAAGAATTTTAAAGCTAAAGCTAATTCTACAAAACCAAGCACCACTTTCACGGTATTCATCCATCCTCCCGATTTTGGAAGGCTCTGTAAAGCCTGTGGGAATAAAGCCAGCAAACCAAAAACGATAGCCCATGCAAGCCCGAATCCTGCCAGTGCAAAGGTAAGCAGCATAGGAACATTGGTAGATCCTGTTACTGCACTTCCCAGTAAACTTCCCAGGATCGGTCCCGTACATGAGAAAGATACAATGACAAGAGTTAATGCCATGAAGAAAATACCGATAATTCCTCCTGCTTCTTCCGCTTTGGAAGATTTATTGGCAATAGAACTTGGTAATGTGATATCATAATATCCGAAGAAACTTCCCGCGAAAAAGATGAATATAATAAAGAAGGCAATATTCAGCCATACACTCGTGGATATTTCATTGAAGATGTTTCCGGCAATTCCATCGATCAAATGGAAAGGAAGGCTTAAAAGAACAAAGATCAGAAGAATGAAAAATCCGTAGATCAATGCATCTCTCTTACCTTTTGCCTTATTTTTATTTCCTTTGGTAAAGAATGAAACCGTAAGCGGAATCATCGGGAATACACACGGGGTCAGCAGGGCAATTAAGCCACCTACGAATCCTAAAAATAAATACGTCCAGTAATTCTCTCCTACTTTTTCCACAGCAGTTCCGCAATCGGTCAAAGGCTTCTGGAAATCAATGGTGGCTATTTTTAGCTGTTTCGGATCCAGTTTTGAAGTTTCTGCTACAGTTACTTCTCCCTTTACAGGATCTGCAACAACAGTTTCTACAGCTTTTACCGAATCTTTCGGAGCTTCTGTTTTTTCTTCTGCTACTTCTTCGGTAACTCCTTTCGGGGTTACTTTTTGATTAAATTCTAAAGTATTCGGAGCTAAACAAACTCTGTCATCACAGGTTTGGTAGGTTATTTCAGAGGTGACATCCGCAGGTTTTGTGGGATCTTTTAATTTAAATTTCTGCTTGAAACCGGCTGAATTGGAGTAAAAAACAATCGTTCCCCCGAAAGCTTCTGAAAATTCCTCATGCTTTTTGCCGACTTCAGTAAATTTTCCGATCAGCTCGATGTTTTTTCCCGAAACTTTATATTCCGTAGGAATGCCCGTATCTTCAGGAAGATCTTTGGAATAAATATGCCAGCCGCTTTCCATAGTAGCATTTAAAACAGCTTCATATTGGTTGTTCCCCAAATCGTTGACGGTGAACTTAAACTTTACAGGATTTTTGATCTGTGCATTAATTCCTGCCGCCAAGAACAGCAGAACCGCTAAAAACCAGTTTCTAAATTTCATTTTTTCTTTTCATTAAAAATTTTGAGAATACTTTTCGTTTTCTCATCCTTTGCATATCGTCTGTCCTGTCTGAGAGGAATAATTCCGAGTACAGAATTCTTGCTGTCACACAGGATCCAAATTTTTGGCCTCGCTAAAATAGATAATTTTTCGTCCCTAAAAAACTTAGAAACTTTCTTTCTGCCCGAAAAACCGGACGGATAGAACTCGTCACCATCCTGATGTTTCCTTAACCGCAGTGGGAACTGAAGTTTGGCGGCATCAAAATCCCAATCAAAACTGTTATTGATTCCTTCAATATTCTCAATTGTATTTTCAAGGCTGAGACTCATCAGGTTTTCCGGGGAATCAAAACTTTCAATCAAGAGGATTTCATCTTTTGTTTCCTCCTCCTTGTTTTTATCTACGAGAATTAACTCATTCCGGTTGATGATGAGGTGATAATCTTTTGAAAAAAAAGAGCTTCCGTTTTCTGCAGTGAAAATCTTTGAAATTTCTTCCTCCTGATCAAATCCGTATTTCTTTAAAATTTCAAATTGTACGAAAGCGCTTTCCAGGCTCAGCTTTTCCTTTGATAAAATTTTGTGCTCCGGGTTAAATAAAGTAAGCCTATTTTCAATTTCTTCAATCTGCTTTTCTACAAAATCCCTGGTTTGGTTTAAATAAGAAGAGCTTTTTTTGAAATTTTCCAGGAAATGTTCATTCGTTTCTAAAAGCTTGGGAACGATTTCATTTCTGATCTTGTTTCTTAGATAATCACTTTTTTTATTCGAAAGATCTTCCCGGAAATCAATTTTATTTTTTTCAGCGTACTCATAGATTTCCTCTTTTGAAAAATGTAAAAGCGGGCGGATCGTATTATTTCTGCCTGCCGGAATTCCACTCAGTCCACTGATGCCGGAAGCTTTTGACAGATTGATGATGAATGTTTCCAGCTGGTCGTTGAGATGATGAGCGGTAACGAGAAAGTCAAGGTTTTCCTGCTCCCGGATTTCTTTGAAGAAGCGGTAACGGATTTCCCTGGCCCAAAGCTGGATGGAATTTTCCGGTTTTTTATCTTTCTCCGAAACTTCATACAAATGAAACTGAACATGATTTTTCTCACAAAAATCCTGAACTGTCTTCTGGTCCAGATCCGAATCTTCACCCCGGAGCTTATAATTGATATGGGCAACCTGGTAAGTAAGCCCTGAACCCTGAAAAAGAGAGGCCAGAACCATAGAATCGGCACCTCCGCTTACCGCCAGAAGATAGCTGTGATTTTCCGGATTTTTTACAAGCTTTTCAAGCTGATTTTTAAAACTGATTTTTTCCAAGACTTATGTTGAAGATTTCTTTTATGCAAAGATAATCCATAAAATTCAATTCAATTTTCCTAACTTTGATTCGTCTAAAAATGATTACATATGAAGATTATTAAAATTTTAGGAATTTCTGCAATGGCGTTGGGACTAACTTCTTGTGTCAGTAAAAAGCAGTATGACGCATTAAGTTCAAACTATAAGCAGTGTATTGAAAATATTGGGGAAAGACAAAGAGAGATTCAGGATTTAAAATCTCAGAACTCTGCATTGACGGGGGAGAATAATCTTTTAAAAAGCCAGCATGACGCTTTGAAATCGTCTTTGGATGCATGTCTTTCCAATACAGGGAAAAGTTCCGCTAATATTGATAAGCTGGTTGGAGAAATCAATGCTTCAAACTCTTACATCAAGCAGCTGATCTCTAATAATGCTAAAAATGACAGCCTGAATCTGGCTTTGTCTAACAAGCTTAAAAGATCTCTTGATAATGTAGCGGACGATGATGTACAGGTAAAAGTGCTGAAAGGAGTGGTAATGATCTCACTTTCTGATAAAATGCTTTACAAAACAGGAGACTATAATGTACTGCCTGCTGCTCAGGAAGTGTTAGGAAAAGTAGCTAAAGTAATTAATGATTATGATAAATATTCTGTGCTTATCGAAGGTAATACGGATAATGCACCTCTCAACTCTCCGAACCTGCCAAGAGACAACTGGGATCTTTCTGCATTGAGAGGAACTTCCATTGCTAAAGTCCTTCAGACACAGTTCGGTGTAGATCCGGCAAGAATGACAGCAGGAGGACGTTCCGAATATAACCCTAAAGCAACGAATATGAGTGTTTCGGGAAGAGCGGAGAACAGGAGAACAGAAATCATCATTATGCCGAAGCTGGATGAATTCATGAAATTAATGGATATTGCTCCTAAGAAGTAATTGAACATACATAAAAAAATAAATCCCGAAATCATTCGGGATTTATTTTTTTTATCAAATTAGCTCTTCTTTTTTCAATAAAGAAATAATCCGATGAATAAATGAATTGGATATTTCTGTTTTAGTTTTTTTAAACGAAGAATCCGCCTTGCCTTTCGGCCCTGCGGTCTTCTGATTCTCAGTGTTAATTAGTAGTTTTTCCCCTACATTCATTACTTTTTTCTTAGTGTTCTTACCCTTTGTTCTTTGCAAATGTATCACTAACTTCCGTACGAGGGTATCCGTATTTTTACGGTATTTTAAATGGGGTTTTTACGGAGAAAACTATGAAAAATAGGATTGGTAATTATTTTTTTCTTTATATTTAAGTACTTTTGGACCATATAAAAGAATTGCAGTATGAGCTTTTTTGAAGAAAAAAATCCTGAAATGGACAGGTATCTGGAAACCCATGCATCCTCAGAGCCTGAAATTCTGAAAAAACTAAGAAGAGAAACCTATCAGAAAACCACACAGCCGCACATGATATCAGGCTATCAGCAGGGAAGGCTTTTAACGATTATTTCCCAAATGATGCAGCCTAAAAATATATTGGAAATAGGAACGTTTACAGGATATGCAACACTTTGCCTGACAGCAGGACTGGCCAAAGATGGAAAGATTACTACGCTTGACGTGAATGAAGATCTTGCTTATCTGCCGAAAAAATATTTTGAGGAAAGTGAATATTCGGAACAGATTGAATTCAGGCTTCAGGATGCAAAACAATTTTTACGGGAAACGGATGAGGTTTTTGACCTTGTTTTTATCGATGCCGATAAAGAAAACTATGCAGAATATTTCAGACTGATCAAGCCCAGAACGAAGTCGGGTTCTGTAGTGCTGTTTGATAACGTTCTGTGGTACGGAAAAGTACTTGAGGAAAATCCGAAGCAGAAATCTACACAGGTCATCAGAGAGCTGAATGATTTGATCGCAAAAGACGACGATTTTGAAAATCTTATTTTACCTTTGCGTGACGGAGTAAACTTCCTGCGAAGAAAATAATTTAAAAAATAATTAAAGATTAAGAAATTTAGAGATCTTGTAATTTCTAAATCTCTGAATTTCCTAATTTCCTAATTTCTAAATTAATAAAATGAATAAAGGAATTTGTAATGTTACGGTAGCACCGGTTCGTGCAGATAGTTCTGACAGAGCGGAAATTGTTACGGAAATACTGTTTGGGGAAAGCGCAGATATTCTGGAAGTGAATAAAAACTGGACCAGAATAAAGATGCATTATGACGGCTATGAAGGATGGATGGATACCAAGCAATTAAAGCCCGTAACAGACGAGGAGCTGGCCAAAAGAAAAGTGACTATAGTGACTGAAGATTTCTCTTCGGTACTTACGAATGATGGAAAAACCCTTTTATCCATGGGATCTGAGGTGGAATTTCCTGCGGTCGCTTCGAGACGGAGCCATGATCTTCGTGAGAGTATTGCTTTAGCGGCAAAAGAATTCCTTAATGTGCCTTATTTATGGGGTGGAAAGAGCTTTTTTGCAGTAGACTGCTCAGGCTTTACCCAGCTTGTCTATAAAATTCATGATATTAAATTACCGAGAGATACTTATCAGCAGGCAGAAGTAGGTGTACCTTTAACCTTTGTAGAAGAAAGCCAGCCCGGCGATCTAGCCTTTTTTGAAAATCCTGAAGGAAAAATTATTCATGTGGGAATCATGCTGGACAATCAAAAAATCATCCATGCTTCAGGAAAAGTGAGAATAGATACCCTTGATTCTACCGGAATTTTTAATAAAGAAATGAATAAACACACCCATAAACTGAGAGTGATTAAAAACGTACTCTAGCTTTAAAACCATCGGAATGGAGAATATTATTTTTACGTTTTTTGATATTTTTAATTTCGGATTAGTAGTTTTTTTCTGGTGGTTTACCCTGAAACATTATAAAACTCTTCCTAAAAGAATTCCTGTACATTTTGATTTTGACGGGAAAGCTGATAATTTTGGCCATAAAGCCTATTCTTTTTTTACACCGCTTCTGGGGACATTTTTCTATTTCCTGTTTGCCTATACATTAAGGCATCCTGAAACAGCTAATTTTCCTGTAGAAATCACAGATCACAATAAAGATGTCCAGTTCCTGATTATGGAAACATTTTTGAGGTGGTTGTTCGCACTGATCATGCTTATTTTTATGAATGGGCAGGATTATACGTTCAGATATGCCTTCGATGAAAATGTGAAACCGAAAGTTCCATTACCCACGGCTATTTTATTAGTAATAGGAAGTTTAATCATTGCTTTAATTTTTGTAGGAATATTCAAATGATACAATCTAAACAGAATTCGGAACATTATATCTGGGGGAACGGCTGTGACAGCTGGGTACTGAATGGCTCCAGCAATTTATCCGTAAAACAGGAAAAAATGCCGGCAGGAACCGCTGAAAAACTTCATTTCCATGAAAGGGCAGAGCAGGTTTTTTATATTTTAAAAGGAGAAGCCATGTTTCAGATTAATAACGAAAAATTTCAGGTAAAGGCCGGGGAAAGTATTTCCATTCAGTCCGGTTCAAAACATTTTATTTCTAACGAGTCTGAAGATGAAATAGAGTTTCTTGTTATTTCCAGCCCATCTACCCATAATGACCGTATTGAAATCGAAAAATAATTAAGATGTCCTTTCTATACAACATATTTGTCAGCCTTCTCATTTTCGGAATGAAAATTTTTTCTTTGTTTAACGATAAAACTAAAAAAGGAGTTGAAGGAAGAAAGCAGGCATTAAGCAAAGTAAAAGCTGCATTTTCGCCCTCAGATAAAGTAATCTGGATGCATGCAGCCAGCCTTGGCGAATATGAACAGGGGCTTCCTGTTTTGGAAAAGCTCAAAGAGAATTTTCCCGGTCATAAAATTCTGATCACTTTTTTTTCGCCTTCAGGCTATGAAAATGTTGTAAAAAGAAAACATATTGCAGATGTAGTCTGCTATCTTCCTTTTGATAAAAAAAGTACAGTAAAAAAGTTCATTTCCCAATTTGATACACAATTATTTTTTACGGTCAAGTATGACTACTGGTATCACCTTCTGGCAGAGCTTAAAGAGCATGGAGCTAAGATTTATGTAATTTCTGCCTTGTTTTATGAAAGCCAGGCTTTCTTCACATCTTATGGAAAATGGTTTGTAAAGCAGCTCAAAAAAGATGTGGACTGGTTTTTTCACCAGACTCCCTTTTCTTTTGCATTAGCCAAAAGTATCGGGCTGGTTAATTCTTCAGTAACAGGAGATACAAGATTTGACAGGGTAAAACAGCTCCGGACAAGGGATAATCATGTTGAATTCATTGCGGATTTTATAGGAAAACATCAATCTGTTGTATTCGGAAGCTCATGGCATGCAGAAGAAAAAATTGCCGCCACAGTTTCCAGAATGAATGCTGATCTGAAACTGATCATCGCTCCTCATGACCTGAAAAGAGTGGACCATTTAAAGAACCTTTTCCCTGAAGCATTATTGTACAGTGAAATACGGAATTTGGTGCTGCCGGTTCCCAAATATCAGGTTTTAATCATTGATAGCATAGGTTTATTGTCAAAACTATACTCTTACGCAGATGTGGCGGTGGTAGGTGGAGGATTTCATGATGCAGGTCTGCATAATATTCTGGAAGCTGCTACTTTTGGAACTCCTGTGATTTTTGGTGACCATTACAAAAAGAATCCTGAGGCAGACGATCTTATTGCAGCCGGTGGTGGAAAATCTTTTTCAGAAGAATATGCGGCAGCAGATTTTGTATTGTTCCTTCTTAATAATGAAGAAGAGTTACAGGAAATGTCCGGAAATGCAAGAAAGTTTATAAAAGAAAAGCCTGATGCCACCCATCTTATCCTGCAGAAGATTTTATCTTAAAAACCCCTGGCTTTTAATGTCTTTGATGATTTGTTCAATATTTTCCGGAATGTTGTCAGATTCAAGCCAGTTGATATCCAGTCCGTTATTGATGCAGAGTTTCTGCAGGTAGTGATTTTCAGAAATTTTATCCCGGGTTTCTCTCAGGAGCTCATCAATTTCCATCCAGTAATCTTCATCCAGCTTTCTCGTTAATACCAGTGCTTTGAATACTTTATTAATGATATAAATGTATAATTTATAAACATTATCAAACCTTTGCCTGCTCAGATCATTGTTGGAATCCAGAATTCTGTTCACCAGCAAAAGATTCAGCGAAACTTCCCCAAACTTATCTGTTGTTATTTTAACATGTTCGGTAATATCTGCACTGATAGTCCGAACGGTACTCATGAAGTATTTGGCATTCCCTATGTACTTTGAGGCCAGGAGAATTTTTTCTGCAACATTTTCTTCCATTGCATTCCTCTTGTCATCGGTTGTTTCCTGATCGATCAGCTCGAAATACAGTTTTTTAGACAAAAGCTTATCCTTTTTCAGGAGCCTGAAAATAAGACGGTCTTTTTCTATGCTGGAAAAAGCACTTAATGCAGCTTTAAATTCTTTTGAGTATTCCACTAATTGAAAATCTTAGAATATTTCAGAAACCCGTTAAGGGCCCAGTTGGCAGTATAATAAAAGGATTTAACGGTAGAAAAGCCCATAAAGTCTTTGTATACCAGATACTGATCCTTGATGATGTTTTTTTTCTTCCGCGAAACACTGTTTTCCCTCATTCTGTACTTTGCCAGTGTCTTGTTAATAGGCATTCCTTCAGGAATTACTTTTAAAAGATTCAGCCACATTACGTGGTCTTCACGCTTACTTTTTATAGGGAACAAAAATTTCCCGACTCTTTTGGTGTCGTACATGGTAGAAACCGGGGCAAGTCTGCAGGTTTTCAGAAGGTTGGAAAAAGTAACGACCTTGTCAGCCAGGAAATCCTTTAAAACAGGCTGTAGCTGTTCATTACATCTCGAATAATTACAGTAGACCAGTTCGGCATTATTTTCTTCCATATAATCTGTCATGGTTTCCAGATATTCGGGATACCAGAAATCATCGGAATCGAGAAAAGCAATATACCTTCCTGTAGCTCTTTCAAGACTGTTGTTCCTTGCATTTCCTGCACCGCCATTTTTCTCAAGGACCTGTAATTTTATCCTTGGATCATTGTATTTTCGGATAATTTCGACCGTATTGTCCCTGGAAAGATCATCGGTAATCAGCCATTCCCAGTTTTCATAGGTTTGGTTTAAAACAGACTGTATCGTCTCTTCGATGAATTCTGCGGAATTATAACAGGGAGTGATGATGGAAACCAGGTCTTTCATTTATGCTTTTCTGCGGTAAAATTATAAAAATTTTTTCTCATAAAGGTGCCACGATGCAATTCCTATCCCGATCACTACCAACATGCATACAAAACCCATAAAAAAAGGATTATAGTTGGCAAACAGTCCAAGAGTAGCAAATACCCTGATAGTAGGGAAATGGAATATGTAAATACCGTAGGTGAAATCTCCGTATTTCCCGAAGTTGTTCAGGAATTTCAGGGAATAAGCGATATACAGTACAATTATACTGATCATAATAGGGGAGAACAGCTTGATATGAAGGATAAGATCTATCCAAACCGTTATGATCGCAATGATGAACAGTGTGTTTTTATGCTGGATAAATTTATCAAAATGAAAATAGATCAGCATTCCTCCAATGAAATAGCAAAGTGATCCGGGCAATTGTCTGGATATGGCTGCTCTGCCCGTCATTTCAAAATAATTGAGGAATATCAGGGAAAGGAAGTAAAGTACAATTAAATTCGCATTCCTGTATTTATTGTTTTTTCCAAATAATAAGAAAATCAGCGGGACTGCAAAGTAAAAAGCCATTTCAATCTTAAGGGTCCATAAAGCTCCGTTTACAGCTTCGTTACCAAACACGCCCGGAAGGGAAGGGGCCATGAAATTCATGAAAATAGAATTCCAGAAAAAATATTTATATACCTGTATATTGCCGAAGTAATCAGAAAAAGACAGGGTGCTTACGAGGCTCAGAAGGGTGGTGCAGAGAAATACAACCAGTAAATAGGCCGGAACAATCCTGTTGAATCTTTTTTTGGCGTAGCTTTTCAGGCTGGAAGACCTCTCGTAGCTCCTGGCAATAAGGAATCCACTGACAATAAAAAACGAAAAAACGGCAACTTCTACGGGACTGTGTGTTAAGAATTCAAGCTGTTTAGAGTTGCTTAAAGCTCCCAAATGTCCTACAAAGACAATGAAAGCAAGGAGAACACGGATGAAGTCAAAATTATTTTTCGTTATACTCTGCATTTCTGTTTCTTTCTGCAAAAATAGTTTTTTTAGTAGATAGAGGAGAAACTGAAATTCAATATTTGTTAAATAATGGCTGTTTTAAAGGTTAACCTTCCAGAATTTTCAGAAATATACTTTATTGAAATTATTTTTCACAAAAAATGGTGATATAAATCAAAAAAATTATAATTTTAGCCCTTGAAAATTTTATCTATGAAGAAATTAGCATTACTATTTGCAGGTTTATCATTATTTGTAGCTACAGGGTGTAATGATGATGATAAGGAAATGGAGTATCCTCTTGTAGGGGTTTGGCAGCCACTGAAAGAGGTGGTTACTACCGTAGAAACCGGTGAGGAGCCTGTTTCAGATCTTATTACCTATACCGATTGCCAGAAAGAAGGCAGATGGAGATTCAATTCTGAAGCGACAGGAAAAGTAACCACGAATGGAGAGATCGGTACCACACCGCAGTGTACTATTTTATCTGATCAGAATTTTACTTATACGTATGATAGAAGTGCGAAAACAATAGTGATCAAATTCCAGGGAATTGTAGAACCGTCCAACGGAAAAATAATTACCCTCGATGATACAACCCTGAACTTATCCCTAAGAGAAGAGACGCAGGATCCGACTGTATATAAAACAAGGACGTATACCATGAGAAGAATTCCTCAGTAAATATACTTCCATACCTAAATACAGATCTCATCTCCGGATGGGATTTTTTATTGTAAGGGATTCCCGAATTAATTAAAATTAAAATTTCCATTTCTTTTAAAATCATTATTTTTGTGAAAATTAGAATGGGAGCTGGAAAAAATCTAACATCTAATATCTAACATCTAATATCTATAATAAAGTGTTTTACGATCATCAGCAGATAGAAAAAAAGTGGCAGAAATACTGGGAGGGCAATCAAACCTATAAAACCTCCAACAACACAGATAAACCTAAATTTTATGTTCTCGATATGTTTCCGTATCCATCCGGGGCAGGGCTTCACGTGGGGCACCCGCTGGGATATATTGCATCAGATATTTATGCGAGATATAAAAGACATCAGGGCTTTAATGTTCTTCATCCTGTAGGGTATGACAGCTTCGGACTTCCTGCTGAACAGTATGCGATCCAGACAGGTCAGCATCCCGCTATCACGACTGAAGAAAATATCAACAGATATGAAGAGCAGCTGAAAAAGATCGGGTTTTCATTCGACTGGAACAGAGAAGTGAGAACTTCAGATGCTTCTTATTATAAATGGACGCAGTGGATATTTATCGAGCTGTATCATTCCTGGTATAATAAAAATACAGATAAGGCAGAGCCTATCCAGACTTTAATTCAGCATTTTGAAGAAAAAGGGACTGAAGGATTGAATGCCAATCAGAATGACGAATTAACTTTCACGGCAGAAGAATGGAAAAATGCTTTAGACCTTGATAAAGAAGATATCTTATTAAATTACCGTTTGGCTTACAGAGCTGAGACTACTGTAAACTGGTGCCCGGCTTTAGGAACCGTATTGGCCAATGATGAGGTGAAAGACGGAAAATCCGAAAGAGGAGGATTTCCTGTATTTCAAAAGAAAATGATGCAGTGGAGCATGAGAATTTCTGCTTATTCTGAAAGACTGTTGCAGGGATTGAATACTCTTGACTGGCCGCAGCCGCTTAAAGATGCCCAGGAATACTGGATCGGGAAATCCCAGGGAGCACAGGTAAAGTTTCAGGTAGAAGGTCATGACGAGACCATTGAAGTTTTTACAACAAGACCTGATACTATTTTCGGAGCAACATTTATGGTATTGGCCCCTGAAAATCCTTTAGTAGATGCTATTACTACAGTAGCTCAGAAAATAGAAGTAGATACTTATATAGAAGAAACTTCCAAAAAAACCGAAAGAGACAGGATGTCTGATGTGAAAAACGTAAGCGGTGCCTTTACGGGAGCTTATGCCATCAATCCTTTTAGTGGTGAGAAAATGCCGGTCTATATTTCAGATTACGTATTGATGGGTTACGGAACAGGTGCTGTAATGGCCGTTCCTGCACATGACGAGCGCGATCACAGATTTGCAAAGAAATTCAACCTTACGATTAAAAAAGTAGTTGAGACCGATGAAGATGTTCAGGAGAAATCCTTCGACTCTAAAGATTCTGTTTGTGTGAATTCAGATTTCTTAAATGGATTACATTATAATGATGCGAAATCAAAAATAATTTCCGAAATCGAGAACAAAGGAATTGGCCACGGAACCACAAACTACAGACAGCGCGACGCTATCTTCTCAAGACAGCGTTATTGGGGTGAGCCGGTTCCTGTATATTATAAGGAAGGAATGCCTTACACGCTTCCGGTTTCTGCTTTACCGCTGGAACTTCCTGAAGTTGAAAAATATTTACCGACAGAGGACGGTGATCCGCCATTAGGAAATGCAAAAGTATTTGCCTGGGATGAAGCCAATCAGAAAGTTGTTTCTACAGATCTTATTGATGATCAAACAGTATTCCCGCTGGAATTATCCACAATGCCGGGTTGGGCAGGAAGCTCATGGTATTTCCTTAGATATATGGATCCGAATGATCAGGAAGTTTTTGTTAAAAAAGAACTGGCGGATTATTGGGGACAGGTAGATTTATACATCGGAGGAAGTGAGCATGCGACCGGCCACTTACTGTATTCCCGATTCTGGAACATGTTCTTGAAAGACAGAGGCTATATTACTCATGATGAGCCTTTCCAGAAACTGATCAACCAGGGGATGATTTTGGGAATGAGTGCCTTTGTATACAGAATTGACGGAACCAATCAATATGTTTCAAAAAATCTGGCAGGAGATTATCAAACGCAGAAAATCCACGTTGACGTATCCTTATTAAGAGGAACTTCTGATGAATTGAATACCGAAGCCTTCAAAGCCTGGAGACCGGACTATGCCGATGCAGAATTTATTTTAGAAGACGGAAAATACATCACAGATCGTGAAGTAGAAAAAATGTCCAAGTCAAAATATAATGTTGTAAACCCTGACGATATCTGTGAAGAATACGGAGCAGACGGATTAAGATTATATGAAATGTTCTTAGGTCCTTTGGAGCAGTCCAAGCCTTGGAATACACAAGGGTTAAGTGGAGTATATGGTTTCCTTAAGAAATTCTGGAACCTGTATTTCAACGGCGAAACTTTTGAAGTTTCCGATGAAGAGCCTACAAAAGCAGAATATAAGGTTTTGCATACCTTAATAAAGAAGGTGGTTTACGATATTGAGAACTTCTCATTCAATACTTCCGTGTCTTCATTTATGATCGCTGTGAACGAGCTGCAAAAAATAAAATGCAACAAACGCAATATTTTAGAGCCGTTAGCCGTTATCATCTCTCCATATGCCCCGCACATCTGTGAAGAGCTTTGGAGCTTATTAGGAAATAAGGAATCTGTGGAATTTGAGAAATTCCCTGTATTAAATGAGGAATACCTTGTAGAAGATGAAATTGAATATCCGGTAAGCGTAAATGGAAAAATGAAGTTCAAAATTTCACTTTCTGCCCAGTTATCGGCCAAGGAAGTAGAAGATTTGGTGATTTCAGATGCCAAGATGCAACCTATTTTAGAAGGTAAAACACCTAAAAAAATCATCGTAGTGCATCACCGTATTGTGAATATCGTAATTTAAAAAAAAGTTAACATTGGCAAATTAAAAAAAATGAGGGTCTTATTTTTTTAAATTTCTAACCTAAATGTTAAATTTGGAGAAAATAAATAAAATATCTAAAAAAAATTATTATATCGAAATCGTATTAAAATTTCTTTATCAGAAAAATGCAAAATGTTTATTTAAGACTCTTGCATTTTAATTAATTTTGCCTTTAATTTACACCCTGTAAAATTTTAAAAACAATATAATTTAGTTAAATATGGAAATGAATGTTTCAAAAAATGATGAGCAAGTAGTTGCTAGAAAAGCAGGAGGTTTAAACCCGGCTGTTATTATTCCTATTTTATTCGTTATAGGAGTTTGTATTTATTTATTTGTTCTTGGGAACCCAGGAAACTTTAAAGACGCAGAAAAGCTAGGTAGCGGATCTGTAGCTTTCTCAAGTGTTGAAGGAAAAGACATTCACCCAGAATCGTTTTTAGGTATTATCTACAAAGGAGGGGTTATCGTACCAATCTTGATTACTTTCATGATTACTGTAATCGTTTTCTCTTTTGAAAGATATTTCGTTCTTGGTAAAGCTGCTGGAAAAGGAAACCTAGACAACTTCGTAGTACAGGTAAGAAGCTTATTGAATCAAAACAAAATTGATGAAGCTTTAGAAGAGTGTGACAGACAACAAGGATCTGTAGGTAACGTAGTGAAAGAAGGTCTTACTACTTACAAGGCACTTTCTCACGATACTACTTTAAATAAAGAGCAGAAAATGGTAGCTCTTAACAAAGCGATCGAAGAAGCTACAACTCTTGAAATGCCAATGCTAGAAAAGAACATGATGATTCTTTCTACTTTAGGTACTGTAGCAACGCTAATCGCACTTTTAGGAACTGTAATCGGGATGATCAAAGCATTCTTTGCATTAGGTTCAGGTGGTGGTACTCCAGATGCTGCTGCACTTTCTACAGGTATCTCCGAAGCCTTGATCAACACGGCATTAGGTATTGGTACTTCAGCTATCGCGATTATCCTTTATAACTTCTTTACATCTAAAATTGACGGATTAACTTATAAGATCGACGAGATCGCTATGAGCATCCAGCAGTCTTTCGCTGAATTCAACTAAGAATTTGTAGCAAGGAATTTGCATTCCAATTAAAAAGAAGTTTAATATTAAATAATTCAAAACAATGGCGAGAGTCAAACCAAAAAGACATGGTGTAGTGACGGATATGACGGCAATGTGCGACGTTGCCTTCCTGCTACTTACATTCTTTATCTTGACCACTCAGTTTAAAAAACCTGACGTGGAGCAGATTAAACCGCCATCTTCAATATCAGAGAAGTTACTTCCTGATGCAAGTTTGATGACCATCAACGCTACTCCGGACGGAAAATTCTATTTCCAGCCGGTAGACAATGCATCAGAGAGATTACAGCTTTTAGACAAAATGGGGCAAAAGTATAATATGACTTTTAGCAACCAGCAAAAAGCGTCATTTCAGAAAGTACAAGCGATTGGGGTTCCTATGAGCCAACTGAAAGGCTATCTCGATATGTCAGATGAGGAACAGAAAAGTTTCAAGAGTCCTACAGGGATTCCTATGGATAGTACAAATAAGCAGTTAGTAGACTGGGTACAGCAGAGTTTGAGCGTAAATCCTGATTACAAATTGGCAATCAAGGGAGACGTTACCACTCAGTATCCAAAAGTTAAAAGCCTATTTGAAGGTTTAAGAGATATTGATTTTCTTAAATTCTGGTTGATTACATCACAAGAAGGTAAACCATAATAATATCATTTAGAAATGGCAGAAGTACAAGTACAGGAAAAAGGCGGCAAGGGCGGCAAGGTCCGTTCCAAGAAGCAGAATACCAGAGTAGATATGACTCCGATGGTGGACTTGGGTTTTCTATTGATTACCTTCTTTATGTTCACAACCACATTCAGTAAACCGAATGTAATGGATTTGGGTCTTCCGGCTAAACCGAAAGATGAAAAACAAAAACCACCTCCAACAGAAATTAAACTTTCTAACTCAATTTCTGTCTTATTAGGAAAAGACAACAGAGTTTTTTGGCACCAGCAGGATGCTACTTCCTTGAATGACCAGACTCTTATGGAAACTACTCTTGATAGAGAAGGAATTAGAAAAGTAATTCAGCAGGCAAAATCTAGAGCTGCAGATCAAACGAAATTTACCGTGATCATTAAGCCGACTGACGATGCTGTATATAAGAACTTTGTAGATATTCTTGACGAAATGGCCATTACCAAAAGCGAACAGTACGGGGTAACCGATGTGAAGCCTTGGGAGAAAGCTATTTATAACAAGAAAGTTGGAAATAATGGAGCTGCGGCTGCACCAGCTACAAAGTAATTTAACCATAAAATTGTATATCTATGGCAGATGAAAATGTATACAATCAGAATCTTACTTTAGACGAGATTGTATTTGAAAATAGAAACAAGGAATATGGTGCCTATGATCTGAGACATCAGTATCCTAGACTTCTGACAAAATCTTTTATTGTTGGAACGGCATTATTCCTGGTTGCGGCTTTGTCTCCTTTTATTTATCTTACCATTAAGAGACTTACTGAACCGCCTAAGCAGGAAGTAAAGGCTGATTTGGTAAACATTATTGAAGATGAGCCAATTATTGAGCAACCGAAAGAAGAAGAACCACCTCCACCACCTCCTCCGAAAGAAGAAGAAAAAATTGAGGTAATTCAGAACGTGGTTCCTGAGCCTGTAAAAGCTCCGAAGATTGAAACGCCACCGCCACCAATTTCTAAGCAGTTAGAAACGACGACTGGTCTGAACAATCAGGAAGGAGTAAAAGCTCCGGCTTATACACCACCTCCACCACCGCCATCTACTGGTAATAAAGCTAGTACAGTGGAAGTAAAAGCAAACAACCCTAATGAAATCTACAAAGATGTAGACCAGTCTGCAGAATATCCTGGAGGTATGGGAGCACTAAGAAAGTTCCTTGGGGAAAACTTTGATACTTCTTTAATGGAAGGAGGTGAAGGTACACTTAAAGCCAAGCTTAAATTCGTTGTAGAAAGAGACGGAACTGTTTCAGCGGTTACTATTGAAGAGAAATCTCCAAATAACGACTTCAACAACGAAGCAATACGTGTAGTTAAGAAACTTAAAAAATGGACTCCTGCGAAAAGAAACGGGGAGAGCGTTAGATCTTACTATAGCGTACCTTTCACTATGAACTTTGAATAAGACTTATTTATTCAACTTATAAATAAAAAGAGAAGCATATGCTTCTCTTTTTTATTTTTTTTGGTATTTTTGTTACATGATGTTCAACTGGTTATCCTTAGTTACAGGATTATTTTATATCGTATTGGGAGTTGTGGTTATTATCTACAAATTTTTCTTTACGGTTTTAGAGCCTGCTATTGCTTATGCAATGGGTGCAGTGCTTATTCTTTATGGAATTTTCAGAATCTATAGAGCAGTGTCAAGACTTAAAGATTCAGGAAATGAGAAATAGTTTAAAAATTACGTTGCTTTCTATAATGAGCATCGCGGCTGTAAGCTGCAAAAAAGACGACAAATCTCCGTCTTATCATAAAGGAGATCTTACCATACTGACTGATGAATCTTTTAAAAGCGTTACCGAAGCATTGGCAGACGGATATATGATTAATTATCCGGAAACCCACATTAAGATTGTAACGCAGAAAGAAGATCTGGCTTTCCTTGATCTGTTGAAGGATAAAGCAAGAATAACAGTAATGTCCAGGGATCTTACCCCGGAAGAGAAAAAAGCATATGAAGAACAGGTAGATCTTAAGTTTCTTCCGGCAAAATTCGCTGCAGATGCAGTTGTATTTGTTGTTCCGAAGGACTCTCCAAAGCAGAGCATTTCTATGGATGAAATCAAGAAAGGATTAGAATCTGATGCGAAGAACTTTATTTTCGACGGAACCAATTCCAGTAACCTGAACTTTGTTGCCCAGAAACTTAAAAAGCAGCCGAAAGATCTGAAATTTTCCATTATTCCCGGAAACCAGAAAATCATAGAAGAATTAGCAAAATATCCGGATAAAATTGGAGTTATAGGATTGAATACTTTCAGCCGTCCCTATGATAAAACTTCTGAGAAGCTGAGAGATATGGTGAAAATTCTTCCTGTAGAAAATAATGGAAAACTATACACCGCTGATGCTGCCGGTCTTCGCGAAATGGAATACCCTTTTACCCGTGTTCTCTATTTTCTAACCAATGAGGGCAACTTTAATATTGCAAACGGATTTATCAGATATTCATGTACCCAATTGGGTCAGATGATTGTACAAAAAGAAGGTTTGCAGCCCTATAATATATACAAAAGAGAGGTACAGATGCGTTAAAAAATATTAAAATAATAGTACCCACTTTATAAAATATTATTTTGGTCTGAAAATTGTGGAGCATATAACTCAAAATATAAGAAAAATATAAAATGAAAGATATAATGATTATGAATGTAAAGAAAATTGCTTTTGGAGCTGCCGTAGTATTTTTTTCCGGTTTAGCCACTGCACAAACACTGCAGGATGGTATTAACAGCATAGACAGTGATAAATATGCTCAGGCTAAAACCAATTTCACGGAAATGGTTGCCAAAGCACCAACAGCAGAAAATTACTTCTACTTAGGAAATACATACCTGAAGCAGGGGGAGCCTGATTATGCTAAAGCTATCGAAAGTTTTAACAAAGGTTTAGCTGTTGACAGCAAAAGCTATCTTAACAAAATAGGTCTGGCTACTGTAAAATTAGGTAAAGGAGATAAAAGTGCAATTGCTGAAATTCAGAAAATTGTAGCAGATTCAAAAGAAAAGGATGCTGAAGTATTATTCAGAGCAGCAGAAGCTTTAACATTGTTTGAAAAAAACAGTGCTCCTGATGCAGCTATCCAGTATCTGACAAAAGCTATTGAAAAAGCTGAGAAAAAAGGAGTTCCTGCTCACTACTATTATACACTTGGAGACGCTTACAGATTGAAAAGAGTTCCTGGTGATGCTATGTCTGCTTATGATAAAGCGCTTCCATTAGCTAAAAATAAAGCATCTGTTTACACAAGAATGGCTACCCTATGGATGGCAGCACAACAGTGGCAGCAGGCTAAACAAAGTATTGACAAAGCAATTGCCGTAGATGCAACTTATGCGCCTGCTTACAAAGCTTTGGCTTCTTATGATATCAGATACCAGCAGAATGCAAAAGCAACTCAAGATTTGATCAACTATACAAAATATGCTGATGAGGATCCATACACTCAGTTAGAAATTGCTAAATTGTATTTCACTAACGAGGATTATGCAAACTCTAAAACAGTTTTAGATAAGATCTTTGATAAAATTGATGACCCAATCAAATTTAAGCTAAGAGCTTACCAGTCTTATGCAGACGGAAACTATGCTGAAGCAAAGCAAAATATGGATACTTTCGTATCTCAGGCTGAGAAAACAAGAATTCAGCCGGCTGATCAGGGTCTTCAGGGACTTATTGCAGCAGGTTTAGCTAAAACTGAAACTGACGCTGCTAAAAAATCAGCTTTAAATACAGAAGCACAGCAAAAAATTGCTATTGCCAAAGCTGCTAAAGATGAAACAATGAAGTGGGATATAGAATTGGCTAATATTGCAGGAGGAGGTGCTTCTCAGGCTGAAGCAGAAAAAGGACCTACCACTCCTGAAATTGAAGCATTGAAGAAAAAAGTAGCTGCTAATAAAGAAGATTCAGATTCCCTGTTTAAATTGGCAACAGCTTACCAGGATGCTAAAAACTGGAATGGAGCAGTACTTACATGGCAGAAAATGAGTGCCCTTCTTCCGGATTGGGCTCCAGCTTACTATAGTCAGGGGTATTCTTACCAGCAGGCAGGAAATAATGATGCTGCAAAATTAGCCTATGAAAAATTCATCAGCACAGTAAAACCTGCAGATCAGGAAGCTAACAAGCAGACTTTAGCGTACGCATACTTCGCAGTAGCTTATATGAGCAAAGATTCTGACCCTGCAAAAGCTAAAGATTATATAGCTAAATCTTTACAGCTTGATCCTACTTACCAGGATGCTGTAAAATTAAATGCAGAAATCAACAAGTAATTTAACTTATAGATATTAAAACTTCCCATTCTCAATGTTTGGGAAGTTTTTATTTTAAATCTTATCTTTGAAAATATGAAACGCCCGGGGTTAAAAATTCGAAAATATGAGAAAGATTATTGGGCGTTCCATCTGACAAATTAAAAAATAAAGAGAACAGATGAAAACAGATATACTTGCTTTTGGAGCACATCCCGATGATGTAGAGCTGGGATGTGGTGGCACTATCGCCAAAATGATTTCGGAAGGGAAAACGTGCGTTATCGTGGATCTTACAAAAGGAGAGCTCGGGACCAGAGGAACAGATGAAACCAGAAAAGTAGAAGCAGGAGAGTCCGCAAAGATCCTTGGGGTTTCTGCCAGGGAGAATCTTGGAATGAAAGACGGGTTTTTGGTTAATTCTGAAGAATACCAGATTGAGATTGTAAAAATGATTCGCAAATACCGCCCTGAAATCGTCTTAGCCAACGCAATTGATGATAGACATCCGGACCATGCTAAAGGGGCGAAATTAGTGTCGGATGCGTGCTTTTTATCCGGTTTGAGAAAAATCGTAACAGTTTTGGAAGGCGAAAACCAGGAAGTGTGGAGACCAAAGCAGATTTTCCACTATATTCAATGGAAAGATATCAAGCCGGAATTTGTTATTGACATATCAGAACATCTGGATAAAAAGATTGCGGCCTGTATGGCTTTTAAAACACAATTCTATGATCCTACTTCCAACGAACCTGTTACCCCTATCGCAACAAAAGATTTTTTTGAAAGTCTGACTTACCGTGCTCAGGATTTGGGAAGATTATCGGGAGTGACTTACGCTGAGGGATTTACGTCTGAGAAGTTGATTGCGATGAAAAATTTTGACGGAATTGTTTGGTAATTAAAAAATATCTCCTATATTTGCACTCACAAAACGGTGATTGTAGCTCAGTTGGTTAGAGCGTCGGATTGTGGTTCCGAAGGTCGTGGGTTCGAGACCCATCATTCACCCAAGAAAAGTACACTTTTAAAGTGTACTTTTTTTATTTCTATATACTATAAAAATACCCACTTAAGAAAACACTATTTAGTGTGTTAATTTCTGTTAATTGTTTGATAATCCACAAGAAATGTATATTTTTGCAGTGACAACATGTGTCATCAATATGATAAATGTGTTACTAAAAAACTAAAACCTGAATTTGAAAAACAATTAAACCATGAAAAAACTACCTTGAATTTTATTCTGTTAATTCATCAATACCCATTTCTGGCAATTTACAATTAAAGCGATCCCTTAGGTTTCTTTAAAGATACAAGTTGTGTATTCATTTAATTTATTTCAGTAGTCATATTCGAAACTATTGATGCTGAAAACGACTGCAGATGTTCTGTCGGTCATAATCGGTATTGCCAATTAACAAAAATACTTTTAAAGTCATGAATTAATTTGATTTTGAAAAGTTTCCATTTTATATGGAGTTCAGAAACCATTCAAACGAAGCGGAACCGAAAAGCTAAATGAGTAGGGAAATATTATAAAACTAAAACATGAAGAAATTTATTTTACTAAAAACTATGAAAAAATTCTACTTTTTACTTTTAATTTTCAGTTCAATTTCTGCATTGGCACAAACGTATACTTATACAACCTACAATGTTTCGAATTCAGCAATAGGAAGCAATTACATTGCGGACATTAAAACCGATGCCAATGGCTTGCTTTGGCTTGCAACTTCTAATGGAGTTTCAACTTTTAACGGGACAACCTTTACCAATTATAATACTACTAATTCCGGTATTGCATCCAACTCAATTCTAAAAATTCAAATTGATGGTTTAGGGAGAAAATGGATTGCCTCTCAGCTCAATGGAATTATTTTATACAACGGGACAACCTGGACTAACTATACAACTTCCAATTCAGGGTTGCCCACTAATGCGATCAATGATATAGCCGTTGACGGACAAAATAACCTTTGGATTGCTACAGATTCAGGACTGATAAAATTCAACGGTACTACATGGGCTACTTATCCTTTGGCCAATCTGAATTCTGTGGCCACCGACAGTAATAATGGTGTTTGGGTTACCAATGGAGGTGTATTGTATAAATTCAATGGAACTGATTTTGATTTTATAGCTCAGGGAACTGAGAGAATATTGAGAATTGCCAACAATACAGTGTATGTAAAAGGTTCTGACAGCTTAATTACATTAACAACGAGCGGAACTAACCTCACATTCATTTACCAAAGCACTTCTTGTCTTGCAGCATACAATCCGAACGCTCTGGATGTTGACAGCAACGGTAAAGTATGGATTGGTTTTAATGGAGCTGGCCTTCAGAATTTTACGAATTGTACGACTTACACCAGAACCAATACAAATTTAGGTTTACCGGATGACTATTTCAGTGCAGTCAGGACCCAATCTTCAGGGACTATCTGGTTGGGAACATTACAGCTTGGTTTAACGAAAATGTCGCCGGGAGCTGTTCAAACAGGTTGTTTTCAAAAAATAAACGCGGGTAGTCTGCATAGTGTAGCTATAAAAACGGACGGAACATTATGGGCCTGGGGAAATAATTATTCAGGACAATTAGGAAATGGGACAACTACTAATTCATCAACTCCAAAACGAATAGGAACAGCTAGTAACTGGAAAGAGATTGCCGGCGGAAGTAACCACACAATTGCCCAAAAAACGGATGGAACATTATGGGCCTGGGGAGCAAATTCTGGTCAGTTGGGCAACGGTACCAATACGGATCAGTACACACCGGTACAGGTAGGAACGGCTAATGATTGGAAAACTTTTGATACAGGAATGTATCATACGGTGGCTATAAAAAATAACGGAACACTATGGGCTTGGGGGCTTAATCCTTATGGACAGCTAGGTACAGGCAACACTACTACCAGCTTAGTACCCGTTCAAATTGGAACTGCTACTAATTGGTTAGCTGTTCAATGCGGACAGGATTTTACCGTTGCATTGAAAACAGACGGAACATTGTGGGCCTGGGGAAGTAATACTTACGGTACTATTGGAGATGCTACCAATACCAACAGACTGGTACCTACTCAAATTGGCACTGCCAGCAATTGGCAAAGCCTTGGGGTAGGAACGCTTCATGTTGCAGCATTAAAAACAGACGGAACTCTGTGGGCCTGGGGATATAATGCTAATGGACAATTGGGGGACGGAACAACTGCAAATAAGAATGTTCCAACGCAAATCGGAACAGCCACTAACTGGCAGACCATTGCTTCCGGAGGAAATCATACCACAGCTATAAAATCCAACGGGACACTTTGGGCCTGGGGAAGAAATCAATATGGACAGTTAGGAAACGGACTTACTTCAAACAGTAACATTCCTGTACAAATAGGTAGTCTTACCACCTGGAAAGCTATTGCTGGCGGAATATCACATACTTTTGCCTTAAAAAGTGACGGGACCGTTAGTACATGGGGATTAAATCTTTATGGTCAGTTAGGTGATGGTTCCACGGTTGATAAAAATACTCCAACAGCTATTGCCTGTCCGACTTTAGGTGTTGATGATTTTACAAAGTCGGACCATACTTTAAAGGCTTATCCGAACCCGGTTAATGACAAGCTTATTATTTCGTTTGATAAAAAGATTTCTTTAGTATCGGTTTATAATGTATTAGGGCAGGAAGTATTGAATAAAATAATAAATGCTAATGAAAGCACAATAGATTTTTCCGGTCTGGCATCAGGAGTTTATTTGGTTAAAGTAAATTCAAATGATGATGTAAAGACCTTAAAAGTCATTAAAAAATAAAATAGATAGGATTTGATTTTTAACTATAAGTCACAAAAAAGTACACTTTTAAAGTGTACTTTTTATTTTAAATCTATTTTTATATCCTTAAAACATGAAGGAGTGCCGGTTGATCAGTAAATATCTGAATGTTTTACAGAAGGTGTTATTTGGTGAATTTAATTTTGGACACAAAAAAAGCACCTTTTTCAGATGCTTGTGTTTTTAGAATATTCTTTTTTTAAACTTCGTCGTCAGAATCAATTGTGAATGATTTGCTTTTGAAGTCTTTGTCATGTTTTTCTGATATTACATCCTCACCCTTTTCGTTAATGATGAAATCTGTGGATTCATTAAACATCTCCTGGAAACTTTTAAAATCCTCTTTGTAAAGATAAATTTTGTGTTTCTCGAATGTAGCTTCCCCATTCTCTCCGAAATTCTTTTTACTTTCAGTAATCGTAAGATAATAATCTCCTGCTTTCGTCTCGCGCACATCAAAGAAATAAGTTCTTCTTCCTGCTTTTAACACCTTAGTGAAAATTTCATTTTCATGGCGTTCCTTGTATTCACTCATTGTTAGATATTTTTTAATCTTGTTAAGAACAAATATAAAAGAATTCTTTTAATCACAAAATTTTTTTTATGATTTATTTAACAATTGAGAATGAAACGGCTAAGCGGTTACAGAATTGGTAATTTCGGTTAAGTTGATGATTTTGTCAGCTCTCTGAGCGCTAGACTCTCTGTGCGTGATAATTATGGACGTAGCATTGCTGATTTTCCGGTCGATATTTTCAAGGATATTCTGTTCTGTTTCCGTATCCAGGGCAGACAGGGAATCATCGAAAATAATGATATTCGGGTTCTTAATTAATGCTCTGGCGATACAAATTCTTTGCTTTTGTCCCCCGGAAAGCATCACCCCGCGTTCACCTACCAGTGTTTTATACTGCTCCTTAAATCCAATGATATTTTTATCCACGTCAGCAATCTTAGCGTATTCCACCACTTTTTCATGGGAAGGATGATCAATAGCAAAGCCGATATTATTTTCAATGGAATCAGAAAATAAGTAGCTTTCCTGAGGAATATAACCGATAAAATTTCTGTAATTCGTCAGGTTATGATCTTTCAGGTTTTTACCGTCAATTAAAATTTCTCCTTCCGTAGGGTCAATAAGTCTGCATAGAAGAAGGGCAATAGTAGATTTTCCGCTTCCTGTTTTACCCATGATCGCAAGAGATTCTCCGGCTTTAATGGTAAAACTCAGGTTATCCAAGGCTCTGATTCCTGTATTTGGGTACACATAAGAAACATTCCTGAATTCAATATCTCCTTTAATAGGATAGTTCTCAAAATTCGTATTGATGACTTCTGATTTTTTATCCAGGAATTCATTAATCCTCTGCATCGAAGCCTCAGCTCTCTGGTTCACGGAAGTTACCCATCCCACCATTGAAAAAGGCCAGATCAGGATGTTGATATACATGAAGAAATCAGCAATTTTACCAACGCTTAATTGTCCGGCGATATATTTCTGCCCGCCGATTAATATAACAGCTACATTCAGCAAGCCGATTACAAATAAGATAATGGTAAAGAAATACGCTTCGGTTTTCGCCAGATCTAATGCTTTGTTTTGATAATCGGTAACTTTTATGCCGTAGTTTTTCTTGATGTAATTTTCTTTGGCAAAAAACTTCACTACACGAATCCCGGAAAAGCTGTCCTGTACAAAAGTAGAGATGGCAGACTGGCTTTTCTGCATAATCTTGGACTTCTGGTTGATAATTGAGCTTACCTTAAATATAATGTAAGACAAAATGGGAAGCGGCAAAAGAGTCCATAAAGTCATAGAAGCATCGGTTTTTACCATATAAATACTCGTAATTAAAAGAAGAATCACGAGATTCACCACATACATTACCCCCGGGCCCAGATACATTCTGACAGCTACAACATCTTCACTTAACCTGTTCATCAGGTCACCGATGGTGGTTTGCTTATAATCTGTAAGGGAAAGTTCCTGATAATGCCTGTAAATTTTATTTTTCAGTTCGTATTCAATCCTTCGGGATGCTACAATAATGGTCTGACGCATCATAAACGTAAAAAATCCTGTAAGTAGTGAGCAGCCGACAATAATAGCGACATACACCAAAACCTGTTGGTTAAAGCCCAGGTTTCCGCTTTTTGTAAGCTCGTCTACAGACTTTCCTACAAACTGAACCTTATAAATGTTGAAGAAATTACTGGCAATGATAAATAACAACCCCCAAAACAATAATATTTTGTGCTTCCAAAAGTAAGGGTTTAAGGTTTTTAGCGCTTTCATAAAGTTTTACAAATTTACAAAAATGTATACATACTACGAATTTCATCAATTTTAATTTTTGTATCTTTGCACCCATAAAAAGCTCTTTGAATGTTAGGAAGACGACAAATCCGTGAAAAAGTAGTACAGACAGTGTATTCATACTATCAGAATCCTGTAAAGTTTGATGTTTTAGAGAAAAACATGTTCTCAGGAATAGAGAAAATCTATAATCTCTATATTTATCAGCTTAATTTTTTGGTGGCTCTGAAAGAATTGGCAGAAACCCAAATCGAAATCGGAAAAAACAAGTATATCAAAACCGATGCTGATATCAACCCTAACCAAAAATTCATCAATAACCAGGTACTGATCAAGCTTGAGGAAAATCCTGAAAGATTATTTTTTACAGGCCAGCACAAGCAGCTGAAATGGGATCTGCATGATGATTTATTGGTGAAAACGTTCCAGAGAATTACTGCAGGGAAGCGTTACCAGGATTTTATGAAAGAAGACGGATACTCTTTTGAAGACGATCAGAAGTTTATCGGAAAACTGTTCCTAAGATATATTGCTGAAAATGATGATTTCCAGGATTATCTTAGTGATAAAGAACTTTCATGGTATGACGATATCCATATTGCCAACTCAATGGTACAGAAAACAATTGGTTTCCTGAAAGAAGATGAAGAAAGCAGAACTTTAATTAAAATGATTAAAGATGAAGAAGATAAAACTTTCGCCGGAAAACTCCTTAGAGATACCCTGAATAACTGGGAAGCTAATGAGAAAAAACTAAGTGAGAGACTGGAAAACTGGGATCTGGAGAGAGTTTCCTTAATGGATAAAGTAATTCTGGCTACAGCTATTTCAGAACTGGATAATTTTCCTTTTACCCCTTCAAGAGTTATTATCAATGAATATATTGAAATTGCAAAAGTATTTGCAACGGACCGCTCCAATATCTTCATTAACGGAATTTTGGATAAATATTGTAAAGATCAAAATAGAATTTAACATGAAAAAGACATTATCAATTATCGCTTTGTCTATCATAGGCCTGGGTCTGGTATCTTGTAAAAAAGAAAACCAGCAAGCTGCTACAGGAACAGAAGTTGCTAACACTACAGATTCTACAGCGGGTGCAACCAATTTGGCTCCGACTGCTGCTGCACCGGTTTCGGCTGAAACAGCTGCTGCGACAGCTCCGGTTTCAAACCAGCCATTAACAACTGTGGCCCTGTCTGAAAATAACTTCGATTTTGGAAACATCAAAAAAGGAGATAAAGTAGAGCACGTTTACGAAATCACCAATACAGGGAAAAATCCTTTAGTGATCTCTGAAGTAAAGCCTGGATGCGGATGTACGGCTCCTGATTTTACAAAAGATCCTATCCTTCCCGGTAAAAAAGGAAAAATCACTTTGCATTTTGATTCTTCAAGCTTCGACGGAAACGTTCAGAAGTATGCAGATGTATTTGCCAACGTAGATAAAGCTCCTATTAAATTAACGTTCACAGCGAACATTCAACCGTAATTTAAAAATATGTTGACAATCTTTTTACAGGCACAGCCACAAGGATCTTCATCAATGATGCTGATCATGATGGGGGTGATGTTTGTCGGTTTTTATTTTCTAATGATAAGACCACAAATGAGAAAGCAGAAGCAGGAGAAAAGCTTTCAGGAAACCTTAAAAGTAGGAACGAGAGTCGTTCTTACCTCAGGTCTTCACGGAAGAATTGCCCAGGTTCAGGATGACGGATTCGTGATCGAAACTTTATCCGGAAAACTGAAATTCGAAAAAGCGGCTGTTTCCAGAGAATTTACTGAAGCCCGTTTTGGAGACAAGGCGAAAGCTGCTGCTGAGAAAACAGCTGAGAAAACAGAAATCGAAACTGAGAAGAAATAATTTTTCAGTTTGAAAATATTGACCCGGCGCGGTGAACGAAGTTCACCGCGCCGGACTTTTATGTACCCTTAAGTAAACAGAATTTCTTTAACGCAAAGTCTAATTGTAATATTGCAAAGTCTAAGATTACAAAGAAAAAATCAATCAAGATTAATTCTATGAAGCGTGCGGATAAAATATAAACTTAGTCAGTGACGAAGTCACCTCTCTTTGCTTTCTTAAATTACCACAGCTAAAATTAAACTTTGCGTTAAAAAAACTCAGCTACATTTTGATCTTAAAATCCCTCAACTCTTTTTTTAAATTCCTGCTTCATAAAATCAAATAAAATATCTTTGCATCATGAATCAAAATACAGGAAAAACCGTTCTCATTCTAGGCGCCAACTCAGATGTAGCCAAACAATGTATTAAACAGTATATTGAAAAAGGATTTTCCGTGACAGCGGCTTCAAGAGATACTGCTTCGCTTCAGAAATTTATTGTAGACCATCAGCTTGATCCGTTAAAAATTACCGTCCTTTATTTTGACGCTGTAGATTTTGATTCCCATCAGGAATTTTATGATAAACTCCCTGTGAAGCCTCATATTGTGGTATATGCAGCAGGTTTTCTGGTTGATAATGAAAAGGCTTTAAGAGATTTTAAAGGTACACAACAGATGATGCAGGTGAATTATATGGGAGCCGTTTCCATTCTCAATATCATTGCTATGGATCAAAGCAATAAAAATCTGGAAAGAATGATAGGATTGTCTTCTCTTTCTGGAGTAAGGGGAAGAAAAAGTAATTTTGTGTATGGAAGCACAAAAGCTGCTTTTACAACCTATTTGGCCGGTTTAAGACAGGAACTGGCTTCAAGAAAGATAAAGGTCAATGCTTTGGTAATTGGCTATATCAGAACCAAAATCAATGAGGGACTCCAGCTTAATGAATCCCTGATCATGGAACCGGATTATGTGGCCAAGCATATCGTCAATGCCGGAAATACCTTCACCATTGTTCCAAATTTCAAATGGAAGATGATTTATATGATTTTGAAAATACTGCCGGAGAGTTTGGTGGCAAAATTACCTTAGACTTCCTCGCTTAAAGGATTATTGTTAAAAAAAATCACTCAAGATTCTGCAACAACTCCAACGTCTTCATCATATCAATTCCTTTTCCTAAAACCGGCTTAAATAAATCCCCTTTTTCCTTAATTCTTTCCAAAGCATTATCAATTGTAAAATCAGTAGGCTTCAGGCCAGGTTTTAGCTCCTCCCATTCCAGTGGCATTGAAACGGAAGCGCCTTCTTTTGGTCTTAAACTGTAGGCACTTGCCAAGGTCTGCCCGGTTCTGTTTTGCAGATAATCAAGGTATATTTTCTTGTCATCCCTTTTCTGCAGGCTTCTTTCCAGGGTAGTGAGCTTGGGCAGTTTCTCGTTGACCTGTTTCATCAGGATATGGGCGAAATCTTTTACCTGGTCAAAATCATATTTTTCGCCCATTGGAATGTAAACATGTATGCCTGTACTACCCGAAGTTTTACAATACCCTTTAATTTTAACTGACTGTAAGACTTCATTTACCTGAAGGGCAGTTTCAATCACATGATCAAACGTATTTTTTTTCGACGGATCGAGATCCAGTACGAGATAATCAGGATGTTCAAGGTCCGGAAGCGCGCTGTTCCACGGATTCATGTCAATGCAGCCTAAATTGTTCAGATAGGCTAATGTAGCCTTGTCATTACAATAAACATAATCAATATACTTATCGTTGGATTCAGAATACACTTTGGTTGTTTTGATCCAATCCGGCATATTGTCCCCAGCATCTTTCTGATAAAATCCCTGTTCTTCAATTCCATTGGGAAAACGGTTCAGAGACAGTGGACGGTTTTTGAGATAAGGTAAAATATAAGAGGCAACAGACTGATAATATTCAATGACCTCACCTTTTGTAATTCCGTCTTTAGGAAAATAAGTTTTATTTTGATTGGTAAGTTTCACTGTATGCTTATCCAGGGTCACTTCTTTCTCTTTTTCGGTATTGTCTGCTTTTTTTGTTGAAGTTTTAGCTTTCATTTCCTTAATTTTTGGGTTAATTGGGCTGATCGTGATTTCTTCCGGTTCCTTATCTTCCCGGATGGCAACAAATACGGGATGCCGGTATATGCCGTCTTTGGTGATTTCGGAATATTTAATTTCGCAGACCAGTTCAGGTTTTGTCCAGGTTACCGGCATATTGGTTTTAGGGATGGTTTTGAAAGGCGAGGTTTTAATGATCAATTTTTCAAGCCTTCCATACAGCTGTTGCAAAGATTCATTATTAAAACCCGTTCCTGTATGGCCGCAATAGATCAGCTCATCATCAATATATTTCCCGAGGATCAATGCGCCAAAACTTTTGCGGGAACCTCTTGGTTCTGTAAATCCACAAATAATTGCCTCATCTGTCGCCGTAAATTTTATTTTAAGCCAGTCGGTCGTCCTGTGATTTTCAACATATAAACTGTCTGCTTTTTTAGCGATCATTCCTTCCAGTTTCATGCTTTTCATCTGGTTGAAAAAATCGATTCCTTTTTCAGGAATATGGTCGCAGTATTTAATGATATCTGTTTCTGTCAAGGCTTCTTTTAAAAGCTCTTTTCGCTGCAGAAGAGGAAGGTCTTCCGTAGAATGGCCGTTCAGCCAGAGAAGATCAAAAACCTGGTAGGTTAACGCAAGATTGGGATTGTCACCGATCTGCTGCAATAGCTGGAAATTGGGCTTTCCATGCTCATCATAGGCAACAATTTCCCCGTCAAGGATCATTTTATGTTTCTGGTGCTCAAAATCTTCTGTTACCCTTTCAAATTTGGATAAGAACGAAATTCCATTCCGGGAATAGAACAGGGGATTTTTATGGCTGAGATCGGCAATAGCCCTGTAGCCATCCCATTTTATTTCAAAAATCCAACCTTCATCATCAAAGGCGTTTTCAAAAGATTTTGCCAGCATAGGCCTAATGAAATTTTCTAATTTTTTTTCGTCAACTAAAGAATTAAATCTTTGAAATCTTGGCTTACTTTCAGAAGTTATGACTTCCTTTTGTTGTTTTTTAGGCTTTTTTTTTCCTCTAAAAATTTTGTTACTGCAGAGTTTTTAGAGGTGTTTTCTTCTGCATCGTAATCTTCTTCTGCAAATTTATCTTTATGTTTAATTAAAAGCCATGCGTTATTTTCAGCATTTTTCATTTTAACCAAGGCAAATTCGCCTTTTAGTTTTTCTCCGTGCAAAATAAATTTTATTGAGCCGGCTTTTAACTCTTTTAATAATTCTTTTTCGTCAGAAAGTTTGCTTGTGTCATTCAACGGTTCATAAGTGCCGCTGTCCCATACTTCCACCTGTCCGGCGCCATAATTCCCTTCCGGAATATTTCCCTCAAAATCCTTATAATCGTAAGGATGGTCTTCTACCATCATAGCGAGACGCTTGTCTTTTGGGTCCAGTGAAGGGCCTTTCGGTACCGCCCAGCTTTTCAGAACACCATCCATTTCAAGACGGAAATCATAGTGAAGACGGGATGCTGCATGTCGCTGGATGACGAAAATAAGTTTATCCTTACTTTTTTTCGTTTTGCCTTCTGGCTCGGTAGTTTCGTTAAACTTCCGTTTTTCGTTATAATCTTTTAGAGCCATTACGATGCAGATTTAGATTTGGAATTTTGTAAGCTGGCTTTCAGCTGGGCCATAAGGTCGATTACTTTACCTTCTTTGGCTGGCTCGGCCTTTTTAGCTTTTATATTTTTACCTTTTGCTTTCTGCTTAATGATCTTCATCAGTTCATCAGAATAAGTATCTTTATACATAACGGGATCAAAGTCCTGGGAAAGCTGTTTGATAAGACTTACAGCCATTTTAAGTTCTGTGGGTTTGGTGGCTTTCTTGGCCGGGATTTTAAGATCTTTGTAATCCCTGATTTCCTGATCAAAACGAAGCCTGTTAAGGACAAGTATCTCTTCATTATAAGGCCTGATCATTCCAATAGCTTCACTGTCACGAAGGACGAAGGTACCGATTCCGGCCATCCCGGTTTCCAGTAATGCATTTAATAAAAGCCTGTAGGCATTTTCGCCGTTTTTCTGGGGTTCCAGGAAGTAGGGATTTTCAAAGTACACACTGTCTACTTCAGACTCCTGTACAAATTGGTCAATGGAAAGTATTTTTGTTTTTTCAGGGCTCGCAGCCTCATAATCCTCTTCATCGAGAACAATGTATTTATCGTCCATGAGATATCCTTTTACAATGTTTTCCCATTTCACTTCTTTCCCTGTGCTCTCGTTTACTCTTTTAAATTTAATGTTCGAATAATCAGATTTATCGAGCATGTCGAGATCAAGTTTTGTAGTTTCTGTGGCGGAGTAGATCTTAACAGGAATATTGACTAAACCGAATCCAATGGCGCCGTTCCAAATTGCTTTCATTGTCTTACGTTTTGTGTAAGAAAGTACAATGATTGTGCCGAGTGAAAAATATTTACTAAATGTGGTATTTGTTTTGAATTTATAAATCTTATTAAAGGGTATCAGTTATAATTGATTGAATTGCCTTTAATGTCGCTAAGATTTTTATTATAAGTTTTAGTTTGAGATATTTTTATATAATTATCGAGAATTCTTTTTATTATACCACGAATACACTAATAATTAATTCGTGTATTCGTGGCACCGGACTTGGATCTTTTCTAATTTATACATTTCCTCAACTTTATTGTTTGCTTACCAGAATTGAAGTTCCTTATTTTTTTTCATTAAAAAAGCGGGGCATTCACCCCGCTCTATATTTATGCTTTTAAATTCAATTGTATTTCCAGTTCATCCAGCTGTGCTTCAGCGATGGATGCAGGTGCATCGATCATCACGTCGCGTCCTGAATTATTCTTAGGGAACGCAATGTAATCTCTGATAACTTCGTTTCCGTCAAGAATAGCCACCAAACGGTCAAATCCGAAAGCAAGACCGCCATGTGGAGGTGCTCCGTATTTGAACGCGTTCATCAGGAATCCAAACTGGGCTTCTGCTTCTTCTTTGGTAAATCCTAAAAGATCAAACATTTTAGATTGAAGGTCTTTGTCAAAAATTCTGATCGAACCGCCTCCGATCTCGTTTCCGTTAAGAACCATATCATAGGCATTGGCTCTTGCTTTGCCTGGATCTGTTTCCAGTAAATGGATATCTTCCGGTTTTGGAGAGGTGAAAGGGTGGTGCATAGCATGATAACGTCCACTTTCTTCATCGAACTCCAGTAATGGGAAGTCGATTACCCAAAGCGGGGCAAATACATTTCCTTTTCTTAACCCCAAACGGTTTCCAAGTTCCATTCTCAGGGCAGAAAGCTGTGCTCTTACTTTATTTTCGTTTCCGGATAGGATCAGCATTAAGTCACCTTCTTTAGCTCCGAATTTTTCGATGATTCTGGAAAGATCTTCTTCATTATAGAATTTATTGACAGAAGATGTTTTCACACCATCATTCTGGAATTTAGCCCATACCATTCCCGAAGCTCCGATCTGTGGACGTTTTACCCAGTCTACAAGTTCATCGATCTGCTTTCTTGTATAATCTGCACAACCTTCTACGTTAATTCCGACTACCAATTCAGCGTCATCAAATATTTTGAAATCTTTTCCTTTTACCAATTCATTCAGTTCTACGAATTCCATTCCGAAACGGATGTCCGGTTTGTCGTTTCCGTATTTTCTCATGGCATCTGCGAAGGTCATTCTAGGGAAATCTCCGAATTCCTGTCCTGTAACGTCTTTAATCAGCGTTTTTGTCATTCCTTCAAAGACATTCATGATATCTTCCTGCTCTACAAAAGCCATTTCACAGTCGATTTGGGTAAATTCCGGCTGTCTGTCCGCTCTTAAATCTTCATCGCGAAAACATTTTACGATCTGGAAGTATTTATCCATTCCACCTACCATCAGAAGCTGTTTGAATGTCTGTGGCGATTGTGGAAGCGCATAAAACTGTCCAGGGTTCATTCTGCTTGGAACCACGAAGTCTCTTGCCCCTTCCGGAGTAGATTTAATTAAAACCGGAGTTTCCACTTCAATAAATCCTTCGTCCGAAAGATAATTTCTCACCTTCTGAGCCATTTTGTGACGGAAAATCAGCTTTTCTTTTACCGGGTTTCTTCTGATATCCAGATAACGGTATTTCATTCTTAGCTCCTCGCCACCGTCTGTTTCATCTTCAATAGTGAAAGGAGGGAGCAGGGATTCATTAAGAACCGTTAAATTTTCAACCAAAATTTCAATTTCTCCTGTCGGAATATTGGGGTTTTTGCTTACCCTTTCAATTACTTTTCCGGTAACCTGGATCACAAATTCGCGGCCCAGTTTTTTGGCTTCTTCCATCAACTGGGCAGAAGAACGGTCCTGATCAAAAACAAGTTGTGTAATTCCGTAACGATCCCGAAGATCTATCCAAATCATAAATCCTTTATCACGGATAGTCTGTACCCATCCGGAAAGTGTAACTTCTTCATTAAGATTTTTCAGAGATAATTCTCCGTTCGTGTGTGATCGAAACATAATTATTTGTTTAAGGTTCAATGTTTAAGATATAGGGCTGAACTTTTTGATCATGAAATTTTCAGCCATAAATTCAGGATGCAAAGATAGGATTTTTGAAGGTTTTAGAAACAAAAAAAACTTCCTTTCGGAAGTCTTGTATATTATTTGAGGGCTTTTTAATTAATTATTAGCAGCTCCTTGCTGTATCAGCAATTGTACGGTTTGCTCTTTTTTCCCCAATTTAGCTAATGCAAGAGGAGTTTTGCCGTTACATTCCTTGTTCACGTCTGCCTGGTTGTCCAAAAGAAATTTAACAATATTATTTCTGCCGTAAAGTGAGCTGAAACCTAATGCACTGAAAGTCTCATCCTTAAGTGGAAAGCATTTGTTGTAATCTGCTTTTGAAAAATTCTTTTTAAATGAAGCAACATTATCAGATTGAATAGCTTGCATCTGAGCTTTGCTTAGAGGCTGAGTCTGAGCAGAAAGCATATTGGCAGATGCCGAGATGACAAGTAGAAAAGCAGTAGAGATTATTTTTTTCATAAGATTCATTTTAAGAATATACAAATCTAAATTATTTTTTTGATATGAGTAACTAATTTTTTATAAGAATTGAATTTGTATTTTTGGAAATCAGATAATTATTGATTAGAAAATGGCAAAATATATAGAGTTTTTGAAAAGGGCCTTTAGCGGAGAGGAAGTAGACTATACAAAAATAACGATAAGAAGTGCTGTTCTTTTGCTGGCTGTTCCCATGATGCTGGAAATGGCTATGGAATCAGTATTTGCTTTAGTTGACCTGTATTTTGTAGGGCATCTGAAGGAAAGCGGATATGCCATCCAGAGCGTTGGTTTAACGGAATCTGTGCTTTCGGTGATGTATTCTATTGCCATAGGAATGAGTATGGCTGCCACGGCTTTGGTGGCAAGGAGAATCGGTGAGAAGAACCCGGAAAAGGCTTCCCGAAGTGCGGCACAGGTTTTATTGGTTTCATTTATTGTAACTTTTATTCTTAGTTTGTTCGGGGTTATTTATGCTGAGGAAATTCTGATTCTGATGGGTTCTAAGCCTGAGGCAGCGGCTTATGGAAAAGATTTCACAAGAATAATGATGGGCAGCAGCGTGATTATTATGCTTTTATTTTTAATCAACGGGATTTTCAGGGGAGCCGGAAATGCTGCTATTGCTATGAAATCGCTTTGGATCGCCAACATTGTCAATATTATTATGTGTCCGGTACTTATCAAAGGCTTCGGTCCTGTTCCTGCGATGGGACTTACAGGAGCGGCTTTAGCGACTACGATAGGCAGAAGTATCGGGGTAATTTATCAGCTGTATCATCTTTTGGTTGCTGATACCCAGATCCGTATTTCACCTTCTTACTTCAGCCCTGATTTTAAGCAGATCAAATCTATTGTAAAAATTGCAACTCCCGGAATTTTCCAGTTTGTAATTGCCTCTTGCAGCTGGATCTTTCTTGCCCAACTGGTGGCAACGACCGGAGGAGAAAATGCTTCAGCCGGATACCAGACGGCCTTAAGGCTGATGATGTTCTTTATGCTTCCTGCCTGGGGACTGAGTAATGCAGCTTCTACATTGGTAGGGCAGAATATGGGAGCTAATGAAATGCTGAGAGCGGAACAGTCTGTCATGAAAACCGTAAAATATAACGTGATCTTCATGCTGGTCGTGAGTTTGATATTTTTCTTACTCGGAGATTTCCTTGTTGGATTTTTTACACAGGAAGCGGAAATTAAAGATTTTGCCAAGAATGCATTACATATTATGAGTGTGGGATTTATTTTCTATGGAATTGGAATGGTATTAATCAATGCATTTAACGGAGCAGGCGATACCTGGACACCAACGTGGGTGAATTTCTTTGGATTCTGGCTTTTTCAGATTCCATTGGCCTATTTTCTTTCCAAATATTTTGGAATGGGGCCGAAAGGGGTATTCATCTCTATTCCTGCCGCAGAAACTTTAATTACCATCGTTGCCTTTATTTTGTTTAAAAAAGGAAAATGGAAGACGGTGAAAGTGTAAAGGATGGGAGCCGGGTGAAGGAGGTTTGCAGTTGCTGGAAGAGCTTATGATTACCGGTAGTTGTTGGTTACAATTTAATTTTATGTGGCTTGGATAAGCTCTTTCTTCCAGCTCTGCATGAATCAGTTTTATAAAAATTTTAACAGCCTTAATTTTTTGCTGTATTCCATATTTTATAATTTAGTATTTAACCAATAAACATTTATCACTATGGGAAAAGGAGACAAAAAATCAAGAAGAGGAAAGATCAATTCAGGAAGCTATGGTAAAAGAAGACCTAGAAAAGCTTCCAAAACGGTTGGTTCTTCTGAAACTAAAGCAAAAAGCTAAAAATAAAAAGGCTGAAGATGAATCTTCAGCCTTTTTCAATATGCAAAATTAAATTATTTTCCTCCTAAAATATTACCAAGGATACTTCCTAATCCGCCTCCTTGTTGCTGCTGGCCACCACCGCCTCCAAGTACGCTTCCCAGGATGTCGTTAAGTGGGTTTCCCCCGGATTGAGATTGTCCTCCTCCTAAAACACTTCCTAAAATGTCGTTCAAAGGGTTGGATTGTTGTGCCTGAGCCTGATTAGATGCATTTCCAAGGATTCCTCCTAAAAGATCTCCTAAACCTCCGGCTCCTACATTATTCTGCTGTTTCTCTTTACCGATATATCCCATGATTACCGGAGCAAGCATAGCAAGCACGGGTCCGATTTTATCAATAGAGATTCCTGTATTCTGAGAAAGCTGATTTTCAACAGTGCTTTTCTGGCTTCCGAAAACATGGTCAAGGATAGATCCGCCTTCTGCCTGTCTGGCTTCAGCCTGTGAAGCATCATCAAGAATACTTCCGTCGTGGTCTTTATCTAATGCGTTATTTAAAGCTTCTGCCTCTTTAGCATCCTGAGATTTGTTTCTAAGGTAAGAAATAACCAAAGGAGCAGCAACTGCCAATAAAGCGATTATCTGGTTTTTGCTGATTCCGAATTTGTTTTCTGCTTGTTCAGCAACCTGGTTGCTGGTGTTACCTGTAAGTAGGTCGATTAAACTCATGTTTGTGTTTATTTTAAATATTAAGTAAATCAAAGTTATCAAAAAATATGATTCACAGAATTTTTGTATTCACAATTATTGTTAAAGTTTTTTGATCTCCTCCTCTGTATATCCTTTGCTTTTCAGAAGCTCTATATAATCTTTGGCCCCATTGATCATCCAGTGCATTGGGTCAGGGGATTTCTTCTTTTCAATAATGAATTTCAAAATGCCGACATTATTATTCATCCATGGAAGCATATAATAATCAAGCCCGCCCTTATACTCTTTAGCTTCATGAAATTTTCTTCCCGGTTCCGTTAAAAATGCCGCCTTGTAAGCAGCAAAATAACCTAGAGGAATAAGAAGGCACAGCCATGAGAATCTTTTCAATGGGGCATATTTAGGTAATGCAAGACCATACCCAATTGAAAGAGCAAAGATCATGTTGAAGGGAATAAAAAATACATAATTATCTGACACTGCGTAGAATGTAGAGAATCCATAAACACATGCGGCAGCTGTAAAGAATACAAAAAACATTTTTTTATCCGACCTGTATAATTGTATCATTCCGATGATCCCGAAAACGATAAAAATATTGAAGTTGTAGACCAAATAGGCGATAGACTGAACAAAATCTATAAGGTACTGTTTCGGTGTTTTCTTAAATGTATCCTGTATCCAGTGTCCACCTTGTGCAGTATAGGGAGAATTTAACGGTAATCCCTGAGAAAGATTTAAAATATTGATAGCCACGAAAAGAAACAGGAATATAAAAAGTGAAGGGTAAACATATTTTTTCTCCTCTTTAAAATAATATAAAAAAACAAACAGAGCCGGAATCATTAACACATTCTGTATATGCAGCCACAGGCTTATTCCTAAAAAAAATCCGCTTAGTATAATGTAAACTTTCTTATTTCCCGTAAAGCTCTTTACCATTGAAAAAAAGAATAGGCTTATCCATAAAGCATTGTACGTATATACTTCAACAATTTCAGCATTTCTCCAAAAAGAAAAACTAAAGCCGAAAACAAAGGCTGTTGTGATGGAAACCCATTCCTTTTTCGTAATGCTTTTTACCGTAAGATAGATTACTGATACCGTAGCGGCAGCAGAACCTACAATTAAAAGCCTGCTTGCAGCAATAGCATCAAGCCCTGTAATATCTTTAATGAAAATGCCTGTATTTACATACAAAAAGTGAGTAATGGCTGTAGCAACTGTTGCATACTTGCCCAATTCAACTGTATGTACAAAGCCTACACAGTCCGCAAACGGGATCCTTGTAAAACTTCCGGCATAATAAATCGCTAAAAAAATAAAAAAGATGAAGACTGCGTATAAATTTTTAAACATACCTTAATTCTTAACAATAGGAACATTAGAGCAGGCTTCCCCGAACATCAATGATTTTACCATTGGCTTCAGTTGTTCAACAAGTTCTATATATGCATTTTCAGGGATTTCTTTGTCTGAGCACCCTTTCACAAGAACTCTTTTGCCTCTCATATCTTCAAAATCATATGTTTGAATGGCATTGTGCATGAGAATCACTTCCAGATCTTCACGATTCCCAAAAACAATCTTTTTGGCTACATCTGTAAGCTTTGCAGTCAATACAAAATAAGCCCACAGTGGAACGATAGTATCCACCGAATTATAAATATATAGGTATGTATCTTTGTACTCTTCCGTATCTATTGCCTCTACCTTTTCCCTGAAATCTTTCTCCTTCAGGATCATTTCCTGAAACAGAAAATCTTTAAGGTCAATTCCCTTTCTTACTCCCTTGGGAACCAGAGTGGACAGATCGAAATTCACAAGGCCGCTTTCGGCAACTTTATTTCGGATTTCAAATTCTTCTGACATTTTTTATCATTATCTTTGGACAAATTTACAAATTAAGATTTACTTGATCTTAATTTGTTCTCTATCCTTACTATAGAAATGAAGTATTATATTATTGCAGGAGAAGCTTCCGGCGATCTGCATGGGAGTAATTTAATGAAAGCCCTTAAGAATAAAGATCCACAGGCAGAAATAAGATTCTGGGGCGGCGATCTTATGAAAGCACAGGGGGGAACACTGGTAAAGCATTACCGTGATCTTGCTTTCATGGGGTTTCTGGAAGTGGCTATGAATTTAAGAACCATTCTCAACAATATTACATTCTGCAAAGAAGACATCAGAAAACATAAACCTGATATTCTCATTCTGATCGATTATCCCGGATTTAACCTGAGAATTGCAAGATTTGCCAAAGAACTCGGAATCAAAGTGATTTATTATATTTCTCCCCAGCTGTGGGCATGGAAAGAAGGAAGGGTAGAGATTATCAAAAAATATGTGGATGAAATGATGGTTATTCTTCCTTTTGAAGAAGATTTTTATAAAAAACACGGGGTACATTCCCATTTTGTAGGGCATCCGCTTCTTGATGCTATAAGTAGTCTGAACGATATCAACATTGAAAAATTTAAAAAGGAAAACAATCTTAATGAAAAAGAGATTATCGCACTTCTTCCCGGTTCCCGTAAACAGGAAGTGGAGAAAATGCTTAAAATCATGCTTTCTGTGAGGCCCCATTTCAAAAACTACCAGTTTGTGATTGCCGGTGCTCCAAGCCTTCCGAAAGAATTCTACCAGAAATATGTGGACGATAATGTTCATTTTGTTTCCAACAGGACCTACGATCTTTTGAGATGTTCCAAAGCAGCTTTGGTAACTTCAGGAACAGCAACCCTGGAAACTGCTTTGCTTAATATTCCGGAAGTCGTATGCTATCGTGGAAGTAAAATTTCTTACGCCATTGCAAAAAGACTGGTCAAAAACATCAAATATATTTCTCTTGTGAATCTGATTATGGACAGGGAAGTAGTGAAGGAACTCATCCAGGCTGATCTGAACACCAAAAACCTTGTTGAAGAGCTAAATAAAATGATAGCAGGTGAAAAAAGAAATCAGGTTTTGGCAGATTACAGTCTTTTAAGAGAAAAACTGGGTGGGAAAGGGGCCAGTGAAAAAGCTGCCGAAGTAATTTTGAGTGTTTAAATGCTTCCGGTCAATTGCCCTGAAATTCAGTTTTGTTAAATGATTTTCTGATTTAAATTATTGATTACCATGAACTTTAGAAGCTTACTGATATTCATTTTGTTGATAAGTATTTCAATGAAAACTTTAGCTCAGAATAATAAACCGAATGAAAAAGTTCAGATTTTCTATTACGGCTGGTATGCAAATCCGGCGATAGACGGAAAATATGAGCATTGGAATCATGATATTTTGCCTCACTGGAACAATCCCAAATGGAATAACATGGGAAATCACAAAGGAGGGGATGATATTGGTGCTAATTTTTATCCTGCTTTGGGAAATTACAGTTCCAACGATCCGGAGATCATTAAAAAACATATGAAGATGATCAAAGAATCCGGAGTTGGGGTAGTGGTTTTAAGTTGGTTGGGAAAAGATTCATTTGTTGATAAAAGCATCACAAAATACCTGGATATTGCCGATCAGTTTGGCCTAAAAGTAGCTTTTCATATAGAACCATTCTACAAAAATATTACTGAGCTTAGGGAGCAGCTTTCTTATCTGGTCAAAACTTACTCCCATCATCATGCTTTTTACAAAAAAGATGGCAAACCATTGTATTATGTGTACGACAGTTACAAGATCCCTTCTTCAGAATGGTCAAAGCTGCTTTCCAGAAACGGAGAAAATACGGTGCGGAATACAGACCTGGACGGGCTTTATATAGGATTATGGGTAGAAGAAAAAGACTCAGCTTTTTTTGAAACAGCAGGTTTTGACGGTTTCTATACCTATTTTGCCAGCGAAGGTTTTGTTTTTGGGAGTACAACTTCAAACTGGAGCTATCTTTCCCAATTTGCAAAAGATCATCAGCTTATTTTTATACCTTGCGTAGGACCGGGATACTCCGATACCAGGATAAGACCCTGGAATGAGGCCAATTTCAAAAGCCGGGAAAACGGGAAATATTATGAAAGGATGTTTCATGCAGCTGTAAAAGTAAAACCGGATTTCATTGGGATAACTTCTTTTAATGAATGGCATGAAGGTACGCAAATAGAGCCTGCAATTCCGAAAAAGTCAGGAGATTTCAAATATGAAGATTACGGAAAAGATTCCTGGTTCTATATAAAGGAAACCAGACGTTTGATCCATCAGTTTTCCGGCGATAAATAATCGAAAAATATATAAAGCTGTCTTCAAACGCAGCTTTTATTTTTTGTTAAAACCTTATTTCATAGTAAATAATCAAGTTCTGTATTATTCAATATAATGGGATATAATGCTTTTGTTCTGCAAAATCAGTGTTATTAAATCATAAGGAAATTAATTACTTTTTGATTTTAAAAACTATACCAGATGAACAAGCAGCCTCTTCTTATTCTTTCCGTCTGTTTTATTTTAGGAATTCTTTTTCAGGATAATTTTCCGATAGGTAGCACTATAATCTATGCAGTTGCTGGGCTCTGCTTATTGATTTTCCTCTTGTATTTTGTGACCTCGTATATTCTTCACAAAATCAAAGCGATATTGCTGGGTCTTATGTTTTTCGGAACTGGAATAATTCTTCATTTTTTTAATACTTTTTCATCTGCTCCATTATCTTTGCCCCAAAATAGTCCTGTATTTTTTAAGGTTTCAAAAAAACTGAATTCTACGGAGAAAAATAAAAAATATGAGGGATCCGTTCAATTGGAAAAAGGAAATTTTAAAGCTATAATTTACATCCCAAAAACAGCGAAAGAGCTTAATTTCAAGCATTATTACAAGACAGATGCTTATATATCGAAACCAAAGCCTTCCCAGTATGACTTTCAGTTTGATTACGCCACTTATCTGAAAAGAAAAGATATTGAATATCAGTGTTATATATCTGGAGAAATTGTTTCAGCAGTAAGAGTAGATTTAACTATCAATGAACAGATTCAGCAGCATCGATTAAACCTGTTACAAAAAATTGACAAAGCTGAAATGTCATACAAAACCCGGGAATTTCTGAAAGGAATTATCCTGGCAGACAGAACGGAAATGGATGCAGGTACTGTGCAGGATTTTAACAAATCCGGGATGGTTCATCTGCTGGCTATTTCCGGGACACATATTGTAGTGATTTTCGGGATGTTCTACTTTTTACTGACAAGGCTCAGCCCTTTAAGGTTCAGGAAATATACGATTATCACCAGTATTGTTTTTATCTGGGTTTTTGCTGCATTTATAGGTTTTGGGAGTTCAGTGCTGCGTTCCTGTATCATGCTTTCTGTGTACTTTATCTATGTGCTGATTCAGAGAAAACCGGATCTGCTTCATTCTCTCTCCCTGTCTGCAATGATTATTTTGGTTGGCGACACCCAGCAGCTTTTCGATGTAGGTTTTCAGCTTAGCTTTCTTGCAGTACTGGGGATCTTTTGGCTGAACCAGCCACTTTTGAGATATTTCCCGCGGCAGGACGGCTACTTTAAAAAGCTGATCTTCAATACCATTACCATTTCAATTTCTGCACAGCTGGCCACACTGCCGCTGGTGTTGTATTATTTTCACCAGTTCTCACTGGTTTCTGTTCCTGCCAATATCCTGATTGTCCCGTTTTCAGAAATTCTAATTGTATTTTCCTTCCTGATGACGGCCCTCATAGGGTTACAGATAGATTTTACATGGATTGATTCCGTATATGACATTTCAATCCAGATCTTATTAAACCTGATTCACTGGTTTGCAGAAAGAGAGGTATTGTTTTTTTCAAACATAGCGATGAATCTTATCGAAGTTTTATCCTTATCCGTGATCGTTTACACGCTGAGGCCTTTATTTTTAAATATCAATTTCAAAAACTTAGTCAGGGTGGCCGCTGCAGTCCTTGTCTTTTCTGTGCTTAGAACCGGATTTAATATCTTTGAAAATCAGAAAGAAGAAATAGTGCTTCACGATTTTAATAAAACTAAAGTATTATCTGTAAAGGATGGGAACAGAGCTTGTTTTTGGGTGCCGGAAAATTCAGATAAAAATAAAATTTCCAGATTTATAGCTGCTCCTTACTGCTCTTCCAGGCGTATAAAAAATATGAAAATAACTACATTTCCCCAGGCAGCAGAAAAAGTAGTTTATAATGGCAGAATTTACAATTTGAAATAATAAACCGGATATTTCATTTTCCCTTTAAATAATGTGTTAGATTCTTATTTAGAAAGATTACAAACTGGCTAATTGTGAGATTTCTCACTTCCCGATATTGTTAAACTTTCTTAATTTTGTGGAAATTCAAATTTAAACTTATATGGCAGGTTTAACGAGTTCTACGATAGGTAGAAAATATGCGATGGCATTATCAGCTCTATTTTTGCTGATCTTTCTTATACTGCATTTAACGACAAACTTATTATCTGTATTGCCGAACCGTAACATCTTTAATACGGCTTCCGATTTTATGGGTTATAATCCGCTTGTTCAGTTCCTGATGCAGCCTATTCTTGGTTTTGCAGTTATTTTCCATTTTATTATGGGATTCGTACTGGAAATTAAGAACAATAAAGCACGTCCGATAAAGTATGCTTCCAACAACCCTTCTGTGAACTCTTCATGGATGTCCAGAAATATGATTATTTCCGGAGCTGTTGTTTTAGCCTTCTTGGTTCTTCACTTTTATGATTTCTGGCTTCATGAAATCAATTACAAGTATGTGGAAGGGCTTGCTCCTGATTCAGAACGTTTCTGGCCGGAGCTTCACGAGAAGTTTGCCGATATCTGGAGAGTGGTACTCTATGTAATCGCTTTCGTTTTATTGGGACTACACCTTGCTCACGGTTTCCAGTCTTCGTTCCAGTCTATTGGGGCAAGACACCCGAAATATACTCCGGTAATTAAAGCTTTTGGAAAATGGTATTCAATCCTTATTCCTGCAGGTTTCATTTTTATCGCAATTTTTCACTTTGTAACTCAATAATATCAATATACCAATATGAGTAAATTAGATTCAAAAATTCCGGCTGGTCCTTTAAAGGATAAATGGAAGCATCATAAAGACCATATGAACCTTGTTGCACCCAACAACAGAGACAAGATTGATATTATTGTTGTAGGTACAGGTTTGGCAGGAGGTTCTGCTGCAGCTACTCTGGCTGAGCAAGGATATAATGTAAAGGCATTCTGTTATCAGGATTCTCCAAGAAGAGCACACTCCATTGCTGCACAGGGAGGTATCAATGCTGCTAAAAATTATCAGGGTGACGGTGACTCTACTTACAGATTGTTCTATGATACCATCAAAGGAGGTGACTATAGAGCGAGAGAGGCAAACGTTTACAGATTGGCTGAGGTTTCTGCTAATATTATCGACCAGTGTGTTTCTCAGGGAGTTCCTTTCGGTAGAGATTACGGCGGCCAGTTAGATAACCGTTCATTCGGTGGGGTTCAGGTAAAAAGAACCTTCTATGCAAAAGGACAGACAGGACAGCAGTTATTATTAGGTGCTTATTCTGCAATGAGCCGTCAGATCGGTAAAGGTAGAATCAAGATGTATAACCGTCACGAGATGCTTGATCTTGTCATTGTTGACGGAAAAGCCAGAGGAATTATTGCAAGAAACCTTGTAACAGGTGAAATCGAAAGACATTCTGCTCACGCAGTTGTTATTGCTTCAGGAGGATACGGAAACGTATATTTCCTTTCTACCAACGCTATGGGATCAAACGTTTCTGCAGCATGGAAGATCCACAAAAAAGGAGCGTACTTCGCCAACCCTTGCTATGTACAGATTCACCCGACTTGTATTCCTGTTCACGGAACTCAACAGTCTAAACTGACTCTGATGTCTGAATCATTAAGAAACTCCGGAAGAATCTGGGTTCCTAAGAAAATTGAAGATTCAGTAGCCATCAGAGAAGGTAAACTAAGACCTGAAAATATTAAAGAAGAAGACAGAGATTATTATCTGGAAAGAAGATATCCTGCATTCGGAAACCTGGTGCCTAGAGACGTTGCGTCCAGAGCTGCTAAAGAAAGATGTGATGCCGGTTTCGGAATTGAAAATAATGATACTAAGGAAGGTGTTTACCTTGATTTCTCTACAGAGATCATGAAAAAAGGTAAAGAAGCCGCTATCGAAAAACATATTCATAACCCGACAGATCAGCAGATCTATGATTTAGGAAAAAGCTGGGTTGAGGAGAAATACGGTAACCTATTCGTAATGTACGAAAAAATTACTGCTGATGATCCTTACAAAACTCCAATGAAGATTTATCCTGCCGTTCACTACACCATGGGTGGTGTTTGGGTAGATTATAACCTTCAGTCTACAATTCCTGGATGTTTTGTAATCGGTGAAGCTAACTTCTCAGATCACGGAGCGAACAGATTGGGTGCTTCTGCATTGATGCAAGGTTTGGCAGACGGGTATTTCGTTCTTCCTTATACAATTGCAGATTACCTTTCTGCAGATATCAGAACCGGAACTATTCCTACTGAGTCTCCAGCATTTAATGAAGCTGAAAAAGGAATTAAAGAGAAAATAGATTTCTTCTTAAATAATAAAGGAACTCATTCAGTAGACCATTTCCACAAAAAATTAGGACATATTATGTGGAATAAAGTAGGAATGGGAAGAACTCCTGAAGGATTAAGAGAAGCAATCAGAGAAATCGAAGAAGTAAGAAACGATTTCTGGAAAAATGTAAAAGTACCTGGTGACAAGGACGGAATGAACACTGAGCTTGAAAAAGCATTCAGAGTGGCAGATTTCCTTGAACTGGGACAGTTAATGGCTATCGATGCACTGCATAGAAACGAATCTTGTGGTGGGCACTTCCGTGAAGACCATTCCACTCCGGATGGAGAAGCGGAAAGAGACGACGTAAACTACAAATACGTCGGAGCTTGGGAATATCAGGGAGCAGATATCAACAGTGAAATTCTGCACAAAGAAGACCTGATATATGACAACATCGAGGTTAAAACTAGAAGTTATAAATAATCTCCAACCTATAAATATAACATTATGAGTGCAAAAAAAGGCCTTCATCTTACACTGAAAATTTGGAGACAGAAAAATAGCAAAACTAAAGGTCAGTTTGAGACCTACAAAATATCAGATGTTTCTACAGACTCTTCATTTTTAGAGATGTTAGATATCCTGAACGAAAATTTAATTAACGAAGGAAAAGAACCTATCGCTTTCGATCACGACTGTCGTGAAGGAATCTGCGGGATGTGTTCTCTTTACATCAATGGTAGAGCTCACGGCCCGGATACAGGAATTACTACCTGTCAGCTTCATATGAGAATGTTCAAAGATGGAGAGACTATCGTTATCGAACCTTGGAGAAGTGCTGCTTTCCCTGTTATCAAAGATTTGATGGTAGACAGAAGCGCATTCGACAGAGTAATGGCTGCCGGAGGTTTCATTTCTGTAAACACTTCTGGTAATACACTGGACGCTAACGCAATTCCGGTTCCTAAAGAAGATGCGGATAAAGCAATGGATGCTGCAGCTTGTATCGGATGTGGAGCTTGTGTAGCTACCTGTAAAAACGGTTCGGCAATGCTGTTCGTGGGAGCAAAAGTTTCTCAATATGCATTACTTCCACAAGGTAGAGTAGAAGCTAAGAGAAGAGTTCTGAACATGGTGAAAGCTATGGACGAAGAAGGATTCGGAAACTGTTCAAATACAGGAGCATGTGAAGTGGAATGTCCGAAAGGAATTTCTCTTGAAAACATTGCCAGAATGAACAGAGAATATATGGCTGCTATGGTAGATCAGGGATAAAATCCTATTCAGATACATTAAAAATCGTCTTCATTTTGGAGACGATTTTTTTATACATACCTCATCGCTGTTAAAATTTGTTAAGTTGTTGCTTAAATAAGACATTCCTTGTTTAATAAGTCTATATTTGGTGAGCACATAGGCATATGAAAATGAACCTGGGTTTTTAGAATCTATTTTTCCGCGGTAGAATTTTTAAGAACAGGAAAGGCCTTGGAACTCCCTTTTTGAGGGTGTTCCATAAAATTTTCAAAAAAAATAAATAGTGTTAATCAACAAGCCGCAAAAAACGTATTTTTGCGTAATATTAAAATTGAAATGAAAAAATATCTTTTATTGTTTATCATCACAGCTTTTGTGATGTCTTGTTCAAAAAAAGTTGAAGTTAAAGGAAAGATTACCGGAAGTTCACCACTCGAAAGAATTGAATTCGTTGAAGCTTCTGGCGTGGCAACCCTTCCGCTTGTTAATATTGGTTTAGATAAAAGTGGAAACTTTACAGGAAGCTTTGAAGCTCCTAAAGACGGGATGTATGTCATTAACTATGCAGGAAGACAAAACCTTATTTATCTTGAAGGCGGGCAGAAACTGAATATCTCAGGAAATGCAATGACTTTCCCTAATGAATTTGTAGTAACAGGTGATGCTAAGAAAAATAATGATTTCCTTCAGGCCAGCCAAAAATTCCTGGGTGAGTATGGAAGTAAAATCAATATCCAGCAGCTAATGTCCGGCGATGAGAAAACATTCCTTAAAGGAGCTCAGAAGATCGAAGCCGATATCAATAAAAATGTAGATGAGCTTGCTCAGAAAAATAATCCAAGCAAAGGAATCCTGGAGTGGAAGAAGAATGATGTGAAAGTGACGATCCTTAACCTTCTTGCCAATTATGAGATGTCACAGCGCCAGATGTCAGGAAACCCTTCATTTAAAGTTTCCAAAGATTTCAAGGATTATGAAACCAAGTTGGAAGGAGATAAAGATGTAATGGTAAAAACAATTCCTTTATACAGACAATATCTTCTTGTCAAAATGAGTCCTGACTTCCAAAAGTATGCCGAGGCAAAAGCTAAAGGAAAAACAGACGTTACCACTTCTGAAATTTTTGCACAGTTCCTGAAAGACAGAAAAGAAGTTTCACAGACTGCTAAAGACTATCTTTTGGCATTTGTAGTGGCTCAGGATATTCATCCGGGTGCTCCTGCGAAGAATATGGATAAAGTTAAGAAAATCATCGATACGGATATTACAGATGCAGGTATTAAGGCGGACCTTGTTAAAATGCAGTTAGCTGTTAACGGTCTTAAAGTAGGAGAAGCTGCCCCTGAAGCAGCATTAATAAAAGCAGACGGTAAATCTTACCAGCTTTCTGAAAATAAAGGAAAGCCATACATGCTGTTTTTCTATGCATCATGGAATCCTTACATTAGTGAAGCTACAGTTCCTGTACTGAAAGAAGTGGTGAATTTCTATAAATCTAAAATGAACTTTGTTTTTGTGAACGTAGATGATACAAAAGACCAGTTCGTAAAAACAAGCAGTGCATTGCTGAAAGGAATTCCGGGAACCAACGTATATGGAGAAAAAGGTCTCGATTCAGATATTGCTAAAAAATACGGTGTTTACGGATTTAAACTGCCTTGCTTTGTAATCGTTGATAAAGACGGTAAAATTGCCAGCAGATCTTTTGTAAATCTTGGCGAACAGGAAGTAGTAACTATATTAGATAAACTTACGGGGCTTTCTGCACCGAAAGTACAGCCTAATGTTCAGATGATGCCGGGAATGCCGGCTGACCCATCTGCGCAGCCTGCCAATCCTCAGCCAGCTCCAACAAAATAATAAACTTTAACATAGATGGAAACCTTATCTTCGGATAAGGTTTTTTTTATTGTATTTTTGCGGAATCAAACCGGGAGAATTCTTTCGGCTGTATTAGAAAAAATAAAATAAAGTTGATGATGGGCCTAAGGGTGTCATCTGAACATTAAAAGAAATTGAGTTTAGGGATGAGAAAGAAGAAAGATATAATTCTTGAAAATATTAAGCTGTTTGGGGCAGGGGCAAAAGGTATCGCCATAGGAAAAACCGAAGAGGGGAAAACCGTTTTGGTTTCCGGGGCCGTTCCCGGTGATGTAGTGAATGCCAGGGTTAAAAAATCCAAATCCAAATACTATGAAGCCGAAACGGTGGAAATTTTGGAGAAGTCACCATTCAGAGTAGATCCTAAATGTATTCACTTTGGAACCTGTGGAGGATGCAAGTGGCAGAATATGAGCTACGAAAAACAGCTTGATTTCAAACAGGAAGAAGTATACAATAATATTAAAAGAATCGGAGGAATTGATGATTTCGAGACCCTTCCGATTTTAGGTGCTGAAGAGCAGTATTTCTACAGAAATAAAATGGAGTTCTCCTTTTCCAACGCGAGATGGCTTACCCAATATGAAATAAGCTCTGAGGAAAATTTTGGCAGTAAGGATGCTCTGGGCTTCCATATTCCTGGAATGTGGAGCAAGATCCTGGATCTGAAAGAGTGTTTCCTGCAGGAAGATCCGTCCAACGCGATCCGTCTGGCTGTTAAAAAGTTTGGAGTAGACAACGGGCTGGACTTCTTTGACGTAAGAAACCAGAAAGGATTTTTGAGAACCTTGATGATGAGACAGAACTCCAAAGGTGAGTGGATGGTATTATTCCAGCTTTACAGAGAAGAAAAAGAAAACAGGGAAAAGCTTTTCCAATTCTTACTTGAACAGTTTCCACAGATCAAAACACTAGTGTACGCTATCAATCCTAAGCAGAACGATTCCATTTACGATCTGGATATCAATATTTACTTTGGTGAAGGTTTCCTGATGGAGGAAATGGACGGACTAAAATTTAAAATAGGTCCTAAATCATTCTTTCAGACTAATTATAAGCAGGCATTGGAGCTTTACAGAAAGACATTAGAGTTTGCAGATTTAAAGGGGGATGAAGTGGTTTATGATCTTTATACGGGAACGGGAACAATTGCTCAATATGTGGCAAGGAATGCCAGGCAGGTAATCGGTATCGAATCTGTACAGGAAGCTATAGATGCTGCTATTGAGCATGCCGAATTAAATGGTCTTACCAATACGACATTCTATTGTGGAGATATGAAAAATGTCTTTAACGATGAATTCATGGAAAATCATCCGAAAGCAGATGTTTTGATTACCGATCCGCCAAGAGACGGGATGCACCAGAAAGTGGTAGAACAGATCCTGAAGCTTGCCCCGGAAAAAGTAGTATATGTAAGCTGTAATTCAGCAACGCAGGCAAGAGATCTGGCTTTAATGAAAGAACATTATACACTGGTAAAAATCCTCCCGGTAGATATGTTCCCGCAGACCCATCACGTTGAAAACATCGCATTGCTTGTTAAAAAATAAAATTATTTAAATTTGACTCTCAAATCTTAATATGAAGTATTTTAAATTTCTCATCATGATCTGTTTTGTAGGAATGCTTTTTTCCTGCGGCGGAGATGACGATATCTGCGAAAGTGGAGAGGGAACGCCAAGAATGAAGGTGGCATTCAAGGATGTAGTGTCTGGAAAACCCAAAACTTTAGATTCATTGTATGTCGCTGTAGATTACGGCTCTGGTAAAGTGCAGCTTGGAAAAACGGAGAAAACAGATTCCAGGCTTATCCCGTTAAGAGTTGATGATTCACCTTATACAGATGTTTATTTCAGACTTGCAGATAAAGGAGCAGAATCTCACGTGCGCATTAATTATACGACAAAGGCGATTTATGTTTCTCCCGGATGCGGAATCAAGAAAACGTATGAGAATTTAAATTCAGAATTAATACAACCCAATCCTGTACAGAAAATAGAAGCAGGACAAAACCAAATAGAGAATGAAGACAAGACTAATCTTTTCCTTATTTTTTAGCATCCTGTCAGTAGCCGGGTTTGCCCAGGAAAACAAAGAAACCGGCGAAGCTAAGAAAGTGCAGGAAAAATATAAGCCGAACTTTATGGTAGGTTTTGATATCCTGAATGCAGGTGTTTCTTTTTTTTCAGACAGGGTTCTTTATCAGGGGTTTATTTCATCTAAGGTGAAAGGAAACATTCATGCTGTTGCAGAAGCCGGTTTTGAGAAAAATGTATATCAAAAGAACGGCTATGATGCAAAGGCAAGTGGTCCCTTCGTAAAGCTGGGTGCATTTTATATGCTGGCAAAAGACCTTGAAAATGAATTCAATGGTTTTTATGCCGGTGGTAAGATAGGAGGGGCATTTTACAATCAGGAGTATATGGCAGTTCCGGTTCGTGGCTATGGTGGCAGTGGTTCATCTGTGGCATTTCCGTCTTCATCACAAACTTCAGCCTGGGTGGAAGGAACTTTGGGAGGAAGAGTGCAGCTCTTTGAATCCAATTTTTATATTGATGTCAACCTCCAGCCAAGATATTTAGTATATACGTCCAAACAGGATGATATTACCCCAATGATAGTTCCCGGATTTGGAAAAAGCTCATCCAAATTCAACATGGGATTTGCCTGGAATATTGCTTATAAGTTTTAAAACAATTCATTTTCAATAAAAGTAGAATAATATTTATTATACTGTATAAAATAAACTGTAACTATAATTAATCCTCAGATTTTTCTGAGGATTAATTTTTTATAATAATGCTTTGAATGGATTACATTGTATTGATTATTTATTATTATTTGCACTTTAATGATTTTATTTTAATAGAAATATTATATTTGTAAAATTAATCTAATATTTCAATAATTATGAAGAAAATTTTTACTTCAGTATTTTCTCTCTGTATGTTTGCCGCTGCTACTGCGCAGTGGACGTCCTCTACGGGACGGTCTGGAGAAGTAATACAGCGGTCAGATGTCAAAGAATATTACGCTCTCGATATTTCCTTATTAAGATCACAGCTTGCCGGAGCTCAGGAGATGGGGCAGAATGCAAAGCCTATTGCCATTTCGCTTCCTACTTTAGACGGTAAAATTGAAAGATTCAATGTTTACAGCTTTCCTGTTATTGCTAAAGACCTTGCCGATCAGTATCAGCTGGGATCCTATGTAGGGGTGGGAATTGATGATCCTTCCAAGTATTTAAGATTTTCACTGGCTCCCAATGATTTTCAGTCTATGATTATTAAAGATGGGGTATACCAGTTTATTGAACCTCAGAATGCCTCCAAAACCATTTATGGGGTGCACGGAAAAACAAAACCTTCGGGCTCCCAGGGCTTCCTGTGTTCCATGGATGAAGATATCCTTTCTAAAAAGGAGATTGCCCAGCTTTACAATACCAATAAATCCTTTGCCAATAATAATACGGATTTTTCTAAATCTTCAGATAAAAAGTACAGAACCCTAAGGCTTGCCCTTTCCGTAACCGGGGAATACACCACTTACTTCGGAGGTACCCAGGCAGGAGCCCTTACCGCTATGAATGCCACACTTTCAAGGGTAAACGGGGTTTTTGAAAAAGATATGGGGATACACCTTAATATGGTCAACTATCCTACACTGGTCTACATGGATGCTGCTACAGATCCATATTCTCCTGCTTCCCAGATGGGTAACTGGAACGTTCAGCTTCAGCAAACCCTTACCAGTGTTGTAGGAAATGAAAATTATGACATAGGGCACCTGTTCGGAAGAAGCGGAGGTGGAGGGAATGCAGGATGTATAGGATGTATCTGTGTAAATCCTGCAACACCAACGGCCAAAGCTAAAGGTTCGGGATACACTTCACCGGCCAATGCTATTCCGCAGGGAGATACATTTGATATCGACTACGTAGCGCACGAAATGGGCCACCAGTTGGGAGCCAACCATACCTTCTCTCATAATCTTGAAGGTGCAGGAGTTAATATGGAACCGGGATCAGGATCCACTATTATGGGATATGCAGGGATTACCAATGCTGATGTTCAGAATAACTCCGATCCTTATTTTCATGTCGTAAGCATCCTTCAGGTTCAGAATAACCTTGTTGCTAAAACCTGTGATGTTGAAACTCCGGTTACCAATAATCCTCCTGTAATTGCTGCATTAAATGATTATGCCATTCCAAAAGGAACGGCATTTGCCCTTACAGGAAATGCCATTGATCCGGAGGGAAATCCTATGACCTATACTTGGGAGCAGTTTGATAATGCTGCCGTTCCGGTTACTTCTATTAATGGAAATACAGGAGTAGGACCGCTGTTTAGATCGATACTTCCGTCTACTTCGCCTACAAGGTATTTCCCTAAACTAAGTACAGTTCTGGCGGGAAATCTTTCTTCTGCAGCAGACTGGGAAACGGTATCCAACAGAGCCAGATCTTCAAGCTTTGTATTTACAGCAAGGGATAACAGCCCAATTGTAAATGAACAGCAAACCAACTCAGGGCTTCAGAATATCAATGTAGGAAATGAGGGACCTTTTAAAGTGACTTCAACGACTGTTTATAATAATACAGCAGGTGCTGTTACCTGGGATGTTGTGAATACCAATAGCGGTATATACAATGCACCTAATGTAAAAATAGACTACACGGCAGATAACGGATTAACATGGGTAGTACTTTCGCCATCCACACCGAATGACGGGGCGGAAGCATTTACATTTTCTTCCCTTCCTACCGGAACGAATATAAAGATCAGGGTAAGTGCTGTAGGTAATGTTTTCTATGCAATAGGAAATGCTACAGTAGCTGCTTCAACGGCAACTTGCTCTGCAGCAGCCACTACAGGAGTTGCTGCTTCAGGATTGACAATTTCTTCCGGAAATATTACCTGGGCACCGGTTCAGGGAGCTACTTATACTCTAAGATACAGAAAAACAGGAACTACAAACTGGGTGACGGTAAATGTTCCAACCAATTCTTATTATATTTCAGGACTTGACGATACTACTCAGTATGAAGTACAGGTTGCCAATATATGCGGAAGCACTGTAGGAACCTATTCTGCAAGTACCAACTTCAGTACATTGCCTTATGCATACTGTACCAATGCTACAGGAAGCTCCGATGATGAATATATTTCAAACGTATCTGTAACTCCGGTTGGAATGACAGCGGTTTCCAATACCAGTGCAGCTTCCACTTATACAGATTATACAACGGACCTTTCAAAATTAATTACCCTTAGACAAGGAAGTTCAGGTAATGCCATCAGTGTTACAAAGGCATGGACTGCCAGCCAGTATAACGAAGGAGTAACCGCCTGGATAGATTTCAACAGGGATGGTAACTTCACAGATTCTGAAATCATCTTCACCAGCCCGTCAAACGTTGTAACTCCTGTTTCAGGAACCTTCTCCGTACCAGCTAATGCATACACAGACAAAAAAGTGATCATGAGAGTGGTAATGGCTTACGAAGATCAGCCTGAAAACGGATGTAACGGTTTTGCTTATGGTGAAATTGAAGATTATCCTGTTCAGATTCAGCTTGCATTGGGTACAAGTGATGTCGGCAATCCAAATAATGACATCCAGATTTATCCTAACCCGGCAGTTGATATTCTGAATGTGACCAAAGTGTCAGATAAAGCAGTCTATAAAATTTACAATACTGCCGGTCAGCTGGTAGGAAACGGAAATATTAATGATGGAAAGATCAATGTTTCCTCTCTTGTAAAAGGCGGATATGTGATCACGATAGATGAAAAAGATAAAGATCAGTTCAGATCTAAATTCATCAAAAAATAATCCTAATTAAAACAGTATAAAGTCCTCAGGTCCTCCTGAGGATTTTGTATTTTTATACACAGAATGTATTATTATTGTGAAATTTTTACAAAAAAATATTTGAATGAATATATTAATAGTGAAAAAATTATTAGATTTGTGTAATTATTAAAATATTGGCGTATGAATTAAAAAACTACTTTTTTCAATACAGATAATCTGTAAAACAGATGCTCCAAACGTACTTGAGCATCATCAAATAAGAAATACTATACCTTATTACTATTGTTATTATAACTAAATTTTTAAAATATGAGTGGATTTTTACTCTGTAAAATGAGCCGGCCCTTTAGGGTGCTCATAACATTGCTTTGTATGGTCTTCGGGCTGTTTTCACAGGCACAAACAGTTACCATTGGTACAGGTACAAGTACTCAAAGATATCCTTTGAGTGTGTACTATGGGTATCAAAGAGATGCATCACTTTATACAGCAGCAGAAATTAATATGCCTGCTGGAGGAAGTGTACTGTCAGTAGCGTGGAATGCCACAACAGCTACGAGTGCTACTGCTCCGGTAAAGGTTTATTTAAAAACTGTTCCGGCAGCAACAAACACTATTGCATCGCAAGACTGGCCTACAACTACTGCCGGTGCCAGTTTAGTGTATACCGGAACGATCAATAATATAACGACAGGTTGGAACACCATCACCCTGCAAACGCCTTATTATTACAACGGGACAGAAAACCTGATGGTATTGGTAGAAACAGACTATGGAGGTACCGGAACCGGAAGTACTTCAGGAAGTGCTTTTACATATTCTAGTGCTACTTCACGACATATGTATATAGAGGTTGATAATTCTGCCCCTACTAACCAGACAGGAACGGTGAACTCCAACAGACCTAACGTTCAATTCACCTTTGGAGCGGCTCCTTCATGTATACCACCTTCAGGATTAACTTTAGGAACTGTAACAACAACAAGTGCGGCAATCAGCTGGACTGCTCCTTCTTCCGTACCGGCAGGAGGATATGATGTTTACTACAGTACATCCGCAACAGCTCCTACATCCGCAACTCCGCCTTCACAAACCATTACAACCGGGACAAGTACAACACTTTCTCCATTGACAGCCAATACGGCTTATTATGTATGGGTAAGATCAAGATGCAGCGGAACGGATCAGAGCACATGGATCGGACCTTTGAATATATTTACAGGATATTGTACACCTACAGGAGGTTCCAGTTCAACTTCATATTATCTGAAAACTGTTAATACGACAGGGGGAATCACGAATATAAACTATACGGCTAACTCCTATACGGCTTATGTTAACAGTGCCTCTCCGGTTATTACCGCTTTACCTAGTAACACGGTAACAATGAACCTGAATTCCGGAACAAGTACTTACTATTATTATGTTTGGGTTGACTGGAATAATAATATGAACTTTAATGATCCGGGTGAAACAATTCTGGCAACTCCCAACTATGTTACAAACGGAACGGCATCAATTGTCATTCCTGCGTCACAGGCACCGGGTAATTACAGGGTAAGAACGGCAACATCGTTCATAGGAACGGTAAATTCATGCGGATCTGCACCTTATGGTAACTATGTAGATTTTACATTAACAGTTATGGCATTGCAGCCATGTACTACTGCACCTCCGAGTAATATTACAGTTTCCAACGTTACCCCAACTACAGCTCTTGTAAGTTGGCTGCCTTCAACAGGTGCTACTTATGTGCTGAGATATAAAGCTGTAAGTGCTGCAACATGGACTTCAGTAAATATTACGACCCCTCTTGCGAGTAATTATACAATAAACAACCTTACAGAACAGACCCAATACGAAGTGCAGATTGCTACCATCTGTGGAGGAACCCAGGGACCATTCTCTCCAAGTACTACCTTTACGACTCCTGCTATTTCTTATTGTACTTCTGCTTCTACAAGCAGCACTATTGATGGCTATATCAGTAAAGTTGTAGTAACTCCGAATGCTGCCATCCCAATGACCAGCACTTCAGATTTCAGTAATTATACAGATTATACCACAGATCCTGCAAGACTTGTTACTCTGGTAAGAGGTTTAGGAGCTAATACTATTACTGTTGAAAAAACCTGGCCGGGAACTCAATGGTCTTTCGGAACAGGGGTATGGATTGACTTTAACAGGAATGGAGTTTTTGAAGCATCCGAACAGGTATTGAACTCACCAAGTAATACAACCACTCCTGTGACTGCTACCTTCACTGTACCAAACGTTGCCGGAGGAGTTTACACAGGAAACCTTACCACCCGTATGCGTGTAGCGTTGAGAGAAAGTGCTACGGCTGCTCCTTGTGGAACTTTCACATGGGGTGAAGTAGAAGACTATGCTGTGAAACTTATTGACCAGCCAGCCTGTACTACAGCACCGCCTACAAATATTACTGTTACCAACCTTACTGCTTCTACAGCGACGGTTTATTGGATGGCTGCAGCAAATGCTACTTATACGATCAGATGGAAACTGGCCAGTGCACCAACTTTCACAATTCCACCTGTGACTTTGGCACCGGGAGTAAACAATTATACTATTCCTGGACTTGCTGAGCAGACTAAATATGATGTACAGGTTTCTACTACATGTGGAACTTCTACAGGACCATATTCTACAACAGTACAGTTTACAACACCACCGCTTACTTATTGTCCGATGACAGGTACCGGAACTAACGACCACATTTCAAATGTAACTGTTACTTCTTCTAACCCTGGAGTGCCGGTGATGAGCAATACTACTGTACAGAATAACTATACAAGCTATACAACACCTCAAACATTAATCACTCTTGATGCAGGTTCTGCAAATAATAAGATCTCTGTAGCAAAAGGATGGACGGGTGCAACAAGTAATGATGCAGTGTCAGTTTGGATTGATTATAACAGAAACGGTGTTTTTGAAACATCAGAACAGATTATAAATTCTCCGGCAAACACAACAACTCCTATTACTGCAACCTTCTCTGTTCCGGGAGCTGCTTATACAGGTCCGCTTACCACTACAATGAGAGTTGTTCTTAAGCGTACAAGTGCTCCGGTATTGTGTCAGAATGCGGTAAATGGTGAAGTTGAAGACTATGCGGTAAGAATCAGACCTTGTAGTAATGCAACACCAAACCAGCCTACGATCACGGCTACCCATAACTCTGCTACTCTTACATTAACAGGTTCGGCAACTAACGTAACTTATCTTGTAAGATACAGGGTTCAGGCAACTCCTCCGGGAGCATGGACAGAAGTATATGCTTCAACATTATTAAACAACCTTCCATTGGTATTGACCGGTTTAACTCCGGCTACCATCTATGAAGTTCAGGTGGCTACTGTTTGTGGAGATGTTGCTGGTACATTTACTGCGATCAAGACATTTGTAACAAGATGTGATCCTACACCTCCAAATGTTACGGTAAGTAATATCACTACAAATTCCGCACTGATTACATGGGCACCGCTTTCAGCAAGCTCAACATATACGCTGGAATGGAGAAAAGTAGGAGCAGCTACATGGACACAGGTTCCTAACATTGCACCTCCTACCAACACCTATTTATTAACAAACTTAGACCCATATACGAAGTATGAAGTAAGAGTGGCTAATAAATGTGTTGGAGAAACTACTCTTAACCCATATTCTAACCCGAAAGTATTTACTACGGAAAGGACATGTGAACTTCCTCCTCCGGGATTAACGATAACTCAGATTAATCCTACATGGGCTGAAGTTACTTGGGAAGGTTTCCCTGGTGCTACTTATATCCTTAGATACAGAAAAGTAGGTATTCCAAGCTGGACAAATGTTCCATTAACAACGAATACGTACACTATAACAGGATTATTGGAAGAAACGAAATATGAAATGCAGGTGGTGAATGTTTGTAATGGTACACCGGGTACATATACACCTCCATACTATTTCACAACACCTACAGTAGTTTATTGCCAGATGGCTTCTCAAAATGCTGTTAACGAACATATCTCTAAAGTTACGGTAGTTCCAAACGGAAGACCTAAGATGGAGAATGAGTCAGGACCTTCCAGCTATACAAACTATACAGGAGTACCTGATACGTTTATTGAAATGGTTCAGGGATCTACAGGAAACCAGATTACAATTGAGAAGAAATGGAACGGAACCAACCATGATGAAGGTATCGCGGTATGGATCGATTTCAACAGAAACGGATATTTTGATCTTGATGAAAGAGTATTCACATCACCTCCAAATACTACAACTCCTGTTACAGGAACATTCAATGTACCTGTAGACGCTTACGTAAGCATGACAAACTACAAATATGTAGTAATGAGAGTGGCAATGATGAGAGACGGAATTCCTGTGAACTGTACCAATTTTGCCAACGGGGAAGTAGAAGATTATTCTGTAAGAATCTCTAAACCGGGAGTGCCGAATTCTCTTAATCAGACGGAGATCATGATTTACCCTAACCCGGTAAGTACAGTATTGTATGTGAAAAATATCAGCAAGAAAGCTAAATATAAGATCTACAATTCTGCAGGACAGGTTATCGGTGACGGTATTCTGCTTAATAACCAGGTTAACGTCGCTAAATTGATCAGCGGTATTTATGTAATAGATATCGAAGACAATGGAGTAACAGTTCAGAAGAAATTTATTAAAGAATAATATTAAATTTCAAATACAAGTAAGCCCTCAGTGATGAGGGCTTTTTTTATGGTTAGGTCTTGTGTTTTTGATTTTAGTATATCTTAATTAACTGACAAAATAATTGGTGATTTGTGGTGTTTTGTTTATTTTAAAGAAAAGGTAGATTCACCAAGAATTTAAAATTGCTGATACCGATACAAACTTCGGATCCATCTAAATAATTATTTTGTCCACCTTATAAATTAAATCCTTTTTCACACTGATTATTCTGCTTCTTACCTAAAGCAAACTGACATAAGAACAAACTGCAAAAAAGAATAATCTTTATAAATAACTATTATAAATTATTAGATTTCTCAATTTCTTTGATGTAGACCGAAAATGTAATTCCTGTTTTTTTCTTAAAAGCCATAGAGAAAGACTGTTCATTATTATAGCCCAGCTCTTCAGCAATAGCCAGTAATTTATATGAACGGAATTTTTTATCCTTTATCAACCTGTTAAGTGCGTAATCTATACGAAGATCATTAAGATAAGTTGCAAAATTTTTTCCTTTCTGAGTATTGATAACTTCTGATAAATAAGTAGTATTGGTTTTAATACTTTTTGCTAAGCTGGCCGATGTAATCCCTTTCTTTAAAAACAACTCTTTATCTTCAAAAGCTTCCAATTCCTTTAAAATAAATTGGGTTATATCTTCTGGAGTAGTTTTAACGCTCTTATCCTCTGTTCCGATTTCAGTTTGTTGAGTTGCCGGAGAAGGAATGACGTTTGTTGCAGTTTCCTGACTTTTAAAGTTTTTCATCTCAACAGAATTGATCAGATCCTGGGCAATTTTCCTATGCTGTCTTTCTCTCTTTTTAGATCTGTAATACAAGAAAGTAAGCAATACAAGAATTATCGATAGAAAACCAATAGATACATTCAGAGTCATTTTTCTGTTTTGCAGATCATTAATGATGCTTTCTTTTTCCTGTAAAAGATTAGGAGTATCATATTTTTTAGGGAGTTCTGTAGATAAATATTTGAATTGCTCGTCAAGGTTTTTATCGACTTTTAAAAATCTTTCAATATAATAAAGTTGCTTCTCTTTATCATTTTTCTCTTTATAATAATCTATGAGATAGGTATATGCTTCTCGGAGTTCAGGGAAGGAAGTGAAGTTTGTTTTCTGCAGATTAGTATCTAATGTGATGAAATTTTGCACTGCTTTTTCTTTGTTTTTCAATCCGGCATAAGATTTACCGATATAGAATAATGTGTAGTTCACCGTGTTATCATTGACGCTGGAAAAATAATGATATGCCTTTGATAGTTCATTTATGGCATCTCTATACTTTTTTTGCTTAAGATTAGCCCTTCCTGAGAGATATAAATATTGGTTAATGGCATATTTATTCTTGTGTACGAACTGAGAATTTAGTCCTTCACGAATTAAAACATCAGCAGAATCAAGCTTATTAATTTCAATATAGCAGTTTATAAGGCTTACACGCATTTGATTGTGGTCTAATTCAGAGTTTTTTACATTATATAGATAGTGTCTGAATGTTTTTGCTGCATCTTCATTTTTGCCCATATAGCAATTGAGGTAAGCAATATTAATATTAGTAGCATCAATCAGCGCCTGATTATTTTGTATTCTAGCATATTTTAACCCTAAAATATAATTATTCAGGGAAGCTTTAAGATTATCATACTTATAATAAAGATTCCCTTTTAGGGTATATATTTTAGCAGCAGAGATACTTGTTTTTTTATTTTTTGAGAGTACAGATAAACTATCTAAATATTTTAAAGCATTTGGAAAACTTTCATTGAGATGAATTAGTATGTAGCCCTCGGCTATTTCCCCACTATTCTTTTCTTTTTTTGCTTTTTGCAGATAATATTTCGCAATATTTTTGGATTCACTAGTTTTGTCATTATCATAATAAGTATAAAATTTATCTTTTAGATCCTTATAATTAAATGTCTTTAAACTATCCTGCGAGTAGAGTAAATTACTAAATAATAGTATAGTTAAAAAAAAGTAAGTAGCTTTCTTCATTTTGTAAATACATGACAAAAATACATCTTCTTAATTAAAGAAGGCAAAAAGAAATAATTTAATAGATGAAATTATTATTTTACACTTTGCTCTTTGATAATAAGATTTAATGAAATTTTAAAAATTGTTTTTTCCAATAAATTAAAGCTAAGGAAAAAGACTATTCATTATTTTTACACAGTATTTCAGGCTCTTTGTTTCCAATCAAAGATTATTTGAAATGGTAATCTATGATTATTTATTGAGGCACTACAAAACCTCTGTTTACCAAACGAATAAGGAAGGATTAATAATATAAAATAAAAAACCTCGTTAGAATTTCTCTAACGAGGTTTATTTTATTCAATATCGAAAATTACCTGTTCGGTTTGTTCCTTAAGATCCTCCAGGTTGGTATTGTTATAGATAATACAGTCAGCCAGTTTGATCTTGTCCCTTTCGGGCATTTGCTTTTCCATGACGGCTTCTACTTCACGGTAGGTCTTTCCGTCTCGGTCCATCACCCTTTTCGCTCTGATATTATCCTCGGCTGTCACCAGGAGTGATTTATAGCATTGCCTGTTCAGCTTTAATTCAAACAAGAGGGCTGTTTCTTTAAATACTAAATACTTAGTCTGTTTTTTCAGCCATTCTTCAAAATCAACCCGTACGGCAGGATGAATAATTTCATTTAATTCCTGCAGTTGCTCTTTATTATTAAAAACCTTTTCCGCTACAAATTTCCGGTCATAAAGACCATTGGAATCATAAGCTTCATCGCCCAGTAATTCTTTAATCTTTATCTTCAAATCTTCACTTTCGTTGACAATTGCTTTAGCCCTGTCATCGGAATAATAAACAGGAAACCCGAACTCCTCAATAAACCGGGCTACTGTGGTTTTTCCCGAGCCTATACCGCCGGTAAGTCCAATAACCTTGGGTGCTGGTTCCGGTTCTGCTTTCTGTGTTTCTGAATGTAACTCTTCCATAATCAAAAATTAATATCCAAAAACATCATTAAAACTGTGAATTTCGTCCAATCTCACTCCTTTTTCAGTCATCTTAAGGCTTGCCAGCTCATTGTGGGCATCATGCTCAAAAAAGAGAAGATATTCATTATCTACACACTGTTTCAGGAACTTTGCTTTTTCCTCCATCGTCAGCAGGGGCCTTGTATCGTATCCCATTACATAAACAGGGTTGATATGTCCTGCAGTAGGAATAAGATCCGCCGCAAAAACAATTGTTTTTTCCTGGTATTGGATTACCGGGAGCATCTGCTTTTCCGTATGTCCGTCTACAAAGATCACATCCATTTTCAGATCAGGGGCAAAACCATAATTTCCTGTAGTAGGAAGAGGTAAAAAGTTTAATTGCCCACTTTCCTGCATTGGAAGAATATTCTCTTTCAAAAAGCTGGCTTTTTCCCTGGCATTAGGTTCTGTAGCCCATTGCCAGTGGTTCTCATTGGTCCAGAACTGTGCATTTTTAAAAGCAGGTCTGTATCCTGTTCTGTCATCATTCCATTCAATAGCACCTCCGCAGTGGTCGAAATGAAGGTGGGTAAGGAAAACATCTGTGATGTCCTCTCTTACGAAACCGAATTTCTTTAAATTTTTATCAAGACTGTCATCCCCCCAAAGCGAATAATGTCCGAAGAATTTGTCATCTTGTTTATTACCGAGACCGCAGTCTACAAGGATCAGTTTTTTGCCGTCTTCTATAAGCAGGGAACGCGTTCCCAGTTCAATCAGGTTTTTTTCGTCTGCAGGATTGGTTTTTTCCCACAGACTCTTTGGGACGACTCCAAACATGGCTCCGCCGTCCAGTTTAAATTTTCCACATTGTATTGGATATAACTTCATATATATTTTGATTATTATTTCTTTATTAATTTCATTTTCTCAGCAATTTTTCTTCCATTTTCATCCGAATGTTCAAGTTCTGAGATAATGTTCTGATAATCATGTTCTTTTCTGTTCTGGGAAAGTTTCTGCTTGATGAATATTTCTGTTGGAATGATTTTCAGTCCGAAAGCTCCCTTCATTTCCTTTTCCACAAATTCTCTTCCCATATCTTTTATCATGACAGGACATTTCTGGAATTTTTCATATTTGGAAGTTAGTTTTTCCAGATGTCGGTAAAGTTCATCGTGATTCATAAGCTGTACCTTTCCATGAATTTGAACTGCTTCATAGTTCCATGTTGAAACATTCATATGATCATACCAGCTGCTTGAAATATAAGTGTGGGCTCCCAGGAAGTCACACAATACTTCATCACCATCTTTTAAGGTTTTTGCCTGAGGATTTGCTCTGGAAATATGGGTTTCCACATACATATTTTCAGGGTCATCCTCATTAAGCATCATCATGGAATGAGTCGCTCTTATTTTTTCATTGGAAGAAATAAGTAAGGCAAAAGCATTCTCTCTGATGATTTCTCTCATTAGATCGTAATCTTCGCTTCTGTATAATTTTGGAATAAACATAGACTCTTAAAATAATTCTCCCGGATTTTTCGGACGGGATATCTTTAAATGCTGATAAGCTTTATCAGTAACTTCTCTTCCTCTTGGCGTTCTGATGATAAATCCTTCCTGGATCAGGAACGGTTCGTAAACCTCTTCAAGTGTTTCAGGGTTCTCGGCAATTGAAGTAGCGAGAGCTGAAATTCCGACAGGTTTTCCTTTAAAATTTTCAATCATGACACGCATGATCTTATTATCCATTTCATCTAGGCCAAACTCATCCACATTAAGGGAATTCAAAGCATATTTTGTAATGTTGATCTCAATTTCCCCATTTCCTTTGATCTCCGCAAAATCACGCACCCTTCTTAGCAAAGCATTGGCAATCCTTGGAGTTCCACGGCTTCTTCTGGCAATTTCTATTGCGGCATCCTCATAAATTTTACTTCCCAAAACCCTTGAGCTTCTCTGGATAATCATCGATAAAAGTTCGACCGAATAATATTCAAGCCTGCTTTGGATACCGAATCTTGCCAGCATCGGCTTCGTCAACATCCCGCTTCTTGTAGTGGCACCTACCAGAGTAAAAGGATTCAGGCCGATTTGCACACTTCTGGCATTCGGACCGGTTTCCAGCATAATATCTATTTTGTAATCCTCCATGGCAGAATACAGGTATTCTTCCACAACAGGAGACAAACGGTGGATCTCATCAATAAAAAGAACATCATTCTCTTCCAGATTCGTCAGCAGGCCGGCTAAGCTTCCCGGCTTATCCAAAACAGGACCGGAAGTAATCTTACAGTTTACCCCAAGTTCATTGGCGATAATATTGGCTAAAGTGGTTTTACCCAGACCAGGCGGACCGTGCAGAAGAACATGATCGAGGGCACCACCACGTCTTTTGGCAGCGCTGACAAAAACTTCAAGGTTTTCCAAAGTTTTTCTCTGCCCCGCAAAGTCCTTAAAACTCTGGGGCCGGATCTGCTCCTCCTGCATAAGCTCTTCATGCGAGTAGTTTTCCTTATCTGGATGTAAAAAATCTGGCATTAATTCATTTCATTTACCTCAAAGATAGCAAATTTAGACTAAGGGTAAAACTTGGAACAATAAAATTCAGAGATTGTAAAAATAAGGGTTGCAAGGTAAAGGTATAGCTAATGGTGGAGGTTTAAACTATTTTTTGGTTAGCAGATTAGGATATTTTTAAGTATTTTTGAGAGGAAAAATTAATTATTAACAAGCTTAGCTTTAATCTTAGATAAATGAAATTGATAGGCCCTTTCAAGCAGATCGTAACATTGGCAGATCTTCCGTTAAGAGGAAAAATATCCGATGACCAGATTGATATCATATCCGATGGCGGAATTTTAATAGATCATCATGGCCTGATTAATAATGTTGGAGACTTTAAGAAATTGAAGAATGAAAATCCGGATGCTGAAACAGTAATGATCGAAGGTGAGCAGATAGCTCTTCCCGGATTTGTGGATTCCCATACCCATATTTGTTTTGGAGGAAACCGGGCGAATGATTTTGCAATGCGGAATGCAGGGAAAACATACCTTGAAATTGCAGAAAGTGGAGGTGGAATCTGGAGTTCAGTGCAGCATACAAGAAATGCCTCGGAAGAAGAACTGTTAAGGACTTTGTTGGAGAGAATCCAATTCCTGATTTCATTGGGGATTACGTCCATTGAAATAAAAAGCGGTTACGGACTGGATGTGGAAAACGAGCTTAAAATGCTTAGAATAATCAAGAAGGCACAGGTTCAGACACCAGCTAAGCTTGTTCCAACATGCCTTTCTGCTCACCTTAAACCAAGAGATTTTGAAGGAAATAATCAGGAATATCTGGAATATATTCTTACCGAAATTTTACCTAAAGTAAAAGAAGAAAACCTGGCAGAGCGTGTAGATATATTTATTGAGAAATCTGCATTCCAACCGGAAGAAAGTAAAAATTTTCTTCTTAAAACTAAAGATTTAGGTTTTGATATTACCGTTCATGCGGATCAGTTTACACCGGGAAGTTCAAGAATTGCAGTAGAGGTGGGAGCAAAATCTGCAGACCACTTGGAAGCAACTATTGATGAAGATATTGAATTTATTGCGAAATCAAATACAGTGGCCACTGCTCTTCCGGGGGCAAGCTTAGGACTTGGCGAAAAGTTTACTCCAGCCAGAAAGCTATTGGATGCTGGTGCTATTGTAGCTATTGCCAGTGACTGGAATCCAGGCTCGGCACCAATGGGTAATTTAATCACCCAAGCCTCTATTTTGGCAACTTTTGAAAAACTGACCACAGCTGAGGTATTGGCTGGCATGACCTTCCGTGCTGCTTACGCATTAAGTCTTGAAAATATTGGAAAACTGGAGCCTGGTAAAAAAGCAGATTTTGTAACCTTTAAAACTGATAATTTTCAGAATGTTCTTTACAATCAGGGAAGTCTGAGTGCAGAGAATGTATATATTGATGGAGCTAAAATTAAATAAAACTATATCATGAAAACCAAATTTGAAGAGATCAAGGAAAAATATTTATCTATTGGTGTCCCGGAAAAACATTTTGAATATGCTTTCAAGGCGGTAAAATCTGGAACTAAGAAAGGTTTTATCATGAAAAATTTAACTTTAGATATTAGAAAAGTTGATGTTAGTACAGCCAGTAACATGCTGGACGATATGTTTGCTGCAAATGGAGGGGAGTTTAAGTATGAAAATAGAGGAGGTTATTTATATTCAATATTCTATTTAATTGCAGTAGTTGCATTAGGTGGCGTGATTTTTTATTTAAACCACGAAAACAGGAGCTTACAAATTAAGCTAAGTGTAGCTTTAGTTCTGTTTTTAGTTTTACTTTTCAGAACTTTAATACCAACAATCAAAGGAAAATTTAGAGAATAATTCAAATTATGATTTGGCAAGGCAGATTAGACGGAGAAGAACTTCTTTTCCACAGAATATTCCAAAGAGTTAAAGAAGAACGTAATTACGACCTTATTAAAGCAGATGATTTTGTATTGCATGGTTTTGCTGTAGATGAAGGAGTGAGACGAAATAAGGGACGTCAGGGTGCCAAGGATGCTCCCGATGTCATTCGAAAAAATATGTCCAATTTCCCGGTGATCCGCCCGGATTTCTCCCTTCTGGATTTCGGAAATATTACCTGCGAAGACGGTGACCTGGAAAATACCCAGAACAGCCTCGCAAAAAATGTTTCAAAAGTCTTGTTGAAAGGAGGAAGATCAATTGTTTTAGGTGGAGGCCATGAAGTGACGTATGCCCATTACTTAGGGGTAAAAACCGCTTTTCCAGAGCAAAAAATAGGAATCATCAATATAGATGCCCATTTTGACAACAGACAGCCGGAAAAAGGAGTAGGAGCAAGCTCTGGAACAGGATTCTGGCAGATTGCACAGGAAGGTCAGATTAACTCATTGCATATCGGGATCCAGAGAAATTCCAATACCCTGAAATTATTTGATACAGCTCATCAATATGGAATGAAATATATCCTTGCGGACGAACTTTTTTTTGAAAATCTACCTTCAATTTATCAGCGGATCGATGAATTGGCAGATAGTGTAGATTTCCTTTATCTTACGATCTGTATGGATGTTTTTAATGCTTCCATTGCTCCCGGGGTTTCTGCTTCCGCCTATAACGGGATTTTTGCAGATACTCCTTTTATGCACTTTTACAGGCATATTCTGAAAAATAAAAAGCTGGTCGCTCTTGATGCGGCAGAAGTCAATCCGTCCCTTGATATCCAGGACAGAACAGCGAGGCTTGCGGCATGTCTTGTGAATGAATGGTTTATGATTTAAGAAGAAATTATATTATTTCAATAGAGAAAAATCATTGCTTTAATTAGCCTTAAGGAATAAAATTTGTTACTTTCACCGTGCTTTTAGAATAGAAGCATTCATAAATTCATTTTATGAATTTAAAACAGAAATTATATTATGGAACAGTTAATTGAAAATAAGCTTATTAAAGCAGATAAGACATTTTCAGCGTGGAGAAAAGTGCCGTTTGAAGAAAGACAAAAGCTGATTGCAAAAGCGGCAGAAATTTTAAAGAACAATTCGGAAAAGTTCGGCAGGATCATTACTACGGAGATGAATAAACCTATTTCGGAGTCGGTTGCTGAGGTAGAGAAGTGTGCTTTAATGATGAATTATTATGCAGATGCTGAAAATATTTTAAAACCCGAAAAGGTTGAATCTGAATTTTCTTATTCTGAAGTTCATTATGTTCCGAAAGGTGTGATTTTAGGTGTAATGCCTTGGAATTTTCCTTTCTGGCAGGTATTGAGATTTGCTGTTCCCGCAATTTTGGCCGGAAATACAGTAGTTTTAAAACATGCTTCCATTTGTTTCGGAAGTGGGAATGCAATCGAAGATGTTCTTTTGGAGGCAGGCTTTCCGGAAGGTGTATTCCAGAATCTGGAAGTGGGACATACGGTGGTAAAGGAAATCCTCGAGCATGATGCTGTAAAAGGCGTGAGTCTTACCGGTAGTGGAAAAGCTGGTGGGGAAGTGGCTTCAATTGCAGGTTTAAATATCAAAAAATCTTTATTGGAATTAGGAGGAAGTGATGCTTTCATCATTTTCGGTGATGCGGATCTGGATGAAGCAGCAAAAGCAGGAGCGAAATCCAGACTTCAGAATTGCGGACAAACCTGTACTGCTGCCAAAAGGTTTATTATCGATGAAAAAATTGAAGATGAATTTTTGCCTAAATTCATTGAAGAATATAAAACATATGAAATTGGAGATCCTTTAAACAAGGAAACCAAATTAGCAGGAATGGCAAGACCGGACCTGGCCGATGAGTTGGAAGCTCAATTCAACAGGGCATTGGAAAATGGTGCTGAGATCATCATTCCTCTGGAAAGAATTTCTGAGAATGAATTTAAGCCCGGTTTAATTCGCGTTCAGGAAGGAAACCCTATTTTAAAAGAAGAACTTTTCGGACCTCTTGGGATGATCATGATCGCTAAAAATGATGAAGAAGCTTTACAGATGGCGAACGATATTCCTTTTGGACTTTCAAATTCCGTCTGGACGAAAAAAACAGAACGTCAGTTATTCTTTATCGAAAACCTTGAGTCAGGAACGGTAAACATCAACAGAATGACGAGTTCAGATCCCCGTTTTCCATTCGGAGGGAGCAAGGCTTCAGGATATGGAACTGAGCTGTCTTTACTGGCTTTAAAAGAGTTTGTAACGGCAAGAACAATCGTAGGAAATTGATTGTATAATGTATTTATGTAAACCCATAGTTAAGCATATAAAAATCCCGGAAATATTTCTTTCCGGGATTTTTATATGATGGTCAAAGAGTAATTTCGCTTATCGCTTATCGCTTATCGCTTATCGCTTATCGCCCTAAACTGTTGTCAGTCTCAGCGTATTCGTTTTTCCTCCTTCATAAGATGGAGTTGCATTAATGTTGATTACAAAATCACCACTTTCGATGTAGCCGTGGTTATGGGTCAGCATATTCACCTGGATGATAGTTTCGTCGGTAGATTTTTTCATGTCATAATAAAAGGCATGAACTCCCCAAAGAAGGTTCAGCATGGTAATCACTCTTCTGTTTCCACTGTATACGATGATATGGGAATTCGGTCTGTGAGCGGCAAGCTGGAATGCAGTATATCCCGAATGGGTTAAAGTAACGATTGCGGAAACATTGGTGGTTTTAGCAATTCTTACAGCTGCAAGACATACCCTGTTCGTAATGAATCTTTCATCGATGCAGTTATAATCTTTTTCGATCGGCTCATTCTTATGCTGATAGAAATGGGTCTTTTCGATATTCTGTACGATTTTAGCCATGTTTTCAACTACCTGTACCGGATATCTTCCTACAGAAGTTTCTCCAGAAAGCATTACGGCATCCGCACCATCAAGTACAGAGTTGGCAACGTCATTTACCTCTGCTCTTGTAGGCGTAAGGCTGTTAATCATTGTTTCCATCATCTGTGTGGCAATAATGACCGGCTTGGAATAGAATCTTGCTTTTTCTACCAGATTTTTCTGGATAGCAGGAACTTCCTCCATCGGAACTTCCACACCAAGGTCACCACGGGCAACCATCAGTCCGTCACATTCCAATAAGATTTCGTCAATATTTTTAACACCTTCCGGCTTTTCAATCTTAGCAATAATAGGCGTTTTGAATTTTCCGTTTGGATGGCTGTCGATCAGCTTTTTAAGGTCGATAATATCCTGTGCATGACGAACGAAAGAAAGCGCAATCCAGTCAACCTCCATATCAAGCATGAAATTGGCATCCTGAACGTCTTTTTCCGTAAGGGCAGGTAGAGATACATTGGTATTTGGAAGATTGACCCCTTTTTTAGAGCTTAAAGGTCCCCCTTGAATAGTTTTTGCTTTTACAGTGTCTATTTCATTGGTTTCAATAACCTCCAACATTAGTTTTCCGTCATCAATAAGGATTTTTTCCCCGACTTTTACGTCCTGAGGAAACTGCTGGTACGTCATGTAAACCTTGGTAGAATCTCCTTCCATTTTCTCATTCGTAAAGGTAAGGATATCACCAGGATTCAGGTAAGAACCTTCCTTTACGACACCTACTCTCAGTTTCGGGCCCTGAAGGTCTCCTAAAATACCTACAGAAAAACCGTATTCCTGATTAAGCTCTCTGATAATTTCTATATTACTTCGAACTAATTCGTAATCTGCGTGTGAAAAATTTATTCTGAAAATATCAACACCTGCTTTCATAAGTCCTAACATTACCTCCTTCGACGATGAAGCTGGTCCTAGTGTTGCAATAATTTTTGTCTTCTTTAAATACTTATTCATAATACTGGATAATTTGATAAAGTTCTTCTTCAGAACCTAATGTATAGTCTTGTATCGGAAATACAAGATTTTCAGGGAGCAAAATTACGGAAAAATCAGGAATTTGTTCCGATGTATGCAGAATATATTCCACATCTGCCTGATTATTTAATAAAAATTTAATGTTTTCTTCTTCTGTGAAGAGCTCAGTCTGCAGTTTTTTTTGCTTACTTTCCGAAGACCGATTCGAAATGAATGTAAAACATGTCTTGGTAAACTTATCGTAAGCCTCAAATCTCGGGAAATAATAATCATAGTAAGCCCCATGAATAATCATATCTTTCTTTCTTGAAAAGCTAAGACCGTTGATTTGATTTATTTTGTAGAAAAACTCATGAGCAGGTATATCTTTTGCTAATCTTACCAATCCTATGGCAATATCTTCAAATTCTATATCATCAAGATCATAAAGTTTTTGAATTTCCAAGTATGTTTTCTTTTTTGTTTAAAATATAAAATGCTCTCTGTGCTGCTTTTTCTTCTGCTTTCTTCTTGGAAGTTTCTGTCGCATTGGCGATCTTCTCTTCTCCCAACCAGACATGGCACCTGAATACGACTGCTTTATTGGCCTGGAGCTCTTCACAGGTTTCGTATTTTATATTTACTTTTTTCTTCTGGCTCCATTCAAGCAGAAGACCTTTGTAGCTTACAATTTTATTCTCAAGCTTGTTAATTTCTGTAGGCGTCAGCAATCTTTCCAGAATAATTCTTTTGCAGGCATCATAGTGGAAGTCCAGATAAACAGCACCAATAAGTGCCTCGAATAAATTTCCGGAAATGTTTTCGCCCAATGCTGCAGATCCCTGCTTCTGCAAAAGATCGATAAGCCTCAGGTCTTCACCCAATTTATTAAGATTCTTCCTATTAACAATTTTAGATTTCATCTGTGTCAGATATCCTTCATTGGCCTGAGGATAGGTCTGGAACAGATGACAGGAAATAATTGTACCCAAAACAGAATCTCCCAAAAATTCAAGTCTTTCGTAATTGCTGTCTTGATTTTTAGAAGAGCTTTTTAAAGAGAAAGCTTCACGGTAAAGAGCAATATTCTGAATCTCTGCACCTAACATTTTTTTCAGTTCGGTACTGAGAAAATAGTCTCTCTCCGTTAATTTTCTTTTTCTTTGTCTGAGAAGGAATTTAGAAAAGTATTTCTGTAACTCCATTCATTGAATTTAGATTTTCTTAAATAGAACGCAGGCATTGTGCCCGCCAAATCCAAAAGTATTGCTCATGGCTACTTTTACATCTTTCTTAACAGCGGCGTTGAATGTGAAATTCAGTCTGCTGTCAATATTTTCATCATCAGTAAAATGGTTGATGGTAGGAGGAACTATACCATGAATAATAGTTCCCAATGCAGCGATAGCTTCAATAACTCCGGCAGCTCCCAGAAGGTGGCCGGTCATTGATTTTGTAGAATTAATCTGAATATCATAAGCATGCTCGCCCAATAACTTTGAAATTGCGTTGGATTCTGCTATATCTCCTAATGGAGTAGACGTACCATGCATGTTGATATGGTCTACTTCATCAGCAGTTAAGCCTGCATCTTCCAGACAGTTTTTCATTACCAGATAAGCGCCTAGTCCTTCAGGATGTGGGGCGGTCATGTGATGTGCGTCCGCACTCATACCACCACCTTGCAATTCTGCATAAATTGTCGCACCGCGTTTTACAGCGTGCTCATACTCTTCAAGGATAATGCATCCTGCTCCTTCGCCCAATACAAAGCCATCTCTGTCTTTATCAAAAGGTCTTGAAGCTGTTTTAGGATCATCATTTCTTGTAGAAAGTGCCATCATCGCATTGAATCCACCGACACCACTTGCTGTTACGGCAGCTTCAGAGCCTCCGCATACAATAACGTCTGCTTTTCCAAGCTGGATGATCATCTTGGAGTCAATCAAAGCATTGGCTGAAGATGCACAGGCAGATACCGTAGTATAATTGGGCCCGTGAAAGCCATACTCAATTGAAATGTGTCCAGGAGTGATATCCGCGATCATTTTAGGAATAAAGAAAGGGTTGAATCTTGGAATTTCCGTATTCGCCCATCCTAAAACCTCAGTTTCGAAAGTTTCCAAACCTCCGATTCCTGAACCCCAGATTACACCGACTCTGTTTTTGTCAACATTGTCTTCCATAATTCTGGAGTGTGCTACCGCTTCTCTTGCGGCTACAAGCCCAAGCTGAGTATTCCGGTCCATTTTTTTTGCTTCTTTCTTATCGAAATGCTGCAACGGATCGAAACCTTTCACTTCACAAGCGAATTTAGTTTTAAAGTTTGTGGCATCAAAAAGAGTAATCGGAGCAGCACCGCTCTCACCTTTAACAAGATTTTCCCAGTATTCTTTTGCATTATTTCCAATCGGTGTTATTGCGCCAAAACCGGTTACAACTACTCTTTTTAATTCCATAAATTTTTAAAATTTTCTTTTTTGTTGAAGAATATTATTTATTTACTACTTCTTCGATGTAAGCGATAGCGTGTCCTACAGTAGTAATTTTTTCAGCCTGATCATCAGGGATTTGAATATTGAATTCTTTTTCAAATTCCATGATTAACTCAACTGTATCCAATGAGTCAGCTCCTAAATCGTTAGTGAAGCTAGCTTCAGGAGTTACTTCTGTTTCTTCAACGTCAAGCTTATCAGCGATGATAGCTTTTACTCTTGATGCAATGTCTGACATAGTAAATTATTTTTTTAATTGTTAGATGGTGCAAATATATAAAATTCTTTACGATAAAACATTTTTTTAGTCTTTTTTGTGGGTAGACTATACTTATTTTACAGCAGGAAGTTTTAGTGTTTTCGTTTTCAGGTATTTATGTTTGGCGTGTAAATCATATTCAAAAAGATCATTCTGAAAGTCGTTTATATTTGACATATTATATATGATGAAAGATCGATTAGATGTTTAATCAATAATATAAGGAAATAATTTTATAGATATCTGAGCTTTCTAACAAAGTTTAATTGAGCCATACGACAAAACAATTCCTTTAAAATTGTGGGAACTTTGTCCTATACAATTAAAACAAACAATATGAGACGTATAGATAAAGCCTACATTAATGGGAAATTTGCCGAATTGCACGGCACGGAAGTGTTTAGTCTTATTAGCCCTGTTAACCATGAGAAAATTGGAGAAGTGGTGCTGGGTGACGAAAGGGACACAATAAGGGCTATTCTTGCTGCCAAGACAGCTTTTAAAACATTTTCTAAAACGAGTATACAGGAGCGAATTGAAATCCTTGGAAATTTAAAGAGATCTGTAGAAAGCAAAGAAAAGGAACTTATTGAAACCATGATCTTGGAATATGGTGGAACCCGGCAGTTCTGTACTATTAGTTTCCAGAATATGGTTGGCTCTTTTGAGCATATGATAGAAACACTGCATCATTTCGAATTTGAAAGAAAAGCGGGAAATACTCTTGTTCAGATGGTTCCTGTAGGGGTTGTGGGTATTATTACACCGTGGAATTCAAGTAACAGTTTTATTTGTAATAAATTTGCGACAGCAGTGGCTGCAGGATGTACAGTAGTAGTAAAACCAAGCGAAATGAGCGCGCTTCAGACACAACTTATTATAGAGTGCTTCCACGAGGCGGGACTTGCAGATGGAATCTTCAATGTAGTAAACGGGCTTGGAAGTGTAGTAGGAAGTAAAATTGTAGATCATCCGGATATTGCTAAAATATCTTTCACAGGTTCTACCCAAACGGGAAAGATGATTGCGAAAGGGGCTGTGGACAGTATGAAAAGGGTGACATTGGAACTTGGCGGAAAATCACCAAATATTATTCTTGATGATGCTGATTTTACACAAGCCATTCGCCAGGCTGTTTTTGGTGCTTATATGAACAGCGGACAGGCCTGTATTGCCCCAACACGTTTGTTGGTGCCTCAATCGAGACTGACAGAGGCTAATCAGTTGGCAAAAGAGGCTGCTCTTCAGGTTGTTGTAGGTAATCCTGCCAATGAAAATACAAATGTAGGTCCTATGGTTTCTGAAAAACAATATGAGAGGGTGCAGCATTATATTCAGTTAGGATTGGATGAAGGGGCAGAATTATTAGTGGGTGGAAAGGGAAAACCTGAAGGTCTTGAAGATGGAAATTTTGTTAAGGCTACTATTTTTACCAATGTCCGAAACAATATGCGGATTGCGCAGGAAGAGATTTTCGGGCCCGTACTGTCCATTATTTCTTATGAAGATGAAGAAGATGCCATTGCTATTGCCAATGACACTCAATACGGATTGGCTGCTTATGTAACTTCTTCGGATGAGCATAGGGCTTTGAAAGTGGCTTCCAGGATTGAAGCGGGAAGAGTTTGTATAAACGGGTTCAAACATGATCCGCTGGCGCCGTTCGGTGGATTTAAGCAATCCGGCATTGGAAGGGAATTTGGAGCATATGGCCTGGAAGAATATTTGGAGCCGAAATCAATTTTGATTTAAGAAAGCATAAAAAATATTATATTGAACAGTCAAGTTAAAAATTTTTAGCTTGACTTTAATACTAAGAAAATGTCCGGAAATATTGATTACATAAATTATTCCTGCTATTTTACGGTTTTCCGGGAAGGAGAGCAATTTACTTCTTATAATGCTCTATCGATGGTTATTTCAGGAGAAATGGAACTTAATGATGGTGTCAATAAGAAAATATTCCGAAGCGGAGAGATATACTTTGTCCGTAAAAATCAATTGCTGAAATTCCTGAAAAAGCCGGGTGAAGAAGCAGAGTTTAAATCTTTATCTATCAGATTTGATGATGAAATGCTCAAACAAATGAGCGAGGAAGAGCATTTTGTTGTCCCCGAAAAGCTAAAAACTCCTGCTTTTATTGAGGTATCAGCGGCAAAGCATCTGAAATATTTTATGGAATCCCTTCTTCAGTATCAGGATCTGCTGGAAAACAAATCTCCCGAGCTTGCTTTATTGAAACAGAAAGAAGCTTTAATTCTTTTATTTGAACATGATCAGTCATTGAAAAATATTCTTTATGATGTTTCCAATCCGTATAAAATTGATCTCGAGGTTTTTATGCTTAAAAACTATCATTTTAATGTAAAACTGGATCGTTTTGCTTATCTCACGGGAAGAAGCCTGGCCACTTTTAAACGCGATTTTGAGAAAATATTCGGAACGGCTCCAAGAAAATGGCTGCTTGAAAAAAGACTTCAGGAAGCCCGTTATCTTTTAGAAAGAGGAAGTAAAGCTTCTGATATTTATCTTGATCTTGGTTTTGAAGACCTTTCTCATTTTTCATTTGCTTTTAAAAAGCAGTATGGGTTGCCACCGAGCAGGGTTTCTTTTTAGTGTCAGAGCAGCATACTATTAATACACTGCTGTCTTATTGAGTTTTTGCTTGGAGTGTTAATAAATGTACTCTTTAATGTAATTTTAAACCTGTCAAACTAATGCTAATTTATCTTGATTAATACACGATAAAATAAAAAGTGCTTGTTTTCAATAAATTATGTGTACATTTGTAAAATAATCAGGCTCCTGCCGACGCTTCTTCTGAAACTTTTGAGTTTACTCTTTCTTCTCAGTCTTCGCTTTTACAGCCGCTAATTTTTGTCATCAACATAACCGGTGAAGTACCTTTTAAATCTGAATCTTTCAGCTTCTAAAAAATATCAACATCATTTTTTGTTCACAAATCGATTTATTATTGCTTGATAAGTATCAATGCAGTAATGGCAAAAGCCAAATAATAATACAATAATTTTTAATACATTACAATGCAACAAGGAACAGTAAAATTCTTTAACGATGCTAAAGGATTTGGTTTTATTACACCATCAAATGGTGGTCAGGATGTTTTCGTACATACATCAGGTTTAATTAATGATATTCGTGAAAACGATGTCGTAACATTCGATTTAGAAAACGGAAAAAAAGGCGTTAATGCAGTTAACGTGCGAGTAGCATAATTTAAAAAAAGGGTTAAACTCTTTCTTTAATAAAAGTAGCAGATAGCATTTATGTTATCTGCTTTTTTTGCTTGAATAAATTACCATCTGATAAATTAAAAAACCGCCTAATATAGACGGTTTTAGTGGAGTTGGAGGATATAAAACTATTACTTATTCATGGTGGTTTACGATAGTAAACTCATGTTTGCTAACACTGTTGCTACCACATATATTTTTATGCCTTCAAAAGAAATTCTATTTTTTATGAGAGATTTTTAGGTTTAATTTTAAACTTATTATAAATTTTATTTAGTAATTCTTTTGAATATTGGTAAGAGTATAAATTTTTAATGAATGTCCATATTTAGCCATATAAGTCAATTCTCTTGAAAAACCTAATAATTTAAAAAGATGTATTATTTTAATTTTCAGTGGTAATTGATATGCCAATTTGTTAAAAGTACTCTTAGAATTTGCATTGTGATTAAAAACGAACAATCAGTAAATTTTTTTAAAAAAGCTAGTAACTTCGTTTAAATATTGATGTAAATTTATTTCGAATAATTTGTATATTAGTTGCAATAATCAATGAAAATTCAAATAAATAAAATGTCAAAGTTTAATACTTCAATCAATGAAATTTTTCCTCACGGAATTCCTTTAAAATGTGAGTGGTCTAATGATCAGGAAATAATAAATGTTTTAAATATAGTCGGAAGGCTGGAATCTTCTAACCACCTTTTTTATCCTAATGGTGGTGGGTTAGATTTAGAATCTGCTACAACTTCACATGAAAATGATTGTATTGAAATATACACAGGTCGTTCCGAAGTAATCTCACCAGTTAAATTAACATTTCATTCATTTGATGGTGATAATGAAAATGAATGGTCTTATTTTAGAATTGAATTAAAATCGCTAAAACAAACAGATGTGTACAATAATGAGACCATTGAATTCATGGAACCTCTCACTGAATTATATCCTCTACATTATGTTGAAAGAAAATTTTGGGACGATGGTGAGTATAATGGACAAAGTTTACCAAATACTGCCCGAGACTTACTTCGTTGGTTGAAAGGATCGATGGTGATTTTTGGCAAATCTTCTCACTACAACCGACATAACCGAACTTATGATGGTAGACATAATAAATATGATGACGATCAATTCAGGAATTATATTGAAAATGTAAGATCTAATGGTTGGCCTGACTAATCTGATTTTTAACAAGAAAAGTACTATATTTATTAGTACTTTTCTTGTTAAATTAATTTTAAAGGAAAATGTTACCTTATAGATTTTACATTGAGAATATCCGGTTTACACATAAACTAATGGAATACATCACCAAATTCTACCATCGTGTTCTCTTACTTTCTAGTTCGGCAAAGATTAATGTTAAAGAATTATAGAAAAGGTAAATAAAGGAATTTATCTCAAAACTTTCTTTCATTTTTATTTTATAAGCGGAATCTGTGACAAGTGAGTTGGTATTGTTCTTTACAATCTTGAGTTATAGAGTAGATCTTTTGAAGAAGAATATTTCAGCTGGTGTAGAGACATTAGAAACAGCAAACCAAATCTACACCTCCTAATTGTAGTTTTTGATTAATTCGTCTTTTGAAATTTCTCCCTTATTCCATTTCTTAACATCAATTAGTCGTTTTTTTACATTCTGAATGTAAATTTGCATTACCTTATCAAACTGGGTTTCTAAATTTAGGTGAGATGTAGTTTCCCACTCACTATAAAACGTGTGCATTGGTATCCAATCTTCTTCTGTTAGAATTGTAGTTGACTTTATGTTTGCAGTATTAAAAAGACCGTCAAAATAACGTTCGTTTATTCTTTTGGCACTTTTTTCAACTTCTAAAAAAGAAAATAATTTTTGAAAAAAAATACATTCTGCAATATCTATTCCTTTGGTACTTTCAATTTCGCATAAAGTCGGGCAAGAATTTTTAGTGTTTTCTAAGTTATTATAATCGATAAATTGACTGTTCAATCCTGGTACACAAATTACGTCCAGATGTCCATGAATAGTATCTATTGGGTTCTCTTTATAAAACTTTATTATATTTTTTGATACAATTTCATTTTTCAATTTACTGTTGAATGCAAAAATCCCTTTAAAAAAAGGAATAGAGTTCATTCCGGCATTTGAAATTTCACTTATACCCTCAAGAGAGTTAATTAGTGTGTTTTGATCTAATGTGGTCTTTATTTCTATTACTGCAATTACAGATTCTTTTTTAACTACAACTAAATCATCTTCTCTAAAAACGGGCAAATAATTGTGCTGGTCATAAATTATAATATCAATTTGTTTATTACTTCCTTCAACAAATCCCGTAGCAATATGAAATTTGGTAGGAATGTATTTTTTAAGAACTGATATAAATAAATTTTCCCTGTAATTACCTACGGTTTGTCCGTGACTTATTACATAATTTATTCTTTCACTTTTAGATCTAATTTCGCTCGAAATTGAAGATAAATAACGCTTTTTGTTTTCAATTTCTAATGTTTCATTTGACAATGAAATATATGTTCCAGATTTAAAGCTGGTGTATATTAAAATATTTCGTCCAATGAAAGTCTTAATGATTGATGATGCTATTTCTGGGGTTACACCAAGACATTCAACTACTTCATATATACAATCCTTAATTTTTAACCGGTGTTGGGCTGAATTATAAAGTTTATTTATTACTAAATACCAATTATTGAGTTTTTGTTGTATTTCAATATGCTCTTGTAATGTAAAGATGCGATTACTATTTATGATTAAAAATGGTGTAACTTCGGAATAAAACTTATCTATTTTATATTCTTTAATCCCCTTAGATTTTTTGGAAGTATCAAAATAATACCATAAGACTTCAACTTTGCTTTCACTAGCCTTTACTATTTGGCCAACCATAGCTTCGTCATAATTGTCTTTTTCGTTTATGAACAAAAGTTTTTCTTTTCTTACAAAATTGATAAAATCGTTTATTTCCATACTTTTTGTCAGATTTTCGTATAAATAAACAAAACTCTTAATTGTTGATACTTTGAAAGGGGGGCTTAATTTTAAACTATCAATTATTTTCGAGTTCTTTTGTTAATTAATTTAGTTCTGATTTCTTCCAATTCCTCAATTTCCCAATTTTGTAAACCTAAACTAGTGTTGAGAATATTAAAATTATTTTGATGCAATATGTCTTCAATTGATTTTTTATTTTCAAAATTGTTAACAAACTCATCAAAAATATCATCTGAAATATTAACATACGGTACCGGAAGACCCTTAAATTCACTTGGAATTATCTCTAAAACACCACCACCATAATATCTGCCTTCTAATTCTGCAAAGACCAATGTAAGAGAATTATAAAAGGAATAAATAAATGAATTTATTTGAAATCCTTCTCTCATTTTTATTTTGTACGCTGAATCTGTCACAAGAGCATCTGTTTTATTTTTTATTATCTTGGGATATAGATGTGATCTCTTGAAAAAGAATGCTTCTGGTGGAGTGGAAACATTCGGCACTACAAACCAATTTTTTCTTTTTTTACATTTATAACGAGAATTTATTCCCATGGACTCTCCAATGTCTAAATATCTTCTTAAATCCTCAGAAATAATGTCTGTATCTGTAAGATGTAGAAATCTTGTTGGAAGGTTCTTTTCCTGTAATATTCCCAGATCGGTTTCGTCAAAAGTTATTTTCTTATTTACATATAATCCCTTTTTAACAATGCTTTTTGTGTATTTATTAAGATTGTATTTGGTTTCTGTTTCTTTATCAATTATAAAGAAATCATTTGCTGCAGTTACAATTCCAGGTTGTGAAAAAATTAAATCATTGACAGAATTCAGTCTTCGTTTTAAACGTGAAAGTAGCTCAATTTCATAACCGTTTAAAATATGGTGAGACCATTTGGTGTCATTCTCAACTAATATTTCGTTTTTACTAAGAATAAAATCACTATTAATGAGTCTTTCAGCTGAGTCAATGTTTGTAAAGAATTGTCCTTTTTCTTCATGATTTATATAGCCGATTAATACAATTGTATCTTGTCCTTTACATTCGAACATCAGATCATTAAAAGTGAAAATTTCAACTCGATCAAACTTTCTCCGTAAAAATTCTCGAATTTCCTTTGCATAGTTGACCTGCAATAATTCTGATGGAAGTACAAATGCAATTATACCATCTTGATCCAATAATGTACACGATTTTATCAAAAATGATGTCCAAATATTATTAACAGAGTTTTCAGAGAGTTTTTCGTCAAAATGTATTTTTTTAATTTTTTCGAGGTTATCTTCCGTAATAAGATTTTTCTTAATATACGGAGGATTACCAATGATAGCTGAATATCTTTGATCGGTAGTATAATCTAAAAAATCTATATTTAAAAATTTATCTGTATTATCCCATTTGTCTTTAGCTTTATCTAACTCTTTACTATTTATATCAAGTGCAGTTAAACTAATATTTTTGTTTCTAATTTCTTTAAATTCTGACACAAATGCACCATCACCAACACTAGGTTCTAGAATTTGTAAATCTTCATAATGAAAACTACTAATTACCCGATTGGCAATAAAATTTGCGAGAAAGTTTGGTGTATAATATGATCCGGTAACTTTTTGATTAATCATTAGTGTCAAAAATATCTCTAAAAATATTTGTGGTCTCTTTAGTTATTTTATAATGAATTTGTTCTAATTCCTCACTTTGGGTTGTTTTTAACTTCATACTAATCTTTTGTTCTAATATCATTAATCTTTCAATTCTCCACATAAGCGCATGAATTGGAAGTGACAAATTTAGTTCTTTCCAAATATAACTAGCCACAGGATTATTTTTTATTGGTAAAATTTTCCCGCCAATTGTCCTATAAAATAATGTTCTATATAAAGGGTTAGTTGGTTTTACAAAACCAACTAACCCATCATTCTCAACATTTATATCAAGTGTCGGCCACTTATTCCATTTTGCACGGTTACAATATGAACAGCAATAAATTAGATTATCATATTGTGTGTCTGGAATATTTGAAGTGCATCCATCCGGATTTCTTGGCACATAGTGATCAATTGCAAAATAACTTATTTTGTATTTATCAAGATCACAACAATATGCACATCTTTTAGCAAAATCTTCTCTAAGAATTTTTTTATATTGACCATATTTAGCATATGTTGGATATGTTGTTCTATGATGGTGAGTTGTTGAATAAAATTCTTTCATTATTTTTCTTCAAGTCTATTTAATAATTCTTCAGTCTTTTCGATTAAATCATCTAGTCTATCGTTAGTTTCCTTTGAGAAATATGTAATAGGAATTTGAGAATAACCGGAAATCGATTTAGCAAGTCTATTATTTAATTCCATGTACCGGTTTTGATCCTTTCCAGTAATTTCAGCCCCACTATCCATTGTTTCTTGGATTGTATTTAATTCATTAATATATTCATCTATTTTATTCCTATGAACAATAATCTCAAATTGTAAATCTTCAATAAACTTTAGTTTTTCGTTTTTATAATCATCAGTTAAAAAAAGATGAATTGTTGTCTTATCAACAATAAAACGAGGATTTATCTTTTTACTTTGATTTCTTGCATTATCAACATCTCTAGTTAGTACAAAAGCGGGAAAATCTCCAAATCTATCCATTAGTTCAGTAAAGAAATAATCCCCATTATGCGGAATTTCACTATTATGATCTTTAAGTTTATAATCGATACTAAGAACATCAATTTTGTCTTCCTTTATAGTATTTATTAGGTCATCGATGGAACTTATAGTAGGTATTGCTATAATATTAAAATCGTCTTCAAAACAAGCTCTAATTACTTCTATTTCTGATTCTTCTTCATCAAGAATCCCAAGTGTATATTTTTTCATTTATTGTATTTTTTTAAACCAAAATTCTATTTTAAAACCTTTATTAGGTTTCGAAAGTAATAATTTACCTTTATTGCTATCTGTCGCAGATTTAACCAACCACATTCCAAGACCGGTTCCTATTTGATTACCAAGATCATCTGTTTTTGAAGTCTCAAATGGTTTTAGAATGTCATTAATTTGAGTATATGATTTTGTAATTCCAGGTCCCGAATCTGTATAAACTATATGAACATCTTTTCCACTTAATTTTATTTCGATTTCAATATTTCTAGCACCTGTAAAACCACCGTTTCTTGTAAATGCTTCAACAGAATTTGTTATCAAATTATCAAAAATTGTATCTAAGTCAAGTTCAGATATTTTAGTATTTAGATTATCCTTCTCCTCATCATCATAAGAATAATTAAAAGATATATTTCTTTCTTTGAAAAGATTATTATCCCAAGTGGCTTTGAATGATTCAAAATAATTTGCAAGATTTAATTTCTTATTTTTTCTTCTATCTTTTTTTGTTAAACCAATTGCAAACTCTATCCATTGTCTTATTTTTTGGTCTTGTTGATTCAATTTATCAAGTTCACTCATAAGATTTCTGCCTTCATCAGTATCTAAAACTTTTTCATCAACTACCTTTTTAATTTTTCTATTAAGTAAAGAAATTCTTGAGATTAAATTATTTTTAAGACCATGGAACTCATGGGAGAAACTAGAAATCATAATTCCAGCCGATGCCATAGCCCGCGATGTTGCTAATTCGTCTTCTTTTTCCTGAAGAATCTTATCTCGCGCTTTTACGCCTTTCTTTAATTTTTCATTCTTTTTTCGAGTCTCTTCTTGTGACTCGTTTTCCATGTCATCGTCTGAATTTGCTATATCTTCACTTTCCAATATATTTTTCTCGTCTTCATCCAGATCCGATTTCAATTTATCTAAATTGTATCCAATTGTACTACGATCATCTTCTTGAACCTTAATAATATTTAATAGTAGATTTTTAAACAAATCAAATGTTTCACTATCTGGAATACCTTCTCGGTTTGATTGATCTTCCAGATAAGGGTTTTCTAAACGGGAAAACTTTACTACTCCTGCAACTTGATTAGGTCTAACTCTACTTCCTTTTCGACTAAAAGCGGCAGGGTTTTGACCATATCTTTCACCTAACATTAACCAATCATATGCTTGCGTATTGATTTCTCCATAGGGACGTATCCTAAAATCATCACGATAAAGTTTTATTCCTCCGAATTTTTCTAACCATTTACTTCGACTTCCTAAAAATTCTTTATAATAAAACTTTTCTCTATCTTCTTTTGTATATTGGTTTTTCAGGAAATAAAAAATGAATTCAAAACTACCGATATTTTTGGCGAGATTTTTATCATCTTTGAATCCTTTAATTAGCTGTGAAAAAGTTTTTCTGATCCGATAGTTTTCTTTTATAAATGTATTTTTGTCATAAGGGAATTGTTTCATTTCATCATATTCAAAAAGTTCCTTCGGTATTAGATTATAATCAAATTCATTCCTGTGAATATCAATCAAAACTTCAAAGTCATCATTTTTCTCATATCTAGCTACAAGTTTATAGTCATAATCATCAAAAGTATCATTATCTACCAAACCAAACTTTTCTGGTTGGGATGGATCAATTAACCAGATATTCATTTTCTTTTCTCCTTCTGGTGGATTCAATAACTCAAGTGTATTATAAACTTTTTCGATATTGGTACCTGTCCAATTATCCCTTGTTTCATTAATTAATAAGATGGTGCCGTTTGTAATTTTTAATTTTTTGTGTATGGATAAAAATATATTGATAAAAGATTTATTTTTTACATTTTTTAAAATCTCTTTAAAATAATTCGAATTTGTAATTGAAGTCAGTTCAGCAAATACTTCATTTATTTTCACATTGCGACCTTCTTCGTTCTTCTCTTCAAAATGTCCCCAATCAACATTCCAACAATAACCAATTTTTCTGCTTTTAGGAAAAGTGATCATTGTACATTTACTACCGAGACGGTCAAGTGCAAATCTTCCGATTCCTTTTGCGCCTGATTTTATTCTGCCCGACTTGGTAATTGCATTATTTAATTTATCATCTGTACCGATTGTCATCCATTGTTCAGAGATAATTTTATCATCCATTCCGTCACCTGTGTCAAAAATTATTATTTGAAGATTCTCACGGTCAATAAACAATATTGTATTTTTAGAATCCGCATCATAACAATTTTTTATAAGTTCTATTATAGCACCTTCCGCATTTGCAACGTTTTCTCGACCAATTAATCTGGCAGTTCGAGCAGATACGGTGAATGGTATTTTGGACATATTATAAATTTTAATAAATATATCATAAAAATTTGAATTCTTGAAAAATCGCTATGGACAAAAAACATTTAATAATTTTCCATATAATTATTTTTCTTATTTTTTAAAGGTCATTTTTATATCACCTTATTCTAAAAAAATTATTTAAGATGAAGAGTGTCATTTAGTTTTTTGATATCTTTCCTTAATTCTAAAAACATATCTTTTATGTTATAATTTTCAAAATTATCCGGTTCAAAATCCTCTGGAAATATTCCCGATGCATATTGCCAGATTTCAACAATTTCTCTAAATGGGATTTCATAAGATTCATAAAATGAATTATCAGAAGTCACCGTTACAGAGTTTTCGTTTTTATTTTTAAATCTTTTATAAGAGATACCATCATTAAGAGTTACAAAAACATAACTTCTGTTAGGTTTTAAATCTTCAATATTTTCAATGTACTTTCCAATGATGTAAGAACCATCTTTAAAAGGAGGCATTGAATCTCCTTTTGTCATTACCGCAAAAAGATCATTGGTTTTCGATAACGAAAACCCGGGCAATGCCCTTAATCTTTCCGCCAGACTTTTAGAAAATGAAATATCATTCGACAGAGCAAAAAAATGCCTTGATATTTTAGCGGACCCAAAAAATAATTATGACCTCCAAAAAGAAAATGAGGCTAAAATTCTTGAGGGATATATCAGTAAAAATTATGACTTAAAAAAAGCAGAGTCAATGATGCGTCAATACAATACTAAAGTTGATAGGGGAACATCTGAAATCACTGTTTTAAATGATATTTCTTCAGATAGATACTTAATACTTCCTGGTAACAGTCTGGATACTCAGTTTCCAGAAGGAACATTGATCAACGGTATTTTTACCTCAATTCCTTATTTCAACCTAATAGAATATGGGAAAGATAATATTTCAAAGGGAAGTAAAGATATAGGAGCTGAGTTGGAAATTGGCAGAGAGAAAAAACGTGAAGATTTCGTAGGAAATATTGTTGATGTTATGAAAATAGGGGCAGATCATATGACAGAGGACGGTGTTATCATTATCAATCTACATGATACCTATAAAGGTTCTATTTGTGTTGGTGTTGTTGCGTTATTGATTTTAGAGATGCAGAAGTCCGGGTTCTTTTTTATTGATCAGATCATCTGGCAAAAATCAAACCCCAAGCCCCAAAGTAACGAAACTTCGCGTTTTACAAATTCATATGAATCTATTCTTATATTTTCGAAATCACCGGATTATTACTACGATCAACTAAGAATATTTGATCCAGAAAAATCAGCAACCGTTAAAAGTGGTTGTTCAGAACAGGGAAACAAAGGTTTGGGTAAAAAGAAATCATATCATATTTCCAATCCTTATAAAACAATGAGAAATTTTCTATGTGATAACGACATTGAACAAATTTTAAAATTAAATATTTCAAAAGAGAGGTCACAGCAGGATGGTCTTCAGAACGGGTTTTTTGGGTCTTTTCCAACGTTGCTACCGATTCCTTTTATCTTATCATTTTTTCCTGAAAACGGCACTGTATGGGATCCATTTGGTGGTACCGGAACAACAGGAAGAGCGGCACTTATGCTGAACCGTAAGGTGATTATCAGTGAATTATACGAAAAGAATGTTGCCAAGATTTCAGAAATTCTTGAAAAAGGTATCTCGGAATATGATGAGAATGAATATTCATCATTGAGAAAAGATTTTCTTTCGTTGGATGATCAGATTGATCTTGCTGCCTAAAACTCTTAGGAGTTATCATTCTCTATTTACCTTGGCTCCTTCTCCTACAATTTAAACGTAAATTTATCGATTCTTTAAATTCGCATATTTTGTGAACAGGATGATCTATGTTTAAAATTTGGTAAAGACGTTTATTTAATAACAAAATCAAAATAAATTATGAACAATATTATATTACAACAAATTTCTTCATCTGAGTTGGTGGCAGAAATTAAAGATTCAATTTTACAAGAATTGAAAGTAGTTTTGGGAGTAGCGGACATAAATTCCGGCAAAAAAGATGAGCTTTTGTCAAAAAAAGATGTTTGCAAACATTTTCAAATTCATCAATCTACTTTACATCGTTGGGTCAAAAGTGGAAAGGTTAACTGCCATTATTTAGGCAATAAAGTCTATTTCAAAAGATCAGAACTACCATTACTTTAATAAAATGGAACTCAATATATGAGTTCCATTTTTATTTTTCCATCTCCTCTGATAATTCCATTTTCTTAATTAAAATATCCTTTATCTTTTTAGCCTTATCAAGAGATGTATTTTGATCATATAAATCAACCATTGATTGAGATTTATGCCCAGTGTTAATCATGACTCCTTCATCACCCAAAATATGTCTAAAATTCGTTACAAATGACCTTCTACAGATATGTGACGTAACCAATTCCCATTTGCTATATTCGCCAATGACTTTCCGTTTGTTAACTAACTTTCCACCAATCATTAATTCTGTGATTTCGGCGGATTTACATACAGTTTTAATATAATCATTAAACCTTTGATCGGAAATTTTACGAGGAAATTGCCCATTTCTTTTCTGTAAAATAGATTTTACTTTTGGAGGTAAAAAGATGGTAATATTTTCTTTAGTTTTCTTTTGTGTAAAACTTAGAAAATCTTCTTCAAATATATCCTTATGATTGAAATTTAAAAGGTCTGAGACTCTCTGACCGGTATAACATCCTATCAGCAACCAATCTCTAGCGTTATCCAAATAGTCAGAATCCAAATCAATACATTCTATTTTCTGTAACTCAGAAAAACTTAAAGAAGGGTGCTTATATTCTTTTGGATTTATGTAAAAACTCCAGTTAAATACATCATCGTTAACCTTATATTTTTTCGATTTGGCAAATTTGATAAAAGTTTTGATGATTTTTAACTCCTTTACAATAGTCGTTTCTGAATATCTATTTGTGATACACCATTGAGTAAAAGTATCCCGGAAATTATCATCAATATTTTGTATGGTTAATTTTGAATTGATTTTTTCAAGTTTGTTTTTGATTACCCGGAATTTCTTAATTGATGCTAAAGTCAATGGCTTATGTTTACCTAAAGAATGGACACTTTTTTCGGTAATATATTCCTCTATAAATTGAGACATCAAATTTGATGGAACCGCCTTTTTTACTGATTTAATTTTCTCTTTTCCTCCAAAATTTTGATTGATAAAATGTTTAAGTTTTGTACTACTAATATCAAAGTTGTTACTCAATATGAAACCAGATATTGAGGTCTTAAATTCGCTAAGTTTAAAATTAAATTCATCAATAAAAATATTTTGTTTTTTATCAACTTCATTGGTAGGTTTTTTCTTTTTAAAAGATTCACTATAAATTTCTTTTTGGGAATCCCACTTTTCAGCTTCAATGTTAAATGGTGTCGCAACCACAATGTTTGTTTGCCTATTTGGTCTGTATCGAAGACTAATTTTTACATTTCCACTGTTTTTTCTTAAATATAATTTTGTACTCATAATGTATTGATTTAGGCTAAGATAGGGCGCATAAAGTGGCGATAAAAGGCGGCAGTTAAGAAATATCTCACTAGCCACACACATGAAATCTGATATAGTTTGTACAATTAAATTGATGAGAAATGATTTCGAAGATTAATTTGGTGATTACAAAATATGTTGCCATCACTATTGCTAACACAGAAGTGATATTTAAAGATAGTCAATGAGTAAAGATGAGAAATTAAAAACCCTCTATATCTTTGATATAAAGGGTTTTAGTTGTCAAAAGGTTTCATAACCTTTCATTCCGGTGGAGTTGGAGGGACGACTAATTGTATTTGATAATCAATTTTTTATGTTTTATATTTTACTAATGTACCAACATTTGAACCAACGTTTATTATTTTATATTAGTTTTTAGAAAGAAATAAATCTAATCTAAAATGTTTATATATTTAGATATGAGCAAAATTTTATGAAATAGAAATTACTTACCAACACATTTAAGACATGAGTTAATTTTACTTGCATTAGAGCCCTATTTTCTGTTAAAAAAATAAATAGAGTGACCAAATGATCACTCATATTTTATGAAATTATTACTTATTATTTCTCGTTATATTGATTAATAAAGGAAACCAACATTTATGAAACGTTACCAATAATAATATCACTACACGTACCAAATTGTATCAGGATTTACCATATTTTAATTGATATAATAATCATAAATAAATTAATAATTATTAAGAGCCAAAAAATAATTTGATTTAAGGTAGTCTTATTTCTTAAAAATGCATTAATAAAAATTGACATTATGAGAAAAAAATAAGTTATATATCTGATTTCTGGTATTTTATAATTGAAAATATTGTATATATTGTTAAAAATATTTTTGAGAGAAGAGCTATAAAAAATTCTCAAAATAAAAATAATCCCTAAGGTTATTGTATGTACTAATCTGATTTTCATTTTAATAATATTATTTTCTACTAGACTATCCTAAATGACATTTTTAATATTTCAATTCTAATTTAATAAATATAGCGTTGATTTTTCAACGCTATATTTTATTATCAATACATCTGAAATTATGATCACATTAGTATAATGAAATACAATAACAAATGATCAAGAAAAGATTTATCAACAATAATATTATTAATATTAATACATTAATTTTTTTGATAGATGTTATAAAGACCATTGCAAGAATTTGATATACATATATTACCATCTTCTCAATGTGTACTCCGAATAATAAGCTTAAATTTTTATTAAATGTAGGAGTTGCCTCTTTATAAAAAATTCTTATAAAAAAAATAAGACATATTGATATTAATACACAGATTTTTAATTTCATATTAAAATTGATTTAATTAAATGTTCCTCCTCCTAAATATCTATGCGAGTATATATCGTAAAAACTATACTGTGACCAGATATAATTTTGAGGTCCTATCATCATTGTTTTATTAACCGTTACTCCTTTCATGTTTCCTGGGTCTTTTGAATGCATATTCATATAATTATCTTGAACTTCATTATACATATTAATAAATTGAGATGCTTTTTCTCCTTCAATACCAATAACTGTTCCTCCAATAATTAATATTCCTGTTGCAGGATTTACAGATTTCCAACCTTCTTTTATAAAATCAACAACTCCCTTAAGGGTAGTAATTCCACCAGACCATTCTGAAATTTTGTCGGCATATTCCACAGCTTCAGCTACATTTTTAATTGTTTGTTTAAACTCTAAAAGAGTATTTTCGTGATTAAGTTGATATTGCTGTACTGTTGTCTGAATACCTGACCAACGATTAAAATTTGTTTCATTTTTCAAATATTTTCTTTTAGGGGTTGGATCATCAATTTCATACTTTGTAAAATCAAACTGCGAGAAATCATAAGTTTGGTTTAACAAACTTTGCAGATAGTTGTACCCATCCAGACCATAATAAGTTGTCGCTCCAAATCCTCCGCTGCCTCCTGCAGCATCATTCCAGAATGAATTCTGAAGGCTATAATTACCTTCAAACCAAGCCCCTCCCATAATGGTCGTGTTAGGATCAAAATTCCAGTGGGCATTACCATCCATCCAGCTTGTCTGTCCCGGTGACATCCCATCAGGATCTATAAACATGATAATGATTAACTAGAATTGACTAATATTAATAGGAGTAATCTCTTTGATTACTCCTAATTTAATAATTTCAATTACTTTAAAAAATAGATCATTAATATAATTATACATTTATCACATTACCAAACTTTAATTGATAAGATAATGATAAACAAATTAATTATTATTAGGATGCACAGAATGATCTGATTGATAATATTTTTTTTAATTAAAAATGCATTTGCAAAGAGGGATATAATTAGATAAAAATATACTAAAGATTTGATTTCTGGAATTTTATAATTAAAAAGATTATATATATTATCAAAAATATTTTTGTTTGACGAACTATAAAAGATTCTAAAAGCAAAAATAATTATAGCAGTTATTGCTTGTATTAAATATAGTATTCTAATATTCATGTTTATTAATTTCTATGGACAATTTTACCACCACTTAAATATCTATGTGTAGATATATCATATATCATAATATTTGTGTATCCCCCACCATTTGTACCGATAATTACATTCACATTTACTGTAACTCCCTTATTTAAAGATGTGTCTTGTTTATGTAATTGATCATATCTATAACTAGCATTTTTGTAAATATCCATTATTTGATCAAATCTTTCCCCTTCCATATTAAGGGACGTTCCTACTGTACCTGTTATAAAACCTATTGCTGACGCTAAACTTGGGTTATAATTTTTAAATTTCTCAATTACTTCTTTTATCGTTTTCAAATTATCAATAGCAAAAGTACCATAGCCAGCTCCTCCCAAATGATCTCCAGCAGATTCAAAGTATTCTTTCATAGTTCCTAAAAATTCCATTGTTCCCTGGTATTCATCAATCCAATTTGAATGATTTAATTGATACTGATCTACACTTTCAATTGCTCCAAAATAAGAGTTAGTTGTTTGTTTAAGATACTTTCTAATCGGATTCTCTGGTCCAGAATCATCGAATCCATACTTTGTGAAATCAAACTGTGAGAAATTATAGGTTTGGTTCAATAAACTTTGCAAGTAATTATAGCCATCTAAACCATAATAAGTTGTCGCTCCAAATCCACCACTTCCTCCTGCAGCATCATTCCAGAATGAATTCTGAAGGCTATAATTACCTTCAAACCAAGCCCCTCCCATAATGGTCGTATTGGGATCAAAATTCCAGTGGGCATTGCCATCCATCCAGCTTGTCTGTCCCGGTGACATCCCATCAGGATCTATAAACATGACAGGATTGTTAAAGGCATAATTATAGGGAGAGTATCTTCTCATTTTTTCAGCTAATGGGTCTATAACACCCCATCTGCCAATGTCTGACATATACATTCTTGCCCCATAATCACTCCAACCAGTTTCTTTCTGCAATTCTTTTCCGTTATAACCATAGTTATAAGAAGGATTCCCCTCCGCCTGGTTATAGCCTTCATGTTTCAAGCCAAAAGGATAGAAATTATTTTCTTCAATGATCTCTGTTCCTAAACCATTTTTGGTATAGCTTAAACGCACATTTCCCAAATGGTCTGTATAGCTGTAAATATACTTATTATTTTCGAAGTTATAGTACCCCTCAGCTGTAGGTACAAATTTTAAAGTGAAAGGGCCTGATGCGGTTTGAGATTCATACTGAAATCCGTCCAGATAGTCTGTGGAAAGAGTAGCTTCGGTCGCATACATTTCACCTCCATATTTATATACTTTGCGTAACTTTGCACCATCTGCTTTATAGATATAGCTTGTAGTAACATTACGGGTAACTGTTTTTCCTGTTATTACATTACGGGCAAGGTAGGTTTGATCAAACGTTATTTTGTCCGGAAGATTCAAAAAGTTATAATCAATCTGTAAAGCTCCCTTATCCTTATGGTCTTTCATATTCCCATTATTATCATAAGAAATAGCGTTTCCTGAAACATCAGGGTATCCATTATAATTCGTTGAGCTGTCTGTGACAGAATTGAGCCTGTTCCCTGCATAACTGTAAGTAAGTATATCAATATCTGCCTTTAATCCTAATACGTTTTTACCGGTTCTCTGAAGAGATGTAATATTAGAGTTTATATCATACGTTACAGTTTCATTATAGAAATCGTTTTGGGGAACAGAAGCATCAGGTTCAGAATAGGCACCTTTGGTAAGCCTGTTCAATGCATCGTACTGATAGCTATATTTTCTAAGCACGTTATCCTGTGAAGTTCTCCAGCTTACTTCTGATATATTTCCGCTATATTTTCCGTTGGCAGTATTTAAAGGATTGAAGTATGAAACAGAATATCCAAAAAGATCATTTCCAAGATTAGTAGGATTATTCATACTGGTAATAGTCCCTCTTATGTTATAAGTATAATCTAAACTTTGCAAATTATTTCCTACTTTTTTATTGGTCAATTGAGACAACTCATTATAAGAGTTTTCAGATAATAATTCCTGTGGATTACTACCTACCTGATGCCAATGTTTTTTCAGACGGTTTTGGTTATCATATTCAAAATTCTGCGAAATGATATTTTCCGTATCAGATAAAAGCCTTTTATGATAATTTTTTGACTGCTTAATAACACCTGTAAAATCCAATAAGGTATCCGTCCGGGTATAACCTCCAAGATGATTAATAGAATGGGTTCCGATGGCTCTTCTTTTATTGTCATACCAAACATAAGTTTTAGTCCAGTTGTCATCCTCAATATTCTTTAACAATGAGGCCGTCGGAAGGTTTTGGGTATTCACAACATCAGCCAAATTATCTCCAATGGTATTCTCATTCAGAACCTGCACTGGTCTGGAAGGACTTTCCGGAGGATAAGTGTCATAATAATTGATGCTCAGAACTTTATCAATAGTAGTGGGATAAACCGCATTCCCATAATAAACTGTCATTCCGGCTTTTACAAAACCAGTATTGTTTCTTTCCTCTACTGCAGGTTGCCCATGTTCAATGTAGTAGTTAACACTACTCTGGACCTGTTCTCTGGTATATGCTCCAATATCAGCTATTCCGGTATAAAGAATACGAGAAAACTTATCATATTTTGTGAAAAACCATTTTCCTGTTGGTTTCATATTGGCATCTTGTGTCATTACCAATCTGTCCATCTTATCATAAACCATAAATTCCCAGCCTTTTCCGGGCAATTTTTTTTCAACCTGTCTGTTCCAGCCATCATAATGGTATTGATAACAAAGATTGTCTAAGGTAGTCTGGTCAACAGCCCCTGATTTTGAAGCCAAAGGGGGAATAACATAAGCCAATTGCCCATATTCATTATAAACATAGTAAGTATCTATATTTTCGTTTCCATCTTTTTTTCTTGTAAGAACTGTCTGTCCTTTTTTATTTTTGAACTCTATACTTGTATTACCATCTTCATTGGTTACTGAATTTTTAGACAAAGTATTGCTGATGTAATTACCAGAATTACCGATCACATATTTTGTTCGTCCTTCAAACCAGCTTGTAGAAATGGTATATTTCCTTACTTCCCCATCAGTATTGGCATCATAATTAAGATTTACAGGTTTACCTGACCAGTCATTTCCAGCCTGCAAAATCTGCTGTACTCTATCTAGTGGGGAATTTTCATATACTTTTTCTGAATATATTTTCTCTGCGCCATATATAGAAGGAGCATTGGACAGAGGCGAAGTATAAATGGCACCGTTTTGTGTACCTGTTTGTGGTACTGGAAGGAAGCTTTTGGCTTGCCTTCCGAACTGATCATATTCGATATGAGTTACCATATCCTTACCTTGTGGAGTAGTTTTTATATCAATTGACTGGATAGGCTTTCCCCAGCTGTCTAAATATTGTACATTTTCTGAAACTTTGGAACAATTGTCATTAAGACAGGTCTTACTATATATATAGTTTTCAGATGAGGTAAGGTTAGTTTGCGCGTAGCTCATCACTACAAACAACAAACTTGAAATACTAAAAATCTTTTTCATAGTTACATTAGTGTTTATAGTTATATTGGTATTCTTTTATTGTTTTAATTGTGACTGCTCCTCCCGAATCTTTTTCCATTCTTTTCACTTTCATAAGCTTTCCTGAAAGATCATATTCATAAAGCTCCCTCAATCCGGATGGCGTTGTTGTACTGGTCACTCCAACCAGCGGATCATAAGTATAGGTTGTAATCTGATAATTGGCCAAAGCCGGATTTTTTCTAAAATTATCCAACGCCGCAATAAGGGCAGACTCACTTCCGGCATTTATGTTATCATTATTAGAAGCATTAATAATATCTGTGGCCATTGATGCCACATCGTTATAGCTAGCTCCTTCAACTTTTGCAATCAGGGATGTCTTATTATACCCATAAATCATAGCAGTAGTAAATCCTACTGCGTTGGAATACTGGAGCAGGTTCCCTTTATCATCATATAAATCCATTTTCATATTTTCCTTTGTACTTCCGTCTGCCAGATTGGAGGAAATAACAGAAGTAGGCAATAGAGAACCATTACTAAATAAAGTTGTAGATTTTGATAGTGTTTTTCCACTTTCCTTTTCTTCTGTTGAAACTGCAATTCCTTTGATATAGGCATTCTCAAGATGGGAATAGCCTGATAAGTTGGCAGGATAAGAAAAAAACTTTTCCTTTATATCACCATCAATGACTGATTTCATATAGGATGGTTTAAAGTTTGAATTATTAATCTGAGTTTCAGACTCATTTTGTAACACTCTTCCCCCTGAATAAAAAAGTTTCTCTTTTTGGGTCGTCTTTTTGATGTAGGAAGGCTTGCTGGAATATATATCACTTGAAAGATTTAGTCCGTATTCAGTATCAGAATAATTTTCCATTTCATAATTAGCTTCGTTTGAAACAATTAAATTATTCTGTTCGTCGTATATGTCCTCTTTATAAGGCAGACCTATTTTAGTTATATTATAATAGGGCCAAAAATAAGTAGGTTCCAATTGTGTTCCCCCATTCTGAATTTTTGGATAATCATTAGGGGTTTTGAATGTTTTTTTAGTGTATCCTTTTCCGGTTTCCGAAATTTTTACGTTATTGTAAAGGATATAAGGTGAAAGTGATTCCGCCTTTGTATCTCTTTCATTATAAAATAAATATCCACTGCTGCTGTTTCCAGTAAAAGAATCATAAGCATAAGAAATGGTTCTTTCAGGGACAGATTCTGATATGGATTTATAATATTTAATATTCTTAATCCTATTACCTTCAGCTGGCTTTGCATTTCTATAAGGACCCGGTAAAAATTTAGCTCCTATGATGGCAAAATTTCCACTTCCTTTTGCCCCGTCTACTGATGAAACTTCTAGTGTATAATTTCCAGGATTGTTGGATATTACAGCGTTTTCATAGTAGGTATTCCCAGTATAAAACCTGGACCATACCTGCTGACCTCCTTTTTTCAAAACAAAGTTAAGACTGGGATGTATATCCGGCTGTGGCAGTTGAGGATAAAAAGGATCATTGGGATCTGGCATTTCAGGTACAGGATATGTAAAATCTTGTAAATCAAGGGCTATTTCAAGCCGTTTCAATTTTGTAGGATCACCAGGAATTGTGAAACTATATGTCTGGGTTGATTCTGTATTTATAGGGAAATTTAAAAGTGTTTCCTTAGTCTGTACTGCCGGGTCAAAACCAGATGCTTCCAAGTATTCTACATAATTAGGGTCACTATAATCAAAAAACTGTTCGTTTTTTTCATAATTATAGTTAATGACACCACCTGTAGGAATAATTAATTTTTCTAAAACCCCGTCAGTGGTACGTCCAAATTCATCAGTGATATTTTTATAGACAAAAGAAGTTTGTTCTAATTTTACATTGTTTTTATCATTCTTTCTTACAAAGTTTAATACTCGTTTTCTTTTTTGTGGATCATCATAAGGATAAGTAATAACCCCGTTATCAATTAAATAGCTATAGTATACTTCTCCCGCAGGATTTTTAAGAGTAACCTTATGTAAAGTAAAGGGATCATTGACTGTTTCTTTTAAATTATCATCAAAAGTAAAATCAAATAATACTTCTCCTTTGGGGGTCTTTATAGATTTTATCTTACAATATTGGTATGTAATTATCCCGGCAGGATTAATGTCGCTTTTCTTTTCATATGCTAACGTGGCAAGTTCAACCCCTAAAGGATTCGCAATCTTTGTCAGATAGTACGCAGATTTATATATAGGAGACCTGTTTGGGCACTCAATCTGGTTATAATCATATTCCTGAAAATAATATTTATAGCCGTTATCAGCCGTTATAGTGAACTGATCGGCTATAAATGTAGTCGTATTACTATTCCTTACATAATCAATTTTAGCATTATTCGGAGTTAAATTAATAAGGGAAAATGTATTAGCAACGACATCTCTTTTAATTCTGAATTTTCCGGATAAGCCGGGTAAGGCATAATAATAAACATCGTCAAATTCATTGTTAATATGTCCAGGCATGGATGGATTATCATAGCATTCATCCAATTCTTCTATTACCTTTTTATAAATAACACATGTTCCTAATAAGGACCATCCATAACCGACATCACTGATACGTTCTGTATTTTCATAATTTTTAACATTATAGCTTAAGCTGATAGGATAGCTTATTGTATTATCAGTCAATGGAACATCGAGCAGTGGGATGCTTATATTAGGAATTCCTGTGGCCTCATTAATGGGCACATCTGAATATCGGGATAATGAAGCAATGGATGGTGAAGCAATGGAGCTGGTTACATAATCACCCACATTATTTTGAGCAAACCCTTTCTGAATCCCGAAAATCAGAAATAATAATAATGCTAAATTATTTGTATAAGTTCTTTTTATCATTTGTTTATCTCTTTATTAGTTTAGCACTTGCTGTTTTGTTTGTATCCGTTTTGATCGTCACCAGGTAAGCTCCTTGAATTAAATTCTGGGTATTAATCTTAGTCACCTTATTCTTGGTCTTCAAACTCTGAAGCTGTCTTCCTCCCATATCATACAATACAATATCAGCCTCTTTAAAATCAAAACCTATTTCCACATAAGCATAATCTGATACCGGGTTCGGATAAATCTTGATGTCCTGCTTTTCAATCAGCTGATCAAGCTGCTTATCTCCTAACTTTACAATCTTCCAGTTCTCTTTTCCAAGTTCGTCTGCACTGGTTCCTGCAAGGATAATAGAGCCGTCCCTATTCAGTTTTATATCAGATAATCTTTCTTCTCTTTTCCTGGATTCTCCTTTTACGTGCTTTCTCCATTTTTCATTTCCATCCCGATCCAGATATAACATCCAGAAAGTTTCATCATTGCTCTGTATCTTTCCTTCTGCCTGGGTGTAACCTCCTAAAAGAATTCCTTTAGAAGATTTATCGTCTTCTGAATGAAGAACACTGGTTCCCATGAGAATATCCCTGTTTCCGAAATTGTAGGATTTCTGCCAGATTTCTTCACCTCTTTCATTTAATGAGATTAACCACAAATCGGTTCCTTCTTCAATTCCTACCGATTTGTTTCCTGATCTTTCGGATCTGGACTCTCCACCAATCAGATAACCCGTAGACGTAAGTGCTAAAGTTCTTATATGATCATCCGCTTTTCCTCCAAAGTTCTTTTCCCATTCTACTTTTCCTTCTTTGTTAAGCTTGACAATCCAGTAATCTCCTTCGCCATAGTTTTCAGTTTTTTTAGAACCTCCTGTAGTGCTTCTTGAATAGATCCCTAATAAAGCACCTCCGTCTTTAGTAGGAATCATTTTTTCAACCTCATCAAGGCCTTTTCCTCCTAAAGTCAATTGGGATAGTTCTTTTCCATCCTTATCAAGCTTTACAACTAGAACATCTTTAGAACCATAACCTTTGTATTTAGAATCCTGAGCATAATCTGAAAGATTACGAACGGAGTTCACGAAGGATCCAGCTACAAAGAATCCTAAATCAGTAGTCTGGATAACCGATCGGGCTTCCTCATCAGAAGAGGTTCCTAAGGTTTTCTGCCATAGCTCATCTCCGAATTCATTGATTCTGATTAGCCAAATATCCGATCCGACTTTGGAGTCTTCTTTCTTATCAAGACCTTTTCCTGAATAACTGGTCCCAGAAATTAAAAATCCGCCGTCCTGAGTAGCTATAGAAGCTGACAAATAATCATGATTCTGACCTGAGAAATATTTTTCCCAGACTTCTTCTCCCTGCTGGTTTATTTTTATCAGGTGGAAATCGTAACCGTTATTTTGTTTATTATTTGAGGAGCCTGTCAACGAGCCAGATTGAATAGAGCTTCCAGTGATGAGGTATTGACCGTCGATTGTTGTGGTTACCTGGCTTAGGAAATCCTGAGTATTGGATTTAATGTCTTTTTGCCAGAGTACTTGCTGGCCGCATAATGGAATAGTTACGTACAAAATAAGTACGCTTAAGTAATTTTTTTTCATTGGCATCTGAAATTTTGTGTGAATTTAAAATTAGTTTGTAGTTTGTAATCAATTCGATGGGGAAAATCCCATATTTTGATTAGTGATTTTACGGTGGCTATTTTAGCCTGATAGATAATGTTTGTTCATAAGTTTGGTTTAGTATAATTATTTAATTCTGTTACAAGGCTACTTCCGTCCAGCGACAATACCTGTCGCATTATATTTGATCAATAAATTATATGAAAATTATTTAAATACAAATGCAAAAGGCACGGAGCAAAGATCAATCCGTATTAGAGGTACTGCGAAGAACCCGACAACCAGAAAGACCCCGCCCGTGCCCATATAGATACACGGGCGTAAGTCTGTCAATATTTGGTTGTCGTAGAAGATTCGCAGTTTTCTAATACCAATGTGACAGCTTACGCTTTGTTTCGTTAAAATTATGGCTACGAAGATAAAGATATTTTGGAATAAAAGATAAATATTCATATCCGTATTTTCCCCATATTTTGATATAGTTTTTTCCAAGTAAAGTAGAACTACTTTTACTATAGGGCTTTGTTAGCTATAGTTGATTCTCCATTGTTTGCCGTATTGTTTTGTTTCGTTATCTCATGAAATAAAGTTATTGAGACTTTGCTTAGGGATAAATAACAGTTCAGGGCTATTATATGTTTAGTAGAAAAGAATCGTAGATAACACTATCTTAGACCATCAAATGAATATAACTGTATTTCATTTATTCTTGAAGGAGTATATCGGTGCTTTGTTAAATACTTGGATTAATATCTAAATAGTCTTTATATGTAATAAGTTCCGCAGTAGGAGTTTAAGTATAGTTAAATAACAGGTAAAATATAAATGCTATTTGGAAACTTAAAAATGATCACGCCCTTATTATTCTCACAGCATATTTTCAAATTTAAAAGTCGATTTAAACTATTCACATCAGTTTTCCCATCTATGAATTTAATTTTAATCACTCTTTATGAAATTAAATAATTCCCTTTTTTACGAGTAAGAAAAAACGGTATTTTTAAAATATTCCGAAGTCTAACATAACAATTGTAACAGAATGAAAGGTTGGGAGAATTGTATGTGTATATATTTTCTTTTTTTACAGAACTGTATTTATTAACCTTGTTCCTTTTCGACCTCTTTCACCTCAATTGTTTTCAGAATCCCTTCAATAGTGCTGAGCTGTTCTGGGCTCATTTGTTTGATGATCTCTTGGTTTAATATTGTTGCTCCAATCTGGATAAAATTATTCTGGTTTTGTATCAGAGTATTGTTGTTTACATTATTTGGATTACTTCCAGATGAAATGTTTTTTAAGGCTCCAATACATTCCAGATATAATTTAGCAGCTTTCATATCACCATTAATGGCATGCTGGAAAACTGTGGTCATTACTTTAGACTGCATGATATGAAACTGTGCCTGAAATTCTGAATAGTAGGCACTGTTTTTATAATCCGTTAAATGCTTATGAACTGTTTGCCTGCTCAGTTCTGTTTTACTTGCTATTTCGGTTTTTGTAGGCATCCTGCCATTTTCTTTGATATGGTAAGTAATAGCCCACATGATATTAATATGGTTCTGCTCCCACATTTGATTTTTGGTATCATCTACCATAATAGCCTCAATCTTTTTATAAAAGATGTCCCTTTCTTCACCCCTCAGTTGATTGAAATGATTTTGGATAGCTTCAGAAAGATTATTCCTTTGCTCAGTGGTTAACTCTTTTATATCTTCATGGGTAATTTTGTCTAAAGATAGGATAGAGCTAATTATAGATTCTGATTCTGTCAACTTTTGTAAACCTTTATCATTTTTTTTGGTTTGTTTTCTTTCTGTTTTCATTAGATGGTAATTTTATGTTTTTTAATCAGTTTAGGACTGTTTCTCGGTTGCTTTTCGTTTGCTTTTGAGTTTCAATTTCAGGTTTTATAAGGTTCTGCAAAATTCAATTTCAATTTTTTTCAAGTTCAAAAACTGTTTTTTAATACTAACATTGGTTTCACTAACATTTAAATTCCTTTAAACATTCTTTAAATAAAACTGGGATTGTAATAAAATATCATAATCTTTATTTCTATATTTTTTGAGCTTCTTTTTTTCTATCTTTTTTGTGAATTAAAGTATTGTTTTGACCACTATTTATTAGGGTTATTTTTTACAAATGGTGCATATTCCAAATTTATCAGTCTGAAGGAATTTTTTCATTTTTGAAAAATCCAGATTTTACAAGCACTTCCTGTGTGGAATTTGCACCACTTAACAATTCAAAAATTTTGTCTAAAATTTGCACTTTAATTGTATGGTGCAGATTGTTCCTGTTCTGTGATTTATGGTAGTATTTTTTGACTTCTCTTGCGTAACAGTTTCGATAAGGATTTTGTAGTTTTGTTATCCAAAATTCAATTGTACCCGCATCGGCTATATATTTTATCTCAGTAGGTTTTAACCCTGTTAAATCCGGCTCTAAATTGATGATAAGGACATTTTCCCATTCACTCAGTAAACTTTCGCCCATCTTTTGGTAAACCTCATCGCTGAATAAGTCACATAATGAATAAATTCCTAGCTTACGAATATTCTTTGCCTGCTTGCTTCTGACCTCAAAACGAAATGTATTTCTTTGTATACCGTATTGTGGATAATTTATAAACTGGATACCCTTATCATAGGCTTTAATCTGCTTGTAAGGAGTAGCATTGGTTATCTTATAAGTCTTAATGTTGGCGCCAAAAACAAAAGGTGTTTTCTTGTAGAAAATGATCCCTTCGATGAGGTTTTTCATATCAACTTTAGAGATAATGTTAATTCCGTATTCAAGATTAATTGGTTGCAGCTCCATAAATTCTGAGGGCTTAATTTTCAGAATAGAGAAAAATATTTCTGTCAAAACTTCTTTGCAGTCTTCGGGGTTGAAGTCATTCCCGTTATGCTTATTCCCATTAAAATAGTAGTGAGGAGTAATGAGTATATCTACAAAAATGAATTCGTTTTCAGCTGTATTTTTAGATCTGCGGCATTCCAGTTTAATATTCTGCCTTGTATGTTGGTATATAGTGGTATGATTTCCCTTACTCCTTAACTGTTCAAAGTCTGTATTATTAACCAGATTATTTATTACTTTCTGGTAAAAGGTTCGGAATTTAAGGAAATCCAGCATGATACTTTGAAATTCTAAGGTCATAACAGGACTTAATTACAGCCTGTTACGGTTGATAAACTCATCAATTTCGTTTCTCTTGAAATAGATCCTGTTTCCCAGCCCGTAGGCAATCAGGGTTCCGTCCTTTCTCCATCGGTGAAGGGTTGATAAATCAATATGAAGCATTTTACATACTTCATTGCGGGTAAGGTAGCTGGTAGGCTCTTTGGGTTGAAACTGCTCTTTTAGCTGCTCTTTAAGTTCCGGGATAACTTCTTTTTTAATCTCGCTGATCAGGTCATCTGGTGTAGTTCCAATAAATTGAATCGTTGTCATAATAACTGTTTTAAATATTATGCAACAAAGGTGAATTCGGAAAAAATTCGGAACAAAATTATTTTTCCGAACTATGTTTTATTTGAATAGTGTTGGTACAGTAATGAGATAATTAGTATTGCTTACTGGAGTTAAAATAATTTTTTTTAACGGTAGTATTTTGAGATTTGAAAAATACGAATTTCAAAATTTTATTTTTTCAATTAGCTTTCTCAAAATCTCGTATCATTAAACAAAGTTTCATAAATTACAAAGTATGAGTTTAACGTAACAAATATGAAAATAGAATATGCCCGGGTTTCAACCAAAGATCAAAATATAGATTTACAAATTGAAACGTTAGAAAGAGCTGGATGCAAAAAAAATCGCCCCCGAACTTGACAAAATGATAGAACAATTTAGAAAAGGTGATGAACTTTATGTTTGGAGATTAGACAGATTAGGTAGAAGCCTAAAAAATATTATTGATCTTGTATTAAAAGTGAAAAAGGAATTATAATAAGAGGTCTTGTGGATGGTGTAAATACATCCACAATCAATGGTCGTCTATTTTTAAATCTTATGGCCTCATTGGCTGAATATGTACGGGAGTTAATAAGAGAAAGAACCAATGCCGGGATGCAATCCGCAAGAGCTAGAGGAAGAGCGGGAGGTAGACCAAAGAAATATAAAAAAGAAATAATTTCTTATGCGTTCAATATAATATTAAACGCCCAGAAGATATTTATATGCCGCTCGGATTAACCAAGGCAACATTTTATAGGTATGAAAAAATTTTGGATAGCTATTCACATGAAGAAATTAAGAAGATGTCAAATGGAAAATAATAATATAGTTACAAGCATCTAAACCGATTATGGTTTAACATTTGCCTAATCACAATTATTATTCTAACAATGGATAGATAGTAATTATTTCGGAATCTTTAATAATCAACTTTACTTTAATATTATTAGTAGTTTCTGACAAATATATATTTCCTTCATTATATACTTTATTTTTGTAGGCGTAATTTAACTCTGAAAACAACTTTTCTAAATCCCAATTATCAGGAAAAAAATTAGTAGTCTCTTTTTTTTCGATCCACTCATTACTATTGTGATTAAATTTACTTATCCTAGCAGAGTATATTCCTGTCACTTCATTTGTATTCAAAATTTCTAATATCTTTATTCTGTCAGGATTAAAGAAGTGCACTCCTTTAACTTCCTTTTTATGTATTTTCCCCACATTTATATGCTGAAAAGCTTTAATGAAAGTTAATTCATATGTCTCCTGAAATGGAACTTTAATAATATCTTTAATCTCTTTGATATTCTTATTTGCTAAGACACGCTCCCTATGCTTACCTAATTTAATTCTGGTAAAAATATTTGATCTTTTTTTCAGATCTATTATTGATTCAAAAGGTCCTTCTCCTTGTTCTTCATTTATTAATTGATAGATTATTCCAAAATCCTTTCGTATTTTACAGATTTGTGGTAAGTCATTCTTTTTTAAATATTGACTGTCAATTCCGTCTATAAAGATATAGTAATAGTACTCTTGCATAATATAGTTTTGAATATGAACTTCTATTGAATTATAAGTTGATGAAGCAAATTTATGTACAGTTCCTTGCCGTAAATTTGAGATAAAATTAGAAACAAAGAGCGCAATGTTTTTACGCACTTTATAATATTAGTCTAATTTAAAATAATATTTAAAGGCTATAATCAAAAAATATTAGGCAAAGTATTAATTAAAAAATTCTTCATTTCTGTTTAAGCAATTAGATTTAGAGAATTCAGCATTTCAAAGTTAAGCCTTAACATTTAGGATTAATAATTTGAATTATTTTACTTTGTCGTTGATAACAAATATTTCAAATTATCGTAAAAAATATTAAATTTACTTAACGCAATTTAAGATGAGATGAAATATATTTTTCTTGACACCAATATCTTTTTACACTTCAAATTTTTTGACCAGATAAAATGGAATGAAATTGTCAAAGACGAATTTAAAATAATGCTGGCTCCTACAGTCATTGATGAACTTGATAAACACAAACGAAATACAAACAGTAAAATTGCCAACCGTGCAAAAAAAGTTCTCAATAGAATAGATCAAATATTAGAAGATGTTGTTCCATCATATCCAATAGAATATCTAAGCCAAAAACCTGACAACAGAACCCTTTCCAAATTTAATTTACAAAGGGAGGAGCAAGACGATTGTATTATTGCAACAATATTGGAATTCAAAGAGAGAGACAACGGAAAAGAAATTATTTTTATCACCAACGATACGGGACCTAAACTTAAATCTAAGTCTTATGGTATTCGAACAATAAAGCTAACAGATGATTATTTAATGCCCAATGAAAAGACCGAAGTAGAAAAGAAACTTGCCACTTTAATTGCGGAAAACAATAATCTGAAGAACAAAATCCCTAAAATAAATTTGACATTTGCCAATGGTGAAGTTGTCTTAAAACATCATTTTGAACAGTACAAAATTGATCGACAATCTTTTGTAAATGATCAATATGATAGCGAAAAGGTTAGGCTAAGACCGATTCCTGACAGAAATTCCGATTCCGAAAGAGCTGCATCGCTCATTGACGAAAATCTGACACCTCTGCAAAGAGCCGTCAACAATGCCAATTTGAATTTTGGATTGAACAGATTGAGCCAAGAGCAGATAGATCTTTACAATAAAGATCTTAAGAATTATTACGATGAATATTTGCAATATTTATGCGAAAAATACGAATATGATCAATATCTTTCGTTGCTCGTTCCCATTAATTTGGAATTATCGAATACAGGTAATTTTCCGGCAGAAGATATAGATGTTTGGTTGCACTTTCCGGATGGCTTTGTACTTTGTAATCCTGAAGAAAGCAGGACTGAACCGATCCCGCCCTTGGAGCCTTACCGGCCAAAGAACATGTTTGATCATCCACGAATTAATTTTATGAATTTATATCCTGTGAGCAACATTAAATCTGCAATTCAACTCGCCAACTTTTCAAATTCAGGAATTCCGAATATCAGACAAACCAACAGCTATGAGGTAGAATATAGATTTGGATCATTGAAGCACAATCAAAACCTCAAATTAAGTACCCTGATTGTGGAATTCTCGTCGTTTTCAGAAATTAAAAGCTTTTCTGTAGATTATAAAATTATGGTTGGCAATATCCCCAATCTACTTGAAGGAAAACTGAATATATCTTTAACCAAATAAAGGGATATACATTCTTTATTGCGGGACAAAACTTCAAAGTTCAACGGTTGTTCTCCGCTCAACTTTTACAAAATTGAAATTTTGTGCTTCGATTGCTCTACCATCACAAGCCCCGAACCATTATCTACTGTCCAAAAATAATCTCACAAATCGATAAAAAATATTTGTATGTAAAGTTATATTGTCATTCAGGGTTCTATTTTTCAAATTTTTGTTTAGTTTTAAAAATATAAGCCAATTCTTTTCCAGGAAGATTAAATTCAGATTCATAAGCTGTTAGGTTATTTCTTTTTGCCTCAATGAGAATACCAGGAATTTTACTCCAATTTATTTTAACTAAGCTTTCCATTACCTCTAGAGGAATTTTGAGAAATATCTCCAGAGTGTTCAATCCTTTTTTAATTTTAAGATTATTAAATTCGCTTTCTAATTCTGCCATTAAATAGTTGTACTCATCTGAAATTTCTTCAATATCCAAATCCCCTCTGGATATATTATTAATCCATTTTACTAACCCTAAGTATCTTCTTTTATTATCATTATCATTTTTAAAGTCAATGACTTCATCAATACTAAAATCATCATTCGGGGTAGGAATGTCATTTAAAACTAATCTTATAACTGCAGTTTTCTTTTCTTCATTGAAGTCTGCAAAGTCACTAATAAGTGGAATTATTGTGTTTTTATTTTTTATCTCTAAAAAAGATTTTGATAATCTTAGGTGTGCATCTGCGAATTTGTCAAATTCATTAGGCAAATTCAAGAAATTTAAAAATCCAGACTTATAATCCCTTTCTAAAAGCTCGACAGCTGATTCATAGGTGTTTAGGAAATTCTTGTGAATAAAATCATATTCTGTAATCGTTTTTAGTAATGTTTCCACCCGTTTTTTATCGATATTAACAAAATTCGTTGGGTCTTGTTTAAAGGTATTAAAATCAAATTTTTTTAGAATTTTTTTTTCGGTTAGAATATTTTGAGTTTGAGAAATATCAAACAAAATTTTGGGTTCTTTTTTAATTAGTTCTGAAACATTTTCTATTAGTTTTTCGTGTAAAAAATTAAGATAAGGATCGTAATATAGCTCTTCAAAAAACAAAATTTCTCTTTTTATATTTCGTAATGTCTGTGAGTTCCAATTTAATATTGCAGTTTTTTTCATAATACTTTTTGACTAATGCTTAGAACATAAATAAGTTAAGTATTTAAGGAAAGATTATTCGTGTTTATTTTAATTTTTTTTAACTAAATTACAAAAAGAATAGCAGTTTGCGAAGTTGCTTTTATATAAGATACTTTTAAAAACAAATCATTGGAGAAATGAATGTTGGACATGTGATAGAAATTACGGAGTATGATAATACAGATCTACATCGCCTATTAAATGCTTTAATGAATGAAAGGAATGAACTGAAGAATAGAAATCTATTTCAAAGAATTCTAAACAAATAAACGTCCAGAAAAATTACCGGCATTAGAAGTTTTTTAGTCGGTCATGAGTGGTATCTCATCCAGTTCTGGAAAAAACCATCTTTATAATTCAAGTTAAAGCAATTTCCAAAAGAAAGAATGTAGGATGGCTAATAATGAAGGATAAAATTAATTTGAATTACTATTATATATTTGTAAATCTTAATGGAGATCAAATGTAAGTTCCTAATTTATATTGCTACAGGTAAAGAAACCTATTATAAATGCAAACAATACTCAACCAGAAGCATTGTAGATCTCTCTACACTAAATAATGATGAATTTCTTGGAAATTGGGACAAGCTCAACAAGGATTCTTTTTAGAAATCTCAAAAAACGACAATATGGAATATATGAAAAGTTTAATAACCCTATTTTCTGCTCTATTAACACCAACAGTTGCAATAATTGGTATCTACATTGGAATTTTAAATTACAGGCTACAAACAAGAAAAAGAAAGGATGATCTTTTTGACAGAAGATATAAATTCTTAAAAGAATTTGAATCACTTTGGAAAACAACAGGTTCAGAACAGAAAGGAGCAACAAGAATGTATCTAGATTGGGATGATATTGAGCCATATGCACAAGAAGCATACTATTTATTTGGAAAAGATATAGCAGAACATTTAAGATCATATGAAGGTAAAAGTTATGATCAAAATTTTAATTGGGTGCCAGACTATGAACTTGCAAAACCTTTTAATAAATATCTATGTTTTGAAAAAACTAAATAATTAAAATTATCTCACACGATGCGAATACAATCAATATTTATTCTAAGTTGTTTGCTTTCATGCGCAAAGCAACCTGAAAAAAAAATAGAGAATGACACTTGGGAAAAATTGCAGGTTATCACACTTTTTCAGAAAATTACAATTGAAAAAAATTCTGACAGTTCAGAAGTTGAAAATATTATCTGGAATAAACAGATTTATGATATTCCTCCAAAATATATTATTGAAGACACTATAAAAACAAAAATTTATCTTAGCAAAGATGAAAAAGACAGCTTGAAAAATTGGATTAAATCTTCTATTCTTAAACCCAAATTTACAGCTTTAAATGCTTCCGATTATGTAGGAAATGTAGAGCTAAATTACATTGACAGAAATACCACATTAAGTTGTAAATATTATTCTGTTGGGGAATGGGACAATGTATCAGAAAATACAAAAAAGATTTACAGCTTATTGAATAGTAAAACGAAGTTATCTAAACAGTAAAAACTTTAGCTTAGAAGTTTAAACTAAAACCTAAGAACTTTAAAAAAGATAACGTAATCTCAACGAAAGGTAATTTTAGTCAAAACAAGCTTTCTGCGTATATGTTCCTTGATTTTTCTTCAAAAGAAATAGTTCTGTTCAGAACAACATACATAAGAAAAAGCTTAAATAAGATATTTTTGCTTGGACATAGCACCATTTTGTATTTTGTTCTATAAAATTGTATTTCTTTCTGTAAGAAAGCCCAGCTATTCATTTTTCCGAACACAGTTGTAGGATAACAGCTTTCATTCCGAAACGGGTGAGGATGAGATCCAGTTCTTCTTTATCCTGAATATTTTTGATAGGGTATTTTAATGAATTTTTATCTTTTGTGAACTGGCTGCTTTGATTCCGTGCTGTAATAGGTTCTTTGGTTAAGAGTTCAAAGAATTTTGCCAGCTGGTTATCTGTAATCTTAGGATATTGAGACCGCAGAAAATCAAGTATTCCGGTATGGTGCAGCAAAGCTATATTTTTTGTTTTGCTTATTTTAATTCCTGAAATATCAATATCGTTTTCTAAAACTTCAATATTTTCAGATGGTGAAATTTCTTTGATCTTTCTTATAATCATTCGTTGAAACTCATAGAGGGAAAAGAATTCATAAGGAAACAATAAGCTTTCAATATCTACTTGTAAGTATTCTTTTTCTCCGTAGGTCTTTTCATTGGCTTTGTGTATTTCTTTTTGCCTTTCTGTTAGAAGGTGCTGAGGTATCTTTTTTATGTACGGTACAGTAAGGTTTTTGGCTTCACGCTCTTTTATGGCTTGTTCTATATCCTTGTGTGTAAATTCGGCCTGCTTTTCATCCGTTTCAATAAAGAGATAGAATTCCAGGTCTTTCAATAATGATCTTAATAAATCAAGGTGGTAGTTTTCTGTAATATCTTTTAATGCTTTGCTTCTTTCAAAATACCCGACCTCATTATATCTGATATGATGAAAGAAATCCCAAACATCTATATTGATATTGTTTTTATCGGTGTCGGTTGTTTTAGGCATATCCCGGAGCCTGAGCAAAATATTTTTTTCAATCTCGATCTGCTCGGTAATAAAGGTGACAATATCGTAAGGCCCGGCTGTTTTTTTATAAAATTCTGTATCTCTTAGTTTTTTCTCTTTTTTTAAAGTGAATAAAAGACTGATTTTTTCGTATAGTAGTTTATTCTGTTCATGTGAATAATCTCCTATATCCATACAGTTTCCTATCAGTTCAGGGAATTGTATAAAATCATCATCTGTATACTTTGAACGATTAAAATCTTTATGCAGGTCATTTTTTAATAGATAATGGCCGTGATAGGGTAAATAATCCTCAAGATCATCCAGCGTATCAATTATTTTGAATGTTGTCGTATCATTTTTGTCATATTCAGCTCTGCAATTATCAATATGGCTGTTATACTTTCTTTTAAGCATAGAAAGGTACTGCAGCATATTATATTCGTTCTGAATTGAAAAATCTATAAAATAGTTTTCTTTGAAATCTCTTATATTTTCATAAATTATAGTTTCCATGACCTGTGATTTGGGAAAGCTAAATTAAAAGGTAAATGCGACAAAGATTGTCGCATGATAATTTTTAAGTATTTGTTATATTTGCCCTGTTAATGGTTGCCACTGTTAACAATATTTGAACGAGAAAGGGAGTACCAAAATACTCCCTCTTTATATCTAACTTATTTTCAAAGTTCCTTCCATCTTTTCACCAACTCGTCTTGCCTTTTCTAATTTTTCGGTTTTATTATACAAGTTTACCATGTCATCAGTTTTGTGTCCTGTTTGTGTTTTGATATTTTCTTTACCTAATATTTCAATGAAATTAGTAACAAAAGAACGGCGGAAAATATGTGTTGTAATAAGTTCCCATTTTTCATATTCTTTAATTATTTTTTTACCTCGTCCCCCTTCTTCTTTGCTTTTTATTCCTCCTATCATTTTTTGAGTTAATCCTGCAATTTTACATACTTCTTTAATATAAAGATTTAACTTGACATCTGAAATTTTACGAGGGAATTGATTATTTCTTTTTTCTAGAACCTTCAATACTTCTGGGTGTAACCAAATATATTCTTCCGCATCATTTGTCTGGTTTTGGATTTTATTTTGACTGAATTTTAAAATATTACCATCAATAATATTTGATGTATCAAAACTCAATAAATCTGAAACCCGTGCCCCTGTATAGAATCCTATAATAATCCAATCTTTTGCATTTTCTAAATAATCATGGGGGTATATAGTTGTTTGTATTTGTTTTAATTCTGAAAGTGATAAAATAGGGGGTGTATAAGTTTGTTTAGCTTTCATAAACTCCCAATGTAATACATCACTATTTATATCTATTTTCTTTTTTGAAGCAAGACTACAAACGGTTTTAATATATTTCAGATCTTTTATAATTGTACTTGAACTATATTTTTCCCGTTGCATCCATTCAGTTAAATCGTCCCTGAAATCATCATTTATATCTTTTACAGATAATTTTTTATCAAATAATATGATTCTATTTTTAATAGTTGTTAATTTTTTACGTGTAGCTTCGGTTATTGGATCTTGTTTACCCTCTATTCGTCTGCTCTTTTCTTTAATATAATAATCTATAAAATCAGAGAATATTATTGGAATTGCAGTTTTAAGAGTTTTCGGTTTTTCCTTTTCCGGAAAATATTTTTTATTATAAAAATCCTTAATATCTTCTTTGCTAGCATTTGTATTGTTTGTTAGGAAAATAGAGACTTCAGATTTTAACAGTGCAAGATTGTTGTTTAATAGTGAAATTTCGGTGATGAGGTTTTTTTCTAATGGAGTTTTAGGATTTTTTTTAATTCCGCTCGTATTATAACATTCATTTTCACTATCCCAATTTTTAGGGTTGATAGAGTAGGGAGTTTTTAAAGTTACTTCAAATTCTCTCCCTTTATTATAGCGAAAGTAAATTGTAGACTTTATTCCTGTTTTTACCCGAATAAAAAATTTTGTAGCCATTGAATTGATATTTGAACAATTCAAAGATAACGAAATGTTGGTACAAATGAAAGATGTAACAACGGTTGTAACAACAAGTGTGCAATTTCTTACAATGGATTGCAATCAAAAAAGATTGAGTAGAATTCTTATTTTTGTTTGAAATAGAGGGTTTGATTGGTGTTTGATAATGAAAAAGGGACTTAATGAAAAGTCCCTAATTTTAAATGGAGTGGAGTTGGAGGGATTCGAACCCTCGTCCAAACAAGCAATACATAAGCTTTCTACATGCTTATTCTACCATTGGTTTTCGACTGGAGGCAGAGGGCAGACACCCAACTTCCAGCTTATCTTCTGAAATTTTCGAGTTTCAGCCAAAGCATCTGAAACCTTATTCCTGCATTCCTATATCCCAGAATCAAACGCCGCAGAACAGAGCATTTGTGAGATATCTTGCTTCCTTACTATCTTCGGGAAAACGCTTGATCTACTATACTTCGATATTAAGCTGCAAGAGCGAACTCTTCGTTGCCAGTTAAAGTTGTGTAGCAAGGGATTAAAGAGATCGCGCTACGGTTCTCTGCATGCTTACTTACCCATTGATCTTGCTGTCGAAACCAGTCAACCCCTGAATAATGTAGATACAAAGATAATACTTTTTGTTTACATTTTATTAATATGGGGTATTTTAATGAAGGAAATGAATGATTTTAAAGTGGTCAGGATCTGAATATTTAGTTATTGTGGGTAAAATATTATCGGGCGTTAATAACCTTGAATACTGGATTTTTCTAAAAAATATGATATTGAAATGATTGTTTGTGGTAATATATTTTGTGTTGTAAGAAAAATTGCCTAGTTTTGCAATCCAAAATGAGATGTAAAATATGTTAATAATTCCAGTAAAAGATGGTGAATCCATCGACAGAGCTTTAAAAAAATATAAAAGAAAATTTGATAAAACGGGTACAGTTCGTCAATTAAGAGCTAGACAACAGTTTATTAAGCCTTCTGTAACTTTAAGACAAGCTAGACTAAAGGCCGCTTATAAGCAAAGAGGTCTTAGCAAGGAAGAGCAGGCTTAAGATTTTTCTTAACCACATACTAAATTCACTTCTTAAATACGTATATTTGAGAGGTGAATTTTTGTTTTTATACCTTAAGTAATGTTAGAAAAGTATTTACAATATTTACAGCTCGAAAAGAGGTATTCACCTCACACCATTACAAGCTACAGGAAAGATCTTGAAGATTTTTCCCATTTCTACCTTAAAACAGAAGGTTCCGAAGATATTTCCAAAGCAGACAAAAAAACAATCAGAAATTTTATTGTCGATTTGAGCGAAAACCATATTTCTAAAAGAAGCATCAACAGAAAACTTTCCTCACTTCGCAGTTTTTATTTATTTCTTTTAAAAGTAGGCGAAATTAAAGTTTCTCCCACCGAAAGCATACCTTCACTTAAGTTTTATGCTGAAAAACAGATTCCTATCTCACAGGAAGAAATGCAGACGCTGAGTGATCGTGTTCTGGCAGACCAGCCTGAACTCCTTGAAAAGTGTATTATTGAAGTCCTGTATCAGACCGGAATGCGTAAAGCCGAGCTTTGTGGCCTGATGTTTGAGGATGTTAACCTGAACGGAAACGAGCTGAAGGTAATAGGAAAAGGAAATAAAGAACGTTTTATTCCTGTCTCCCATAACCTGTCGGATTTGTTAAGGAGTTACCTGGAAGTAAGGAAACCTGATAGCCAACATCAATCATATTTTTTTGTCAACCAGAAGGGCAAAAAACTCAATGAAAAATTTGTTTATGTGGTAGTTAATAAGTACCTTAGTCTGGTAACAACGAAAGAAAAAAGAAGTCCTCACATCCTCCGGCATAGCTTTGCTACACACGTTTTGGATAATGGGGCGGAGATCTCCAAAGTAAAAAAAATATTAGGGCATTCCAGTCTTGCAAGTACTCAAGTCTATACGAATGCCAATATTGAACAATTGAAAAAAGTGTTTAATCAGGCTCACCCTCGAGCATCTAAAAAAGAAGAATTATGAAGATCACAGTTCAATCAATTGGTTTAACTCCACACGAACCATTGGAATCACACATTGACAAAAAAGTAAGTAAACTGGAAACCTTTTATGATAAAATTCATGAATGTAAGGTGTTCTTAAAAGTTGAAAATAACTCGGACAAAAGTAACAAAACCGCTGAACTTATTTTAGCCGTTCCAGGAGACGATATTGTAGTGAAAAAGACATCTGAAAGTTTTGAAGAAAGTTTGGACCTGTGTGTTGATACTGCTAAAAAGCTATTAATCAAGAAAAAAGAAATGGCATAGTAAAAAAAGTTAAAAAAAATTATAGAAAAGTTTGAGAATTCAAAAAATCCGTTCTATATTTGCACTCGCAAAAAGGGAACAGCGATCTTTTGAATTCTTTTTTTTATTTGCCTCCATAGCTCAGTTGGCCAGAGCACGTGATTTGTAATCTCGGGGTCGTGGGTTCGAATCCCTCTGGAGGCTCTTTTTAATATAAACATGAGGGGAGATTCCAGAGTGGCTAAATGGGACTGACTGTAACTCAGTTGCTTCGGCTTCGTAGGTTCGAATCCTGCTCTCCCCACATTTTATATTAGATAAAAACTTGTGTATCTAAAGGATTTTTCCTAAGTTTGCACAGCGTTACCAATAATTTTGGAAACAAAATTGCGGAAGTAGCTCAGTTGGTAGAGCGTCAGCCTTCCAAGCTGAATGTCGCGGGTTCGACCCCCGTCTTCCGCTCAGAATTGATCACTCTTTTAGAGGGTGATTTTTTTTTCACTGCTGAAAAAGCGTAGAGTAGATGTTCTCTAAAGCATTCAGACTAAATTTTAAAATTGCCTCCATAGCTCAGTTGGCCAGAGCACGTGATTTGTAATCTCGGGGTCGTGGGTTCGAATCCCTCTGGAGGCTCAATTTTAATATAAACATGAGGGGAGATTCCAGAGTGGCTAAATGGGACTGACTGTAACTCAGTTGCTTCGGCTTCGTAGGTTCGAATCCTGCTCTCCCCACATTTTATATTAAGAAAAAGTCTTGCAGATTTAAAAGGATTTTCCTAAGTTTGCACAGCGTTACCAATAATTTTGGAAACAAAATTGCGGAAGTAGCTCAGTTGGTAGAGCGTCAGCCTTCCAAGCTGAATGTCGCGGGTTCGACCCCCGTCTTCCGCTCAAAGAAAATCATGCTGGTTAGTGTGATTTTTTTGCTTCAATGCCGACTTAGCTCAGCGGTAGAGTGCTTCCTTGGTAAGGAAGAGGTCACGGGTTCAAGTCCCGTAGTTGGCTCTCACAATTTCCCGAATTTCTTCGGGATTTTTTTTGCCCTGAATTCAAAATATCATTCTTTTGAAATTCAGCGAAGAAATATCACCAGAAAGAATACGCCCGCTTCATCAAATTAATCAAAGATTGATTATTCCTCTGCGCTCTCAATATACATGATCAGTTTAAAACTTGTATTAAAAAAACACTTTGACTTACCATAAGGCTGTTTTTCGCATAAAAATCGGCTTAAAATTTAATTAAAACTGTTGATCCGCTTTTAATGGATGAGGCAGGAACATAAAAAAAGTGTTAAATTCGTATAAAATAAGATTTTGATGAATATTCTTTTATTGGAAGACGACCTCATTCTTTCCGCGGAACTCTGCAGGTTTCTGGAATCAAACAGCTTTACCTGTGATAAAATCTATGACGGAGAAACCTTTCTCCGCCAGATCAAGAACAATACCTATGATCTGTATCTGCTTGATATTAATGTTCCTAAAATAAATGGATTGGATGTCTGCCAGACGATTCGTTCTTTCGATAAAAATACCCCTATCATCATTATTTCGGCTTATGGAGACATTTCGGATAAAAAAGATGCGTTTACCAGACTTGCCGATGATTACTTGGTAAAACCTTTCCAGTTTGAGGAGCTTCTGTTGAGGATGAATTCGCTGTTACGGAGAAAAACTCCTTCTGATACTGCAGATCAGGACATTATCAGAGTAGATGATCTTATCATCAACAAAACTGAACAGAAAGTATATAGAGCAGGCAACGAAATTGCTCTTACCCTTAAAGAATTTCAGCTGTTGGTTTACCTTGCCGAAGCGCAGGGAAGAACGGTTTCCAAACAGCAGATTACAGAACATGTATGGGAACATAATTTCAATACCAACACCAATACCGTAGAAGTCTATATCAATTTTTTAAGGAAAAAGATCGATAAAGATTTTAAACTTAAACTTATTCATACCCGCTCCGGTTTCGGATATTACTTAAGCCCTTTGTAAATGTCATTAAAAAGGAGGATCGCATTAACAATAAGTGTTGCCTTTTCCCTGCTTTTTGCAATGGTAATGGCAGTTATTTATATGTCCTTTAATGATTTCAGGAGAGATGAGTTCAAAGAGCGGTTCAGGCAGCGTCTTGAATTTACTTCACACTTCATTTCAAAATCCAGGAATTTTGAAGAGGAGGCTCCTATCTTTTTTAATGAAAATTCAGACAACATCCTTCTTAATGAAACGATCTTAATCTTCAATAGTGATAAAGAGTTGGTCTATAGCACGATTAAAGACCGGAATGTTACCTGGGACAGTAATCTTCTCAAAGATCTGGACGAAAAGAAGATTATATACACCGAAAAAACAGTCCCTGAGATTTATGCGGCACTCCGGAACATTAATGGTAAAAATTATTATATCCTTACCAGTGCTTTTGATTCCAACGGAAAATCCAAGCTTGAATATCTGAAATACCTTCTGATTACGGCCTATGTGATGAGTACCCTTCTGATAGGTTTTTTCAGTTACTATTTTATGGGTCAGTTCCTGCGTCCGTTAGAAGATTTGAATAAAGAGATTTCAGAGGTTACGGCTCATAAACTAACCACACAGATTCCTGTTCAGGAGTCTGATGACGAGATCAACGTTCTGGCAAAATCCTTTAATACGATGATTGCAAGACTGGATGATGTATTTCAGTCTCAGAAAGATTTTACGGCAAGTGCATCGCACGAGATCAGAACGCCTATTACAAGAATGGCATTCCAGATGGAAAACCTGATCAAATTTGAAAAACATTCTCCTGAAACGCTTGCTTCCCTGAAACAGATTCAAAAAGATGTTTATCAGCTTTCCGATCTTACCAATTCTCTTTTGCTGCTTACAAAATTCGATAAGGAAAATATTCAGAGTATTTATGAAGAAGTGAGGGTTGATGAAGTAATATTTGAAGCTTTTGAAGCTGTAGAAAAAAGTTACCCGGCTCTTAAGCTTGATTTCCTGATCTCAGAAGATACTTCGGAGAATGGACTTCTCACAATAAGCGGCATTCAGTCTCTGCTGGTGATTGTCTTTATCAACCTCTTTAAAAATGCGGCAGTCTATTCAGATGATGCGGAAGTGGATGTTTTAATAACAGAAACCAACGATCAGCTGAAGGTTGACGTAACTTCCCATGGAAATACCATTCCTGAGGAGGAACAGACGAAACTGTTTGAAGCTTTTATGAGAGGGCATAATTCCCAGAATATCTCCGGTTCAGGGCTTGGCCTTCGGATTGTGAAGAGAATCCTTGAATACCACAACGCAAAGATCAGCTATTCTGCTCCGGCCGAACATACCAATAATTTCAGCATTATTTTTAATAAAAATTTTTGATTGATTATCATTTTTGCTATTTCATTGAATAGGTTAATAAGTGTATATTTTTAATCAATTTTCTAATAAATACAGCATTTATCAGCATTCCTGAAGCAAATTTAATTTTTTTTTAAGGCTCCTTTAAGGTCATTTTAATCGTATAAAGGCAATTTTGTATCATAAAAAAGATAGAATGAACAAAATTGCGGGGCTGTTTATTGCCATCTCCTCATTCATGGCCGGACAACAGCAGATGTCACTTTTGGACTGTGAAGAGGCCTTTCAGAAAAACAATCTTCAGCTTCTTGCAGAACAATATAACATCAATATGGCCGATGCAGACATTCTGCAGGCTAAGATTTGGGAACTACCACAGCTGAGCGGACAGATCAATGCATACAATCCGGAAGGTAGAAAAGCCTTTGATATAGGGCATGCCAAAGGAGCCGAGATTACCCAGCTGATTTATATGGGTGGTAAAAAGAAAAATGAGATTGCTTTTGCAAAATCAAACAAAGAACTGGCCCAGCTTCAGTTTTCACAGCTGTTGGTGGATTTGAGAGCACAGCTCAGGGCTGCTTATTTCAATTTATATTACGAAAAGCAGAAACTGGACAATACCAATAAGCAACTCGGATATATGAATGATCTGCTGGATGCTTACCGCGTACAGTCGGCAAAAGGAAACGTTTCCCTTAAAGATGAAGTGAGATTACAGAGCCTGGTTATTCAGCTTAACAATGATAAGCTGGGCATTAATAAAAATATCCTTGAATTTGAGCAGAATCTGAAAGTGCTGACAGGAATTTCAGAGGATATAGAACCCCAGCTTTCTGATGTGGATGCAAAAGAAATTCTTGCTGCACAGCCATTCGGAGACGAAGATGAACTAAAAAGAAAAGCGCTGGAAAATAACTCCGATTACCAATATTTTCTAAAACTGATTGATAATAGTAAGCTGTATGCCCAATGGCAGAAATCCCTCAATGTGCCGGATCTGAATGTAGGAGCGGGATGGGACCAGAACGGAGGAACCTTTAAAAATGAGGTCAATCTTATGGTTGGAATCCCTTTACCCTTATGGAAATCCAATCAGGGAAATGTAGAAAAGGCCAATTATGCCATTCAGCAAAACCAGAAAAATGCAGATTACCAAAAGCTGTCACTTGAAACCAAGGTCCAGGCTGCTTACAAAATATGGAAAAGTCAGTATGATCAACTGGCAGGGATCAAAACAACAGATCTCACCAACATGGAACTGGTCTACGACGGAATGCTGAAAAACTTCAGAAAAGGAAACATCAACCTTATAGAATTTACAGATTTCATGGACAGCTACAGGCAAACGGCGCTCCAGATCTATGATATGAAGAACGAGATTATGCAGTCGGCAGAACAACTGAATCAACTTATACAAACGAAAATCTTCTATTAAGCAATGAAAAAATATATAATACCTGTACTGATAGCCTTGTCTTTATTATCATGTGCAAAAAAAGAAGAAGAAAAAGCACCACAGGCCAAAAAAGGTTTTGAGCTGAGTAATACCATGCTGAATTCCATTTCTCTGGCTAAAGTTGAAAGGAAAAATGTAGAAGATCAATACAGTTTTTACGGGAAAATATCTGCCGATAAAAACAGTTACATCGATGTATATCCTTTGGTAGGTGGAAATGTTCTAAGCGTTAATGCCGAGCTTGGTGATTATGTGAAAAAAGGACAGGTGCTGGCAACGATCAGAAGTACTGAGCTTGCAGAAGTTCAAAAAGATGTAAGTGATGCAAAGACCGATTTAGTGGTTGCTCAAAATAACCTTCGTGTAGCCAAAGAAATGTATGAAGGAAAACTGAATACGGAAAGAGAAGTTCTTGAAGCGAAAAGCGTACTTCAGAAAGCCCAGGACCAGATGCAGAGAGCTACCGCCGTAAGCACGGTTTACAATGTGAAGAAAGGAAACATCTATAGCGTTGTTGCTCCCATCAGTGGATACATTGTTCAGAAAAACATCAACAAAGATATGCAGTTGAGAAGCGACAGAAGCGAAAATATTTTTGATGTAGCGAATACAACAAACGTATGGGCAATCATGAACGTGAATGAATCAGATATTGAAAAAATAAGCCTGGGAATGAAGGCACAGGTTTCCACCCTGTCTTATCCGGATAAGGTTTTTGATGGAAGAATAGATAAAATATTCAAGATTATTGATCCCGAAACCAATGCCATGCAGGCAAGAGTGGTACTGGATAACGCCAACGGTCTTTTAATCCCGGAAAGCAAAGCCACCATCAAGGTTTCAAGTTCAGAGAACAATACCGCTCTCACTGTGCCTTCAAAAGCAGTGATATTTGATGACAACAGAAGTTTTGTGGTGGTTTTCAAATCCAGAACCGATATAAAAGTCAAAGAAATAAAAATATTAAAGCAGGTGGGAGATATCACCTATGTAGACGGAGGCCTGTCTGAAGGGGAAGAAGTAATCACCAACAACCAGCTGCTGATCTACCGTTCCCTGAACAGTTAAATTCTTATTGTAAACCATTAAGATTTTCAGGATTATCTGATCCTGCTTTTGATGGCTTTATAATTCATAAACCCTTAAATCTGCTTAATGGTTTGGAAAACTATTAAAATTTAAATGTTCAAAATAAATTTTATAAAAATTTCTTTCAACGGCTTTTTTAGGTCATCAATTTAATCGATCATGAATAAATTCATTAAAAATATAATTGCTTTCTCGTTAAAAAATAAAGCATTTACCTTTATCTGGGTAGCTATCCTGGCCATTGCCGGCTTTATAAGCTTCAAAAATATGCCCATTGAAGCTTTCCCCGATGTAACCAATACCCAGATCGTTATTATCACCCAATGGAATGGACGGAGCGCAGAAGAAGTGGAACGTTTTGTGACTACCCCCATCGAATTGGCCATGAGCCCGGTCCAGAAGAAAACCAGTGTGAGAAGCACCACCATGTTTGGTCTCTCTATTGTTAAAATTCTTTTCGACGACGGGGTGGATGACACTTTCGCCAGAAATCAGGTCAATAACCAATTAAGAACCGTAAGCCTTCCTGATGAGGTGGATCCGGAAGTTCAGCCACCCTACGGGCCTACCGGGGAGATTTTCAGATATACCCTGGAAAGTAAAACAAAAGATTCGAGAGAATTACTTACCCTTCAGAACTGGGTGATCGACCGTGCGCTGAGAGGGGTTCCGGGAGTTGCAGATATCAATGTTTTTGGCGGGCAGGATAAAGTGTTCGAATTGAGCATTGACCCGAGGGCTCTGGACAAATACAACCTTACACCGCTTCAGGTATATGATGCCGTTACCAAAAGCAATTTAAATGTAGGAGGCGATGTGATCGAAAAAAATGGTCAGGCCTATGTAGTTCGTGGAATAGGATTGGTGAAATCCATCAATGATATCGGAAACATTACGATTCAGAATGACAGCGGAAATCCGGTGCTGGTAAAGAATGTAGCGGATGTTCACGAAAGTTCAATGCCAAGGGTAGGGCAGGCCGGTCTCAATAATCATGAAGATACGGTAGAAGGAATTGTTGTGATGAGAAAAGGGGAAAACCCGAGAGAAGTTCTGGTAGGCGTAAAAGCAAAAATTAAAGAGCTTAACGAAAAAATCCTTCCAAAGGATGTGAAAATGGTAACCTTCTACGATCGCGATAACCTGATGGATTTCACGACCCACACTGTAATGCACAATCTTATTGAAGGCATTATCTTGGTTACCGTAATCGTTCTGATCTTTATGGCAGACTGGCGAACGACTCTGATCGTTTCTATTATTATTCCACTGTCCTTGTTGTTTGCCTTTTTATGTTTAAAACTGGCGGGAATGAGTGCCAACCTGCTTTCATTGGGAGCAGTGGATTTCGGGATCATTATTGACGGAGCCGTCGTCATGGTGGAAGGGCTCTTTGTGATGCTCGACCATAAAGCACACAAATACGGGACAGAAAAATTTAACAAGCTGGCCAAAGGAGGCTGGATCAAGCAGACCGGAACAGGTTTGGGAAAGGCGATCTTCTTTTCAAAACTCATCATCATCACCTCCCTGATTCCTATCTTCTCGTTTCAGAAGGTAGAAGGGAAAATGTTTTCACCTTTGGCATTCACTTTAGGATTTGCGCTGATAGGAGCATTGATATTTACCCTGACTTTGGTTCCTGTTCTATCTCATATTTTATTAAACAAGAATGTAAAAGAAAAAAACAACCCGTTTGTGAATTTCTGGGACAGGATTGTACTGAAAGGCTTCAACTATACTTTTAAACATAAAAGAATGAGTTTAGTGGTTGCTGTTTCGTTCATGGTTGTTACCTTATTCTCAGGAAAATTCCTGGGAACGGAATTCCTTCCGCAGCTGAATGAAGGTTCTCTTTGGATCACCGCAGAAATGCCGATGAGCTCATCTCTAAAGGAATCCCTGAAAACAGCAGATCTCTTAAAGAAAGACATTATGAGCTTTCCTGAAGTTACTGATGTCCTTGCCCAGACAGGACGAAGCAATGACGGAACAGACCCGAACGGTTTCGGATTTGTACAGTTTGCCGTTAACCTCAAGCCGAAAGAAGAATGGAAGCGGAGCATCAGCTATGAAGAGCTCATCGAAGAGATTGATAAAAAACTCAGAAGCTACCAGGGGATTACCTTCAATTATTCCCAGCCGATTTCGGATAATGTAGCGGAAGCTGTAGCCGGTTTCAAAGCGGAAAACGGGATCAAGATCTATGGAGATAACCTTGAAACACTGGATAAACTGGCAAATGAGGTTTTAAAACAGATCAAAGATGTAGACGGGGTAAAAGATCCGGGAATTATTAAAAATATAGGCCAGCCGGAAGTAAGCGTAGTACTGGACAGGGACAAAATGGCGGCTTACGGAGTAATGCCCGATGATGCACAGTCTGTGCTGGAAATGGCCTTCGGAGGTAAAACCGCTTCGGAAATGTTTGATGGTGAAAGGAAATTCCCGATCCGCCTAAGATATTCCCAGGAGTACAGGAAAGACGAAAATGATATCGCTTCCCTGATGGTTCCTACCCAAGACGGAACAAAAATTCCTCTTAAGGAAATCAGCAGTATTGTGAAAGATAACGGGGCAGCCTTTATTTACAGAGATGATATTAAAAGGTATATCGGTGTTAAATTCTCAATCCGCGACAGGGATTTGGGAAGCACCATTGCTGACGCACAGAAAAAAGTAGCCAATATTGACCTTCCGGACGGTTATTCCATCGGTTGGACAGGCCAGTTTGAAAATCAGCAGAGAGCCTCACACAGGCTGGCGCAGGTAGTGCCGATCAGTATTTTGGGAATTTTCTTCTTATTGTTTATCCTTTTTGGAAACATGAAAGATTCATTGCTCGTACTGGCAAACGTACCTTTTGCATTGATCGGAGGGATTATTGCCCTGCATCTTACAAGGATGAATTTTGGGATCTCAGCAGGCGTGGGAATGATCGCCTTACTGGGAATCTGTATTCAAAACGGGGTAATCCTTATTACGGAGTTCCACCAGAACGTCAAGAGCGGGCTCAGTTTAGATGATGCCATACTTAATGGGGTGAAATCGAGGACGCGTCCGGTGATTATGACCGCTTTAATGGCCTCAATAGGATTAATGCCCGCCGCATTGTCCACAGGAATCGGTTCCGAATCTCAAAAACCTTTGGCGATTGTAATTATCGGAGGGTTGATTACAGCAACTGTATTGACACTGCTTATTTTCCCAATCATATTCTGGATTTTTAACAGGACCAGGAAGTCCCAGCAGATTTAATATTTCTTCTATTCTATATTTTTATAAGTGAAGCGCGGCAAACTATGTTTGCCGCGCTTCCTGCATCGAAATAATGTGTCTTCTTAAAAGTCTCTGCCTTAAAGCTTCCTTATATATCCGGATATTATTTTCTAGATGTCTCTGCAAGGACAGAATACAAGAATATATCAAAAAAAGGAGCTTTATTATATAGCATTTATGATATATACGGGAAAATAGGTGTTGCGGTTTTGTCCAATAGATTTTAGACCAGATGAAATATTTTTATGTCCTATACCATTCATAATTAGCCAGATACTTTATGTGCCATCACAAAAACGTTAATATTCATTTTTTTCAATCCGGAAATTTGTGTAAATTTGCAGTCTCAATACATCGAAATATAAGGTTTGTGCTTCTTTGATTGAATATTGAAACTTTTTTAAATAAAAAGGTTTTGGTATTTAAAAAATCATTATATTTGCACACCGAAAAATTGAAAAATAATAAAATAAATAATTTTAAATCATGGCAAAGGAAACGTTTAATCGTAACAAACCACACTTGAACATTGGTACTATTGGTCACGTTGACCATGGTAAAACTACACTTACAGCTGCTATTTCTGCTGTATTAGCTAGCAAAGGTCTTGCTGAGAAAAAAGACTTCTCTGCGATTGACTCTGCTCCAGAAGAAAAAGAAAGAGGTATTACTATCAATACTGCTCACATTGAATACGAAACTGTAAAAAGACACTATGCTCACGTTGACTGTCCAGGTCACGCCGACTATGTTAAGAACATGGTAACTGGTGCTGCTCAGATGGATGGAGCTATCGTAGTATGTGCTGCAACTGACGGTCCAATGCCTCAGACAAGAGAACATATCCTACTTTGCCGTCAGGTAAACGTACCTAAGATCGTTGTTTTCATGAACAAAGTTGACATGGTGGATGATCCAGAATTGTTAGAGCTTGTTGAAATGGAACTTAGAGATCTATTAGCTACTTATGATTTCGACGGAGATAACTCTCCAGTAATTCAAGGTTCTGCTCTTGGTGCACTTACTGCTGCTACTGAAGGTAACTCTGAAGATAAGTGGTTCAAAACTGTTGAAGCTCTAATGGATGCAGTTGATGAGTGGATCGACGAGCCGGTAAGAGATACTGATAAGCCATTCTTGATGCCTATCGAAGACGTATTCTCTATTACAGGTAGAGGTACTGTTGCTACAGGTAGAATTGAAGCTGGTATTATCAACACTGGTGACCCAGTTGATATCGTAGGTATGGGTGATGAAAAATTAACTTCTACTATTACAGGAGTTGAGATGTTCAGAAAAATCCTAGACAGAGGTGAAGCTGGTGATAACGTAGGTCTATTGTTGAGAGGTATTGAAAAAACTGACATCAAGAGAGGTATGGTTATCGCTAAGAAAGACTCTGTGAAGCCACACAAAAAATTCAAAGCTTCTGTTTATATCCTTTCTAAAGAAGAAGGTGGACGTCACACTCCATTCCACAACAAGTACCGTCCTCAGTTCTACGTAAGAACTACTGACGTTACAGGTGAGATCTTCTTACCAGAAGGTGTAGAAATGGTAATGCCTGGTGATAACTTAGAGATTACTGTAGAATTACTACAGCCAATCGCTCTTAACGAGGGTCTTAGATTCGCGATCAGAGAAGGAGGTAGAACAGTAGGTTCTGGTCAGGTTACTGAAATCCTAGACTAATCATCTTAAAATAAATAAAGCTTCCGGAAGGAAACTCTCGGAAGCTTTTTATCTACGGGCATCGTCCAATGGTAGGATACCGGTCTCCAAAACCGTTGATCAGGGTTCGAATCCTTGTGCCCGTGCAAATATTAATTATGAGTTCATTTGTCGATTTTTTAAAAGGTTCTTATAACGAATTCAGACATAAAGTTGAATGGCCAAAGTGGGCTGATCTTCAGTCTTCTACTATTGTAGTAACTATTGCTACAGTGATTTTGGCATTATTTACCTTTGGAGTTGATGAATTGTTTTCAAAAGCAATCAGCAACATAATAGGAATGCTAATTAACGTGTTCAACTAATAAAAGTGTTTTCCCATAATGAGCGAATTGAAATGGTATGTGCTGAAAGCAATCAGCGGACAGGAAAATAAAGTGAAAAACTACATTGAGACAGAAATCAAACGTTTAGGGTTTGAGCAGTACGTTACTCAGGTGGTTATTCCTATGGAAAAGGTTATTCAGATCAGAAACGGAAAAAAAGTTCCTAAAGAGAAGCCTTACTATCCTGGATACTTAATGATAGAAGCTGATCTGATGGGTGAGATTCCTCACGTAATTAAAAATATTCCGGGAGTAATATCTTTCTTAAGTTTGACCAAAGGAGGAGATCCTGTTCCAATGAGAAAATCTGAAGTAAACAGAATGTTGGGAAGAATGGATGAACTTTCAGAATTTGCAACAGATGTTGAGATCCCATACATTGTAGGTGAAAACGTTAAAGTAATTGACGGACCTTTCAATGGATTCAACGGAACTGTTGAGAAGATTCTTGAAGACAAAAAGAAAATTGAAGTTTCTGTACTGATCTTCGGTAGAAAAACCCCAATGGAACTTAGCTATATGCAAGTAGAAAAAGTATAATTATTACTTTTTAAAATATATAAAGACTGCTTTTAGCAGTCTTTTTTTATGCTTAAATTTTATTTTAACCAACTTCAACATGGCAGCAAGGATGGTTGTATATAATTTTTTGAAGTATCAGATTGTAGGAGCAAATTCTGGCATTAATATAAATGCTATTAAAAAATATTATGAATTCTTTCTAAAAATCAGCACATTCCATTTGCTATTTCAAAAATATTTCATAATTTTGCAGTCCGAAAAGTAGATTTACTGTATGTGAGTCGGTAATCTGCTGAATAATAAATGCTTCCAAACTCATTAATTATTCAAACTAAAAAAATTAAAAATGGCTAAGAAAGTCTTTAAAATGGTAAAGCTTCAGGTGAAAGGTGGCGCAGCTAACCCTTCTCCACCGGTAGGTCCAGCATTGGGTTCCGCAGGTGTGAACATCATGGAGTTTTGTAAGCAATTTAACGGGAGAACCCAAGATAAGCCAGGGCAAGTTTTACCTGTAGTAATTACAGTATACGAAGACAAATCTTTTGAATTCGTTATCAAAACTCCACCTGCAGCAATTCAGTTAATGGATGCAGCTAAAATCAAAGGGGGTTCCGGAGAACCAAACAGAAACAAAGTAGGTTCTGTATCTTGGGATCAGGTGAAGAAAATCGCTGAGGATAAAATGACTGACCTTAACTGCTTTACAATGGATTCTGCAGTTTCTATGGTTGCAGGTACTGCTAGATCTATGGGATTAAGAGTAACAGGAACTAAACCAACTTTTAACGCTTAAAACTATTAGAAATGGCAAAATTGACTAAAAAGCAAAAGGAAGCTTTAAGCAAAGTAGAAAAAGGAAGAATCTATAACCTTGAAGAAGGTTCTGCTCTTGTAAAAGAAGTAAACACTACAAAATTTGATGCTTCTGTAGATATCGCTGTAAGATTGGGTGTAGATCCAAGAAAAGCAAACCAGATGGTAAGAGGGGTAGTATCTCTTCCTCACGGTACTGGTAAAGATGTTAAAGTTTTAGCATTGGTTACACCAGATAAAGAAGCTGAAGCAAAAGAAGCTGGAGCTGATTATGTAGGTCTTGACGAATATTTACAAAAAATAAAAGAAGGCTGGACAGATGTTGACGTTATCGTTACTATGCCGGCTGTTATGGGTAAATTAGGTCCATTAGGTAGAGTATTAGGTCCAAGAGGTCTTATGCCAAACCCTAAATCAGGTACTGTAACTATGGAAATCGGTAAAGCGGTAACTGAAGTGAAAGCAGGTAAAATTGATTTCAAAGTTGACAAATACGGTATTATCCACGCTGGTATTGGTAAAGTATCTTTCGATGCTGCTAAAATCAAGGAAAATGCTCAGGAATTGATCCAGACTTTGATCAAAATGAAGCCTACTGCTGCTAAAGGGACTTATGTAAAAAGCATTTACTTGTCTTCTACAATGAGCCCGGGTATTGCAATTGATACTAAATCTGTTAACTAATAATAATCCTTAAGACAATGACAAAAGACCAAAAAGTTGTAGCAATACAAGAGATCAAAGATTTGCTTCAGGATGCTAAAGTAGTTTATGTAGCAGATCTAGAAGGTTTGAACGCTGCTAAATCATCTGATTTCAGAAGACAAGCTTTCAAACAAAATATCAAAGTGAAAGTAGTAAAAAATACACTTTTACAAAAAGCAATGGAGCAGATTGAAGGAGTAGATTACTCTGAAATGTTTAATACTTTCAAAGGTAACTCTGCTTTAATGGTTGCTGAAACAGCTAACGCTCCTGCAAAATTAATCAAAGACTTTAGAAAAAAAGATGAGAAGCCGGCTTTGAAGTCTGCTTTTGTACAGGAAACTTTCTATGTTGGTGACAATAACCTTGATGCTTTAGTAAGCATTAAGTCTAGAGAAGAAATGATCGGTGAAATCATCGGATTACTTCAGTCTCCAATTCAAAGAGTTGTTTCTGCTCTTCAAAACAAACCTGAAACAGTAGAAGCTAAAGCTGAAGAAGCTGCTGCACCTGCTGTAGAAGAAACTCCTGCTGCTGAGGCTCCAGAAGCTCCTGCTGCAGAAAGCACTGACGAAACGCCAGCTGCTGAATAATTACACTCAAAAAATTAAATAAATAATCAACAAAAACATTACAACAATGTCAGATTTAAAAAATTTAGCTGAAACGCTAGTAAACTTAACAGTAAAAGACGTAAATGAATTAGCTACTATCCTTAAGGATGAGTACGGAATTGAGCCAGCTGCTGCTGCTGTAGTAGTTGCTGCAGGTGGTGCAGGTGAAGCTGCTGAAGAAAAAACTGAATTCGACGTAATTCTTAAGTCTGCAGGTGCTTCTAAATTGGCTATCGTTAAATTAGTAAAAGATTTAACTGGTGCTGGTCTTAAAGAAGCTAAAGATATCGTAGACGGTGCTCCTGCTCCAATCAAGCAAGGTGTATCTAAAGACGAAGCTGAAGCTCTTAAGAAGCAATTAGAAGAAGCTGGTGCTGAAGTAGAATTGAAATAATTCAATTTACCCATAAAATAAGAAGCCCGGACAGTAATGTCCGGGCTTTTTTTGTTGTTATCAGCATTAAAAATTGTCAATAATTCATAAATGTATTTGAATATATTTGTTTTTAATAATTTAATATTTGATTATTATTGATAATAATTTAATTTTTCACTCTTTAAAATATTTATTATTCATAGAATTCTTTATTTTTCATAAATATTTAATACAAAAAATTTGTTTTGATTGTAAAATTACTATATTTGTACTCGAAAAAAACACACACATACATAATTTGGAAAGAAGTTACTTTTTCTTCTATGGTTATGCTATAGCATGTTGTATCAATATGTTGTTCGCATGGCAGATAGAAAATTCTGGCAATACGCATTTAGCAGTAAAGAGCTCTACTGTTTCATCGTGGTGCTTTTATTCCTCAGGCTTTAACTACAAAGCTGACAATTTCAGAAAATATTCAGAAAAAGATAGAACTCTTCTTTTCAGTAAGGATATTACAAAGATGAGCAGGCTTTACGTAGGTGTCACATGGCAAAAATCACTTTGTGGCATTACAGAAACGGCACAGCCGCATATTTCCGGGACACATTACAGTAAAGATTCGAAAAATGTAGAAGGTTTTAGCAGTATAACCGAATTTCCGGATAAGCTATCTTAAATATATTGAATAAACAGCTATTCATTCGCTGACGGAAAATATATTTTCCAATTCTTAGAAGAATGATTCCATAAAATAAACACACAAAAAAACATATCAATAAGGATGAAAAACAGATTATTTATCATGGCATTACCTATATAAAATTCAGCATAACGCCCAATTAGGAATTAATACATATTTGAAGATCAATATCTTCATACAATTCCCCCTTTGCCTGAAAGTAGAATCGGCCCTTTTCTAAAATAAAACACACGCAAAATAAAAACACACAAAAAAAGACAAATATCACTAAAAATGAAAAACAGATTATTTACGATTGCAGCTATGTCAGTATGTTTTGGCATAAACGCACAAGTTGGAATAAATACTAATCAGGGGCAGGCAACTCTTGACGTAGTAGGATTTCCTGCGAACTCAACTAAAATGGACGGGATCATTGCGCCAAGGTTAACTGAAACAGAATTGAACAAAAAAACATATGGTTCATCTCAGACGGGAGCTTTGGTTTATGTAACGTTGGCAGATATTGCCCCGGCAGGTCAAACGATAAATGTAACGGCTCCGGGATATTACTATTTTGATGGAACAGTATGGGTGAAAGTCTCTTCTGGTAGTGCTTCGGGAACTGTGACAGGTTTTTCTTCGGGAAATTTATCTCCGCTATTCACTACTACGGTTACGAATCCTTCTACAACCCCGGCTTTGGCATTTGCTCTTAGTAATGCTCCTGCAAATACTATTTTTGGAAATAATACAGGTTCAGCTGCGGCTCCTGCCTATTTCACTGCTTCGGCACTACCTTTAAACGGAGATGTTACCGGCACATTAGGAGCTACTACCGTGGTAAAGATAAATGGATCTCCACTTGGGACTACAACCGGAGCTACTAATGGTCAGGTTTTAGCATTTAATGGAACAAACTGGGCTCCGTTAACCCTAGCGGCTCAGCCTACGGATTGGCATATTACAGGAAATACAGGAACAACAGCAACCACTGCTGCATTAGGGACAGCAATCTCTTCGGGCAACTTTATTGGAACAGCTGATGCTCAGAATTTAGTATTGGCCACAAGCAATAACGTTAAAGGTATTTTGGATACCAATGGAACTTTGCGTGGGGGCAATGCCAGCACTACAGGTCCATACGCTTCTTTTGTATGGGGCTCAAACAATACATTAGCGGATACAACGATGTCTTCAAGCATCGTATTAGGTAGAGATAATACAGTGTCTGCACTAGCAGCAAACACTCCGGGTGCAGCAATAGGATATAATAATTATGCAATTAATGGAGCCAAGGCTATTGGAAATAATAATGGAGTGAGATTAAGTGATGGTTCTATACAAAACCTAAATGGAGCAAATGCCTTAGCATTTGGAAATTATAATTACGGAAATGGTTTTTCTTTTGGAAACCAAAACTCCTCGAGTGGGTATGCTATAGGAACGGGAAATACAGTAGCATCTAATGGTTATGCTTTTGGTAATGCAAACACAGCAAACGCGACAAGAGCTATGGTTTTTGGGATCAGTGGTACAGCGGGTGTTGGTGACCAAACTGTATATGCCAATACTTCGCATGTCTTTTTTGGACAGGGAAATGCGACAACCACCATTGTAGGTATAAATATGGCTCCTACAGCAGCAGCGGCATCTGGTGCTGCAATTCAGTTGAAAGGTATTGCTTCTGCTGCTGGCGCAGCTTGTACTTCTGCTGAAGAAGGTGCAATCAGATATAATATTACTATTCATGCTCATGAAGGATGTAATGGTACCATTTGGAAGGCATTCTAATTATAAATAAACACAAAACTTAATAAAACAAAAACAAAAAAATGGCAAGAAAATTATTCGAGAAACTGGCGGTTATGCTGATGATATTTATGATGTCAGCGGCATTATCTGCTCAAAAAGGTTATGAGCCTATCCGAGGGATGGGAGTGGAAGCAAAGCCTGTAAACAATTCAGGTATTTGTCTGGCATGCTACAACGGAAGTATGAATCCCGTAATAGATGCAAACCTGGATAACAGTGTGAGCATGGGTAACTTTGCTTCATTGGTAAGCGGAAACGGTATTTCTGTGAAAAACACAAATACAACGTATCCTGCTGGCTATATTACAGGTTTTAACGTGGATTTAGGGACTAGCTTTCTTACCGTAGACCTGTTAAGTTCATTAAGAATCAGCACCTACAAAAACGGAGTGCTTCAGGAATCTACTACAAGCAGTACTTTATTGTCAGTTCCTGCATTCGGGGGAAGCAAGAACAGAATCTTCCTTCATTTTAAAACAACAAAGGAATTTAACGAAGTAAGATTATACCAAACCAATGTGCTGTCTATTTTCAGTGCAATGAACGTATATTATGCTTTTGCGTTCGACCCGACTAAAGTTCCTGTGGACAACAATGGAATCTGTGATGACATTATCGCAGGAAGCGGTGTGGATGGAAATGTTTCAGGAAGCAGCAGCTTCATTGCTCCACTTTCTTTTGTTCAAAACAAGGAGAGAATTGGAGATGGAGATAAGAATTCTTACGGATCAATCGTATTGCCGGCTGGACTTCTTGGGTCTTATTCAGTGGGAGTTTTGGATAAAAACCAGGTGTATCCTGCAGGAAACAAAGCAGGTTTTGTAATCTCTCCTGACGATGAAGGAAAACTTTTAAGCGCAGAATTCTTAAAAAATATTACGGTAGAAACTTACTTGTATGGCCAGCTTCAGGATTCCAAAACGTTATCCGATGGCGGCGGTTTAATTAATATCAAAGTTCTTGGTTTTGGTAGTGGAAAACAAAAAGTGTCTGTTACTACAACGAAGCCTTTTAACGAAGTGCGTTTAAAAGTGACTCAGACTTTAGGAATTAACATCGGATCTTTAAAAGTATATTATGCATTTGAAGAACCAGCATCTTGCGACTGTAATGATAAAATTCAGACAAGCGGTTCTGCAATTCCTGGAAACATAGTATCAGGTTCAAGCTGGACTTCAGGTCCTGGGCTTTTTGGTCTTATTTTGGCGAAAATGGTTAATCCGGGAAATATTGTCGATACCAATACTTCCAACTATGCCACAGCTACTATTCCTGCTGCTTCAATACTAAGTATTTTTTCAGCTTATGCTACAGTGAGCACGAACAGTTTGCTTCCTGCCAATACATATGCCGGATTTACAATAGAGAAAGCTGCAAACTTAATTGGAGTAAGTGTTCTTGAAAATATTACGGTAACACTTTACAATAATAACACACAGACAGATACATTCACCAGTACAGGAAGCTTAATCAGCGGAAACTTCTTTACTACGGATTCTAATAAATTCTACGTAGGAGGTAAGGCAACCAAGCCTTTCAACCGTATTAAAGTGACTTTCTATAGTGGTACAGGGGTGCGTATTCCTCAAAACTACTACATCTATAATGCATTTGCCAGCAGAGATGATGATAACGATGGAGTGCCAAACTGCTTTGATCAGTGCCCTAATGGCAATGACAGTATTGATAACAACGGTAACGGTATCCCTGATTGTGCAGAAGGATGTACGGCCGTAAATGACAAATCTCCTACTATCGATACAGATGGTGACGGAATTATGGATGCATGTGACCTTGATTCTGATAACGATGGTATTCCAGATGCTGTTGAAGACATTAATGGTAACGGTAAATTTGAGGATGATGATACGGAAGGAAATATTCTTGTTACTGCCGTATTAGGAGATGGTGTGGCTGCTTATCTGGATTTGGATTCCGATAATGACGGTATATTGGATTTATTTGAATCTGGTATTCCTACTTCAGTAATCAATCAGATTGATGCAGATCACAATGGTGTTATTGATGCCGGTGTAGCTGTAGGAACTAATGGTATTGCAGACATTTTGGAAACTTCACCGGATTCAGGAGTTCTGAAATATCCTCTTCAGAATACAAATGGAGATACTTATCCGGATTTCATTGACTTAATGTCTAATGGTACTACATACGACCTGTACGCTATCGGAAAAGGAAACCTTGATGATCTTGGTGAAGGATTTATTTCCAGAATCAATGATGCTGATAAAGACGGTATCCAGGCTGTAGTAGATACAGATCTTGTAAAAAGAGGAGCACCTGATTCTCCACTTTCACCTTATGCTGCATTCGCTAAAAACGGTTTGGCATCTGCTGCGAAAGGAATTACCGGTTCTGATGTTACTTCAACTGCAAGCGATATCAATGTATATCCTAACCCGGTAAAATCTGGAGAAAACTTAAATGTTAAATCCGGAGAAGAAGGTACTTATGCATTATTCTCTGCTCAGGGGCAGCTTGTTAAGTCAGGTAAATTCTCAGGAAATGCCGAAATCAGCACAGCTTCACTACCTGCAGGTATTTATATTGTGAAAATAGAAACCAAATCAACAATGAAATCTTACAAGATCATTGTAAAATAATTTCAAACCCTATATAACTACTGGCCGTCCCTGGGGACGGCCTTTTTTATTTAAAAACTTTTAACGGTCTCAAAATGAATAAGTTTTATTTGTCTATATGACGGGAATTTTGTATCTTTGTCCCTCTTTTGGCGCGAATAATTGTTTGTAAATCTATAAAATATTGAAAATCAGCTCTTTCATGGAAATTAATGAAAGAGGTTTCTTGTATATAGATACTGCGGCGAATTCTGCCTCAAAAGTAAATAAAAATATTTTGCATTACGCTGTGAAAAGATATACCAGCGTTGCAGTTAGAAGTTAGATCAAAGACTTTTTAGAATAAAGAACAAAGAATAAAGACCGATAATTGCGCCAAAATTTTCCCACGTATTCTTTTCTCTTTCATCTTTTCTCTTTTTGTCTTCTTCTGATATTTTTGAATAAATCAAAATATTTTTTAACCCTTTCTTAAAAGTTTTATGAGTAAAACAACAGCAACAACAAGGGGGAATCAGAGAATTAACTTCTCATCAGCTAAAGGAAAAATTATCACTCCTGACTTCTTGGACATCCAGCTTGAGTCATTCAGAGATTTTTTCCAGCTTGATACCCTTCCAGAAGACAGAACAGACGAAGGTTTATACAGAACCTTCCAGGAAAACTTCCCAATCACCGATTCCAGAAATCAGTTCGTATTGGAATTTCTTGATTATCTGGTAGATTCTCCACGTTATTCAATTGACGAGTGTGTGGAAAGAGGACTGACGTATTCCGTACCTCTTAAAGCAAGACTTAAATTGTATTGTACAGACCCTGAGCACGAGGATTTCCAGACTGTGGTTCAGGATGTATACTTAGGTCCGGTTCCTTACATGACGCCTAGTGGATCTTTCATCATCAATGGTGCAGAGAGAGTTATTGTTACGCAGCTTCACCGTTCACCTGGTGTATTCTTCGGACAGACTTACCACGCAAACGGAACCAAACTGTACTATTCAAGAATTATCCCTTTCAAAGGATCTTGGATGGAATTTACAACCGATATCAACAGCGTAATGTACGCTTATATCGACCGTAAGAAAAAGTTACCATTAACTACCCTTTTAAGAGCTATCGGTTATGAATCTGATAAAGACATCCTTCAGATTTTCGACCTTGCTGAAGAAGTGAAAGTTTCCAAAGCTGCCCTTAAAAAAGTAGAAGGAAGAACATTGGCTGCGAGAGTATTGAACACTTGGTTCGAGGATTTCGTAGACGAAGATACAGGAGAAGTAGTTTCTATCGAAAGAAACGAAATCATCCTGGACAGAGAAACAATTCTTGAAAAAGAACATTTAGATCTTATTCTTGATGCGGGTGTGAAATCGATCCTGATTCACAAAGAAAACAGCAATGAATTCTCTATCATCCAGAATACATTACAGAAAGACCCTACAAACTCTGAAAAAGAAGCTGTAGAGTATATCTACCGTCAGTTAAGAAATGCAGATCCGCCAGATGAGGAAACTGCAAGAGGAATTATTGAAAAATTATTCTTCTCCGAGCAGAGATATTCATTAGGTGAAGTAGGACGTTACAGACTAAACAAAAAGTTAGGTCTTAATATCCCTACCACTACTGAAGTTCTTACAAAAGAAGATATCATTGCGATCGTAAGACACCTTATTGAATTGGTAAACTCTAAAGCAGAGGTTGATGATATCGACCACTTATCTAACAGAAGAATCAAAACTGTTGGAGAGCAGTTAGCAGGACAGTTTGGAGTAGGTCTTTCAAGAATTGCAAGAACCATCAAGGAAAGAATGAACGTTAGAGATAACGAAATCTTTACTCCTCTTGATCTTGTTAATGCTAAAACGTTGACATCGGTAATCAACTCGTTCTTCGGTACCAACCAGCTTTCACAGTTCATGGACCAGACCAACCCGCTTTCAGAGATCACGCACAAGCGTAGACTTTCTGCACTAGGGCCTGGAGGTTTATCAAGAGAAAGAGCAGGTTTCGAGGTTCGTGACGTTCACCATACCCACTACGGAAGAATCTGTCCGATTGAAACTCCGGAAGGACCAAATATCGGTTTGATCTCCTCTTTAGGTATCTATGCTAAAATCAATAACCTTGGTTTCATCGAAACTCCATACAGAAAAGTAGAAAACAGTAAGATAGACCTTTCTGCTGATCCTATCTATCTGAATGCAGAAGATGAAGAAGACAAAGTAATTGCTCAGGCTAACGTAGAACTGAACGATAACGGAGAATTCTTAACAGACAGGATTATTGCAAGATTGGATGGGGACTATCCGGTAGTTGAACCTTCTCAGGTTAACCTTATCGACGTGGCACCAAACCAGATTTCCGGTATCTCGGCTTCATTGATTCCATTCCTGGAGCATGATGATGCGAACCGTGCATTGATGGGATCCAACATGATGCGTCAGGCCGTTCCTCTATTGAAGCCACAGGCTCCAATCGTGGGTACAGGTCTGGAACAGCAGGTGGCTAAAGATTCAAGAATCCTTATCAATGCTGAAGGTACAGGTGTCGTAGAATATGTAGATGCCGATAAGATCACTATTAAATACGAAAGAAGCGAAGACGAAGACTTAGTACAGTTTGAGTCCGCTACGAAAACATACAACCTTACCAAGTTCAGAAAAACCAACCAGAGTACTACTATTACCCTGAGACCAAACGTAAGAGTAGGTGAAACGGTACAGAAAGGACAAGTACTTTGCGACGGTTATGCAACTGAAAACGGAGAATTGGCTCTTGGTAGAAACTTGGTGGTTGCGTTCATGCCTTGGAAAGGATACAACTTCGAGGATGCAATCGTAATCAACGAAAAAGTGGTTCGTGAAGACTGGTTTACTTCAATTCACGTAGATGAATATTCTCTTGAGGTTCGTGATACCAAATTAGGTATGGAAGAGCTTACAGCAGATATTCCTAACGTTTCTGAAGAAGCTACCAAAGATCTTGACGAGAACGGTATGATCAGAATCGGAGCTGAAGTGAAGCCTGGAGATATTATGATCGGTAAGATCACTCCAAAAGGTGAATCCGACCCGACTCCTGAAGAAAAACTTCTTAGAGCCATCTTCGGTGACAAGGCCGGTGATGTTAAGGATGCTTCCTTAAAAGCAGACTCTTCACTAAGAGGTGTTGTGATCAACAAAAAATTGTTCTCAAGAAACATTAAAGATAAAAAGAAGAGAACTGAAGAAAAACTTAAACTTGAAGAAATTGAAAACACTTACAAGGCTAAGTTTGATGAGTTGAGAAACACTTTAATTGAAAAATTAAATACACTGGTAGGTGGTAAAACTTCTCAGGGAGTTACCAACGACCTTGATGAGGAAATCATCGGAAAAGGTGTAAAATTCACTCATAAATTACTGACTTCAGTTGAAGATTACGTAAACGTAAGCGGTGCAGACTGGACTGTAGATCACGATAAGAATGAATTGGTTAAACAATTGATTCACAACTATAAAATCAAGTACAACGATATTCAGGGAGTTAAAAACCGTGAGAAATTTGCTATTTCAATCGGAGATGAGCTTCCAGCGGGTATCATGAAGTTGGCTAAAGTTTATATCGCTAAAAAACGTAAGCTGAATGTAGGGGATAAAATGGCAGGACGTCACGGTAACAAAGGTATCGTTTCAAGAATCGTTCGAGAAGAAGATATGCCATTCCTTGAAGACGGAACACCGGTAGATATCGTATTGAATCCACTTGGAGTACCTTCCCGTATGAACATCGGACAGATTTATGAAACAGTTCTTGGATGGGCTGGTCAGAAATTAGGGATGAAGTTCGCTACACCAATCTTCGATGGAGCAACTCTTGATCAGATCACTGAGTACACAGAAAAAGCAGGTCTTCCTAAATTCGGTAACACCCACCTTTATGATGGAGGTACCGGGGAAAGATTTACACAGCCGGCTACGGTTGGGGTAATCTACATGCTGAAACTGGGACACATGGTTGATGATAAGATGCACGCACGTTCTATCGGACCTTACTCATTGATTACTCAGCAACCGTTAGGAGGTAAAGCTCAGTTCGGTGGTCAGAGATTCGGAGAGATGGAGGTTTGGGCTCTTGAAGCATTTGGAGCGTCCAACATCTTAAGAGAAATCTTGACTGTGAAGTCGGATGACGTGATTGGTAGAGCGAAAACTTATGAAGCCATTGCAAAAGGTGAATCTATGCCTGAACCAGGTATTCCGGAATCCTTCAATGTATTACTTCACGAGCTACAGGGTCTTGGATTAGACGTAAGACTAGAGGAATAATTTTAAATTTTAAATTATAAATGTTGAATGGTAACATTCAAAAATTAATCTAAAATCTAAAATCTAAAATTTAAAATCTAACAAATGTCAAATAAAAATAAATCAAGTAGATTTAATAAAATAACCATCGGTTTAGCTTCACCGGAATCGATTCTTCAGGAATCAAGAGGGGAAGTTTTAAAACCGGAAACTATTAACTACAGAACGCATAAGCCTGAAAGAGACGGTTTGTTCTGTGAAAAGATCTTTGGTCCCGTAAAGGATTACGAATGTGCTTGTGGTAAATACAAGAGAATTCGTTACAAAGGAATTGTGTGTGACCGTTGTGGAGTAGAAGTTACTGAGAAAAAAGTAAGAAGAGAGAGAATCGGGCACATCAACCTTGTTGTTCCAATTGCGCACATCTGGTATTTCCGTTCATTACCAAACAAGATCGGTTACCTTTTAGGAATTCCTTCTAAGAAATTAGACATGATCATCTACTACGAAAGATATGTAGTGATCCAGCAGGGTATTGCTAAAAAATTAGACGGTTCCGACTTTGATGCTATGGAATTCTTAACAGAAGAAGAATACCTGGACATCATGGAGACTCTTCCTGTGGAAAACCAGTATCTTGATGATTCCGATCCGAACAAATTCATCGCCAGAATGGGTGCTGAAGCTGTGGAAGATCTGTTAAAAAGAATCGATCTTGATGCATTGTCTTTCGATTTAAGACATAAAGCTCACAATGAAGGTTCAAAACAAAGAAGAACTGAAGCTCTGAAAAGATTAAACGTTGTAGAAGCATTGAGAGGTGCCAATACAAGAATGATCAACAGACCGGAGTGGATGATTATGCGTGTACTTCCTGTTATCCCACCAGAACTAAGACCATTGGTTCCATTGGATGGAGGACGTTTCGCTACTTCCGATTTGAATGACCTTTACAGAAGAGTTATCATCAGAAACAACCGTCTGAAAAGACTATTGGAGATCAAAGCTCCTGAAGTAATCTTGAGAAACGAGAAACGTATGCTTCAGGAATCAGTAGATTCATTATTCGATAATACAAGAAAATCTTCTGCTGTAAAATCTGAATCAAACAGACCATTGAAATCACTTTCAGATTCATTGAAAGGTAAGCAAGGTCGTTTCCGTCAGAACTTACTAGGGAAAAGGGTAGATTACTCTGCGCGTTCCGTAATTGTTGTAGGTCCGAACTTACAGCTTCACGAATGTGGTATTCCTAAAGATATGGCAGCAGAACTTTACAAACCGTTCATCATCAGAAAACTGATCGAGAGAGGTATTGTAAAAACTGTGAAATCTGCAAAGAGAATCATCGACAGAAAAGAGCCTGTAGTATATGATATCCTTGAAAACGTGATGAAAGGTCACCCGGTTCTACTGAACAGGGCACCTACCCTTCACAGACTGGGTATCCAGGCGTTCCAGCCGAAGATGATCGAAGGTAAAGCGATCCAGCTTCACCCGTTGGTAACAACAGCATTCAACGCCGATTTCGATGGTGACCAGATGGCGGTACACTTACCGTTAGGCCCTGAGGCGATCCTTGAAGCTCAGTTACTAATGCTAGGTTCACAGAACATCTTGAACCCTGCAAACGGTTCCCCTATTACCGTACCTTCTCAGGACATGGTTCTTGGTCTTTATTTCATGACTAAAGAACTGAGCTCTACAGAAGACATGAAAGTAAAAGGAGAAGGTCTTGCATTCTATTCTCCTGAAGAAGCGGAAATCGCTTACGCAGAAGGCAGAGTATCTTTAAATGCTAAAGTAAGATGTAGACTTCCGGTTAAAGAAGATGGAGAAATCGTTACAAGATTAATCGAAACTTCTGTAGGTAGAATCCTGTTCAACCAGATTGTACCTAAGCAGGTAGGATATATTAATGAACTTCTTACTAAGAAATCATTAAGAAACGTTATTGGTAAGATCCTTGCCGATACAGACTTCCCTACAACGGTGAAGTTCCTTGATGCGATGAAAGATTTAGGATATTCAAACGCATTCAAAGGAGGTCTTTCCTTCTCACTAGGAGATATTGTGGTTCCTGTTGAGAAAAAACAGATGATTGCACAATCAATCGAAACTGTAGATGAGATTAGAGCCAACTATAACATGGGTCTTATTACAGATACAGAACGTTATAACCAGGTAATTGACGTTTGGACTAACACCAACGCTGGACTAACTGAAATGATCATGAGCAGAATGAAATCTGACCAAGGTGGATTCAACTCTGTATACATGATGCTTGATTCAGGGGCGAGGGGTTCTAAAGAACAGATCCGTCAGTTATCAGGGATGAGAGGTTTGATGGCAAAACCGCAGAAAGCCGGTTCTACTGGTGCGGAGATCATCGAAAACCCGATCCTTGCCAACTTTAAAGAAGGTCTTTCCATCCTTGAGTACTTTATCTCTACTCACGGTGCCCGTAAAGGTCTTGCGGATACCGCTCTTAAAACTGCCGATGCTGGTTACTTAACGAGAAGATTGGTAGACGTTGCACAAGACGTTATCGTTACAGAAGACGACTGTGGAACATTAAGAGGTACAGAAGTTACTGCACTTAAGAAAAATGATGAGATCGTTGAAAGAATCTCTGAAAGAATCTTAGGTAGAGTATCTCTCCATAATATTTACGATCCTGAAACTGACGAGCTTATTGCAAGTGCAGATCAGGTGATCATTGAATCTTTGGCGAAGAGAATCGAAGAAGCAGGATTAGAAGCTGTGGAGGTTCGTTCACCATTAACTTGTGAAACCAAGAAAGGAATCTGTGCAAAATGTTACGGTAGAAACCTAGCAACAGGTAAGATGATCCATATGGGTGAGGCAGTAGGAGTAATTGCAGCACAGTCCATTGGGGAACCGGGTACTCAGCTTACGTTGAGAACCTTCCACCAGGGGGGTACTGCAGGTAACGTTTCCGAAAACCCATCTATCGTTGCAAGAAGAGACGGTATCGTTGAAATGGATGATGTAAGAACCATTACTTCTGAAGATGAAAACGGTAACACAGCGGAAGTTGTGGTTTCCCGTTCAACGGAATTCAGATTGGTGGCAGATAACGAAACCAGAACTCCGTTAATGATTGCCAACGTACCTTACGGATCTATATTAGCTGTGAAACCAGGTGATAAAGTGAAAAAAGGAGATGTGATCTGTAGATGGGATCCGTATAACGCGGTAATTATTGCAGAAACTGCCGGTAAGGTAGAGTATGAAGATATTATCCAGGGTATTTCATTCCAACTTGAAATTGACGAACAGACAGGATTCGAAGAGAAAGTAATCTCTGAATCCAGAAATAAGAAAGCCGTACCTACATTGAAAGTGGTAGATTCTAAAGGAGTTGAGCAAAAAGCTTACAACTTACCGGTAGGAGCCCACTTGATGGTAAACGATGGTGAAAAAATCAAGGCTGGTAAAGTCCTGATCAAAATTCCGAGAAAATCTGCAAAAGCAGGGGATATCACCGGAGGTCTTCCGAGAGTTACCGAATTATTCGAAGCAAGAAACCCTTCAAACCCAGCGGTTGTTACTGAAATCGACGGGGTAGTTTCTTACGGAAAAATCAAGAGAGGTAACCGAGAATTGATCGTAGAAGCAAAAACTGGTGAAAGAAAGATTTACCTTGTAAAGCTTTCCAACCAGATCCTTGTTCAGGAGAATGACTTCGTAAGAGCTGGTTCTCCACTTTCTGACGGTTCTATTACACCGGATGATATCTTAAGAATCAAAGGTCCAACTGCGGTTCAGGAATATCTGGTAAATGAAATTCAGGAAGTTTACCGTCTTCAGGGGGTAAAAATCGACGATAAGCACTTCGAAATCATCGTTAGACAGATGATGACGAAAGTATCTATCGTGGATGGAGGTGATACTCAGTTCCTTGAAGGTGCATTAGAACATAAATTTGACTTCTTGGAAGAAAACAACAGAGTATTTGGTCTTAAAGTAGTAGTTGACGCTGGTGATTCGAAAGAGTTCAAGCCAGGTCAGATGATTACTGCAAGAGAATTAAGAGACGAAAATTCTAAGCTTAAGCGTGAAGATCAGGCTTTAGTTGAAGTAAGAGAAGCTTTACCTGCTACAGCAACGCCTGTACTTCAGGGTATTACAAGAGCAGCTCTTCAGACGAAGTCTTTCATGTCTGCAGCATCATTCCAGGAAACCACTAAAGTTCTTAACGAAGCAGCGGTTGCTGGTAAGATAGACTTCTTGAGTGGTCTTAAAGAAAATGTAATTGTAGGACACAGAATCCCTGCAGGTACAGGTCTTAAAGAATACCAGAATGTAATTGTAGGTTCTAAAAAAGAATTTGAAGACCTTAACTAAAATTAATGATTTGAAATTTGAGGTTTGAATTTATTTTTATATTTTCACAATCTCAAATTTCGAATTTAAAAAACATAATTTATAACAATGGACAACAATCAAAATCCACAAGACGGAAACATCAACATCGAATTAAACGAAATGGTAGCTGCTGGAGTATATGCTAACTTAGCTTTAGTAAACCACTCTCCATCTGAATTCGTTGTAGATTTCATCCAATTAATGCCAGGTGTACAACAGGCTAAAGTAAGATCAAGAATTATTCTTGCTCCTCTTCACGCTAAGAGAGTACTTTCTGCTCTTCAACAGAACATCACTAACTATGAGCAGCAATTTGGAGAAATCAAAGAAGTTGAGCCTTTCGTATTAGGAGGAAACAACGTACAAGCTTAAGATTTTTTTCAAAATAAATCACAATGCCCCAAATTAATTTGGGGCATTTTTTATTGCCCGAAATTCAATAGGAAGAAGTAAACAAGCTGCTTAAGAATGAAGGGATTGTTAAGTTTTGTAGAAAGACTTAAAGAATAGAGAAATCAATAGTCCAATTTTATATATTTGTTTAGGAAAAATAGTAGATATGGTAAATAATCAATTCATTCTTGAAAAATTTGGTTTTTTAGGGGAAGATTTTTTAAATGAATTGCATGCTAATGCAATTATTACTGAAATAAAATCAAAAACAGAGATAATCAGGGAAGGGCAGAAAAACAAATATGTTCCTTTTCTTGTTAAAGGGTCTATAAAAGTTTTCACGCTCAACGACGGTCGGGAACTTATCTATTATTATATAAGGCCTAATGACAGCTGTCTCATGACTTTTTCTTCTATATTTACAGATTACACCAGCAGGGTATATGCTGTTGCTGAGGAAGAATCTGAGGTGATCCTGATTCCTGTTTCTGTCATCCATGGCTGGCTTATCCGCTTTCCTGAGATTAACAGGATATTTTATCATGAATACGATAAACGTTTTTCAGATGTCATGAATATGGTGAATGATGCCGTATTTCACAGACTTGATAAACGGGTACTGAATTATATCAAACAACAAATTGCGGTTACCGGAAACCATCCACTAAAGATTACACACCGTGAAATAGCCAACAATCTGGGCACTTCAAGGGAAGTGGTAAGCAGAGTTTTAAAAAAGATTGAAAGTGATGGTGAAATTATTCAGACCAAAGAAGGAATCAAAATAACTGTAAATGAAAATGTTAGACCCGTCTAATATATGATGTTTTAATTATTTTGTCTTTATCATTGATAAAAACAATTTCTATGGTGACTTTTATCACCTACTTTTGAATGGATAACTCGATAAGTTTGTCATATCATAATTTAATTCAAATTGTATATGACAAAAACTCTCTTATTTTTGTCGGTATTGGCTTCAGGTTTTGTCTCAGCACAAGAAGACCTGTTAAAAGATATTGACACCCTTAAAACAACTTCAGAAACTTCCCAGCCGGCCTTTAAAGCTTTACAGATTGTTACAGGTCAGTCCACAAAACTCTCTGCCAAAAACGAATGGTATATCGTTGTAGCCCACCGCTTCGGAGACATCAGCACCGGATTTAAAAACTTTTTCGGTCTGGATGATGCTTCCACCAAATTAGGGGTCATTTATGGCATTACGGACAATGTTTCAGTCAGTCTTTCCAGGGAAACCAATATGAAAACATTTGAAGGTGCCGTAAAATATAAACTTGCAAAGCAGACTGAAAATTTTCCGGCAGATATTGTAGGCTATAATGTGATGGCCCTGAATACAGACCTAGATAAAGATAATTATCCCCATCTCAGGTTCAGTGACAGGCTTTCCTATCTTACGCAGGCCTTAATCTCAAGAAGATTCAATGATAAGTTCTCATTGCAGCTGTCCCCTTCATACGTTCATAAAAACCTCTACGATCCGGCTATTGAAGACAAAAATCAGTTCCTGACCGGTTTGGGCGGGCGCTATAAAATTTCAAAAAGAATCTCTATCAATGCAGAATATTTTGTGAATTTTGACAGTCACAGCTTCTATAAAAATCCACTCTCACTGGGTATGGACATAGAAACTGGAGGACATGTTTTTCAGCTTTTATTCACCAATTCCCAGATCAATTCGGATATAGGATACCTTACCAATGCGGTAGGAAAATGGGGAAAAGGACAGATTTTCTTTGGGTTTAACCTTTACAGAGTTTTTTAAGATGAAAAAGATACTATACCTACTATCATCAGCTGCCCTGTTTACTGCTTGTGACAGCAGAACCTATGAGGAAATTTCGGATCAGACACCGATCACCGTGACTGTTAAATACAATTCCGAGGTAAAATCAATTGTTGACAACAACTGTATCGGGTGCCATTCCGCGGGAAGCTTTAAGCCCCTTACAACCTATACTGATGTAAAAAACAATATTGACGGTATTCTCGACAGGATACAGAGGCCTAACGGAGATCCGGGAAAAATGCCCCAGGGCGGATCTTTATCCCAGACCCAGATTAACACCTTCATAAAATGGAAAGCCGACGGGCTTGCTGAAAATTAAAAATATTTGATATGAAAACATTAGTATTAATAAGCGGTATGCTGTTCTTTACAGGCTTTGTTTCAGCCCAGAAATACAGCTCCAAAACAGGCAATGTAACCTTTGAGGCGTCCGTGCCACTGTTCGAAGATGTTTACGCTAAAGATGACAATAACGTTGTTGTTCTCAATGCGGATAACGGTGAAATGGCATCAGTTTCTGCAGTGAAAAACTTCCATTTTAAAACCAAATTAATGGAAGAGCACTTCAACGAAAGCTATGCAGAAACAGTAAAATACCCTAAAGCGACCTTCAAAGGTAAAGTGGTGAATTTTGATAAAACGAAACTTACCGCTTCACCACAGAAATATACCGTTCAGGGAACCCTGAATTTTCATGGAGTAGATAAGGCAGTTTCTTCTTCAGCCTCCATTTACGCTAAAGATGGGAAAATATATATGCAGGGAAGCTTTGTAGCAAGACCGGTCGATTACAAGGTGACGATCCCGAAAATGGTGACCAAAAAGATTGCTGAAAGCGTTAATGTAGAATACAATTATGTAATGACAAAACAATGAGAAACATCATCATCATCGTAAGTCTTCTCCTGGGCTTTTCTCTTACGTCTGCCCAGGAAAAAGTGAAATCAATATTTGATATTGCCAGAAGCGGATCAGTAGCTGAGGTGAAAGAACTCATGAAAAAAGATCCGGATATCATCAACAAACCGAATGAAAATGGTTTTTCCCCGCTTATTCTGGCATGTTACAGAGGCAACTACCAGGTGGCCGATTTTTTAATGGATAAAGTAAAAGATATTAATTATGGCAGTGCTCAGGGCTCCGCACTTACCGCTCCTGTTTTTAAAGGCAATAAGCTTCTCACCCAAAAACTCCTGGCGAGTGGAGCCGATCCCAACCTTGCAGATGCGAACGGAACTACCCCGTTGATATATGCCGTTCAGCTTCAAGATAAAGATCTGGTAGAAAGCCTTTTGAAAAGTAAAGCCAATAAAGAATTAGCCGATAAAAAAGGCAAAACGGCATTTGAATATGCTATATTTTCTAAAAATCACGAAATCATTAACTTATTAAAAAATTAGGCATGAAAAAAGTACTATCTTCTTTACTATTAATCGTAGGATTTTTAGCCTTTTCACAGCAAAAGTCCACAGGAGTTATGACATGTACGGTGGGTACAAGAACAGTAACGGGCAAAATTACCCTTAATAATACAACAAATAAAGTTCGACTGGATCTTACGGGACCTTCCGACCGATGGTTCGGGTTTACATTCAGAAGCGCTGCCAATTCCGGGATGTCCGGAGCTCCCACGGATGCTTTGACGTACAGTAGTGAAGGCTTTGTCGACAGACATCTGGGAGGAATCGGAGTCTATGATGCTGATACTCAGGATTGGACGGTAATCAATCCGCCAACAATATCAGGATCCACAGTTTCAATGGCTTATGAACGGAATATGACAACAGCAGACGGCGCCAACGATAATCAGTTTAATTACGCTACCGCAACCAGCATCAGTGCTAAATGTGTAATTACCGGAACGGCAGGTTTAACAATAACCCCGCATGGAGGAGCTGCCAATACATCAGTTACCAGCGGATCTTTTGCCGTGTTGGGGACCAATGATGTGGAAGCGGTAAACAATAAAGTCGTTCTTTATCCAAATCCTGCCAAAGAAACCGTAACTATTAAAAATGCAGATAAAATAAAATCTGTTGACATTTATGAATCTGCAGGAAGAAAAATAAAATCTGTAAAACCTGACGGAGAAACAATCAATGTAAGAGATCTGAAACCGGGAACTTATTATTTTGAGATCACCCTGAAAGATGGAAATCTGACTTATGAAAAGCTGATTAAAGAATAATCAAATGTAAAATATTGCTTATTAATACCTCCGATAACCGGAGGTGTTTTTTTGTTCAAAAAGAATTAAAAGAACCTGATTTTAAACTTTTCATCTGTTTTAATATACTTTTAATCTTATAAGCTTTTCCGGGAGAAATTTAGACCGTAACTTTGCTAAAATTTTTATAATGAAGCGAGGACTGCATTTTTTACTGCTTATTTTTTCTTTAACACTTTTTGCCCAGAAAGCACCGGTGGATACCGCCCAGATCGTTATTCCCAACCGGTACAACAGTGTTGATGCCCAGACAAAACCCTATGTGATCATGATCTCAACGGATGGCTTCCGCTATGATTATGCCAAAAAATACAACGCAGAAAACCTCTTAAAGCTTTCCAATGAAGGAGTTCAGGCAAAAGCAATGATTCCCAGCTATCCAAGTATAACATTTCCTAATCACTGGAGTTTGGCTACCGGTTTATATCCTTCACATCATGGCCTGATCGATAACTTTTTCTACGATTACAAAAGAAAAGAATTCTATGCCATGAGCGACAAAAAAAATGCTGAAGACGGAAGCTGGTATGGCGGAATACCTTTATGGGGACTGGCTGAAAAACAGGGAATGATCTCGGCTTCTATGATGTGGGTAGGCTCTGCCAGTGATGCGGGGGGAAAAAGACCGACCTATTATTATCCTTATCATGAAAAATTCACACCTTCCGAAAAGGTTGATAAAGTCATCGATTGGCTGAAATTACCGATGGATAAGAGACCTCATTTTATTTCACTGTACTTTCCTGAAGTGGATGGAAGTGGACATCACTTCGGCCCCGAGGCTAAAGAAACAGAAGAAGCTGTTCACCTGATAGACCGTGCAATAGGAGATCTGGTTCAGAAAGTCAATAATCTGGAACTGAAAAATGTAAATTTCGTTTTTGTTTCGGACCATGGAATGATAAAAGTAGATGGTGGAGCTCCTTTAGAAATTCCTTCCATACTGTTTAATAAAGACAGATTCGATTTTTATAATTCCCAGACATTATTAAGAGTGGTAGTCAAAAATCCTGATGAGGTACAATCGGTATACAAGGAACTTAAAGCAGGAAAAACAGATGATTACGAAGTATATTTAGATAAAAGGCTTCCTAAATACCTGCATTTCGGAGCTAAAGATGATCAATATGGAAGAATAGGCCAGATCCTTCTTATTCCAAAGGCTCCTAAGATTTTCCTGGAAAAAGGAAAGAAAACATCAGTAGGAAAACATGGCTATAATCCAAGGCTGGTTCCCGAAATGAAGGCTACTTTCTTTGCCTGGGGACCACAGTTCAGAAATAATGTAGTAGTGGATGAATTTTCTAATGTCAATGTTTATCCTTTGGTTGCTGAAATCCTGGGATTGAAAATCGATCAGCCTATTGACGGAAAAATAAAAGTTTTAAAAGGAACTTTGAAGGAAAAAAAATAATTTATTTCAGGCTGTTCTTTTATTTGAATAGCTTATTGAAGATAAAGTTTCGGCGGACCAAAGGTCCGCCGAAACTGTTTTATAGAAAACCAAAATTAAAACCTAGAAGCAAATTCTTTAGCGAAATCCTCTAATTTAGTTTCGCCGTCTACCGGAGATCCCTGCTCAATGAAATCCTTCTGAACAACACCTGTTCTCATTCCTCTGCCCATTTCAACATACAACTCAGCCATTTCTTTTGGAAGTCCTGCCTGTACCATTCCTTCAAAAGACTGCTCATCTGTAAACTCCACCCATGGTAACTCCGGATTTCCGGTAGCAGAACCTAAAATTTTTGCAAAATCTGCCGGCACACGCGAATCACTTACAATGTAACGGATATTTTTCCCTGTTGTATTTTTTACTAATTCTTCAGCTGCTGCCTTAGCAATATCAGTAGGATGTACCAATGGAATAGATACATGATCAGGATAATTTCCGCCAATAATTCCTGCATTTTTAATTAATGGAATATCATTGAAAAAATTAATGTAGAAATAACCTGCCCTCAAAAAAGTGACAGAAGTATTTTCCAGTTCATTATAGATCTTTTCAATATGATGAAGTCCTTTAATCGGGCCGTTTTCCACAGGAGAATCAGCACCTACACTGCTTAGCATGACAACCTTTTTTACGTTGGCTTTTGTAACGGCTTCAGCATAATTTTTTCCTGCACTGGCTGTATTTTCTACAATATGGGTTTCACCCATAATCGGAGGAGTCATAGCAAATACGGCATCTGCACCGTCAAATGTTTTCACCAGAAAATCAGTATCGGTAATAGAACCGATGGCTGCTTTTGCTCCCAAAGCTTCAATTTCACTTTTCTTTGCTTCACTGCTGCTGATTACAGTAATATCATGTCCTTCTGCAATCAATTGCTGTGCTAATGGTTTGGCTGTATTCCCTAAAGAACCTGTTACGATAATTTTCATATTACATGTTGTTTATTTACTGATACAAAGTTATATTTGTACTTACTTTTATACAAGTACTTACCCTAAAGTATGTATTATGGCAGCAATTAAAGAAAGTTCAACGATTCAGCAAAACAGAAAAAGTGTATTGGAGCAATGTCCTGTAATGTATGTAATGGAAAAAATAGGCGGTTTTTGGAAACCGATTATCCTGTTCAATCTTTACACGGGAAAGAAAAGATACAGCGAACTAAAAAGAGCGATACCGGAAGTAACGGAAAAAATGCTGATCCAGCATCTTAAACAACTGGAAGCTGATGGATTGATTATCAGAACTGCAAAACCTGTAGTACCGCCTCACGTTACTTATGAATTGAGTAATGCAGGTCTTAAACTGGCTCCGGTAATTGATGCAATGGCAGACTGGGCTTTTCAGGATATGAAAAAAGCTTATTAACATAAAAAGACCCTTCGTATGAAGAGTCTTTTTTATTTGACCGAAGAAAATATTATAAAGACTGCATGTCAATAACGAAACGGTACTTTACATCACTCTTAATCATTCTTTCATAAGCCTGATTAATATCCTGCATCTTGATCAGCTCAATTTCCGAAACAATATTATGTTTTCCACAGAAATCCAGCAGTTCCTGAGTTTCGGCAATACCGCCGATTAACGATCCGGCAACAGAACGGCGTTGGAAGATCATAGGTCTTGTGCTTACTTCAGCATTCTGGAATTCCCCTACAAATCCTACAAGAACAAGAGTTCCGTTCAGACTAAGCGTCTGCATATAAGGATTAATTTCATGTTCATAAGGAACCGTATCGATGATCAGGTCGAATTTACCTTTTACGGTATCCATTTGTGCATCATCTGTAGAAATAACCACATGGTCAGCTCCCAGCTGCTTAGCATCTTCAGTTTTTCCCGGAGTTCTTGAAAACAAAGTAACTTCCGCACCTAATCCTTTTGCTAATTTAATCGCCATATGTCCCAGTCCACCTAAGCCTACTACCGCAACTTTAGAGTTCGGACCAACATTCCAGTGTCTTAGCGGTGACCATGTTGTAATACCGGCGCAAAGAAGTGGTGCTACTGCTGCCAGATCCAGATTTTCCGGTACGCTTAAAACGAAATGCTCATCCACAACTACCTTTTGAGAATAACCTCCAAAAGTATGTCCTCCTAAATGTTTGTCTTTTCCGTTATATGTTCCAGTAAATCCATTCAGGCAATATTGCTCAAGATCCTCCTTACAGCTGTCGCAATGTCCGCAGGAATCTACCATGCAACCTACTGCTGCAAGGTCTCCTACCTTAAATTTGGTAACTTCACTTCCTACACTGGTAATTCTTCCCACAATTTCATGTCCCGGAACTACAGGATATAAAGATCCGCCCCAGTCGTTTCTGGCTGTATGAAGGTCAGAGTGACATACACCGCAGTATAGAATTTCAATTTCTACATCTTTGGGCGTAGCCGTTCTTCTTTCAATATTCATTTCTTTCAGATCTGCCGTGGCTGACTCAGCGCCATAGGCTCTTACTGTTAATGTGCTCATTGGTTTTTTTAATTTAAGTTAATAAGATTGAATTGTCAGTATTTCATAACAGTACAAAAATCGATACTTTTAAATAAACGCAGCTTATACAGATTACCGAAATACTTACCAATTTTACAGACATCATACAAGGTACGCAGGAAAGTGGTAATTTTGAATAAGATTAAAATGAAATTCATGGAAAATCAGGAAGTTGAAATTTATAATAGTGTATCCGAATACAATAAAATGGCCAAGCAGGAAACCCTGCATCCGCTGGTAAGCGTAATTGATTTTTCAAAATCCGATCCTGTTTGCCAGCATAAAAGAACATTCGGTTTTTATACCGTTTTTTTGAAGGATGTGATGTGTGGAGATATGTTTTATGGAAAAAACAGCTACGATTATCAGGAAGGAACACTGGTCTTCATCGCACCTGGCCAGACATATGGAATTTACAATAAAGGAAAGTGGATTCAGCCGGCAGGCTATGCTTTAATCTTTCATCCGGATCTCATCAAAGGAACCAATTTAGGAAAAAACATAAAAGATTATTCATTTTTCTCATATGATGTGCATGAAGCGTTGCATCTTTCTGAAAAAGAGAGGGAAATCATTTTAGAGTGTTTTAAAAATATAAAGTTCGAACTTGAGCAGTCTATCGATAAACACAGCAAATCATTGATTGTTAATAATATCGAGTTGTTTTTGAATTACTGTATGCGCTTCTACGACCGTCAGTTTATCACGAGAGATCATGTGAATCAGGGAGTGATCGGAAAATTTGAAAATCTGGTGGATGATTATTTGAAATCTGACAATCCGAAAAATATCGGTTTTCCAATGGTTAATTATTTTGCAGAAAAACTCAACCTGTCTGCCAATTATTTCGGAGACCTGATCAAAAAAGAATTAGGCGTTTCCGCTCAGGAATTTATTCATAATAAACTGATCGACGTGGCCAAAGAACAGATCCTGGATCCTGCAAAATCAATCAGTGAAATTTCTTATGACCTAGGCTTTAAATATCCGCAGCATTTTACCAGGTTATTCAAAACTAAAGTAGGCATTTCCCCCAGTGAATACAAAACTTTGAACTAATCATTCCGAAGCATAGCACAGCTTTAATAAAGTAGCAATCGTGAAAATTAGTCATTTGTATTTAATATTAATTTTTTAGTAGTAAAAACCCAAGCAAAATTTTCTCATTTCAAAAAACTGGATTAATTTTAATAGACAGAATTTTTCAAAGTTTCTAAATGACAGCTGGACAGACTACAACCCATATTTTTCAGACTTCTTTTGGTAAAATTATAGCCTTAAAAAATAACGGTATCATCAAGGCCGGAAGCATCCGCTATGCCCGCTCTGAAAGATTTAAAAAACCTGTGGCAGAGCAACCGTCTCCTTCAGAAATTATTTTTCCGGATAAAACGCCTGTCTGTCCGCAGGCTATCAGCCCGCTGGTAGAAAGAATGATTGGTCCCACCCATATTGAAAACTTTAACCCGGATGAATCAACACAGTATCTCTCCGTCTTCCGTCCCGACCATTTTACAGATCACAAAAAACTCCCTGTAGTGGTATGGATTCATGGGGGTTCTCATGAAATCGGATGTGGTGATCTTCCTACCTCTGATCCCAGTGAATGGGTAAAAGAACAGCAGATCATCGTGGTTACCGTTTCTTACAGGCTCGGGCTTTTCGGTTTTTTGGGAGGTGATGATAGCAGGCCACCGAATTTAGGGCTGCTTGATATAATAGAGGCATTAAAATGGATCAAAACCTATATTTCGGAATTTGGCGGTGATCCTGAAAATATTACGCTGCTGGGCCAGTCGTCAGGTGGTGATGCTATTGCCCATCTTATGATTTCCGAAGGCGTTGAGGGGTTATTTCAGAGGGTGATCATTCAGAGTGCGCCGTTGGGATTACGTCATAAAAGACAGAAAATGTCCGCCGAATTCCTGAAGAAAACCGAAGGATTGAAAGATGAAACTGATGTTTTTAAAATGATGGATGAATACGGAAAATTTGTACCCTCTGTCATCAGATATGGTTTAAAAGCGGCTATGCCTTTTGGCGTCCAGTATGGCTTTCCGCCCTTATGCAAAGAAGAGGAATCGACAGATAAATGGAATGCCGTTGCTGAAAAATACGATGTGCTGATTGGTTTAAATAATGATGAAACTGCGTTTTACCTTAAAACCTCGGATGCCTTAAACAAATATTTTGGAAAAGGCTTAGGGTTGAAGATTATGGATAAAACGGTTGAAAAAACTACTGAGCTCATTTATGGAACCCCTGCAAAGGTATTTGCGGAAAACTATGCAAAAGCAGGGGGAAATGTTTATGTATTCAGGATTCATTCCGGGTTAGAAAACAGTCATGTCGGGGCTCCTCACTGCATTGATCTTCCTCTGATTTTCGGAAATGAATCAGCATGGAAATCCTCCGCAATGCTTAAAGATATTCCGTGGTCTTATATTCATGAAAACGGAAAAAAACTGAGAGCACTTTGGGCAGAGTTTGCCAGAAGCGGACATATTTCTGAGCATTCGGAAAGACCGGAAATTCTAAAAATCCGGAAAATAAACATTCAAAAATAAAAATATCGGTTTAAGACTCAGGAATCCATACGCTTACATTTCCTGCAGGAACCGGAAAATTTCCCCACCCGTTTTCATCAATGGTTACCGTTTCCTCAGATCTTTTAAGGATATCTTTGAAGTTTTTACCTGCGTACTGTTTTCCCATTTCCATTGGCTTGTTATATGCTTCTTTATTACTGAGGACCACAGCACAACCTGAATGCCCGTCATCTCCCTCGCGGGTCCATCCAAGGCAGTTAGCGTCTTCAAAGTAATCCCTTTGCGCACCATATGCATGATCTTTCCTTGTTTTAAGCAGCTCTTCGATACCGTCCACTTTTTCCAAGAAAATCTCCTGATCGTTACCTTCTTTATCCTTATCAATATAATGTGCACCGTACAGATCAGGATAAAAAACGCAAGGATAGCCATTCTCACGAAGCAAAATCAGTGCATAAGCTATGGGCTTGAACCATGCTTCTACCGGCGCTTCAAGATCCTGAAGAGGCTGGGTGTCATGATTATCCACAAGACTTACAGAATGCATGGGATCTGCCTGTGTAAGAGTTTCGTCGAAGATTCTCCGCAGATCATAAGAACCGCCTTCCCTGGAAGCTGTATGAAAATTGTTCTGAAGTGAGCTGTCAAAAAGGCTCATACAGCCCTCCGTTACCTCAATGTACCTCTGAAGAAGATTAAGCTGTCCCGGAGCCCAGTATTCCCCGACGGCAAAAATATTTTTTCCGGAATTAGAGCGAAGCAAAGTCAGCCATTCCTTGTAAAAATCAAATGAAATATGTTTTAGGGCGTCCAGTCTTACTCCGTCAAAATCAGTCAAGTTGAAATACCATTCTGCCCAACTGTTTAGCTCTTCGCGTACAAAAGGATTACGGTGCTCGATATCGTTATACATCAGGTAATCGTAATTTCCTTTCTCATCATCAATCATCTCTTCCCAGTCGTTGCCGTATTCCGACTGTATTTTAAAAATATGGGAATCCATACCTTCAGCATAATCGACGCCGCTGAAACAAGTGAAGTTCCATTCAAAATCAGAATACTTTTTTCCTCTTCCGGGAAATGTGAATTTAGTATAGGATTCTATTTCGATAACATCAGAAATGACTTTTTCCCTGTTGTTTTCGTCTACTTTTACAGCTTTGAATTTCTCCAGCTCATCCCCTCCGGCCTTGTGCCCCAGGACAATATCTACAATGATTTCTATATTTTCTTTCTTTAAAGCTTTGATAGCATTGATATAATCGCTACTGGTACCGTATTTGGTAGGTATACTTCCTTTCTGGTCGAATTCGCCGAGATCATACAGGTCATAAGCATCATATCCTACTGAGTAGCCTCCGTTGGTCCCTTTATAGGCAGGGGGAAACCATACGGACGTGATTCCTAATTTTGCCAGATATACAGCCTGTTTTTCTGCTTCTTTCCATAATTTTGAGTCTCCTTCAGAATACCAGTGGAAAAATTGGATCATTGTTTGGTTCATAGAAATGTGGTTTGATTCCTACAAGATAGTGAAAAATTTTCACCTTTCAGCCCTCAAATTCTTCAAACGGGATTTTTAGTTGAATAGAAACCTGTTTTTTTTCCTCCGTATTGAGATGGGAGAGGGAAAGCCCGAGTAACCTTACAGGCTTATCAAAAGGCCTCAGTTCCCAAAGCTTTTTTCCTGTGCTAAAATATTGCTCAGGAGAAGTAAAGTATTCTTCCTTTGTAAAACTTCTTGTAAAAAGAGAGAAATCCTTATACTTGATTTTTAATGTTAAAGCCCTTCCTAAAATATTGTTCTTCTGCAGTCTCTGATGAAGTTCCTGGCTAAGATGCTGCAGCTTTTCATTGATGGCCTGATCGTCAAAAAGGTCCTCAAAAAATGTTCTTTCCACAGCAACGCTCTTCTGAATGCGGTGTGGCTTTACCTCAGAATGGTGAATACCGCGTACCACATTATAATAGTAAGCGCCGGATTTTCCAAAAAGCTTCACCAGCTCTTCCAGTGTTTTTTTCTTTAAATCTTTTCCTTTATAAATTCCTAAACTAAACATTTTGTTAGCCGTAACCTTACCTACACCGTAAAATTTTTCTACCGGAAGCTCTTCAAGAAATCCTTCAATCCTATCCGGATGAATGGTTTTCTGACCATTCGGTTTATTGATATCTGATGCTACTTTGGCCAGGAATTTATTGACGGAAATTCCGGCAGAAGCGGTCAAACCGGTTTTTTCAAATATTTTCTGGCGGATTTCCTTCGCAATCTGATTGGCAGATTCTATATCTTTTTTATTTTCTGTGACATCCAGATAGGCTTCATCCAAGGAAAGAGGCTCTACAAGATCGGTATATTCATAAAAAATTTCCCGGATCTGTTTTGATATTTCCTTATACCTTGCAAAACGAGGGTGTACAAAAATAATGTGCGGGCATTTTTCTTTAGCTGTTTTACTGGGCATGGCAGAACGGACCCCATATTTTCTTGCTTCATAACTTGCCGCCGAAACCACACCACGATGCTCTCCTCCTACAGCAATAGGTTTTCCCTTTAACGAGGGATTGTCATGCTGCTCCACAGAAGCATAAAATGCATCCATATCAACATGAATAATCTTACGGATGGGAAAAGAAGAATCCATACCGCAAAGATATGGATTCATTTATTTTTGAATTGAATTCTGATTATATTTTCATCCTCATCGTAGTGAGTAAGGATTCAAACCCGGCTTTTTCATAGGCCTTTACGGCGGATTCATTTTGAGAATAAACATCCAGCCTTACTTCTGAAATGTTTTTCGACTTTGCCCACCTCATCAGTTCATCAAGAATCAATTTGTTGATTCCTTTTCCTCTGTGCTCAGGTTTTACATACATAAAGCCTAGGTAAGCATAGCGGTCGAAATTAGAATAATTATTATCAGGTTCTTTAATTCTTGCATATCCGGATGCTACTATTTCATCATTTTCTTCAGCAATAATTACAAATGCATCTTCAGCCTGTATCAGTTTAAGCAAATCATAGTAATGAATCTCTCCATCGATAAGAGTACTGTTGAATGGTCTCTCTGCGGTAACGATTCCCTGTTCAAATTCAAGCAGAACCTTCAGATCCTGTTCTGTGGCTTCTCTTGTATTCATTATTGTAAAAGTCGGTTAATGGTTTGCTGAAGTTCCGGATCTTCTGGGGAAATGGCATAGTATTTTGCAATAGATGACTTCTGATCTATAACCATATATCGTGGAATCCAGTTGAGGTCGATGTAATTATTGAAATCATTTTTCCAACCTGAAGCAAACCAGTAATTATCCTTATCCTTCATATTGAATCTTTCCAGGCTTTTATCAAAACCTTCTTTGGATCTTTCCAGGGAAAGGAATACGAAATCTACATTCGGATTGTTTTTTTCAAGTTCCTCAGCTTTTGGAAGTGCTTTTAAACAATCTCTGCACCATCCGGCCCAGAAATCAATTACTAAAACTTTTCCTTTATGGTGATCAAGAATCTGCTGGATGGTAATGTTTTTGCCTTCCTCATCTTCAAGTTTCTGTACCAGGGCTTCTTTGGTGAAGCTGGTTTTAAGCACTTTCGGTTGCTGCTGTGCATAGCCCAGCCCAAAAATACTGATTGCGAGAATTAATGCTAACTTTTTCATTCTTTCAATTTCATGTATACAAATCTAAACAATGAAATGCAATTTATAATTGATTTCTTGTGAATTAGGAAAAATTTAAGAGATTAAGAATTTCTATAGATCTATTGATAGTTTCTGATCAAACCCTTTACTACGGAAATCACATTTGGCATTGCTTTATTAGCCGCATTCAGAACTTCTTCATGGGAAACGGAAAAGGCAATATCCGGCCCGCCGAGATCTGTAATCACAGAAATGCAGAAAACATCCATACTCATATGTCTGGCAACAATTACTTCGGGAACGGTGCTCATTCCTACCATATCACCACCAATAGCTTTGATCATGCCATACTCTGCGGGTGTTTCAAAAGTCGGCCCCTGCAAAGCCACGTAAACTCCCTGATGAATTTTAATATCATGGTCAGCGGCAGCTTTTTCAGCGGTTTCGATCATTTTTCTGTTGTACGGTTCACTCATGTCCACGAAGCGCGGCCCGAATGATTCGATATTTTTGCCCCGAAGCGGATGTTCAGGCATCATATTGATATGGTCTTTCAAAATAACAATATCTGCCACATTATACGCCGGGTTGACACCGCCGCAGGCATTGGAAAGGATGAGGTTTTTGATACCTAACAGATGAAAAACCCTTATGGGAAAAGTCACCGTTTCCATAGAATGGCCTTCATAATAATGGAAACGTCCGCTCATCATCAGGACTTTTTTGCCTTCGAGAATTCCGTAAATTAACTTTCCTCCGTGCCCGGCAACGGTTGTTTGAGGGAAATTAGGGATTTCAGGATAGTCTAAAATGTGAATTGCTTCTACTTCATCCTGGAGTTTTCCCAGGCCAGACCCTAAAACGATAGCAAAGTCGGGGATTTCTTTGATTGTATTTTTAATAAAATCGGCAGTTTGCTTAATTTTTTCTAACATAATCTAAGATGATTTGGTTGAATTCTTCCTTTTTATCAATAATGACATTGATAGGCCAGTAGTAAACAATTTCTCTAAGATAGTCAAAAGTTTTCAGACGTACATAATCTTTCTCTGTGGTCAAGATCAGTTTGTATTCGCCCAGTTTTTTATATTCTGCAGTGATTTTTTTGATGTCGTCATCTGTAAAATTATGATGATCCCTGAATTTCAAATGGGTTACCCTTTGGGAAAACTTAGCAAGATGCTCAAGAAGCGGCTTTGGATTAGCAATTCCCGTGATCAGAAGGATGTCATAATAGTTCAGGTTGTTGTCCGGAAGCATTTTGTCTTTTCCGTACACATTTTCGTCGTAACCGATGGATGAAAAGAATACTTTTTGGTTATAAGAAGGCCTGATCCTTGAAATATAGTAACGTTTGGTTTCTTCGGTGAGCTCATCAGGACATTTGCTGACCATGATGATATCTGCCCTTTTGGCTCCGTTTCTGGATTCCCTCAGATCTCCTGCAGGAAGAAGGTGGTCTTTAAAATAAGGGTCATTAAAATCTGTCATCAGAATATTAAATCCTGCTTTGATTGCCCTGTGCTGCATGGCATCGTCTAAAACAAGGACGTCAAGATCCATATCTTCGATCACTTTTTTGGCTCCGGGAACTCTTTCCTCCGAAACCGCGATAACAAAACGGTTTTTGAAACGCTCAAAAAGCTGCATGGCCTCATCACCTACGATTTTATAGTTGCTCTCGTAATTCGTTACTTCATAACCTTTCGTCAGCCTGCCGTAACCGCGCGAAAGAACGCCTGTTCTGTAGTGTTTGGACAGGTATTGGGCAAGATACATCACCATAGGCGATTTTCCGCTTCCGCCCACAGAGAGATTGCCGACATTGATTATCGGAGTTTTGAATTTCGTCGTTTTAAAAACGCCCAGATCATACATTGTGTTTCGGATACCCGTTGCCAAATGATAACCGAGGGAAAAAGGATAAAGGTACCATCTTTTCATACGTTTGCAAAAATAGGAATTTTCGTATGGATTGGTGTAATATTCTCAAAGACTTTTCAACAAATATTTCATGAAATTAAAGTATTTTTGTTGAGTTATTATACTACATTGAGATACTTTATTGAATTTTCTTACAACGGGAAAAATTATTTCGGTTACCAGATACAGCCGGATGCTATTTCCGTACAGGAGGAGCTGGAAAAAGCACTTTCAACCATTTTGAGGGAAGAGATTAAAACCACAGGGGCCGGAAGGACGGATACGGGCGTTCATGCTAAAAAAATCTTTGCCCATTTCGATACGGAACAGGCTGTGGATAAGATGAATCTGCCGTACAAACTAAACAGCTTTTTACCTCCCGATATCGCTGTAAAAAGAGTCTTTCAGGTGAAAGATGATTTTCACGCCCGTTTTGATGCCACTTACAGGACGTATGAATATTATATTTCCCTGGCGAAAAATCCTTTTACTCAGGAATCGGCATGGCAGCACTGGAAAAGACCGCTGGATATCCACAGAATGAATGAAGCTTGTAAAATTTTATTTGAATATGAGGATTTTACGAGCTTTGCCAAATTAAAAACCGACAATAAAACCAATATCTGCAAAATATACAAAGCAGAATGGGAACAGGAGGGAACAGAACTTAAATTTACGGTTTCAGCAAATCGTTTTCTCAGAAATATGGTCCGTGCTATCGTGGGAACGATGGTGGAAATTGGAAGCGGTAAAATAAAGCCTGAAGACCTGCGTAAAATTATTGAAGATAAAAACCGGAATGCTGCCGGAACTTCAGCTCCGGGACATGGACTGTTCCTTGTAGATGTAGGATATGAATTTTAGCCCCGTCATAAAATTTCCGTGATTTTACGGATGTTCTTTTGTTTTACAGCATTGAAAAAAAAGGTATTTTAGCAATTGATTGGCTATTCCGTGAAAATATTGCATTATATTCATAAGACAGGATGGCCTGAAAATGTTAAATATACAAAACACAAATTATGTTATCAATTTTTATTCTTATTGGAGCCTACAGATACTATGCACAGCTGGCAGAAAGATTTGGGAAAACAAAATGGCATTATGGGCTTCTGGCAATCGGGATATATCTTGGAACTCAACTAGTCTTTGGTTTTTCTTATGGAATTTATAAAGGACTTACAGACCCAGATGCTGTAGATAATATGAACTATACAGGCTTTTCCCCGATCAGTATTGTCAGCTGGATTATTTCAATTGCAGCCGTATATGGAGTTTATAAGCTTCTCGAAAAGAAATTTGTAAAAGAAAATATCAATAAGCCTTCCCTGGAAATTGAAAAAATCGGAGATAAGGATTTATAGTACAGACTGGTGGCTTCGAGAGCCTCAGCCACCAGCCCTATTAGTAATATTGGTTTCCTGATCAATAGTTCTAACATATTAGGAAAAGCAGTTGAAAAGTTTTTTAAATAGATAGAATACAGCTCACTATATTCATAGTATAAATAATCCTTATCTGAAATTTTCTATGACGATTTGATGAACTTCTACAGGCTGTCAAATTTTAAAGTATTATTTTTGCATAGAATTTTAAATTCTTTCTTCAACTCGTACAATGAAAAAACAAGATACCTGGGGGATTGTTAAGAGGCTGTTCTTTATAGGAATGAAATTCCGGTCCTGGTTCATCCTTACTTTAATCATTTCCGTTTTACTGTCCGTAGTTTCTACCTACAGGCCTTATCTTACTATGGAGGTCGTGGATAACGACATCACCAAGCTGAAGGATAAAGCGTTGATGATGAAGCATATCTACATGTTAGTAGGTTTGGTTTTTGCAGAAACTGTTTTAAACTTTTTCCTGGTTTATTTCTCAAACTATATTTCACAGAATGTTATCAGGGATATCAGGGAGAGGCTTTATGCCAAGCTGATCTATTTCAGGACTTCATTTTTCGACAAAACTCCTATCGGGCAGCTTGTCACCCGGGCTGTGGGAGATGTGGAGACCATTGCTACCGTTTATACAGACGGTTTCCTTATGGTGTTCGGGGATATCCTGAGAATTGCCTTTGTTTTGGTCATGATGTTCAGCACGAACGTGCATTTAAGTTATATTACGCTTGCCATTCTGCCTTTAATGGTAGTCATTACCAGATTTTTCCAGAAAAGGCTGAAAAAAGCTTTCGGAGATGAAAGGACATGGACGGCTAATCAGAACTCTTTTGTCCAGGAACGTTTGGCCGGAATGTCGATTATTCAGGTATTCAACAGGCAGGAAGCTGAATTTAAAAAGTTTGATGATATTAATATTACCCTGAAAAGCGCTTTGCTGAGAACGGTTTTCATTTTTTCATTATTCTTTCCTGTTGTAGAGCTTATTTCTTCCTTATTTATTGGGTTTATCCTGTTTTATGGAGGTTATATTACCATCAGTGCCGGTGTTGTTATTGCATTTATCCAGTATATTTCCATGCTGATCCGTCCGCTAAGGCAGATTGCAGACCGTTTCAACAATATCCAGAGGGGAATTGTAGGAGCGGAAAGAGTATTGGGAGTAATGGATGAAGATTATGCGATGCCCAATACGGGAACGGTAAGAAAGGATCACTTTGACGGTAAAATTGAATTCGAAAAAGTGCATTTTGCTTACGATGAGAAGCAGGAGGTATTGAAGGGAATAGATTTTAAAGTAAATCCGGGAGAAACGGTAGCCATCGTAGGCGCAACCGGAGCTGGAAAATCTACGATTATCAGCCTTATCACAAGACTTTATGATATTAATTCCGGGAACATCAGGATTGATGATGTGGATCTCAAGGATTATGAACTTTATAACCTGAGAAGTCATATCGGGGTTGTTCTGCAGGATGTATTCCTTTTCCATGGCAGTATTTTTGAAAACCTTGCCTTTGGAGATGAAAGCATTACCCTGGAAAAAATAAAGGCCGGAGCAAAAGAAATTGAAGTAGACCAGTTTATCGAGCAGCTTCCGGGAGGCTATGATTTTGTGGTAAGTGAAAGAGGTTCTTCTATTTCCTTGGGTCAGAGGCAGCTGTTGTCTTTCCTGAGAGCTTATTTATCAGACCCTAAAATCCTGATTCTGGACGAAGCTACTTCTTCTATAGACCACGAAAGTGAAAAACTGATCCAGAGAGCGACAGAAAAAATTACCAAAAACAGAACATCTATTATAATTGCCCACAGGCTTTCCACCATTGAAAAGGCGGATAAAATTATTGTAATGGAACATGGTAAAATCGTAGAAGAAGGAAAACATCTTGAGCTTCTTGATAAGAACGGATATTACTCAACGCTTTACAAAGCGCAGCTGAGACATGAAGTGGAGATGGAGGAAGAGAAATAGAAATAAAACGATATAAATAAAAAGAGAGCTTTGGAATGAAGCTCTTTTTTTATTATAACTGTTTCGGATTCCTTTGGCTACATCTTTTTAAAGCTGCAGAAAACAAAATTCTGAACCGTTCCAAAAGGAGTGGTATGATCCTGAGTAAAACATTTGATTTTCGTAAAATCTGATTTGAATTTTTCAGGTAATGCAGCTTCGTCATATTGCCGGATATCCAGTCCGCTGCATTTTTTCGGACCGTCTTTTGAAAAAGTTCCCAGAATCATAAATCCTGTTACCGATTTCCCGGCTGTACTCACGTATTTTGAAACCTGTTCCTCCTGGGTCAGAAAGTGAAAAGCAGCCCTGTCGTGCCAGATATCATAAGTTTCCGAAGGTTCAAACATTGTAATGTCTGAATGAATCCATGTGACCTGATCAGCTTTTTCTCCCAATCTTTCCTTTGCTTTTGCCAGGGCTTTGGAAGAAATATCAAGGACGGTAATGTTTTCGTATCCTTCCTCAAGAAGAAAATCAACCAGATTGCTGTCTCCGCCGCCAATATCAATAATTCTGGCTTCCTTTCCCAATCCAAAGGAACGGATGAGGTCAAGTGATACTTCCGGTTTTTCCTGCGTCCAGCTTACCTCGTCCGGAGTTTTGGTTTCATATACGTTTTCCCAGTGCTTTCTGCTGTTATCGTTCATTGGTAAATTAATCTTTTAACTGATTGTTTATTTCTTCAAATTTATCTATTAATCCGTTAATTTTTGCCTGCTGCTTCTTGATAGTTTTCGGCCTTAAATAAAACCAGTTGATAGCTATCCATGCTAAAGTAACGACATATGCTGTTACTGCATAAATGAATTTCATCCTTGATGTATATTCATACATATAAAGACAGATTCCTGCAAACAGAAGAATGAAGTACAGGTTTAGCATGGTGGTTTGCATGAACTTTTGCTTGTTTTTCAGTAGATACAGACTTTGCAGATACTCACTGTTGGTCAGGTTGTTGTCAAGCCTGTAAAAGTTCATAAACAGTTGATTATAGGCAGTTAAAAAAATAACCATAGCTACAATCACCAATACAATCCCGATTTTTGTTGTCAACATCTGAGGCTGATAATGATACCATACCATTCCGATGAATACGCAGGTTATGATCAGAAGAATATTGGTGACAACCAGCTTTCTTATATTTTCATTCTTAAATTTTTTCAGTCTGCCAAGCAGTTCTTCTATACTGGGCTTTTCAGCAGTTTGTTGCTTCCAGAGGTTTTTGAAATCTATATTAGTAGCCATTTTCTTTGAATCTTTTAGTTAATTTTTCTTTTATCCTGTGGATCTTTACCCGTATGTTTGATTCGGATAACCCTACGATACCTGCAATTTCTGCCTGCTTTACTTCTTCCAGCTCGAGGGAAATAATAATCCGGTCCGTCTCCGGCAACTCCGAAATAAACTGGTAAAGAAGCTGTATCTGAGGTTCCAGGGATTCCTGCTTTTTTTCTTCAAGATTAGCCGGTAGATCTGCTTTACTGAATCTCTTCTCTTTTTCAATCTGCTTTAAACAGTTATTCGAAGCAATTCTAAAGATCCATGTCCCGATACCAGATTCATGTCTGAATTTCGGAAGCTGCTGCCAGACGATTATGAATGTTTCCTGTGCGAGATCCTGTGCCAGCTCGGAATTGTTGACATACCCCATGCATAAACGGAATATCTTCTGCCAGTACAGTTCATATATATCCTCAAATACCATTATTTGGATGATAAGAAGTTATTTAACTGTTCCAGATACCATTCCTTATCGTCGTACATAATAAAATGGAGCCCTTTTGAAGCATATCTCATATCGGCGTTTTTTAAATTTTTATATTGATTTTCAATAGCCGGTTTAAAATTAACAAAATAAGATTCCAGAAGCACAAGGGTAGGACACTGTATGTGCTGGATTTTTTCCCTGAGATCCGTATTGGAGAAATCGCAGTACATTTTTGCGAAGGTTGTCCTGTCCGATTTCATACTCCAGTCGATTGCTGTTTCCTGCATAGAAGCATCAGCAACAAGACGGGGAATAGTACCGGCTTGCATTTGTTTAAATTGTTCATCCGTCATGGCTTTTAATGTATTTACGGTCGCAGTACAGTCATTATTCTCTTTAGCTTTAAAGTTTGGATCCGATAATGCAGCGAGACAGGGAAGGGTATCTACAATAATTATTTTTGAGATCAGCTCCGGGTAGTCTGCAGCCAGTGCCATAGCCAGGCCGCCTCCCATGCTGTGCCCGATAATAATGGGGTGTTCAATTTTCTGATCTTTGATGTAAGCTGCAATTTCTTTTTCCCAGCCTTTAAAACTGGCATCAGGCTGTGGTTTTACCCCTGCGAATCCCGCCATAGTAAGCGTATAACACGTGAAGTCTTTTTCAAATTTTGCTGTCGTATCATTCCAGACCTCTCCTGAGGAGGCAAATCCGGGAATGAAAAGAATGGATTGTTTTCCTTTGCCTGATTTTTTTACTTCAAACGGATAATTCTTAGTTTGTCCGAATATATTGCATGCTGCAGCAAAAACTAACATCATGATAAAGAAGATTCTGTATTTTCTCATTTCTATAAATTTTTAAGGTGAATGTATCTTTTAGAGATCTTCTTTTTTAAAATGTTACAGAATATTTTAAAATATTTGCAATTGTTTGAAAATTTCTAATTTTATTACTTTCTGTAATTTATTTGCAAATCATGTCTGTACATGATTTTTAATAACATTTCCGGGAAAAAACTATCTACCCAATGAGATTGGTATTGTTTATTGAAAACAATTACTTTTTCCTTTATTGGTAGGACTTTCAAACATTTTTCCTATGAAAAGTGATGGACTTAAAATTATTTAACAATCATGAAAAAATGTAAAATCTCTAGAAAATCGTTAAATTGAATAAAAAAATAGCACTTCACTTGTTATTATATTGAAAAATTCACTATTTTTATTACAGATTTAGAGGATGCCCCGCTTAACTTAAGGGGGCTAAGTGTAAAGTTGATTTTTTTTAATTAAAATCCAAAAATATAAATGAGCAATATACAAGATGAATTTAAAGTCTTTAAAGACGAGCTGAAAAAACTGAATATCGACGTACAGAAAGTAGTGAAAGTAGGGAACGGAAGCATGGATTTCCATGAGGTTTTTTACAAATCACCAAGATACCAGGAAATAAAAAGTGTGTATGTCCAGCGTCATAATCTGGATAGTATGGTGGAGAAATTTAAAAAGGCTTACCATTAAAATATAAAAAGTTGCGCCGCAGAGAATCTGCGGCGCTAAATTTTATAGGCTTGTTTGCTAATCTTTATCCAGTGCTGAGGTTTTCTTCGTGTCTTTCATTCCGGCGTAAACGATCAGGGAAAACAAAATACATCCGGTAATATACCAGTAGAAATAGGGCTCTGTTCCGGACTGTTTGAACCAAAGCGCAATATATTCGGCTGTTCCTCCGAAAATAGCTACTGTAAGGGCATAGGGAAGTCCTACTCCAAGAGCTCTGATCTCTGAAGGAAAAAGTTCAGCTTTTACCACTGCATTAATAGAAGTATAGCCACTGACAATAATCAAGGCGGCCATGATCAGGAAAAATGCAGTCCACATCGATGTTGTGGTGCTTAAAGCGGTGAGAAGAGGTACAGTAAACAGTGTACCAAGTATACCAAAACCTAAAAGCAGCGGTCTTCTTCCGATTTTATCAGAAAGTGCTCCGAAAGCAGGCTGCAGACAGGCAAATATAAATAATGAGACAAACGAGATCAGCGTCGACTGTTCTTTAGTGAGATGAACAGTATTGACTAAAAACTTCTGCATGTAAGTGGTATAGGTGTAAAATGCCAGGGTTCCGCCTAAAGTCAGTCCTACTACTGTAAGCAAGGCTCTAGGGTATTTCAGAAGCTCTGTCACTGTTCCTTTTTTCTTTCCATTCACCTCTTTTTTGTTTTCAAAAGCTTCGGTCTCATGAAGATTGGCTCTTAAATACAAAGCAATTACCGAAAGTAGTGCCCCGATCACAAAAGGAATTCTCCATCCCCATTCCTCGAGCTGGGTTTCCGTTAAAAGCAATTTCTGCAGAATCAATTGAATTCCTAACGCGATCAGTTGTCCTCCTATCAGCGTTACATACTGAAAGCTTGAATAGAATCCCCTGCAGTTGTCTGAGGCCATTTCACTGAGATAAGTGGCAGAAACACCGTATTCGCCACCGACACTTAATCCCTGTAATAACCTTGCAAGGAGCAATAAGGCGGGTGCTAAAATCCCTATGGTCTTGTAAGTTGGAGTAAGTGCAATAAGAAGCGATCCAAAAGACATGAGCAAAACAGAAAGCGTCATAGCTTTTTTCCTTCCGATCTTATCGGCAATACTTCCGAATACCCAGCCTCCGATTGGTCTCATCAAAAAACCTACGGCAAAGATACCTGCTGTATTCATCAGCTGGGCATTCATATCAGAATCAGGAAAGAATGAATTTGAAAAATAAATGGCAAAAGCGGCATAGGCATACCAATCGTACCATTCAACGAGATTTCCGATAGATCCGCCTACAATGGCTTTGATTCTCTGGCCTGTGGTAATGGAAGTTGAGTTCATGTTTATTATTTTTCAGGATAATTCTCCAATTAATGAGGTAATATACAAATTTCACCAATATTTTACAGTTGATAAAGAGCTGTTGTCATCGTTTAAACGAGTTTTTCTTCAGTTTTTTCCTGACTGCCAAGTGGATATAGCACGGCGGCGGCAATACCATAAAAGATCAGTAAATGTCCTGATATGCCTCTTGTTTCCAGTGCTTCATAATGATGGTATTCCTGTTCTGTTAAAACTTTGATGATCTGCCCGTGATTTTGCAGCACATATTGTCCGTCCTGAATTCCGGTAGTGCCTCCAACGTTTATAAAGAGAAAAAAATTAATAAATCCGTATAAGAAACCACCAATAGCAAGACATTTCAGCCAAAAGGGAGTGTCTTTAAAAAGAATATTCTGAAATCCGATAGGATTTAGCCTGTTCAGGATATTAGATGATTGATATTCCTGCAGGTTTTTATTGTTTTTAAGCTTGAATACTGTTGGAATCCAAACGGCAAAAACTCCGATTCCAAGAACGAAAATAGGGATGTATTGAGCGAGATTAATATCTGCAAAAGTGAAAATATGTATAATCAGTGTTATAGCCCATGCAGTGATGGCAAAATAGAATAAAGCTTGTTTCATGCTGAAAAATGTGAGGCTAAATATACAAATTCAAATAAATAAACCGTCTCTGAAAAAGAAACGGTTTAATAATATTTAAATATGATTTTTAAAATCTATACCCAATAGATAATCCACTTCTGAAGCCTGCCCACGGCCCGTCTACTTTTACTTTTGCCCCGTTGGCATTGGTTTCTACTGTGTAATCTACAAAGGGAATATCAAGGTTTTCAATTTCTTTTTTAAGTTGAGCCTGCATTTCCGGTGTTAATGTATAGTTGCTGGTCATCGTAAAGTCGCCTTTTCCGCTTCCGTAATGGGCACCTGCAATCCAGAAATCCAAAACCAGATTCTGGCTTCGGGTAAGAAAGAATTGTACACCTACCATCAGGCCGCCGCTGTTTCCACTTGTGCTTCCCTGGCCTTTAAGCGGGATCTGATATGTGTTTCCATCAATAGCGTCATAATCATAATAAAAATCAAAGCTGTTGGAAGAGACGTCGGAGTACCGGTAATAAGGTGCAAAATAAAAACCTTTTCCGTATCCTTTACCGATATAAAATCTGGGCTCAATAGTGAAGTTTGTGGCCTTTACCCTCAGATTCTGAAATCTTTTTTCATCTTCATCTTTTAAAAAGGCATTAATAAAGGGTACTTTTCCCTGCGTCATAGTTCCAAAACCTATATTGAGAGAGAACCATTGGTTAATTGCTCTTTCGTAAGACAGGTTGATATTTCTGAATGCATAGGCTGTGACATTTGTCTTGATTATATTCATTTTTTCGGAGGGAACAGCCTGAAGTTCCTGTGCGCCTGCTTCTGAAAGCAAGAAACTAGGGATTAAGATGAGGAGCTTTTTCATGACTTTATATTTTGTGATGTAAAATAGTATCAGCAAAAAACGGGCAATAAATCAATAATATTTCAATATGGTTAAATTTTTATATTTAAAGTGTTTAAATGATTGTTGTTAGTTCTGTCTGTTGATGTGAAAGAGGCAGGGGCTTTACATTTAAATATTATTCTTAATAATAAAACTATAATATGATGAAAAATACCTGTTGAAATCTAGTAGTTTATCTTTATTTTTCAATGAAAACTTAAAAGTGATGTAACAAATGCCGGATATTGTATGTCTTATTTTTATCAACATCATTATTTTCTGAATATGAAAAAAGTTCTATATCCTGTATTTTTTCTTTGTGGAGTCTTTGTCTTTTCGCAGGAAGGTGCAAAAAATGATACCATTGGTCAGGCATCCACAAAAGAAATCCAGGAAGTAATCCTGAAATCTCAACGTAAGAAGCAGTTTGCGGACAAATCTGTTTACACCTTTGATAAAGAGGCTTTGGAGAAAGCAAGGTATGCAAAAGATTTACTTCAGACCTTACCGGAACTGCAGCTTGATCCTGTTTCTAACACGATTACGAGCACAAAAGGAGGAACTTCTCTGTTTCTGATCAATGGGATAGAGGCTACAGATCTTCAGATCCGCAGTGTGGCCCCAAGTGAAGTGGTAAAAGTGGAGTACTACGATATTCCGCCGGCAAGATGGGCTTCAAGGGCGGAAACGGTCATTAATATTATTACGAAATCCAATGAAACCGGGTATGTTTTTGGTGTAGATACCATGTCGGGATTAACCACTGGATTTGTGAATGCATCTGCCTATGCTAATTTTACGAAAGGAAAGAATAATTTTGGGCTGGAATACTTCTTTAATTTAAGAGATTACGATGACAGACAAGTTCAGAGCATTTATGATTATCAGTTGAATGGCGAGCATTACCGCTCGGATGAGAACAGGAAAGACCATTTCGGATATACTTCCCAGAATATTGCTTTACGCTACACCCGGATGGTACCCGATCAGCATGCTTTTCAGGCTAAACTGAATATGGATATTGTAAGCAGGTTTTCAAAGGGCACCGGAGAAAGTGTTTTTACAAAAGACAGCTTCAGTGAAGAACATGAAATGTTTAAAAACAGTGGCTCAAGTTATGCTATTCCCAAGCTGGATTTGTATTATTCTAAAAAGATAGGCTCTAAGGATGAGCTCAGCTTAAATGCGGTAGGCTCTCATTACAGTACCAATACAACAGAATCTGCCAGAGAATGGATTGTTCCATCCGGAGTTTCAGTGTATGACAACGATATGATCCTGGAAACCGAGCAGACTAATTTTGTCGGTGAACTTGCGCATACCCATGATTTTAAGGCGGGGAAACTTTCTTCCGGCTACCGAATTTCAAGTGCTGCTATTTCTAATGATCTGAATAACCTTGCAGGACATTCAGAATACAGTGTTAATTATCTGGAGCAGTATTTTTATACAGAATTTTCGGGAAAGGTAGATAAATTCAGCTACAGAATCGGCGCGGGACTTACGAATATTCATAATAAAAGTGCAGCAAACACTTTCGATGAGTGGTCATTTACCCCAAAGGTTATTTTAGGGTATCAGCTTAAAAATAACCAGAGCCTGAGACTGACGAGCAGCTACAATCCTACAAGCCCATGGAGCAGTGCATTAAGCAGCAACGTTGTTCAGCTGGCTCCGAATATTGTGCAGAAGGGAAATCCTTTTCTGAAGTCACAGCAGAATTTTTCCAATAATTTGATTTACTCTTTTAATAATAAGAAATTCGATTTCAATGCAGCTCTTTTCTATCGTTATACGGATCGTGTGATCAATCAGTATTATATTCTGGATGATACTTTCGGAGGCTATGCACTGACTTATGAAAACGGGAAAAATTCCCAGCGGTATGGTATGCAGCTGTCCGGATCTTATAAACCGTTTGGGAGCAGTCTGCTTGTGTTGAAGGCGGTGCTGACGCCTACTTCGGAAACTTTAAGAACGAGTAAAGGTGCATTGATCAAGAATGATTATCTCGCGAATAATTTTTCAGTTTCTTCAGAGTATAAATCGTTCAGTGTACAGTATATGGTAAATATTCCTGTTTATACACTTAGTGGAGCTTTCCTTAATACAAATGAGAACCAGAATCATTTCTTTGCCAGTTACAGACTCAAAAGCTGGAGTTTTACCGCAGGAATGTATTGGATTGGTATGCCTTCAGAATATAAAACGAAAAGCCTTCCGGAAAGTTTGGTAGATTATAATGTTCATACTAAAATTATGAATAATAAATCGATGTTTGTTCTGGGAGTTAGTTTTGATTTCTCAAAAGGAAAGAAAACAGAAATCCAGAGAAAGCTGAATAACGAAACGGCTCCTGCAGCTACTTTTTAAAAGCAAGTTTGAATGTTAATAAAAATCCCCGTCCCTTTGTAGGAGCGGGGATTTTACTTTTATTATTTCTTGATGAATTTTGTATTCTTTGTATCTGCAGCATTTTTTCCACTGATCTCTATGAAATAAGAGGCTGGTGGAAGATCTGAGATTTGAATATTTCCGGATTTTACATCTGATGTTTTAACCAGTTTCCCATCCAGACTGTAAATATTTGCTTTGGAATAATGATCTGTATTTCCTTTGAAGCCGATAAAGTCCTGTGCAGGGTTAGGATAAACCACGAAGCTTTCTTTTTTCACAGTATTGTTGGTAGCCAGAAATGCTTCGTTTAAAGCTAGTGCAGTACCTACTGTCTGGTTGATACTCAACAATGGAACACTCACATTTCCGCTTGTAGAATTTAGCAGAGCATATCTGTGAGTGGCGTCGTAATAAGCATAGGATGTGTTGGTAGCTGTCCCGATAGGGTTGGCATATATAACATCAAAAGATGAATATAGATTAAGGTTCTGTGTATATTTTACTCTAAGAACATTAGTGTATGTTCGGTTACCTACAATCAGAGTTCCGTATGCATCAGCCTGGGCAGTCATTGTACCACTGAATAATCCGTTGGCAACAGATGACGAGAAAGTTCCTTTGGCTGTATCATTTTGTGCCGGTCCATAATTGGTAGGATAATTATTATAAGTACCATTGTCTACGCTGAAATTTAAGGTAAGCTGTGGATTTATAATTCCTGTAATTTCCAGTTTAGTAGCGGAGGCTTTATAATAAACGGTTGTTGTTCCGTCTATCATTTTGATGGTAGAACCCGGAAATGTTGTTATTTCAGCAGAAGTAGGAGTGGAATAAGTCGTTACTGACGAAATTCCCATGGTAAGACCTCCGTTTGAAAACGTAGTGTTGGCTCCTGTTGCGGAGTTGTTTACGGGTCCGGTTGCATGATTGTAATTGATGACGTTTCCGGAAATAGGATCATTGGCTGCTTTTGTGAGCGTGATCTGCGCAGAAAACAGGGCAGATGCTCCTAATAAAAGGAGTAAAGATTTTTTCATGGTTAAGATTTTTTTTGTTAAAAATAATCAAAAAATAGTATTAAAATACCAAATTTAATTCTTTATTTTTAAATTTTTAATAAAAAAGCCTGCTGATAGCATCAGCAGGCAACTTTGTGCGTTAAAAATGTTTAAGTTTAATTGCTCATCACCATTTTACGGTAAGCATAAATGTCTTCAATGGTCACGACGCTCATCTCTTTTTGAGTAGCAAAGTCCACAATTTCAGGAAGTCTTGCCATAGAACCGTCTTCATTTGTCAGTTCACAAAGTACGGCATTGTCACCCAGGTTGGCCATTTTTACAAGATCTACGCTGCCTTCCGTATGGCCGCGTCTTTCGAAAACACCACCTTTTTTAGCAATCAAAGGAAAAACATGCCCCGGGCTTGCGATATGGCCAGCCTCTGCATTTTCTGCTACAGCAGTTCTGATCGTTGTTACGCGGTCCTTAGCTGAAACCCCGGACTCAACACCTTCTTTGGCTTCAATAGAAATGGTAAATGCGGTTTGATTTTTGGAATTGTTGGTTTCCACCATCGGACGGAGGTTCAGGTGCCTGCTTTTTTCCTCTGAAATGCATAAGCAAACGATTCCACTGCATTCGCGGATCAGAAGTGCCATGTCCTTTTCTGTAATGGTGGATGCGGGAAAGATGATATCGCCTTCGTTTTCGCGGTTTTCATCATCTACCAGAAGAATTCCTTTTCCCTGTTGTAGTTTTAGAAGTGCGTTTTCTACACGTTCTGTGGAGGTTGCTCCAAATTGTTCTAATAATTTTTCCATGTTATTTTACTTTTAAAAGTTAAAATAGTCTTCGGTACATGGAAATGAAATACGGCACAATAAGCCCGTAAGGAATCTTACTGACCGTTTCATTTTCTTCTCCCATCCAGACTTTAACTGTCGGTTCCGGAATTTCACCAGATCAGTCTCTTCCGAAGAAGAGAGTCGCGGACTGTAACCGCCGGTAGGGAATTTCACCCTGCCCCGAAGAAAACTTATACTAAGTTTTACTGTATGTTCTGATTTAAAATTTTATTTCATTGATTATATTTAACGCACAGGCTGCTAATTTCGGGAAGTTTTTTGGAATGGGGAAGAGTTTGGTTCAGTTTAGTTGTATTTCAGTTCAAAACAGCTGGGTTATTCCCTCAATATTTTCTCCATTTTCTTTCCCTTTGCCAGTTCATCAATAAGTTTGTCCAGATACCGGATATTTCTCATCAGTTCATCTTCAATATCTTCCACGCGGTATCCGCAAATAACGCCTTTGATTAATGAAACATTAGGATTGATCTTTGGTGCCTGTTCAAAAAATGTTTTAAAATCAGTTTTATTATCTAATATTTCCTGAAAGCTTTTTTCATCATATCCGGTTAGCCAGAATATAATCTCATCAACTTCGGATTTTGTGCGGCCTTTCTTTTCCGCTTTTTGGATATAATGCGGATAAACGCTGGCAAAAGAGGTAGTGTAAATTCTGGTGTTCTGCATGATTTTTAATTAATGATCACTTAATTCTTTAAGAATATCGTCAAGAATCCTGTTGAATTCTTCAGGGCTTTCCAACATAGGATAATGCCCTGTTCCGGACATTTCAATATAGTTGTAGTCTTTTAAATACTTTCGGTTGTTTTCAATATTCGTAGGGAAATTATCAGAATTGATGGCTCTTACCGGGACCTGAACTTTCGATGCATCTTCCCTGAAATCTTTTTTATACAAAGGCTTGAGACGCTCAATGGCAGTTTCCGGGGTATTTTGAAGAAATTCATCCTGTAATTTCTGTCTTACATCTGCCGGCGTTTTGTCTGCAAAAAGGTATTGTGGAAGGATGTTTTCAACTGCATTTTTAAAATCATTCCGGTAATGTACATACAGAACCTGCTCAACCTGTTCTTCTGTAAAGGTTTCATCTAGGTTTTTAACGGTATCTATCAGGATAAGTGCTTTTGTTTTTGGAATTTTTGAAGCTGCTTCAAGAACATAGGCTCCCGACATTGAATGCCCGACAAGGATAATCTCCTGTGAGCTGATCTGTTCTGCTACTGCTTTGATGTCATCTGCATACCGTTCACTGCTCCATTCTGTCCTTGAGGCATCAGATTTTCCGTGTCCTGCAAGACTCATCTGTACAATATGATAGCTGTCTTTAAAATATTCCTGCTGGCCGTTCCACCATTCTGCATTGCCAAGCCAGCCGTGTACGAATAGGAGGGCTGTATTTCCTTCTCCGCTTTCTTTATAATGTATTTTTTGTCCGTCTCTGGACTGTGCATATTTTTCCATATGATCTGTTGTAGAAGATTGTTTATTTGTTTTGAGCCTCATAAATAAGCTGTACGACTCCGGACCTGAAAACATTGGTTGTGATCAGTTTCAGTTCCAACCTTTCTCTGAGGTTTTCAAACAAAGGTTTTCCGTTTCCTAGGGCAATAGGATGAACAGAAATTCTGTAAATATGAATAAGATTTAAATTAATAAAGGTATTGATAAGATTAGCACCACCGTAAAGCCAGATATTTTTGCCGTTTTGTTTTTTTATTTCTTTTACTTTTTCTTCAATATCAGAATTAATAAAAGTTGCATTTTCATCTTTTCTGTCCTGAGTTGAAAAAACATATTTATTTTTCGAGTGAATGGTATTCCAGAACTCTTTTTCTTCGGGACCTGCATTTTCTTCCGGCTGAAACTTTCCCCAGGCATCATAGCTTACCCGTCCGTAGAAAATCGTGTCAATACTGTCCAGAAACTCATTAAAGTTCATATCATCGTCCATAATGCACCAGTCTGTTTCACCATTAGGCCCTTCGATAAATCCGTCTAAAGTGATTGCAAGGTCCAGAATTATCTTCCTCATATGTTGCATAATTTTATAGTTGTATACTTATAAAAATACAGAAAAATGGTCTGAATACAGACGTTTTTATTTATAACAAAGCCTAAGGTTTGCCTTTCGAGATATGATTTTAAAAATATTATTTGAAGTTAACTCTTTCTTCATGATAGCCACTGATTTTGCTGCTGCTCCCTTTTAACAGCTTAGGATTAACTGTTCCTGCTTTCTCTGCTGTGAATTTAAAACTCATTATGGAAAGGAGCTCTCCCGGCTTAGAAAATTTTTCTTTTTCAAGAGTGTAATTTCCAGACGGACCAATCTTTAGAGTATCTTCCGCCTGTTCTATAAAAGTCTCAATATTACTCTCTTCTTTTGTTTTTACTTTAACACTTTTAGAAAAATACAGCACATTGACATCATGGAGATCAGACCATCGGATCGAGTAATCCTGATTCAGCGGTGCTTCTTTACTATAAATAATATTCTTTGAACTGCTTGTTTTCAGAGAAGGAATGCTGGCTAAAAAGAACTTTTTTCCGTTGGACAATTGAATGTGGAGCTCATAACTGTTATTTTGAGGCGGAACGTTCTTAGCCCGGTAATCGTAGTATTTGGAATAATACAGCTGTTGCATAACTTTGTATTCCGCTTTTTTTCCGTTTACCAAGATCTGTACAGAATCGTTGCCGAATTCCTTTCCTTTTTTATCATACAGAATCACGGAAACGGAATTGTCGTTTTCATCCGTTAAACTCTGGTAGATTTCAATTTCGGCTTTTAAATCGGAAATATCTTCAATTTTAGATGCAGGAACTGGTTCTGAACAGGAATTGAGCAGGAAACAGATACAACACAGAAGTATAGAAAGCTTTGTCTTTACATTGCTGCTGGTTTTCATAATGTAATGTTTTTGGTGTGACGGAATAATTTCCGGAGTGTTAAATTACGAAAAGTAACAGAAAAGGGATGTCTGTGAAGTTGCTTACTTGATGAGCTCCTTGGAATAATTATACACTGATTTATTATACCTCGGCAAATGTGCGGATAGTGATTCCAGAACTAAGGACAATGCTTCTTTATCATTGTTGACCGAGGAAAGGGACAGTGCCAAGAAAGCATTGACTGCATCATCCAGTTCATCCGAATAATTTTCTTTTTCTTCTCTCAGTATTTCTATGCTCTCAGAAAATTTTCCATTGTTGCGCAAAGTACTTGCCAATTGAATTCTTGCTCTTCTTCTCCGCAATCCGGTAAGTCCTAGCTGTAAAGCAGACCTGTACAGCGGTTCTGCCTTTTTTTCAAAACCGGTGGAATCGTAGGCACAGGCTCTTTCAAAATCTGCAATGGCGTTGGGTTCGCCCGCAGATATTTTGTCTGTATGCACTTTTATTCTGTCAATAAAGTCATCATTGGAAATGGTTCCCAGCTGATTCCATATGGCTTTCAATTCTTCTTCCCAAAGTTCGAAATCTGTCATCTTTTAATAGGTGTTTTAGTCTTCAATGGCTTCAATACCCTGGTCTTTCAGCTTCTGAAGGTGATCTTTCATGACTTTAAGCTGCTCCGGAGAATGTCCCTGCCATTCTTTCACCTCTCCAATGACCTTAAAAGGATGCTGGGAGCGGTAGGATTTTGTTGGATTACCGGGGAATTTTTTATCGGTTAAATTGGGATCGTCTTCAATAGGCCCGGTTGGTTCCACAATGTAAATTCTTTCTTTTCCCTCTCCAAATGCTAACTCTGCGCCCCATGTTGCGGCTTCTAAAGTGGCTGAAAGATAAATGTATTTTGCTTTTCTCTTAGTCCCATAATTTGAGCTGAAGCCGATTTCGATGAGATCTCCGGCTTTAAGGTGGGCTTTAGTGCCGTGGTAGTAGGTTATGGATTCTTCAGGGTTTGAATTCATTGTTCTGGTTTTTTAAATGGGAAATTTATGCTTCAGATTTTATTTCCGAATCTTTATAGACATTCCAGAAGTTGTAATCGGTCATTGGTGCATCTGTAATTCCAACATTGCGTCCCATGGTTACAATTTGTCCTCTATGATAGGTTCCGTGAATAATCGCATGCTGGATATACTCGAATTTGGAAAAATCACACTGGAACCAGGGTGATTCAATTTTTACATTTTTAGCTAAATCTTCTTCAGATAAGCTTTGTACATAATCCATCAACTTTTGGGAATTGGTTTTTATGCCGTTAAAAATTTCGTCTTTAGTCACTGCAGCTGAAATTTTTGCAAAATCGAAATCGCTGTTTTCTGCAATGTAAGCCCACCAATATTCCTGGGTCTGCCAGATGTGATGCAGGGTTGTCAGGATCGTCGGAAAGCTGGAAATTACTTCCTGGTTAAGCTGTTCATCAGATTTTGTTGAAAGCCAGTCGATATACTTGTTAACAACCCAGTTGTTGTACTGAACACTGTGCGTGATTAATGTTTTTAAGCTCATGATGATTAATATTTTGTTTGGTAATTTTGGTGAGATAAAAATAAGTAAAATATTAACCGAATTTTAAAATAACAGAAAACATCTTAATGAATTCATCATCAATGTTTTATAGAGGCTTTAAGATAAAGGTTCTCCATTTAAATCCGTAGTAAGCACCTCACTCATATAATCAAAGAAAGGGCGCATGGCCAGTAAAGTAAGAAGTGCTTCTTTCTGAAATCCGTCTGACAGTACTTCCTTATCTGTAAATTTCCGCCGTACAACATATTGCTTTTTCCGGATCAGATCTATACCGGGATGATCTTTTTCAAAGCCTCTCGGAGCTGTTTTTACAGCATCTCCCTCAATTTGCCCGAAGTATTTTACAAATGTTTCTTCAGAAGTGATTTTTTCAATTTCTGCGGTACTGATTTCAAGTTCCTTGCGTATGCGGAGCAGGTCTTTAGCATCAGGTCCCCAGAATCCTCCTCCCACGAAACTGTTACCGGGTTCCAGCTGAATATAATATCCTCCTCTCAGCATTGGCTTTGAACGGGAATAGCCAACCCCGAAATTGGTTTTGTATGGAGTAGGGTCCTTGGAAAAGCGGACGTCCCTGTAAATCCTGAAAATATGGATTCCTTTTAAATTATCATATTCCTGAAGTTCAGTATAAATTTTAGTAAAAAAAGCTTTGTTTTCTTTCACAACCGCATCATATTCAGGTTTGTGCAGGGCAAACCATTCTCGGGTGTTGTTCTTTTCCAGCTGCTTAAGAAATTCAAAGGTCTTTTTCATATTACTTTATCAATGTGTTCAGGTTTCTTGTTCAAAAATAGCAAAAATCGCTCTGCCAGCAGAACGATTTTAAGTATATGTTATTTCATTTGCTGCAGATCCAGTTTCCTTTCCCTCTATATTTACCAAATTTTCTGCTAAAGTTATTTCTGGAACATCAATTCTGTTTTCAAGATCCTTCATAATGGCAAGAAGTTCTTTTTTCAGGAGGAAATATTTTTTGTGAAGGAAATAAGGCAGAATATTGATAGCAGTCATGAGGAGCTGCAGGTTAGTTTCAAGGTATTGGTTGTTATTAAAATAGATAAGATCTGTTCCGATATAATATTTCAGGTCTTTTATGGTTTGTTCCTCAAGATTATCAATCATTTGAGAATCGTCTAAATAGGGTATGATCTCACTTTTTAGCTTTTCTTCATAAGGCTTTAGATTTTTGATGTTTCTGCTAATTTGTTCAAATGGTGTTTTTGTATTAAGAAATGCAGTGGCAGCGATAATATCTTTATAAGGTTTAAACCTATCTTCATATTCGCTGTCATAGGTTGAGAATTTTCCGTAGATATTTTCGAATTCATCTTTTTTATTTGCTTCATCCGCCAATCTCAGAAAATACGTATAGATATCTGAATCATTCTGATGGATCTGATCTTTTACCTCTGAAATAGAATTACTGATTTCCGGAACAAGTTTTACTGCTTCCTTAATGTTATATTTTTTACCATCGTAATCGAAAGTTTTTAAAATAATTTCCTTTTTGATAATTGCTTCTATTGTTTTTTTATCATTTTCAAGGGCAATCAATGTGTAAACCATTTCCACTTTCTCTTTGCTGAACAGTTGCTCAAAAGACAGATCTTTTGCTGCCGGGTTTTCCTCAACACTGAAATCAGGATTTTTATTATCGTAATAGCTGTTGAAGATCTTATCAAAGGAATCTTTAATATGCTGTTTTTCAAACTCCGATGCGAAGGTCTCAAAGTCAAGGTTAGTTTTTTCCTTTTGATATTTTACCTTTGAAAAGAGTTTTACTGTTAGTTTTTCTTCTATTTTTTCAAAATCCCTGAAGAGGTTTTTGGCAGATTCATTTTCAGAATCTTTTATGATATTGAGCTTCCTAAGCCTTGCAATACGGTCTTCGTTGGAAGGATGGGATGCCCACTGATTTTCAATCATCAGTTTTGATTTGTTAAAAAGGCCGGACTCGGAAAGCTTTACATTGGGAAGATCGTATTTGATCTCCAGTTCACTTTGCCGTGCAAGGAAATTCATGACAAAAAACTGTTCTTTATAAATATTCTGGCTGACCTGATTTTTTGAAAACCTTGATTCATAAAAATTAATTACATTTTGATAGGAATTGTTGGCCAGCTCCATTCTCAGCAGAGATTCTTCCAGAGAAAGCGATCCTGCAATATTAGCGGCTACTTCATCGGCATGGAATTCCATTTCTCTGGAAAGAGCCATATGACGGATATTGACAAAAGAATACATTTTTGTAAGAATCCACTGGATTTTGCCGGTAATGAAAAGCGCTAATGCTGCAAAAATCGAAAAATACCCGCTCCAGCTGGCCCATTGCGAAATAGAATTACGGTAAGATTCATCATCATTAACAAGGTTGAAAATGATTTGATTAACATTGTATACATAACTTCCTACTTTCATAGAGCGTTGGGAGAAATGCCCGAATTCATGGGCAAGAACGGCTTTCAGCTCCTGTTTTGTGGAAGTGTTGATCAATCCAAGTCCGATGGTCAGGTTCTTTTTAATAGGGTAGAACATGCTCCAGAAGCTGGAATCATAGAAAACGCTTGCATTCACGTCATAAGATAAATATACCTTTTTGGGAAAGTCTGTTCCGGCTTCTTTTACAATTTCATCGATCATTTTGAAAAGTTCAGGTTCATCTGATCTTTTGATCTCGGTAAGATAGCTTCTGTCGTTAACGTGTTTTTTAAACAGAAATTTAATGATGAAGAAAAAGACAAACCCTCCTGTTCCTGCAAGTCCGGCTCCCAGCATAAGGGTCAAAAACATGGGTTTTACAGCAATTAACCATATGCCTCCAATGACACATCCTACAGCCAGAGCTATAGTCAAAAGAAACATGAGAATATAAACGATAATAAAGATAGTAATGGCCAGAACAGCAGATTTGCTTTTCTTTCTGAAGTCATCGGAAACCTGAATATACATGGAAATAATTTTTTTACAATAATACACACATCAGTGTAAAGAGACAAGAAAAAAAGAAAATTTGCTATGGGTTTAGAGTAGTTACATTAAGGAATTCAAAGATTTTTTATCTATAATATAGATTTTTAACAAAGTTAAATTACATCTTAATTGATAATTTCAGCATCTGGATTTTCCCGAAGTCTTGCGATTCTTTCCCGCCAGTTTTGGAGCTCTTCATCGGTCAGTTTAATCCATTCTGTTATTTCTCCAATAATTTTTAAGGGTTCTGTACTTCGATAAGATCGGGTAGGGTTTCCCGGAAACTTTTTATCGGTTACGTTGGGATCATTTTCAAATTCTCCTGTCGGTTCTACAATATAAATACGTTCATGACCATCTCCTTTTGCCAGCGCAGCAGCCAGTCCCGCCCCGTTTTGTAAGGCCGTAAAGTAAATATGATTCATGGTAACCTCAGGATAATAATTCGATTGGAATCCGGCACTGAGCAAATCCCCAATCTGTAAATCAGCTTTTGTACCATGGTAGAATGGACCTTTGTCAAGAATTTTCCCGTCTTTTTTGTTTTCCATTGTGAAAGTGTTTTTTGAAGTTAGAAGAACCTGTAAACTTAAGTAATTGTTTTGAAATGAAAAAAAATAGAACGGTTAGTATATTAATTGCCTCGGTCGCTGACCGTTATACCACTATGTTCTTTGCAGAATTCGAAAGCAGTTGCAAGTGAAAGTTCAACTAGGATTTAACCCCGCGTTTTGCGAATACAATGTTGGCAGAAGTTTTTTATAGTTCTGAAAATTTTACGTTGCAAAGATTTAAATCCTTTTGTTTATTATTAGGTTCCCATCCTTGTTTTAATCCATATTTAATTGCTTTCTCTACAATTGATGGAGTAATTTGAGTATCTATAACTTCTTGATTTTCGTTTTGAATGTAATCGAAATTCATTAGTAATTTTTGCCCTGAATTTTCTTGTAAACAGATAATTAAATTTATAATATTATCATTTCCAGTAGCTATCCAACAATATTTAATGTTTTCAACGATAATTAATCTTGATGTTTTTTTTGGAAGTGCCATTACATTAAATAAGTTTTTATTAGCATTTTATTGAATTGCGAATATAGAAGATTAGAAGGAATATGCGGTTCTAAAACCAATTGATGATCTCATATTTTACTTTTGTATTAGGTTTTAATGTTTCTAAAGAAATATTACTGCCTTTTTCTATTCCTGAAACTTCAGCTTGATTTTCCCAACTTCCTTTCGTGAATTTAAATTTTGCAGGGGTGTGTAATTTTAGGGTTATTACTCTTTCATAATCACTTTTTTTATTCAGTTTTATCTTATTAGGAATCCATTTTCCTAATTCTTCCTGATTTCCGGTGATATAAATTTCATCTTCTTTATTAGGAACTTTTACAATGATGGTTACATGATAAACTTCATCTGAAAATATTTTATAGAATTTATCGGGATCTTCATTTTTAGATTTCTGATAACTTTCAATATATGAACTTAAAAAACCACTTTCTTTCAAAAATTGCATTGGATCTTTTATGTGTAGAATATCATCAATAGCCTTTTTCTTGTCTCCTTGTTTATTAAAATAGGCTTCCACAATTTTATATCCCATCCAATATCCTAAATCATTGGGGCGGTCATCTTTTTTTGACGTTTGATACAGCCAGTCTTGGGTATCTTCTCCTTTTAGTCTGCTGACAAATTCCTTACATAGTTTGTCAAGATGTTTTTCTCCATATTGCACACTTGCAGAATTTATATTTTCCCCCGAAATAAGTTCTCCGATAAAATCTGCTCCTCCTTCTAATAAGGATTGTTTCAGTAAAGTTTGTTCTCCCTCAACATTTTGCTGAAAGTGAATTAATTCGTGAGCAGCAAGTGCCGGAAGACCATCAAGATTTTTTATGACTTCAGTTCCAATGATTAATCCGTCATTTGTAGAGGTTCCTCCCGAATATCCTAAACCATACACCAGATAAATGGGTGGAAACTTAGCTTCAGGATACCAATATTTCAGGGCGCTATAAATGGCCCGTAACCTTTTTTCTTTCGATGGGATGTCATTGATTATATTCCGTGTAATTTCGTATTCAGATTTTTTTCTTTTAACATGAGCATATAAAGAATCTGCGCTCATTACTCTGTAAGGAAATGCCTTTAAACCAACAGAACCGTTTTGTAAATACTCTTTAAATGGATTTTCTTTTGAAGTTTCCATTTTGTCAAATGCTGTCCAAAAATTGGTAAAATCCCGGGTTTCAAAAACTGCATTTAATGGACTTTCTGAAAAGTTGTTTTGCCCGAAAGAAAAATTAGAAATTATTAAAAGAAAAATAATAGTTAAAACTTTGAAATTCATTTTTTTAATTTTAAATGCAATTTTGTATAGAAATGTTACACGGGAGAAAGAGTTTTGTCGAATATACAATAGCGTTAATGTTATTCTTGGTTTTTATTTTGAAAATTTAGATTTTTTAATAGTCAGGGCCTTCTGCTTTATCCACTGTATAGCAATATCAACAGGAGCCATATCATCGCTGGAAGAAGTATTGTGTCCCAGTTTAGAAAAAAGAGTATATTCAAAAGGTTTGCCCTGAATTTTAAGGGTATTCAATTGCTCTATACACAACTTTACCGGAATCTGTATGTCTTTTTCACCGAAAAGCCAAAGTCCGGGAATTGAAAGCGTATTCAGAGAGACTTTTGGATCAGTTGCCACAAACTGATATCTGTCCGGATCATTTCTGGTATGCTCAATGGCATCCGCTTCTGTGTGATTTTCCCAAAAGCTATTGTTCCCATTAGTATAAAACTGAAACCGAAGCTGTTCCAGAGTTGTAATGGTAGGGCAGCTAAATAAAATCATAAAATCAATTTGTGGATTTTTGCTTGCAGCAATCGGGATGATCCATCCTGCCTGACTGAAACCCATTAATCCAATGGGTATTTTTTTATCTTTTAAATAGTTTCGAAATGTTTTTACGGCTGCATTGGCATCGTGAGCCAATAAATTAAGATTAGCAGGATCGATATTATTTGTACCAACAGATGGTCCTACATACACACCACCAGATTCTCCAACTCCGCGTTTGTCGTATGTGAATACAGCAATGCCTTCTTTGGCAAAACGTTTTGCGAATTCCATTTCTCTTTTTACCGGATCAGATCCGTGAACAATGACAACTGCTGCAAAGGGGTTTTTAGGCTCTAAAACTGAGCCTGCGAGAGTGATACCCTGGCTTTCAAACTTTATATTCTGAATGGTAAAGTCGGTTGATTGAGAAAATGCAAATTGTGGAAAAGCTATTAGTAATAAACAAATATAGAAGTTAGAAAAAAAGTTGATTTTCATTTTGGATTATTTTTCAGATGCTATTGTGTTAAATGCTTTCTTTTTGAGATTAAATGTCTCAACTCTTTCGGTCAATAATGATTCAAGTTCCTGAGCAGTCATATTATGGTGATTAGTCCTCAAATCTACGAATTAGAAAAAATATCTTTTTTGCTTAAAAGTCTGTTCGTCCCGCAGAAATTACATCAGTACAAAATATCTGCATCCGAATTAATCAGAAATATCGCTTCAGAAAATGTTTTTGCAATAAGCTCAGGAGTGCCTCCTGTATTTTTAAATACTCCCTTTTTTTCTTTCATAAAACCAATATGGTGTGAGTTGATCAGATAGTCTGCAAATACAATAAAGCTTTTATCGCTTTCGTTATGGTATTCTTCGAGAATTCTTGCTAATGGCCAAATAGAAAACATATTCTTTGTCCAGTCACAATCTGCAAATCCGTCCAATTTTAAGTAAAATTCTTTAAAATCACCTGGAAACCGGAAGTTAATAGTTTCTTCGGCTGTGTTAATGGATTCTGGTGTTGCAGGTGGGTTAAGTTTTATATTTTCATTTATCCATGTTTCTTTAATTTTATCAATCTGTATCATTTACTGAGGTTAATGAGATAGTATACTAGAATCTTTCGGCTTTTGTGTTGTTTTTAAGCTTATTTTTTGAAATCTGAAGGCAGAGGTGGTTCAAGGTAAGTGTTTTTACTTTTAAATTCAAAACTTCGTTGTGTTTCTGTTAATTTTAATATTTTTTTTGTTTCATAGATCCAATGAGCGAAGTTGCTTAAAGACTTTGGTGCATTATTACTATGGATTTTTATAGTTTTCTTGAGCTTACCTTTTCTAATAAAGAAATTGTAATATTCCCCATCTTGATAATTTTCAAAATATAGGGTATCTAAACTTTTGAAATCTATATTCGCAATAAAGCTATCCAGTTTTGATCTTTGATTTTTATTAAATAATGCGACATAACTTGTTTTACCTTTAGGAGTTTTTGTATTAACTGGAGCCCAATTTTCATATAAAAATATTGAATCATTTGTACTGTTAAATTTTATCGAGAAATCTGTCTCAAAACTATTACCAAAAGAGAAATCAAATTCGTCAAATTCTTGTTTTTTACACCCCAAAAATGAAATTAAAATAGATAAAATAAGGGCTATGTTTTTCATGATTATTTACTGATTCTTAATTTTAGTCTCTCAAAAATCTTTTTTGTGAGGTAGATTCTATTGCAAATATCGAATAAAGCTTTTATTATCTGAAAATTTTAATCTGTAAAAGTCCTTTTCTCATCTTTATAACTAAAAATATAATTTCCTCGCTTTACTCTGGATAAATCTATCGTTTTATTATAATAGGCAAACCCTTTGATGATCTGGCTTCCATCTGTGGAGTAAACCGTGTATTCAAATTGATTGCTGTTGTTTTTATTATAAAACCATCTTTGGCTGCATTGGTATACACCTTTTTCTCCAATGTCTCATTATCATTGGCTGTATTTGCAGCGAGCACATCTTCGCTGATATCTGCCACCTGTATGCTTTTAATAGCTGAGCTGGTGAGAGACGTTGTACTTCCACCGATGATGTATAATTTATTATTGTATACTTCCGCTGCAGCGTGTCTTCTGGGAATCATATTGGATGATAACTGATGTAATTTATGGGTTGTTGTATCAAAATAGGCCAAAAAAGATTGATTATTAAAACCACCTACAATAAAAATCTTATTACCGGATACAGCTAATGAGTGCCCGGATATGCCAACAGGTATCGTATATTTATCGATCCAAAGATTAGTATTGAGGTCGTAAACGTTGATCAGGCGGGATGGAGTACCGTTAAAACCACCAATGACATAAAGCTTGTCATTCACAATTTTGCCTTTTGCTTCTCTGGCTGTGGGCATATCTGGTAATGGATTCCAAGTATTTGAAGCGATATCATAGTACTGGAATTTATTGGAAAATACAGTGGTTGCAGCTCCATTGAGCCCGCTGCCACCAAACACATATATTTTACCGTTATGGATGGCAGAACCAGCATTTCCTGTATAGGAACGATTAACAGCGCCCTTCGTTATTTTATTGGTGGCAAGGTCTACAATTTCAAGATGGCTGTTTCCCCAACCGTTAAAAATATAAATTTTATTATTATAAGTTTCGGAATTAGCAAATCTTTTGGGAAGTAGGGTAGAATTGAGAACACTCCAACGGTTATCTGTAATACTATATTTCTCAATATACTTTGCATCACTTGCTTTTTCCTGATACCCATTGCTCACATATATATGATCATTTACAATTACACTGGCTGTGGCACCTCTGCCTGCAGACATATTGGCGAGATTTTTAAAATGAAGTGTTTGTGCATGGACTAACACTGAGCCAAAAAATGAAAGGAGTACTAATTTTATTTTCAAGGGTATTTAGATTTAGTGTTTGTTTTCTGTTGAGAATCCGGGATTGGTTTTAGTATGTGTTATTTCATCACTTTTGGTATTTAACAATTGGTTCAGAACTCTTCATTTCAGTGATATCCTTTTATTTTCTGTAATATAACAGCATCATTCTTATTCGTGTTTTTTTCAATAAGAAGATATAAAATCTCTTTACATAATGCTCTTTGTTTTTCATTAGGAGCGTTCATAGGATTGATTTGAGCTAATTTTCCATCGGAGTATAAAATGATTATATTGGTTGACATTCCATCCATTGCAGGTTTTAGATTCTTATCACTAAAGTCTTCTGATTTGAAAGAGTCTGATATCCGCTGAATTCTTTCAATATCATTTTGTGACAGCTCAATTTTGAAAGGTTGCAGTTCCGGTCTTTCATTGAGATATTCTTGATGCTCCCCCTCTTCTTCGATACTCCATTTTTCTCCATTTTCTTTTGATGGAGGCGGAGGAGGCGGTGGGTTATAGGATACCGGACTATAAAAAATTAAATATTTTTCATTAAAATTTAAGATGGTTTCAGCTGGGAGGTGAAATGTGGGATAGTATCCGATTTTTATTAAAACAGGTTTAGGTTTTTCAGTTATATCGTCATTATTTTTCCTTCTACAGGAAAATAGAAGGATAAGACAAAATAATAGCAAGGTTACGTTTTTCATGGGTATTCAAATATACATAGATGATTTTAAATAATTGCTTACACTTCTCACCAGGTACAAATGTGACATGTGTTTTTTATATTTTCCCTTTCCTTTCAATAATAAGGTAGGCTGCATCCAGCATTTTGGTGAGGTGAATGTACGGGCTTATGATGTTCCTTTCCGGCAGATTGTCATAGATTCCCAGTGAGAAATAGACCATTCCGGAAATAAAATAATCGAATTCCTTGATGCTGTATTCTTTGAAGGCTTTTCTAAATACCAACAGGGGATTCTGGTATTCTTTCTCCGAAAGCAGGCCAAGAACCAACGGAGAAACCTCTTCCAACTGGGTAGTTGCGGTTCTTTTCTTTTCCTGTAGTGCAATGAGATAGCCTGCACGGATGAATGACCGCATCGCCTGCTGAAAATGAAGGATAACGGACGGATGTTCTTTTATCCAGCTATTTCTTTTTACCGCATAACTTATAATGTCGTTTAGAAGCTCTTTGGATGCTGTCAGGTCATTGAGCTTAAAATAGTTTTCCATAAGCTGTAAGCCGCGATGTTTCTTGCGGCCTTTCCCAAGCCGGGATTGAAAGTCTGTTCTGGTTTTTTTCATGAGTTTGTATTTTTTAACTGTGATTTTCAAAATAATTAATTGGTGTACAATTTTTTTAACCATTAAGATTTTTAAGTGATTAAGAATTATTAAGATCATAGCTGAAGCTATGTTTTAGCGGGTTGCTTCATCCATCTTTGATGGATCTTAACTTATCTTAATCTCTTCATTTTTCTTAATGGTTTACATTTTTTGTCACGGTTTTACTGGCCGTAAAGGAGGAAGCCTGCCTGAACTTCCTGCCTATACAAGCCTAATATGATTGAATTTGTGTTTTTCTAAAAGCCCTAAAGCCGCAATGGATTGTACACCCCATTGTACCGTATCATGATACTTTATGTTGTAAAGCTGGCTTAGAAAACGATGATTTTAGAGAACAGAACGGCATGAAAATAAAAACGGCATGAGACTCTACAATATCTGCCATTGAGGTACTGGTATACCGTGGAACAGATAAGAGAGCCCACGCCTAGGTCGTGAGCTTCTGGCTTATCGTCTCGTTCCTAAAAATTACCAGTTTCCAATGGCGAGATTCTAAGCAATAGCTTCTATATTTCTTTGAAGTATCGCAAAGCTACATTTATTGTAGCTTATTGTACAAATATAAAATAATTTTTCAATTGTAGGTTAATTCAACTACATTTTTTTATTGTAAACTTTCCAAATTGCTCTGATAATGGTATTGCAATGGATAAAATTGAGTTTCGAATAGCTTTTGGTAAAAGAGTTGAAAAATTTAGAAAGAAGTTGGGATTAAGCTATCGAGAGTTAGCTCAAAAATGTGATGTAGACCATAGTAATATTAGCAAAATTGAAAAAGGAGAAGTTGATTTAAGAATTTCAACAATACAGGAATTGGCTAAAGGTTTAGAGGTTCATCCTCAAGAATTATTCGATTTTAAAATCGAATAAAAAACCAAACTCCGAAGTCTTTAGACTTCGGAGCTTGACTAGTACAAAATCGGAGACTTGTACAACGAAAGGATTCGAAACAATCATTTTGCCAATACAATGTTAGGCGACGTTTTTATTCAATTATCTTTTTTTCATTCTTTTCATACGATAAAAATAAATATTCAGCTATTGTTTTTGATAAGTTAACAGTTAAGATTGCGTGTCGGTCATCAATTTTATATGTTTTTCTAGGAGAATTTCCGTGAGCATCACTGAAATTATTTCTTAAACCAGAAACACCGTTTATAATACTAAAAACACCAGATAAAATTTGTTTTAGATAATCATCAGAATGGTCTGAAGGAGTCATATTCAAAATTTGACTTACATCTTTGTAAAGTTTTATTAAGTTACCTTTATAATCATATTCACCTACTTTAACTTCGTAAATATATAGACAAATTGATTCTAATAATGTTCTTGAATTGGTAACAGCACCTTCAAAATCCTTTTCAGCAATTTTTAAATTACATTTTTTTATCTGTTCTTGTATGTAATCAAAATCAATGCTTTCCAAAGATTTTGTTTCTACAAGCTCAATATCATCTTCTAAATCGAAATCTGGATAGAATTCAATATCGACTATTTCTGGTTCACTTTCTTTAATTGGATAGATAAGCAATATTGCTTTTAAGAGTTCAGACTTATCGCTATCAGATAAAGTTAATAAAACTTCATTCTTTTTGATTGGTGAATAAATCTCAAAATAACTAATTACTGAATACCACATACTTCCATAAGTAGAAGTTTCTCGAATACTTGAGCGTGAATTTTTAAGAAGTTCAGCTAAGTCATTACGTTCTTTATATTTTAGCACTTTTCTTAATCTCTTAATATCAATATCTTCCATAGATTATTTCACTAGAATATGATTCTATTTTTTGAAGCAGTTGTTTGTAAAATGTCGACTAAGGTCTAAATATATGCATTACGTTAATATTAAACATATATTATTGCGTTTATTTCATATGTGTATTGTGCAATTAGTTGTGTAACAGTGGTTTATTTTTAGTTGTTTTTGGGTAAACGCAATTGTACATAATAAGCGATAAACAAAGGAGTTATCTACAAAATAAAAAAAACCGCTCCACAAAAAGTAGAACGGTTAATATATTAAATTGTCTCAGCAACAGCCGTTACATCATTCCTGGCATTCCACCACCCATTGGCATAGCTGGCTCGTCTTTTTTCACTTCAGTGATTAACAACATTCCAGAAACAAAAGCTGCATTTTCAAGGGCAACTCTTTCAACTTGGTTGAACCCCGCATTTTGCCAATACAATGTTAGCAGAAGTTTTTTTTATGGTTAATGGATTGCAATTAATTTTTTTGTTTTACGATCATAACTTAAAATCATATCTTCAGCATTTTTGTCAAAAAGTATTACTTCTTTTACATTTATAAAGTCTCCACGATATTCAGATTTATGGAAACTAAATCCTTGATTTTGAATTTGTTTAATATTTCCAAATTTTGATGTTCGTTGATCAAAGATATTTTTTAATTTATTTTCAGTAATACCAACACCAATTTCTCCATTTTGAGTTGCAAGAGATTTATAATCAGAATCTCTAATAAGAGATTTATAATCAGCATCTCTAATAAAATTATTTGTTTTTTCAATTTCAGGATATAACTCTTCAATTTCTTTCAATTCTGTGGTGGAAAAATTATATTCTTGAGAAGCTCCATTATCTAAATCGATTTTAACTCGTATTTCATTATAATTTGACTTCTCATCTTTTAAATTGGTGTAAAATATATAAGCAATATTTCCAGCTTGCTCTGTTAGATATCTTTGTTCATTATTCAATAAATCACTTTTACTTACTTGCAATTCAAAATAATTTGCTTTTTTTCCATTTGCGATTTTAAATCCTATTGAACGATTTACTTGCCCACCATAAAATTGAAGAACTTTATCAACCGCTTCAACTTCAGTTTTAGAAACTCCAATTTTGTTACAAGAAAAAATAATTAATAAGATTAAAATTTGTAAAATTTGTTTCATTACGTATTATTGGTTTAAAATTTCTGCTAACATCCAAATTTACGCATTGCGTCAATATGCAATATATGGAATTGCGCGGATGTTGTTTGGAATTTAGCTATCTATTTGTTAATCATTAATATAAAATATAAATATACTATTTCTTTACGGGAAACCATATTCCACAAAAAAACCGCTCTGAAAAACAGAACGGTTAGTATATTAAATTGCCTCGGTCGCTGACCGTTACATCATTCCTGGCATTCCACCACCCATTGGCATAGCTGGTTCGTCTTTTTTCACTTCAGTGATTACACATTCAGTGGTAAGAAGCATTCCAGAAACAGAAGCTGCATTTTCAAGGGCAACTCTGGTTACTTTCGTAGGGTCAATGATTCCTGCTTCAAGCATGTTTACATACTCGTCAGTTTTAGCATTGTATCCGAAGTCTCCAGTTCCTTCCGCTACTTTAGCAACGATTACAGAGCCTTCTCCTCCTGCATTGGCAACGATTTGTCTTAATGGCTCCTCGATCGCTCTTTTCACGATTCTGATCCCTGTAGTTTCGTCAGCATTGATTCCCGTAAGGTTTTCCAAAGCTGAAATGGCTCTTACCAAAGCAACACCACCACCTGCAACGATACCTTCTTCAACTGCTGCTCTTGTAGCGTGAAGCGCATCATCTACTCTGTCTTTTTTCTCCTTCATTTCCACTTCAGAAGCTGCACCTACGTAAAGTACGGCAACACCTCCGGCTAATTTAGCCAGTCTCTCCTGTAGTTTTTCTCTGTCGTAGTCAGAAGTTGTAGTTTCCATCTGAGCTTTGATCTGAGCTACTCTTCCTTTGATCTTAGCTTCGTCACCACCACCGTTTACGATCGTTGTGTTGTCTTTATCAATAGTTACTTTCTCAGCAGTTCCAAGCATATCCAGAGAGATGTTTTCCATAGTGAAACCTTGCTCTTCAGAAATAACCTGTCCACCTGTAAGGATCGCGATATCTTCCAGCATTGCTTTTCTTCTGTCTCCAAATCCAGGAGCTTTTACAGCAGCAATTTTAAGAGAACCTCTTAATTTGTTGACCACCAAAGTAGCTAAAGCTTCACCTTCCACTTCTTCAGAGATAATCAATAGAGATTTTCCACCCTGTGCAATCGGCTCAAGAACCGGAAGCAATTCTTTCATCGAAGAGATTTTCTTCTCTACCAAAAGGATGTAAGGGTTTTCTACTTCAGCTACCATTTTCTCAGGGTTAGTCACGAAGTAAGGAGACTGGTATCCTCTGTCGAACTGCATACCTTCTACAACATCTACCGTTGTATCGATACCTTTAGCTTCTTCTACAGTGATTACCCCTTCTTTACCTACTTTTCCGAAAGCCTCAGCGATCAAAGCACCGATTGTTTCGTCGTTGTTAGCTGATACGGAAGCAACCTGCTTCACTTTATCTGTAGAATCTCCAACCTCCTGAGACTGGGATTTTAGGTTTTCAACAACTGCAGTTACTGCCTTGTCGATCCCTCTTTTCAGATCCATTGGGTTAGCACCTGCAGCTACGTTCTTAAGACCTTCTCTTACGATAGCCTGTGCCAGTACAGTAGCGGTAGTAGTACCATCTCCTGCAATATCATTGGTTTTGGAAGCGACTTCTTTTACCATCTGTGCTCCCATATTTTCTACTCTATCTTCAAGTTCGATTTCTTTCGCTACAGAAACACCGTCCTTAGTTACGTGAGGAGCCCCGAAAGATTTTTCAATCACTACGTTTCTACCTTTTGGTCCTAAAGTTACCTTTACTGCATTAGCCAATGCATCAACACCTCTTTTTAAAGCGTCTCTTGATTCAATATCGAATTTTATTTCTTTTGCCATAATATTAAAGCTTTAAGCTTCAGGCTATAAGCAGTAAGCTTTTGCCTGGAAGCTGTTAATTATTATTTAATAATTTTTTTCTAAGTTGTATAATTTTTTGTCTGATTAAATTCAGTTTTGGATTGAGGCTTATTAGTTGGTCCTCGGAAGAGAAACCCAAATCGCAGGAAAGTAAAAGTAAATATTCGGTTTCGTTGGTTGAACCAATACTTATTTCTAAAAATCTTGCAAATTCTTTGTCTGTAGATCTTCCGCAGCCTTCTGCAATATTTGTTGGAATAGAGACTGAAGCTCTTCTTATTTGAGATGTTAAGCCAAAAAGTTCTGATTTTGGAAAGCTTTCAGAAATAATGTAAATTTCTTTTACCAACTCGTGGGCAAGTTTCCAAACGTCATATCTTTTGTAGTCTCTCATTGCCTATTGCTTATCGCCCAATGCCTACTGCTTTTTACCCAATAATTCCTAAAAGATCTCCTTCTTTTACAATTAAGTAATCTTTCCCTTCCAATTTTAGCTCAGAACCTGAATATTTTCCGTAAAGAACTTTGTCACCTACCTGAACAGTTGTAGGCTCATCTTTTTTTCCTGGACCTACTGCTACTACTGTACCTTCCTGTGGTTTTTCTTTTGCGGTGTCCGGAATAATAATACCTGAAGCTGTTTTAGTTTCTGCAGCAATGGGCTCGATCAAAACTCTGTCTGCTAATGGTTTAAAGTTTACTGACATAATATATTTATTTTTTAATTAATTCTCCGTTATAATTCTCTAAATGTATGCCATGAGGCAGCTATGGATGAAATGGCAGAATTTTATTTTCGAGTGTGAAAATTTGGCAGAAAAAATAAAAAGACAAAGCCGGAAAACTTCCGGCTTTTTGTATTTAACTCTAATAATTCTGTGAATTAAGGGCAGTACTGTCCCGGCCCGATCCAAAGGATGCATTTTCCCTGGTCGTTCCATTCACAGCAAACAACTCTGGCCGCACCTCCAACGATGGATTTTTGGGCCTCTCTGCTTAATGATTTAGCATTTTTCATGATTAATATTTTAATTTGTTTTTATATTCCTGAACATTTAATGTCAATCAGGATTTTTGACGATTTGATGTAGGTGTTATTCAAAGATAGGAAAAATATGAATATACTATTCACTGTTTGTAGATTAATATCTGTTGTTTGTATTTTGAAAACCAGTATGTTAAATGTGTTTTTTTAATAATACAATATGATTTAAAAAAGAAAGCTTACCGTTGTGGTCAGCTTTACAGATTATTTATCTGATGGTTTCCAAGGTCATTTTCTTTCCTCCGAGGTCGATTTCCTGCTTCAGAATTTTTCTGGTCTCAGGGTTAATATAATAAGTGACAATTGTTGTCTTATCTCTGATATCATCCGTAGTTTTTACAGCCCAGACTTTTTTACCGTCGTAATCCGTTTTTTTGATGTCCAGTATGTATGCTTTTATAAGTCCTTTCTTAGCGTCCGGATTATAGTCGAAAACAGACAGGTCGGCCGTATAATTTTCTTTTAAAGGCAAGAAGCGTATAGCCATAGGATAGCTGCTGCTGTCAAAGTAATCTGTTGCCGGGATCTCAATATTGTCCTTTTTTTGGGATTTCTTATCCAGATAATATCCGGTTACCTTGGTTTTACCCGATTTCAGAACCATATCTCTCATCGCATTAAAAGAGGAATGATAAACAGGTTCAAAATTAGCCATTTTTACAATTGTTGAATCAGTCCATTTAGCATCCGGGGCCTGTTTCAGCTTTACGGTAGTTCTGATGAGCAGATCTGTTTTGTTTAATTTTTTTAATTCGGTGATAATGCTTCCAATTTCTATTTTGGTTCCTGCATTTTCGGCATACCAGGAGGCTTCAGAGACTTCGTCTTTGATGAGTTTAGAATCTATACTGATATTGTTCGGCGTAAGCAGTTTCTGCGAAAATAAATGAATGCTGCTTACCAATAAAAGAACAAGAAATGTTTTCATGATTTTTTATTATGATAAGTAGACTTGGTTATCAAAAAGTTACAGTTTATTTCTTTTTAATGAATTTTCGGTCAGGGAGAATGGATTTTATTTCTATGATTCTGATTTATCTTTGAAATCACAGCCCCGGAAATAGCAATGCTGATAAAATTTGTCACGGATCTCGCTTCATTCATAAAGCGGTCTACACTGTAAAGAAGGGCAATATCCGTAAGAGGAATTTTTCCAAACCTGTTCAGCGTGAAAATAAGGGCAAGAAATCCTGAGCCCGGAACACCCGAAGCGGTTTTTGAGGTTACAGAAATAATGAGGAAAAGCCACAGATAATCGGTGACAGTCAATGAAATATTATAAAACTGGATAAGAAAACAACAAGTAACAGATAAATAGATGCAGGCTCCGGAAAGATTAAAATTGTATCCCAAAGGAATGACAAACCTTAACACCTTCCTGTTGTAGCCTTCGGATTCCATTTTTTCAAAAATCAACGGGAATGCGGTTTTTGAAGAAGATGTGGTGATTACCAGGATAATCTCTTCTTTTAATCCCAGTAAAAATTTCCACAACCGGATTTTAAACAGATAAGCAACGGCGCCTAAAATTCCGAAAATAAAGACAATATCGGCAAGGTAAACCGTCGCCACTACTTTACTGAGAGGGAGGAGAGTATTAATACCATACACGGCAATTCCATAAGCAATGTTGCAGAAAATAACAGCCGGAAGAATGATGTAAAGATATTTGATTACCGTGTAAAAAATCTTAATGCCGCGATCTAATATATTCAGGAATTTTTCCCTTCCTTTAGAAAGGTTCATTAAAATTCCGGCTACAATTGAAGTGATAAGGAAAATCCCATGTCTGTTGAGGTACAGCCTGCCTGATAAACTGGTATCATTGATTTCAAAAGTTCTGGGAAGAGATGTACTGATCCTGGAAGGATCAATTCCGGTATCGGCTCCCGGTTTTACAGCAATCCCGAAAACAAGCCCTAAAATGATCGCGATGGAACTCATGGTCAGAAAATACAGAATCGTTTTCCATACAATGCTCCTTGCGTTTTTGATCCCGGAAAGCTGGCAGATCCCGTACATGATCGCCATGAAAATAATGGGAAGGATGAGCATTTCAAGAACCATAAAAAAATACCTGCTCACCATTCCCAGCTTGATGCTTACCTCAGGCGCATAATATCCTGTAAGCACTCCACCGAGAATGGCGGCAAATACATAAAAGGTAAGATTTTTTAAATATCTTCCTGTGAATGTTTTCTTTGTATTAAAAAGGTTCATCTGAAAAAAATATACTGTCGTATAAAAGTCATCGCATATTATATCTCCGAAATATAATGATAATTAACGAATCCTAAATAACTCCTAAAATCAGTGCTGCAAGAAGCATCACAATAGAAGAACCCAGAGCCCATTTTAAAGTATATTTCAAATGATCCGAAAACTCTACACCAGCCAATGAAACCAGTAAATAGGTTGATGGAACCAATGGGCTCAGAAGGTGAGATCCCTGGCCAATAAGGCTTGCTCTTCCCAATATTTCCGGCGAGATACCCAGTTGATGTCCGGTAGCAACAATAATAGGAAGTATTCCAAAATAATAGGCATCATTGGACAGGAAAAAAGTAAGAGGAATACTGAACAGAGCGGTGACAATATTCAGGTAACCTCCCCAGCTTTTCGGTACTATTTCTATCATGCTGTTCCCCATAGCCTGCATAATGCCTGAGCCATTCAGAATTCCGGTAAAGATCCCGGCCCCGAAGATCATTCCGGCTACAGATAATGCATTCCCGGCATGCTTTGAAATAATTTTCTGTTGATCTTTCAGCTTTGGATAATTGATAATGGAAGCCAGACAGAACGCAATCATAAAAGCTATCCCCAAAGGAACAACGTCTAGGATCATAACTACCAGAAGGGTGATTGTAAGAGCAAGATTGATCAGGATCAGTTTGGGACGGCGGAGTTTGGGATCTGCTTCACCAATAATATCATTGCTGTTATAATTGGTAAATTTTCCATGTTTGGCAATCCTTGTTTTCTCTTTTCTTCCTAAAATGTAAGCCACAAAAATTACCCATAGGATACCTATCGCCATAATGGGGATCATAGGAACAAAAATTTCTGTATGTCCTAGCTTAAGAGAACTCATTACCCTGGCTGTAGGACCGCCCCAGGGAAGAATATTCATGATCTGCCCGGCAAGCATGATAATGCAGGTAAGGATTAACGGGTTCATGCCCTGTTTTTTGTAAAGAGGAAGCATGGCAGCCACTACAATCAGATAAGTAGAAGAGCCGTCGCCGTCCAGCGAGACCAATGCCGTAAGAACAGCCGTTCCTATTGTGGTTTTGATGGGATTGTCCCCAACAGCTTTTAAAATTATATTCACTAAAGGCTCAAACAGTCCCGTGTCGATCATTAAACTGAAATACAGGATAGCAAAAATCAGCATTACACCTGTAAGTGCGATTTCTTTAACACCGTTTTTCATCATGTCTCCCAGCTCAGGTCCAAAACCTGCAAAAAGAGCTATGGTTACAGGTACGATGACCAAAGCTGTGAGCGGAGTCATTTTTTTGTTCATGATCAGAACCATGAAGATCAGGATCATAAGAAATCCAAGGAAGGTAAGCATAGATGATTGGTTTTATAGTTATTTATTTTTATTTTTTCTCCAGTCGAAGCTGTTTCTGTAGCCAATGTAGCCGTAGTTGCTTGTAGATCCGGTTTCCAGCTGATTGATAAACGCAACTTCAATAGCAGAATTTTTCCCCACTTTAACCCCGATGCCAGCCGTTAAACGGTTACTGTCGAACGGATCCTCCTTCACTACATTCATTCTTATCTCATCTTTCAGAATACCATAAAGTTTTTCCTTTTCTCCTGCACTGTTAAAAGGGATTCTGAGAGAAATAAGATACCGGAGCCTGACGATAAAGTCATTGGGATTGCTTATAAACCGTTCTTCCACACGAAAGCGGTGCGAAACAGAAGTTCTTCCGATATTGCCTCCCAGTGTCACCTGCTGAAAAGGCCTTTTTTCGTACCTCTCTTTTTTGGTATTGTCAGATTTATAGGAATCCAGTACCAGGAACATAAATCCGGCAGCGGGCTTTACTTCATGGGCTACTTCGTAATCTACATAGGCAGATACAAGGAAAAGCCTGGTGTCATAAGCGAGATCAAAGGAACGGTATTGCGACAGAGCGGTAAGCGTACTCTTATCCGTCAATCTTGCCGACATCAGATACTGGAACCACATATTGTAGTTGTCACGGCTTTGGGCATGAACTTGCGAGGTTAAAGCAAGCAGCAAAATAATGATTAATTTGAATTTAATTTTCATGTAATATTGAGTTAACATCCTGATGTCTCAAATATATTTATAAGATCCAGCCGCGGATTTATTTTTCAATCAATGACAGTTTTTATCAGTGAACTGCACGGCGGGCTGAAAAAGATGGTATATTTGAAAGATTGAAAATGAAGCTTTTTAGATGTTTCTGATTATAAATATTGTATTTATATTGCTGGTTTTCAGGATTTTGTTTAATCCTAAAGTTTTAAAAAGGCTGATGGAGTATCATTGGGGATTTTTGCTGAAGTTTCAGCATGTTTTTTTCCTTTTGGTCTTTCTGATCATCACTTTTTTTACAGAAAACTACTTTTTGGATACTCCGGAACTGATCTGGAGTGTTTTATCGGTCATTATTTTTAATATCGGAATTTACAGTCTTGTCTATTTTTATCTGGTCCCGGAATTTTATCTTTCCAATAAATATCCTGAATTCATTCTCTTTGCGCTGATCACTTTTCTCGTCTCCAGCCTTTTCAGAATTCTGCTGGAGCCTGCGGTTTTTAGTATGAACTTCAATGAGGAACTTTCCAATACCAAATTTTTATATAATGTGTATACAGCACAGGGAATTGTGATACTTGTTGCTTCATTTCTAGGCATTACAAAAGATAAATTCCTGATTGAACAGGATTTTAAAGATCTTGGCGAAGAAAAAGACCAGCTGTATCTGGACCTCCTGAAGTCTAAAATGAATCCTCATTTTTTGCTGAACACCCTCAATAATATTTATTCCAAAAGTTTCCAGCCCTCAGAAAATACCTCAGAATCTATATTACAGCTCAGTAAGCTGCTTCAGTATGTGATTTATGATACCAGCAAGGAGAAAATCACTATGACTCAGGAATTTTCATCGATTCAATCGCTTGCAGGATTGTATCAGTTAAAGTATAATAATGTATTGAATATCACTTTTAATATTGAAGATGAAGAAACTCTTGATTTAATTGACATTCCGCCTTCCGTATGCCTTACTCTGTTTGAAAACGCCCTGAAACATTCAGCGGTGGGGATAGAAGAGGGTAGCTATATTCATATAAGCTATAGAATAAAGGATCAGGAACTTTTATATGAGATCAGAAATTCCGTATCCGGGAAAAAAAATCTTATCGGGAATATGAATGACAGCGGCTTAGGAAATGAAGCCGTAATCAATATTCTGGAAAAAAACTATGCAGGAAGATTTACTTTTATCTCTGAACCTGCAGAAAACAATAACTATCAGACTATTTTAAAAATAAAACTGTAATGGCTAATCTGACGATCGTAAGTGTAGATGATGAATATCCGGCTCTCCAGCTGATCCAGAAATACTGTGAACAGATAGAAGGTACAGATCTGTTAAAGGTTTTCCAGGATCCGGAAGAAGCATTGGGTTATCTTCAACAAAATAAGGTGGATCTTGTGATTCTGGATATCAATATGCCTTATATGAATGGAATTGAGCTCCTACGCCAGCTGACTTATAAACCATTATGCATTTTTCTCACCCTGGAAACCCAATATGCCGTCAAAGCTTTTGAACTGGATGTGGTTCATTATCTTGTAAAGCCCGTGGACTTTGAAACATTCCGGAAAGCGATTAACAAGGCAAAAGATTTCCTTCAGTTTAAAAACTCGGCGGAGCAGCAGAAGAAGGAAGATTTTATTATGTTTAAATCCAATTACGTAATGAACAAAGTGCTTCTGGATGAGGTGCGATGGGTGCAGGGATTCGGGGAATATATTATTTTGGTGACCCATCTGAAAAGATATATGCTTCTTGAGCGGATGTCCAATTTTGAAGAGAAATTTCAAAACTTAGGATTTATCAGAATTCATAAATCTTATATTGTTCTGTCTTCCCATATCATTTCATACGATACGGCTCATGTGTATCTTAAGGATGGAGAGAAACTTCCGCTTGGAAGAACTTATAAGAATTCTTTAAAAGCTTACCTGAATTGATTATATTGGTAGCTTCGTCAGATCAATTTGAAAAACTGATTCACTCTTTGCACTCTAAAATGTTTTCAAAAGAGTAAAAACTTTGCATTAAAAATTCTCTCACAGATTACACGGATTACGCAGATTTTTTGGAAACAGGATGAAATATTCAATAGGAGTGGCCTTTAGCCCGCTTAATATTTGGGAATGAAAACGGCTTTAGCCAAAATGATTAATGATAGATTCATCTGGCAAATTCAATAAAAAAGGCTGCCTCAAATAGGGCAACCTTTTATTATGTTATGATTTTCTTTCGGCCTGCATCGGGTTTACCTTTCCACTGGCACCTCCTCTTACCGGTCCTTCTCCCTGTTTTTGTTTAAACAGCTGAAATTTTGAGACCGGTCCTTCTGTTCCGCTGCTGCTCCATACATTATTTGAAGTATCAATATCTGCAGTTTCCCTCATCGGGTCAAGCTGTATAGATTTGATTTTTTTATCAAAATAATAAGTTTTTGAAACTTTTTGTTCATTCTGTCTCCAGATCTGTGCAGATGATTTGTCATACAGTTTTGATCCGTCTTCAAAAGTGAATTCAAGAATAATTGGCATAACCAGCCCGCCTTTGTTGACAAAATCGATCTGATAACCCGTAAGATTTTTGAATTTTTCCTTATCCTTGGCGTCCAGAGGGATTCCTGCTTCTGTTTTTACAGTATATTCTTTTTCATTGTCTACTTTTTCCTGACCTCTGTCATATCTGTAATAAAAGTCCTGCAGGTCCTTATCCTGATCTACGTAGAATTTGATGTTCTTATCCTCTCTGTTTCTGATCTTTGAAATATCTTCAAACGAATTCTGAAGAGGTTTATCCACCTTATATTTTGTTTCTTTGGCTTCCCTTGGAGGCGTATTGAGGTCCGGGGTTGCAATAGTCACCTTGTCGATGGCAATATCTACAGGATCTGTACCATAGAACCATCCTCTCCAGAACCAGTCGAGGTCCTCACCACTGGCATCTTCCATGGTACGGAAGAAATCTGCAGGCTCAGGATGTTTGAATGCCCATCTTTTGGCATATGTTTTAAAAGCTTTGTCAAAAAGTTCCCTTCCCATGATCGTTTCACGAAGAATATTCAAGCCGGTAGCCGGTTTTGAATAAGCATTCGGACCAAACTGAACAATATTTTCAGAATTACTCATGATCGGCTCCAGCTGGTCTTTCGGTAGCTTCATATAGTCTGTAATAGTCCATGCCGGACCTCTTTTTGACGGAAATTTATTGTCCCATTTTTCTTCTGTAAGATATTCCGTGAAGGTATTTAATCCTTCGTCCATCCAGCTCCATTGTCTTTCATCTGAGTTGATGATCATTGGGAAAAAATTATGTCCGACTTCATGGATCACTACGCCGATCATTCCGTTCTTGGTTCCTTCAGAATAGGTTCCGTCCTTTTCTGTTCTTCCGTAATTAAAACAGATCATCGGATACTCCATTCCGTTGGCGGCTTCTACAGACTGTGCAACAGGATATGGATAAGGAATGGTGAATTCGGAATAGGTTTTAATTGTGTGGGCAACAGCTTTGGTTGAATATTTTCTGTAAAGGGCATAAGATTCTTTTGGGTAGAAACTCATGGCCATCACTTTGTTATTGTTTTCAGGAATGGTAACGCGCATTCCGTCCCAGACAAACTTTCTGGATGAAGTCCACGCAAAATCCCTTACGTCATTCGCTGCAAATACCCATGTTTTTCTCTGTTTGGAATGGTTTTTTTCAGCCTTTTTCGCTTCATCCAGGGTTACGATTTCAACAGGTTCAGCAGCACTTTCAGCCTTTCTGTATCTTGACATCTGGTCAGAAGTTAAAACCTGCTCATAGTTTTTACATTCACCCGTTCCACCTACGATATGATCTGCAGGTACATTCATTGAAACTTTAAAATTTCCGAATACGAGTGCAAATTCACCGCGTCCGGTAAACTGGTGGTTTTGCCATCCGTGAAAGTCGCTGTATACACACATCCTTGGATACCACTGAGTCATAGTATATAGATCATTTCCGTCTTCTGCGAAATTTTCATAACCGCCGCGGCCGCCCATTTTAATTCTGTTGGGAATGTTATAATTCCAGTCTATTTTGAAGACCAGTTTTTCGCCTTTTTTTAATACTTTCGGCAGATCAATACGCATCATCGTTTTGTTCACCGTATATTTCAAAGGAGTTCCTGAGGCATCGGTCACTTTTTCCAGGTTTACGCCATAGCCGTTATCCTTTTCCGGAAGTTCGGTGACTTTCAGCTGTTGATCATTAGTTGAAGCCGGAAGGGTAGAAGGGAATGCGAAGCCTGCATTTTTAACATTGGATTGTTCATTCTCATCCAGCTGTAGCCAGATATAATCCAGATCATCCGGAGAATTGTTGTAGTAGGTAATGGTTTCCGAACCCTTTAGATTTCTTTTGTCTTCGTCAAGGTAAGCTGTGATATCATAGTCGGCTTTGTTCTGCCAGTATCCCTGTCCGGGAGCTCCCGAAGCTGTTCTGTAAATATTGGGAGTAGGAAGAATGGTGCCAAGCTGTTCGAACCTGTTTCCGTGGTTACTGCCAGGGTTATTCTGAATATTTTGTGCGGTGAAGCCTGTATAAGCAAATACAGAAAATGAAAATAGGGCTGCTTTTAATTTCATTACCGGATTGATTTAATAGTTATCAAAGATAATAATAAGTAGTTGAAATATTAGAAATGTTTCAAACTTAAAAAGGAATTCTTTCCAAAGTCATTTTTAAAGACAGGGCAAACACCCCAGAGGATACAAACAGGATCCAGTCTTTTTTATTCACCTTAAAAATGCTCAGCAAAATGAACAAGATGATAAGAATGGCTGATACAATAACAATCTGTCCCAATTCCAGCCCGATGTTGAAACCTAAAAGTGGAATGGCAATACTCTGGCTTTTGGCAATCATTACCCTTGCTGTATTCGCAAAACCCATCCCATGAATAAGTCCGAAGATAGCTGCGAGATAATAATTGGCCCGCATCAGCGTCTGTTTTTTATTTTTCATCAGGATATTGTCCAGAGAAGTAAGGACAATGGTAAGCGGAATTAGAAATTCAACCCAGTCGGAAGGAACCCTGAAAACATCAAGGATGCTCAATGCCAGTGTAATCGAGTGCCCGATTGTGAATGCGGTTACAAGAACCAGGATTTTTTTCCAGTCACTGTAAGAGTATACTGCAATCAGAGCAAGGACGAATAGCTGATGATCAAGGGCATCAAGAGAAATAATGTGTTCCCAGCCAAGGTTTAAATAGAATAGAAAATCCTGCATCATAAGGTAAAAATATAATGCGTACGAAAATAATGATTAATTTCGAACAAATTTTAAAGATCAGGACTTATGAAGAATTTATGGCTGTTTTTATTACCGTTATTTTTTTTATTTTCTTTTTCGAAGGCGAAGCATCCTTATCATGTAGGTTCTGTAGAAATTAATTATAATGCCAGGTCAAAATCCTTTGAGATTACCGGCAGATTTTTTCTGGATGATCTGGAAAACGGGCTGGCGAAGAAATATGGAGGCTCCTTTCATTTCAATGATGAGAAATATAAAGCTAAGCTTAATGAAGCTCTTGAAAAATATTGTGCAGAATATTTAAAATTAAAAGCTGACGGCAAATTCCTGAAAGTAAATTATGTGGGGTATGAAGAAGACAGTGAATCAGTCAATATTTACCTTGAATCTGAAACGGTTGCTGCTCCTAAAAAAATAGAAGCTGCAGTCAGTTTCCTGTATAATCTTTTCGATGATCAGATCAATATCGTTCATTTAATTGTCAATGGCGAAAGAAAAAGTGAGAAGCTTACCTATCCGAACCGTTACCTGTACAGGCAGTACTAAATTTCCATTATCTGACTTTCAAGATTAAATTTAGATTTTACTGAATATTTAATCACTAATTGTTGATTAATAATTTTAATTTGTATCTCTTTTAGAATTGTTTTTAATTGTAAATTTTCAACACATGATTTATTTTATTGTTAATAATATATTTATAGCAATATTTTATTAATTAATGAATATTATATTTGTTTTTTCTTTAAAATAAATTATATTTGTGTTAAGCTAATCAGGATAATTAATTTTTAATTAATAGTTTATTAAATTAGAATTTTCACGAAAATTTTAATTTAACACCTGTCAAAAGTTATTGGTCCAAAAAAATTGAATTGTTTAAGTAGGGATTAGTATGATTGTTCTAAATTTATAATTAAACAGTATTCAAAAGTAACAGGACCTGATAAAAGCCGGATACAAAGTACAATGCATGTGAAAGTTCCCGTTCACAACATTCAATACAGTAGATTCTAACAACACAAATTGTTAAAAACACTTACAGGAGCGTAAGTGTTTTTCATTTATTATCCATTTGAATCAGTGAGTTGACTCCTTTGGCGTGTGTCAGAAGGTCAGGAAAAAAATGATCATAACATTCCTGAAGAAACGGTTTGTTTTCCAGAAATGCTTCGAAAACAGGGATGTCCGGATTCAGGTATCTGGCTTTATTAAGAACATTCCGCATGCTGAATTTGATGCCCCAGTCTTCACGGTAATTGTACAACCAGTCGTCTTGCTCCATTTTAGCCAGCATTTTTTTGAAGTTCTCAGGAAGCCATTCTTCATGTTCGTGCAGCACTCTGTATACCCGCAACGAGTGGGCTTTCCATTCAGCGAGGGAGTTCAGGGAAAGGTCTGTGGCTACAAAATAATCCATGGCAACATCTACAAAAGCTCCGGCATAAAGCCTCACCAAAGGGGAAAATACCTTTTTGGCTTCGTGAATGGCGGGATGGGAATCGGTAAATGTATCCACTGCCCTGTGCATTGTAATTCCGTCCTGAATATCCTTGGGAAAAGAATAGCGGTCTTTGTTACGGATAAAATCCTCAAGAAACTGTCCTACGATCTGTCCGTCGGTAAAGGAAAGAAAAGAATGGGCCAAATAATTCATACATTAAAGGTATAAATTATATGTGAATGACCGATCTGTATAGGTCAATTCCTTTAAAATATTCTTTCGTGGAAGTCCTCAATTTTGCTTACCTCCTCAATTTTAATTCCAAATTTTCTTTTCGGAATTTTGTTGAGGTTTGAGACAAATATTTTTTCGTAGCCTAATTTTTCGGCTTCTGTAATTCTCTGTTCAACCTGGGCCACCGGACGGATTTCACCGCTTAATCCTATCTCTCCTGCAAAACAAAAGTGCTCGGAAATGGCAATATCTTCATTAGAAGACAGGATAGAAGCTACCACAGCCAGATCTAAAGCGGGATCATCCGTTTTTATGCCTCCCGTAATATTTAAAAAGACGTCTTTGGCACCAAGCTGGAATCCGGCACGTTTTTCCAGAACAGCCAGAAGCATGTTCAGTCTTTTTGCATCGAATCCGGTAGAGCTTCTCTGTGGAGTACCATAAACAGCGGTACTTACCAATGCCTGGATTTCCAGGAGCATCGGACGGTTTCCTTCCAGCGTTACGGCTACTGAGTTCCCGGAGAGTTCCTCAAATTTCTTTGTGATAAGAATTTCTGAAGGATTTTTGATTTCTTTTAAACCCTGAGAGACCATTTCATAAATTCCAATCTCGGAAGTAGATCCGAAACGGTTTTTATTGGCTCTGAGCAGTCTGAAAAGATGATTTCTATCTCCGTCGAAATTCAAAACCACATCTACCATATGCTCCAGAACTTTTGGGCCTGCAATCTGGCCGTCTTTTGTGATATGGCCTACCAAGAAAACGGGGGTATTGTTTTCCTTGGCAAATTTTATAATTTCATTGGAACATTCTCTGATCTGGGAAACGGTTCCGGGTGAACTTTCTATTAATTGGGACTGAAGCGTCTGGATGGAGTCGATGATCATGAAATCCGGTTCCAGCTTTTTAGCTTCATGGAGAATTTTTTCCAATGAGGTTTCTGTAAAAAGAAAACAGTTGGGATTCTGAACATCAGTAAGCCTGTCCGCTCTCATCTTAATCTGCGAGGCGCTTTCTTCCCCGGAAACATAGAAGATCTTTTTCTTCATCTTTAAAGCTAGTTGAAGCAGAAGGGTAGATTTTCCGATGCCGGGTTCTCCTCCGATCAGCGTTACGGAGCCCAGCACAATGCCGCCGCCCAGCACACGGTTCAGTTCTTCGGAAGGTGTTTTTATTCTGGGTTCTTCACTGGTTTCAACCTCAATAATATTGATGACATGCTGTTTGGATTTTGAAAATGGGGGAGTTTTAGATGAAGTTTTCTCAACAACTTCTTCTACAAGAGTATTCCATTCCCCACAGTTTTTACACTGTCCCATCCATTGGGGATATTGGGTTCCGCAGTTTTGACAGAAATATGCTGTTTTCAGTTTTGCCATACTGCGAAGTTAAAAAAAATGAATGTCCTTTCAGAATTTTAATTAATTTTCAGACATGAAAAATGTTCTTCTGAAATGTCTGGCAGTATTTGTGGTGATGAGTTTTCTCAACACCCAGCTTGCCTATTGGAGCGGAGAATTTCTCAGGCTGCCCAACAGCCAGTTTGGAATGCTTTCAACGGCAGTTCTTGTCGGATCACTGATTATCAGTGTCATTGCTTTAATCACGGTATTGATATTCAGAAGGAGCTACAATTCCATATGGAAAGCAGCTGTTTTGTTTGAAATTCTTTATTTGCTGATGCTGATGCTGTCAGGAGCTCATCCGTTTGCTTATTTTATTGAGAATTCAGATCATCATCTTATAGATTTACTGTTGTACATCAATTCAATAGTGATTTTTATTTTCATATGTCTTTTTGATATTGTTTATTCAAAAATAATTTCGGGCAGGATTAAAAACTAACAGATATCAATACTAAACATCATTTTATATATCTTTACTTCAATTAAAATAACAAAAATATAGTACTATGAAAAAAGTATTTTTATCCTTCGTATTCGCGTTAATAAGCGTTTTGGGGTTTGCTCAAACTGAATGGTCTGCAGATCCTATGCATTCTTCGGTGAACTTTACGATCAAACATATGGGAATCAGTTTCGTACAGGGGCGGTTTGATACCTTTAAAGGAAGAGTTACCTCTGAAGGTGCCAATTTAGATAATGCTGTTTTTGATTTCGGAGTGGAAGTAAATTCCATCAATACAGGAGTAGAGATGAGAGACAAGCATCTTAAAAGCCCGGACTTTTTTGATGTGGATAAATATCCGGCAATAAGCTTTCACAGTACGTCTATTACTAAAGACAAGAATAATTCATACACATTGAAAGGAACCTTGAAAATTAAGGAAACCATAAAAGAAATTACGGTGCCGGTAACGTTTGGAGGCGTTACGAAAAACCAACAGGGAAAAGAAGTAATGGGCTTCCAGACAAAATTCACAGTGAACCGTTTAGATTATGGAATTAAATATGATCCAACCGGTGCCGGTGTAGCCAAAGATGTGGAAGTAAACTTATTTTTTGAACTGGTAAAACAATAGTTCATCAATAATTTAGCTAAAAGAGGTTTTTCAAGTGATTGGAAACCCTTTTTTCATTAATTGATAATTATAGATCAAGATCAGGATCGTTATTGCTTATGGTGGTGCTTATCAAATATAGATGAAATTTTTAACCCTAATTTAGAGTTGATCAGAAAGGATTTTCCCGTTTTCAAAATTTAAAAAATTGCTTTGTATCTCTTTTTCTCATAACTTTGCACAAACCTAATCTAATGAGTAAAAAGAATACAAAGTACATCTTTGTGACAGGAGGTGTAACTTCATCTTTGGGAAAAGGAATCGTGTCTGCTTCTCTGGGACTTTTGTTAAAATCACGCGGTTTTAACGTAACGATCCAAAAACTGGATCCTTATATCAACATCGACCCGGGAACCCTGAATCCATATGAACACGGAGAATGCTATGTAACCGAAGATGGTGCAGAAACGGATCTGGATTTAGGTCACTACGAGCGTTATCTTGATGCTCCCACTTCCCAGAACAACAACGTTACTACAGGAAAAATTTACCAAACTGTTATTGAAAAAGAAAGAAAAGGAGATTTCCTTGGAAAAACAGTCCAGGTAATTCCTCATATCACCAACGAGATCAAACGCAGAATCAAAATGCTTTCCAAGCAGAACTACGATATCATCATTACTGAGATCGGAGGAACTGTCGGGGATATTGAATCTCTTCCGTACATCGAAACTGTCCGTCAGCTGAAATGGGAGCTTGGTGAGAAAAATTCTATGGTGATCCACCTTACCTTATTGCCTTATCTGGCTTCAAGCGGTGAATTGAAAACAAAACCTTCACAGCATTCTGTCCGCCAGTTAATGGAAAGCGGAATCATGGCTGACGTTTTGGTTTGCAGAACAGAACATAAGATTCCTAAAGATCAGAGAGCAAAGCTGGCCCAGTTCTGTAATGTTCCTTTAGATAATGTGATTGAATGTAAAGATCTTGAAACAATCTATGAAGTTCCTATCTATCTTCAGAAACAGAATTTTGATGATGTAGTGCTGAAAGGTTTAGACCTTAAAAGTGATAAAGAAGCTGATATCAAGGAATGGAAAAACTTCCTTAAAAAATTCCAGAACCCTAAAAGATCAGTAGAAATTGCCCTGGTAGGAAAATATGTTTCCCTTCAGGATTCTTATATTTCTATTGCTGAAGCGTTCAAACATGCCGGAGCCGATCTTGAAACGGAAGTAAAAGTAAGATGGGTGTACAGTGGAGATATTACAGCCGAAAACATTAAAGATACTTTAAAAGGTGTAAACGGTATCCTCGTGGCACCAGGCTTCGGAGACAGAGGAATTGAAGGGAAAGTTCTTACTGCACAATATGCCAGAGAAAATAAAATTCCTATGCTGGGAATCTGTTTGGGAATGCAGATCATGACGGTTGAATTTGCAAGAAATGTTTTAGGACATACCAAAGCCAATTCAATGGAATTTGATACCGCAACTCCTGATCCGGTCATCTCTTTAATGGAAGAACAGAAAAACATTGTGGATAAAGGAGGAACTATGCGTCTTGGAGCCTGGAAGTGTGCTTTAAAGAACGGTTCCAGATTAAACGAAATCTACGGTGCTAAAAATATCACAGAAAGACACCGTCACCGTTATGAATTTAACAGTGATTATCTTCAGGAATTTGAGAAGAACGGCTTCCTGGCGACAGGGACCAATCCTGAAACAGGTCTTGTAGAGGCTCTTGAGCTTCCGGATCACCCGTTTTACGTAGGAGTACAGTACCACCCTGAATATAAAAGTACAGTAGCAACGCCGCATCCTCTGTTCAGAGCTTTTATCAAGGCTTGCGAAAAGAAATAAGGTAATTATTGACCATAAACGTCTTATCATAAACTCAGGCTGATTATTCTCAGCCTGGGTTTATTATATAGTAACATAGTAATGCATAGAGTTTTGATAAAAAAACAGTATTTTTGTCAGCTCCAAAAGTACATCATGGGTGTACCGGCTAAAATTTAAAATTTTAATATAAAATAAAATGCAACAAAACAACGGAATCGATAAAAGTCAAATGATCAGTTTTGCGGTTTTATGTTTGGTTCTTTTCGGGTTCATGTTCTATTTCCAGAACAAGCAGTCGAAAGAGGAACAGGTAAAAGCTCAGCAGCAGAAGACCGAGCAGGCAAAAAATGCTGTAAAACAGACTCAGGCAAGCAATATCAATCCAAATGTAACTCCTGGTGCAATTCAGACAGCCAGTTTGAGCAACAAAGAACTGAATGTAGAATTCTCAAGCTTAGGAGGGCAGGTTTCCAAAGTACAACTTGCGGAATATAAAGCATATGATCATAAAACAGATAAAGCAGATCTTCCGCTTTACCTGATCGATAAAAAGAATTCAAACTACGGTTTTCAGTTTAAAGACAAAACCGGAAAAGTTATCAATACGAAAGACCTGGTTTTTACACCGGCTGTTAATGGAAATGCTGTAACAATGACGGCTAACTATAATAGTGCTGTTATTCAGTTTGTTTATACGTTGCTTCCAAAATATACACTGGATTTTAAAGTAAGAACAAAAGGGCTTGCTGCTATTACAGCAGATAATAAAGCAGATTTTATCTGGGACTATAGTGTAAGAAACCTTGAAAAGGGTAGAGCACAGGAACAATCTCACTCTGAATTTTCATACGCTTTCAATAATTATAAAGATTATGATTATGATGGAAGAACTGAAATGAATGAAGAAAAAGAAACCCTGAACTGGATTGGTGTCAAGCAGCAGTTTTTCTCTTCTGTAATTGAGGCTAAAAACGGCTTCACGCAGAGTAAAGGGAATCAGGAAACTATTGAAGAGGGTGAATATCTGAAGAAACTTAATTTTGAAGGATTCGTGCAGATGACAGGAAGTGAACTTAACCAGGACTTTACATGGTACTTTATGCCGCTTGATTTGCCTCTGTTAAAATCTTACGATAAAAACTTTGACGAAATTCTTCCGTTGGGATGGTCTTTCATCGGGTGGATGAACCGCGGGTTCTTCATGCCAATGTATAATTTCATTGCCAGCTGGGGACTTACAGCCGGTTGGGTGATTTTCTTGATGACCATCATTGTGAAGCTGATCTTATCCCCAATCATGTATAAGCAGCATAAGCTAAGTGCCATGATGAAAGTGATTCGTCCTGAAATTGATGAGGTAAATGCAAAGCTTAAGGATGCTGATCCAATGAAGAAACAACAGGCTACCATGGAAATCTACCGAAAGGCGGGAGTGAACCAGATGGCAGGATGTCTTCCGGCATTAGTACAGATTCCTATCTTCTATGCCTTATTCCGCTTCTTCCCGAACTTTATAGATCTAAGAGGAAAGGGATTCTGGTTTGCAAAAGATCTTACCGCTTACGATGACCTGATTAAACTTCCTTTTAAAGTTCCATTCCTTGGAGATCATTTAAGTGTTTTTGCTTTAGCATGTACTATTGTAATCTTAATTTATACGGTAATGACATCAGGAAATATGCAACAGCCGCAGCAGGAAGGAATGCCAAACATGAAAGTGTTGATGTATATCTTCCCGATTACCTTCCTTTTCTTCCTGAATACATCCGCATCAGGTCTTTCCTGGTATTATTTTGTATCGAATGCGATTAACATTTTAATTATCCTTGTTATTAAATACGTGATCCTGGATGAAAAGAAAATCCATGCACAAATCCAGGCCAATAAGGAAAAACCAAAAGCGGAAGGGAAATTCCAGAAAAGAATGAGAGAGATGATGGAGAAAGCTCAGGATCAGCAAAAGATTCAGGAGCAACAGAGAAAAAAGAAATAAAATAAATAAGTTCATATAAAAAAGAGAAGCAATTTTGCTTCTCTTTTTGTTTGTATATAGGTATTCAGTAAATAAATCTAATCATATTTAAGCCTGAATGACTGCCTGTGGTGTTTTGTTGGTCCGAACTTTATTAAAGCCTCTTGGTGTGCTTTAGTAGCATATCCGAAATTGGTATTCCAGCAGTACTCCGGATGCTCTTCATGGAGCTCAATCATCAGCCTGTCTCTGTAGTTTTTCGCCAGAATTGAAGCCGCAGCTATAGAAAGAACTTTAGAATCTCCTTTAATGATGCATTGATGGGGGATATAATTATAAGGATGGAATTTATTTCCGTCAACCAGAATAAGCTCAGGAATTATGGTTAATTGATCCAAAGCACGATGCATGGCATGAATACTTGCGTTAAGGATATTGTGCTGATCAATAAATGAAGGAGGCAGCTCCGCAATAGCGTAATTTTTTACATTGTCTTTTATATAGCTATCCAGCTCCATTCTCGTTTTGAATGTTAACTTCTTGGAGTCATTAACCAGATTTTGTTGAAAGCTGTCATCCAGAATCACAGCGGCGGCCACCACTGGTCCACTGAGACACCCTCTTCCTACTTCGTCACATCCTGCCTCGATGTAATGGTCCGTCCATTTTTGCAGTAAATCCATCTTAGTTATATCATCCCATTAACAGATTGTAAAATTAGTGAAATTATATTTATCTTGATTTGTGATGATTTTAAATATTTCATAATATTAATAAGCATATTGCTTCTATTTGATACAAAGGCTGTGAAGTGTTTAATAGGTTTATTTTGTGTTGTTTTAAATAATTAAGGTTTTTTATTGATGTATTTGTAAATATTTGATTTATTGGTGTTTTATTGATAATTAATTTAAATAATTTAACGAAATATTTGGTGATTTTAAGAAAGTTTCACATATTTGCAATCATAAAAAAATAATCAATTTAAATATGAAGAAATTAACAGCAAGTGTTCTACTGGTAGTTATATCATCTTCTTTTGCAGTCGTAAAGGCTCAGGAAGGTGATACGCTAAGAACTCAAAAAATTGAAGAAGTAGTGGTTACCGGAGCCTTGGGTATTAAAAGAAAAGCCGATGCCATTACAAATGCTCAGCAAGTAGTTGGAGCCAAAGAACTTACTCAAGGTTCTGCTCCAAGTGCAGTACAGGCATTAACAGGTAAGGTATCAGGTTTACAGATTCAGCAAACAAATAATAGCGTAGGGGCTTCTAGCAGAATTGTAATCAGGGGAGCTAAATCTATTTCAGGTGATAACCAAGCCTTGGTTGTTATCGATAATGTTATTTCCAATGCTACTGTTCTATCACAATTACCACCTGAAGTAATAGAGAATGTAAACGTAATTAAAGGTTCTCAGGGTGCTGCTCTGTATGGACAACAAGGGGTAAACGGTGTAATTATTGTCACTACAAAAAGAGGAAGTAAATCTGAAAGAATGCAATTCACGCTTACATCTTCTATTGAAATGACACAGGCATTTATGTTTCCTAAGATACAAACAAGGTATGGAAAAGGTTATCCGGGTGAGCCTACATTTACTGGAGGAGATGTAGATTATAATGGGACTAATTATGTTCCTTGGGAAAATACATCTTGGGGTCCTGCTTATGATGCACCTGGAATTGGAGGACAGATGGTCGTTACTGGTCTTCCTCAAGCTGATGGATCTTGGATTATGGAAAAATATTCGCCAATAAAAAATCATTTTTCAAAGTTCTTTAAAAATGGTGTGATATTTCAAAATGGTTTGACAGTTACTGCGGGAGGTGCTGACTCGTATGCTACATTATCCATCAATAGATTAGAAAATAATTTTGTTGTAGAAAGAGATCAGCTTAAACAAAATAGCTTCTTGCTAAAAGCAGGAAAAAAATTCGATAAATTAAGAATTGATGGTACAATTAACTACATTAGCAGAATAACAAATGAAACTAGTGCAGACCTGTATAATGATATAATTCAGATGCCTGCAATGAATGATATCCGAAAATATAGAAATTCCGGGGTAGATGGCTTCTTATCAGCGTATACAATCAATCCATATTATCAAGTTGAACATAATAGAATAGACACTAATAGGGATTATCTTTCTGGTATTTTGGCATTACAATATGATTTTAATAAGCACATTAATTTAAGTTATACGGGTAATCTTACTTTGACTAATACAAGACAGGATAGTCATAATGACGGTTTTGTGGCTTCAAGAGTATATCAGAATTCAGGAACAGTTTTGGATGGTGGAACAATACAAGATTATAACTCAAATACTGAGTTTAACTCTTATTATATGAACCGTACGAATAGTATGAGAAACTATTATGGTGATTTGATGTTGAATTTTAATTATGATCTTACCAATGATATTAATATGAAATTAAACATTGGTAATAACATACAGGATAATTACAGAACTTCCAGAGCGATGGGAGGTACTGGTCTTAACTATCCTGGATGGTATGATATCAGAAACGTAAATAATCCTATTTTGCCAGGTGATGCTACTGGTGGAAATGCAGTAGATGGGCTTGGTTTTGATAATGGAACTTATAGATCAAGAATCATTGCAGGATTTGCAAACTTGGATCTAAGTTACAAAGATTATTTATTCTTTAACTCTACGTTCAGACTTGAGGAAAGCTCTGTATTGTCTACAAATTTTAATGGTGAAAACCATAATAAAACATATCCATATTATTCATTTGGTCTTTCATTTATTCCTACAAAAGCGTTTGCCGGTTTGAAAGGTGATGTTTTGAGTTATATGAAAATTGCACCGAGTTATACAAGGGTAGGTAATACTACTGGAGTTCCAGTTTATGCTACTAGTAACGTAGGTATTGCACCATCTGGATATCCTTATCCAAACTTGCCAGGATACGGTATCAATACTGCTCAGACTTTTAGGAGTGTTCAGCCTGAATTTATGTCCACAAAAGACTTGAACGTTCAGTTAGGTTTCTTTAATGATAGGGTTACATTGGAAGGGTCTATATATCAAACAGATACGGATAATTTGATTACTAGTGTAGGTGCTTCAAACGCTTCTGGAATAGCATCATTAAGATCTAATTTTGGTAAAACAAGAATGAAAGGGGTGGAAATTGATTTGGGTGTAACTCCAATTAAGACTAAGGACTTTAACTGGAATTTTAGAACATCATTTGCTCAGTCCAGAACTAAAGTTTTAGAACTTCCTGGTGGTGTTGATGAAGTAAACTTAGCTTTGCCTTATTCTAGTGTTGGTATAGGTATTTTTGCAATTAAAGGTTCGGATCTCCAAACTATTAAAGCAACAACTTTCCAAAGAGATGATCAAGGAAGAATAGTGGTTGGTGCAGATGGCGTTCCTTTACAAAATACTACATTGAGCAGTATGGGAAGAGTAACTCCGGATTACACTTTAACATTTAATACGTCATTAAGGTATAAAAGCTTCACGCTTTCTGGTAGCATGGATTTCAGAAAAGGAGGAAAATTTGCATCTTTAGCAAAGAGTACCTTAACATTCTCAGGACTTACAGAAGATACCAATTTTGATAGAGAAAATGGTTATGTGGTACCAAATTCAGTTCAGTTAGTTAATGGAGCTTATGTTCCTAATACAACTCCTGTTAATGGTTCCGCTACTTATGATGCTGCTGCTGCCTACTGGAGTTCTACTGCTTTACAGCGTTTAGGTGAGCCAATGGTATTAGATGCTACAGCGTTTAAAGTAAGAGAAATTGCATTGTCTTATGATATTCCTAAGACTGTATTATCTGGTACTTTTGTTAATAGTTTTACTATTGGGGTGTATGCAAGAAACCCTTTCTTTATTTATGCTAAGGAAAATAAAAACTATGCAGATCCGGAAACTTCCTATACAGATGGGAATGGAGCAGGTATTGCTATCGTGGGGCAATATCCTTCTCAAAGATCATTTGGTATTAATTTAAAAGCTACGTTTTAAAATTTAAAAAATTATGAAAAATTTAAAAATAAAAACAGGAATTTTAACGCTTGGATTACTTCTATCGGCAGTATCTTGCGAAAAATATCTTGATATTAATGATAATCCTAATCAGCCTGACATTAGTTGGGTAACTCCTAACGAGCTTTTGCCCGTTGGTATTACAAAATCTCATAGTACACAGGCAAGAACTTTAATGCAGTTCAGCAGTGTTGTAATGAATACCCTTGCTGGGAATTCATTATCATATGGAGCTCCTTATATAGATGATTATAAGCCAAATGTATCCAATACTTTTTACAATACTATTTGGGATGGACTTTTCTTAGGAACAGCGAATTTTGAACAGATCATTAAATACAATGATCCGGAAGGGAAATATGCTCAATATAAAGCTGTAGCAAAGATTATGAAGGCGAATTATGTTCAAATTTTAACGGATTTGTATGGTGATATGCCTTACACTGAGGCTTTTCAACAACAGAATAATCTTACTCCTAAGTATGATAAAGGTGAAGATATCTACAAAGCTTCCATTACAGATTTAGAAAATGCTATTGCGATTATCGATTCACATGCAGGAGGTGATATAGCGGCTGCAGATATTGTATTTCATGGTGATATGAATAAATGGAAAGCTTTTGCTAATACTCTTAAATTAAGATATCTCTTGAGAATGTCTAACATCCCAAGTGGAGATTTGGCAACTTTTAGAGATCAGAAGTTAGCTTCTTTAGCTGGAGCGGCATTTATTAATGAAAATGTTCTTGAAAATCCCGGATATAATGCTAGTACAGACTCCCAGCAGAATCCATTTACAAATTTCTTTGTTGTAACAACAGCTGGTGCGAGACCAAATAACTACTCTTATAATGTAGCTTCAGAAAACATTCAGATTGTTATGAATGGAAACAGTGAAGGTGATACCCGTCCTGTATATCAGAAATTTACTGGAGTTACGGATGGAAGAAGAGCTAGAATGTTTAACTTAGTATCAGGTAAAGTGGTAGGTATCAGACAAGGAAATCTCCCAGGGCAGCCAGGAGTACCTACATCTGGAACTCTTTCCAGATTTGGTTTGGGTATTACTGTAGGAGGCACAGCGACATCGCTAACAGTAGCAAATGCATCTGCAAAACCTGGTTGTATTATGTCTTTGGCAGAATCTAAGTTCTTACAGGCTGAAGCTGCTTTAAGATATCCTGCTCTATTTTCGAATGCTCAAGGTAATTTTACTGATGGTATTACAGCTTCTTATAATTATTTTGGAGCTAGTTCAGCTTTGCTCACTACTTATTTAGCTGCAATCACCACTAAAGTAGGTTTAGGATGGGTAGGTACTAATGATAATAAGCTGGAGGCAATTATGACCCAAAAATGGATAGCTCTTACTGGAGTAAATCCAGAGCAGTCTTATTTTGACTATACAAAAACAGGTTACCCTGTAACATTATCGGCAACTACTGCAACGAATCCAAAACCAAATAGATTGATTTATCCATTATCAGAATATATTGCTAATGCTAATAATGTTCCGGCAATTAGTAACACTGATGTATTTTCGAAAAATAAGTTTACACCATTCTGGGCAAGAAACTAATTATAATTTAATATATTTTATTACCGCCTTCGGGCGGTTTTTTTATATAATTAACTTACAGATCTACTTTTTAACAGAGAAAAACATTTATGCATAGCATTGTATTATGTTTTTTTAATGTACTTATTTATCATTGAAATGTGATTAATTGTTTTGATAATCAGGGGTTTATTGCAATATTTTATTAATATTTTACATAGAAATTATCAATTAAAATTATTTGTGTTTTTATGAAAAATAGTGGTAATAGAATAATTTGTTTTTGTTAATTATTTCCTTTTTAACTTAATTTAATAATTTTTTATATTCTTTTTTTGAAAATAAATAAAAAAATGATATTTTTTTAAGATTTTGTTTTGTGTTTTTAAGAAAGTTTTACAAATTTGTACAGGATACAAAAATTAATATTTGATATGAAGAAACTAACAGCAAGTCTGCTTGTTTTAGTATTATCGTCTTCCATAGCTGTAGTTCATGCACAACAGAAGAATGATACTATAAAAACAAAAGAAATTGAGGGGGTAGTAGTGACTGCACTCGGGATTAAGAGAGAAAAAAAAGCATTAGGTTATGCATCTCAGGAAATTAAAGGAGATGTACTTAGAGAGGGTGCAAATACAGGAAATTTATCTAGTCAAATGGCTGGAAAAGCTGCTGGTGTCCAAGTTGTAACTAGTGCCAACTTCGGGGGAGCATCCAGTGTTGTAATCAGAGGGATGAAATCCATTGGGGGGAATAACCAAGCACTTTTTGTAATTGATGGTGTTCCAGTAAGTAATAATAACAGTTCCATTTCTTCTTCATATACAATTTTTGATGGAGGGAACTCAATATCAGATATTAACCCAAACGATATTGAAAGTATTAACGTATTAAAGGGTGCTGCTGCTTCTGCTTTATATGGAGAAAGGGCATCAGCCGGGGTGGTTGTTATTACTACTAAGAAAGGGAAATCTAGAAAAAATAATGAATGGGGAGTAACACTTTCAACTGAATATCAGTATGGTGAAATTGATAAGTCTACGTTTGCCAAATATCAGAATAAATATGGTTCAGGATATGGGGGCTCAAGTTTTTTACAAGCTGATGTTAATGGAGATGGAGTTGATGATTATGTAGTGGGAACCAATAATGATGCATCTGTTGGAACTGCCTTTGATCCTAATTTAATGGTATACCAATGGAATTCATTGTATCCCCAACTTCCAGGATATCATAAAGCGACACCTTGGGTAGCAGCGAAGAGAACACCTGTTGACTTTTTCCAAGCTGCACAAACGACTTCCAACTCTGTTACAATTGAAAAAGGGAATGAAAATTCAAGTATCTTAATCAATTATAATAATTTTTTAACGAATGGGGTTATGCCTAATTCTGAGCAGAAAAAGAATACTATTTCTGCCAAATTCGATTATAAAGTTACCGATAAGCTTACTGCTACAGTATATTCATCTCTAACGATGCAGAATACTAAAGGTAGAAATGCTACTGGATATAATGACAATATTCTTACCGGTTTCAGACAGTGGTGGCAAACTAACACCGATATATATGAATTGAGAGATGCATATATGAATACTGGCCAAAACATAACATGGAATTTAAATGGATATAGTGATCCGGACAAATTCTTCACTCCGGCATATTGGAACAACCCATATTTTGATAGATATGAAAACTATCAGAGTGATAGAAGAACCAGATTCTTTGGTTATGGTATGTTAAATTATAAATTTTCAGATGCTATCAGTTTAACAGGAAGAGTGTCAACAGACTTTGCTTATCAAACCAATGAGGTAAGAAAAGCGGTAGGTAGTAAGGCAGAAGCTTTTGGTCTTTCTCAACTAAATGCAGCATCAGGATATTACTTGAGCAACCTATATACGAATGAACTAAATTTTGATTTATTTGCAAATTATAATAAAAAGTTTGATAATGAGATAAATTTAGGGGCAGTATTAGGAACATCTATAAGACGAAACGTAATAGAAACATTAGATGCTTCTACAGAACCGGATAAATCTGGTGAAGGTTTAATCGTACCGGGCCTTTATGCAATAAGAAATTCTGCTGGTCAAGTTCTTCCTGCACAAGAGTTTAGTGCTACTTCTACATTACCGAGAGGATATGCTCAGGTATCATTGGGGTACAAGGATACTTATTTCTTAGAAGGTACAGGAAGTTTGGATTTATCTTCAAATCTACCTGACAATAATAACCTTTATTTTTATCCATCAGTTTCAGCTTCTGTAGTTCTTTCTAATCTTATCAACCAAGATTGGTTATCTTTCTGGAAAATTAGAGGTAACTGGGCTCAAGTGGGTAAAACTACAGATAATTATAGATTAATTGATACTTATAATATTAGAAGTTTATATAATGGTATTCCTATTGTTGATCCTTTCAGTTATAAAAATAACCCAAACCTGAAACCTGAAAGATCTACGGAAGTAGAAGTAGGTATGGAGGCAAGATTCCTTAATAATAGAATAGGATTTGATGTAAGTGCTTACAAAACAAATTCAAAAGACCAGATTCTGATGGTTCCAATTTCTGGGGCTTCTGGATATACAAGAAAATGGTATAATGCAGGAGAATTAGAAAATAAGGGGATAGAGGTACAGTTAAATGTAACTCCTGTAAAAAGTACTGATTTCAAATGGGATATGAATATAAACTGGGCTATTAACAGAAGTAAAGTATTAAGTCTTAATGAGGGAATTAATAATTTACAATTGGGTAGCGGTGTGAATTCCGTAACATTTAATGCGGAAGTAGGTAAACCGTATGGAGAAATCCACGGAACAGATTTTATTTATTCACCTGATGGACAAAAAGTAATTGATCCTGAAACAGGAGCTTATATGATTACAACATCAAGAAATAACAGTATTGGTAACATTATGCCGGATTGGACTTGGAGTGTGAGAAACAGTATCAACTATAAAGCATTTACATTCACTTTCCTTATCGATGGACAACAAGGTGGAGATGTATTTTCGGGAGATATGCTCTATGGAACAGATACAGGATTGTATCCTGAAACATTGGCAATCAGGGAGCCAGGCGTAATCCTTCCTGGTGTTGTGATGCAAAACGGGCAGTATGTTCAGAATAACGTACCGTTAATTGCAGATAATGCACCTTCTGAAACAGGTTCTATAAACGCTTCAGCAAACTATCCATCTAGACAATTCGTTTATGATGCAACTTTTGTTAAACTAAGAGAGGCTGCTATTTATTTTGATATTCCGAAAAGCTTATATGCTAATACATTTATCAAATCTATGAAATTTGGTGTATTTGGTCGAAACCTATGGATTATTCACAAAAATTTACCTTATGCTGATCCGGAAGCAGGATATACAGGAGGATCATCTTTAGGTGTGAATGGGGGGAACCTTTCCAGAGGCTATTCAATTGGCGCAATGCCAACAACAAGAACTTTTGGTGCTAACTTTACTATTAATTTCTAAACTGCATTACAATGAAAAAAATAATAATAAGTCTTTTTGCTGCTGGGCTAGTGCTGACATCGTGCGGAAGAGATATAACGAGTCTGAATGATGATCCAAAAAACCCATCTGAGGTAAATACTGAAGTTATGTTTACTTCTGCGAGTGTAGGATTAGTTTCACAAATGACAACTCCAAGTGTAAACTTTAACAATTTTAGATTTTTTACACAGCAATGGACGGAAACCCAATATATTGACGAAGCTGTTTATAATTTGGTTAAGAGAAGTGTGCCTGATAATAACTGGAACAGAATGTATTCCCAGATGAATAAGTTGGAGATGGCCAGAGCTACAGCAAATTCTCTTTCAGATACTTCACTTAAAGCTACAAGAGTAGCTGTTATAGAAGCATTGGAAATTTATACTTTCAGTGTATTGGTAGATACTTATGGAAATATTCCTTATTCTCAGGCACTACAGGTAGATAAATATCCTACCCCCGCTTATGACGATGCAAAAACAATTTATAAAGACCTGATTAAAAGAGCTGATGCTGCAATTGCAGCTTTGGAGGCAAATTCAGCTTCTACAGGATTTAATTCTTATGATCCTATTTTTGGAGGAGATAGTTCAAAAATAAAGCTATTTTTGAACACTCTTAAACTTAGAATGGGACTTAATATGGCTGATGTGGACAATGCTTTTGCAAAAGCTACTGTTGAAAGCGCATATTCAAAAGGAGTTGTGCTGACCAATTCACAGAATATAGGCCTTAAATTTAGTTCTTCTGGGCAATTTACAAGTCCGGTATATCAAGAGATGGTTACGAGCGGAAGAAATGATTTTATTCCGGCAAATACCTTTGTGAATGTGATGAATACATCCAATGACCCTAGAAGGCCTAAATATTTTACACTTAAAGACGGAGCTTATGTAGGAGGTTTATATGGTAAGCAAAATGTATTTGCTGACTTCTCTCACGTACAGGACAGTTTTTTAGTGGCAGATAGTATGGCTTACTTATTTGATGCTGCAGAAACTAGATTTATGCTTGCAGAAGCTGCAGAAAGAGGATATTCTGTGGGTGGAACTGCTGCTACTCATTTTACAGCAGGAATTCAAGCATCTTTAGACTTTTGGGGTGTAACACCTGCTGAACAAACTGCTTATTTAGCTGCAAATAATTATGCTACTTTACCTGGAACATGGAAACAGAAAATAGGAAATCAGGCTTGGATAGCTGCCTACAATAGAGGTTTTGAAGCTTGGGAATTTTCAAGAAGATTAGATTTTAGAACTTTTGTTAAACCAGGTTCTAGAGCTGTACCTTTAAGAATGCCTTATCCGGTAAATGAAACCAGTGTAAATAATGCAAACAGAACTGATGCTGCTGTAGCACAATGGGGAGCTGCAACAGGAGATGTACAGGCTAACAAAGTATTCTGGGACGTTAACTAAAAATATATTTTAACATTCATATCAAAAACCGCCTTCGGGCGGTTTTTTTATTTCCGTATATTTGTATTTCAAAATTTGAGTTGAGATAGGCTATTCTATGTGGCCGTAAAAAGTAATAGTATACACATGAATATTAAAGATAGTATAGAAAAGAAACTTTCAGAGGTTATTTTAAATGTATATCAGTTAAAAGACATCAATCTGGAAGTTCAGGAAAATAAAACCGAATTTGAAGGCGATTTTACCATTGTAACATTCCCATTGGTAAAACAGCTGAAGAAAAATCCGGAAAGTATTGGCGTTGAACTGGGAGAAGCTTTGACGGAACAGTCTGACTTGTTCGAAAGCTTTAATGTAGTAAAAGGTTTCCTTAATGTTAAAGTACAGAATCAGCTGTTTGTGGATAATTTCAGATCCGTGAGCAATGATTTTGACACCATCGAAAAGAAAAATTCTACAGTAATGGTGGAGTATTCTTCTCCAAATACCAACAAACCACTTCACTTGGGGCACGTAAGAAATAACCTTCTAGGATTTTCTGTAGCTCAGATTTTAAAAGAAGCTGGGTATGATGTGATCAAAACGCAGATCATCAATGACAGGGGAATTCATATCTGCAAGTCAATGCTGGCCTGGGAGAAATTCGGGCATGGAGAAACTCCGGAAACGACTCATACAAAAGGAGATAAGTTTGTAGGAAACTACTATGTAGAGTTCGATAAAAACTACAAAAAAGAAATTGCGGCACTTGTAGATCGGGGCATAGAAGAAGAACAGGCTAAAAAAGAGGCTCCAATCATCAAAGAAGCTCAAAAAATGCTTTTGGACTGGGAAAACGGAGATCAGAAAGTAAGAGATCTTTGGAACGAAATGAATTCGTGGGTTTATAAGGGTTTCAATGAAACTTATAAAAGACTTGGAGTAGATTTTGATCAGGTACAGTATGAAAGCAATACTTATATTTTAGGAAAAGATTTGATTCAGGAAGGCTTGGACAAAGGAATTCTTTATCAGAAAGAAGATGGTTCCGTTTGGTGTGACCTTACCGATGAAGGTCTGGATCAGAAACTTCTGCTTCGTTCAGACGGTACTTCTGTTTACATGACCCAGGATCTGGGAACAGCCGTAGAGCGTTTTAAAGACAACAATATTCAAAAGCTGATTTATACTGTTGGAAACGAACAGGATTATCACTTCCAGGTTTTATTTAAAATCATGAAAAAGCTTGGATATTCATGGGCGGATCAGTTATTCCACCTTTCTTATGGAATGGTTGAACTTCCGGAAGGAAAAATGAAATCCCGTGAAGGAACTGTAGTGGATGCTGATGACTTGATGGCAGAAATGCACGAAACAGCAAAATTAAAAGCCATAGAACAAGGAAAACTTGAAGGTCTTTCAGAAGAGGTAAAAGTAGCTTCTTACGAAATCATTGGGATGGGAGCACTGAAATATTTCATGCTGAAAGTGGATCCTAAGAAAAAAATGTTGTTCAATCCGGCAGAAAGTATTGAATTTAATGGAAATACAGGTCCGTTTATCCAATATACCTACGCACGTACTCAGTCTTTACTGGCAAAAGCAGATTACCGGTATAGAGAAATTTCGGATGTAGCTTTAAACCAGTATGAAAAAGAGCTGATCATGCTTTTGGCTAACTACAAAACAATTGTTGAAAGAGCAGCAGAAGCATTGAGCCCGGCCCTGATTGCCAATTATGTTTATGATCTGGCTAAATCTTATAACTCATTCTACCAAAGTAATATCATCCTGAAACTGGAAGATGAAAATTTAAAACAATTACGTTTAAACCTTTCAGATCTTACAGCCAAAACAGTTAAAAAATCATTAGCGCTCCTCGGTATCGGAACCGTAGACAGAATGTAAAAAATAAAGCCTCCTGGAATTTGGGAGGCTATTTTTTTATAATGTAAATAGTGAATACGCGGAATCTAAACCCGAATCCCGCATCTCGAATCACATATCTCAACTCTCTTTCACCTCATTCCCAGCATCCTTTCTACTGTCTCTGTACAGCTTCGCTGCACTCCATTTTGCATGCTTGGAGAGAACAACCTTGTAGCCTTTCTTATAATTATAAACCTTTGTAAACACAGCTCCAAAAAAGATGAGCATACAGGAATAATTAATCCACATCATTATTAAAATAACTGTTCCCGCCGCTCCGAAAGTGGAAGTCGGTTTAAAGTTACCGAAATACAGGCTCAGTAAAAATTTACCCAGCGTAAATAAAATGGTAGTCAGTAAGGCTCCTTTCCATACAGGTTTCCAGCTGATCCTGATATCAGGGAGCACTTTGAACATCAGGGCAAATAAGAGCATTACCAAACCAAAACCAATGGCGAAATTTACAAATTCCACCATCATATAAGTTTCAAGCCCAAAATAATTGGTAATCCAGTTGTTGAAGAGACTTATCATAGAAGATAAAATCATCGTGATCATCAGTAAAAATCCAAGAATAAGGATCATTCCTAATGAATTGGCTCTGTCCAAAAGAAATTTTACAAATGCTTTTTTAGGAGCTGCTTCCACATCCCAAAGTGTATTTAGAGTGTGCTGAAGCTGAAAAAATAGAGTAGTGGAACCAAAAACCAAAGACCCGATTCCTACTATTTTCATGAAAATATTCTGCTTGTCAATGAGCGCTCCCGCAATCATCCCTTCAATACTTTTCGCAACATCTTTTCCCATTAATCCGCTGATCTGGTTACTGATTTCGCCTCGGATGGCTTCCTCACCAAAGAAATTTCCGGCGATCCAGATGATAATGATCAATAATCCTGGAATTGAAAAAATCGCATAATAGGCAAGGCTTGCCGAATCTTTTGATGCGGAAGAATTGTTCCATTCGGCGAAGGTATCTTTAAGCACCTCCCAGAAAAATTTGATATTATTGATCATATTAGAAAGGATATCCTATGGCTATGTTTAAAACTAAATTATCTTTTCTCCAGCTTGAATCTCCGAAGTTAATTTTGTCAAATGCCCAACGGTCTCCCTTTTCATAATAAGGAACACGCAAAGGCATGGCAAGATCCAGTCTTAAAATTAAGATAGAGAAATCAAGTCTCAGACCAACTCCGGCTCCAACGGCAATTTCACTTAAAAAATCTTTGGAAAATTTAGCACCAGGCCTTTGAGCGTCTTTGTTAATTAACCATACATTTCCAGCATCTGCGAATACGGCAACATTTAAGAACTTATAAAGGTTAGCGCGGTATTCTGCATTAAGTTCTAACTTGATATCCCCGGACTGGTCAAAATAATAGCCTGACTTTATTGTTCTCGGATCAAAACTTCCGGGGCCTAATGTTCTGGCACGAAATGCTCTTATGCTGTTACTTCCTCCCGAAAAGAACTGTTTGGAGAAAGGAATGTTTTCTGAATTCCCATAAGGATAGGCTATTCCACCTATAAATCTTGTAGCTAAAGATGTTTTCTCTGTGAACTTATGATAAAGCCTAAAGTCATTCTCCATTTTAGCATATTGACTGAAAGGAATTCCGAAGATCTTTTTTTCCTTTCCTTTTTCAACATTAGCGCCGGTTACCAAACCTGTAATATTTCCTGCTAAATCCAATGTCCCTTTATAATAAATGGTGGTTGGTTTAGATAGCATTGTATTGGTGTATGTATAAGAATAAGTAGGTCCAAAAATAAGCTGTTTTTGAACGACTCTTTGCATAGCATCACTGTTAGCCGATATAGAATCATACAAAGCGGTAACCTTGGCAGGAGAAACCAATGTTACATCCAACAGTTTCAGATCATGTTCCTTTCTTACATTTTCCTTCCATAAATAACCAAATGATGCACTGAATGTATTAAGTGTATAATACTCGGTACGGTTCTGGAATTCAAATCCTAAATTGATATTCGTTCTCGGAACAAAAGCACTTGAAGAATTGAAGTGAAAAGGCGCCACGATTCTTGGAATGGAAAGCTGTACCGTTGATCCTGCACGGAATAAATTCTTTGCGTTTTCCTGTCCGCCCATCTGAAAATCAAAAGCTCCGTAGACAGCTGCTTTAAACTGTTCGGCTCCTCTGAAGAAATTTCGGTGAGTCCAGTTTAAATTTAGTTCACTACCGGCATAATTGGCAGAGTTGGTTCTTCCCAGAGCTTCAAGTCTGAGTGACTGAATTTGTCTCGGCGTTAGCAGATAATAAGCATCAAACTGGTGTTTTAATGAATCTGAAACAATAAATTCATTCTTTACAAATTTGAAAACACCCAGGCTAATTAGACGGTTGAGTGTCAGATTATGATTGGAACGGTTATAAAGATCCCCTTTCTTAAAATATAAGGCCCTGTCGAAAATCTTCGGTTTAAATTTATGCTGAGGATCGATCACATAAATATCATCATAAGCATATTTAGAAAGGGAGTCCGGGTTCATCGGAACATTATATTTACCCCTTTTTACATCCTGGATATTATAGTTCGGAAAAACAATAACTTTATCAATACTGAACTGTTGGGTGGCAAGATCTGGAGTGTCATCTTTTAATTTTACATTAAGCTCCACCTTGTGATTCTTGCTGACTGTACTGTCTGCCTGAACAATAATATTGTCAGGATTGAAATAATAAAACCCTCTTTCCTTTAACCCATTATCGATACGCACCCTTTCATCTTTAATGACATCGAGATCAAAAGGATTTCCGGTCTTAAGCAAGGTTTTTGGGGCTAAACTCTCAATTTCCCTGTTAATTAGGGAAGAATCCTGCTGAAATTTCACATTGGTGATCAGATATCTTCCGCCGGGTCTTAAAGTATAAATAACCTTTGCTTTTTTATTCTTGGAAACCGTATCATACTTTGCCTTTGCATTAAAGTACCCTTTGTTTTCAGAGTAATTTTCAATAATATCTTTGTTAAACTCACGGTCTACATCTCCCAGTAAAATAGGTTTTTCGCCTACTTTATATTTCAGCCAGTAATTGAAGCCCTTGTCCTTTTTAGGTTCTTTGGCAATATTGTAAAAATACAGCTTCGGACGCAGACCCAATATGGAAGAATTGGGCTTGGGAACCAGATTTTCTTCCAGTGATGCCTTGAGCTCATTTTTTTCCTTCTTCGAGAGGCTGTCATTTTCTATTTTTACTTCCCCGCCGGTATAAAGCATCTGGCCTTCCTTCAGAAATCTTGTATTGCTGCATGAAAGAGTAACAGCGGCAAATCCTGAAGTGAACAAATATCTGTAATATATACTAAATCTACTTTTCATTTATTTAAATTCTACCACCTGGTTATTCTTATTTTCTTTTTTACGTCTGTCTTTTCTTGATTTCTGGAAAATCTCACGGAATTTATCATAGTCTAATGTGATGATGAATCCTAATCCCGTTTCTATGATCTGCCCCTGAAGAGCCACCTGGTACTCATCCTTACGATAGGCTCGGAGCATATATCTGCCATCTTTGGAAAGGCTGTAATCTACCGTAACATTTCCTGCAATGTTCGTCATGTTTTCATTCTGGCGGGCTTCGCCTTCCAGGGCAAAATTACTTCCTACGGAAACTTTCAGACGGTCATTCAACAGTTTTTTGCTCACTCCTACATTCAGGTCTGTTCTTGTATTTTTTTCTCCACTTGAGTAGTCTTCGGAAGAATCAAGACCTAAATCGATATCAACCCCTTTGATCAGCCCGGAGGCAAGATTGTTCAGCTGCTGTGAAAGAATTTTACTTACACTCTGTCTCGCCAGCATTTCAGCAGACACTCCCGCACCGGATTCAAACGGGTTTTCTCCGATGAAGCGGTTCAGTAAAAGAAGAGCAAAAACCTGCTTATTCATTTCAGATTCCTGAGTTCTGAGCTGGGTCAGTTTTTGGTCCACAATATCCGTTACCGTTGAGGAAACCGCATTGTTCTTTTCATCTGTAGTAATATCGAAAGTGATCTGAGGCTTCAGAAGTTCGCCTTTCATTTTTAATAAGGTATTGAAAGGTATTCTTTGCTTAAACTGGTTCATGACAGAAGCATCTTCACCGCTTACCTGCTGTTCCACAAGGTCTATAGGAGGAGCTTCTGTTTTATAAACTGCTGTAATATCCATTGTTGCGGCGGTTGGCTCTCCCGTCCAGGTAATGGTACTTCCTTTCTGAATGTCAAATTTACGTTTCAGAAGGCTTACAGAAAGTTCATAAGACCCTTTTTCCACTTCATAAACCCCTACAAGGGTAGTTTTTCCCGAAGGATCAATTCCGCCGGTAAGATCAGCCTCACCCTGGAGTTTTACAAAATCTCCGTTGGCTTTATCAATAACAATTGACAGTTTGGCTTCTTTGCTTACTTCAATGTTCACACTTACATCCATTCCTTTAAAACGGCTCTGTGCTTTCAGAGAATCAGCTACGATAGTTTTGTTTAAAACGACCTGATCCTGATCGATGAATTCTACAATTCCGTCTCTCTCCTGAAGGGAAGGGCTGGACTGTGGAAGGACAAAAGTAAAATCCGTATCATCAGAAACCGACAGTCTTCCGTCTACTTTTGGAAGATCCAGGTTTCCACGAACATGAAGCCCCGCATCAATGGCCAGAATCCCATACATCATGGCATCATTGGATTTTTCAGAATTCACCACTTTGAAATCTTTTGCATTGACGTCAAGATTAAATGCGAAATCCCTGTACGTCTGCGTAAGAACCTGTCCGTTGATGACAAGTGAATTTCCGTCCTTATCATTTATTTTGAATTTATTAAATTCTATACCGCGGCTGGTAAAATCAATTTCATCATTGAGCTTTCTGAAATCACTGCCTGTTTTGGCAATTTCAAGCCCGGCATCATTGAATTTTACTTTACCTAAAATATTCGGTCGATCAGTATTTCCTGTAATCTTTAAGTTTCCGGAAATATACCCTTCCGTATTCGTTATGGCATTCATGGAGAACCCCTGGATACTCTTCATCTGAAGCTGATTGATAGCCATATTCAGATCGAATGTGCTGGAAGAAGTATTGTAATCTCCAAGAATTTTCACATCATTGTTATTGCCGGAAAGGGCAACGTCAGCGTTTAAAGTATTCGGTGAAGTATTGTTCACTTTTACGGCAAGGTTTCCTACAGGACTTCCATAAACGATCAGATCTGAAACGTTCAGATCAGAAGTGAAGGTCATCTTTTTGGTGATATCTCTAAGCTGTGCTGTTCCGTTGATGGTCCCTCTTGCCAGAACCGTATCTTTTTTAATCAGTTCCGTAATGGTTTCAATTTTAAAATCTTTCAGCGAAACATTTAAAGGACTGCCTGCCCGTTCGGTTTCGGATTGAAGTGAAATCTCACTGGCACCATTGGTCAGGATAAAGTTATCAGCTAAAATTCCCTGGCTGCTGATCTGGATTTTATTGTTTTCGGCTACATTCCAGTCTGCATAATTAAGTTTCAATCCATTTGGATTTAAAGAAATTTCAGTAATATCATTTAAAGATTTTGCATTTCCGGCGATGAGGAACTGGGTGGCATCTTTGTCGTCTTTCGTGGTTATGTTATAATTGATGATATTATTTGCAACATCTCCCGTTACCGCAATTTTTTTCAGGGTGAAACTGGAGCTTTTCAAAGCACCTGCGTTTAGGCTGTACTGGAGGGCCTGGTTTTCATTGGTCACTTTTAAAGCAATATTTTCCAGGGAATTTTCACCGTACAGCAACTGAGGAATCTGTCCGTCCACTTCTATCTTTTGAGAATCGGCATCATAATTTCCAGCTAAATTGATCGTTTCAAAACTCTTCAGCTCCGGAACAAATTTCCTGATCAGATCATCATTCTTGATCTTTGCATTGAACGTGAAAAACTGTCCAGGATCTATTTTCTGTCCCTTCGCCGGCTTCTGGAACTGATAATATTGATTGATCGTTTGTGTCAGAGCACCGAATATTTGGGTCAGCTTATATTTTCCTATCAGAGAAACATCTGCAATCTGGGAATTGAAAAGAATCTTTGTAGAATCCTGGGTAGAAGAAGCTTTCAGATTGACTTCCTGCACAGGGTAAACCTCCTTTGTATCTGAAAATGCAAAGTCTTTCAGGTTTAAATATCCGTTCAGGGCATCCGGGTTGAGGCTTGAAAAATCGCCATCGATTTTTCCGGCAATAATCATTGGCTTTTCATAGAATCCAAGCTTATTCACGTCAAGTTTGATGACTTCACCATTGATTTTTACGGTGGGATTTTTTTCATTATAAACTCCGGAAGCTATTAAATTCAGATTGGCATTCGGATCTTTTGAGTTTAAAATGATACTGTAGGCGCCACGGTTTATTTTACCCGTTAAATCCATATTCTGGTAACGGTAGCCTTTGTAAACAGCCGATGCCACATGGCCCTTCAGATTGGCGTTGGCATTTTTAAAATCAAAGCTTTCACCTTTAGCTGAAATTTGTGCTGTGATGGGCCCGATATCTTTATTTTTAATGATCTTTCCTACCTGGACAGCCTGAAGATTGGCTTTTACATCGTACAGTTCCCTGTTTTTTCTACGCATATCCACATCTGCAACAATGGCTGCATTTCCAAGGGTAGAGTAGAGGTTGAGGTCTGTTTTAACTACTTTGGTTGTTCCTTTTGCATTTCCTTTGATGCTGAAATGAGACGGCAGGGAGATATTGGAAGGAATTGTATTTTTAGGAACCAGATTGTATACGGTTTTAGCTTCCGTAGAAAATTCTGCAATCCTGAGGTCATAGTACAGGTTTTCAGGTTTCATGGCATTTTTGATTCTTCCGGATGCATGTACTCTTAACTGATCCAGTCCTGATACTTTAAGATCTTTGATCAGAAGGTCATTCACCATTCCCTGAACATTTGCGTTCACATTCAGGATAGCATTCGGGTATTTGCTGAACGGAACTGTATTCCGTAAGGTAGGAACAATATTCAGGATATCTGCGAAACCTATCCTGGAGTTTTTGATGTTGGCAGAAATTTTTACAGCACCTGGGTTGGAGGTGAGCTGATCAATAGATTCATAATTTAAAATGACCTCATCGCGGATCAGCGTTTTCGGAGTCTGCAGGTAAAGATCTTTCAGATAAGCCTGTTTTTCCTGGTACACAAAATCCGTATTGAATTTCTGGATATCCAGGCCTCTTCCTTCTTTAATTTCCGCTGAATTCACTGTTCCCGCAAAAGTATTATTCTCCATTTTGAAACTTCTCACTTCTACATTCATTTTAGAGAAATTCATATGGTTGAAATCCATTCCCTGTTTGGTGGGAGCAATGGCGGTATTGTTGTAAACGGCTTTTACATCATTCAGGACAAGCTTTCCGAGAATAATTTTCATGGCTTTATCCTGATCCGAAACTTTGGAAATTTCGGGTTCTTTTTTGTCTTTTGGATTGGCATTTTGTGCAGGAAGATAAAGGTTGGCATTGATATCTGCCCCCGAAAGTACAACATTGGAAATATTGTAAGCATTATTTTTCAGATCCAGTTTATTAACCTTCGTACTTAATTCTTTAAACAGAATTTTAGCAAAGGTTTTGGTATTGTCATCTCCGTAATCTATATCGAAATTAGTCAGTTTTATTCCTCTGAGGCCAATATTCATCGACTTTTTATCATTAAGGGAATCTACCTTTTTTTCTACTTTTTCAGAGACTTCTTCGAGTAGGTCCTGTTTTAATTTTAATTTCAGGCCGTCCAGATTGATATCATTAACAGCATAGGTGTTCTTACTGAGGTCAAAAGTTTTAACCCGGGTATCAAATGATTTGAAATATAACTGAATATCATTTCTGGACTGCTGGTCGTTGAAGGTAACCCCAATATCCTTTAAATTGATTTTATCAAGGGAAATAATGAACGGCTTGGAAGGGCTTTCCTCTTTATCGCTGGTGGCAAAAGCATTGATAATATAATCGAAATTGAATGTCCCGTTCGGTTTTCTTACCACATTGGCGCGGGCTCCTTCAAGATCTACTGAAGTAATGTCGGCAGTAGAACTGATAAGCTTCAGCATATTTAAGCCCACGTCGAGCTTTTTAACGGCAAGAAGGGTGTCAACATCCTGGCCTTTAAGGTAAAGGTTTTCCATGATCAGGCTGTTCGGAAATCCTATATAAACCCTTTCCAGGCTTACTTTGGTCTTGATTTTTTTCTCAAGATATACAACCAGTTTGTCTTTGATGAAGTTTTGAACGGCAGGAAGCCTCAGACTCAGGATCAGCAGGGTAAGAAAAACCAATATTGAAATAAAGGTTATTGCAATACGCCTCAGGAGTTTTCTTTTGTTAATTTTCAGTTTCAAATGCGATTAGGTTTCTAACAAAGATAAGAATACTATTTTATAAGCTCTTTGTTGTGGTATCCTGTTGCAAGTGCAAAAATCCTGCCTTGGCTGCCTTATTATGGAATTTAGTTTAGTAGTTGTCAAGTGAATTAGTTGATCAAGACAACCAAGGTGTGGATTTTCTTGTATAAAAGCCCCCTTTTAATCATTTTTTTAAGTGTTGAAAAGGTTAGCAAAATGAAATTCAAATGTTAGTATTTCAAAGGGGGCAGAGATATATGGAGATAATAAATTTTTGTTAAGTTATGTGAGCTAAGTTTTAAAAGACGGAGAGCTGGAAGAGGGAGGCTGGAAGTTAATATTGGACATTCATTTTTAACAGTGATCTTAAAATTTGATGATCTGGCTTTAAAAATTAATAAAATGCTGCAATAGATCTGCTTTTAGACTTGAACAGCTTCCCTCTTCATACTTCCTGACATCATTAAAATTAATTGTTTCCGTTCTCCCATTTCACTTCTTCGCCCTGAGGAGCAGCACCGCCCTGAGCCGGAGTGATAGGGGAAGTTTCCTGGTTAATATGGTAAATGTAGGCTGCAATTTTTTCAGCATCTCTTCCTGTGATGGTTCCTTCTTTGATGAAAGGTCTCATGGTCGGATTATTGGGTGAACCGTTTTCAAGCATCCAGAAAACATTTTTAAACAGGCTTTTTTCTTTGATATTGATCCAGTGGGTATCCGTAAGGTTCGGCCCGATCCCTCCTTTTCCTCCGTCACCATGGCAGGTTACACAGTTGGTTTTGAAAAGTTCCTGACCTTCTGCAATATTGTCTGCACTGTATTTTGCCGTTTCAAGAGTGATCTGAGGAGCAGTTTTTTCGTATTCAGCAATAGAAGCAAGCATTGTTTTGGCTTCTTTATCATATTCCGCTTCCGGGTGGGCATATTCTGTAAAAGCAAAAGCAGTAAGGTAAACTACGCAGAATATACAGCCGAACCAGAAAAGACCAATCCACCATTTTGGAAGTGAATTATCAAGCTCTGTAATTCCATCGAAGCCATGGTCGATAAGAATATCTTTTTCTTCGGTAGCAGATTGCTTTTTAAAGGCAGAATTCCAAAGCTTCTGGTAATACGGAACACTTTTTTCTGCTAAATATTCCTTCTTTTCCTCTTCCGACAGCCTGCTGAAGCTTTCATTTTCAACCAGGTCCCCAATGGAGTTTATGATCATCAGAAGAATCACAGCAATCACGATAAGCGCCCAGAAAAACGGGGAGGAAAAATAACCTGAATCTCCGGCGAACATTTCAAACGCCATGATCGTTAAGCCTATCGTTGTTGCGATGTATATTGAAATAGGGGTTCTCTTTTTCATTGCGGTATCATTTTAATCATTACTCAGCACTTGCCGTTTGAATCTGTGTTGTCTTAATATCAGTCCCCAATCTTTGAAGATAGGCGATCATTGCTACAATTTCTCTCTGCTCAAGCGGAACAAACGTAGCTCCTTTTGCCGTTCTTTCTTTTTCCATCTGGTCTTTCACATCGGTGGCTTCGGAATAAATTCTCTGTACAATAGCTTTAGACTGATTGTCTGCCCATTTTCCGGCAGAATCTATTTCCGCTTTTGAATAAGGAACATCGAAGGTGTTTTTCATCAATCTCATTTTGTCAACCATTTGAGTCCGGTCTAATTTATTGGTGATCAGCCAGGGAAAACGTGGCATAATGGAACCTGCAGAGGTAATTCTCGGATTATACATATGTTTGAAGTGCCATGAATCCGGGTTTCTGCCCCCTTCTCTGTGAAGATCAGGACCTGTTCTTTTAGATCCCCATAAAAATGGTCTGTCATAAACGAATTCTCCTGCTTTGGAATATTGTCCGTTTTTACCTTCAAATCTTACCACCTCGTCACGGAAAGGTCTGATCATCTGGGAGTGGCAGGAATTACATCCTTCTCGGATATACAGGTCTCTTCCTTCCAGTTCAAGCGGTGTGTAAGGTTTTACAGCTGTAATCGTCGGAACACTTTGCTTAAGGGATAATGTGGGTACTATTTCTATCAGTCCGCCTATGGCTACGGTGATAAAAGCAAGGATGGAAAGTAATTTCGGAGTTCTTTCCAGCCAAAGGTGCACGCCTTCGCCTTCTTTTCTTCCGCTACCAATATCTGCCAGTGCCGGAGCCTCTGCAGGAACGTTTTTCTGGAATGATCCTGATCTTACGGTTTTGATGACATTGATCACCATTAAAATCGCTCCTGAAAGATAAAGGATACCTCCTAAGAATCTCATTTTAAAGTAAGGAATAATCGCTGTTACCGTATCCAGCCAGTTTTTGTACATTAAAGTACCGTCCGGGTTAAACTGTTTCCACATCAATCCCTGGGTAAATCCTGAAATATACATTGGAACTGCATAGAAGATGATTCCTAATGTTCCCAGCCAGAAGTGCCAGTTGGCTAATTTTTTAGACCATAACGGCGTTCTCCACATGATCGGGATCAGATAATACACCACCCCGAAGGCCATGAAACCGTTCCATCCAAGCGCGCCCAAATGTACGTGCCCGATTACCCAGTCAGTGTAGTGCCCGATTTTATTTAAAGATTTTGTGGCTAACAGAGGTCCTTCGAAAGTAGCCATACCATAACAGGTAATTGCCACGACGAAGAATTTAAGGATCGGGTTTTCCCTTACTTTATCCCAGGCACCTCTTAACGTAAGAAGACCGTTCAGCATTCCTCCCCAGGAAGGTGCAATCAACATGATAGAGAAACCGGTTCCAACGGCCTGAGCCCATGCCGGAAGCGCCGTATACTGAAGGTGGTGAGGGCCAGCCCAAAGGTATACGAAAATCAGCGACCAAAAGTGAATAATGGATAATTTATAGGAGAATACGGGACGCTGAGCCGCTTTCGGCATGAAATAATACATCAGACCCAATACCGGAGTGGTCAGTACGAATGCTACGGCATTGTGGCCGTACCACCACTGTACAAGTGCATCTTTTACACCGGCATATACGGAATAGGATTTCCAGCTTGTAAATGATAAGGGAACTTCAAGATTATTAAAGATATGGAGCATGGCTACGGCAATCCATGTTGCAATATAGAACCAGATGGCTACATAAAGGTGTCTTACCCTTCTCTTGGCGATGGTTCCGAACATATTGATTCCGAAAATAACCCAGGAGAATGTAATCAAGATATCAATAGGCCATTCATGTTCCGCGTATTCTTTGGAAGTATTGATTCCCATTAGGAATGTAATGACTACGGCAACAATCATCAGCTGCCAGCTCCAGAAGTGGATCCATGAAAGCGTATCGCTGTACATCCTTGTTTTTAAAAGCCTCTGCATACTGTAGTAAGCACCGCAGAAGAAGGAATTACACACAAAAGCAAAAATAACGGCACTTGTATGAAGCATTCTGATCCTTCCGAATCCCATAGCACCCTGTGTATTGATAAGTCCCTGGATATTTCCGCTTCTCAAGCTCTGGATAGTGGTATCATCTGTCCCGAATAAAAACTCAGGCAACTCAGGGTAGAAAAGCATCAGCGCAGCTGTAAGTCCCAGCAGAAAGCCGACCAGCCCGAATACGATAGTAGCATACAAGAATGCTCTGACAATATTATTGTCATAATTGAATTTTTGCGTCTCCATAATTCCAATAGTGTTGTTCCGAAGTGATATTTATCCTCTTAAATCAAAGCATAATATCCTTGATTGGGATGAAAAAATAAATATCATGTGACGTGTATAATGTTTTGCCAAAGGTATTTATTAACTTTGTGTAAGTCTAGTAGGTATCCTTCTAAACTATACCGAAAACTACTAAAACAAGAACGATGAAAGTATGTGGTCAAAATATCAGGAAAATCCGTAGAAGCAAAGACTTTACGCAGGAGTATATGGCTTTTGAAATGGGCATTTCCCAAAAGGCCTATTCGGATATTGAAAATTCTAAAGTGAAGATCAATCTGGAAATACTGACGAAGATTTCAGACATTCTGGAAATTAAACCTTCGGACATTTGCAGCATCTCCCATAAATGCGGAACAGATGGGAATCAGGATAAATATCAGGCGCTTTTAGAGTATATGAAGAATAATAATATCTCAATTCCAAAAGAATTTTTATAAATAAAACCTGCTTTTTTATTTTTTAAATCATTACAGCTGAATATTTTAAAGTTTCTTACAGTTCCATAGAATGTGAATTCCTCTAAAGTTTTATATATTTAGAGCATAATTCATTCTATGAACAGTGAACAGAAAGCAGAGTCCAGGGACGGGGCTCTAGTCAGAGGACTAACCAACAGACATATTCAATTAATTGCCCTCGGGGGAGCTATAGGAACAGGATTGTTTCTTGGGATTGGTCCGGCAGCTGTTTTAGCAGGCCCATCCGTTATTCTGGGATATGCCCTGGCAGGAATCATTGCCTTTTTTATTATGCGCCAGCTTGGTGAAATGGTTGTTCAGGAACCTGTTTCAGGAAGTTTCAGTCATTTTGCGTATAAATATTGGGGAAATTTTCCGGGATTTGCTTCCGGGTGGAATTATTGGATCCTCTACATTCTTGTGAGTATGGCAGAGCTTACAGCAATTGGTCATTATATCCACTTCTGGTGGCCGGAAATTCCACTCTGGGTTTCCAGTTTATTCTTTTTTATTGTTATTAATGCTTTAAATCTAGCTTCGGTTAAGGTGTACGGAGAAACTGAATTTTGGTTTTCTATCATTAAAGTAGTAGCTATTGTTGCCATGATTCTTTTCGGTATTTATCTTCTTGTAAGCGGTACTGGGGGAGATAAGGCCAGTATTCAGAATTTATGGAATGACGGTGGATTTTTCCCGAAAGGATTGTTTAATAAAACTGAAACCGGATATTCCGGGCTCTTTGCTGCTATGGCCATGATTATGTTTTCTTTTGGAGGATTGGAACTGATAGGAATTACCGCTGCAGAAGCTAAAAATCCTGAGAAAACCATTCCGCAGGCTACCAATCAGGTGATCTACAGAATTCTGATCTTTTATGTGGGTGCCTTGGTTATTTTGTTTGCTTTGAGTCCGTGGAGGGAGATTACAGAGGGTACAAGTCCTTTTGTAATGGTTTTTCAGAACTTAAACGGATTTGAGTTTAATCTTTTTGGAAAAGTCATTCAGTTCAATTCACTCATCGCCAATGTTCTTAACCTGATTGTTTTAACAGCGGCTTTGTCCGTGTACAACAGCAGTGTTTATAGTAACAGCCGTATGCTTTTCGGACTGGCACAGCAGGGAAATGCACCGAAGTTTTTGACAAAGCTGAACAAAAGCCATGTTCCAACCAATGCTATTATTGTATCTTCCTGTTTTGCGGGAATCTGTATTATTATCAACAAACTGGTTCCTGAAAAAGCATTTGAATATTTAATGGCTTTGGTCGTTTCCACTCTTATTATCAACTGGCTGATGATATGCTATACCCATTTGAAATTTAGAAAAGAGAAAGACAGAGAAGGCCTGAAGACATCCTTCCCCTCTATATTTTATCCGGTTTCAAACTACATCTGTATCTTGTTTTTAATTGCAATTCTAGTATTGATGAGTATTACAGGAATGGAAATTCAGGTAATTTTAATTCCGGTGTGGCTTGCGTTCCTGTTTGTCATGTTTAAGCTTTATAAACCTAAAACCAAATAGTAAACGGAAAGGGAGAGTTGGAAATTGCGGGAGGCAAGTTACGAGACTGAAATTATATAATTCACTTTAGTTGGTGGAACCAAAATAGCGTTTTTCGCCTTGACAATAAGTCTAAAATCTGAATCTATATTTTATGAAAATAGCACACCAATTGAAATTTATTTTATTTTTTTCATTCTTATCAACATTTTGTTTTTCGCAGAAATTTAGTTTTATCTATGAAGCTAAATATAGAACAAGTAAAGAAAAACCTGAAGATATTAATACGGATAAAATGATTTTGGATTTTGAGAATAATATTTCGATTTTTAGAGAATCCATGTCCAGGGATTCTGATTCCCTTACATTCATTAATAAAAATGGAGGCTATAAATTGGGGGTAGAAAATCAATTTTACGTTAAAAAAGATATTAGAAATAATAAAGTAGAGAAAATTATTACTTATTTACGTGCCAATTACCTTCTTCCTATTGACGAACAATTAAATTGGAAAATCTTACCGGAACAAAAAGCCATTGGAAAATATAAAGCACAAAAAGCGGAAGTTAATTATGGCGGTAGAAATTGGACTGCGTGGTTTACCACAGAGCTGCCTTTTAATGATGGTCCCTACATCTTCAATGGGTTGCCCGGCTTAATCATTTCCATTGAAGATGCAGCACATGATTACTCCTTCAATTTAATACAAATCAAAAAAAGCAGCAATTGGTTTGATGCAAGGACAAAAACCATTACAATTGATTGGGCAAAATATGATCTTCTTGGAAAATCATATTATAACGATCCCTGGAACTCCAAAACTGCGAGGAAAGTTACCTTTACTGATCCTCAGGGAAATGAAAAAGATATCAATGAAATGATCAGGCACGCACAAAAATCTATTCTTGAAGAAAATAACCCTTTGGAGCTGAATCACAAAATCAATTATAAATAAACTTTTACTGAATTGTAGGTCAATTCATTTGTGAAATACAAGCTGGGCAGATCAGTTTTAAATAATAAATAAAAAAAACCATCCTCAGAAAGGATGGTTTGTAGACCCACAGGGATTCGAACCCCAGATGACTGAACCAAAATCAGTAGTGTTACCGCTACACCATGGGTCTTTGTTTATTTCAGTGGTGCAAATTTACAGCTTTTTTCTTTAGATACAAGAACTTTTTAAAGTTTTTTTTAAATTTACACTACTTTTTATTTACAAAAATATGCTCGTAGACTTCAATAATCTCACTATTAATAATTTATCTTTTGAAACAGATTTTGACCAAAAAATCAAAAACTTTTTGGAGGAATGGTTTTCTGAAGCATCTACCGTAAAAGTACAGACTTCAGGTTCTACAGGAACCCCTAAAATTTTTGAAATCGAAAAAAAGAAAATGATCAGCTCTGCAGTCATGACCTGTAATTTTCTTGGACTGAAAGAAGGAGATAAAGCATTATTGTGTCTTCCTGTTGAATACATTTCCGGGAAAATGATGATAATACGTTCTATTGAAAGAAAATTGAAGATGACAACTGCTGAGCCATCCCTGAAACCGCTTGAATTTTTAAATGAAGAAACAGATTTCTGTGCGATGACTCCTCTTCAGGTAGAAAATTCGCTGGACAAACTGCATCTCATCAGGAATCTGATTATTGGCGGAGCAGCTGTTTCCGAATCGTTAAAAAGAAAGATAGCTCAAAATCAAAGCTTGAAAAATACGCGGATCTTTGAAACCTACGGGATGTCTGAAACCCTTTCCCATATTGCCCTGAAGCAGGTAATGCCTGTGCCTGAAAATTATTTCACAGCTTTTGAAAACGTTTCTATCAGTGCAGACGAAAGAGGCTGTCTGAGAATTTTTGCCCCGAATGTTAATGCTGAGGTGCTTCAGACTAATGATTTAGTTGAAATAAAGAATGAAAAGCAGTTTAAATTCCTGGGGCGTATAGACAACGTCATCAATTCCGGCGGAGCTAAAATTTTTCCTGAAACACTGGAAGCTTTGGTGAAAAAGGAAATTCCCAATGAAGCTGTTTTTATAGGAGTAAATGATGAAAGTTTGGGACGGAAATTGATACTTGTTATTGAAGGAAAAGAATCTGAAGATCTTCTATCAAAGATATCAGGCGTAGCATTTGAAAAGAATTTTCACAAACCGAAAGAAATTATTTTCATTGAAGAAATTCCACGAACCCCTAACGGTAAGGTAAACCGGATAGAATTAGAAAGAAAAATCAGCAAGCATCTGTAGTCCCTTATCTTGATTCTTGACTCAAAATAAAAAACATGAAAGATTTTTCAAAAGAACTCAGTTTTAAAACCTCCCGAAGCAGCGGGGCAGGAGGCCAGAACGTTAATAAGGTGGAAACCTCAGTAACCGCTCTCTGGCTTGTTGCTGAATCTGAATTTTTCAATGATGATCAAAAAGAGCTTATTCAAAGTAAATTGAAGAACAGGATGAATGCTGAAGGATATCTGTTTCTGACCGTATCGGAGAGCAGAACCCAGCTGATGAATAAAAACAAAGCCATTGAAAAAATTACCGAACTCGTTAATAAAGCTTTGATTGTTCCCAAGAAAAGAGTACCTACAAAACCATCTAAAGGACAAAAGCAGAAACGGCTGGATACCAAAAAGAAAATTTCTGAAAAAAAGGAGAACAGGAAATTTAAATTTTAGATTGGTGTTGCGGGATTGGGATTCGGGTTTTTACATGTCCGTTTTTTTCAGTATCTTAGGGGTATTATTAATATCACAATTAAGTATGACAGCAATTTCTTCTTTATCAGCAGCCTGCCCATCCAATGGCCTTTTGCTGTCGCTGTTGTACCTGCATACAGATTCTTTTCTTAAAAGTTCCAAGGACTTTATCAATTAAGCCCTGTCAGGATCCAAAGACAGGGGAGTTTTCAATAGATTTTACGAATTATTTTTGCAGTTTTCTGCGGGTAAAAGGCTGATAGGTTTTTTATTCCGATTTGGATCACTGGGATCACTGCATTCATTATTATTTTAAAATATTAAAAATGTCCAATCCTATTATTGTAACGACCGGAATTTACGATGCTATAAAAGATACGCTCAGAAGAAAAAAAGTAAGCATGCCGGAAGAGAAACGTCTTGCTGAAGAATTGAGAAAAGCGAAGCAGGTTTTAAGAAAAGAGCTGCCTGCTGATGTGGTTACTGTCAACAGAAAAGTAACAATCAAAGACCATACTCAGAATTTTGAGCATGAATACATTTTTGTGGCTTCTGTAAAAGCTAAACCGGCAAAAAATAAGCATTCTATTTTATCGGATATTGCTCTGGCAACTGTTGGGTATAAAGTGGGAGATATCATCAGCTGGCCTTTTAAAGACGGGGAAAGAAAGATAGAGATTTTAAAAGTGGAACCCTGGTATGGGTAGTTCCTCATATCTTGTATTTTGTTAGATGAAAGTACAGCTTTACGGCTGTACTTTTTATTTGAAAACCTTGATGAGTTAAGGATTTTTTTTATCATTTGTTAAAAAAGAATGCCTATATAAGAGTTTCTTGAAGTACCCATGTTGCATTCCGTTTTTAAGTTTTATCTTTGCAAAAATTAAAAAAATGAGCAAACCGATTTCTGAATTTATAGAGAAATATTACCTGCACTTCAATGCGGCTGCATTGGTAGATGCATCTAAGGGGTATGTTGCACACCTTAAAGATGGCGGAAAAATGATGATCACTTTGGCAGGTGCTATGTCTACTGCTGAATTGGGAAAGATCCTTGCAGAAATGATCCGTCAGGGAAAAGTTGATTTTATTTCTTGTACAGGAGCCAACCTTGAAGAGGATTTAATGAACCTTGTGGCACACTCTCACTACGAAAGAGTTCCGCATTACAGAGACCTTACGGCTCAGGATGAGTGGGATCTGTTGGAAAGAGGATTAAACAGAGTTACAGATACTTGTATTCCGGAAGAAGAAGCTTTCAGAAGACTTCAGAAGCATATCGTAGAAATCTGGAAAGATGCAGAAGCTAAAGGCGAGCGTTATTTCCCACACGAATTTATGTACAAAATGATCCTTTCAGGGGTTCTTGAGCAGTATTACGAAATTCCGAGAGAAAACTCATGGATGATTGCTGCTGCTGAAGCCAACTTACCAATCGTAGTTCCTGGATGGGAAGACTCTACAATGGGTAACATCTTCGCTTCTTACTGCATCAAAGGGGAGCTTAAAGCAACCACTATGAAATCAGGAATCGAGTATATGACCTATCTTGCAGACTGGTATACTAAAAACTCAGGAGGAAAAGGAGTAGGATTCTTCCAGATCGGTGGAGGTATCGCAGGAGATTTCCCTATCTGTGTAGTACCAATGCTTTACCAGGATATGGAAATGCATGATATTCCTTTCTGGTCTTATTTCTGCCAGATTTCGGATTCCACAACATCTTACGGGTCTTATTCAGGAGCAGTTCCGAACGAGAAAATCACTTGGGGTAAACTGGATATCACTACACCGAAATTCATCGTTGAAAGTGATGCAACCATCTGTGCACCATTGATGTTCTCTTATATCCTTGAGAATTCTTAAGAATAAAATTTTATTAAAAATACCAGCGCTCCAATTCATTTTGGAGCGCTTTTTTATTTCACCACCTTCATTGCGAGCGAAGCGAAGCAATTTCATCTTAAAAACTAAGTTTAACCTTAATATTCTTAAAATCTTAATTCTACTCTTAATGTTTCAGAAAATAAAAAAACATTAAGTAAAAGTTTAGTTATTAAGATTATTAAGAGATTGCTTCGCTACGCTCGCAATGACAGACTGTGATAATTACTCAAGAGAATTCACCAAGACAAAATAACGGTAGGCCAAAATGCTTTTCTGCAGTTTAGTTAATGTGTTGGGATCTTTATCACTCAGCTTTGGAAGCACTTTTTTATTCACTGTATTCAACAGTCTGAAAAATGATTTTTTCATATCTTTAATATTTAAATGAAACATCATTGAGGAGTAAAGAATTCAAAAATGATGCAAATTATTAACAAGGATAACCGATTACTATGGACGAAATTTTCAAACAACAGGTATATGAAGTTTCAAAGCTGATCCCCAAAGGTAGAGTGTCTACTTATGGAGCCATTGCAAAAGCTGTTGGGTATCCCAATCATTCCCGTCATGTAGGAAAAGCAATGGGAGGATGTCCTGAAGATGTTCCTGCGCACCGTGTGATCTCAAGTTCCGGTACGTTATCTGTACCTGAGTTCCAAAAAAGATTGGAGGCAGAAGGTATAATCGTGGAAAATCTCAGGATCAAAAATTTTAAAAAGTTATTCTGGGATCCTTTGGAAGAGATCTGATTTTATTGACAACATAAAATCTGGGTTCCGGCGGCGAAGCCGCCGGAACCTAATATCCAATAGCTTAATCAGCGATGAAATCGCCATTCTTTACTTTCCTTAAAATCAACTGAAGCTAACAAAAACTTTGCGTTAAAAAAATATACAATAAAAAATGCCATGAAGCCAACAGCTTCACGGCATTTGAAATTTATAAGTAAAAGAAATAGTTGTTACTTTCTACTTCTCGGACTTTTCAGTTCCTCCTTCAGTCTTTCATTCTCTTCTTTCAGAAAAGAAATATAATCCTGAAGATTCTGAATAATAGATCCCGGAATATTATTAAACTGACTGTTAATTCCACCCGAAGAACTATCATTAAATACAGGATGATCATTATTGACCACAATTTTTGCTTCCTCATCTTCATAAATGTCCTCTACAGAAACATCCAGGAAACGGGCAATTTTGTTCCATTCATCTTTTATGATCCTTACATCACCGCTTTCCTTTCTGCTGTAGTTGGATACATCAGTCGCAATAATATCAGCTATCTGCTGTTGGGTATAGCCTTTCTGTTTTCTGATGGCGCGTAGTTTTTCTTTTTGCATATCCGGCATTTTATACAAAAATGGAAAAAAACCTTAAAATGTACAATAAAAAACAGAAAAAATATGGGTCAGGTTCTTAGTATTTAGTAGAAAACATACAGGAAGTTGATTTTATTAGAATATTCACATCAATATATTGATATTTTTCTTTAAAATTATAGCCTGTCATTACGAGCGAAGCAATCTCATCTTAAGGAACTAAGTTCAAACTTAATATTCTTAAAAACTTAATTCTAGTCTTAATGTTTCAAAAAATAAAACCATTAAGAAAAAGTTCAGTAGTTAAGATAATTAAGAGATGGCTTCGCTTCGCTCGCAGTGTACAATTTGATCTTATACACATAAAAAAGCTGCTCCCAATATGAGAGCAGCTTTATTTTTTCTGTACTATTTCTTATTTCTCCAGTTGCTTATAGCTTCTCTGGATAAAATCTGTCAGGTCTTTTCCTTTCAGCAGATTCTGAGAAAGTTTTGCAAGATCCAGAGCATACTTGATAAGATTTTCTTTCTCCTCAACATTTTCTGTTTTTAAGATCTGATTTGAAAGCTCACTGTTGGAATTCACCACAAGATTATACATTTCCGGGAATCCTCCCATTCCGAACATACCGCCACCACCGGTTGCCTGCATTTCTTTCATTCTTCTCATGAATTCCGGCTGTGTGATGGTAAACGGAGCATCGCTGCTGTCAAGATCTTCGAGCTGTACGGTGAATTTGGTATCTTTTACAGCCTCTTCAACGTCTTTCTTTAGAGTTTCTTTTTCAGTTTCATTTAATTTAGAAATAACCGGCTCATCTTTTTTGATGAGGTTATTGATATGATCTGCATCTACTCTGGCAAATGAGATTTTTTCTTTTGTAGTTTCCAGTTTCTGGATGACGTGAGAAATCACAGGTGAATCTAATAACAGAACTTCATAACCCTTATCATTTGCCGCCTGAATGTAGCTGTGCTGCTCGTCTGCATTGGTAGCATAAAGAATGATTGTATTCCCGTCTTTATCTGTCTGTGAAGGCTGAATTTTTTCCAGTAATTCATTCCACAGGAAGTATTTTCCGTCCGTGGTAGGATATAATGTGAATTTATCCGCCTTTTCTGCAAATTTCTCTTCTGTGATGATTCCGTATTCGATGACGATCTTGATGTCGTTCCATTTTTTCTCATAGTCTTCGCGGTTTTCGTTGATCAGGGAAGACATCTTATCAGCCACTTTTTTAGTGATATAAGAAGAAATTTTCTTCACCGCGCCATCTGCCTGAAGGTAAGAACGGGATACGTTCAACGGAATGTCCGGAGAATCTATTACCCCTCTCAGAAGCATTAGGAAATCGGGAACGATACCTTTCACTTCATCTGTTACAAATACCTGGTTTTGGTATAACTGGATTTTATCCTTATCGATATTTAGGTTATTGCTTATTTTCGGGAAGAATAAAATTCCGGTAAGATTGAAAGGATAATCAACATTCAGGTGAATATTGAATAAAGGCTCCTCAAACTGCATAGGATACAGTTCGTGGTAGAACTTCATATAATCCTCGTTGGTCAGTTCGCTTGGTGCGATGGTCCATGCCGGAGTAGGATTGTTGATGATGTTGTCCACTTCTTCCGTTTCGGCAACGGCATCTTCAGGAGCATCCTCCGGTAACGGAAGTGTATGTGTTTTTGTTCCGAATTTAATAGGAACAGGCATGAATTTGTTATACTTTGAAAGTAATTCACGAATCTTGCTTTCTTCAAGAAATTCCGTAGAATCTTCCGCAATGTGAAGAACGATTTCCGTTCCTCTGTCAGTTTTATCTGTTGTTTCTTCAAGGGTGAATTCCGGGCTTCCGTCACAGATCCATCTTACTGCAGGTTCATCTTTGTAAGATTTTGTGATAATTTCCACTTTTTCGGCCACCATAAATGCAGAATAGAATCCAAGACCGAAATGTCCGATAATTCCCGCATCTTTTGCTGTGTCCTTATATTTTTCAAGGAACTCCTCAGCTCCTGAAAAAGCAACCTGATTGATGTATTTTTCAACTTCTTCAGCAGTCATCCCAATACCCTGATCGATAATATGAAGCGTCTTATTTTCCTTATCAATTTTAACTTCAATCTTCGGATTTCCGTATTCAACTTTTGCTTCTCCGATGGTTGTTAGATGTTTTAGTTTTAAAGTTGCATCCGTTGCATTGGAGATTAGCTCTCTCAGGAATATTTCGTGGTCACTGTAAAGAAATTTTTTAATAAGCGGGAAAATATTTTCCACAGATACATTAATATTTCCTTTAGTCATAATAATTTTTGTTTTTTAATTTTCTATTTCTGACTCAAAAAAAATACCATGCGTCAGAATGTGACAGAATGGCATTTTTTTGTGGAAGTTTCTTTTAGATCTGGAGATTTAAGTACAAAATTATATTGATGTATTAATTCTTCTTTGTTTCCTGAACTGAAAAATGAAGCCTATAACAAACAGTATAAAAAGACCAAGAAGTGTCTGCCCGATGATTGCATCTGTAGGAGCTTTGGCTAATGGATGTCCAAGTGGAACACGGGTAAAAGTCTCATTAACGGTAGGAATCAATGATAAGAAAAAGCTGAAGGAAAGAAGAAAAGTTTCAAAAAAGCGGGCTCTGTTATTTCCTGGCTTTTTGCTGTGAAGAAAATAAGCGATCGATATTAAAACAACAATGAAAAGGGCAAAAATATGTCCGGGGTTAAACCCTCCATGTTTGGATAGCCCCAGAGCAGTAAGTGAAGTGATCAGTGTAAAATAAAAATAAATTTTTCCGGAAAGTGAGCTCAGATCTATTTTTCCTTTTTTGATAAAATCTGTAACAGCTGCCACAATAGCAATAATACCTATAACGGTATGGAAAATTCCTAAATACGATAGTCCCATAATTTTAATTTTTTAAATGTTGAATTACTGTTGACAAAATTGCAACAGAAACAGAAAAAAGATTTTGTAAAAAAGTTCAATTATCTGTCTGTTTGGTTCAAAAAACTTTTATGAACGAGCTTGGAAAGAAAGATTAAATAATTAATCCTCTTTATTTACCTGCGAACGGTAATTGGTGGGAGAAGTATTGTATTTGTCATGAAAGCTTTTGGTAAAATTGGCCAGGTCATTAAACCCACATTCAAAAGCAATATTGGAAATTCGCTCATCGGAAATCAGTAATAACTCAGCAGCTCTTTCCAGTCTTTTTGTTTTAAGGTAACTGGCTGGGGAGTTATCATATAACTTTTTAAACTCTCTCTTAAAGGAAGAAACACTTAAATTGGTTTTCTGGGCCAGTTCTTCAATGCTTATCGGAGAGAACAAATGGGCTTCTATAATTTGTTTGAATGTATAAGATGTTGGTGAAAAAAGCTGGGATAATATGGCTTGTACGGTCTCTGCCTCTTGTGTTTGAGACAGCAAAAGAATTATTTCCTTTAGTTTTAAAATCAGGATCTCATCATTGACCAGGGCTGGATTTTCAAAATAGAAGAGGAGCCCTTCAATATATTTATGAATCAGGAAATCATTGTTGATTTTTCCGTTTAACTGGTTGGTTGCTTTGTTGCCGGGCTGTAGCAGAACAGGAAGCTCTCTTTCATAAATTTTCTTAAGTATATCCGGATGGAAGGTGACGATCACTACTTCGCCTTTGCTGTCTGTATTTGAATTATGGATATGGTTTCCGGAATTGATACAATTGAGCAATAACGAATGCCTGGCAGGAATGTCGGTACGGATGTCATCAGACTGATATTGGATCTCACCTGTCAGCATATATAAAAAACAGGCCTGCTCAGCAACCGGAAAAGTGAATTCAAAAGGAGATTTCACATCCACTTTCTGAATGAATGTTTTCCCGAACAGATCAATTTTTTTGTAATCGGTAATCACTTATCTCAATTTATTTTGATGGACATATAAAATTAAAAAAGAAAAAGAAAAACGGTCTGAATTTCAGACCGTTTTTTTATTATTTCTTGTTTTTCATTTCTTCCTTGATCTTGTTTTCAAGTTCTTCGGCAAGTTCAGGGTTATCTCTTAAAACATCTTTCACTGCATCACGTCCCTGACCCAATTTTGTCTCCTCATAGCTGAACCATGAACCGCTCTTCTTCACCACTCCCATATCTACGGCAGTGTCAAGGATTTCACCTACTTTGGAAACTCCTTCACCGTACATAATGTCGAATTCTGCTTGCTTGAATGGGGGTGCAACTTTGTTTTTCACGATCTTCACCTTTACACGGCTTCCTACAGCTTCGTCACCGTTTTTGATCGGTGCACTTGCTTTTCTGATATCCAGTCTTACAGAAGCATAGAATTTCAGGGCGTTACCACCGGTAGTCGTTTCAGGGTTTCCGAACATTACACCGATCTTTTCTCTCAACTGGTTGATGAAAATAACGGTACATTTTGTTCTTGAAATAGTTGCTGTAAGCTTTCTTAATGCCTGAGACATCAATCTTGCATGAAGACCCATTTTGGAATCTCCCATTTCACCTTCAATTTCCGCTTTCGGAGTAAGGGCTGCTACCGAGTCAATAACTACGATATCAATTGCTCCTGAACGGATAAGGTTATCGGCAATTTCCAAAGCCTGCTCACCATTGTCCGGCTGTGAAATGATAAGGTTCTCCAGATCAATTCCCAGTTTTGCCGCATAAGTTCTGTCGAAAGCGTGCTCCGCATCAATGAATGCTGCAATACCACCTGCTTTCTGAGCTTCAGCAATAGCATGAAGGGTTAATGTTGTTTTACCTGAAGATTCAGGACCGTATATTTCGATGATTCTTCCTCTTGGATAACCGCCCACGCCTAACGCGATGTCCAGTCCTAAAGATCCTGAAGGAATTACCTCAATTGTGTTGTCTACAGAATCATCACCCAACGTCATTACAGTTCCTTTTCCGTATGTTTTATCTAGCTTGTCAAGCACTAAAGCCAGTGCTTTTTTCTTATCATCAATGTTACTCATCTCTATTAAAATAATTTCTCAAAAATACATAATTTTAACATCAAAAGCTAATATTATTTGGGGTGAAAACATGTTTTTAGAGTTAAAAAATGATAAATTTTTATAGCGGATAGGATTCATTATAAAAGCAGCGCAATATCTTATGATTCAACGCATAAAAAACATATTTTTACACTTTTACAGAAGAAATTTCAGAAATTCTTCTAGTGGAAATTCGAATCTTTTGTAATCCTCAGGTAATCTTCAAGAACTTTCATCTGATCTTTGTTTCCTTTTTTTATTCTGGCTTCCCGGCTTACCAATCTGTCGTATATTTTATTGATCAGAATCTTTGTTTTAGGAAACAAATTTTTAGCAGAAACATCAGGAATCTCAAGCCTTTTGCAAACTTCATCGTCCAGAAGAAACCAGGTACAGCAGATATGAAGATATCTCAGATTTTTCCTTTCAAATTTAAATTTTAATATAGGATTTTCGAGGGATTCATTCAGCAGGGAATGGGCCAGCAGGATAGAATCCTTATCTGAAGGTGGCTGCACGGAAGTCCAGAGATAGAAATACTCCGTTGCCTGCTTTTTATTGTCCGGAAGAAGCTGTTCAGGAATTCCGAGCAAATATCCTACGTATTTCCAAAGGTGAAAAATGCCTTCCTCTTCCTCATTAGAAAAAGTATTTCCCAATTTTTGAAGACTGTGGAGAAAAACAAGGCTGAAACCGATGTAAGTGGCCATCATATCCCATGAATTGATGGGTTCGCCCCAGTTTTCCGTATCCCATTCTTTGTAATATTTCTTTATGGAAAGCCTTGCGTAAGAATGGATTAGGCGGGTTTTTATCGCAAATTCATAGCCTTTTGCATGCAGTTCCAAGGCATTGTAACGGGTAGCATTTACCCAGAAATCAAGTGTTTCTGAAAGTCGTTTTACAGCGCCTTTTTTCAATGCTTCTGTCGCGACAAGAGGTTTATTCAGATAAGCATAATCGTAACCGCCCATCAGGCAGTAATCCCTTAAAGAGATCAGCGAATCCAGATTACTTCGCATACAGAGCTCTGCACCGCTTTTTAAAAGGTTATAATCAAGCCATTCCGGAATTTTCTGGGTTTGGGTGAAGAGCCTTTTTACACTTTCAGGAACTTGGTCTGCTTCGGAAACACCGTTTCGGATGTAACCTTCAATTTCCCTGGAAGCTTCGTGAAATTTTTTAACCAGATAAACATCTTTTGCTACCTGATCACCCATTTCATCCACATGATAGAAATAGGGGGAAAACTGATCAAATTCTTTAAAACTCACTTCAGCAGAGGAAAAATCAATAAGCTGTTTTCCATTGCCTTTTTCCCAGAAATTTTTGAAATGAGGGGAATCTTTAAATCGCGGTTGTGTAATTGGTTTGTCCATCTTGTATAAAAATACAAGTTTTGCACCGAAATGATCTGGTGAGATTTATCAGTGTTCCGGAGGGTTATTTAAATTTAGATAAGTCCTTTTTCAAATGCCTTTTTAACGAGTTCTTTGCTGTTCCTTGAATTGGTTTTCCGAAGAATGTTTTTCCTGTGTGTCCGTATCGTATGTTCAGACAGGATGAGTGCCTGGGCTATTTCCGGTCCGGAATATCCTTTTGCAATAAGGGACAGGATTTCCATTTCTCTTTTCGTTAAATTTTCTGAAAAATTTTCCGGCTTCGAAAAACAATCCAGTTTTACCTGGTGAAAATCATTTCTTGGGCCTATTCCTGAAACAAGCACGGTATAAGGGTTTTCTTTTGTGATATGGTGGATATTGGTGTGAATATTTATAGCCTGTATGGGAATTCCGGTTTCGTCTTCCATGGTAATAACGGATTGATGGTGAAACAGCTCATAATTTCCTTCCCCTGTTTTCATTCTGAAACAATAGCTGCCTTTAATGTAAAGCTGGCTTTCCAGGGCAATCTCTGTTATTTTGTCAACAAGAACCTGTTCAGCTTTTATTACAAATTCAATATCATCAGGGTGGGTAAGATCAATGACTTCCTTTAAGTTTTCAGGATAAGAGGACAGCCCGTGAAGCTTAAGAATATTTTCGTGATGGTGCGAAAGTGTACTGTTGGTAAGATTCAGAGCATAATAATAAAATTCACCTATGGCAAACATTTCACCAATGATGCGCTCAATGGGTGGTTTGTCTAGAATCTTTCTGTCTCTCCTGACCCCCGGGTAAGTATTCCAGATTTCAATGAGAGGATGTTTTTGTTCTGAGTTCCCCATGATATTTAGTTTTAGCTAAAATAACCAAAATACTTACAAAATACCACAAAAGGGGGATTTTTTTACTTTGATAAAATTCTAAACTTTGTAGGAACTAATAACCAGGGAAACTCGATTTATTTTATTCCGTTTTGTTTAATGATTTATTTTTTTCTAAAGTTTGTTATAATTAAGAAAAAAATTATCCATCATAGAATAAATAACGGACCGTCTGTACGGATGGCCTTAATTAATGAAAGTTATTAAATGATGTTATAAAACAGTTTACCCTTTTCTTTTTTAGTTGTTTGAAAATGATAAACTAATAAGCCTCTCGTTGCTGGAGAGGCTTTTTCTTTGGTATCCTGTTATCTTTTTCACATTCTTCCAAACTTCAAAATCACCCGAACGGGTACTTTACTTGTCTTCATGAAATTTGAAACTTTGTGGAAAACTAATAGCCATGAAAACTTATTTATTATTAAAGATTTTAGCTTTTGCTATTTTTCTACCTTCGGTCTTTTTTGGACAGATAAAGATTACATCCGGATACAGTAAAGCTATTACAATTGACTTGTCTGTGAAGATTGATAGCTTGGAAACAATTGTTAGAAAAGGGAATTATAAATTATATATACCATCTTCACAATTGAAAAGCTTGGTGATAAGAAAAGAAGCTATTGAATATGAGCCTTTAAAAATGGACAGAGGTGAAGAAAAAGCGAAGTCTGACAGTGTCAATGCGAAAAATGATGATGCAATAACCGAATTGACTTTTAAAAGCAATACTCAATATATCTTATATATTAGAGTAAATGGAGAAGATAAAGTAAGAAAATATACCATAGAAAGTAAATCCGACTGGAAATGGACAACCTCCTTTGGAGCGAATGCTGCTTTCCTCACAAGCCGTTCAAGGTTCATATCCTTAGATAATAAAGTAGCAGAAAACAGAGATGGAAAAATGATGGATCTGATGCCTAGTATCATGTTTACATTTATGAATAACCAACGAAACTTTTCTCCCGGATTTACGGGCGGATTGGGATTTAATTTTGAAGAGTTGTCTGTTTTTGCTGGCGGTGCTCTTGGAATCGGACAAAATATTGTTTTATCAGCAGGAGTTGCAGTCCATAAGCAAAATCGTCCTAATACAGATTATACAGTTGGACAGATAATTGACAGCTCAGTTACATCAGATAATTTGAATAAAATGCAATACAGAGTAAATCCATTCGTAGGAATATCTTTTAGATTTGATAAAAATCCTTTTGTGGCGAAATAGCCTTTTTATTCCTGAGCAAAAGGAAAAATAAAGTATCTTATTAAAATAAAAACCTTCCCATCGGGAAGGTTTTTTATTACTCATTGCTTATCGCTTATTACTTATTACAAAGAAGCAGCGTGTACAAGCATATCTACCAACTTGTTAGAGTAACCCATTTCATTGTCATACCATGAAACAAGTTTTACAAAGTTTGGAGAAAGCATGATACCGGCATCTTTGTCGAAGATAGAAGTTCTCTTATCTCCTACGAAGTCCTGAGAAACTACAGCATCTTCAGTGTATCCTAAGATTCCTTTCAATTCACCTTCAGAAGCAGCTTTGATTACTGAGCAGATTTCTTCATAAGAAGCAGCCTTTTCAATTCTCACTGTTAAATCTACTACGGAAACATCAACTGTTGGTACTCTGAAAGACATACCTGTTAGTTTTCCGTTTAGTGAAGGGATTACTTTTCCTACCGCTTTAGCAGCACCTGTAGAAGAAGGGATAATGTTGTTTAGAGCAGCTCTTCCTCCTCTCCAGTCTTTCATTGAAGGACCGTCCACAGTTTTCTGAGTTGCCGTTGTAGCGTGTACTGTTGTCATAAGACCCTCAACGATCCCGAAGTTATCGTGGATTACTTTAGCCAAAGGAGCTAAACAGTTGGTTGTACAAGAAGCGTTTGATAAAATTTTGATATCATCAGTAAGCTCTTTGTGGTTTACACCCATTACGAACATTGGAGTATCGTCTTTGGATGGAGCAGAAAGGATTACTTTTTTAGCACCGGCATTTAGGTGAGCAGAAGCACTTTCTTTATCAAGGAATAAACCTGTAGATTCTACCACATAATCAGCACCTACTTCGTTCCATTTTAGGTTGTTCGGGTCTCTTTCAGCAGTTACTCTGATTCTTTTTCCGTTTACCACAAGATCGTTACCTTCTACAGAAACTTCTCCAGGGAAAATACCGTGTACAGAATCATATTTTAACATGTAAGCCATGTATTCTGCGTTGATTAGGTCATTGATTCCTACTACTTCAATGTTATCTCTTTCAGTCATTGCTCTGAAAACAAGACGTCCAATTCTACCAAAACCGTTGATACCTACTTTGATTGTTGACATAATAGTTTGTTTTAGATTTATAAAAATAATTAGATTGCTAAAATTTCAGAAATCAGTAAAAGATCTTTATTGATTTCATTATGTTTTTTAATGGCTTCTTCAATTGGTGTGTATACCAGATCGTTGGAACGCATTCCTGCCATTACATTTGTTTTTCCTTCCATTAATCCCACTACAGCACCGTAACCCAGTCTGCTTGCCAGAACACGGTCTGCACAGCTTGGAGAACCACCCCTCTGGATGTGTCCCAGGATGGTTACACGGATATCATAATCAGGGAATTCTTCTTTGGTCTGGTTGGCCAGATCATAGATGCTTCCAAGCTTTTCACCTTCAGCCACGACGACGATGCTTGAAGCTTTTCCTGTTTTTTCAGCTTTTCTGAAATTGGCAAAAAGATCTTGCATGCTGTCTTTTTTCTCAGGAATAAGAATATCCAGAGCACCCGTTGCCAGCCCGCTGTTTAAAGCGATAAAACCTGCATCACGGCCCATTACCTCTACAAAGAAAACCCTGTTGTGGGAAGTTGCTGTGTCACGAACCTTGTCAATCGCTTCCATAGCCGTATTCAAAGCCGTGTCATAACCAATAGTATTATCGGTTCCGAAAATATCATTATCGATAGTTCCCGGTACACCGATTACTCTGATGCCGAATTCTTCATTGAAAATCTTTGCTCCCGTAAAAGTTCCGTCTCCTCCGATGCATACCAAAGCATCCACACCGTGTTTCACACAGTTGTCATAAGCTTTCTTACGTCCTTCCGGAGTTCTGAATTCCACGGATCTGGCAGATTTAAGAATGGTTCCGCCCTGGTTGATTATATTTTTTACGGAACGGGGACCCATTTTCAGGAAATCATCATTGATGAGCCCGTTATAGCCTTCCCTTACTCCGTAACATTCGATATTATAATAGTTGGCGGTTCTTACTACCGCCCTTAATGCCGCATTCATACCCGGAGAGTCACCTCCTGAAGTAAGAACTGCAATTTTTTTTACAGCACTCTCTTTCATCTAGTAAAAAATTTCGAACACAAATTTACAAAAACAAGTTCAGATAATGGCAGTAAGTTGATAAGAGTTTTGAATATAAATAATTAAAAGCTTCTGAAATTTGAAAGTTTCAAAAATACCCTGCTATTTTTGTCTCAGAAAAATTTGCATTAAGCAGTTATTATGGTGAAATATTTTCACAAAAGAATTCGAAGAAGATGAACAGGCAGACCCTTATGCCTATCGATGAGAGTAAAAATATTTCTGCAAATCAGTACCAGTAAAATATTAAGCTTTCTTATCTGCTGGAATTAAAAGTTTCCCCCATTCATTTAGCTGCCAAAGGACCTCAGACAGTTTTTTAGTCAATGTATATTCCACTCTGAGAGGAATTTCATTAAACGATTGTTTAACCAAAATACATCTGTGAGAGAAAAAAGCATACCTCAAATTACCATTTCTCCGTCAGATACTTCCAATATCTCTTTGGAACGTGCTGAACATGGAGTTTCAAATTCTTCCTTTCCACAATATTGGTCTTCGTAAAATACCTTTGCCACAGCGTCTGATAATTCTGTTCCTCACCGTGAAACTTCTGCTGGTATCTGTAAAGATCCAGCTTTTCTTCAGGGTAAAAAAACTCGCAGTTTTCCAGATCATATAAAATTCCATAGTTCCTCCTTAAGTCATAAATCATCCACTTCTGGTCCTGGTAGCGGTCTTTAAAATGTTTCCGGATCAGGGGAAGCACATCAAAATCAGGATCTATTTTTGCGAAGAAAACACCATCCTGCATTTTTTCAAACCTTACAAAAGCAGTCATCCGGTGTCTTTCCCGATTTACGGATTTGCAGATTTTGGAAATTTTTAAAATATCAGTGTCTGCATAATTCTGCAGAATATTTTTGTCAGGATGTTGTACAGACTGTCTTATGGCAGATAAAATAAGCTGTTCCAGTTCAGGATCTTCAGATAAATAAACCTTCAATAACTCGTGAATTCCTGATTTTTCAATATTTTTTTCCAGTTTGTTTAAAACACGCTCGGCTTTATCATTTTGCGTAATCACTTCATGAATTTCCGCAAAAATATTTTCCTGGTGAAACCTCAATTTACTCACAATTTCCACATCTTTATAACGGTATTCGAAAACTTCAAATACTGCAGTTAAAAGGCCGTCAAAACTTCCATCGTAGAGAAGGGTAATCATAGTAATGTGTTGATATGATGATTTAATGATAAATAACAGTTAAGTGGACGACTTCCGGTTCTTATTTCTAAATCTCTTAATTTCTCAATCTCTGAATCTTTTAAATTAATTTAAAACAAGCTCAATTGTTGTGAAAACTGGTTATGAAATTTAGAAGAACTTCCGCCTACAAGCAAATTTCTGAAGTTTTTATCTGTCAAATACCTCAGGTAAGCATTTCCTGCATTAAAATCAATAAAGTATTTTGCCCGGTTGACCGCAGCTCCAAGCTTTTTCAGATGATCCATATTTAAAATCTGAAAACGGCGTGCCTGAACAATTTTCTGTGCTGTCTTTACTCCAATTCCCGGAATTCTTAAAATCATCTGGTAATCCGCAGTCTGCAGATTAACAGGGAACTGATGCAAATGCCTCAATGCCCAGCTTAATTTAGGATCAACCTCGAGATCCAGGTAAGGCACTTCAGGGTCTAAAATTTCTTCAGCCTTAAATCCATAGAACCTCATCAGCCAGTCGGACTGGTAGAGCCTGTTTTCACGAAGCATAGGAACTGCCGTTGTCAGGGAAGGCAATCTCTTATCTTCCAGTACCGGAACATAACCGGAATAATACACTCTTTTCAGACTAAAATTTTTATAAAAATGATCCGCCACTTTGATGATCTGTAAGTCATTTTCATTGGTGGCACCCACAATCATCTGGGTAGACTGTCCTGCAGGGGCAAACTTGGGTACTTTCCTGAAAATCTTCTTTTCATCCTTGTATTGAGCAATTCCATTCTGGATATATTTCATAGGGCTGAGCATATCCTGTCGGTTTTTTTCAGGGGCCAGTAATTTCAGCCCGCTTTCAGTAGGAATTTCCAGGTTGATTGACAGTCTGTCTGCATACAAAGCCGCTTCCTGCATCAGTTCATCACTTGCTCCCGGAATAGATTTCAAATGAATATAGCCGTTAAAATTTTCCTCTAAACGAAGTTTTTTCGCAACTCTTACAAGGCGCTCCATCGTGGTATCCGCATTCTTAAAAATTCCGGAGCTTAAAAACAAACCTTCAATATAATTCCTCCGGTAAAAGTTGATGGTAAGATCCACAACTTCTTCCACTGTAAACCCGGCTCTTTTAATATCATTGGAACTTCTGGATACACAATAAGCGCAATCATAAATACAGTGATTGGTCAATAAAATTTTGAGAAGGGAAACACATCGTCCATCTTCCGTGTAAGTATGGCAGATCCCGCTTACGGAACTGTCTCCTAAAGCGCCTTTTTTATTTTTTCTCGTTCCCCCGCTGGATGAGCAGGAAACATCATATTTCGCTGCATCAGCAAGGATTTCAAGCTTTTCTTTCAGGCGTTCAAAATTCATATTTTAGTGGAATGTTATAATTTGTATCAAAATATTATCCAAAATTAGTTCCAAAATTGATAAATATCAATTTTTTTCTGTAGAAGTTATCCACAACGGAGACTTACAAAAATTACTATCTTTACACATATTAAATTTATACTATGAATCATAAACCGGTAGAGGGTTTCTCTAAACTTACAAAACAGGGAAAAATCGATTGGCTTGTCAACGAGTATCTTGAAGGAAACGAAGAATATCAAAATATATTAAAACAATACTGGAACGAGAATGCTGAGCTTCAGAAACTTCATGAAGAGTTTTCTGAAAATACGATTTCCAATTTCTATATGCCTTACGGAATTGCTCCGAATTTCTTAATTGACGGGAAATTATTTGCCCTTCCTATGGCTGTTGAGGAAAGTTCAGTAGTTGCTGCGGCTTCAAAGGCTGCTAAATTCTGGATCGATAAAGGCGGTTTCAAAACGACCATCATCAACAATGAAAAATTAGGGCATACCCACTTTATATTCAATGTAGAACCTCATAAACTTCTGCATTTCTTTAATTTTAAATTGAAGAAAAAATTATTTGAGGCTACAGAAGATATTACCGCCAACATGAGAAAAAGAGGCGGTGGAATTTTAGACATCAAATTAGTAGACAAAACGTCTGAAATGCCCAATTATTACCAGCTTAAAGCAAGCTTTGACACGGTAGATTCCATGGGTGCGAATTTTATCAATTCATGTCTTGAGCAGTTCGGAAAAACAATGAAGCAGGAAATTGCAACGAGTGAAGATTTCACCCAGGAGGAAAAGAATACGCTTCAGATTGTGATGAATATTCTTTCCAATTTTACGCCTGACTGTATTGTAAGAGCTGAGGTTTCCTGTAAAATTGAAGACCTGAAAGATGACAGCGGTATTTCCAATGAAGAATTTGCCGCCAAATTCAAACAGGCAGTTACCATCGCAGAAATTGAACCTTTCCGTGCTACAACTCACAATAAAGGAGTGATGAATGGGGTAGATGCTGTAGTAATTGCCACAGGAAATGATTTCAGGGCAACAGAAGCATGTGCGCATGCCTATGCCGCAAGAGACGGACAGTACAGATCCCTGACACACTGTACAACGGATAACGGGATTTTCAGATTCTGGATCGATCTTCCGATTTCTGTAGGAGTAGTAGGAGGACTTACCAACCTGCATCCATTGGTGAAATTCTCACTGGCACTGCTTGGAAAACCTTCTGCACAAGAACTGATGAGTATTCTGGCGGTTTCCGGACTGGCCCAGAATTTTGGAGCTCTCCGTTCTTTGGTAACTACCGGTATTCAGAAAGGCCATATGAAAATGCACTTACTGAATATTTTGAACCAAATGGGCGCTACGGAAGAAGAAAAGCAGCATTTTGTGACTTATTTTAAGGATAAAACGGTAAGCCATCACGAAGTGATCAATGAATTTAACAGATTAAGAGCCCAGTAATGCTGCAGATTATCCTGCCCATAGTATTTATCCTGTTTGGAATCTTTTTAAAGAAGACAACATCGCCGGGCTTCAGGAATTCCAAAAAGCTTTCCAATGTCTTTATTATATTGGGAATATCAACCCTGGTGGCGAAAATGATATTAATCTACATCCATTCCAGATCATGAAAAGGAGTACAGTATTTTTCTTATTGCTTTCATGCTTAAGTTTTTCACAACAGAAAAATGTAAAGATCAGTGATCTGCAGCCAAAATCAGAAGATACTGTTTTTCCGGTAGTTTCCTATGCAAAAAATCCTATTGTGGAAAATAAGATCAATACCTTTTTGCAGGTGAGTGAACTTGAATACATTCCGGATTCTGGCGGGAATCCTTTTAAAAAAGCTTCTACTGCTACCAATTCCTATACCAATTACGTCTATTTTTACAGCTGGAAAAAATTGGAAACACCTCAGAATATTTTGAGCATCAATATAGACGGTGAAGCTTCCGGAGCTTATCCTGAAGGTTTTTCGGAATGGATGAATTTTGATCTGAGGACAGGAAATTACATCAATGCTGAAGATCTGTTTCAGGTAAGTAGCGTTAAAATAGTGAATGGTTTAATTCAAAAAAGAATCAAAAAAAGGGTTGATGACTTTCTTGCCGAATTGAAATCTAAAAAAAATCCTTCTGAAGAAGTTCAGGAGCAGATTGGTATGTATGAGGATTGTTTCATGGATTACACCCTGAATGGGATCAAATATTTTTTCGGAAAGGATAAAATTACTTTTGTGGCAGGCAGATGTTCCAACCATGCAATGCGGGCGCTGGATGATCTTGGAAGTCACGAACTTGAATTTACCTATAAAGAACTGGAAAAATACTGGAGTCCTTATGCGAAAAACCTTATTTCAGGTTCTGAAAAAGTTGACAGAACGAGTCCTGCCAATAAGTTATTCAAAGGAAAAATTGATGGAAAATATCCCATAACGGTTTTGTTTAACGGAATCAATGAGGACGATTCCTTTTCTGCTACCTATTGGTATGACAAGAATAAGCAACCGATCAATTGGAGAGGAGAATTTGTTCATGATCATTTTTCTATCACAGAAGATGATTATCATAGTGAGGAACTAAAGCAATGGATACCAAAAGCTTTGGTGGAAGCTGATCTGAAAGGAAATAAAATTATTGGAACCTGGCAGGATTACAAAACAAAAAAATATTTAAATCTAGAATTAGAAGAGTTATAAAATGAAAACAGTTACTTTAGTTTTTGGTGCCGTTTACGGAATGTTATCCGTGATTTTAGGAGCATTCGGAGCACATGCTTTAAAGAAAATATTAACTGTGGAAAGACTGGAAAGTTTTGAAACAGGAGTAAGATATCAGATGTATGCTGCATTCTTTTTGCTGATCATCGGATATATTTTAAAATTTGAAACGCCATCTGAAAAATGGACTTCGATTCTGATGATTGCAGGAACGTTTTTATTTTCAGTAAGTATTTATTTCTTAAGCCTGCAGGATTATTTAGGAGTCAATCTAAAATTCCTGGGTCCGATCACTCCGCTTGGAGGTCTTTTTATGATCTTAAGCTGGGGAATGCTGATCTTTTATTTTCTAAAAAAATAAATTTTTATGATCTTAAGGCTTATTTTTTTGTTGATTCTTATCCCTTTTACATCATGGGGACAGCTGCCAAAAGTAAGTAACGGAAAGATTGAAAGGATTAATTTCGCCTCCCAATATGTATTACCCAGAAATGTAGATGTATGGCTGCCGGAGGGATATTCAAAAAATAAAAAATATTCCGTACTGTATATGCAAGACGGGCAGATGCTGTATGACCCGGAAACGACCTGGAATCATCAGGCATGGGATGTTGATGACGTTATGGATAAGCTCATTAAAGAAAAGACTGTACAGAATATTATCGTTGTAGGAATCTGGAATAATCAGCAATTAAGACATACAGATTATTTCCCGCAAAAGCCTTATGAAAACTTAACTCAGCCACAAAAAGATACTATAAAGAGCCAGTTAATAACTGCTGGAGCAGCAGACAGCAACTTCAATCCTAATTCTGATAATTATTTGAAATTTATTGTCAAAGAACTGAAACCTTATATAGACAAAAAATATTCTGTGCACGAAGACAGAGAGCATACTTTTATTGCAGGCAGCAGCATGGGGGGATTGGTCTCACTTTATGCCATATGTGAATACCCCGACATTTTCGGTGGTGCAGCATGTATTTCCACTCATTGGCCGGGAACTTTTACTTTGAAAAATAATCCTTTTCCGGAAGCTATGTTAACATATTTTGAAGCCCACATTCCAAGCAGCCGGGATCACAAATTGTATTTTGATACGGGAGATCAGACACTTGATGCCATGTATCCGGAGATACAAAAAAAGGCAGATAATATTATCAGAAACGCAGGATATTCTGAAAAACAATGGAAAACCTTTTATTTTCCTGGGGAAGATCACAGTGAAAAAGCCTGGAGTAAAAGGCTGTCTCAACCATTGAAATTTTTGCTAACAGAGAAAAAATAGGATTAATCTGTTATCAACAACACCTTAACCAGTTTTACCTGTTTTGTTCCGATCCTTTTTGCCAGTCTAACGGGGTATTTTCTCGCTCCTAAAATTCCGTTCATCGGGTCACAGTCTGAAAAATTATCCGAAGAATAGGGCCAATTTGGCAAACATGTTAAAAATCAAGTTCACTGCACTTTAATTTTTAAGTCAATAAACTTGAACTTCCATGTCTTTTTAGTAAATTTGTCAACCTTTAAATTTTAAAATAAAATAATAAAAATAATATGAATCTTCACGAGTATCAATCAAAAGAGATTTTATCAAAGTACGGAGTAGCTATCCAACGCGGTTTCGTTGCAAACAACGTAGACGAAGCTGTAGCGGCGGCTGAAAAACTGACTGCTGAAACCGGAGCTCAGGCTTGGGTGGTAAAAGCACAGATTCACGCAGGTGGACGTGGTAAAGGTGGTGGTGTAAAGTTCTCTCCAAACATGGATAAGCTTAAAGAAAACGCTCAGAACATCATCGGAATGCAGTTGGTAACTCCACAAACTTCTGCTGAAGGTAAAAAAGTAAACTCTGTTTTGATTGCAGAAGACGTTTATTATCCGGGAGAATCTGAAACTAAAGAATTTTATGTTTCTATTCTTTTAGATAGAGCTGAAGGTAAAAATACGATCGTATATTCTACTGAAGGGGGAATGGATATTGAGCACGTTGCAGAAGTAACACCTCACCTGATCCACAAAGAAATCATTGATCCTGCTTTAGGTCTTCAGGGATTCCAGGCTAGAAAAATTGCTTTCAACCTTGGTCTTGAAGGAAATGCTTTTAAAGAATTTACAAAATTCATCACATCTCTTTACAATGCTTATATCGGAATTGATGCTTCTCTTTTCGAGATCAACCCGGTATTGAAAACTTCAGACAACAAAATTATCGCTGTAGATGCTAAAGTAACTTTGGATGACAACTCATTGTTCCGTCACAAAGATTTAGCTGAATTAAGAGATACAAGAGAAGAAGATCCAATGGACGTTGAAGCTGGTGAAGCCGGTCTTAACTTCGTAAAACTTGACGGTAACGTTGCTTGTATGGTAAACGGTGCAGGTCTTGCCATGGCAACTATGGATATCATCAAATTATCTGGTGGTAACCCTGCTAACTTCCTTGACGTAGGTGGTACTGCTGATGCTCAGAGAGTTCAGACTGCTTTCGGAATCATCCTTAGAGACCCTAACGTAAAAGCTATCCTGATCAATATCTTCGGAGGTATTGTAAGATGTGACAGAGTTGCTCAAGGGGTTGTAGATGCTTACAGAGCTATGGGAAGCCTTCCGGTTCCGTTGATCGTGAGATTACAGGGAACTAATGCTGTAGAAGCTAAACAATTAATTGACGAATCAGGTCTTCCTGTGCATTCTGCAATTACTTTGGAAGAAGCTGCAAACAAAGTAAAAGAAGTTTTAGCATAAGCTGAGCTTTTAAATAATAAGGAAAACCGTTTCAACAATTGAAACGGTTTTTTCTTTTTTAATCACAAAGGTCCAAAAGCTTTTTAATGTTAAATACTTTAGGTCACTTTAGTTTTAAAGTTTTACTTTATTTATCCTGATTTTCAACCGGAAGAGCTTCTCCATTCGTAATATTGATGCTTGTTGGTGTTACCAGCTGTATGTTATCTGTATCCAGACGCTGCTTGATCTTCAGGTAGGCTTCACTTTTCACCTGAACCATATTGGCCCCTACTTTCATCCAGAATTTAGCCTGAAGATTAAAATTACCTTGTTTCAGGTCGGTGAAAATGACTTCTGACGTATCCAGCCTGTCCACATTTTCCATATTTTTAATAACATCCAGCATTCCTTTCTGGGCTGTGGTGATATCTTCATCTGCCGGGATCTCAAAATTCAAAATAATCCTTCTCTGCGGTGATGCTGTAATATTATAAAACGGAGCATTGAAAATAACCTGGTTAGGAATATAAGCTTTCTTCCCGTCATCGGTGATAATCTTTGTCGTTAAAAAACCGATTTCCTGAACTGTTCCGGAATGATTTCCTATGGTAATATAATCGCCTACTTTAAAAGCCTTATCGATCCCGATGAGCATTCCTGAAAAAATACTGGATACCAGATCTTTTAAGGCAACCCCTGCAATGACCCCTGCTACCCCTAAACTTCCGATAAACTTCCAAAGGAAACCGCTGAAGCCCATGATTTCGAGCGCGATAAAAGTTCCCATCATCATAATCAGGAACCTGAATACACTTATTAAAGTAACCAGAGAACTTTCCTTTTGGCTTTTCGGGAAAAATTTATGAAATAATTTTACGGCGCCTAAACTCAAGTACTTACTGGTAATAAGGAAAAAAGAAAAGACTAAAATTCCGACGATAAGTTTCGGTGTAAGCTCGGCAAACCTCATATACCAGCTTTCCAAAACCCTGTAAATGACATCTACGTAGCTGTATCCATTGTTCTGCATGAAAAAAAATTTATTAAATATAGGTAAATTTTTAACAAAAATTTTGCCAGTTTCAAAAAGTCTACTAAATTTGTAGACTAACAAAGCAGAATATTATGTCAATCAAACTCGGAGATACAGCACCGGACTTTCAGGCAGAAACGTCTTTAGGTGATATTAAGTTTCATGAATTTTTAGGTGATTCCTGGGGGATTTTATTTTCACATCCTGCAGATTATACGCCTGTATGTACTACGGAGCTGGGTTACACCTCGAAACTGAAGTCAGAATTTGATAAAAGGGGAACAAAGGTTATTGCTCTAAGTGTGGATGGGGTAGAAGACCATCAGAACTGGATTAAAGATATTAATGAAACCCAGAATACGGAGGTGCAGTTTCCTATTATAGCAGATAAAGACAGACGCATTTCGGAATTGTATGACTTTATTCATCCGAATGCTTCAGCTACAGCAACCGTGCGCTCATTACTGATCATTGACCCGGATAAAAAGGTAAGATTAATTATTACTTACCCAGCTTCTACAGGAAGAAATTTCAACGAAATTCTGAGAGTCCTGGATTCTCTTCAGCTGGTTGATTCATATAAAGTGGCTACTCCTGTCAACTGGGAAAATGGCGGGGATGTTATTGTACCTCCTGCTATTTCTACCGAAGATGCGAGGAAAATATTTCCGAAAGGGGTTACTGAAATAAAACCTTACCTGAGATATACTCCGCAACCTAATACGTGATTTATTTGATTTTTTATAGTTTAGTTTTAATTTGTACGAAAATCGCCCCGAAAATTTTTCGGGGCGATTTCATTTTTTATTTAAGTAAAAGTGTAAGTGATTACTTTATGTCATTAGCTACTTCTTTAGCCTTTGAAGTAGGGAAGTAAAGACTGAATCCTACGTTGAAAGTAATATTAGAGTTTAAACCTTCGCTACCAAATCCTGCTCTACCTCTATATTTTACTAGACCTTCCAAACCAATGTTCGGAGTAATAAAATAAGAATAACCCGGACCTGCACCGAAATCTAAACCGGTTGTAGAGTCTCCGTTTTCAACAGATCTACCTCCGATACCAACATTTCCTTCAAGGAACCATCTTCCGTGGTGAAGTAAATTGTCAACACCTTTCTCTCCCGGTGATAGGAAGTAACGTCCCAAAGCACCAATCCCATAAGTAAAATCAGTTGGTGATCCGTTGGTAACTTTTTTAATACCTAAATCTACATATCCACCTACTGCTACGTTATCATTTACAAAATAAGCTGCTTTAGGCTGTAGTGCAATATCATAACCACCACCTGTATTCAAACCGAAGTTACTTGATAAAAGACTGGTTCCAACCATCCAGTTACCTTTTTGAATCTGAGCGTTAGCAGTTGCTGTTAAACCTGTTGCTGCCAATATCCCTGCAAAAATTAGTTTTTTCATAATTTATTATTTTAATAATTAAATGGTACTATTCATTGGTCAGAGAAAAGACAATAAATGTGCCAGACTTCTTAATTTTAGATAAAAATTCAGAAAAACTGTTAATTTTAGCGTGATTGAAATGTGAATTATTTTGCCTTTTTTTTGCTAATACTGCAATTTATATCAATAAAAGGATCACAGAAATAATAAGGCCTGCAATAGTAAATTTTATTCCACGTTTGAAAGCTTTTGTTTTAGGATTAAACATCCAGAAACTTGAAATGACAAAGAAAAATAAAGCAATCCCGAAAAAGGTATTCAGGGGAGATAAAGTTTCTTTTGACTGCGATTTATGAAGTTTTACCATCTTGTCCAGTACAAACGGAAGTTCTTTTTTTGAATATTTTGCCTTTCCGGTGGAAGCGTCATAAGTTCCCTGCTTAAAATGAAGAACGGTGCCTTCTGTTTTTTCTACTTCAAGACCTTTAATTTTCAGTTCTTTTCCAAGCTCTTTTTCTGAAAGGTTAACGGCAAGCGTTTTATCATATTTTTTCTCTTTCTTAAGAAAATCCGTATCCCTGTAAACAAGTAAAACTCCGCTCAATGCATACACAGCCATTATTCCGGCAAGAAAATATCCCAGATAACGGTGCGTAATTCTCATGAAACTTCTTGTGTCTTTGATCTTATCCATATTGTATGTTTTGTTTTATAATTCAAAAAGCGGAAGCTGCAGCAATGCAGTTTCCACTTTGAATACTGAAATTATATTTAATTCTAGAGTTTGTACGTTAATGTAAAATAATAGTTTCTTGGTGTAATTGGGTTAACTGAATAATTTTCGTGCACGTTATAGTTCTCAACATCAAACAGGTTACCCACTTTCCCCTGGATAGAGAATTTCTTCCATTCGTAGCCTACAGATACATTTACAGTGGTATAATCTTTTAGTTCAAACATTCTGCTTACCCCGTTTCTGGCAGCTAAACTGTTGCTTCCTGTTTTGGTATCATTCCATCCTGCAATCCTGTCACCGATGAAATAAGCTCCAGCCCCTATTTTTAAACCTTTAGCAAAACGTGTGAACTTATAGAATACTGAAGCATTGGCAGTAGTAGCCGGCGTTCTTACAAGTCTTTGATTTTCTACATATCCAAATTGTTCAGGAGTGTCCAGATATACCGAATTGTTGTAAGAGAATCCTCCTATAATAGATAAATTCTCAGTAGGATTTCCTGTAATATCCAGTTCCACACCGCGGCTTCTCATTTTTCCGGCAAAATCTTTTAGAAGCCCGTTTGGATCTATTTGTACCCCTGCATCGTTTAAAGCAACCTGATAGTAATTTTTGTATAATATCTGATAAACAGTAAGATTTACCGCTAAAGCATTATTCCAGAGATTTTTCTTTGCCCCTACTTCATATTGGTCAATATAAGTAGGTTTAAGAGTTTGAGTTGGATTATTTCTATCTGAACCTACATTATTGGAGAAGGAGTTGGTATAGGTTGCGAATACTGATAAATTATCATTTGGCATATATATTACCCCTGCTTTAGGTGATACTGCCATATCTGATGAGCTTGAAAAAGGAACATCGGGCTGGGTATTATCCTTAAAGTTTTCTTTTCTGGTACTTTTGTTTTCTACATAGGACCATCTTAAGCCAGCAAGTACTTTAAATTGTTTTGAAATACTAATGAAATCCTGAGCATATACTCCTATCCTCTGCGTAGGAATCCTTGAACGTTCAAATTTTGCTACATGTTCCGAAGTTGGCATTGTGCCTCCTGCCCATGTAGATGGATCATCTAAATAAACAAGTCCGTTAGGATTCCCATTTGTACCGAATAGGAAAGAGCTTCCGTAGACTGCTTTTTTCGGATCAGCAATGGTAGGATCATAATAGGTATATGAATCTGCCAATCCATAATCTGCATCAGCCCCGATTAAAACTTTATGGTTTATACTTCCCGTATTGAACTCTCCATTGATGTTGGCCTGTAATGAAGTATAATTTTGTTCATTATAAGTTCTGTTCAGAGGTCTTTTCCATGCCAAACGGTTACCTGCATATTCCCACTGAACTCTTTCCGTTGAGAAATAGTCCTTGGTATAGTTTTGATAAGATGCGGTGGCATTTAAAGACCATTTTTCACTGAACTGGTGGATAAATGTTACATTTGTAGATAACTGCTCTACATTTTGATATTGCCAGTCCGTACCTAAAAAAGCGTTTCTTGACAATAAATTGTTCATAGAATAGCTTTTGTCAGCATTGGTGATAGAACCAATCCCGAAATCAGGAGTGAAATTATTCTTAAGATAATCTGCCTCTACAATTAGCTGTGATTTCGGACTAAGGTTAAATAAAAATGAAGGATTGAAGTAATACTTTTCAGATTCTACAACATCTCTGAAGCTTTCGGCATACTCATAAGCACCGTTTACCCTAAAGGCAATGTTTTTGGATAGAGGTCCGTAAATATCAACGGTTGGTTTATAAGAATTCCAGCTTCCGCCGTTTAGTCCTATATTTCCACCAAAATTAAACTTAGGTTTCTTGGTAATCATATTAATAATTCCACCTGCAGCTGTATTTCCGTACAGCATGGCATTGGCTCCTTTCAGTACTTCAACTCTTTCAAGTCCGCTTACTTCAGGAAAAACACCACTGTTAATTCTTGCTCCGTTTTTAAAAATATTATCATTTCCTAAAATGAAACCACGGCCCCCAAAACTGTCCTGAGAATTCCCTCTGGATGAAGTAATGTACATTCCATTTACATTCTGAAGCACATCGCTTAGCTGTTTTGCCTGCTGCTGCTCAATAATTTCATGGGTTACAATGGAAATAGCCTGAGGATTTTCCATTACCGTAAGGCTGGACTTTGTGGATAAAGTTCTTGCCTGATTTGGATTTCCGGTTTTATGAAGATTAATGTCTTCAATCGTTTGGGTTCTGATAGTATCGGCTTCAATATCTTTCAATTGAGCACTTAGAGATAAGGTACCCAGTAAAAATCCTAAAGTTACAAGCTGTTTATTCATTTTATTTTTATGTAGACTAGTTTTAAATAGCGCGACAAAAGTAAGAATTTTGCAAAGGACTAATTTAGAATTAATAAAAATAATAAAATGATTTTTGTCATATTTTATTGAGGAGGTAAATCCTCATTTATTCTCAAGCTTTCTAACTGCAGATTATTGAATATATTTGTTTAAAAATTATACATATGCAATTGGTAAAAGCAGGACTTTGTGCCTTTGGAATGAGCGGTAAAGTATTTCATGCCCCTTTTTTGAAAGAGCATCCCGGATTTTTTATAGCAGCTATAGTAGAAAGAAGCAAAGAAGAATCAAAAGAAAAATATCCGGAAGCTACCATTTACCCTTCGGTAGAAGAGATGCTTCAGAATGCAGATATTGAGCTGGTGATCATCAATACCCCTGTACAGACCCATTATGAATATGCAAAAATGGCACTGGAAGCAGGAAAAAACATCATTGTTGAGAAACCGTTTACGGTTAGTGTTTCAGAAGCAGAAGAACTGGTTGAGCTTGCAGAACAAAAAGGACTGTTTTTAAGTGTTTACCAAAACAGACGATTCGACCGTGATTTTCTGCAGGTTCATAAAATATTGAGCGATGGAAAATTAGGCGAAATAAAAGAAGCAGAGATCCGTTTCGACAGATTCCGTACTACACCCAGCGGTAAACAGCATAAGGAAAATCCGCAGCAGACAGGTTCAGGATCTCTTCATGATCTTGGAGCTCACCTAGTGGATCAGGCGGTACAATATTTTGGATATCCTGAGAAACTTTTTGCCGATGTCTTTTCCATGAAGGGAGAAGAATACGCAAACGATTATTTTGAAATTTTGCTGTACTATAAAAATAACCTGAGAGTGAGGCTGAAATCATCTGTTTTCACCAAAGAAGCCCATTATGCGTATGCCATTCACGGGGAGAAAGGGAGTTTTCTTCAGGAGCGAACCGATAATCAGGAAAACGAACTGGTAGCCGGAGCAATACCGGTGTATGGTACAGAATGGACAGAACCTTTACAAGGAACAGACGGCATTTTAAATTTCTTAAATGAAAATTCAGAAACCGAAAGAATCCTTACTTCCAGTGAGGCTGGGAATTATATGAATTACTACCAGCAGATCTATGAATATATCGTTTTTGGGTATGCATTGCCATCCCAGGGAAGAGAAGTGGTTCAGAATATGAAAATCATCGATGCATCCCTGGAGAGCTCGAAAGAAGGGAAAATAGTGTATTTATAAGGTAGGAGAGTTTGAGGGTTTGAGAGTGGGAGAGTTTTAGAGCTTTAAATAAAGTATTTTTTCTAAAATGCTATAACACATTAACGCTACAATACTCCTACTCTCAAACCCTCAAACCTGCTCACTCAATTATATTTCCTGAAGTTCCAGCCATCTCATCTCATATTCTTCGAGCTTTTCAGAAACGGCTTCCAGTTCAGCAGAAAGTTTGGCCACTTTTTCATAATCCGTTTCATTATTAAGCTGATCCATGATCTTAGAGCGCTGCTGTTCCAGTTCAGGCATTTCTTTTTCTATCGTTTCAAGTTCCCTTTGTTCTTTAAAGGACATTTTTCTTTTTTTGGAAGAAACCGGAGAAGCTTCAGGAGTTGCAATGATTTCTTTAACGGGTTCCGGTTTTGAAACCGTATTTTTCTCCAAAGCATCCTCACGGCTTTTTGCTTCCCTGTATTCTGAGAAATTGCCTACAAAATCTTTAATTTTTCCATCTCCTTCAAAAGCCAGGATATGGTCTACAATCCTATCCATAAAATATCTGTCGTGCGACACAATAATCAGCGACCCCTGAAATTGCTGAAGAAAATTTTCAAGAACAGTCAGTGTTGGAAGGTCAAGATCATTCGTAGGTTCGTCAAAGATCAGGAAATTAGGGTTCTGGTAAAGGATATACATCAGGTGCAGCCTTCTTTTTTCACCACCGGATAGTTTTGAAATAGGAGAATACTGCGTCTGGTCGTCAAACAGGAAGAGCCTTAAAAACTGTGATGCAGAAAGGCTTTTTCCGTTGGCAAGAGGATAAAATTCTGCAATTTCCTTGATGAAATCTATAACTCGCTCATCTTCTTTATATTTCAGTCCCTTTTGTGAAAAATATCCGAAAGAGATGGTTTCTCCCGTTTCAATTTCTCCTTTGTCAAATTTTTCATAACCCTGGATGATATTGAGTAATGTAGATTTTCCAACTCCGTTTTTGCCGACGATTCCCACTTTTTCTCCACGCTGGAACTGATAACTGAAATCTTTCAATAATACTTTATCTCCGAAACTTTTATCAATATTTTTCAGTTCGAGGATTTTATTCCCCAGACGTTTCATTTCAAAATCCAGTTCAAGTCCCTGTTTCCGGGTGTCCGTTTTAGCTACTTTTTCAGTTTCGTAGAAAGAATCAATCCTGCTTTTTGATTTTGTAGTACGAGCCTTAGGTTGTCTGCGCATCCACTCCAGTTCCTTTCTGTAAAGGTTATTCGCCTTGTCAATGGTTGCACTCATGTTATCTTCACGGATCATTTTATTTTCCAGATAGGTTGCATAAGATCCGTTATGAAGATAAAGATTCTGATCTTCCATTTCCCAGATAATATCACAGACACTGTCTAAGAAATAGCGGTCGTGGGTTACCAGAAGCAAAGTTATTTTTGCTTTGGTCAGATAATTTTCAAGCCATTCTACCATTTCCACATCAAGGTGGTTGGTAGGCTCATCCATAATAAGAAGCGTATGTTTATGTTCTGCTCTGGTTTCGGTTAAAAGCTTTGCCAAGGCAACACGTTTCACCTGGCCTCCGGAAAGGGTTCCCATTTTGGCCTCAAGATCCGTAATCTTAAGCTGGGAAAGGATCTGCTTCATTTCGTTTTCCAGATCCCAGGCTTTGTGAGCTTCCATATCGTTCAGGGCTTTTTCAATAAAAGCATCATCTGTTGAATGAAGGGATTTATGGTAATTTTTAAGGGCAAGGATCGGTTCAGAATCCAAAGTCATCATAAACTCATCAATCGTAAGCTCCGGGTTGTAGTCGATCTCCTGATCAAACAGGACTACCTGAATATCTTTATTAATCACCACAGTACCGCTGTCTGCAATTTCTTTCCCCATTAATATTTTCAGCAGGGTTGATTTTCCGCTTCCGTTTTTGGCAACAATAGCTATTTTGTCCCCTTCATTGATGTGAAAAGAGATGTCTTTAAACAAAACTTTGATACCGTAAGATTTAGTAAGATTTTCTGCAGAAACGTAATTCATTGGAATATAAGAGTTTGATATTGATTTTGAATCGAGCTGCAAAAATACGAAAATGTAACTAGAAAAGTTTTAAAGAATATCTAACTAAATTCAGGAAAAAAACATTTAAGAAAAGTCTAATACCTTAGATATTAAATGTTTTTTAGAAATATTCTCACAGTTAGGTGATTTTTTACAATAAATTTAACTAAACAACTTTAAAATTTAATAAGATATTGGGAGTATTCAAGGAATGAAATAAAGAATTTTGCACCAAACTGATCCCATGAAAAAACTCAATATTTTATTCTTAGTTTTTGCTGCATATTCCTTTAATGCACAGGTAATTTCCGGAACTGTGATTTCCAAAAACGAAAACCAGCCGGTTCCTTATGTGAAGATTGGCGTAGAAAAAGAAAATGCAGGTACGGTTTCCGATGAAAAAGGAAATTTTACCATTGACCTTTCCGGGTTCAACCCTTCACAGAAGGTCAGAATTGAAGTTCCAGGCTATGAACCTTACTCTGAAACAGTACAAAATCTCAGACAACAGGAACGAAGGCAAATATTTTTAAATGAAAAAGTTAAAAATATCAATGAAGTTAATATCAAAGTAAAAAAACTGATTGATAAAAACTGGGGAGTAAATACGAAAACGAAAAGTGTTATCTATTTGGTAAATCCTAAGTTGAGAAAAGAAGACTTTCTTGGTGAAACAGCATTGGAATTTAATGCCAGCAAAAGATCAAAGATTAAAAATATCAACCTGAATATTGCGAGTTATACTTCAGATAAGCCTGTACTGATGAGGTACAGCATTTATACAGAAAAAAACGGTTTTCCCGATAAAAATATCCTGGACGAAGAAATAACGGTAGAGCTTACACAGGATATGATCAAAGATGGAACTTATACATTGGATGTTAATGATCACAACATCTGGGTGCAGGGGAAATTCTTTATTGGAATTCAGTTCCTGAAAGAATTTGATGGTATGGTCAGGATCAGTGCAGCACTGTTCAGGACAGGTTTTATTAGGAAGTTTTACGGGGACTGGCAGAAAATGACACTGGCAGCACCGGCCATTAACATCGATGTAAAAATGGATAAATCAGCAAAAAATGTCAAGGATGAAACAGCTGCATTGGGAGACGATCTTGAAGGCCTGGTTTCTGATGTTTCGAAATATAATATAGAATCCGGCAATTCTATTTACGGAAAAAATGATGCTTCAGGTGCTTATCTTCCCTTAAAGGATACCAGGCTGTATTACGAAGTTTATGGAGAAGGGGAACCGCTTTTTCTTCTTCATGGGAACTCAGGAAGCATAAAGGATTTTTATCAGCAGATTCCGGTTCTGTCCAAAAAGTTCAGGGTAATAGCTATTGATACAAGGGGACAGGGCAAAAGTGTTGATACATCCGAAAAATCTTTTACTTATACCCAATTTGCAGATGACGTAAAAGCGCTTGCAGATAAGCTGGAACTTAAAAAAATAAATATTGCCGGCTGGAGCGATGGCGGAATTACAGGACTTGAATTTGCGCTGAAGTATCCGGAAAATTGTAACAAAGTAATTGCAATCGGGGCCAATGCTTTCCCTGAGGGAGTTGATGAAAGGCTTATTTCCCATATGAAAAATCAGCTTTTAGTACTGGATATAGAAAATAAGCCTGAAAAATTCAATGAAAGAAGACTGGTGGAAATTATGCTTAATGAACCCCACATCAGCCAAAAAGATCTCAGCAAAATTAAAAGCCCGGTTCTGGTTATTGCCGGAGATAGAGATGTTATCAGACAGGATCATACAGAAATGATCGCAGAACAAATACCCAATGCCACACTTAAGATCTACAAAGATGCAACCCACATGATTCCCTTTGAAAATGCAGATGAGCTGAATGAAGATATAGTGAAGTTTTTAGAAAAGTAAAGGGGGTGAATAGGCTAAAGGGTAAATGGCAAAAAAATAAATTGAAGGTTAGTATAATCAACCATCATTTATCAATCATCATTCATCATTAATCCAGCGTCAGCCTCTTCAAAGACCAGGAGCTTCCGTTGTAAATATCAAGATCCACTTTGGTATTGATCCCGTGAACGATCCCGTTTTCCGTGAACTGCCAGAAATCCCATTGATCATCAGGAGTAGGAGAGGGCACATCATTGTAATTGGCCAGCCATAGCGGATAGTCATCAAATTCCCCTTTCAGGAAATCTTTATAGTAATGATAATAAGTATAGATAATCGGTTTTTCCCCATACGTTTCCTCTACGATTTTGCACCATACTTTCAGGTCTTCTACAAGCTTTTTATTGGTCTTCCTTTTTGGGATTTTTTCAATATCGAGGATGGGCGGGAGATCACCGCTTTCCAGCTTTACATTAGCTAAAAAATTATTAGCCTGGATCACAGGATCCTCATCGGCCCTGTAAAAATGATAGGCTCCGCGAATCAGATTATGCTTTTGGGCTTTCACCCAGAATTCATCAAAATGTTTGTCTGCATTCCTGTTTCCCATCGTAGCACGCATCACCACAAATTCCAAGGGAATTGTTTTGTTTCCAATGCTCAGGCTATCCCATTTTATATCTTCCTTATTCTGATAATGAGAAACATCGAAACCATAGGTTTTATCGAGATTAGCTGTCAGGATTTTCTGTATTCTGGCTGTTTCCAGTTCAGTGTTATGCAGCTTTTTATGATTGAATTTATTAAAGTACAGCGCATAGTAATAGCTCACGGACTGCTTCAGATAAAATCCCGTTCCTATCAGGGCCAGAATTAAGATACCCAATATCACTTTCCGTCGGAAAAAATAATTCTTCCGGCGGTTCTCATGTACTTTTTTGGCAGTTTTTTTGGTGTACTTTTTTGGTGTCATAAAGTTTTGCAAAACTAACTTATTTCACTACTAAATGCTAAATAAAATCAGTAAATTTGTGTACTATGGAAACACGCGAAAAGATCATCATTATTGGAGGAGGATTTGCGGGGCTGCAGCTTGCAAAAACATTAAATGGTAAGAACAAAAAGGTCATTGTTCTGGACCGGGTGAACCATCATATGTTTCAGCCGCTTTTTTATCAGGTTGCCTGCGGGAGGATAGAACCTTCCAATATTTCCTTTCCTTTCCGAAAGATTTTTCAGCAATCCAGGAACACACAGTTTCGTCTTACCGAAGTAAAAGAAATTGATCCTGTTAATAATAAAGTGATTACAGACGAAGCCGAGTTTACCTATGACAAACTGGTGATCGCTACGGGATGTAAAACCAATTTCTTTGGAAACAAGGACATGGAATCAAGAGCTTTCGGGATGAAAAATACCCAGGAAGCAATAAGCATCAGAAATCATGTGCTGATGACCTTTGAAAAACTCATTCTCGAAAAAAGCAGAAGCGATGACGGAAACTGGAATATCGTTATTGTAGGAAGCGGGCCTACCGGGGTAGAGCTGGCAGGTGCTTTTGCAGAAATGAAAAAAGAAATTCTTCCGAGGGATTATCCCTATATGAATTTTGACCAGCTTAAGATTATTCTGGTAAGCTCCACAGAAAAACCGCTTGCTGTAATGAGCAGTGAAGCACAGGAAAAATCTGAAAAATACCTTAAAGACCTGGGAGTGACCTTTATGAGTGGAGAGGTGGTTACCGAATATGACGGTGATAAAGTGCACACCAAAAGCGGGAAAAGCATTCCTTCCAATAATGTGATCTGGGCGGCAGGCGTTACCGGAAATGTAGTTGCCGGATTTCCCGCAGAAAAATTAGTTAAGAACAGATATATAGTAGATAGATATAATAAAATAAAAGGTTACGACAATATTTATGCAATAGGAGATATTGCCTATATGGAAACCCCAAAGTATCCGCAGGGACATCCTCAGGTAGCCAACGTAGCCATTAATCAAGCAAAAAATTTAGGTAAGAATTTTCTGAAGAAGAATACCGGTGACTGGGTAGAGTATGAATACAAGGATAAGGGCTCACTGGCAACCATTGGAAAGCACAGAGCTGTGGTAGATCTTCCGTTTATCAAATTCCAGGGATTCCTGGCGTGGTATTTCTGGATGTTTCTGCATCTGATGCTGATTCTGAGTGTAAGAAATAAGCTTGCAGTTTTTTTCAACTGGATGTGGAGCTATTTCAATAAAGACTCTTCTTTACGATTAATTATTTCGCCTAATAAGAAAAACAGTACTTTACAATGAGAATTGATATTATAAGCGTACTTCCCGAATTAATGGAAAGCCCGTTTCAGACTTCTATTTTAAGAAGGGCAATGGATAAAGGTTTGGTGGAAGTTCATTTCCACCACCTGAGAGACTGGGCTGTCAACAAGCACAGGCAGATTGATGATGAACCTTATGGGGGCGGAGCGGGAATGGTTATGATGATAGAGCCGCTGGATAAATGTATCTCTGAACTTAAATCCCAGAGAACATATGATGAAGTGATTTATCTGACCCCGGACGGAGTTACCCTTAACCAAAAAATAGCCAATACATTATCCATAAAAAATAACCTGATCTTTCTTTGCGGTCATTACAAAGGCATCGATCAGCGCGTTCGTGACCTTCATATTACCAAAGAAATTTCAATTGGCGATTATGTACTTACGGGAGGAGAGCTGGCAGCATGTGTCCTGGCGGACTCTGTAATAAGATTGCTTCCGGGAGTTTTAAATGATGAGCAGAGTGCCCTTACGGACAGCTTTCAGGATGATCTTCTTTCACCTCCTATTTATACAAGACCGGAGGTTTATAAAGGTTTGGAGGTGCCGAAAGTTTTACTAAGCGGAAATTTTGCTAAGATTGAAGAATGGCGCCATGATGAAGCTGTAAGAATTACCCAGGAAAAACGTCCCGATTTGCTTTAAAATAATAACCGAAAACTGTTAAAAAAAGTATTCTTTTTTTCATACCTAAGAGATTTTGCAAATAAAAAAGAATAAAAATCAGTATTCATCTGAAATAAGTTAAAATTATTAGTTGTATTTTATTTCACCTTTATTTTTTTTCTTATTAATTTAGTATGTATATATTGTTTTGATTTTATTTTTTGCGGTGATAATTTTAATTACTTAATAATTTTGTTTTATAAAGACGTTTTTATTGATGTTTTTTATTAATTCTTACCTATTGCTTGCATAATATTAACCTGAAAATAGTATAAATTAATTAATGAAGTTTGAAAAAAAATAATAAATTTACAACGAAAAAGAAATTGATAATTTTAAGATAGCAATTTTGCAGATGGAGATGTTCTCTTTTTATAATGTTGAAAATTTATTTTTGCCAGATCCCAAACCTGTTCACAGATTAGACCCTACAAAGTCCGGCTTGAAAAATTGGGATGAAAAAAGATATAGAAACAAGCTTTTTAAAATTTCACATGTTTTTCAGCTGATGAAGGAGGAAAATGGAACACTTCCATTTTTAATTGGACTTTCTGAGGTTTCCGGAAGGAAAGTTTTGGAAGATCTTGTAGAAATGGCACCTTTTAATTCCGAATACGGGATTGTACACTACAATTCCATGGACGAAAGAAAGGTAGATGTAGCCATGTTATATCATAAAGATAAAGTGGAAATAATGGATTCAGAAACCATTACTTTCTTCTTTGAAATTATAAATAGAAAAAACACAGAGAATTACGACACAACCAGGGACGTATTGTTTTCTAAAGTTAAATATAAAGGATCTGTTATTAATGTTTTTATCGCCCACCTTCCCTCTAAGCGAGAAAAAGATGTTAATAAGCCCAAAAGAGACTTTATACTTAATGAGATCCATGGAAGGATTTTGAAAATAGTAAGTAACGAAAAGGAACATGTAATATTGTGTGGTGATTTTAACGAAAACCCCGATGATGAAAATTTAGTAAAAATTCTCTACGATAACAATCATGAGAAGGTATTGGTAAACCCTTTTCAGGAACTGTTTCAAACAAGAAATTATTCTACTTTTCATTATAAGTCAGGACTGTTGTATGATCAGATAATCATGTCAAAATCCCTTTTTGCCCGTGATGGTTTGAGTTTTCAGAGTGCCCATATTTTTAATTCTGAAAAAATCAGCAGCCAGATGAGAAATTTTGAAGGGCGTCCCTTCCGAACCTATGCCGGTACACGGTATTTAGGCGGATACAGCGACCACTTTCCGGTTTTTGTGAAATTTGAAGAGACAAAAACATAAATATAAAGTAGAAAATGAAAAATTCAAGTAACACAAGTTATCATTTAGACTCGATTGACAAGGAAATCATTTACATGCTGATGGATAATGCTAAAACATCTTTAGCCCACATTTCAAAGAATGTTGGAATATCCACAACAGCAGTACATCAAAGGATTAAAAAGCTCGAGCACGCGGGAGTTATCGAAAACTCAATTTCATTTCTTAACCCTAAAAAAATAGGCTATAAGGTAATTTCGTACATCGGAATGTTTTTAGACCAGCCCAGTCATTATCCGGATGTCGTAAAATCTCTCAGGGATGTAAATGAGGTAGTAGAAGCTCATTATACAACAGGAAATTATACTATATTCCTAAAAGTACTTTGTAAAGACAATGACCATCTGATGCAGATTCTGAGCAAACTTCAGAAGCTGAAAGGAGTGACAAGAACAGAAACTTTCATATCTTTGGAACAAGGTATTTACAGACAACTGAAAGTATAAAGATTATGAACATTGCCCGATATTTGGATTCAACCTATCTGAAAACGCCTGCACAGTCAGGTATTTCAGACGAAGAAACATTACAATTAGATAGAAAACTTGCGCAGGAAGCCATAGATAATGGTATTTTTGCCGTAATGATCCGTCCGGATTATGTAGCGGATATCAAAAAGTATATTCAGGAAAGACATTCAGATGTTGTGGTAGGAACCGTAATAGGCTTTCATGAAGGAACCTATTCTGTTGAAGAAAAACTCGCCGAAGCTTCAAAAGCCATTGAAGACGGGGCAGATGAACTGGATTTTGTGATTAATTACAATGCTTATCTTAACGGAAACCTTGAGCTGGTAAGAAATGAGTTTGTACAGTGTACAAAACTTGCCCTTCAGCATCATAAGGTTGCTAAATGGATTATTGAGATTGCTGCGCTGACGAATGATCAGATTGCGGATCTTACCAAATATATCTCCAACTGGTCACAGGAACATTTCTCTGAAAATGATTTCCCGAATATTTTTGTGAAATCTTCCACGGGATTTTACCAGACGGAAGGTGGTAAGCCGAATGGTGCTACTTTTGAAGGCATACAGATTATGCTGGATAATGCAGGAAAACTTCCTGTAAAAGCAGCCGGAGGAGTAAGAACACCAGAAGATGCCGAAAAAATGATCAGCATGGGAGTTAAAAGGATCGGAACCTCTTCAGCCTTAGGTTTGATAAGGAACGAATCTTCTTCAGAAGGATATTAAAAACATAAAAAAACCATCAGATATGATGGTTTTTTATATTTATACCTGTGTCTGGTATTCTTCGTAAAACTGTTGGGTCTCTTTAATCAGCGCATCCATTTCTTCTAAAGTAAAGACCTCAAGGAATTTTTTTCTGAATTCTTTAAAATGAGGAACACCACGGAAATAATTGCTGTAATGCTGTCTCATCTCAATAAGACCTAGTTTTTCTCCCTTCCACTCCGCACTCCATTCCGCATGCTGGCGTACAGCAAGTAAACGGTCTGCAATAACAGGCTCAGGAAGATGCTCTCCTGTTTTGAAAAAATGTTTGATCTCATTGAAGATCCATGGATATCCAATGGCTGCACGGCCGATCATAATACCGTCGCATGCATACTTCTGTTTGTATTCAAGAGCCTTTTCCGGAGAATCAATATCGCCGTTTCCAAAGATAGGGATCTCAATATTTGGATTTTGCTTAATTCTGGAAATGTGTTCCCAGTCTGCTTCTCCCTTGTACATCTGCGCACGGGTCCTTGCATGGATTGTTAAGGCTTTGATGCCTGTCTCCTGTAAACGTTCTGCCACTTCATCTATATTGATGCTGGTGCTGTCCCATCCTAAACGGGTTTTAACTGTCACCGGCAGATGAGTAGAGCTTACAACAGCTTTGGTAAGGCGTACCATAAGGTCAATATCCTTAAGAACTCCTGCACCTGCTCCTTTACACACAACTTTTTTTACAGGGCAACCGAAATTAATGTCAACCAGATCAGGGTTCACAGTCTCTACAATTCTTGCTGACATTGCCATTGCTTCTTCATCGCCACCGAAAATCTGGATACCAACCGGTCTTTCATAATCGAAAATATCAAGCTTCTTACGGCTTTTTATCGCATCACGAATCAAGCCTTCAGAAGAAATAAATTCTGAGTACATCAGATCTGCTCCATGCATTTTGCACAGGCGTCTGAATGGAGGATCACTTACATCTTCCATCGGAGCCAGCAAAAGCGGAAATTCCGGCAGTTCTATATTGCCTATTTTTACCATGCTGCAAATTTACGAAATTATAAACATTTGAGAATATGATAATTTCTATGGTGAAAATAGAGTGGTGGAAGTGATACTAGACATCAGATTTCAGATTTTTAAGTAAATTTTGCTGGTTTCATGCTCCAACGCTCTACCTCTCCAACTCTACAACACTCTCATTCTACTAAAAACTTGCCTTTACCTGCATACTTCCGATATGGATGGTGCGGTCTCCGGAATTTCTTCCCTCATAATTTAAGTTGAGCTGAAGGAAAGAATTGATCGCCTGCTGGATGAAAACACTCCATACCTGGTTCTTCCCTGGCTTAAGTCCGTCCAGCATCTGGTTTCCTACAATGCTGAAATTGTTTCCCGTAAAATCATTATTAATGAAAGAAAAATTCCCTCTGATTGAAGTTTTTTTGCGCTCCCACTGGATGGTTCCGGTAACATCAAATGCTTTTAGCAGTTCTTCGCCATCTATTCTTTTTTTCTGACGGTATGCGGAGGAAAGTTCTGCCTGAATAGCATCTGTAAACTTATAGGTTGCTTTCGGCTTTGTTTCGAAATTATTCAGCCGGTAATCTCTTGTGGCAAATAATTGGGATGAATTTTTAAGATCATGGATCGAATTTTCCCAGTCAACCCTGAACTCCTTATTAAACCAATAACCGATATTAATGAAATGCGAAACCTGCTCGCGCTCCTCGTTACTGAAATTGGCATTGATGAGGTTGTCGTTGGTGATAAAACGGTAATTTCCGTTCCAGCCGGATTTTTCAGTAGGATTAAACTGTACGGATGCTAAAATGTTCTGGTTTTTTAAGATCTGGTCACTGTTTTTTTCAAAAGGATTCAGAACAAGAACTTTATCTTTTTTATAGAATGAGTTTTGTGAATTTAATGAAACATTGAAATTCCAGCGCTTTAAAAATGCATTCTCGGAATTGAAAACAATCGACGGATTAACGAATAAAGCGAGCTGGATTTTATTTTTGTTTGAAGGAATGTACCGCACAGAATTCGTGTAAATTCTGATATACTGAGCCAGATCAGAATATTCTGCAATTTCAAATTCATCCAGCTGCTGGACCCCATCTCCGTTATAATCGGTCCATTTATAAACACCCTGTCCGTCCGTTACCTTAAGATATTGGAATTCCCTTTGAGCTTCCTGTCCGTTCCCAAGCTCGTAAAATGCCTGCAGGCGCATTCCGTTTCTGAATAACTGTTGGTTGTACAGGATATTTCCGACAACAAAATCATTGTTTCGGGTCATGTCTGCCTCATCATTCTGATAAAAGAATTTTCTGTAATGTACCAAAGCATTCAAAGTCGTTCTTTCCGTTTTAATCAGCTGGCTTTCTGCCATAATTCCCAGGATATTATTCATGCTTTCCAGCCTGTTATTCCGTACGGAATCGTTATCTCTCATATACACTTTTGCAAGAAGCTTGGTACGGGTACTGTCGCCAATCTTTTTCTGAACAAAAATTTCTTTCCAGCTGAAGCTGGTGACATCCATAAGCTGCGTATCATTATACTTTTTCTCATTGTGTTCCATGCTTCCTCCAACGGCCCAGCTTCCTTTTTTACCGGTAAACTCCGTAGAGACACCACCTCTTATAAATTTAGTATCCTGCAGCGTAGCATTGGTATTAAGGTAGGATAAGTTTCCTTTTGTAAAGAACTTTCCGGTGATCCAGCTGAAATCAAGATCGTTTTTCATTCCTTTATAGCTGTCTTGCTCGTCCAGGTAATTGATCCGGTAATTCAGGGTAGATTTATTGTTCCATTTGTTTAAGAAGCTGAAAATAAATCTGTTTTGAGTTCTCTGGCTGAATTCCTGAGCCAAGTTGAAATCTCTTGAGAATTCCACATCATTGATACGGTCCAGAATATGAAACTGTTTGTCGATATACTGATATTCGAAGCTTGGAGTTCCTTTCCAGTTGCTTTTTGTAAAGCTTTTATTTCCGAAAATACGCCATGCATAACCCATGTTCTGGGCTGCATCTTTTGATGAAAATAAATTCAGATCATAATTGCTCAGTGAGAAATCGGCCCCAATTTTTCCATCTTTTAAAAGATACTCGGAATTTACGGAATATACCTGCGATTTTTGAGGCGAAGGAAGCTTTCTCACGGCTTTATAATCTCCCATATTGTTTCCGACATACTCAAATACACGGCCGTTATTGGTGGTTTGCGTAATTTTATAATCTCCCTGATTGACCCCAAAATAGGTGAAAGAAACCTGGTAAAGTGTTTCGTTCTGATCTGTTGAAAATTCATAAAAATTTCCGGCTGGGTTTAAACGGTACAGGATTTTATTGACATCGTAAGGAGTCACCACCCCTGAAGGGGCATACATCAGATTCGGATCATTACCTGCCTCAGCAAGAATTTGTTCATCTTCTTTGGAAAGATTTAAGGAAAGGGGAGCATTTTTATTGTCATTTTCCATGAACCAGTTCAGTCCTACTTTAAATTTTTCCCTTTGATGCTCCAGTTTTCCGGTAAAGAGATATCTGGAATAGTTTCTGTTCGTATAATTATAGGAGATAGTGATGAAATTCTGCTGAAAAATCGGGCGGAAACTGGTAAATGTTACCTCTCCGGTATTATAATTAATGATATAATCCTGGTTTTCTCCACGCTTCATCAGGATACCGTCGATAAAGACCTGCTCGGAACCTGAAATCAGAGTGATAAACTGTTCTCCGTTTTTCCCCGTCAGACGATAGGGCCCCTGGTTGCCTTCAACCCCCTGGAAACGGACCCTGTGGAATTCACTTCGTGCCACACCCATGGAAACATCTACAAACGTCTTATTATCCTTTCCGAATTCAGTCTGGAATTCAAGACCCATGCTCCTTCTCTGGAATTTTGCAAAATAGTTTTTGGATTCTACAAGATCAAGATGTCCAGCCCGAAGAATCGATTTGTCTTTAATATTCAGCTGCATATAGATCTTGTCAAACTCTTCCAGGGTTTGGGTGTAACCGTCAGCCTGAATAGGAAGATTGTGATCCGAAATACTTGCCAGAATAGTCACATCTTTCGAAAGGCGGCCTGATATCTGAAGATCCATAGAACTCTGTACAGATTGCCCTTGATTGTTACCAAATGTAATTCCCCGGATGATGGAACCTTTAGAGTTCAGTTCTCCTAAAAATCTTTTCTTGTCATTCTTAACTAGTACGGCTTCATCTACGATTATTTTGTTATTGGTTTTTACAAAATCCATCGTATCCTTAGCAAAAATATCCTGCTCAAATCTTGCAGCCAGGATGCTGTCCTTTTTGATGCTGTCTTCCGGAATATTTGGGTTTTTCCACGAAAATATCTGCGCATGGGCCGAAAATATGCCCATGACAAACAAACCGATCAGAAGAAAAAAATTCCGCAAGCCTTTCAAAATAATTCGTAAAAATAACTAAAAATTGTTAATGGAAAGGGGTTAATCATTATTAACAGAAAATTAATTTAAATATTATAAAACCTTAAATTTAATTTATTAAAAAGGAATTTTAATTATCATAAATCTTCATAAAGGGATTTATGATGTAATTGGAAATATCAATGATAATGAGGCTTCTAAGTGAATAGTAAAAAACAACTTTAATTAATTGTTAATTATATACCATCACTTTAATAGAGTGATAGTTTTTTTGTACTTTTATCCCATAAATTTAAAAACTTTTTATAATGAAAAAAATCTTTACTATTTTGGGAATAGCGTCTGCTATTAGTTTTGTAAATGCACAAACTACTGTACTTACAGATAATTTTAATTATACAGGAGCCCTTACTGCAAACGGGTGGGTTGCGCATAGCGGAACTACGGGTACGCTTATGGCGAATGGAAGTGTGGTTAATTTAGTAGCAGGAAATGCAGAAGATGCAAATAAAGCATTTTCTACTCCTTACACTATGGCTGCCGGTATTGTTAATAAAGCTGATTATTCTGCTACAATTAATGTTGCAAGTGCAACGGGACTTACTACAACTGGAGATTATTTCTTAATGTTTGGCGGTACAGCAGGTACATCTGTAACATTTTTTTACGGAAGACTTTATATTAAAGGAAGCGCAACAGGATATACACTTGGAATTTTAAATAACTCCGGAGGTACTGCAACTCCTACTTATGGTACTGAAATTCCTTACGGTACTCCTGCAAATATTACGGTTACTTATACTGTTGATAATAGCGTAACCCCTTCAACTAATGTAGGAACATTATTGATCAATTCACAACCATTATTGTCGAATAGTACCGGTACATCTGCCGCTGCAACTCAATTGGCTTCTGTGGCAATTAGACAGGCAGGGTCTGCTACTTCAGGAACGGGGAATATCAGTATTGATAATCTGATTGCAAGAACATATGCTTCAACGACACTGGCTGTTGCAGATATCAAGAATGCTAAAGCAGGAAACTTCGTAAAAAATACTTTCGTTAAAAGCGACGAGATCACTTTCGGAGCTGATGTGAAAGATGTAAAAGTGTACAACATGTTCGGACAGGTAGTAAAGTCTGCTTCTGTAAAAGAAAACGGAACTGTAAACGTTGCTGAGTTATCAAAAGGTAACTATATCGTTACAGGAACTGTAAATAACGAGCCTGTATCTCAGAAGATCTTAAAAGACTAATTTTAGTTTCTTTATTAATATAAACCCGGGCCATTTCGAAGAAATGGCCCGGGCTTTTTTATGACTTTAATATTGTGTTTGACTATTTGTTTAATGTATTTGTTTTTATAATTATTTTTTTATTCGTGTGGTATTATTTTTGATATTTATAGAATACAGATGAAAAATTTTATAATTTTCCCTAATCTAAGCGAATAAAATTATATTTTATAATAATAAAAGTTAGTTTTCAATATAACATGTTAAAGAAGCAGCTGTTTTGCAGTTGCTTTTTTTAATACCATCCTCTTCTGGCAGCATTGATAACGGCTCCAAGATTGAGAACCAGGGTATATCTGATGCGTTTTGCATAATCTTTGAAAGAAGGTTCAAAACCTAATGAAGACTGTATCGGGAAATAAATCTCAAGAAAATCAGGGATAAGTCTTACCTTAATTCCACTGTCCCAGATAAATTCTGCAGGACGGTTTTTATTTTTGTAAATTCCTGCATCCGCATATACGTGGAAAATTTTCCATACACTGGAATCTACGTTAAAAGAAGTAATCCATTGATTCACAGATCCAGGGATGAAAGATTTGAAGCCTCCGTCAGCAAGGATAAACTGTTGTGAAAGAAGCCCGCTGTTGGCACTTTCGCCCAAAAGATTATAAGAGAAAGAATAATTGGATACCCTCGAAATCCCATAATTGAAAGTATTGTTCCGGGTTTCATTTCTTATAAAATAGCCGGCAAATAACCTGACACTTAGTTTTTGCTTGGGAGCAAATTCCCATCTGTAAAATCCTTCGGCAGTTATTTTATTGAAATCCTCCATACCCTGAGTACTCAGGTTCAGGCTTTTTTCATGGATCATCTGGCTGTCGCTGTATCCATATCCTGCACTCCAGAGATTATACTTGTCATAGTCCTTATTCGCAATCATTGCCGGGCTAAGATCTCTTTCTAAATAATTATAAGAAAATCCTAAACTTCTGCTTACCGTACTTCGTGGGTTTTTCCTGAAATTGAAATTGGAAAATACGGAACCCTTCCTGTAAGCCAGTCCGTAATCATAATGGAAATAAGATCCGGAGACTCCAAAGGTGATGCTTCTGAAAATACTTTCAGCAGGAAGGAAAGAGTAGGAGATCGCCCCTGATCCAGTCAGTTTACCGGTTCCTGTACTGTAAGTAGGTGTGAACGAATACAGGAATTTCTGGTCAAAGAATGACTGGTTTTTCAAATTCACCCCCAGAAGGAATTTATCGTACGTATTGTTAAAACGTACTCTTGGAGTGACGTATATTTCGTTATATTCAGGATTGGGAATATCCTTAATAAGTTTGAATTTTATTTTTTTAGTATTCGAAAACAGACCTTTTGCATATAAAAAGTTGTCCCGGTATTTAGATTCCGGAAATATATAATCTGAATTCAGTGTTACCTTGTGAATATCTTCTGAAGAGGGAAGGGCAAAATTTATAACCCTTTCTTTTTCTTCCGTTTCTACCCAATAGGATTTTATTTCGCCTTCGCTGGTTTGTGTTTCGAGCCTTACTGGAATAGGAGAGTCTGTATTTTTACCGATTTTGATATTCAGGGAATCTTCCTGTTTCTTAATATTTCTCAGCTTGAAGTTCACCCTGTTTTTTTGTTTGAAAAAATCACTGAGATAAGCAGATGTTTTTTCTTTTTCGGCTAATTCTTTAAGAAAATCTTCCGGGTCAATTTTTTGATCCGTGTTTTTGGAAATATAATCCTTCACAATATTGTTAAAACGATCATAGCCCATTTTTTCTGCCGTATAGTTGAAAAGACTTCCGGTTTCAAAACTACTGATCGCCATATCATTGAAGTTGCTCAAAACGGTAAAGTTTTCGCTGATTTTCTGGTCTAGATTCTGGGACATTATATATTGGTAAGCCAGTCCGTAACGGTCAATTAGCTTTACTTTTGATGCATGGAACAGTTTTAGTGGTTTGACTCCGAAAATACGTGTTTCCGGCAGTGTACCCAATAACTTGGTGTCCTTATAGAATTTTTGGAGATACTGTATTTCCAGATAAGATTTTAAGCCATTTTTAAACCAGTGGCTCTTTTGCTTGTCGGCAATAACGCTTTCGTCCAGTATTTTTTTTGCAATAATTCCGAAATAATCAAGATCTGTTTTTTCCGAATCGGTGAACAGCTGAAACTTGAATTTCCAGAAAGTAATATCATTATTTCCGAAGAAATCTTCTGAAGATCTGAATTTTTCGGAAATGAAGAGATTTTTGGGAAGGAAACCTATTCTTTCTTTAATGAATTTCAAATGTAAAGGCAAATAAAATTCAAGGTTTTGCTTTTCTTCCGGTTTCAGATTATACCCGAATTTAATTTCAGTATCTGTACCATCCACATTTACTTTTATGGAAGGAAGCCCGTTGGGGGAGATCACAAATTCAGGATCGGAATCAAGATAGCCTTTAAAGGCATTCATCTGGACCTGTGGCAGGTTACTTTCGATAAAACTATTGGGTGGCAGATCAAAATTGACGGTCCAGAAAGTGTTGAAACTCACGGATTCCTCAATATCGTGATAGTTTCTTTTGGAAATATTGTCCGGATCAAAATGATCCGGAACAATAAAGAAATATTTTAATGCAGTAATCTGATCAGAAGTCCCGTAACCCGTAAATTTTTTATCGGGAAGCAACATTCTGTACTGAAGCTGTAATTTGACGCTTTCACCAGGCTTTAAAACCTCTGCTAGAGGGAGAAAAAGATTTTCATCCGTATTGGAATTCACCGGGACAGGCTGCTGTGCGGAATTCTTAATCTGAAGATCAAGAAGCTTGCCCAGCTGACCGGTCTTTGCAAAATGAAGATCACTGTTCCTGTCTTCCAGTTTTCTGTAAACTAAGGATGTTCCTTTTTTATTGTAAGCAGAAACCCAGTTGAGAAGCTTTACCGAATGAAGGTCTTTTCCGGAATGATTGTAATACACGATTTCCTGATTAACTTCCAGCATTTTTCTGTCGGAAGATAATTTCGCTTCAATATATATACTGTCTTTCTGCCCGGAAACCTGTACAATTCCCCAAAACAAAACAAGGCAAGTGGTGATCTTTTTCAATATCCTGTGATAAAGCCCAAATATAAACTTATTTTGAATATTTTCAGCAGGATTTAGCCCTGGATCATGTTTTTTTGCAAAGAATTAACATATGCATTCCAGCCTTCGTTTTTATAAGTAACGGCGGCGGTTTCAGGATCATCAGACTTATAAATTCCTCGTCCTACAATGATAAAATCGGAGTGAAGCATTTTGAAAACATGTTCCGGTGTATTGTACTGCTGTCCTTTTCCGTCTCCTGAGTCTGCAAGATTAACGCCCGGAGTAAACAGTAACAGCTCTTCAGGAATCTGATTCTGTGATACACCTCCTATTACGTTAGGATGAGATAATGCTACTTTTAAAGCTTCTTCACGATAGCTGGCTGTAGTAAGGGTACCTTTGGAAGACATTCCCACAATAGCCACAACTCCTACATTTTTGAAACAGTCCAGAGATTCAAATCCTCCGATTACTTGGGAAGTAACAAAATCTGCCCAGTCTGTAATTTTAAATACTCCGCTGGTAAACTGCAGTTCCTGGGTGTTGCCGATATCTGCAAATTTTCTGTCCTCCATCAGTAAGAACTGGTGTTTTTCCGCCAATGCTTTTAAAGGAAGAATTGTTTTTTCGTATTCAAAATCTGAAATGATATCAATATGAGTTTTTAAGGCAACAATATGAGGCCCTACTTTTTCAGCAAGGGCAAGAAGTTCCTGTGTTGTGGTAACGTCTGCAGATGCAATCAGGTTGGATTTTTTTGCCAGAGCAGTTTCCAGTAATTTTTTAGAAACGGAATGCTGCGCATGTTCCAGCTTCTGCTCGTAAGAACTTCTGGTCTTTTCTTCAAACTGAATATGGTTCCCCTGAAGGAAATCCTGAATTCTTTTTACTTCTTCATCAGACAGTTCCCCGGTTTCCTGAAGAATGGTGCAAACCTCAGAAATATTGAAAAGGGTATGAACTCGGTAGCCTTTGCTTTCCAATAACTGTTTTCCGCCTTGTTCCCTGTCGAGAACAACAACGATATCGGCTACTTTAAGATCTTCCTGTTCTACTTCTGCAATCGTTTCTATAAGGGATTTTCCGGAAGTGATGACATCTTCCACCAAAAGGCAGTTTTGACCTTTTTGGTAAATTCCTTCGATCAGTTTCTTTGTTCCGTAGTTTTTTGCTTCTTTTCTTTTGATAATTAATGGAATATAGCTTTCCAGAGACATGGCAGTAGCCATCGGAAGGGCTGCATAAGGCACGCCGCAGATGAGATCAAAATTATCCAGAGGAAGCATTTCCAATAAATAATTTGCCAGATTCTTTAAGATTTTAGGGTCTGAGGCCAAAGGTCTGAGGTCTACATAGAACGGACTTTCAATACCGCTTTTTAGGGTAAACCTCCCGAATTTGATAATGCCCAGCTTGTAGCACTCTAAGAAAAACTCTTTTTTACTTTCCATTATTTTTTATTAGATACTGCAAATTTAATGATTTGAAATAAGGCTTAAAAATTTATCATTCATTTGTCAATAAAAAAACCACCCTGAAATGTTTCAGGATGGTTTAAAAAATATTTATGTAAATTATTATTTTACAATTTCTGCATCGATAACTTTAGTACCTCTCAGCCTCTGTTCTGCTTCCCACAGTAAGAATTTATCCACTTCTTTGATAAGTTTTGGAATCGTCAGGGACAATACTGCAAGGTCATCCATAACTCCTAGAACAGGTACGGCAAACTCAGGAAGTAAGTCAATAGGGGAGATAACATATAAAATTCCCAGAAGAGGAAGGATAATATCGATGGATCTCATAGGGTATTCACCTTTTCTCCATAATTTGACCATCCTGAAAATGTCAGGAATTTTTTTGACGAAGCCTTTGTGGCTGATAGCTTCTTTTGCAAGATTCAATTTTGAATATTTCATTTTTGTGTTTAGTTTTAATCAATTTTCAACATTATAAATTTCGCAAATTCTATACCAATTAATTATAAAATTTAGTTAAAAAACTATTTGATAATATTGTCAATGAACTGATGCACAGTCTCTGTGTTCCAATCTCTGTAAGCATCTTCCTTAATGATGATTCTTCCGTGCTGATCAATCAGAAAAGTGGTGGGAAATACTTTGGGAAGGATTTTTTCAGAAATAGGACTCTGTGCAATATATACGGGAACTGAATAATTGTTATCTTTTAAAAACTTTTTTACATCTTCTTCCTTGTCATTCATAGCAATAAGAATAAAATCTACATTTCCTTTCCTGGAATCATATAACTTCTGGATCGTAGGCCATTCTTTCCTGCATGGAGGGCACCAGGTTCCCCAGAAATTAAGGAAAACGGGTTTATTTTTAAAGGTTTTAAGGTTGGTGCTTGGTACATTAATTCCTTTCAGTTCGATGTCATAATCTTCTTCGCTTACATGTACTGCATTTTCAATCGTTGCGATCGGGAAGAACTGATCTCTGAGATATTCTTTCACGCCCGGAACAAAGGCTATCACACCGATAATAATAATGAGGACAAGATAAATGATGTTCTTTTTCATAGCTGATCTTTACTGTTATTGTTGCCGTCTGGAGTTCAATGCTTTTAGAGTAATTCCAGAATCTCCTGAACTGCATCCTTACCTCTGTTTTTGGCGTAATACAGCTGCAGATCATTATAAAAATTATCTTTCGGATAGGCTTCAGGATTTGCTTTGTGCTTAATGAGCAGCTCGTATCCGTATTTTGGACGCGGTCCCCATGAATTTTTTACATTGAAATCTTTATCAAGGATAATTACTTTGGGAATAGATTCTGTACCGTTGGTCAGATATTGGCTGATCAGGCTTTTGTCACTATCTCTCAGAAAAATTTTCACTTCATTGTGCCCCTTGAAAAAAGTAACAAGGGCAGGAACTGTAGCGCTGGCATCACCACACCAGGCTTCTGAAATGATCAGTATTTTTCCGTCAAAATTTTTAGAAGCCAGCTGTTTTAACTGTTCTTCATCCGGAACATACTTTTTCAGGGTTCTGTCCATTCTCTGAAGCCCGAGCTCATAGTATTGTTTATAGTCAGTTTCCTGCTGGTTGGCAGGATTTTCTAATCTTTCTTTTCCAATTCGGATATATTCTTCAAAAGATATTCCCTGATCCCAGTAATTTTTCATTACCAAAAATATTTATATTAAAAATTATTGATGTTTCTTGTCTTGTTGATCAAAAATAAATCGGCCAGTACAAATGCGGCGAGACTTTCCACAACAGGAACAGCTCTCGGCACTACACATGGGTCGTGACGTCCTTTTCCTTCTACAATTACAGGATTTCCATGTTTGTCCACACTGTCCTGAGGTCTTAAGATCGTGGCCACAGGTTTGAATGCCGCACGGAAATAAATATCCATCCCGTTAGAGATTCCTCCCTGAATTCCTCCCGAAAGGTTGGATTTAGTGGTAAAATCTGTATTAAAAGCATCATTATGCTCTTTTCCGGTCATTTTAGCTCCGCAGAAACCACTTCCGTATTCAAATCCTTTACAGGCGTTGATATTCAGCATCGCTTTTCCCAATTCGGCCTGGAGCTTGGAAAATATAGGTTCCCCGATTCCTACAGGAACATTTTTGATCACGCAGGTAACGGTTCCGCCAATGGTATTGCCTTCTTTTTTGATTTCTTTGATTCTCTCGATCATTTTTTCAGCAGTTTCGGCATCCGGGCAGCGTACAACATTACTTTCCGTTTTTGAAAAGTCCAAAGCCTGGTAAGGTTTTTCACAGAAAATATCGCCTACAGAAGATACATACGCATTGATCTCGATGCCGGATAAAAGCTGTTTGGCCAATGCTCCCGCAACTACCCAGTTGATGGTTTCCCTTGCTGAAGATTTTCCACCGCCACGATAGTCCCTGATCCCGAATTTCTGGTCATACGTAAAATCTGCATGACTCGGACGATACGAATCTGCAATATGATCATAGTCTTTCGACTTCTGATTTTCATTTTCTATAATAAAACCGATTGGCGTGCCTGTTGTTTTTCCTTCAAAGATCCCTGAAAGGAATTTTACCGTGTCACTTTCTTTCCTTTGAGTGACAATTGCGGACTGGCCGGGTTTCCTGCGATCCAATTCATATTGAATTTTATCGAAATCTACCGTTAAACCTGCCGGGAAATTATTGATGATACCGCCGTAAGCCACGCCGTGACTTTCTCCAAATGTTGTAAGACTGAGAAGATTACCTAATGTGTTGAACATAGTACAAAATTACCTATTTTTCTTCAGATAATAAAGTTTCTGGATTTGTTCTATTTATCAGTGTTTTTGATATTATTGATAACATTCTCTGCTTCCTTTTTTTCTTCTGGAGTGAGTTTTTTCCAGATAAATCCCTTTTTAATATTTTTTGGGTCAATGTATTGTGGGAAAATTCCGGCATTGATATCATCAATAATATAACTCGCTGAAATTGCGGGAACAGGAGTATCAAAATTAAAAGGATAATCTTTTGATACATTGAATTTTAAGTTTCTTGTCCGGAAGGTTTTAAATTTATTGTAATGATAGGTTGAAGGTCTGTAAATCTGTTCTTTTTTTATCCTGGCCATGAAATTTCCCGGCCTGAAACTAGGAATGTAATTTCGGATTAAAGTAGGAAAGCTTAAAATTCCTATTACTAACATTCCTGATACTGAGAAAAAAATAAGAGCATTTTTTTTGTTAAGATGAACGAGCAGAACAAAAAATATAACAAAAAACACATCAATAAAAAACCGATACTGTGCTGAAAAAGCTAAAACACATGCACTTTTTACCAGGATTGAAATGCAGATCAGGCTGATGACCTTTTGCTTTTTAACAATAGCAAAAACCGAAAATAAAATCAGGCTTAGAATGAAAAATAGGTTGATTTTTGATTTAATGCCTTGCAGTGTAAACCAGTTTTTGACGGCTTCAACAGAAGAGAACTTTTGTATGTCCTCATATGTATACTGCATGTCGTAGGTTTTCTGAACAGCATATTGTGATGAAATTTTTAATACTTCCGGGTTGGGTTTCCAGCTTAAACCAAAGTCAACTGCTGCAATAGGAAATATGGGATACCCAAATGTCCATATATTTTTAATAAAGAATAAGATAAGAATTCCTGTTCCCGGGAGCCAGTTTTTGTAGTGGGTTTTTAAAATAAACACAGAGTATAAAAATACCAGCAATGGGAGCCATATCATTGTGGGTTTTATGGAAAAAACAAAAACAGCAAAAGCAAAGAGAAGGTTGATATTTCTGTTTTCTTTAAGAATCTCATTCAGGAGGATGAGTGATAAGACAATGACGGGAAGATCCGGGCTGGGAGACTGTGAAAAAAGCAGCAATATGGGAATAAAGCACAGCTGAATCCAGGTTTTGCTTTTAAAAACATAAAGCGTGTAAGCAATAAGTAAGATGGCATTAATCCTTAAAAATGGATCAGAAAAACCGGAAAACCCAGCCTGAAAAATATGCCAGACGGACATCTGCCCCAATGTAAGATCGAGATTAGAAATTCCTTTTACCAGTCCATATTCTGTAATCCACTTGATAGAAGGGATATAATATCCAAAATGATCCAATATATAAGGATGGAAAGAGCTGCAGTATAAAATAAGAAGTGAAATACCTCCAGTTAAAAGGGTATCTTTCTTTGAAAACTGATTAATATCCTGATACATTTTCTTTTTAAAAAAGAAAAAAACTCCGGTGAGTACGAATGGAATTTCTACATATATATTAATAGGTATAAAAAAAGACAAAACAGTCCATATCATGCTGAGCCCCATTGTTCCGGTCAGAATACTGCCGGAAACTTCTCCGGAAAGAGTTCCCAGGAAGCTTTCTATTACTTTTCCCCAGCCTGCTAGCACTGAAAGGATAAGAACTGAAGAAAGGAGAAGTAGGATCATAAAAAAAGATTGCTTAAAAATAAGCAATCTTTATATGTTATCGTAAAAATATTAATTACGTGGCTGAACTCTTCCGTCTTTTCTGTCTCCGGCCCTACCGATCGTATAACCGGTTGCACCCCCAACTACACCGCCTATCACGGCTCCAAGGCCTCTGTTTTTCTTAGCAACAATAGCTCCTAATGCAGCACCACCTACGGCACCAATAGCTGTTCCTTTGGCTGCTTTACTCCATCCTTTCTTTTGGGTGGCGGTAGTACCGGTACCCTGTGAAGAGCTGTTACCATTATTTGCATAGGTTCCGCCTCCTGAGTTGGAATTGGATCCTCTGTCTCTATATACTGTTCTTGTCTCTCTTATGATCTGAGGCTTTGAATTGGCTGTAGCCGCTGCCTGAGATTTTTTGCTTTCAGAGATACTGTCTGCTTTTTTCTGCGCTTCGTACACTATTTTTTCTTTCTCGATGGCCAGCTTTTGTTTTTCTATTTCAAGCTGTCTTGCCTGAAATTCAAGTTTTTGCTCTTCAAGAGATTTTTCAGCTGTCCTTTCGTCTTTTTTACAGGCTGTCAGTAAAAAAACTGATAAAAAACCTGCTAATACTATCTTTCTCATAATTCAAATTTTAATAAGTAGTCTCAACCGAAACGGTGGCAACTTTCTTTTTATTTCCAATTATGAAGCCAAAATTTAGTTAATAAATGTTAAAGTGGTACTTCCGATAAAAAAGTGGCAGGAAAAATTTCAGCATTTTAGCTTGTCATGCGGCCCGGATGTAATTTTAAGTTAATTAAAAGTTTTTATTCAATTCATATGAATTGGTTACTTTTGGAAATACCAAATTACTTTATTATGAAAATATCAATTTTTAAAACAATGGCTTTTGTGGCCTTGGCAATTACGGCTTTATCATGTTCGAACGATGAAATGATATCGGATGTTCAACCTCAGACGCATTCGGAAACCTCTAAACAGGCTTTGAAGACTCAGACTTACAAGCTAAGATTCGGTATTGTTAACCTGGATGGTACGAAGTCTCTTTCAGGAAACTATGATGTAGGAAGCTTCCTGGCTGAGAATACGGTTACAGGTGAAGTTTATGATACGTATTACGGTGGCGGTTTTCAGGCTCTTCCGGCATATAATGAGGGAATTCCAGCGGGAACATACACCTTTTCTGCGATGCAGGGACAGGGTGGTTGGGCTGGTTATGGTTCCGTGACAGGAACTGTATCGGATGCTCAGGTAGATGCAGACGGATATATTACGGTGTATATTCCTATGACCTGGGCTGAATAGTTCAAGGAAGATCAGACTAATTTATAAATTCTCATATTAGGATTTTTAATTTGTGTTTTTGAGCCTCCTGCACGGAGGCTATTTTTTTTATGCTGAATAATATTAAATAAAAAGTTTCCCATTTCTGAGAAGCTGTTCTCATATATTTAAAGTTACTTTACTTTATTGATCAACCTGTGAAGTTTGTAAGTCTGGATAATTCAGGAGTTGATAGATTTCCCGTGAATTGGGATGCTGGGATTCAACTGTTTGAGTTGGCTTTTATATTTATTAATTGAAAATAATTTCGATAAAAAATACATTTATGACTGAACTCATAAAATATAAAAAGTGAAAAGCATTATTTTTGAAACGTAGAATTATAATGAATAGTTTATTATTTTAAATTATAAAAATTTTTTTTCATCATTTGTGTTTTTGAGGCCTCCGCAATGGAGGCTTTTTTATTTATACAAGGATGCTTTCTTTAAAAGAACTTCTCTTTATACTTTTCTGACATAAATGCCGTTTTAGTTTTAACGAAGGTTCTGCTAAAAAGTAGAATAAAAGAATTAGCTCATTATAATAGTGTCAAAACATGATATTCGTCATGGAAATACATAGGATAGCCGGAGGAATTGGTTTCTAATATGCTGGAATTGCTTTATTTATGGGTTGTTCAGGAAGAATTGATTATTGGTATGATCATTATTTCATTCAAAAAGTATTTTCTTGTCATTGAAACTTTGGCACGATTTTTCAATATATGAAGCAACTCATGTTTAATTTGAGTTTTCATGGTTATTAGTTTTTATCCCCGAAGCAATTCGGGGATTTTTTATTGTTGTATATGGTGTATGGGTGATAGAAAAATAAGGTGCAGAATAAGTTTTGATACTCATTTTTTATCACAAAAGGGAAGTTCTGAGAAAGTAAAGCAATTGTAAGTGCTATTTCCTATCTATTTTAAAGAAAGTTAGCCTAAGTTTTATTAAAAACAATAAGGTGTTTATATTCAGTTGTTTACTGTTGGTAGATTTATAAAATTAAGCTCATGGATTTATAAATCTATAAGCTATGTGTTTGCATTATCATTTAATCTTAATGCATCTTTGCTGTGGGGGTAAAAATTAATATTTATTCTTTGTATGTGTACAGTATAAAGAATAATTATAAAGCTGATCAGCGAAAAACCATGTAAAATAATTTACTCAATTTAAAAATTAAACAAACAATGAAAACATTCTTATTCACAGCGATGCTATTCGCGGGGACCACTTTAGGATTTGCCAAGAGCAATGCACCAGCTCATAATTTTTCTAATGACAACAAAGAATCTGTATCTTTGAAATCTACAACTGTTAAAGCAAACTCTAATGAAAAAGCAGTAGATGTAAAAAATATCTGTCATCAAACTGTTTTTACTACTGAGGTTACTTACAGTTATTTTGATGATGGTATGGGAAATCTTATTGTAACAAAATCAACTGATTTAGTGATGACCACCTATTGGTATGGTTGCTAAACAATGTGCTTACTGAAAGTATAATAATAAGAGCGTCTGGTTATTTAGACGCTCTTATAAATACAATTAATTAGATATGAAATACACTCTTTTTATCTCTTTATTCTTTTTAAATCTTATTCATGCTCAGAATTTGAAAATAGAATATGAATATGTAAATAAGCAGAATCTTAATGAATATTCTTCGGAATCTTCAAGTGCATTTAAAAATCAGGCTGAAGAAAAGCTTAAAAAACCTCAAAAGCAAATCCTTTACTTTAATGAAGGAAATACTTTCTATAAAAATATTACTGCTGAAGGATTTGTAAATGAAAAAGAAAGAAAAAAAGTTGATGAAAGGACTACGAATATAACAAAGGAATCTTTTGTTATAAAACCTATTAAAATTTTTCATAAAAAAAATGATCCGGGTTTCTACCAATATCAAAATTTTGGAGATGATGAATTTTATAAATATTATACTCCTAAATTTTCTAAAGTAGAGTATAAAGATGATGTAGAGCAGATTGAAAAATATACCTGCAAATTAGCAGAGGTTACATTAGATAATGGAGGCCTGGTAAAAGTATGGTATGCAGAAGAATTTCCGGTAAGTGCAGGTCCTTATGTATATAACAGTTTTCCCGGTCTTGTATTGAAAGTGGAATCTGCCAATTTTATTGTCTATGCAACCAAAATAAGTAATGATGGGAAAGCAGCCGATTTTGAAGCAATGAATCCGAAACTTAAAGTTTTAGACCAGGAAAAAGACAGGGATAAAATTCAGGAGATTATGAAAAATGCTTCAAAAGTAAAAGAAACGCATACAGACATCAGGTTATAATGAATTTTAAATATTCAGTCATTATTTTTTTATTGCTTTTCAGCTATTCTTTTTCACAAAATATCAATATTGAAGTTAAAGAAGCGAACGGAACTCCTATTTCTGAAGTAAACGTTCAGCTTCTTAAAAACGAAAAAATCTTAAATTTTCAAAAAACAAACGATAAAGGCGTTTGTACTTTCCTGCTTTCCGAAAAAGGGATTTTTTCCCTGAAATTTACCTCTTTATTATACAAAACAAAAGTGGTAGAGATTAATACCAACGAAAAAAATGATTTTGAAGTGGTATTGGAATCCCAGGTTAAAACAATTCCTACAGTAGAAATAAAAGCACGTCCCAAAATAGCCAGTGCCAAAGAGGATACGATAGCTTTTAATCTGAAAGCTGTAAGAGACGGTACAGAAAGAACAACCGAAGATCTCATCAAAAAGCTTCCGGGACTTAATATTAATGAAAATGGAAAAGTAACCTATAAAGGGAAATCCATAGGACAGGTTTTAATAGAAGGAAACGAGTTTTTTGGGAAAAACCATAAAATGGCTACTCAGAATATTTCAGCTGATATGGTTGAAAGCATTGATCTCTGGCAAAACTATACAACTATTAACGGAAACCGATCCACAGCACTTAATTTAAAGCTGAAAGAAGAGTATAAAGGAAAGATTACCGGAAACATAGAAGCCAATTACGGGACTAAAAATTCATATCTGGGGCATGCCAATTTATTCAGGCTCGGAAAGCTTGGAAATTTAGCGTTGATTGCGGACGTCAATAATATTGCTAAAGATCCTATCAGCTTTATGGATTTTTATGAAATGAATACGCAGGAGGATATAGATAATGCTGATAATAATTCAAATATGGACATTCCTACATTTCTTAATAATGACGGAAAAGTAAAATCTAAAGATAACCAGTTTGGAGCCTTGCAATATTCCAAATCGAAAAATAATTTTAGCATTACAGCTTTTTCTATTTTCAATAATGCACAGCTGGATAAATTTTCAACTTCTAAAAGGACTGTATTCGAAGGCCAGTCAAAGGATTTTAACTTCTATGAGCAAAGGACAGAAAACAATAAAGGTTTTTTAGGCACTACTCAGATTAAAATAAAAAAAAGCTTTGCAGATGAGAGTTTTCTGTATTATAATTTCGGTTATAACCCTACTCAGGATGATTTTAACCAAAATATAGATCGATATGCTCCAGTCAATGCCAATTTTTATGCAATTAATAATACGGTAAAAAATAATGGGATAAGTAATTTCCTTTCGTGGAATAAGCAGTTGAATAACTCAAAAATAATCTTTGCCTTCAGCCAACTGAATGAAGATTATTCGGGAGGTTTAAATATCTTGTCAAATAATAATCTGTTCCTGACCGGTAATACTTCATTGTTTCAGCAATATGATGTCAATTCAAACAGATATGGACTGGACTTTTACCTTAAGAATAAAAACAATTTTGTTAATGTTAATTTCCATTCAGGATTTTCTTATAAAAGTGAAGAGTCAGAACTTACGGAGTCCGTATCCCAGACCAGCGAGAACAGAATACTTAAAACCTATCACTACATCAATGATCTGAATGTTTACAGGCAATTAGGCAAATTTGATTTATCAGCTTCTTTAAGTTCTCATTTTCTGAATGTCAATGAATATGAAAAGCATTATTTTGAGAAAAGGCTGAGGTTGCAGTACAGTCCCGTATCCAAAGCCAATACGGAAATAAGTTTTGAATATAACTCGAAGTACAAACTTCCTGGTTTAAAGCTTCTCCAGTATAATCCTTTGTATACCAAAGATCTGTATTTTAATCAGAATATAAACCTTACGCCCGGTTTGCTGAGCAATACAGATAGTTATAAGCTAACATTTCACCGTGCCTATTTAGAAAAAGGAAGCAGTATGTTTTTTATGCTGATGTATGATAAAACCCAGCCAAGCTATACGACCAATACAACCAATTACGGGACATTTTCAGGTATGGAAAATACAATCGGGAAATATAATGACCGGTTGATATTTCTGTTTGCCGGCGACCGGAGAATTAGTAAAAATTATATTTTAAAAACAAAATTTACGAGTGCTTTAAATAAGAACGTCAATTTCATAAGTGATAATGAAAATATTTCTTCCGTTCAGAATTTTGAACTGTCCCAAAAACTTTCTACGAATTTTAAAAATAAGCCTTTACAGTTTGATTTGGGTTACACTTTTACTAAAAGTATTTTTGAACAGAGTTTTTATGATACCACCTCTAAACAGGATAATATAAAACTGTCTTTTGGAGTAAGAGCCAATATTAAAAAAGAATGGATAGGAAATGTTTTAGGGGAGTATTTAATACAGAAAACAGGAGAAACTACACTCAGGAACTTTTTAATTGGAGGTCAGATTTCATACAGAAAAGAAAAATCAAACTTTGAATACAATCTGCAGTTTAATAACATTCTCAATTTAAACTCTTTTCAGTATATCAATAGTTACACAAGCCAGCTTGGTATAGATGAAATTTCTACAACAGCTCTGCGTGGTTATATTATGGCCGGATTGAAATTCAATTTTTAATTAATTTAAATTGATCATTTTAATGATGATTTAAAAACATGTAAAATTTTTTTAGCACTGTTTTCCATTTTTTCTTTCAATAAAATTATGCTTTTTAAGAAAAGATACCACAAAAATCACGATTCCTGGATTTATATATACTCATGGCATATGGTTTGGTTAAAAACTATTACCATCACTAATAATATATCTTTCATTTCTAAAAATTACACTTTTGCCTCTCGTGCCCCGGGAGGCTTTTTTTGTGGTTTTCAAAATAAAGATGATTACAAATAAAAAACCTCTAAAGATCTTTTGTAAGATAATTAGAGGTTTTTGAAGAGGTACCTAGCGGATTCGAACCGCTGTAGATGGTGTTGCAGACCACTGCCTAGCCGCTCGGCCAAAGTACCATTTTTACCATTTTTGAGGTGTGCAAATATAGCAAAAATTTTTAATGAACAAAAATTTTTAAGCCATTTCTTTCGCTCCAATGCTGTTGATATCGTTTTTTAGCTGTGTTTCAGCTTCATAATCTTTGATGTTGATAACGCGTGTATTGCTCCATTGATCATGAAAACCGTTTTCTCCTAAAAATGACAGTTGGTCAACAAGGATAATTCCTCTTATGATGTTTCTTAAAAAATAATTTCCGACAGAAGGTTTCTGTCCGTCAGTCATAATCACTTTGGTTCCTGTAATCAATTTTCCAAGACTTCTCCCGCCGGTAAAAGTTTCCACTAAAAATGTAAACAATATGTAGGAAATAATGCCGAGTAATCTTTGTACCAGATCGCCGGAATTGGTAATCCACTCTCTGTAAGCAGGACTGATAAGCATTATGATCATATTTGCGACAAAGAAAACAATGTAAAATGCTACAAGGTCAATTAAATAATTGGCAAATCTTGCTCCTTTGGAAGCACGGTGTCTGTCTACAATCTGTAAATATTTTCTCACGGGGTATTAGTTTTTTGTTGATTTATAATTTAAATTCCGTTAAGTATTAATTTTAAAGTGGCATTGGTTTCAATAACAGCAGTGATTCCCGATTCGTTTAATAAAACACGGCCCGGTTTGAGATTAAAAACTCTCCCGTTCATCTTTAAACCTTTATAATATTCTTTATTAAATGCTTCTTCAATACTTTTCTTCGAAGCTAGTTCCAGGTCCTGCGTAGGGATTCCATATTCCTCTTCAATCATCTTTACAATTTTTCCCTTAAAAAGAAGGGTAGCCGTTTTCTGCAGAATATTGGCGGTTCTCAGATTAAATTTTGTATTGGAAAGTACAATTTTCTTTTTCGTTTCATCATATACGGGAATTCCGGAAATAATGGCTTTACCATTCACATAACCTTCCGTTTCAGCTTCAATGATGACTCTTCCTTCCGAGCCGTAAACCCGGATATCTTTGATTTTAACTTTAGAGCCTCTTACATCATATTCTTTGTTCATGAACATATTGCGGGCAATATTCGTTGCTTCGGAAAAAGGGACATTGGCTGTGGTCTGCAGAAGGAATTTATCGGCCAGGGCAGGAACAACGTTAAAATTACTTACCGATTTTACTGTCGGGGTAGCGGCAGGTTTACTTCCTGTAAACGTTTCCGAATAAATATCCATTCCTATATTGGTGGTAATTTCATTTCCATAAAACTTCAGAGGAGTGATGTTTACGCCGACCGGAGTTATTTTCAGCCAGGTATTATATTCTTCAGAAATATTAAAAGGCTGGGCAAAAACATTCCACGCCATTACCGCATACTGCTGGAAGTTCAACTGGGTACCCATTTGCTGGTCAATAGTTTTGGCGAATTTCCCTTGCTGTTCCTTCAGGCTTTTCTCTACCAGTGAAGTGATAGGAATCTGTATTTTACCATAATCCAGAACGGGTTTTGTTACCCATCTGAAGCCGTTAGGCTGCGTATTGGTAGAAATCGTCCAGTTATTGTTAAAGCTGATAGTTGTGTTGAAGGACATCACCGTTTCAAAAGTCGTATTCTGATACGAATATACTCCCAGGGTACCGATGCCTTTCTCTGCCCAAATTTTTATAGGAACCTCGATCAGCAGGTTTTGGCTTGTTCCGCCCACCAAACGGATAGGGCGGGTTTTCCATACCTTTACCTTAAACTGGTCATTGTTGTTATCCGTATAAGAGTCATCCTGAAATATCAGTTCCTTTACCGAAGCGTTAATCATATTACTGATTTCGGAAAGCGGTATAGTGACCGGCATCGTAATATTGGACCGTATTTTCGGGAAATTATAAACCGCAGATTGATTATCAAGGGCAGTCTGCCCAAAAATCATGGTGAAGCTTAAGAAAAATAATAATTTGATGGATTTCAATTCTTTATATTTTTTGTGAAGATGAAAATTTAAAAATCGTCAGGTTTGAAGCTTTTTTCAAGTTCAATACTTGCCCCTTTCATTTCACCCTCCATGGGTGGTGAAGTTTTGGTGATCTTCAGCTTAATGTACGAAATCTGGGGGAAGCTTTGATGGATCTTCATGATGATCCTTCCTGCCACATGTTCCAGTAATTTGGATTTAACGGACATTTCCCGGTGAATGATTCCGTTGATGTCAGCATAGCTTATCGTATCGTTCAGGTCATCCGTTTCTGCGGCTTTCCAAAGATCCGTATGCAGTTCTGCATTCAAAATATAATAGGTTCCGATGATATTTTCTTCGGGAAGTACGCCGTGGTAGGCATATATTTTTACATCTTCAAGAAAGATCTTGCTCATTTGTACCTGATTTTTATTTCAGCAAAAATCGTTTTAATTCTTCAAAATCTGCATGTATTTCTACAGTTTTTTTCTCCTTTTTCATAAGGGCATGCAATGCCTCAGGTACTTCAGTAGTGATATGGCCTGCTTTTTCCACTGCTTCAGGGAATTTCACGGGATGTGCGGTTCCCAGTATGAAGCCTTTTTTGTCCGGATTTTCATCCAGGTATTGCTCCAGGGAAGCAAATGCAACTGCACTGTGAGGATCAAGGATATATCCATATTTCTCATAAACTTCTTTTATAGTTTCTAATGTTGATGCATCATCAATGGAATATCCCGAAATCATATTTTTTAATGAATCAAACTGATGCCCGAATAGCTCCAGAATCCTCGTGAAATTACTTGGGTCCCCTACGTCCATGGCATTAGATAAGGTTGCCACAGCTTTTTTAGGATGATATTGATGGGTTTTCAGATAATCGGTAACTATATCATTCTCATTACAGGCAGCGATGAATTGTTCTGCAGGAAGCCCCCGGAAATAGGTAAGAAGCCCTGCACAGATATTTCCGAAATTTCCGCTTGGGACACTAATGACGGGATTCTGGTTCTCATGCTGCTTCCATTGTTTTAAAGCTAATAGATAATAGATCTGCTGTGGAAGCCACCTTGCAATATTAATAGAGTTCGCCGAAGTTAAAAAAAGTTCAGAATTAATGCTTTCATCCGAAAACGCCTGCTTCACAAGATTCTGGCAGTCGTCAAAATTACCATTCACTTCCAGTGCAGAAATGTTTCCGCCTAATGCGGTAAGCTGCTTTTCCTGAACAGCACTGACCCTGTTTTTGGGATAAAGAATCACAACATTAATTCCCGGAACATTATAAAAACCATGGGCAACAGCACCTCCCGTATCTCCGGAAGTGGCAACGAGCACCGTTACCTTTTTATCCTGATCCTTCAGAAAATGAGAAAGGCAGCGGCTCATAAAACGGGCTCCTACATCTTTAAAGGCTAAAGTAGGTCCATGGAAAAGCTCCAGAACAGAGATCTGTTCATTGATTTTCTTCAAAGGAATATCAAAGCTGATGGTTTCTGCTGCAATTTTCTTTAATATATCTGCAGGAATTTCGTCACCAATAAAATCTTTCATGCATCTGAATGCAATTTCTTCGTCAGAATATAAACGCAGGTTCTGAATAAATTCTTCATCAAACTGAGGAATCATTTCCGGGAAAAAAAGTCCTTTTTGGCTGCCCTGGCTTTTTATAGTGGCTGTTTTAAAATCAACGGTTTCATGCCTGTTCTTTAAATTATAATATTTCATTGTTTTTTAATTTGTTGGGTTCATCATTGATCATTCTTCAACGATTTCAATTCCGGACGGATTTATTTTTGATACATATACAAAACTCCTGATTCCAATTTCATCATATATAGATTTCATCAGCCGGGCAATTCTTTCTGCCGTTTCTTTTTCTTCCGCGAGCATAAAAATGGAAGGTCCTGAACCGGAAATTCCGCCTCCAAGCGCTCCGGCTTCCATACTTTTCGTTTTGATCTCTTCAAATTTCGGAATCAGAATGCTTCTTACAGGTTCTACGATCACGTCATTAAGGCTTCTCCCGATCAGAGAAATATCATTTTTAAGGATTCCGGCTACCAGTCCGGCAATATTTCCCCATTGTTCAACAGCATCTTTTAATAAAATACTTTTCTTGAGAATCTGCCTTGCATCAGAAGTTTTAACTTCTACCTGCGGATGTACCGCAGCTACGAACAGGTCAGGGCTTCTCAGTGGAATAATATCAATAGGAGAGGAGGATTTTACCAAAGTGATCCCCCCATAAATGCATGGAGCAATGTTATCCGCATGACGGACTCCGGAAGCAAGCTCTTCCCCAAACATGGCGAAGTGTACCAATTCCTCATCAGATAAGATGTTGCCCAATAGCGCATTGGCCCCAAAGGCGGCTCCGGCGGCGCTAGCCGCGCTGGAGCCGAGCCCGCTGCCCGGCTTGATATGTTTACGGATCGTTACTTCAAAACCTGTCGTCAGGTTTAGTTCCTTCATCATATTTTGCAGTACAACACCCGCTACATTTTCCGAAGGATTTTCCGGAAGCCCGAACTGGTCTTCATGCCTGATGATAATCTCCGGCTTATCCAGTAATTTCAGTTCCATTTCATCATAAGGCTCATGAATGGCCATTCCAAGGATATCAAAGCCGCAGACAAGATTGGCAACGGTAGCAGGAACCTTTATTTTTATTTTTTTCATAGTATTTGTTTTAAACTGAACGTATAATGTCTGCAAAAACACCGCTTGCCGTTACTTCAGCACCTGCTCCGGCACCTTTTACAACCAGAGGCTGTTCGGAATACCTTAAAGTTTTGAAAATAACGATGTTGTCTTTGCCATACAGGTGATATAGGTCACTGTCCGGAGCTACATGCTGAAGGCCTACTTTAGCTTTTCCATCCTTAAATTCGGCAGTATATTTTAAGATTTTGCCGTTGTTTTGGGCATTATTTACCAGGTTTTTGAAGTGATCTTCATACTCGGTAAGCTTTTCATAAAAATTTTCCACACTTCCCTGAAGGCATTCCTCCGGCAGAAAACTTTCATTTTCAATATCTTCAAACTGAAGCTGGTAACCTGCTTCTCTTGCCAGGATTAAGATTTTCCGGGCTACATCCGTTCCTGTAAGATCCAGACGGGGATCAGGTTCTGTAAAGCCTTCTTTCTGTGCCTGGGCGACAACTTCTGAAAATGTTTTGCTTCCGTCATAATTGTTAAAAACAAAATTCAGGGTCCCACTTAAAACTGCCTGGATAGATGTAATTCTGTCCCCGCTTTTGATGAGGTCATTAATGGTACCAATAACCGGAAGTCCAGCTCCTACATTGGTTTCAAAATAGAAACGGCAGCTATGGTTCCTGGCCGTATTTTTTAAATTTTTATAGATTTCAAAATCTGAAGAAGCTGCAATTTTATTACAGGCAACAATATTAATGCTTCTTTTCAAGAGACTTTCATATACTTTCGGAACATCTGCACTTGCTGTAATATCAATAAAAACAGAATTCCGAAGATTCCGTGAAATAATCTCTTCTGCAAAACCATTAATAGAGGTCTCAACACCTTTTTCGCCCCAGTTATTATAATCGTCTTCGGAAATTCCCTGATCGGAAAAAAACATTTTACGGCTGTTGGAAAGTCCTGCTATTCTTAAGTTGATCAAATTGTTTTCGCGGAGGTAAGCATTCTGCTCAAAGATCTGCTCTACCAGCTTTGAGCCTACATTTCCGGTACCGCAAAGGTAAAGATGCACCTGTTTGATTTCGGATTCAAAGAATTCTTCATGAAGGACATTAACTGCTTTTTTAGTGTCTTTTTCTGAAATTACAATGCTGATATTTCTTTCTGAAGATCCCTGAGCGATGGCTCTGATGTTAATGCCGTTGTTACCCAGGCACCCGAACATCTTCGCACTGATCCCACTTCTGTTCTTCATATTTTCTCCTACCAGTGCAACAATGGAAAGCCCGGTTTCTATTTTTACGGGAGCAGTTCTCTGAAGTTTTATATCGTCAGCAAATGATAAATTGACCGCATTTTCTGCATGATAGATATCTTTTTCATTAACGGCAATTGTAATGGAATGTTCCGAGGATCCCTGAGTAATCAGAATAACATTGATTTTTTCAAAGCTGAGGCACTGGAAGAGTCTGGCAGAAGTTCCGGGAATTCCAACCATTCCACTGCCTTCCAAAGTAAGAAGAGCAATATGGTTCATATTAGAGACCCCTGCAGCAGCTTCTTTGATTTCATCAGATGACATTTTCAGATTATGGGAAACCAAAGTACCATGGACATCCGGATCAAAAGTATTTTTAATCTTAAGGTCAATATTCTTTGCCATTACGGGTTGTATGGACGGCGGGTAAAGTACTTTAGCTCCAAAATGGGAAAGTTCCATCGCTTCATGATACGAGATTTCAGGGATTGGTTTTGCATTGGAGACTAATCTTGGATCTGCGGTCATCATGCCATTCACATCGGTCCAGATCTGAAGCTCTTCAGCTGAAACTGCTGCTGCAATAATGGCTGCGGTATAATCTGAACCACCTCTTCCTAATGTCGTAGCATTTCCGTTTTGGTCGCTGGCGATAAAACCTGGAGCAATAATAATTTGATTTTTATTATTCGCTGCAAAATTCTTCAAATTGTGATCTGTAATTTCAAAATCTACTTTTGCATGGGCAAAATTACTGTCTGTTTTAATCTGTTCAGCTGAATTCATCCACAGGCAATCCAGCCCTTCATATTGAAGCCTCGCCGCTATAATGTTGGATGACAGAAATTCTCCATATGAGGTGATCCTGTCTTTAATTTTATCTGTGAACTCGCCCAGCACGAAGATACTGTTATAAATATCTTCCATATCGTTAAAATGTTTTTTTACGAAACTGAGCCATGAGCTTTGCTCTAAAACAGGAATCAGTTCTTTAACGAGCTGCAGGTGATTTTCTTCGAGATCTTTAATGATTGGGATATAGTTTTCATTTTTAGCGGAAGCATACTCAGCAGCCTTTATCAGTTTGTCGGTAACACTGTGAAGTGCTGAAACTACAACCATAACTTTGCTCTGTAAAGCTTCTTTTTTAATAATATTTTCTGCCAGAATAATGTTCCGGGCATTGGCAACTGATGTACCGCCGAATTTTAAGACTTTCATCTATTGGATATTTTGAAGTTGGTAAAATGAGAGAAGTTACTCTTTAAAAAAAGAGTACAGGTACAGGAAATAATATGTGAAAATTTACCCCGCTACGGGGTAGTTGTTGTAGTTGTGAATGTAGAAACAGATGATAGTGCCGAAAGTAATTCCGGTACAGAAATATCTGATATGTTTCTTAGAAAATTCATTCTTTACCAAACAAATGTACAAATTATTTGGAGATAACAAAATTATTTATGAGAAATGATTGTATAGAAAATCAATTCAAGGATATATTTACTCAGAACCAATTTTTTAAAAAGTGAAAGATCAGAGAGATTTTAATGGAAAATTAAAAAGGTTGTCTCTTTTACTTTGAGACAACCTTATACTATTAAAATTGATTAATTCATCAACTTTTAAGAAGTGGCTAAACATTTTGGCGGGCTACCGCATACTCCGGGAATACATACTTCATCGGGTTTACAATAAGTATCACATTCTCTTGCTGTTCCGCCATTGATGGTTTTAAGACATTCTTTGTCTAATTTTTTTAAATTTTTCATAGATAAGGATTTTGGTTGGTTCCTTAAATATATAAAAAATTTATTTTATGCTTTTTGAAAGGTCCAGCATTGCCTCAATCGGCTTCAAAGCTCTTAAACGAAGCTCTTCGTCGATAAGGATTTCAGGAAGTTCATATTTCATGCACAGGTAAAGCTTTTCCATAGTGTTGCGCTTCATATAGAAACATTCCGAGCAGTTACAGCTTTCGTCAAAAACAAGAGCAGGGATAAGTTCTTTATGCGGTGCACGTTTTTTCATTTCGTGAAGAATTCCTTCTTCTGTGGCGATAATGAATTTCTGGCAGTCGTCTTTTTCTACAAAATTCAACAGGGCAGAAGTGGACCCAATGAAGTGGGCAAGTTTCAGTACTGCTTCTTCACTTTCAGGATGGGCAATAAGTTTAGCATCAGGATTGTCTGCCATCTGCTGGGCAATTCTTTCCATAGAAAATGCTTCGTGTACGATACAGCTTCCGTCCCAAAGGATCATATCGCGGCCTGTTTTCTTAGACAGATATCTTCCCAGGTTTTTATCCGGTGCAAAGATGATTGGCCGATCTTTCGGAAGTGCTTCGATCACGGTTTCCGCATTGGAACTGGTCACGATAATATCACTTTCTGCTTTGGTTTCTGCATTACAGTTGATATAGGTAGCGATCAGGGCATTCGGGTGCTGCTCACGCATTTTTCTCAGGCCTTCTCCTGAACATCCGTCTGCAAGGGAGCATCCTGCCATAGTGTCGGGAAGAACTACCTTTTTAGTTGGATTCAGGATTTTAGCAGCTTCAGCCATAAAGTGGACTCCGCAGAATACGATCATCTCTGCATTGGTTTCTTTGGCCTGTCTTGCCAGCTGTAGAGAGTCACCCAGGAAATCAGCGATATCCTGAATTTCTCCCGGCTGGTAATAATGGGCCAGGATCACTGCATTTTTTTCTTCTTTAAGTTTCAGAATGGCTTTCACCAATTCTTCTCCTTGAGGGATTGCTATATCTTTTATATCCAAAAATCCTCTTACAGGAATGGCAGATTTAGCTTTTTCTAATGTTTCGGTACTCATATCAACCTCAATGTTTTTGATTATAGAAGTTAGAGATTAGAAATTAAAAGTCAGAATGCTATAGTTTGAATTGTAATGATTCTTCAAGCCTTCATTCCGGACTTTCATCTTCCATTCCTTAATTCCCAATAAATTTTTTTATTAAACTTTCTATTTCTTTTTTTGCTTCGTCAAGATCGGTATTGATAACGATCCTGTCAAACTCCTTCGCAAAGGTCATTTCATCTTCTGCCTTTGCAACACGTGTTTTGATGGTTTCTGCATCATCTGTGTTTCTGGAGATCAATCTTCGTTCCAATTCTTCTATGGAAGGCGGCTCAATGAAAATGGAAAGGGCTTTTTCTCCAAAATATTTTTTTAAAGAAATCCCTCCTTTTACATCCACATCAAAGATGACCACTTTCCCCTGATTCCAGATCTTTTCCACTTCAGATTTTAAAGTACCGTAATATTTGTCAGTGTATACTTCTTCATATTCAACAAAAGCATCTTCTGCTATTTTTTGTCTGAATTCATCAGGACTCAGGAAATGATAATCCACGGCGTGCATTTCACTTCCCCTGGGCTGTCTTGTGGTACATGAGATTGAAAATGCCAGTTCCGGAAATGTTTCCAGAGAATGCTTTACTAAGGTTGTTTTTCCGCTCCCCGACGGTGCTGAAAATATGATAACTTTATTCATTTTGTTCCGGGTTCCGGGCTTTGAGTTCCGGGTTTAATTCCGCTTTACTGTTAATTCGAAATCATCATCCCGCATCTCGTACCCCGTAACTTATAATACGTTTAACGTCTGTTCTTTAATTTTTTCCAGATCATCTTTCATCATGACTACCAGTTTCTGGATCTCAGCATGATTGGCCTTTGATCCTAAAGTATTGATCTCCCTTCCGATTTCCTGGGAAATAAAGCCAAGTTTTTTTCCGTTGAAATCTTCATTATCCATTACTTCCTTGTAATACTTAAGGTGCTGGGTGAGCCTTACTTTTTCTTCAGCAATATCAAGTTTTTCTGTAAAATAGGCCATTTCCTGGTAGAAACGTGTTTCGTCTACGTTTTCGAATTCTTTTAAAGACTTCTGGTAGCGTTCCTTTACAGCAATGATTCTTTCTTCTTCAAAAGGAATGACTTCGGAAAGATACTGATCAATATTCTGGATATTTCTTTCCAGTTCTTCGTGTAAAATTGTTCCTTCTGCTTTTCTGAATTCCATAAAACGGTCTACTGCGGCATGCACAATTTTGGCCAAAGCCTCCCATTCGCCTTCCGTAAGCTCGTCGGGTCTTGAAGTAATGGCATCAGGAAGCCTTACTGCCATTTTCAGGTATTCAAAGTCCGGACCGTCAGAAGCGATATTACGAAGTTCATTGATATAAGCATCTATTAAACTTTTATTAATTTTCACATCGTTGGATTCTTCCAGATTTTCCAGATTGATGTAGCAGTCTACCTTTCCACGGATAATTCTGTCGTTCAGGATTTTTCTGATTTCGAATTCTTTCTCTTTATAACGTAAAGGTACTTTGATATTTAAATCAAAGCTTTTGCTGTTCAATGATTTAATATCTATCGAAATCTTTTTACCTTCAAAAACACCTTCGGCTCTGCCGAATCCCGTCATTGATAAAATCATAGTTTTTTATTGTTGTACAAAGATAAACATTTAAATTAGCACTGTGAAAAATTTGATTTCTGTTGTAGGACCCACTGGAATAGGCAAAACAAGATTAGCAATTGATCTGGCAAACCATTTCAATACCGAAATTGTTTCCTGTGATTCACGCCAGTTTTTTAAAGAAATGAAAATAGGGACTGCAGCACCTTCTGAAGAAGAACTTGCAGAGGCTCCCCATCATTTTATTGGTAACCTTTCTGTCCAAGATTATTATTCTATCGGGCAGTACGAGGAAGATGCCCTGAAAAAACTCAACGAACTTTTTGCAGATCATGACACCGTTATTTTAGTTGGGGGAAGTATGATGTATGAAAAAGCTGTGATCGAAGGTCTGAATGATCTGCCGGAAGCTGATGAAGCCAATCAAAAGAAATTACAGGAAATTTTTGATCATGAAGGGATAGAAAAACTTCAGGATATATTAAAGGAGCTGGATCCCGAATATTTTGAAGTGGTGGATTTTCACAATCACAGAAGACTTTTACGGGCTATTGATGTAATCTGGCAGACGGATAAAAAATATTCCGAGCAGATTGCTGTTTCCCAGGATTCCAGGGATTTCAATGTGATCCGCATTGGTATTGAAGCACCGAGAGAAGAGCTTTATGACCGGATCAACAGAAGGGTGGATATAATGATGGAGAAAGGTTTATTGGCAGAGGCGGAAAGTCTTGAACCCTATAAAGATCTTACGGCATTGAAAACAGTAGGTTATTCCGAATTATTTAAATATTTTGACGGTGAATGGGACCTGGATTTTGCCGTTTCCGAGATCAAAAAAAACAGCCGCAGGTATGCAAAACGTCAATTAACCTGGTATCGAAAGGCAGATGATATTCATTATTTATCTTTAGGATATTCTCAAGAGGATTTTAAAAATCTTTTGGGATGGATTGTTGAACAATTTCAAAAATAAATATCCTTATTTTTATCTGCTTTATTGTTTTATTATTTGGGTTTACGAGAAATAAAAGCGGCCCCTGGAAATCAGAGGCCGCACTAAAAACAATATAATAAAAATTTACTACTTCCAACCGCCTCCAAGCGCTCTGTAAAGGTCTACAATGCTGCTCAGTCTCTGTCTTTTTATGGAAGCAAGATTCAGTTCAGCCTGCAGAGAATTTCCCTGAGCTGTAATCACTTCTAAATAATTAGCCATTCCGCCTTTGTAAAGCATTTCGGCACTTTTTATTCCGTTTTTCAATGTTGTTACCTGATCTGCTGCTTTCTGTTCCTGAACTTTCAGGCTTTCGTTGGAAACTAATGCATCAGAAACTTCACCTACTGCATTTAATACAGACTGACGGAAAGCCAGAACATTTTTCTCTCTCTGGATTTTAGCTACATTAAGGTCTGTCTTCAACTGTCTTTTCTGGAAAATAGGCTGGGTAATCCCTCCCAATACAGATCCGAACAGAGAAGCGGGAATCTGGAACCAGTTATCAAACTTAAAAGAATTCACTCCTCCGTTGGCTGTAATTTTTAAAGCAGGGTACATATTCGCCTGAGCTATTCCTACCATAGAGTTGGATTCCAGTAAAACCAGTTCCTGCTGACGGACATCCGGACGACGGCTCACCATTGCTGCAGGAAGTCCTGCGGAAATATTCTGTGGAAGCGAAGTATCGGACATTTCAATCGTTCGGCTGATTTTAGTCGGATTTTCACCTACAAGAATGCTCAAAGCATTTTCCTGAATGGCGATATTCTGTTCCAGCTGTGTAATCAACAATTCCGTAGACTGTTTCTGAGCGGTTGCCTGCTGAACACCTAAAGAAGTTGTATCACCGCTTTGCCACATCTTTTCAGTGATGGAAAGGGTATTGGTGCTGAGTTCCAGGTTAGCTTTTGCAATCTGAATCTGTCTGTCAAGCATCAACAAATTATAATATCCCTGGGCAATCGCAGCTACCACCTGGGTCTGTACTGCTTTTGTCGCTTCATAGGTCTGCAGATACTGCATTCTTGAAACTTCCTGCTGGTTTTTAATTTTTCCCCAGATGTCAGCTTCCCATGAAAGGTTGAATGCGGCATTGTAATCTTCCACATGGTTTTGGCCTAAGAATGAATTTAAGCTTTTCCCGTTCATGCTGTTTTCCGATGGTTTGGAAATCTGTGCTGAAACCCCGAAGCCTACATCAGGATACTGAAGATATTTGGCCTGTTTCAGTTTTTCCTGTGAAGAGGCAACCTGTTTTAAGGCAATCTGAAGATCATAGTTATTTTTAATTCCTTTTTCAATTAGCCCCTGTAGAATAGGATCGCTGAAAAACTGTTTCCATTCCAGATTGGCAATGCTTGCCGTATCAGCGGTAGCTGTGTACTGGAATTTTTCCGGAAGCTGAAGATCCGGTTCCGAGTACGCCAGTTTGGACACACACGAAACCGAGGCTACAGCCAATATAAAAGTTAGAAAAATATTCTTTATTCTTTTCATAATTTTTTAAATAAATTTTTAATTGAGTACAAAAACTTTGAGAAATGGTGTTGCAAATTGTCTTTAATAGGAGAGTGCTTTGCTTTTTTTAACCATTAAGGATATTGAAGAAACCTTAACAGTTCACAGAAAACTTAATTTTAATATCTCAAAGTTTTGTACATCATTTATTTATTAATGAGCCGTTGCTAAAAGTTCTTCCTGCTGTTTTTTCAGAAGTCTTCTCTTTTTTCTGCTTGGCATTTTTTCATGCAGATACTGGAAAATCACATACATCACCGGAATAATGAAAATCCCGAATACCACTCCTGTAAACATTCCTCCTACGGTACTGATCCCGATAGAATGGTTTCCTTTTGCCGCAGCACCCTGAGTCCAAACTAATGGAAGCATACCGATAATGAAGGCAAATGAGGTCATCAGAATAGGTCTCAAACGCAGTCTTGAAGCCTGAAGTGCCGATTCAATCAATGTTTTTCCTGCCTTTCTTCTCTGAACGGCAAATTCCACAATCAGAATCGCATTCTTTGCCAATAATCCTACGAGCATGATCAAACCTACCTGAACGTAAATATTATTATCTATTCCAGCTAATCCTGTGAAGGCAAATACTCCAAAAATTCCTGTAGGAACTGTAAGGATTACAGCAAACGGAAGAATGTAGCTTTCATACTGTGCCGCTAGCAGGAAATACACAAACAGTATACTTAAAAGGAATACGAATGCTGTCTGGCCGCCTGTTTTAATCTCCTCACGGGTAATTCCGGTCCATTCATATCCAAAACCTCTAGGAAGTGATTTCTGGGCCACTTCTTCTACTGCTTTAATGGCATCTCCGGTGCTGTACCCCGGTTTTGGAGTTCCGTTAATGGTAACAGCGGTGAACAGGTTATTTCTCGTTACGGTTTCAGGTCCGAAAGTTCTCTTTAAAGTCACTAAAGTCTTTACAGGAACCATTTCGCCGGTATTGTTTTTCACATAAATTCCTTCCAGTGAGTTGGCATCTGTACGGTAAGGAATGTCTGCCTGAGCCATTACCCTGTAATATTTTCCAAATCTGTTGAAATCCGAAACGAAACTACTTCCGTAATAGATCTGCATGGTCTGCATAAGTTCCGTTACAGAAACTCCCAGCTGATTGGCCTTATCCGTATCTACATCAATCGTGTACTGTGGATTTCCGGCAGCATAGGTGGTAAATGCAAAGGCAATTTCCGGGCGTTTCATCAGCTCCCCGATGAAGGCCTGTGTCGTTGCTCCTAATTGTTTATAAGAACCGTTGGTTTTATCCTGAAGCATAAACTCAAAACCTGAAACGTTACCAAAACCTTGTACGGTAGGGAAGTTGAAAAAGAATGCATTGGCATCTTTTACCTGTGAAACCTTACCTGTTAAAGCAGCTGCAATCTGATCCGGATCTTTCATTTCGCCACGGTCCTTATAATCTTTAAGCTTAATAAAACCTGCAGAATACGGGGAGGCATTAGCGTTACTGATGAAGTTCATCCCATCGGCAACCCAAAGGTGATTCATGGCTTTTTCACTTTTTACGATCTTGTCAATCTGCTCGGTGGCTCTGTTAGTTCTTTCAAGTGAGCTTCCCGGAGGAGTATTTACAGCATACAGAACGAATCCCTGGTCTTCCGTCGGGATAAACCCTGTAGGAGCCTTTTTAATTAAGAAAACGCTGGCAGCAATAATAAGTGCTAGACCTCCTACGGCAACCCATTTGTTTTTAATTAAAAATTTAAGACTGTAAATATATTTTCTGGTCATATTATTAAAGGCAACATTGAATGCGTTGAAAAATTTCGCTCCAAAACCTTTTTTCTTGCTGTGCTCATCATGTGCTCCCTGAGGATCATTTAAGAATAAAGCACATAAAGCGGGGCTCAATGTCAGTGCATTTACTGCTGAGATCATAATGGCGATCACCAATGTGAAGGCAAACTGTCTGTAGAAAACTCCTGCAGGTCCCTGCATGAATCCAACCGGAATAAATACGGCACACATCACCAAAGTAATGGAGATAATAGCTCCGGAAATTTCACTCATGGAATTGGTGGTTGCCTGCTCTACCGGCATTCCGGTATGCTCCATTTTGGAATGGACGGCTTCTACCACAACGATGGCATCATCCACTACAATACCGATCGCGAGCACCAGTGCAAACAGGGTCAACATATTAATACTGAAACCAAATAATTGCAGGAAGAAGAACGTACCGATGATAGCTACCGGAACTGCAATTGCAGGAATTAATGTAGATCTGAAGTCCTGAAGGAAAATATATACTACAATGAATACCAGGATAAATGCAATGATCAATGTTTCAACAACCTGATGAATAGACGCATCCAAAAAGTCTTTGGAATTGTACATAATGATCGGTTTTACTCCTTTCGGAAGCGTGGTTGAAAACTGATCTACCTGTTTTTCAATCTCAGAAAGAATGTCGTTGGCATTGGAACCGGCAGTCTGCAGAATGGCGAAACCGGCTACCGGCTTTCCGTCAACTCTGTTTGTTGCAGTATAGGTATAGGAACCGAATTCTACTCTGGCTACATCTTTTAATCTTAAAAACGAACCGTCATTATTGGCTTTGATTGCAATATTTTCGTAGTCCCCGTTTTGGTTTAATTTCCCTTTATATTTTAAAATATATTCGTAAGTTTCCTTACTTCCCTGTCCAAGACGTCCTGGTGCAGCTTCAAGGTTATGGTCTTTGATGGCTGCCATTACTTCCTGCGGAGAAAGGTTATTGGCTGCCAGACGGTCCGGCTTCAGCCAGATTCTCATGGAATAATCCATGGTTCCGAAGACCTGAGCCTGGGCAACACCTGGGATACGCTGTATCTGTGGGATAATGTTGATTTTAAGATAGTTTTGCAGAAACAGCTCGTCATATTGCTTAGGATCTTCACTGGTTAATCCCATGAACATGATCATACTGTTCTGTACTTTCTGGGTTGAAATCCCGGCCTGAACGACCTCCTGAGGAAGCTGGCTCATAGCCTTGGATACTCTGTTCTGAACGTTTACAGCAGCATTATCGGGATCAGAGCCCTGCTTGAAGAAGACGCTCAGCGTCATAGTACCGTCGTTACTGGAATTGGAAGTCATGTACGTCATGTTCTCAACCCCGTTTACCGCCTCTTCAATAGGCGTTGCTACTGATCTTGCTACAACCTCTGCGTTCGCTCCCGGATAAAAGGCCGTTACCTGAACGCTTGGAGGAGCAATGTCCGGGAAGAGGGTAATCGGCAGATTGAAAACCGAAAGCGCTCCCAGCAATAGCAGTATGATGGAGATGACCGTTGAAAGTACCGGTCTTTCTATAAATTGTTTTAACATAAGAAGTTTATTTTTTTAATGTTTAAACCTTTATCAATTTCATTTGGAACACTTAAGTTTTTAGTTTAAAAGTTTTTATGGACTTTTGAGATAAATTGTATAAGTTTAAACAGTTCTTATAAATAGTTCGTATTCAGGATACTTACAAAGGCTTAGCTCTCAGCAGACTGTCGGATGAAATTGTTTTCGGCTTGATAGAAACACCGTCTTTTAAGTTCCCGATTCCTGTGTAAACGATTTTGTCGCCTGGAGTAACCCCTTCAGATACAAAGTAATAACCTGAAGTTTTTCCTGAAATTTTAACCGGTTTGCTGGTTACCTTGTTGTCTTTTCCTAAGATATACACATAGGTTTTATCCTGAATTTCAAAGGTAGATTCCTGCGGAATAACGACAGCATTGGAAAGCATCTGAGGCATACGAACTCTTCCTGTATTTCCGGTTCTCAAAGTTCCCTGTGGATTTGGAAAAACAGCGCGGACACTTATAGCTCCGGTTGTTTTGTCAAACTGCCCGTCTACAATGCTCATCTGCCCTTTTTCAGGGTAAATGCTGTTGTCGGCGATAACCAGGTCTACCATCGGCATGTTTTTCAGTTTTTCCTCCAGACTGGCTCCCGGATATTTATTCTGAAATGCAATAAAATCAAGCTCGCTTAAAGAAAAGTAAGCATAAATTTCGCTGATATCTGACAGTAAAGTCAATGGATTAGGATCTGTTCTTGAGATCAGGCTTCCTTTTTTGTAAGGAATTCTTCCGATGTATCCGCTTACAGGTGCTGTGATAGTGGTAAATCCTACATTGATCCTTGCGTTTCCTACTGATGCTCTGGCTTGTGATGCTGCGGCAACTGCTGCGGCATAATTAGCTTTTGCTGTTTTTAGCTGTACGTCAGAAACCACTTTTGCGGCTACCAAAGGCTGAAGTCTGTCTACTTCCACTTTGGCTTTTTCAATATTGGCATTGGCAGCCTGAAGGTTGGCCTGAGCCATATTCACCTGCTCGCCATAGCTTCTTGAATCTATTTTAAACAAAGGCTGTCCGGCTCTTACGAAAGAACCCTCTTCCACGTAGATCCTGTCCAGGTATCCGTCTACCTGAGATCTGATTTCTACGTTATTTTTACCCTCCAGTGCGGTAGGAAATTCCTGATATGTTGTAGCTGGAGATGTGATCACGGTATAAACCGGAAGCTCCGGTGCAGGCGGTGCTGCATTGGAACCTTCTGCTGCTTTGGTGCAGTTCTGCAAAAGGATAATACTAGATATAAGTACAATAAACCTTATTTTTCCAGGTATTTTCATTGTTGGTTTAATTTTTTTAATGAAGTGTTAGATTTAAGTAATAATTTTCATTTAATAAATTCTGTTATTTTTTCTAACAGTGTTAATGATAAGTTCAAAAAAAATTCAGAATTTTTAATAAAGGAGTCAGATCGTCATTTTCATAATAGTTGTCTGTTTAATGTTGGATATGTATGTATAATGAGGTGTATTAATTATGTGTTAATTTATCTAACAGTGTTAAGTGAAAAGCTAAAGTTTTCCGGAAATATGTGGATTATGGCTTCCATGGCTTGTTTTTTTAATTTTTAAATTGAATAATTACTTGTTATTCGATGTTATTTTTCCTAACGGTGTTAATATTTGATTCAAAAAAAATTTACAGAGACTTAACAAAAGCAGAAACTGTTTCGTCCAAAGTCGTTTTATTCATTGTAGAAGGAATATCTGTATTTCGCATCATCATAATAGAAATCAGGCCATGTACCGCTGAAAATAAAGCGTGAGACATATGGCAGGCATTCTCTGTATTATTTCCGTTCTTCTTGATAATGTTGTAGGTACATTCATAAATCAGGTCCTGGAATGAAGAAAATTCCTCTTTCATCTGGCCTTTTCCACTGCACTGCATTCCCAGGCCAAACATCAGCTGATAATATTCTTTATTCTTAAAAGCAAAATCCCAATAGGCATCAACTATAGCAATAAGCTGCTCTTCCGGGGTGTCAAATTTTCTCTGCGCTTTTAATAATTCTATATGAAGACAGTGGAAACCATTGATGGAAATTTCATACAAAATGGCTTCTTTGTTTTCAAAATAATCATACACCACAGGAGCGCTGTACTCAATAGCATCTGCTATTTTCCGCATCGAAAGTGATGCCCAGCCCTCTGTTTTAGCCAAACCGAAAGCAGCCTGCAAAATATTTGCACGGATGGATTCTTTCTCTCGTTGACGGCGTTCATGTAAGCCCATGATTTTTATTTACTAACAGTGTTAGCAAAACTACAAACTTTTACACATATCTTCCAAATGTTATTTGATATTTAACATTTAACGCAAGTTTATAAATTCCTGAATTGGCTTGTATTAAAAGAAACTTTATCTTTGTGGACAAAGAAATAAAGGATATGAATACTCCCTCAAATATGCTGGCACTAGGAACCAAAGCTCCTTTTTTTGAGCTTCCTAACCCGTCGAAAACTAACGAAATTCAGTCTCTGGACGAGCTGAAAGGAGAAAAAGGAACGCTGGTGATCTTTATGTGCAACCATTGCCCGTTTGTACTTCACGTGATCGACAAGATTAACGAGCTGTATGAAGATTATAATGATAAAGGAATTGAATTCATTGCAATCAATGCCAACGACGTGGAAAAATACCCGGCAGATGCCCCGGAAAAAATGATCGAGTTCCAGATTGAGAGAAAATTTGACTTTCCTTATTTATATGATGAAAGCCAGGCCGTGGCTAAAGCTTATGATGCCGCATGTACGCCGGACTTTTATTTCTTTGATGATAAACTTGACCTGATCTATAGAGGACAAATGGACGATTCAAGACCGGGGAACAATAAAGATGTAACCGGGGAAGATCTCATCATTGCTTTTGAAAATCTTTTATTGGGCGAGCCTCAGGAAGAGATTCAAAGACCAAGCATGGGATGTAATATTAAATGGAAGTAATAGAGTTCAAAGTTTAAAGTTTTGATTTTACTTATAATATAGCTGTTCTTTTTAAGAGCAGCTTTTTTATACACAAATATCTGTGCCGTCCTTGCCATCTGCGGGAAATAAACTACATTTTTGAATGAAAATGCTTCGACTTCGCTCAGCATGACAAACGAAGAGAGGATTACAAATTTCTAAAAACCAGCCGTAATTTTCACCTCATTTTCAATCTTCAGATCTACATTCACTTTATTATGTGAGAAATTCTTTATAAACTCAGAAGGCGTTTTCTCCGTATATTTTTTAAACATCCGGTTAAAATACGTCACGTTATTAAATCCACAACTATAGCTGCACTCTGAAATACTTTTATCCTGTGACATCAGCAGGCAGGCTTTATTGATGCGGTACCGGTTCACAAATTCCGTAAAAGTAATCTGGGTAGCCTTTTTGAAAAAATTACAGAAAGCGGGGAGAGTAAGATTCGCAATCCGGGCTACATCTTCAATATTAATTTCCCTGTCATAATGATGTTCTACATAAGTAAAGATATTCTCCAGTCTTGTTTTATTTTTTGAGATAATGGTATACGGCATGATTTCCTTGTTCAAAAGATCGTAATCATTGCATTGGGAAAGTTCAAATAAAATCTCGAGTAAAAGCAGGTATCTTTTGTAGCCTTCTGATTCCAGCATCAGTTTCAGCTTGGGAAGCATTATTTTTTTTATTTTAGAATGAAAGTGGATGCCATATTTAGAAAGCTCCAGCAAATTTTTGATAGATCTTGCTTCCACTTCCTGCTGCGGAAACTGAAGAATTTCTTCTTTGAACTGCAGAACAATTTCTTCATGAGGATCCGTAGAATTCAATCCAAAACCGGAATGGGGGATATTAGAGCCTATCAATACCAGATCCCCGTTCGTATAATTACTTTTATGATACCCGACATGGCGGGTTCCGTTCCCGGAAATCACGCATACCAGCTCAATTTCGGGGTGGTAATGATACTCCCATTTGAATTCCGAGATCGGCGAATTGTTGTGCAGCGTGCGGAAGGAGCTCTTTTCACTTGGAATGATTCTTTCAAAACTGACTTTCATTTCATTAATCGTATTTATTCAATAAAAATACTAATTATATTAATATAGTTCAAATATTGATTTATTGTGTTAAATTAATGTTAAGTCAAATGCTTCTATCTTAGCTGGCAAGAAATGATCTCCATGAAAAATTTCAATATTAAAGCTGTATTATTTTTAAATTATTTCGTTTTCGCGATTCTTTTGAATTCCGTGGGAACTGTTATTCTTCAGGTACAGCAAAACTTCGGAATTTCAAAATCTTCAGCCAGTGTCCTTGAAGGCTTTAAAGATCTTCCGATTGCTATATGTTCCTTTATTCTGGCATCGTTTCTGCCAAAAATAGGGATCAAAAATTCCATGCTCATCGCTCTTTTCCTGGTGAGCGGTATGTGTTTTGTAATGCCGTTTTCAAATGACTTCTGGTTTTTCAAACTGTTATTTACGATTGTAGGAATTTCATTTGCGCTCATAAAGATTTCCGTTTTTACCTCTATTGGTCTGGTGACAAATACAGATAAGGAACATTCAAGCTTTATGGGCTTTCTGGAAGGGTTTTTTATGATCGGGGTACTGGCAGGAAATGTGCTTTTCAGCTTATTTATAGATGATCATAATCCGAAATCAACCCAATGGATGAATGTGTATTGGGTATTGGGAACCCTTTCAGCATTATCATTCCTGTTTTTATTCTTTTCAAAATTAAATGAAAGCGAAGCCAGAAGTGAAAAAACGGATTTGCTGGGAGACCTTAAAAACAGTATCAGCCTATTCAGCTATAAAAAAGTACTGTTTTTTCTTCTGTGTGCTTTCCTTTTCGTATTGGTGGAGCAAAGTTTCCAGACCTGGACGCCTACTTTTTATAAGGAAATTTTAAAGCTGCCCACTTCAATGAGTATCCAGGCTGGAGCGGTTTTAGCCGGAGCTTTTGCTTTGGGAAGATTTTTGTCTGGCTTTTTCTCAAAAAAATTCAGCTGGATCTATGTGGTTTCCTTCTGTGTGATTGGTTTTGCTATCAGCATACTTTTGGTTCTGCCATTAACTCACAATATCCAGATCAGCGAAGGCACTGGTTGGTTCAATGCACCGCTTGTGGTGTATTTATTTCCATTAATGGGCGGTCTGCTGGCACCGATTTATCCAAGTATCAATTCTGTGATTCTGGCATCCATTCCAAAATATCTGCACAGTGCCATGTCCGGACTTATCGTAGTTTTTTCTGCCATAGGAGGGACAATAGGATCTATGATCACAGGCTTTGTGTTCCAGGAATTCAGCGGACAGCAGGCATTTTATCTTTCACTGATACCCCTTTCTCTGCTGATTATATCAGCTATTTTCATGAATAAATTAAAAATAAATCCTAAGAAATAATAATGAATAAACAGCTTTACATAAACGAAATTCAGGTTCTTTTTGATGATGTGCAGAGAGCCAGGATCTTTGAAGATCAGAAGATGATGACGGATGCAGTTCCTATGTTTCCTGTTTCGGAGATCAATGCGGAATATGAAAAGGAAAAAGGAAATGCAGGATTTGATCTGAAAAATTTTGTGATGAAGAATTTCGATTTTCCCGGAGCCAGGATTTCAATTCAGAGAGAAGATCAGCTGCCAATTGACCAGCATATCGAAAAGCTTTGGGATGAATTGACCCGTACCGCTTATGAAGAAAAAGGAACACTCTTGAAACTTCCAAAGCCATACATCGTTCCGGGAGGCCGTTTTAATGAATTTTTCTACTGGGACAGCTATTTTATAATGCTTGGGTTACAGGTTTACGGAAGAATAGGAATGATGGAAAATATTGTTGAAAACTGTTCGTATTTAATCCAGAATGTAGGTTTTGTTCCGAATGCAAGCAGGACGCATTTCCTGAGCCGCTCCCAGCCGCCATACTTTTCGCTGATGCTCGATCTGCTTTTTGAAACTACCAATGATGAGAACATTTACATTAAATACCATGATACTTTAGAGAAAGAATATGCTTTCTGGATGAATGGGGAAGAATGGCTGGAGAATGATTCCGCAGTGAAAAGAGTGGCAAAAACAAAAAACGGAGATATTCTGAACCGGTATTATGATGCAGAAAATGCACCACGCCCTGAAAGCTACCTGATTGATATTGAAGACAGTGAAAACACAAGTAAGGAATTTTACAGAAATATAAGAAGCGCCTGTGAATCGGGCTGGGATTTTTCCAGCAGATGGTTTGCAGACGGAGAACATATACAGACGATAGAAACACTGAACATAGCAGAAGTAGACCTGAACAGCCTTTTATGGCATCTGGAGAAAACTTTAGCCCAATCTTCAGCGCTTCTGAATCTGGCAGATAAAGAAAATTATTTTACTCAAAGAGCAGCAAAACGCAGACAGATGATCAGCAAATACTTTTGGGATGAAAACACTAAATGTTATAAAGATTATCACTTAAAAAAACACAAAAACACACCGTCTGAACATATTGCTGCTCTTTACCCTTTATTTCTCGGACTGGCAGATCAGACGCAGGCTGAAGGTGTTGCCAAAAACATTTCTGATAAATTTCTTTATCAGGGAGGGCTGGTAACTACCACAAAGAAAAGTGGCCAGCAATGGGATCTTCCGAATGCATGGGCACCATACCAGTGGTTAGGTTTTAAAGCGATGAAGAATTATGGTTTCGATGAACTGGCTGAGAAAATAAAAAATAACTGGTGCAACAATGTGGAAAGGGTATACAGCAACACAGGAAAATTAATGGAAAAATATAATGCGTTGGATACTGAAACCATTGCTGGAGGTGGAGAATACCCGAATCAGGACGGATTCGGCTGGACCAATGGGGTCTATCTCAAATTAAAACAAAACTAACTATATAAAAATCATGCTATGAAAAAAAGATCGATATTTTTAATGGCTGCCACTGCTACGCTTTATTTTAACAATGCGTACGCCCAGGAAACGCCTCAGGACTCTATCAAGACGTCTTCCATAGATCAGATCGTTATTACCGGAAACTCAGGACCGAAAAAGAAAATAGAATCCAGTACGGCTATTTCCACTTTTACAGCAAAAGAAATCCAGAAGCAGAACCCAATCAGTGCTGCTGCACTTTTACAGAGGGTTCCGGGGTTTGCCGTTGAAACGTCAGGAGGTGAAGTAGGGAACAACCTTTTTGCAAGAGGTATTCCTTCTGCCGGAGCTTATGAATTTGTGCAGGTACAGGAAGACGGCCTTCCGGTTTTTGAAGACGGGGCCCTTCAGTTTGCCAATGCAGATAATTTTTTCCGTGTAGATAATTCAGTAAGCCGTCTGGAAGCATTGAGAGGAGGTTCGGGTTCCATTTATGCCAATAATTCTCCGGGCGGTCTTATCAACTTTCTTACTAAAGAAGGAAGTAATGATTTTAAGGGAACTGCCAAGCTTGAAACCAGTACTTACGGCCTTATGCGTACCGATCTTAACCTGGGAGGTGCTTTGGTTCAGGATAAGCTGTTCTTTAATGTTGGCGGATTCTACCGAACAGATAATGGAATCAGAAAGACGGGTTACAGAGCCAATAATGGTGGACAGATTAGAATGAACCTTAAGTATGTCTTCGATAAAGGCTATGCGAAAGTATATTACAAAAAACTGGATGACAGAAATACATTCTTCCTTCCGATTCCTTTATTGCAGGAAGGAAATGACCTGAAAGAATTCCCGGGTTTTGATGCCAATTACGGAACATATAGCTACAGGACTGTAAGTCAGCTTAACATTCCGCAGGCTGGTGGAGGATTCTTCAAAAGAGATCTTGAAAACGGAATTCATCCGAAAGTAGATGTGCTGGGGGCAGAATTCAAGTACGATCTTGGAAACAATTTCAGTGTCCTGAACAAAACAAGATATACCAATATCAATATGGAATATACCGGGATGTTCCCGGCAGGAGCACCTAAACTGGCTGCTGACTATGCAACTAAACCGGTTGATCAAGGAGGTCTGGGAATGAGTAACTATCAATATTCCGCAGTGGGTAGTGGTGCTATAGTAAATCCACAATATGTGCAGAAATTAGGATTCTGGGCTATTGACAAGCAGATGAATAATTTTGTGAATGACCTTCAGTTCAATTATAAATTCGACAAAGGAAATGTAACGGCGGGCTTCTATAAATCTAACTGGAAGTCTCATCAATACTGGAACTGGAGTAATATTTTAACAACAGCTTCGGACAGGCCGCAGCTTTTAAATCTTGTGAATCCGTCAATGAGTCCTTCTGACGTGGGATATTCCAAAACTTACAACGGTGTTATGGATATGTCTTTCCTGATCAGAGACTCGCAGATCCAGGGAAGTCTTAATGATCTTTATCTGAACCTGGATTATAATATCACAGACGACCTGAGCTTCAACGGAGGATTGCGTTACAGCCGTGACTTTTATAAAGGATACGGAGTTAATACAACAACCGGAAATCTGAACAATTCAGGATTAACAACTGATGGAACTCACAGCTTCCAAACTACAACGGCAGATGATAATATGGCGGTACTTGGAAACAAGTATACGTATTGGAATTATGATGTAGACAAGGTTTCCTACACATTGGCTTCCAACTATAAAATAAACAAGGAAAATGCTGTATATGCCCGTTTTTCTCACGGCTTCAGATCTCCGAATGAGGAAGCGTATTATAATAATATGTCAGATCTGAGTGCCATCAAACCGGTTGGGACCAATCAGCTGGAAGTAGGTTACAAATACTATTCGCGTACTTTCGATATCGGAATCATTCCTTTCTATTCTACGCTTAAAAACCTTTCTTTCACCGATGTATTCTCAGACGGAACTTCAGAAAATAAATTTGCCAATACAACGAACTTTGGGGTAGAAATTGAAGGCTACACCAGACTTTTCAATAATATTCTTGAAATAACTTTCAACGGAACGATTCAGAATCCCAAATACAAAGATTTTACAGGGAAAAATGCAGACGGAACTGTATTTAATTACGATGGAAATACCGTAAGAAGAATGCCTAAGTTCTATTTCAATATCTCTCCTGCAGTGAATATCACAAAAGAATGGAGAGCTTATGTAAGTATGAACTATTATGGAAAACGCTTCCAGAACGAAGGAAATACGGATGACAATATCCTGCCTTCATTCACAGAGCTTGGAGCAGGAATGTCTTACCAGCTAGGAAAAATACGTTTTGCAGTGGATGGAACAAATATCTTCAATACCATCGGAATTACAGAAGGGGATCCAAGATCCCAGGTTACCGCAGGAACGAATATCAGAATGGCAAGACCTATTTTAGGTGCCACTGCCAGAGCTTCGATAACCCTGGATTTCTAATACTTATATTTTCTTCATAAAAAAACCGTCAGGATATTTTTTCTGGCGGTTTTATTTTGATTGTGAATTGTGAATTATGAATTGTGCTTCGCAAGTGAATGGTGAATTTTTAAGGATGAGAATCAAAAATCAAGAGCCAAGAATCAAGATCTTAGATTTCATACCTTTACTATAGGTTTGGAAACCCGTAACGAGCAACCCGCAACAATTAATCTCGCATCCTGAACCTCATATCGCGCTCTACTTAAAAAACGGATTATACTGCTTCTCGAATCCAATCGTTGTAGGATTTCCATGGCCTGAGAAAACCTGGGTCTCATCATCCAAAATAAATAACTTATTCGTTATACCAGTGATCAGTTGGTCATAATTTCCCTTATAAAGATCGGTTCTTCCAATGCTGCCTTCAAACAGGACATCACCTGAAATCATGAATTTCTGGCCTTCATTATGGTATACTATACTTCCCGGAGAATGTCCCGGAACGTGGTAAATTTTAAACTTTTCTCCGTCCAGCTCAAGCTCTTCACCTTCTTTTACGTATACGAGATCTACTTTTACGGGATCCACAGAGAATCCGAATCTCATTCCGCTTGCCTGAAGCATATCCAGTACCTCCTGGTCATCCTGATGCATATAAACCGGAACCTTAAAAGTGTCAAAAGCCCACTGTAATCCTAAAACGTGATCAATATGAGCATGGGTAAGAAGAATCTTCTCTATTTTCAGCCCGTTTTCAGAAATAAAACTTTCAATAGCTCTGGTTTCCTGTTCGTTCATATTTCCCGGGTCAATCAGCCAGGCATTTTTATTTTCGTTGTAAAGGATGTAGGTATTTTCGCTGGCAAAATTGAATACGAAGCCTTGAATCTGAAGCATAACTGATATTTTTTATTTCAAAAGTACGATATTATTAAGAAAATACCGATTTTTCGCTATCTTCGTCATAATGAAAACTTTGCGAATACTTTTACTTTCTTTAAGCGGACTGACTTTTGGACAAAACATCCAGAGCATCCAATTATTCAACCCGCAGACGAATGATGAAACACCAGTCATCAAATTCGGAGAACAGCTGGTTTTAAGCTTTGATGACCTTACGAATGCCAGTGAAATCTACAGATATACGATCAAACATTACGACAGAAACTGGAATGATGACAACCTGTTTTTTACACAGTTTGCCACTGGAAGCCTGAATGACCTTTTGGATCAGTTCCAGTATTCTTTCAATACTTTGCAGGCTTACACTCATTACAAGCTTACATTTCCAAATGATAAAATACAGCCGAAAATATCGGGAAATTATGAGCTGATCGTCTATAAAGATTCAGCAGACAGGCCACTTTTTAAAAGACGTTTTTATCTGGTAGAAGATGCGGCCACAGTTGCTTTGAACATTTCAAGAATAGCGGATGCCAAGAACCCCAATGTTAATCAAAGAGTAGAGGTGAAAGCCACTTCAAAAGGTGGGGACCTGTCCTCTAATGTTAATTCCATGACCTTAAATGTCATGCAGAACAACAATCCGAATATTGTCGTGAACAATATGAAACCTAGTGCTACATTGGGAAATCAGTTGCTTTTCCAGCAAATGAATTTAACATTTCCCGGCAATAACGAATTCTACTATTTTGATAATAAGAATATGAATATGGCGGCAGATATGGTAAGTGCTACAGAACTTAAGGACGGAGTAAACCAGACTTATCTTCATCCTGTCTGGGCTTTTCCTCTTAATTATCAGTACCAGCCTGATGTAAACGGTGCATGGTACTACAGAAGAAATGATCTGGGGCTGGAAAGAAATGCTGAAAGAGAAGCTGACTATTCGTGGGTTTATTTTTCATTAGATTCCGATCCTGTAGATAAGGAAATTTATGTACTGGGAGGCTTTAATGATTTTAAGCCGAGCAAAGAAAACCAGATGCAGTATGATGCTGCCAATAAGAAATATGTAGCCAGAATATTTCTGAAGCAGGGTTTTTATAATTATATCCTTGCTACAAAAGAAAGCAACGGATCTCTGAACTTCGGAGAAGTAAACGGTAATTTCTGGCAGACTGAAAACCTTTATCAGGCATTTTTGTATTATGCACCTTTCGGACGTAATTATGACGGTCTGATGGGATATGGTGAATTCAGAACGCCAGTAAGATAATTAGATAATATTCACCTTTTTCAGGCGAGACATGAATAAAAAAAACCTTATAGAAATTATAAGGTTTTTTTGCCAGCGGCATATAAATATAATAATAGTTTTCAGGTTGTTTTTGCTAATTCAATTCTTTAAAAATAGCTGTTATAAATAAATTTTCTTCGTTTTCGAAAACATAATGAATAATTACAGGGAAGTTTTCCATTTTATTCACAGCAATTTCACTGGATTTTATGGTTGAAGTTGCCAGGATCTGATTGATGGATGCTTTCAGATCTTCAAGAAAATCTATCCCTTTATTTTCTTTTTCCGTATTAAAAACACGCATAAGCAGCCTTATGTCATTTTTGGCAATAGAAGAGAGAAGAACATTCATTTTTTAGGCACAGTTCATTTTCAGGTCGGAAATATTTTCATAAAAATCAAGTTTTGTTTTAGGGTTTTCCTGATGAAACTGAATTCTGTACAAAACTTCGTCAATCTGAAACTGGGGAACCGATAGCCTGTTTTGGATTTCTAAATTCTCAACCATTTTTGCTAAGGTTTCCAGCAATTCGGGTGTGAGACTTTCAATCTTATGTACTAAAATTTTGGCTGTTGCATTCATCATTTCTAATTTTTTGGGTTAATGAAGCTGTTTGATAGGGTAAAGGTAATGAAAAATATATAATTATTTAGTTTTATTTAAAAAAAATAAGGGGTATTTGTTATTTAATTATATTTTTTAATTAATTGAATGTATTTATTAAGGGGGTATGTTGTTTTATTTATCTTTTTTTATTACTTAGTTTTTTTACTTGAATGATTAAATATTTAAAGGAGGCTTTAATTTATAGAATAATTGATATTATGCATTGCATATCGAAAAAAAATATTTCATAAAATGTAGAATTATATAAAAATTATTAGTCTATAATTTTTATAGAGATAAAAATATTTTGAATTAACTTCAATGTTTTTAAAAAATAGTTAAATTAAAATCATTCATTTTATTTATATTTTAAATTTTATTTATTGGTATCATTGTTTCTTTGCGAAAAAGATATAAATTCGTTCTCACGTTCAAACAAAATAATATTTTTATGAAAACAAAATTTATCTTTGCAGTCAGTATTGCAGCCTCTGCCTTTGTTTTTGGGCAGGAAAATCCATCAAAATTAATCTCGGGTAAAAACGGACTCCACGCAGAATTGATCAGGTTCGATAAAAACGGACCGGACTTTAAGGGACAACCGGTTTTATTTGATGAAACATCTAAAAGAGTTTCACAAGGGGAAGGTTTAAAACTAGGTTCAGAAAAAGATGCACTTGGTTTTGAAACCCACAGATTCAAGCAGACAATCAATGGTATTCCTGTAGAATATGGAATGATGGCAGTACAGACAAAAGGGGGCAAAGTAGTAGGGGAAACCGGGAAATGGATCCTTAAAGCACCTGCATCTGCAGAAAAAAAACCAGCTATCTCTGAAAGTATTGCCTTGCAGAGTGCCTTATCTTTTGTAGGAGCAGATTCTTATAAATGGCAGAACAAAGAAGAAGAGGAATTCCTTAAAAACGAATCCAAAAATCCTAATGCAAGTTTTGCTCCAAAAGGAGAACTGGTGTACTATTCAGATCCTTCTGATGAAAAGCTGGCTGATCTGAAACTAGCTTACAAATTTGATATCTATGCAGAAAAACCGTTAAGCAGGCAATACGTTTTCGTAGATGCTAAAAATGGTGCAGTTTTAGGAACTGATGCATTAATTCACGAAACCAATGCTCCGGGAACTGCTACAACTGTTTACAGCGGAAACAGATCTATTGTGGCAGATTCATACAATGGAAGCTACAGATTAAGAGAAACAGGAAGAAATACCGGAACAGCCGTAGAAACTTATAACCTGAGAAAAGGAACCAATTATTCGACTGCAGTAGACTTTACAGATACGGATAACAACTGGAATAACGTAAACACCAATAAAGATCAATATGCTACTGATGCCCACTGGGGAGCAGAAATGACCTTAGATTATCTTTATACGAAGTTTGGCAGAAAGAGTATAGACAATAATAATTTTGCCATAAAATCTTATGTACATTACTCCACTAACTATTTTAATGCGTTTTGGGACGGTTCCAGAATGACGTATGGAGATGGAAGCTCAACAAATGGAAATAAACCGCTAACTGCATTGGATGTTTGTGGTCATGAAATTACCCACGGAATGACTTCAAAAACAGCCAATCTGGCTTATCAAAGAGAGTCAGGAGCATTGAATGAAGGTTTTTCTGATATTTTCGGAAACAGCATAGAGCTTTGGGCAAGACCTACTCAGGCAAGCTGGAAGCTAGGGGAAGACTTCAGCTATGTGATCAGAGATATGGCTAATCCTAATGCTTACGGCCAACCTGATACTTATAAAGGAACCTACTGGAAAGATGCCACTACTACTGGCTGTGCAGTACCGGGACAAACAACCAATGATTATTGTGGAGTACATACCAACTCCGGAGTACTTAACTTCTGGTATTACCTATTAGTAACCGGAGGTTCAGGTACAAACGATAATGGTTTCGCTTATAATGTTACAGGAATCGGATTAGATAAGGCAGCAGCAATTGCTTACAGAACATTGACGACTTATCTTACTTCTTCTTCTGCCTATGCCAACGCAAGAACAGCTTCTCTTCAGGCAGCTGCAGATCTATACGGAGCTGGCGGAGTTGAAGTTACTCAGGTAACCAATGCATGGAATGCAGTAGGTGTTGGCGGAGGAACTTCTGCGGCAGGAAAAGTAGCAGCACCGCAGGCTATACTTTACACCATCAGCCCGAATCCGGCTACCGATAAATTTACTGTAGAATTTGAAGGAAAAGAAGGAAATGGAATTGTAGAATTAGTTGGTTTAACAGGAAAAAAAGAAATTTCTGAAAAAATCAAAATTACAGAAGGTAAAAATAAAGTAGATATTCAACTTCCATCAAATATACTTTCCGGAATATATGTAGTAACGGTTAATGGACAGAAAGCAGGAAACCTGATTAAAAAATAAATTTTAATATATTTCTAAAAAGGGCCGCAAAATTTATTTTGCGGCCCTTTGTTATTTTATAGATTCACTTATACTAAGTAGAAATCATTTAGTTTCTCCTCACACAGGATCTTTACCACCTCTATCCAGCGGTCTTCATCGTTAAGGCATGGAATGTAGTGGAAATTCTCTCCGCCTCCATGCAGAAACTGTTCCTTACCTTCCACTGAAATTTCTTCCAGGGTTTCCAGACAATCAGAAACAAAGGCCGGGCAAACAATAGCCAGGTTTTTTACCCCTTTTTTAGGAATCGTTTCTAAAGTTTCATCTGTATAAGGCTCTATCCATTTGTCTTTTCCTAATCTTGACTGGAAAGAAACAATTGTTTTTTCTTTTGGAAGCCCTATTTTGGCGATCACCGCTTCTGTCGTTTTATAACACTGATGGCGGTAACAGAACTGGTGGCTTGGATTGTTATCTCTTGAACAACAGTCGTTAAGGTTACATGTTTTTGTAGGATCTGTCTTATAAATATGTCTTTCAGGAACCCCATGATAAGAGAACTGCAGAACATCAAAATTTTCCGGAAGTTTTTCCTTGATGCTTTCTGCCAGACAGTTAATATAAATATCCCTGTTGTAAAAAGGCTGTATATAATTAATCTTTACTTTAGGAAACTTCTTTTTCCTTACTTCCTCTGCTTTTTCAATCACTGTTTCCGTTGTACTCATCGCATATTGCGGGTATAATGGAAATAAAACGATCTCTGAAACTCCCTGATCAACTAATTTTTGAATTCCTGCTTCAATACTCGGTTGGGCATATCTCATCCCGATTTCTACAGGTACATCCACTACTTTCTGTAGCTTTTCCCGGATTTTTTCAGTAATGACAATTAAAGGGGAACCTTCATCCGTCCATACTGTTTTATAGGCTTCTGCAGATTTGGCGGGTCTCGTTTTTAGAATAATCCCCTGAACCAGCAAAGCGCGGAAAATCCAGCGGTAATCAATTACCCTTTCATCCATTAAAAATTCATCAAGATATTCCTTTACATCATTTACAGCCGTAGATTTTGGAGAACCAAGATTGACCAGTAAAATTCCTTTTTTATCCAATACTTTAATTTTTATTAAGAAACAGTGTTTTCGAAATCTGTTATCATTGTTGATACTTCGGCAAATATATCACTTTCAGCGAAGCCGTTAGCGTTAAATTTCCCCTTTATACCTTTTATTAAAAGCTGATGCCGGTCTTCTGTTCTGGCCCCAAGTGTTTTCAAAATCATGACCAGTTCCTCATGTCCCTTTTCCCCGTTGGCAGAAGCTGTTACTACAGCAACCGGCTTTTCGGAAAATACAGTAGTGGAAACACACCATTCCAGTAAGTTTTTCAGCCTGCTGGGAATACTGAAAATATATTCCGGGGTAGAAAATAAAATACCGTCTGCATTTTCAATCTCCTTCCTGATTTTCAATACTTCATCAGGAGTATCGTTATCCGTTAATGAAGTATCAAAATGGGGGAGAACCGACAGGTCATCCCGGATTTTGAAATCAGTATCCGGATGTTGATCCAGGACCTGTTCTATTAATTTTTGATTGCTGGAATATTTTGTAGCACTTCCGATAATGACCAGAATATTTTTCCCGGGTGACATAGTAAAACTCTATTATCCGTTTACAGCTTCCACTTTTTCCACTAAGTCCGGAACAAATTGCTTTAAAATATTCTCAATTCCGTTTTTCAGTGTAGCGGTAGAGCTTGGACATCCTGAACAGGCTCCCTGTAAAAGCATTTTGGCTGTTTTATTTTCCTGGTCATATTCCATCAGGGAAATTTTTCCACCGTCATTTTCCACTGCAGGAGCTACATATTCATTTAAGATATCTGAAATCTTCTGTTCGTCATCCGTATATTCTCTGTTGATGATCTTTTCAACAGGATTTTCATGCTTCTGAGGTGCAAGGTTTGAAATTTCTCCTCCGTTCTGAAGATATTCAGCGATGAATCCGCGCACAGCCATCATTACCTGGTGCCATTCCACAGAATCATCCCTTGTCACAGCCACAAAATTGTCGGAAATAAAGACTTCTTTTGTAAAATCGAACTCATTAAAAATAGCCTGGGCCAAAGGAACCCCTTCCGCTTCTTCTTTTGACTTTACTTCTACAAACCCCTCAATAAGCAGTCTGTTGGAAACAAATTTCATGGCATTGGGATTAGGCGTCATTTCCGCATAAATCTGATAAAGCTCCTTTTTTTTCTGAAGGTAAATTCTTGGGTTCGCCAATAATTCATCTTCAATAATATTTTTCAGGCTTTCAGCTACATGTTCCCATTCTACCGTGTCCTGTTTCGCTACAGCTACAAAATTGGCCGTAATGAAAATTCTTTCCACAAAAGGATAATTGAAAAGTTCCTGGGCTAAAGGAATTTCTGAAATATCTGAACTTCTGTCCAACTCTAAAGATCCCGGGATCAGGTTATAATCCGCGACAAATTTCATCACTTTCGTGTTTTCAGTTGGTTCTATAAGTATCGTACGCATTTTTTCGTTAAATTTGAGATACAAAAATACGCAATTAGAAATTAGAAGTCGGAGATTGGAAATTAGATTTTTGCTATCACGGTTATTTAAAAATCGAACTTGGAAGTTTAAAGAAGCTGCTGCAGGAATTATTATTTTTAAATTGACTCATTTTTCAAATTATCAAATCAAAATTATGGCAATCGTAAAAGAACTTTTAGGAAAAACACCTCAGATAGGAGAGGGTACATTTTTGGCAGAAACGGCAACCATTATTGGGGACGTTACCATGGGAAAGGACTGCAGTATCTGGTATAATGCAGTGATTAGGGGAGATGTGCATTACATCAGAATGGGGGACAAGGTAAATGTTCAGGATAATGCCATGCTGCACTGTACCTATCAGAAACACCCATTGAATATAGGAAATAATGTTTCCATCGGACACAATGCCATCGTTCATGGCTGCACCATTAAGGATAATGTACTGATTGGTATGGGAGCAATCGTTATGGATGACTGCCTGGTAGAAGAAAACTCTATTGTAGGAGCCGGCTCTGTAGTGACGCAGGGAACCCACATCAAGTCAGGAGAAGTCTGGGGCGGAGTTCCGGCAAGAAAAATAAAAGATATTTCTGCACAGCTACTGGAAGGTGAAGTCAACAGGATTGCGGATAATTATGTGAAATACTCTTCGTGGTATAAAGAGAATCTGAAAGTTTAAGAAGGTAAAGAAGTTTCGTGTTGCCGGATTCGGGTTTTAGAGTGGGAGAGTTAGAGTGTTTGAGATGATGAAAGTCCTGCGCTCTAATATGTTGAATGAAATCTTATATCTGAAATCTTGTATCTGAAGTCTAAAGTCTTGACTCTTAATTCTCAACTCTAAAAATTCACCATTCACTTGCGAAGCAAAATTCACCATTTACCTTAAAAATAAAGCTCCATCATAACGACAGAGCTTTTTTTGATCCTTAGTATCAACTCCTGAGTGAGTTTTTATTGTTGAAGATTCAACAGGATATCAAACCTTTGCTTTGATTTTTTCTTTATTGCTCAGCTGTTATAAGCTGTGCTTTTCCGTTAATACATTTTACGGATGTCGGAGGCATTACCATCATACAGTCCGAAATAATATTATATTTTTCATTGAAAGCTTTTACCTTCTGCGTATACTCCTCAATTCTTGGAAGAATGGTGGTTTCTATTTTTTTAGGATAGGCAATATATTGCTGAGGTCCGCCGCAGGCTTTGGCTCCCATCGGCGCAAACGTCCATTCGGAGGCACTGGTGCATTTTTCTCTTGATGCTTCAGATTCAATGGATGCCTTTAATTTATCCAGCTGGGCCTGTTCATATTTCTGACTGTCCTCATCTGCAGGCCGTTCAGAAATATCTTTAGGAAGATTGGTATTGATGTTCTTGGATGTATTGCATGAAACCAAGGCAAATAGAGTGCATAATACTAATAGTGGAGTATATATGAAATTTTTTTTCATTATAATTTCTTTTCTGTTAAAGAATTTTCAAAAGTTATGCCAAGGTAAGAAAATCAAATTCATTTCCGTAATTTTGAAGCACAATGAACAATCATTTTTTTGACTTAATAGAGCATACGAACAGAAGCGTTTTCCTTACGGGAAAAGCAGGGACTGGGAAAACCACTTTTCTTAATGAATTTGTAAAGAAAACGAGGAAGAAGTATATTGTGGTTGCTCCTACAGGAATTGCCGCAATTAATGCAGGAGGAGTTACCATCCATTCCATGTTTGGGCTGCCTTTAAGGACTTTTTTACCTACTACCGACCGTATTGATGGAAGTTTGGCGAATAATATTGCCGACCTGATGCCCCATTTCAAATACAGAAAAGATAAGCTTAAGCTATTAAGGGAGGTGGAAGTTCTTATTATTGATGAGGTTTCCATGCTGCGGGCTGATGTTCTTGATATGATGGATTTCTCACTAAGATTCATCAGAAGAAACAACCAGCGTTTCGGTGGGGTGCAGATGCTGTTCATTGGAGATCTTTATCAGCTTCCTCCTGTGGTGCGGGACGAACATATTTTAAAGATATGCTATGAGTCACCGTTTTTCTTCGACAGTCATGCTATTAAAGATATTCCGTTACTGACGATTGAGCTGACTAAAGTTTACAGACAATCGGATGAGAAGTTCCTGGATATTTTGAACGCCATCCGTGACGGAGATGTAGCCAACATAAATTTTGACGAGCTTAACAAAAGATATGATCCTGATTTTAAAGCAGGAACAGAATCTTACGTTTATCTGTGTTCGCATAATAAGATGGCAGATGAAATCAACCAGGAAAAACTGGAAGAAATTGATCTTACTGTAAAGACCTATGAAGCTAAGCTTTTCGGCGATTTTAAGGAAAACCAGTTTCCGAACGAGCAGTTTTTAGAATTAAAAGTCGGGGCACAGGTGATGTTCATCAGAAATGATATTACCGGTGAGAAGAAATATTTCAATGGAAAGCTGGGTGAAATTTCTGCTTTGGATGATAATGAGATTAAAGTGGTTCTTGATGGCAGCGAAAGAGAAATAACGGTTAAAAGAGAAGTCTGGGAACAGAAAAAATATTTCCTTGATACTGAAAAAAACATCAAAGAAGAAGTTTTGGGAAGCTTCGAGCAGTTTCCGGTCAAGCTGGCATGGGCGGTTACCATCCATAAAAGCCAGGGGCTGACGTTTGATAATGTGATCATTGATGCCGGAAAAAGCTTTACAGCCGGACAGGTTTATGTGGCTTTGTCAAGATGCAGGACATTGGAAGGAATTGTCTTAAAGTCTAAAATCACACCCGAAGTTATTTTCAAAGATAACAGGATCCTGCAGTTTCAGGGAAGTACCTTAGCCAATAACAATGTAGAAGCCATCCTGAACCGTGAAAAATATGATTACAGCATCAAAAAAGTACTCCGCACAGTAAACTGTCTGTGGTTTCTGAATGAAGTGGAAGAGTGGAATAAACTTTCAGTCACCACGAAAAATATTGACCATGTAAAGACCAACCAGCTTTATCTCCAGCTGAAGCATGAAACCGCCAACCTTGGAAAAATCTTCGAAAAGCTGGAAAGAGTGATCTCCCAGAAAGTGAATAATTTTATTGAGAACAAGGAAGAATGGTCTGATATTGAAAGTAAAACCAAAGGGGCGGTTAATTTCTTTTTTACAGAAATCAGGGACAAGGTTTTTAATCCGCTGAAAGAATTTTATGCTGAAATTAAAGGGGCAAAAGGTCTGAAACAGTACAATGAAGAATTCAAAAACTGGCTGGAAGATACCGAAGAATACCTGAACAGCCTGAAAGAGATCCATTTACTGGAAACGAAACTTTTAGATGAGAAAAATGATAAGGAAATCAATTTAAAGATTGCAAAAGTTCCTTCACAGGTTCTCACCTTCCAACTATTTGAGCAAGGAAAAACCATTGGAGAAATTGCTTTGGAAAGAGGTTTGGTCAAAGAAACCGTAATCGGGCATCTGGCAAAATTTGCAGAGCAGGGGTTGCTTGATATTTCAAGAGTGATTACCTCGGATAAGATCAAAGCTTTTGAAAATGAATTCTATAAAAATCCTCACGAAACTTTAACGGAGTGGAAGAATGCCTTGCCAAATGATTTTGAGTTTAATGAAATCAGGATTTTGATTAATCATTATAATTTTAAGAAAGAGAAGGGAAAATAATTCAAATATTTAAGGAAATAATATTTGAATAAGTTTAGAATTATTATTAAATGCTGTATTTACGGCTTTTTTAAGTTCTTGAAACTCAGTAATAATACAGTCTGTATTGTAAATGAATTCCATAGAGTATCCGTCCTGTCGTGAGATATCAAATTTTAAAGATTCATCATGGCTCAATTTATTATTGAGGGTTTCAATAGAAATTTTTTGAAGCTCTTCATATAATATTTTTATTTCGTCTTCATGGAAAATTTTAGAATATTCATTAGTACTTCCACTTTGTTTATTTTCTCTGAGTTTAGTGAAAATATTATTATCGGATATTTTATTGAGGAGTAAATATAAAGGGTCCCAAGATTTTACAAATGAGGCAAATGATTTTATACAGTGATTGTATTGATTAAGAATACTTTCAATGTCAACTTCAGTATTCATATTTTTTTCAATTGCTTTAATTGCATCTTCATCTGAAACTATTCTGTAGCTCACAATTATTCCCATTTTATACTTGTTTTTGTAAATCTACATAAATTAAATTGTGTAATTAAAATTATTAAAACAAAAGTTTTATTCCAATAGTTTTTACCTGAACTCCTCAATCTAACCTATCAATTACAAAAAGTAACTAATGCAATTTATAAGCTTTAAATTTGTTTGGTTTTTTGAGACCTAAAATTTAACTATATGAAAAATTTTGAAATATCGGTGCTTGATCTTGCTCCTGTAAAGCAGGGAAAAAGCATTCATGATACGTTTCAGGACAGTTTGTCTTTAGCAAACCATACTGAAAATTTAAATTATAAAAGATTCTGGCTCGCTGAGCATCACAATATGGAAAGTATTGCCAGCTCGGCCACCACAGTTCTGATCGGGTTTATTGCCAATGGAACGAAATCCATAAGAGTAGGCTCCGGCGGAATTATGCTTCCCAACCACAGCTCATTGATCATCGCTGAACAGTTCGGAACCCTGGAATCCCTTTTTCCCGGCAGAATAGATCTTGGCCTGGGAAGAGCACCTGGAACCGATGGCCTTACAGCACAGGCTTTGGGAAGAAATCCTGCCATCATCAACCAGCAGTTCCCGAGACAGATCTTGGAACTCCAGAAATATTTTTCGAAAGAAAACTCTGACGCCTTAGTTCGTGCCATTCCCGGTGAAGGACTGGATATTCCGCTTTACATTCTGGGATCCAGTACAGACAGCGCCTGGCTTGCTGCAGAACTTGGGCTTCCTTATGCTTTTGCGGGGCATTTTGCTCCCGAGCAGATGGAAATGGCATTCAACATTTACAGAGAACATTTTGAGCCTTCTGAACAGCTGGATAAACCTTACGTGATGGCATGCGTCAACGGAGTGGCAGCAGAAACTTCAGAAGAGGCCCATAAGATTTCTACCACCTTGTTTCAGGCTTTCATCAATATCATAAGAAACGACAGGAAACCTTTTGCTCCGCCGGTAGATGATATGGATGATATCTGGTCACCCATGGAAAAAACGATGGTGCTTCAGAAACTGAAATATACACTGATCGGGGATCAGGCAGAAATAGAAGAAAAACTGAAAGATTTCCAGGAAAAATTCAATGTGGACGAGTTAATTATCAATTCACATATCTACGATCATCAGAAAAGATTAAGGTCTTATGAGATTTTCAGGGATGCAGTAAACTCTTTATCCAAAGCCTAACAAACCCTTCATATTAATTGGCAGATGCCTATTTTTATAAGTATCTTTGCACAAATAAAAAGTAAACATGTCTGATATTAAATTAAATACTATTCCAGAGGCTATCGAAGACCTTAAAAATGGTAAAATAATCATAGTAGTAGATGATGAAGACAGAGAAAACGAAGGTGATTTTCTTTGTGCTGCAGAATTGACAACGCCGGAAATTATCAATTTCATGGCACTCCACGGAAGAGGGCTGATCTGTATGCCGCTTCCTGAAAAAAGATGCGACGAGCTTGGTCTTGAAGTGATGGTAAGCAGAAGCAGTGATCCTAAGGAAACGGCTTTTACCGTTTCGGTGGACCTTCTTGGTAACGGGACTTCTACCGGAATTTCTGCCAGCGACAGGGCAAAAACCATTTTAGCTTTGATGGATGAAAAATCCAAGCCGACCGATTTTATGAGACCCGGCCATATTTTCCCTCTTCGGGCAAGAAAAGGAGGAGTTTTAAAAAGAGCAGGACATACTGAAGCAGCGATTGACCTTACGAATCTGGCAGGTTTAAAAGAAGGAGGAGTGATCTGTGAGATTATGAATGAGGACGGCAGCATGTCCCGTTTGCCGGAACTTCATGCCTTTGCCCAAAAACATGATATGAAGATCGTTTCTATCGAAGATCTGATTCATTACCAGCTTAAAAAAGGAAACCTTATTGAAAGACTGGAGGAAAGAAAGGTAAAAACTGCTTATGGTGAGTTTGACTTTTTCGCTTTCAGAGAAACTTCAAATGATCAGATTCATTTTGCCCTGACCAAAGGTTCATGGACTGTTGACGAGCCGGTTTTGGTAAGAGTTCAGTCTTCAGATTCTTATTTTGATGTATTGACAAGGCTAAACAATGGTGAAAAACCTCTGTTGGAAAAAGTTACCAACATGATCAATGAAGCTGGAAAAGGAGCTGTAATTTTCATCAATAATGTTTCCAATTCCGAAAATACGCTGAGAAAACTTCAGCAATTCCTGAACTATCAGGACGGACAGGAACAGCATCCAACTTTAGCTTACAATTACAGAGATTATGGTATCGGAACACAGATCCTGAAAAATCTGGGTATCAATAAATTTAAAGTAATTACACAGAACCCTAATATCAAACCACAGGTTGGCGGATATGACGTAGAAGTTACGGAACTGGTTCAGCTGTAAGATGAATGGTGAACATTGAATTAACTTCATTGTCAATTTTATCAGAAAGCGAAGATTAAAATAAATTTCAATATAAAAGGTTTAGGATTTTTCTAAACCTTTTTTATTTTTAAACCATGACAGAGTCTTTAAAAAAACACATCAGGCAGTATATTGAAATCTCAGATGAAAAGCTGGAAAAATATTGCAGCGCTTTCAAAATTAAGAAATTAAAGAAAAAAGACTTTCTGTTGAAAGAAGGAGAAATATGTGAAGCTGAAGGATTTGTACTCAACGGATGCTTTAAAGTTTTCCGGACAGACAAAAATGCAGATGAGCAGATTCTTTATTTTGGAGTGGAAGACTGGTGGGTTTCGGATATTGACAGCTTTATCAATCAGATTCCGTCCCAGCTCAATATTCAGGCTATTGAGGACAGTGAAATTCTTCTGATTTCAAAAGAAGATAAGGAAAAATTCTACCGGGAAATGCCTGAAATTGAAAGCCTGATGAGGTTGAAGTTTCAGATGTCGATCATTGCTCTGCAGCGAAGGATCATTGATAATTTAAGCAAGCCTTCCGATGAGCGCTATCAGGACTTTTTGAAAGAATATCCCAAAACAGCTCACCGGCTTACCAATATCCAGATTGCTGCTTATCTGGGCGTCACGCCTGAGTTTATCAGCAGGATCCGCAGGAAAATTGTGAGCAGGGAATAAAGTGTTGAAAGTCAATAGTGAATTTTGCTTCGCTGGTGAATTGTGAATTTTTTAGAGCCAAGAGCCAAGAGTCAAGAATCAAGAGCCAAGACGCTAGGTACCAGATTTCAGACATCAGATTTGAGACTTTTACTAAGCTTGCAAACTCGTAACCGGCAATTTAACTGGTGACCCGTAACAATTAACCCCGTTTCACAAACCCCGAACCTGATTACAAACTGATCTCATCAAAATTTCTGAATCCGTTCAGGAAATCTTTTACCGTCATTCTTTTTTTTCCTTCAAGCTGAAGTTCCTGTGGAAAATAGAAGCCATCTTCCGTATAGATTTTGAATTCGTTCTTAGAAATATCCAACGTTCCGGAAGGTTTTCCATGATCGGCGATTTCGAATTTTCCTGCGAAAATCTTTAACCCTTTTTCCTCTTCTCCAATTTTTATAGTCGTGAAAGCAGCCGGATAGGGTGACATTCCAAGAATAAACTGATGAACGGTTTTTGAAGGAGCCTTCCAGTTGATTCTGGTATCTTCTTTAAAAATTTTATAGGCATTTTTAGGATGCTCTACATGAGGCTGAGGCCTTTCTGTAATAGTGTTTTCCGCTAGACCGTTAAGAGTTTTCACCACCAGTTTTGAGCCCATTACCATCAATCTGTCGTGCAGGCTTCCTGCATTTTCATCCGGCAAAATTTCAAGTTCTTCCTGAAGCAGAATATTGCCTTCATCTATTTTTTCATTGATGAAGAATGTGGTAGCACCGGTTTTTTCTTCGCCGTTAATAACCGCATAATTAATAGGAGCCGCTCCTCTGTAATCGGGAAGCAGCGAGGCATGAAGATTGAAAGTTCCCATTTTAGGCATTTCAAAAAGAACCTTAGGCATCATTCTGAAGGCAACCACCACAAAAACATCGGCATCCAGTTTTCTAAGTTCTTCCAGAAATTCAGGGTTCCTCAATTTTTCAGGCTGAAAAACCGGGATGTTATTTTCCGAAGCATATACTTTTACCGGTGACTGACTGATTTTCTGACCACGCCCACTGGCTTTATCTGCTACAGTTACAACACCTACGACTTGATGATTGGATTGATGAATAGCCTCCAGAGAAGTCTTGGCAAACTCCGGAGTTCCTAAAAAAACGACTTTCAATGATTTCATGGTGCAAAGATAAGGGTTTTTAGAGTAAGCTGGTAGGGGTTTGGGGTTTCGTGCTGCGGGTTTTATGAGTTTGAGGGTTTGAGAGTTTGAGAGTTAAAAGTTGATGGTTTGAAATTCACTATTGACTTGCAAAGCAAAATCCACCATTGACAATTACTCATTACTCATGATTCAGTGCATAAGTTCTGAAGTTCAGCATTTTCACTTTTCCCGAATCTAAGAGAAAGATCAGGTTTTCCAGAATGTTATTTTTAGAGTGATAATTGAGCTGGATCGAAAGATCTTCTATGGTTGAAGGTCTTTTAGCCAGCAGATTGATGATCTGCTGGGAAATATTCTTTCCGAAAATCGATTGTTTGTTCTTTTCACAAACTGAACATTGGCCGCAGTTTTTCGTATTCTTTTCTCCGAAGTAGGCGAGAATAAGCTTCATTTTACAGTAATCATTATTTTCTATAAAAAATTTCATCTCTTCCCACTTCTGAATTTTATTTTTTTGGATATGTTCAAAAAGTTTCCAGTATTCTCCATTGATCATTCTTTCATTACGAGGTCTCAGGAATTTGATGCTTGATAAAGCTCCGTCTACATATTCCAGATAGTTTTTTTGCTGGAGTTCTTTAAGGCGTTCTTTGATCAGTGGAACACTTACTCCAAGTTTATTGCTGACTTGCTGTTCACTGAACATCACTTTATGGGTAGTAATACCTGATACCGTACGAAGCAAAAGCTCTATAAAATAAGCGTTTTTCTGTGGCAACTGATCTATTTCATCTGCATTAAAGAGAAGTTGCAGCGAAGACAGGCTTTTGTTATCGTTGTGGTAAATGATTTCCTGATTATGCAGAAAATTAAGGACGTTACTGATTTTTGCTTTGGAGAGACGGGTGAAATTTTGTATCCCCTGGATATTCAGTTGGAAAACTTTTTCCGGCAGTTCGTATTCCGCCACCTGAAAAATAGAGTAGAGGTAAGTGATGATCTTTAAAAATTCTGCTTTATTGGGAGTCTGATTTTTTAGGATTTCGTCAAAATTGAGTAATTCCTGCCTGTTCCAGAGCATGAATGCAAAACTGTCTTTACCGTCTCTTCCCGCTCTTCCTATCTCCTGGTAATAATTTTCCAGAGAGGGAGCAGGTGAGAAGTGAATTACAAAGCGAACATTATCCTTGTCTATTCCCATACCGAAGGCATTGGTTGAAATCAGTACATGGCTGTCACTTTTATTCCAGATGACCTGTTTTGTATTTTTTTCTTTTGTGGTTAATCCTGCGTGGAAATAATCTACATTTTTAACCTGATTTTTGTTAAGAAATTCCGCCAGCATTTCTGCATCTTTCCGGGTTCTTACATAAACAATCCCTGAGTCGTTATTATGTTTTAAAATATCAAAGACGCGTTGGAATTTATCAGAAATTTCATCTGTAAAGATCCTGATATTTTCTCTCTTAAAACTTTTCTGAAAAACAAAAGGCTTTTTAAGTTCCAGTTTATTTTTAATTTCTTCAAGGACTTTAGGAGTTGCCGTTGCTGTTAAAGCAAGGCAAGGGATCTTAGGGTGATTTTTTCTGAAATCTTTAATATTCTGATAACTTGGCCGGAAGTCCTGGCCCCATTCTGAAATACAGTGGGCTTCATCTACAGCAATAAATGACAACTGAATTTCTTCAATATTCTGAAGAAACTGCATGTTAGTTAATCTTTCAGGGGATACATACAGAAGTTTGATAAGTCCGTCTTTGCAACGGTCGTATATAGCTTCCGCATCATATTCGTCAAGCTCGGAAGAAAGATATTCAGCTTCAATACCACGAAGCTTAAGCTGACTTACCTGGTCTTTCATCAGGGCAAGAAGGGGTGAAATAACGAGACAGGTTCCTTCTTTCAGTAAAGCCGGAAGCTGATAACAAAGAGATTTCCCGGCACCGGTTGGCAGAAGGACAAGGCAGTCATTTTCCTTAATTACGGCATCGATGATTTCTTCCTGGGAATCCCTGAATGTATCATACCCCCAAAAATATTTTAGGGTATCATATTTCAGTTTTTGAAAATCCTGCTGAGAAATCATAAGGTAAAAGTAATAAAAGTATTACAACAAAAAAAGCCGTGCATGGCACGGCTTTGATATATTTACTAAAAAGTTTATTATTTAGCTTCGAAATATACTCTTCTGTTAGCTCTGTTTTTCCATTCAGGACATTTAGTAGCTGGTTCACACTCAGGGTATTTAAGGTCTTTTTCACCTCTACCGATTGCGTTTAATTTAGAAGATTCTACTCCGTTTTTGATCAGATAGTTTTTAACGCTATTTGCTCTTCTTTCAGATAGTTTTTGGTTATAAGCATCAGAAGCTCTGGTATCTGTAGCTCCGATTACATTATAAGCTCCGTTTGAAGAGTTGATGTAAGAAACAGCATTATTCAGGATTGGAGTGTTTGAAGGTAAAATTCTGTCAGAATTTAAATCAAACTCAATTCCTTCAAGTTTTGTTTCCGTTTCTACTACAGGTCCTGCAGTAGTTGTAGGACATCCGTTGTTTTCAACTGGTCCAGGAACGGTTACACACTTATCGTAAAGGTCAATTACACCGTCAAGGTCAGTATCAAGAGCAACACCAGCACCATCCACTCTTGCACCAGCAGGAGTATCAAGCTGTCTGTCCCAATCGTCACAAACTCCATCGTTATCAGCGTCACCTTTTTTACATACTTCAATATCCTGGTTTTTGTTAGCCAAAACATCAAGCTTGTAATAGATTTCCTGAAGTGGGTCATGCCACATTAGGTGAGATTCGTGTTTTCCTAATTTTAATGTAAGACCTAAAGTCGCATTGAAGAAGTTGTCAGATACCTGCTCTTCACGTTTGTTGATAGCACTGTATTTGTCGCCTCCGCCGTCGAACTCATCATCACCTGTTACTACATACATTAATCTACCTTCAAGATCTAGTCTTCTGTTGATTTTGTATTTCAAACCGGCACCAGCCTGCATAAACATTGAACCTAGTTTGAAAGGTTTAACTTCCGTAGCTAGTCTCTGTCCGTTGATATCTTTCTGATAAGCTCTGTAAGCGATAGTACCTATACCTGCATATCCGTGAAGTGCCCATCTGAAAGGAGAGTGGTTGTCAACTCTTCTCAATAAATTAGAGAAGTTGATATCTCCTAATAAAGAGATCGCATCATACTGAGTTCTTGCACCTACAGCTGTTGCATCAGGAGCAGCATCTTTAGTGTTGAACCATCCTTGTCTCGTTTCACCTCTGTCATACTGTAATTTTAAACCGAACGCATGAGTGATCGCTTTATCAATACTTACATAAGCAGAGTATCCGAAAAGGTTTTTACCGTTACCATTCTTGATAGACGTTAAATCAGCGGACTGTACCAAAGGTACACCTGCACCGGCTGAAATAGACCAGTCGTTAAATCTTTTTGACTGATTGGTAAACGGAGACACATTGGCAGAACCAGAAGAAAATGTGTTTGGATATTCTCCATTTGAAACTGCTGTTGAGTCTTGTGCATAGCTTACGGCTGGAATTGCCATTGCTAAAGCTACAATTGCTAAACTTAATTTCATAGTGTATTTTTTTAGTTAATTAAATGATTTTATTGTAAAAAACAGTTGTGTTATTTTGTAGGACATCCGTTGTTTTCAACAGGTCCCGGAACTGTTACACACTTATCGTACAGATCTATCACTCCGTCAAGATCCATATCTAAAGCTACACCGGCACCGTCAACTCTTGCTCCTGCAGGAGTATCAAGCTGTCTGTCCCAGTCATCGCATACGCCGTCATTATCTGCGTCACCTTTTTCACATACTACAAGATCTGTAGCTGCGTTTTCTAGTACGCTGGTTCTGTAGTATGCTTCCTGAAGCGGATCATGCCATGCCAGGTGAGATAATTTGTTTCCTAGTTTGAAAGAAACTCCTAAAGTAACTGACAATGCATTATCAGATCTGGAATCACTGATCATGTTATACTTTGAACCTGGAGTTGCAGGATCGTAGTTGTTAGGATCAGCCCATCCGCCTCCATCAAATTCATCATCTCCACTTATGATATACATTGCTCTTGCTTCAATATCAATAAGTTTTGATACTTTGTATTTCACTCCGGTACCGAATTGATAGTAGATTGAGTTAATATCAAATTTCTGATCGATGAATAGAGGAACTCTCTTAGGGCTATCGCTCCATCTGTACTCGTTTGCATCATGCAAAGAAGTATTATAATTCTGGATACCAATTCCTGCATAACCATGTAATGCCCATCTGTAAGGAGAATGATTATCTACTCTTCTTAATAAGTTAGAAAAGTTAATATCTCCCATTAAAGCAAGTTGGTTAAATTTGGTAGTTGCCGTACCGACACCTGCCGCAACACCTGCTGCACCATCTAACATCGCTTTTTGCTTTGTTTCACCTCTCTGATAGATAAGGCTGAGTCCAAAAGTATGGGTAATCTGCTTATCAATACTTACGTAAGCATTATATCCCCAGTTTACCTTTTTATCATAAAAAGATCTGAGATCAGAATGCACCATGAATGCAGCACCTCCACCAACGGAAATAGACCAGTCATTAAAACGTCTGGCTTTGTTGTCGAAACGCTGTACATTAGCAGAACCTGAAGAAAAGGTATTAGGGTACTCACTAGAAGAGTTTACTGCGGTACTATCCTGGGCATAAGCCGCGATAGGTAGTGTGGCCAATAATAATAAACCTAATTTCATATATGTTTTTTATGTTTTACTTAGATAAAATCTTTCAATAATATTTTAGAAAATTCTCTTTCAAACAAATGTTTATAATGAGGTATTTCTAATCTTTCTGATCTGAAATGCAGATCGTTATATTTAATGATATCAATATCTATTATTCTGTCGCTATACCCGCCTGAGGCCTTTGAATCCTTGATTCTTCCCATCTCAGCTTCTATATTTTTAACAAAATCAAGCAACTGGATTGGCGAGAGGTGCGTGAATATTAATGATGCAATATTACAAAAAATATTGGAACTGACAAATTCTACAGGTTCGGTAATTAAAAATTCGCTTATTTGTGAAATGTGATTCCCGCCCTCACTGATTTTCTGTAAGGCCACTTTTATATTTTTTTTTTGATCTCCAAGGTTACTTCCTAGTAACAAAACTACCTTATGCTGCGACATATTGGAAAATTGATTGATTTATGAGAAGTTTCTTCAAAAACGTCTTGGCAAATATAGTGGCAATTGTCCTATTATGTGCCTTATTTTTCGTCTTTTTCATTATGATGCTTGTGTTCAGTTCTATGGGGAATGACAAATCTGTTGTGGTGAAAAATAATTCTGTCCTTACGATTAATTTAAAAACCAATATAATAGATAGCCCTACCGAAGAGGAAATGGGGCTGTTCAATATCAGCGACAAACAAAAAAGTGTGATGCTGTATGATGTACTGGAAGCTATTAAAAAAGCTAAAACGGATGATCATATTAAAGGGATAAGTATCGAAGCAGATGATTTTCATGCAGGAATGACCCAGATTGATGATATCAGAAATGCGATTGAAGATTTTAAAAAGAGCGGAAAATTTGTATATGCTTATGGAAATGCTGTTTCGCAAGCTTCCTATTATTTAGGATCTGTTGCTGATCAGTATTATCTTAATCCGTCAGGAATGATTGAACTGAAAGGTCTGGCTACTGAAGTGGCATTCTTTAAAGATTTTGCTGATAAATATGGGATCGGTATAGAAGTGATCCGTCACGGAAAATTTAAATCTGCTGTTGAGCCTTTTCTGAGAAATGATATTTCCCCGGAAAATAAAGAGCAGCTAAGCACTCTTTTAAATGATATCTGGAAAAATACTTCGACCAAAATGGCGGTTTCAAGGAAAATAGATACTGCGCAGTTTAAAATGGTTGTCGACAGCTTGTACGGAATGATTCCTGAATTAGGGCTTAAATATAAGCTTGCTGATAAACTGATCCAGAAAACAGAATATGATCAGATGTTAAAGTCCAAGCTCAGCCTTAAAGAAAAGGAAAAGCTGAATAAGGTATCTTTAGCAGGCTATATCAGATCTTATGCGGACGAAGATAAGTCAGGGGAAAAGGTAGCCGTGTTGTACGCTTCGGGTGGAATTAATAATGGTGACGGTTACAACGAGATCTATTCTGAAAAATATATTAAATACATCAAGGATCTTCAGAATGATGATAAAGTGAAAGCTGTTGTTTTCAGAATTAATTCTCCGGGTGGAAGTGCTAATGCTTCAGATGAAATTTTATTTGAATTGCAGCAGCTGAAGAAGAAAAAACCTTTAGTGGTTTCTTTCGGTGACTATGCCGCGTCGGGAGGTTACTATATTGCAATGGCAGCTGATAAAATCTATTCGGAGCCTAATACGCTGACAGGATCTATCGGAGTTTTCGGAGTAATTCCTTATTATAAAGATCTTGCAAACAAAAACGGTATCCGTTCAGATATTGTTGCAACTAATGCCAATTCCCAATATTATTCTGCACTGAATGGTGTTACGCCTTACGGGGTAAACCTGATTACCAGAAGTGTGGAAGGAACCTATAAAAGATTTGTACATTTTGTTACACAGAACAGAAAACAGACTTTCGAGCAGATCGACAGTGTAGGAGGGGGAAGAGTATGGAGTGGTGTTCGTGCCAAACAAATCGGTCTTGTCGATGAATTGGGAACACTGAATGACGCTGTGAAATTTGCAGCACAAAAAGCAGGATTAAAATCCTATCATGTATCTTCTTATCCAAAAAGAATGACTCAGTTTGAGCAGATTTTCAAAGACCTGAATGAAGATGATATCTCTGCAAGAATCATTAAAAACAAAATAGGTAAAGCCAACTATGAAATCCTCCAGCAGATTACCGATCAGAAACTGCAGTCTGAGGTGAAAATGGAAATGCCATACCAGATCAAAATCAACTAAACTAAATTATATTGTACAAAAAACCCCGGAACTGAATTTCAGTTCCGGGGTTTTATTTTTTTATCTGCTTTTAGCCTTTCTTAGTAGCCATTCCGTAGATCCAGAGAACGATTAACGCTCCTCCGATAGCTAATAGCATACTTCTGAAATCGAAACTGTCTGTAGTTCCCCATCCCAAAAAGCTGCCTATAAACCCTCCTACAAAAGCTCCGACAATACCTAAAATAATAGTCATTAACCATCCGCCGCCTTGTGTTCCCGGCATAATAAGTTTTGCGATTGCCCCTGCGATAAGACCAAATATGATCCAAGTTAAAATTCCCATAGTCCTAAATTTTTAATTGTTAATAATGTATGAATTTGATATATACTAATTTAAAGATAAATATGATAAAAATCATCTTTTCTTGAAAAAAGAATCTACAAATTCTGTACCATTAAACAATTGAAGGTCCTGCATCTTTTCGCCTACCCCTATATATTTTACCGGAATCTGGAACTGATCTGATATGCCTATAACGACACCACCTTTGGCTGTTCCGTCAAGTTTTGTTACTGCCAGTGCGTTTACTTCTGTGGCTGCTGTGAACTGTTTTGCCTGCTCAAATGCATTTTGGCCGGTAGATCCGTCAAGAACCAGCAGGATTTCATGAGGAGCATCAGGAATCACCTTCTGCATTACCCTTTTGATCTTGGAAAGCTCATTCATCAGGTTGATCTTATTGTGAAGCCTTCCTGCGGTATCAATGATCACTACATCTGCATTCTGTGCAACGGCACTCTGTACGGTATCAAAAGCTACAGAGGCAGGATCCGATCCCATATCCTGTTTAACGATAGGAACGCCCACTCTTTGGCTCCAGATAGTCAGCTGATCTACTGCTGCTGCTCTGAAGGTGTCTGCTGCTCCAAGGACAACCTTTTTACCCTCGGATTTGAACTGATGGGCTAGTTTTCCGATTGTTGTGGTTTTTCCTACGCCGTTCACGCCGACTACCATGATGACATACGGCTTTTTAGAAGTATCTATATTTCCTGTTCCGGCATGAGGATTTTCCAGGAGGAGTCCTGAGATCTCTTCACGCAGAATAGCATCAAGTTCACCTACGCCTACATATTTATCGCGGGCAACACGTTCTTCAATCCTTTCTATGATTTTAATGGTTGTGGAAGCTCCTACATCAGATGCAATCAGTATTTCTTCAAGGTCATCCAGAACTTCATCATCCACCTTGCTTTTACCGACTACGGCTTTCGTCATTTTTTCGAAGAAACCCTGGCTGGATTTTTCCAGGCCTTTGTCTAAAGTCTCTTTTTCTTCTTTTTTAAAAATATTCTTAAACCAACTCATAGTTCATTCTTATTTGTTTTTTATAACTGCCGTAGCTTCTACTTCTATAAGCACGTCATCTCTGAAAAGCCGGCTTACTTCCACAAGGCTGCTCACGGGAGGATTTTGAAGATTGATATATAAATCACGGATTTTTCTAAAGTCTGGTGTTTTGGAAATATCAGTAATGAAAATTCCCAGTTTTACAATATCCTTTGCTGTTGCTCCATATTCTTTCAGGATATACTCAATGTTTTTGAAAACCTGCCGGGTTTGTTCTTCAACATCGTTTCCTATAAGATGACCTGCAGCATCCAGAGGAACCTGCCCGGAGAGAAAGATCATTTTGGAAGCCCCACAGTCAATACTCGTCGACTGTGAAAGTCCCTTGATGGTAAAAACCTCTGCAGAGCTTTTATATTCTACATTGTTCATTTTTTCCTGCCCGAATGAAAATAGAAAAATTTCTGTGAAAACCAGAATAAAAATCTTTTTCATACCGTATATATTTTATTGATTAATAATCTGGTGAACAAAGATAACAAAAAAACTACCCAAAATCTGAGTAGTTTTTTATATTGTAAATAAAGTGGAGATTATTTCTTCAAATAACCGTCTACTTCGTCTGCATTCATTACTTTTTCTTCGAAAACGTAAGCACCTGACTTAGATGACTTAACCATTTTCACAACTTTGGTCATTTTTTTTGACCCGGTTTGTAGGGTTGCTACTACTTTCTTTGCCATGGTAAATTATATTTATAAATTACTTGATTTCTTTGTGAACTGTAACTTTCTTAAGAACAGGATTGTATTTTTTCAATTCCAATCTTTCAGTGGTGTTCTTTTTATTTTTAGTAGAAATGTATCTTGACATTCCTGGCATACCGCTCTCTTTGTGCTCTGTACATTCAAGAATTACTTGAACTCTGTTTCCTTTTTTTGCCATGATTTATTAATTCTTTTTAATCAATCCGTTTCTAGTAGCTCTTTCAATAGCTTCCTCGATTCCAATCTTGTTAATCACTCTCAATCCATGAGCTGATACTTTCAGTGTTACGTGCTTATCTTGCTCCGGAAGGTAAAACTTCTTCTCTAATAAGTTAATTTCAAAACGACGCTTCGTTTTGTTATTAGCGTGAGAAACGTTGTTACCAACCATTGCACGCTTTCCTGTTATTTGGCAAATTCTTGACATATCTCGATGTTCTTATTTGTATAAATATTTGAGAGTGCAAAATAACGAAGAAATTTTTATATAGACAAATCTTTTGGAAAATATTTACAAATAACTGGCTGATTAATAATCATGATTTTTAAAATAAAATAATCCTTAATACAGCCTAAACCAAGTGACTGATTTATTTCATGTAAGCTTTCCCTAAAAAGCAAATCCTAATATCATATCTTTGTTTTTAATTAATCTAAATAAAAATAATATGAAGAGGATCTGTATTCTTTTATCAATGCTTCCTGTTGGGCTTATGGCGCAAAACTATATTGAAATCCAGACTGGTATGAAAAATTATTATTACGGAGCTGCTGATACAGCGGATATGGATGGAGACGGGAAGCAGGATGTAGTGATTAATGGGGCAATTGACAGTGACGGTGATGGAAGCGCAGATACATCTTTCAACGAAGTGTACAAGAATAACGGAGTTTCACTGGTGCCTTATGCTGATCTTGGAGCGGATGCAACCCATCTGGGAGATATAAAATTCGTGGATTTTGATAATGATGGGCTTCTTGATATTATTTCTACAGGATTAAGCTATAATGATGTAGTCAATTACAAACATTACAGGTTCCGTAATACAGGAACGGGTTTTATGAAAGAAACAGAGCTGGAAGGAAAAGTCTATGGTTCTCTGGAAGCCTTTGATTTCAATAATGACGGTAAAATGGATTATGCTGTCAATGGAACTCAGTATGTGGAAGGTGCCGGTTTTTTGAATAATCTTGATTTTTACAAAAATACCGGAACTGATTTTGAAATTTTCAAGGCCTGGCAGCCGGGAACACAGAATGGAAGATTTAAATTAATAGATCTCAATAATGATCATCTACTTGATCTTATCATTTTGGGAATGGAGCAAGGGGATAATCCCGCTTGTAAGGTTTATCTGAATCAGGCAGGGACTCTTATGTTTTCCCAAGGCTTTACTGCTCTTGCAGGTGGTAAAATGGACTTTGCAGATTTCAATGCAGATGGTTTCCAGGATGTGGTGATTTCCGGTCAGGATGCTGATTATAACGGTTATCTTGCAGTATTGATGAATGACGGAGCAGGAAATTTAACCGAACAAAAAATAAATATCGCTGAGATTGCAGATTCATCTGTAGTAACAGGTGACGTTAATAATGACGGATACTATGACTTTATGGTTTCCGGAAATGATGAAAATACCAATGCTGTTGTAAAAGCTTTTCTATACAATCCTTCAACACAGGATTTTACTGAAAGCATACCTACAGGACTGCATGCTTTAGGAGGTCCGGGTTTCGTGAATTTACTTGACTTTGACAATGACAACCGTCTGGATGTTCTATTGGCCGGATTTGATTGGGCAGATCCGGGCATGCCTTCACTTACCAAAATCTTCAAAAATATTTCAACTGAAGTTAACCTGAAACCTGTACCTCCTGCAGTCCTTCATTTAACAAAAAACGGGAACCGCTTTCATTTCTCATGGAGCGGGGCGTCAGACGATAAAACTCCGACAAATGCTCTCCGATACGAAATCAAAGTAGGATCCACGCCCGGAGCTTCAAATCTTGCAAAATACATCGTGACAACTCCTTCCTGGTTTCTGGATCTTGATCCATCTATTCAGAAGGTATACTGGAGTGTACGATCAATAGATGCTTCTAAAGTTTTTTCCGATTCTTCGGCTCAAAGTGCATTGGGAACACGTGATGTAGTTAAACATAATCAAATTTCAGTCTATCCGAATCCTGCATCGGAGAAAGTATTTATCCAGGGAGAAAAGGTTTCAGATGTTGAAATGTATTCTATGGATGGAAGGAAACAGAATGTTGTTTTGAATAAGGATCAGTCGATCAACATATCTCATCTTATGAAAGGAGCTTATCTGTTAAAGCTGAAAATAAAAAACGAAATAACCACCCGGAAACTCATGATTAAATAAAACTGAAGAGTTCTATTAGTAAGAAAAGCCAGACGTCCAGCTGGCTTTTCTATTTTTATTGTGAAATTTTTATATGAAATTTTAAAAAGCTAATACTATGCTTTTTTGGTTTTATTTCTAAGCTTTTCAATAAGGAAGTAAAATAGTAAGAAGCCCAGTGAAAAAATGGAAAATCTTGATAATAGGTCTCCGGCTCTCGTATAGAAAGTCTTGGTTTCGTAAAGATTTACTTTGGCAAATAATGTTGTTTTATCACCATAGAAAGTATCGGCTACCACTTCACCTTTTGCATTGATATGAGCTGAGATTCCGCTGTTGGCAGCCCGTGCAATTTCTCTTCTGGTTTCAATAGCTCTTAATTTTGCATAAGACAGAAGCTGCTTGTGGCCTTCCGTAACACCCCACCATGAATCATTCGTCATAATACCTAAGAAATTGGCTCCTTTTTTCACATAATCTGTTGTGAATTCGCCATAAATACTTTCATAGCAGATGATAGGGGCCATTCTGCCATTATTGTAAGGATTGGCAAAGGATTTTCTTTCCTTGTCTATTCCTAATGAAGCAACAGTTCCACCCAGATTCAGCATAGCATCACCTAAAAGGGGCTTCAGAACACTCATGTAAGGGAAAATCTCAACTCCGGGAACAAGTTTTCCTTTGTGGTACACCTGAACCGGCTGTTGAGGTGCGATCTGGATGGCTGTATTGTAGCTTTCCACCCAAAGTTCAGGATTCAGCTGGTAAGCTTCTTTCGGGATGTTTTCCTGGTTTTTATAAAAACGGTGTGAAGAAATTCCTGTTGCAAAAACGGCTCCCGGATGCTTAGATAAAAAACCTTTCACATTGTTTAAAAGCAGGCTCTTTTCAAAAGCGGTTTCTGAGATTGATCCTCTTCCTGGAAGGGCAGTTTCCGGAGCAATAAAATAATCGACCTTTCCTTTTGAATTGTTTTCGGCTAAAGTTAAAAGATCATTTTCGATCGTCAGACTGTCTTTTGAATACTTTTCCGCATAAGGATCAAGATCCGGCTGTAGCATCAGGACATTGACCTGTCCGGAAGGTTTTTCATCGAAGTTGTTGTATTTGATGAATGAAATGATCATCGGAAGAATGATCAGAGCGATAACTATGGATCCATTCTTGATCAGGTCCTTTCGTTTTCTGCCTGCTTCCCAGGTTCTTATAGTGTAGAAAATTAAAACATTAATTACTAAAATCCAGAAGCTTCCGCCGGTTGCCCCCAAGGTGTCATACCACTGTATTAATTTAGGATAATCTGAAAACACATTTCCTAAATTCAGCCATGGCCAAGTCAGTTCCCAGTTCAGGTGGAATTTTTCAAAGCTCATCCAGATAGCGATCAGAAATCCTAATCCCCAGTATGTTCCCTGAGCATTTTTGTACCAATGGTAGCATTGAAAAACAAGGGAATATAAAAAGGAATTGACGAGGACCGGAAATATCACTGCCATCATGGAGTGGCTGCCGTCCGGGTTTTTAGAGCCGTACAGCCATCCTGTAGTGACAATGTTCCAGATCACAAAACAAAGATAGGACAGCCCGAAAACCATCCAGCTTTTTCTATTGTAGGATGAGAATTTTGAGATTCCATGCTCCATCATCAATAAAGGAACAAGAGCAAAAAATATAAAGAACGGAACTCCGTAAGTAGGCCACGAAACGGACAGCAGCATCGCTGAAATGAGCGTAAGTAAAACGTATTTCATTAATTTGATTTAACATACAAATTTAATGTTTTTGAAATGAATAAATTTGTACTTCATGTTAAAGAAATTTTATAAAATCATTATTGTTCCTTATACGCTGTTTTTGCTTTATCTGATGTTTTTTGGGATGGGCAGGTCTCAGTATGAGGATAACCAGATCACTGTGGAACCTGTTTTCTCCACTATAGAATTTATCCACAATACCATTGAACCGAGGTATATTGTGACTATTGTTTTGGGGAATATCGTGATGTTTATGCCTTTTGGTTTTCTGGGATGGGTTTTGCCCGGCCTTAAAGATCTCAAAGCATTGCTCTATATCTTTATTTCTTCCATTGTTATTGTTGAAGCGCTGCAGTATTTTACCAGAATGGGAATATTTGAGGTAGATGATGTTATCCTCAATACTTTTGGTGTTTATCTTGGGTGGCTGCTATGTGGGTTTATTGAAAAGAGGTTTATCCATTCAGTTCTTTAGCCCGCTTTTCCGCATTCAGAATTCCACCTTTTAAAATTTCTTTTAAATGCTGCTCTTCAAAAGTTTTTAAGGCTGCTTCTGTGGTTCCGCCTTTGGATGCTACATCTTTAATAAGTTCTTCAAGGCTTTTTTCAGAATTATTGATCAGGTGGTAAGCACCAAGCATGGTTTGCTTTACAAAAAGTTGAGCAAGATTTTCTTCTATGCCCATTTCCACGCCGGCTTTTATCATGGCGTCAATAATATAATAAAAATAAGCCGGTCCGCTTCCTGAAAGTGCCGTAACACCGTCCAGAAGATCTTCATTTTCCAGATATACCGATCTTCCGGTGCTGTTCAGTAACCGCTCAATATTGATCAGCTGGCTGAATGAAATACCATCCGCAGCGGTATAACCGGTAATTCCCATTCCCAGAAGGGTAGGGGAGTTCGGCATAGCTCTTACAACGAGAGGATAGTTTAATAATTTCTGAATTTTTTCAATCTTGATTCCGGCCATAATGGAAAGAACCATCTGGTTTTCCTTTAATGTAAACTGGAAATTCTGAGCAACATGCTGGAAATCCTGAGGTTTTACCGCTACAATAATGAGATCGGCATCCAGTTCGCTCGTTTCTTCAAAAGTGGAGATTTTGGATTTGGGAAATTCTTCTGCTATTTTTGAGATTTTAGACTGATTCCGGGTGATCAGGTGAAGGTTTTCCGGTTTGATCAGTTCGTATTTTAAAAATGATTTGGAAAAAGAAAGGCCCATATTGCCGGCTCCGAGAATAGCGATTTTCATGTTTTATGTTCTTTTTTTAGCTAAAATAATGTTTTTATTCCTAAAAAAGGCTGTATTCAGTAATTTGAAAACAGCCTTTGTATTATAAAATATTCACTTCCCGTTCGAGTTCTATTCCGAATTTCTCTTTTACGGAGTTGATAATTTCTGTCGAAAAATCAAAAATTTCTTTTCCGGTGGCATTTCCCGTAGCATTTACGATAACCAGTGCCTGAAGTTTATGTGAGGCTGCATTTCCGATTTGTTTACCTTTCCATCCGCATTGCTCAATCAACCATCCGGCTGGAACTTTTACAACGTCGCCATTCGGATAGCCGGGGATATTTTCAAATTGTTGTTTCAGATCTTCAAACTGAGCTAAAGGAATGGTAGGGTTTTTAAAAAAGCTTCCGGCATTTCCTGTTTCCTTTGGATCGGGCAGTTTGCTCTGTCTGATATGGATAACCGCCCGGGAAATATCCTGAATAGTGGGATGGGTAATTCCTGCATTTTCCAATTCTGCTTTTATCGCTCCGTATTCTGTTTTGATGAGGTGGTCTTTCTTTGTTAATTTAAAACTGACTTCCAGAATTACATACCGGCCTTTTCCTTCCTGCTTGAAAACAGAATCTCTATAGCCAAAATGACATTCTTCAAGGCTGAATGTTTTAAGTTCAAGATCTTCAAGGTTTAAAACTGTACAGCTTACAAAAATATCTTTTATTTCTGTTCCGTAAGCTCCGATATTCTGCATTGGTGAAGTTCCTACGTTTCCCGGGATCAGAGAAAGATTTTCAAGTCCGCCGTAGTTCTTTTCAAGCGTGTACATTACGAATTCATGCCAGTTTTCGCCTGCTTTTGCCGTTACCAGTACTTCATTTTCATTAAGGTCTTCTTCGGAAATTCCTTTTAAGCTGAGCTTAATGGCAATACCGTCAAAATCCCTTGTCAGAAGGATATTGCTTCCACCTCCCAAAAATAAAATCTGAAAGTGATGGTCTTTGGAATAGCTGATTGCCTCCCTGAGCTGTTGAAGGGTCTGTACTTCAGTAAAGTATTTGGCTCTGGCGTCAACACCAAATGTATTGTAAGGTCTTAAGGAAAAATTTTCTTGCATTTTTATCGGTATTCTGTGGGAAGAATGAGGTTGAGTTGTTCTTTAAACAGTTTCAGCTGTCTGTAATGCAGGGTATCTGCATAGGAATTGACGTAAATATGTGATTTTTTCGGAGTTCTGATCTGAAACGTTTCATCAATACCGTCTACAGACTGCTTGCTTGGAGAGCTTTCAATCACATCCAGTTCTTTGGTGTTGATCGGGGAAATGAGATTGTTCCAGGTCTGCATGCTGATGGCTGAATCCCACTCTTTGTGGATTTGGCGGGCAGTAATGCCCTGTTCTGCATGGATGGAATCTTTGGTGACCTTGATGATTTTATAATCTCCCTGGTCGCCGCCGATGTTGGATAAGCTGATGAATGTTATTTCATTCGGGTTTTTACTGGTGGCTGAAACTGGTTCCTTGCTTTTGTCACAGGAAAAAAATGCCGGCAGCAAAAACATTGAAAACAGGAGTTTCAGGTATGTATTTTTTATTGCCGGCATCATGTAGGTTTTAGAGACTGAATTCTTCTCTGTATTTCTTTAAGGCGTCTTTCAGGATCTCAGCACTTCTCTTAAGATCTTCCTCTTTCAGGACATAGGCAATCCTTACCTGTTTTTTTCCTAATTCAGGATTGCTGTAGAAACCTCCTGCAGGAGCTACCATAATAGTTTCCTTATTAAGAGAGTATTTTTCTAAAAGCCATTGTGCAAATTTCTCAGTATCATCTACCGGAAGCTCTGCTACACAATAGAAAGCTCCTCTTGGTTTAGGGCAGATTACTCCGGGAATGGCATTCAGAAGGTCTACCAATATATTTCTTCTGTGGGTATATTCCTCTCTTACTGCACGGATGTAAGCGCCGTCATTTTGATGGGCAGCCGTAGCAGCAATTTGTCCCAACAGAACCGGGCTAAGTCTTGCCTGTGCAAAAAGCATGGCTGCATCATGGATTTTTTTGGAGCGGGTGATCATACATCCGATTCTTACTCCACACATGGAATAACGTTTGGATTCTGAATCGATGATGATACAATTATCACTAAGTTCCGGGAAATCCAGCATGGAGATCTGCTGTTTGCCATCATATACATATTCTCTGTATACTTCGTCGGAAATAATGACGATATCATATTTCAATGCAATTTCTGAAAGCTTCTGAAGCTCTTCACGGGTATAAAGGTATCCTGTAGGATTACCCGGGTTGCAGATAACGATTGCTCTTGTTTTTTCTGTGATTTTTTTCTCAAATTCTTCAATGGGAGGAAGGGCGAAACCTGTGTCGATAGTAGATGGAACCGCTACCACATTTACATTGAATGCGCTGGTGAAGCCGTTGTAATTCGCATAATAAGGCTCAGGGATAATCACTTCGTCACCGTCGTCACACAGTGTGGAAATGGCAAAATTTAATGCTTCAGAACCTCCGTTGGTCACAATAAAGTTATCAGGCGTAAGATCTGTAAAGCCTAAGGTGTGATAATATTCTGTAAGGGCTTTTCTGTACTCTATATTCCCTTCAGAAAGTGCATACTCCAATACTTTAAGATCAATATTCTTTAAAGCATTTAAAGCGGTTTCCGGTGTTTCAATATCAGGCTGTCCGATATTGAGATGATATACTTTTATCCCCTTCTGTTTTGCTTGTAAAGCGTAAGGAACCAGTTTTCTTACCGGTGAGGCAGGCATATGCTGTGCTCTGTTTGAAATATTTGGCATTGTTCAAAAAATTTGTATGGCAAAAATAAGATTTAATTTCTCAATAATAAAATAACCTGTTATCCATTTTGAATGCTTTTTAATGATTTTGAAAATCAGTGAATTACAATTGATTTCGACATATCCTTTCTATTTTATGTTTAATACAGATTCACAGTTGCCAGAAAAAGAATAGAATTTTGAAACTAATTGTAAGCCGAAATGATAGAAATTGTCAAAATAATATAATAAAATGTGAATAAAGCATTTGGTCATACAATAATGTTTTCATATGGTTTAAATATGAATGTTTTAATATAATTGATTAATGTTTGAATATTCTATAAAAATATGATCATTGTATTAGATTTTTTATTAAATTTCGACACTAATAAAAAATAATTATGAAAATACATTTACCATTTAGAGTCTTACCTGTTATGGCTCTTTTTGCGGTATCCGCAATGAATGCCCAAAACTTTCAGCCTATGCCTGTTCAGTCCGGATATACGGCAGATGTCATTGCAAACGGAGTAGGTTCTGCCATGACCTCCACAACAGAAGATGTAGACGGGGTATCTTTTGCTTTTGTAGCAAGGGATTTTCAGCTTACGTCGAGCAGTACGGCACTTACGTACGGGCTTCCTGTTAATGGAATTATTAATTCTGCGGTGGCTTCCACCCCGGGGCTGAGTTTTAAGCTTGGTGATCTTTCCGGGAACAATTCTTTAAAGATTTCAAGCAATACATCCGGTAGTAACAGCGGAACACTGGCGTTTGTAACACCTGTTCCCGCATTTAAATTATACATGCTTTCCACGGGTGGGAGTGGTGCATGTACAGTGAATGTAACGGTTAATTTTACAGATAATACTTCTCAGGTATTTTCAGGAGTAAGTGTTTCCGACTGGTATGGCGGATCAAGCTATGCCATTCAGGGAATCGGAAGAATCAACAGAAGCAATAATGTTCTGGAACCGAATTCCACGAATCCAAGATTATACCAGGCTGCATTGACTATTGATGCAGCAAATCAGACGAAACCTATCCAAAGTGTTACTGTGACTAAAGTAAGCGGAACGGGAATTGCCAATATTTTTGCTTTTTCAGCGGATGTTTATACAGATTGTGTAGCTCCTACACTGCAGCCGGTGGGAATTCTTACTTCAAGTTCTGCCCAGGTTTCCTGGACGGTGCCGGCCTCTGTTCAGGCGGTAAGCTATGATGTTTATTACAGCACCAGCTCTACAGCCCCTACCGCTGCAACGACGCCTAATCATCCTGGTGTTACAGGAACTTCATTTACCATTCCGTCTCTTTCACCAAGTACAACTTACTATTATTGGGTAAGAACCAATTGCAGCACTGCAACTGCCCAGAGTGGATGGTCGTTTTCAGGAACATTTACCACTTTGTGTGGTTCTATGGTTCCAACGTATACGAATAATTTCAGCACCTTCCCTGGAACATGCTGGGTGAACAACCTTTCCGGAGGCACACCGGCTACAGGTCCTACAGGAACAAGTTCTTATTGGGTATCCGGAGGGTTCTTAGGTACCGGATCCGGCGGATCGGCAACTATCAACCTATACTCGGCAGGCAGAACGGGCTGGCTTAAAACAGTGCCTTTTAATCTTTCGGCTGGAACTTATAAAGTTAAATTTGATTACGGTGTGGCAGCATATCTGAGTACCAGTGCCTCTCCAATGGGATCTGATGATGTTATTCAGTTTCTGGTTTCCAATGACGGTGGAACAACATGGACTGTTTTGGAAACATGGAATCAGGCTAATGGACCTACCAATACCTCGACCCAATATGTTTACACTTTGACAGGATACAACAGTGCCAATACGGTTTTTGCTTTTTACGGAACGGACGGGGCTGTGAATGATGATCCCGACTATAATTTTTATGTAGATAATTTTACAGTTGAAAGTGCACAATTAAGTACTTCAGAAGTAAAAGAAGGGGTGAAAAAAGTATCTGTTCATCCGAATCCTTTTAAAGATATTCTTTATATTTCAGACACTAGAGAGGTAAAATCTGTAAGTGTGGGAGATGCTTCCGGCAGAACGGAGAAAACCTTTACAGGAAATGTAAAAGAACTGGATTTAAGTACCCTGAACACAGGTCTGTATTTTGTAACCATCTATTTCATAGACGGATCGCAGTCTACTGTAAAAACAGTCAAAAAATAAATTTTTTAATGTCAATAAAGTTGAGCGGCAGTGCATGGATGTACTGTCGCTTTTTTTGTGATTAAATTTCAATTCATGATATCTATAAATTTCGTTATTTTGGAAGAAATTAAAACTCACTGAAAATGCAAATTCCAGCAGACTCTGTAACCGATTATATTTCAAAAATTCCTGAGGAAAGGCAGGAAGTATTTAAAAAACTATTTGACACCATAAATGACAATCTTCCTAAAGGCTTCAAAGAAGGTGTCAGTTATGGAATGGTGGGTTGGGCGGTTCCTCTCGAGACTTATCCTGCAGGGTACCATTGTGCACCCGGTTCACCTTTACCGTTTATGGCGCTGGCTTCGCAGAAAAATTTTATTGCATTCTATCATATGGGAATCTATGCAGATCCTGAATTATTACAATGGTTTGTAGCTGAATATCCAAAGTACTCCAAAAGAAAACTCGATATGGGGAAATCATGTGTAAGGTTCAAGAAAATGGATGATATTCCTTTTGAACTCATTGCTGAGGTCAGTAAAAAAATGACCGTTGAAGACTGGATCAATACCTATGAAACGCAGTTTAAAAAATCAAAAGAATCTGTTTCAAAAGGAAAATAGATTTATATTAATGATACCAGCACTATGATTAAGCTTAAAGAAGAACTGTTTCAGAAAAATCATAAAACCTTAGCCTACACTATTTTCATTGTTGCCATTCTGCTGTTGCAGCATTGTGCACCTCAAACTCAATCCGGTAAGCTGAAGAATGGAGATCTGCTTTTTGTGACAGCTAAAGAAACCGGGCTTTCGGGCGCAATCAATAATGTAACCCAAAAGCAGAAGGAAGCATCTTTTGATCATATCGGAATTGTAGAAAAAACAAATAGTCACTGGTATGTTCTGCATGCAGCTCCCAAAGGAGGTTCCCAAAAGCAGGAACTTAAATCTTTTCTTACCGATCAGTCTGAGGACGGCCAGAAAGTAATGATCTACCGCCTTAAGCCGGAATATCAGAAATCTATTCCTGCTGCTCTCAAAAAGGCAGAGTCCATGCTGGGAAAACCTTACAATTTCAATTATATCCTGGATGAAAATTCTTATTACTGTTCAGATTATATTGAAAGGTCATTCAGGAAAGATCATATATTCAAGTTGGAACCGATGACCTTCATTGATCCTAAAACCGGTGAGACCAATACATTCTGGATGGAATTTTATAAAAAGAAAAACTTAAAAGTTCCGGAAGGAGAGCCGGGATGTAATCCCAACGGATTGGCTGCTTCGGATAAACTGGAAAAAATAGGAGAGTTGTAAATACTAAATAATTGCTATCCCTGAAGATTTTAAGTCTTCAGGGATTTTTTTTCATGTAAAAATGATAGAATAATTTAACGCAAAGGTTTATTTTCAGTATAAACAGTTTAAGAAAGCAAAGGAAAAATCAACTCCGTTGATTCGATGAAGGTGCCTGATCATTACCTTTTATAAAAAATCAGCTTTATCTGTTCAATCAGCGAGAGGTTACAAAACAAGCGAACATATTTTAGTGTTTTGAGAAGTAAAAAAGTTAAAATTCAAAAATATTAGTCTACTAATTTGGTAGACTAATATTTTTTTATATTTTTGTCAAAGATTTAACGCAAGAAAGCAACCATGATCTAGAAAATGTTTAACTAAAAAATTGTTAGTGATGATTACACCTAATCCAACATTGCAGGTATTACCCAAAAAAATAAGCCTGCCTAAAAAAGAACTGATACTGGAAATAGAATTGAATGGCAAAATGAAATTTGAGCATTTAATGAACACCATCTATAATCAGTTCGGGATCTGTCACAGGGTGTTATCTGCTAACGTAGAATATGTCAACGGGTATAGTTTTGGTTCGGTACAGTTATATATTAATGTAAGTTCAGAAGATTACCAGCAGCTGGAATTCTATCTGAATAAAAATAAACTCTTGAATACCATGGTGGAGTATAACTGCCGTAAGTATTTTTAAGGGGGAGATTCATATAGTTTTAATTACAGAAAGTATTCGGTTTTTCCGGGTACTTTTTTGTTTACCAGCTAATGATTTAAATGCATAACAGGTTAAAAAACAATTAATTTCATTCCTGACTAAAAAACAGTATTTTTAAAGAATATAAAAACAAAAAATTATGACCATAGTTATTATTGCATTAGTTGCAGCATTCCTTTTTTATGCAGTATCTATTTACAACCGCCTTGTTAAACTGAAAAATCTGGTACAGGAGGCATGGAGCAGTATTGATGTGATGCTTAAAAAACGGCATGACCTTATTCCCAATCTTGTGGAAACAGTGAAAGGCTATGCCACCCATGAGCGTGAAACCCTGGACAGTGTGATAAGAGCCAGAACCCAGGCTGTAGGTGCAGATTCCGTTCAGGCTAAAGAAGCTGCAGAGAAAAACCTGAACCAGGCCATGATGAATCTTTTTGCCGTAGCGGAACAATATCCCGATCTGAAAGCCAATACCAATTTTCAACAGCTTCAGAGCGAGCTTACTTCTATAGAAAACGATGTGGAAAAATCAAGAAGATATTATAACGGGACAGTCCGTGAGAATAATACCCTTGTAGAGTCTTTCCCAAGTAACATTATCGCCAATATGTACAAGTTTGAAAAGTCTCCTTTCTTCGAACTGGAAAATATTGCAGAAAGAGAAGTTCCAACCGTAAAATTCTAAGAAATGAAAAAGTTGCTGCAGCTTTTCCTTCTTCAGTTTTTTTGTATTGCCTTTGCACAGACTAATCTGGAGCGGATGGATCAGCCGGCTATTATCGGGCCTGAGAAAATCATTTCTTTCCATTCCGATATTGATATTGATAAAAATTCAGGCGCTACCGTTACTGAACATATAAAAGTATACAGTCTCGGAAATAACATCAAAAGAGGAATATTCCGTGCGCTTCCCTTATCCAGAAATCTGAATAACAAAAGTCAGAAGGTAAGATATGATATCATCTCCGTGAAAAAAAACGGTGAGGATGAGGATTATCATGAAGAAAAAGAAGACGGCTATTTAAAAATTTATGCGGGAAATAAAGATATACTTCTGGATCCCGGAACCTACGACTATGAAATAAAATACAAAACAGAGAATCAGATCGGCTTTTTTCCTCAGTATGATGAATTTTACTGGAACGTCAACGGGACTTATTGGGATTTCGATGTAGATACTATTTCTGCAAAAGTGAATCTTCCTGCCGGCGCCGATATCATTCAGAATTCCTGTTATACCGGGGCTTATGGCAGTAACAGCCAGAATTGTACTTCCAAAGCACTTTCGGATAACTCTATAGAATGGGGTGCTTCCGGTCTTAAGCCTAATGAAGGGCTTACCATAGCGGTAGGTTTCAAAAAAGGAATTATGGTTCCACCTCCGCCACCTACTTTCCTTGAAAAGTATGGTATTTTAATAGCCGGATGTATCATCTTCCTGGGATTGCTTCTGTATCTTTATTCTACATGGATGAAATATGGGATTGATCCTGAGAGTCCAACAGTTTATCCACAATTTAATGTCCCCGAAAATCTTTCGCCGGCCTCTCTGGGGTATATCAACTCAGAAAACTTTAAAAATAAATACCTGACGGCTGCTATTGTCAGTCTTGCTGTAAAAGGATATGTAAAGATCATAGAAGGTGAAGATTCAAGTCTGCTGGGCTTTTTCAGTACCAAAATTTTTACGCTGAAAAAGTTAAAAGAGGCAGATGAAAGCCTTCCGAAAGAAGAAATTAACCTGATGAACAGTCTTTTCTCAGCATCTGAAGATTCTGTTAAGTTTGACGGAAAATATAATTCGAAAATTGAAACTGCTGTTCAGAACTTTAAAGGAGCACTGAGTTTTCAGCATGATAGTTTTTTGAATGAAGGGAACAATATGAAGAAACTGGTACTGCCCTGGCTGGTGATCAGTATTGTGTATGGTCTCGGATTATTCATTAGCTACACCCTGTTGCCTGAATTTGAAAGAGTTTTGGCCGGAGCTTTTTTATATGTTATTCTTTTTGTGATGTTTATAATCATATTATTTCTGCTTAAAAATGCTTCCTGGAAATTTTTGATTCCGCTTCCTATAGTTATTATCGTAGGCGTTGGAGGAATTATTTCTGCAGGCGGAGGTGAGATTGAAACTATTAATTTCAATGTCTGCTATATATTCTATGTTCTTGCATTTTTGGTAATGGTAGTTTTTCAATATCTGATCAAGCAGCCATCGAAGGAAAAGCTGAGAAAAAAATCATTGATAGACGGCTTCAAAATGTATATGGGAGCAGCTGAAAACGAACAGCTGAAATTTCACAATCCTCCCCAGATGACCCCGCAGGTTTTTGAGACGCTACTTCCTTTTGCCATGGTAATGGGAGTTGATCAGATCTGGGGACAGAAATTTGATGAATTGCTGAAAAGGACAGCCACAGAATATCAGAATACGTGGTACTACGGCGGGGTAATGAATCATTATGCATTTGCCAATACTTTAAATTCGAGCCTTACCCAATCCATACAATCTGCATCTACTAAACCATCCAGCTCAGGCAGCGGGTCCGGTGGCGGTGGATTCTCCGGCGGCGGCGGCGGTGGTGGTGGAGGCGGTGGCTGGTAGCTGATGTCTTATAGAAATAAAAAAGTCCGTTTTACAACTAGTGAAACGGACTTTTTATGATTTTATCAATCTACTGTTGGTGAGTAGTCTCGTTTAGTAAGATTCTCAACCACATTATTTAGTTGTAAGACTAACTCTTCTTATCGAGAAGCTGTTTGAGATAAGCAATCTCTTCATCTTTATCTTTCAGTCTTTGTTCGTATTGCTCTATTAATTTTTCAGGAAGTTGATTCTGGTAGATAAAACCACTATGATCTCCATTAGTACTATTTATAGTAATATTATCACCACTCAAAAAATCCAGAACACTTACCTCCAGAACTTTTGCAATATCTTCCACCTGATGGAAATCTGGTTTACTTTTATCATTCTCAAAATTGGAATAGGTTTTCTGGGAAACATTAAGAACTTCGGCCAGGTATTCCTGAGTAAAGTTTTTGTTGATTCTCGCTTTTTTCAGTTTTTCACCTAGCGTCATAATATAAAAGTATTTTTATCAAAATTACATATTTTTTTCTTTTAGAAAAATAATACGGAAACCAGTATTTTTTTACTGCATTGCATATTATATTTTTTCACATCTTTGGGATGTAGAAAAAAGTATTATATTTAACAACTTAAAAACACAAAACAACCTATGAAGAAAAATTTATCTGTCAGGCTGCTTTTTGGTGCAGCACTGGTTGCTTCTCTGGTCTCCTGCCGTTCGGAAGACTTTCTTAACAGCCATGAAGAGGCGCCCCCTTCTAAATTCAGAGTATTTACTGCCCAGAAAGATGAGACCGTTAATTACGGAAAAGGCTTCAAAACATTGCTTGAGCATTATGACGATATCCATAAGGTTCAACATACAGCACAGGCGGTTAGAAATGCATTGAAAAATTCATTGAAAACCACAGGCGAATATGTAGAAATGAATATCCGCTCGCAGGATTTTACAACAAAAACCAATGAAAAGTTTACACTTTTCCCATTAATTAAAAATCAGCAGGTTGACGGTATTATTATTGCCGTGCTAAAGGAGAATGAAACCCAGGTAGAATTTTTGAAAATGTATCCTGAGGCAGAAAACTACAGTGAAATGCTGAAATTGTTCAGGGAAGCCTATCTGAAAAATACTTTGCCACAAAGACTTGCTGCTAAAGCAAACGGATCATGTAGTTCTGACGGAACGCCTTGTGATACCGGAGAAGTAATTATTACGATGCCGGGTGCAGGAGGGGGATACACAGGTGGAACCTGGAATGGAGATACTCTTCCTGTCGGTGGATGCCTGCCTTATGATAATTGTTTAAATCCCGAAGGCGGAGGAGGTAGTGGAGGTGGAGAAACTACTCCTACAAACAATAATCCTCCGGAGAATCCTTGTGAGAAAACAAAAAGTATTGTAGATAATCTCAAAAGCAAACCTGCAATAGATGATATGAAAAGTCAATCAGGATTACCGGCTTCAGATCCTAACAGCGGAGAAATTGGATATAAATTTAAAGAAGATGGAACCCCATCACCAAAAATTGTAGGTGGAAAACACAATGTAAATTTTGGAGATAAGACAGGATATGCGGGAGGCTATCACAATCATACTACGGAAGGAATACCCATGCTTTCCCCACCGGATATAGAGCAACTTCTACAGTTTGCATTAGCACAAGGCAACTATGGAAATCCAAGTGATGCTTTTATGGGAATGGTAGCACCCAATGGCATGTATTATGTAGCAACTTTTAGTGGAAGTTATAATGATGCTTTAATAAGCTTTTCACAACAGGATTTGAACAATTTTACAGATAATATGGCAATAAGAAAAAGTATTTATAATCCTTCTACTGCTGAAGGATTTGAAAAACTTTTTTTCTCAATATTAAATGATATGTCACTTAATGGTAAAATTAATTTACAAAGAATAGAAAATGATGGAACTATAAAAACCGTAACTAAAAATAATGATGGAACAACAACTGCTGTTCCTTGTCCCTAAAAATAATATTATGAATAAGATAATTATAAAACTAGCATTTACACTTATATTTTTCAGTGTTTTTTCTTGTAAAGCACAGCAAGAATATCCTTTGAAAACAGATTATACTGAAATTCCTAATAACTCCTACTTAAAAGATTTTAGCAATGAATTAGATGCATTTACAGGGAATTATATTGCTAATTTTCAAGATAAAAAAATTATACTTTTTATTACAAAACAGAATTATCAATTTTTTGATAGAGGTAAATATAAATATTACAAAGATGTACTTTCTGTAAAATTTACGATTAAGAATTCATCAGGAATCACTCTTCAAGATACTCAAAACATGGCGTTCCAGCCTAATGAATTGAAAAATACTATATACAGTAGATGGATAGAGACAACAGATAATAGATTGCTATTATATTATGGAGGTACAAATTGTGGCGTAGGTTGGGGAGATATTTTCTTAAAGAAAATAAATTCTACACAAATATCATGGGAATATCGTCCTAATGATATTGTAATTGATGACAGTAAGTGTCCACCGGGAACAGATATTAATATTTATCTTCCCGAAACAAAGGATTTGATTTTTACTAAACAATAATGAGAATTTTATTGATAATAGGAATGTTTGTTGGGTTTTCGTGCAAAGCACAGCAAACGTATCCTTTAAAAATAGATTATACTGAAGTTGCTCAGAACTCCTATTTAAAAGATTTAAACAATGAACTAGATCCTTTTGTAGGTACATGGCAAGGGAGTTTTAATGGTAATTTAATTACTTTATTTGTAACAAAAGAGGAGCATAGATTTTTTAACGAGAATCAATATAAGTATTATAAAGATATTTTATCTATAAAATATATCATTAAAAATTCTTCTGGAACTGTACTTCAAAATACCCAAAATATGACTTTTTCAGCAGAACAATTGAAGCATACTATCTACAGTCAATGGGCAGAGAATAATGGAAACAGTCTTTTATTTTATTATGGAGGTACAAATTGTCGTGTTGGCTGGGGAAGTATAGAATTAAAGAAAATCAGTTCCATACAAATTTCATGGGAATATCGTCCTAATGATATTATTCTTGATGACAGTAAATGTCCACCGGGAACAGATATTAATATTTATCTTCCAGAAACAAAGGATTTGATTTTTACTAAACAGTGATGAAAAGTTTGATAGTATGTTTGAGTGTACTATTATGTAGAACACGGCAAGTTTATTCTTCAAAACTGGTTATATATACCGTCCTTTGTTCTATTTTATTAATTTCCTGTGTGTCCAAAAAAAATACAGAAGAATATATTCAGTTTAGGCATGAAAATATAATGGTGATAAAAGGAGATAAGCTTATAATCACTTTAATTCCTACAATAAGTAAAAGGAAAAAGTCAGTGATTGTAAAAACTTTAAAAAACAACGAACCATATGATAATAAGAGAATAACGTACGCTGAGTATAAGAAAATATATGAACTGGTGCTAAAAACCAGTCAAAAAGATATAGAGTTGCCTCAAAGTCCCAACAAATTAGTTTCTATTGTGGATGGTGGAAATAATTCAATCATTCTCAAAAAAGATTCAATCGAAAAAAAAATAAATACACATGGTATCTCTAAGGAATATCATAAAGGTTTTTTTGAAGCAGTTGAGCTTATTCTAAAGTCAGCAAAACTTACAGTTAATGATATTAATTAAAATATTGAAAAGTATTAAACTAAAAAAATAGGCTGTCTAACCAGACAGCCTATTTTCTATTAAATAAATATAAAATTTTTCTAAATTCTTTCGATATCCGCACCAATCGCTTTCAGTCTTCCATCAATATTCTCATATCCTCTGTCGATCTGTTCAATATTGTGGATGATAGATTTTCCTTCTGCAGAAAGTGCTGCAATAAGAAGTGCATTTCCCGCTCTGATATCCGGGGAAACCATGGTAGTTCCTCTCAACGGAGCTTCCTGATTAAGTCCGATCACGGTGGCTCTGTGCGGATCACATAAAATGATCTGTGCGCCCATGTCAATTAGTTTATCCACGAAGAATAATCTGGATTCAAACATTTTCTGGTGAACCAAAAGACTTCCTTTTGCCTGAGTAGCCACTACCAGAATTATCGATAATAAATCCGGTGTAAATCCAGGCCATGGAGCATCCGAAATAGTAAGGATGGATCCATCGATAAATTTCTGAATTTTATAGTTTTCCTGGGCCGGGATAAATATATCATCATTGCTCTGCTCAAGCTGAATGCCTAATTTTCTGAACGTATTGGGTATAACGCCAAGCTGGCTCCAGTTTACATTTTTAATAGTAATTTCGGATTTAGTCATGGCAGCAAGACCGATCCATGATCCGATTTCCACCATATCCGGAAGCATAGTATGCTCCGTACCGCGAAGATGTTCTACTCCTTCAATGGTAAGAAGGTTTGAGCCTATTCCCGATATATTGGCGCCCATTCTGTTCAGCATTTTGCACAATTGCTGAAGGTAAGGTTCGCAGGCGGCATTATAGATTCTTGTTTTTCCTTTGGCAAGGGTTGCGGCCATTACAATATTCGCAGTTCCGGTTACAGAAGCCTCTTCCAGAAGAATAAACTTCCCTCTGAGTTCCTTAGCCTTTAAAGAGTAAAAATATTCATCTTCATCATAATTAAATTCAGCGCCAAGTTCTACAAGTCCCTGGAAATGCGTATCTAATCTTCTTCTTCCGATTTTATCACCTCCCGGAGTCGGCATATAAGCCTCTCCATAACGGGCAAGCATTGGGCCCATCAGCATAATGGAACCTCTCAGTTTTGCACCGTCTTTTTTAAATTCATGAGACTTGATATAATCGAAATTAACCTTGTCTGCTTTAAAAGTAAAATCTCCCTGACCATTCTTTGTTACTTTAACTCCGAAATCACCAAGGATTTCAATTAGCCTGTTCACATCATGGATGTCAGGAATATTTTTAATTCTTACCTCTTCATCTGTTAACAATACAGCACATAAAATTTGTAGGGCTTCATTTTTTGCCCCTTGTGGAGTGATTTCACCATGCAGTCTTTTTCCTCCTCTTATCTGAAACGTTCCACTCATTATTTTCTGTTTTTATGATTGTTGTTATGCCTTCTCTTGTTGGTCTGGTTCTTATTATTGTTGTTATTATTATTGCTGTTGCTTCTGCCGCTGTTATTGTTGTTTCTGCTGTTGTTATTATTGCTGGTGTAATAGATTTTGCTCTTTTCGAGGGATTCTATTCCCGTAAGATCCAGCCTGTTTTCAGACAGCTCCTTCAGGTGGCGGAAAATAACGTCGTCCGTTACATGTTCCTTATTATATACATTATAAGACTTCTTCATATTGTTGGCAATCACTTCGATCAGGGCTTCTTTTTCGTCACCCGGTTCCAGTTCGATGGCTTTTTCTATCAGTTGAAGGATGCTTTTTCCGTAAAATTTGAAATCTCCCTGAAGTTTAGGATATTCCATTTTTTTTGGTTTTTCTGCCAGCTGTTCTCTGGTAGGAAAAGGGTATGGTGAGTCTACATCAAGATCATATTCTGCTAAAATAAAAAGATGATCCCAAAGTTTATGCTTATAATTTTCTTCGTCACGGAGCTGAGGGTTTCTCTGACCCATAAAATCGATAATGGCCATAGCCATTTCGCTCCTTTCCTCTTTGGTAGGGAGCTCTTTACAGCGCTCAACCAGCTGCTGTATGATTCTGCCATATTCCGGCATATGAAGCTGAGTTTTTTGGGTATTGTATTCCATAGTATGCAAATATATGGATTAAAAGAAAAATTGTTTTGAAAATATTAAAAGTTTATGATTTTTTAATGAAAATTATATGCGGTTATTTAAGGGGATTCTATAGCGAAAATTAAAAAAATACACATTTTATATACTTTGTTTCAATAAAATTGTAATTTAGTTAATAGATTAATAATTAAAATAAGTATGAAAAAAACACATTTATTACTTTCGGTACTGGCTTTAACATTGTTTAATTCCTGCCGGACCAGTGATGAAAATGACAATGAAAGCCTTAGCAGGCAGGAAGTTCATTCCAAAATTGTCAATGTTACCAATCATGACGGGCGTCCCTTCAGTACCGGAAGCGGATCTTTAGCCGGGAAATTTGTATCCGGTCCCGGAGGCGGGGTTCTTATGCAGGGCTTTTATTGGGATGTTCCCGAAGGTGGAAACTGGTGGAATACTGTAAAAGACAAACTGACAGCATGGTCAGATTCCGGAATCAGTGCAGTATGGCTTCCGCCGGCTTCCAAAGCACAGAACGGAGCTTATTCCATGGGATATGATCCTACAGATTACTACGATTTTGGAAATTTTAACCAGAACGGAAGTGTGGAGACCCGTTTTGGGTCCCGAGCGGAACTGGAAGCGCTAATTACAAAAGCCCATGCCGAAAACATGCAGGTTTATGCAGATATAGTAATTAATCATAACAGTGGTGGTCAGTCTCAGGCCAATCCTTTCACCGGAACCAATACCTGGACCGATTTTTCAGGAGTTGCTTCCGGAAAATTCCTGCGCAGTTATAATGACTTTTACAAAAATTCTTACGGCAATAATGACGAAGGAGCCTTCGGAGGATTCCCGGATCTTTGCCATGCCAATCCTTACGTACAGGACTGGTTGTGGGGAAGAGATGATTCTGTCGGAAAATATTATAAGAATGTCATGAAATTTGACGGCTGGAGATTTGATTATGTCAAAGGTTTCGGCCCTTGGGTGGTCAATAACTGGAACTCCAACGTAGGCGGATTTTCCGTTGGTGAACTATGGGACTCCAATGTGAATACTTTAGAATGGTGGGCTAATAATGCCAACAGTTCCGTATTCGATTTTGCGGCTTACTATAAAATGGATGAAGCTTTTGACAACGGAAACCTGAATGTTCTGAATGACGATATGATGTGGAAAAGAAACCCTTATAAAGCAGTAACCTTTGTTGCCAACCATGATACCGATATCATCAACAATAAAATGCCGGCTTATGCTTATATCCTGACCCATGAAGGATATCCTACCATCTTTTACCGTGATTATGAAGAATGGTTAAATAAAGAAAGGCTGAATAATCTGATCTGGATCCATAATAACAAAGCTACAGGAACAACTTCTATATTATACACAGATAATGATGAATATATTGCAAGACGTAACGGCTATAACGGAAATCCGGGACTTGTAGTCTATATCAATAACTCATCCAGCTGGCAGGAAAGATGGATAGAAACAAACTGGAGCAGCCAGCAGATAAAAGATTTTACAGGTAACTCCAACTGGTATCCTACTACACAGGGGGATAAATGGGTGAAGATTCAGGCACCGCCAAATAGCTATTCAATTTGGTCACTGAACCAATAAAATAAGAATAAAAAAGCAAAGATGTTTCATCTTTGCTTTTAATTTTTCAGGGAATATTATCAATAGAAACGGGCTTTAGCCAAAACTTTTGAATAACATTCACCAAAATTATACTTCAATAAATTTTTTCTTTTGGTCCCGGTCCGGAAGGAAACATTTCTGATTGGCAAGCTTCATTCTGTTTTCTGAAACAAGATTATACATTTTGTCACTTAAAAAAGCAGGGATTATTTTTCCGGCAACCGCCAGTTTGTAGACTCCTCCCAACAGTTCAGCAACCTTCAGAATCGCCCTTGATTTGGTGAGATAATAGTGTCGTGGCTTCCAGAGGTAAAGTGTATTGAATACCTTAGTTTCCAGGCCTCTTTCAGAAAGGAATTTCTGGCCGAAATCAGACTGCAGGGAAGCAAACATAAACCTGTCATGCTTATCCCTTTCCAGAATCCACTGTACCCAAAAATTGCAGACGCCACACTCGCCGTCAAAAAATACAATATACTTATCTTCCCACTTCTCCTTCATACCGTTTGATTTTTTAAAATACCATTTTTCTGTCGGTTTCTTCTTTTACTTTCTTAAAATATTCTACCAGTTGCTTACGCTGTTCTGCAGTAAGTTTGGCATCCTGATGCCCTATATAATAAGATTCCAGAGGCATTTCCTCTTTTTCAATCATTTCTATGCATTCTTTCAGTTTATGAGACTGCACTTTAGGTTCGTATACTGCAAAGGTAGAGAAATTAAGCTCCTTTCTGCCCTCATCAATATGATTTTTAACAAACCATGACGCTGGAGAAATACTTGTGTACCAGGGATATCGGGTTTCATTGGAATGACAGTCGTAACAGGAAGTGCTGATGATCTTTGCAATGGGCTCCGGTGTCTTCTTAATCTTCAGGAAATCCATTCCCGGAGTAGGGGCCGGATTGGTTTTATCGATCGGGAAAAACTGTATAATAATAAATGCAACAAGCAGTACAACCAGGATTTTTTTCATATCATTTTATTCTTAGAAGATAAAAATAATCAAATTTTATTAAATCGAAATGAACTGATTATCAAAATGTAGAATCCTCATTTGAATGATTCTAAATATGATCATTTGCTTTTGCTTTTTATACATCGGCTCTTGAATTTTTACTAACTTAATTGCATGATTACACCTTTTAATATGATGCTTTTAATAACTTCATAAAAATCACTAATTATAGTTTTTAACTATTGTTTAAATAATTATTAATAGATTGTATTTATTGGTAAAGCTTTGTAAGTTTGCCATGTATTAAAAGATCAAACAGCATTAATTAACATAAAAAATTAACTATATGGAAAGAGATTCAAACGACATCAGTAAATGCCCGTTTCATAACGGAACAATGAAAAAAGAAGCGGTAGCCGGTGGAGGAACCAAAAATCTGGATTGGTGGCCGGATCAGCTCAGAGTTGATATTCTGCGCCAGCATTCATCACTCTCCAATCCTATGGATAAAGATTTTAACTATGCCGAAGCATTTAAAAGTCTTGATCTTGAAGCTGTAAAAAGAGACCTTCATGCATTAATGACAGATTCCCAGGATTGGTGGCCGGCCGACTTTGGTCATTACGGGCCCCTGTTTATCCGTATGGCATGGCACAGTGCCGGGACATACCGTGTGGGTGACGGAAGAGGAGGTGCCGGAGCAGGGCAGCAGCGTTTTGCTCCTTTGAATAGCTGGCCGGATAATGTGAGCTTAGATAAGGCCAGAAGACTTCTTTGGCCTATCAAGCAAAAATATGGAAATAAAATCTCGTGGGCAGATCTTTTAATCCTTACCGGAAATATTGCTCTGGAATCAATGGGATTCAAAACATTCGGGTTTGCAGGCGGACGTGAAGATGTATGGGAACCGGATATGGATGTGTACTGGGGTTCAGAAAAAACATGGCTTGGAGGAGACTTGCGTTATGCTCACGGTTCTGAAGGTGTGGTAGAAGGAAGGGGAGTGCTTCCGACTGATGATGATGCAGATGGCGATATCCATTCCAGGAATCTTGAAAAACCTCTTGCTGCCGTACAAATGGGGCTTATCTATGTAAATCCTGAAGGACCGGACGGAAATCCTGATCCTGTTGCAGCTGCTAAAGATATTCGCGATACTTTCGGACGCATGGCCATGAATGATGAAGAAACTGTAGCGTTAATTGCCGGAGGTCATACCTTTGGTAAAACCCACGGTGCAGGCCCTGCTGATCATGTAGGAAAAGAACCGGAAGGAGCCGGAATTGAACTTCAGGGATTAGGATGGAGCAGCACATATAAATCAGGAAAAGGAACAGATGCAATTTCCAGCGGCCTCGAAGTAACATGGACAGAAACTCCGACCCAATGGAGTAATTATTTCTTTAAAAACTTATTTGAAAATGAATGGGAACTGACCAAAAGCCCAGCCGGCGCCCACCAATGGGTAGCCAAAAATGGAGAAGAGATCATTCCTGATGCATTCGATCCTGAAAAAAAGCACAGGCCGACGATGCTTACTACAGACCTTTCTCTAAGACTGGATCCGGTGTATGAAAAGATATCAAGACATTTCTACGAAAATCCTGAAGCGTTCGCAGATGCTTTTTCCAGAGCATGGTTTAAACTGACCCACAGGGATATGGGACCAAAAGCAAGGTATCTGGGACCGGATGTGCCTCAGGAGGAGCTGATATGGCAGGATCCTCTTCCTGAAGTTAATCACGAATTGGTAAACGAAGCAGATATTGCTGCTTTGAAAGAAAAAATTATCAATTCGGGGCTAAGTGTTTCAGAACTTGTAACTACCGCTTGGGCTTCTGCCTCTACATTCAGGGGAAGCGACAAACGTGGTGGGGCAAACGGAGCCCGAATCAGATTAGCTCCTCAAAAAGACTGGGAGGTAAATAATCCGGCCCGGCTTCAAAAAGTACTGGGGACTTTAGAAAATATTCAGAAAGAATTTAATGAAAGCCAGAATGACGGTAAACAAGTTTCTTTAGCAGATTTAGTTGTCCTTGCAGGAAGTGCTGGAGTTGAAAAAGCGGCTAAAGATTCAGGGCATTATATTAACGTTCCGTTTGCACCCGGAAGAGCGGATGCTTCACAGGCACAGACCGATGTGGAATCTATGGGTTATCTGGAACCTGCTGCGGACGGATTCCGTAATTATCTGAAAAGAAAGTTCAGTGTATCTACAGAATCTTTGTTGATTGATAAGGCTCAGCTTTTAACCCTTACTGCCCCGGAGCTTACAGTGCTTATCGGAGGAATGCGTGCATTGGATGCTAATTTTGACGGATCAAAGCATGGAGTATTTACCAGTCATCCCGGAGTACTTACCAACGATTTCTTTGTTAACCTTCTGGACATGGGGACACAATGGAAAGCTATTTCTGAGGATAATGAATTATATATGGGGACAGACCGGTCAACAGGACAGCCAAAATGGACTGCTACCCGCGCTGACCTTGTATTCGGATCAAATTCTGAACTGAGAGCCATTGCAGAGGTATATGCCAGTTCTGATGCCCAGGGTAAATTTGTGAATGACTTTGTTTCTGCCTGGGTAAAAGTAATGAACGCGGACCGATTTGATTTAAAATAATCATTGATTTAACATAATATTATGAAGACAGCTGAAAAAGCTGTCTTTTTTTATTGATTTTTATTTAAATTAATAAAAAAAAGATTTGACTATTTAAATTAATTATATATTTGTTGAAAAACAAACAAATAAAACATGCTTAAAAAATTATTTCCTGCCTTCCTACTGGTAGGCACTTTTGGCTTTGCCCAGGTGGGGGTTAACACTTCAACTCCCAATGCTACATTCGATGTAGTTGGAAATCCGGATGATACTTCAAAATTTGACGGAATGATTGCCCCCAGAATCACCGGGGACCAGTTGAATGCCAAAAATTACACAGCTTCACAAACAGGAGCGTTAGTGTATGTAACTGCTGCCGGAGCTCTAACCGGACAAACGGCTGATGTAAATTCTGAAGGGTATTATTATTTTAATGGAGGCCTGAATAAATGGGTAAAACTTAATACAGGAACTGCCGCATCACCATGGAATATTCAAAATACTGCAAATCCTGCAACTGCTAATACTCAAAACATTTATCAAAACGGTAAAGTAGGGATTGGATTTTCTGCTGCTGATGCATTATCCGACAGACAATTTGAAGTGAAAGGAGATATGAAAGCTCAATACGGAAGCGGAAGCAACTATTTTGGGATAGATACCAACCTTTTAGGGGTAGGCAATGGATTTTATTACGCTGATAATAGCGATTTATCGGCTGCTACAAGTACAAGTGTAGTCTTAACGAGACCGGGAATAAGCAGTTTACAATCCACTTATGGAAACGGAGGAGGAAGTATGGCAGCATTCTCAAACCCAAATGGAGGAACATTTGGATTAGTGGCTAATAATTCAGATCAGACGGTAAATGCATCAGTTTGGGGACAAAGCGATAGTTCTGCGAGTTATTTAAATTTTTCACACAGTAAAACAGGTGCGGAATCTACCGTTCTTATGCTGGAAAAAATGAAAGGAGCGACTTTTATTTATAATAATACATCCGGTACTGGAGAAGGAAACTATACTTTACCAAGAACAAATGGAACAGCCAATCAGGTTCTTGTTTCTGATGGAGCTGCTAATGCTCAACTTTCATGGAAAGATGCTTCATCATTGCCTCAAAAAATAAAAACTTTAGCATCAGGAACAGTTGCCGCTGATGATTACACGGTTCTTGTAACGGGAAATATTTCTCTTCCTGCTGCCAGTACAGCCAATCAGGGGAAAATTTATAATCTGGTTAACGATACAGCTACTACCGTTACGGTTAGCGGAACATTCCGGATCAATGGAGGGAATTTTACCAATTACGATTTAAATAACAGTAATTTTGGAAGGGCGATTTCAGTGCAAAGTACCGGATCAGCTTGGGTTTTGGTTTCCAGGTATTAAATTTCAATGAACTGATAAAAATAACAGCCATTCTTTTAAAAAGAGTGGCTTTTTTATTGAGGCAATGAAAAAATATTGATTTTTTTTTGAAATTTTTTCTTATTTTATTTTTGTGTGTAATTAATTGTATATTAGTGTTTTATATGGTTGTTTGTGATCGATATTTTTAGTCCTTTAAAAAAATAAGACCCTAAAAAGTGTTTTATTTTTGAATATCTCTTGTGTGTTTGAAATAAATAGCTAACTTTGTTTCACCTTAAAAAACAAATTTAATACTCATTTTATGAAAAAGCTAACAATTAAAAAGTCAACTAAGTCATTAGTTGTGAAATCTTCAACTCTTACAAGAGAAACGTTAAAAGACTTCAAAGGAGGTGGTGGTATCGGTATGGAAGAAGGTCTGGAAGATGGATTAGAAGGTGGAGGATGCAACTCCGACTCACTATGCTCATCAGGAAGATCTATCTGGAATAATTTTTCCGGAAGACCTCATACTAACTGCTGTGCTTAAAACTTAGTTGAAAATCTTATGAAATAAGTAAGATATTCTTATAGTGAAATTAAAAGGCTGTTTTAAAATAAAGCAGCCTTTGTTAATCCCCATGGTTGACTAATTCTTACGATATTTCCGTTAGCTAACTCAATACTTTTCTACCTAAAAAATATGAACAAAAATGAATAACAATATTCAGATTCTTTATAAATATCTTAAAAAAAAGAATATTGATGTAGATTATTCTGATTTTGAAACTGGAATTTCTTCGCATCCGAATTATCCTGATATCCTGTCCTATGCAGATACAATGGATATGATGAATATTAAATACAGTATTTATAATTATCCGGATGTAGAAGACGAAGCCGATCAAAAAGATCTGATTATTTTTTATGATCAGCATGATACTTTAAAATTCGAATATGTAAAATCACAAAGCCCCAATACGTTAAAAAAATCTCTGGTATTGGTTACTGAAGAGCATCCTAAGCAATGGTCTTTAAAGTTTAATCTAAAAGCAGCTTTTTTGTTTGTGGTTTTTATGATGCTCGTACTGATAGGTTCAGTTTTCGGATCGCTCTATATTCCTGTTCTTTCAATTTGTGCCATCATAGGAATTTATATTTCATACAGCGGAATTTCGATTGAGCTGGGAATAGAATCGGATTTTTCTAATAAGTTTTGCTCATCAAAGGAAGAAAAATCAAGCTGCAATTCTATCATTAATTCAGATAAAAAAATACCTGTTAAGTTGGGGCATCTCAGCTTCTTTTTCTTTATTCAGCAATTCTTTTTGCTGGCTTTTAGTGCGGCAATTCCGGAATTTTATAGTGTGTTTTTTATAGGTGTCATGTTAAGTTTACCCTTAACACTCTACTCTTTGTACTTCCAGTTTTTTATAGAAAAAAAATTCTGTACAGTATGCCTTAGTATAATTGCTGTTCTTTATATACAAATATTAATCAGTGTTATTACATTCAACAAACTTCAGTTCAATTTAAATTTTAACAAGATTTTACTGTTCCTGATCATCGTAGCAGGATCCGGTTTAGTTACTTATTTTGTTTCTCAAAATGTAGCTCTGATAGAGAGGTTAAAGAAGACCAATAACGGATTGATCAAGTTTTACAGGAACTTTGACCTTTTTAAATATTCTTTAATAAAAAGTAAAAGAATTGATTTTGATCTGGAAAATCTCGGAGTCGTTATTGGTGAAGCCAGTCCTTCGAAGCCTTTAATTACAATGATATCCAACCCGAACTGTAAGTACTGTAAAGAGACCTACAAGACTTTATGGGATATCTATAATTATGAAGCGGATAATGTAACCATTCAAATCATATTTTATGATAAAAATTTCACTTCAGAAGGCAAAGAGATTATAAAAAATATTTTTCATCATTATTTAAATTCAGGAGGCGGTTCCACGTTAGAGCTCCTGGCAAATAATTACAGCTTTTTTGAAGAAAAGCATGCAATTGATGACGGGTTGAGTTCAGAAATCGAAAATCATATAATCAATCAGGATAATTTCGGCTTGTCTACGAATTTTGAACATTCACCTACACTACTTTTAAACCATCATGTCTTTCCGGAAAATTATTCCAGATCATTTCTCAGATATTTTATTCCTGATTTAATAAGCGATATGAAAAAATCAAATAACTTTTCCTTATAGATGATGCCCGATTCACTGTTTACAAAATCCATCATGAGAAGACCTCTTTTCAGCCTGGATTTTTTTAGGAATACTTATCTTTCCAATCATTCTTTTGCTGAGGTATATCAACGTTTACAAGAAGATGAACTGTTTATAAAATCTATAAAGATGTCATCTGAAGAATTTTATCACCTGTTATTGCAGTATGATGATAAATCTCCGGATAAAAAAAAGAATATAGAAATTACTTTTTATAAGTATTTTTCCCGCGCAGCAAGCAGATATATACCATTTGGAATGTTTTCAGGAATTGGCTTAATTAACCACTCTCGCAATGATGAAAAAGGAAGTCCTGTCTATAAGAAGCAATTGCTGCCTAAAATTGATTATGAATACCTGGACCGGCTCATCAAAGAGGCAAATGAAAACAGAATCATCAGAGAGAAACTTACTTATAGCCTTAATAATACCATTTATTCCAAAGAGTCAGAGCTGATTTATATCCGGAAGAATTTTAAAAGTAAAATAAAAAATTATCTCAAAACCAGTATAGAGCGTGATGAGGTAATGGATTCTTTTTTTAATTTCTGCAGGAAAGGACAGTCGGCGGCAGAAATCATTAATTTTCTAAAAGAGAGTTTTGACGCCAGTGAAGAAGAGGCAGACGCATTTTTTAACGAACTGGTTGATGAATCAATTATTTTTTCTGACCTTAATTACTCAACTATTGGAAAGGATTTTATAAAGAAATACTTACTGAGAAGCATTCTTTCCGAAGAACTTGGAAAAGATGATCCCCTGTTATTCCAGGCATTGAATGATATTTATGAATTTCAAACAGCTGGAACCTTGAGTAATACACTCGCAAGTAAAATAAAGTACGATTTAAACTTTGAAAGTACTGTTCAGATTGATTTTGATACTATCAGCAATGTGCAGGATATTTTGTTTGTTTATGAAAAGCTGTCACAGAATTTTAATTCAAAGCAAACAAGGCTGAACAAGTTGATGTACTCTTTTAATAAAAAATATGGGGAAAGAGAAATTCTGCTCTTGGAAGCTTTAGACATAGGATATGTTGCCGGGAATTATGTTGCCGATGCAGAGTTAAGTAAGATCGAATTGCTTATTTTGAAAAAAACATTCGAAGCGACTAAGAACGGAAAAACAGAGATAGAATTTACAAAAGATGAGTTGTCTTCATTTAAACATCATATTCCTGACACGAGTACTAAATACTGCTCATATTCTCTTTTCAAAAATCCCCAGCAGGACGGAAAAAAAGTTATAAATATCAATTATGTATCCTTTTCGTCACCGGTAAAAATACTGGGAAGATTTACAGAAAACCAGGAGATCAACTCTTTTGCAGAGGAAATCGGTTCGTATCAAGACAGTATTGCCGGATCCGATTTTATTTTTGCAGAGGTTGATCATTTGCCAACCTACCTGGCGGGTCATATTGTAAAGCGCAATATGAAGTTTGATTATATCATAAGATATCCGAATGATGTTCCGATAGAGCATGATCAGAAATATATTGACGTTAATGATTTGTACATTCAGATCATTGAATCGAAAGTTTACCTGAGAAGTAAGAAGCTTAATAAATATGTCATTCCGACATTTTCTGCATTCTTTGATCACCATCATGCCCTAAACAGTCCTGTTTTTAGGTTTTTATTAGATGTAAGCACCCAGTATGATAACCATGAGAAGAGCGGAATTAATGTCAATAATATATTGAATACTCTTGGCTTTTTCCCCCGGATCAGTTATAAGAAGCATATTCTAAAGAAAGCCCATTGGCTTATAAAGTCCTCTGATTTTTTTAAAAATAAAAATGAAAATATCAGCGATGCATTATCTTTTTATCATGAAAATGTAAAAAAATTAGGACTGAAAAAAACATTTTGCATCGTTGACGGGGAACAGGAACTGTATATCAATCAGGACATACAAATATCCGTGGAGCTATTCCTGAAAGAGCTTAAGAAGAAAAATACTCTGATCGTTTGTGAGGCAATTTATGATGATTACCAACCCTTTTTTACAGATGGAGATCAGTCATCTATTAATTTGGAAATAATAACTCCATTAAAGAATAAAAGTTCTCTTAGCTATACCTCTCAGAAACTACCTGAAGAGGTGCATGTTTTAAATAAACTCTATCCGTTTATGCATGGCTGTGTTTATTTTAAATTATTTGTTGATAAGGATATTGCAAACACAATAATACTGGATCTTGTTCCCTTTTTAAAAAACCTGGTAGAAGAAGGAATTATTTCACATTTTATGTTTTTGTATTATTATGCTCCGGATTTTCACATAAGGTTCCGGGTTTTCTCTGACCAACCATTGAAATTCGTCGATCAGTTAAATAAAATCTTATGGGAGAAAGTTTCATACATTGATTCTCTGCAATACGATACTTATGACAGGGAAATGTTGAGATATCAGGGTGATCATATTTTATTTTTTGAGAAAATATATTATTGGGACAGTCTCATAGCCTGTGAGATTGTGAAATATGCATCAGACAGCAATGTTGAAGACTGGCTTTTCTGTTTAAAGACAGCAATGAATTATTTGGATTGCTTTTTTTCTACCCTTAAGGATAAAATAAATTATCTGAAAAAAATAAAAGAGTCCTTTGCAATGGAATTGGGAATAACTCCTGACAATAATAAATCTATCAATAGAATTATTATTGAAAATAAAAATAATATTGATGCTATCTTATCTAATGATTATCCGGCGATAGATGATATGTTAGGGAAAATCCGGTTGGAGATACAGATCAATCTTAAAAATTCTGATAAAGAAGATCAGGCTTTCGATTTAATACATATGCATTTGATGCGGATCGTAAAAAAAGATAACCGCTTTTTTGAGTACATTATATATTGCATTTTGGAAAAGAATCTGAAAGAAAAATTTTACCGGGATAAAAAAGAATAGTGGAAAGAATTGAAAATTATAAAATAAATACGAATAGCTTAATGGTTTTCAGTTAGTAAACTATAGTGTAATTTTTATTAATTCATGGTCAAATGAAATAATATAATTGTTAAGCTGTTATTTTACTATATTTGGCAAGTAGTATGCTGTGTAGTTTCGCATGAAATATTTATTCTTTCTATTGTTTAGCATCTCCATTTATGCTCAAAATATTGTTTCGGGAAATACAGTCTCGGAGCAGGGATTTATATTGCAAAATGTATCCGTTGTTAACATTCAAACTAACGAACAGGTAATTTCAGATCATCAGGGATTCTTTAAAATAAAAGCAAATACAAATGATGAGTTAAGATTTATTAAAGAAAAATATGATAGGACTATAAGAAAAGTGACTCATCAAGATTTTGCTAATTTAATTTCTGTAATCCTTATTCAATCACCTATTGAAATTGAACAAGTTGATTTGGACTTTAATGCAACGGGTGATTTAAAAAAAGATATAAGTCTGAGAAACTCTAAAAAGAAATTGCTAAATGAAGAAATAAAGGACTATATAAAAAACCACCCTGAAGAAAAAAAAGATTCAAGAATTTCTGCGCCAAATTTTGGAGTTCCAGATATGAATCAAGGGCAGGTCAGTATTTTAAGTATAGGTAATAGTGGTTCAGGCGGAATATTAGGGTTAGTAGCAAAACAGATTTTTAAAAAGGATAAGCATAAGCCAGGCTTTTCAGAAATACAAAATTTCCATAGAAAAGTAAAGGATACTTTTTATAATGATTACTTTACAAAGCAAGGATTAGATGAATTTGGTTTTGAATCATATCTTGTTTATTTAGATAGTAGATATAAATTCTCAGAAAAGTACTTTAATAATTTTAATACTTTAGAAATTGAAAAAAAACTAAAAAATCTATTGCAAGAATATATTAATAAGAGATAAAACAATTATGAAAAAAATTATCGGGATTTGCTTTCTATTATTATTCTTTAATAATTATTTTTCGCAAACCATAAATGGGGTTGTTTATGAGGGAGACAAAAAATCAGTTTCGGGAGTCGTTATAGGAGTCGAAGGTCAGGAGACAGGTGATATTACTGATGAAAAGGGTTCTTTTTCAATTGATTTAACTAATGTTGACAAAAATAAAAATCTTATTGCATATTTAGGAGGATTTGAGCCTTACAGAATAAAAGTTTCGGATTATTTGAATAAGAATAACCACGATATTATTTTAACAGAAAGGGTAGTTAATATAGAACAAGTAGTATTAGCCCCTCAAAAAATGTATGAGAAGAATCTTGGTGAAAATAAGAAGTCAAAAACAAGGTATTGTGGTTATGATTCCAGAAAGGATAAAGCTCTTTTTAATGAGTACGCAATTAAAATAAAAAATAAGAAAAAGATTAAAATTAAGAACATTAATATTAATGTTTGTGATTATAAAATTGAAACGCCAATTAATTTAGTCTTTGATATATATAAAAGCAAAGATGATTTACCTGGTGAATCATTAATCAATGAAACGTTATCCAAAGAAGTAACCAATGCTGATATTAAAAATAATATGATAAGCTTAGATGTTTCGGATAAAAATATTTGGATAGATGAAGATTTTTTTGTTTCGGTAAGAACTGCTAATGATTTTACTGGATATATCTATTTTAGTGGAAATATTTTTACATTTTCACAAAGTACCTATTATAGAGTTTATTATGGTGATTGGAAAAAGTTTTCATCAGGCATCCCATCTATCAATTTAGATGTATTAATTAAGAAATAAAGTTTGGTAATTTCAAATAAAACTCATATACTTGTGAAGTATTAATAAAAAAAATTAAACCATGAAAAAATTATCAATTTTAAAAAACAAAGGAACAAAATTAACTAAGTCGTCTTTAAAATCTATCGGTGGTGGATATAGCTGGCTTTATTGTGCTACTCATTCATTTAATGTACAAATTGGAGATGTTACTATTATTGAAGCTCCGGTAGGTGGAGAAGGTAATACAATGACTTGGGCAGAGTGTAGAGCAGCTAAAGACTAATATCTTACCCTATATCATAATTTAAACAGGTTTTTTATTAAGCCTGTTTTTTTATGTACTGTATTTTTATCAATCAGCTTTATACATTTAAATAGTTTACGAGTGATGGAAAATTTATTAAGAAATTACTTTTACTCAATAACTATAAATTGATACTATTGAATTTACTAATTATTTTTAAATCCACCATGATATGAAAATATGGACTGTAAAAGTTCTATTAACAAATATGGAAGTTTAATAGTAATTTGAGTTTGTACTAATCTTTAAATGTTAAAAAAAATATTGTTTAAGGGCTAAATTTTACACCTGTTTTTGGTAATAACTTCTTTCCTCAGAATTATGAAAGGAAAGAAATTATATATTTTATACAGGATTTAATTGATGATGAAGAAATTTAAAAATGAAAAGCTTTCCATTTTATAAACAACCTGACGCCAAAGATTGTGGACCAACCTGTTTGAGAATTATCTCTAAATACTTTGGGAGAGAAATTCCATTGCAACATATCAGAAAGTTATCAGAGACAACAAGAGAGGGAAGTAATTTAGCGGGTTTAAGTGATGCCGCTGAAAATCTCGGCTTTAATACTCTTGGAATGAAAATTAATTTTGAGGTATTAAAAAATGATACTCCATTACCTTGCATTGTGCACTGGAGAAAATCTCATTATATAGTTGTTTATGATGTTGATGCTAAAAATAACTCTGTGTATGTTTCCGACCCTGGTTATGGATTAATTACTTATACAAAAGAAGATTTTATAAAATCTTGGATTGGGGAGAATGCAGATGAAACAACTGAAGAGGGAGTTATTTTGGCATTGGAAACCACCCCTTTGTTCTTTAAAAACAAATTTGAAAAAAAAGAAAATAAAGCGAGTCTTTCATTTCTTTTAAAATATCTTGTAAAATATAAAAGGCTTGTAGTACAATTAATTATTGGATTATTAATTGGCAGTCTGTTAACCCTCATATTTCCTTTTCTCACACAAAGTATTGTTGATATTGGAATAAAGAGTCAAGACTTAAATATTATTTATTTGATTCTCTTAGCTCAGGTAATGCTTTTTATTGGTAAAATGGGATTTGATATTGTTAGGAGTTGGATTTTACTGCATCTTTCTACAAGGATTAATATTTCTATAGTTTCGGATTTCTTTATTAAACTTATGAAATTGCCCATCAGCTTTTTCGATACCCGGATGACAGGCGATATACTTCAAAGAATAGATGACCACCATAGAATTGAACAACTATTAACGAATACATCTCTGAATATCCTTTTTTCGGTAGTAAATCTTGTAGTTTTCAGCGCAGTATTGTTTTTCTATGATTATAAGCTGTTTCTTGTTTATCTATTGGGAGCAACTTTATATATGATGTGGGTTCTATTCTTTTTCAAAAAAAGAAAGTTGCTGGATTATGAGAAGTTCGGGCAAATGTCTCAGGAAAGAAGCAAGGTAATTGAACTCATTAATGGGATGCAGGATATTAAATTACACAATGCTGAGAAAAAGAAAAGATGGGGTTGGGAAGCAATTCAAATAGAGATATTCAAACTGAGAATGAAATCTTTATCCTTAGAACAATGGCAATCTGTGGGTGGAAATTTTATTAATCAGATAAAAGATGTTTTTGTAAGTTTTCTTTCTGCTAAGCTTGTTATAAGTGGAAATTTAACATTAGGAATGATGCTGTCTGTTCAATATATAATAGGGCAGCTAAATAGTCCTCTTTTACAATTAATTGAATTTATAAAACAATCACAGGATGCTAAAATTTCATTAGAAAGGCTGGGCGAAATTCATGACAAAGAAGATGAGGAAACTGAAACTGAACAATACATTTCTGAAATTCCAGAAAAAGATATTATATTAAAAGATGTTTCTTTTAGATATATAGGTTCGGAGGATTATGTTTTTGAAAATCTTAACTTAAATATTCCTTACCAAAAAACCACAGCCATTGTGGGTGCAAGTGGAAGCGGTAAAACAACTTTGCTGAAATTATTGTTGAAATTTTACGAGCCAATTATTGGTGATGTAATGATTGGTGATTTAAAATTAAATAAGGTTTCCCCTAGATTTTGGAGAAATAATTGTGGAGTTGTGATGCAGGAGGGGTATGTTTTTAATGATACCATAGTCGAAAATATTGCAGTTGGTGAAGATTCGGTTGTGCAAGAAAAATTTAATCAAGCAATTGAAATTGCCAATATTAAAGATTTTATTGAAAATTTACCTCTTAAAGAAAATACCCAAATTGGAAATGAGGGTGTAGGAATGAGTGGCGGCCAAAAACAAAGATTGTTTATTGCTAGAGCGGTTTACAAGTCACCTGAATATATTTTCTTTGATGAAGCTACCAGTTCTTTGGATGCAAAAAATGAAAGAATAATAATGGAGAATTTGAAACAATTCTTTAAAGGAAAAACAGCAATTGTCATTGCTCATAGATTATCTACTGTTAAAAATGCGGACAAAATTATTGTTTTAGATAAAGGGAAGGTTGTAGAAGAAGGTACGCACAATGATTTAGTGACATTTCAAGGCGAGTACTATCGATTAATAAAAGACCAGCTGGAATTAGGAAATTAATATGAATGAAAATAATTTAAGAGATTCAGAATTACGTTCAGCGGGTGTGCAAAGCCTACTGAATAAGAATCCTCATTGGGTAATTTTAAAAGGAAATCTTTTCATTTCAATTATGTTGTTGTTTTCTTTATCAGTTGTGTGCTATTATGTAAAATATCCAGATTTCGTAAACTCCAAAGTAATTATAAATCCTCTTGAAAGTCAAAGGTATAATAAAATTTTACTTGGGAAACTCATTGTGGCTCAAGATGACTTAATTAAAGTAAAGGAAGGACAGAAAGTTATAGTTAAGCTATATGATTTCCCTTATCAGGAATATGGAGTTTTAAATGCACGAATTCAAGAGGTATCAACTGACAGTAAAAATTCTTATATAGATATTATCTTTCCAAATGGTTTGAGAACATCTTATGATAAAGACATCTTTGTGAATAAAGAATTAAAAGGAAATGCAGAGATTGTAGTACAAGATACCCGGCTTATAGAAAGAATATTCCTTCAAATAAAGAAATTATTGAGGTAAATAATTTTTAATATTATGAATACAATCTTACAAATAATACTACTTATAATCATATTCTCAAATTCACTGTTTTTAATGTTGGGAAAAAATATATTGTCTCTTAAAATATTTAAATTAAGTTGGATTATTGCATTAATAGATATTTTAGTAATCTTATTCTTTTTTAATCTGAAGCAATCCATTATTCTTTATATCATATTTACATCAATTATTGTTGTATTTACTCTAGGACTCAGGAATTTTGTAAATGGCTATAATACTAATACATTAGGAAATAACAATAATAGAAAATATTTTATAAATTTTTTCGCTTACTTTTTGCTCTTTTTTCTAATTATGCTAACAGCTGGTGTTATAAAAAGTCTTTTATTTGATTCCTCTTTATAATAAAGTACCGGTTATATTATTTAAAATTTAACTGAAATAAAAAAAGCAATCAATTAAATTCAATTGATTGCTTTTTTGTAGACCCACAGGGATTCGAACCCCAGATGACTGAACCAAAATCAGTAGTGTTACCGCTACACCATGGGTCTTTGTTATTTTAGTGGCGCGAAATTATAAAAAATATTTTATTGAAAAAAGTATTTTTTCATAGTTAGACAGCAATAAAAGCTATAATAATATATAATTCAGTGATTTTTAATAAAATACAAAACCAGTTTTATTCAGAAAATATTTTTATAAGATGCAGATTTTAACACCTAAATAATAAAATCTTATCTTTGCAAAAAAATTGGGCTCCAAAAGTTGGAGATACCCATTAATAATTTCATTTATTAAACATTTTTATGTCAAATATTGTCGCAATCGTTGGGCGTCCCAACGTAGGAAAATCCACACTTTTTAACCGTTTACTTGAAAGAAGGGAAGCCATTGTAGATTCTACAGCTGGTGTTACCAGGGACCGTCATTACGGGAAATCCGATTGGAACGGAGTAGATTTTACAGTTATAGATACCGGCGGATATGATGTAGGAACGGATGATATTTTTGAAGAAGAAATCCGTAAGCAGGTTCAGCTGGCAGTAGATGAAGCTACCTCTATCATTTTTATGATGAACGTAGAAGAAGGCCTTACTGATACCGATTATGAGATTTACCGTCTTTTAAGAAGATCAAACAAACCGATCTACATTGTGATCAATAAAGTGGATTCTGCAAAAGAAGAACTTCCCGCTACAGAATTCTACCAGTTGGGTATCGATAAATATTATACACTTTCTTCCGCTACAGGTTCAGGAACCGGAGATCTTTTAGATGATATCGTTAAAGATTTTCCAACAACGGAATATAAAGACCCGTTTGAAGGATTGCCTAAAATTACCATCGCCGGCCGTCCGAATGTAGGTAAATCTACTCTGACCAATGCTTTGCTGGATGTGGAAAGAAATATTGTAACCGATATTGCCGGGACTACAAGAGACAGTATTCAGACACTTTACAATAAATTCGGTCACGAATTTGTGTTGGTAGACACTGCCGGAATGAGAAGAAAATCTAAAGTAAATGAAGATTTGGAATTCTATTCCGTAATGAGATCCATCCGTTCTATCGAATATTCTGATGTGGTAATTGTTATGGTAGACGCTACATTGGGATGGGAATCTCAGGATATGAATATCTTCGGACTGGCTCAGAAAAACAGAAAAGGAATTGTAATTCTGGTAAATAAATGGGACCTGGTGGAAGACAAGCAGACCAATACGATGCGCGATTTCGAAAAAGTGATTAAAGATAAAATCGGCCAGTTCAACGATATTCCTATTTTATTTGTTTCAGCTTTAACGAAGCAAAGAATCCTGAAAGCTGTGGAAGTAGCTATGCAAGTCTATGAAGATCGTAAAAAGAAGATCAAAACTTCAAAACTGAATGAAGTGATGCTTCCGATTTTTGAGCAGACACCGCCACCGGCCAATAAAGGAAAATATATTAAAATCAAATACTGTGTACAGCTTCCGACACCGTCTCCGCAGTTTGTATTTTTCTGCAACCTGCCACAGTATGTAAAAGAACCGTACAAGAGATTTACTGAAAACCAATTGAGAAAAGAATTCGGGTTCACCGGAGTTCCAATCGAGGTGTATTTCAGACAGAAATAAAAAATGATCCCTTTTAGATTTTTCTGAGAGGGATTTTATTCATATCCAATCATATATTAAAAGCTTTTTCAGAATAATGAATACAATTGTGTTGTCCAAACAATCTTCTTTAATAAACTCCTGGATCAATGAGCTTAGGAATGTAGACATCCAGCATGACCGAATGAGATTCCGCAGAAATATGGAACGTATAGGTGAAATTGCAGCTTTTGAGATCAGCAAAGGGCTGGAATATAAAGAAGTCGAGATCCAGACCCCTTTAGATAAGATTAAAGTTCAGGAAATAGCGGTTCAACCCGTAATCACTACTATTCTGAGAGCGGGAGTACCTTTGTTTGAAGGAATTCTCAGCTATCTCGACAGAGCAGACTGCGGTTTCGTGGCTGCGTACCGAAAGCATGACGCCAATGATTACTTCTCGATCAAACAAGATTACCTTACCTGTCCGAATATTGAAGGAAGACCTTTAATTGTTGCGGATCCCATGTTGGCAACCGGGGCTTCACTTATTGAGGCTATCAAAGATCTCCTGACCAACGGAACACCGACCCAGCTGCACATTGTCGCAGCAATTGCTTCCAGACAGGGAGTGGAAACCATCGAAAAAGCATATCCTGACGCAAAAATTTGGGTAGGAGCCATTGATGAAGGTCTAACTTCAAAAGGATATATTACACCTGGACTTGGTGATGCCGGAGATTTAAGCTACGGTGAAAAATTACAACGATAACTACAGCGAAAGATTCCAGAAATCTTTCATCAGATCAAACAATAAATTAGGCCGTACTTTTTCCATAGGATGCTTTGTGTCCGGAAGTATGGCCAATTTTGCATTTGGAATACTTTTGTAGGCATTTACACTTTCTTCAATGCTGACCATATTATCCTTGTCCCCCGTCATGATCTGGACAGGAATAGTAATAGCCCAGAGGCTGCTTTCATTAAGAGGTGGATTTCTGCCCAGAGAAACCATCAGATTTGCAACCGCAGGCAGTAATTGCTTCCACTTTGAACCATGTTGTTTTTCCAGCTGCTCAGCATATTGTGGAACTTTCAGAAGAATAACTTCCGGATCAAGCATTTTACTCTCCTTTAGAGCCTGTTGCTCAGACCAGTCGAATTTTGTGCCCAGAGTCATGATAGAATTAATTCTTTCAGGATATCTCAGAGCACAGCATAATGCGGCATAACCTCCCATACTGTGTCCGAAAATACAAACATCGTTTAGATTTTCTTCCTCCAGATAGTTTCTTATTTCCTCAGTATATTTTTCAATGCTGATACCATTTTCCGGTAGCGCTGTAGTCCCATGGCCGGAAAATAGAAGAGTATGAATGCTGAAATATTTTGACAGCTCCCTTTCATAAGGCTTAAAAATATCGTTGTGTCCCAAAGCACCGTGAAGTAAAAGCAGGTTTTTCATGATCAATAGTTTGCTGGAAAATTAGGAAAAAGAATCGGAAGATGAAAGATTATTGAGTTTCGGGTTTCGAGTTACGCGTTTCAGGTTTCAGGTTTTGTGTTTTGAGTTACAATATTCAATTTAGATGTCTATAAATTGATAGAGATCCCAACCCGCATCCCGAACCCCGAAACATAAAACCTTAAACTCCTCAAACCCGCATTACGCATCCACTGCCATCACCAGAACACTCACCTTATTATCTCCGTCATTTAAAATTTCCCAGGCAATTGATGAAACTGTATTGCCGGTCGTAAAAACATCATCAATTAAAAGAACGTGTTTTCCTGAGATAGGTTTTGAGAGGGAAAAAGGATTCACTGTCTCCAGACGGTGCTTCTTATCTTTTAATGCCTGTGCTTTTGAATAGTGATTTCTCTGTACCAGTTCATGATCAAAAGGAATGGTATAAAATTCTGACAGAGTTTCTGTAAATAAATGCAGCTGATTATAACCTCTTTCCCTTAATTTTTTGGGGTGAAGCGGAACGGAAACCAGAAGGTCCGGTTGCTCGTCTTTAAAGTCAAGGCGTTCTGTTGTCCATTCAGCAAGAGTTTTCCCTGCATTTTCTCTGCTTTTATATTTCAGTTCATGGATCAGTTTCCGGCTTAAACCGTTTTCCTCAAATTTCATTAAAGCATAGGTTCTTTCAACAGGAAACATAAGCCTGCACTTTTCTTTAATAATAGTATCGCTGAAATAATCAGCATGGGTAAAATGAATCTGTTCAAAGCATAAGCTGCAGACTAAAAGATCTCCATCAATGATCCGGTTGCAGTCTATACAACGGTTTGGGAAAAATAAATCTAGTATCATTTGTGTGTTTAATTAAAGAATAAAGATATAAGAAATATAGATTGGAATCCAGATTTATAACTTTACTATTCACTATTCACCTTTCATCATCACCTGCTTCCTGATCTTCTCAATTGCATTCTTCATGCTAAGATTGAAATATTCCTTTTCCAGGCGTACCGGTGGTGCCTGTCTTACTTCACAGTTCGGAATACTGCAGGATTCGCAGGTTACTCCTACGTTAATTGTCTTTAAGGTCGTCGACTTTACAAAGCCAATCTTCTTAATGGTCTGTGTATTCAGTAAAATTCCAAGACAGTAACTTCTGTTGCTGCCATCTGAAAACGGATTTCTCTGTGAGGTTGAAATCACAAGATAACTTACTCCCTGGTCCTTATAATGAGAGATTTGGGCATCTGTAAGGGTTTCGTTTTCTTTTAAATGGTGCAGGTTTTTCACGGCAATCCATCTTCGGCAGTAATGCTCGTTGGTCGCATTCGCATGGGGGGCCTGCTGATGGTTCAGGTGAAGCTCCTTCAAAATCTGGATCTTATCAGAATTTTTTTTCTTAACCAGGCACAGGTAAAACGAATCTTTAATGCCTAATTCAGAAGAAAGCAGGTTGGTAAGCCTGTAATAAAAGGTTTCAGGAGAATCTGTAAAATCTTCAATCAGTTCCTCAAAACTTTTGGGTTCCCAGGTATGTTGAAGAAGGAATTCTGTTGTTTTTTCAACCGTTTTTTCTTTAGAGATCAGTAGGGCTCCGGCGAAATACGAAGCATAAAAATTATTGAGTATTTCCTCAAAACTTCCAAAGTCCAGCCATGAATAAGTATTTGGACGAACTTTTAACTCCAGAACATTAAATCCGATCTCTTTAGCTAAAATAAATGTCCGCTGATCTTTTTCAAGCTTTTCGTTTAAAAGAAGGAGTTTCTGTTCCGGAATAAAAAGGGAACGCAGATTATCCAGAGCTCCGAACTGTACGAAATCCTCAGATTTTATACGGTAACTGAATTTTTCAGTCAGAATGTTTTCCAGTACGGAAGCTCTCAGGTCTTTGCTGATGTCAAGTCCGTTTTGCTTAATAAATTCTTTGGCTTTCTCCTCAATTTCAGGAAAATAATTATCATAAAGCTCCTGGAAAGACCTGAGCACCGCAAAATAAAAACGTTCTTTTCCCAGGTTGTAATTCTGGGAAATTTCAATAAGGGCGTTGATAAAAGCGGTTACTTTTTTAGGAGCATCACTGATAATGCTGATCAGATTATTTTTATTAATACCAAAAAGATCCAGCGGCACTTCCTTGAAAAAATCCGATTGTAAAATTTCGTTGAAGGGAGCCAGACTTTTATCCAGCTTGGTAGAGACCAGCTCATCAAAAGTACAGTTCAGTGATTCAGAAAGCAGAATGATCTTGTCGTGCTTCGGGTATTTTTTTCCGTTTTCAATTTCGTTAAGGTAAGATTTGGACAGTCCTGTCTTTACAGCGAGATCCTGCAGAGACCAGTTTTTCTTTTGTCTCAGCTGTTTCAGCTTCAATCCTAATACCGTTTTGATATAATCACTTTCTGAATTCATAATCAAATATAAAAAAATGATTGCGATTATTCGCATAATAATTTTTTAAAATAATTAGCGAACGTTCGCTATTTGTGAATATTTTTATTTATGTTTGTAATATCAAATCACAAAATCAACAGGTTATGGAAACAAAGACACAACTGAAAATAAAGGCTCATAAGCAGTTTGAGGAGGTTTTTACTCCGGAATTGACTGATTTTTTAATTACCCTTCATCAGAACTTTAATCAAAAAAGATTAGATCTGTTAGAAGAAAGAAAAAATATACAGCGGTTTTTTGATTCGGGAAATCTTCCCGGATTTTTACCGGAAACGGAAGAGGTAAGAAACGGGAAATGGACTTGTGCACCGCTTCCGGATGATTTATTGGACAGGAGAGTAGAAATTACAGGGCCTGTAGACCGCAAAATGATCATTAATGCATTGAATTCCGGTGCCCGGACTTTTATGGCCGATTTTGAAGACAGCAGTTCGCCCACCTGGGAAAACTGCATCCAGGGACAGATTAACCTTGCGGATGCAGTACGGCGTAAGATAGATTTTACTGCTGAAAACGGGAAATCTTACCGGCTTAATGAAGAAACGGCCGTGCTGCAGGTTCGTCCAAGAGGGCTGCATCTGCCGGAAAAACACCTGGAGATCAATGGGGAAGAAGCTTCAGGCTCACTGACCGATTTTGGAATTTACTTTTTCAATAATGCAGAACAGCTGCTGAAAAACGGAAGCGGTCCTTATTTTTACCTGCCTAAACTGGAGCATTATAAAGAAGCTCGTTGGTGGAATGATGTTTTTGTTTTTGCTCAGAATTATCTGGGAATTCCTCTGGGTACAATTAAATCCACTGTTTTGATCGAAACAATTACAGCTTCATTTCAGATCGATGAAATTTTATTTGAATTAAAAGAACACAGTGCAGGCCTGAATTGTGGAAGATGGGACTATATTTTCTCATTCATCAAAAAATTCAGAAACTTTCCTGAGTTTATGGTGCCGGACAGAGATCAGGTAACCATGGCTTCGCCTTTTATGAGCGCTTATTCAAAAAGGGTGATCGAGATCTGCCATAAAAGAAACGTTCATGCAATTGGAGGCATGGCAGCTCAAATTCCGGTAAAAAACAACTATGAAGCCAACAGTATTGCTTTTGAAAAAGTACGTAATGATAAGATGCGGGAGGTGAAAAACGGCCATGATGGAACCTGGGTGGCGCATCCGGCATTGGTTTCTGTAGCAAAAGATATTTTTGACCAATATATGCCGACAGACAATCAAATCGATAAAAAATTTGAATACCATATTAAAGAAGCCAATCTTCTTGAAGTTCCGAAAGGTGAGATTACACAAAAAGGGGTAAGAAAAAATATCAATGTTGGAATTCTCTATCTGGAAAGCTGGCTGATGGGAACCGGTGCTGCAGCCATTTACAACCTTATGGAAGATGCTGCCACTGCCGAAATTTCAAGAACGCAGCTTTGGCAATGGCTGAAAAATGAGGCAAAACTGGATAACGGCCAGGTCCTGACCCGTGAAAAGATCCTTCAGTGGGAGGCTGAAGAAATAGAAAATATTGAAAAATATGTAGGTGAAGAACGTTTCAAAAACGGAAAATTCAATCTTGCGAAAGAGCTCTTCAATGAATTGGTATTTGCAGAAAAATTCGAGGAATTCCTCACTTTGAAAGCCTATCCTTTTATTGAGTAAGAGAGTAGAGAGTGGGAGTGTAGGAGAGTTTATGTGTAAAAAACAAAGATCCTACTCCTACTATAATTTAAACTTTTACCTAATCCCTGCAACCTATAACCTAATCCTTAATAAAATAAATCCAAAATATTATGAAAACAAAACAAGAACAGATCCACGCTATAGAACAGGATTGGCTGAATAATCCTCGCTGGAACGGAGTAAAAAGAACATATACCGCTGAAGAAGTATTAAAGCTGCGCGGCTCTTACAAGATTGATTATACCATTGCAACGGAAATGTCCAAAAAATTCTGGGACAAACTGAATAACCAGGATTATGTAGCCGGACTTGGCGCTTTAACGGGTAATCAGGCGGTTCAGGAAGTTGATGCAGGACTGGAAGCCATTTATCTTTCAGGGTGGCAGGTCGCTGCGGATGCCAACCTTTCAGGAGAAATGTATCCCGATCAGTCATTGTATCCGGCCAATTCAGTGCCTTCTGTGGTGAAAAAAATTAATAATGCCTTACTGAGAGCAGATCAGGTCCAGTCAGTGAGTGGAAACGGGAATAAAGAATATCTCGTTCCGATCATTGCAGATGCAGAAGCGGGATTCGGCGGAAACTTAAATGCTTTTGAGCTGATGAAGCAGATGATTGAGGCAGGTGCCGCTGCAGTTCATTTTGAAGATCAGCTTTCTTCAGCAAAAAAATGTGGACACTTAGGTGGTAAGGTGTTGGTTCCAACCCAGGAAGCCATTAATAAACTTATTGCAGCCCGTCTGGCCTCGGATGTATTGGGGGTGCCAAGCATCATTATTGCCAGAACGGATGCGGATGCTGCAGATCTTCTGACTTCGGATATTGATGACAGGGATAAAAAGTTTGTGACCGGAGAAAGAACTTCCGAAGGTTTCTATGTAGTGAAGAACGGAGTAGAGCAGGGAATTGACAGGGGATTGTCTTACGCCCCATATGCGGACCTGATCTGGATGGAAACCTCCAATCCTGACCTGGAGCAGGCCAGAAAATTTGCCGAAGGCATCCATGCTCAGTTTCCGGGGAAAATGCTGGCCTATAATTGCTCACCGTCATTCAACTGGGCGGCAAGGCTTAGTGTGGAAGAAATGGCTAATTTCCGTGAAGAGCTTGCCAAAATGGGCTACAAATTCCAGTTTATCACACTGGCAGGTTTCCATGCCCTGAATACAGCGATGTTCGAGCTTGCTTTAGCTTATAAAGAAAGAGGAATGGCAGGATATTCCGAACTTCAGGAAAGAGAATTTGCCCTTCAGCAGAAAGGTTTCAGGGCGGTAAAACACCAGTCGTTTGTAGGCACAGGATATTTTGATGAGGTTCAGAATGTAGTGACTAACGGCTCTTCTGCAACAGTAGCTATGAAAGACTCTACAGAAACCGCACAGTTTCATTGATCATTTTCCATATACATAAATTTTAGTTGTGAACCTTCTCAGTTTTGGGAAGGTTTTTTGTTTTTAAAGAATATTCGAAGCTTTAAAGTCCATATCTTTGAATATTAATGAAGACGAAATACGAATGAATTTAATTTATCAAAAACAGATTGAGGTAACGGAAGCGCATATAGACCAGAACAACCATGTCAATAATGTGCAGTATGTACACTGGGTAGAAGAAATAGCTGGTGAACACTGGGAAAATGTAAAGGATAAAACAGATTATCCGGAAGATGTATGGATGCTCGTTGATCATCATATTCAATACAAAAAACAAGTTTATCTCGGAGATATACTTATCGTTAAAACCTATCCGAAACCTCCTGAAGGTATCAGGCAGCCCAGAAAAGTTGAGTTTTACTGTAATGATCAGCTTGTAGTGGATTCAGATACGCTTTGGGTATTAGTCGATCTGAAAACTCAGAAGATTAAAAGACTGGAAAGTAACTGGCTGGATCAAATCAAAGGATAAAGCTTTACCAAAAGATTATACATTGGAAGGATCGTTTTGATTTGTTTTTCCAATTGAGTACGCAACTTATAAATATGTTTTGTCATATCTTTGCACTATGATACGGATTACAAAAATTTTCACATTCGAAACAGCCCATGTGCTGTATAACTACGATGGGAAATGTAAAAATATGCACGGCCATTCCTATAAGCTGTTTGTAACAGTGAAAGGAAGACCCGTTAATGATTTGGAGAATCCCAAAAACGGGATGGTGGTGGATTTTGGAGATATTAAAAGTATCGTGAAATCTGAAATCGTGGATGTCTGGGATCATGCGGTTCTTGTTAATGCTCTCTCTCCCCATAAAGAATTGGGGGAAGATCTTGAAAATAAAGGTCACAAAGTAATTTACTGCAGCTTCCAGCCGACCTGTGAAAATATGTTGTACGCTATTGCGGCAAAAATAAAATCAAAGCTTCCGGCTGAGATATCTCTGGCGTATCTTAAACTTCACGAAACTGAAAATTCCTACGGGGAATGGTTCGCAGAAGACAATAAGTAACAGTAATTTACAATAAAATTCAGTCTGGTGTTAAAAACGATCATTAATTTAGAACCTGGAAAAAAAGTCTATTTTGCTTCAGACCAGCATTTTGGCGCTCCAAATCCTAAGGAAAGTAAGATGCGCGAAGAGAAATTCATCCGCTGGATGGATGAGATTAAGGAAGATGCGCAGGTTTTGTTTTTAATGGGTGATCTGTTTGATTTCTGGCACGAATGGAAACATGTAATCCCCAAAGGATATGTACGTGTTCTCGGAAAAATAGCCGAACTGAAAGACAGGGGAATCCATATCTATTTTTTTGTCGGAAACCACGATTTGTGGATGAAAGACTACCTGGAGGAAGAAATAGGATGCACCGTTTTTTACAAAAAACAGTATTTTGAGATGGGAGGCAAGCAGTTTCTGCTGGCTCACGGAGACGGTCTTGGACCTGGTGATAAAGGCTATAAGAGAATGAAAAAACTGTTCACAAATCCTGTGGCACAGTGGTTTTTCAAATGGCTTCATCCCGATATTGCCATGAAAGTAGCCTTGTATCTTTCCCAGAAAAATAAAATGATCTCCGGGGAAGAAGATAAAGCATTCCTGGGTGAAGATAAAGAGTTTCTCATTATCTATTCAAAAGAAAAGCTGAAATCCGAGAAATTGGATTACTTCATCTATGGACACCGCCACCTTCCGATGGTGCTGGATCTGGAACAGAATGCAAAATACATCAATCTTGGCGACTGGATCTCTTACTTCACCTACGGGGTTTTTGAAAAGGATTTTGAGTTGAAAACTTTTGCAGACGGGACAAAAAAAAATTACCCCTGAGAGAGGTAATTTTCGAATGAACCGAAGTTCACTCTTGTTTTTAATCCATATTCCGGTTAAGTAATTGCAAGAAGTTTACCAAAGTAGAATTCTTCGATTAAAAAAATATTAAAAAAATGCCATATTTACGTAACTGTTTTATTTTCAGTTATTTAATTGGTTTAAAAATAGTCTTTAAAAATTGAAAAATATATTCGATATACGGACAGAACAGGATTTTCTGGATGCATCATTGGCAGCTTTTCGTTACCAGTATGAGAATATTGAGGTATATAAAAAGTTTGTAGATTTTCTGAAAATTAATCCGGCTGAGGTGAATAGTTTGGCGAAAATTCCTTTTCTGCCGATTGAGATGTTTAAAAACCATCAGATTTTAGATAAAAATGCAACAGCCGATCTGTTTTTTCAGAGTTCAGGAACTACCCAGATGAATCTTTCAAAGCATTTTATTGCAGATCCGGGACTCTATGAGGAAAGCATCTCTAAAAGCTTTGAACAGTTTATAGGGAAGCCCGAAGACTTTGTATTTCTGGGCCTTCTTCCAAGCTATCTGGAGAAGCAGAATTCTTCTTTGATTTATATGGTAGACGATCTCATGAAAAAATCAGGAAAGCCTGAGAATGGATATTTTCTTTACAACCATGCTGAGCTTTTTCAGCTTTTGAATGATTTAAAAGACAAAAAAGTTATTCTTTTCGGAGTGTCATTTGCTTTGCTGGACTTCCTGGATTCTGTTGAATCTATGGGACTTTCAATTTCCGGATCTCCAAATCTGATCGTTATAGAAACCGGTGGAATGAAAGGCCGGAAAGAAGAAATGACCAAGGACGAGCTGCTGAAAATCCTGCAGAATGGCTTTAAAACAGAAAGGATTTATTCAGAATATTCAATGACGGAACTGCTTTCACAGGCATATTCCCTGGGAAATAATGAATATAAATCCCCAAACTGGATGAAAATACTGGTTCGGAATGCAGAAGATCCCTTTTCCTATGAAAAAGAGGGGCGGACCGGAGCCATCAATATTATAGACCTTGCCAATATCCATTCGTGCTGCTTTATTGCTACACAGGATTTAGGGAAAACCCTTCCCGGAGATCAATTTCAGGTATTGGGAAGAATAGATCATTCCGATATCCGGGGATGTAGTTTATTGGTTTCTTAATAGCAGGTAACAACATAAAATATTAGCTGTAATGCTGAAAATAGAAGAACTTGTTCACGCATATATTCATTCCCATTGTGATTTCGAAAAAGAAATTGTACTGACGAATTATTTCCAGGGTGACTGGGAAGCAGATATGCTGTTCATAGATGCCGATGGATTCAGTCATGAAATTGAGATCAAGCTTTCAAAAAGTGATTTTAAAAACGATTTCAAAAAGTCTTATCTCAATAAAGATACCGGTGAGAAATTCCTGAAACATGATAAGATTTCATGCGGTGACTATATGTGTAATGCTTTCAGCTTTCTTCTTCCCATGGGCATGGTAGATCATGCTGTGATTCCGGAGCATTGCGGAATTATCGAATTTTATCACAATGCCGATACCTGGGAAACCGAATTTTATCTCATACGCAAGCCTAAAAGAGTACACGAAGATTCCTACTGGAAACTGAATGATAAAGATCTTTTTATCCGCAAAATGGCCCTGAACCTGTTACAGCGTAAACTGGAGATTAAAGGAAGGCATGAAGAACTTATCTTTAAAAATCCTTTTGATATTAAAAAAGTCAAATAAAAACTTCCACATCGTGTTTCTGTGAATGTAATTTCGGAAGATAGGTAACTTGCTGCCCACCAGTTCCCATAAAAAAATCCTGCCGCCTGACAGGATTTTATATAATATCGAAATGAAGATTAATCAGTAACTTCAGCAGTATCCCTCTGAAGTAAGAATTTGTAGATCAAACCTCCTGCAATTCCTCCTAAAATAGGTGCCGCCCAGAACAGCCAAAGCTGAGACATAGCAAGTCCGCCCGTGAAAACAGCCTGTGAAAGTGATCTGGCAGGGTTTACCGAAGTGTTGGTAATAGGAATAGAAATAAGGTGAATCAGGGTAAGGGCCAAACCGATCGCAATACCGGCAAATTTACCGTTAGCCCATTTGTCTGTAGCTCCCATAATAACAATCAGGAAGAAAGCTGTCAATAAAAACTCCGCAAGGAATGCTGCTCCCATGCTGAACGCTTTTCCATTGTAGACCGCTTCTCCGTAGAAATTCGTCGCAAAAGCTCCCGGTTTGGAAAAATCTACAGCTCCGGAACCGCTAAGGATAACATACAGGCATCCCGCTGCAAGAAGAGCTCCCAGACATTGTGCCACAACATAAGGAATAAGATCCTTAGCAGAGAATCTGCCTCCCGCCAAAAGCCCGAAAGAAACAGCCGGGTTAAAATGCCCGCCGGAAATATGCCCTACAGCATATGCCATCGTAAGAACTGTAAGACCAAAGGCTAATGCAACCCCTAAAAGGCCGATACCGATGTCAGGAACTCCGGCAGCAAATACTGCACTTCCGCAACCCCCGAAAACAAGCCAAAATGTGCCGAAAAATTCAGCAAAAAGTTTTTTTATCATATGTTTATTATTTAAATGCATCTCAAATGTAAAATTTAAATTTTAAAATAAAAAGATAAAACTTAAAAATCTTTTAAGATTTATTAAGATAAAATTACATATTCAGTAATTTGGTTTAATGTTTGTTGGGAATTTTTTTAAGAAGACATTATTCATGAATTGAATGATATCTCATAAATGTTTATCTTTCGATTAGTAATTTAAAAGAGTGGTTAATGAAAAAGTTTTTTTGTGTAGCCTTTGTGCCCTTCATGTATAGCTTTTATTATTCGCAGGCAGCAAAAAAAGCATTCCCCTGCTATGATCTTGCAACGGTACTTAAAGTAGAGCCTACCGCCCTGTACAAGCCACATCTGGATGCTTCCAAAAGCTTTAATGTAAAATTACTGAAAGATTCCAAAACAGTACAGAAATATATATCCGGTGGGAAATTTCACAAAATAAAAAAAAGCGGGAAAGGCTATCGTGTTCAAAAACTGGATTACAGCAGGCCTTATATGGTTTCCAAGGCAAAAACCACTCTTGAAAAAATGGGCGCCAGATTCAGTAAAGAGACCAAAGGGCATACTTTTACCGTATCATCCATCACAAGAACATTAGAAGACCAGTGCAGGCTCAGGAGAGTGAATTCCAATGCCTCTCTGGGGATCAGTTCTCACAACTACGGTAACTCGTTTGATATTTCTTATATCAGATTTAATGATGTGCTGAAGTATAATCCGAAAATGGAAGCCGCACTGGAGAAAGTTTTAAAATATTATGCCAATGCCGGAAAAATTTATTACATCAAGGAAAGGCAGCAGAGCTGTTATCACGTCACAGTGAGGAATTATTAAACTGCCGAGTAGTCACAAACCTCGTTATAATCTGGAAAATTTTTCGCGGTTAATATTAAATTAATTTTATAAATAATAAATTTATGATGCGATTATTTGTGCAGGATGTTTAGTTTGTATAATTTTATGCAACTAAACAAACCATGAACTTATGAACGAGAACGATTACAAACTGGCCGTAGCCGAATGGGGCAGATACGTTTCAGATTATTCTAAAATTGCCAGTTTAATTCCTACCAATTACATTTTCGAACTTTCTTCAGGGCAGATTGATAAAATCAAGCAGCAAAACAAATATGTGGACGTCTGTGCAGAAGTCGGCGTATACAATGGTGCAATGGTTTTAATCTTCGTTCCTTTGGATTCACAGGGACATATTGATAAAAGTATTACCGAATACCAGTACACTGTTCTATGTCCGCTTAAATATGATCTGAGATTACAGGAAACCAAAGAATTTTCTGTGACCAAAAATGCAGTTCTTTCCAGTAATCTTACTAAAGTGGATGATAATACCAGTACCTCTTTACCGGTATCTGAGCAGCCGGTTCTGGACCAGGATATAGCTGTGGATGCCATTGAACGCTGGAGAAATGAAGGAATGGAGTGGTTCTACCGTGAATGTACGGAATTCGGCGGAGAAAGAGTTTTCCGAAGATTCTATATTCCTATGCAGGATCTTACCCATCCTTATCCTGAAGTGATCGGGATCAAGTGCTCTTTTGGACTTAGACACAACGATATTTATCAGAGAATGCTGGTAACGCTGATCTTCATCTCCTTCCATGAACTTTTACAGCAGGGAAGCAGTGAAAGCATTATTTCCAATACCTATGACTGGGCGAAACCGTGTCCGCCTGTCTGCCGTATTCCTGAACTTGGATCTTAAATACACAGGATAGATAGGAATGACAGATTTTTTTAAAGCCATTTTATTCCTGAATTATGCTCTGCTTCTGTCCGCTATACTTTTGGGAGCAGCAAAATACCGTATACTGGATAATAAAGAAAAGCAATATTTTCACTGTATTGCTTTTCTTTTTTTTATTGAGTTGCTGAACCTGGTTCTGCCTTATGTCTTCAATCTTAATGATACCTCGTTTCTGTATCCTTTATACATAGCCGGCGAATTTTTTCTGGTTACCGCTTTATTTATCAGAAAACTGAACCTCTCAAAGTACTTTCTGGGAATTACAGCGCTTCTGGCATGTGGATTTATGATATCGAAATATGTGTTTAACTATCCGTTCAACAGCGATATTGTAAAAGTAATATCCAATATCATAATTATCTGCCTTTCGGGATTTGCCCTGATCCGGGAAATCAAAGGCGTCTCTGCACAAAACCGTTTTCTCTTTGCAGATGCGGGTATTTTTTTCTACTATTCCGTTTCGGTATTTATTTTTATCATCCAGCACCAGATTGCAGACCTTTCAGAAGATGATTACTATATTATTCTCAGTGCCAATAATATTCTGTCAGGTATTTTATATTGTTCATTTTTATACACCTTCATCAAATTAAAGAAGTAACCTTAAATATTAGCCTGCTGATCCTTATAATTGTTACCATAACCGTTATAGTTTCGTTTATTCTCCTGGCTTACAGATCGTTTATCAGCAGGATCATTAAAGAAAAAAATGCTCAGCATGAGGCCGAAGTTCTTCATCAGAAAAAACTGGTGCTCGAAAATATCAAAGCCCAGGAAGAAGAAAGAAAAAGAATAGCCGTGATGATCCATGATGATATTGGAAACCGGCTCAATATCCTTTCCCTGTGGCTGAACAACCTTGATACACAAGGAGACGATGTCATCAAAAAGAATATTTACAGCCAGATGTCGTCACTCATTGATGCGGCCAGGAGCATTTCCCATTCCTTGTATCCTGTCAACCTTGAGTCTGTAGGGTTTGTCCTTTATGTGGAAGAGCTTATTGCCAATCTTTCGCATAAGATCAGCATTTCCATGAAGGTCATGCCCGGCTATGAGAAAAAGGATATCTTTGTAGAAGTGCAGCTGTACCGGATCATCCAGGAATTTACAACCAATGTGATCAAGCATTCTACCGCTACGGATCTTTGGATTTATATCAAAGATTATCCCCGGCACATGGCTGTTATTATTTCCGATAACGGACAGGGATTTGATTATGATCTCGTGAAAAAAGGAATGGGCATCAAAAACATCGAATCCAGGATAAAATCCATGAATGCCACCCATAAATGGAAAAGTGCCCCGAATAAGGGAAGCCGTCTAATTATTTTAATTCCAAGAAATCATGAACTCCCAAATAAAAATAGCCTTAATTGATGATGAACAGCTGATCCTTGAAGGAGTGAAAATGCTGCTTTCCAACGAAAAGAACATATCCGTATGTCTTACCTCCAGCAACGGCCCGGATTTTATCGGAAAACTCGCAACCCTTTCCGGAGATGAATTCCCGCAAATAGCCCTTGTAGATGTGCAGATGCAGCCCATGAACGGTTTTGAGCTGGTAGAAGTTCTCAAAGAAAAATACCCTGACCTCAGAATTATTATCCTTTCTTCCCATTACAAAACCTCCATTTTAGGGTATATGGTAAAATTAGGTGTTTCTGCCTTTCTGCCTAAAAATTCAGACAGGAAAACCTTCATCGAGGCCATTACCATGGTGCATAAAAATGGAGTTTTCTTTACGGCAGAAGACCATCAGATGCTCTTTACCTATATGAACAGCTCCGCGAAAAAGAAATCTCTTTTTGAAATGGAGGACGAGCTTTCCGAACGGGAAAAAGATGTGGTGAAGCTGATCTGCCAGGAATACACCAATAATGAAATCGGAGAAAAACTTTTCATCAGTCCTAGAACAGTAGAAAGCCACCGCCAGCGCATCCTGGAAAAAATCGGGGCAAAAAATACAGTGGGTATCGTCATTTATGCCGTAGTAAACAATATATATTCTCTTGATAAAATGTAATTCCGTAGAAATACGGAATTTTTTATTTGGTATTTTTCACGCTAGTATTGTTTTTCCTTCTTCCGTTAATTTGAAGATAAGTTTTACGGCAGAATCACAAAATGAAGCTTTTGCAGAAAACTTTCAATAATTAAAGCAAAACACAGCGATGGAAAATGATATGATATTACCTGTCGGGATTTTTTTTGACGGAACCGGAAATAACGGGATCAATGCAGGTTCAGCAAATAGGCCCTCAATCCATAATGAAAGCTATAAAGGAGCACCGACGAATGTTTACAAACTGTTCAATCTATTCAACGGGGCCAACAAAATATATATCGAAGGAATAGGAACCGTCACCGGCAGTGAAGACAGTAATTTTGCTATGGCTACCTGTGCTAACCCTCCGGATGCCCAGGGATATTCTTCCGATGACAAACTGCAGAAAGCCAATGATTTTGTAGAAAAGCTGGTGAATAACAAAAATACCGATTATCATTTTTACATCTACGGATTCAGCAGAGGAGGTATGCTGGCAAGGGAATTTTGTAACCAGCTTGTTACAAATTATCCCACAGCAAATGTTACTATAAAATTTCTGGGTGTTTTTGATACCGTTGAATCAAAACCTTTCAATACTTATGATATGGCTCTGCCTCAGCAGGTGGAAAATGCCCTTCATATATGTGCCATCAATGAATGCAGGTTCTTCTTCCCGCTTACCGGTTTTTTTGAAAATTCAAAGAATATGCAGGATACCAAAACAGAAACCGGAGGAGCTGTATGGAAAGAGATCTTTGTCCCGGGAGCCCATGCCGATGTGGGCGGAGGGTATCTGCAGGCACCGCAGTCTGTGTATGTTTCCACGGATTTTATTAATGCAGGTGATTTGCAGAATTATATTTCAGATGTACGAAATACAAAAACAGATGCTGAAGGAAACAAAATATGGGATCAGCTGCTTTCTGATTTTCAGGTCGAAAAAGGACTTGTGCTATCCCAGGCTTATGTTTCCAGGAAACAGGTCCTGAATACTCTGCCATTTGTATACGGAAGAATCATGCTGGCTGAAACCAATAGTGCAACGCAGGGAATTTTCAGTACAGATCTTATCAATTCCGGGCTTGAGATTGTGAATGATCCTTTTCTGACAGATTTTGAAACAGATCTTGTTGCCTATGTCAAAAGTTTTTTACCGGCTCTGAAACCTCATTATGATTATGCCGGCTTTGCAGACTACACCCATATTTCAGCTAATTTCGGAATGTATCATGGTGATGCATTCCAGAAATCAGCCGGTGAAATAGAAGCGGAACTTATTAACATTGGCCTGAACGTACCCAGCAGCACATCCGCAGACCAGGGCATTCAGACCAGATTCCTTACCGAACTGCATCTTCCCGAGGATAGCTTTGTTGCAGATTTTATGTATGGGACCAATGTTCCCAATAATGATATCTGGAGCCGTACTATTGAGATAAAATCCTTCGTTTCGGAACAGAATTAAATCGATAATACGAGTACTTTTCAGTTTTAAATTTAGGTTGCGAGGGGTGTCTGTATGGGCACTCCTCTTTTTTGGCAGAAAATCAAGATGGCAAAATGGCGAAATCGTATGGTTACTAGCAAACATACATCTTATTATTCTCGACTTTCTTAGCCTCTTAGCCTTTTTACCTTTTCGCGATTTTACCTTTCCACCTCTTCACCTTTCAGTTATTTCTCACTATTCATTTCTTTTTCCGTACTTTTGCACCCGAAAATTCATTATTCATTCACTTAATTTTTATTTAATAAAATGCTTTCGGTTCAAGGTTTAGGATTACACCATTCAGGAAACTATCTGTTTCAAAATACAAATTTCACCATTAAAAAGGATGATAAAGTGGGACTCGTTGGGAAAAACGGAGCCGGAAAATCTACTTTACTGAAAATGCTTTCCGGAGAAATTAATTTCTATGAAGGAAGCGTTGTACCTGAAGGAAATGTAACCATTGGCTTCCTGAAACAGGATCTTGATTTTGTAAAAGGAAGAACCGTCTGGAATGAAACCATGCAAGCTTTTGAGCAAATTAATGCATGGAAAACTGAATTGGAAGAAGTTAATCACCAGTTGGCAACCAGAACCGATTATGAAAGTGATTCCTATACAGATCTGATCAATAAAATGACAGAGCTGAATGATCTTCTGATGAACCACGATGCCTACAACCTGGAAGGCGATATGGAGAAGATATTATTTGGTTTGGGCTTCAAAGCAGATGATTTCCATAAAATTACCGATGAATTTTCAGGAGGATGGAGAATGAGAATTGAGCTGGCCAAGCTGCTGCTTCAGAAGAATGATATCATGCTTCTCGATGAGCCTACCAACCACCTGGACATGGAATCTATCATCTGGCTGGAAAACTTCCTGAAAGATTATCCCGGAGCCATCGTTCTCGTAAGTCACGATAAACAGTTCATGACTGCTGTCTGCAACAGGACTTTTGATATCAATAATAAAAAAGTTGACGACTATAAAGCCAACTATTCCAAATATCTGGTGATGCGTGAAGAGCGTCGCGAAAAACTGGTTCAGGCTAAGAAGAACCAGGATGCGGAGATCAAGCAGATGGAGGATAACATCAATAAGTTCCGTGCAAGTGCTACAAAAGCATCTTTTGCCCAGTCGCTTATTAAAAAATTAGATAAAATCGAGCGTATTGAAGTGGATAATGAAGACGTTTCCAAATTCAATATCCGTTTCGTACAGTCTATGGTTCCCGGAAAAGTTATTTTCGAGGCAGAAAACTTAGGAAAAGCTTACGGAAACAAACAGATTTTTGATAAGGTCGACTTTATCGTTCAGAGAGGCGACAGAATTGCCCTTTTAGGACAGAACGGACAGGGTAAAACTACCTTAGCTAAAATTCTTGCCGGAGATATCAAAGATTATACAGGAACCTGGAATTTAGGACATAATGTGAACATCGGATACTTTGCCCAAAACCAGGAAGAAGTACTGACTCCCAATAAAACCGTTCTGGAAGAGGCTGAAGATGCCGCTACGGAAGAAACGAGACCAAGAGTAAGAGATCTTCTGGGATCTTTCCTTTTCCAGGGAGATGCGGTAACCAAGAAAACAAAAGTACTTTCCGGGGGGGAAAGAAACCGTCTGGCACTTTGTAAACTATTGCTTCGTCCTTTCAATACGTTGATTATGGATGAGCCTACCAACCACCTTGATATTCAGTCTAAGGAGATTATTAAGCTGGCTTTGCAGAATTTCGAAGGGACCCTGATCGTCATCTCTCACGACAGAGAATTCCTGGATGGACTTTGTGATAAAATCTACGAATTCCGTGATGGAAGAATGAAAGAATTCCTTGGAAGCGTTGGTGAATATCTTGAATACAGACAAAAAGAGACCCTTCGCGAAATATCCGCTGAAAAAGCAAAACTTCACGGCGATGATGTGAAAGTTGAGGTAAAACCAGCTCCGAAAGAGGTAAAAGAAGAAGAGAAATCCTCAACCATTGTAAGCAAAGAGCAAAAAAATATTCAGAATAAGTTAAAAAAAGTAGAAGAGAAAATCTCTGAGCTTGAAGCTGAAATTGAAACAATGGAAGCTTCCTTTACCAAAGAAAATCCTTCTGAAGAAACTTTGGAAAAGTACAATAAAGCTAAAGAGGAGCTGGATGTTGCTTTACAGGAATGGGAGCACTTGGGATCTCAATTGGCTTAATTTTTTGAATTAAATAATAAATAGATCCTTCGACTTCGCTCAGGATGACATTTCTAATACTAACGGTATAATTTTAACAGTGTCATCCTGAGCGAAGTCGAAGGATTTTTAAAATAAATTGTACTCATCTTAGTGTTTTTTGTAACAAAAAAAAGACTTTTGCCGACGTATTGAGCAGTTTTAATGAAAACTTAATTAAAAACTTTAAATTATTTTTATAATTTTACATGATGATTTTTAAGGAAAGCAGAAATCTGAAGAGTTTTATCTCCAAACTTTTGTTTGGGATTTACTTCATTGCGCTGTTTTCCCAAAGTTTTCACCATCACGATGCTGTCGATAATTTTAAGATCTTCAATCTTAAAAAAGCAGAAAACACCATCGCCAAAACTTCAGCTAAAGAAAAACCGGGCGACTGTCTTGCCTGCCATTTCCTGGCTACAGGACATACTTTGGTTCCTGAAGAATTCAGTTTTACCTTTGAGCATTTTACGCATCAGGTAAAGCAAACTATTACCGTTCAGGAAAAAATATGGTCTCAGACCAAATTCACTTTTCAGCTCCGGGGGCCGCCCGCAGTTGCATAATCATAGATTTTTTATTGGCTTTAATTGGGTTTAAAGTGCAATATTTTGGGATTGGTATTTGCTGATTGCCGTTTTTGCATAGTTCGGAATTTAAGTTCCGGGATGCGAGATTCGGGATTCGTGGTACATGATATAGAAGTTTCAGTTGCAATTAATAGATATTTTTGCAAACCTGTTTCTTCTATATTTAGGCCATTATCATTAATACATTTTACGTTGTACATTTTACAATTAAAATAATCCCACCCGACAAAATTTTTACGAAAAAAATGTACCTGAAAAAGGTACGCAATCAATCTATAGACAATGAAATTGATATATAGCCTGATGTTGGTTCTTTGTGGACTGACATTGATAAACGCACAGAAAACTTATACTGTAGAAGGAACAGTTCATGATTTTCATGATAAAGCGGCGTTGGAAAATGCTGTGGTGAAAATCGGAGAATCTACAGCCAAAACAGACCGTACCGGTAAGTTTATATTCAATAAAATTCCTGCGGGAAAATATATTCTCATTGCTAAACATCCTGATTGTGATGATTATACTGAAAATATAGGAGTAGATCAGGATATGCATCTGGCCATTACGCTGGAACACCACGTTAAGGATATCGAAGCGGTGACGATTCATGGAAGTCATAAATCCAATGGTTCTTTAATCATTAAAACCCTCGACAGATCCGAGATACAGAGAAATTCTACGGATAATCTCGGCAATTTGTTATCGAAAATATCCGGGGTTACCACTTTAAAAACCGGAAATAATATTTCCAAACCTGTGATTCACGGGTTGTATGGAAGCCGGATCTCTATTTTAAATAATGGAGTGAAGCTGGCCGAACAGGAATGGGGTGTAGAGCATGCTCCTAATGTTGATATTAACAATTTTCAGCATATTGATGTCATAAAAGGAGCTTCTGCATTGAAATACGGAAGTGATGCCATTGGAGGCGTTGTGGTATTGGAACCTGAAATTTTCCCTAAAAAAGATACGATAAAAGGTTCTGTTGGCCTCACCGGAATTTCCAATGGGAGAGGACTTGGTTTGGATGTAGATGTAGCCAGAGTCTGGAAAAACGGCTGGGCAGTAAAGTCCGGCGGAAGCATCAAAAAGCTGGGCGACCAGAGCGCTCCGGATTATAATCTGAAGAATACGGGAATGGATTTCTCTTCTTTTAATTTTACGGTTCAGAATAACAGCTATGAAAAAGGAATCTCGTTTGATTATTATCTCACCAATCAGAATATAGGGATTTTAAGAGATTCACATGTTTCCACTTCGGGGGATTATGACCGGGCAATGAATGCCAATCCGCCTGTTTATTCAGGAAAATTCAGTTATGATATTGATAATCCGAGACAGGTCATCGAGCATCATATTGCCAAAGTTTCAGCTTTTAAAAGATTTGAAAATATCGGAAAGCTTTCGGCGACATATAGCTATCAGTACAACCACAGACAGGAATATGATATCAGAAGAGGAGAGTTGAAAGATACCCCTTCGCTGGATCTTGAGCTGATGACGCATCAGTTTAATCTCAATGATCTTCTGGAAAGGGAAAAATGGTCTCTGGAAACGGGAATTGATGGAGGTTTTCAAAATAATTATTCAGATCCTGCGACGAAAGCAAGACGTCTGATTCCTAACTACGATAAATATTCTGCCGGAATATATTCTGTTTTTAAATATAAAATTTCCCATGATTTCAATTTTGAAGCAGGAGCAAGATATGATTTCACCCGTTACGACGTTACGAAATGGTATGACAAAAGCGACTGGGATAAATTATATGCGGACACTTTCCCCCTGTTTTATGTAAAGCAGGATGAAAACAGAGTGTTGACGCGCCCTAAGCTTAATTATAATAATGTTTCCTTCAATGCAGGTCTGGAATACCGCCCAAGCTCTAATTTTGATTTGAAATTTAACTATGCAAAAGTGGGAAGATCCCCGAATATTGCTGAATTGTTTTCGGACGGGCTGCATCATTCTGCAGGGGTAATTGAAACAGGCGATATGGGTTTGAAAAATGAACAGGGGCATCAGTTCAACTTAACGGTAGATTCAAAAATCAATGTTTTGAAGGGACTGAATATTTCTGTGAATCCATACTTTTTTATCACCAAAAACTTTATTAATCAGGTGCCGGTGGGAATTAAGGGGACCATCAGAGGTGTGTTTCCTGAATGGGCTTATCAGCAGATTGACGCCAAAATGTACGGAGTGGATCTGGATATCAACTGGAAGCTTACCGATGAACTTACCTATGTGGGAAGAGGTGCTTATGTGCATGGACAGGATGATACGAACAATGAACCTCTGATTTTAATGATGCCTCCTAATTTTTCCAATGCATTACAGTTTAAAAAGGAAAAATGGAATAACTTCTATTTGACGCTTGAAAACCAGACGTTTTTAAAGCAGACCAGATTCCCGATCCGCAATGCTCCGCTGGAAGTTTATGTGGATGGCGAGCTGGTGGATAAAATGATTGATTTCAGTACGCCGCCAAGCGGTTATTCGCTTTGGAATATCCAGACGGGAATCAATATCAGCAAAAATCTTTCTGCGGGACTTATCGTGAACAATATTTTCAACACTTCGTACAGAGATTATCTGAACCGTTTGAGATTCTTTGCAGATGAGGCAGGAAGAAACTTTATTTTAAACTTTAGATACAGATTCTAAAGATTTCAGAACAATTACATTAAAATTTACAACTTTAAAATTCTTACAATGAACAAATTATTCAATACTAAAAATATTTTCAGATTATTAGCACTTTTATTCATCACAGTTACAGTTATCTCGTGTCAGAGAGACGGTTCGGCGGCAGAAGATGACCTTCCACAGGAAGAGCTTACCAATATTATTTTACTGGTAAAAGAAGATACTCCGGGAGCTACGGCTATCGAGTACAACTACAGTATCGGGGCAGGAGGAATTCCTACCATTCCTTTGAAAGACGGAAAATCCTATACCGTTGAAGCAAAATTCAGTAACGGAAATGAAGATGCTACACAAGAAATCATTGATGCTAAAAATGAACACTTCCTTATTTTCGACTTTCCAAAATCAAAAATCAACATTACCAGACTGGATGGTAATGACCTGAGAAACGATGGCAAAAGAGTAGGGTTAAAAACAAAATGGGATGTAGTACAGGCCGTTGACGGAACTGCTCCCTTCCTGAAACTGACTTTGATCCACTCGCCTGAAAGTGTAAATGATGCAAAGGCGGGAACCGCCTGGGGAAGTGTTATAGGTGGAGAAACAGATGCTGAAGCTACCTATAACCTGAGTAATTAAAATAGCTGATGTGAAATAGTAAAACCGCTGATATTTTTCAGCGGTTTTTTTTATTTTTTAAAGCAGAAAAGCATTAAGTAAAAAAGTAATCAGGTAAAACATGATTACGAAAATTAGTGAGGTACATAAGGCAATGTATATGATTTGCTTAATCTGATTGCCGGGATTAATTCCTTTTGAAACTTTTGTGAAAGCTTTAATACCGTTGATTAATGCTGCACGGTTTAGCCATAAAATAAAGAAAACGATTAACTGTAATGTAAGGACACCGAAAATTGCCGGAACTTCATAAAAATAATCCTGCAAAATTACATTGGTCAGAAGCGAAGTTAGAAACAGGCAGCCTATAATCCTTGTTTTAGGAACAATTAATAAGACGGCTCCCAGTATTTCAAACAATCCCAGAGTGATAACAAACGGCTTTGAATAGGAATAGAAATCCCACATTATTTTCATTCCTTGAAACTTTTCATTTACAGAATGATCGAATTGCTGATATTTACCTGCACCGAATAAAATCATCATTCCTGCAACATACAGGCAAAAAGACCACTCCAGGATCGTGAGAAAATTATTTTTTTTAAGCATTGTAATATTTTTAAGATTGGGTTCTAAATTTTAATCAATTGGTATGCAAAAGGTTATTTTGATGGATAAAAGTCAGACATTATGTCAAAAGGTCTGAAAATATACAATGATTTTCAAAGGATTTAATAAGTAAATTCTTGTTTGTCAGGATTATCTATTTACACCTGTTTAACAAATCAGAACTGAATATTTCAAGCTGTCTGCAGGAAGATATTATTCTTTGTGAATATTTGAACACTAAGAATTGATTTTAAGTGGGCAATTCTCATAAAAATTTCATATTTTTGCAACCTAAAATTTTAATCAATAATGAAGGTTACCGCACAAAACCATGATGACGTAAGTGCATTACTTACAGTGACATTGGAAAAATCTGACTACAAAGAAAAAGTAGAAAAGCAGTTGATTAATTATGCTAAAAATGCGCAAGTTCCTGGTTTCAGAAAAGGGAAAGTGCCTTTGAGTATGGTTAAAAAACAATATGAAGCAGGTATTGCATTCGAAGAAATCAACAAACAGGTTTCTGACGCATTGAACAACTATGTTAACGAAAACAAACTAAGATTAGTTGGTCAGCCTGTTCCTCAGCCAGTAAACGAACTAGATTACAATGCTGAAAAAATTGAAGTTGCTTTCGAGGTAGGATATGAGCCTGAATTCACGATAGATTTAGCTAAATATGAAGCGCCTCATTATAAAGTAGAAGCTTCAGACAAAGAAATCACGAAGAGCATTGAGAACATGCAGAGACGTTTTGCAGAGCAGGTTCCTCAGGATAAAATCACTAAAGATTCTTATATAGCTTTAGAAATTTCTCAGGTTGTAGAAGAAGATGCTGAAGGAGAGCACCACCACCATCCAAAGAACGTTACTATTACTGTTGAAAACAAAGAAGCTTTCAAATTGGTAAAAGCTTTAAAAATGGACGGTTCTGTAAAAGTATCTAAAGAAACTCTTGCTGGTGATGAAGAATTGGCTAAAGAACTAGGTTTCTCTAAAGAAGAAGTTGAGCATTTGCACCACGCTGAAGTAGAGGTTAAAGTAAAAGATTTCTATTCATTGAACCTGGCTGAGCTTAATCAGGATTTATTCGACAAAGTATACGGCGAAGGAACAATCAAGTCTGAAGAAGAGCTTAAAGAAAAAGTAAAATCTGAATTGGATGAGTATTTCCAGCAGAATGCTGATGTTCACTATGTGAATAAAGTATTGGAGCAGGTTACTGAAAAAGAAGAAGTGAAACTTCCTGAAAACTTCCTTGTAAAATGGTTAATGTTCTCTAACCAGAACATCCAGTCTGAAGAGCAGGCTAAAGAAATCCTTAATGCAGAGAAGAACCAGCTAAGATACCAGATCATTGAAGGTAAATTAATGACTGACAACGAGATCAAATTAGACTATGCTGATGTATTGGCACAGGCTGAGCAGTTGGTAAGAAACCAGTTGGCGATCTACGGAATCCACCACTTAGGTGACGAAGAAATCCAGAAGTATGCTGTTGAAATGTTGAAAGACCAGGAGCAGGTAAGACAAATTTCTTCTGAAGTGGCTATGGCTAAACTAAAAGATGTAATTCTTGAAAAAGCGTCTAAAAAAGAAACTAAAATTTCTCACGACGAGTTTTTGGAAGAACTTAAGAAATAATTTATTCCGATATAAATATTTGAAACCTCCGAGCGATCGGAGGTTTTGTTTTTTAGGCATGTTTCTTAAAAAATCTTAATGGATCAGGGATAAAATCGGCAGGTAATTCATGTAAATGCGCTGGGTTTATTTTCTTATGGTCATTATTCATATATTTACACCTTAAACTTATTATATAGAGATATGAAAAAGATGATCATTCCGTTTTTCTGTGCCGTACTTTTCTCAGTTCCGGCAATAGCTCAGAAAACCAGTGCAGTTTCCGCAAAGACGGAAGTCGTAAAATCCAAACTGACCCCAAAAGATGTTGTAGATAATTACTTTAAAGCTTTAGGAGGCAAAAGCAAGCTGGAAGCAGTAAAAACTACAATCGTTGACAATACGCTTAATGTTCAGGGAATGGATATCACGATGAGCACGATGAAGCAGGGCAATAAATTTAAGTCCGTGCAAACTGCTATGGGCCAGAAAGTTTCCCAGGTATTTGACGGTGAAAAAGGGTATATTGAAAGAGCAGGCCAGAAAACCGATTTCCCGGCTGACAACATCGCTGAACTGAAAAAAGGAACTACTATAGAAGCATTGGCTTTTAATCCTTCAAACTTCAAGGATGTGACAACAGAAAAGCTGGATGGCAAAGATTATAATGTATTATCTTCAGACAAAGGAAAATTCTACTTTGATGCGGCTACGGGTCTTTTATACAAATCTTCTGTAGGAGAAGGAAGTGTTACTGTGAAGAACTATATGACGGTGGAAGACATCAAATTCCCTTCTGAAATAGATATTGACGGAAAAGGCCAGAAAGTAACGATAAAAACCACTAAGGTTGTTTTAAATACAGGAGTTTCTGATGCAGATTTTAAATAAAAACTGATGTTTTTTAAATATAAAAGCCGGATATTTTCCGGCTTTTTTTATGGTGAAATAATTTTAACTCAACTTTAACTATAATGTGAATTTCAGTACCTGTTCAAGTGATGGATAATTAATAAAAAACCGCAGAGTCAATCTGCGGTTTTGTTTATTTAAGAGCCATAAGCGGCTTTCCATTCATCGGCGGCCTCGCATAGAGTATTGTAGAAATCTTCACCGTACTTTCTGGTCAGCGGAGTTTTCAGGAACTTGTAGACAGGAACCTGCAGTTCTTTTCCAAGCGTACAGGCATCGCTGCACACACTCCACTCGTGGTAGTTCAGGGCAGTAAAAGTAGAATATTCCGTAACACGGATCGGGTAGAGGTGGCAGGAAATAGGTTTTTGCCAGTCTACGGCGCCATCTTCATAGGCTTTCTCAATACCGCATTTTGTGATTCCTTTTTCGTCGAAAGTTACGTAAGCACATTCGCGGTCCTCCACCATAGGCGTAACGTACATTCCGTCCATAGGATCAGTGGTCCATGTGCCTTGTTCTTCAAGGGCTTTGATGCCTTCCTGGGTAAGATACGGCTTTATTTTATCAAAAATACTGTCTAAAATCTCAAGTTCGTCCTTATCTAGCGGAGCACCTACATCTCCTTCCACACAACATGCACCTTTACATTTCGAAAGGTTGCAAACAAATTCTTCGGAAAATACATCCTCTGAAATCAATTTATCGTCTATCTGAATCATAATCTTTAAAATAAATTAAAATACGTACCTGCTTTAAAAGCAATCATACTTATAATGATAAGCCACAGGCTTACCTCCTGCATCCAGTATTTAGGCAAAAATCTCATCATCCTGCTCAGGATGATGCTTGATGGGAATGCCAGAAGCAGTAAATATTCGTAATTTTTATTCATGTACAGAATAATGGTAACCAGCTGTGCCAGCGAAAATACAAGCAGGAAGGTGTATTTGTACCGGCTTATCGGGCTTTTCTTATTATAGTTTTTAAAGTGGTCGTATACTGCGTAAATAAGCATCAGCAGAACAGGAACCAAAGGCAGCAGGTCCGTATAATCCGTCATAGGTCTCATCCTTCCAAACGGAAAATAATCAATATTCCATGTTGTAAATCGGAAAAAGAACATAATGGAAAAATAACTGAATGCAATCAGTACAATTCCCAAAAGAAACCGGAAGAGATTTAAGCTTATTTTTTGGGAGGTGGCTATCACGTGAACAATCACAAAAAGAGCCATGGGCCAGGTAGTGGGCAGGAAAATAAAGTTCAGTGCCACAATGGCTCCTACCAGGACATAGGATTTCTTCCTTATATCTTCATCAGCACTCGTCAGAAGCAGTAAAAGAAAAGAATTGGTAAGCAGCGAAACGGCAATTCCAATGTCAAGGTTTCCGGGATACAGTCCGAAAATAAAAAATGTATATAAAAACAACGGCAGATGCGTCTGATAATTAAGGGCAATACTATGAAAACAAAAATATCCCAAAGCAATCCCCAGAAAAGTTATTCCGGCGATAATGGCTTCGTAGGTATTGAAATTCAGTATGTTAAATATTACGACTACTAAAAGAAGAAAACCAATATAAACAGGAATTGAAAAAATATTGCTTTCTTTTGAAAGTAATTTAAACATTTTTTATAAATTTGTACAAAGTTAATTTAAAAAAGGAAAATAATGACGTCTTTCTGGTTATTCTTAAGTAAAGTTTTCAAATTTACATTTGGTTTTTTTGATACATTTGGAAATGTTCTAAACTGGATTTTATTTATCGTTTGCTGTACATTGTTTACCTACTGGTGCTATGTATTGGTAGTAAAACTAAGCGGTGATAAAGATAAAGACTATTATTCTCCAACTGAGGGCAAGCACCCTTATTACGATCCTAAGATCTACAAAAAAGAAGGTTAATTAATTGGTTATATAGTAAAAAACCGATCGGACACTAGTCTGATCGGTTTTTTTATTAACGATTAAAATTTACTTTTTCTAGTCGTGGATAGGAAGTACCAGTACCGGAATATGAGAATCTTTCGTAAGCCCTTTCGTAAGGCTGCCTACAAATACATCATAAATTCCGCTTCTTCCGTGTGATCCCATGACGATATAATCTGCATTTTTAGCTTTTACATATTCAAGGATAGTATCCTTTGCGATCCCCTGCTTTAAGAGATGCTCACAATCCACATCATGGGCAATAATTCTCTGCTCAATCTTATTCAGCTGTATCAGTTCATCTCTGATCTCGTTCGCTTCTACCTCAGGAAAATATTGATATCCCATATCACCGATAGCAAAACCTATATCTGAAGGCGCTACGTGAATCAGAAAAATTCTGCCGTTCAACTGTTTTGCAAATTTTACGGCTCCGTCTACAAGCTGTTCTGTTTTGTCCCCAAAATCTACGGGTAGTACAATATTTATCATGACCTTTAATTTTGTATTCTAAAGATAAGAAAAATTGCCGAAATTCTATGTTAAATACTTATAATATTCGAATATCAAGAATTTTATCATCTTGCAGGTAAGCCTCAAGAATATCATTTTCATTAACCTTTCCAACTCCTTTTGGTGTTCCTGTAAAAATAAGATCACCCACTCTCAGTGTAAAATACTGGGAAGCGAAAGCAACGATATCATCAAAACTGAAGATCATATCTTTTGTATTGCCGTTCTGTACTTCTTCCTTATTTTTCAGCAATGAAAACTGCAGTTCCTGAAGATCAAAATCCTCTTTTCTGAAGAAGTTTCCTACCACAGCAGAGCCGTCAAACCCTTTAGCAAGCTCCCACGGAAGGCCTTTAGATTTAAGCTCGCTCTGAAGATCCCTTGCCGTAAAATCTATTCCAAGGCTGATCTCTTCATAATGCTTGTGGGCTGCTTCCCTCTGGATGTATTTTCCTCCTTTTGAAATCTTTAAAACCACTTCCAGCTCATAGTGGATATCATTGGAAAATTCCGGAATATAAAAATCATTTCCCTTTAAGACCGCTGTATCCGGTTTCATGAAAATAACCGGTTTTTCAGGAATTTCATTTCCTAATTCCTTTGCATGTTCGCTGTAATTTCTTCCTATACAAATGATTTTCATAATTTTTTTATTTATGTTTAATGCTTGTCATTGCGAGGAGTGTAACGACGAAGCAATCTTTTACTGTTTACTATTTTTGAATTCTGAACTTATACTAATGCGTAAATTCATTTCCGCAATAATAGCATACAAACTTTTGACTCGACAAAATGGAGATTCCAAAGAAACTCGTTGCCCTGTCGTCCCTGTAAATATGGTTGGAGCCACATTTCGGGCATACAAAATCAAATTCAGGATGGGCAATGGTATGTTCCACTTCCAGGGAGTAGGCTTCATTATCATTATAATCTTTCATGATCTCTTTTGCCTTTTCCAGATCATCTTCAAAAACCTGAAGCTGAATGCCGCCCACAGCCTGAGAAAGCAGCCAGTCCGACTGAATCAGCTGTTCGTTGGCGATAAAACCATTAACACCGTTTTCAGCAAGGATCTGCTTATCCCTGTTGGCCTCAAGAGCCGTTTCGTAAAATTTAAAGCGGACCAGATTCGACATTTTCTAGAATTTACTTGAAAGTTGAATTTTTGTAAATATTTTCTTGGTATATAAAGGGAAATCTGCATTCTGAAGCCATCCGTAATATCCCAGATCCTTCTGGAAAACAGCTTTTACAACCTGTCCCTTATACTTTCCAAAGTTGAAAACAGCTTCCGATTTATCGTTATATCCAATAAATCCTGCAAGATCAGCATTCTTATTATGGAAACTGAATTCACTTAAAGGAGCGATCTCATTTGGAATATCGTCATACTTTCCAACCTGCGCATCGAGTACCTCGAAAGTGGCCATCACATCAGCTTCTGCAGAGTGGGCATTTTCCAAGACTTTTCCACAGTAAAACTGATAGGCAGCCCCTAAGTTTCTGGGTTCCTTTTTATGGAAAATAGTCTGTGCATCCACCAGTTTGAATTTACTCAGGTCAAAATCCATCTCCACTCTTAAAAGTTCTTCTGCCAAAAGCGGAACATCAAATCTGTTGGAATTGAATCCTCCCAGATCACTTCCTGAAAGCATTTCCATAATTTTAGGAGCAATTTCCCTGAATGTCGGGGCATCTTTTACATCTTCGTCATAAATTCCGTGGATCTCGCTGCACTCCTGCGGAATAGGCATTTCCGGGTTTACACGCCATGTTTTGCTTTCTCTGGAGGCGTCCGGATTTACTTTTAAAATACAGATCTCTACAATTTTGTCCTTTCCAATATTGGTTCCTGTAGTTTCAAGGTCAAAAATGCAAAGGGGTTTATGGAGTTTTAAATTCATTTTTTTAATTTGAAAATTTGATAATGTGTTAATTTGAAAATGTGCTGATTTCTAAAGTCTGATATCCGATGTCTGACGTCTGAAATCTAACCCAACTGTTTCTGAAAAACCAGCGACACTGCTATATAATAAATAACAAGCATTGGAATACCAACGATCTGAAATAGGATCAGAATGGCAACTCCGCCGACTAATAAAATAATTTTCGGATAGTTATCCTGAAGCTTTTTGGATTTAAACTTCATCGCCATCATTTTGATCGGACTGATCAGAAACCATGAAGTGATAGCAGTCAGTAAGATCAGAAGCAATGAATTTTCAAATAAAAATGCAAAAGTTCCGGTTTCTTTAAAGGCATAATACAACCCAAACAGCAACACGGTATTGGTAGGCGTATTCAGACCTTTGAAATAATAACGCTGTTCCTCATCCAGGTTAAAGATAGCCAGTCTGAGACATGAGAAAACCGTCACAAAAATACCGAGGTAGCTGATGGCAAAAGGAAGATGCATGCCCAGAATTTCATTTCCGAACGGTTCCAGTGCCTTGTACATCGTAAGACCCGGGATCAGCCCGAAGCTAACCATATCCGCAAGGGAATCCAGCTGAAGTCCCAGATTGGAATTTGACTTTAAAGCCCTGGCTACAAAACCGTCAAAAAAATCAAAAATAGAGGAGAGGATAAGGCAGACCGCAGTAGTCTGGTAATCTCCCAGAATAAGATGTATTGCCCCTACGCAGCCGGCAAATAAATTGGCAAGCGTCAGCAGATTGGCAAGATTGTTTTTCATGAAATTCATACCAGCAAAAGTAGGGTTTTTCAGAATTTTAACCTGAAATATTATGAAGGAAAAAATACATTAATACGATTTTGATGTAAATTTGCCGAATGAAATTTTTTAAAGAATTTAGAAAACAAGAAGTTCTGGTGCTTGTATACAGGATTTTCTTAGCATACGTTTTTTATCAGATTGCCCGCCTTTTGTTTTGGTATTTCAATAAAGAACTCATCAAAGTGGATTCCGTTTCAGATTATTTCAGCCTGGCATTTCATGGAACCGCCTTTGATACTACGGCAATCTTATATGTCAATGCCTTATTCATTCTGTTAAGCCTTGTCCCGATTGTCATCAATACAAAAAAGGGCTACCAGATTGTCCTGTTCTGGCTTTATTTCATCACCAACGGTATTGCGTATGCCATGAATTTCGGTGATTTTGTTTATTATAAATTTGCCCAGGCAAGGCTGACCTCTACTGCATTACAGGTTGCCAAGCATGAATCCAATATTTTTAAAGTGTTTACGGTTTCCATTGGGCAGCATCCTTTTGTGCTTATATGGTTCGTAGTTTTAATGGCTCTTTGGGTTTTCCTGTACAAGAAAGTGAAAATTACAGAACAGAAACCCGTAAAACTTATTCCTTACTTTATCTGGTCTGTACTGGTTCTTTGCGGGACAGCCGTTCTTGTTGTTGGAGGAATCCGTGGTGATTTCAAGCACAGTACAAGACCCATAAACCTGGTAGACGCCAACCGTTTTGTAGCCAATCCGCTTCAGGGAAATATTGTGCTGAACAGTACTTTCTCTTTTTTCAGAACTTTGGGAACCAATAATTTTAAAGAAGTTCATTTTGTAGACGAAAAATTTATTGCAGACCATGTGCAGCCTTATAAACTCTACGACAGGAAAGTGGAAAACCGTCCCAATATTGTCATTTTTATCGTTGAATCTTTTGGCAGGGAATATTCAGGGGCTTTTAATAAAGATAAAAATATAAAAGGTTATGTTTCTTATACCCCATTTATAGACAGTCTTGCCGGCCAGAGTTTGATTTTCCCCAATACGTTTGCCAACGGAAGGCAGTCCATCCATGGGATGAGCAGTGTATTGGCGGGTATTCCAAGTCTTACGGATGCTTTTACAAGCTCACCCTATTCCAACCAGAAAATTCAGTCCATTGTTTCAGTTTGTAACGATCTGGGTTACGATACCTCTTTTTATCATGGGGCACCGAACGGATCTATGGGTTTCCTCGGATTTGGGAATATTTTAGGTTTTAAGCATTATTTTGGAAAAAATGAATACAATCATGATGAAGATTTCGACGGAATGTGGGCTATATGGGATGAGCCTTTCCTCCAGTATTTTGCAAAAAATGTAGGGAAAAAGCAGCCTTTTATGACTACGGTTTTTACGGCTTCATCACACCACCCGTTCAAAATTCCTGAGAAATATAAAGGGAAGTTTAAAAAAGGAACAATAGAAATGCATGAGCCCATCCAGTATACGGATTATGCCATCAAAAAATATTTTGAAACCGCTAAAAAAGAACCGTGGTTTAATAACACGATTTTCGTTTTCACAGGAGATCATACCAACCAGATTGCTTATGGTGAATATGAAAAAGCCATGAACCGTTTTGCCGTTCCCCTGATATTTTATTCCCCAAATCCACAGTATAATCTTAAAGGTGTGAATCCTGAAGTGGCTCAGCAAATAGATATTTATCCTACGCTGGCAGACCTTATCGGATACAATAAGCAGATCAGAAGCTGGGGAAGAAGCCTTGTAAGTGATAAACAATACCCTTCTATTATCGTTAATTCAGATGGCAGCACAGAGCAATTCATCATTGGAAACCATATGTACCGTTTCGACGGGAAGGAAATCACAGGAGTATATGAAAAGAATGACCTTGGATTTACCAACAACCTGATTGGAAAATTAAAAACCCCGGAAACAGAAAAAGAAATGCTGACGGCAAAGGCCTGGTATCAGGATTATATGGACCGGGTGATCAACAGGAAGCTGAACTAATGTTTAGCCAATGTTTAAACTATTGGTTTTGGTATAAGTGTTGTTATATAATGCGAAGGATAATAAAAGTTTTTGTTTGTTTGAAATTAATTTATATTTTTAGCAGTAAATAGACAGCAAAAATCTTTTATTGGAATTAAAACTATAAAAAATATGAAAAAAGTATTATTAACATTCGTGCTCTCTCTGTTTGGCGTATTATCGTTTGCACAGATTGAAGGGAAGTGGAAGACCATAGATGACGAAACCAAGCAGGCAAAATCTATTGTGGAGATCTATAAAAAGTCAGATGGAAAATATTACGGAAAAGTTTCCCAGCTTCTAATAAAGCCGGCGGATCCCAACTGTACAGGATGTAAGGACGATAGAAAAGGAAAGCCAATTTTAGGAATGGAAATCATCAGAGGATTGAAGAAAGACGGTGATGAGTTTACCGGAGGAACGATTACAGACCCTAAAACAGGTAAAACTTACAAATGTACTATTACAAAAAGTGGCGATAAGCTGAATGTAAGAGGATATATGGGAGTTTCCATCTTAGGAAGAACCCAGATCTGGGACAAAGTAAACTAATTAAGTTTAAATAGAATTGTAAGGCGGTATTTCAGAAATGAGATACCGTTTTTTATTTTTTTGAAAAAATTCTGTAACGAAAATAAAAATTCCCCACTCATACAATATGAGCACAGAACTGGAGAAAAATTTTGTTGATTTTTTTAAGCCCAATCAAAGGCTTGTCCACAAAGTATGTAGGATATATACAGATAATGCCGAAGACCATAAAGATCTCTTCCAGGAAATTACTGTCCAGCTTTGGAAATCCTTTCCCGGATTCAAAGGAGAAGCTAAATTTTCTACTTGGATGTATAAAGTAGCACTTAATACGGCGATGACCCTTTTCAGAAAACCCCAGAAAAAAGCATTGCAGCACTCGGATATAGATGTTTCCTCCTTAAAAATGGAATATGAAGTGTATGAAGACGATGAACACAAACTGAAAAAGATGTACAAAGCCATACACGAACTGTCCGATGTAGAAAAAGCTCTGATTATGATGTATCTGGAAGACAGGTCTTACAGGGAAATAGGAGAAATTCTCGGAATTACAGAAGGTAATGCACGAGTGAAAATGAACAGGGCAAAGAATAATTTGAAAACCAAAATAAGCACAAAATAATATGGAAGAACTGGAACTTTTAAGAAAAGACTGGAATAAAAATGAAGCCGGATTTAAAGATTATTCCGAAAATGAAATTTATACCATGATTAAGCACAAGTCCGTTTCTGTGGCCAAAACTTTATTCCTGATCGGTGTAACAGAAATTGTATTATGGTCGGTCTATGGATATATTAACGGTGAATTTCCATATCTGAGGATAACTTTGTTTTTCGGATTTATAATCCTGGCTGTTTTGCTGTTTAGGAGACTAAAAACAGGAAATAATTCCTTGTCATTAATGAAAAATATTCTGAATATAAGAAAGCTTATTTTCGGGTACGCAGCCATTTCTTTTCTTCTTGTCATTCTGGATAACCTGATCCATTTTGACCTTTATACAAAAGATTTTATGGCAGGAACAAAAGACGGATGGAATAAAGGGCATAATATTATAGGGCATACCAGCCCTGAAAAGATGGTACCCGAACTGGGGAATTATGCCGTATTTGCATTTTGTATGCTGTTTGTATTTTATATTCTATATGTAATTTATAAAAAAACATATGGTAAAATTCTGTCCGCTCTCAGGAAAAACTACAGAGAACTCAGCTGGATCGAAGAAAACCTCTCTGATTAAATAATTAAGGCTCTCTACTCAATGAGATGCCTTTTTTGTTATGTGTATAATAAAAAAACACTATTTTTGTAGTCTAAATTTTTCAAGAAAATATGGCAGAATATACTTTTCGTGAGGTAATTGCACAGGCAATGAGCGAGGAAATGCGTAAAGACGAATCTATCTACCTGATGGGAGAGGAAGTTGCAGAATATAACGGTGCATACAAAGCCTCTAAAGGAATGCTGGATGAATTTGGTCCTAAAAGAATAATCGATACACCCATTGCTGAACTTGGTTTCACAGGAATCTCTGTGGGAGCGGCAATGAATGGTAACAGGCCAATCGTAGAATTTATGACATTCAATTTCTCTTTGGTAGGAATTGATCAGATTATCAACAACGCAGCAAAAATACGTCAGATGAGTGGTGGACAGTGGAACTGCCCGATCGTTTTCCGTGGTCCTACAGCTTCTGCAGGCCAGTTGGGAGCAACACACTCTCAGGCTTTTGAAGGTTGGTTTGCCAACTGTCCGGGTTTAAAAGTTGTAGTTCCTTCCAATCCATATGATGCGAAAGGATTATTGAAAACAGCCATCCAGGATAATGACCCGGTTATTTTCATGGAATCTGAGCAGATGTATGGGGATAAAATGGAAATTCCTGAAGAAGAATATTACATTCCAATAGGTAAAGCAGATATCAAGAGAGAAGGTACAGACGTTACTTTGGTTTCTTTCGGTAAGATCATGAAGCTGGCTATTCAGGCTGCTGAAGATATGGCTAAAGAAGGAATCTCTGTAGAAGTGATCGACCTTAGAACCGTTCGTCCTCTTGATTTTGATACCGTTTTAGCTTCCGTTAAAAAAACAAACAGACTGGTAATTCTTGAAGAAGCATGGCCATTTGGTTCCATATCTTCTGAAATTACTTATATGGTACAGCAGAAAGCATTTGATTATCTGGATGCTCCGATCAAGAGAATTACTACTCCTGATGCGCCTGCCCCATATTCAGCTGCATTATTTGCAGAATGGTTCCCTAAGCTTGAGAAAGTGAAAGAGGAAATCAAAAAAGCGATGTACGTAAAATAACTATTATAGAGAAAAACTTCCGAAAGGAAGTTTTTTCATTTATTATATTCATGAAGAATAGTTCTTGACGTCATAAAATTAGTATAAATTTGCGCGTTTAAAAATAAAGCTGACATGGCAGACCTTACAGAAGATGGTTATCATTTTGACATAAAGAAACTTTCATTCATTGGAGTTTTAGTTTCTCTGGGAATTGTATTCGGAGATATCGGGACATCCCCGCTTTACGTAATGAAAGCGATTGTAAATGCAAAAGGTGAGGGCAGTTCTATGCCCTTCAACGAATACATTGAAGGAGCCCTTTCGTGTATTATCTGGACCCTTACCCTTCAGACGACCATAAAATATGTGATCATTGCCTTAAGGGCTGATAACAAAGGGGAAGGTGGTATCCTGGCTTTATTCTCGCTGGTCAAAAACCTTAAAAAAGGATGGCTGTATCTTATTGCCATCATTGGAGCTGCAGCACTTATCGCAGATGGGGTAATTACACCATCACTTACGGTAATGTCGGCTATTGAAGGTCTTGAAATATATAACCCCCACACACCTGTAGTACCTATTACCATTGGAATTTTGATTGCAATTTTTGTGGTACAGCAATTTGGGACCAGTTTCATCGGGAAATTTTTTGGACCCGTAATGGTGGTCTGGTTTTTAGTTTTAGGAGGTTTGGGAATGATGCATTTAAGCGAAAATCTTGAAATTCTGAGATCTTTCAACCCTTACTATGCCTACAAGCTTATTGTGAATTCTCCTAGCGCAATTGTCATACTTGGTGCTGTTTTCCTTTGTACAACAGGGGCAGAAGCCCTTTATTCAGACTTAGGGCATTGTGGAGCCAAAAATATAAGAGTAAGCTGGGGATTCGTTAAAATCATGCTTATTCTGAACTATCTTGGACAGGGAGCATGGCTTTTAACCAATCATGGGAAGCCCGGTTTTTCTGTAGTGAACCCATTTTTTGGAATCATGGAAGAATGGATGATCGTTCCGGGAGTAATTCTGGCAACTGCAGCCGCAATTATTGCAAGCCAGGCCTTGATTACAGGTTCATTCACCATTTTCTCCGAGGCAATGTCCCTTAATTTATGGCCCAATCAAAAAATTGATTACCCTTCAGGGGTTAAAGGGCAGATGTATATCCCAAGAATCAACTGGGGACTTCTTATTCTGTGTATTATTGTTGTTCTCCATTTCAGGGAATCAGGTAAAATGGAAGCCGCTTATGGGCTTTCCATCACCGTAACCATGCTGATGACAACAGTTCTTTTAATTTTTTGGTTATTAAAACACAGAGTAAGCAAAGTATTGATTGTATTTTTTGCTCTGGTATATATGGCTATTGAACTAGGATTTTTCAGTGCCAATATCATCAAATTCATGGAAGGAGGCTGGATCACGGTTGTTCTTGCCGGTTCTATCGGAATCTCTATGTATGCATGGTATAATGGAAGACTGATAAAAACCCGATTTATTCAATTTGTCAAAATAGAAAAATATGTTTCCATCCTGAAAGATATGAAGCTGGATGAAACAATACCAAAATATGCGACCAACCTTGCTTATCTGAGCAGAGCCAAAAGAAATGATGAGGTAGAATCAAAAATTATTTATTCCATCATCAAAAAGCAGCCGAAAAGAGCAGACCATTACTTTATATTAAGTATTGTGAATCAGGAAGATCCATATACTTTCAAATATACGGTAGATGAAATTCTGCCGGGGACAGTGTACAAAATCAACTTCCTTTTAGGATTTAAAGTAGACCGAAGGATCAACGACTATTTTAATATGGTATTGAAAGATCTTATGGCAGAAGGAACCATTCCTTCAAGAAGCAGCCACCCGTCTCTCAGAGCTCATAACATACCGCCGGATCTGAAGTATGTAATTATAGATAATACATATATTAACGATATACTTTTAACTGTTAAACAGAAGATTACCCTCAATATCTACAACTTCGTGAAGTACATCGGAAGTGACGATTTCAAAGCCTGGGGAGTATCTTCACACAACGTAGAAGTGGAATCTGCGCCAATTACCGAGCTTACGGTTTATGACAGCAAGATTGAACAATCCGGCTTCTTCCGTCATAATTCATAAAAAAGTGCCCGTACCATATCATAAGGTCTATTTAAATAAAAATCAATAAATTTGTAGATAATTTTTTTGATGGATACAGTACAAAAAGAAAAAAATATTGCTTTGATCAAGGATGTTTTAAGAAATTACCTTTTAGAAAAGGGTTTCAGAAACACGCCTGAACGATATACGATATTGGAAGAGATTTATAGTATGGATCACCACTTCAATGTAGATGATCTGTACCTTCTTATGATGCAGAAGAAATATCATGTTTCAAAAGCAACCATTTACAACACTATTGAAATTTTCCTTGATGCAGGTTTGATCCGTAAGCATCAGTTTGGAGAAAAAACATTGACCTCTTCATCTTATGAAAAGTCTTATTTTGACAAGCAGCATGACCACCTTGTGATCTACAAAAAAGACTCTGATAAAGAAATTGAGGAAATTATAGAATTCTGTGATCCGAGAATTCAGGGAATCAAAGAAGCAATTGAAGAAGCATTTGGCGTAAATATTGATTCGCATTCGCTGTATTTCTATGGTACCAAGAATGATTAATCAATGAGAATAATCCTTTTTCTGTTCATTTTTATTTCTGCGTTAAGCTCCGCACAGGACAATAAAACTACGCAGATGGATCCTTATATTCAAAATAAAGGAAAATCTTCGCCTGCAGTAAGACCTGAAGACAAGGTGAAAATCATCCATTCCGATGAGTTCAGAAAAGATACCAAGTACGAAGGAAACCAGTACATGGTGGGGCATGTTCAGATAGAGCATCAGGGATCAGTTCTCTATGCAGATGAGGTGATTCTTTACAACGACCAGAGTCTTGTAAAAGCTATTGGTAATGCAAAGCTTCAGAATGCAGACGGTTCCGTGATTACAGCCAATGAAATGGAATATAATGGAGTAACCCAGAAAGGGGTTGCCAAAAAAGATGTGGTTCTTACCGATCCTAAGCAGACCATTAAAACAGACATCCTGTACTATGACAGGCTGGCCAATCAGGCCTACTTCAATACCGGAGGAACAATTTCTGACGGGCAGAATGTAATGTATACCAAATCTGCCACCTATTTCCTTAATACTAAAATGATTGATTTCGTTGGGAATGTGAAAATTGACAATCCTGATTATATCATTGAAGGTCCCAATATCAAGCAAAACCAGAATACAAAGGTGGCTGAGTTCTTTGGACCTACAACCATCACCAACCGGGCCAATCCTAAAAACCGTATTTATACCGAAAGAGGAACTTACAGGATGGATACGAAGGAAGCTTTTCTCAATAAAAATTCAAAGATTTTTTATAACGATAAAATCCTTACAGGGGATGATATGTATTTCAATAATACGACAGGATTCGGGACGGCAACCGGAAACGTTACCTTGGACGACCCTCTGGAAAAAAGATACATCAAAGGCGGTTACGGAGAGGTTTTTCAGAAGAAAGATTCTGCTATGATGACTAAAGGCCCGTATGCAGTTAAAATAATGGAAAAAGATTCTATTTATTTTGCAGCAGAAAAAATCCTTTCCTATCAAAAGCCTGACCCAACAGACATAACGGTAAAGAAAAGCTTTTTAAGAGCTTACAAAAAGGCACGTATCTTTAAATCTAATGCACAGGGAAGAGCAGACTCTATCGCTTTCAATGAAACTGACGGAATCATGCATATGTATACCCATCCTATTCTTTGGAGTGGTGAGAAACAGGTAACCGGTGATAAGGTTGAGGCCTATTTTAATACCAAAACCGAAAATATAGATTCCCTCAAAGTCATTGGAAATGCCTTTGCCATCAGTAAAGTAGACTCATTAAACCTTAAAGATGAATTCAACCAGGTAAAAGGAAAATTCATGACGGTTTATTATGAGAATAATGATATCAAAGAAGCCAGGGTAGTAGGGAACGCACAGTCTATTGTTTACGTGGATGATGTGGATCAGGAAACAAAACAGCCTCAGAGAATCGGAATTACACTTTCTACCTGTGGGATTATCGGAGCGTTATTTGAACAAAGAGGTTTACAGATCATATCATGCAGTATTGCAGCCAATTCTGATACCTATCCTATGAGTAAGATAGAACCGGAGAAAAGAAAATTTTCAGATTTCAACTGGAATACCAAAGACCGGATCCGAAAATGGCAAGATATTCTTGTTGACAGCCCTAATTATGAAGAAATAAAGTATTCTGCTGATAATGAGTTGTTTAATCAGGCTCAGGAAGCCATAGACAAGGAAAGAGCAAAAGAAGAAGCGAAAAAGCCTAAAAGGGTAAGAAAATAAAATCATATTTTTTTCAAGAAAACAATAAATCACCATTTTTTAACAAGGAAATGGTGATTTATTATTTATAATTATACAGAAAAGAGCTCAAAATTAACATAAAATAGTTCTTTTTTAAAAATTTCCAGGCCATTCAAATCATGTGAATGACCTATTAAGTCTATATTCCTGTCATATGTTTTTTTATTTACACTAATTTTTATCAAATGATATGATTTAAGTTGAAAATATTTCTAAATTTATTATACCAAGAATGATAAAAAAATTTAGAAATGAAAATCAAGTATTTCCTCTTGGCTCTTATTTTTTGCTTTATAAGAGTCATCGCACAGGTTGGGATTGCGAAAGCTCCCGGTTTTCAGCCTGACACAAGAACCCTCTTACACGTAAAACAAGATGACAATGCAGCCCGGATGCCCAGGTCAAACACGGCTTCAGCGCTGCCTGTATCTGCTACCGGTACCACAGGAAACGGAACCCAGAGTTCTGTTATTTTCAACAGGGAAACCGGAAGTATTGTTCAGAATGACGGTACAGCATGGAAAATTTCAGATCCCATTGTAACGGCTCTGAAGAATAACAAAATGGCACGTTTTATAAGAAGTGCTGTAGTGACAGCAGATTGCGGAACGTGCGGATTGGGATGTGGAGGAGTCAACAGGCTTTGCCCACAGGCGGGTGGAGCTATGGATGTTCCTTTTACAAGTGCCAGCCCCAGCTACAATGATATCTCGTCGGATGTTTCCCTTGCATCGGCGACAAGCAATATTATTAATATCAAGACAAGGGGTTTGTATAAAATTTCTTTCAAAAGCGGTGCTATAGATGTAAAAACACCGGCTTTATGCGTAGGAGTAACCATTAACCTATACTCTAAGGTCGATCTTGAAACCAGCACTGCAGCAGCTCCTACGACTTGGAGACCTGTTACCAATAATACGACCAGCTCTACCAGCGGCGCATTATCTCTGGGAAGTTTGTCGCCGGGGGCCATTGATGTAGGTCAGTCATTAGTTCTTACTTATGTTGGAAGTTTTGAGGCAGGTGATAATTTAAGACTTAGGTTTTACGGAAACCAGAATATTGGAACAGGAGTTTGTACCGGTATCATTGGAGGAAATGTAATGTCTTTTTCAATGAATACTACAGGAAACGGAGTGTCAGAAATTATTGTTGAAAAAATAAATATGCAATAAGATGAAAAAGATAATGTTAATTTTAGTGCTTTTATTTCAATATGGTTTAAATGCACAAGTAGTGATTGGAGACAATATTGCCAGTAATCAGAATATACTAAAAATAAAGGATGGAACAAGAGGGGTAATACTGCCCTATTCCAATATTTATACTTCGTTCCCTAAATATGATGCTGCATCAACGGATCTCTTCAGTGATTATCCTAACCTTGTAGGAGGGCTGATCTATAATAAAGCCGACGATCAGTATTATAAGTACGATGGCTATGCCTGGAACCCTGCAAGACAGATACAGGGAATCTTTCAGCCTAAAGGCTCGAGGTTGGGGATTTCTTCAGGAATTACAATACCCTGCCTGGCCTTTGGTCTTGGGATATGCCTTTCTTTAGGATCTCCTCAGTATCTTGCACCGGATGATAAAAGCCAGGTTCTTGTCGATAACCTTCTTCTGAAAAATGCAAGTTCGGTAACGATAAAACAAAATGGGATGTATGATGTAGCAGCCGCTCTTGGTTTTACCGGGGGCAGTGTAGGAGCCCAGATAGGTGTTACAGAATTTAAATTGACCCTACAGGTGAAGTATACTCCGGCTTCGGCTTGGGAAACTGTTGTTACCAAGAGTAATTATTCTATTATATTTATCATTGATACTCAGGGAAGTAAAACTTCCAGTTTTTCCCAGACCATATCCTTGCCCGCCGGTGCAGAGCTGAGAGTGGTTCCGACGATAACAACTATTGGAGGATCCGGAGGATCTCTTGCCGCATATGGAACGGATAGCAGTTCTATCAACTCATACATTGGAGCCCGTTTAATTAAAGCCTATTAGTGATGAAAAAATATATATTCTGCCTGTTCTTGTTTGCATTAAACATGTACAGTGCGCAAGTTAATTTTACAACCATACCCAACCCTGATTCTAATGCTAGTGGTAATGATCAGGTAATGATGTACATAACCAATGCAAATGAAGCGACCGGAGTTAAAGGTTTTGGTTTGCCAGCTGTGGAAACCGATACCGATTTGCCCTATACCGGGGTAAATGCTCCCGCCACAAGGATAGAAGTTTTAAGAGGCATGCTTATATTTGTTAAAAGTACAGGTCAGGCCATGGTATTTGACGGGCTTGTGTGGAGCAAAGCCTTTGAAGTGGAATCTGATAATATTTCAAGATTTACGATAAACCCTGTAAGTACAACTTCAGGTGCTGTAATGCTTCCTATTAATTCCTTAATTGATAAACCCAATTTTTTAGCAGATCCGTTAAAGCTTAAGACAAATGTTCCGACAACAGGGGCAGATCTGAACAGGATTTATATCCGTCAAAGCGGTTTATACAGAATTAATGTAAGCCTGAACTTTACAGGAGCTGCAGGTACATTCAGCAGCAGATTAGGGGCAAGTTTATATGTCAACGATGCTAAGAGATTCCAGCTTTTGGAAAACGCTGTGAATTTTGACGGTACGGTCAGAAAAATAAGCCTGGATTTCTCAGTATATGCTGTTCAGGGACAGTATATTACTTTGGAAGCGATTTCTGAAGTCGGAGGAACAACAGCCTATAATGTAATCAACAACAGTTATGTTACGGTCGAAAAAGTACTTTAAATAAAATGTTGATTTTAATACTGTTGCCCTTAGAATTCTAAGGGCAATTTTTTTATTAAGGTCCGATAATTTCTGCATGTGCTGAATCTTTTTTAGCTTTGCTGAAAATTTTCGAGACAATGGAAATGCACAAAGACTTTTTTATATATCAGGCACAGACTACGAAATTTGCAGCAGGTTTTGAAGTTGAAAAAGCAGAAGGAAGCTATATCTATGGAACAGATGGCAGAAAATATCTGGATTTTGTAGCAGGTGTTTCTGCCAATACTTTAGGTCATTCGCATCCTAAAGTGGTGCAAGCCATCAAAGAACAGGCAGACAAATACCTTCATGTAATGGTTTACGGGGAATATGCGCAGGAAAAACCTATAGCATTATGTAAACTTCTGGCAGAAGCTACCCCGGATCCGCTTGAAATAACTTATCTCGTTAACAGCGGTGCGGAAGCGATCGATGGAAGCCTTAAACTAGCCAAAAGGTATACAGGAAGAGAAGAAATTGTTTCCTTTAAAAACTCTTATCACGGGAATACCCATGGAGCCCTGAGTGTGTCCGGTAATGAAACCCATAAAAGAGAATTTCGTCCATTGCTGCCGATGGTCAGTTTTATAGAATTCAACAACGAAAATGACCTGGATAAAATTACAGATAAGACTGCCTGTGTAATTCTTGAAACCATTCAGGGAGCAGCAGGGTTTTTAGTGCCGGAAGGTGATTATTTGATCAAGCTTAAAAGAAGATGTGAAGAAGTAGGAGCACTTCTGATCCTCGACGAAATTCAGCCTGGTTTTGGCCGAACCGGTAAATTATTCTCTTTTGAGCATTTCGGAATTGTTCCCGATATCCTTGTTATGGGCAAGGGAATGGGCGGTGGAGTACCTGTAGGTGCTTTTATGAGTTCCAGAAAAATCATGGAAACATTATCGCATTCTCCAAAATTAGGACATATTACAACATTCGGAGGCAATCCCCTGATTGCTGCTGCCAGCTATGCCACTTTGAAAGAAGTCCTCGAAAGTGGGCTGATGGATGAAACCGCCGAAAAGGAAAAGCTGTTCAGAGAACTTCTGGTACATCCCAAAATCAAAAATATCAACGGGAAAGGGCTTATGCTTGCCGTTAATCTGGGAACACCCGAATATACCTTGGAAGCTGCTAAGAAATGCATGGAAAAAGGACTTATTGTATTCTGGCAGCTCTACAGAAACGAGTATATGAGAATCTCACCACCCCTGACCATTTCTTTGGACGAAATCAGACAGGGATGCCAGATCATTCTTGATGTTTTAAACGAAAAATAAATCAAAAAATCTCTCTGCTAAGGAGAGATTTTTTATGGGCTGCATGGCAGTTTCAGGTTCTGAAAATTAGATTCAATATAGATTTAAAATCTGTGATAAATATCATGAAGATTGTTTAAAAAAATAACCGCTTTTTAGTGTAATAAAAAAATTAATTTATATATTGCGGGACGATAAAAACAAAGATTATATGGCGAAACATAAAGTCCATTACGAATTTCCAATGCATTGTTTATCAGAGATTTTATACGAATATCTGGCGACGGCAGAGGGGCTATCTGAATGGTTTGCGGATGAGGTAACAGAAAAAGGCGATGACTTCTTTTTTAGCTGGGGCGGAGGACCTGCCGAAAAGGCCACTTTGATCAGATATAAGCCGGAAGGTTTCGTACGTTTTAGATGGGAAGAAGATGAAGGGACTAAAAACTTCTTTGAAATGACGATTACAATAGATGATATTACAGAAGACCTGGCTCTCAATATTACAGATTTTTGTGAAGAAGGGGACGAGCAGGAGAATGCACTGTATTGGGAGAACCTTATAGAAAACCTTAGAATAAAATTAGGTGCGGCATAAGCCGGATACTAGGACATGGTAAAACTGATGAACGATTTATCGTTCATTATTTTTTTATAAATAAATCACTTCAAAAATTGGAAAATCAATATTTTACATCAGACGGATTAAATGTAAAGAACAGAGCGTTTCTTTTAGGCGACGCAGTGAAGGTTTCTTTCTTTGTAAGAAACGGTAAACTGATCATGGATGAAGAATGCTATTTCTTCTTAATGGCATCCATGCGGAAAATGAGAATGAATATTCCGCTTACCTATACATTGGAGTTTTTCCAGACCCTTTTTCATCAGGATGTTATCGATGGTAAAGGAATAAAAAACGGGATTATCAATTTTCAGGTTTTCAGGAATAATGATGCAGTAACGGTTTCAAAATCTTCCGTATCCTATTTTTATGAAGTAACGGAATCGGAAGATGTGCTTGCGGTTCATCACAGGCCGTTAGAAATGGATCTTATCAAGGAAATCAATGTAAATAATAACTTGTTGAGTAATATCAGGGTTCACTGTCCGGAAAACATTTACGGAGGTATTTATGCAGAAGAAAATGATCTGGATGATGTGATTCTGCTGAATCCCAACAAACGGATTGCGCGTACCACTTCCGGAAACCTTTTATTTCTGGAAGGAAACGTCATTAAAGTTCCTAAGCAGTCCGAGGGAGCATACATCTCTCCTTTCATGGAAAACTTCGTTACTTTTTTACATAAAAATAATCTGGCAGATATTCAGGAGCATGAAATCATTGCTTTTGAATCACAAAAAGCCGAAGAGATTTTAATGATCTCCGACGAGAAAGGCATATTTTCTGTAGGTAAAATAAGAAATAAAACTTTTGAAAGCTCCCGATTTAAAGAAATGGTGGAAAGCTGGAAAAATAGTTTTGAATAATTGACAAACCCGGTAAACAACAAAGTACCCAAGTCCTTTACCGGGTTTTATTCTGAGTAAATCAGAAATTGTTTCTTTATTTAATATTCACGGATAATTTCTGTGAATTTTTGTGCGATTTCTTTCTGTCCGTTTTCACTCGTTACATATTCTCTGTCCTTTGTATTGTTGATGAAGCCAAGCTCTACCAATACTGCAGGCGATTTTGTTTCTCTCAGCATGTGAAGGTTTTTTTCTTCAATTTTGCGGACATCAAATTTTTTAGAGATTTTTTCAGCAAGTTTTTTCGAATTTTCAGTATTCTGAATATATACTTCGGTGCCCTGTTTGGGAGTTTCCTTTTGAGGACTGTTATTCATATGAAGGGAAATGACCATTTCAGGATTAAGCTTGTTGATCATATCAGTTCTCTCCTGAAGGCTTGGATACGTGTCAGAATCTCTTGTTAATACCACTTCATACTGATCCTGATTCTCATTCAGTTTCTGGATCTGTTTGGCGATATTGATGGTAATTTCTTTTTCAGAGAATTTTTCAAAAACCGTTCCCATGTCATTTCCGCCGTGTCCGGCATCTATAACGATGTATTTTTTGTTGATGGGAGTAAATGATAAAAATGAGGCGGAAAAGGCTCCTAAAGCAAGTAGTTTGATTCCTTTCATTTCAGTGATTTTTGGTTTTTCAAATAACGGGAATTCTTTCTTTAAAATTGGTTAACATAATCTTAAAATTTGTTAATGTTTTTAAAGCGTATCAGATACGAATTCAGTTAGTTAAGAGAAATGTCCTCAGGTGAGTTGGCCCACAGCAGATATTCTCCGCCCAGATTCTGCATAATCGACTTCCAAAGAGTCTGGTCGTTCGGAAGTGTATAATCCAGATTGTAGATATCCACTACAGTCCACATCTTCCTTTGTACCTCGTCATCAAGCTGTCCGGCAGACCATCCTGAGTATCCTGAGAAGATTTTTACATCATTAATGCTCAATTCCTTATTAAGGACAGCACTGATGATGCTTTCGATGTCTTCCGTGATATAAAAGTCCTTGTTGATCTCAGAATACACCTCAGTAACCTTTTTATTCTTAACGATAAAAAAGACCTTATCATTTTCGACAGGGCCGCCGTCATAGACCTCTATTTTGAAATCAAAAAAGTTTTTGAACTTACTACTCATCTGGCCGTTTTTCTTGTTCAATATCAAACCAAATGCACCGCTTTCGTTATGCTCAACGATCAGAACCACCGATCTCGAAAAAATATCGCCGGAAATGTCAGGTGTGGAAATTAATATTTTACCTTTGTATGAGTAATTCATACTCAAATTTAATAAAAAATATTTATGGAAAACCTGCACGACAAAAGAAAAGTGTATGAGAAATCCCAACTTATTGAAAGTGAGATAAAACAAAATCCAATTGAGCAGTTCAGGGATTGGTTTCTGGATGCCAGCAATAATGCAATAGTCTCTGAAGCTAATGCCATGGCCGTTTCTACCTTAGAAGAAGATGGATGCCCGAGGACAAGAATGGTGCTGCTTAAAGAATATACTTACGAAGGATTTATTTTTTACACGAACTACAACAGTAGGAAAGGAAGGGCCATAGAAAGCAATCATAAAGCCTGTCTTCATTTTTTCTGGCCGAATCTTGAAAGACAGATTATCATCAAAGCCAATCTTGAAAGAATTGCTGAAAACCTCAGCGACGGCTATTTCCACTCAAGGCCTAAAGGGAGTCAGCTAGGGGCCGTTGTTTCACCACAAAGCCAGGCAATTCCTGATAGAGAGTTTCTTGAAGAAAGATTAAAAAAACTGGAAAAAGAATACGAAAACAGCGAAGTGCCAAGACCGGCTAACTGGGGCGGATATATTGCAAAACCCTACGAAATAGAATTTTGGCAGGGAAGACCCAACCGGCTCCATGACAGGATCATTTATCAGCTTGAAGATCTGGACTGGAAAATTTCCCGTCTGGCACCCTAAAGTCTGAATTTACTTTACATTTATTTCAATTTAAATCAATAGGAGCGGGCTTTAGCCCGCTTTTAATATATAACAGATCTAAGGCTTTAGCCAAAATAGAAAATAAACAAAAAAAGACCGTTTCCTGAGAAACGGCCTTGAATTTTCTAATCTGAATGATTATTTTTTCTTAGCACCAGAAACTGCATTTGATAAATCAGCTCCTGCCTTGAATTTAGCAACTTTTTTAGCAGCAATTTTAATTGGTTTTTTTGTTGCAGGGTTGATCCCTTGTCTAGCTGCTCTCTCAGCTACTGAGAAAGTACCGAATCCTACTAAAGAAACTTTTCCGTCTTTTTTCTTTAGAGTAGTAGTTACATTACCAATGAATGATTCTAAAGCAGCTTTAGCTGCAACTTTAGTGATTCCTGCATCTTTTGCGATTGCGTCGATTAATTCAGACTTGTTCATAATTTTTAATATTAAGTTAGTTCGTAATTATAGCAAATATAATACTATTTTCTAATTGTGCAATTATTTTATTAAAAGTTATAAAATTTTTTTAGTTTTTGCTGAAAACAGTTAAAATATGATAATTTCGTTTTTCACGTAAAATCTACGTTACCGCTCACTAAAATCATGCCAAATGCTTATGAGTATTGACTTTAGCAAAAAATTAATATTATTTCCTGTATTTATTAAATCCTGAATTATGTGTAAAGTATTAATATTTTCATCGATATGTTTGCTGATTTTATAAACAATGTCTTGAAAACTTGTGTAATATAAAATTAAATAGCTGGGTCTGTGGAAGTTTTAAAATGATTTCAAACACCCGATTTATTAATTTTTATTAATAAATTTGCAGAATGTTAATAGAAGTTTTCAAGTCTAAAATCCACAGGGTAAGGGTTACAGCCTCTGACCTTAATTATATTGGGAGTATAACGATTGACGAAGATCTTATAGAAGCTGCCGGTCTGGTAGTAGGAGAAAGGGTCTATATCGTCAATGTGAATAATGGAGAACGTTTTGATACCTATGTGATCAAAGGAAAAAGAAAATCCGGCGAAGTATGTTTAAACGGACCTGCTGCAAGAAAAGTTCAGAAAGATGATATCATTATTATCATTGCCTATGCACAGATGACGCCTGAAGAAGCAAAAGTCTTCCAGCCGAAAATCGTTTTTCCGGATGAAAAAACAAATCTTCTAACCTAATTTATGGAGAAAGAATCAAAGAGCCCCATAAAATCAATACTAACAATAGTAATATCGCTTGCTTTTGCAGGCTTTTTTTTATGGCTTGCATTAAAAGGACTTGATTTTAAAGTAATCAGGGCATCTTTGGCTAAAGCCAATTATCTCTGGGTACTGTTCGCTGCTGTTTTTGGACTTCTGGCCTACTGGTTCAGGGCTGTGCGTTGGAACTTAATGCTGGAGCCTATGGGCCACAAAATTTCCAATTCCAATTCACTCTGGTCCATATCTTTTGGATATCTGATGAATCTTACCATTCCCAGAAGTGGGGAAGTAGCAAGAGCTACCGCTTTATATGGGGTGGAAAAAGTTCCGGTGGATCAGTCTTTCGGGACCATCATTCTGGAAAGAGTAGTAGACCTTATCTGTATGCTTGGATTTTTGGGACTGACCCTTTTATTCAAATATGAAGCGATCCTGTCCTTTTATGAAAATTCAGGCGTTAACCTTAATCCGAATAAGATCCTCTTAATTCTCCTTGTTCTTGCAGTGGGAACTGTTTTGTTTTTTGTTTTCAAAAAAAAATTGGCAAATATTCCTTTTCTAGGGAAAATTGTGAATTTTATTGACGGTATTTTCCAGGGGTTAACTACCATATTTAAATTAAAAGAGAAAGGGAAATTTATCCTTTACACATTAGGAATCTGGATATGCTATTATTTTGCAGCTTATCTTGTCTGCTTTGCACTTCCTGAAACTTCAAATTTTACTGTAGCTGACGGCTTTTTTATCATTGTAGTCGGTACCCTCGGAATGATCATTCCTGCGAGTGGGGGAATCGGTGCATTTAATCTGGCAATGAAATACGGATTTATGGCCTTGTTTATCTCAATGGGGAAAAGTGCAGAATTGGGTGGCGAGATGGGCCTGACTTATTCATTCATTTCTCTTCCGCTGCAAATCACCATTATGCTGGTGATGGGCTTGATTTCTATTCCTATGCTGGCAAAAGCAAGAGAGAAAGCAGTTGCTGATAAAGAATTTGAAAATTAAGTCCAACAATAACTTTAATCATACAGGTCCAGTTTTTTAATTGGACTTTTTTTATGTTAAAACCCTATTAAAATAGAACATTACCGCATGCCATTCACTTTTTTATCAATAAATTTGGTCAGCTCACAAATCAAATTTATCTTAAACAAAAAATAATTTATAAACTAAGACACTATGGCAATTAATTTACAGAAAGGACAAAAAATAGAAATCGGACTTACAAAAATGACGATAGGACTGGGCTGGGACCCGAATGAAGGAACCGGTTTTGATTTCGACCTGGATGCCTCTGCCATCATGATTGATGCTGACAGAAAATTAATCACTGAAGAATGTTTTGTTTTCTATAATAACCTGCAGTCTCCCGATGGCGCACTCACCCATACAGGAGATGATCCTAGCGGTAAAAACAGTGATGGCGACGATGATGAAGCGATTATTGTAGATCTTGAAAAAGTAGACCCCAGAGCAGAAGAAATTCTTTTCGTAGTAACTATCGAAGACTTTGAAAGAAGAAAACAGAATTTCGGACAGGTGAGAAATTCATACATCAGAATTGTAGATAACAGTACCGGCCAGGAGATTGCAAAATATGAGCTGGATGAAGATTTTTCTATTGAAACCGGAGTGGAATTCGGAAGATTATACAAAAGAAACGGAAGCTGGAAGTTTGAAGCTTCAGGAATAGGATACAGGGCAGACCTTGCTTTCTTCCTTGAGAAATATTACAAAGGACAGATCATTAAATAATTATATTTCAAATACACAAAACTATAACTATGGCAATTAATTTACAGAAGGGTCAAACCATTGATTTAAGAAAAAACGACCGCGGAGAAAGTGTTTATGACCTTTCAAAAGTAACGATCGGTTTAGGATGGGATGTCAGAAAACAAGGCGGTTTTTTTGGAAAACTGTTCAGTAAAGAAGCGGAATACGATCTTGATGCAGTAGCATTTCTTTTGGACGGAAACGGAAAAGTAGCCAATCTAGGGAGAACAGTACAAACCAACGACGGAAGACAGATCGCACTTTACCAGGGTGATGTGGTTTTCTTCAATTCTATGCAGCATCCAAGCGGAAATATATGGCTGACCGGAGATAACAGAACCGGAGCCGGAGATGGTGACGATGAACAGATCATTGTAAAGCTTGATCAGCTTGATCAAAGTTATCAGAAAATACTATTCCTGGTGACTATTTACCAGGGGAAACAAAATAACCAGCATTTCGGGATGATAGAGAATGCCTTTATCCGCGCTGTAGATGCCAAAGGAAAAGAGATTACAAAATACAGTCTTTCAGGTGATGCAAGTATGAACGGGAAATGTGCGATGGTTTTTGCCGAAGCTTACCGTCACAACGGTGACTGGAAGTTCCGTGCATTAGGAGAGCCTCACCAGACCGATAATTTTATTGAGATCCTGAAGCAGTACGCATACAGCAACTAACCCAATTTTACCCAACCTAATGGCCGGCAGGGAAGTTTTCAACTTCCGCTGCCGGCTTCAGAAATACGATTATCTTACCCATGAGCAGGAGATTATTAGCATACTTTTTACTGGATACTTCCGGTTCTATGAATGGTGAGCCTATCCAGGCACTCAATAACGGATTTAACGGGCTGATAAGCATGCTCCGTGCAGATCCCCAGGCAATGGAAAGCCTTCATTTGAGTGTGATCACTTTTGACCGGGAAGTTAAAAATATCATTCCGCTGACTGATCTGGCAGGTTTTTATCCTATGGAGATCACTTGTCCTGACAGCGGGCCCACCCATACCGGGGCAGCCCTGGAAATGGTCTCGGAATTGGTAAAAAAAGAACTGATCAGAGGTTCCTCCGATGGAAAGGATGACTGGAGGCCGCTGCTCTTTATATTTACAGACGGAAAACCGTCAGATATCCAAAAATACAGGCAGATGATCCCGGTGATCAGAGAAATGGAATTCGGGGCTATCGTGGGCTGTGCTGCAGGCCCTAAAGCAGATGAACAGTTCTTAAAAGAGCTTACCGACCATGTGGTAAAGCTGGATACTACCGATGCGATAACGCTTTCCTCATTTTTCAAATGGGTAAGTTCATCCATCACCATGGGTGGAAAATCGCAGGGAACCGGAGAAAATGTTCCGTTGCCTCCTCCTCCTTCCGAGCTTAATATTGTTATCTAAATCACTTTGTCTTTATAAATCATGAGAAGACTGCCCATTTATTTTTTAGTCGATGTCTCCGAATCTATGGTGGGAGATCCTATTGAGCAGGTACAGGAAGGTATCGCCAATATCATTAAGGAGCTTAAAAAAGACCCGTATTCACTGGAAACAGTTTATGTCTCTATTATCGGTTTTGCAGGAGAAGCTGAGGTGATAACGCCGCTTCAGGATATTATCAGCTTTTATCCGCCAAAAATCCCGATTGGGAGCGGGACATCGCTGTCTCAGGGTTTGATTAAAGTGATGGACTGCATAGACAGAGATATTGTGAAAACCACCTACGAAAGAAAAGGAGACTGGAAACCGATTGTTTTTCTTTTCACAGATGGTGTTCCTACCGATGATGCTACAAAAGCTATCGAAAGATGGAACAACAAATACCACGGAAAGTCCAATACCATAGCTGTATCTATCGGCGAAAATACGAACTATAAGCTGCTCGGAACTTTATCTGACAATGTTTTACTATTTAATAATTCTGATGAAAATTCCTATAAAGAATTTTTCAAATGGGTGACGGATTCCATTAAAACCACCAGCCAGAGTGTTACCGAAGCCAATAAAGAAGGAATTAATCTTTCCAAAATAGATTCTCTTATCCTGGAAAAAGTAAACCCGGAACTGGAGCAGAAGTTTCCGGACAATAATTTTGTGGTTCTGAACGGGAAATGCTCGGAAACAGAGAAATTATATTTAATGAAGTTTAAAAAAACATTCTCTGAATCAAGCATACCGGGGATGTCTACAAGATATTACAGACTGGATGGAGCTTATAAAATTGATGAAAAAGCCTATTTCAGGCTCTCTTCTTCCTTTAAAAGTAACCTTAAAATTTCCGTGGAAGAGCTTCAGGGAAGTACTTCGTGCCCTCACTGTGCCAATCCCATTGCATTGGCAACCTGCTCATGTGGCGGGATCCACTGCCTACGGGGGGAAGGCTACAATAAATGTCCGTGGTGTGGAACTTCGGATTATTATGGGTTTTCCAGCGAAGGGTTTGATATTAACAGAACATTAGGATAAGGAAGATTATCACGCAGGAAACAAACCATGGAAAAAGCTGTTATTTACAGGGAAAAAGAAGAATTCAAAGATTTTCATCTGGTGCTTAAAAATGCCAGCTCCAATCAGTTTTACGAATTCAGTTTTGAGCTGGATGATTTTCCAAATATAAGGATCAGAAATATCGCTAATCTTCAGGAGACAGGACTTGCTTTCGAAAATAATAAATTATCGGGAATACCTTATGCCAATAATGTTCACCACCTTGATATTGAATTCTATCATATCCATGACGAAGGTAGTACAGAGATTAAGAAGGTGTATCTGTTCATTAATGCTGATCCCAAAGATCTCTGGAAAAATATCCCAAGCGATACAGCCGATATGTATCATAAACCTGACGAAGATTCCTGCAAAGGAAATTTTTTAGATAAAAAAATCACCGTTGTCTCCAAAAGAGGACGTTCTCATGCCCACGAAGGAAAATTCAGGGACGATGATTTTGCAGTAAAAGCTCTTCCCGGAGGCTGGTTTATTGCTTCTGTTGCAGATGGAGCCGGCTCCGCGGTTTTGGCAAGGGAAGGTTCCAGGCTGGCTGTTAGTTCAGTCAGCAGTTTTTTCAGCTCTGAAGATATCTTGAATGATATCGAAAAAAATATTAAAGATATTTACTCCTTTCATGCCTCAAAAGAAATACGGCCCGAAGCCGGAGAAAATGTTATTCGACGTTTGTATGAAGGTGTTTATCAGGTTTACCATGTTTTAGATAAAACTGCAGTAGAAAATTCTTTTTCTATAAAAGATCTTCATACAACGCTGGTATTTACATTAACTAAAAAATTCGATTTTGGGTATGTAATCCTTAGTTTTGGAGTTGGAGATTGCCCGATCAGCCTGATTAGTCCTGACTTTTCTCAAGTAAAGCTTCTGAACCGAATGGATGTAGGTGAATTTGGAGGCGGAACCCGTTTTGTTACCATGAAAGAGATCTTTAATGATGATATAGCCTCAAGGTTTGCGGTCACCTGCGTGAACGATTTTTCTTATCTTGTACTGATGACAGACGGTATTTATGATCCTAAATTCATAACGGAAAGCCGCCTTGAAGACATAGAAAGCTGGAAAGCGTTTTTTAATGACCTTGGCGGGAGTAATGACGACCGTGCTAAGGTAGATTTCATCAATGACACAGATATTGATGAGCAGCTTCTCCTCTGGACCGACTTCTGGAGCCGGGGAAATCATGATGACAGAACACTGGCTATAATCTATTAAACATGAAAAAGACCGTTAAAGTTACTTCCATTCTTGACTCAGCCATATCCTATGAATATGTGGATGAAAGCCCTATCCGCGGCGGGGTGAAAGATGTTTACTTTTCGCCGGACAGGGAATATGTGGTTGCTTTTTACCGGAACCCTCTGGATGCCGGACAGAAAGAGCGTATTATGAGAATTGTTTCCACCTATCTGGGGAATATTAAAAACGGAAATTCAGCAGATTATTTTCTGAACGAAATATTCAGATGGCCGTATGATATTGTTGAAAAAGGAAAGCTGACGGGAATTGTGGTTCCCATTTACCATCAAAAATTCTTTTTTGCAAAAGGATATGTGGGGTCAGATAATATCCAGGGTCAGGATAAGGTAGGGAAATGGTTCACGGCTCCCATGTTCAGAAACCAGCAGTACCCTTTAAGGCTGGACCATTCCGAACTCGGGGATTGGCTCAGCTATTTTCAGATCACAATTAATATCAGCAGGGGAGTCAAAAAGCTTCACCAGATGGGTTTGGCCCACTCGGATCTTTCCTATAACAATATTCTGATCGATCCGGTTACGAAATCGGCCTGCATCATCGATATAGACGGCCTGGTGGTTCCGAAATTATTTCCCCCGGAAGTAATCGGGACGGCAGATTTTATTGCTCCCGAAGTTTTAAAGACCAAGCATCTGAATATGCAGGATCCCGGAAGGCATCTGCCTGATCAGAAAACTGACCTTCATGCGCTGGCTGTACTGATTTATATGTATCTCTTCAGAAGACATCCTTTGAGGGGAGGAAAAATCTGGGATCTGGATTCCGAAAAAGATGAAATAATTTCTATGGGAGAAAAAGCTCTGTTCGTGGAACACCCCACAGACCCGTCCAATCAGGTGAAAGCAGATCATCTGAGAAAATGGGATGCTTTCTGGGGCGATCCGCAAAAAATTCCGTTCACGGCTGCCGGGCCTTATCTTTCCGAGCTATTTAAAAAAGCATTTATAGATGGGCTTCACGATCCTATCCGCCGCCCTACAGCCAACGAATGGGAAGCTGCGTTGCTGAAGACCGCCGATTTGATACAGCCCTGTCACAACCCGGAATGTACAGAAAAATGGTATGTATTTGATAACAGCAACAAACCCAAATGTCCTTTCTGCGGGACACCTCACCGGGGAACACTTCCCGTACTGGATCTGTACTTTCAATTCGATGAGCAGGTATGGAAACCTGAAAACCACCGGTTGATGGTGTATAATAATCAGTATTTATTCAAATGGCATGTTTCAAGAAAAGTGATCAGAAATGAAAACCTTACCATGCAGGATAAAATGCCGGTAGGTTATTTTACTTTTCATAATGAGAAATGGGTGTTCGTGAATCAGAGCTTACCTTCCATGAGAGATATTACAGAACAGAAAGAAATTCTGCCGGGATCTATGGTAGAGCTGACAGATGGGAAAAAGATACTGCTGTCTGCGGAAGAAGGCGGCAGGCTGATATTGGTAACGATGGCCAATCAGTAAGCTGTGGGCTGACCGCTCCGGCAAAAATTCAAAGAATTTTTGCCACCCCTCCAGGAGAGGGGAATACCTCCGAACGGATGATAAACCAGTATGGAGATTTAGTTTTTTTAGAATTCAAATAAATGTTTATTTTTCATGAAATTCCATAAAATAGGAATGATCATCTTCACCGACGATTTTAAAGCCTAAATCCGCGTATAAGTGTTGTGCTTTATTGGTTTTTAATACACTTAATGATACGGTTTTTCTTTCTTTGGAAGCTTCTTTCAGAATATCGGTTAAAATAGTTCTTCCGAGTCCTTTTCCCTGCTCATTAGGATCAATCTGAAGCTGAAGTACTTCCGTTTTATCAGCTGCTTTATTGATCTTCAGCAATCCTGCGGGCTCGTTGTTTAAAAGGATGATATTAGCCATGTCAAACTGATAAAGAATTCTCTGGAGCGTAGATTCCCTGTCTGTCGGAAGGCCGGAATCAGCATAATGGGGATTCATGGTTTGGGTTCTCAGATCAAGAAGATAGTCTATATCATTTTCTGATGCTTTTCTGTAGGTGATAGTAGTGTTCATATTCACAAAAACAAATATATTAAAAACACCTTTATTTATATCAGTTCGAAGAAATCTCTTTTTCCGATTTTTACCTTTGTTTGTGGGAGTAATTCAATCTCTTCATCAGGATCCGTTATTTTTATATGATTAACCTGAATACCTCCGCTTCGGATCATTCTCCGGATTGCTGATTTACTGAGGTCGGTTTTAAGCTTGCTGCAGAGTTCCACCAATGGTATCCGGTTGTCTGTATGAGGCAACGAGTTTAAAGAGATGGATTTATAAACTTTTTCTTCAGGATTTTTGCTTTGAAACTGACTGTTGAAAAAGCTTTCTGCAAGCCCGGCTGCTGCCTGATCATGGTATTGGGCAATAATATTTTTAGCAAGCATTTTTTTGATGATCATCGGGTTTTCACCATTTTGTAGTTTTAATTGTAAGTCTGCTTTCTCCTCATCAGAGAAATCAGAAGCCAGATCGATAAACTCATCAATAAGACTGTCCGGGATCGACATGGTTTTTCCAAACATCTCATTCGGTTCATCGGTAAGTCCGATAATATTGTTCAGCGATTTACTCATTTTTTCTTTACCGTCAAGGCCTTTAAGCAGAGGCATGCACATGACAATCTGTGCCGGCATCTGGTAGGCTTCCTGAAGCTGCCTTCCCATCGTACAGTTGAAAAGCTGGTCTGTTCCGCCCATCTCAATATCGCATACCATCTGTACAGAGTCGAAACCCTGAAGGATAGGGTAAACAAGCTCATGCATTGCGATCGGGATATTTTCGGTAAACCTTTTATTGAAATCGTTCCGGTGCATCAACTGGGCGACGGTAATTTTCGACATCAGCTGAATAACTTCCGTAAAACTGAGCTTATCCAGCCAATCGGAATTAAAAACAATTTTAGTTTTTTCTACATCAATAACCTTTGAAAGCTGATTGATGTACGTTTGCGCATTATGATTGACATCTTCGGCACTTAAAGGTTTCCGTGCCTTATTTTTTCCTGTCGGATCACCGATTCTTGCGGTGAAACTTCCTACTACAATTACAACCTGATGGCTCAGATCCTGAAACTGTTTCAGTTTTTTGAGCACTACAGCATGGCCCAGATGCAAATCCGGGGCGGTAGGATCAAATCCCAGTTTAATAATCAATTTTCTGTTTTCCTTTTCAGCCTGTTTCAGTTTCTCTTCCAGACCGTTTTCCGGAAGAATAATGGCTGTGTTTTCTTTTAGTGTGTTGATCATCTTTATTTGATTTTTTAAATTAAAAAAGCCCGGACAATATTGTCCGGGCTCTATATTATGGATGTTATTCTTATTAGATTACAGATATAGAAAGTCTTCCCGAACGGTTCGCCGGGTAGTAATACTCATTAAAAAATGGGAGATGCAATATGCTGTTTAAATGTTTCATTGATAGCGTAAATGTAGAAAAAAACTAAGATAAATCCAATATTTAAACCACTAAGATCTGCTGTAAAGTTCCATATCAGTTGAGATTTAAACTCACTGTTCTCGACAGTTGATTAATCTTAATGGTTTAAAATAAAGGTTTTCAAAACAATTTTACTTAGCGCTTTTGAAGCTAATTTCATGCCATAAATCTCTGTAAGCAAAAAATTAAAAACTGTTGTAATCGCACTATTTTAAACCCATATTTTGCAGTGTATAATTAAAATGACCAGCTCTCACATACACGTTTAAAGGTCGAATACAGGCTGTGAATAGGTATTTCTGATCTGCTCTTTCCAGATGTTGAGGTCTTCCTGGGAAGCTTTGTCTGCCCTGTCAAAAAAGAAATGCTGTATGATTTCAAAACCGCTGTACAGGAAGATTCCGTTGTCTGATGTTAAGGTAAGCGCTTTATCCATTCCCATACGCTCATATTCCTCATGGGACTTTCCATGGGTGTTAATAATTACTGCTTTTTTGCCTTTTAAAAGACCTTTCTGAACGCCTTGGTCATACCGATAGGCAAAATTATAGCTGAAAACCCGGTCAATATACCCTTTCATAATGGCTGGCATTCCGGTCCACCAAATCGGGTAAATAAATGTGATAAATTCCGCCCTGGAAATGAAATCCTGTTCTGTTTTCACATCATCTGAAACCTTTCCGGCACGCTGGCCCTGCATATCTGCCAATGAAAGGACGGGATCAAATCCGATTTTGTTGAGGTCCCTTATTTCTATTTCGTGATTTTCTCTTTCAAGGCCTTCAACTACGGTTTGAAGAAGGCTGCTGTTTAAGCTGTTTTCGTTAGGATGTGCATAAATGATTAAATGTCTCATTGCTTTGTATTTAAATTTTATGAGACAAATGTAGAGGAAGGCAATTCGCAAAAATTGTAAGAAAACGAAATGCATTATGCCGATCCGGAACGGCAGATGTCATCCTGGAATTTTACATATTGGGAGGGTGAGAGATTGATAAAGTGTTTAAAATCGTGAATAAGCTGGCTCTGGTCATAATAGCCGCATTCATCAATAATACTGAACCATTCAATTTTTTTCTGATAGGCCAGTTCTTTTTCAATGATAGTAATTGCCTTGAGAAAACGGTTATAGCGGTTAAGTTCTTTAGATGAATAGCCGAGCTGTGTTTTATGTTTCAGCTGAATAGTTCTTTCACTCTGGTTGGTTTGTTTGGCAATTGCTTTGATAGGATTCAATGTGGGATCTTCAAAATGGCTCAGCAGGTGGATGGTCTCATCCTGATTTTGAAGATAAGGCTTGCAAAACTCGAGAATATGATCGGTTTTCTCTTCGGGAGACGGAAAAACAGAGATCTGATGCCAGAGTTCTGTGAAACAATTATCATGAAGAAGTTCGTTGGGATGCGTTCCGTTTCCGGCTGCAAGTGCTTTGCCAAAGAACCTGTAGAAAGCATCATCTTTAAAATTGGCCACCAGAATAGAAGTTCCTGCCGGCAGCGTGTAATCAAAGGCCTGACGTACCGGTCCCAAAACAATGCACTGTTTTACCTCCACGGTATTTTTTTTCTGAGTCGTCATAAAGGCATTTTCCCCAAAACAAAACAACATAATAGTCTGATAGGAGGGAAGCAGGGTTTTTGTAACAGGAACGGGCGAACTGTTTTCTGCATAATAAAAATAGGTGAATATGCTCTCGAATTCCTTAGGAACCGGGATTTTAAGCTGATGGTAATCCGGATGTAGTTCCTGCATGAAATGTTTTTTTATTATGGATATATTTTGTTTCGTACAGCTTCTGCTGTTCTTTGGTAAGTAAAGGATAGAACAGGTTCATCTGTATCAGGGCATAGTGCCTTACTGCTTCATCTTTTTCAAGTTTAAAAGCAAGGCTATTGTGGATGATCCAGTTGTCTGCAATGATGAAAATCTGTGTAGTGAGGCCTCTGAGTATAAAATCCGGAATATCTTCTATAAAAATGCCGTCTTTCTGAAAACCTTTGAAGATCTCCTGAAACTCATCTTTTCTGCTGATATTAATAGATTCATACTGCGATTCTATAGCCGGAATATGTTTCAGAATATCAAAGAAATTCATAAATATAAAACGAAAAGAATAAAAGACTTCGTAGGTGGAAAATGTAAAATGATACAGATCTTCGAGGGTCTTATTTTCTATTTTCTGCAGATTGTTCAGTAAATCGTCCATTTTAAGGACCAGTTCAGAAAAAAGGATCTTAATAATATCTTCCGAATGTTTAAAATGATAATGCAGATTTCCCGCACTGATATTCAGCTCTGCCGCAATGTGCCTTGTAGTAATGTTATTATAGCCCTTTTCATTGAACAGCTCCATTGCTTTTGAAAGTATCTTGTCCTTTGTTTTCATTGTTCAAATATAAGAGAGTTTAAATTATATTTCAAAATTAGAACAAATGTTCTAATTTTTAATACATTTGTATTCTTAAATCGAACGGGATGGAAGGAAAGAAAATATTCAATTATGAAACTGCCGGAAACAAAGATTCCCAAAATGGAAAAGATATACAGGAAACCTTGGTAAAGATCCTTCAGATCATTATAGGATTCATTATGGCCATACTTCATATGTGATGAAAAATAAAATTCCGTACTGGTTTATGGTGGGACTTATCATCTGGCTCATTGTTATTCTTCTCAGAAAGAAAGGAATTTTTATTCCGGTCATCAGTAATCACCTGACCGATTTCATTACAGTTCCGATGTATGCTTACCTGATAGAATATCTGATGAATAATGTACTGGAATATCAGTGGAAGCCGGATATTAAGTTTTTCCTCAGCTCAGTTATTTACCTTTCATTGTTGTTTGAAGTTATCTGTCCGATGCTTTCAGGAAAATTTACCGGGGATATTCTGGATGTTGCCGCTTATCTGCTGGGAGGTTGGGTTTACTATTTCTTTAAATATATTTTTAGTTATAAGTAACCTGTTACTGATCCAGTTTGATGATTGGTCCTTTATAAAACTTAGTCAGGTCATATAGCTCCCCGAAATACCGGTGAAGATCAGAATCACTGTATTGCTCTGATCCCTTGGCCCGGAATTGCTCTTCAGCAAGAGTATATAAAGAAGGATAATCGGTTTTTAAATAATGGGAAAGTACGGTGTCGTTACCTTTTTCTCTGAGGGCAATGTCCGTAAAAAACAAACCATAGACAAGAAACTGATTGAAGTTTTGGGCATCTATCATAAAATCCAGATTCCGCTTAGAATATTTCTCATAATCAGCAAGGATGTCCTGAAAGGTTTTCACATGTTGCTCTTTTGGAATTTCATAAAAAAGATCGAGTCCATGGATGAAAAGTTGGGTTTTAGCCTCTTCCCGGTCCGCAGGATAAGCACTGCTGAGCCATTGGAAAATACTTGAAAGCTCCTCTTTGGAAAGACTTTCTACAGAATCTTTTACTTTATTTTTAATGATTTCAAGATTTGCTCTGGCATCGGGCTGAAGAAAGCCGATGATTTTTTCCTCATCACGGCATAGTTTATTGTACAAATTGATTTTGGCAATATTAGGATTCGTCTTGATGAAAAAAAGTTCTTCTGCCATGCTTGTATACCACATGTCTTTTCCAAATGGTAACTAAAGATACAAAATATGTAATGATTACAATTAAAAATGTTATGCAGTGGATGTTTAATCTTTTATGATTAATGAAACTTAACCACTTTTACTATAGAATAATTATTTATTATAAAATAGATAGACTTATCTATTTTATGCATACATTTGTAAAAATAATTTCAGATGAAAAAAGAAAAAGTACAGGAAAGGATCATAAGGGTTGCTTCAGATTTGTTCTACAGACAGGGTTTTAATTCAACCGGAATTAACCAGATCATTGCTGAAGCGGATATTGCTATAGGATCTTTGTACAATCATTTCTCATCCAAGAATGATCTTCTGCAGGCTTACCTCATTAATGAAGAGCTGGCCTGGTTCAAAGGGTTTGAAGAACATTCCGCAAAGATTTCTGATCCAAGAGAAAAGCTGTTATCTCTGATAAATTACCGTAAAAAGCTGCAACAGACATCAAAATTTGCCGGCTGCCATTTCATTAAAATCACCTCAGAATTGGGAGACAGCAATCTGCCAGTTTCTGATTTTGTAAGACAACATAAGACGAAGCAGAAAGAATTGATCAGAAGTCTGGTTGACGAATATGCAGAAAGTAAAAAGGGTATTGATGCAAATTGGGTTACTGAAAATATTTTCTTACTGATAGAAGGCGCTGTGGTGACTTCTACAATTCATAAAAGCACTGATTCTTTTGACCAGATAAAAAAAATGATTGAGGCTCTGTTGCCTTAATTTTTTTACTTTATAAAAATAGATATATCTATATAAAAATGAAAGATAAATATTTGAAATTGATTATTATATTATCCGGGCAGTTGCTTACTATTATGGATATTTTTATTATTAATGTATCCATCCCTTCGATCCAGCGAGATCTTCGTGCTTCCAACGGTGAAATGCAGATGATGATTGCGTCTTATCTTATCGGTTTTGCTTCATTTCTGATTACAGGCGGGAGGCTTGGAGATGTTTACGGAAGGAAAAAAATATTTATGACCGGTCTGGTATTTTTCATGCTGAGTTCTGTGGCGTGTGGATTGTCATCTGATGCGGTAGCTCTTGTTATTTTCCGTTTTATCCAGGGAATCAGTGCGGCGCTGATGTCTCCTCAGGTACTGTCGATGATACAGGTATTGTTTACCGGACATGAAGAGCGGACAAAAGCCATGAGCTGGTACGGAATCACTATTGGAGCAGGCACGGTTTTGGGACAATTTCTTGGGGGTTATTTTTCATCGATGACTTTAATAGAAGAACCGTGGAGGCTTATTTTTCTTATCAATATTCCGGTCTGTATTCTGGCTCTGTTTTTTACACAAAAAATAGTCAAGGAGTATAAAATTTCTGCTGAAAAAAATAATCTTGATTTCGGGGGCGTCGGAATCCTGGCAGCTGGGCTTTTCTGCTTTACCTATGCCCTTACCATGTCCGAAAACGGAAATGTTAGTTTTGTAAGGATACTTTTGATTCTTCTTTCAGCAGGTATTTTAATTTATTTCATTAAGAATCAAAAAAGAAGGCTGAAAAACCGGAAGCCTTATCTTATTGATCTCACGTTGTTCCGCTATATTCATTTTAATCTGGGTATTGTTGCAGTTTCCTTTTTCTTTATTATGCTGGACTCTTATTTCTATATTCTGTCCCTATTTTTCCAGGACGGACTGAAAATAGGATCACTGGCAGCTGGTGAAATAATTGTTTTCCAGGGATTCGGTTTTATCCTGGCTTCCCTGTTTTCAGCAAAGCTTATTTTGCGGTATGGCAAAACATTTTTAATTGCGGGGCTAGGTTTAATTATGATGGTTCTTTTCCTCCAGATTCTTTTATTTAATAATGAAACATCTTTTTTTATCCTTTGTCTGTTGTTGTTTTTTCATGGAGCAGGAGTGGGCTCCATTATTCCTTCACTGGCTAATATTGCTTTGTCCGGACTGCCTTATAACCTTGCCGGAAATGCCTCGGGAGTTTACAATACTTTCCAGCAGATGGCTGCAATAGCCGGAGTTATTGTTGTAGGAAGTGTTTTTTATTACGCACTTGGAAACCAGCCAGCCCCGGAGAATTATCGGAATGCTTTCTCAATAGCCTTAGCCGTTAATATAGGATGTCTGGTTGCTGTTCTTATTTCGATTCTAAAGGTTCCGGAACACATTTTTCCTAAAAAACAATGAACAAAAATACTTACTTTCAGAAATGTTAGGTACTGACTTCTGCAGATCAGCGTTTCATATATAATTTGTTGATCACATTGTGTTTTCTTTGAAATCAGCGGCGTTTTGTAAATTCAATATTCCATCTTTTTGGTGTGGTAGTTTTCATTCCAGTGATTATTTTTTTTCTGACTGTAAAACGATTTTGGCAATATTTCTCGTGATTTCTGTTGGTGAATGACAGTCACAGTTACTGAATCCTATAACGTAGATATCTTCACCGGGGATATAAACGCCCATGCTTTTGAATCCGAAAATGCTTCCGCCATGTTCCCTGTCAGGAATTCCGCCAATATCTTTCAAATGCCATCCGTAGCCATAGGTAAATTCTTCACCGTTATTAAGCTTGTATTTCCGGAAAGCTTTTTGAGTTTCGGAGGAATTGAGCAAGGTATTCTGGTTCAGAGCCTGCTGCCATTTCAGCATATCATCTACTGTGGACATCAGGGAACCGGATGCAAAAGGAACACTGAAACTAATCACCGTTTTGTTCACAAATCCATGTTCTTTCTGGTGATATCCATATGCTCTTTTGGGAATAATCTGGCGGTCGGTTGCATAGTAAGAATGATCCATACCTGCCTTTTCAAATATATTTTTTCTGATAAAATCTTCATAGGTCTGCCCTGAAACCAATTCAATAATATATCCCAGCACCACATATCCCGAATTATTGTAGTCGAATTTTTCTCCGGGAGCAAAATCAACAGGTTCATTTTTAAAGAAATCAACCATCATTTCAGGCTTCATTTCTTTTTGTGCAATAGTAGATAAAGATTTCATTTTTGTAAAATCCTTGATCCCCGAAGTATGGGTTAACAGATGGTGAATGGTAATTTTATCGCCTGAAGGATAATCCCTGATATATTTGGAAACCGGATCAGTGACCTTTAATTTTCCCTGTTGTTCCAGCATCAGAATAGCTACAGCTGTAAATTGCTTGGTCATGGAACCGATTTGAAAGACATTCTCAGGAGTCATATCGACATTCAATTCAAGATTGGCTTTTCCAAAAGCTTTTCGGTAAATAATCTTTCCTTTTTTTGCAATCAGGAATGCACCGCCAGGCTCATCCTTATTACTGAAACCGCTAAGTATAATGCTGTCGGTTTTCTTTTCAATGCTCTGGGCACTGATGGTATTGCAAAAAAACAGGAGAGGAAGAAGAGCTGTAAAAAATGTTTTAGTGATCATGATTATTATTTTGTTATGCAAAGATATAATTATTTAACATTACTATGTTATACTTTATAGTAATTTATAAAAAAATAATCAATGAAGGATTGATTATTTAAGGTTAACTAATATCTATACTATTTAGATTCAGTTTCAAATCATTAAAGAAAGCTTCAAACTTTGGAAGATCTCTTGTGCTGATCTGGGATTTTCTCACCTTTAAAGTTTTTTCAGGTGTTTTGAATGTGTAATCATCAGCATAATATCCTGCTTTTGTTATTTCGCTGATAATCATCTGTTTTTTAGGAAATGTATTGATCTGAATCTTTTCGACGGTAATGGTGAGATACTGATTATAATATTCATAAGCAGACATACAAAGATAGGCGGCACCCAAAACAATGGTGAAATAAGGAGCAAACCTGGTATTTTCATCTTCCAGAAAATAGCTGACTCCAACAATAATCCATACAATGCCAAGGATCAGATTAATAATCAGTCTTTTATCTTTAAATGCAATTTTCATATTCAGTTTTATTTGAATTCTTTTCAAACCTCCTTATCTTCCATTTTCTTTCATGGCCCGGATCAGTTTGTCATTTCTTCGTTCTGCTCTGGCATTGTTCAGGGATAAAACTGCCCAGATGGCAGCAGGAAGCCACCCGATAAGGGTAATCTGTAAAATGAGACAGACAATGCCTGTAAGTATTTTCCCACGGACCATAAAGGATAGAAAAGGAAGGAGAATAGCAAGTAACATGATATTTAGTTATAATATATTAATCTCTAAAATTATCATATTTTTTTGTTATTGAAATAATGTTCTGAAAAAAGTATCTAACTTAAGACTGAAAAACTTCATTTATTTAGAATTTTATAGAGCTGTAGCTTTTAATGATAAATTTTTTTTTGCGAAGAGATAGCTCAGTGATAACTGAAGTGGTTAAAGCTGGGTATATTCTTAAATTGTGATTTCATTTTCAATATTAATCAATCTTTCAGACCAGTTATTTAGTGCTGTTTTTCTTTCTTCATCAGTAAGTCGTTCCACAGAATAAATAAATTCCGGCAGTAAAACGGAAAAGCCTAGAAATTCCAGAATTCCACGGTGTATTGGAAATAAAATAGAGCTTATATTTCCGTATTTGTCCTTTGTATAATTTTTTTCAGGACCGCCGGCTGTTACAGACAGCATTGCTCTTTTCCCAACCGAAAATCCATTACCGAAGATTTTCCCGTTATCATAAAATTTCCCCATGGTAAAAACCTTGTCAATCCATCCTTTTAAGATGGCCGGAGCCGAAAACCAATACAGGGGAAACTGCCAGATCATCATATCGCACCATTCGATCTTTTCCTGTTCCGATATGATATCCAGGGTAAAGGTAGAATGTTCCAGGGCAAATAATTCTTCATTCTGTTGTTTAAAATAATCTGGATTTTTTAGTCGGGTGAAGTTTTCTTTCCCACTGACCGGCTGATATTTTTCTTTATACAAATCAGTGGTTTTTACCTCGTGGCCTTCTTTTTCTAAAGTTCTGACCGCAGTGTTGAACATGGCCGCATTGAAACTTTTTTCTTCAGGATGAGCAAGAACAATAAGTATTTTCATTTTTTATAAATTTGTACTATCATTATTTTAGTTACAAAATTATTTTTAGTACACTAAACCTGCAATAACTATCTAAACAGATAGGCCAAAATAAATTTAAAATGAAAACAGAGTGCATTGGTGACCACGTAAAATTAAAAGGGAAAATATATCCCTGTACTGTAAGTCTTACCATGGATCTGGTAGGCGGAAAATGGAAAGCTGTTATACTTTACCATTTGAAGGAGGAGTCTAAAAGATACAGCGAGCTTCGGAAAGAACTGGCGGCCGTGACCGAAATGACGCTGAGTTTACAGTTAAAGCAATTGGAAAAAGACGGTTTGGTGTCAAGGAAAGTCTTTGGCAAAAAACCGCCTGTTAAAGTGGTGTATAGCCTGACTGATCTTGGAAAAACATTTATTCCTGTTTTAGAGGCCATTACAGAATGGGGCAACCGGGTTGTTGTTGATAAAGGAGAATTTGTAAATATTCCTGAAAAAGAAACTATTTAATTTCATGTTTTTAATTGATTTGAAATAAAATTCACCAGGTTTTTGTCTTTCCTATTTTTTCAAATGCTGTTGGAAATAGACAAAATGATGCTCAATGGATTTGTTCCAGTATTCCGTATTATGGTCACCCGGCTGGCTGATAAAAGTAGTTGGAATTTTGAGACTGTCGGTCTGGTGTTTCAGTTGCAGGGAATTCGGATATAAGATATCTTCGGTTCCGCAGTCGAAAATAAAAGCTTTCTTAAAATCCGGATGCTGTTTCAAAAGTGATGAGATACTGTATGAGTTCCAGGCTGTATGTTTCGGATCACCGATATTGGTGGTCAGATCATCCATTAATCTGTTGCTTTGCCAAAAATGCTGACTAACTTTTTTAAAATTCAGAGGGTCAATTTCCAAAGCTCCGCTGGTAGAACCTGCTGTATTGAAATAGTCTGGATGCAGAATGAAATACCGCAAAGCTCCATAACCTCCCATACTCAAACCGCTGATAAAAATATTTCTGTCGTCAACAGTAAATGAACGGTGTACTTTCGGGACTAATTCTTTAAAGAAAAAATCTTCATACTGCGAACTTTTGTTGATGGGACTGTTGATATAATAAGATGTAAAGCCATCTGGTGTAACAATAATGAAGTTATATTGATCGGCCAGTTTCTGTAAATCTGTGGTTTTGGACCACTGTTTGTAATTTTCGCTGTAGCCATGTAAAAGGTAAATCAAGGGATATTTTTCTGTTTTTTGATAGGTTTTGGGTTTAAAAACCAGTACAGTGTCGGGTTTTTCTAAATAGTCAGATTTTATCACCCATTTTTCCTGTGCCTTGGCTGAAATTGTAGTAAGTAATCCGATCATGATGCTTATTACCTTGTTCATATTGTGTATTTTTATTACAAAATTCAGCAAGCATTTTGTTGTGTACAATAACGAACAAAATTGTGAGCCGTTAAAAATGAAGATATATGCGTAAAGAAAATTCAACCAATGCGATTAATGAGCAGTTCCTGTTTCAGGTTTGTGAACTCAATTCAGCGATAGCAATGATTAGCGGCCGTTGGAAGTCGCAAATTGTTTATTCTATTTCACAGGGGAATAACAGGTTTCATTTATTGAAAAAAGAGTTGCCCAATATTTCCGAACAGGTTTTGGGACGTCAGCTCAGAGAACTGGAGACTCATGCGGTTATTGTCAAGAAGGAAATCCCTGAAACCGTTCCTCCTGGAGTCAAGTATGTTTTAACAAATAAAGGGCTGGATTTAATTCCTATTCTGGAAAGTCTTTGCGACTGGGGGAAAACCTATGCTGAAGGTAAAGAAATTTCAGTTTGCCCTATGTCATAGCTTTTGTAATGGCATTACCGGGCCGTAAACCCATCCCGTATGGCTGCTTTAAGTACTTCAATGTTAATATCTTTCAGCTTTTTGAACTTTATACAATATCCGGTAACGCTCGCTTTGCCTATCGTTTTTCCATACGTTTCCGCTAAATATTTCTTATCATCAATACCGAGAATATAGACTGAGACTCCGGTGGTATTGGCGCTCAGACCAATCTGATAAAAAGCTCTGGTTTTTCCTCCGGCATATTGTATGATATAGTTCCCATAGCCAATATTAGGGTTGGAAACAGTCCTGCCTTCATCATCTTTACCATCCAGAAACCATAGCTGGCATGTCGGATTTATTTCCAGAATGATGCGGTGAAGTTCCAGCATATCATTGCGTTTGGTTTCCGGCTGGCTGTTGATGTATTCTGCAATCTGTTCCTGTAGGGTCATATAAATTCTGTTGTACATTTTTATAGAGATGCAAATTACAACTTATTGTTTACTCAATAGTTTAAGTTTAAACAAAAAAGAACAGCTATTCACTGTTCTTTTTATAAATTAATTATTACAATATTGATTATCCGAATGCTCTCTTTAATAAACTCTCCACTTTAGGTTCACTTCCCCTGAAGCTTTTATACAGTTCCATAGGGTCTTTTGTTCCGCCTGAGGAAAGAAGGATTTTGTATTTTGCTGCTGTTTCAGGATTGAAGATTCCGGTTTCTTTAAAGTACTGGAAAGCATCTGCATCCAGAACTTCAGCCCATTTGTAAGAATAATAGCCTGCAGAATACCCACCCTGGAAAATATGGGAAAAACTCGGGCTCATTGCTGTTTCAGGATTTACAGGATAAAGGGAGGTTGCTTTGGTATATTTATCCTCAAATGCTTTCACGCTCTCATTATCCAATTCTCCAACTTTCGTGTGATAGTTCATATCCAGAAGCCCAAATCCAAGCTGTCTCATCGTTTGGTAGCCTTCCATGAAGTTTTTCGATTGTTCAATCTTTTCAATCTTTTCGTCAGGAAGTACTTCTCCGGTTTTATAATGCTTGGCAAAAGTCTTTAAAAACTCAGGCTCGTAGCAGAAATTCTCCAGAAACTGGGATGGAAGTTCCACGAAATCCCACTTCACAGACGTTCCGGAAAGATTTGGATATTGAGTGTCAGCCATCATTCCGTGAAGGGCATGACCAAATTCATGGAACAAAGTTGTCACTTCCTGGAAGGTAAGTAAGCTTGGCGTATCTTTCGTCGGCTTGCTGAAATTGCAGACAATAGAAATATGCGGACGGGAATTTTCACCGTCTTTTTTATACTGGTTCTTATAGCTCGTCATCCATGCTCCGGCTCTTTTGCCTTTTCTCGGGAAATAGTCCACATACAGCAATGCTTTGAACTTTTCTTCTTTTACGCCATCGGTCTCAGCGGTCTCGAAAACTTCATATACCTTCACATCCTCGTGGTATTTGGGAATATCATTCCTTTCCACAAAACGAAGTCCGAAAAGTTTTCCTGCCAGACCAAAAACAGCATCCTGTACCTGATTCAGTGGAAAATAAGGCTTGAGCTCCTCGTCATTAAAGTCATATTTCTGCTTACGTAGTTTTTCGGCATAAAAACTATGGTCGTAGCTCTGCAATTCCTCTATTCCATCAGCTTTGGCTAAAGCTCTGAGCTCATTAATCTCCTTGTCTGCATACGGCTTTGCCTTCGTTAAAAGTTCATTTAAAAAATCAAAAACCTTTACCGGAGATTTTGCCATTCTTTCTTCCAGAACGTACTCTGCATAGTTTTTATAGCCTAATAATTCAGCTTTCTGCTGTTTCAGCTGCAGAAGTTCCTTGATGAGTTCCTGGTTGTCGAATTCTCCGCCGTCAAAAGACTTTTTACCGCTGGCTAAGGCAATTTCCTTTCTCAACTCCCGGTTTTCGGCGTAGGTCATGAACGGAATATAGCTTGGATACTGTAAAGTGACTACCCAGCCTTCCAGCTCCCTTTCTTTAGCATCTTCGGCATACTGGTCAAGGATGGCTTCCGGGATCCCGGCCAGGTCATCTTTATTGGTAATATGCTTGAAATAAGCATTGGTAGAAGCTAAAACATTCTGGCCGAACTGAAGAGACTTCAAAGAAAGATCCATATTGATCTTTTGTAGTTTTTCTTTGTCTTCCTTATTCAGCAGGGCGCCGCTTCTCACAAAACCTTTATATGTTTCATCCAGCAGCATTTCCTGCTCTTCATTCAGCTTATAATTTTCCTTTTCATCATATACTTTTTTGATCTTGCTGAAAAGGGCTTCATTCTGGGAAATCTTTGAGGAATACTCAGTTAAAAGCGGAGAAACTTCCTGGGCAATTTTTTGGATTTCGTCGCTTGTTTCTGCAGAATTTAAATTGAAGAAAATATTGGAAACCACATCAAGCTGTTCCCCGGAATAAGCCAATGCCTCAATGACATTTTCAAAAGTCGGCGTTTCAGGATTACTGACAATAGCATTGATTTCATCTTCAGACTGTTTGATCAGCTCCCTGAATGCAGGAAGAAAATCTTCATTTTTAATGCCGGTAAACGGTGCTGCGTGATATGGTGTATTAAATTTCTCGGTTAAAATATTCATTTTTCGATTTTTGGTAAGGTAAATTTAATGATTCAATGGGAATCACAGCTGGAATACACAAAAATAATGCCCGGATATCAGGATGTGACAAAAATGCTCTATCTTTATTATCTTGTCATATGAAAAGTAGCGATGTGGTTGTAATGACTAATTTTGAAAATACAAAACCACAACATACCGGCTTCATAAGGAATGATTTCTGTCTTAGTGGTTTTGTGGTAAAAAAGTGAAAAATAAATTCAAAATATCAAAACTATGAAAACACTCTTAAAAATTCTTGGCGTAATCATTCTTTTACTGATAGTATATGCAGTTATTGCCATGCTGGCTTTCAGTAAGAATTATCACTTTGAAAAATCAGTTGTCATCAATGCCCCGAAAGATAAAGTATGGCAGCATGTAGGCTCTTTGAAGCAATATAATATCTGGGATCCTTTTTCCAAGGCAGACAAAGATATTGTGATCACCTATTCAGGAGATGGCGACAAAGTAGGAGATTCCTATCACTGGAAAGGAAATGACAAAGTAGGAGAGGGTGAGCAATCTATCACCGAAATGGTACCTGGCGAAAAAATGGTGACCAAGCTCCATTTCATCAAACCTTTTGAAGGTGACGCGGTTGCCAAACTTATTTTGACACCTGAAGGAAACGGAACAAAAGTTACCTGGGCAATAGACAATGAGCTGAATACCATGATGAAGATTATGAAGCCGATGATGGATATGAATATGAATAAAATGTTCGGTCAGGGACTGGAGAACCTTAAAAAGCTTGCTGAAAAGTAAAAAAACATAAGCCTTGTAGAAACACAGGGCTTTTTTATTGCATTTAATCATAAAACCGTGTAATAAGTAAAAATCATTTATTCTCTCCGATCTTCTATAAAGTGTACTTTATGAAGAACGAAAATATCAATTATTATTTTAAAAAATTATTATCTTTATGTAAAGATTAGATTCATGGAGAAGATCGTATTTGAGAAAAGTGATATAAGAGATTACGTGAAAACGGTAATTTCTGAAAAAATAGAAAAGCTTAAAAATTTTATCGAGTTTACCCTGGAAGCCAGCCGTGATATTAAAAAAACTCCAAAATATGACAGTATGAGGGAGGAGATGCAGGAGGAAATTTATCAGATGCAGCGTCAGTTGGGCGCTTTGAATGATCTTAAAAGAAACATGTCAAAGGTACTCAACACTTCTACGGAAAAGATACAGCTGGGCTCGTTGGTGATTACGAATAAAGCCCGTTTCTATATTTCGGTTTCTTTAGGAGAGTTCTTTTATGAAGGCGACCGGTTTTACGCCATTTCCCCTGAAAGCCCTATGGCTAAAAAGATGATGGGAATGAAACCCGGAGCTGAGTTTACCCTGAACAAAATTCACCAGAAAATTATAGAGGTAATTTAGTAATAGCAATGCATTCAATTACATATTGTAAATTTGCAGTATGAATCATGCAGAAATTTTAAAACAAATCATAGAGCAGAGGAGAAGCATCTTTCCCAAAGATTATTCTGACAGCGAAATATCTCAGGAGATCCTGGATGAAATCCTACACTCAGCAACCTTAGCGCCTAATCATAAACGTACAAAACCATGGCGTTTTAAGATTTTTAAAGGAGAAGAGAAGGCAAAATTAGCTTCAGAAATGCAGGCTATTTACAAAGCCACACAACCCGAACAGACTTTTTTGGAGAAGAAATACCAGGATATCGGTTTTAAAATCAATAAAGCAGATGCCGTAGCTTCCATCGTGGTCAATTTCAGCGGTATGGTCCCGGAATGGGAAGAAATTGCTGCTGTTTCCATGGCGGTACAGAATATGTATCTTACCTGTACGGCGAATAGTATTGGCTGCTACTGGAGCTCTCCCGGTATTGTCAACCATCTCAAAGAATCTTTAACCATTGAGGAAAACCAGAAATGCCTGGGGCTTTTCTACATGGGTACCCTGGCAGGAGAATAGTTTAATAATTTGATACGAGACAGAAAAAATCAACAAATTATTGTATCAGCTTATTAACATATCAGAAAAAGTATTATCTTTGCACTCTTAAATATTTAACTGGGACGAGTTCCCATAAAATTCACAACATTATGTCAGTAAAAATCAGATTACAAAGACACGGTAAAAAAGGTAAGCCTTTCTTCCACATCGTGGTTGCAGATTCTAGAGCTAGAAGAGATGGTAGATTCATCGAGAAGCTAGGAACTTACAACCCAATTACTAACCCTGCAACTATCGATTTGAACGTTGATTCTGCTGTAAAGTGGTTAAACAACGGTGCACAGCCAACTGATACTGCAAGAGCAATCCTTTCTTATAAAGGTGCCCTTTACAAAAAACACTTACAAGGTGGTGTTGCTAAAGGAGCTTTTGATGAGGCTGAAGCTGAAAAAAGATTCAATGCTTGGGTAGAATCTAAAGAACAAAAAGTACAAGGTAAAGTAGAAGGTTTAACTAAAGCTCAGGCTGACGCTAAGAAAGCTGCTTTAGAAGCTGAAGCTAAAGTAAACGAAGCTAGAGTTGCTGCGGCTGCACAAGCTGAGGCTGATGCTAAAGCTGCTGAAGAAGCTGCTAACGCACCTGCTGAAGAAATTGCTGAAGCTACAGAAGGAGAAGCTCCTGCTGCTGAAACTGAAGAAAACACTGAAGCTTAAGAATAACCCTGTATGCGTAAAGAAGATTGCTATTTACTAGGAAAAATCACGCGCAGACACGGCCTTGCGGGAAATGTGATCCTTAAATTGGATACCGATCAACCCGAGCTTTACAATAAATTGGAATCAATATTCGTTGAAATCAACGGATTATTGGTTCCATTTTTTATTGCCAAATCATCCTGGAGCAAAAATGATGCTCTGAATATTGCCTTCAAAAACTCCTCTGAAGCATTAGTAGACCAATCTTTAGGAAAAAGCGTTTACCTGCCACTGGCAAGCCTTCCGAAACTTTCCGGAAAACAGTTTTACTATCATGAGATCATCGGTTTCGATATCCTTGATGAAAATGGCAAAGAATGCGGTGTCATACGATCTGTAAATGATCAGACTGCCCAAAACTATTTTGTCACCAATCTGGACGGAAAAGAAGTGGTGATCCCTATCATCAAAGACTGGATCCTTGAGGTGGATAGGGAAGAAAGGTTCATCAAAATGCAGCTTCCGGAAGGACTTATCGATGTCTTTTTAGTTTCCTCTAAAAAAGACGAATAATCATTTTTCAGAGAAAAGATCTGAAATTTACCTCTGATTTACTAAAAATATTTACCTGTTTGATTAATAGATAATGTATGCATCTTACTTATCATTAAATATCGCTGGAAGTAAATATTCCTGAACAATTTTATCAGTCTGTATGTGAGCATAAGGTTTGTTATAAGCTTTTGCCGTAACTACAATTACAACAGGAATTTCTGTGAATATAATAATTTTGTTTCCTCCGTTTCCACTGGATTGATAGGCTTCAAAGCTTTGGTCTCCCACTTTATACACTTTTCTCCAGAATAAATATCCATATCCTTCAAAATCCTGATCGTTAGTAAAATAATTGGTAAAAGATTTTTTTATCCAATTTTTGTCGATGATATTTTTGCCGTTCCACACTCCGTTATTTTTATAAAGCTGTCCGAATTTGGCAAAGTCCAGTACCCGCATCCGAAGTCCGCCGGCCAGAGAAGGCTTCTGCTGTGGCGTAAACTGCCATTTGTAATTCATAATTCCCAGAGGTTGAAATAGCTTTTTCTCAGCATAATTTTCCAGACCTTTTGGAACTGTTTTGTCTAAAATATCTCCGGTCAGCACAACACCTGCAGTAAAATAACTCCATATTTTTTCGGGTTTATTTTCTGTCGTAGGCAGATCCAAGGCAAATTTCACCCAGTTTTCAGTAGGATACATATTTTCTTCATTTCCCGGAGAATTTTCATCCGAATCATTTCCGTCAAACCCTGAACTCATGGTAATCAGGCTCTTTATGGTAATGCTGTCCTTTGCTGATGAATAATTTTTGAACTGTTTCAGGTCATAAAACTCCTTCAGCATTTGATTTTCATTTTTAAGATAACTGTCCCGGATGGCAATGCCGGCCAATGCAGAAGCAAAAGATTTTCCGACTGAACGGGTGTCCTGCAAAGAATCCCTCCCGGAATTGCTGAAATATTCCTCCAGCAGAAGCTTTTCATTTTTAATAACTGCAATACCGGTGATCTCGCGGAACCTGTTTTCTGCAATTTTTCTGTTTAAAAGTCTGATTTTCTCTCCATCCAGTTTTTCATTGGAAACCTTCCAACCACTGTTGGGCTGTATTTTCTGAACAGCAATCTGCTGCTCCGGAATGTTTTTATGAGGTATATTTAATTGTATCTCTCCTGCTGCAATCCTATTTCCTGTCTTTAAAGCCGGAGTTTTCAGGTAAGGCTTGATTTCAATTTTTAAAAGATGATTTCCCTCTTCCAGTGCGTCAATTCCTCCATTTCCAAGGTAGAATCTCATCCACATATACCTTCCCCATGAATCTTCATTTTTTGAGCTTAATAAAGGGATTCTGAATGTGGTTTTCTTCTTTTTGTCGTCCGGGGTTCCTGCTCCGGTATTTAGATTTTCAGTATAAATTAATTTTCCATCAACGTAAAAACTAAACTGATAGTTTCCCTTTTTAAGCAATTCCTCGGGCGATAAAGAGGGGGCAAGCTGATGTAAATAATTGACCAGGGAATTATCCATGAAAACACGCATGTCAAGATTCTTATCTTCCTGAAATTCTGTAGAAGTAATAATGTCGGATTCTTTTAACTCGTCTAAGGGAACCGTTTTGTCCAGAAAAATAATCTTATTGAGGTATTTTTGATGTAAAGGATTTACAATGGCATCAGGAACTGTATTATTTTTGGACTGGCCCAAAGAAAATCCGGAAACAATAAACAAGACAAGCAGTAGAATAGATTTCATGGTAATATTTTATATAGACAAAAATATAAATTGCTCCTTAGGAAAAATAGAATGAAATTAACATTTTTATTTTTTCAGAAGATTTCTGTAATGCAAAGGAGTAGCCCCTGTATTCTCCCTGAAAGATCTGATAAAATGACTTTGATCTGTAAAACCGCATTCAAGGGCTGTTTCAGCTAAGGACAATCCGGTATTGAGAAGCGTTAAGGATTTATTGATCTTCAGTTTTCTTATATAAACCCCTAAGGTGCACTGGAAATGTTTATGAAAATCCCTGCTTAAATGGACCGGATGAACATCCAGAATCTTTGAAAGTTCTGTAAGACTAAGCTTTTCTGTAAAATTTTCGTGAAGTATTTCAGTAATCTTATGCGTCCATTCCGGCTTTTTATCAGAATTCCGTTCCTTCCCGGATAATTGGTTGAAAATGCTGAGTAGAAGCCCATGAACAGAGAGTTCAGCTGATGAATCATTAGTTTTTGCTTCTTTGAAAATCCTGTACATCAATAATTTTAAAGCAGGATCTTTCAAATTAAAGCTTCCTTCAACAGCTTCTTTTGAAATCTGAAAATTGTCAAACCAGTTCTCAGTAAGTTCCAGGTGAAACCCTCTTGTAAAAATATCAGGCTTAATATTATAATGGGCATCTTCCCAATGATGATAAAGCAAGGTTCCTGCCTGGCAGTCATAAATTTCTTTTTTATTGCCTTCCGTCATATTTCCCTGCAAAAGAAATGTGAAATAAGCATTTTCATGGTAGTGCCAGTCTACGTAAGGGTGCGTGTATTCCGTATCCGTAATGGTCAATCCGTCAAAGCGAAGCGTTTCATTGGTCTTTCCAAAAAAATCACCATTGTAGAGGGTTTTCATAGGATCATTTTTTGTTTTAAACGGTCAATCTGGTCATACATTTTATTGAAAAATATTTTTCTGTCGCGGTTTCCCGAAGTGTTCAGGGATTTTGAATTTTTAATCTGGTGCTCAAAATAATTCTGAGTCTCACCGCAGGTTTTCGCATCATTAACCAGAATATAACCGAACATATTGGTTGGTATGGCAAAAAGCGACTGTTGCGGATGGTGAAAAAAAATGTCATTGGAAAGATGCATCAGCTCATTTTCATACAGGTGGAATTTGGGATTGCTTTCCGTTTTGTGTTCAATGTATTTGATAAGTTCTTCCAGCTCTTTCAGAATAATATGAGCCTCATTCTTTTGTAAAAGTCCGGTTTCAAAGTAAAATAGGATCTGCTGTAAAATACTGGAAATGGTCCTGTCATTCCACAGCTCTACCACATTTTGTTCCTCATATTTTTTCTTGAGCTCCTGAGTGTTAGCTTCAAAATAAGGTGGCGAAAACTGAAGAAAAGGAATGAATACCTGTTTTGCATTAAGCAGGTTCATCCAGACATAAATTTTAAAACGGGAAAGTAAAGTATCTGAAAGGGTATAGAAAAAAGGAATATCTTTCGCAGAATAATAAATTGTCATCTCATCAGAAAGCGGCAGATTTTCGAAAATGCTGAGATTATTCCGGAAAAAAGACTGCAGGTCTTCCGTATTGTTTACTGCAGAAGTCTTCTGAACCACAAGCTGCCGGTCCGAAGTGATGAATTGGTTAAGGGAAATCTGATAATATTTCGCCAGTTCCAGCGCTTCTTCAAAGCTGAATTTTGCCTTCAGGGAGGTTCTTCTGTGTGCCGCATCATAACTTATATTGAGGATATTGGCAATTTCATCGTTCAACGATTGATTCCCGATTTTCCTGCGGATTTCCTTAAGTAAAAGTTCCTGATACATGGTTTTGTGATTTTCACAAATGTACTTCTTTATTTTAATTTTTTTCCGCATTCGGATTGGTGCTTTTCACAGATAATTTTGACTCATAATTTTAAACAATAAGTTATGAAAATAAAATTTTTGATGATGATCAGCCTGTTTACAGGAATGATCATGAACGCTCAGGACAGTTTGAATATTAAACCGCATCAGCCCAAGCTTATTGGTTTTTCACCTTCCAAAAAAACGAAAAATGTTAATGGGATGCTTATTAAGTATTATGATGAGATTGATCGTGAGATACAGCCTAAGAAAGTTAATGGTATTGGATTGGGACTTAACGGCCTGGGGATTTTCTTTCCCGCATTGCTGCTTGTAAGCATCCCGTCTATTGATAACTGGGCTATTAATGACATTGGGACTGAGCCTTTACCTGAGAAAATGAATAAGATTAATGGGATGCAATTATCCATCATTAATATGGAACCCACAGTTACCAACGGTTTGGAAGTCAATGTGTCAAGTAATATAAGTGCACCTTCTGTGACGAATGGTATTGCCTTTTCACCATTGTACAATTTTCATCATACCACGAGAGGCGCTGCGATTTCAACTTTTGCCAATGTAAGCCAGAAATGCAGGGGTATTCAGGTTTCATTGATTAATGTATGCAAAGATTCAAGAGGAATCCAGGTTGGCTTCTGGAACGAAAATGAAAAAAGGAAATTTCCTTTGATCAACTGGAACTTTAAACCCAAAAAATCATGAAAAAGTTACCTTATCTTTTGATTGCAGCCAGATTTATCCTTGCTCCTGTCATGATGCTATTAGCTTATTATAAGGGGGCAGAATCACGATTTTTAATTGTTGGATTAATGTATTTCGGATTATTGACGGATATTTTCGATGGAATTATTGCCCGGAAAACCGGGGTTTCATCGGAAAAATTACGGAGACTAGACAGTCAGACCGATTTGGTTTTCTGGCTTTCACTAGGATTGGCTTCCTACCTTCTCGATCCTGAATTAATTAAAAGTGAATGGAAGGGAATTCTTTTAATCTTCATTATGGAAGCACTCTGCTACATAGTCAGCATCACGAAATTCGGAAAGGAAACCTGCACTCACGCTTTTTTATCAAAAATGTGGGGCTTGAGTCTGCTGATTGCTTTTACCTGTTTAATCGGTTTCCAACAGACAGGATGGGCATTTTATCTGGCAATAGGATTGGGATTTGTATCTCATATTGATGTGATTCTGATCGTTTTGCTGCTTCCGAAGTGGCAATATGACGTGCCAAGTTCCTACCACGCCTGGAAAATCCGTAATGGGAAAGAAAGAAAAAAGACGATCTTCTTTAATTAAATAATATTCAGAACATAGTTTTTGGTTAATATCCTTTGATAAATGGTTTTTTAAAAAGATGGCGTAATCATCAGGTTACGCTGTTTTTTTGTAACTTTGCCAACGTTAATTTTTAAACGAAAATTTATAATCAACAAATGAAAAAGCAAACGATTAAAGAAATCCTACAGGATTACAAGAAAGTATTACATCATGACATTACGGTTTACGGTTGGGTAAGAACATTCCGTGCAAATCGCTTTATAGCGCTAAATGATGGTTCTACGATTAATAATTTGCAGATTGTTGTTGATTTTGAGAATTTCGATGAAGCAATTATCAGTAAGATCAGCACAGCTGCCTCTTTAAAGGTAGTCGGTGAAGTGGTGGAAAGCCAGGGAGCCGGGCAGAATGTAGAAATTGTAGCGAAAAAGATTGTTATTTTAGGAGATAACTTTACAGAAGACAGGGACAAAACAATTCTTCAGCCTAAAAAACACTCGCTGGAAGTTTTAAGAGACCAGGCCCATTTAAGATTCAGAACGAACTTATTCGGAGCTGTTTTCAGAGTGCGTCACGCGGTAAGTTTTGCCGTGCATTCATTCTTTAACAAAAACCAGTTCTTCTACATCAATACCCCTGTAATTACCGGAGCCGACGCTGAAGGAGCAGGAGAAATGTTCGGAGTAACAAACTTTGATCTGAACAACATCCCAAGAACGGAGGACGGTGAAATTGATTTCGCACAGGATTTCTTCGGCAAGAAAACCAACCTGACCGTTTCCGGACAGCTTGAAGGAGAAACTGCTGCAATGGGATTGGGAAGAATTTATACATTCGGACCCACTTTCCGTGCTGAAAATTCGAACACGACAAGACACCTTGCGGAATTCTGGATGATAGAACCGGAAGTGGCATTCAACAACCTTGAAGATAACATCGACCTTGCGGAAGATTTCTTAAAATATGTAATCCAGTACGTTCTTGATAACTGTAAAGACGATCTTGAATTCCTGGACAAACGTTTTGAAGAAGAACAGAAATCAAAGCCGGAAAAAGACAGAGCAAAAGAAGGCCTGATCGAGAAACTTCAGAATGTTATTGCCAAGCGTTTCAAGCGTGTAAGCTATACGGAAGCTATTGAGATCTTAATGAACTCAAAAGAAAATAAAAAAGGAAAATTCCAGTATCCGGTTGAAAACTGGGGAACGGATCTTCAGTCCGAACATGAAAGATTCCTGGTTGAAAAGCATTTTGAAAGCCCGGTTGTATTGTTCGATTATCCAAAAGAGATCAAAGCTTTCTATATGAAGCTGAACGATGACAATAAGACCGTTGCAGCAATGGACGTTCTTTTCCCTGGAATCGGTGAGATCATCGGAGGATCGGAAAGAGAAGCAAGATTAGACGTATTAAAACAGAAAATGGCAGATATGCATGTGGATGAACATGAACTTTGGTGGTACCTTGATACCCGAAAATTCGGTTCTGTACCACACGCAGGCTTTGGTTTAGGATTGGAAAGACTGGTTCTTTTTGTAACAGGAATGACCAACATCAGAGATGTGATTCCTTTCCCTAGAACGCCGAAAAGCGCTGAATTCTAGAACAATAAAAAAGCCTTAATGTAAAAATTAAGGCTTTTTTTATTTTCCAATAGTTTATTATCTTGAAACTATAATGCAAAAATCATGCTAAATGTGTTTTTTTTCAAATTAATTCATTAAATTCGTAGAATATGTTATGTTAAAACACAAAGACTAATATGCTTAAACAACACTTACAACTCAAATTAGGACAGAAGCTGGCCCCTCAGCAGATCCAGTTGATGAAGCTCATCCAGCTTCATACATTGGAATTCGAAGAGGAGCTGGAAAGGGAGTTAGAGGAAAATCCTGCTTTGGAAATTGTAAAGGAGGATCCCAAAGAAGATGATTACTCTTCTATTGAAGATGCTTATCAGGACGAAGGAACCGATAGTATTGAGACAGATTTTGATGTCAACGAGTACATATACGATGACGAACCTAACTATAAAACAGCATCCAGCAACTACTCTCCGGACGATGAAGAATTTGATAATGAAAGTCTTCTTACCGAAGGCCAGTCATTATATGATTACCTGCTGGAACAGATTCACCTGGTAAACATCAACGAAGAAGATGTAAAAATTGCTGAATATATTATAGGGAATTTAGATACGGACGGATATTTAAGAAGAGAGATCAAGGCTATTGTTGATGATCTTGCCTTCTCACAGGGAATTTATACCACCAAAGAAAAAGTGGAGGATATCCTTGAAAATTACATCCAGAAACTGGATCCGCCAGGTGTTGGGGCAAGAGGCCTTCAGGAATGCCTGCTGCTTCAGATCGAAAAGAAAGTAAGCTCTGATAAAGCGGTTTCTCTCGCTGCCAATATTTTAAGACATCAGTTCGATGCCCTTACCAATAAGCATTACAACAAGATTATCCAGAAATATGATATAGAAGAAGATGATCTTAAAGATGCCTTGGATGAAATTTCAAAACTTTCGCCAAAAGTAGGAGGCAACTTTGATACGCAGACGATCACGATCAACCAGGAAATTATCCCGGATTTTGTGATCCAGGTGAAAGACGGTTTAGTGATTCCGATGCTTAACAGTAAAAATGCACCGACTCTAAGAGTTTCCGAAGAATATAAGGATATTTTAACTACCTATTCTCATGATAAAAACTCTTCTGAGCATAAGCAGGCAGCTTTATTCATCAAACAGAAACTGGATGCTGCAAAATGGTATATTGATGCTATTAACCAGCGTCAAAATACATTACTGCAGACTATTACAGCCATTGTGAAATTTCAGAAGGATTATTTTATTACCGGAGATGAGAAATCGTTGAAGCCAATGATCCTGAAAGACATTGCAGATATTACCGGATTCGACATTTCTACCATTTCAAGGGTAGTAAAAAGTAAATATGCCGATACTCCAAACGGAATTGTTTATCTGAAAGATCTTTTCTCAGACAGTTTAACGAATGACGACGGTGAAGAAGTTTCTACCAAAGAAATCAAAACCCATCTTCAGGAAGTAATTGGGAAAGAAAACAAAAGAAAACCTCTTACCGATGATGCGCTGGTAGTGATGCTGAAAGAACAGGGTTATAATATCGCCAGAAGAACAATCGCCAAATACCGTGAACAGCTTAATATCCCGGTAGCAAGATTGAGAAAAGAACTTTAAAAAATTATACAACATACAGTAGATAAAAGCCCAGTATTTCTGGGCTTTTGTATTTTTTGAAAGTAAAATAAGTCAGTTTAATTAATGATGGAATAAAATGTGCCCAATCCGCTTAATCTGTTAAAAATAAAGTATATAATTAGGAACGTTGCTTCAAAGCATCCAATTGTAATTCTTTAATAGAAATCTCCCGCATTTCTACTTTCCTTATTTTTCCTGAAATGGTCATAGGAAATTCATCTACAAATTTCCAGTATTTAGGAACTTTATAATGAGCAATTCGTCCCTTGCAGTATTCTAAAAGCTCAGTTTCCGTCACATCAAATCCCTTCCGGACCTTTACCCAGGCCATTACTTCTTCCCCGAATTTTTCACTCGGAACCCCGATGATCTGAACATCCAGGATATTAGGATAGGTATACAGGAAATCTTCAATTTCTTTAGGTGAAATATTTTCTCCACCGCGGATGATGAGGTCTTTGATTCTTCCGGAAATTGTAATATAGCCATCATTATCCATTACGGCCATGTCTCCGGTATGCATCCAACGGGCATCGTCCAGTACTTTTTTAGTGTTTTCCGGGTCATTCCAGTATTTCAGCATGACGGAATAGCCTCTGGTGCAGAGTTCGCCATGTTCACCCCGTTCCAGAATCTTTCCGTTTTCATCTATAATTTTGATCTCCAGATGGTTCTGGACAGTTCCTACGGTGCTGACCTGTTTTTCCAATGGTGTTCCTATCAGGGTTTGGGTGGATACAGGTGAAGTTTCTGTCATTCCGTAGCAGATACTCATTTCTTTGATATTCATCAGGCTTTCTACCTTTTTCATAATTTCAGGAGGGCAGACGGATCCGGCCATTACACCGGTTCTTAAGTTTGAAAAATCGCAGGTATCAAAATCCTTAACTGACAGCTCAGCGATAAACATCGTTGGAACCCCGTATAAAGACGTACATTTTTCTTCGGAAACTGTTTTTAAAGTAATATCCGGATCAAAGCTGTCATTAGGGATCACCATACATGCGCCGTGAGTGGTACAGCATATGTTCCCGATTACCATTCCGAAACAGTGATAAAAAGGAACAGGAATGCAGACGCGGTCTTTCTCTGAATATTTTAAGCGTATACCGATGAAATACCCATTGTTTAAAATGTTATGATGGGAAAGGGTAACGCCTTTCGGGAAGCCTGTCGTCCCGGAAGTATACTGAATATTGACAGGATCATCAAACTGGACATGCTCTTCAAAGCTGTGAAGCGTATCATCAGAAATATCCTGACCGTTGTTTAAAAAATCCTCCCAATTGTCATCAAAGAAGATTTCGTGTTCCAGGCTGGGGCAGACTTCTTTTGCGTATTCTACCATCTCCCTGTAATTGCTTGTTTTAAAACTGAGAGAAGAAAACATCATCCGGATGCCTGATTGATTAATCACATAGGTGAGCTCATGTGTTCTGTATGCTGGATTGATATTGACTAATATCGTACCTATACGGGCAGTGGCATATTGAAGTAACACCCATTCATAACGGTTTGAAGACCAGATTCCGATTCTGTCTCCTGCTTTGGCTCCTGAAAAGATTAAAGCCTTTGCAACAGCTGTTGTCTGGTTATAAAATTCCTGATAGGTAGCTCTGTAATCCTGATGAACACAGACTAAAGCTTCTTGGTTTGGATATTTTTCAACGGTCTTTTTAAGATTTCCTCCAATGGTTTGTCCCAGTAATGGAATGGCGGAAGCTCCATAGACGTAAGATAATGGCATAGTTTAAGATTTGGTGGAATAAAATTAATGAAAAATCTTGAACTGATGCCTGTTTGTCCTAATTTTCCTGAGAATCTATCTCTCTGAGCTGTTTTAAGTTTCTGTCCAGTTTTCTGATGATAATTCCGTACACAAGCCTGTAGTAAAGCCAGATCAAAAGTACACACAGTACGGTACTTACAATGATACCGATGATAACAATAATCAGGTTGGAATTGTCTGGCCGTACATTCTGGGAATTCAATGCATAGAAAATAAAGGCTGTAAATACAAAGGTAAAAGCAACCAGAAGAGCGATGCTGATCAGGATAAAAGCATTGACTGTTTTCTTGAATTTAATGATTCGTATAATGAGCCCTTTAAGATTTTCTTCGATTTTTATTTTGCGGTAATTTTGGTAGAATTTTAAGACAAAATAAGCGGTAATCATCAGGCTTAAGATTTTTATGGCTAGATAAGCATGATCAAAATTAGTTTCTATTTCAGGAGCTTTCTGTGCTCCCAGCTTTTCCAGTATTTTACGGAAACTATCCGATTCCTCATCCTGAAAGAAATAGAATAGTCCCAAAACAGAAAAAAATAAAAATTCCACAACGCTGATCCAGAAAATATATTTCACATAATTGCGCGATTTTCTGTTCAGCATCTGAAGGATTTCATTACTGTCGTATTTCGGTTGAACAGGCTGTTCCTGCCATGTTTTCTTAAAGCTGTCTAAATCAAAATCAGGCATATTTTTGCATCTGTTCTTTAAGGGTTTTCTTTAATCTGTTCATTTTCACACGTGCATTAACTTCGGTAATCCCGAGGTTTTCAGCAATATCCTTATAGGGCAGGTCGTCAAGATACATCATTACAATTGCTCTTTCTATGTTGGGAAGGGTTTTGATCACGGTATACAGAAGGGAAATCTGCTGTTGTTTTTCATCATCATCCTCCACAAAATCTTTATGATTAATGTCCAGTTCGTTTGTAGGAAGGCTTTTGCTTTTTTTTCTGAAAAGAGTAATGGCTGTATTAAGGGCTACGCGGTACATCCACGTAGAAATTTTAGAATTACCTTTAAAAGAGTCGTAGCTTCTCCAAAGCTGGAGTACGATCTCCTGAAACAGGTCTTCTTCATCTTCAAGAGAATTGGTGTACAAGCGGGAAACTTTAATAATCAGGCCCTGATTATCCTTAATAAGCTGCGCAAATTCTTTTTCTCTGGAAGTCATAGTTATATAATGGCACGAAGATAATAATAATGTGTTGATTTGTTGATATGATGAAGGGGTAATTTAATGATTTGGAGATACGATGATTTGATGATGATAAGCATTGCTGAATTTATGGTCAGTTTTAATATTTAATAGGAGTGGGCTCTAGCCTATTTAACAAAAAATAAAAGTCTTCCGGCTTCAGCCAAAACTTCACATCTTATCACATCGATAGCCAACATATTTGTTGCACTACAACATTACACATTAGCACATCAACAAATCACCAAATAATCCGTATCTTTGCAGCCGCGAGAAAATCGGCTTGTTGATTCCTGTTTCGGCAGGGGTAGGAAAGTCCGGACACCACAGAGCAGCAAAGCGGATAACATCCGTCACCCGTGAGGGTAGGACAAGTGCAACAGAAAGCAGGTACAGTTCGGCTGTAGTGAAACCAGGTAAACTCTTTGCGGTGCAATGATAAGTATATCGGTTCTTTTCAGCAATGAAAATAGGGGCGGCTCGTCCTGAAAGCCGAGGGGTAATCAGCTCAAGTCTTGCAGCAATGTAGGACGCAGATAAATAACAGGCACTTCTTCGGAAGAACAAAATCCGGCTTACAGATTTTCTCGTGGTTTTTATTCGATACAAACTTTTTAAAATAAAAAGCGGAGACCAGTCTCCGCTTTTTTCTATCTATGGATAAATACTGAAATAGGTCACCTTTCCGGTGGATGTGGTAATGGTAAACCATTCTGCTTCTATACCACTGTTGGTTCCCACCTGATAGGCATTCGCTGTTACTCCTGCATTAATGGCAACAGCGGGGTCGCCTACGAGATAAGAGTCAATGTTGTTTCCTGCACTGTCCTTCAGAAAGAAATGAAATGAGGCCCACTCGTTAATAGAAGACATGGTAGAGGTGATATAAGGATGGTTATAAGGATATGATGTATTATTCGCGGTATTGGCAGGGTCCGTTACATTCCATTGCATCATGTTCATAGGGAAAGGTGCCAGGCCGGTAGTTCCGAAAGATGCATAAGATGAAGAAATTCCTGCCGGCATCGTATAGGTTCCGAATGTTCCGTTTGGAGAGGCATACATATATTTAATCAGTCCCGGGGTCGGGCTGCAGGTCATCAGTCTTCCTACGGCGTCGTAAGCATTGTAGTTATTAAACACAAAAGAAGAGGTCTGGGCTGAGGAAAATATTCCTGCTAGGCCCAATAATAAAGCTGCTGTTTTTTTCATGGATAAATTTGTAGATAAGTTGTTGTATCAGTACCTGTTGTAATGGTAAACCATTCTGCGGAGCCATCCGGAGTGGAAAAATAATCAACACTGGTGACGCATGTATTCGGGGTAGCATCTCCCAGATTCGTATTGAATCCCCAAACCTTGTTGCCTGTTCCTGCATAATACATGGCAAACTTAGACGTCACCCACTTGGTATTGTTGGCAATTACACCGCCCGGCATAAGGCTGGGATGGTTCCATGGTCTCACGGTTGAAGATGATGAGCTAAGGGTTACAAGCCAGTTATTAATAGGGTACAGTGAACTGCCGAACTGGTCTCTGTAATTATCGATCTTCCATGCAAGGCCATTTCCCATGTGTGAGTTGGCGGGAACAATAATTGTAGCAGGGTCATTGTTGATGACAGCAGGAATACAGCCGCTGAGATTAATGGCCATGAGATTTCCATAATAATCATGAGGGGAATAATTGTTAAGTATAAACATTCCCTGGGAATATACAAGTGATGCCGCAGTGATTCCCAATATGGTTAATAGCTTTTTCATTATTGATCAGATTTAATGTTTTTACGGATCTCATCACTTTTCTGCATATAGACCTGGGTAGCCCATACAATAATCTGGCTCATGTCGCCGCCTGTTTTTCTCATTAATTCAGCTTCCGTAACCCCTGTGGATAAAATTAATTCTTTGGAGGCCGGAACAAGAAGTGCCTTTCTTCTGTCACTCAGCTCCGAAGTATTTCTTTTTCTTTCCTCTTCGGTAGGTCTGTTTTGAGGATCACCAAGACTTTTAAAAGCTTTGTCGAAATTTTCCATTTGTGGAGTCTTCATAGTTTCCACGGTATTGACGGCGGTTCCTTCGTTGTTACACGAAACCATAGTTAAAGTGGCAAAAGCTGCCGATAAAAAAAGTTTTTTCATAATTAATTAGAATTTAGGTTTGATTTGATTAATAAAGCTGAAGATAAGTGGTCACCTGACTTCCGCTGGTAATGGTAAACATTTCTGCGCTGTTAGTACCGCTTGGAGTCGTAAAATAATCCGGATAAGTATAACATGGATTTCCCGCTATAGCTATATCGGCATTAAAACCAACAACATTATTATTGGTTCCTGCATAGACCATTCCGAATTTAGACATGCCCCATCTCGTATTGTTTGAAAATGTGCCTCCGGGAACTAAAGCAGGGTGGTCCCACGGTCTTACAGTTGTGGAATTGGGAGAGGTTGCAACACTCCATGCAGCCATAGGATACAAAGAAGATGTATACTGATCTCTGAAGTTATCATATTGGAGTTGGGTTCCGGTTCCTGTATTGGAATTGGCAGGCACTATGATAGGGACATTGTTGACCACTCTGGGATAGCATGGGGCAAACAAATTGTGTGCGATTACATCTCCCCTGTAATCATAAATTGTATAATTATTGATAATAAGGGTTCCTTGTGCATAGACAGCTATGGATGCGGCAATACCGAATATTGACAAAATCTTTTTCATCATCTATTTATCAGATTTAATGTTTTTACGGATCTCATCACTCTTCTGCATATAGACCTGGGTAGCCCAAACAATGATCTGGCTCATGTCACCGCCTGTTTTTCTCATTAGTTCCCCCTCGGTAACGCCTGTGGACAGGATTAACTCTTTTGAAGCGGGAACAAGAAGAGCCTTTCTTCTGTCGCTCAGTTCCGAAGTATTTCTTTTTCTTTCCTCTTCGGTAGGTCTGTTTTGCGGATCACCAAGACTTTTAAAAGCTTTGTCGAAGTTTTCCATTTGTGGAGTCTTCATAGTTTCCACGGTATTCACAGCGGTTCCTTCATTGTTACACGAAACCAGGGTTAAGGCGGCAAAAGCTGCCGATAAAAAAAGTTTTTTCATAATTAATTAGAATTTAGGTTTGATTTTTTGGGTTAATAAATTTGCAGATAAGAATAATCTACATTTCCTGTAGTGATATTGAACCACTCGGCATCCCCGTAAGGCGTTGAAATATAGCCGGTAGCTCCTGTACAGGGATCAGGAGATTCTCCGATCAGTCCGCTGAAAGATGGTTCCGGCGTGGAAGTTCCTGCAAAATACATCTGGAACTGTGAAGAGGCCCATTTTACATTTGAAGCTATAACTCCTCCGGGTGCTATACTTATATGGTTCCAGGCACGTACCTGGGTTGTGGTGGGGCTCAACTGTACTGTCCAGTTGGTAGTAGGATACGCTGAACCGGTAAACTGGTCTCTGAAATTTTTATAGGCAAGCTCATGACCGTTACCTGTATGTGAATTCGCAGGAACAGTAATCGTTGCGGGTGTACTGGATGTTACATACGGATAGCACCCTCCTGCGAAATTGTGAGCACTGATGTTTCCCCGAAAATCATAAGTGGTAGAATAATTATTGACAATCATCAGGCTGCTCTGGGAGAATGCTGATGAAAACAATGCGAGTGAAAGGATGGTTACTATTTTTTTCATGCTTGTAGTATTAAAATGATTTCAGATTAATAAAGCTGCAGGTATGTAATGCCGGAGATGGTAAACATTTCCGCACTGTTGTTTCCTGAAGGGGTAACGAAATAGTCATTGATACCGGTACCGCAAGCGTTGGCAATATTCATATTGGCCCGGAAATTTTCTGTGTTTGAATTTGTTGTTCCTGCGTCCATCATATCAAACTTCGTGGCATACCATTTTGTGGTGGTTGCAATGGTTCCGCCCGGTGAAAGATTCACATTATTCCACGCCATGATTGAAGATGAAGTAGGATTTAATGTCACTACCCAGTTAGCTGTAGGATACAGGGAAGAAGAGAATTGGCCCATATAATCCTTGTACACAAGCTCAAGCCCGTTTCCCATATGAGATTCAGCAGGAATCACAATTGCATCGTCATTTCCTACACGGGGATAACAACCGGAGGTGGAATTGATAGCTATTAAAAATCCGTAAAAATCAAATTTCGAATAGTTGTTCACAATAATGGTTCCCTGTGAATAAGCAAAAGAAGCCACTGCAGTTCCCAGTATTATTAAGATCTTTTTCATAATTAAATTATCTTAGTAGAGTTGGATGTACGTGAAAACAGTTCCTCCGCTGCTCAGCGTGAAAATTTCCGCACTATTGTTACCTGTCGAACTCATCATACTGTCCGAGGCGCTGTAGCAATTGGAGTTACCTGCCAGCGTGATAGCACCGTTAAAATTATCCGGAGCAAGAGTGGTTGTTCCAGGATAGTACATTACGAATTTGGTAGTGGCCCATTTTGTATTGTTTGAAAGGACTCCGCCAGGCATTATGGCCGGATGGTTCCATAATCTTACTATACCGGGTGCGGATGATGTACTGACGTGCCATTCCGTCATCGGGTACAGAGAAGAAGTGTATTGGTCCCTGTAATTGGTATATATCAATGCATTGCCATTACCTATATGAGAATTGGCGGGTACTGTTACCATATCCGGATTGTTGGAGCTGATGTAAGGATAACACCCTCCGGCAAAATTATTAGCTATTATGAATCCTTTGAAATCATATTGAGAATAGTTGTTCACAATAAGCGTTCCTCCTTGTGAGTAGCCAAAAGAAAAGATGGCTAATCCCAGTAATGTTAATACTTTTTTCATGATAATTATCTTTAAGATTTGATATTTTTGCGGATCTCATCGCTTTTCTGCATATAAATCTGGGTAGCCCAGACAATAATCTGGCTCATGTCACCGCCTGTTTTTCTCATTAATTCAGCTTCCGTAACGCCTGTGGACAGGATTAATTCTTTAGATGCAGGAACCAGAAGAGCCTTTCTTCTGTCGCTCAGTTCGGAAGTATTTCTTTTTCTTTCCTCTTCGGTAGGTCTGTTCTGCGGATCACCAAGACTTTTAAAAGCTTTGTCGAAGTTTTCCATTTGTGGAGTCTTCATGGTTTCCACCGTATTGACGGCAGTGCCTTCATTATTGCATGATGCCAGAGTTAATAGGGCAAAGGCCGATGATAAGAATAGTTTTTTCATAAGTAGTTAAATATTTTTTAGACGTTAACTTCAGGGTGTTTAATAGATTTGGAAATAGGTAACCAGTCCGCCCGGTGTTGTGATGGTAAACCAGTCTGCAGAAACAGTGGTGTTGGGCCCTGTCTGGCTAGAGCTTAAGAAACCGTTGGAAAGAACCGGATCTCCTACCTCAAAAGTATCATACGTATATCCCGTAGTATCTGTAAGCCTGAAAGCGAAGCCCATCCATTCATCTACAGGAGTAACGGCTGTGATGATAGGATGGTTGTACGGATAATTGCCGGTATTAGAGCTGTTTAAAGGATCAATATAATACCATCCGGGAATGGGAATAGGATTCGAACTGCCTGTACTATCGAATTTGTCGTATTTTGTGTAGCCTCCTGCAGGAATAGTATACACTGAGTAAGGAGGATTCGGAAGGGCATACATATAGGGTTGAGACGATCCCGTGCCGGCTGACCCTACCGTCATAAACCTTCCTTCAGCATCATAAGCGCTGTAATTATTGATCACCATTAAAGAAGATTGTGCAGAAATACCTATTCCTGCCAGTATTCCCAGAATAACAGTTAATTTTTTCATACTTTAATAAATTGAATGGTTAGTTTTATTTATCGGATTTAATATTTTTTCTGATCTCATCGCTTTTCTGCATATAGATCTGGGTAGCCCATACAATAATCTGGCTCATATCGCCGCCGGTTTTTCTGGTCAGTTCAGTTTCTGTAATACCTGTAGAAAGGATGAGTTCTTTGGAAGCCGGAACAAGAAGAGCCTTTCTTCTGTCGCTCAGTTCGGAAGTGTTTCTTTTTCTTTCCTCTTCGGTAGGTCTGTTCTGCGGATCACCAAGACTTTTAAAAGCTTTGTCGAAGTTTTCCATCTGTGGGGTTTTCATAGTTTCCACCGTATTGACAGCCGTGTTTTCGTTATGGCACGATGTGAATGTAATTACGGCTACCATGGCCGATAAAAGAATTTTTTTCATGATTAATTATATTAGAATAAAAATTAAAATAGGTTTGAATTTAGGCACAGAAAATCCTCAGAGAGCAAAAAACGCTGCTCGCTGTAACAAAAATGTAAAAAGACAGCTGCAGAACAGCTGCCCCTTTTTTAAAAGATCTGCAGGTAAGTGGTCGGGCCGCTAGGCGTGGTTATGGTAAACCAGTCTGCACTCGAAAAAGTTCCTGTTCCTGAAGTAGTAAATCCTGAATATACAACGGGATTCCCAAGCTGATACGTATCAGTTCCTAAGGATGGATCTGTCAGCCAGAAATGGAATCCGCCCCATATATTGGAAGGGTTCATTACCGATGCAATAAAAGGATGGTTGTACGGGTATGTTCCGCTATTGGCAGGGTTGACAGGATCTGTAACATACCATGTCGTAATAGGAAGAGAAGCTGTACCTGATGTGCTGAATGTATTGTATTGTGTCATAGCTCCCGCAGGAACGGTGTAAGTTCCGTAAGGGAAGTTAGGAGCTGCGTACATATAAGGGCCGGGTATGCCCGGTGTACCGGTGCGGAGCCTGCCTACGGCATCATACGCACTGTAATTTTGTATAATCAGGGGAGAGTTCTGGGCAAAAGAAAGAACTCCTGCCAAAGCTGATAAAAGTAATGATATCTTTTTCATAGTAATAAGGGATTATTGGATGAGCAGGTAAGTGTAAACATCTGTTCCGGAAGTGATGGTAAACCATTTGGCGCTTCCCCACGCTGTTGTAACGGTGTCAGGGGCAGTATTACACGGAGCGGCAGTTCCCCCTATATCTCCATTAAAGTAGGTCTCGGGTACTGAAGTTCCGGCATGATACATCTGGAATTTAGACATAGACCATTTTGTATTATTAGAAATAACACCGCCGGGTATCAGGCTGGGATGGTTCCATGGTCTTGGTGAGGCAAGGGATCCTGCTCCTAAAATAACATCCCAGGTAGAAATCGGGTAACCGGAAAAAGAATACTGATCTCTGTAATTCTCATATTTTACAGTAGTGCCTGGCGGTATGATTATGGGGTCGGGATCTTTGGAGATAACAAACGGATAACAGCCTCCTCCTACGTTGTTATTGGCATAAATAGTTCCATGGAAATCGTAGTTGGAAGTGAAATTCTGAATGATAAGCGTGCCTCCCTGAGCGTATGCTGAGGAAATAGAACAGATCCCCAGAACAAGTAGTAACTTTTTCATGATTATTTGTCAGATTTTAAGTTTCTACGGATGTCGTCACTTTTCTGCATATAGATCTGTGTAGCCCAGACGATGATCTGGCTCATATCACCCCCTGTTTTTCTTTCCAGCTCAGCTTCTGTAATACCGGTAGATAAAATCAGTTCTTTGGATGCAGGCACAAGGAGGGCCTTCCTTCTGTCGCTCAGTTCAGAAGTATTTCTTTTCTTTTCTTCTTCAGTAGGTCTATTTTGTGGGTCGCCGAGACTTTTGAAAGCTTTGTCGAAGTTTTCCATTTGAGGAGTCTTCATGCTTTGCACTGTATTTACAGCTGTACCCTCATTATTACACGAGATAATACTTATTACAGCAATTGCTGATAATAATAAATGTTTTTTCATAGCTAAAGTTTAATGATTAGGGGTTAAAAATTAATTTTTGATAAATTTATGAAAAAAACTAATATGTGCAACATATTATTCACTTTTTAGTGTCTTCTACATTAAATTTATTTTGCCCTATTTAGCTACGACGTAATAATTTACACTTGTGTATTATTCACTTTCAAGGGTTTTTTTAGCTTCTGCAAGCTCTGTTTTCTCCTTTTCTCCAAGTTGCGGATACTTCAGATTCATCTTCTCCAGAGTATCAATAATGATCTGTATAGCGGCTACTCTTGCAAACCATTTATTGTCTGCGGGAAGTACATACCACGGAGCATAATCCTTTGATGTTTCATTAATAGCATTTTCATAAGCCTCCATATATTTCGGAAAAAGTGCTCTTTCAGGAAGATCTCCTACAGAAAATTTCCAGTTCTTCTCCTGTTCGTTAATCCTGTCCAAAAGTCTTTTCTTCTGCTCATCTTTGGAAACATTTAAAAATATTTTAACCACAGTTGTTCCATTCTGTGAAAGATGCTTTTCGAAATTCCGGATACTCTCATACCTGTTTTCCCAGAATTTTGCATCAAAGTCCTTTACAGAAGACCACGTTTTCTCGCTGAGGTTGTATTCAGGATGAACCTTACATACCAATACACTTTCATAATGGGAACGGTTAAAAATTCCGATCATTCCTTTCTGGGGAAGAGCCAGGTAATGCCTCCACAGGAAATCGTGGGAATATTCCTTTGTGCTTGGGGCTTTGAAGCTGGTAACATTACAACCCTGGGGATTTACCCCTCCGAAAACATGTTCTATCAGGCTGTCCTTTCCTGCTGCATCCATGGCCTGAAGAATAACAAGAAGTGATTGGCTCCCATCGGCATATAGCTTTTCCTGCAGCTCCCGGAGCTTTTCTTTTTCTGCGATTAAAAGCTGTTCGCCTTCTTCTTTTGTGAGTTTTCCTTTATATTCTGTTGAAGTTTTTTTTATTGAAAATTTTCCTTTAATCAGGAAGTCATCTGAAAAATTAGTGTCCATAGATTTGATATATTTTAACCTAAATGTAATAAAAAAACCGTCTTCATTGAAGACGGTTCTTTTATTTTTTAGTAGAGATTACTTTGCTGCTGCTTTTTTAGCAAGTTTAGCGGCTTTCTTCTCAGCTTTTGCTGCTGCTTTCTGCTCTTCAGCTGTTAATGGCTTAGGCTCAGGAGCGTTAGCATCAACATTACCTTTGATGTAGATTACGCTTCTGCTGTTAGCAGGGTCATTAGAGAAAACTTCGATCATTTTATTGAAAGGTCCGTTAATAGCAGTGTTGTATCCTACTTTAATTTTAGCAGACTTTCCTGGCATGATCGGATCCTGGCTGAATTCAGGAGTTGTACATCCACAAGATGGCTTTACGTTAGAAAGGATCAAAGGCTTGTCACCTGTATTCGTTACAGTAAAGAATCTTGTACCATCAGCACTTGGTTTAATAGTACCGTAGTCAAAAGTCGTTTTGTCAAACGTAATGGTTTGTGCAGATGCCAGTGCAAATGTTCCAAATAATGCAATTCCTGCAATTAATTTTTTCATATTCTTGAATGTTAATATGTTTGTTAGATAAATTTTGAGAAACAAAGTTAAAAATTATTTTAATTCATACTTAAAATTTTTTTTCTTTAGACTATTTTTGCAAATTGTAAGCAAAAGAAATAGAATTTATGCAGATTTCAGAAAAGTACAATCCACAGGAAACTGAACAGAAATGGTACAACTTCTGGATGGAGAACAAATACTTCCATTCGGAACCTAATGACAAACCACCATATACTGTGGTAATTCCTCCGCCAAACGTAACGGGGATATTACACATGGGGCATATGCTGAACAATACCATTCAAGATGTTCTCGTCCGCCGTGCAAGAATGCAGGGCTTCAATGCCTGCTGGATTCCGGGCACAGATCACGCTTCAATTGCCACTGAAGCCAAAGTTGTTGCTAAACTGAAGTCTGAAGGGGTCAGTAAATCAGATATTACCCGTGAAGAATTTTTAAAGCACGCGTGGGAATGGACCGACAAATACGGAGGAACAATCCTTGAGCAGCTGAAAAAGCTCGGCTGTTCATGTGACTGGGACAGAACCCGCTTCACCATGGAAGACAAGCTTTCCAAGCAGGTAATCAAAAGCTTTGTAGATCTGTATAATAAAGGATTGATCTACAGAGGGTACAGAATGGTCAACTGGGACCCGGAAGCCAAGACCAATATTTCTGACGAAGAAGTAATATTTAAAGAGCAGAATGGAAAATTATATTTCCTTAAATATAAGATTGAAGGCACGGAAGAGTTTCTTTCCGTAGCTACAACACGTCCCGAGACTATTTTCGGGGATACTGCAGTGTGTATCAATCCTAATGATGAAAGATATGCTCACCTTAAAGGTAAAAATGTAGTTGTACCGATTGTAAACAGAGTAGTTCCAATTATTGAAGACGAATATGTAGACATAGAATTCGGAACAGGAGCCTTGAAAATTACACCGGCTCATGATATTAATGACTACGAGATCGGTCAGAAGCATCAGTTAAAAATGATTGATGCGCTGGATGACGACGGGAATCTGAATGAGTATGGTTTACATTATGCGGGGAAAAACAGATTTGACGTAAGAAAACAGATCGCGAAAGAACTTGAAGAAAAAGATCTTTTGTTAAAGGCAGAAGACTATGTTAATAAAGTAGGAACTTCGGAAAGAACAGGGGCTGTTATTGAACCTAAGGTTTCAGTTCAATGGTTTTTGAAGATGTCTGAAATTGGCAAGCCGGCTTTGGATGTGGTAATGGATGATGAGGTTAAGTTTTACCCTGAAAAGTTTAAAAATACCTACAAACACTGGATGGAAAACATCCGTGACTGGAATATTTCCCGCCAGCTTTGGTGGGGACAGCAGATTCCTGCATTCTATTATGGAGAAGGGGAAAATGACTTTGTAGTTGCAGAAACTATCGAAGAAGCTTTAGCCTTAGCCAAGGAAAAAACAGGAAACCCGAATCTGGGAACATCGGATCTGAAACAGGACGAAGATGCTCTTGATACCTGGTTCTCCTCATGGTTATGGCCAATGTCCGTATTTGACGGTTTGCTTGATCCTGAAAACAAGGATATTAACTATTACTACCCAACTTCTGACCTGGTAACAGGTCCGGATATTATTTTCTTCTGGGTAGCCAGAATGATTATGGCCGGACTGGAATACAGAAAAGAAGTTCCGTTCAAAAATGTATATTTTACCGGAATTGTAAGGGATAAGCAGAGAAGAAAGATGTCAAAATCTTTAGGAAACTCTCCTGATCCGCTTGAATTAATTGATAAATACGGTGCAGACGGTGTACGTGTAGGAATTTTATTGAGCTCTGCGGCAGGAAACGATCTTCTTTTCGATGAAGACCTTATGCTTCAGGGAAGGAATTTCATGTCGAAGATCTGGAGTGCATTCAGATTGATCAATCTATGGAATCATGAAGATAAACCTGCGAACTCAACAGAAGCACAAGCCATAGAATGGTTTGAAAATAAATTAAATAAAACAATCATTGACATCAATGATCAGTTTGAAAAATTCAGAATTTCAGATGCCTTACATTTAATTTATAAACTAATTTGGGATGATTTCTGCGGTTGGTATCTTGAAGCCATTAAACCAAATTACGGAGAAGGAATTTCTAAAGAAGTTTACCACAAAACAGTTGAACTTTTTGAAGAATTAATGAAGTTGGTTCATCCGTTTATGCCTTTCCAGTCAGAAGAAATCTGGCAATTAATCTCTGAAAGAAAAGTTGAAGAAGCATTAGTTATTGCTCAGCAGAAAAAAGCAGGAACATTTAATGAAAATATCATTAGAAACTTTGAGACTGCAGCAGAATTAATTTCCGGAGTTAGAAATTACCGTCAGACAAAAGGAATCTCTCCAAAAGAAGCTGCGGAAATTTATACTAACGCTTCAGAATTTGCAAACGAATCTGTCATTAAAAAACTGGCAAACGTTTCTGAAATTCATTTTGGAACAAAAACGGACAAGCCTAGCTTTACATTCCTTGTTGGGGCGACAGAAGTTTCTATTCCTTTAAGTGAAAACCTGGATTTAGGGGAGGAAAAAATAAAAACAGAAGAAGAATTAAAATATTTGAAAGGATTCCTGATTTCTGTTGACAAGAAACTTTCCAATGAGAAATTTGTAGCCAATGCAAAACCTGAAATTGTAGAGGTAGAGCGCCAGAAACAAAAAGATGCTCAGGATAAAATTGCTATTTTGGAAGAGAAGCTGAAAAGTTTGTAATGAAATTTAAAGATAAAGTTGGAACTTTTAGGGTCATTAGCAATTTTACCATCAGAAGAAAAAAAGAATTCTATCTGATTGGTAATCTGTCAGAAGGAGCTGTGAAGGAAAATAATTATATAAATATTATTTTAAATTCAAGTTTGGCAATTTCTGCCAGAATTACTTCTGTAGAAGATATTGAAATGGCTGATGACCCTAAAATGTATCAGCTTTTAATTATTGAAAGCCGAGAAGCTGATATAAACGATTTTTTATTTTGGCAGAATGTTGGCAGTGAAAATGTATACATCACATTAAGTGGTGAAGACTAATTGAAATTAAATGACACATATAGAAAACATAAAAAAACTATTCTCAAAAAACTTCGTGGAAAGCCCGTTATTGGAAAGCTTTGAAGTTGGGAAGCTCTATCTTTCAAGTGGAAAGCTGGTGGCCTGTGATCCTCTCATCACGAATGATATGCTTCCGTTTTCTACAGAATTTCCGAAAGGGAATTTTTCTGTTTTACTGCATAAAGAAAGAGAAAGTAACTGTGTAGCCTATGCAGAGGTTATTTTCAGCAACGAGGTAATTGAAGAATGGAAAATGGCTGTCACTGAAGGGCAGGATGTAAAGGACCTTGCGGAAGAAGAAGTCTTCGGATACCCAGTAGAAAGTGGAATGGGATGCCTGATGGATGTGGATACCCAGAACAGCCTTAATGAGCTTGAAAAAAGACTATACCATAGCAAAGGAGCAGATTTTATGGGAATCTATGAAGAATTTTTTCATGAATATTTCTTTGATGAGAAAGGAGCTATAGATCAGTATGCATTCCTGAAGCCGGCAGATGAACATCCCGGAACTATTTTTGCCTTTGAAACCGGTTACGGAGAAGGTTTTTATGCCAGCTATATTGCTTATGACAAAGATCACAAGCCCGTGAAGATAATTACAGAATTTATTGAAATAAGTTAATTAAATTAGTTATTTTTGAAACCTAGTTTTCTGAATATTATATTAAACTAACATAAAAGCACCAATGAAATTCTCATCAGAACAACCCAAAATTATTGTTGTAGGCAGCTCTTCAATCGATCTCGTTTTAGAGACCGAAAAAATTCCCCATTCCAATGAAACAGTTTTAGCCATTAATTCAGATAGCTATTTTGGCGGTAAGGGGGCTAATCAGGCGGTAGGTGCTGCCAGACTTGGAGCAAGCGTCTATTTTATCGGATGTGTGGGGATGGATCCTCTTGGTCAGCAGATCATGAGAAATCTCGTAGGTGAAGGTGTTAATGTAGGATTTGTCCATGAAACCGATGCGGAATCTACCGGTACAGCTTATGTAACGACCAGCAATGGGAATGCGGCGATTGTAGTAGTTCCTGCGGCTAATAAATATCTTAGCATACAGCATGTAGAAGATGCGGACCGCTATTTTCACAGTGTAGACCTTATTCTCGTTCAGCTTGAAGTAGCCATGGAAGTGGTAGAATATACCATAAGAAAGGCAAAAAAATATGGCAAGAAAGTAGGTCTTTATGCTTCACCGGCAATGAGGATCAGTAAAGATATTATTGATAATGTAGATTTTATCGTTACCAAAAGCAGTGAACTTCATACTGTTTTCGGAGAAGAAAAAAGAGAAGAAATCCTTAAAAAGTACTTTAATAAAGTTTTTGTGAGGGACGATACCAATTCTACGATCTATTTTGACGGGACGGAAATGAAGTATTACAGAAATGATAAGGATGAAACCGTTTACAAAATGGGAATGGGAGATGCCTTTACTTCAGGATTCGCTATAGCACTTTGTCACGGGAACTCTATTGAGGACTGTGTGAAGTTCGGAAATGAGGTTTCTTCAAGAGTTTCCGGGGGGAAAGGTTCGCAAACGGGACTCCCGAGAATGTCGGACTTCCTTTCCTAAAGCTATTTGCCACATATCGAAAGTTACAAACTTAACATAAAAAGATAAGTAAAATCTCCACTTTTATAGTGGATTTTTTCTTTTTCACTATGGAAAAACTGGAACTTATTACAAAAGACGGTGTATCTCTGGCAGTTCATCTTTTCAGACCTGAGAAAAGCAATGGTAAGCTGCTTCTGATCAATTCTGCAACAGGCGTAAAGCAGCAGGTTTATTTCTCATTTGCCCGTTTCTTTGCAGAACATGGCTTTACGGTGATTGCTTATGATTACCGGGGAATTGGTCTTTCAAAGCCTGAAAAAATGAAAGGTTTCAGAGCTTCCATGAGGATTTGGGGCTCAGAAGATTATAAAACATTAACGAGGTATATCAAAACAGAGTTTCCTGAATATAAAAAATATTGCCTGGGACACTCGGTTGGGGCATTGATCCTTGGGATGAATGAAGATTCCACTATGTTTGATGAATTTATTTTCGTGGGAACCCAGAATGCATTTGTCGGAAATTTAAAACTGGGGACCAAAGTTGAAGCCTATCTCGGGTTTGGAATTGTTCAGCCCTTAACCACCAGATTGTTAGGCTATTTCCCGGCAAATTGGTTTGGATTGGGAGAAAGTCTTCCAAAAAATTGTGCATATGACTGGAGAACCTTAATTTTAAACAGGAAATCAACCAACAAACTGTTGGAGAAAATTGATGACTATTCTAAAAAATTGACACAAAAAGTATTTGTGATCCGGGCAGAAGACGATGTGTGGCTGACAGAAAAAGGTGTATTAAGCCTTTTAAACAATACCTACCCCAACCTCAAACCTTCCTACAGGCTCGTGAAAACATCTGAATCCGAAAAAAAAGAAATCGGACACATCAATTTTTTTAGAAGTTATAATAAGAAACTCTGGAACATTATTTTAAACGAACTGACGGATAAATGAAAAGTACGATCGAAAACACCGTAGAATTTGTAAAAGAAAAGTTGGAAGGTGCTGAAGCAGGCCACGACTGGTATCACATTGAAAGAGTATGGAAATTGTCCAAAAAAATAGCCGAAACCGAAGACTGTAATCAGGAGGTGGTAGAGCTTTCTGCATTGCTGCATGATATTGCCGATCCTAAATTCCATAACGGAGACGAAACCATAGCTCCGAAAATAGCAGGAGAATTCCTGAAAAGTCAGAACGTTTCGGAAGAGGTAATAGAAAAGGTATTATTTATTATTAAAAACATTTCTTTTAAGAACAGGGGCGAAATGCCGGCTGAACTTCCTGCTGAACTTAAGATCGTACAGGATGCAGACCGGATAGACGCGATTGGCGCTATTGGAATAGGAAGAACGTTCAACTTCGGAGGCTTTAAAAACAATCTGATCTATGATCCTGAAATTCAGCCAAGCCTGAATATGTCCAAAGATGAATACAAGAAATCTAACGGTACCACCATTAATCATTTCTACGAAAAACTGCTGCTTTTAAAAGATCTGATGAATACCCGGAAAGGAAAGGAGCTGGCTCAGGAAAGACACGATTATATGCTGGGATTCCTTGACCAATTCTACAAAGAATGGAATGTAGATTAACATTCCTCTGAAAAATCTTAAATCAGTATCTTTGCAGTATGGTATTTATCATTTTTGTGATCTTCTGGGCTTGTGTTATTTCTTTGGTTTTATTTAAAGTAAAATCAGGAAAGGCTGCAAAATGGGCGAAACTGTTCCGGATTCTTACGGTCGTTTTTTCTATTTCAATCTTTACCTATTGGTTCATTAAAAAAAGTGCGGTAAGTTTTGTAGACAACTCGGTGGGGCTTCAGGTAGTGAATAAACTGCCCCAGACACTGGATTTTTACCTCATCAAAGTAGATACTGCCAAAAACGGAAATTTAGAGCCTAAGCATATCGGCAAAATACGTCCGGAATATTACAGGATAGAATATCTTAAAATGGATAAATCCGATGAATACTGGATTATAGGATATCTTGGCAAAAAAAACATGGTGTATTTCTCCCAGCATGCGGTTCCGAATAAAAATATAGACCAGATTGTAGAGGTTCAGAATTATATCAACCAAAGTGTAAAACTTTCTGAGACTGCAAAAAAACAGCTGGAAGCCTATAATTATGAAAATACAAAGCTGGGAATCTGGGTCACTTTAGACCTTCTTCTGCTTTTCCTGAATCTCGTCCTTTTATTGAGAAAAAATAAGGAATAAGTAATGGGTATAAGTAATTTTTTAAACCAATAGTTTAATATTACTTATTACCCATTGCTCATAATATTATAATATTACATTAAGGATAATCCAGGATCTGCATGATTTGCTCCTTAAACTCTTCAGGGCAGCTTTTGACCAGTTTGTCCTTATTCTGTTTACTGATCTGGTGAGGCTCCAGCCATTCGGTGCGGTTGACACTCAGGCTGTGATTGTCGTAAACTCTCTTGATTCTATGATCTTCATAGAATGTATATTCATCACCAAGCCAGTTGTTGGTAATGCTGATGGTACAGATTTCTTTTTCCATGGCATTTGTATTTTAAAACAGCATGTTGTGTTATGAACAGCAGTCTATCCTAAATTACTAAATTTTTCCCACAAAAAACAGTTTTTTCGCGTTTTATTAAAAAATGGAGTATGTTTTCCTGTTTTTAGAACAGTGTTCCGTTATTATCTGAAGCCATTTGCGGAATATGAAGATCTGTTTTCCATTCTTCATTCATCTTTTTAATAAAATAGGCGGATAATAGCGGAGATGCTTTTTCAATGTTCTGATGAACAAAGAAATAGACGTTCTGAAGTCCCTCTTTTTTCCAATTTGTCAGGAGTTTCATCCAGTCATCCAGTCTATCATAGTCGCTTTCAGCATTGGCTCCTACATATCTTATAAATGCATTGGGAGTGGTAAGCCGCATATGGAGCATATCCCTTCTTCCGGCAGTATCCACTATGATATTGGTAATATGATGGGCTTCAAAAAGCTCACAGGTTGTATTGAAAATCTCTTCATCGGTAAACCACTCTGTATTACGAAGCTCAATAGCGAGCGGAACTTCCTTGGGCCAGTCTTTCACGAATTTTTCCAGCCTGTCATAATCTTTGGGTTTGAAATTATCATGAAGCTGGAGAAAAACCATTCCCAGTTTTTGATCAAAATTCATTACAGCTGATGCAAAGCTGGTAACCGGTTCGGTAACGTCGATCAACCTTCTGAAATGGGAAACCGTGTTGGTGATCTTTGGGAAGAATTTAAAATTGTCAGGTGTTTTTTCTTTCCATACCGCCACCTGCTCAGGAGTAGGCATTCCGTAAAAAGTAGCGTTCAGCTCAATAGAATTAAACTGTTTGGCATAGTAGGTCAGTTCGTCTTTGGTGCCCTTAGGGTAAAATCCTTTCAGGTCGGTTTTGTTCCATTTTGCACATCCTATGGAAATATTTTCAAGTCCTTTTTTATTCTGATTTAAAATTTCCTTGGTTCTTGAATGATCTTTTGGAAGCGTAAAATCTATTTTTGACGGGTCTTCTACTTGGCCGAATTTCATAGCTGAAGTTTTTAAAAAATTAAACTTATAAACAAATATAAAACAAAACCGCAGAAAGTTTCTGCGGTTCCATCAAATTAATTTGATAAATATTTTTATTTTATCGGTATCGCAACAATACTCACATTGTCATTAGCAGCTGCTCCAAATTGTCCATTATAGGAGGAACTAACAATATTTGTTAATAGTCCCGTTAAAACTACAGTATATGAACCCGGAATTAGCTTAAGAGACATATTGGGAGTCGTATTCATATTTCCTGTTGTTCCACCTGAAGGGCTGGCTCCTGTATAAATACCGGAACTCGGACCATAGGCAGTTCCTGTAGTTATTGTAGAACCTGCAGGAACTGTTGTAAACTGCCAGAAAACCCGATATAGTCTTGGTACACCATCTGTAATTGCAGCTCCTGTAGTGGTTGTCATGCTTGCTGAAACATTGGCGCTGAAAGTCACTAAAGAAGGCCTGGTCAATGTAAAATTAAACGTACTTAAATTAGTGTTAACACCAACATTAGTACCACTAGGTACTGTTATCGTCGCTGATGTAGCCACAGCGTCTGTACCATCTGCTCCGACAAGTATACTGACATCACTCGTGCTTAATGAACGTCCCCATTTTGCACCGTCATTGATATATTCGCCAGGATAGACCTCATTACCTGCAGATGATGTATTGGTTGCCGTATTATATACCTCCATACCCGCCACATGTGCGGAAAGCGGAGAGGCATTATTGGTTGCGGTCAAAGCTAATCTTGGCAATAGCAATCCTTTTGATGTTGAGCTTAATTCTAACAGTGCATTGGTATTGGGTGCTGGAGTTCCTATTCCTACATTACCTCCGTTAATCACTGTAAGGGCTGTAGTTCCATTGGCCATAAGGTTGACAGGAGCTGTACTTCCTGTAGCCGAACCTAAGAACAGCCCGGTAGAAGTTCCTCTGATGGCAATTTGCGCTGCCGATCCCACATCCTGTAAAATATCAAGGAAAGAAGCGGCATTCGAAGACCATGTCATAACAGCACGGCTGGTTCCCTGAATAGTTCCCTGGCCGTCAGTAGCTGTATGAAGAATTCTGAAATACGGACCTGTTGCAGTATTCTGGAACCTTAAAAAATTGGTTCCCATTTCAACTGTTCTGTTTCCAGTAAGTGTTCCGTCTGAGTTATAAATATTAACATCATTTCCTGTATTTATTTTTACCCAGACCGATCCGTCGAATGAATAATATCCCACTGCATTTATATTGACTGCGGTTCCTGTTTGGGTTCCTGTTGCAATGCTATTCACATAAATGAGGGTAGAAGTAGGGATAGAAGCCATACTTTGTGCTCTTTGTCTGTCTACACGGGGTATCAGCAAACCATCCACATTGGTAGTGGTTCCTGTTGCATTCTTGGCAGTTACATCTAGTGTTGCTGCTGGAGTAGTGGTATTAATACCTACTTGTGCGGAATAAAATAACGGGAAAATTACTATCCCAAATAATAAGTTTTTTTTCATTTTTGTTTATTTATATTTAATTGATTTTTTATATAGAGCTGAAAAGACATTAATGGTTTTCAAAATATTAATGCTTTTTGTTCAAATCAAATTGCGAATGGATTTATAATATTATTCAGACTTCATAAGAGCGTCAAATATTATAACTAATTTATGTACAGGTTGTAAATTTTAAATAATTGGTGCAGAAAGTTTTACAAATCAGTATTTCGCAGTAAAATTATGTAGAAAGTATAGTGAATAATGTTTTGTGTATTTCCTTTTAGCATCTAATATCAAAAACTTGCAAACGAGTCTGTCAATCTTATTTGTATTTTAAAATACAAACGCTGGAGAAGGGATGTAATGTAAAATTTAATTCCATATGTGTTTCTTTTTCTTAACATAAAGTTAATAAATATTTTTATACAAGTGATTTTATTTTTAATTATTTGGTAAATAACTTATTAGATGCATAAGATCGGTTTCTACTTGCCCAAATTTCATATCTGAAATTTTAAAAAATTAAACTTATAAATAAAAAATCAATACAAAAAAACCATAGAAATCTCTATGGCTTTTGTATTGATTTTTATAGTAGAATATATTTTACTTTACCCCCTGCGTTACCATCTTGTTTGAAATAACAGAATAGACACATCCGGTAGTTTTTAAATTAACTGTGATGGTAGCCGGAACAGATCGGTAAGCGGTATCACCGTAAGGTTCAATGATCTTTCCGTTTGAATCTTTCACAGTTCTTCCTTTTACGGTATAAGTCATTGTTGCGGTTCCTGTAAACCCGCTTGAAGGATTAAAGGTAACAATTCCGGTAGATTTATTATACGTCCATGTTCCCTGAGGAGTAACCTTTTTACGGTACAGGGTAAGATCTGTATCGCTGGATTTTGTAAAACTGAAAGTAGAATAATCTATATTGGCACTGCTTCCTGTTGGCGGAGTCGTAATGCTGATAGGACCTTTGTAAGCGATATCATTATTCAAAACTGGAATATTAACCGGCTGGAGCTTACAGGTAGACGCCACATCATCATTCGTAACGGCGGCATAAGGAAGAGTAAGTTTTACATTTCTAATGATATGCTGCTGGTATGCTGCTCCTGTAGATGCTGCAAAACCAAGCTTTAAAACAGCCGGAACTGTTGCATTGAGGGTTTGGTTTGTAGGCGTTCCTTCCGTATTGGAAGTATCAAAATCAGTTGTTTGCGGATTTGCATTTTCAGTATACGGGACCGAGGTCTTATAATGGTAATAATTGATCACATTAATAGGTGTTCCGTTTTGAGTTGTCTGAATATCCACTTTTATATCAAATCCATCTGTTGTAGTTGGCGTTATAAAATGCGGAATCAGGTCAAGATATACTTTTCTGAATTCTCCTGCATTGTTTCTAAGGTCAAAAAGTGAGGGTAAGGTATTGGTAGTAGTCAGATAGCTTCTGTCGTCCTGTAAGATCCGGCCCACTGCTCCCGTATTGCTCAAAGTAGTACGGGTAACCAAAACCGGATATCCTGTAAATCCATCTCCCAAACCGTTTGAATTAATCACCGCACCTTTTGCTCCTCTTAAAGTAACATGGCTTGTTGCCTGGCCCCACGTTACTCCCGAAATACCATTTACTCTGGCATCTCCCTGAAAACGTTTGGATTTAAAATTTCCGAACTCATCCAGTGCTATCCCCAGGTAAGCTCCTGTTAAGCCCGCCTTTCTTAAACTTGCATACGTATTCATTGCTCTGTTATAGGAATATCCTATACCAGCACCCGGTGCTCCAATAACAGGATTTGTTACTGCCCCGTCATAAAGGAAAAAAGATAAACCGTCTCCGTAAGTACCTCCCAGTGGAGTACCATTTTTCATATCATATTCAAATTCTACGTGAAGACCGTTTACTGATGTAAAAGTTCTTCCGTTGATAAACAATCCTCCGAACTGGCTTGAGCTGGCAGGAGTAAGCTGTACTCCTGTAGCGGTATGTGAGGCATTTCCCTGTATAGAAAGCTCTGATGCTGAAGAAGCATTCATTAATGAGCTTGAATAGGAATAAAACCCGTAAATACTTGCTACTTCAGTACTGTCTGTCTGTGCATACACAAAGTTGGTAAGCAGAACGAAAACCAGGCTCATCAGAGACAGCCCTTTAAAATTTTTTTTCATGACTGCTTATTTTACAACAAATACAATGTTGATGAAAGATGCTGAAGTAGCATTTGATAATACGTCATAATTTAGTACACCCGTGTTGCTGATGCTGTTTATCTTGAAAACAGAAGCGTCATATCCCGTTACATAGTAGTATATATCTGTTGCATTAGGAAAAAACGGAATTGTAGCAGGAGCTGATGTGCTTCTTGCATTCGCCGGTACATTCGAAAACTGATTTTTATACAAGGTGTAAAGATCCTTTGTCTGTCCTGTTGCAGGAGTAGTAGTGTCAAAAACTACGCTTGGCATGTAGAAAAATTTGGCTACATAGGGAGAAAGACATACCCAATCCGGAGCGGCGGGAGTCCCTACATTCTGACTGATACATTTTTTGTTTGTATCAAAAATAACCAGTCCTGTTGCAGGATTAGTAACGGACGAAACGTTGCTGATTCTGGGTAAAAGCATTCCTTTAGAAGTGCTTGTAATATCTAAAGCGGAGCTTGGGTCGGGAGTAGAAGTGTTGATACCCACCTGAGCAGTAATGGAACAAAAAGCCATTACCAAAATTAAAGTGATAATCTTGTGCATTTTCGAAATAATTTTTTTTTGTGTTTTGTACTATTAGCAAATTTCTTGCCAATATTAAGTTAATTGTTTAATACCCGTATTTTGTTTGTTTTATATTAGATACGAGTTTTTCTTGTGTTTGGTTTTTAATTTAAATATTTATTTTAAATTAAAAATTCATCATTTAGTGATTTCTGAGTAGTGTTTTTTTGTGTTTGTTATTTTTATTCATTCATTTGGTATTTATTGTTTTTAGTTGTGTTTTTTTATAATTATTTTAATTTTTTAATAAAAAGTAAAATAGGTTACGTTGATTTATTTAGTGTTTTTTTTGTAAAAATTTAAATTTTAATAATATGTTATCTGCTGTTGATCGCTATATCAGTTTGCAGTTAAAGATTTATTGTAAAAACATTTTATTATTAAATTTTCAGCAAATTTATATAAAATTACTTTATAATATTAATTAAAACCCTGTGTTTTAGAGACTTGATTCACTGTTTAGGGAATGAAAGGTAAATATTTCCAGTGTCAATGGAAGATTGCTATGAGTTTTAAATTTAATGATTGAAAATGTTAAAATTTGTTAAAATTTAAACCTGTAAATAAAAAAGCACGCAAAAAGCGTGCTTTTAAGTATGTTGATGTTTATTATTTATGAATCCTATGCCTCACAAGCTGAACAAGTTACAAAATTTACCATCATTTCTTTAGAAACAGATGAACTTCTTTGGTAATAAAGGGTTTTCACTCCTTTTTTCCAGGCTTCGATATAAAGATAGTTAACATCTTTTACAGGCATTGTAGAAGGAATCTGTAGGTTCAGAGACTGAGCCTGGTCAATATATTGCTGTCTTTGAGCGGCCTGGGAGATAATTTCCATTGGGGAAATTTCTTTAAACGTTTTGAATACTGCTTTCTCTTCGTCTGTAAGCTCCTTAAGGTGTTGTACAGAACCATGGTTAAGCATAATCGTTCTCCATGTTTCTTCGTTGTCAAGACCTTTTTCTTCCAGTAATTTGGCTAAATATTTGTTCTTACGCATAAAGTTTCCTTTCGCAAGACCGGCTTTATAATAGTTGGAAGCAAATGGCTCAATTCCAGGGGAAGTCTGTCCTAAGATCGCAGAACTTGAAGTGGTAGGAGCAATCGCCATTGTTGTGGTATTTCTCAATCCGTATCCTTTCAGTAATTCCGGTTCACCATAAATGTTGGCAAGCTCTCTTGAAGCGGTTTCCGCCTGTTCTTTGATATGTCTGAAAGCTCTTGCATTGAACTGAGTAGCTTCGAAGCTCTCAAAAGGAATCATATTTTTCTGTAAATAAGAATGGTATCCTAAAACTCCTAATCCAAGGGCTCTGTGACGCAATGCGAAGTTTCTTGCTCCCTGCAGGTAGTAGTTCCCTTCTGTTTTCTCGATAAATTCGGTTAAAACAGCATCCAGGAAGTAAACAGCCAGTTTTACGGCATCCGTATCTTTCCACTCATCATACAATTCCAGGTTCATGGAAGACAGACAGCAGATGAAAGACTCTTCTCTGGTAGAAGGAAGCATGATTTCAGAGCAAAGGTTACTTGCATTAACAGGCATTCCAAGATCTTTATAAACCTGTGGTTTGTTCCTGTTCACGTTATCGGTAAAGAAAATATATGGAAGACCTTTCTGCTGACGGCTTTCAAGAACTCTTGCCCAGATCTTACGTTTGTCCATATCTCCATCGATCATATCCTGCATCCAGTAATCAGGAACGCAGATTCCTGTAAATAAGTTCTGGATAGGACTTCCGATATCTTTAATAGACAAAAATTCTTCAATATCACCATGGTCGATATCCAGATAAGCGGCAAATGCTCCTCTTCTTACTCCACCCTGCGAAACTACGTCCATCGCAGTATCGAATAACTTCATGAACGAAACTGCTCCTGAAGATTTTCCGTTATCCGTTACGGCAGTTCCTCTGTTTCTTAGTTCCCCGAAATATCCTGAAGTTCCACCTCCGATTTTTGTCTGCATGATCACCTCACCCATTTTGTGGGTAATTCCTTCAATGCTGTCCGGAATGTGCACGTTGAAACATGAAATAGGAAGACCTCTCTGTGTTCCCATATTTGCCCAGACAGGAGAGGAGAAGCTGATCCATCCTTTGGTGATCATTTCTTTGAAAGCAGGTTGTAATTCCGGCTTGTATAATTTTTTTGCAGCAGCAGTAGTGATTCTGTCGATGGCTCCGTCCACAGTTTCTCCTTTTAACAGATAGCCTCTGTTCAGCATCTGCTCAGACTCTTCATTGAGCCACCATATATTTGAATTTTGTTCTTCCATAGATGTTTATATTTTCAAATTCCAGGGCCGTGTTTATGCTCCGGAATTTTGTTACTTTTTATATTGGTTGTAATATTTCCACTTTGTGCGTGCCGTTCAGTCCGCTTTCATCTCTTAATCGTTGGAACTCTTTAAAAGATGGTGTATTCAAAACCTCATGCTGAACTTCTTCATTGATGTAGTTTGAATAATGTAAAAAAGTAACACCGTCTTCTTTTACATAAACCTTATATTCAAATGTCTCCTGATCCAGATTTTTAAAATCATCAAGAAATGTTTGAATATGGGACTTGTTTTCTGAAACGTATTCAGGGTTTACGGTGTAGGTTACAATTACATTGATCATTAATTTTAAATTTATCTTTTTTTATTTGATTGGGATAAGACTGATGCAGCTAGTGTTTTAGTTTGATCATTATACTTGTTACTTTGCAGTACTTTTGAAGCAAGTGTTTCCATTTCCTTGCCTGTTTGATTATCTGTATTAGCTTGAGATAAAACAGAACCTGCAAGTTTTTTAGCGGTTTGGGAACTATTATTATTTGTTAATGTTGATGAAGCTAATTGTGTTAGTTCATCAGAGGAACGTTTAGTGTTTTTTGCCATTTTCTTAATTTTAATAATTAAAACAAATCGTTCGCCGTAATACTCTTATCGTGCTTCGTATAATCTACCGGTCTTTTTGCGAAGAAATCATCCATAGAATTAGCAAAAACTTCCTCTTCAAACCATTTCATCGGACGGTATTGTTCAGGAGACACATTGTAACGGGTTTCCATGTTGATTTTCTTTAAGCTGTCGTCTACACGGTATTTCATGAAGTTCAGAAGGTCTTCTTTTGAGAAAACGCTTAATTCTCCAAGTTCGAAGATCCATTCAAGGATTTCGCCTTCAAGCTCAATGGACTGATCTACCAAGGTGTAGATATCTTCAATGTCTGAATCAGTCAACAGGTCTGGCTGTTCTTCACGGATTTTATTAATCAGGTAAATTCCTGCATTGGCGTGGATCTGCTCGTCTACAGAAGTCCATGCAATGATATTGGAAACGTTCTTCATGTACCCTTTGAATCTTGTGAAAGAAAGGATGATGGCAAACTGTGAAAAAAGCGATACGTTTTCGATCAGGATGCTGAATAATAAAAGAGAGGATACATATTCTTTAGGAGTGGTAGAATTCGCGTGTTTCAGAACATTTGACAGGAAGTCAATTCTCTTTTTTACAGCAGGAATTTCTATGACATTTAAAAACTCTTCGTTGTATCCAAGTACTTCTACCAATCGGGAATAGGCTTCGGAATGACGGAACTCGCATTCTGCAAAAGTAGCTCCCAGGCCGTTGAATTCAGGTTTTGGCAAGTGGTTGTATAAGTTTCCCCAGAATGTCTTTACAGACACCTCGATCTGTGCAATCGCTAAAAGTGCGTTTTTCACAGCATGTTTTTCATGTGGTTCCAACTGCGAATGAAAATCCTGAACATCTGCAGTAAAATCTACTTCCGAATGCACCCAGAACGATTTGTTGATCGCCTCTACAAACTGAAGAACCTCAGGGTATTCAAATGGCTTGTAACTTACTCTTTTATCGAAAATTCCCATATTTAAAATATCTTTAAAATTAAATAATCTGCATCACTGTGGATAACTTTGAAGCAATGCTTAACTTGTTGTATGTTTGGTATTTACGTTTGAAACATATTCACATTGACTGGTGTAGGTTTCTTGTAAAGAACTAATGACAAAGTTCGAAAAAAAGAAACGATTTTGAAAGGGGTAAATACTAATTGGCTGAGTTTTAACTGTAAAAGTTTTCCACATTTACATGAAACCAGCACAGATAATGGCTTACGGAGGGTTACAGGCAGAAAATAAATGAAAAATTCAAGTTACGGTTAAACACTTTTTTGTAATGTATTATTAATAAAGGCTTAATTAGTTAAACAATAAAATATTCGAATAAATTATTGTTCTTGTAACAAATTGAAAATATCATCTACTTATTGGGTATAAAACAAGCACCACTTAATGTTAGTAATTCAGGATTTACATAAATCATACGATACAGGAAAAAGCAAACTGCACGTTCTGAAGGGGATTAATCTTAATATTTCAGAAGGCGAGTTTGTCTCTATTATGGGGAGTTCCGGTTCCGGAAAATCCACGCTTCTTAACATCATCGGTATTCTGGATGAAAAAGATTCAGGGACTTATGAGCTGGATGGGGTTCCGATTGAGCATCTGTCTGAGGTGAAAGCTGCAGAGTATAGAAGCAAGTTTCTGGGCTTTATTTTTCAGTCTTTCAATCTGATCAGCTATAAAACAGCTCTTGAAAATGTAGCACTTCCTTTATACTACCAGAATGTTCCCAGAAAAGAACGTAACCAAAAAGCATTGGAATACCTGGAGAAAGTAGGTCTCGGACAATGGGCTGGCCATCTTCCCAATGAGCTTTCCGGAGGGCAGAAGCAGAGAGTAGCTATTGCAAGGGCTCTGATTACAGATCCTAAAGTCGTTTTGGCGGATGAACCTACCGGAGCACTGGATTCCAAGACAACACACGATATTATGAAGCTTCTTCAGGATATCAATAATGAAGGAAGAACCATCATTGTGGTAACCCACGAACCTGACGTAGCCGCCCAAACGAAAAGAAATGTGATCCTGAAGGATGGTATCATAGAAAGTGATGAGTTTATTAAGCAGATTGTTTTGTAAAGGTGAATTTTGCTTCGCAAGTGAATTTTAAGTCAATTGTGAATATTAGTCATCAGTTTTATTAAAGTTAAGTCACAAATACAAACAAATGAATGAAAAAAAGTAATCATGTTTTTAAATCTGAACCATTATAAGCTAGACGTTTATCAATCGGCCAGACAGTTAAGAATTGAGTGCTATAAAATTTTATCAGAACTTCCGGAAAGTGAAAGGTTTAATCTTACAGATCAGATACGCAGAGCTTCTACTTCGGTTGTATTAAATATAACGGAAGGATGTTCCAGAAGATCGGAAACTGAAAGGAAAAGATATTTTGAAATAGCCAGAGGCTCGGTTATAGAGTTAGATTCATGTTTTGATATAGTGATAGACTGTCATTATATTGGAAAAGAGAAATTAATAAAAATTGAAAATTTAATAAAAACAACATTTATCTTACTAAGTGGAATGTTGAAAAAAGGATAAATAATTGTGATTTGTCAATAGTGAATTTAAAATAAGATTGACAACGAAGTTAATTGACTTCAAAGAAATTCACAACGCAGTTTAATTGACTTTTTACACAGTAAAAAATAAAAACTATGTTTGACCTAGATCGTTGGCAGGAAATATTCAGTTCTATTCGCAGTAATGTACTGCGGACGGTACTTTCGGGGTTTACGGTGGCTTTGGGACTGTTTATTTTTGTTGTTCTTTTCGGAATAGGGAAAGGTCTTCAGAATGCCTTTACCGAAGGTTTTGCAAGAGATGCACAGAATCTTATCACGATATATACGGGTAAAACCACGCTGGCTTACAAAGGACTTCAGTCTGACAGGACAGTGACGATGGATAATGATGACTATGATTTCCTGATCAATACTGATAAAGAAAAAGTAGGTGATGCCAGCCCAAGATACAGCACCAACTTGATGGTGAAATACGGAAAAGAAAGCGGAACTTACCAAATCAATGGTGCAGAACCCGGAGAGCAGGTTATTGAGAACCGAAAGATGCTGGACGGACGCTATCTTACATCAATGGACCTTGATAGAAAGCTGAATGTAGCTGTAATTGGGAGAATGGTTCAGCGTGACCTCATCAAGAACGGAAGCCCTGTAGGAAAAGACCTTAATATCAACGGAACCATGTTCAAGGTAGTAGGTGTTTTTTCCGATGATGGAGGTGACTGGGACGAAAGACATATCACAGTTCCCATTACGACCCTTCAGCAAATGAAAAAAGGTTCTGATACAGTATCTACCGCATATATTGCCTACAACGAAAAGCTGACGCCTCAGGAGGCCATTAAATACGGCGATGAGCTAAAAGACAGGTTAAAAGCAAGAAAAAATGTTGCTCCTGATGATGAAAACGGAGTCCGTGTCTGGAACAATGCCCAAAACATGAATGAAACCTTTCAGTTTATGGCAGTGCTTACCCTTATTGTAGGTTTTATAGGCTTGGGAACACTGCTGGCAGGAATTATCGGGATCAGTAACATCATGGTGTATATCGTAAAAGAAAGAACCAAGGAAATCGGTGTCCGTAAAGCAATTGGTGCCAAACCGAGAAGTATTGTTGCCCTTATTGTACAGGAAAGTGTTGTGATAACAGTATTTTCAGGAATTATAGGAGTTGCCATAGGAGTATTGGCACTTAGCTTAATAGGAGACAGCCTTGAAGAATATTTTATTAAAAACCCTAGTGTAGGATGGGGAACCATTTTTATGGCATTCATAGCATTGGTATTTTCAGGACTTATTGCAGGATTTGTTCCGGCATACAGAGCTTCAAGGATCAAACCGATAGAGGCACTGAGAACGGAATGATGATGTGTTAATGTGAAGATTGGTTGATCCGAAGATGAAGTCAATGCAATGAATCAAAACATCATTTATCATTCATCAATGATCATTTATAATATAATAAAACATATAACTCAAAGAAGTGAACATTTTATTTAAAAAAGATACTTGGCAGGAAATTTATTATTCACTGAGGAATAATAAGCTTCGGACGTTCCTTACCATGATTGGTGTGGGTTGGGGAATGTTTTTGTATGTGAGTCTTCTTGGGGCTGCAAAAGGAATGGAAAACGGTTTTGATAAATTATTTTCCGGATTTGCCACCAACTCCATTTTTCTTTGGGCTCAGAAAACCTCCATTCCGTATGACGGATTTCCTAAGGGAAGGGAAGTTCATCTCCAGTTATCCGATATGGATATGCTGAAAAGAAAAGTTACTGCCGTAGATTATATCTCACCACAAAATGCAAGGGGCAGCTTTACCGGAACGCCAGGCGAATCCATGTCAAGAAACGGTAAAAATGGAACCTATTCTCTTACCGGAGATTATTCGGTGGGGAATAAAATATCTGAAAAGAAACTTATTTTCGGCCGTTACATTAATGATGCTGATGTTCAGGGAAATAAAAACGTAGTGGTAATTGGAGAAGAGATCTATAAGAATTTTTTTGATGCCAAGAAAAAAGAAGATCCCGTTGGGAAACAGGTCAATATAAAAGGCATATTTTTTAATGTGATCGGCGTTTTCAGAGTGAAAAAAGGAGGTGGATTTGAAAACGACAGAACTGCTTTTATCCCTCTTTCAACCTATACAAAAATGTATAATGCCGGAGAGCAGATTGACATGTTTGCAATTGTAAGCAAGCCCAACGCCAATGTAAACGGAGTGGAAGAAGAGGTAAAACAGGTCCTGAAAACCAAAAATAAAGTATCTCCCGAAGATACCAATGCCTTCGGAAGTTTCAACCTGGGAAAAGAATTTAAAAAACTGACAGGTTTTCTTACGGGAATGCAGCTTTTAACAATTATTGTGGGAACACTTACCATTCTTGCAGGAGTTATCGCTATCTCAAATATCCTTCTGATTACCGTAAAAGAAAGAACCAAGGAAATCGGAATACGAAGAGCACTGGGCGCAAAACCCGCCGAAGTAAGAAACCAGATTCTCCTGGAAAGTGTGGTGATTACCCTGTCGTCCGGAATTCTCGGATTTATGTGTGGAATTTTCGTCCTCATTATTTTAAATATGGTAACCCAGAACCAGGATGATTTTCCATTCTACAACCCAACCGTAAATTATGGAAATGTATTCGGTGCCATGGCTGTAATGGTGATCCTTGGCCTGATTATCGGGATGATCCCGGCACAGAGGGCAGTAAAAATCCGCCCGATTGAGGCATTGAGATCAGAGTAGCAGCGATATGATGATGTGTTAATTTGAAAATTGAAATTGATTTTAATGTTTAAATTTTTTTAATCATTAAATATTTAAATAAACTAATACCCTTTTAATAGTAAAAATAAACTAGATATATGAAAAAGAAATTCACTTGGAAAAAAGCCATTTATATTGTACTCGGGCTTTTATTTGCAGTGGCGCTGTTCTCCGGGATCGGGTATCTCGTGAAATCAAATTCTAAACAGAGTGAAGCTTTCCTGACCAGAAAACCAAAGTACCAGGATATGGAAGACAAGGTGATGGCTACAGGAAAGATTATTCCAAAAGAAGAGATCGAGATCAAACCGAATATTGCAGGGATCATCGATAAAATTCTGGTAGATGAAGGAGATAAAGTAACAGCAGGACAGCTAATTGCAACCGTGAGAATCATCCCTAATATTGCTGATGTAAACAATGCCCAGCAGGAAGTGGTAAACTCCCAGCTGCAGATCAGTAATGCTAAAATGAATGTAGATAATATGCAGAAGCAATATTCTATGCAGGAAAAACTGTACAAGCAAGGGGTTATTTCCAAGCAGGAGTATTTAAACTCGCAGCAGCAGCTGTTTTCACAACAGCAGGCTCTTAGGAATGCCAATCAGCAGCTGGCTACCGCACAGAAAAGACTGCAGATTGTAAAAACAGGAGCTACTCCGGAGCTTCAGGGCCTTGCCACAACGCAGATCCGTTCCAAAGCAGCAGGTACTGTTCTTGAGGTTCCTGTAAAAGTAGGAAGCCAGGTAATCGAAGCCAACTCATTCAATGCAGGAACAACCATCTGTTCCATTGCAGACCTTAATTCTTTGATCTTCCAGGGAGAAATAGACGAAGCTCAGGCAGGAAAACTGAAACAGGGAATGGATATGAAAATCGTGATCGGAGCCCTTCAGAACAAAACGTTCCCGGGAAAACTGACCATGATTGCTCCTAAAGGAAAAGATAATCTGGGAACCATAAAATTCCCGGTAGAAGGGGATGTAAACAATCCTAACAACGAATACATCAGAGCAGGATTCTCTGCCAACGGAGAAATTGTTCTGAAATCTGAGAAAAATGCATTGCTGCTGGACGAATCCCTGATTCAGTATGAAAAGAAAAACGGCAAAGACACTCCTTTCGTAGAAGTGAAGCAGCCTGATGGGAAATTCAAAAAAGTATATGTGAAATTAGGCGCCAGCGATGGAATCAACGTACAGATCCTTTCAGGACTTACCAAAGACTCTGAAGTTAAAGTCTGGAACCCTTCCGATAAAGATAAAGAAGAGCTTAAAGAAAAGAAAAAATAGTAAACAATCACTATATATTTAAACTGTATGATCCCGGGAAACTTTTTCCGGGATTTTTTATTGACCGAACCGATGTAATGAATATTTTCAATAAATTGTCTTAAAAAAAGAATAATAACCCTACAAACATTATAATTAATGAAGAATCGCCTCCTTCTCATTTTTTTTGTCATTGCAAAATTCATTCTGCAATACTCCCTGATCAGCCCGGAATACGAGCTTCACAGGGACGAATACCTGCATCTGGATCAGGCCAACCATCTCGCCTGGGGATATCTGTCCGTCCCTCCCGTGAATTCATGGCTGGCATGGATTATTAAAATACTCGGAGGATCTGTATTCTGGGTAAAATTCTTTCCGGCTCTTTTCGGTGCACTGACTCTTGTGGTCGCATGGAAAATCATTGAAGAGCTTCAGGGTAGCTTATATGCTAAAATTTTAGCCTCAACGGGCATTTTGCTTTCCGCACTTCTCCGGATCAATATGCTTTTTCAGCCTAATTCTCTGGAAATTCTGCTGTGGACCTTGATTTATTATATGCTGATCCTGTATTTCAATTCAGAAAAAGTAAAATGGCTTTACATTACAGCAGTCATCTTTGGAATAAGCTTTCTGAATAAATACAATATTGTCTTCTCCGTGCTCGGACTAATCCCGGCTATCCTGCTGACCAGGCAAAGAAAGGTCTTTCTTCAGCCTCATCTTTACGGAGCAGCTTTGGTGGCTTTATTAATCATGCTTCCTAATCTGATCTGGCAGTACAAATTCGATTTTCCGGTTGTTTCACATATGAAAGAACTCTCGGAAAGGCAATTGGTTCATGTTGACCGTTTCGGGTTTTTTAAATCTCAGATCCTTTTCTTTATAGGTTCGTTATTGGTTATTATCGCAGGTTTTTATGCATTGCTGTTTTACAAGCCGTTTGAGAAATTCAGGTCCTTCTTTTGGGCATATGTCATAACGATTGCCCTGTTTTTATTTTTCAGGGCTAAAGATTACTACGCTGTTGGGCTTTACCCGGTTTTTATAGCATTTGGGGCCGTTTTTCTGGCGCATATCTTTGATAAAGGCTGGAAGAAGTTTCTTAAACCTGTTTTTATCCTTATTCCTGTTCTTCTGTTTCTGCCTTTGTATAATCTTGCTTTTCCCAATAAAAGTCCGGAATACATCATCAGCCACCCTGAAAAATATCAAAAAATGGGGTTGCTCCGTTGGGAAGATGGTAAAGATCATCCGCTCCCTCAGGATTTTGCAGATATGCAGGGATGGAAAGAGCTTGCCCAAAAAGTGGATAAAGAGTATTCCCAGCTTTCACGAAGTGGCAGGACCCTGGTTCTTTGTGATAATTATGGCCAGGCAGGAGCTATTAATTACTATTCTAAAAAAGGAGTAAGGGCAGTTTCCTTTAATGCAGATTATCTAAACTGGTTTGATCTCAGCAAAAGATATGATAACCTGATCCGGATAAAAGAAGCTTTAGAAGTTGACGAGTTAAAAGAGTCAGGTCCTTATTTTGAAACCTCCAAATTGGCAGACTCTATTACCAATAAATTTTCTAGAGAAAAAGGAACTAAAATCTTCAGTTTCACAGGAGCGAAAATTGATGTCCGGCCAAAAATTTTGGATGAAATCAATGAAGTGAAACACAGGTATCAATAATAAGACAGCTGATTTTAAATTTTACAGGTTTAAAATCAGCTGTTCAGTTTATAATATTACATTAAATAATATTGATTAATATTAATGCAACAATGTTTCATTAATGAAATATTATTTATCTTTGTAAAGCAAATAGACCAATAAGCAAAACCTGAAACTGTCCGTTTTGCTATTATCAATCATTAAACACTAATATCAATTGAATGAAAAATTTTGATGTCATCATTATAGGAGGGAGCTATGCCGGACTATCCGCAGGAATGTCTCTGGGAAGATCACTAAGAAATACCCTGATTATTGACAGCGGTAAACCATGCAACAGGCAGACTCCGCATTCCCATAACTTTATCACCCACGATGGCAAAGTACCGAAAGAAATTTCTGATCTTGCCCGGGAGCAGGTCGCAGCATATGATACCGTAAAGTTTCATGAAGGTCTTGTAGTAGCTTTAAAGAAAACAGATGAAGGATTTGAAGCGGAAACCTCCGCAGGGGAAAAATTTTACGCCAAAAAGCTGATCCTGGCATCAGGAGTGAAGGATATTATGCCGGAAATTCCGGGATTTGCAGAATGTTGGGGGATTTCAGTACTGCATTGTCCCTACTGTCATGGCTATGAAGTGAAAAATGAAGTAACAGGAATACTTTCAGATGGCGATATGGCCTATGAATTTTCAAAGCTTGTGTATAACCTGACCAAAGATCTTTTTTTATTCAGTAATGGACAGTCGACTCTTTCAAAAGAGCAGAAAAATAAGCTGGCTCAGAATAATATCAGTTTGGTTGAAGATGAAATTGAAAAAATAGAACATGAAAACGGCTACATCCGGAAAATAATCTTTAAAAGCGGAAAAGAAATTTCTTTACAGGCCCTTTACGCTAAAATACCGTTTGAACAGAATATCAATGTCTCGGAGGATCTGGGTTGTGAGCTTACCGAACACGGATTTATTAAAATTGATGATATGCACAAAACCAATATCTCCGGTGTTTTTGCCTGCGGAGATAATGTAACCATGATGAGATCTGTTGCCAATGCTGTCGCACAGGGAAATTTTACAGGAGCTGTTGTCAATAAGGAGCTTGCAGATGAGGAGTTTTAATTATATATTATAAATTGGTGCAGTCCCTGTAGGAATTTCTGCAGGGATTTTTTATTAATATTTTGCTGTTAAAATTTATTATCGTAATATTGCGATATAATTAAACATCATGGGGGCTACTAAAACAGATTTCTTTACGGATGAACAGAACAAAATAGCTGTCATTGCAAAAGCTTTGGGACATCCTGCAAGAATTGCCATCATAGAATATCTTCTGAAGGTCAATGAATGTATTTGCGGAGATATTGTTAATGAACTTCCTCTTGCACAACCCACTGTTTCTCAACATTTAAAAGAATTGAAGAATGCAGGTCTTATTAAGGGAAATATTGAAGGAAATTCAGTTTGTTACTGCATTGACGAAAAAGCCTTTGAAATTTTGAACACTTTCTTTTCGAATATTATTTCTACAGTTAAAAAGCAGAATTGCTGCTAAAATTTTTTAAATATAACCATCGTAATATTGCATTATAACAATTAAAATATAATTTATGAAATTATCAGATATTAAAAACATTTTACCTTCATTGAATAATGTTGAATTCCAGCTTGAGAATGGCAAATTAGTTCCGGAACACTTCCATGTAACAGAAATAGGAAGTGTGGCTAAAAATTTTATTGACTGTGGAGGAACCATCAGAAAAGAGGAAAGGGTCAACTTCCAGCTTTGGAATGCAGATGACTATGAGCATCGTCTTAAACCCGGAAAATTATTGCATATCATTAACCTTTCGGAAGAGAAGCTGGGAATCGGCGATTTTGAAATTGAGGTAGAATACCAGGATCAGACTATTGGGAAATATGATCTTGAGTTTAATGGTAAAAACTTTGTTTTAAAGAATAAAGTGACTGCCTGTTTAGCTACTGATGCCTGTGGAATAGAGCCTGCTAAAGAGTTGAAGAATAGCCCTAAGACATCCTGTGCGCCGGGATCAGGGTGCTGTTAATATTTGATCTTTATGAAAAAGAAAAATATTCTTGTTCTTTGTACAGGAAACAGCTGCAGAAGCCAGATAGCAGAAGGCTATTTGAAATATTTTTTAGGAGATAAAGCAGAAGTTTACAGTGCAGGCATTGAAACCCATGGATTGAACCCTTATGCCGTTCAGATAATGAATGAAGACGGCATTGATATTGCCATGCAAACCTCCAATTCTATAGATGATTATATCAGTGTGAAATTTGATTTTGTGATTACGGTATGTGATCACGCTAAAGAAAATTGTCCCTATTTCCCAACGAAAGCAAAAATTTTTCATCAAAATTTCCCTGATCCGGCAAAAACTACCGGAACAGAAGAAGAGATTCACCGCAGCTTTACTGTTACAAGAGATTGTATTAAAAATTATTGTAAACAGTTTGCCGAAGAAAACTTGTCCTAGCTGATTATCTTAAATTATTGTGAAATTGTAGGTTTAAAATCATGTTTCAGGATGCCAAAATCTAGCAGGAAATTCCGTACATTTGGAGTGAAAAATTTCAAAAACTAAAAGTAAAATGGACATTATTTTCGACCTGATTGAAAAAGAAAGACAAAGACAATCCCATGGATTAGAGCTTATTGCATCAGAAAACTTTGTTTCTGAGAACGTAATGAAAGCAATGGGAAGTGTACTGACCAACAAATATGCTGAAGGATATCCCGGAAAAAGATATTACGGAGGATGTGAAGTAGTAGATGAGGTTGAAACATTAGCCATCAACAGAGCCAAAGAACTTTTCGGTGTAGATTATGTCAATGTACAGCCGCATTCAGGTTCACAGGCTAATGCTGCCATTTACCTTGCAGTTTTGAAAGCTGGAGACAAAATCATGGGAATGGATCTTTCTATGGGAGGGCATCTTACTCATGGTTCATCTGTGAATTTCTCAGGAATTCAGTATCAGGTGGTTTCTTACGGTGTTCAGAAAGAAACAGGACTTATCGACTATGACCAGATGAGAGAAGTAGCTTTAAGAGAAAGACCGAAAATGCTTATTGCAGGTTTCTCTGCTTATTCAAGAGATCTTGATTATGCTAAATTCAGAGAGGTTGCAGATGAAATCGGAGCTACGCTTTGGGCAGATATTGCTCACCCGGCAGGTTTGGTGGCAAAAGGATTATTGAATTCTCCATTTGAACATTGTCACGTGGTGACCACTACTACTCACAAGACTTTAAGAGGTCCGAGAGGAGGAATGATCATGATGGGGAAAGACTTCGAAAACACATACGGTCACAAAACGCCGAAAGGAGAAACAAAGATGATGAGTCAGGTATTGGATGGTGCCGTTTTTCCGGGTATTCAGGGCGGGCCGCTTGAGCATGTTATTGCCGGTAAAGCAGTTGCTTTCGCTGAAGCATTAGACGTTCAGTTTGAAACCTATGCAAAACAGGTTAAAGCCAATGCACAGGCATTATCAAAAGCTATGATCAACAGAGGTTTTGATATTGTAAGCGGAGGTACAGATAACCACTTAATGCTGGTTGACCTTAGAAATAAGAACGTCAACGGAAAAGAAACAGAAAAGGCTTTGGTACTGGCAGATATCACATGTAATAAAAATATGGTTCCTTTTGATGACAAATCACCGTTCACGACTTCCGGTATTCGATTGGGAACTGCTGCCATCACAACAAGAGGTCTTAAAGAAAATGATATGGACACCATTGCAGGATTCATCTCTGAAGTGGTAGACAATATCAAAAATGAAGAAGTGATCGGTTCTGTAAGAAAGAAAGTAAATGAACTGATGGAAGGCAAAGCCCTGTTCAACTATTAATCTGAATTAAAATATTATCATAGAGAATGGGCGGCTTTGTCCATTCTTTTTCATATCTGTTATGGAGAAAAAATCTTTCACCTTTGATGAAATAAAGCAGAAACTGGTCAACTATTGTGTCTATCAGGACCGTTGCCATGCAGAAGTGGAGCAAAAAATGAGAGAATTCATGCTCATTGACGAAGCAAAGGATGAAATTATCCTATACCTTTTAAAAGAAAACTATCTTAACGAAGAAAGATTTACACGAAGCTATATCAGAGGAAAATTTTACATCAAGCACTGGGGCAGGAATAAAATTAAAATGCATCTTAAGCAGAAACAGATTTCTGAAAAACTCATCAACACCTGTTTCGATGAAATAGATGAATCCGATTATGAAAAAATGATCAGAAAAATCTTTGAAGACTACTATTCAAGGCAGAAAGGAATGAAGGAATATCAAAAAAAATCTAAAACAATAAAATATTTGATGAGCCGAGGCTTTGAATATGAAAAAATAAATGATACTTTTGCGGAAACATAAATAGATAATTGAAAAAAGAAAAAATTTGGCTCTCACCTCCTCATATGGGAGGAAACGAGCTTGAATATATACACAACGCATTTGATACCAACTGGATTTCCCAATACGGCTCCAATATAGATGAATTTGAAAATAGCCTGGAAAACTATTTAGGAAACAATTCTCATGTAACGGCTTTATCTTCCGGAACTGCAGCCATTCATCTGGCGCTTAGATTATTAAATATTGAAGAAGGCGATTTCGTTATCTGCCAGTCTTTTACGTTTGTGGCTTCTGCCAACCCCATTCTTTACCTTAAAGCTGTTCCGGTATTTGTCGATAGCGAAGATCAAACCTGGAATATCTGTCCGAATGCTTTGGAAGATGCAGTAAAATACTGTATTCAGCAAGGAAAAAAGCCGAAAGCGATTATTGCAGTTTGCCTGTATGGAATGCCTTTTAAAGCGGAAGAAGTACTCGAGATTTCAAAAAAATATGATATTCCCGTAATTGAAGACAGTGCGGAAGCGCTAGGCAGTAAATATAAAGGCCGGCCTTGTGGTACTTTCGGAGATCTTTCTGTTATTAGTTTTAACGGAAACAAAATTATCACTACTGCAGGCGGGGGAGTTTTGATCTCAAGAAATGATGAGGTAAAGAAAAGAACACTTTTTCTTGCTACACAGGGTAAAGACAACGAAGTGTTTTACAATCATTCCGAATTAGGATATAATTACAGGATGGATAATATTGCAGCCGGAATTGGAAGGGGACAACTGGAAACACTCGAAGAAAAAATCATTGCGAAGAGAAAAAACCATGATTTTTATCACGAACTGTTGAAGAATAATGAAAATGTTGATTTATTTTCCGCACCAAACAGTGATTTTTATTCTAATTATTGGCTCAATACTGTTATTCTGAAAAATAAACTTTCGAAGGAGGAGCTTAGGAATAAATTTTCGCAGAATAATATAGAAACCAGATATCTGTGGAAGCCAATGCATCTTCAGCCCCTGTATAAGGACTGCAGATTTTTTGGAAATAATTTATCTGGTACGCTTTTTGACACAGGACTTTGTCTACCGTCAGGAACCAATTTAACGAATGATTGCAGAAATAGAATTTCTGAAGTTTTAGAAAATGAAATTCCCTAAATTTGTTTTTAAAATTTACGGATAGATAGGATTTTATTTTATTTTTGTATCCATTCTTAAAGAGTATTAATAAAACAAGGGGTTGAACCTATTTAAATATGAACACAAAAAAAGACAATGTACAGCTCTATTAGAAAAAAGATATTTGGAGGTGATAATGTTGTCAATCTCTCAGACGTAAGATATCTTCCCAGATGGATAATACTTGTAATAGATATTATTATTCTGGTCATGTCTTTATTTCTTTCCACTTATACGATAGAAAAAATTACCCAGAAAGAATTCATTTATCACGAAGAGAAAAGTATTGTTTTCGGTTTTATTATTTTGATAAATACAATTTTTATGTATTTATTCAAAACTTATGCAGGAATTATAAGGCACTCTACTTTTATTGACCTTTTTAAACTGCTTATATCATGTTTCTGTACCATGACCGTAGTGGGATTGGTAAACCTGATCTATTTCTGGTCTACCGGAGGGAAGTTTATCCTTACTCCATTCCTTATCCTTTACTTCATTATTTCTTTTATGGGATTATTCCTTTTCAGGTTGTATGTGAAAGAGTTCTTCCATATTGTTCGGGAATATAGAAGGAGTGCCCTGAAAAAAAGAATTTTGGTTCTTGGTATTGATGAACAGTCCATTGCTATAGCCCGTGCTATTTTGGATAACCCAAGCCTGCCTTATCAGGTAGTGGGTTTCCTTACGCAGAGAACAGATTCCAAGAGAGCTTCGCTATTGGGAAAACCTATTTATGAGAAAAGAAGGATAGAGGAAGCTACAAAAGAAGACCTTATTATTGACGGGGTTATCATTGTTAAAGAAATGATGTCTAAAGATGAAATGAATTCCTGGGTGAATTTATTCTTAGAAAAAGACTTAAATATATTTAAAGCTCCATCCGTACAGAAATTAAGAGATAGTGATTTAGGAGGAGCCATCAGGAATCTTCAGATTGAAGACCTTCTCAACAGGAAACCGATAAAAATTGAAAGCGAAGAAGTTAAAAGCAGACACTTCAATAAAAATATACTGGTGACAGGTGGTGCCGGATCTATCGGAAGTGAAATCGTAAGGCAGGTAGCCCAGTTTAATCCTGCATTGATTGTGGTTCTGGATCAGGCCGAAACGCCATTATATGATATTGAGCTTGAAATGAAAGAGAAGTTTCCTCATATCAGATTTAAATTTGTTTTAGCGGATGTTTCTAATATACACCGTGTTGAACCGGTATTTCAAACCTATAATTTTTCAATGGTATACCATGCTGCTGCTTATAAGCATGTACCTTTAGTTGAGGAGAATCCTAATGAAGCGATCCGCGTCAATGTTTTAGGATCAAAAAATATTGCTGTTTTATCGAGCCGTTATAAAGTAAACAGATTTGTAATGATTTCTACAGATAAAGCTGTAAATCCTACGAACGTGATGGGAGCTTCCAAAAGAGCAGCAGAATTATTTGTTCAGTCTTTACATCATGTTGAAGGAAATACTACTAAATTCATTACAACAAGATTTGGTAATGTATTGGGGTCAAACGGTTCTGTTATTCCACATTTTAAGAGACAGATAGAGGCAGGAGGTCCGGTAACCATTACCCATCCGGATATTGTAAGATATTTTATGACGATTCCGGAAGCCTGTGAACTTGTTCTTCAGGCAGGAACAATGGGACAAGGAGGTGAAATTTTTGTCTTTGATATGGGAGAACCGGTAAAAATCCTGGATCTGGCAAGAAGAATGATTAAATTATCCGGTTTTGAACCTAATATAGATATAAAAATTATTTATACAGGCTTACGACCTGGTGAAAAGCTCTATGAAGAGCTGTTGAGTGATAATGCCAAAACACTTCCTACCCATAATGAGAAGATCATGATTTCTAAGGATCCTGCTATGGCATTCTTAGAAATAGAGAGCCTAGTCAACCTCATAACAGATGCCTCTGTTTTGAAGGATAAAGTTGAAGTTGTTAAGATTTTAAAATCTATTGTGCCTGAGTTTAGAAGCAATAACTCCATCTATGAAGCTCTGGATAGATAAAAAAAATATAAATGTATATTTGTACAATTTAAAATTATGAAGAGTAAAATATTGGGGATATTTTGTATATCCTTATTAATTTCCTGTAAGGTTAAGGAGAACGCTAAAAATGACTTGAACTATATGCAGAATATAGAAAATGTTGCTATTGAAGCTTCCGCAAAAAACTCTAACTCTACAATTCAAGTTGGTGATCAGTTAGTAATCTTGATTACAGCAAAAGATATGGATGTTGTTAAACCATTTAATCAAAATTATTCTTCATCTGAATTAATACAAACTAATAGTATGGCAGGTGGGAATACTCCTAATCAGGGTACAACAACAATTTCAGGACCCACATATTATGTAGATACAGATGGAAATATAGACTTTCCAATTCTTGGTAAACTAAGTACATCTGGAAAGTCTCTAGTTGATTTCAAAAATGAATTAAGAGATAAAATGACAAGATATGTTATTAATCCTACAGTAAATATTAGACTTTCAAACTTCAAAGTTACGGTATTAGGTGAAGTAAATAAGCAAGGAGATTATACTATTGCTAATGGACAAGGAACAATTCTAAATGCTCTAGGATTAGCAGGAGATATGACAATGTACGGGAAAAGAGACGATGTATTGGTAATCCGTACCGAGAATGGCAAGGTTATTCATGGAAAAGTTAATTTGCATGATGCAAATTTAATTAATTCTCCCTTTTATAACTTAAAACAAGGAGATGCAATAATCGTTGCAGCAAATAGTACAAAAGAATTAACGTCTAAACAAAATCCCAATACTGGACTTTATTTAACTGCTGCTTCAATAGCGGTTACAGCAATTGCAGTAGTAGTTGGTTTATTTAAGAAATAGAGAATTAATGAGTAATCAGCAATCCATACACTTTTCTGAAGTGGAGAATAATTCGAGTAATATTGATATTAATGAAATTGTAAAACCATATATCAGAAAATGGCCTTGGTTTATAATTTCAGCTCTCTCATTTTTATTACTAAGCTATTTCTTACTGAAATTTGTAACACCAGTTTATAATATTAAAAGTACTATTCTAATCAAAGACTCCAAAAATGCTTCATCTAATAGTGATTTAGGTGTTCTTGAAGATCTATCTGGCTTTGGAGGAATGAAGACTAATAGCATTGATAATGAAATAGAAATTTTGAAATCTAAAAAGTTAATGCGTGATGTAGTGACTTCTCTGGATTTACAAACAAGCGTTTTTGTAAAAAACAAATTTAAAACTTTAGAACTTTATGAAGAATCATCCCCGATACTGATAAAAATTATAAATGAAAAACCATTAAGCACATTTCCAAATAAGCCATTACATCTTGTTATCAATAATGATAATGTAACATTGTCTTCGGATGAATTAAATAAAAGTATTTTATCAAGTTTCGGTAAAACAATAAGCTTACCTTATGCAAATATTATTATTATTAAAAATCCTAAATTTAATCCATTAACGGTTAAAGATTTAAACGTTAAAGATCTTGAACTTACAATTTCATCACTTGAGTCTAAAGTAACAAACCTTCAAAATATTTCAAGTATAGATGTAGTGAGTAAGAAATCAACAGTTGTAGGATTGGGTTTAAATTACCCTCAAATAGAAAAAGCGAAGGATATAATAAACTCACTTGTAGTTGCATATAATAATGATGCTATAACAGATAAAAATTTAGAATCCAGAAAAACATTAGATTTTATAGAAGATCGAATAAAAAAACTTTCTGTAGAATTAGGACAGGTAGAAGATCAAAAAGAAAATTTTAAAGCAAAGAATAATCTTACAGATTTAGAAACGGAAGCTAGGATTAGTTTAGAAAGTTCAGCATCAGCAAGGGCTAAACAACTTGAACTTGATTCGCAGTTGGAACTAACCAATACTTTAATTGGTTTTGTTAATAGACAAGGACTTTACCAAGTTTTACCTTCTAATGTAGGCCTCAATAATCCTGAGGCAGCTAATGGTATTTCAGCTTATAATCAATTGATATTGCAGAGAAACAGATTGCTGGAGTCTGCTACATTAGAAAATCCAACTGTTGTTGATGTTACCAAACAAATAAACTCAATGCGTACTTCTATTATACAGAGTTTACAAAAGAACAGAGATGGATTACAACTGGCAAGGAATGAATATTTAGGAGAACAGGATAAAGTATCTGGTAAAATATCTAAGTTTCCTTCAATTGAAAAAATGTTTAGAAGTATCGAGAGACAACAACAAATAAAAGAAAATTTATATTTATTATTACTTCAAAAAAGAGAAGAAACAGCTATAGCCCAATCTATCAGTGCTCCTAAAGCTAGAGTAATAGATATGGCATATTCTTCTGGCGGTCCGGTATCACCCAAAAAACTGGTTATTTATGTTGGAGCATTGTTTATTGGATTACTAATACCATTTATATTAATATATTTGATAGAATTATTTAATAATAAGGTAGTTACCAAACATGATTTAGAGAAACTAGTACATGCACCTGTAATTGCAGAATTACCTAGCCTAGAGAAAGGGGATTCTGATGTAGTACAGGTAAATGATATTACTCCAATGGCAGAAGCATTCAGAATTCTTATTACAAATATGAATTTTATGTTGCCTAAAGGGAAGAATGGTAAAGTTATATTTGTTACCTCAACGGTAAAAGGAGAGGGAAAAACATTCACTTCTGTTAATTTGGCTTTAACGTTAGCAAACCCTAAGAAAAAAGCAATTATTATAGGTTCGGATATTAGAAATCCTCAATTGCAAAGATATAATCCGGCAAGAAAAGGACTGGCAGGGCTTACAGAATATTTGTACTCAGACCAAATTAAGCTGGAAGAAATTATTCATGTATCATCTTTTAATCCTCATTTAGATGTAATTTACTCAGGTATGATTCCTCCTAATCCTACAGAGTTATTATCAAACGGAAGATATGAAGTATTAATAGAAGAATTAAGAACTAAATATGATTACATTATTCTGGATACAGCCCCATTATTACTAGTTACGGATACCTTACTGATTTCTGAACTTGCTGACGCAACAATTTATGTCTCCAGATCAAAATATACAGAAAAAACACTAATAGAGTTTGCTAATAATAATATTGATTTGGGAAAAATTAAAAATGTTGGCTTTGTATTGAATGATGTTAATAGAGAAAACTTAGGGTATAGTAATAAATATGGATATGGATATAATAATGTAGAACATACAACTTGGTTTAGTAAGATTACAAAAATATTCAATCGATGAAAGCTTATAAAATAGCTGTTATAGGACAGGGATATGTAGGTTTACCATTAGCTTTAGAATTTTCAGCTCATTTCTGTGTATTTGGATTCGATATAAATGCTCAAAGAATACAACAACTAAATAATGGTGTGGATATAACTCTTGAAGCGGAGAGTGAGAAACTTGTAGAGAGTTTAGAAAAATATAGGGAATCTGAAGGAAAAATTGGCTATAAAGGAACTAGTGAATTATCTGATATTATAGATGCTAATGTTTATATAGTTACAGTTCCTACTCCAATTGATAAATTTAATGCTCCGGATCTAGGACCACTTATGTTTGCTTCCAAAATGTTGGGGGGAATAATTAAAAATGGGGATATAATAATATATGAATCCACAGTTTTTCCAGGATGTACAGAAGAAGAGTGTGTTCCTATTTTAGAAAAATTTTCTAAACTTATTTATAACAAGGACTTTTTTGTAGGATATTCTCCTGAAAGAATTAATCCGGGAGATAAAGTAAATACTCTTATAAATGTTGTGAAAGTAACATCAGGATCTACAGATAAAATTGCTGAGGAAGTAGATGAGATTTATAAAAAAATTATTGTTGCCGGTACACACAAAGCGCCAAGTATAAAGGTAGCAGAAGCATCAAAGGCAATTGAAAATGCACAAAGGGATGTAAACATTTCTTTTGTAAATGAATTAGCTCTGATCTTTGATAAAATAGGAATTGATACTAATGATGTTTTAGAGGCTGCCGGAACTAAATATAATTTTCTAAAATATAAACCAGGGCTTGTTGGTGGTCATTGTATTTCTGTTGATCCTTATTATTTAGCACATAAAGCAGAACAATTGGGTTATCATCCGGATGTTATTTTATCAGGAAGACGCGTGAATGATTCTATAGCAAAGTTTATTGCATCTAAAGTTGTTAAGTTACTCATTGCTAAAGGAGGAGTTATTAAAAATTCAAAAGCTCTTATACTGGGAATTACATTTAAAGAAAATTGTCCTGATGTAAGAAATACGAAAGTAGTAGATATATATAAAGAACTTGAAGACTACGGAATCAATGTTGATATATATGATCCTTGGGCAAACAAGATTGAAATTAAAGAAGAGTACGGTATTGATTTAGTTGATGAACTTCATGAAAATGAAACGTATGACTCCCTTATTATTGCTGTTTCTCATAATGAATTTCTTAAAATGGATTTCAATAAATTAAAAAAAGCTAATACAGTAATATTTGACACTAAGGCTTGTTTAGATAGAAAATTGGTCGATGCCAGACTATAGTTCATTATTTAAATAATGAATTTAATCTTTAACTATTTGAATGTTTACACAACTTAAAAACACAACACTTACTTATTTAGCCTCAATTTTTAAAAATGGGGATAATAGGTCTATAAAAGCGAAAAAGAATATATTTTTTCTTTTTATAACAAGATTACTATCTCTTCCCATATCTTTTCTTATTCTTCCTCTTACAATTAAATATGTCGATGCAGAATCATATGGAGTCTGGTTGACTCTTAGTTCTATAGTAGGGTGGATGAGTTTTTTCGATATTGGTTTAAATAATGGACTAAGAAATAAATTAGCAGAAAGTTTAGCTAGAGGAAATATAACCCTTGCCAGACAATATGTAAGCACAACTTATGCAATTCTTGCAATAATCTCTCTAGTATTGTTTGTTGTATTTTTTATTGCAAATCTTTTTATCAATTGGTCTGACCTACTGAAGGTGTCTGCAGGACTATCTTCAGAATTAAGTAAAGTTGCTATAATATCAGTGGGGTATTTTTGTGCAAGATTTGTTCTTTCTACAATTCATATCATATTGTTAGCCTATCAGTCTCCTGCTAAAGCTTCATTACAGACATTAATAGAGCAGGCAGTTTCTTTAATTGTAATTTTTTTGCTGACCAAATATACTACAGGATCACTTACTAATCTTGCATATGGACTTTGTGTTGCTCCTGTAATTATTTTATTATTTTTTAATTTATCAAGTTTTTATAGTAAACTTAAAGAAATCAGACCATCTTTTTCTTCTATAAATTTTTCCTTGACGAAAGATTTAATGGGGGTAGGCTTTAAATTCTTCATTATTCAAATTGCTGGTATTATTCAGTATCAGACTGCTAATTTTATTATAATTAGAAGTTTTGGTGCAGATGATGTTACTGTTTATAATATTGTATTTAAATACTTTAGTATATTAACCATGTTAATGGCTATCTTCATGACTCCATTATGGTCGGCAGTAACGGATGCTTATGCTAAAAAAGATTATAAATGGATTATTGGTGCAGAAAAAAAATATCGAAAAATAGCATTAGGGCTAGCAATAATTGGATTAGTAATGCTTGTTGTATCCAATTCTGTATATGATTTATGGTTGGGAAATGGGCACATAGCGATTCCTTTTTCAATATCATTATGCATGTTTTTATTTACGATGTTATCATTTTTTGGAAGTATTTACTGTATTATATTAAATGGTATAAGTGCTTTGAATATACAGTTTAGAGCTTCTATCTTTTCTCCTTTTATATTTATTGGCCTTACCATGTTATTTATAAAAATATTTAATTGGGGAGTAGAATCGGTTATTGTAGCTGCTACAATTTCTAATTTTAACGCCATAATTTTAGCCCCTATTCAATATATTAAGATTTTTAAAAATAAAAGCTAAAAAATAATGGTTATAAAAAAGATACCACTAATAAAATTGCAATTCTTTTTATTAACATTATTGTCTATATTTAATGTTTTAGCTTTACTATATGAGGATCTTAAAGTAATGCTTTATTATGGGACATTATTATGTTCATTATTATTATTAGGGATTAGTGTCTTTAAAGCTTTTAAATACAGAAAAAATAATTTATTACTTAGAAAAAATATATTGTACGTTTTTTTATTGATTTGGACTGTATGTATAATATTAAAAGGCTTTCAATTTAATTATAATTATATAAGAGATATAACACTATCTCCCTATGTGCTGTTTCCATATATTTTAATATTTTTTACTCGTTTTTTTAGAATTGAAGATTTTAATGATATTTTAAAAAGTATTCATATTGTTAACATAATATACTTAGTTATTATATTATTAACTCTTATTGTAGATAGTCAAAAATTAATTATAAATAATTATGTTGAAGACAGTATAAAATATTTATGTTTCCCTAATTTTTTTATGTTTATAAGCTTTTCAAAGTTAACTAAGAAACAGAAAATACTTTCGGTTATTGTTTTTATAATTGGTTTTGTTATAGCAATTCTAGCCGCCAGAAGAAGCTTAGTGTGGATTTTTGCTTGGACCTTTATGGTCTTTGTCTTCATAAACTATCTTAACAGAAATTCAGGTAAGTTAAAAAAACTTATTCTCATAATTATGACCTTAACTATTGGTTTTGGTATTACTATTGTTTATAATTTGTTTTTTGAAACCATATTTGGAGAATTGGTTGAAAGATTGGATAATGATACCAGAGGTGCAGTGTTGAGGGATTTTTATAAAGATATGGACACTAAGGGCTGGATAATGGGAAGAGGAATAACAGGTGAATATAATTTATTTGAGACTGATTATGTTTTCGGATCGGATGATGAAATGCTGGAATCCAGAAATATCATTGAGGCGGGCTATCTTAATTTAATTCTTAAAGGAGGGTTAATATATCTTATTCCTTTTACTATAATTATTTTGATAGCACTAAGGAATGGAATTTTTAAATCAAAAAACTATTATATAAAAGTTTGCAGTGGTTTCATAATACTCTATATTGCAGAATGTATCCCGGCTGGAGTATTTATGTTTAATATCAGATTCTTTTTGTTGTGGTATTGTATTGCTATGTGTTGGAATACTAAAGTAATTAACGCCACAGATCAGGAAATAGAAAAACACTTAGTATAGATGAATAATAAAATTAATGTTCTATGGATTACCAATATTCTGTTACCGGATATTTGTGAAAAGCTAGGGCTGGCTAAACCATTTGTTGGAGGATGGATGTTTGCTCTTTCAAAATACCTTTCATCTCAGAAAGATGTTTCTTTATCTATAGCATCAGTTTATGATGGAACTGAAATTAAAGAAATTATTGTTAATAATATTACCTATTTTTTATTGCCTATAAAAGAAGTTTTGAATGTTGAAGCATCAAAAAAAATATGGAATGATGTGAATAATTCTTCTCATCCAGATGTTATTCATATACATGGAACTGAGTTTCCATATGGCCTATCTTATATAAAGTCCAACGGAGCAGATAAATGTGTAATTTCAATTCAGGGACTTACTAGTGTTTATACAAGATATTTTTTAGGAGGCTTAACAAAAGATGAGATAGATTATAATACTTCCCTGTATGATAAAGTAAGAAAGAATACACTCTATGATCAGCAACTTCAAATGAAGAAAAGAGGAGAAATAGAGGTAGAATATATAAAAAGAGCTAAAAATATTATAGGAAGAACAGATTGGGATAAAGATCACGTATGGGCAGTAAATCCAGATGCTAAATATTATTTTTGTAATGAAACACTTAGAGAGGGATTTTATACTAAAATATGGAATTATGAGCAATGTGAAAAGTATTCTATATTTTTAAGCCAAGGAATGGTACCTCTAAAAGGTATTCATCAAACTATAAAAGCACTTCCTTTAATTCTCAAATTTTTTCCCGAGACTAAAATCTACATCGGTGGAAAAAATATAATACAATATGATTCTTTCAGAGAAAAACTTACCCGAGGGCCTTATGCCAGATATATTTCAAATTTGATCAAAAAATATGGAGTTGAAAATAAAGTAATATTTTTAGGAGGTTTAGATGAAGAAAAGATGATTGATAGGTATTTGAAATCTAATGTTTTTATATGTCCGTCATCTATAGAAAACAGCCCCAATTCTTTAGGTGAAGCTCAAATTTTAGGTGTTCCTGTTGTTTCTGCATACTGTGGAGGAGTACCTAATATGATAGATAATAAGAAGACAGGCTTTTTGTATCGATATGAAGAAATAGAATCTCTTGCCCATATTGTATGTGACATATTTGAAAATTCTTCTAATGAAGAGTTATCTAATAATGAAAGAGAAGCTGGGCATAAGAGACACAATATACATAACAATGGACAGACCTTAAAGGAAATCTATTATTTGATAAAGAATAATTAACTTGTTAATTTAGATTTATATGTCTGAAATTAATTATCCCAAAGTATTGATCATAAGTGGATGCGACTTTTATCATGGTACAGATGCAACAGCAATTACCTTGAGAAATATATTCAGTGGATGGCCTATTGATAATTTATCTTTTTTACAGGTAAAATCTCATGACACGATTGAAAATAAAGCAAAGAATGAATTTGTTTTAGATAGCCGAAATTTACAACTAGGAAATCTTATAACAAAATTAAGAAATAATTCAGGTAATATTGTAAGTATAGCTCCTGAGCTGATTATTAAAACAAATGTAAGCAGTTCACAAAAATTAAAACAGAATCTAAGGTTAAGTGTATCAGCATCAGTAGATATGCTTAATTATAAAATAAATAATGATCTTATTAAATTTATTAGAAATAATGACCCGGATATTATCTATTTACTACCTTATGGAAGAAGAATTATAAATTTGGCTTTAAATATAAAGAAACAGTTTAATCTTCCTGTTTTACCACATTTTATGGATGATTGGCCTTCAACCATCTATAAAAAATCTTCTCTTACTTTAATACAAAGAAAACTTACTCTTAAAACTTTATATAATCTGCTGAATAGTTGTGAAACATCTTTAGTAATTTCGGATGCAATGAAGAAAGAGTTTGAGAAAAGATATAAAAAAACTCAATTTTTTTCTTTAATGAACGATGTAGAAGAATACTTGGGCTCTTCTGGAAATGACAAATTAGAAGGAAAAATTTCATTATGCTATGCCGGAGGTTTACATCTTAATCGTTGGTCTTCTTTGTTGGAATTGTGTAAGATAGTTAAAGAAAGTATATATATTGATGAGATAGCAATATATACAGGTCCAAATGATTGGAAAAATGTAGAGCAACATTTTAAAGAATTTCATTTTGTGGTTTATAAAGGCTTTATTAAGCAAACAGATGTTTTAAAAACATTAAATAATTATGATGCTCTCATTTTTATAGAATCCTTTGATGAAAATATTAAGGAATACACCAGATATTCAATATCTACAAAGATCCCGGAGTATTTATCATTAGGCAAAACAATTATAGCGGTTGGCCCTTCAGATATAGCATCTATTATATATCTTAAAGAAAATAATCTTGCAATAATATGTGATGATACAAATAGGACCATGTGGAATGAAATTTTGAAAAATAGCCTTAATGATAAAGAACAATTAAATAAGAATATAGAAAAAGGGAAAACTATTTTTTTCAAAAATCATTACAGAAAAACCCAACATGAAAAATTTCTGAATATACTACAATCTTTAAAAGTAAATAAAAATGAAGATTCTGATCGTTAGCCATAATCCATTTTCAAAGATTTCTAATAATGGAAAAACCTTAGAATCTATTTTCAGAAATTTTAGAAAGGAAGAATTATCTCAGTTGTATTTTGTAGAAGATAAGGATATAGATATGGATTATGCCGGGTCATATTTTAAAATTACAGATAAAGATCTCCTTTCAAAAGATAAAGCAGAAAAAATACTAATTAATAATCAAAAATCTTTTTCTTCTCAAAAAAAGAAATTAGATTTCCGTAAGTATAAGCATAATTTAGCGTTTTTTAGAGATTATTTATGGCAATTTAAAAAGGTAAAAAATAATATATATATACATCAGTGGATTCAACATCAGAAACCGGATTTTATATTCTTCGTTGGTGGAAATCAAGTGTTTTCTCATGATATAACGATCGAAATTATAAAAAGATATAGGCTTAAATCAGCAGTATATTTTACTGATGATTATATTTTCTCCACTCAAAAAAAGAATTATTTACAAAAATTACATTACAGAAAGCTATCAGAAGCATATCAAAGAACTATTTCTAAAACTGATTTATGTTTTGGTATCAGCCACCTGATGTGTCAGAAATATTCTGAATATTATGGTAAAGAATTTAGCCCTATTATGAATAGTGTAGATATTAAGCTTTATGAAGGGGTAGAAAAAAATAAAAAGGGCCAGCAGGATACAATTATAGTGTCTTACTTTGGTGGCTTGCATTTAAATCGGGATAAAATGATTAGTCGTTTAGGTAAGTTGCTGTCTAAAATTGAAAGCAAGAAAATTGTGATTAATGTTTATACTCCCACTGAAATAGATGAGAAGTTAAAACATAGTTTATCTAAAAATAATATTTTTATAAAAGGTAAGGTACAAGGAAAAGAACTTTATCAGGAAATTATCAACACAGATATTTTATTACATACTGAAAGTGATGATTTTTTTAATAGATCTTTGACCAAGCTTTCTGTTTCAACAAAAATCCCAGAATATTTATTGGCTAAAAATTTAATTTTGGCATACGGGCCAACAGATATTGCCTCTATAATGCTATTGGAGCAAAACGATTTAGCGCTGATCGTCAATAGTGAAGATTCTGATGAAGTCAATATTCATAAGATTGTTCAAGCTTTAAATGGAGATGAACAATTTAGATTAATTAAAAATGCTTATCAATATGCGATAAAAGAATTTGATGAGGAAAAAATAAGTACTAATTTCCGCAAGACCATTGAAAATGAAATTTGATATGAATATCACTTTTATAGGAGGCATATTTCCTGAAGAAAACATTGATTTTTTCAGAAAACATTCTAAAGGAATCTTTCAATATGCTGCAGATGTAATGCAGAAGAATATTGTTAAAGGGCTGGAAAATAATATTACCCAAAATGTTAATATTATTACTGTACCATTTTTAGGAAATTTTCCGCAGTATTATAGTCAGAAATTTGTCAAAGAAGAGAGTCTGAAAAATAGTGGGAGAGAAGTACTTCAGGTGGGTTTTAAAAATGTAAAATTTTTTGATGAATTTTCCAAATACAAGGCCCTTAAAAAAGCAATATATGTACAATTTGTAGAAAGTAAAAAACCTGTAGATGCCATAGTCATTTATGGAATGTTCTCATATTTTTTAAAACTTACAGCCTTTATAAAAAAAATATTACCTCACATCAAAATATGTATGATTGTTCCGGATCTTCCTCATTTAATGGGAGGAGACAACAATAAACCGCATATTAAAATTTACAATATCTATAATAAAAGTATTGTAAAAAGAAATATTAAAAATATAGATTCATTTATATTCTTATCCAAATATATGGAGGAATATCTTAATACAAATAAGCCTTTTGATATTATTGAAGGGATTTACAATTCGGATGAAAAAAATATTACAGAACCTAAAGAGTCTTTACCAACTATTTTTTATTCTGGAACATTAGCTTTAAGGTATGGAATTGAAAAACTATTAAATTCTTTTTCATTAATAAAAAATGATGAATTACGATTATGGATTTGTGGGGCTGGAGATGGTGAAGAAATAATTAGAGAATATTCTAAAAAAGATAATAGAATTATTTTCAAAGGACAGCTAGACAGGTTAGAAATTCTTAAATTGCAGAGGAAAGCAACTTTATTAATAAATCCAAGAGATGGAGTAGAAGAATTTACAAAGTATTCTTTTCCATCCAAAACAATTGAATATTTAAGCTCAGGAACACCTACTATTTTATACAAGCTCAAAGGTATTCCAGAAGAGTATTATAATTATTGTTATACTTGCGATTTTGAAGGTGCTGAAGGATTAACCGAGACTATAGTACGTGTATTGAATATACCTAGTGATGAGAGAGAAAGTATGGGAGAGAAAGCAAAAAAATTTATTTTAAACAATAAAAATGAAACTATACAAAGTAAGAAAATTATACATTTGATTAAAAACTTATCATGAATTTGAAATTTCTTACATTTTTAGTCTTAATTTTTGGCATATTTATAGATGCACAGCAAAAGCAGCAAATTTTTTTCTGCTCGGAAATATATAATCCTGCACAACAAGAATTGGTGAAAAGAAATAATATACAAAATTTTTACATTATTTATCAGGATTATATTATAGACAGAAATTTAAATTTGGATAAAGATAAACTTAAAAAGGAAATAGATAGACAAATCCCAAATAGCAATACATTTGGGTATGCTGCTTTGGATATTGAAGCGGAATCTGTATTAATTATGTTAAAAGAAAAAAAAGTAAGTGCTGGTGAATATAACAGAATTTTAAATAATTATATAAATACTATAAGATACGCAAAGTCACTTAGGCCCAATATTAAATGGACATTCTATGGTTATAACTTAACAAGTTATCCTTATGTGACCTCTGAACATGAAAGAAATGTAACCGTGGGAACTTACCCATTATTAAAAGAGCTAGATTTCCTGGCTCCCAGTATGTATTTGCAAGATAAAAAGACACCTTTAAAAATAGATAGAATTAAAACTTTCATATCTTCAAATTTGAGCCTATCTTTAAAATTGGGGGAAAAATTTAATAAACCAGTATATCCTTTTGTCTGGAATAGATATCATAATTCTGAATCTGAAAATACATTAATAGATATCATCGACTTTCAGTGGTATGTAAATAGTATATTAAATTTTTCATTTAATAAAAGAAAAGTAGATGGTATCATATTCTGGAATGCAGAGACATATACTTACGAAACAAATAAAAATATAAATGTCAGAAAAGAATATAAAACTGTCAAGGACATTAATATCTATCAAAATGATGTGCTACAAAAATATTGGAATGCAATAAAAAAATAAAAAAATATACATATGGCTGAATTAAAAAATAAAGTATTATTAATAACTGGAGGGACTGGTTCTTTTGGTACCGCAGTACTTAACAGATTTTTAGAAACTGATCATTTTAAGGAAATTCGTATCTTTTCTCGTGATGAGAAAAAACAGGATGATATGAGAAATCTTTATAAAAATGATAAAATAAAATATTATATAGGAGATGTAAGGGATTATACAAGTGTGGAACCTGCTACGAGAAATGTCGATTATATTTTTCATGCAGCAGCTTTAAAGCAAGTTCCTTCTTGTGAGTTTTTCCCAATGCAGGCTGTGAAAACTAATGTTGAAGGTACCCAAAATGTAATTCGAGCAGCAGCTTCTAATGGAGTTAAAAAAATAATATGTTTAAGCACTGATAAAGCAGCTTATCCTATCAATGCAATGGGGATTTCCAAAGCAATGATGGAGAAGGTAGCAGTTGCTGAATCTAGAAATTTAAAAGATACTGTTGTATGCTTAACACGATATGGAAATGTGATGGCTTCAAGAGGATCTGTTATTCCACTATTTTTAAATCAAATTCAAAAAGGAGAGGCAATTACTATTACGGATCCTAATATGTCACGTTTTTTTATGTCTCTGGAAGATGCTGTAGACTTGGTATTGTTTGCTTTTGAACACGGTAATTCTGGAGATTTATTTGTAAATAAGGCTCCTGCAGGAACTATAGGTGATTTGGCAAAAGCTTTAATTGAAATAACAGGTAAAGAAGTTCCGGTTACTGTTATCGGGACGCGTCACGGAGAAAAATTATACGAAACTCTGTGTACTCGAGAAGAAATGTTGAAAGCTGAAGATATGGGGGACTTTTATAGAATTCCTGCAGATAACAGAGACCTTAACTATGCAAAATACTTTTCTGAAGGTGAAGAGGATGTTTCCAGAATTGAAGATTATCATTCGCATAATACAGAACAACAAGGAGTTGAAGGTTTGAAGAAATTAGTTTCAACATTGCCTTTAATCCAAAAAGAAGTATTTGGTAAAGATGTGATGCAATATCCTTATTAATTAAAGAATATTTGAAAATGATGTTAAAAGGGAGTAAATTCACAGATGAACGGGGAACTCTTAAATTTAATAATGATTTCGATACTACTTGCATAAAACGTATATATACCATAGAAAATAAAAATTTAACCTTTATCCGCGGCTGGCAGGGACATAAAATTGAACAACGTTGGTTCTCATGTATGAGTGGAAAGTTTAGTGTAGGAGTTATAGAAGTAGATAACTTTGATTCTCCATCAAATCAACTTCGCCCACAATATTTTGAATTAACTGCAGATGCATTGGATATTTTACATATACCAGCCGGATGTATAACCTCTATTCAAGCTTTAGAAGAATATAGTAGGCTATTAGTCTTAGCAGATTATAAAGTAGGTGAAATTCAGGATGAATATCGCTTTCCTTTAGATTATTTTAATAACTAATTATGAAGAAAATAGGAATTACAGGTCAAAATGGTTTTGTAGGCCGTCATTTATACAATACATTAGGATTATTTCCTGATGAATTCGAAAGAATAGATTTTAATAAAAGCTATTTTGAAGATGAAACTCAGCTGGATAACTTCGTTGCACAATGTGATGTCATTGTACACCTAGCAGCAATGAATCGTCATGAAAATGAGCAGATTATCTATGATACTAATGTCGGGCTTACATCAAGTTTAATAGCAGCCTTAAAAAGGACAGGATCTAAGGCTCATATTTTGATCTCTTCTTCTACGCAAGAGGGAAGAGATAACCTGTATGGTAAATCAAAAAAAGCTGCAAGAGAAGAATTAATTAATTGGGCTGAAGTGAATGGAGGCAAAGTTACAGGTCTTGTTATTCCGAATGTTTTTGGTGCATTTGGGAAACCTTTTTATAACTCCTTTATTGCTACTTTCTGCTATCAGCTTACTCATGGTGAAACACCTAAAATTGCGAATGACGGAGAAGTAAAATTAATCTATGTACAGGAATTGATTCAGAGAATTATTCATGAAATAAGAAATGATAAAAGCGACTTTTATTTAAACATAGAACATACATCATTAAAGAAAGTTTCTGAAGTATTGGCTTTGTTGGAAGATTACAAAGTAAAATATTTCCAAAATGGTGAAATTCCTACGCTTCTTTCATCTTTCGAAGTAAATTTGTTTAATACTTTCCGTTCATATTTAGATCATAAAACCCATTATCCTGTAAAATTTACCCAGCATATTGATCCAAGAGGTGCTTTTGTGGAAGTAATAAGATTAGGGATTGGTGGGCAATGCTCTTTTTCTACAACAGTACCGGGAATAACGAGAGGAAATCATTTCCATACCAGGAAAATTGAACGTTTTGCTGTTATTAAAGGAAAAGCTTTGATTCAGTTAAGAAAAATAGATTCAGAAGAAGTCTTTAATTTTGAGCTTGATGGGAACGAGCCTGCTTACGTTGATATGCCAATCTGGTATACCCATAATATCAAAAATACAGGAGATGAAGAATTATATACCATTTTCTGGATTAATGAGCCGTTTGATCCACAAGATCCGGATACCTACTTTGTAGAAGTTTAACAATAATTATACACAATATAACATAATGAAAAAATTAAAAGTGATGACAGTTGTGGGTACACGACCGGAGATCATTCGATTATCAAGAGTATTATCTGCTTTAGACGCTTCTGAGGCCGTAGAACATATTATAGTTCATACAGGACAAAACTATGATTATGAATTGAATCAGATCTTTTTTGAAGATCTTGGTTTACGTAAACCTGATTATTTTTTGGAAGCGGCTGGAAAAACTGCTACTGAAACAGTCGGAAATATATTAATTAAAATTGATCCGCTCCTTGAAGAACTTCAGCCTGATGCTTTTTTGGTTTTAGGAGATACCAATTCTTGTCTGTGTGCAATTCCTGCAAAAAAAAGACAGATTCCGATATTTCATATGGAAGCAGGAAACAGATGTTTTGATCAAAGGGTTCCGGAGGAAACAAACCGTAAAATTGTAGACCATACAGCAGATATTAACTTAACTTATTCAGATATTGCCCGCGAATATTTGCTAAGGGAAGGTCTTCCGGCGGATAGAATTATTAAGACGGGATCCCCTATGTTTGAGGTATTGAACCACTATTTACCTGAAATAGAAAGTTCCGATGTTTTAAAAAGATTGAATCTTGAAGAAGGAAAGTATTTTGTAATATCATCTCATAGAGAAGAAAATATTAATTCAGAAAGGAACTTTAACGGCTTAATGGAAAGCTTAAATGCTATTGCAGAAAAATTTAAATATCCTATTATTGTTTCTACACACCCCAGAACAAGAAATATGATAGATAAAAAGCAGATAGTAATGAGGCCTGAAATTCAGTTTTTAAAACCACTTGGCTTTCACGACTACAATGCACTTCAGATGAGAAGTTATGCTGTATTGTCAGATTCCGGAACAATTTCAGAAGAATCATCTATCCTTAATTTCAGAGCTCTTAATATTAGAGATGCGCACGAAAGACCAGAAGCTATGGAAGAAGCATCGGTAATGATGGTAGGGCTTTCTCCTGAAAGAATTCTTCAGGGACTTATCCAGCTTCAACAGCAAAAAATGGGCAAAGAAAGGAATTACAGACCTGTATCTGATTATTCTATGCCGAATGTTTCAGAGAAAATGGTACGAATTATTTTAAGTTATACAGACTACGTTAATAGGGTGGTTTGGAGCAAAAAATAATGAAAATCTTAATTGTAACCCAATATTTTTATCCAGAAAATTTTAAAAGCAACGACATGGCCTTTGAACTTCAAAAAAGAGGCCATGATGTTACGGTTTTGACAGGTATTCCCAATTATCCGGAAGGTAAAATATATAAAGGGTACAGCTTTTTCAAAAATAGGAGTCAAACTATTGATGGAGTTAAAGTTATGCGTGCTTTATTGTTGCCTAGGGGGAAAGGAGGAGGAATCAGGCTTTTTCTTAATTATTTCAGTTGGGCTTTTTTTGCTTCCTTGAAAGCTCTGAGGCTTTCCTATCAAAAAAAATTTGATGCCATTATTGTTCATGAACCTTCGCCTATTACTCAATTTTATCCGGCTTTAATGGTTAAAAGAATTCAAAAAACTCCAATTTATTTCTGGGTGATGGATCTTTGGCCTGAAAGTTTAGAAATTGCAGGTGGTATTAAAAATAAGTTTATATTAGATTTTTTCACAAGAATGGTTCAAAAATTTTATAATGAATCTGAAAAAATATTAATTACATCAAAAGGCTTCAAAAAATCAATACTGGAGAAAGGAAACTACAAAAGTAAAATTGAATATTTTCCGAATTGGGCAGAAGATACTATTTCGTTAGGCGATATTCATTATTCCATTCCTTCACTTCCAAATGGATTTAAAGTAATGTTTGCGGGAAATATTGGTGAGGCGCAGGATATGGAAAGCATAATGGATGCAGCATTGAAACTTAAAGAACAAAATATTAAATTCATATTAGTTGGAGATGGTCGTAAAATGTCTTTTGTTCAGGAATTTATTAAAGAGCATAGTCTACAAGAAACAGTTTATACTTTAGGTCGATTTCCTGTTGAGGCTATGGCATCTTTTTTTTATGCTGCAGACATATTGTTGGTAAGCCTTAAAGATGATCCTGTTTTCAACCTTACAGTTCCAGCGAAAGTTCAAGCATATATGAGTTCAGGAAAACCAATTATAGCAATGTTGAATGGCGAAGGCTCTGATAATATAAAAGAGGCAGATTGTGGATTTGCTGTGCCGGCAGGAAATAGTGAAAAGTTGGCTAAGGCTATAGAATATGCTGCTCAGAAGGATAAACAAGAACTAAATAGGATGGGTTTAAATGGTAAACTATTTTATGAAAAGAATTATAAAATGGATGAATGTATTTCAAATCTTGAAAAAATAATTTCCAATACATGAAAGTTATAATTACAGGTATATCAGGGTTTGTTGGTCAAAACTTATCTAAATACTTAGAGGTTAATAATTATGATATTGAAGGGTTATCTTTGAGAAATAACTGGAGATTGGCTATTAATTCAGATGCTTTGATACATTTAGCAGGAAAAGCCCATGACACTGAAAATACTTCCAAAGATGAAGAATATTTTAAAATAAATACAGAATTGACAAAAAAATTATTTGATGATTTCCTGAATTCTGAGATTAATGATTTTATTTATTTTAGTAGTGTAAAGGCTACCGCTGATACTATTGAGGGAATTTTGGATGAAGAACATTTATCAGATCCCAAAACGGTTTATGGAAAGTCCAAGCTTTTAGCAGAACAATATTTATTATCCAAGAACCTTCCTAAAGGGAAAAGATTGTTTATAATCCGTCCATGTATGATACATGGGCCAGGTAATAAGGGTAATCTAAATCTTTTATATAAAGTTGTAGAGAAAAGGATTCCATGGCCTTTAGCTGCCTTTGAAAATCAGCGCTCATTTTTAAGTATAGACAATCTTAATTTTTTAATATTACAAATTATTAAAAATAAAGAACTTCAGTCAGGAATTTATAATTTTGCGGACGATCATTTTATTTCCACAAATCAACTTATTCAGATTATAAGTAGTGCCTCAGGAAAAAAAAGTAGATTGTGGAAAATACCAATAGGACTTATTCTGTTTGCATCGAAATTAGGAGACAAAATAAAATTACCGTTGAATTCAGAAAGATTAAAAAAACTAACAGAAAGTTATTTGGTTTCTAATGAAAAAATAAAAAAAGCTTTGAAAATTAAGAATCTTCCCGTTTCAGCCGAACAAGGACTGACAAAAACAATAAAAAGCTTTCAATCAAATTAATGGAATATATTATTATCATAGTTATATTATTTACAGCAATTTTGATGTACTTCAGGATTGCAGACAAATATAATATTATCGATAAACCTAATCATAGAAGTGCACACACACAAATTACATTAAGAGGTGGAGGAATTATTTTCCCCATAACATTCATTATTTTTTGTCTTTTCAATCTTAATGAAGTAACACAAAGTTACTGGTCTTTTGGCTTGGGGTTATTAGCAATATGTACCATCAGCTTTATAGATGATGTTAAAACTTTATCAAATAAGATAAGGCTTTCTGTTCATTTAATCTCGGTCATTCTTCTTTTGTATTTTACGGGAGCTTTTAACCTGATGCCTTTCTGGGCCTGGCCTATTTTATTTGTGATGATAATAGGAACATTGAATGCTTATAATTTTATGGATGGAATTAACGGGATGACTGGAGTCTACAGTCTGGTTACTCTATGCTCACTAGCATACATCAACAAGGATAATATTCAGTTTACAGATGAAAATTTCATTGTTTACCCGATTCTGGCTTGTCTTGTCTTTCTCTTTTTTAATTTTAGAAAGAAAGCGAAATGTTTTGCCGGAGATGTTGGAAGTATGGGAATTGGTTTTTGGGTGATAGGTCTGATTACTCTTCTTATCATGAGGACTGGTGAATACAAGTATATCCTGTTACTTTCAATATACGGAATGGAAGTAGTTCTTACTATCATAGAAAGGATACTTTTGAAAGAAAATATTTTTGAGGCACATAGAAGACATTTATACCAGCTTTTTGCTAACGAAAGAAAAACTTCGCACTTAATAATTAGTTCAGTTTATGCTGTTTGTCAATTATTCGTTAATATATTTTTAATTCATTCACAACTTCCTGTTTGGGCGATTATTTTAATTATTTTTATTCCTGCAGGCGGTATTTATTTGGCTTTAAAATGGAAGCTGAAAAAAGATTACAATCTATAGAAACCATGAAAATAAAAGAAACTCCACTTAAGGATTGCTACATCATAGAACCAACTATTTTTGAAGATGATAGAGGGTATTTTTTCGAAAAATTTAATGAAAAAAAATTTGAAGAACTAACTGGAATGAATGGACATTTTGTTCAGGATAATATTTCAAAATCTTCATATGGAGTGCTAAGAGGCCTTCATTTACAGAAAAATGAACATGCACAGGCTAAATTAGTTTCATGTCTTGAAGGAAAGGTTTGGGATGTTGCTGTTGATCTCAGAGAAGATTCTCCTACTTTCGGAAAATGGTTTGGAATGGAACTTTCAGCTGAAAATAAAATACAAATGTATATTCCTCGTGGATTCGGACATGGATTTTCAGTATTGAGTGATACAGCAGTATTTGCTTACAAATGTGATAATTTTTATAATAAAGAGTCCGAAGGAAGCGTAAAGTTTAATGATTCTGATCTGAACATAGATTGGAAAATTAACGAAAAAGATATGATCCTGTCAGAAAAAGATCTTAATGCTCCAAGCTTTAAAGAGAAAAATTTTTAAATAATATTCTGAAAACCACTTTCCTAAAGTGGTTTTCATTTTTTGAGCATACTCTTTTATTATTTTGTATCTTTGCACACTCAAAATCAAAACGATGCGCACAAAATCTGTAGGGAAGAAGAAAATCAATGTTGTTACTCTTGGATGTTCCAAGAATGTATACGATTCTGAAGTATTAATGAGCCAGCTTAAAGCCAATGGAAAAGAAGTGGTTCATGAAGACCGCGGAAATATTGTGGTAATTAATACTTGTGGATTTATTGACAATGCTAAGGAAGAATCTATCAATACCATCCTTGATTATGTAGATGCAAAAAACAGAGGTGAAGTCGAAAAAGTTTTTGTTACAGGATGTCTTTCTGAAAGATACAAACCGGATCTTATTAAAGAAATCCCGGATGTAGACCAATATTTCGGAACAAGAGATCTTCCGGTTCTTCTTAAACATTTGGGGGCAGACTATAAGCATGAACTGGTAGGAGAGAGATTGACCACTACTCCAAAGCATTATGCATACCTTAAAATTTCAGAAGGTTGCGACCGTCCTTGTTCTTTCTGTGCAATTCCTTTAATGAGAGGTGGACATATTTCTACTCCTATTGAAAAACTGGTTTTGGAAGCTCAAAAATTGGCAAAGAAAGGCACTAAAGAAATTATCCTTATTGCTCAGGACCTTACTTACTATGGTCTTGATCTTTATAAAAAACGTGCTCTTGGAGAACTTTTAAAAGAACTTGTAAAAGTTGAAGGTATAGAGTGGATCCGTCTTCATTATGCTTTCCCAAGTGGTTTCCCTGAAGATGTTCTCGATATCATCCGTGAAGAGCCGAAAGTGTGTAATTACATCGATATTCCTCTTCAGCATATCAATTCTGATCTGTTGAAATCCATGAAACGCGGAACCACTCATGAAAAAACCAATGCATTACTGGCTAAGTTTAGAGAAAAAGTTCCGGATATGGCTGTTAGAACAACTTTAATCGTTGGATATCCTGGAGAAACTGAAGAAAGGTTCCAGGAATTGAAGGATTGGGTAAGAGAACAAAAATTTGACAGATTGGGATGTTTTACTTATTCTCATGAAGAAAATACAGGAGCTTACGTGTTGGAAGATGATATACCGCAGGAGGTAAAAGAAGCAAGAGTAGAAGAGATCATGGAACTCCAATCACAGATTTCCTGGGAAAAGAACCAGGAAAAAATCGGAAAAGTATTCAGATGTATTTTCGACAGAAAAGAAGGGAATTACTTTGTTGGAAGAACAGAATATGATTCACCTGATGTGGATAATACGGTTTTGGTTTCAGCAGAAGAAACATACATTTCTATAGGAGAATTTGCTAATGTAAAAATAACTTCGGCAGAGGAATTTGATTTGTATGGAGAACTTATCTGATAATCTGTCTCTTACATCCAATACCCAACCAGGTCATTTTTCCTAGTATTACTAAAATTTAACAGGATTTATATAGATTGGAAATTCTGAATAGTGTTGATTTTCAACATATTGTATTTTTTATCGATAAATGTCATTTATTTTTTTTATATAAAATGAATAAATTTCAAAATTATATCTTAAATTTGCGCAATAAGCAATGTTTTAAAATCAAATGCTTCAATAAGTTGCCTTTCTGATAAATTAAATTTTAATCTTGAAGATGAGCACAAGTTGGGATGCATTTTCCATTTTGGAAATATTGATGGAAAATAGTGTAATTTAAATCTTAAAAACTTATGAAAAAATTTTTATTAACAGCGACAATGCTCGTTGGCCTTTCGGCAGTTTCCAAGGCTCAGACAACGGGTCGTGTTGGTATTAACACAACTACACCAGCCGCAACGTTAGACGTAGTAGCTAATACTACCGACAATGCTAGACCTGATGCCTTGCTAGTCCCTCGTTTGTCAAGAACTCAGTTAGCAGCTAAAGATGCAGCATATACAGCTGCTCAAAATGGTGCCCTTACATTTGTTAATACTCTGGATGGTTCTGCAGCTGGTAAAACAGTGAATGTTACTGCAACAGGATTCTATTACTATGACGCTCCAAACTCTGTTTGGGTTGCTGTAGGAGGAGGTGCTGCTGCCCCAACGCAGAGATATGAAGTGATTAGAGGAACAACTGTAACTACAACTGCAGCTGCTTACACTGTTGCGGCTAATGACTTTTTTATCATTACTAATTCCGCTGCAGGTACTACTGTGACATTTCCTCCTTTGACTGCAGCTGACGCCGGAAGAACAGTTTACGTTTGGAATAACAATACGAGCCCTACAGCAGCTAATACTATAAATGGTGTATTAGGATCGTTAACTATGAACCAATTTAGAGGTTATCCGATATTATGGACAGGATCATTCTGGACTGCTCTTACAAAATAATAAATTAATAACTCTATAATTTAATTAAGATGAAAAAAATAGTTTATTTAATATTTGCTGTAGCAGGTACTTCCCTTAGTGCTCAAGTGCTTACTAATAATAATACGTCTCCAATTATTACAAACTCTAATGTCATGTTGGATGGTAGTACATCGTTCAGTAATGAAGCTGGGGCCGGAGCCAATGTTGGTAAAGGTATTGTAATCCCAAGTGTAGACTTGGTTAACTTTCAATTTGACCTGACCTACGCTGATGGATTTACTTTCCCAACCTACTTCGACGGTATGCTTGTATATAATAATGCTACAGGTAATACACTAACAACTGGTAACAGATCTTCAACAGCAACAGCTGTAACTCCTGGATACTACTATTTCTATAATCCAAATGGCGCATCAAATGGTAACGTTACAGCCGGAGTATGGAGACCAGTAGGTGGAGGTAGCGCTAAATTTGACGTAACCTCTGCTGAAACAGCTACCAATACATTAGTAGCAAGCAAGCAGGTTTATGCTATCAAAGGAACATTTGCTGCTACAGGAACTTCCACAGCTGTAAATATTCCAGCGCCGACAGGTATGAGTGCTTTATATGGTATTACTATTTATAAAGCAGGTACAAACACTGTATATGACAGAAGTTTGTATTCTTATACAATTGCAACTACTGCAGGAAATGCAATTACAGGGTCACCAAGTATGTCAGTAGTATATCCTGCTGGAACATATGACTATGTAATAGAATATTTAAAATAAGATTAATACTTATTAATATACTAAAACCAATGAGCAATCATTGGTTTTTTTTGTATATACTGACTCTAGGTTTATAAATCTTACTCAGTTGGTATTTAATTTGATATTGATAATAGGGAATATAAAAAGGAAGAATAATTGATCAGAAGTAATAAGCGATTATTTGGACAGTAAAAATCACTGTTAAATAAAATATGAGTGACTTACTTTAGAGTCTCAAATAGCTTCTATTAAAGTATTTCATTTAACTAATATCTTAAATTATTTATCGCTTTACGCGTTTTAGGATATAAGATTATAATTTTATAAAATATATAAAATATTGATTTACAGTAATATATGAAAATTCAATTTTGAATTTTATTGACAAAAAGTTAAATACGTTAACTTTTACATGTTTTTTTTAACGTTTTTTAACAGTGGTGTCTAAAACCCCTGATAATAGGGAGTTGCGAGCCTTGTTAACATATTATTTACTTTTTGTTAACAGTTTTTAACATGTGGAGTAGGGACTTTACAACATTCCTTATACTTTTGCTCCGTCAAAACCAATAAAATTCAAGATGATGAAAAGATTCATTCTCGTAATCATAATGATGATTTCAACCCTAGGTGTTTATTCTTTTACGGCGAACACCTTAGATGCGAAGAAAACAAGTTATGCATCGTACTACCACGATAAATTTAACGGTAGAAAAACAGCAAGCGGAGAAATCTTTAGTAATTCAAAGTTTACCGCTGCCAACAGAACGCTTCCGTTTGGAACTAATATTAGAGTTACCAATCTGAACAATGGAAAACAGGTGATAGTGAAGATTAATGATAGAGGCCCTTTCCATGCATCAAGAGCATTAGATATTTCTAAAGCTGCGTTCGATGAAATCGGAGATACCAATAGAGGTACTATTCCGGTTGAATATGAAATTGTCGACTAAATTTATGATTTAAATTTAAAAAAGCCAGCTGATTCAGCTGGCTTTTTACTTTATAATCAGTTCTTCTAGACATCTAATTCCAATAAGGCAGGACAATGATCCGAGTGTACAGCTTCCTTTAAAATAACAGCTCGTGAAAGCTTATCCTTCAAAGTGTAGGTTGCAAAGTTATAATCCAATCTCCAGCCCTTGTTTTTAGCTCTGGAATTTTGTCTGTAGCTCCACCATGTATAATTGTCCGGTTCATTATTAAAGAAACGGAAACTGTCAATCAGCTCGCATTCTTCAATAAAGTCAGTCATCCATTCCCTTTCCATCGGTAGAAAGCCGGAAACGTTCTTTAAACGGACTGGATCATGAATATCTATAGCCTGGTGGCAAATATTGAAATCTCCCGAAATAATAAGGTTAGGGATCGTTTTTCTTAGTTCTTTTATATAAGCCAGAAAATCATGGCAGAACTGCATTTTGAATTCTAACCTATCAATATTGCTGGCAGACGGAACATAAACCGATATAACGGAGTATCCGTCAAAATCTGCACGGATAATTCTGCCTTCATTGTCATAGCTTTCAATACCGCATCCGTATTCAATATGATTAGGTTTGATTTTTGACGCAATTCCGACGCCACTATAGCCTTTTCTTACTGCAGAATGCCAATAACTATAATAACCGATTTTTTCAAGGCTTTCAATGTCTATCTGATCGTTTCCGGCTTTGCTTTCCTGGATACAAATAATATCCGGATCAGCAATCTTCAGCCAGCCCAGGAAATCCTTTGTAAAGGCAGCCCTGATTCCGTTAACGTTGTACGTGATTAACTTCATGGGTTTTTGATGAAAAATTTAAAGTGTTCGTTATATTTTGTAGGGAAAAATTCCGTAATGTCATATTCTGCTACCTGATGAATATAAAAAGGATCTTCTTTAATGATCTCTTCAACTTCATTTTTAGAGAAGGCATCTGCAAGTATGATTCCTCCTGTTCTTGGCTCTTTTCTGCCGGAAGCAATGAAGTTTCCGGAATTATAATGTTTTTCAAGGAAATCGTTGTGCTCCGGAATAAAACGTTCTACATTTTCCAGAGAGGTTTTGTAGGTCAGTGAAATAATAAACATTGTTTTTTTGCTAAGATATGAACTCTTCGAGACTATTAAAAGAGACTGCAAAAAGAGGCGGCAAAAATCATTCGATTTTTGCCGCCTTAAACCCAAAATTTTAAATAAACTATGAAAAAAACTATTTGGGTTCTAAAATACTGATAGGAATAATGCATTCTTCCAGTGAAATTCCTCCATGCTGGTAGGTCTCTTTATAGTAATTCACAAAGTGATTGTAATTTTTCGGATAAGCCAGGAAAATATTATTTTTTGCAAAAATATATTTTGAGCTTAAGTTTCCTTTGGGCAGGAACAGCTTTTCAGGATTGGTAACAGCCCATACATCACTGTCATCATAGGTTAAGCTCTTTCCGGTTTTATAACGTATATTGGTAGATGTTTCGCGGTCACCTACGACTTTGCTTGGTTTCTTCACATAAACCGTTCCGTGATCTGTGGTGATTACAAGCTTATAGCCGTTTTCTGCCGCTGCTTTAATGATTTTCAGTAATGATGAATTCTCAAACCAGTTTAAGGTAAGGGATCTGAATGTTTTATCATCACGGATCAGCTGGTCTACGATATGATTATCTGTTTTAGCATGCGAAAGAATATCAATAAAGTTATAGACAATCACTAAAAGGTCGTTGTTTTTATGCTGGTTGAAGTCATCATAGATTTTTCTTTCAAAATCAGCATTCAGAACTTTAAGGTATTTCATCGATTTAGATCCCAGGCCGATTCTTTTCATCTGGTCTTCCAGGAAATCACGCTCAAATTCATTTTTGTTTCCTTCTTCATTATCATTGAACCACTTATCCGGAAAACGTTTTTCGATTTCAGACGGCATCAGTCCTGCAAAGAAAGAGTTTCTTGCATACTGAGTTGCGGTAGGGAGAATACTGTAATAATAATCCTCTGAGATTTTATTGTAGTATTTTGTAAATAATGGCTCAATAACCTTCCATTGGTCAAAACGGAGATTATCCACCATAAGAAGAAGAACTTTTTCCTTTTCTACTTCTGGTTTTATTTTTTCTTTAAAAAGCGTGTGGCTCATTAAAGGCTTATCGGACTCAGTAAGCCAGCCTTCGTAATTTTTTTCAATGAATTTGGCAAACTGTATATTCGCTTCCTCCTTCTGGGATTGCAGAAGATCCGAAAATTCATTATCCTCCACCTTATCAAATTTAATCTCCCAGCTCAATATTTTCTTATAATATTCTGCCCATTCCTGGTAAGTCCGGATATAAGAAAGCTCCATAGAAAGATTTCTGAATTCCTGCTGGTACTGAAGTATTGTTTTCTGCTCCACAAGATTATCTTCCTGCAGATTCTTTTTTAATGATAATAAAATCTGGTTGGGATTTACAGGTTTTAGAATGTAATCCGCGATCTGTGATCCGATGGCTTCCTCCATAATATGTTCCTCCTCACTTTTTGTCACCATGACGATCTTTAAGGAATTATCTTTCTCTTTGATCATAGGAATGGCTTCCAGTCCCGAAATACCGGGCATATTTTCATCAATAAGCGTTAATGCAAACTTCTCCGAATCCATCAGTTCCAGAGCTTCATTCACATTGTTAACAGGGGTTACCTGATAACCTTTTTTTTCTAAGAATACGATATGGGGTTTGAGTAAATCTATTTCATCATCTATCCATAATATCTTTTCCGACATAATTTAATTTTTTACATGGTTATAGCATCAAAATGTTGACCAATTCCTTTTAATTTCTCACAAATTAGAGACGCTAAAAGTTAAATATTAGTTAAATGAAAATGCTGTTCATCATTACTGATATTCAATTTCTTTAAAAACCGGTCTTTATATAGTCCAAAGCTCTTTCCAGAACTTCATCTTTTTTGTTTTGAATCCCTTTTACAGTGGGTTTTATGATAATATCCGGGATGATTCCTATCCTCTGCGTTTCTTTTCCGTCCGGATAGTAGGCTCCGAGCCCTGTAAAGCACGTATCCAGATCAGCAATTTTAAACCTGATCACATCACCGTTGGCCCCCGAAGTATTACTTCCGATCACTTTGGCTTTCGGATGCTGCTTAAACATCATGGTTGTTGTTTCCGCCTGGCTCTGCGTATTCTCGTCTACCAGGACGATAACATTTCCTTTATAGTAATCCGGGTTCTTTCTGCCGATGCTGTTTTTTAAGCTATAAAATTTACTCAAATAATCTGTTTCCGGGAAATTAAATTGATAATAAATTGTTTTTTCAGGAAGAATCAGCCTGCTCAAAGGGAAAATTGTTTGTTTAGGGTAATTTCTGAGGTCGAAAATGATGGATGATGTAAATTTTAAATCATTATACATATCATCCACATCGCTTTTTTCAAGAATGCCCATATTAACGTAGCCGATTTTCTTATCTGCATCTAAAAATTTCCATTTGTCCGAAATAGTCGGCTTTTCTTCTGTAATATCTGTAAGGAGATAGGTTTTTGCTGTCACAGACATGTTTTGTCCGTCACGCTCTATTTTAAGAGTAATAGAATCATGATTGTTGAACAGGAAAAGATTTTTCACTTTTGTGATCTTTCCCCAGGAATTGGAAGCTGGAACATATTTAGCAAAACTATTAACCAGCTGAGGAATTGTCCTGCCATTCACATCATAAATAACATCACCGGTTTTCAATGGTATTTCTTCATTGAATTTATTTTTCTTGATCTTGGTTACAACCAGCTTTCCTTCCGCATAGATATATTCTGCAGGAACTTTTTTTCTTCCATATAGGTTGGCATTGATCAGGGGCGAATATAGAAAGGCATGGGAATCATTAGTTTTTGCAACCAGTTCCGCAAGGGTCAGGTGATAGTTTTCATCATTATCGATGCTGAGGAATTTGGGAATCATTTCTGTTAATACATCATTCCAGTTCTCATCAGTCAGATACTTATAAGGAAAGAAATATTCTACCAGATTCCAATATCTGAAAAGCTCCAAAAGTGCTGTATTTTTTGAAATGAATTTTGAACCGTATGAATTTTCATTCCTAAAGAAAACCTTTTTTCCGCCTTTTCCAAAATAATGGCTGTTTCCTAAATTTCTGTTCTTTTGGATAAATAAGAGCTGTTCGGTTACTGCTTTACTGAATATTTGTTCATTGCTCATCCAGCCCGGATCAAAGTTTCTCAGAAAATATATTTTCGCTTTATCCTCTTTCAGGCATTTTTTACATTCATCCACTTTACCAAGACTGCTGATCCATCCGGAATATAATTCATTCAACTGGTCTTTATCTTGGATGTGCTCAAGTTCTCCGATTTTTTGAAAAAGCTGCTGATCCCAATCAAAGTCTCCTTTGGCAACATGAGGATGGTAATATTTCAAAAATCCCCAGACCTTACACAATGATTCAAGTTTTTGTGTTTCCGATAAAGCCTGTGCAGAAAAATGTAAACTGAAAAAAAATAAAATGAAAAGAGAAATTTTTCTCATCAAAATGAATGGTTATTAATGGATCAAAGATATATTTTTAAAACAGAATATGCAGAAAACATCTGTGTAAATCCGTGCAATCTGTGGTGAAAGAATAAAACATACGCATCACCAATAAAGAAGGATGGTCTGTTTGGGAAGGGTTGGAATTCTTTAACATCAATTTAATGGCGCTTAAAATTTAAAATCCCTAACTTTGTTTACTAATATTGACGTTTCAATGCAGAACAAGCTAAAGATCATCAACGACCCCGTTCATGGTTTCATCAGGATCCCACATGAAATTTTATTTGACGTTATCGAACACCCTTACTTTCAGAGATTGCGGAGGATAGGGCAGACCGGTCTTCTGAATCTCATTTTTCCCGGCGCTACCCATACAAGGTTTCATCATGCTCTGGGAGCGATGCACCTGATGTTTACAGCATTGGAAACCCTGCGCCAGAAAGGGGTGAAAATTACAGAGGAAGAGGAAAAAGGCGCAATGCTTGCGATTCTGATGCATGATATTGGGCATGGGCCGTTCTCTCATGCATTGGAAAATATGCTGATGGATGACTGGCACCATGAAAAGCTCTCTTTATTATTGATGAATAAGCTGAATAAGGAATTTGATGGACAGCTTTCTGTTGCCATTGAAATGTTTCAGGGGAAGTACCACAGAAAATTTTTCAACCAGCTTATCTCCTCCCAGCTTGATGTGGACAGGCTTGATTACCTGAACAGAGATAGCTTTTTTACCGGCGTTTCGGAAGGAAATATCAATACGCAAAGGATTATTTCTATGATGAATGTGTGCAGCGAAGGCGAATTGGTGATCGATGCCAAAGGGGTATATTCCATTGAGAATTTTCTGACTGCCAGGATGTTTATGTACTGGCAGGTATATTATCATAAAACTTCTGCGCTGGCAGAATTTCTTCTGGTTAAAATCCTGGAAAGAGCCAAATATCTCATTTCTGAAGGGATGGATCTTCCTGCGGGAGAAAACCTGAAGTATTTCCTGAACCGTGGGAAAAGTTCAGCGACCGATGAAGATGTTTACAGATTTACGCAACTTGATGACAATGATATAATTCATGCGATGAAATCATGGCAGGATTCTGAAGACTTTATTCTTTCCTATTGGTGCAAATGTGTGATCCAAAGAAACCTTCCAAAAACGGTTATCTCGACTCATCCTTTTAAGCGAAAATTCATTGAGGAAAAAATAAAAAATACCAATGAATTTTTCGGAATTAATAATGGAAAAGAGCTTGTACATGAGATTAAAAGAAAATTACTGCCTTATGATACCAAAAAGCAGCCTATTTACCTGCTTCAGAAGAATGGTAAAAAAATCAGGTTGGAAGAATCGCAGGACCAGCTGTTGTCTGGGCTTATGGTACACAAGACAGCCAGGTATATTCTTACCTTTCCAAGAGATATTTCTCAGATAATATCTTAAATAATCTTAAAATTCACGTTCCGAAAATCAAAAAATGTTTGCGAATTACAGAATTTCTTATCTTTGCAGAATATGGAATTTACAGCTTCGCAAATTGCAAGTTTTATTGACGGACAGATAATAGGCGACGAAAGCACGGTTATTACAGGGGTTTCACCAATTGAAAATGGTGAATCAGGACATCTTTCTTTTATAGCACAGGATCGATTTTCACATTTTTTAGATACCTCAAAATGCTCCGTTATTATTGTTTCGGAAAAACTTATTGATAAAGTTAATTATAATCCTACCTTAATTGTTGTAAAGGATGCTTACCTTTCTTTCCAGATTTTAATGAATCTCTACCAGGAAATGCAGGGAAGAAAAGAAGGAATCGAAAACGGTTCTTCTATTCACGATACTGCTGTGGTTGGTGACAAGGTGTACATCGGGGCATTTACTTATGTCTCGGAAAAAGCCAAAATCGGGGAAGGTTCACAAATTTATCCACATGTATATATCGGTAAAGGAGTTAAGATCGGTAAAAACTGTAAAATTGACAGTGGAGCCCGCATCTACGATTACTGTATCATCGGGGATAACTGTGTGATCCATTCCAATACGGTTGTAGGTGGCGACGGGTTCGGTTTCCAGCCTACTGCAGAAGGATTTAAGAAGATCCCTCAGTTAGGAAACGTCATTATCGAAGACGATGTGGAGATTGGCTCCAATTGTAGTATCGACAGAGCTACCATCGGTTCCACCATTATCGGAAAAGGAACAAAGATCGATAATCTGATCCAGATTGCCCATAACGTAAAAATCGGTCAGAACAACGTTATTGCAGCACAGGCCGGGATTGCAGGATCTACTACCATCGGAGACTGGAACCAGATTGGCGGACAGGTAGGGGTGGTAGGCCATATCAAAATTGGTAATCAGGTGAAAATTCAGGCTCAGAGCGGTGTGAATTCCAGCGTTAATGATAAAGAGACATTGTACGGATCTCCTGCAATAAGCTATAATGACTATCTTAGAAACTATGTCCATTTCAGGAATTTTACTGAAATTGTAAAGCGAATAAATAATCTTGAGGAGATCTCAAAAGATAAAACTAATGAGTGATATGCAAAAAACGCTCCAGAAAGAAGTAACACTTTCCGGAATTGGCCTTCATACAGGTAAAGAAGTAAAACTTACCATTAAACCAGCAAAAGAAAATACAGGATTTGTGTTCGTAAGAACAGATCTTGAGGGACATCCCCAGGTAGAAGCTGATGTTAATTATGTTGTAGCAACAGAAAGAGGAACCACATTAGAGAAATTAGGTGTAAAAATCACTACTTGTGAACACCTGTTGGCAGCATTGGTTGGATGTGATATCGATAATGCGATCCTGGAAATGGATGCCTCTGAACCTCCAATTTTAGACGGATCCTCAAAGTTTTTTGTTGAAGCCATTGAAAGTGTGGGAATCGCAGAGCAGGGAGTTGCCAGGGAATACCTGGTCATAAAAGAAGTACTGAGCTATACAGATACTGCTTCCGGATCGGAAATCACAATCATTCCTTCAGATACTTACGAAGTAACGACCATGGTGGATTTTGGAACCAAAGTATTGGGGACTCAGAATGCCACTCTTAAAAATATTTCAGAATTTAAAGACGAAATCTCCTCTGCCAGAACGTTCAGCTTTCTGCACGAACTGGAAATGCTTCTGGATCATGGCTTGATCAGAGGTGGAGATATTTCTAACGCCATCGTTTATGTAGATAAGGATCTTACTCCGGATACTACGGAAAAACTGAAAAAAGCGTTTGGAAAAGATAATGTTTCTATCAGACCTAACGGTATTTTAGATAACCTTACACTGAATTATCCTAACGAAGCGGCAAGACACAAATTACTTGATGTGATCGGGGACCTTGCATTAGCTGGTGTGAAGATAAAAGGGAAAGTAATTGCAAATAAACCGGGTCACTTTGTGAATACTCAGTTTGCAAAAAAACTTAACCGTCAGTGGAAGCTTCAGAAAAAGAAAAATGTACCCGATTTCGACCTTACCAAAGAACCTGTTTTTGATATCAACGGAATTATGAAGCTTATGCCGCACAGACCTCCGTTCTTGTTAATTGATAAAGTTCTTGAATTGTCAGATTCCCATGTGGTAGGTTTGAAAAATGTGACCATGAATGAGCCTTTCTTTGTAGGCCATTTCCCTAAAGAGCCTGTAATGCCTGGAGTTCTTCAGGTAGAAGCTTTGGCGCAGACAGGAGGTATCCTGGTATTGGCAAGTGTGCCGGATCCTGAAAATTACTCTACCTATTTCATTAAAATTGATAAAGTAAAATTCAAAAGAAAAGTAGTTCCGGGAGATACTATGATTTTCAAAATTGAATTGATAGAGCCTATCAGAAGAGGTATTGTTCATATGCAGGGATACGGATATGTAGGAGATACTGTAGCAGTAGAAGCGGAATTAATGGCTCAAGTTGCAAAAAATAAAGTTGATTAAATGATTCATCAATTAGCAGCCGTAGATAAACGTGCGAAAATCAGCAAAAATGTTATTGTAGAACCCTTTACTACAATTGCAGGGGACGTGGAGATCGGAGAAGGAACTTGGATTGGTCCTAATGTTACCATCATGGATGGAGCAAGAATAGGTAAGAACTGTAGAATTTTCCCCGGAACAGTAATTTCTGCGATCCCTCAGGATTTAAAATTTGATGGTGAAGATACCCAGGTAATTATTGGTGATGAAACTACGATCAGAGAATGTGTTACCGTCAACAGAGGAACAAAAGCTCTGGGATTTACTAAAATTGGCAAAAACTGCCTGATCATGGCAACTTCCCACATTGCACACGACTGCGTTATCGGAGATCACGTGATCATTGTAAACGGCTGTGGTATTGCAGGACACGTAGAAATTGGCGATTATACTGTAATGGGAGGTCTCAGTGCTGTTCACCAGTTCGGTAAAATCGGAAAACACGTCATGATTTCAGGAGGTACACTGGTAAGAAAAGATATTCCTCCTTATGTAAAGGTTGCAAGAGAACCAATGTCTTATGCAGGAATTAATTCAGTGGGATTAAGAAGAAGAGGATTCACCAATGAGAAAATTTTCGAGATCCAGAAAATCTACAGAACTATTTTCCAGATGAAAATGAACGTTTCTCAGGCTGTAGCTTATATTGAAAAAGAAATGCTTCCAACCGCTGAAAGAGATGAGATCCTTCAGTTTATCCAAAACTCACCTAGAGGTATTGTAAAAGGATACGGAACAGGTAAAGAGAGTAATTAAGAGCAGAACAGTAAAAAGGCTAAAAGCGCAAAATTGCAGGAGCTTATTGGCTTAAAAATAAAATAAAAAGATAACATAAATTAATGGCAACAAGTAACGATATCAGAAAGGGACTTTGCATTGAGTACAGTAACGATATTTTTAAAGTAATAGAGTTTCTTCACGTAAAACCTGGAAAAGGACCAGCTTTCGTAAGAACAAAATTAAAGTCTGTAACTAACGGGAAAGTAATCGATAATACTTTCTCTGCAGGACACAAAATAGACGAAGTAAAAGTAATCACCAGAAAGTTCCAGTATCTTTACGATGATGAAAATGGTTTCCACTTTATGAACAATGATGATTTCTCTCAATTATATCTGAATAAAGAAATGATTGAAAACTCACAATTCATGAAAGCAGGAGAAGAAGTAACCATCATTTTGAAAGAAGTTGACGAAACTCCTCTTTCTGCTGAACTTCCTCAGTCTGTTTACCTGGAAGTAGTTGAAGCTGATCCGGGAGTAAAAGGAAATACAGCGACCAACGCTCTTAAAAATGCAATCGTTGAAACCGGAGCCAGAGTAATGGTTCCTCTATTCATCGAGCCGGGAGACAAAATTAAAGTAAGTACAGAAGACGGCAGCTACTTAGAAAGAGTAAAATAATAATACAATTTACATCAATTCGGTTTGCACTAGCATTCCGAATTTTGTTTTTATAAGAAAACCAGTTGTTATGAGATTCCACTCTCCACAAAAGCTCAAAACTATTGCCGATTTAATAGGCTCTGAATTTGTAGGTCCCGAAGACTTTGAAGTATTGGGAACCAACGAAATCCATATGGTAAAACCGGGAGACATTGTTTTCGTGAATCACCCGAAATATTATGATAAAGCCCTGAATTCCGCGGCTACGATTATTCTGATCGACAAAAAGGTAGAATGTCCGGAAGGAAAAGCTCTTTTGGTTTCCGACGACCCGTTCAGAGATTTCAATAAAATCAATACTCACTTTACAAGAATATATAATTTCACCGAAGAACTTCATGATGTAGAAATCGGGGAGGGAACAAAAATCCATCGTACGGCCGTTATCGGAAATAATGTTGTCATCGGGAAAAATACTTTAATTTTTCCAAACGTCGTTATTGGAGACAGAACGGTCATTGGTGATAATGTTGTTATTCAGTCAAACACGGTTTTGGGAGGTGATGCGTTTTATTACAGAAAGCTGAATGGGAATTTTGACCGTCTTATTTCGGTTGGAAATGTAGTCATTGAGAACAATGTAGAAATTGGAAATGGCTGTACAATCGATAGAGGTGTTACGGATTCTACAGTAATCGGGGAAGGCTCTGTTTTGGATAACCAGATTCAGATCGGGCATGACACCGTTATCGGAAAGAAATGTCTGATTGCCTCACAGGTGGGAATTGCAGGCTGCTGTGTCATAGGGGATGAAGTAACCCTTTGGGGCCAGGTTGGCATCGCATCCGGTAACAAAATTGAAGCAGGATCCATTATTCTTGGTAAAACAGGAGTCAACAGAGATCTTAAAAAAGGAACCTACATCGGGATGTTTGCAGAAGATTTCAAAGGCTATTTGAAAAAAGAAGTAAAGCTGAGAAATCTCAAATAAACTATTCACTTGGTTTTGTCCAAAATCAAAGAAAAATAAGTAAATTTGTGAGCATTAATAAAATAATAAATAAATTAAAACATCAATAAAATGTCAATTTTAGTAAACAAAGATTCTAAAGTAATTGTACAAGGATTTACAGGGAACGAAGGTACTTTCCATGCGGGCCAGATGATTGAATACGGAACCAACGTAGTAGGAGGGGTTACTCCGGGAAAAGGAGGATCTGAGCACTTAGGAAAGCCTGTATTCAATACAGTAGCTGATGCTGTTCAAAAAGCTGGAGCCAACGTAAGTATCATTTTCGTACCACCTGCATTCGCTGCTGACGCGATTATGGAAGCTGCTGAAGCGGGTATCAAAGTTATCGTATGTATTACTGAAGGTATTCCTGTAGCGGATATGGTAAAAGTAAAATCTTACATCGCTGACAGAGACTGCAGATTGATCGGTCCAAACTGTCCGGGAATCATTACTTCTGAAGAAGCTAAAATTGGTATCATGCCAGGTTTCGTTTTCAAAAAAGGTAAAGTAGGTATCGTTTCAAAATCAGGTACCCTTACTTACGAAGCTGCTGATCAGGTTGTAAAAGCTGGTTACGGTGTTTCTACAGCAATCGGTATCGGTGGTGACCCAATCATCGGAACAACGACAAGAGAAGCTTTGGAATTATTCATCAATGACCCTGAAACTGAAGCGGTAGTAATGATCGGTGAAATTGGTGGTGGATTGGAAGCTGAAGCTGCAAGATGGTACAAAGCAAGCGGATCTACTAAGCCGGTTGTAGGATTTATCGCCGGACAAACTGCTCCTAAAGGAAGAACGATGGGTCATGCAGGTGCTATTGTAGGAGGTGATGAAGATACAGCTCAGGCAAAAATGCAGATCATGAGAGACAACGGAATCAACGTTGTAGATTCTCCTGCTGATATTGGTGCTACTGTTGCAAAAATTCTAGGATAACACATACAAAAACAAACATATGAAAAAACTTTTATTAACCTCAGCATTGGCCCTTTCAACTCTGTCTTTTGCCCAGATTGACTTTGCAAATACAAGATTTGGTATCACGGCAGGAGGTAACTATTCCAGAGTAAGAAATGCCCATAATCCTTCTGGTCCGAGATTCGCGTTTCAGGGTGGAGCTTTAGCTTTAATTCCTATCGGGAAGGCAAACCAGTTCTTTTTACAGCCGGAAGTCGTATATTACGGTGCAGGCGAAACCGGAAAGGACAAAGATGCTAAAGGGAAAGACGGTTATGATGCAGTATATGGTAACAATTATCTGAGCGTACCTATCTATTTTAAAGGATATTTTTCTGAAGCAGAATCAGAATTCTTTGGAATGATCGGGCCAAGATTTAACTTTCTGATGAGTCAGAACGTTAAAAATGCTCCGATTGGAAGACCATATTATGATCCGGATGTTACCGATCCTTTATATCCTTCTGTAAGTGGAAAAGCTGCAAGCTTTAACTTTGCTTTAGGATTAGGAGTAGGATACAGCTATAAGAGACAGCTGGAATTAGCGCTTAAATATGACCTTGGTCTTTCAGATACTTATCCTGATCTTGCAAAAGAAAAAGGAGGGACTGATAAGAGAAAGTCTGAGCAGGTAGTCAGCCTTAGCTTAAGCTATATCTTTAAATAGAATAATAAGTTATTCAATTATAACAAAAATCCCGGAAATTTTAATTTCCGGGATTTTTGTTTTTGTATAGTACTTTTTATTAGTTCATATTTAAATTTTTAGCGAAAGATTCCAGTCTTGAATTTTTGGTTCTTTTTGTTTCAAGACAAGAGAATAACAAAACTATCCTTTAATCCACTTCCAGATCTCCTTCAAACTGGCCTTATTCCCATACATCAAAATTCCTACACGGTAAATCTTTCCTGCTAAGAATATCATGAAAATAGTAGTTCCCAGTAGAAGGGCAATAGACAGGGCAATCTGCCATGCCGGAACTCCAAAAGGTATTCTTGCAATCATGGCAACCGGTGAAGTAAACGGAATAATAGACAGCCAGAAGCCCAGTGGGCCGTCAGGATTGTTCATTAAAGAAAAACTCCCGTACATCCCTACAGTAAGCGGTAAAATAGCAAATAAAGTGAACTGCTGGGTCTCTGTTTCATTATCTACTGCCGAGCCGATGGCTGCATAGATGGAACTGTAAAAAATATATCCCAAAAGGAAAAATACAATGAATACAAAGATGATCAGCGGGAAATTCAGTTCCAATAGACTGTGTGAAACCTGGGTAGCAATCTGCGTAACATCCAGCTTGCTGGCCAGTTCCTCATTTCCTCCCGGAATATTTTTCTGGAAAGATGAAAATCCGGTATTTAAAATCAAGGCTCCTATAACAGACATCGAGATCCAGATCAGAAACTGCGTCAGGGCCACCAGAGTCACTCCCAAGATTTTACCCATCATCAGCTCAAAAGGCTTGACCGATGAGATAATGATCTCCACCACACGGTTGTTTTTCTCCTCAAGAACACTTCTCATTACCCTTACTCCATAAATAATGATGAACATGAAAGTCACATACATTAACAGGATGCTCAAACCGCTTTTTACACCGAATGCAAGGTCGGAATCTTCTTTATTATTATCAGAAACATTGATAGTCTTTAGGGTAAAACCCTTATCGAGATTGTTGAGTTGGGTTTCTTCAATACCAAGCTGCCTGATCTTTTCCTTTTTGATTACATCTGTAATATCAGAAACGATCTTCTGCTTTGTATCAAAGCCCATTTTGGCATTTATAATAAGTCTTGTGCTGTTTTCAAGTTCATTGTAGTTCTGATTCTTCAGTTCGGGAAGGATCAGAATGCCGTCCAGCGACTCATTATCTTTAAGATTATTGATTTTTGCTTTTTCATCAGCGGCGGAAACAAAAACATATTCAAGTTTATCATTAGACTTCAGCTGATTTCTGAAAAGTCCGCTTTTATCCACAACCTCAATGATACTGTGGGATTCGTTTGCTTTAAACATCAGCCCGATTACCCCTCCAAATCCAATCACTAAAAGAGGAGCAAGTAACGTTAATATAATGAAGGATTTTTTCTTAACCTGGGTAAGAAATTCCCTTTTTGTAATTAAAAAAATATTATTCATAAAAATTAAGAATGATTGCTTACCGCATTAATAAACACTTCGTTCATACTCGGGATTTTCTCATCAAATGATCTTACTTTTCCTATATTTACGAGGTCCAGAAGGATGTCGTTTTGTCCGCTTTCATTTTTAAGGTCAAAAGAAACCAGATTGTTTTCATTAGAGAAATTAAAAATATCATAGCTGGCTTTAAAATTCTCGAACTTAACCTCATCCACCTCGGAAAGAGTCACCCCAAAAATATTCTTTTTAAATTTTTCCCTTACGTCAAAAACCCTTCCGTCAATGATCTTTTTAGAGTTGTTGATAAGCGCTACGTAATCACACATTTCCTCAACACTTTCCATTCTGTGAGTAGAAAGAATGATGGTGGTTCCGTTATTTTTAAGATCAATGATCTGATCTTTAATTAAATTGGCATTCACCGGATCAAAACCTGAAAAAGGCTCATCAAGAATCAGAAGATGCGGACGATGCAGAACAGTGACTACAAACTGGATTTTTTGTGCCATCCCTTTAGAGAGCTCAGAGAGTTTCTTTTTCCACCACTGGTCGATGTGAAGCTTTTCAAACCATTTCTTGGCTTCATTTAAAGCATCGTTTTTACTCATTCCTTTCAGCTCCCCAAAATAAAGGATCTGGTCACCCACACTCATATTTTTATAAAGTCCTCTTTCTTCCGGCATATAACCGATATCCCGGATGTGGCTTGGGTTAAGCTTATTTCCATTGATGAATACCTCTCCGGAATCAGCCTGTGTAATTTGATTAATAATACGGATAAAGGACGTTTTCCCGGCTCCGTTTGGGCCTAGAAGACCATAAATACTGGCTTGAGGAACATGGATGCTGAAATCATCCAATGCTATTTTCTTTCCGGCACCATAGGTCTTTCTGATATGTTCAGCTTTAAGCATTAAATTGTTTTTACAATGAGTCTAAAAAAGTTCTGAAAGTTACGGAATTATTAAGGCAGAACAGTGGGAAAAGAAAAAATCCTGATGATTATCAGGATTTAATTTTATTGTTTTACGATTTGAGTAACCTTTTGGGTATTATCGCTTAAGATATAGCGAATCAGATATTTTCCGGGTTTCAGTTTTTCAATATTGATTTCTCCGGAGTTCATGTTGACAGAATAGTTAGCTACCTGTGTTCCTAAAATGGAGTAAAAGGTTACACTTTTGATCTTTAAAGCAGAATCTTTCGCTTTGATCAGAAGGAAATCCTTTGCAGGATTAGGATAAGCTACCAATACCCCGTCATCAGACTTCTGTGAAAGGGAACCCGGCTCTCTCAACTGTGCTTGCATATTGTTGGAAAATCCAACGAAAGCGCCGATAAATATAAATAAAAGTAAAAGTTTTTTCATCAAATTATAATTTCTCGAATGTATTAAAACAAAAATAAACAATTCTACAATTCTATACAATAGTTTTTTATATAAGTTGTAGTAAATTTGTAGAAACTTATTCAAAAAGTATTCCAAAATGATACATTCAAGAAATAGAAGGCTTAGAGTTAATGAATCTATCAGAAGTCTAGTAAGAGAAAACATCCTTACGACTGATGATTTTGTAATGCCTATCTTCGTAATGGAGGGCGAAAACCAGCAGGAAGCAATCCCGTCGATGCCGGGAATTTTCAGGCGGAGCATCGATCTGACGGTGAAAGAATGTAAGGAGCTTTTTTCATTAGGGGTAAAATCGGTCAATCTGTACATGAAAGTGTCAGAGCACTTGAAAGACAATACCGGAAAAGAAGCGTGGAACAAGGACGGACTGATGCAGCAGACGATTAAAGCGATTAAAGATGCAGTTCCGGAAATGATTGTGATGCCTGATGTAGCTTTGGATCCCTATTCCATCTACGGACACGACGGAATCATTGAAAATGGAAAAATTGTGAATGATGCTACCAATGATGCACTGGCAAGAATGTCCGTATCCCATGCCGAAGCCGGCGCTGACATTGTGGCACCAAGCGATATGATGGACGGGAGAGTTCTTACCATTCGTGAAGCTTTGGAAGAAAGCGGATTTACGGATGTTGGAATTTTGAGCTATTCTGCAAAATATGCAAGCTCGTTTTACGGACCTTTCAGAAGTGCCCTGGACAGTGCACCAAAGGACAATATGGAAATTCCGAAAGATAAAAAGACCTATCAGATGGATTTTCACAATTCCCGTGAAGCCATGAACGAAGTATTTAAAGATATTGATGAAGGAGCCGATATTATTATGATCAAACCGGGACTTCCTTACCTTGATATTGTTTCCAAAGTTCGTGAAGCGATTGACCTTCCGATAGCGGTTTATAATGTAAGCGGAGAATATGCCATGGTAAAGGCAGCTGCCCAGAACGGCTGGCTGGATAATGATAAAACAATCATCGAAAGCCTTACCTGCTTCAAAAGAGCCGGAGCTGATATGATTTTTACTTATTTTGCAAAAGAAGCAGCAATGATTCTGAATAGATAGTAAGTCATTATTAATCAAAATAATCTGCCCCTAAAATTTATTTAGGGGCAGATTCTATTTTTTATATAAGAAAATACTCTTAGTTGTGTCCGAAGCATGTGTAATAATCGCGATCTCCCGGCTGAATAGGATTTTCGCCCCCATTATCATTTACACATACATTGGTCGGGCACAAGTACCATCCCGCGGGGCAATTACCGTTGGCATCAGGAAATCTGATACTTCCTCCGCTGATGTTCTTTAATTCTTTTTTCGTTAATTTTTTCATGACAAATATTTTATAATTTAGTAAAACTAAAATAATAAAAATTTATCACATGATGTTGAAATCTTTTCCTTTGGTGAACTTTGCAGCAAAAGGAGCTTGATTCCCGGAATATTTTAAAATAAAATGTTTCTTGGTATCCGTGTCTATTTTGGCATCCACTTCTACATTTTCAGTCTGAAAACTTACATCCACCCCAACTCCTGATTCTTTTTCAAGAAAGATTTCCACACTTTCTGCGTAGAATAGGGAAGTACTCAGATAATTGAATTTAATATTTTTTCTGTAAGTCTTGGATTTACTTTGGGTAAACAAAGAGTAATTTTTCAGGATTTCAATTCCCGGAGCATCAATATTGGTAATCCTGGACTTGGTTACCCCATTCACCCTTATTGAGAAACTCTTGGTATTTTTAATATCTCCATTCACTCCGATATTAAAGAGGGAAGGAAGAGAAAGTCCATATTCCACCATGCTTTCTTTGGTGAATTCAAAATCCGGGATCAATGCGGAATTCTTAGGGGTATTAATCAGCTGCTCTTTGACTGTATTAAGAAGATCTCCGGAAAACAGGTATCCGATGAGGTTGTTTCCCGTCGTTCTCCAGTTTCTCCCATTCCATTCGAAGATTTCGCAAAGAAGCGTATCTGTGGATGAGTGGGGAAGAAGATCCATATCCTGCCATTTGAAAACTTCTTTGGCATAAGGTCTTCTGTCCACAATATTAATACCCAGATCTAAGGCAAGAAGATCTGTGAGGTCTTGATTATTTTGCATACTATTTAAGTCTTGATTTGGTAGCATAAAAATAGGGAAATAAAATAAATAACGTAGATGGCAAAAGAGCAAAAAGACGAATTTGCTTATTAGCCTTTCGCCTTCTTAGCCCTTTTACTATTTTCCCCTTACAGCCATCCTTTTTTCCCGTAAACATACGTGTCATCAAACTGCTTATCACTCATGAACAGGTATAAAATCCCTTCAATGAAAGGAATGATGGAAGCAGCTCCAAAAGTGATGATATTCAGAACAAGCTGGATCACCCCTTCTTTCGTATAGCCCAGATAGAATTTGTTTAATGCCAGCCATCCGACAAGGATTCCCAGTATCGCTGCCGGAATTTTCTTTTCCGAACGGTAAGGGACATTATTTTGTGGGTTCGGATTCTGTGTGCCTTCTGTTTTTGTATAGCCGTAATTTTCCATTGTTAATGTATTGTGATGATTAAAATACTTTTTCAATAGGTCGGATAAAATTTATTGGAGTTACAAAATAACGTTATAAATATTTAATTTTTAAGGGAATATGATCATAAATTACATTCATAGGCTTTTATTTGTACAAATAATAATAAAATAAGCAGTTAGTATCAGGTCTGTCATCCTGAGCGAAGTCGAAGGATGCAATCAATAGGAACGGGCTTTAGCCCGTTTACTATAAAAACGTCATCATCCAGGGCTTTAAACAAAATTTAAAATTCAATACCGGCAATCTCCGAATTATTAGAAAATAAAATGACCATTCAAAAAAACGTTTACCATTTATAATCTAAAATTTGAATTCAAAAAAACTTTATCTTTGCTCCTATGATTTTACGAGGAGAAAACTTAATCAAGGAATACGGTCCTAAAAAAGTAGTAAAAGGCGTTTCTGTACAGGTAGAACAGGGAGAAATTGTTGGCTTGCTGGGCCCGAATGGGGCAGGGAAGACCACTTCATTCTATATGATCGTTGGATTGGTTAAGCCTACTTCAGGAAAGATCTTTCTCGATAAACAGGAAATCACAACGGATGCCATGTACCGCAGGGCCCAGAAGGGAATCGGGTATCTTGCGCAGGAGGCTTCCATCTTCAGAAAGCTTTCTGTAGAAGAGAATATCATGGGGGTTTTACAGCTTACCCAATTGTCAAAACGTGAACAGCAGATTAAGTGTGATGAACTGATCGAAGAATTTTCCCTGCAGCATGTACGTAAAAACAGGGGAGATCTTCTTTCCGGAGGAGAAAGACGTAGAACAGAAATCGCCAGATGTCTTGCCACAAGCCCGAATTTTATCCTTTTGGATGAGCCTTTTGCGGGAGTAGACCCTATTGCAGTAGAAGATATTCAGAAAATCGTAAGAAGCCTCGTAGACAAAAATATCGGAATCCTGATCACGGATCACAATGTACAGCAGACTTTAGCAATTACAAATAAAACATACATTATGTTTGAAGGAAACATCCTGAAAGAAGGACTTCCGGAAGACCTTGCTAATGACCCGCAGGTAAGAGAAGCTTATCTTGGTGAAAACTTTGTATACCAGAGTATTTTAGACAAACCGAAAAAGAAAAAGTATATTTATAACATCTGGGCAGGTAATTTTGACTCAAAAGCACAGTTTCAGGGGTTTGTAGATGAAAATTTCAGTCAGTATGATGATTTGAGGCTGATGTACGGTTTCGAAGACATTAGCTTTGCATCTCTCGCCAACTCTGAAATTGAGCACATTTTCAATGATGTAGTGGACAAAAATGCAAACAATTCATTTATCTTTCAAAGAAAAGAACTCACCACGCAATGCACTCTAGAACAGGCAGAAGCTGAATCCAAAGCAGCAAGCAAACCCGAACTGCATTATCTTACAACCTATTTTTACGAAGGATAAAAGTATATCGGTTCCAAAAAGTATTTGCTGAAAAATAGAATTAAACGTACCTTTTCTCTCAGAAACGGTACGTTTTTTAGTTAAAATAACTTCTATGGCAAAACCTTTTAACAGAACAGTCACTTTATTCGGGATCTATAAACAGCTCGTTCCGTTTATAAAACCTTACCGTTTAATGATTTATGGGACGTTGTTTCTTACCTTTTTAGGAGCTCTTGCGGCACAGGTCAATCCAATTGTTTTAAAATATACGGTAGATGAGGTGACCAAACTCACCCATCTTCCACATCCTATGTCTGAGGGTGTTCATATTCTGATAGTCATTTCCATCATTTTGCTGGGAAAAGAACTGCTTAATATCTTTATCAATTTCGGACAGAAATTTTATGGAGAAAAAATAAGAATCAATGTGAGTTCCGTTCTTGCGCAGTCTGCTATTGACAAAATCCTGATGTACAGGGTGGCCTATTTCAATGATGAAAATCATGAATCCGGGAAGCTGCAGATCAGAATAGACCGTGGAATTGAAAGTCTGACAAAGTTGGTACAGAATTTTTTTATCGATATACTTCCGCTTTTTTCCAATGCCATTATCGCCCTCATCATTATGTACATGCAGAATGTGTATGTAGGGATGGTTTCCACGATCATTGTTCCTATCTATTTTTATATCAGTTCATTACAGGCGAAAAAGCTCGGAGGGGTACGCCGCCAGCTTAGAAATCAGCGGGAAAGGAAAACTTCAGGACTTTTGAACCTGATAAATTCCATTATGGTCATTAAAAGTTTCGTCCGTGAAAAATTTGAAGGAAAAAAACAGTACGATTTACAGATGGAGCTGATGGAAAGCCAGATGTTCACAAGGAAAACCAACTTTATTTATGATGGACTGAAAACTTTTATAGAACAGTTTGGAGTGGTTTTAATCATTCTTTTAACGGTTTATCTGGTACTCGATCAGCAGATGACAATTGGGGCTATCATGCTTCACATCATGCTTTTTAATAATATTTCGGCTCCTATACGTCAGTTACACAGGATTTATGATGATATGAACGATGCCATGATCTATGCAGAAGGTTATTTTGAAATTCTCAATGCTGATGACGAGAAAGAACCGACCGGAAACTTTGTGGAAAAAGAAATCAAAGGTAATTTCGAATTAAAAAATGTAGACTTCAGCTATCCAAACGGAACCCAGGCTTTACATAATGTTTCCATGAAAATAGAAAATGGAAAAACCACAGCATTGGTAGGATTAAGTGGTGCAGGAAAGTCTACGGTGATTAATCTTTTGTGTAAATTTTATCTTCCCGATTCAGGAGAAATCCTTCTGGATGGAGTCAATTTAGATGAATATGACAATACTTTCCTGAGAGACGATTTAGGATTGGTCCTTCAGAAAAACCATATTTTTCAGGGAAGTATTGAGGATAACATCCGTTATGGGGATATGAATGCCAGCTTTGAGGAAATTCAGGAAGCTTCAAAAAAAGCGTATCTGCATGACCAGATTCTTGATCTTCCGGATGGTTATCAGCATGATGCTACCCAGCTTTCAGGCGGCCAGCAGCAGAGAATAGCCATTGCCAGATTGTTCCTGAAAAACCCTCCGATTATTTTCCTGGATGAGCCAACTGCCAGTCTGGATGCCATTGCCACTGAACAGATTAAAAACTCCCTGGATGCTATTAAAGAAGGACGTACTGTGGTTATTATTTCTCATTCACTGTCTCAGATCCTTGATTCTGATACTATTTATGTCATGAAAAAAGGAAGGGTTGTGGAAAGTGGAACCCATGATGAGCTGGTCCAACTCAACGGAACTTACCGTGAGATTTTTGATGCGTCTGCCAGAAGTTTAAATCTGGATAAACTGGTGAGCACTTTTAAAGATAACTAATTTATTTCCCACAGATCTCACAGATTTCACAAATCTTATTTTTATAAATCTGCTAAGTCAGCTTGATCTGAGAGAATATTGTAGTATCATTTTAAAGTTTTTCCACATAAGATTTAATGCAAAATTTTATCATAAGGCCAGTCAAAAGCACTCATGATAAAACTTTGCGATAAAAAAATGAAGTTACTGTACCTCTTCAGCAACCTGATAGGTCCCTACATCTGCTCCAAAAGCAATATTGATTCTGTTATAACTGTTGATTGCAATCACGGCCATAGTGAGATCCAGCATTTCAGTTTCAGAAAAATGTTGATTAACCTGAGCATAAATTTCATCAGATACCTCTTTCCCGTTTAAAGAAGTTAAGGTTTCTGCCCACAGCAATCCGGCCTTCTCCCTGTCTGTGTAAAAAGAACATTCCCTCCATGCACTCACCAGAAATATTCGTTGCTCGGTTTCGCCTTTGGCTCTCAGTTCTTTGGAGTGCATATCCAGACAGAAAGCACATCCGTTCATCTGGGAAACCCGGAAATACAAAAGTTCAAGAAATGAACGGTCCAGTGATGAATGCTGTACCTGAGATCCCATATGGTGAAGGGCGTTTACAGCTTTGTTTCCCATTGCAAATGCATTAATTCTTTGTGACATAATAAATTGTTTTTTGATTAATTATGAGACAAATGTAGACCGGAATTTTTTTGAATTTTTTTACATATGATAAAAAATTATTTTTGTGCCCGGATTCTGCTTAAAGAAACCTGGGTGATGCCGATATAATCTGCCAGATCTCCCAGGCTGATGCGCTGAACAAGGTCAGGTCTCTGTTTCAGAAAGTTATTATACCGTTTTTTGCCTTCATCTTCGAGCATTTCACTAATCCTTCCCATCATGTTGACAGGTGCTTTCCGGTACAGTTTACTGAAGAGAGTTTCTGCACTATGGTATTTTTTGCATACATCTTCAATAATATTTTTATGGATACGGAGAACTTCACAGGATTCAAGGGCAACGATCATATATTTTGAAGGATTACCCGTTAAAAAACCGCTCAGCTCAGTGAAAAAGGAATTTTCAGAAAAGAAAGTCATAATGAAATCTTTATCACCATTATCAAAAAACAATTTTACCAAGCCTTTTTCAAGGAAATAAAAGTAACGGCAGGTTTCGTCGCCTTTTAAAAGAAAATCACCTTTCCGGTAAGTTTTTAATTCTAAATTTGAAACCAGAACATCCATAACAGGCTGTTCAAGCTTATTTATACTTTCAATGGTCTGGATAAAGCTGGTAGGATTCATATTCAAATAAATAGAATGAATAAAAGAGTTAAATATAAATAAAAAGCCGGTCAATTTATGTGATGTACCCAAAAAAGATTGATAGATTTGCGATATTAATATGAACGATCACTATCTTAAAAAACTGGACAGGGTAACAGCTATTCTCACGCAATTACAGTCGAAACCGACAGTAAGGGCACAGGATCTTGCCGCCAAATTTGATGTAAGCATCCGAACCATCTACCGGGATGTAAAAACCCTGGAAAATGCCGGAATTCCCATTATAGGCGAAGCCGGAAACGGATATTCACTGATGGATGGCTATAAGCTTCCGCCTATCATGTTTACTAAAGAAGAAGTACTGAGCTTCATCACCGCAGAAAAGCTGATGCAGAAATTTTCTCACCAAAGCCTTGGAGCCCATTATCAGGTTGCCATGGAAAAAGTGCGTTCTGTACTTCGGAATTCAGATAAAAACCTGATCCAGAATATTGAAAAACAGATTGATGTGTATAATCATCATACCCAAACGGATAGCAGTATCAAGAATGTGATCCCTACCATCCTGGAAAGTATTGCTGATAAGACCCAGCTTATTATTGAATACAAAACAGTTGATTCCCGGGTAACAAACAGGACTATCGAAGCGGTCGGTATTTTCTTTGAATTCAATTACTGGTACATAATGGCTTTTTGTACTATGAGAAAAGATTTCAGACAGTTTCGGGTTGACAGGATCCAGCAGATTCTTAAAACACAGAACCCTTTTTCGCAGGAATACGGACAGATCAATGATTACAGAAGATATTCAAACGGAGAGAAAACAAGGGTGAGGATTTTAGTGGAAAAGAAAATAATAGGACATATCGTTAATTCAAAAAGATATTACGGGTTTGTTGAAGAAAAAGAGACAGAGGATGGAATTGAAATGACTTTTGATACGGAATGGATAGAAGAAGGTTTCCCGCGCTGGCTGATCACTTTTGCAGATTTTGCAACCATTTTAGAGCCGGAATCTTTAAAAGTAAAGCTTAGAAATCTGATAGAAAATATTTCAAAAAAAGTAGAGTAAAGATATTGTGGCAGCAGTAAGGGCAGAGAGGTAAAATTTATTTTAATAAACAATATAAATCCGGCTTCACGTACGTGAAGCCGGATTTTTGGAAATTCATATAGTTTGAACAAAGAGATTTTAAGCTAAAAGACAAAAATTAAAATAACAAAATCGGGTGTCTATATTTAATGAATGGATAATTTGAATGATTTTGATTCCGCCGGTTTTTCTTTTTGTCTGGATTGAATCATCATTTTCAGTCTGAATAAAGGCATTAATGATCCTAAAATCTCTCCCAGAAAAAAGGGGGGTCAATTCCTAAAGCTCTCAGGTAGGTATATCCCTGACCTCTATGGTGAATTTCATTATCTACGAAATAAAGAATGTTCTGGTACACCGGAAATTCATACTGTCCGAATAAATTGAAAGTTTCCTGGAAACGCTCTTCAGAGATCTGGCTGAAATAATGATTGATCACCTCAGTTTCCTCGTCCCATTTTTTCAGGATATCTTCCTTCGTTTTCGGGTTGAATCCTTCCTCGTTGTAAGCTTCCATGTTTTTGTTAACAATCCCTTTCAAAGCAGGTCCGCCGATGCTGATCAGCTCTACTGCCAGTTTTGCGAAAGGTCTCATTCCACCTACGGAAAATTCAAATAATTCTTTCTCTGGAAAAGCTTCTATCACTCTTCTTGTCAGGTTTCTGTGTCCCTGCCAGTGCTCTAATAATTGATCAGAGGTCATGAATTGTTTAGTGGCTGTTGCTGTAGTTGTCATAATTGTATTGTTTTAGTTTGTTATTGTTGATACAAAGGTAGGATAGGGTTATGACAACAGTTTGTCAGCAGGATTTCTGATGTTAAAAAAATATTTTATTTCTTTATTAAAATATAAAAGGTCATTTCTCCGTTTAGATGTAAATTGCATGAATTAAAAAATTGCAACGCTATCAAAATCTCGAAATGAAGAAGTATATTTTGCCTGTTATTCCTGTTTTTTTACTGATCTCATGTAATAAAATTGAAGAGAAAATAGACCAGACCGTTCAGAAAACAACTGAAACTGTACAGCAGAAAGCTCAGCAGGCAGTGGAAGAAACTGTTAAGAAAACAGTCAGTGAATCCATTAATTCTTTAACGAATTCCCAGGATGTAAAATTTAACCAGGTATTTCCCAATGAAGGAAAACCAATAGTGACTGAGGATACCGGAAAGAAATTTAAATTTCCCAATGGTTCTGAAGGATATATCTTCAAATACAAATCCGATATCGCTGTCCTTCTTCCTTTTCTGGAAAAACAGCCTTCTGCCGACGAAAACAAATCCGATAAAACAGCCCGCAAGATAGACGGACAAAGCATCATTGACAAAATAAGTTTTGTCTCAAAATTCCTTCCGGAAAATACTTTTGATACCAGTTTCCTGGAAGACATCAAAAGCGATAAAAATATAGAATATTACAAGCTGAAAAGGTTTCCCAACAGCAGTACAATAATCTATAACCCAAAAAACCAGACCATCATACAATATGTAGAGGTAAATAAATAATTTGTGAGTGGCCGGATTTATCCGGTCATTTTTTTGACGATTATACCTAAATAGATTCAATAGAAGTGGGCTTTAGCCCGTTTAAAAAAAATCACCATCCGGCTTTAACTTTAGCCAAAACTTAAATCCTCCAAATTTAAATCTGTGGAAATTTGTGAAATCACAACATGTAATAAAAGCAGATTTTATTAGCTATGTCATCCTGAGCGCAGTCGAAGGATTCTCTCATTCAATCACTAATAGGATTATAATTGTGCAGAGATAAAACTGCGAATCATTCCTATATTTTACTTTTTACATTGTATAAAATAAAGTAATTTAGTACTATGAAAATTTATACGAAAACAGGAGATAAAGGACAGACCGCTTTATACGGCGGTACAAGAGTTTCCAAAGCCAGTGCAAGAGTGGAAAGCTACGGAAATATAGACGAGCTGAATTCATTCATCGGGATCGCAAAAAGCCATATTGAGGATGAAGAGGCTTTGAAGCAATTAAAAAAGATTCAGTTTGATCTGTTTACGGTAGGTTCAGAAGCAGCAACACCGGTTGATAAATTAATGCTGGCCAATGGGAAATCACGCTTACCTCTGATTATTTCAGATACGGAGATTGAAGAGCTGGAACAGTGGATGGATGCTTTTGAAGATAAGCTGGAACCGCTTCAGTATTTTATCCTTCCGGGTGGTGGAAAATCCGCAACTTTTTTACATGCTGCGAGAACCATTTGCAGAAGAGCAGAACGCTCCCTTGTTTTCTTAAATGAATCTGAAGAAGTACGCCCGGAACTGATTAAATACCTGAACAGGCTTTCGGACTATCTTTTCGTTTTGGCGAGATATATTTCAAAAATCAACAACGAACCGGAAGAATACTGGAATCCGAATGAGAGGTAAAGTATTGCTTTTTATCAACGGGGATGCCCCCAAAGTATTTCCGGATGCGGATCAGTATGAACTCATTGCCTGTACGGATGGTGCTTTCCATTACTTGAAAAATATGGGATTTCCTTTGGAAAAACTGGATTTTATTTCAGGTGATTTTGATTCTCACTCGGGGGCAGATGAAAATATTTATCACGAAAAGTTTATTTATACACCCGATCAGGATAAGACGGATTTCCATAAAGCATTAGATCTCATTCTGGAACGAGGTTTTAGCATGGTCGATGTATTCGGAGGAAGCGGTGGTGAACAGGATCATTTCCTGGGAAATCTGACGGTTGCTTATACTTTTAAAGATAAAATAAACCTGAAATTTTATGACGAATTTTCCGAATATTATTTCATTCCGTCAAACTTTTCTGTAAAAGGAGTAAATAATAAAATGATTTCTTTATATCCTTTTCCGTATGTTGAAAATATTACAACAAAAGGAGTTAACTGGCCCTTAACGAATGGCAGCTTAAGTATCACTTCGAGGATCGGGACCCGTAATTTTGCCGTTGAAGATGAAATTTCCATTGAATATGAAAAAGGAGATTTATTAATTTTTATCGGGAAGAATTATTTATAATTTAAATGAAATTTTCACGAAACCAGATCAATAGGAATGGGCTTTAGCTCATTTAAAAATATATAAAACCAATTGGCTTTAGCCAAAACATAAACTCCGAATCAAAAACCACATTTATCCGTAAAATCCGTGAAAATATGTGGTATAAAAATGAAAAATCTAGCTAAAATATCATTTCTGATCATCTTATTATTCTGTATTTTCTCATGCAGAACACAGCATTTTTCTACACCCGAATACGGAAAAACAGAAAACGAAAAGCATATTCAGATTAAAAAAGTACATAATTTCCGGACACCAGGAAATATCCGGAATTCACAAGGAAGAACTTTAAAGGAAGGCAGATTTTACAGAAGTGCCCATCTTCATCAACTGAAAAAAAGATCGTTCAGAGAATTTGAAAACTTAGGAATAAAAGAAGTAATCGATCTGAGAAACTCCAAGGAAATAGCAGATAAGCCGGACCAACTTCCGGATGATATGGTTTATAAAAAATATTCAGCTTTTGAAGACAAAGGAGATCAGCTGTCACAGGCTAAAAAACTGGTTCTCAAGGGAAAGGTAAATGGTTCTGATGCTGATAAAAGAATGATAGATTTCTACCGGGAATATGTAACCGAAAACCCGGAGATGATCAGAAAAATAATCACTGAAATCATGGAATCTGATCAACCCGTTCTTTATCATTGTACGGCGGGAAAAGACCGGACAGGAATTACTACAGCTTTAATTTTGACCATTTTGAAATTTGATAAAGAAACGATTTACAATGACTATCTTTTATCAAACAATTACAGGGAAAAACTCGTCCATAAAAGATTCCGTCTGGCGAATAATTTACATTTCCTCTACCCCAAAATGGATGTAAAAGTCCTTGAAAAGCTGAGCTGGGTGGAAACAGCATATCTTGATGCGGCTTTTAATGAAATCAACAAGAAATATGGCTCGGTGGATTCTTATATTCAACAGGTTTTGGGAATTTCAGAGAATAAAAGGGAAGAATATATTAAGAAGTTTACAAATTGATAATCTTCTCAGTTTTTTGCCGGTTTCCGTTTTGAAATTTATAATAAATTTAACGCTCAAAAACCAAACTTTTTTAGCAATTTTGCATTTCTTAATTCACTTGTCAAGAAATGAAAATAAAGTACTCGGAACTTATTGATCAGACATTGTATTTTCCTACGGAAGAATTTAATGTTTCTGAGAACAATTTGTTGTTTCACGATGTTCCTTTAATGGAAGTCGTTGAAAAATTTGGCACTCCGCTAAAAATTAGCTACCTGCCGAGAATTTCTCAAAACATCCAGAAAGCGAAAAGCTGGTTCAGGGAAGCTTTTGAGAAAGCCGATTATAAAAAGAATTATACCTACTGCTACTGTACAAAATCCAGTCATTTCAATTTTGTGCTTGAAGAAGCCCTTAAGAATGATATTTCTATAGAAACTTCTTCCGCTTATGATATGGATATTGTAAAATCTCTTTATGAGAAAGGAAAAGTAGATAAAAATATTGAAGTTATATGTAATGGGTTCAAAACGGATGATTATCTGGTGAAAATTTCAGAAATGATCAACAGCGGTTTTGAAAATATTACCCCGATCCTGGATAACTACCGCGAGCTGGATAAGCTTACAGAAAGTATTGATACCACTTTCGATATCGGAATCAGAATCGCTTCAGAGGAAGAGCCGAAATTCGAATTTTATACTTCAAGACTGGGAATAGGATATAGAGATATCATCCCTTATTACAGCCAGAAAATTGCGGAACACCCGAATGCAAGGCTGAAAATGCTTCACTTCTTCATTAATACAGGAATCAAAGACACAGCTTACTACTGGAACGAATTGTACAAGTGTCTTCGTGTATATGCACGTTTGAAAAAAATTGCCCCGGAAGTGGATTCACTGAACATTGGTGGTGGTTTCCCGATCAAAACTTCTTTAAACTTTGAGTACGACTATCAGTACATGGTGGAAGAGATCGTTTCACAGATCAAGAAATTCTGTGAAGAGGAAGGGGTGGAAGAACCTAATATTTATACGGAATTCGGAAGTTTTACCGTAGGAGAAAGTGGCGCTAACCTTTATAAAATCATTTCTCAGAAACGTCAGAACGACAGAGAAAAGTGGAATATGATCGATTCTTCATTCATGACCACACTTCCAGATACCTGGGCCATTTCAAGACACTTCATTATGCTTCCGCTGAACAGATGGGAAGATACATACGAAAGGGTGTTTTTAGGAGGGTTAACCTGTGATTCAGACGATTATTATAATTCCGAGCAGCACACCAATGCGATCTATCTGCCGGTCTTCAGTGATACTAAGCCTCTTTATATCGGATTTTTCCATACAGGAGCCTATCAGGAAACAATTGGAGGATATGGCGGTGTTCACCACTGTCTGATGCCGCAGCCTAGGCACGTCCTGATTCAGAAAGACGAAAACGGAGAGCTTCAGTATGAAGTTTTCCGCGAAAAGCAGGAACCTGAAGATATTTTGAAAATCCTGGGATACAAATAATGATACCGTCATTGCGATGGAGGTAGTGACGTAGCAATCTCGCTTAATAATCTTAACCACTTAATTGTTTCTTAATGTTTCAATTTTAAACCATTAAGATTTTTGTTAAGAATTAAAGGTAATTAAGAATCTTGGCTTTCCCTGGAAAAACATAAAAATAAAGCTCTCAAATCGTTGAGAGCTTTTTCATTTTAAAAGTATTTTGTAAGCTTATCCAGCTCCAGTTCTTCATAATCTGAAACAACGATATCCGCTAAAGTATAATCCTGATTTTTAGAATGGGGGCTTCTGTAAGCCGCGCAAAAAATCCCGGCTCGGTGTGCCGCAAGAATTCCATTGGTGGAATCTTCAATAACCATACAGTTTTCCACTGGCTCTCCAGCCATTTCTGCCGCCAAAAGAAAAACTTCCGGATGAGGTTTGGATTCTTTCAGATCTGCGCCACTGATTTTTCCGCTGAAATACTGTTCAAGCCCGAATTTTTCAAAAACCATATTAATCGTCGTCATTGTCGCTGAAGAAGCAAGAATAAGTTTGATCCCGTTTTCATGATAATGCTTGATGAGTTCTCTTACACCAGGAATAAGATCAAATTCTTCATCGGTATCAAAATAATTCTTGAAATGAGATCTTTTGATACCCGAAGCAGCTTCATGCGTCTGCGTTAAACCAAATTTCTCAATCAGGGTTTCAAATACCCTTTTGGTAGAGGCTCCGGTGAAAGAGCTATACAGTTCTTCGGAAACAGTAATTTCCAGTTCATCGAAAGTTGTAAAATAAGCTTTTCTGTGCAGTGGTTCCGTATCTACAATAACCCCGTCCATGTCGAAAAGAACAGCTTTTAAAGACATATTTTGTTTTTTGCAAAAATAGGGTTAAATATTTAAATGATAAAGAAGGATGCAGGTTTGAAGAAGGTGGAAATTAAAAGAGCGCTTATTTTTTTCGGGATATAGGTCTTTGGCTTCCTTCCAAAAATTTCAGACCTCTTGCATCCGCTTCCAACTTCTTTGTATCTTTGTGGAATCATTCAATCATTCAATCATTTAATTTTTTAAATAAAACATGAGAACATACGCAGGAATTCCTGAAGAAAATGCAACGTTAGAAAACTCTAAAGTAATGCTGGTAACCGTTCCTTACGATGGGACATCAACATGGGGAAAAGGAGCCGATAAAGGCCCGGAATTATTCCTTGATGCTTCTGAAAACATGGAGCTTTACGACATTGAGACTGGCACTGAACCTTACCTTGACGGCGTATACCTGGCAGGAGAGGTTTCTGAAAATTCTACTCCTGAGGCAATGACGGAAGCAGTTTACCAGAAAACAAAAGAGCTTTTAAACAATGAAGGGAAAGTATTTACTCTTTTCGGAGGGGAGCACTCTGTTTCTATAGGTTCTATCCGTGCAGTAGGAGAGAAGTTTGAAAACCTTACCGTTCTTCAGCTGGATGCGCATACAGACTTACGTCCTGAGTTTCACGGGTCTACTTCCAACCATGCATGTGCGGTTTTTGAAGCCAATCAGAAACATAACCTGGTTCAGGTGGGAATCCGTTCTATGGATGCGGAAGAAGCTGAATACCTGCCGGAAGGACGAGTGTTTTTTGCCCATGAGATTGCCAATAATGACAACTGGATCAATGATGTTCTGGAAAAAGTTTCAGGAAACGTTTATATCACAATTGATCTTGATGCTTTTGACCCTTCCATCGCTCCTTCTACAGGAACTCCGGAACCGGGCGGACTTCAGTGGTACCCAACACTTGAATTATTAAGAAAAGTATTTGAAAAATGCAATGTAGTAGCTTTTGATATTGTAGAATTAATGGATTCTCCGATGGCTAAACCAACCGCCTTTCTTGCCGCTAAGCTATATTACAAAATGCTTGCTTACAACCATATTTATAACAATAACTAAACTTCGCAAGAATCGGATTTTTTCTGCCGTATATTCTTTGGAAATTTGTGAGGTAAAAAAGAAATACTATGTCCACACAAAGTCAAATAGATTATAACAGAATTGCCAAAGCGATAGAATATATCCGGAGCAATTTCAGGCTTCAGCCGAGTTTGGAGGAAGTGGCGGAAAATATTCATTTGAGTCCGGCCCATTTTCAGAAGATATTTACGGATTGGGCAGGAACAAGTCCGAAGAAATTTTTACAGTTCATCAGTCTTGAACATGCTAAAAATTTACTTAAAGAAGAAAAAGCGAGTTTATTTGATACCGCTTACGAGACGGGGCTTTCCAGCACAAGCAGGCTTCATGATCTGTTTGTGAAAATAGAAGGTATGTCTCCGGCGGAATACAAAAACGGCGGAAAAAGCCTGAGCATCAATTACAGCTTTTCCAGAAGTCCTTTTGGATATGTAATGGCAGCATCTACGGAAAAAGGGATCTGCTATATGGCTTTTGAAGACGATAAAGAAACAGCATTGGGGAATTTATATGCTAAGTTTCCCAATGCTTCTTTTTTTGAAAAACAGGATGCTCTTCAAAAGAATGCACTCTCCATATTTGGTCAGGACTGGACCAAGCTCAATACAATTAAATTACACTTAAAAGGAACAGATTTTCAACTTAAAGTCTGGGAAAGTCTTCTGTCTATTCCAATGGGGAAACTGTCTACCTATGGCAGTCTGGCAGAGAAAATAGGAAATCCTAAGGCTTCGAGGGCCGTTGGAACAGCGATTGGTAGCAATCCTGTAGCTTTTCTTATTCCGTGCCACCGCGTGATCCAGTCTACAGGAAATATTGGTGGTTACCGATGGGGAAGTACGCGTAAATATGCCATTGTGGGATGGGAAGGTTCACGTATTTCCAATGTAATAGATTCAATCTAGAATCACAGTATAAAAATAATTATGATCAAACATAAAATCTTATCTGCCTATGAGGAGATCGCTGAGAAATATAATGAACTTATCGATCACAAACCTCATAATGCCTATTATGACAGACCAAATACATTAGAGCTGATTCAGGAAGTAAGTGGTAAATTTATTCTTGATGCAGCTTGCGGGCCAGGAAAATATGCCGAAATATTAATATCTGAGGGAGCAAGAGTAAAAGGTTTTGATATCAGTGAAAAAATGGTCATGTTGGCACGTGAAAGAAATAAAAATCAAAAAGATTTTTTCGTTCACGATTTATCTTCACCATTTGAAATGTTTGATAATGAGACCTTTGATGCTGTTATTTGTGCATTAGCGCTTCACTATATAGAGGACTGGAATTTCACCATTAAAGAATTTTGCAGGGTTTTGAAACCTAATGGTAGTCTTGTTATATCAATTGAGCATCCTTTTTTTGAATACAATTACTTTCATTCAGAAAAATATTTCGAAATCGAACATGTAAAGTGTACATGGAGCGGATTTGGAAAACCTGTTGAAGTCAATAGCTTTAGAAGACCTCTGAGTGAGTGCATCACTCCTCTTACAGAGAATGGGTTTTATATTGATAAACTGGTTGAACCAAAACCTACAGAAGAATTTGAAAAGCTGGATCCGAAACATTATAAAGAATTAAATGAGTTTCCTGCTTTCATGTGTATTCGTGCCATAAAAAAATAATGAAATGAATTTATTTGAAGAAATATCAGAATTTCCTTTAAATATCCTTCCGCACGACGGCACTGTGCATTATTACGGAAAGGTTTTTAACAGGGAAAAATCTAAGTTTTTTTATGACTATCTGCTACATCAGATGCCATGGGAAAATGATGAAGCCATGATCTTCGGGAAATTAATTTTAACGAAAAGAAAAGTGGCATGGTTTGGGGAAAAAGCTTTCGAATATACCTATTCAAAACGCACCAAACTGGCAAAATTCTGGACTCCGGAGCTTTTGGAACTGAAAAGAAAATGTGAAGAAGTTTCAGGGGAAACCTACAATTCCTGTCTTCTCAATTTATATCATGACGGAAGTGAAGGCATGGCTTATCACAGCGATGGCGAAACCGATCTTAAAAAACATGCTGCAATTGCCTCCCTCACTTTTGGTGCAGAAAGAAAGTTTTTATTCAAACATAAAACTACCAAAGAAAAGGTGGAAATATTCCTGGAAAACGGAAGCTTACTCATTATGAAAGGAACGACACAGGAAAACTGGCTGCATAGGCTTCCCCCGACTACAAAAGTGAAAACACCAAGAGTGAATCTGACATTCAGAACAATTGAGGAATAAAGTAAGGTGGCTTCGAGTGCCTCAGCCACCTTATTTTATAGTTGATAATATTTTTAGCCCTTATTTCCTGATTTCATTATGTATTTTTGATGGGTGATTCCTGCAATTTCCAGGTGGCTGAGGCACTCGAAGCCACTTGCAACCATAAAAAACCCGGTCGCTGAGATTTCTCAGCGACCGGGTTTATGTTTTTTTAAACAGGTATTAAACTGTTACTGGCAGCTGAGGAACTCGAAGCCACCATCATTTTTTTATTTCAAAATTTCAGCCTCGATAGAACTGTCATTATATACTTTAATAAACGTTTTGGTATAATCCTTTTTCGTGGCAAAATTCGGATTCTCCATGAATTTCTGAGGATTGATCGCAAAAAGCGGCCACCACGTGCTGCTGATCTGAATCTGGATCCTGTGACCTTTCTTGAAGGTATGCATTACATCCTGAAGTCTGAAATTCACTGCTGTTTTCTGGTCAGGTACCAAAGCTTCTCCTTTTTCCCTGGAATTTCTGAACCTTGCCGGCATGATCTCACTTCTTACCATTTGATGATAGTTGGGATATATTACGCCTTCTTTCTTTTCTGCAGGTTTGAAATCTTCAGGATATACATCGATAAGTTTTACTGCAAAATCAGCATCGGTAGAGGTGGAGGCAATATTAAGCTTAGCCATGATCTCTCCGGCAAATGTGATATCTTCCGTTAAAACATCGGTTGTGAACGTCAGAACATCTGGCCTGCCTACTGCAAATCTCTGATCTTCCGACATATAGTTTTTAGGCGTGAAGCCATTGAAATCTTTTAAATTATCAGAGCTCAGAACAGGGTTGTTAGGGTCACTGTAATATTCTGAAAATCCTTGTCCTGCTGTATTTTTTAAAGTGCCGTCTGCCAGATAGAAATTAACTTTTTGGGCATTTTTTGGAGGATAAGAGGCGAATTCTCTCCATTCTTTAGAACCTGTATCATACATCAGAGCTTCCGGAAGACCGGCATCTTCTTTTGTGTTTCCCTTCAAATAATGATTGAAAAACTTAGTTTCAATATTCTTTTGATAATACGTTGCAATACTGTCCCCGAAATAGATCTGGTTGTGGAAATGCTTTCCTTGCTCTTGTGCCCATGCCCCGTGGGAAAAAGGGCCCATTACGATCGTGTTTTTGGCTTTCGGGCTTGTTTTTTCTATGGTTTTGTAAATATTCAAAGGCCCTGAAAGGTCTTCGGCATCAAACCATCCTCCAACGGTCATTACGGCATGGTTTACATTTTTCAAATGGGGAAGCAGGCTTCTTTTCTGCCAGAATTCATCATAATTCGGATGATTCATAATCTCGGTCATGAAAAAATTGTTCTGATAATATTTTTCATAGCCGTCTTTCAAAGTGCCCATATCTCTGTAAAATTTAAGACCGTCTTCCGAAGTCTGCTTTACAAAAGTATCCATGTACCATGCTTTGTTTTCAGGCTTCGTTTTCTGAATTCCGAAAACAGGAAAGGTTCTGAAATATCCCAGCATAAATCTCCCGTTATGAAGAAAATCATCATTCCAGAAATCTGAAATAGGAGCCTGGGGAGACGAAGCTACCAAGGCAGGGTGCTGTGCCAGTATTCCTGCTGCAGTGTAAAATCCAGGATACGAAGTTCCGTACTGACCTGCTTTACCATTATTGTCCTTTACATTTTTCAAAAGCCATTCTATGGTGTCATAGGTATCTGTACTTTCATCTACGTCCTTTTTGGTTTTACGATCCACCTGAGGAGTCATATTGGTAAAAGTGCCCTCGCTCATATACCTTCCTCGTACATCCTGGAATACAAAAATGTATTTATCCTTCATCAGGAACTGGTTAGGCCCCAGTTTGGTTTTGTATTCGTTTTCACCATAAGGAGCAATGCTGTAGCAGGTTCTCTGCATCAGGAAAGGGTACTTGTTTTTGTTTGAAATATCTTTGGGGATGTATATCGCTGTGAAAAGCTTTACCCCGTCACGCATCGGAATGTAAACTTCCTTTTTGGTGAAATTGTCTTTTACAAAAGTATCCTTCTGTTCTGTGTTCTGTGCACGTCCAAGGATGAAAAAGAAAATGAATAAAATTGAAATATGGATCTTCATAAATAAAATTTACAGCTAATTTAAAAATAAATAGCATCCGTTCTGCTGTATAGCTCAATCTTTAACGAAAAATAGAAGAAAAATAAAGCGCTGTAAAATAAATCAACATTCATTCAGTATTATATAAAACACAAATATCTGCTCCATCTGCTAAATTTGCGAGCGCAAATAATCTCTCAGATTTTGGCTGATTGAAGCTTATGCTTCTAAATAAGCAGCCGGTAATAAAATATAAAAAAAACATCCCCAAGCGGGGATGTCTGTATTGTTTTTTGAAATCAGTTTCTCGAAAACTATGCTCTTAAATATCTTGAATAAGCATATCCTTCCTGACCGTCATCAGTTTTCACTTTCCACCAATCATCAGAAGTCTGCTCGATTAAAGTTACTGATGAACCTTTCGCAGCTTTTCCTACTACAGCAGCTTCGGTAGAAGGCTCCTGTCTGATGTTCAGGTTAGAATCTTCAGTAGCAACTGTTAAAGAAGCACCTGAAGCCAATCCGGCTACCTGTACATCGATATTGATGTCTGAAGCTGAATAAGTAGAATCAATTGTTCCCAAAGCATTCCATACTGCATCTTTTGCTGCTGTATTGGAAGCGCTTCCTGAAACGTAAAGAATACCATCCTGTTCCTGAACTTGAAGATTAGAAATTCCGGCAGACTGTGCTGCTGAAACTACGCTTGAATATTTATCTTGTAATGTGCTCATCTTAAAATTATTTTACCACTAGGTTATTGTTATACTTTCCGATTTTCAAAGCATCTACAGATTCTTTGATTTTTCTAGCCTGAAGGCCTGAAACATTTCCTGTAAGGGTAAGCTGTCCGTTTACAACTTCTACTTTTACAGAAGGGAAATCTTTAACAGCATCCTGAACTTTTTTCTGAACTGCAGGATCTACAGCTGTTGTAGTTTCTACAGGTGCAGCTGTTACCGGAGCTGCTACAGTAGACATATCCATTACGTCTTTTACTCCGTTGATAGCTTTTAATTTTGCGATCATGGCATCTTTAGACTGCTGATCAGCGAAAGTTCCGCTTAAATGAGCAACTCCGTCTTTTACTTCCACAGAAGCATTGGGATTAGAAGTTACCACCGTTGTAGCCTGAGTCTGAAGATCGGCATCAGAAACTTTCTTTTTACAAGAAACCGCTCCAAAAGATATAGCTACAGCCAATGCAGCCATTGCAATAGTTTTTTTCATAGTTGTATATTTATTAATGTTGTTAATACAATCAAATGTAATAATAAAATGTGTACCAAAAGAATAAAAACTTCCTAAATGTTTCTTAAATTTTTTACAATATTTTCGAAATCAGCGATTTAATTTTAATGTATTATAAACTTAATCTAAAGTTAACCGGATTCAGACAAAATCTTGTACCAATTGAAAAACCATTATATTTGTGGGAATTGAACTATTTATATGAAAGGACAAAATAAACTTTTTATTGCCATTATCGTTGCACTTATCCTGGGAGTAGGAATCGGAGGTCTGGTACACCTGCAGTATCCGGAGAGTGCGGAACCTTTTTCCAAAAATATCAAACTGCTGGGAACGGTTTTCATCAGGCTTGTACAGATGATCATCGCACCACTGGTTTTTACAACCCTTGTAGTGGGAATTGCCAAAATGAGTGATATCAAAATGATTGGAAGGGTAGGAACGAAAGCAATGCTGTGGTTTATTACGGCTTCCCTTGTTTCTCTTTTTATAGGTCTGGCACTTGTCAACTGGCTTGAGCCCGGACATGTAACCAAGCTGCCGATCCAGGATGCAGCGGCTGCGGAAGATCTTTTAAAAACCAGTAAGAGTTTCTCTCTGGAGGACTTTGTGAAGCATATGATCCCTAAAAGTTTATTTGAAGCTTTCGCCACTAATGAGGTGCTTCAGATTGTGGTCTTCTCCATTATGTTTGGAGTGGCGCTTGCTAATTTAGGAGAAGAATATTCAAAACCGGTGGTTAAACTTTTTGATATCATTGCCCATGCTATTCTTAAAATGGTGGGTTATATTATGTGGTTTGCCCCGCTTGGTGTTTTGGGAGCTATTGCAGCTGTAGTGGCCGTGAACGGGTTTGAAATATTCAAAGTATATGCTATTTACCTGCGGGACTTTTTCTTTGCATTAGGTGTACTTTGGCTTGTACTTCTCCTGGTGGGTTATCTTATTTTAGGAAACCGTCTTTTTGAATTATTAAAAAGAATTAAGGCTCCGCTACTGATTGCATTCTCTACAACAAGTTCAGAAGCTGTTTTCCCGAAACTGGTGGAAGAGCTTGAGAAATTCGGATGTAACAACAGGGTGGTATCTTTCATCCTGCCACTAGGATATTCATTCAACCTTGACGGAAGTATGATGTACATGACGTTCGCCTCCATCTTTATAGCCCAGATCTATGGAATTGAAATGGAACTGGGTCAGCAAATCACCATGCTTCTTGTGCTGATGCTTACTTCAAAAGGGATTGCGGGTGTTCCGAGAGCTTCTCTGGTGATTATTGTTGCGACATGTTCTATGTTCGGAATTCCGCCGGAAGGTATCGCGTTGATCCTGCCAATTGATCACTTCTGTGATATGGGTAGAAGTATGACGAATGTATTAGGAAATGCACTGGCAACTTCAGCTGTGTCCAAGTGGGAAGGGCAGCTGGAAAATACTCCTCAGGAGGTTTAATCGCACATGACAAAACAATATATAGAGAATCACAAACAATATTTCTTTGAAAAAGGCCTTACCGTAATCAATTCGGTCTTTTCTGATGATAAGATTGAAAAGATTGCAAAAATCATTGAACAAGCGGATGCCTCGAGAGAGAATTTCAGAAAATCCGATGATCTTTTTGCCGTAAGACAGTTTCTGAAGGAAATTCCCGAAATTAAAAATTTGATTTTCAATGATACTTTGAAAACGATAATAAGGGAATTCTTCGGAGAAAAATATTTTGCTGTAAAAAGCATTTATTTTGATAAACCGGAAACCTCAAACTGGTATGTTGCCTATCATCAGGATCTGACGATTTCTGTAGATAAAAAACTTGAAATGCTGGGATTCGGACCATGGACGAACAAGAAAAATCAGTTTGCCGTGCAGCCGCCTCTGCCATTTCTTGAAAATATATGTACCATCAGGATTCATCTGGATGATACGAATGAATATAACGGAGCGTTGAAGGTGATTCCGGGATCTCATATCAGAGGAATCTACAGGCCGGAAACCATAGCCCGGAGTATAGAAACAGAAAAAATCTGTGATGTGCAAAAGGGTGGCATTATGATCATGAAACCTTTAACACTTCACGGTTCCAACAGAACTACGGATGGCAGGAGAAGAAGAGTGATCCACATAGAATTTTCTGATATGGAGTTGCCGGAGGGTCTGAAATGGTCTGAAAGGTCAAATTAAAGTCCAACATTTACAATGATATCTGAAGCAGATAAATTCCCGGCTATTCATTCAAAAATTTCAAAAAACTGGACTTTAGTTATTAAAGTTTTGTTTTCAATATTTAAGGTGATAGTGGTAATAATCCCGCTGATGATGGTCTTAATGCTTGTACTTACATTGAAGTCAAGGGAAATTATAATTGAAATAAAAATTTTAATTGTTGTATTAACAATAGCAGTTACCGGATTAGTGGTATGGTCGCTGATTAAGCAAGGTCAGGGAAAAGCAGGCAGGAAAATTACGCAGATTGTAGTTGACAGCCAAGGGATCCATGATTACAGCGGCCAGGATCTGGTAAGGTCATTGAAATACAGCGAACTGCTGTCCGATCCTGAAAACGGGAAATATGATATTTTTATTCCAAGGGACCAGACAGACGCCGATTATACTGTATGTTTTTATTTATTTGATGATGCGCTCAATACCATAAAACTGCAGGCATTTACTTTAAATGCTGATGGTGTGATTATTAATGGAAATGAACTCAGAAAACATTTTATAAAAGGAATTATCATGTTCAGATCCGATTTGAAGATTGCTCCTGGTGTTTTTGATTTGTACGGATTAAGCATAAACTTCAATAAATAGATCCATCCACTACTTCACAGAAATCTCGTCAATAAAGATATAAGCTTCACCGCCCGCTCCCTGATGCCATGCCGGAAGCTTTCCGTAGTAATACGCTTTTACCTTGATGTAACGTGCTTCAGTTGGTAGAATTTCCGTCTGGAAATCATTGGTCTGTACTTTTTCATCTTTAGCATCAATCATATTGTCGGTGCTTTTGAGAAGGATAAAATTTTTACCATTCATTGATGCATAGTATTCTACTTTTTTAGGCATTAAAATCCATGCCTTGCTATCCTGAAGATAGGTTGAAGACAGTTTTTTGATCTGCTGAGGTGATTTCAGGTCAATAATAGCTTCAAAATCTTGTCCCTGATACCCTTGCCATTCTCCTTTTCTCCAGTTCACATCACCATTGATTCCGTCGATAAGTGCCAGCTTTCCGCCTGCTGCATATTGTGGATTTACCTTTGAATTGACCGTGATATCCCAGTAATTAGGCCTTCTGCTGAAATTGGCTACTGTTACCGAACTTTTCTCACCATTTCTTTCTGAATAAGCGTGAACCTGTGTTGTTTTACTGATCGTGAAAGGGCCTTTATATGCGGTAAAAGTTTTTCTTACATTGGCGTCACTGTCACTCAAAGTCATATAGTATACTTTGTCACCCGGATTCAGTGGGGTGATCTGAACTTTTGCAGAAAAATCAAAGATTCTGTCTGATGCAATCACCGGCGCTGCAGTCATTTCTGAATATTTAAAATCCTTTGCAGGCTTAATATTTTCAAAACCTAATTTCTGAAGTTCGGCTCTGCCGGTATTTTTTGTAATCACTTTTGTAGTGCTGTCCTCAAGATGAATTTTAACCTCATCAAAATAAGGTGTCGTCGTTTGCCATTCAGGAAGCCCGGGAGTAACTGAGTAAATTCCTAATGAACTTAAACTATACCAGGCACTCATCTGGCCGCAGTCTTCGTTTCCAATAAGTCCGTCCGGCGTATTTTTATAAAAATTATCAAGGATATATTTGATCTTGGCATCTGTTTTCTCAGGTTTTCCCACGTAATTGTACAGGTAAGCGATGTGATGGCTGGGTTCATTGCCTTGTGCATATTGCCCCATTAAACCTGTAATATCTGCCTGTTCCCGGCCTGTTGTTTTGTCCGGAGCTGTAAAAATAGCATCAATGAACTGCTCGAATTTTTCTTTTCCACCATGCGCGGCGATCAAGCCGGGAATGTCCTGCTGAACGGAATAGGAATAATGCCATGAATTACCTTCTGTATAATTATTATTCACTTCCCTCGGGTCAAAAGGCTCATGCCAGTTCCCGTTCTTTCTAGGCTGCATGAAGCCATTGGCCGGATTATAAAGATTTTTCCAGTTTTGCGAACGTTTCATGAAATACTGGTAATCTTCTTTTTTACCTAAAATCTTGGCCATTTGTGCGATACACCAGTCATCATAAGCATATTCCACTGTTTTGGAAACACTTTCAGGCTCATCATCCATGCTGATGTAATTATTCTGCTTATATGCATTTAAACCGAAAATATCCAGCATGGCAGAATTTTTTGAAGCTTCAAATGCTTTTTCATAATCGAATCCTTTGATTCCTTTGGCCATGGCATCTGCAATTACAGAAACCGAATGGTAGCCGATCATACATTCCGTTTCATTCGAAGCCAGCTCCCAGACCGGCAGTTTTCCTCCCTGTTCATATTGCTTGATAAAAGTATTGATAAAATCTGCCGTTCTTTTTCTATCAATCAGCGTCATCAGTGGATGAGCGGCCCTGAACGTATCCCAGAGCGAGAATACGGAATAATAATCAAAACCGCTTGCTGTATAAAGCTTATTGTCCCGGCCTCTGTATCTTCCGTCTACATCCATATTGATGTTGGGCTGGGTAAAAACATGATATAAGGCTGTATAAAAAACAGAAAGTTTATCCCTATCCTCAGATTTTACTTCAATTTTTGAGAGTTCCTTGTTCCAGTCGGCTTCAGCCTGTTTTCTTACAGATTCAAAATCACCTGATTTTCCTTCTGCAAGCATATTTTTTTCTGTTCCTTCATAGCCTGTTGGGGAAATGGCTACTTTTACACTGATCTTTTCTCCTTTTTTGACATCAGAGGAGAAAGCGAGTGCCAGTTTTGTTCCCGTAAAAAGTTTATCCTCCTGCTTTCCGTTAGCTTCTTTTTTTGAAATTTTCATCGGTTTTGAAAATTCAATTCTGGCGTAGATGTACTGGTTGGATGCCCAGGCTTCACTTCTCCTGAAAACCTCAATGGTTTTATCATCAATGATCTTTACTTCCCCTTCCAGCAATTTGTCCCTATGGTTGAGATCCAGGATAATATGGGCTTTTCCTGCATTATTAAAAGTATATTCGTGATAGCCGACTCTTTTGGTGGTGGTAAGACGGACATCAATATTGTTTTTATCTAATTTAACCGAATAAAATCCGGCAGAAGCCTTCTCATTTTTATGCGAAAATTGAGAGGAATAATCCTTACTGTTCAGGCTTGCATTTCCCATCGCAGGCATCAGCATAATATCCCCGTAATCCGAAACGCCAGTACCGTTTAAATGAGTGTGGGAAAAACCGTAGATCACACGATCTGAATAATGGTACCCGCTGCAGCCATCCCAGCTGCCGTCTATCCTCGTATCCGGTGAAAGCTGTACCATACCGAAAGGAACAATAGCTCCCGGAAACGTATGACCGTGGCCTCCCGTACCTATGAAAGGATTTACATATTGGGAATAACTCTGGGAATAGATCATCTGGGCAATAAATAATGAGAAAATTGCCAGTTTATTTTTCATAACATCAATTTATACCAACGAATATATTGAAAAACTACAGAACGGTATGTAACAAAAAATGTTAAGAATTGTCTTATTAAAAACCATTACTACAAAATAAATGAAGAAATACTACTTCCTATTGAATGTCTGCTATTTTTATGATGAATTTCGAATGTACCTTAATTTTTAGACTTCTCCTTCGAAGAGATCATTCAAATAATTTTGCTGATGCCCTTCCGTACGGTCTGTTCCCAGGAATTTTTTCCAGGCTCTGGATTCATGGTAAACAATCCCCATTTCCCAGACGCAATAAGTAGGAATATGAATGTTTTTTCTGTCCCATACCTCAAATGTTCCGAGACCGTCATAATAAACGCTTTCCCATAATTCGTTTTCACTTCTCCATGTGCAAACCAACAGCAGATAATTTTCGCCGCATCTGTGCAGGATGACAAATCCGAGATCATCCTTGTTCTGGAAATTTTCATCAGCAGCTTCAATACAGGCCTTGGCATTGATGATATCCTGAGGGGAAATGTCAGCCGGATCTTCTGCCAGATTGTACCATTTGAACCTGGTGCTGCCAAGGGTGAAAATACCTTTAGAAGAAGCATATTTAGAGGGATAGTTAGTAGCGTTCATAGATTCTGTTTTATAAAAGTGAAATGATATGATAAGGAGGAAGATAAGAAATCGGTGAGATTATTTTTGTCATCTTATTTATCACATCAGGTTATAGATTTTATTGATTCTAAATTATCGAAAAAATCCGTAAATTTGTGAACAATTTATATTTATATGTTGACGAAAGAAAAGGTTCAAGATTTCCTTAAAGAGATAGAAGTAGATGATTTGGTGAGTAATTTTCAGATTATGGGTAATGATGTTTATATTGACATGACGGCCCATTCACCAGCCATGCACGAAAAGAAAAAACTGGAAGCTGCCATGAAACAGGCTTTTGCCAGTGAGTTTGGTGAAGAGATCCAGCTAAAACTTAAAATTGTTTCTCCAGAGCCTAGCGAGATCCAGCAAAGCCAGATCAAAGGCAAGCAGATTCCGGGAATTCAGAATATAATCGCTATTGCTTCCGGAAAAGGAGGTGTAGGAAAATCTACTGTAGCTGCGAATATGGCAGTTACCTTAGCTAAAATGGGCTTCAAAGTAGGATTACTGGATGCCGACATCTATGGACCGTCTGTTCCTACGATGCTCGATACGGAAGGTGAAAAGCCGCTTTCTGTAGAAGTTAACGGGAAAAGCATGATGAAGCCTATAGAAAATTATGGGGTTAAAATGCTTTCCATAGGATATTTCTCAGGAGCCAATCAGGCGGTAGTGTGGAGAGGTCCTATGGCTTCAAAAGCTTTGAACCAGATGATCAGAGATGCAGCATGGGGAGAGCTTGATTTCCTGTTGATCGACCTTCCTCCGGGAACTGGAGACATCCATTTGTCAATCATCCAGGAAGTTCCGGTAACAGGTGCTGTGATCGTAAGTACACCTCAGCACGTAGCGTTGGCAGACGTAAGAAAAGGGATCGCTATGTTCCAGATGGAGAGCATTAATATTCCAGTTCTTGGATTAATCGAAAATATGGCGTATTTTACACCGGCAGAACTTCCTGATAACAAATACTATATCTTTGGACAGCAGGGAGCTCAGTATCTGGCTGAAGATCTGGGAATTCCGGTGCTGGGAGAGATTCCGTTGATTCAGAGTATAAGAGAAGCGGGAGACGTAGGAAGACCTGCAGCGCTTCAGGAAGGCTCTAAAATTGCAGAAATCTACACGGAAGTGGCAAGAAATATGGTAGAAAGCCTTGTGGAAAGAAACAAAAACCTTCCGCCTACAGAAGCTGTAAAGATTTCGACTATGGCAGGATGCTCGCCGAAAGCTAAAAAATAATTATTTTCAATTAAGTTTGAAAAAAACCGAATTGAACGAAGAAAAATATGGAAACAAATATAACACACGAAGATACAGTAACGAGAGTAATGGAAGCTCTGGAAAGCATCAGGCCGTTCCTGAATAAGGATGGAGGCGATATTGAGCTTATTGACGTGAAGGATAACCAGGTTTTTGTAAAGCTTCTGGGAAACTGCTCCGGGTGTTCGCTGAATTTTTCAACCCTGAAACTGGGCGTTGAAAATACCATCAAGCAACATGCGCCGGAGATTGAAAAAGTAATCAATGTAGAGTAAAAATTACACGAAATATTTTTTAAAGACAGGTTTTTCAGCCTGTCTTTTTTGTTTTTTTAAGGTCGTTATTTCATTTAATTGAATCTTGGTATCTGATTTATTAACAGTCTGTTTTATAGCGTTTTTTGTTGGCTTTATTGATTTTTTTTAGCTATATTTGTGAGAAACGCATCTTATGTTTGAATTTTTACAAAATTTAGAACCGCTTCATCAGGGGTTTTGGTATACGGCTATAGCAGCCAGTTTTATTTTTTTAATTCAAACGGTTCTTACTTTTGTCGGAGGCAGTCACGGAGATGTTACACACACTGATTTTAGTGGCGACAGCCATGCAGACAGTCCATTTCAGTTATTTTCTTTCAGAAATCTTATCAATTTCCTTCTGGGATTCGGATGGAGCGGGGTAGCGTTTTACAGCTCAATAGGAAACAAATTACTGCTGATCTTTGTGGCTGTGCTTGTAGGAGCCGGATTTATATTTATATTCTTTATCCTTATCCTTCAAATCCTTAAGCTTACAGAAGACAATACATTTAAACTGGAAAACCTCATCGGAAGAGCGGGAGAAGTTTATCTTACCATTCCTGCAGATATGAAGGGAAAAGGAAAAATTACGATTTCTGTGAACGGAACCAGCCATGAACTTCCTGCGATGACAGAAGAAAAAGAAAATATTTCTTCAGGAGATTCGGTAAGGGTAACTTACATCTATGACAAGATCCTTGTCGTTTCAAAAATTTAATTCATTATCAACCATTTTATAAAAACTATTTATGGCAATACCAGGAGCTCTTATTCTTACATTAGTTATTGTACTTGTACTATTCGTCACATTTTTAGCCCTTATTTCGAGGTATAAAAGATGTCCGTCGGATAAAATTTTGGTTATTTACGGGAAAACCGGAGGAAGCTCTGCAAAATGTATCCACGGTGGTGGTGCATTTGTTTGGCCAGTAATCCAGGACTATGCTTATCTCGACCTTAAACCAATCTCTATTGAGGCTAATCTTACCAATGCCTTATCAAGGCAGAACATTCGTGTGGATGTGCCTTGTAGATTTACCATTGCGATTTCTACGGAACCCGATTCTATGGGAAATGCTGCTGAAAGATTATTAGGATTGTCACAGGAGCAGATCCAGGAACTTTCCAAAGATATTCTTTTCGGACAGCTGCGTTTGGTTATTGCCACCATGACGATTGAAGAGATCAACTCAGACAGGGATAAATTTTTAGATAATATTTCTAAAAACGTAGATACGGAATTAAAGAAAATCGGTTTAAAGCTGATCAACGTGAACGTAACGGATATCAGAGACGAATCCGGGTATATTGAGGCACTTGGAAAAGAAGCGGCTGCCAAAGCGATCAATGAAGCAATCATCAGTGTTGCTGAACAAACGAAGATCGGGGAAACCGGAAAAGCAGTTGCTGACAGGGAAAAAGACACCCAAATTGCAGAAACACAGAGAGACAGGGATGTAAAGATTGCCATCACGAGAAAAGATAAAGAAGTAAGCATTGCTGCAGCCTTAAAAGATGAATCGATTGGTAAGGCTGAAGCTGAAAAAGAATCCAGAATTGCGACTTCATTGGCCAATTCCATTGCTGTAAAAGGAGAAAACGAAGCAAAAATCACCATCGCGAACTCCGATGCCGAAAGAAGGGAAAAAGAAGCTGAAGCATTACGAATTGCAACGGCGGCAGAAAAAGTACAGGCTGCAAAGTCTTTGGAAGAATCCTATCTGGCCGAGCAAAAAGCAGAAGCAGCAAGGGCGGAAAGAGAACGTGCTACGCAACAGGCCAACGTTGTAGTACATGCAGAAATTGCAAAACAAAAAGCCATTATTGATGCTCAGGCTGAAGCCGAAAAAATAAGACTCCAGGCAAAAGGGGAAGCAGATGCTATTTTTGCAAAAATGGAAGCCGAAGCAAAAGGTCTTTATGAAATCCTGACCAAACAGGCTGAAGGTTACGATAAAGTGGTACAGGCTGCCGGAGGCGATACCAACAGTGCCTTCCAGTTACTGTTAATTGAAAAACTTCCTGAATTGGTTAAAACACAGGTTGAAGCCGTTAAAAATATTAAGATCGACAAAGTGACTGTTTGGGACAGTGGAAACGGGCAGGATGGAAATAGTTCTACCGCTAATTTCGTTTCCGGAATGATGAAAACAGTTCCGCCTTTAAATGACCTGTTTAATATGGCAGGACTTAACCTACCGGATTACTTAAAAGGAAAACCGGATGAGGTTAAAAAAGAGATTATCACCGTTCCGGAGAAGAAGGAGAAAAGGAATTTTGATGATATGAATCCGGAAGCTCCACAACCTGAGACTCCGAAGGCATAATTGAAATATTGTAACAAGACTCGGGCGGAAAGCAAAGCTTTCCGCCCGATCCTTTTATTTTAAACATTAGTAAATTTTAAAAAAATAAAAAGCCCCGGAATATTCCGGGGCAATTTTAATCAACTAAATAATATATTCTACTTTACAATGACTCTTTTTAATTGTCCTTCAGAAGTTTTTACCAGATAAACACCTGCAGAAAGTCTTGAAGTATCTATAGTTAAAGCATTTTTCTCCTTTCCGAGCATTTTTCCTGACATATCATAAAGCTCATAGTCCTGAACCCTGTTAAAGTAAAGCGTATTTCCTTTAGTGACAGGATTAGGAAAAACATTGAAAGTAGCTTTCTCTGTTTTTATTTCACCAGTTGCTAATGTTGTCGGAGAATTGACTTCATAAATGGAAAGTGTTCCGCTGATTTCATTGGCAACCACCACATAACCCTTGCCTGTGGTAGTATTTCCCGGAGCGATATACGTAATGCCCTCAGGTCCATTGTCGCCGCCGTAAGCAGAGGTAGAACGTGAATGTTTGTAATCTGTAAATGTAGGATTATTGGGATCTGTAATATTGTAAACCATCACACCACCTGTTCTTTCCAGTGTGATGAAAGCATACGTCTGTCCGTTAATGGCAGCCAAAGCAACACCCTCCGGTTCAGGGCCTTTGGCGCGGCTTCTGTTTTTAACCCCGTTGCTTTCATTATCTGCATTAAAAATCAGAGGATGTTTGGCCGCGATATACCTTTCAAAACGGTCACCGCTGTCATAAACCAATTGTTGGGTATCTGCATTAAAAATTGAGAATGAGCGTGCTCCCAAAGCAGTAATTTCTTCAAAATCCGAATCTGAATCCGTATTTCCGGTTGCGCTGGAAACCCTGAATCTGCCTAAATTATGAGAAGCTTTTAAAACAGATGCCTGAGGAAATAAAACAGGATCCAGGGTATAGGTGTTTGCACCTACCGTTGTTCTTTCGCTGTATCCTGAAAGATCCTTCTCATCTCCTTCATTGGCTGTTACGATATAATGGGTATTCCCTATTTTGTAATTCTGAACCGCGTCAGGAATGTAATAAGCTTTCACAGGCCAGTTCGCAATGACTACTTCACCATTATTGTCTGAAGCATCAAAACCGTTACCCGGAAGGCTCATGTCCTTTTTGCCTAAGCCCCAGATTCCTGTGATTGCTTTGGTGGCTAAATTGATTTCTGCTATTGCATTATTTTCCTGCAAAGTAACCCATGCTTTCTGACTGTCTGAGCTTACTGTAACATATTCAGGTTCCAGGTCCTGGGAAAGTGTATTATTTGTTCTTACTTTTCTCAGTCCTGTTGCAGTTAAAGCAACAACCTGAGAATCAAAATTGTTAAAGTTTAGGGTCGTTACATTACTTTGAGTCAGATTTCCGATACCTCCTGAAATATCAATGATACTGATTGTGCCTTCCGGATCTACGGTGTAGGCATCATTCGGTTCCCCTTCATTGGCGGTGATTACTTTTGTCCCGTCAGGGCTGAAAGTGATCATGTCCGGAAGAGCTCCCACAGTAACCTGTTTAAGGAAATTACCGTTGATATCAAAAAAAACTACAGAACCGTTCTCCTGCGGATTGGCATTAGGGGAAGCGGTAGCAATGATCCCGTTTTTAACGGCAATACTTGTAATTCCTCCGTATGGAGTCATGCTCACTGTTTGGGTTACAGACAATGAACCGGGATTACTGAAATCAATGATGTCAAAAACATCCGTGACAGAGCTGATGGTAAATAATTTCTGTGTGGCCGGATCATGAACAACAATTTCCGTAGAGCTGTTGTTGGTTCCGGAAGGATCGAAACTTCCCAGGTAATTCAGCTGGATCTGTCCGGAAGGAACGGGAACAGGTTTATCATTATCTACAATATAAACGGTTGCCGTATTGTCTCCGGAAATGGTAGCGCCTGTGGGATTTTCCAAACTTACTACGAAATATTCTGCCTGTTGTTCTTCCAGCGTATCATCAATGATAGGAATATTAACCGTATAACTTGTCGTAGATGGTGTAATATTAATTGTCTGGTTGGCTAATGTGAAATCACTGCTGCCGGCTGTACTGAACGGAGCCGGCTTTACCACAAGGTTTACACTGGCTGCTGAAGGATTGGCGACATTGATCTTGAAAGCCAGAGTTCCTGCATTTTCATCAACCTTGATGAAATTTTTATCCAGGGAAACTGTTGTCCCTACTGTGGTAAAGGTACTTTGCGTAATTGCTGTTACAGCATTATCACTCATATCTTCTACCAGATTAGGTTTAAGAGAGAGATAATACGTCTGTCCGGGAATAAGTGCTGTTGAAGGAATTACAGTGATTTTGTTATTACTGAAAGTTGTCGTGAAGGGAACTGAAGGACCTGAAGCATTTCCTGTACGGAATTCTACAAGGTTTTGTGCATTAGAATCGGTGATCGCGGAATTATCTGCAAGTCTTACATTTTCATTAAAAGAAATTGTAGGATTTACAGAGGTAGAAACATTATTTGTGTTGTGGATAGGGAAATAGGTTGTTGCTGGAGGAGTAGTGTCTGCTCCTCCGGTAGCGGTGGCATCTACTGTAAAATTGTCAAAACGGTTATTTCCGCCTGTTCCGCCGCCTGTTGCGGAAAATTCTACTTTTAATTTAAAATTTGGGTTATTGGAAACCCCTGAAACAGTAGAGAAATCAAACGTAACCAGTTGAGGATTGGCATCCTGGGGATTGACAGTCTGATAGGGGATGAAAGTAGTTCCATCCGTTGAATAGGACCATGCCTGGGTTCCTGCACCTTGTGCCGATCTTCTTGTGGTAAATTTTACAATAGGGTTATTATATCCCGTTGTAGGAAGATTGAACTGTAATGCCCCACCGATTGGGTTGTTGAATCTTAAATGAGCTCCGGACGGGTCATTATTTCTGGCATTAAAGTTATCAATATCGAAATTCTGTCCCGTACCGCCTGCAAAATCTATTTGGCTGGTTCCTCCGGCAAGAGCAGCAAGGGATCCGCTTACCAGGGTAGAAGCGGGATTTGTAATGGCTGCTGCAGATGTATTATTGTTAAAATTCCAGTAATGGATAAGTGTCTGTCCGAAAAGACCGCCCTGAAGGAAAAACGCGGCAATGACAGATCCTTTTAATAGGTAATTGTTGATCATTTTTTACTTGCATTAGATTTATGCAAAAATGAACTTTATACACCGCAAGTATTTTAATGGAATTTTAAGAAATGTTTAATAATAAGGTAACAAGTTATTAAGGCAAAAGGATTAAATGGCTGGAAAAAGCTAAAAAGCGAAATGGTGAAAAAGCAAATGTTTGAATTGTGAGTAGTAAATGATTCCTAAAATTAAGAAGGGGAAACATATTCAGGATAAGAATTACAGCATATGCGAACAGTAAAGCAAATTTGTAAATCAATGTTTCTGCTGTTTACCTTTTTAAGTGGTTTACTTGCTTATCCTGTTTCCTGAAATGTTCATGGTTTTATCTGCAGACGTTTTTCCTTCCAATGGATGTTTCTGCATATAGAAATAGCCTGAAACAGCCATCAGAACCAGGAGTACAAAAACCACAAGAACTATTCTTTTTAACATGTCTCTCATATTGCTAAATTTTTAATGTCCCTAATTTCCAAAGTAGAGGTGGGGTATCCTTTATGCACAGCGTTAATCATAGCTCTGCCCACTTCGTGTAAAGTTAACGATTTTGACGGTAATAAAATAGGAAAAAACCAAATAAATGGTTTAAAGAACCATTTTACATTGATTTGACCCTCAACAGGTTTCATGAATCCCGGGCGGAAATTGAATGCATTCCTGAAGCCCATTTTTTTCAGCGTGTTTTCTGTTCTCCCTTTTACCCTTGCCCACATCAGCTTTCCACTTTCTGTACTGTCTGTAGATGCTCCGGACACATAATTAAATACCATTTCAGGATTTTGGTTCAGAACAGCTTTGGCAAAATGAACCGTTGTATCATAGGTGATCTTTGTATACTCTGCCTCGTTCATCCCTACACTGCTGATTCCGGCGCAGAAAAAACAGGCATCATAACCTTTAAGATTTTCATCATTCAGGTCTATTGATAAGAAATCGGGAACCAGATATTCCCTGAGTTTGGGATGTGTTTTTCCGCAAGATTTTCTGCTTACGCTTAGAATTTCAGAGATATCAGGATTTTCAAGGCATTCCATTAAAACACCTTCACCTACCATACCGGTTGCTCCTGTAAGAATTATTTTGATTGGATTCATTTTTTCTTTTGATATTATGTGAGACGTACTCCCTTTTGGTTTTACTTTAAATGTACAGTAAAAATTTTATATTTTTTGGAAGAATTTTTTTATGTGTGGTGTATTGCAATGACTTTTACATAAAAACAAAAACCGGCCAGAGGATGGCCGGTTTCTATCTATACTGTATCAGAAATTTATTTTTTTTCGTGCAGCTGGCTGTAAATATTATGGATCAGTCCGTCAGCAACGGAAATTTTAGGGACAAATATTCTGTTGATATCCGACCAGGACATCACATTGTTAAAGATTCTCAAAGCATGTACCAAGACATCCGCACGGTCTTCCCTGAGGGTATGTTTGGTCATTCTTTCCTCTACAGAAAGCTCATTAAATTCTTTATATACCTTTTTAAGATGAGACAGCGTCATAGGTTTTCCGTCCTTTGTTTTACTCATTGAGAAAACTTTATTGATATTCCCTCCGGAACCGATAGCCACAATAGGTTTTTTACTGACAATATTGTTTTTGATTTCTTCCTTCATCTCATGCCAGTTGTCTGCGGATACCAGATTATTCAGAAGCCTGATCGTTCCGATATTGAAGGATTTTTCATAGACCATTTTTCCGTTTTCGTAAAAAGTAAGCTCTGTGGAACCTCCTCCCACATCAATGTACAGATAGGCAAATTCTTTGTCGAGTCCTTCAGCAACATGGTTTTCATAAATAAGAGTAGCCTCCTCGTCTCCGGAAATAATTTCTATATTGATTCCCGAAGTTTCCTGAACCTGTCTGATGATCTCATTTCCGTTGGAGGCATCACGCATGGCACTGGTAGCACAGGCACGGTAATGTTCTACTTTATAGATCTTCATAAGGTCGCTGAAAATCTTCATAGAGTCGATAACCATTTTTTCTCTTTCTTCCCCGATCATTCCCATGGTGAACACATCCATCCCCAGTCTTAAAGGAATTCTTAAAAGATTAAGTTTTATAAATTCAGGCTTTCTGTTGCTGATCTTTACTTCATTGATCAGAAGTCTGGCGGCGTTGCTTCCTATATCTATCGCTGCGATCTTCATTTTTTGCTTGTTTTAGCTTTTAAATATTTGTAGGTTTCTATTTGAGAACGGCATTCCTTTTTATCATTCCTCACATACTCGTTGCTCAATTTTTTGTCTAAAATACGAGCTTTTACGTTATCTCTCAACTGAATATCGAGAATATCTTTCAATTCCTTCTTAAGTTCCTTATCCGTAATCTTTGCAGCGGCTTCAATTCTGTAGTCCAGGTTTCGTGTCATCCAGTCTGCTGAAGAGATATATAGGTCTTCTGCTCCTTTATTGTAGAAATACATTACCCTTGCATGTTCCAGGTATTCGTCAACGATGCTTATGGCCTTTATTTTTTCCTTGAATTCTTTTTGATTAACGGCACAGTAGATCCCTCTTACTATAGTTTTTGTAACTACTCCGGCTTTGGCGGCTTCATAGAGTTTTTCAATAAGAGCCCTGTCGCTCATAGAATTAACTTTGACAATAATTTCTGCTCTTCTTCCTGCTTTCGCTTCTTCGATTTCCTTATCAATATGATGTACAATCTTTTCACGCATAAACTGCGGACAGATCATTAGGTTTTTGCAGGTTTTCAGGACCGGAAGGAAATCATCTTTCGGTTTTTTAAGGACATTAAATACTTTATTAATATCTGCCATGATGCCACGGTCCGCGGTCATCAATAAATGATCACCATAGATTTTTGCTGTTTTTTCATTGAAATTTCCGGTACTTACAAAACCGTACTGGATGGTTTTATTGTGGGACCTTTTTTTGATGATACAGAGTTTGGCGTGTACTTTTTTATTAGGAAGGCCTATAAGAACGGTAATTCCCTCAGGCTCGAACATCTCTTTCCACTGCAGGTTGGACTCTTCATCGAATCTGGCCTGAAGCTCAAGCATTACTGTTACTTCTTTACCGTTTCTCGCCGCATAGATAAGGGCATTACTGATCTTTGAGCTGCTGGCCAGGCGGTAGGCGGTGATCTGGATTGATTTTACATCAGGGTCCATTGCTGCTTCACGCAGAAGGTCAATCACCGGATTGTACTTATGGTAAGGGAAAGTAAGCAGAACATCTTCCTTTAGGATCACATCGGTCACCCTTTCACCGTTTTCAAAAGCCTGATGGGTGAAAGAGGTTCTTTCCACAGGTCTTTCGTAGGCTTCAAAAACATCCGGAAAATCCATAAAGTGCTTGAAATTATGAATTTTTCCACCTGGAATAATGCTGTCTTTTTTTGTTAAATTCAATTTCCTGATCAGAAGTTCCAGCAGGGCTTTATCCATATCCTTATCAAAAGCAAAACGGGTAGGCTTTCCTTTTCTTCTGTTCTTGAGTCCTTTTTCTATTTTTTCTGCAAAGTTGGTCCGGATGTCATTATCCAGTTCCAGCTCGGCATCTTTTGTTACTTTAAAAGCATTTGCAGCAAATTCGTCATAGCCGAAATAAGAAAATATATGGGGAAGGTTGAAAGTGATGACATCCTCAAGCAGCATCACGTTTTTCTCTTCCGGATCTTCCGTAGGCAACAGGACAAATCTTCCTACAAAACGTGACGGAATTTCAATAATCGCATAATTACTGGAATACTGCCAGTCTTTTTTCCTCATAGCCACCCCAAGATAAAGACTTTTATCCCTCATATAGGGCATCGGCGTATTTTCATGAAGCAGGATAGGAATGACATTCGATTCCACGACTTCATCGAAATATTGTCTAACAAATTCTTTTTGTTTGGCGGTCAGGTTTTTAGAAGTTTTAATAGACACTTTCAGATCGGCCATTTCTGCCTGGATATGCTTCCACGTCTTATCAAAGTTCTGCTGCTGCCTGATCACGATTTCATTAATCCGCTGGAGGATTTTTGAGGGCGGCTGGTAGAAAGATTCCGCAATTACTTTCTCTTTAAAATCCATCGCACGCTTTAATCCGGCTACCCGTACCCTGAAAAATTCATCTAAATTGTTGGAAAAGATTCCCAGGAAACGTATTCTTAAGTGTAAAGGGACATTTTCATCCATAGCTTCCTGTAAAACCCTTTCATTAAAGGCAAGCCATGTAATATCTCGCGGATTGAAGTGTACTGACATTCTAAAGTGTATATTTTATCAAAAATAACAATTCGTATAGTTTAATTCACATTTCCAAGGTTAAACTTTAATTAAATTTTCAGAATGCCCGATGTTCAAACTGTCTTGAATAGTACAATTTAACATAATCTTTAAGTCCTATTGACGGTGAAAATTTTGCGATCTGTCATTTTGTCACAAAATTTTGAATGGTACAGATATTGAGAAATTGAGAGTGTAAATTAAAATATAAAAATTAGAAAAAATATAAATATTATGAGTAAAATAATTGGAATTGACCTAGGAACAACCAACTCTTGTGTTGCTGTAATGGAGGGAAAAGACCCTGTTGTTATCCCTAACGCAGAAGGTAAAAGAACGACTCCGTCTATCGTGGCATTCACAGAAGATGGTGAAAGAAAAGTAGGGGATCCTGCAAAAAGACAGGCTGTAACGAATCCAAAGAAAACTGTATACTCTATCAAAAGATTTATCGGTACTCATTTTAAGGAAGATGCTAAAGAAATTTCAAGAGTACCTTATGAAGTTGTAGCAGGACCCAATGATACTGTAAAAGTAAAAATTGACGACAGAGAATATACTCCACAGGAAATTTCAGCGATGACTCTTCAGAAAATGAAGAAAACTGCTGAAGATTATCTTGGACAGGAAGTAACAAGAGCGGTAATTACTGTTCCGGCTTACTTCAACGATGCACAGAGACAGGCTACTAAAGAAGCCGGTGAAATTGCAGGTCTTAAAGTAGAAAGAATCATCAACGAGCCTACAGCTGCAGCTTTAGCTTACGGTTTGGATAAAAACCACAAAGATCAGAAGATCGCTGTATATGACCTTGGTGGAGGTACTTTCGATATCTCTATCCTTGATTTGGGAGACGGTGTATTCGAAGTATTATCTACAAACGGTGATACGCACTTAGGAGGTGATGACTTTGATGATGTGATCATCAACTGGATGGCAGATGAATTCAAAGCTGAAGAAGGTGTTGATTTAAAATCTGATGCAATTGCATTACAAAGATTGAAAGAAGCTGCTGAAAAAGCTAAAATTGAATTATCTTCTTCTCCTCAAACTGAAATCAACCTTCCATATATCACAGCTACGGCTACAGGTCCTAAGCACTTGGTGAAGACTTTAACCAAAGCTAAATTCGAGCAGCTATCTGCTGATCTTGTAAGAAGATCTATGGAGCCGGTTGCCAAAGCATTGAAAGATGCAGGCTTATCAACTTCAGATATCGATGAGGTGATCCTGGTAGGAGGTTCTACAAGAATCCCGATCATCCAGGAAGAAGTAGAAAAATTCTTCGGTAAAAAACCATCTAAAGGAGTTAACCCGGATGAGGTTGTAGCAATTGGTGCAGCTATCCAGGGAGGTGTATTAACAGGAGACGTAAAAGACGTATTACTTCTTGACGTTACGCCACTTTCTTTAGGTATCGAAACTATGGGTTCTGTATTCACTAAATTAATTGAAGCGAACACCACTATCCCAACTAAAAAATCTGAGGTATTCTCTACAGCTTCTGACAACCAGCCGGCTGTAAGCATCAGAGTAGGACAGGGTGAAAGACCAATGTTCAACGATAACAAAGAAATCGGTAGATTCGATCTTACAGATATTCCACCGGCACCAAGAGGAGTTCCTCAGATCGAAGTAACTTTCGATATTGATGCTAACGGTATCCTAAGTGTTTCTGCTAAAGATAAAGGAACAGGAAAAGAGCAAACGATCAAGATCCAGGCGTCTTCAGGTCTTTCTGACGAAGAAATCGAAAGAATGAAAAAAGAAGCTCAGGAAAACTCTGCAGCCGATGCTAAGAAAAAAGAAGAAGTTGAAATCTTCAATAAAGCAGACGGATTGATTTTCCAGACTGAAAAGCAGTTAAAAGAATTCGGTGAAAAACTTTCTGCTGATAAAAAAGCAGCAATCGAATCAGCTCACGGAGAATTGAAAACCGCTTTCGAAGCTAAAAATGCTGACGATGTAAAAGCTAAAACAGAAGCTTTAGATGCAGCATGGATGGCAGCTTCCGAAGAACTGTATGCAGCTGGACAACAGGCTCAGGGTGCAGATGCAGGAGCTCAGAATCCTGGAGGTAATGCAGGAGGTGCAGATGATGTACAGGATGCAGACTTTGAAGAAGTGAAGTAATTATTGTTAATCAATAATAAGAAATAATCAAAACCCGCTTTAAACGAAAGTTTAAAGCGGTTTTTTTATGTTTACGTTTTCCAGGTGATTATTGTGAGGCTAGGTTAAAGTAATATTTATGAAACATCTGACTGAAATTCAAAAAAGAAAGAATATATCTCTCTGAGGATGATAACAAATAAATTATATGTAATAATTGTTTGTTTTTTCTATTAATAATAATTGTATTTTTAAATTAACTCCAATATTTCCTTCTTGTTTTTCCACTGTATTTCTACTGTAATGTTTATTTATTGTATTGATTATCATTGTTTTATTTCTCGCAGTACAGATGCCGTATGTACTTCTTGTAATAAACTTGATAGATTTGTCCAAAATTTTGTGCGAACAGAAAACTGATTTTATTCATCTCTGAAAGTGCAAAGGAACAAATGATTTAAAAAATACACAAAATGAAAAAAATGATTACCCTTTTAGGGATTGTTTCGTGTGGAATTATTTTCGCTCAAACTGGTAATGTAGGGATTAATACTGCTAATCTGAACCCCAATGCTGTTTTAGATGTTGTATCTGCCAACAGGGGTCTTTTACCTCCGAGAATAGCATTAACTTCAACTTCTTCACCATCTCCGCTTTCGGCGCATGTTGCCGGTATGATAGTATATAATACAGCATCGGTAGCTGATGTGCAGCCGGCCTTATATTATAATGACGGTACCCAATGGGTACTTAGTAAAGGTTCTGCCACCGGAGGGGGAACTACAAATGTATTGTCAACTTCAGGGAATACAATAACTTCCACCGTCAACGGGGTAGCATCCACCGCTGCTGCCGTTAATACAAATAATAAGAACTGTTGAATCCAAAAAATACAGATTGCGAAAGAAACTAGAGCTTTCTAAAGACATCGATTTGAATAAATGGGTGGCAGAACATTAATTGTTCCCATAATTCGAAACAGCTATTTATTCTAAACTTTCATAATTTTTGATAGAGTGAAAAGTCTGATTTACATATTGTTAGTATTGGTTTGCTTTTATTTTATAACCTTATAATTGTAAAATAATGAAAATTTGTATTAAAAATTACTTGTCAAAGTTGAAAATTTTATACAGATAAATTATTTTAGTCAATTTTTTTTGAGAATACAGGTTTGGCTCTTTTTATGCTATATTTATGAAGTTAATTTTAAAAATAAAAATATGAAAAAGAAATTATTCACCTTATTAGCTTTTGGGTTATTTGCAACAGCTGTTAATGCCCAGGAAACTGTAAAACAAGACGCAAAAAATGTAGGCACTGCCATTCAAAAAGGAGCAAAAGCAACAGAAAAAGGAGTGAAGAATGGTGCAGAATGGGTGGGAGATAAAGCTAAAAAAGGAGCAAAAGCTACAAAAAAAGGTGTTAAAGACGGCGCAAAATGGGTTGACAAAACCGCTACCAAAGGCACGAAAAGTGTTAAAAATGTTGCTGTAAAAGGAGCAGATGCAGTTTCAGATGGTTATAAAGATGTAAAAGCAGATATAAAAAAATAATTTTCTGAAAAAATATAAAAAACGACTCCTATTAATTGGAGTCGTTTTTTTTTTGATTAGTTTGGCTTCGTTTAAGAAGGTAATATTATGAAGATAGATTACCAGTGTTTTTTTGTACATAATGTTTGTTGAAGGGTGAATAATAAAACCTGAACTCGTAAAATAAAAGCTCCCCAGACATAATGCCTGAAGAGCCTATTGACAAATTAAATTATTTTTTACTTACCGAAAAAGATCTGGTCCTGCTTCTGCTGCTCATTGTAAATGACCTGGAAACTGTCAGGCATATACTGGTAAAGGAGTTTCCAATGCTGATCTTTAGCATGTTTTTTAAAACTTTCAAGAGATCTTACAAACAGATTTTCTATGATGGTTCTCACATAGGAATCCCCGTTTCTGTAGATCCAGTCCATCAGTTTAATGTGATGAGCCACAATATAAATTTTCGATTCCTGTAGCATATCCTTCAGATAATTGATCGTGGCCTGAATAACGCCGGCAAAGTTTTCCTGAACAGATAGCTGTGTGATCTCACTTCGTAGTGGCGGATAGAAAAATTTTAAGTATTCAACGGCTATTTTCTTATTAATAGCCTGCATTTGTACTTTCATCATAATTAATATTTTTCAGTATCTATCTTGCAGCGAAATGTATACCAAAATCTACAGCATGGCTGCAAAAATAAAAGCTCCTATAATCACAGCAATGTGAGTAGCTAATATCTCTGTATTGTGCCTGTTAGTCGTTGTTTTCAGCGTTTTCCAGTCGGATATTCTCCTGATCTTTGTTTTCATAACGTATTGAATTTGAGTAGTATTAATTTTAAGTTAAAATGTGCTTTTGTAATGAAACAGATGAAAAATGTAATGAAAACTTTAGTTTCCATGACTGTAAATCTGTCTGGCATATATCTGTTGTAACTCCCTGGATAGGTGGTCAAAAATCATTGTTCTGTACTCTCTGCTGCAGAAAACCGTGAAATTATCAAGGGAATAAACAAAAATTCCTTCTACGGCATTTTTTAAATCAGTATCTCCGTTTGTGTAAATTTTGTCCATTTTTTGAAGACTTTTGAATAAAATATTTCTGTCATTCTGTCGGACCATACTTTTGATGCGCTCCGTGAAATTCCTGATCATACTGTAAGGATTCTGTTGGGTATTTTTTGTAAGTTCATTTTCAAAGTCAGGAATCACCTCTGTAATTTCCTGAACGGCTTCCGAATAGTTCATAGGTTTAATGATTTTGTTCTAAAAATTTGATCATGATTCCCAAAATGAAAACGGCCCAGAAAGCAATAAGAATCAGATGGTAAGGCTTTAGCCGCTTGGGAGTTTCAGGTCCTCTGCTTTTTAATCTTCTTAACTTATCGATGCGGTTTAGAGTCTTAAGGTCCATAATACATGTTTTGAAAATAATGAAGCCAATGGTGTTCCTTTGAAAACTATTTCCGATTAATATGCTTAAAATCAAATGATTAATGGTTTTTAGAAAAAAGAAGGCTCCTGAAATTCCTGTCAAAATGATAAGGTTCTTATCAAAATGAATCAGAAACTGAAAACTATTGTATTGAAGATTGCTAACTGCTTTTGAATTGCCTGGCTAAATGTATTCCCTGAAACAACAAAGCTGCCTTTATATTGAGGCAGCTCCATTTGTGTTTTTACCTTCTTACAGGTTCATTGTACCGGCTGCTGCCGGTTTTGTATTAATACATTTGTGCTTTTGAATTTGAAATAATTTTTTTGAAGATGTACTAATTACAAAGATGTACCATTCGGTTGATTCCCAAAAGGTTTAAAGCAGACAAAAAATGGTAAAAAACGGACAGTGCTATCCTTTATAGGAGGTAGGAGTTTCTCCTGTATGCTTTTTGAAATACTTAACGAGATTGGTAGGTTCATTAAAATTCAGGGAATAAGCAATCTCTTTTATACTTAATTTTTCAAATAACAAAAGCCGTTTTATTTCAATAATAACCCTGCTGTCAATAACCTCCTTCGCAGATTTCTGGATAGCAGACCTCGTGATCCTGTTCAATGTCTTGGGAGTAATGGCCATGAGGGAAGCGTAAAAATCTACACTCCGGTCTTTTGAAAAAAACGTTTCAAGCAATTGCTTGAAGTGATAATATTGGGACAAATAGTGGTTGTTGGAAATAACGTTGCTATCCCTCTGTTTTTGGCGTTCCGAATAAATAAGAAACAAACTGGCCAGTTTCTGCAAGCTTTCTTTTTTAGAAAGTTCATACGACGATGAAAATTCTTCCTGAAGCAAAAACAGAAGCTGCATGATTCTGGAGAAAGTTTCAGGATCGGGCTTTACCAGGGCATTGGGTAGGGTAATGTCAAATATAGAGGATTGGTTGAGGAAAGTAAGCTCATTCACCTGCTTATGGAAGAAATATTCTGTAAATATCAGCATGTATCCCTTATATTGAGGATTACTTTCATATTGCTGAATCTGCCCGGGAGCAATGAATAGAATACTTCCTTTTTCGAGCTTATATTCTTTAAAATCTACAAAATGCCTGCCTTCTCCTTCCGTAATAACCATCACACTGAAGAAATGAATCCGTTCCGTTTTACCAAAGTAGGTCCATGTAGTCAGTCTTTTAAATAAAGCTTCCAATTCCAGCAGTTCGCAGCCATAAGGTGCTTTCTCCTGATCGAATCTTATATTTTTAATGTTTTTTTTCAAGCAGATAATAATTAAACTATAATTTAATAAAAAGCCGGATATCTATGCACAAAAGGTTTATTCATTTTTCACAAATATACTGACTCCGTGCAAATACTTTTACGCATTTTTTATTTGGGTTTTCAAACATTATCTTTGCAGCTCAAAATGATAAGATGTTTTCAAAAATTATAGTACACAGAGTAGGAAATAAAATCAACGGAGAATCTTTAACACTGTCTCAGGAAGAGCTGAAGCTGGAAGAAGGAATGGCAGAGCTGCTTGAAGATTACTTTTTAGGTTCTTTTAAATCGGAGGAAACCTTCAATTTTTACAGCGACACTTATCTGGTGAATAATCCGGTTTACAGTTCCGTGTCCGAAATCTTTGAAGATAAGGCCAAATTCGTTTGGGAATCTGAAAATATTGCAAAACATCTTTTTGAAGCAGCTGAAAATCCAAGAGTTCAGGGTGGAGAATTGTTTATTGTTCTGTTTGAAGAAGAAAGTGATCGTCCGGACAAAGTTGATAAGATAGGAATCTTTAAAACAGAAAAAAGAGAATCTTTCCTGAAAATTTCGCCTCAGGAAGAAACTTTTGACATTGAAAAAGACCAGGGAATCGGCTTGTCTAAAATTGACAAGGCAGCCTTAATCTACAACAATAACAAAGAAACAGGATATGTACTTTCTGTGGTTGACAACAACAAAAACGGAGATATGTATTACTGGTTCGAGGATTTCCTGAAAGTAAAGCAGCGTGACGATGAATATTTCCACACTCAGGAAGCCCTGATGGTTTACAAGGACTATATCACCAAGCAGCTTCCGCAGGAATTTGAAGTTTCAAAAGCGGATCAGGCTGATTTTTTAAATAAATCCATCAATTTCTTCAAGGAAAAGGAAGAATTCAAGCTGGATGATTTTGCCAACGAAGTATTGGGAGATCAGCACGTGATTGAAAGCTTCGTGAACTTTAAGACAGATTATGAGCAGGATATGCAGGTGAATATTGCCGAAGAATTCCCGATCAGTGAAGCGGCTGTAAAGAAAACTCAGCGCCATTTTAAAAGTATCATTAAACTAGATAAAAATTTCCATATCTACATTCACGGCGACAGGCAGAAGCTGGAAATGGGAGAGGACGACAAGGGAAAATATTACAGACTTTACTTTGATAAAGAGGTGTAAAAAGATATCTCCCGTTCGACAATAATATCATAACTTTATTGCTGATTACAAAATAGCAGCTATGAAATTTATGATCATTTTCTGGGGGATTTTTCTCTTTTTTTTCTGCATTCCTTTTCCGATTTTCATTTATATGATAAGTGAGGACCTTGCAACAGAACCGAGAAATTCATTAGCTGTGAGCTATGGATATCTCGGTTTTTCTTTCCTTATATGGCTCTATGTGATGATCTTCTTTATCAACATCCTTTTTGTAAAGACCTTTAAAGAGAAGAGTGCCATTCAGTCTATACTGCAGAACGGAATTCCGAGGGAAGCAAAAATCATGAACTATCAACTCCTGAAGTATATTCCCAAAACCAATATGAATATCATTCAGATTGTTCTTTCATTTCCCAATCTCAGAAATGCATGGATTGAGCATGAAATAATGTTTCACGATTCCAGGCCGCAGGAGAAAAGGTTTGATGTCGGAAATAAGGTCAAAGTACTGTTAAATCCCAAAGTATCCCAGGAACCTTACTTTATTTTAAGTGATCAGAAAGTTGGGTTCAATACTTCCGGAATTGTTTTAAGGATTGTTTTCACCTTATTGATGATGGCCTACATCGTTGGGCTCTACTATTATTTCTATAGGCGGGAATCTTTTGATTTTGGCTGGAGATTTCTGACCTTCATGCATCCGATTATTTTCAGTGGAGTGATGACCCTTATTTATGTATTGGTTTTTCAGTTACTGATCAGCAAACTTTTTAAAAATAATAAAGAAGAACGTATTCTTTTCTCAGGAAGAAATGCTGAAGCCAATATTATCAGCGTAAGCCAGACAGGTCTTCTTGTCAATGATCAGCCAGAGATTATGTTTCAGGTAAGTTTTAAAGATTTCAGGGGAACTGAACATATTGCTGTTTACAAAAAAATTGTCAGCCTCCTGAATCTTTCTTCTGTCCCTAAATATGGAACCATTGAGATTATGTATGATGAGAATGATCCGAAGAAGATTATGATCCCTAAAGTATTTTAAAAAGGGAAAAAGTAAAAAGGCTAATTTGCCAGTTTACAAATCAACCTTTTTACTTTTTCGCTATTTAGTCTTTTCGCCTGAAGAACAAGGCTCTACTATATTCGTAATTCATTCTCGCGATATTCAATACAGAAATTCCCTGCGGGCATTCTACTTCACAGGCTTCCGTATTGGAACAATGTCCGAATAATTCTTTATCCATCTGGGTAACCATATCCAGGACCCTTTTATTTCTTTCTTCCTTACCTTGAGGAAGAAGAACCATATGGGTGATTTTCGCAGAGGTAAATAAAGCAGCACTTCCATTTTTACAAGTGGCAACGCAAGCTCCACATCCGATGCAGGCGGCGGAATCAAAAGCTTCTTCAGCGGTCTGATGGGTAACTGCAATGGCTGTGGCATCAGGAGCCTGTCCCGTATTGACCGATACGAATCCACCGGAAGAAATAATTCTGTCAAAAGCTGACCGATCTACTTTAAGGTCTTTCTTAACGGGAAAAGCCTCAGCACGGAAAGGTTCTATCAAAACAGTTTCACCGTCTCTGAAAGACCGTAAATGAAGCTGACATGTCGTTGTATTTTTTAAAGGACCGTGGGCAATTCCGTTGATCATCATGCCGCACTGTCCACAGATTCCCTCACGGCAGTCGTGATCGAATTCTACGGGTTCATCACCTTCAGTAATGAGTTTTTCATTTAAAGTATCCAGCATTTCCAGGAAAGACATGTGGGGATTCAGTTTTTTAAGATCATAACTGACCAGTTTCCCCTCACTCTGCTTATCTTTCTGTCTCCATATTTTAAGGTGTAAATCCATGATTTTTTGTGTTTAATTAAGGCGAAGAAAATTAAGAATACTGAGAAAGCTCTTGAAGCAAATAAGCAAATTTACCTATTAGCCCTTTTGCCTTATGCTTCCTTAGCTTTCTTCCCCTTTTGTTATTTATAACTTCTTACCGCAGGTTGTATTTCTTCAAAAACCAGCGGCTCTTTAATCAGCTCAGGCTCTCTGTTTTCTCCTGCCCAGGCCCATGCTGAGATAAATTGATATTCGGTGTCATTTCTCAGTGCTTCACCATCCGGCGTTTGGAATTCTTCCCTGAAATGGGCACCACAGGATTCATTGCGGGTTAAAGCATCGTAGCACATCAGTTCCCCGATCTCGAAATAATCAGCTACACGGCCTGCTTTTTCAAGTTCCGAATTCATTTTGTCTCCCTGTCCTGAAACCCTGACATCCCTGTAAAATTCCTGCTTTAATTTTCTGATTTCTCCGATGGCGTATTTCAAGCCTTCTTCATTCCTGGCCAGTCCGCAGTAGTCATACAACAATTTTCCTAAGGTTTTATGAAAATAATCAACAGTTTTAGTTCCTTTGATATTCATAAAACTCTCAATCTGCTGCTTCACCTTATTTTCTGCAGCTTCAAACTCCGGGCCTTCAGGTGAAATTTTTCCGGTGTGAATCTCATCAGCCAAATAGTTGGCAATGGTATAAGGAGCAATAAAATATCCGTCTACGGAAGCCTGAAGAAGCGAGTTGGCTCCCAATCTGTTGGCCCCGTGATCTGCAAAATTAGCCTCTCCCAAAGCGAAAAGCCCGGGAATAGTAGTCATCAGCTCATAGTCCACCCAAAGTCCACCCATTGAAAAGTGAGCAGAAGGGGAGATCATCATTGGCTCATTATAAGCATTGTATCCTGTGATTTTAAGATACATATCAAATAAATTTCCGTATTTCTCCTGTATTTTTTCCTTTCCCTGTTCTCTTATGGCTTTGGAAAAATCAAGATAAACAGCATTTTTTAAAGGCCCGATTCCGAAGCCTGCATCAATTCTTTCTTTGGCGGCCCGGGAAGAAATATCCCTTGGGGCGAGATTACCAAAAGCAGGATACCTGCGTTCCAGATAATAATCTCTTTCATCTTCCGGAATTTCATTAGGCGGCCTGGTTTCATCTGCTTTTGAAGGAACCCAGATTCGTCCGTCATTACGCAATGATTCTGACATCAGGGTCAATTTAGACTGATAATCTCCCGATTGCGGAAGGGAAGTAGGATGCACCTGGATCCAGCTCGGGGAAGCCATCAAAGCTCCTTTTTTGTGAGCGCGCCAGATCGCAGAACCGTTACAGCCCATTGCCAGGGTTGACAGGTAATAAATCTTTCCATAACCTCCGGTTGCAAGAATCACAGCATGTGCAGCATGTCTTTCAATTTCCCCGGTATCTAAATTTCTGACAATAATTCCTCTTGCCTTGCCATCGATCATGACCAGATCAAGCATTTCATGTCTGGAATATAGTTGTACGGTTCCTTTACCGACCTGTCTCATCAATGCCTGATACGCCCCGAGAAGCAACTGCTGCCCGGTCTGTCCCCTTGCGTAAAACGTCCTGCTCACCTGAACCCCTCCGAAAGAACGGTTGTTAAGATGGCCTCCGTATTCACGTCCGAAGGGAACACCTTGTGCCACAGCCTGATCAATGAGGTTTAAAGAGCATTCTGCCATGCGGTAAACATTGGCTTCACGGGCTCTGAAATCCCCGCCTTTTAAAGTATCTGCAAACATTCTGTAGACACTGTCGCCGTCATTTTTATAGTTTTTAGCAGCATTCACACCACCTTGTGCGGCTACAGAATGGGCTCTCCTCGGGCTGTCCTGGAAGCAAAATGATTTTACATTGTAACCCATTTCACCCAGCGAAGCCGCAATAGAGCTTCCTGCCAGCCCTGTTCCCACAACAATAACGTCCAGCTTTTTGCGGTTGGCAGGATTGACGAGTTTGGCTTTCTTTTTATAGTTTTCCCATTTCCGTTCCAGCGGACCTTCCGGGATTTTTGAATTTAAGATCATGACTTTTTTGTTTAATTGGCAGTAAAGAATACATAAATAGGCATCAGTGCGAAACCTGTACTGATGATCACTGAATAAACAATTCCTGCGGTTTTGAACCATTGTACAAATTTAGGATGGTATAATCCCAATGTCCTGGCAGCACTGTGTATCCCGTGAATCAGGTGATAGCATAACGCAATCATTGAAATCACATAAATAATGACATACCACCATTCTTTGAAGACCGTTACTACAAGAATATACAGGTCTTTATTTCCGTTGCTGTCCAGTGGAGGATTTCCGAATTTGTACACATACCAGAAATTCTGAAAATGAATCACCAGAAAGATCAGGATAAGCGTACCGAGAATTCCCATATTTCTGGAAGACCATGTACTGGCTCTCCCACGTCTTTCCGACTGATAACTGCCTCCCGATTTTTTATTTTTTAAAGTAATGATAAGCCCGTCCAACGCATGCAGAATAATACTTGCATACAGAACATACGAAACTATTTTAATAAGAATATTTCCGGACAGAAAATGTGAATAGGCATTAAACTGAAGATGGGCCTGCTCCGGCGGCAGGAACAGCTGAAGGTTTCCCAGAAAATGAATCAGCAGGAAAAAGCTCAGGAAAAGTCCCGTAAGACACATCAGCATTTTTCTTGACAAGGTTGACAGCATATTTTTGATTTAATGATTAATAATATCCTAAAACTTTCATCCAGAGTCCTCCGACTACCATATAGATGATCAGCAATACAATTCCTATTTCAAGACCTCTCAGCCACCAGGCTTTCAGCTCTACATATCCGCTTCCGTAGAATACCGGAGCCGGACCATGTCCGTAATGGGTAAGTACCCCATAAATTGAACCTAAGAAACCAAGCATCATAGCCAGTAACATCGGCGGTATTCCTAAAGAAACCCCAACTCCAAGCAAGGCTGCATACATTGCCGCCACATGGGCTGTTGCACTGGCAAAAATATAATGACTGAAAAAGTAAACGACAATAATTACCGGGAAGGCTACCTGCCAGCTTAATCCGCCTATTTTTACCTTGATAAGATCACTGAACCAGCCGATAAACCCTAGTTCATTCAGGGAACTGGCCATCATTACCAGCACGGCAAACCATACAATGGTGTCCCATGCGCCTTTTTCGCCTTTGATATCTTCCCAGGTAAGCACAGAGGTAAGAAGCAGCATGGTAAGTCCGATAAAAGCGGTTGTAGTTGCATCAATAGATAAAGCTCCGCCGAATATCCATAAAGCTAAAAGAATAAAGAAAGCCAATAACATCAACCATTCATTTCTGGAAATAGGACCCATTTCTTTTAATTTCTGAGCCGCCATTTTCGGCGCATCCCCTGTTTTTTTCAATTCAGGCGGGTATAGCTTATATAAGACCAAAGGAACGACAAAGAATGCCACTAATCCCGGAACAAATCCTGCAGCAGCCCAAGACATCCATGTGATATTGATTCCTAAATTAGCTGCAAATTTCTGACACATCGGGTTGCTTGCAGTTCCCGTAAGAAACATAGAAGAAGCGATGAGGTTCATATAATAGCTGTTCAGGGTAAGGAAAGATCCCAGTTTTCCGTGTGTTTCCGGCTTTTCGGGTACAGAATCGAAGCTGATAGCCATAGATTTCATGATGGGATAAATAATTCCGCCACCTCTTGCTGTGTTGCTTGGAATAGCAGGGGCTAAACAAACATCGGCAAGCCCGAGTCCGTATGCCAGCCCTAATGAGCTTTTCCCGAATATTCTGATAAATAAAAAGGCAATACGGTTTCCCAGACCGGTTTTGATAAATCCTCTGGCGATAAAAAAAGAGATCCCGATGAGCCAGATTACTTTATCCCCAAATCCGGAAAGTGCTTTGGTGATTGACTTTCCTGCATCTCCCGGAGCCACAACCTGGGTAAGGGCTGTAAAAGCAATAGCCATCATACACATTGTACCCATTGGGGCGGCTTTAAGGATAATTCCTAAAATAGTTGCTGCAAAAATAGCAAACAGGTGCCAGGCATTTTCAGCGACGCCTTGCGGGGCCGGGATAAACCATATGATCAGCGCAACAGCAAATGTTATGGCTATATTGGTAATATTAATTTCTTTCATGATCTATAAATATTTAAGCGGTTAAAATCTACTTTGTACCTGAACAATGAACAGATTATTGTTGTATTGTGATGTATTTTCCACCTGATGTTTGTAACGGTCGAACTGGACGCCCAGCTGAATCCTTGCTCCGTAATTTTTCAGGAATTCAAGGCCGAACATCGGGGTAATGGTTTGTCTCGGATTGGAATTTAGCCGGAAATTGGTGTCCAGATATTCATACCGGCATGAGAGCTCGAAAGCGCTGAGGTTTTTATGATTGATCTCGTACCTCAGATTGGGAAGGAAATAAGCACCCCGGATCAGATACTGGTCAGGGTTCTCAGGTCTCAGTTCCGGATCTATGGTATTGTACAATACATGGTTGGTTGCCTGTTTGGCTTCCAGCTGCATATCCAGGCTCCATTTCGGGTCAAACTGGATCATGGAGCTCAGGTCAATTCCTACTGCGTATACTTTTTTGCTTAAAACTTCGCCAATACCTCCATTCAGGCCGACATTGAAATTATATTTTTTTGACAGACCGAAAACCAGTCTTGTAGAATATTGCTTGCCGTTGTCGTTATCATTGATCTGGTTTTTTCCGTTTCCATTAACGACTGAAACGGCATACTGAAACGGTATTTCCCCCAGCTGAAGCTGTCCTGTTGCAGAAAGCCCGATCTGGAAGCTCGTCCAGCCCAGTTTTCCAAATTCTGTATACTGATTGGACCAGTCCAGAGATTTGATAATATCAATAGGGTAGGTCTCTTCAATACCGAACCACGGTCTGAACTGTCCGACGGTGAAAGCAAGTTTAGGATTGAATGTATATTTCAGATAGGCGTTCTCAAGGACCCTGCTTTTAGGATCGTTTTTAAAATCGGCAAGATTGGCAAGGGCCACGACTTCCGTTCTTTTACTGATCTGTGCACGTACCTGAACCCTCATGTACTTAAGCATAAAATTATTGCTGGTTCCTGATCCGTCTGCATGATGAAGCCCGTTTACATCTACATCTTTTGCCATTCCCACGAGATAGCGTGCCTGGAAAAGACCTTTGATCTGCAGTACAGGGTATTTTACATTGTCTTCTTCCTGTTGAGGAGGTGTGGTCTTCAGAGAGTCCTGATTTTGTGCATAAGCAGATAACCCGCAGGCTAGCATGCAAAGAATCAGGCTTTTCTTTTTAATTGAAAAAAAGGCCATATCTATTTTTGTTTTTACTGTGAATATTATTCTAACCACAACTGATTAACTCCTGTCAAATCTTTGATTGATATCACTTCGCGTTTAATCATAATCCAGGCATTCAGAGTGTTAATTTGTTAGGTGTAAGAATGGTTGTGGTGAAATATCTATTTTAATCCTAAGAAAGTGAACGGTACAGATTCTTTGAAATTTGCATTGGATTTCCCGTTGTAAGTGTTATTATTACTCAGATCCAGTTTCATTACTTTACCTTTAGAACTAAGATCAAAATCTTTAAGATCTACCCAAAAGGTATTGGGCGTGAAAACCGTTTCAAAATAATAGACCAGGTTTTTCTGATCAGAAACAGAGCGCCATCTTGTTGACGAAATATTGGGTTCTGTGGCTGAGGTGATTCCGTAAGGAACAGAGCAGTTTCTGATAACGCTGAAAACACTCGCTATTGCTGTACGAGTATCTGCAGTCTGAGGAATTGCATTGATGTAGTAAGAAGCTCGAACGAAACGGTCTGCAGCTCGGTTTGTTCCCGGAAGCATCACGGTTCCCGGAATGCCTTTCCAGTAATTGTTTAGCGCTAGCTGTTCCTCAAAAACAGGAGAGTTAGTCATTACCGTATAGGACGGATCATGATGAATAACCAGTTTTCCGTCAATATATTCAAATACTGCGTTGTCTCCTGAAGCATCCGAAATGGAAAGATGGACGGTTGTAAATCTTTCTGTTCCCGGAATATAATCACTTACAATAACGAATGGCTCTTTTCGTGAGAATTCCACAGCTTCTTTTACTGTAGCAAAATTATCAAGATAGTATTGTGCCCATAATGAAATTGCAATTCCCTTTTTACTTCCTTTACCATCAAATTTTGGGTATTGGGATTCTCCCAGCCAAAGCAGGTTGGCAACTAATCCTTTTTCGTTCATGCCGTCGGCTGAAGCAATGTCCCAGGAAGAACTTATAAGGCTTACATATTTTGCAGTCCATTTTACAGATTTCGGACCTACCAATCCATTACGGTCTATTCCTTTGGGTAAAACCCATAAGTTAGCGGGGATCTCATCACGCCAATCCATAGAACGGGCTGTGATAACGGTATTTTGTGGTCCTTTGTAAACTACCCTTGTGCATGCTTCTGATGGATTCCATAATCCTATAGAAAGGATAAGTGAAAATAAAATTAATGGGAACTTTTTCATAGCTTATTTTGAATTTAAAGGTGAGATAACTGTTGTTGAAAATAACGAAAAAAAATACTAATTCCTAGTCGTATTCATCATTTGGTGATATAAATTTAATAAATTTTATTTAATTAACATAATTATTTTAAGTGTCATATAGGATTTATGGGATCAATCATAATTGAAAAATTAAATTTGTATTTTTTATAAATTTTTAGTATATTTTAAACTAAAGTATTCGTTGATGTCGGGAACCAAGTGTCTAAAGCTAAAATGTAGTTAAATTTATAGGACCCCAGTGCTGTAAGGGTTTCATGATTTAATACCACAAAGCAACATGACGGTAAAAAAATCGTTATATTTGATAGATCAAAGAAATATATGAATTTTGTAGAGTGTCATGAGGAACCTATCCATATTCCTGGGTATATACAAAGTTTTGGATACCTGATTGGCATTGATGCAGAATCCCATTCCATTACTTTTTTCAGCCGGAATATTACCGATATATTCAGAATCGAAAATGCGGAACAGCTTTTTGAAAAAAGCCTTATGGACTTTCCTGAGATCTTCCGCCCTGTTATTGAGTCTGATCTGTATTCATCTCTAAAGAGCTTTACAAAAAGAGAAAACGAAACCCATTTTGATAAGGTATTTCTTGGTGAAAAAGAGTATCATTTTTCTGTTTTCAGAAGTGGAAAACATATTTTTCTGGAATTTGAAATGGTTTTGGAAAACCGGAATAAACGGATTTCTAATAAATATGACAATTTCTATGTCATAGACAACGAGCAGGAGTTATGGGATCAGTTGCTGGGAACGCTTTCCAAAATTGTGAATTATGACCGGATGATGGTTTATAAATTTATGATGGACGGTTCAGGAAAGGTAATTGCAGAAAGAAGAGACGATAATATGGAGAGCTATCTGGGGCTTCATTATCCTGAATCTGATATTCCAAGGCAGGCCAGAGCACTTTATTTAAAGAAAAGGAAAAGAATATTCAGTAATGTATATGATGAAACAGTTCCGCTTATGAGCCGTTCTGAAGAAAACATAGACCTTACTTTTGTGGCTTCCCGCGGAATGTCTCCCATACATGGGCAGTACATTAAAAACTCAGGCGCCACTTCAAGTTTCAGTATATCCATTATTATTGATGATCATCTTTGGGGATTAGTTACCTGTCAGAATTCAGAATTTAAGCATATTGACCTTGAAGACAGGGTACAGGCAGGGATTTTTACAGCCCTGGCTTCCAATGCCTATTCTTCATTCAAATCTAAAAACGAACTGAAATACCGTCTGGAGCTGAATGAAAAAGCATCTCAGTTGAAATCGGAATTTTTAAAACATAATAATCTTTTCGATTCTCTTGCTGATAATAAAGCGAAAATCAGGAAACTGCCTGAATCGGATGGTCTTGCTATTATTTCTGAAGGAAATATAGTGACTGTGGGGGTTGTTCCGGATTATGATATCATTGACAGTATTGCCCATTGGGCTCTTGAGAATACTTCAGAAAGTATTTTTGTAAGCCGTAGTTTTCTTAAAGATTACGGACAGGAATTGAAGCTTGATGAAAATGCTGCAGGAATCATTATCTACTTTATTGAAAGAAGTAAAAAAGAAATGCTGATCTGGTTCCGCAAAGAGTTTGACGAACACATCAACTGGGCAGGAAATCCTGAAAAGAAAGTAGAGGTATTTCTTCAGAATGGTGAAGAAAAGCAAATGGTTTCACCAAGGACTTCTTTCCATATTTTTACAGAAAATATCAAAGGAAATTCAAAAAGATGGAATTCCAGAGATATCCATGCCGTACAGGCTGTGCGTGATGTAATCCTTGAAACTTCCCACAAACAGTATAATGCCATTAAAGCACTGAATAATGAGCTGAGAAAAGTAAATGAAGAGCTTGATAGTTTTTCATACACCATTTCACATGATCTGGGGACTCCTCTTACTGTGATGAAGCTGAATGCCCAGATGCTGCTTGCCAATTTTGAGAAAACGGAAAAGAATAAAAATAAACTGACCTCCATTATTGAAGAAATCGACAGTATGGCAGAAATGATGCATGATGTACTGCAGCTCAGCCGTGCCAAACACAGCGAAATAGAACTGGAGCGCCTTCAACCTCTGAATACAATTCAAAAGATATCGGAAAACGCTAAAATTACTTTTGATACTCCAAAAACGCTAATCGTTATTAAAGAATGTCCTGACGTACTTGCAGATAAAACGATGCTTAATCAGGTTTTTTTGAATGTCATTAATAATGCTGTAAAATATACTTCCCACCAGGACGAGCCCAAAGTGGAGATATGGGGAACCGTAGAAAACGAAACTGTTGTATACAGGATTTCAGACAACGGTATAGGAATCCCCGAGCAGGAAAAACATAAGATGTTCAAAATCTTTAACAGGATGGATAATGCCAAAACTTTTAAAGGAAACGGAGTAGGGTTGTCTATTGTACACAGAATTATGACACGTATCGGAGGAAATGTGGACTACACGAGCAATAAAGAGGGTACTTGTTTTATTTTAACGTTTAAAAAGCCGTAAATTTGAGAAACTTTAAAACCTTATTGTATGGTATCAGAGTATCTTAAACAAAATACAGCGGAATATCACGATGCTGCGGAGAAACTTTTCAATTCTGAAAAAATTTTTAATAAAACCTTCACATTAGAAGATTATAAAAAAATCATCAATACTAACTATCTGATGCTTCTTCACAGCGAAGACCAGATATTCAGAAGTCTTTCCGATAAATATTCGGAAAAACTTCAGCTGAACGACAGAAAGAAGCTTTCCCTTATTGAAAAAGATCTTGAAAGTCTTTCCCTGGAAAATCAGCAGGCTTCCCATCATCTCGAATTTAATAATGAGCATGAGGCTTTGGGAGCCATGTACGTGATCGAAGGTTCTACTTTAGGGGGAAATGTGATCGCCAAACAGCTTTCTAAAACAGAAGGTTTTGACGAGGTAACCTTCAATTTCTTCGGTTGCTACCAGGAAAATACGGGGCCTATGTGGAAGAATTTCAAAGAGGTTCTGGATACTGAAGTGACCGAGGAAAACTACAGCGAAGTCCTTTCCGGAGCGAAAAAACTATATACGTTTTTACTGAACGTCAATTAATTTCACCGAAGCCCAATTAAATTCCTGAAAAATTGCCCACTTTTTCAGGAATTGTTAAATTTGGGCGTTTCAATTTTTAGACTCAACTAAAAAATAATTTAAAAAAAGTATACAATATGAAAGTAACTGTAGTAGGTGCAGGCGCTGTAGGAGCAAGCTGTGCAGAATACATCGCAATGAAAAACTTCTGTTCAGAAGTAGTTTTGGTAGACATTAAAGAAGGGTTTGCTGAAGGTAAAGCAATGGATTTGATGCAGACTGCATCACTAAACGGATTTGATACAAAAATTACCGGAACAACAGGAGATTACAGCAAAACTGCAGGTTCTCATGTGGCAGTAATCACTTCAGGTATCCCAAGAAAACCTGGAATGACAAGAGAAGAGCTGATCGGCATCAATGCAGGAATTGTAAAAGATGTTACTGCAAACCTTGTAAAACATTCTCCGGACGTGATCATCATCGTAGTTTCCAACCCAATGGATACTATGGCTTATTTGGTACATAAAACTTCAGGCCTTCCTAAGCACAAAATCATCGGAATGGGTGGTGCGCTGGATTCTGCAAGATTCAAATACAGATTGGCTGAAGCATTGGAAAGCCCAATTTCTGACGTAGACGGTATGGTAATCGCTGCTCACAGTGATACCGGAATGCTTCCACTATTAAGCAAGGCTACAAGAAACGGTGTTCCTGTCACTGAATTCTTAAATGATGAGCAGCAAAAGTACGTTATTGAAGAAACTAAAGTAGGAGGAGCTACATTAACTAAATTATTAGGAACATCAGCATGGTATGCACCAGGCGCTGCAGTTTCTGTAATGGTTCAGGCAATCGCTTGTGACCAGAAAAAAATGATCCCTTGCTCTCTGATGCTTGAAGGTGAATACGGACAAAATGATATCTGTTTAGGAGTTCCGGCTATTATCGGAGCAAATGGAGTAGAAAAAATCGTAAACATAACATTAACTGCAGATGAGCAGTTGAAGTTTGCTGAAGCGGCTAATGCAGTGAGAGAGGTAAACGGAGATCTTAAGTTTTAATTGATCTAAATTTTATATAAAGACTCAGCGCGGCCGAAGGCCGCGCTGAGTCTTTTTTAGCAGTTCATTTATTTATTTTAAGACTTTTCTCTTCATTTAAAGAGAGGTTCGAAGATATTATAAGAACCGATCACACCATTGGAATGGATCATAAAAGAATATAAAATTCAACGATGCTTATCAACAAATTCTCTCACCACATCCACAAACTCCCTGTTTTTCTCATAATACAAAAGATGTCCGCCATCAATGACAACAACTTTTTGATCAGGAAACCGGAATGTTTTATAATGCCGGGTTCCTACGGCTTTATCTTTTTTTCCGGTGATAACTAAAACCGGAACACGAATGTCTTTTGTAAGTGGTGCATAATCAGTATAATATTCAGGGTATTCTTTGGGTTTTGAAATCACGGCCATCCCAAAGTCTATGATCCTGGGGTGAAGAGAATCTATCTTGTCGGTTTCTCTGATGGTTTCAATATCTTCCGTAAGAAATTTATATCCGATTCTTTTCTTTCTTAAGGCAGCACTGATTTTTGACAGCTCATTGGAAAGGCTGTCCCTGGGAACTGCTTTATTCTGCGGCTGGAGAAGGCTGTTTCCGTATTCTATCTGCTCTTTCAGCGTTTCATCGTTGAGGAAATGAAGCGTAACATTGGCCAGAATTAATCCTTTTATATGCTGAGGATATTTTTTTGCATAATTAACCGCTATAACCCCTCCGAAAGAATGAGCCAATAGAAAAACTTGATCAAGCTTCAGGTGTTGTCTCAGTTCTTCGATGTCCCGAACCATCGCATCCAGATGATAATTATCTGAGGTTCCGGAATTGCCTGATCCACGTTGGTCCATATAAATCATCTGCATATTTTTTTCAAGATTATTTCCACCCAAAAGTTCAAAGGAAGGAAATCCCTGCCCCGGACCTCCGGGAACATAGATGCAGGGTGCCCCTTTTCCGGAAATCTTATAATTAATTTTAACATGGTCGGAAGCTTCAAAAAAAGTTTCTACACCGCTGGCCTGCGCTGAAACGGCAATGATGGAGATCATGAAGAAAATAAATAATGGAATTGTTTTCATATAGTAATAACAAATGAAAAGGCAAGTTTATTACTTAAAAAAACTATTTTCAGATTTTAAAAGAAAATGATTGAAAAAGGCAGACCCGAATGACGGATCTGCCCTATATTGTCGTTGATGAATTGTGTTAGTTGATAAATACTACAACATTATTTCCTAAATAATTCCATGTAGCTGTAATACCGGTAGGAGTAGAACCATTAAAAGCTCCATGATGGCTGTCAACATATCCGCAGTCTCTTCCAAGGTGGATCATTTCACCATTTGAAAAAGTAAGGCGTAGCGATTGCCATGATGTAGGAGTGGTGATAACAGGTGGAATAGTAACTCCTGCAGACACATTATAAGTCTGGCTGGGGATAAATATTGCGTCTGAGATTACTTTCCATTCGTTGATGGCAGGGGTTACCAGGTGGCTGTTATTGTATTGTGAATAAACTACAGTGGATGACGGCGGTAAAGCCGTTGCAGAATTTCCTTCTACAATAGGCTGGCAGTCTATGGGATAACTGTTGTCATTGGTACCGATCAGGTTATAGGTAACACTTTGCGTCGAAAAATTATAAATGGTCATGCTTCCTGTCTGGGCATATGCGAGGGTTCCGATTAATAATAAAAGGAATAGGGAAATATTTTTCATATTGATTTAAAAATTAAGCTTTAAGGTTATAGAGAAGAATTAGTGTAATGATCCTGGAAAATTTCCATGGCCCATAATATGATTTTGGTTTTATCACCATGGGTAGCCTCTTCAATTTGTTCATCTTTTATACCTGTAGATTTTATGAGAGATTTTGCTGCAGGGAGAAGGGCTTCTTTTCTCTTTTCGCTTAATTGTGGAAACGGATATTCAGTGCTTTGCTTCTCATCACTCATAGGAAGATTTTTAGAAGTATTCATGGTGGTGATCGCACGTTTGAAATTCTGAACAGCTTCTGTTCTTTGGTTTTCCTGAGTTACAGTCGGAATACTTTCATTATTGCATGAGGTCAGGAATAAACTGCATGCAATAGCAAACAAGAATGTTTTTTTCATAGTAATTAATATTGTTTTAGTTCGATAAATATATAAAAAATTAATTATATTTCAATTTTAAGTGATAAAAATACTACAATTTTAGATTATTGATTGATTTTTTGTTTTGTATATGTTGCTAATCAATGAATTGACTGTGATCATTTTTAATGAAAAACTTTCTAAAAAAAACGCATCGGAGCGATGCGTTTATATATTGATAAGTATTAACTGTCTGAAAGTATTCAGCTAAAAGATTTTCTGAATTCCAGTGGAGAAAGGTGGGTTTTGCTTTTAAATAATTTGCTGAACGACTGAGGATGCTCAAAGCCTAATTCATAAGCAATTTCACTAACCGAAAGTTGGGTTGTTGATAATTTTTCCTTTGCCTTCCCGATCAGTTTTTCATGGATATGCTGTTGGGTATTCTGTCCGGTAAGAACCTTTAGCAGGCCGGTTAAATAACCTGGCGATACATTCAGTTCATCTGCAATATACTGCACACTTGGGAGTCCTTTAGCAATGAGATCTTCGCTGTTAAAATAATCAGTAAGAAGTACCTCCAAAGAGTCCAGTATTTTGTGACTGGAAATTTTGCGGGTGATAAATTGCCGCTGATAGAAACGTTCCGAATAATTGAGAAGCGTTTCGATCTGTGAAATAATAATATTCTGGCTGAATGTATCAATATTGGAATGGTATTCCTGATGAATATTCTGAACGATATTACTGATGATATTTTCCTCCTTTTCCGATAAAAATAAAGCTTCGTTCACCGAATAATCAAAGTATTCATAATTTTGTATAGTCTTTGCCAAAGGAGTGTGCCAAAGAAAATCGGGATGAATGAGCAGGATCCATCCCGTATGTTTTGCAATTGAACCCGGATCTCTTTTAACGCTGAAAACCTGCCCCGGAGCCATAAAAAACATAAATCCTTCATCAAAATCATATTGCTGCTGCCCATATTTTATCTTCGTGAGAGACGTCCGTTTAACAGAAATAGAGTAGAAGTCAAGAATCCAGCTCAGCTCAGTTTGGCTTGCATCATCCTTAATCATGCTGTAATCTACAACACTGATGAGTGGATGCTCAGGTTTCGCCAGGCCACGGAACTGGTGAAATTCACTGATCGTTTTGATTCTGATGGGCTGTTTCATATCACAAAATTAATTATTATTGATGATAAGCTGCCGCAAATTCTTTTGCAAATTCTTTCAGTTTTACTTTCCCTAAAATAGGTTTGTGAAGATAATAATCTTCGTATAGAACACCATTTCCTCTTGCAGCATTCATTTCTACAAAACCTTTAGCTGTTTTTGGATTCATTTCTGCCTTCACCATGCTGTTTAAGATTTCTTCATCGGAAACAGTTAACCATTTAAGATCGGTCTTTCCAATGGCTTCACCCAATATTTGCGCAATTTCGTTGGGCGAAATTTCTTCGCTTGCAATATAGCGGATTTTTCTTCCATTGAATGGCCTTTCAATCTCTTCCGCAATGGTGCTGGCAATATCCAGTGGCGACACCCAGGGCTCTTTTTGATCTCCACCATAATTTTGAATAATTAAACCTTGTGATTTGATGGTAGGAATGAATGAGAACATATTGTAATAAAACCCGACCGGACGCATAAATTTGATGGAAACATCATCCGGAAGTTCATTCAGTATTTTTTCTACTTGATAATGAGAGGTAAGAATTCCGTTTCCTTCACTCATATGGGCCCCGATACTGCTTAAATGAATAATATTCTTTACTCCCGATTTTTCAAAAGCATCCTTGTAGTTCCTTGCGATCTGGATATTGGCTTCTATAAAATCAATAGTATGATCAAAGAATACACCTGCATTCAGGGCCTCCATAGCATAAACAACATCTGCACCTTTAAAAGTTTCTGTTAAAAAATCTACGTCTTCCATAGATCCGATGGCTGCTTTTGCCCCTAGAGCCTCAATTTCCGCTCGCTTTTCACTGTTTCTGCTGATAACGGTTACAGAATGTCCTCTGCCCGTCAGTTCTTTTGTCAGCGGTTTGCTGATATTTCCTAATGAACCTGTTACGATAATTTTCATTTTGATTTTTTTTGTTGAAGCAAAATTCCGTAATCCTCAAAAAACAGACGTAGCCGGATCTGCTTTTCTTGTAGCCAAATCCGGTTGTAATAATTTTAAATTAAAAAATTAATAGTAACCAAAACTGCGGGAAAAGGAAGAATCTTTTCCCGCAGTTAATGATCAGTATGTTAAAAATTATGCGTTCATCATATTAAAGGCACCTTCTGAACCTGCAAAAAAGTTGCTGTATAAGACTTCCGTATTTCCTACACGGATCTCGTAGATGTTATTGATAAGACCGTTTACAAGACTGTCCGCTACCTCTGAAGGAGGAATACCATTCTCTTTGCCTCCGATTTCTGCAGAAAAATCCGTATCGACAAGAGGAGGCATCAGTTCAAATATTTTAACGGCAGTATCTTTTGCCAGTTCATACCTTAATAATTGGGTATAGGAATGAAGGGCTGCTTTTGAATCAGAATACGTCGGAATGTGGGAGCCCGGAACGAATGCCACAATAGAAGACACGTTCACTACTGCAGCATTTTCCTGTTGTTTTAATAGTGGGAGCAGTTTTTCAGTCAGACGTATGGGGGCAAAATAATTGGTTTCAAATTCTGCAAAGGCCTTGCTGTAAGTATCCGAACTGTCAGAAAGGGTGTAAGTATAGGCATGCCCTGCATTGTTGATGAGAATATTAAGTTCTCCGAAATTCACTTTAATTTCTTCAATAAGGGAATCCATATCCTTTTCATTGGTGATATCAGCCTGGATGGTAAAGACATTTTCAAGGCCTTTTGCTGCGGCATCGAGCCTTTCTTTATTTCTTCCCGCAATAATAATTTTGTTGTCGGTGTTCAGCGCTTTTGCAATGGCTAATCCTATTCCTGAGCCTCCGCCGGTAATCAGGATGGTGTTGTTGGTAATGTTCATGACATTTTTTGGTATTAAATTAATAAGTATTTTTATATTGTACTGAATGGTACAAAATTGATTAAAAAATTTTAGTTTAGTATTTTAAGATTGATTTCAATAATGCCTTTAAGGATTTCCGGTGAAGTCTCCATCCTTCTCGTGACATGGATTCCGTTCCATAGATTGCTAAGGTGCCATCCAATAATTTCAGGATTTTCAGTACTTGTGATTTCCCCATTTTCTTGTGCATTTCTTACAGTTTCTGCAAACAGAGCCTGTAATTTTTTCAGCAGCTGAACGGTAATATTTTTTATTTTATGATCTTTTTCAGAAAGTTGCACCAGGGCATTTCCTAAATAACAGCCCCGTTCCTTGTCACAGTCTGAAGCATCGGAAAGACTTAAAAAAAACTGCCTGATGAATTGTATTTTGTTTTCAGAAGCAGAGATACTGTCCGAAAGTTTCTGATAAAAATGATCTGCGAACTGGGTAATGGAACGGATATAAAGTTCCTGTTTTCCTCCTTTGAATGCGAGGTAAAAACTGCCTTTCCCAATACCCATTGCGCAAAGCAGCTCTTCAGCCGAAGCTGTATCGTAGCCTTTATCCCTGAAAACTTCAGTTGCTTTTGTTATGGCTTGTTGATCGTCAAATATTTTAGGTCTTCCTGCCATTGGAGATTAATTGATGAAGCAAAGATATATAATTGTACTGATTGGTACAAAATTAAAATATCAATAGTTTTTATAGTGTGTGTCGATTAAACTTTATAGGTCCAGGGTCATAAATACAGCAGTTTCGTCAGTATTCTCATAAAGTCTCGTATTCAATCCGGTAATACTGAAGCCCAGCCTCCTGTAGAACTGTATGGCAGGGTAGTTAGTATTCTGTGTTTCCAGCTCGATGATCCTGCAGTTTAAATTTCTGGCTTCCCGGACCGCATTTTTAATCAGTTGAGCTCCAGCTCCCTGTCTCCTTAAATTTTCACTGACCAGAATATTCTCTATATAAAAGCTGTTGTTCCATTTCCTATGTTCACAGATGATCCAGCCAGATAGTTTTTCATCCTCAAAAACTCCAAAAGAATGCCCTTTTTCAATAATTTCATTAAGTTCTTTAATTTCATCTGAACTGGTTTCCCAGACCTTAGAGTAGGTTATTGATTTTTCTTTCAGAATAAATTCAAAAGAACCGGAAAATTCGACGGCAGAAACGGCAAGTATCTTATCCGTGGTGTAGCCGTTCATCCCCCAATCTAAGCTGGGATTGTCATTCAGTTTTTCTAGTTTTTTTATTTCCATGGAAATATAGAAGGTAGTTTGATTTTATTGAATTGTTGTGAAGGTCACTATTTAAATAATTACCAAGATATTTTGACCTTTTCTATTTATACCTATTGATTTAATAGATGATAATCCAAATTTAAATAAAATTTCACACTCCAAAACTTTCAAAACCCTTAAATTTGTCGTCAACAAAAATTTACCAGATGCTTAGGAAAATTTCAATTGCGGCAGCTGCCCTTTTGTCCGTAATGACAATCAATGCTCAGAAGAACAAAAACTCTCAATTAGAAAGACCCAAATTAGTCGTAGGACTGGTGGTAGACCAGATGAGGTGGGACTATCTGTACCGTTTTTACAATAAATACGGAAATGATGGTTTCAAAAGATTACTGAATACAGGATATTCTTTGAATAATGTTCATATCAACTATGTACCTACTATTACAGCTTTGGGACATACCTGCATCTATACAGGTTCTGTGCCTGCCATCCACGGTATTGCAGGAAACGACTGGACAGACAAAGAAACCGGGAAAAATGTTTACTGTACAACAGATGAAAGCGTGCAGCCGGTAGGAACATCGAATGTAAAAACAGGAAGCCATTCTCCGAAAAACCTTTGGTCTACAACGGTAACGGACGAACTAAGGCTGGCAACCAATTTCCAGGGAAAAGTGATTGGGGTTTCATTAAAAGACCGCGCTTCTATCCTTCCTGCAGGCCATACGCCGAATGGTGCTTTCTGGTTTGATGACAGCACAGGAAACTTCATTACGAGTACATGGTATATGAACGACCTGCCGCAGTGGGTGAAATCTTTCAATTCGCAGAACCTGCCTGAAAAATTAGTGGCAAATGGCTGGAATACATTACTTCCCATTAATCAGTATACAGAAAGCTCACCGGATAATTCTTCTTGGGAAGGACTATTGGGAAGCGCCAAAACGCCGGTTTTCCCTTACAGCAATTTAGCACAGGATTATCAGAGTAAAAAAGATAATATCCGTTATACTCCTTTCGGAAATACACTGACATTAAAACTGGCAGAAGCTTCTGTGGAAGGAGAAAAATTAGGAGGAGACCAGATAACTGACTTTTTAGCGATCAATTTAGCATCTACAGATTACGCAGGCCACAAATTCGGGCCGAATTCTATTGAGGTAGAAGATGTTTATTTAAGACTTGATCAGGATCTGGCAGAATTTTTCAGCTACCTAGATTCAAAAGTAGGAAAAGGAGAATATACTGTTTTTCTTTCTGCTGACCATGGCGGAGCCCATTCAGTAGGATTCCTGAAAGAACATAAAATAACTACAGGATTCTTTGGAGAAGGAATGGAAAAAGACATTAATCAAAAGCTGAAAGATAAATTCGGAGTGGATAAGCTCATCAATGCCGTAGACAACTACCAGATCTATTTTGATAGAAAGCTGATGCAGGACAATAAAATTGAACTGGATGACCTGAGAGACTTCACTATCAAAGAATTACAAAAAGATCCTACCGTTTTATATGCCGTATCTGTGGATGAAGTTCAGGAAGCAACCATTCCGGAACCGATCAAGCAGAGAATTATCAACGGAATCAACAGGCAGAGAAGCGGTGATATCCAGCTGGTTTCTCACGATTCAATGCTTCCTCCGTATTCTAAGACAGGAACTACGCACAGCGTATGGAATTCTTATGATTCACACATTCCACTGATTTTTATGGGTTGGGGAATTCAGAAAGGAGAAAGTAACAAACCTTATAATATGACCGATATTGCTCCTACCGTATCATCATTGCTGAAAATTCAGTTCCCGAGCGGAAATATAGGAAATCCAATTACAGAAGCCATTGGAAAATAAAAAATAAAAAAGCATTCCTTTTGGGAATGCTTTTTTATTTTCACTATTCACTATTCACTATTCACTATTCACTTTTAATTTTCACGATCTTATCAGTTTCTGAATCTCCTTTCTGTACTTCAGATTCTGTCTCCTGATCCTGAAAATTAAAGAAAGCAACAAAGCGATGATAAGAATGCTGAATCCTCCGATAATTGCCGTCAGATAATTATAGCGGGTCTTCATTGTACTGCTTTTTTTGAGTGTTTCCAGATTATGATCATTGATTGAATGGTTAATAGAGCTTAACTCATTCTGTTCCCGCTGAAAACGCATTTCAAAATATTTTTTACTGTAATTCTGATAGAGATCAGGCTTTCCCAAGGCCAGATAGTTGTCAGACATTTCTTTGTAGATGCCTTCATTCAGGATAAGGTCGCCGGTATTTTTGCTCAGTTCTTCTGCTTTTATCAGCAGCTGAAGAGCTGTTTCATTCTCTTTCTTCTGCTTGTACATTTCAGCCATTCCCTTCAGTGCAAATGCTTCCAGACTTTTCGCCTTATTTTTCCGGGCATAGTCTGCGGATCTGAGAAATGCCTGATGGGCTTTTTCAAGCTGAGAGAGATTAAGATAACAATAACCGATGTTATAGTAAACCACACTCATATTGGAATAGGTAGTCTGCTTATGTTTTACCTTTTCAAAATTCTGAATGGAGATCAGTAACTTTTCCAGGGCAATTTCCGGATTCGACTGACTTTTGTAAATCATTCCGCGGATGGCGTAGCTTCTGGCTGTTTCAATATGCTTTTCAGGCAGGTCATCGGGCAGTTTGGCAAGAAGAGGCTCTGCTTCGTTAAGCGTTTCAAGGCTTTTATTGAAAAGTTCCATCTGCTGGTACTGTATGGCGGCGGAAATCAGGACGCTGGTACGGATCTTCAGGTCGTTGGTTTTCTGTGCGGTTTCTTTAGCTTTTAAAAGATAGAGCAGGGACTGGTCAAAATCCCTTTTGGCAATATTGGCCGTAGAAAGCAACTGATAAATGCCGATTTTCTTATGAACATCATGTTCCTTTCCAAGAAGATCCCTAGCAATCCTGATGGCATTATCCGGATTATCATAGATCTCAAGGCGGGCTTTTTTCATCAGGGAATCAAACGGAACATTCTGCCCGCAAACTGAAATCTGAAAGCATAAAAGAATGGCGGAAATGATTTTTAATATAACTTTCATGATGTTCTGCTTTTACTGATTTCCTGAATATAAACATTCGGAGACATTCCGGTTACCGATTTAAAAACTGTGGTAAAGGCGCTGTGCGAAGAAAACCCCGAATATTCTGCCAGATAGCTGACCTTATAATTAAGATAAACAGGGTCTGTTCTCAGCAGCAGGGCAATGTGATTAATCCTTAATTCATTAATATATCCGTTGAAATTTTTCCCTTTACTGCTGTTAATCACCTCGGAAAGATATTTTGTATTGACTCCCATTTGTGAAGACAGCATGGAAAGTGTCATGTTTTTGTCGAGATAACGCTGCTGTTTTTCCCATTCTTCCAGTTTCTGAAGGATTTCATCTTCCTTTTCCTTAGAGATTTTATTAAGATCTTTTTCGTTGGTTTTAATGATAGCCGGTGCTTCCTTCACAATGTCAGGCATATCTTTCTGTGCCGTGAATTCTTGCTTTTTCTGTTTTTCAAAAAAATCGAATTGTTTCTTAAGATCTTTATGACTGCTTTTCAGGATTAAAAAGCAGATCAAAAGTCCTGTAATGATAACCAGGGATCCAGTAGAAAGCCAGATTATCTTTTTTAGTTGCTTTTGCTTTTGAAATTCCAGATTATTATTCTGATTGGTTTCTACCAGCTTTACAATATAGCGTATCCCTTCTTTCGTATTTGAATCTGATTTTGCCCGGAGTTCACTATAAAGTTTATTGTACTGATGGTATTTTTCATCGTTACGAAGAGCAAAATAGCTCTTCGACAATGATTCATAAATTTTTACTTTTAAACTGTTATACGGAGTGTTTTCTATTCTGGAAAGTCCTTTTTCAAGAATTTCAACGGCGGTATGATAATCCTCCTTTGAAAAATAATAACGTGACAGGTTTTCATAAGCAAATGCCTGAAGAAACGGGTAATTTTTATTCTTTTCAGCTACTGCAAGTATACTCTCCAGAATATGTCTGGCTTCTTCCGGTTTATTTTGTTTCATCAAATAAGAAGCCCTGAAGATCGTGTTCTCCATCTTCAGGATTAAGTTTTCCTGATTATTAAAGCTGAGATAATGGTCACTTTTGTTGAGGTTTTCCCGGGCTTTGTCATAGCTCCTGTTGATCCCGAAATTAATCGCCTGAAGCTGGTAAAGCTTGCCTGTAATGACATTCAGCCGGGGATTGTCACCTTTTAACAGCTTTTGATCAGATAAAAGACTGGTGATAATCTGTTGCGACTGGTGGTAAAGATCCAGATTCTGATATTGGTCAGCCAGATTATAATCACCGGCAATCTGAAGAAAATAAGACAGTTTTTCCTTTTCCCTTGAATCTTCCTTCTGACTGTAGATATTCACGGACTGTACATAATCTCCCTTCATGGCATACGCCTGGGAAATAATATTTTGTAGTACAATCCTGTGTTCCGGATTCTGATCGCTGATGAGCAGGCTTTGGGAATAGTTGATGCATTCATCCGGATTCTGATATAATTTCTGAAAAGCTTTGTCTGCCAAAATACTAAAATCCGGTCCCGACTGTCCTTTAGCAAAAACTGAGCTCAGAATAATGAGCAGAAATCGGATGCCCTGAAGCAAAGCATTCCGGCAAAATACTGATTTTTTTTGTTTTTTTCTTACAGCTTCCTGATGATCTGTCCTCAAAGTAGATTTTTGTTATAAGGTTGTATTTTAGTGTTTTACGTTTTTTACTCTTTTGAATTTCACGAATTATGTAAGTCAAAATCTTTTAAAAAGGTAAATATAATATTAATATTGTTTAAGCCAATTCAAAATATTAAACTTAAATAATTATGGAAAAAATTTACAACATCTCAATGAAAGCTTTATATACTTGCTTTCTGTTTGGATTTGCAATAACCAATGCCCAGCTCACTGTAATGGCATTGGGAAATTATACAGTTGGCGGTATTTCGGATGGTGGAATAGTCAGTATGCACACAAGTGCCGGTCAGATCTATAAGTGGGATGAGCTGAATGGTTTGGTTCAGATAGGCTCTATATCCAACGGATATCCCGCTGCAGGAAGAACGCTGATCACAGCTGACGGAACTAAAATAGGTTCGTCCATCACCAATACCGCAACTGGTTTTAACGAAATTTCAACCTATAATACGGCTGCAAACACATGGACGAATCTCGGGGGATTGGTTCCTGCAGGCTGGGACGGACATGTAAGTTCTACCTGGGGAATGACTTCTGATGGCAGTACGATTGTAGGTTTGGGATGGCTTACTGCCGGAACCGCACATGCCGTAAAATGGAATGCTGCAAGCGGAGTAACCGATCTTGGCAGTATAATTCCCAACAGAAGCTCCAGAGCCAATGCCATTAATGCTGACGGATCTGTGATTGTCGGCTGGCAGGATCAGGATACGGGATTCAGAAGTGGAGCCAAATGGGTAAACGGAGTAGAAAGCTTTATTACGGATACTAACGGTAATTACGTAGGCGAAGCTGGAGACGTTTCAGCTGACGGAACTACAATTATAGGTTCCGCAATGCCAAACCCATACGTGTGGAACAGCGTAAACGGCCTTACATACATAACTCATCCAAATTCCTCAGCCTTCTTCAGAGGGGGAGCAACCGGGATTTCTGCCGACGGTAAAAAAGTAGTCGGATTTTTCAGGGCTTTTGGTGCACCTCCTATGTCTGGAGAAGGCTTTATATGGACAGAGGCAGGTGGACGGGTGAACCTGAATGATTATGCGGTAAGCATGGGCATCAATACCCAAGGGGTTACTATGGGGCTTCCCTTAGCTATTTCACAGGACGGAAAAAGAATTGCAGGAATGGGAACCAATGCATCCAACCAGATGGTTGCTTTTTTTCTGGATCTTTCGAAAATATTGCTTTCTACCCATGAAAATACGCAACTCAACAATACTATATCTATTTATCCAAATCCTGTAAAAGATATGCTTTACTTTAAAGGAATCAAGCAGATTGATAAAGTGGAAATTTACAATATGGTCGGTCAGAAAGTAAAAACAGATAATGCTGTGGAAAACAGAATAGATGTTTCTTCTTTATCAAAAGGAGATTATATTCTGCAGATTTTCGTGAAGGGGGAAACTTCACAAAGCTTTAAGTTTATCCGACAGTAAAAATAAAATTAGAAACACTTAGAAGACTTGACCAAAAAACTCGCAGAATTTCTGCGAGTTTTGTTTGTATGCTACTATTCTTCGCCTTCCGGGGTGTCCCCATCTTCATCTTCGTACTGCTCCAGATAATAAGTGAAACTGAAATCTTCCGTTTCATCTTCTGCATCTTCAAGGGTTGTCAGGAGATCTTCAAAAATTTCAAGCTGATCTACCGTCATATTAACAAACTCAATGTGGAGTGGTAGCTCCAGTTCTCCTGTAATAACATCGGACAGCGCATCAAGATTATCTCCAAAATATTCAGGAAGGGTTAATTTTTCCTTTAATTGAGCATAAAAATCTTCATAATCGCCGATGTCTGTAAAATCGATATATATTGTCTTCATATTCTTAAATTTAATTTATTCTAATATTAGTCATTGCGAGGAGCAAAGCGACGAAGCAATCTCAAAAAACATCCATGATATTTTCGATATCTTCCGTCAAATCTCTCCATTCAGGGTTAATTGAATTGATCAGATCTAATTTTTTCTGTCTTGAACCTGCTTTGATCTGTTTTTCCCGGAAAATAGCATCTCCTATTTCCTGGAAAGACTCCCAATAGACCAATAAGTATAGATTATATCTTGATGTGAAGCTTTGCTCGAAAAACCTTCTTTATGCTGTTGAACACGTTGAGGCAGGTTTGAAGTAACTCCTGTATAGAGAGTCGTACGATTTTTGTTAGTCATAATATAAACAAAACCTGGTTTCATCAGTATTCAGATTATTAAAGATTGCTTCGTCGCTGCGCTCCTCGCAATGACGTATTTAACTACTGCTTCTCAAAACTCTTATAATGGTTTTTAGTCAGGTATACGTCACCATTCCGGGTAAAGATGATTCTGTCTGCATTTCGGTTTCCACAGCTGTAATTGACGTCAGCTTCATAATACTTTTCACCTTGAGGAAGCTGATTTTCCCTGTTCCCGAATTTATCTCCGCCAATGGCCCTGCCGGGCAGTACTTCACAAAGATTTCCTTTTGAAGCATTCCAGCCTAGCTTTCTGGCTTCATTTTTAGTGATATAATAATCAGGAAGCCTGTGATTCTGTTTTACATAACTAATGACTGTTTTTTCTTCTGTCAGCTGGTCGATAGACTGTGTAGAAGAATTTCCATTGGTATTTTGAGAATCAGGAGAAGTATTTCCATAGCTGACCTTTTCCGTCTTTACAGTCTCTGCATTCCCTTTTTTATCTGCAATAAAATTATTGTAGACATACATCGAAGACATTCCGAAAAGAAGTCCCAGACAAATAAAAAAGACTGACCTTGTTTTGCTGTTCATATAAACTTATAATTTATGGCTCAACATTAATCATTTCTCCATTCTTCCGGGATATCACAAACCGGGATAGGGTCTATTTTGTGTCTTGCCGCCTTATGCATTCTGTCGAAAATTAAAAATACTTCTTTATCACGGCCTTCATAATCATCTGCAGTTTTGGTTCCGTATTCTTTCTGGATTTTTTCCAGTTCCGGATAAGTGGCCCCGATCTGCTGTTCGTCCGTTCTGTCCACATCCCAAAGTCCGTCTGTAGGAATGGCTTCCTGAATGTTTTTAACCAGGTTTAAAGCCTTTGCAAGCGTATAGACCTCTGTTTTATAAAGATCTGCGATAGGGGAGACATCTACACCGCCATCACCGTATTTTGTATAAAACCCGATCCCGAAATCTTCCACCTTATTTCCTGTTCCGCATACCAGAAGGCTGTTAATCTGCCCGTAATAGTATAGGGTAAGCATTCTCAGACGCGCTCTGGTATTGGCAAAAGCCAGCTTTTCATTAGGATACAGGTCATCCTTCACGTCAAATGTTTTGTAAAGTTCCTCAAAAGCGGGAGTAAGGTTCACAGATAACGTTTCTACATTGGGAAATCTTGATTTCAGGTCATTCATATGTTCCCATGCACGGTTTACCTGGTCCGGCTTCTGGCGGATCGGCATTTCGATAAGAAGGGTTTTCAGTCCGGTCATGGCCGCAAGAGTAGAAACCACCCCGGAATCCACACCTCCGGATACTCCAATTACATAGCCTTTTACGTTAGCTTTTACGGCATAATCTTTTAACCAGTTTACAATATGATCTATTACTTTTTGAGTCTGCATTTATTTATTTTTTAGTCTATTTACAAATTCTTCAGGGGATTTTGTCCCTTTTTTATATTTTAATCCTTCTTTTACCATCTTTACATCTATTCCTTTAACTTCAGGAATCAGACGTCAAAGAAAATTCAAAATTACAGGTTTTTTGTGTTATTGAAGATATTTTTCACGTTTTAGCTCATACCAGTTACAGATGCCATCGGGTTCTGTGAATTCACTGGTTTTCTCAAAGCCTAATTTCTTTAAAATATGATTGGAACCTTCATTTTCCGAATGGGCATGAGCATAGATCACTTCGGCTTTCATCTGATGAAAACCCAGTTCCAGAGATGCTTTTGCAGCTTCCAGGGCATAACCTTTTCCCCATGATTCAGGTAGATAACGGTAACCGAGATCAAGCACGTTTTTATAACCGTTGATTTCTTCGGTCAACAATTTCAAGCCGCTCCAGCCGATCAGAAGCCCGGTTTTCTTTTCAACTACGCCCAGCCTTCCAGTACCGTTTTCTTCATATTGCTTCTGAATCATTCGGATGACGTTTAATGACTGGCTTTGTTCCGTAAGTACCGGAACTCCAATATACTTCATTACTTCCGGGTCAGAGTCAAGCAGAAACATGCGTTCTGCATCTGTTTCTTCCAATTTTCTCAGGATTAATCTTTCTGTTTCTAGTTTCATAGTATGGGTTACTGTTCAAATCCGAAAATAGTGACATTGGTTTTCGTTCCCTTTTTAATATCGGCTTCCTTCATAGGATTTCCACCTACATTCAATGTTTGAAGGGCCGAATTTCCGGAAATATCAAGTTTCTGTAACTTATTATGTTCGATGTTTAATTTTCTTAAATTTTTGAGTGGAGCAATATCAATTGATTTTAACTGATTTAAAGATAATGTTAATTGGTCAATTTTGGGAGTTTCCTTTAATGAAAAAGCTTCCAGAACATTATTATCCAGATATAAAGAAGCCAGGTTTTTAAGACCTTCCGCCTTGAAAGAAATCATCTTGCATCCCGTACACGAAAACAGTTCAAGTTGTGGCAGACCGGTAAGAGAGACGCTGGAAACAGTGTTATCATCAAGCACGATCATCTTCGCATTGCTGAAAAAGAGCACATCATCCGCCGAACTAATGCCTTTCTTAACAAGGAACAGATTGGTAACCATATCTGCTTCCAGCTTTTCCAGTGAGCCATTCTTATTAACGTCAAAATTTTCAAGAACTGCTTTTTCAAAGTTTTGATCTTTAAAATTAATTTTTTGGGCATAGAACAGAGAAAATCCTGAAATAATAAGGCTTAATGTTGTAAATATTTTAATTTTCATCATTCATTGTGTTTTTAATCCTTATTTTTGTTCACTTAAATTTCATGTAAAAATAATGAAGATTTTTAGAACTATTGCGCTTTCTTCCATTTTAGTTCTCGCTTTGGATTCCTGTAAAAAAGAACCGGAGAACCCATGGAAAGTAGAAGTAAAAACTCCTGCTGAAAAAGTTGAGGTAACAGATATTTCCAAAGAATTTTATGACCAGAATGTCCCTTTGGATCAGTTTAAGGCTAAGTTTCCATGGTTCCAGGGAACGGTTTCTGATGCGGATTTTGGAAAAAGAAGGGCTGATGCCGAAGAAATAAAGATTTACAAAGAAGCTGCCGGTAAAATAGACCAGGTAAAGCTTCAGAAAGAGCTTCAGGATTTGTTCTCTCATATCAAATATTATTTCCCGCAATTTAAAAGTCCTAAGGTTTACCTTTTCTCATCGGCCCTTCAGATGGTTCAGGATCCTATTTTTTATGATTCCAAAGGAAACCTTCTTTTTATAGATGTCACCGGGTTTATGGGCGATGGAAATACCAATTATAAAGGATTGGAACTGTATTTTCAAAAATCAATGAATCCTCAGAATATTGTTCCCAAAGTTTCCCAGATCTTTGCTGAAAATATTGTAACGGAGTCCCCGGATCATCAGAAATTTATTGATAAAATTATTCTGAACGGAAAAATCATGATGCTGCAGGATGCCTTTCTTCCCGATACGCCAGATTATCTGAAAATGAATTATACCAAGAAGCAGTACGACTGGGCTGTTGCCAATGAAGCCAATATCTGGAACTATTTTGTGGAAAGTAACCTGATTTTCGGGGACGATCCAAGGTTGGTGGAGCGTTTTATTTCTCCCGGCCCGTTCTCAAAATTTTATACGGAAATCGACAATGAGTCTTCTCCCCAGATTGGAATTTTTACAGGCTGGCAAATTTGTAAAGCCTATTTCAGGCAAAAACGGGAAACAAAACTGGTTGATTTCTTAAAGCTGGATGCTACCACTATCTTTAATGAAGCGGTATATAAACCTAAAACACCATAATAGTTAAAATAAATGATAACTTTCAAAGCAATTTGAGAGTTATTTTTTTAAATTTAATACCCTGTTTCATGATGAAGAAGCTCCACAGAAATTTTAGATAAGCTGAAGAAGTATTAACTTTGCGGAAAAATTTTAGATTGATATGAGAAAAACTCAGATTACAATAGATGTAGAGCTGGATGAGAACCACATTCCTGAAAATATTACATGGAACGCTCAGGACGGTGGTGTGGAAAAGGAAGAAACAAAAGCTACCATGATCTCGGTTTGGGACGACAAAGCAATGGAGGCTCTAAGAATTGATCTTTGGACAAAAGAAATGCCGGTAGATCAGATGAAAATGTTCATCCACCAGATCCTCGTATCTTTAGGAAATACTTACCAGAGAGCAACCGGAGAGGAAGATGTTGCACAATGGCTTGAGGAGATTGCAGAAGAATTTGCTGTGAAATCTTCGATAAAAATGTAAAACCCACTACACCAATCACAAAATACATGAAGAAAACACTTTTACTTATCGGGACAATGATACTGTTGGCCGCTTGCAATAAAAAAACCGAGGTAAAGGAAACAAAAACCTCTGACTCTGCCATTCAGGCAGATAAACTCCCTGCCGCTGAAACCACATCAATTTCAGAAACAGAAAAAGTTCCCGAAAATGCTGCATTGGATGTCGCTTTATTTAAAGAGAAAGATATTCCGGCAGCCCTATTAAAAGGAAGTCTCCATCCGCATGATATGGAAGGTGAATCTGTCATGGAGCTTGTTCCCAGTATGGATGATTTCATTAAAGGAAACGGCTCGGATATTGCTTATATAGATGATTCCCTGAAGAAAATCATTCTCAGGATCAACGGAAAGTTTGAAGAGCTTAAGGAAACAGGCAAAGATCGGTATGAAAACAGTGAATATCTGGTTTCATTTACAACAACTGTTCCGGATAAACTTCCGGAAGAGATAGATGTTGTGGCCTATGCTTTTAACGGAAAGCTAGAGGTGAAAAGAAAATCTGATAACATTTCAAAGAGCCTTGACTTTTTTATGGCAGGCTTATAAAAAATAAAAAATAGTATGAATTTTAATACAAAAGTAATTCACGGAGGGCAGCACCACGAGTCTGCAACAGGTTCTGTAAATGTTCCTGTATTTTTAACGTCTACATTTGCACAGAAAAGTCCGGGAGTACATTCCGGATACGAATATTCAAGAGCAGCCAATCCTACAAGACAGGCATTGGAAGACTCTCTGGCAAGCATTGAAAATGGAGCAAGAGGTTTGGCTTTCGGGTCAGGACTTGCGGCCATCGACTGTGTTTTGAAATTACTGAATCCGGGTGATGAGGTAATTGCTGTAGATGACCTTTATGGAGGGACTTACAGAATGTTTACCAGGCTTTTTGAAAAATACCAGCTGAAATTTACGTTCGTGAATTTTGATGATGTTTCCAAAGTTGCTGACGTTATTACGGACAAAACCAAACTGATCTGGCTAGAAACCCCAACCAACCCATTAATGAAGCTGGTAGACATTAAAGCAGTAGTTGAAATAGCTAAAGGAAAAGATATTCTGGTTGCTGTTGATAATACTTTTGCAACGCCATACATCCAGAGACCTATTGACCTTGGAGCAGATATCGTAATGCACTCGGCTACCAAATATCTTGGTGGACATTCTGATGTGATTGCCGGAGCGTTAGTTGCAAAAGATGCTGAATTAGGAGAAAAGCTTCATTTTATCCAGTTTGCAAGTGGTGGTATCCTAGGACCTCACGATTCTTACCTTGTTTTAAGAGGGATTAAAACTTTGGCATTAAGAATGCAGCGCCATTCAGATAACGGACTTGCTGTAGCAAAATATCTTGAAACCCATCCTGCAGTAGACAGAGTAATCTATCCAGGGTTAGAATCCCATCCTCAGTATGAACTTGCCAAATCCCAGATGAAAGAGTTCGGAGGAATGGTTTCTTTCACCTTTAAATCAGGAAAAAAAGAAGATGCTGTTAAATTCCTTGAAAAAGTAAAGGTTTTCACTTTGGCAGAATCTTTAGGCGGCGTTGAATCTTTAGCCAACCATCCTGCATTAATGACACATGCTTCCATTCCTGCTGATAAACGTGAAGAATTGGGTATTACAGACGATTTGATTCGCTTAAGCGTTGGTATTGAAGATGCAGAAGATCTTATAGCAGACCTTGAAAGAGCTTTTTCTTAACCCTTTAAAATAAATAATAATGAGAAAGATTTTGTTTTTTCTGATCTTAAGTTTTTTCAGCCAGATTACATATTCCCAGGTAAAAACTACCGATGAATTGTATAAAACAGCCAAGAAACTGGACAGCCTGATATTCGACATAGGATTCAATAAATGCGATCTTTCTCATTATAAATCCATAGTCAGTAACGACCTGGAGTTTTATCATGATAAAGGCGGAATTACTTCCGGGGAAAAAGCCTTTACCGCTTCTATTAAAAACAATATCTGCGGAGGCCCCAATAAAGTAAGACGGGATCTTGTTCCCAACAGCATGAAAGTGTATCCTTTGTACAACAATAATGTGCTGTATGCATTCGTACAGGAAGGGGAACATGAGTTTTTCGAATTTTCCAATGGAAAATGGGTTCAGGGAAGCCGTGCAAAATTCAATATTTTATGGGTTTTGGAGGATAAGCAATGGAAAATGAAGAGAGTACTGAGCTATGATCACCATTTATAATCAATATGAAAAATACCAGAAAAGCTACGCTTGAGGATTTAAATCAATTAGCAGAATTATTTGACCAATACAGGATTTTTTATCACAAAGAATCCGATATTCCTTCTGCTGAACACTTTCTCAGAGAAAGAATAGAGCATAAAGATTCTGAAATTTTTGTAGCAGAAAATAATGGCCAACTGACGGGATTTGTTCAGCTGTATCCTATATTTTCATCTACAAGAATGCAGCGTTACTGGCTGTTGAATGATCTCTACGTCAATCAAAATCACCGGGGAAAAGGCTACTCCAAAGAGCTGATTGAAGAAGCAAAAAACCTCTGCAGATCATCCAATGCCTGTGGAGTCCTTCTTGAAACCGGAAAAAGCAATGATGTAGGAAATCAGCTTTATCCCGCATGTGGCTTTGAGCTCTATGATTCTGTGAATTTTTATGAATGGACGAACAGAGAGAATTAAAAGTGAATAGTTAACAATAAATAATACATTTATAATATTGATCATAATCACTCATTGCTTATTACTCATCACTTATAATTAAATAATATGTCAGATTTTCAAAAATACATACAAAGATATCTTGATCAGATTCCTTCCGGAAGCTGGATTGAAGAACTAAAAAAATCGGGAGAGAACACAATAGCTCTGTATTCGGAGCTTACTGAAGGACAGTCTCTTTTTGCTTATGCCGAAGGAAAATGGACCCTGAAAGAGCTTTTGCTGCATCTATCAGATGCCGAAAGGGTATTTCAGTACAGAGTTCTGGTTTTTGCCAGGGGAGACAAAGCGGTGTTACCGGGTTTTGATGAAGAAGATTATGCTGCCCATTCTTTTGCGAATAAAAGAACTTTGGAATCCTTATTAGAAGAGTACAAAACAGTGCGGAAATCTTCTCAAATCCTGATTGAAAGCCTTGAACCATCTGCCCTGAAGAATATAGGAACGGCTAATGGAAATGAATTGGCAGCAGAAACAGTCGGTAAACTGATTGTAGGACACAATTATCATCATTTGAATATAATTAAGGAAAGATATCTGCCGGGATTGAAATAAATCCGGATCATATTTAAATGATATAATAAATTCAATAGGAATGGGCTTTAGCCAAAATTTTATCCTCATATTTTTTGGCTGAAATTCACCATTTCTTTACCTTTATACACAGGTTTAAAACCTGAAAAATTATGGAAAACATCATCGAAATATTAAAATCCGGCGGAACAATTCTTTATCCTACAGACACTATTTGGGGAATAGGCTGCGATGCCACGAATATAGAAGCTGTCAATAAGATTTTCGATATCAAAAAAAGAGAAAAAAACAAGTCCATGATTATTCTTGTGGAATCTGAAAAGAGACTTCAGGAGTTTGTGGACGTTCCGGAAATGGCGTGGGAAATTATTGATATTAGTGAAAAGCCGGTAACGATTGTTTATGAAAATCCCCGCGGCCTTCCGAAAGAATTGCTTGCTGAGGACGGAAGTATTGGAATCAGGCTTATTAAAACCGATTTTTGTAAAAAACTGATTACAAAACTGAATAAACCTTTAGTTTCCACTTCGGCCAATTTCAGCGGAGATAAAAGTCCGTTGAAGTTCTCTGATATTTCACCTGAAATTATTAAGCTCGTGGATTATGCTGTGGAAGAGGACAGGGAAAAAGTTTCAAAATATTCAGGTTCTTCGGTGATAAAAATATGGAACGATAACAGGATTAAGGTTCTTCGTGAATAAAATCCCGGATTAAATATTTCAATTTAAATCTTGCCCATGCATATCGGCAGGATTTCTTTTTTTTAATTTCTATCTTTGCAGTCTTCAACTGATAAAAGACATGCCATGAACCACCAGAAGTTTGCTGAAGAATGGATCCGTGCCTGGAATTCCCATGACCTTGAAGATATCTTGTCCCACTATACACAGGATATAGAGATCACAACTCCCATGATTGTAATGGCTACAGGAGGGAAAGAAAGTACATTGAAAGGCAAAGATGCCGTCCGGGAATATTGGAAAAAAGCACTGGATAAATTTCCTGACCTGCATTTTGAGCTGATAAGCTCAACGGCAGGTGTAAATTCTGTGGCGTTGTTCTACAGATCTATTATGGATAAGCATGCTGTAGAAGTCATGTTCTTTGATGATGATGAAAAAATTAATAAAATGTACGCCCATTATGATTGATGGGAATGCATGGCTAGAAAAGACGATCTATTTATAACGATGAAAATTAATCTTACCCAAAATAAAAATTTAAAACTATTCAAGATCATTGCTGAAGCTGCGGAAAAAAACAGCCAGTCGGTATATATTGTCGGCGGATATGTCCGCGATCTTTTGATGAAGAGAACAGCGTCTACAGATATCGACTTTGTAACGGAGCAAAGTGGAATTGAGCTGGCTCAAACCGTAGCAAAGGATATTGATCCTAAATTAAAAGTTTCGGTCTTCAAAACTTACGGTACGGCCATGATCAAATATAAAGACCTTGAGCTGGAATTTGTAGGGGCCAGAAAAGAAAGCTATACCGAGAACAGCCGTAAGCCTGAAGTAGAGGGCGGAACACTGGAAGATGACCAGAAAAGAAGAGATTTCACCATCAATGCAATGGCAATTTCTTTAAATAAGGCTAATTTCGGAGAGCTTGTTGATCCTTTCAACGGAGTTGAAGATCTGGAGAAAGGAATTTTAAGAACCCCTTTGGAACCTGCTCAAACCTATTCCGATGATCCTTTGAGGATGATGAGAGCCGTTCGTTTTGCTTCTACATTGAATTTTGTAATTGAAGAGAAATCCCTCAATGCAATCAGACAGGAAGCAGAAAGAATCAAGATTGTTTCTATGGAAAGGATCATGGTGGAATTCAATAAAATCATGATGTCTAAAAAACCTTCCGTAGGATTGGGATTAATGGAGGAAACGGGGCTTTTGAAGCTGATCATTCCCGAACTGTTAGAACTTAAAGGAGTAGAAGAGGTAGAAGGGCAGACGCATAAAGATAATTTCTATCATACCCTTGAAGTAGTGGACAATATCTCTGAAAATACAGATAATTTATGGTTACGGTGGTCAGCACTTTTGCATGATATAGGTAAAGCACCTACCAAAAAATTTGTTGAAGGAACCGGATGGACTTTCCACGGCCATGAGTTTTTAGGCTCAAAAATGGTGAAGACCCTTTTCCACAGACTAAAACTGCCATTGGGAAGTGATATGAAGTATGTTCAGAAAATGGTAAAACTCTCATCACGTCCGATTGCTCTGATCACAGATGATGCTTCAGATTCTGCACTGAGAAGACTCCTTTTTGATGCCGGTGAAGATCTGGAAGACCTTTTTACCCTGTGCAAGGCAGATATCACGACCAAAAACTCTAAAAAACAGGACAGGTTCAAAAAGAACTTTGAGTATGTAGCTGTGAAGATCAAAGAAGTGGAGGAAAAAGACCAGGTCCGAAATTTCCAGCCACCGATTACCGGAGAAGAAATTATGCAGATGTTCAATCTCAAGCCAGGAAAAGAAATCGGAATCCTTAAAGAAAAAGTGAAAGAAGCCATTCTGGAAGGTGAGATCCCCAATGACAAGGAAGAAGCTGAAAAATTTGTGATTGCCGAAGCTGAGAAGCTGGGATTGAAAGCATATTAAGCTTAGAATATATAAATGGTTACGGCGGGACTTTGTCCCGCCGTAACCATTTTACCTCTTAAAATAAAATCCGGCCGCTTCTTCAAAGAAACGACCGGAAAAAAAACACAAATGATGAAAAAAAATAAAAAATTATGTGATAATACCGAAGTATTAATTCTTAGTTAGGATAAACAGAGTTGGAACCTATCCCCGAAGTAAATGATTTGATAACAGTTCCTGAAGTGTTGTAAACTACAATTTTACTGTCCTGGGTAAATCCGTTAGAATCCGATGTGAAAATTTTATCATTGATTACGCTGAATCCGTATAAGGCAGAATAATCATCAACACTGTTCGCCACAGTGAATAATGGTGACGAAGGAGCCGTTGTAGCGCTCATATCCATTCCGTATACTTTCTTTCCTGAAGTGAAATAGAATTTACCGTTGGAAATTTCAAGATTTTTTGCATCGGCAATCCCCGTTAAAGTAGTTGTTTTGGTGATGCTTCCTGTGCTTGATATCTGGTAGATATAAGAATTAGCGGCATCTGCAGCAATTGCGTAAACATTTTGATTGTTGGAGATGATTTTGTTGATATTTCCGGCAGGAAGAGTGATGGTAGACTGAACTTCGTTAGTAGAAGTATTGATGTAAGTGATCTTATTTCCAAAACCGAAAGAAGCATTTTGTACAAAGATATTGTTTCCCGCTTCCACAATTCTCTCGGCAGCATCGGTGAAAGCAATTTTTTTGATGAAAGAACGGTCTGAAACCCTGTAAATACTTACAAACTTATCACCCATATATTTATCATTCGTTACATAAATATTATTGTTGGCAAAAGCCATATAGCGGGGAGAATTAAGTTCAGCGGTAATTTGGCCGTTCGCTTTAAAGTTGGAACGGTTCGCAATTTGAATCCTATTAGAATTATTCAGCAGCAGATAAGCATTTTCACCATTGAAGGCAATCATCTGTAAAACATCCCCTAGCTTTGAACCACCGTTATTAAATGCAAAAATATTATCCTGTTTAAGGCTTAGATCTGCGCTTACAAATGTTACGTCTGCTTCAGGTTTTCCGAAAGAACCTTCATTGGCAATTAAAAAGCCATTACCGTAGAATATTTCTTGCTCCTCAATAGTATTGTCACTGCTACAGGACACAATGCCCAGAAGAAGGGTAAAAGCAAAGAGAAGATGTAAAAGTTTTGTCAGTTTCATAATATTTTTAAGTTTAAAAATTAATTGTTGCATAAACACTGTAATTTCTTTTAGGCATAGGGTAAAGAGATACCGTCTGATAATAGGTGTCGGTAACATTATTTACTTTAAATCCCAAAGTGTATTTCTTGAAAAGCGATGCAGAAATTCCGGCATTCAAAATAAAATACGGATCAATCGCTGCGGATCTTTTTTCATCGGATGTTGTGTACGTAAGGCCGTTGAACATTCCCTGGGCATATATTTTAAATAAAGAATAGCCGTACTCTATATTTCCCACTGCTTTGTGCACCGGAACATACATTCTCTGCATATCAGTGTCTTTGTTGATCGACTTTGAATACGTGTAGCCTCCGTCCAGCCTCAAAGCATGCTTGCCGAAAGTTTTATTCCAGGTAATCTGAGATTCCAGACCGTAAGATTCAACCCTGTAAGTATTAAATGGTGCCCAGTAGCCAAAAGGTGTCTGAAGCCAGTTGATCAGGTTTTTAATGTCCATGTAGTAAGGACTCAGGCTAATCTTAAAATCTCCAAAGCTGAACTCATGGTTCATATCAATATTGATGGAGGTTTCCGGAACTAAATCCAGATTTCCTCCCGGTTGCCAGTAAAGATCATTAAAAGAAGGATATCTGAAGTTTTTTGAAAAATTAATCCCTACATGATACCATTTTACAGCATTCCATTTCCCTGAAAAAGAATACAGAAGGGGAGAAGAGATATCTTCTAAAAAATCTTTTTTAATTCCTGCTTCGAAACGGAGGTCTTTTGTCGCAAAATACCTGATCAGGCCGGATAATGAGCCTACATTTCTGCTGACAACCCCAATTCCGGATTGACTATTTTTGTCCGATTGATAGCCTTCACCCTTGTTCACCTGAAATTCCCCAATTGCATTGATGTTGATCTTTGGAGTGATGAAATAATTGAAATCATTTTTAAAAATGTAATTCTTTCCGTCTGCCCCACTTGCCTTAGGCTGGTTAAGGTCCGAAAAATACTGGAAATTATCCTCCGTGTAAGCCATTTTCAGGCTGTTGGAAAGATTGCTTTTATCAATGTCCCATGCGATCAGGCTTCTTAAAGTCTGTGCTTTATATTTCGTTTTATTACCAATCAGTTCGAAAATAGGATATTGCTGGGAAGCATCAAATATCTGATTCTGCCATGAAATAGTCTGGTGGTCAGCAATTTTATATGCTACACCAATATTCACTGAGGTATTATAATATCTCCCGTTGGTATTATGAAATCCTGTATTTCCTACCACGAATTCAGGAACCTTATAATCATTTTGGCTGGTTACATAGCTTCCCGAAACCTTTACACTTAATTTCTCATTGCTGAAACCGGCCTGTGCAAAATTATTATACGTATCAAAAGAAGCCACCTCAGAAAAAATTGAAGCTTTAAAACCCTTGTTGAAATCCAGAATATTATTTAAATGAATACTTCCTCCGATAGCACCGCTTCCGTATACAACACTTCCCCCGCCGGCTTTTATATCAATCTGATCATATCCGAAAAGAGGAATATTATTCACATCCCCTTGTCCCAAAAAGCTCGAGTTGATATTAATTCCGTTCCACACAAAAGCAGTCTGCTGGGCCGTTGTTCCCCGGAATGATGGCGAAGAAACAGCACCGCGGCCGTTTTCTTTAATGTAAATTGAAGACTGGAAGCGTAAAAGCTCAGAAAGATTGGTCGAGTTTTTCTCAATATCTTTAGGAGTAATCGTACGGACCGGGTGAAAAAGTTTTGCCTTTTTCATCTGGCTGTCGAAAATATAAATAGTGTCAACCGCTTTCTCCTGTCCGAAAAGAAAGCCGCCAAAAGACGAGCAAAGAAGTAATAAAGACCTTTTTATATCCATACTATTTTACTTTTCCTCCGAAAGTAATCTGTTTTTAGTTATAATTTTGGCAGGTCTCCTGACTTTCGCTTTCTGCACCTTCCCGTATGAACAGTGGTTTTTTGCAGAAAATCTTATTGCGATTTACAGTTGCGGGGACAGTTTGGGCATCGCACCCAATTCCCTATTATTTCCAATATGCTGGAAACCAAAATTTTTGCAAAGATAACTTTTTATATGTATTTCACAAAAAGGGTAAAAAAAATGAATGATAAGGTCAATAGTGAATGGTCAATTTTGCTTCGCAAGACAATACAGATATATGAATTGAATGAATTTCTTCAAACCAACTATTTAATTGCGAAGCAAAATTTACAATTGACAAAATTTCATCTTATAAAAATGATGAGTCAAAATAAAAAGGCAACAGATCCTTAATAGAATGTACCTTCACTACCTCGTCATTCATGCTTGAAAAATAAAGATCTATGTTTTCGCTCTGTTTCGTTTCATATTCTATTAAACTTTGTCTGCAGGCTCCACAAGGAGGAATCGGAGGGTTTTTCTCATGGAATTCCCTTGGGCCTCCCACTACAAAGATCTTCTTAACCTTTACATCAGGAAAATTAGCAGCCACCCAGAAAAGAGTCGTTCTTTCCGCGCATAGTCCCGATGGATAGGCTGCATTCTCCTGATTGTTACCCGAGTAAATCTCACCGTTTTCCAGCAGAACAGCACATCCTACAAGGAAATTCGAGTAAGGTGCATAGGCATTTTCACGGGCCTGCTTGGCACTCTCGAACAGTTTTTTTTCTATATCGCTCAGTTCACTGCTGTTTTTAAAGTGCTCGTAACTGATCTGTATGTCTTTTTTCATATATTAGTCATGACTAAAAAAGGGGGGCTAAAAGTACTCCTTTTTCACCAATTGGACAATGTTTTTTTATTCATCCATTAAATTGAAAATTCAAAAAAAATAAAATGCTGTATACACCAATAAAATTTAGAAATGTAGAATTGAAAAACAGATGGGTAATGTCTCCCATGTGTATGTATTCCTGTGAAAATGGCATGGCCAATGATTTCCATTTTGTACACTACGGAAGCAGGTCACAAGGAGGAACCGGACTGATCATGGTAGAAGCTACAGGCGTAGAGCCGCGGGGAAGAATCACCAATCACTGTATGGGAATCTGGAACGATCATCAGGCAGAGGAGCTGAAAAAAATCGTTGATTTTGTCCATTCCCGTTCAGAAAGTAAAATAGGGATTCAACTTGCCCATGCCGGGAGAAAAGGATCCACCTGGAACAATATACAGATTCCTGTAGAAGAAGGCTGGGAAACAGTTGCTCCCAGCGGTATTCCTTATCATCCCTCTGAAAGGATTCCCCATGCCCTCACTGTCGGCGAGATCAGGGAACAGATTCAGAATTTTAAAGATGCAGCCCAAAGAGCGATAAAGGCAGGATTCGATATTATAGAAATTCATGGTGCACATGGATACCTCGTCCATCAGTTTTTATCGCCATTATCCAACATCAGAACAGACGAATATGGAGGAAGTTTTGAAAACAGGATCCGTTTTCTGGTGGAAATTGTTGATGCCGTTAATGAAGTACTGAATGAAGACACCGCCCTTTTTGTAAGGATTTCCGGGACTGAGTATGCCGAAAACGGATGGAATATTAATGATAGTGTAGAGCTTGCTAAAGTGTTAAAAGAACATTCCGTGGATTTGGTTGATGTTTCAAGCGGGGGAAATATTCATGGAGCAAAAATACCTGTGTTTGATGGATATCAGGTTCCTTTTTCGTCCCAGGTCAGAAAAGAGGCGGGGGTAAGAACCGGAGCGGTGGGATTGATCACTAAGGTTGAGCAGGCCAAAGAAATATTGGAAAAAGAGGATGCAGACCTTATATTTATAGCAAGAGAAATTTTAAGAAATCCTTATATTGCTGTTCAGGGCTCGTTTGAAATGAAGGCTGACTGCTTCTTTCCCCATCAATATACAAGAGCGAAAATTTCATCGTAACATAAAAAATGAAAATTGAAGACTTTATGCTCACCTGTCCCAGCAAGAAATTCCTGGGAATAGAATGTTTGGGATGTGGTGCCCAGAGGGCTATTATGCTGGTATTTGAAGGAAAATTCTCGGAAGCTTTTCATATGTACCCGGCAGTCTATACATTATTGCTGTTTTTTTTGACATTGGGTGTGAGCTTCACAGATAAAAAAAGGAAATATAGTGGTGTGTTGATGGCCTTGGTTGTTGTCAATCTGGCTATTATGGTCATATCCTATTATTACAAGCATTTTTATATTCATTCTCATGTATAAAATAAGCAGAAACTATATTTTTTTAATTATTATTTAAGATGGGTAGAAAAAAAGTCGTAGAATTACTACAAAATGTAAATCTCTCGGGTGAAAATTTTTTAAATTAGAGCATGAAGTTTATCTTTGTTAGACAAACTTTAAGAATCGTATAATCATTAATGATTAAAATGTAAGAATATGGCAGGAAATTCAAGAGGAATCTTAAAATTCAATGGAGGCGAAGGACAAAAATTGTTAAAACTTAACTATAACGTATCAAGGTCTACAGATGTTTCAGGACGTGTAGCATCCGATCCTTCGAACGCTTTGATCAAAATAACCATTGAGGCAACCGAAAAATCGGATATTCTGGAAAGTCTGTTGAACAGCAAATATAAGCCGACCAGCGGTGAAGTTACATTCAATAAATCTCATGAAGAGGGAACATTGATTACCCTGAAATGGGAAAACGGATACGTCATCCACCACGAAGTGGATTTTGATGCGATCGACAGCAACAATATGCTGGTAAGCTTTGTAGTAAGCGCAGAAAGCATTACCTACGGAAATTCGCTATATGACGGGTTCTGGCCATTAAGCTAGACCCGGAATAGTACAAAATACAAAGAGACTGTCCCTCAAGACGGTCTTTTTTTACCTGTTGTGAACACTATTTTCTAGCAAGGAATCTTTGTTTATTCTCAAAAATTCCCGATTGGATGAATAATATACACATTTTAACACAAATCACTTTATAAAATATGTCTACTACACCAGAAAACTCAAGCGGAAAAGCTTTTCGACCGTCACAAAATGCAGACGGGGTAACCGAAAATCATCATGCCGGTATCAACCGTCTGGTAAAACTTTCCCTGGTTATAGAAGGAAAGATTATCAAATTTTATAAGCATTTTAAACTTAAACAAAGTACCCAGCGCCATCATGAATTTACCCTTACCCTGGCTCATGATACTTTAGGGGGCCGCCAGACCCATTCGTTGGAAGATGCTAATAAATTTCTTGGAAAACGCCTCACTGCAGTCATTTCCTATAAAGATATAGATAACAGCCCGGAAAGGACATTTGTGGGCATCATTACCGGAGTAGCCTTCAGCCAGGAAAAAATGAGCCTGGGGAATATTGTGCTTACAGGATGCAGCCCTACCATTCTTCTGGATGGCGCTTCTCATATCCAGAGTTTTGGAGGAAGCCAGCCGGTCAATATCGGCATCATTGCAGAAGAGGTTATCAAGCAGGGAATTGATAAAAGCCGCTTTGATATCAGGGTTGATGCGAATAATTTCTCGCAGATTATCTATAGCAGCCAGTACGACGAAACTCACTACAATTATCTCGCAAGAATGGCTGAAGCTTATGGTGAACAGTTTTTTTATGACGGCGAAGTACTTCATTTCGGGAAACTTCCGCCTCAGAACAAACCTATTATCCTGACGTACGGGAGCAGTGCCAATGATATTAAAGTTGAACTGAAAGCCATCCATACCAAACCTCAGTTTTACGGGTACAACAGCAATAAAAATGAGAAGCTTACTTCCGGCTCAACGCCTATTCAGCATGTAAGTGATATAGCGAAGACAGCTTATGAGCATAACAACAGTATTTACAAGACTCCTGCGCTTCAGATAGCTCCTATTAAAGCATCCACCCATCTCGATGTGGAATACTCGCAGAAAAGTGCCTCAGGTAGTGCGGCTGTAAACGTTTTTTCCATTTCAGGAAATACAACGGTTCCATTCCTTCACCCCGGATGTATTGCAGATGTTCAGATGCGGAAGCAGGACTCCAATGAAACCTCTTATTTTACAAGAATCATGATCACAGAAGCTGAGCATGAGATCGATACTATAGGCCATTATAAAGGAAGCTTTGCAGGAATAGCGGCAGATACAGGATTCCTTCCGAGACCGGAATATAAAATCCCCAAAGCAGAACCGCAGACTGCAGTGGTAATATCCAATACAGATCCCGAAGGACAGGGCAGGATACAGGTGCAGTTCGACTGGCAGACCAGTGATACCACCCATTTTATCAGGATGATGAGCCCGGATGCGGGAGGAACGGATCAGATCACTCAAAACAGAGGCTATGTCGCCATTCCGGAAGTGGGAGATCAGGTGATGGTTAACTTTGTCCACAGTCACCCGGACAGGCCTTTTGTAATGGGAGGAATGTTCCACGGCGGTGTTGCTTTAGGCGGCGGTGTCAATAATCATCTGAAATCTATCCAGACCAGAAGTGGAATCAGGATTTTAATGAATGATGAAGAAGGAAGTGTGAAAATCATGGATCCGAGCGGAAACATCTATTTCATGGATGGAGCCGGGAACATAAGTATGAAAGCTCCTAAAAACTTTACGCTGAATGCCGGAGATAACATCAATATAACGGCAGGAAAAGAAATTTCGATCAGTGCAGGAGAAGGAATCAACAGTTCTGCCAATAACAGTATCATTTCTACAGCCGGAAAAGATATTGTACAGACAGCTTCCGGTGATATCCGCGAATCTTCGGATACCAGAACAGAAATGGTGGAAAAAGAATTCAGAAGACAGTCTGAAACATCCAATGAAATAGCCGGGGAAATATCCATGTTCAGCGAGCTTGAAAACATGACGATGCAGAGCGGTAAGATTGTGGAATTCAACAGTGCCGAAAAATCAAAACTTTTCTGATATGGCCATTATCAAAACTGCTAAAAATATACAGATAAAAGTCACAGACTCTTATCATCTGAGTGTGGGTAAGAAAGTTGAAAAAATTGCTCAGAAAATTAATGTAGAGGCACAGAAAAATAACCTTGTTTTGGCAAGCAATAAGAAAATAATGTCTCATGGAAACAAGTAAAATAAGAATTCTTTTTCTTTTTATTATTAGTAGTTTCTCATTAATCAATTGTCAAAATAAAAAAATGGAACAGAAATACAGCTGGCTGGGAACCCTTTCGGCACCGGAGGAATACCCGATGGAAATTTATAAAGGAGCCATCATTGCAGATGACTTCACTTACAGTTTTGATGCTATTTGGGGCACACAGAATACAGGATGGGGGAATGAAGGCGGAACCATGAGTGTAGAAACCAGCCAGATGGACATTCCCAACAAACTGGAATTTACATGGTACTCTTTGGTGGAAAATAAATTCTATACCGGAAAATGGGATCTGGATAAGCAAAAAATAAAAGATCTATTTGATAAAGGCTTTACAGACCAGGATAATGGTAAGAAAATGACCTACAGCAATTTTATTGTTGGCCTTGCTCCCAAAGGACGGGTGGTTCTTTGGATCAGCGGTCCGGGAAATCAGAAAGAAGTAGGGACTTTTCAGGCTCATGATACCATTATTACCAAAGAAAAAGCATACGAAAATGCCCAGTATATGCTGAAAGAGGGCTTTGCAGACAGAATGCTGAAAGATCCGTCCTATGAAACATTTAAGCCTGAAATCAGAGCTAAAATAGAAAAAGAAGGCTATCCTGATCCGGATATTTATGAGGTGTACAGGGAAAAATATAACTGGAAACCTTCAGTAATTTTGCCGGAAGGCAGCGAATGGATCGACTTCGGATTTAATAATTATAATGGTGAACAGGAAAACCTTTTCGGAGAAAACCTGACAGCAGATACCTATAAAAAAAGAGCTGTTCCAAAATTCTGCGGCTTCTACTGGAGAGATAAGAATAAAAACAGGTATGCAGTATGGATAGACTCGTTTGATGAGAAAGAAATATTTGAATTATTCCGGAAGCTCGGAAAAGAAAAAAATATAGATCTTACCGTTAAAGTACGTGCAGATAATACAGGAGCTAGTCTGTCCTTAAAGAGCGGAAATGAAGAACTGCCGGTTACGAAAGCAAAGATCAGGCTCTCAGGTAAAATAGAGTAGATTCCGGCTGTCAAAAGTTTACAAACTATCTGTCAATAAATAAAATAAGAACCATGCACAATAATAAATTTGGAGATTATACACCGGAAATATCCAAAGAGGAAGTATTAGACATTACTCTTGGGATATTTTTTGACGGAACTTTGAATAATAAAACCAACACCACAGAAAGAAGGAACAAAACCGCAGACTATAAGAAAAACGGGGGCAAACCCAGTGATAATAACAGTTATAATAATGACTGGAGTAATGTAGCCCGTTTGTGGGATAATTACGATAAAAATTTTGGAATCTACATAGAAGGAATAGGAACGGAAGATAAAGAAGAAGATTCCATGCTTGGCTATGCCTTCGGAACAGGGGCTACCGGGATCAGAGGGAAAGTAAGAAAAGGCTGTGAAGAGATCGTAAAAAAAGTAAAAACGATCAAAAGCTCAAAAAAGGCAGATAAAATAGCTGTTCTTACCTTTGATGTTTTCGGTTTCAGCCGTGGCGCTGCAGCTGCCCGTAATTTTGCCCACGAAATAGGAAAATCAAAATATAAAGCCAGAGCAACAACCGTTTCCCATGAAGGGATGACCGTAACTTCCTACTCAGACAGTGACGGAGATGCTGTAGAAGGCCAGGAACTTCCAAAATGGGGCCATCTGGGACTCAAGCTTCAGGAAGCAGGAATTACTGTTGACGTCCTGAAGATAAGGTTTTTGGGAATCTATGATACCGTTTCTTCCTATTCCAAAAACTTTTCTCCGAAACCCAACTTCCACAATGACGTAGAAGAATTGGGATTGGATGATATTGGAAGGGCACAGACGGTTATTCATTTTGTGGCAGAAAACGAACACCGCGAAAACTTCGATCTTACCAATGTAAGTGTAGGAATAGAAAAAATATTTCCGGGAGTGCACTGCGATGTAGGCGGAGCTTATGAAGACGGTCCGGAAATATGGGAAGAGGTGGAAACATCCTGGACAACCAGCGCAAAATTAAAAGCATTACGGCAACAGCTGATCAATGATGCATGGTATACCGATGAGGAGCTTACCATTACCCCGGGCTTTTACCTCTCACTAAGAGGAGAACGTAAATTTCTGAAAAAGGCCTACAGCTATATTCCTTTGCATTTTATGGCGGAGCACGGCGTTCAGAAAACAGTTCCCCTTAAAATAAAAAAACTGACCGATGAAACCTATTCCATTTCATCAGATGAATTGCTGGTAAGGGTGAAAAACCGTTTAAGGCCTTATGCGATGGGAGATGGAAAACAATATACCTTTAAAAGATATCATGATCTCAGGGTCGCTTACGGTGGAGCATCCATACCGGAGCAGAAATATGCAGACTACCAGAGAGAAATGAAAGAGCAGGAAGACCTGAGAACACTTAGGAACAAATACCTGCACTGGTCGGCAAGAAGGGAAGGCATAGGAATGGATCCTACTTCTGACAGAGTAAGAGTGATCCATGAGGGATAAGACTTAAAAATTATAGTAAAAATAAAAAGAACAGAATTACAGATTGAATATTGATCCTTGGGTATTGTCCTGATGATCATTATATACAAATAAGACATTCTTATAAAGAATACTGATGCCGGATTGCTTATGCAGAAATTTAATATACATACCGTCCAGAAAGGAGAAAGCTTAAAAAGTATAAGTCAGTTGTACAGCCTGGATGCTGGTGCTTTAAAGTTATTTCATAATAACCACTGCGACGTGAAAGATATGATCCTGATCGGGCTTACAGGGCAAAAAGAGCTTTTTCTGCCGAGAACCGTAGTTACCGATAAAAACAGGTTGGTCAATTTCGGGCGGGGTAACAGCCTGATCTTTCAGCCGGAAAACTCATTCAGCCGGTATGGAACGACCATAACCATTGAAAACGATGATCATAAAAACGAACTGAAATATGAAACGTCAGTACGCTGGCTGAAAAAAGAGAAGCAGCTTCATTTTTTTGAAATAGACAGGACTTCCAATCTGTATCTGAACGAAGAAGAAGTCAATGAAATAGCTGATCTTCTGGCATATAAAACTTCTAAAGTCTTATACCCGTTACAGATCAGTGTAGATGAGAAAGGGAAATTTAACGATATAGAAAACCTCTCCGTATTTAAAGAAAGATGGCCTGCCGTAAAAGAGGAAATATATAAAGAATTTGATGGCGAAACGGTAGACACCTACTGCAGAAAGATAGAAAAAGTAATCAACGAACCTGATGCAATAAATCTTTATTTGAAAAATGATTATTTTATCAGAACATTGTTTTTCGGGGCTTATCAGAGTTTCGGGCAGGATTATGAAACGGAGATAACGGAAAGTTTCCCCATTGTAGATAATCCGGTAGAACCGATATATAAAATAAGATTTGAAATCGATCCGCTAAAAGGAGAATCAGACCTGGTCAATATAGAAGGAGAAGGAAGATTGAATGATGAGAGAAGCATTTATGATTTTATAAACAAAGCCCCTTTTTCAATGATTATTGAAGACAGTCAGGTAACGAATCACGAAGGCAGTTTCAGGGTAGTATATTACCTGAACGGACAGAATTTACTTATAAAATCAATGTATTTAGAATGTGATATACAACTTGAGAAGAAAAAGAAAATAGCAGTAGTCATTGCGACACTCACTGAGTAATTAAAAAAACGAATACAATGAAAATCAAACCAAATCATAAATTTTCCATACTTGTTTTTATATTAAGCTTCAGCCTGTATTTCGGGCAGAAAACAGAGTTTAACATCCCCAAAGACATCGAGACCTTACAAAATACAATCTTCTATTTTCAGAATGATTATACAAAGGATGAAGCAAAAGCTGCCGCTGCATCCAACAGCGATTTCTCAACTACTGTTGATCTTTATAACCTGAAATACGACGGAGCTTCCAAAAATCCTTACTTGGATCTGGCATTAAAAAGTGGAGCCAAACCCAAGCAATTTATTCAACAGGCCATCTGGACTGTCAATATGAAAAAAGTATCTTCAAAAAACACGAAAGTCACGGTTTATCTTGAAAGATTGATTCCGGACAGCTGGTCCAAAAAGGAGGTGGATGCAAAGCTCACCAAATCTACAGGAAAACTGGAACAGGAGATCAAAGAATTTCTTATCAACTATAAACCGTCTGAGGCTGCAGAGGGAGCGGAAGCAGCAGATGCATCATCAGCTGAAGCAGCCACTACCTATTCAGATGCTCCGACCCTTGCCACGGAAGAAGGAACCCCAAAGCAGAAAAAGATATCCAAAAGCCTTCAGAATTTATTCGGTAAAAAACAGTTTATTACGCTGCCTGCCACATCTGCTGTTTTTACAAAGCTTTTACAGACAGATCCCAGCGAGCTGGAATGTAAAGACTGCAAAAACGGTAAATATTCCAGTTGGGATTTTGATGATTTCAATATGATCTACGCCAATATGAACGATGGACGGGAATATTATGCCATTCAGTATTACGGCAGCGATAGCGTTTCAGGGTTACCGTATGGACTCGTGTTCAACGAAAGCTCACCCTCCGAATGCAAGCAGAAATTTGCACGGTACAATGCGAAGCTCTACCAAACTACGGTTGATACCGATGAAAACGCATCCAGTGCATTAACGGTTGTTACCTTTAAAATGAATTCCTCTTTTGTCCGTCTGGAATTCGGGAATCAGTATTTAACCAGACTTGTAATTTCAAATAAAGAATTTTAACCATGGCAGAAAAACATATTGTAGTACAGGGTGCTCTATGCAAATGCCAGTTCGGACAAATGCCGGACAAGCTCAAAGTGCTCTCACACCAGAAAGAATACGCTAATGATAAGGATGCATCCAAAAAACTGATCGTTACCACGAAAGAAATAGGGGCAGCTACATTCGAAAAAAATACCTTCGGAAATTGTATAAAAATGGGAACTCCGCCGCCACCCTGCAAGATCATGGTAACGGAATGGAAAGATTATTACGAAAAAGTACAGCTCAACAATGGCGGATATATCATCGTGGAAACAAGCAAAGCTGTCTGTGCCATTGCCGGAACCCCATGCATTGAGATCATAGATCACGGGCAGAGGACTGAAGGCAGTCCGCAGAATTTTAAGAATGCTGATAAAGACGTACAGCAGCAGATCAATCCGTTGGTGGATGCCGAAGAAATGTATGAAAAGCAGCCTGAGAATAAAGAAATAGAATTTGGCAACCAATAACTGTAGTCATGGCAAAAGGAATAAAAAGTATAAAGCAGCAGCAAGTAGTTGGAACCAGTGTGTATTTAGTCGTAGATCAGTGGCTGACCGGAACATCGGAACTTGATAAAAGCAAGAATATCACCTGGTTTTGCTTTGCACAGGATAGAAAAAAACAGCTGGACTCCCGGGTACTTGGTGCAAAAGACAGTTACATTATTAAAATACCTCCTAAATTGGCCGGTTCTTATCGATATTATGTTGAAGCCAGCCTTTCCGGAAAAAAGGATCCTAAAAACAATACCGGACTTGATGTATTTGGAACAGCCGCAAAAAAAGTAGTGAGCAGTAAATGGTGCATAAAGCCAGATGGAGCAGATGTAAGAAAATCCTATACTTTTTCTTATGGACATCTTGTTTATCTGGGATTGGAAACAGAAGGACTAAATGGTGATACTTTAATAGTGGATGTATTTAGACGCGTGCCGGGAGGCGGTGGAAGTGATGATGATCAACTGATAGATACCTACACTAACGTAAAGGTAATAGACGGTGAAGTTAATCTCAAAATGGGAAATACCTATAAATGGTATAGTAAAATAAAAAGACCTGCTGCCAAAGAAGAATTTTATGTAAAAGTAAAAGATGCTTCCGGTAAATATGTTACCGATGGAAAAGATAAAATCCATGCCAGATTTTTAAGGATAGAAAATAAAGTGGTCAGCAAAAATGTTGAAACACCTACCAACCATACTCCTACAAAAATTGATAAGCCGGATGTGAGTTTTAAAAGATATGAACCCTGCAGATATGATCAGATTAGCCTACAGGATAAGGATAGTGATAAAAAGCCTTTTGACTTTGTGTTGTATGATCCTCTGCAAAAGAAAAATATTACCAAATATGAAACATTGGCAAAAAGTAATGAAGCAGGAAACACAATTGACTTAACATTTGCAAATACAACCAATAAAGGATGTTTTGTAAAACCTCCCCATAAAAAGGAAATTGAAATTTATATCAATGGACAGAAACAGAAAACCGATGTCTTAAAAGGAGATAAATATACATTGCCCATTCAGGCAAAAGCAAACACGGTACTTCTTAGGGCAAGCCCAGAACTTTTCTTTGTAACACCTGATCCGCCAACGGTTTACAGAATCACTTCCAAAACATGTGCGCAGCCGAATAATCCTATTGTTATAGAAGTCTATCCGAATGTAGAAAGGGAGGTCGCCTTTATTTTAACATTATCTAAAGGAAGAGTAGCCGAAATCAATGTAAAAAAGAATAAAGGGAAAGAAGGATATAATATCGGACGAAATGATTCCTTGACAGAGTACAACGGCGAAAAAGGAATGAAGCTGGTAGATAAAGAACTTGAAATACTTTACCAGGCAAAAGGAGGCTTAGGATATGGTATGCAGGCTAAAGTGAAGGTAGACAATGTTGTTTCCAGTATCGAACTTGGGCATACAAAAAATCAGATTAAAGAGCTTCTTTCATTTTACAATAAAGTAGAATCCTACATAAAGGAATTTGACGGGAGAGGAAAGGAAGGTTCATCCATGGCCTTAAAATTAGGAAGCTATCCTAAAGCCACATTTGAATTGGAAGCTCCCAATGTAGCTTTAGCACTGAGAATGACCAATAAAAAAATTGATAATACAGCTAAGGTCGTAAAAGAATATAGTGGCGGATTGGCATTAAAACCAATTACAGGCTTTAAGATAGGGGTAGATATATTGACATTAATTCAGTACCTTGGAGTTCAGGGGAAAATAGTAAGCTGGATTATTGAAAAAACAACCCAGCTAGCTGATGTAGAAATTTACTTTATCATCGAATTTGGTCTACAGGCAAGAGCCGATTTCAACCTGGCTTATAATGAAATTGAAGGAGTAAAAGCCGGAACACAGAAACTTGAAGTGGAAGCTCTGGTTACAGGTAAAGCAGGAATAAAAAGTAAAACTAAAGAAATTGTAACCATCGTAAATAGAGAAGGAGGAAAAGACTCTGCAGATGTTGAAAAATGGAAAGCAGAAGGATCCGTAACTTCAAGTTTATTATACACCTACGAAGTAAAGGGAGATAAAAAAGGACTGTACAGCAAGCATAAACTGGAATTCACCGGAATGAAGGCAACATTGGTTCTTTATTCTATAGGCTCAGGGAAAAAATATAATGAATATGCCAAAAAAGAGTTCACAATTTTGGAAAAACCTGAAAAACCTTGGTGGGAGACAGACAAAGAATATTTTACATAAAGAAGATTATAAGCAATGAATAATGACAGGCTAAGAAGAATATCTTTTAATAATGAAGGGTTTACCATGGATATTCCAATTTTGGATGAAACGCATTTTGTTTCCTGGAGCTCTATAGATACTATTATTTTCGGGCCGGAAATCATTTATAGAGACCATTCGGAATTTATTATTTATCTAAATCAACCTCCTGTAATAAAGTTAAAACAAGACGCTTGGTGGCTTAATAAACTTACATTTTGGATGAAGAATAAAAATAAAAAGAAGATCAGAATATCCGATGTATGGAATATGGATTTTTCCAATATAATAAGCAATGCCAAATTATATCTTAAAGATGTAAAAGAGGTTGATATCGATAATGACAAAAGAAAAGGAACCCTTATAAAACGAACAGAAATAAAGAAAAATAATAGTACTGTAATCAAAGAACAGTGGCAGCCCGAAAGGACTCCCGATTTAAAATGGGAAATGGTCTATGACAGATATAATAGAACCGTAGAGGATATTTACAACAGAGATAAGGGAATATAAAAAAATAATATGATAAAAAACCCAACCTATACTGCTGAATTAGTAACCAGCAGATGCTCCATGGAGCTTTCATTGAACGGGGTACCCACATTTAATAGCTTTGAGGAAGCTACCGTTTCCGTTGATTGGAATTTAAATCTATTGATTTTAGAAAGCGGTGCACAAAATCTCACCTTAAAAATAATGCCTCTAAAAGGAGAGCAGACAATCCGGAAAAATGCTATCGCAAGAATAAAAATTGTTGTACGTGAAGCTGTTGAAGAATATGTTCCGCAAGAAATTGTTTCCGAAGAAGTAGAGATCACCTTTAAGGAAAAAGAAAACCTGCCGGTGTATTTACATAAAATGAGCTTTTCAGCAAAAGTTCCATATCAATTTCAGGGATGGAAAAACTCTGTAGATCTATCCAAAGAAGATAAAGGAAAACTTTATTCAGAAGTTATTCAGTGGAACAAAAAACTATTGGCTATGCACCATAATTTTGATACGGAAAGCTATCTGAAAGCATTTGATGATAAAAATAAAGAAGTATTTAAGGCACTTTATTTATCCGACAGAGAGATAGAAGACGAAAACAAGTCTATATTTAATCCAAATGATAAAGACCTGATACCCTTAAAGGACAATCTGTATCAACTGGAATTATTTGCTGAAGGTAAACTCGTAAGTGTAAGATTACCCTATGAATTACCCGGCTTTACCTACGAGCCCAAAGTAAAAAATGAAGACAGCATGGGCTTTAGTCAAACGATTTATTTCCATAGAAAAAAACAGGCAGGACCTTTGGAAATAATAAGATGATGAAAAAAGGAAAGTTTTTAATATTGATTTTCGTTGTATTGATCAATATATGCTGCGGAAATAAATCATTTGACCTTTCATCCGTCTCCTTGGGAGAAGATGTAAAGAAGTATGATTTTGAAAATAAAGATCTGTTTCTGAAAGATAAAGGAAGCAAACCCGATGTAATACAGTATTATGCAGACGAAAACAAGGGCTTGATGTATAGCAGCATTCCTTTGGATAACACAATGGGCACAAGAATTACCGTATATAAAGGAAAAGTAGGAGCGATTGATACCAATGCCGCCGAAAAATATTCATTAGAATTTGTTGAAAAGATAACCGCCAAACATGGCAAGCCTACAGCTACAGTTATAGATAAAGCAGCCGTAGATGCCAGGCTTGTAAAGCCGATTTTTGAAAAGCTTAAAAAAGTTTCACCCGATAAAGTGTCATGGAGCCAGGGCGAAAAAAACTCTTTTACCTATCCCACTTCTTTTTTCTGGGATGACGGGAAAAATTATTCAATCCTGAGTATTTCCATTGAAGACGATGGAAGGATCAGAAATAAATATGTTACCGTTACCAAAGATGCATACAGAAATAATGCTGTTTTTGGATTACAATATCCGACTCCTCAGGGATCTCCATGGTATAATTACATGAAATAAGAGAAGAAATTCTTCCAGTAAAAATAAAAGCCGGCTCAGGAATATTGAGCCGGCTGTTTATTGTCATTACAATTATTATTTCACAATAAACTTCACAGGAGTCTGGTCAAGCTTTAAAATATAAATTCCCTGTTCAAGATTTCTGATCTTAATAGAATTTCCATTTTTAAAAGGACTGTTAATCGTCTGAAGCGTTTTACCCTGAAGATTGTAAATTTCTGCCTTTTGGATGTTCTGAGTGTCACCCTTTACAAAAATTTCCTGTCCGGAGATCGGGTTAGGATAAACCTGAAGTTCCTGAATGGTAATTTCATTAGCTGATATTCCCTGGGCCTGTCTGGCCGTTCCTGAATAGCACGTCCATTTAAGGTCGTCTATAGCCACTCTGTTGCTCGATGAGGTGTTCACGAGGCTTACTGTAACGTTTCCTGAAATATTGATGTTATTGATCGTCGTTGTTGCCACAGTAGCTCCGTAAGGTATTGTTCCTACTGTTGTTCCGTTTACTTTCACATCAAATGTTCCGTTGCTTCCTGAAAATTTAAGCTGCGTAGTCACCGTTAGTGATCCGATACCGTTAGCTGAGCTTCCTGAAGTTAAAGAACCGTTTCTTACCGTAATAGCCTTCGTGTTGATCGTCTGATCCGTTCTTGCATCTGTGGCTGTCCATGAAATGCCATTGGCCGACCATGTTCTTGTGGTATAAGAAGCTTCGGCAGCAGGAATCGTTTCAAAAGTCTCATTCACACAGTTCGTTCCCGGGTTAGTAGGGGTTCCCGGATCAGTAGTTCCCGGGCTTGAACCCCAGATCTGATTAACATAATTAGGATTATCTATGAATGGATTTCTGTTACCCTGATAAGTATAAGAAGCATTGTTCCTGTTGATCTCAGCCTGTGAAACAGGATCCTGAGCATGCCATGCCAGAAGAACATTCAGTTCCCAGGTCTGAAGTCCAGGAAATGTAGAGCTTCCCAGCATATTTCCTGAAGAAAAAGTAGAAAGCTTGCTCTGATAACGGGTTACGAAATAAAAAATCATTCTTGCCACATCACCTTTAAACTCATCGATCGGTTCAAAAACGGTCCCGGAATATCCTGAAGATGAAGAACTGCCCAGTTTTGAGCCGTTCAGGGAAGTAAATGTTGCCAAACCTACTTTTCCGAACGGATAATTACTTCTCATCCCATTTACTTTTCCGTCTGTAGCTCTGATAAAATGAATATCCGAAACCATTGGTGCCGCCTCACTGAATAAACTTTGAGGAACAATATGCTCCCTGTTATAGCAATTGCCTTCTGTAGAGTAGGTTCCGCACTGGTTCGTACCTGGTGTATATTTGTAAGGATCGGTTCCTGAAGGTCTCTCTGAATAAATATCCATAATTGAACCGTCATTTTCGTAGTTCTTATCGATATCAGTGGTTTTATAACCTGTCCAAAGCCCATTGTAACCTTTGTCCTGATGTCCGCTGGTAATTATAGAACTTAATGCCGTTTTCAGCGCAGCACCGCTCAATCCGTTTGCCGAATTGTAATAACCTGCAGGAGCCTGGGCATTAGCAAACCCCGCTATTACAGTACATAAGATAAGTTTTTTCATACTAATAAAATTTCTGTAAGAATACTATATTTTCACGAATAAAAAATTACATTATTGTTAATTTTGAAATGTACCGCATGCAGTTTGGCTAAGAACTGGAATAGATCATATTAAATGCATAAATATTTTAAAACGGCTAAGAAAGGATAGGTGTTTAAGATGAATGAATGTAACGGTTAAAATGTTTTTTAGCAATAAAAAATCCGGTACAGAAAACCGTACCGGAAGATATATATGATAATTGATTTAAATCAGTTTATTTTCTCTGAGGAGGATAATTTTTCATGATCTCAGCCATGATCTCAGGAATCTGTCTCTGTTTAGCTTTCGGAGAATCTACAGAAATTCCGCTTCCGATACCCTGCCAAACCAGTTTGTTGGTTTTAGAATCGATAAGGTCTACGATCAGTGCACCTTCATTATAATTGCTGGTCCATGTTCTGCTCATTCCTACACCCCATCCGAAAGGGCCGCCCCATCCCCACATTCCGTAAGGAGAATTGTTAGTAATATCCGTAACCTTTTTATGATTGGCTTTTACATTAACGATCAGATCAGGATTTTCTCCGGACTGAAGCCCTTTGCTCTGCAGCTGTCTCGATAATTCGTTTAAAACCCTGTCTTTATCAATATCATTCAGTTTCAGATCGTCAATTCTGATTTTGTATGTTTTGTAAGTCGTAAAATTAGCTGTTTCAGCATAATCTGAACGTACCTGAAATGGACTGCACGATGTAAGGCCTAATGCAGCCGATGCCAACAAAATAAAAATATATTTTTTCATTTTATTTATTTTTTTTATCGTTTTTAATAAATGTATCAGTCTTTTTATCGTACCCGTAAGGACAGTGCCTGCAGCCGCTTTTACAGCAATATCCCCTTTTCAGATGGAATTTTTCCGTAAAAACCTTGTACCCCTGTTCATTATAGTAAAAGTCTTCACCTTCTTTGATGTCATATTGGGCCATAAGTTAAATCGCTAAGTCAAAAAAACTTTATATTTGTTAGTATGATAATTATATGCCAAAAGCCATTAAAAAGATTAAAAATCAATGGCATTGCTCTCTTTCCCTTTATCTTCATTAGGAAACCCGAAGATAAGGAAAATAAAATACTTATCAATCACGAAAAAATCCATTTGAGACAGCAGCTCGAAATGCTTGTTATTTTCTTTTATATTTTTTATGTCGTCGAATATTATTACTGGTTTTTCAAGCTGAAAGACGGTTTTCTGGCCTATAAAAGAATCTCGTTTGAAAGAGAGGCGTATGCAAAGGAAGCAGATATGAATTACCTGAAAAAAAGGAAATTCTGGAACTTCAGGAAGTATTTGTAAAGATTAAAGATTTTTATTAAAATTCAATAGTGGTGGGCTTTAGCCAAATCTAAGTAAAAAACAAATTTCACGAATAACCACAAAAATATTTAGAGGCTAAAAAAATGAATCAGAAATTATTTCCAAAATTCGTGTAAATCTGTGTCATCCGTGGCTAAATTTAAATTCTTCTGTCTAACCCCGAAAAAAATCATATAATTCACTAAAAAACAAATCACTAATTTTGCAGATAATAGTTAAACCATAAAAATGCTATTAACAGCCCCGGCAGAAGCTATTCCCGTTCAGGAAATATCCGTTCATCATAAGAATATAAAACTCTTTATCAAAAGGGAAGACCTTATTCATCCCCAGATCTCAGGAAACAAATACTGGAAACTATTTTATAACATCAACAGCTATCTTGAGAAAAATCCTGAAAATCCTTATATCATTACTTTCGGGGGAGCATTTTCCAATCATATTGCAGCCGTTTCTGCGGTAGGAAAGTTGTCCGGTATTTCAACATTGGGAATTATCAGGGGAGAAGAGTTGCAGGATAAATGGCGGGATAACCCAACTCTTCTGCTGGCCAAAAGAAACGGAATGAACCTGAAATTTGTCACGCGTGAAGAATACAGACATAAAGAAAAACTCACCGAATTTCTGCACAAAGAATTCCCCGATGCGCTGATTGTTCCCGAAGGTGGAACGAATAAAGAGGCCATAGAAGGTGTTAAAATGATGCTCAATGACCAAACAAAAGATTTTGATTATCTTTGCACCGCAGTCGGAACCGGAGGAACAGTTGCCGGAATTGCGAAGTTTTGTGAAGAAGATCAGAAAGTTATAGGATTTAAGGTAGTTGATGATGCTTCACTAGGGAATAAAATCTCAGAATTAACTTCAGGGCGGAATTTTAATCTAATAGATTCATGTTTTGGAGGTTATGGTAAAATAAAAGATGAAAACATCCGTTTTATCAATGAATTTAAAGAGAAGTACGGTATTCCTTTGGAGCCGGTGTATACAGGAAAAATGATGCAGAAAGTTTTTGAACTGATAGATGAAGGTTACTTTCCTGAAAACAGTAGGGTGTTGTGCTTTCATACCGGCGGACTGCAGGGTATAGAAGGAGCCAATCTGCTTTTGGAAAAACAGAATAGAAATTTAATTATATAAGTAAAAATTGAAAAACATGAAAAGACTTTTCTCAATCGTAAGCCTTTTAGTTTTATCAACATTCTCGGCCCAGACTTGGGCTACTGAAGACCAGTACATTCAGAAATTCGCTAAATATGCGGTAGAAGAAATGGAAAAATACAAAATTCCGGCCTCTATCACATTAGCCCAGGGACTCCTGGAGACAGGAGGAGGGCAGAGCAGACTGGCTCAGGAAGGTAAAAATCACTTCGGTATAAAATGTAAGGAAGACTGGACCGGAAAAACCATGAAGCATACAGATGATGCACCCAATGAGTGTTTTCGTGTCTACGACGATCCTAGACAGTCTTACGAAGATCACTCCATATTCCTGGCCACAAGAAAATATTATACCAATCTTTTCAATCTGGATATGAAAGATTACAAAGCGTGGGCCTATGGACTTAAAAAGGCAGGTTATGCAACCAACCCACGTTATGCATCAATCCTCATTGGTAAAATTGAGAGATACAGACTTTATGAGTATGATAATACCAATTCCAGAGAAGTCCTGTATGCTGTTCTAAAAATGTATCCTGATCTGAAAGACGACAGAACATTTATGGCTCAGCTTGAACCTTCTAAAATGACCGTTAAAAAATCTAAAGATCCTGTTACTGTTGAGGTTCCATATAAGCAGACCTCTTATGCCCAGCAGCAGAAAAGAGTGGAAAGAATCAAAACAAAAGCTGAGATTCTTAATTCAATCCTAATCAAAAGCCACCCGAACGAAGGCTTAAAATATATTGTCATTCCTGAAGATACGACTGTAAAATTCATTGCAGATAAATTCAAGATAAGCGAAAGCAGACTGGCAAAGTGGAATGAGCTGAATAGTGATGTTCTGAAGAAAAATGACATCGTTTTCCTTGAATCCAAAAACTCTGCAGGAAATACTGCCACTTATACAGCCGAAAACGGTGAAGATATGCATGATATCGCCCAGAAATTCGGAATCAAATTAAATAAATTATACGCAAAAAACAGAATGGACGAAGGACAGAAACCTTCTGTCGGCCAGCTGATTTATTTGATTGATAAAAAACCAAGAAACTAATTCAATAGTTGCTAGTTGTTGGTTATCGGTTGACAGTTTCATGTTTACTGATGAACTATCAGCCAGCAGCCATCAACGATCAACAATAAATGAAATACCAAAGAAGTTCGGCTTTATTTGATGAAGCCTACAAATACATCCCGGGTGGGGTAAATTCTCCCGTGCGTGCTTTCAAATCCGTAGGAGGAGTGCCTGTATTTATGAAATCTGCAAAAGGAGCTTACCTTACCGATGCGGATGACAACACCTATATCGATTACATCAATTCATGGGGCCCGGCTATTTTAGGCCACACCCATCCAGAAGTTTTGGAAGAACTGAAGATCCAGGCTGAAAAAGGCTTCTCTTTCGGAGCACCTACAGAACTGGAAACAGAAATTGCAAAATTCATCATAGAAAATGTTCCGAATATCGACCAGATCAGAATGGTTTCTTCAGGTACAGAAGCCTGTATGAGTGCCGTAAGACTGGCGAGAGGATTTACAAAGAGAGATAAGATTATTAAGTTTGAAGGCTGTTATCACGGTCACTCAGATTCATTCCTGATCAAGGCAGGAAGTGGAGCTGCCACTTTCGGAAACCCAAATTCTCCGGGAGTAACAGAAGGAACGGCTAAAGATACGCTTCTGGCCCGTTACAACGATTTTGAGCAGGTAGAAGATCTGTTCCGCCATAACCAGGGGGAAATTGCGGCTGTTATTATCGAACCGGTTGCCGGAAATATGGGTTGTGTACTTCCTGAAAATAATTTCCTTCAAAACTTAAGAAAAATCTGTGATGAAAACGGGGCTTTATTGATTTTCGATGAGGTAATGACTGGTTTCAGGCTGGCTTTCGGAGGTGCGCAGGAACTGTATAATGTAAAAGCGGATCTGGTTACTTACGGGAAAGTAATCGGCGGAGGTCTTCCGGTAGGAGCTTTTGCAGGAAGAAACGAAATTATGGATCACCTGGCTCCGAAAGGCGGAGTTTACCAGGCCGGAACATTAAGTGGAAATCCATTAGCCATGCGAGCAGGATTGAAAACTTTACAGCTTATTAAAAATGATCCCGAATTCTTTAACAGGATCAATAAAACCACTGAAACACTTGATTTCGGTATCGGTAAAATTCTGAACGAAAAAGGAATTCCCCATAAAATCAATAGAAAAGGATCCATGATGTCTGTATTTTTCCATACCAACAGAGTATCGGATTTTGATGAAGCTGCGGCTTCCAATCATTCCCTTTTCAATAATTTCTTTCACCAGATGCTTCAGAACGGAATATATCTTCCGCCAAGTGGCTACGAAACCTATTTCATCAGTGATGCTATCAAAGATAAAGAAATTGATATGACGCTTGAAGCCGTAAGAAAATTTGAATATTCTTAAGATATAAAAGATAAATTACTATAAGACCGGATTTTATGATCCGGTCTTTTTTGCTTTTATCACAAAAGGCACAAAAGTTTTTTTACAGTTATTTTGAAGTTAAAAACTTACGGCAAAAAAGACCACTTAAGCTTTCTGAAAATCTCAAATACATATGACTAATACTCGTCGGATCTAAATTCCCCTCCCTTGGAGGGGTGGCAAAAATTCAAAGAATTTTTGACGGGGTGGTTAAAAAAACGCCTCTTCAGCAACAATCCAAATAAATCATACAGATATTGTAATAAACCATACACTTCATCCAAAGCTATTCTTTCTATTTTTGTTATAAATAGATTGGAAATGAAGACCTCTGGCAACACGATATCCCGTAAAGATTTTATAAGAAATTCAGCTCTGGCAGCAGCCGGACTTACTTTAATACCAAATAGTATGGCAGCATCCCCATTATTTGATCAGCAGAATATTTCTGAAAAAGGAAAATTAAGCCTTAAGAACGTCCGTTTGGAAACAGGCTTTGAATATGAAGAAGGAGAAGTGATTGCCACCAAGACCGATCTGTTTTATATTGAAATTGAAAAAGGAAAGATCATTAAAATAAGCCCGAACCAGCCGAATGGAAAAGCTCTTGATGCAAAAGGAATGCTGATGCTTCCTGCCTTTAAGGATATGCATATACATCTGGATAAAACTTTTTACGGTGATAAATGGCAGGCAGTAAGAAAAAGAACCGGCGGAGTAAAAGGAATGATTGAGCTGGAACAGAAAATTCTTCCTGAAATGCTGAAAAACTCAACATTCAAGGCGGAAAAAATGATTGAACTGCTGCAGTCAAAGGGGACTTCTTTTGCCAGAAGCCATGTCAACATTGAACCTACTTCAAAATTACAATCCTTAAAAAACCTTCAGAAAGCCTTAGATAATAAAAAGAAAAGCTTTGGGGCAGAGTTGGTTGCCTTTCCGCAGCACGGGGTATTTTATACGGATTCTGTGCCCTATCTCAAAGAAGCGGCCCAAATGGATATAGATTTTATTGGTGGAGTAGATCCTTTTACGATTGACGGGGCTATTGAAAAAACGGTTGATTTTACGGTTCAATTGGCTTTAGACCATAAAAAAGGAATTGATATCCACCTTCATGAAACGGGCGAATCCGGCTTACAAACAGTTGAATATTTAATTAAAAAAGTCAATGAAAATCCTTCTCTGAAAGGAAAAACATATCTGAGCCACTGTTTTGTTCTGGCAAAATTAGATAAAGCGAAACAGGATGCAATGGCTGAAAAACTCGCACAAGCCCAGATCGGAATTGTCTCTACAATCCCTTTTGGGAGTTTAGTCATGCCAATTCCAGCCTTGTATAAACACAATGTAACAGTATTGACCGGTAATGATAGTATTGTAGACCACTGGAATACTTTCGGGACCGGAAGCGTGTTGCAGAAGGCCAATCTGATGGCACAACTTTACGGGTATTCCACAGAATTTTTACTTTCGAGGAGCCTGAAACTAGCCACAGTCAATATTCTTCCGCTTGATGATAAAGGAAACCTCCAATGGCCCAAAGCCGGAGATCAGGCGGATTTTGTACTGATGAATGCAAGCAGTTCTGCGGAGGTGGTGTCGAGGATTTCGGATGTGGAATCGTTGGTTTATCAGGGGAATGTGGTTTATTAGACCACCCCGTCAAAAATTCAGAGAATTTTTGCCACCCCTCCAAGGGAGGGGAACTTTGATTCTACGAATATTAATCATCATGGAAACCTAAGATTTCCAGAAAGCTTAAGTGTTCTTCATTTTTTCAAAGCTTTTGAACTTAAAATAACTAAAGTGTAAAAAACTTTTGTGCCTTTTGTGGTAAAATACACCCGGTCTAAGATGAAAATACCTCCATCCATTCAGATTTCCTGCATAAATTTTACTAATTTTAAAAGAAAATCAGACAGGGTGGGGCATACAGATCATTTTCCGGTTTTAGGAATTCAGGAGTTCAGTGAAAACCAGCTGCAGGGCTGTCATCTGCTGTTTAATGAACTGCATGGGGAGCGTTCCATCGATGAACCCCACAAGCATGATTTTTTTATCATCAATCTATTTGAATACGGAAAAGGTAGCCATACTATTGATTTTACGGAATATGAAGTAGGAAACAGCCAGATTCATCTTGTTTTTCCTGATCAGGTGCATCAGTGGATGATTGAAGAGGAAACGGTAGGTTACCAGCTGATGATCAGCCGGGATTGGTTTGAGAGCTTTTTGCCTTCATTGAGATTCTCAGCGTCCTATTATCAGAATCATCCGGTGATCAATCTTTCTCAGGAGGCTTTTGAAATTTTCCGTTATGAATTTCAGGCTATTCAAAAAGAGATCGGCGGCGAAAATATATTTTGGGAAGTGGTTCAGAAACGGAGTGAACTGATCGGGTTGCTGGTTAGTAAATCCGTGGAAGGGGCCTTCAAAGATTTTGAAAGGTATCATTCCAATCCTATTATTTCTAAGTTTCTACAGCTTATTGATGAGCATTTCAAAACGGAAAGATCGGTTTCTTTCTATGCAGATAAACTGAGTATTTCTGCCAATTATTTAAATATCGTCTGCAAAAAGAACCTGAATGCTTCTGCTTCTTCTCTTATCCAGGACCGGATCCTGCTGGAGGCCAAACGTCTTTTAAAGGTATCTGAAATGTCTGTGAAAGATATTGTGTATGACCTCGGATTTTATGATCATGCCAGTTTTTCTAAATTTTTCAAAGCACAGACGGGAATGACTCCCTCGCAGTTTAAGTAGTAATTCATGCAAAAAGCCACCGGAAAAATTCCCGATGGCCTTTAAATTTGATATGAAGAAACTAGTTACTAAGTTTCAGAAAATGTTAATTTATTCAGAGCTAATTATGTGTTGAATAGCCCGTGATTTATTATAAATTAAAGTTTGTCCAACCTGCGTACCATGTATCATTAGCATCCTTTACAGCTCCTCTGTAAGTTACAGGTGTAAACCAGCTTGCTAATTTAGCATGAGTAAATAAACCTCCTGTTAATAAAGGTGATCCTGAAGCAGGAGAGAAGTTTGGAGTAGTTCCGGCCGGAGCCCATGCATTGGTTAATTTTACATCAGCAGTATACGTTAGCATAGAATTCGCTCCTGTATTGAACCAGGTTGTAAGATCTGCTAAAGTATAAGGGGTAGGAGTGGAAGTAGATGGTCCGAATTTTAAAGGAGTTGTATTTCCTGCTAAAATATTATTCTGGAAAACTAAACTGTTTCCTGTGATGTTAGCATCTGTAGGTGTACCTTTCGTAGCATCGATAAACAAACCAACCGGGAATCCTGTGAAAACAGAGTTAAATACTGAAATTGATGAATTTCTTCTGATCTGTAGTGCATTTTGGAAAAGAGAGTTGATTGATCCTGCATTGGTTGCTGTGGCAGAAGAGTTGATTGGCCCAATGATCGTCATATTTGAAAAAACAGCAGATGTTTTCGGTGTTAGAGTAGAACCGTTAGCATCATTGTCAGATTCAAATCCATTAGAACCTGAAACGTCAGCAACCTGAGGATCTCTTACAGCAATACCAAATTGGATTTTTCCTGAGAAACCGTTATCTGTATCGAAATCATCATCAAGACCTTTGTAAGAAATAAGGTGAGAACAGTTTACCGTTCCTCCGAACCACTCAAAGCTGTCGTCGTTGGCATAAGCAACTTCTACATAATCTACTGTAGTTCCGCTACCTACACCTCCAAATGTAATACCGTTGATTTCTTTATCCGGTAAGAATGCATACCCTGCATATTCTACTCTTACATATTTTAAAATACCACTATTATCTGCAGCATTGGTTCCTCCGTAAAGTCCAAGACCTTCAGTGTTATTGATACCCCCTTCGATCTCACCAATTCCGGCCTGTCCATTGAAAGAGGCATTGGTAGGAGCTGCTCCAAGGATTACCAGACCTGCCCAGTCACCTCTTTTAGGACTTGGCTTCTCTGAAGTAAAGATGATTGGGTTGCTGGCAGTTCCTTCCGCCATGATTTTACTTCCTCTTGTAATAATTAATGACCCATTTTTATCGGCCTCACCTACAATTTTTGTTCCAGGCTCAATCGTTAACGTAGCCCCGTTAGTTACATATACTAGTCCTCTTAACTTATAAGTATTATTAGCTTTAAGCGTAAGATTCGATGTTATCTTTCCTGAAAGAATTAGGTTTTCAGTATTTCCTCCTCCTCCTGAGCCACCATTTTGAACGATAGTTTCACCATCTTCTTCTATATTTCTACATGCGGTAATAGTCGTTGCTAATGTACCAAGCATTAAAGAGTATAAAACAATTTTTTTCATGTTATAAAGACTTATTTTATTAGATTAGATTTTGATTAAATTAAAAGCTGTACCCAAGAGTTAAACTGATGTTAGTTCCTGTTACTCTGTCTATAGCAAGTGCATCGGCACCATCATATTTTTTGTTATTATTAAGGTCATGGTAGAACTTGGCATGACGGTTCAGGATGTCCGAAACGTTAAGTTTGATCTCTCCTTTATTCTGCCAGATCTTTTTGGCCACCTGGAAATCAAGAAGCGGTCTTGGAGCCTCCCAGATTGGTGGAACCTGATCGTTTCCTACATACAGGATTCTTCTTCCGATCATGTTGAAAAGTACTGTTGAAGTCCATCCCGTTTTTTCAGCATCATACTGAAGACTTAAATTCACGGTGTATGGAGACTGTCCCTGCATTGGTCGGTCTGTTTTAGTAGCTTCGTCAGTTACTCTGTTTTTAATGAGCGCGAAGTTTCCGCCAAAAGTGAAGTTTTTAAGAGCACTTACGAAATCAAGTTTCTTTCTGAATTCAAGCTCAGCTCCATAAGCATCCGCTTTATCTACGTTCAGGTAATTAAATGTATTACTTGTTCCTACACCGGATTGGTTGAAGTATAATTCAATAGGATTTTTAAAGTTTTTATAGAAACCGGCAACGGAAACAATTTCCCCATTTCTTGGGTACCATTCCCAACGAAGGTCTGCATTGGTAATTTTAGTTCTCTGAATAAACTTATTACCGATTACAGTTGCTCCCAGGTCAAAATCATAGTACGCTAACGGTGAAACCTCTCTGAATTCAGGTCTTACAACAGTCTGTGAACCGGCAACACGAATGTTCATGTTGTTATTAACCTTAAATGTCAGGTTAAGCGCAGGTAAAAAGTCAGTAACGCGGGTGTTTACAAAACGGTCATCACTTCTTTTTGTGCTTCCTACCAATTGATCAAAGTTTTCAACTCTTAATCCCCATACTGCTCTGAACCATGGTGCAAAGTTATTGTCAAACTGTAAATAACCTGCATTTAGAATCGTATTGGCGATGTATCTGTATTGGTTACCTGCAATTTCATCGAAAGTAAATTTGTTTCCGTCTGTTCCAAAATTTTCAGGGTTGAAAATAGTTTCAAAAGGCTGTGAAAGCAATCCCTGATTATATCCTGAAAGTCTTACTGAGAATGGTCTGGAATTGTAAATCCTATCCTTTACCTGGAATAAATATCCTCCTTTTACCGTTTGTTTTTGTCCGAACATTGTAAAAGTCTTGGATAAATCTCCTCCTGCATTATATAAATAATCGCTCAGTGTGGAATAAAATACACTTCCTGATTTTTGTGAAAGTCCGTTAGAAATCAAAGCCAGATAAGGACTACCTGTCATGTCAGGATATTGGTTATATTGCAAACGTTGCAATAATGGAATGTACTGATCCAGAATACCGAAACTGCCGTACCAGTTTAAAGTAAGACCTCCAAGAGCGTCTATTTTATGAGTACCGTTAAGTGTTGAATTATAGAAGGTTGTTTCCTTAAATCCAATTTCTCTAGCCATAATATTCGTTCCGTTAATAGGATCGAATTCAAAATCCTTTCCTGTTCTGAAAGACATATGGTTTACCGTGTTATTGGTAATGATGTTTTTCAGGGAAATTTTATTATTGCTGTTCAGTTTTAAAGTAAGATTTAACAAACCACCCAGGATAATATCATTTTGATATTTTTCAGTATAATAATCGAAATTCGTATCGGCAAGCTGGTCATTGATCGTAAAGAAACGGTTTTGAGACTCGATCCTTCTTTTGTTGTTACTGTAATTAAGAACTGCAATAACACCTAAATCTTTTCCGAAGATTTTTGTATTGAAACCTCCATCAAGTTGTAAGCTTACATTCTCAGGATATCCAATGCTGTTATAGCCCAGATTCTTCACATATTGCTTACCGATTGTAGTTTTACCTGCTTCATCCAAAATACCGAAGGCATTTTTTGCAGGCATGTCGGAAGGAAGTTTTCTATATCCGTCATCAATACCAAGGAAATCCCATTTTCCGCCTTTCTGCATACGGAATTCCTGCCCCATTGTAATAGAGTTTCCTCCAACACCTACCTGAATATTGAAAAAGTTTTTGTTTGGAATATCTTTAGTATTTACCTGGATCAGTCCTCCTGCCCATTCCCCACTGTATTCAGGGATGAAAGTCTTATTAATAACAAGTGTTTCAATAACGTTGGCTGGGAAAAGGTCAAAAGAGAAAGTTTTTCTGTCAGGCTCTGTACTGGATAACTGAATACCATTCAGCATAGCTTGGTTATAACGGTCTGATAAACCTCTTACCACAATGTATTTTCCATCTGCCAGACTCACACCCGAAACTCTTTTCAGAACTTCCCCTGTGTTTCTGTCCGGGCTTCTTTTAATGGCTTCAACACCAATTACCTGAGAAACGACACCTGAATTTCTTTGCAATCCAATGGTAGAAGCTATCGTTTCTTTTCTTGCATTGGATTTTATAACAACCCCTTCAATTTCTTTAGTGGATGGTTTGTTCAAAACAATATCAAGATGGGTATTTGCATCATTTTTTATAGTAACCTCACTGATCTCTTTTTTGTTGTATCCGTTGGAAGATACCGTTATAACATAGTTGGTTCCTGGTGACAGATTGATAGAGTAGTATCCTGAAATGTCTGTTACTACTTCCTGATCATTTACTTTTACCTTTACCCCTTCTATAGGATTGTTGTCTTTCTCATCCAATACCCTGCCTTCTAAAACCTGACTTTGTGCAAAAGCATAGCCGGCAGAAAACAAAGCAAGTAGCATAATGCTCTTGTGGAGTTGTTTTTTCATTTTACTTTATCTTACTAGATTCTTTCGGTGCAAAGGAATAAAAGATAAGTGGGGTAAATGGTTTAGCGAATTTTAATTTTTTTTTAACTAAACATTAAGAAAAGGATATTATTGTTAACTTTATGTGAACGATAATACATTTGTTCATCTGTGCTTTAAAATTTATTAACTTTGACTCTGTAAAAATTTAAAATGAACCAAAAGAAAATACTCTTAATAGACGATGAATTGGATATTTTAGAGATTCTGTCTTACAACCTGGAAAAAGAAGGCTATGATATCTATACAGCCACGAACGGTAACGAAGGTATAGATAAAGCTAAAGAGATTATTCCCGATCTTATCCTGCTGGATGTGATGATGCCTGAAAAAGATGGGATCGAAACCTGTCAGGAGCTTCGCAAAGTAAAAGAGCTGCAGAAAACACTTATTGTTTTCCTTTCTGCCAGAAGCGAAGAATTTTCCCAGTTAGCAGGATTTCAGGCCGGTGCCAATGACTATATTGTAAAGCTGATCAAACCGAAAATTCTTATCTCTAAAGTAAATGCTTTATTACAGCTGACTTCTCAGGTTTCAGATAATGCCAAGCTTATTGAGATCGGGGATCTGGTAATTGATAAAGACAATTTCAGGGTTTCCAAAAGTGGACAGCAGTTTCTTCTTCCTAAAAAAGAGTTCGATTTACTTTATCTTCTGGCTTCAAACACTGAAAAAGTATTCAAAAGAGAAGAAATTCTTGAGAAAGTATGGGGCAACGATGTAATTGTTGGAGAAAGAACCATCGATGTCCACATCAGAAGATTAAGAGAAAAACTGGGAATCAATACCATCCAGACATTAAAAGGAATCGGTTATAAGCTTATCGTTTAATAACTTAAATTCCTATCTTTACATAAACCTATAAAAACTTGTAAAATTGAAATTTTACAGACTTACACTCGTCGCCTCGTGTCTTCTGACACTGGTGATGTTTCTTTTAGTAATCATTTTCGATTCACTGAAGGATATCTATTACCAGACCCCTTTTTTTAAAATCGGTCTTTTCACCTGCCTGGTTCTCATTTTTATGATCAATTATGTGGTTCTTGAGCTTCTCTTCAATTATTACGGGAAAAAGCAGGTCCGCGGACTTTCACAAATGCTTCCGCAGGAAATTGTTCATGACAATGACGAAAATATTACCATCAAAGAGTTGGGAGAAAGATTTTCTGATCTTAATCAGCAGCAGGTAACTGAGATCGATATGATGAAGGAAATGGAAAGCTACCGTAAGGAATATATAGGAAATGTTTCCCATGAACTTAAAACACCCCTGTTTTCCATTCAGGGATATGTAGAAACTCTCAGGGATGGCGGAGTTGACAACCTTACCATCCGCGACAAATACTTGGAAAGAATTGATAAATCGGTAGAACGATTAATTGCGATCGTCACGGACCTTGATATGATCAACAGACTTGAAGCAGGAGAAATCAGTATTAACGTTTCAAAATTTGATGTTAACCTTTTAATTAAAGAAATTTTTGAGCTTCTTGAATTTGAGGCAGAAAAACATAATGCCACTCTCCAGATCCAGACCCTTCATCCCCAGATCTTTGTAGATGCCGACAAACAGAAAATTTCACAGGTTTTCATTAACCTTATTTCCAATGCTATCCATTATGCCAACAGGCAGGAAGCCAAAGTAGCCGTAAAAACCAGTGTCCTTAAAAATAAAGTACTCATTGAAGTGATAGATAACGGAATGGGAATTAAAGCAGAAGCCCTTCCAAGGATCTTCGAAAGATTCTACCGTGTGGAAACCAGCAGAAGCAGGAGAGAAGGAGGTTCCGGCTTAGGGCTGGCCATCGTGAAGCACATCCTGGAGGCTCACAATGAAAATATTACCGTAGAAAGTGTCTATCTGGAAGGAACTAAGTTCAGTTTTATGCTTGAAAAAAGTAAATAATTTTGGTAAAATGTAAGAAAAAAAAATATTTTAAAAAATCCTGAAATATTTTTTTGTCACATGTCATTTATTATATATTTGCAACAGAGATTTATCATAATAATTAAGGCAAAAAAGTAATTTAAGAAACTGATATGGTTTACAAGATCCGCGTAATATTAGATGCGAAAGAGGATATTTTCCGAGATATTGAAGTGAAGGGAAAACAATCGCTATGGAACTTACATTTGGGAATTAAAAGTGCGTTCAGTCTGCAGGGAGATGAGCTTTCCACTTTTAATATGCTGGAAGATGACGGGACAATAGTTAAAAGCGTTCCTCTGGAAGATATGAGTGACGATGGTGATGGCGAGATTATGTCGGATGTCTACATTGATGAAGCTTTTGAAAAAATAGGCGACAAAGCTCAGTTCCAGTACGGGCTTCTTGATCTTTGGGAGCTGTATTGTGAGCTTGTGGAGATTATTGAAGAAACAAAAGGAGTTAATTACCCTATTACAGTATATAGATTCGGAAACGTTCCATTAAAAGCTCCAAGCAGAAGCGGAAATGCAGGAGGGTCCAAAAAAAGATCGGCAATGCCACTTATGGACGATGATTTCAGCTTTGATGATGACTTTGGAGGAAACACAACTTTCGAAGATGAAGATGACGATAACTTCGATGACGACGAAGAAGAAAACTACAACGATGATGTTTTCGAAGATGATGACGATAACGATGATGAAAGATAATAACATCTGAAACAATATAAATGCCCTGGATTTTTGTCTGGGGCTTTTTTATGTCAATAGTGAATTTTGCTACGCAAATGAATGGTGAATTTTTAAAAACAGGAAAGAAGCTTGAAGAAGCTATGCAGGTAGAATGTCCAACAGATTAATCAGCGGCGAAGCCGCCATCCTTTGCCTCCTTAGAATAAAAGGAATCAAACACAAACTTTGCGTGAAAAAAAGCAAAATTAAGCATCCACCATTTTTCTTATTCACCTAAAAAATCTCCTGCGACACAAAATTCCTATTACCAATTCCCGTTTTCCCTCCACTTTCTACTCTAACAAAAAAAACATTCCTTACTTTTGCTAAAAATAGATGAATGAAGAAATTAATTCTATTAGCAATAATTGGCTTGGGAATCGTTTCCTGCGCTACTCAAAATACGAAAAACACTATGGATCTGCCGAAGGAATGGAAGCACACGACCAATATTTATGAAGTAAACATAAGACAATATACACAGGAAGGAACATTTAAAGCATTTGAAAAAGAAATGCCCCGCCTGAAAAAAATGGGGGTAAAGACTCTTTGGTTCATGCCAATAACTCCTATTGCCCAACAAAACAAGAAAGGAAGCCTTGGAAGCCCTTACGCAGCATCAGATTATACCTCCATTAATCCTGAATTCGGGACAATGAACGATTTCAAGCATATGGTTAATGAAGCCCACCGTTTAGGATTCAAAGTAATCATAGACTGGGTGGCCAACCACACCGGATGGGATCATATCTGGACAAAAACACACCCTGAATTTTATCTGAAAGATCCTGACGGTAAATTCCATATTGCCTCAGGAATGGATGATATTATCGAGCTGGATTATAAAAATCAGGAAATGAGATTGGCCATGATCGACGCTATGAAATTCTGGGTGAAAGAAACGGGTATTGATGGTTTCAGATGCGACCTTGCCTCATGGGTTGAGGTAGATTTCTGGCAGCAGGCACGTCCCGAAGTGGAAAAAATAAAGCCGCTTTTCTGGCTGGGAGAATTTGATGAGATCGAAAGTCCTGAATACGGAAAAGTATTTGATGCCAGTTATTCATGGAAATGGATGCATAAATCGGCAGATTATTATAAGAAAAATGAGCCATTGCAGGAGCTTACAGATCTTTTAAAGCAATATTCGAATATCGGAGATTCTTCCATGAGAGCCTGGTTCACAGCCAACCACGATGAAAACTCCTGGAACGGAACAGAATACGAAAAATACGGAGTTATTACCAAGCCTATGGCTGTATTCTCAGCTACCTGGAACGGTGTTCCTCTGCTGTATTCGGGACAGGAACTTCCCAACACGAAAAGACTGGAATTTTTTGAAAAAGACGCTATCAAATGGACAAACAATTACCAGATGGCAGAATTTTACAAAACTTTGCTGGAACTGAAAGCATCCAATCCTGCATTAAGAGGAGGAGATGCCAACGTTTCCACGTATCTTCTGAATACAACTGCCAATGACAAGATTTTGGCTTACGTAAGAAAAAATGGAAAAGATGAAGTTCTGGTAGTCCTGAATATGTCAAAAGAGCCTGTAAACTTCACCATCGAAGATCAGAATCTTTCAGGAACTTTCCGCAACGTTTTCGACAAAACAAAAAGAGATTTTGACGGAGGAAAAGATTTCAACTTCAAAGTTTCAGACTATGCAGTTTTTGAAAAATAAAGGGAAGGTTGAGCCAACATGTTTTAATCTTTTAAAAATATTCAATAGGAGCGGGCTTTAGCCCGCTTTTTTATATACATTTGTAATAGGGTTTAGCCAAAATCTATAAGAATCATTTTACCGGAATTTCACCCTATGAACAAACAGGAATTATTAAACATCATAAAAACAAAGATCAATGACAAGATTCAGTCTTTTGAAAACCTGATTGCAGAAACCAGGGCTTCTAATAATGATACCAAAAGTTCCATGGGCGACAAGTATGAAACCGGCCGCGAAATGCTCCAGCAGGAAATCAATAACCTTCAGCGGCAGCTTAATGAATCCCTGAATCAACAATCCATTCTTCAGAAAATATCAGCTGAAGCCTCTGACAAAGTTCAGAACGGAGCTTTGGTAAAAACAGATAAAGGACTCTTTTATGTTGCCGTATCTGTGGGCGAAATTATTTCAGAAAATCAGAAAATTATGACAGTTTCTGCAGAATCTCCGCTTATTAAAGCAATGTCAGGAAAAAAAGCAGGCGAGATGTTTTCAGTTAATGCGGTCTCTCAAACTATCCGGTCGATAGAATAGTACTATTTCGTCTCATCCGAAAGCAGGATTGTTTTCCTTTTCATATTAAGCATACAGCAAAATTCGATAAGGTGCAATGTTTTATTGTTATTGAATTGTTAATTATTTTAATATATTGAATTAATTTTTAAATAATTTGGCATTATTAATGTAAAATTAAGAAAATTTTATTGTTAAAATTTCGAATACTATTGATTTTTGTGGTAAATTGAAGATAGTTATTTAAACAAAAAACATATTAAATTTTATCAATATGGGAATTTTAGAAAACAAAGTTGCACTGGTAACAGGTGCAGGTTCAGGAATCGGTTTAGCAGTGGCTCAGCTGTATGCTAAAGAAGGTGCAAAAGTTATCGTATCGGATATCAATGAAGAACATGGTAAAGAAGCTGTAGAAAAGATTAAGTCGGAAGGAGGGGAAGCTTCATTTATAAAAGCTGACACCGCCAGCGCAGAAGAAGTAGAAAACCTTGTCAGAAAAACTGCCGAGATTTATGGAAAACTTGATATTGCATGCAATAATGCAGGAATTGGCGGCGAAGCAGCTTTAACAGGAGATTATAGCTTGGATAGCTGGAGAAAAGTCTTAAGTATTAATCTTGATGGCGTATTTTATGGCTGCAAATATGAAATCCTGGAAATGGAGAAGAACGGAGGTGGAGTGATTGTCAATATGGCTTCTATCCATGGGAGCGTAGCTGCACCACTTTCTTCAGCATATACAACGGCAAAACATGCGGTGGTAGGGCTTACCAAAAATATAGGAGCAGAGTATGGACAGAAAGGAATCCGTTGCAATGCAGTAGGCCCAGGATATATTGATACCCCGCTTTTACAGGAATTGGATGAAGATAAAAAGGAATTATTGGTAGGAAAACATCCTATAGGACGCCTCGGTACTGCTCAGGAGGTTGCAGAATTAGTTCTGTTCCTAAGTTCAGATAAATCTTCATTTATAACAGGAGGATATTATCTCATAGACGGTGGTTATACTGCTGTTTAATAGAAAAATAACATCAACCCTATACAAAGCATTCATGAAAATGAATGCTTTTTTATGATCTGTGATAAGTGGAAATCGGTTAGTTTTTTCTAAATTTGAACCATAAAATCGCTTTCAGAAATGCAGAACTATCTAGAACTTTTACAGCATATTTTAGACAATGGAACAGATAAGACGGACAGAACCGGCACCGGAACCAGAAGTGTTTTCGGGTATCAGTTAAGATATGACCTGTCAAAAGGATTTCCGATGGTAACTACTAAAAAAGTTCACCTGAAATCCATTATCTACGAATTGCTTTGGTTTTTGAATGGCGATACCAACATCAAATATCTCAACGACAACGGGGTAAGCATCTGGGACGAATGGGCTGATGAAAATGGCGATCTGGGGCCTGTTTATGGCGCGCAGTGGAGAAGCTGGCAGGGAGCTGACGGAAAAGTAGTGGATCAGATCACAGAAGTAATAGACCAGATCAAAAAAAATCCGGATTCAAGAAGGCTGATCGTTTCCGCATGGAACGCTGCAGAAATTCCAAATATGGCCCTTGCGCCATGCCACGCCCTTTTCCAGTTTTATGTAGCTGATGGAAAACTTTCCCTGCAGCTATATCAGAGAAGCGCAGATGTATTTCTGGGAGTACCGTTCAATATTGCAAGTTATGCATTGCTACTCATGATGGTTGCCCAGGTTTGTGACCTCGAAGTAGGAGATTATATTCATAGTTTCGGAGATGTTCATATTTATAATAATCACTTTGAGCAGGTAAAAAAACAACTTTCCAGAGAGCCGAGACCCCTTCCTGTAATGAAATTAAATCCGGAAGTTAAAGATATTTTCAGCTTCAGTTTTGAAGATTTTACTCTGGAAAATTATGATCCGCATCCAGGAATTAAAGCTCCGGTAGCTATTTAAACAATTGAATATCCTGCCAAGAATGACTGTTGATATGTAACAAAACCTTATTTTTTATTACTTATCAGTTAAATCTTATAGGGATGCTAAAAAAGTTACTTTTTCTTTCAGCGATCGGTATTTCGGGTGCTACTTTTTCTCAACAAAATGTAAAGGAAAAACTGGGGAATTATTTTGATTCTCTGTTTGTTCATCATAAGGTAATGGGAAGTTTTGCATTTGCAGAAAATGAACGCCCGACTTTTGTGAAAGTAATTGGATTTGCTGATGTTGAAAAACAGCAGAAAGCCAATGTAAATACACAATATAGAATTGGCTCTATCAGTAAGACATTTACGGCAGTTTTGGTAATGAAAGCTGTTGAGGAGAAAAAGATTTCCTTAAATCAGAAACTTTCTGAATTTTATCCTGAAATTCCCAACGCAAACAAAATTACAATCGAAAATTTATTGCAGCACAGAACGGGAATTCACAACCTGACCAACGAAGCCGAATACTGGCAATACAATACAAAACCTCAGACAGAAAGCAGCTTAGTTAATATCATCAAAAAATATAAAAGTGATTTTGAACCGGGTTCAAAGCATGAATACAGTAATTCAAATTATATTTTGCTGGGTTTTATTCTTGAAAAAGCATACAAAAAATCTTACGCTGAATTAATTAAAGCTAAAATTACAAAACCGTTAAAATTAACCTTAACGGAAGTTGGAGGAAAGATTGATACATCAAAAGATCAGGCAAAATCTTACCAGTTTACCAACGGAAAATACGAAGTTTCCAATGAAACAGATATGAGCATTCCGATTGGGGCAGGGAATATCATTTCAACACCAAGAGACTTGCTGGAATTCATTCTTGGTCTTGAAAACAGAAAATTAATCAAAAAAGAAAATGTTGATAAAATGAAAAATTTTATTGATAATTACGGATATGGTTTGGTGAAAGTTCCTTTTGATAAATATTCCGGATTTGGTCATACAGGCGGAATCGACAATTTCAGATCAGCATTGTTTTATTTTCCGGATTTGAAAACTGCAGTGAGTTTCACAACCAATCAGGCCGATATGGATACCAACGAAATTTCTATCAAAATGGTAGAAACAGCGATAGGAAAAGATTTTAAAATGCCAAGTTTTGAAACCCTTGAAATTCCGGAAGCTGATTTGCAGAAATTCGTAGGAAATTATGCAAGTCCGGATGTCCCTTTAAAAATTAATATCTTTATCAAGGATAAAAAATTAATGGCTCAGGCGACGGGACAAGGTGCGTTTCCTCTGGAAGCAACTTCTGAGACGAGCTTTAAATTTGACATGGCCGGAATTGTTATCGACTTTTATCCTGCAAAAAAGCAATTCATAATCATTCAGGGAGGAACAAAAAATACCTTTACAAAAGAATAAAATGAAATATTTAAAAATAAATACCGAGCAAACAGTTGATCCGGAAGCATTAAAAAATGCAATTCTTCAAATGAAAGGGGTGATTTCTGTAGATATCATCGACGATGAAAACCCTGAAAGTGAACTGAAAAAAGCTTTTGCCAAAACAAAGGAACAGCTGAAGAAGGGAGATTATGAAACTCTGGTCAATGATATTTTTGACATCATAACAAAAAATAATTCTAAAAAATAATAAAGTAATCAATGAAAAAGGCGATTTTGTCCATTGCTATACTCGGGATTTTATTTTCCGCAAACGTATCAGCACAGACTGAAACTTCAGGAAGAGAAAAAGTATACAGAGCTACCCATACCAAAGTAACGGAACTTAAACATACCAAGCTTAAAGTAAATTTCGATTATCAGAAAGAGCAGATGAATGGGGAAGAATGGCTTACTGCTACACCTTTTTTCTATCCTTCCAACGAATTGACGCTTGATGCAAAGGGAATGCTTATTCATGAAGTAGCGATGGATACCAATGGAAAAAAATCTCCTTTAAAATACGATTATAAGGATGATGTTTTAAAAATCACCCTGGATAAAACCTATCAGAAAAACCAGGACTATACTATCTATATCAAGTATACAGCACGTCCGAATGAAGTAAAGCAACAGGGAAGCGCAGCCATTAATGACGCCAAAGGACTGTATTTCATTAACGCACAGGGACAAGATCCCGATATGCCTACACAGATCTGGACACAGGGTGAAACAGAATCTTCTTCCGCGTGGTTTCCAACCATTGATAAGTCCAATCAAAAAACAACTCAGGAAATCTATATGACCGTTCCTGATAAGTATGTGACCCTTTCCAATGGATTGTTGAAAGATTCCCAGAAAGAAGCAAATGGTTTAAGAACGGATCACTGGGTGATGGATAAAAGACATTCAACCTATCTTTTTTTCATGGGAGTAGGCGAATATGCTATAGTGAAAGACAAATGGAGAAATATTGCAGTTGATTATTACATAGAAAAAGAATACGAACCTTACGCAAAACAGATCTATGGAAATACTCCCGAAATGATCGAGTTTTTTTCTAAAAAGTTAGGCTACGATTATCCCTGGGCGAAATATGCGCAGATTTCCGGAAGAGATTATGTGAGTGGTGCGATGGAAAATACAACAGCGACACTGCATGGAAGTGATATCTTGCAGAAACCGGGACAACTGATCGATGAAAATACCTGGGAAGATACAATTGCTCATGAATTGTTCCACCAGTGGTTTGGAGATCTGGTGACAGCAGAAAGCTGGAGTAATCTGACTGTAAATGAATCTTTTGCGAACTATTCAGAATATCTCTGGAACGAATATAAATACGGAAAAGATCAGGCAGATTACCATCAGATGAAAGATGTAAATATGTATCTTTCAACACCCGGAAATTTCGAAAAAAATCTGGTGAGGTTTAATTATGATTCCCGTGAAGATGTGTTCGATTTGGTTACTTATCAAAAAGGGGGCGGAATTCTTCACATGTTGAGAAATTATCTGGGCGATGATGCTTTCTTTGCCGGTCTGAATGATTATTTGAAAACATATGAATATCAGAACGGAGAAGCACACCAGCTAAGATTATCTTTAGAAAAAGTTTCCGGAAAAGACCTGAACTGGTTCTTTAACCAATGGTATTTTGGAAACGGAAACCCGAAAATTAAATATTCTTATACTTTCGAACCTGTTAAAAAACAAATTGCTGTTGTCATTGAGCAAACCCAGGATCAGCCTTTCCAGTTTCCTCTGGCAATTGATGTTTATGATAACGGAAAACCAAAAAGATACAATGTTTGGGTAAACGCAACCGCAAAAAATACCTTTAATTTTGATGTTTCTAAAAATGCAGATTTAGTGAACATCAATGCAGACGGAATTTTACTAGCGGATATTACAGATACCAAAACTCCTGAGCAGAATCTCATGCAGTTTACCGGTTCCAAAGAATTTAAGAGCAGATATCTTGCTTTATCAGGTATTAAAGATCAGGTAGGAAAAAATCCTACAGCTATAAAACTACTTTCGGCGGCATTAAAAGATCCGTATTTCAGAACAAGAATGAAAGCCCTTAAACTGATGGATCTTTCCAATCCTGAACAGATGAAAGCTTTAGGTGCAGACGTTGAAAAATTGGCTTCCAATGACCCGAAAACATTGGTTCAGGCTGCTGCTATTGCTGCATTGGTCAAAACCAAGGATAAAAAATATCTTTCGCTTTATGAAAAAGGGGTAAGTGCTGTTTCCAATGCTGTAAAAGGAGCTTCACTAAATGCTGTTTTAACGCTGGACCCATCAAAAGCCAATACATTGGCCGATAAAATTGATCTTGAAGGTGCTTCAGACGAATTATTGGGTCAGTTGCTTCCTGTCATTGTAAAGAATAAAGTGACCTCGCAAATGGCTAATATTACTTCATTAGTGGCATTCTATCCTTTCATCAAGTTCCAGAATCCCGAATTGGGAAAATCTGCAGAAGAAGGATACAATTGGATCATGAGTTCGGATAATCTGAAAGCTACTGAAAACATTACAAAGATCATCAGCCATGCAAAAGGCCAAATGGGAGATAATCCTCAGGCAAAAATGATGATCTCTCAAATGCTTAAAGACGGTTTGAGCAAAAAAATGGAACTGTTGAGACAGAATCCTCAGAATGCCGCAAGCATCAACAAACAGATTGATGCGATCAATAAAGCTATTGAAGACTTTAAATAAATAAGATCTTAAAATTACCAGGAATATAAAGAAGGCTGCCTCAAAAAGGGCAGCCTTTTTACGTTTATAAGCTTAAAGAATCTCTACTTCTTCCGGCACAATAAAAAGAATTGTACATCCCTTTTCAGATTTCACAGAGTGTTTAAAATTAGGAGGAGTATACAGATAATCTCCCTTTTCAAGCTGGGCTCCTGCAATAGTTGCATCCCCTTCCATGATCAATAGTTCCTCTCCGGCGGGATGATTGTGATAAGGATAGCTGGCTCCCGGATCAAATTTTAAAAGAATGCTGGTAGAACGGTTTTTCTCCGGATCAAATTTTAAAGATTTCACAAAAATACCTTCATAATGAATTCCTTTTTCAATTAAAGGTTGCCATTCTTTCTGTTCTGTTTTTACGATGTAATCGTGGATGTTGGTGTTCATGATGTATAAATTTAACTGTTATCGATGTAGAAATTGGTCTAAACTCCATTTATAGTAGGAGAAAGTACTCAGGAGAAATGCTCCGGCACTGAATGCGAAGACAGAATAATCCAAAGGCTCTTTAATGCCAAAAGAAATACTCATCGCAACCGCAAATAATAAAGTGAGAATAGAGGCGCACTTTGCTGTTCCTTTTACCTGATAACCTACAAGAAGCAAAATGCCAATTGATAATTCAGAAGCAGTAGACAATACTGCTATAACAGAGGCCCATGACTGGGGTAAAAATGAATTGGTTTCAGAAGTGTAATGAACAAATTTTTTCCAGCCTGAAGATTGAGCTCCCCAAAGATTCAGCCTGCTGGCTACAGCAGATAAAAATCCTGATGCCAAAGCTATCCTTAATAAAAAAACGGCGGTGTCCTGTTGAGTTTTCATACTATAATTTTTTAGAGCTTAATTACAGGTACAAAGTTCAGCGAAAACCGTTGCCTAAAGAATAGACAATTCCGGAAAAAGCATGTAATATTTAAATGCTGAAAAGAAGAACAGGAATCCGAAAGTTATGAGCTTCTTTTACTCAAGCGAAAAACTAAATCACCTTTACCGCCTTCTGATAATCTTTTGGAGAACGGGAAGTATGTTTTTTAAAGAAATTTGAAAAATAGAAAGGATCATTGAAGCCGAGCAGATAAGCAATTTCCTTTACCGTTAGTTTTTCATAGAGCAATAGTCTCTTTGCCTCGGAAATAATAAGGCTGTAGATGACATTCTGAGCAGTTTTGCTGGTATGAAGTTTTGAAATCTCATTCAGTTTGGCTTCAGTGGTTCCAAGGAGATCAGCAAAATGAGAGACCTGATAATTATTTTCAAAATTGTTTCTGATACTTTCCAGGAACTTTAAGAATAAAGCATCCGGTTTCCAGATTTCATCACCGTTGGCAATTTTACTGCGGTTGATTTCTATCAACAGCAACTCCACCAGAGAATGCGTAGAGATCAGATATTGATAAGGCTGCTCCAGAATTTCTTTTTCAATGGTGTTCAATGTTTCAGTGAAAAAGGCAGAATGTTGTACGGTGATCATTTCATTCATTCCGAAATGACAAAAAAGTCCGTTGTGAAAAATAAGTTCAATATCACTGTCACTTTTACAGAAAAAGTCAAGCGTAAATTCCAGTGCAGTAAGTTCTCCATCCACAGATTTTAATTGATGAAACTGTCCGGAAGTAATGGTGATAGTTTGTCCGGTTTTCAGAATAAAGATATTTTCGTCAACCAGGATTTCAGCACTTCCGTTATCACACCAGAATAAAGTGTATCTGATGACCCGTCTTGGCTCAGGATGCCCCGCCTGATTAGAATATTTTTTTATTTCAATCATTTTTAAACCTATTAGAGAATGAAGATTTGGTTTTGTATAAAGTGTTGGAAAACAAATTTATCATGGACTAAATTACAAAATGTTTAACTCAATTGATTATCAACAAAGTTATATTGTCCAAGAAAAATATCTAAATTCGTGCAGATTTAAACAAAAATTCGATGAGGTTGTCTCAAAAGTCAAATAGTTTAACTTTTGAGACAACCTCTTTTTATGATTTTTGTATTTAAAATAGAAATTATGCCTTATGATTGAGGGATTATTCAAACATCATTTTATAAATTCGTATAAAAATTTAGAATAAATGACTTTTGGAATTGAGGCAGCGGGCTATTATGTGCCGTCTTTGTATTTGGAAATCAAAGATCTGGCGGAGAAAAGAGGAATTGAACCCGCAAAACTGGAAAAAGGATTAGGATTGCATAAAATGGGGTTTCCCAATGTACATGAAGATGCGGCTACATTTGCAGCAGAAGCTTTATTAAAACTGATCAAAGATCATGATCTCAATCCCAAAGATATAGCCAGGATTTACCTGGGAACAGAAAGTGCCCTGGATGCGGCAAAACCTACAGCTTCCTATGCCATGCAGATGGTGGAAAAAGTACTTGAAAAGGAATTTGGCGAGAGATGCTTCAGAAACTGTGATGTGGTAGATATGACTTTCGCCTGCATCGGAGCGGTGGATGCCTTACACAACTCCCTTGACTTTGTAAGGGTAAATCCGGACAAAAAAGCAGTAGTTATCGCCAGTGATTATGCTAAATACGAACTGGCTTCTTCCGGAGAATATACACAGGGAGGCGGTGCCGTTGCCTTGCTGGTTTCATCAAAACCCGATCTTCTGGAAATTGAAAACAACTGGGGAGTTGCTACTGAAAGTGTTTTTGACTTCTTTAAGCCGAGAAGGCATTATGATAAAAAAGACTTAAGTTCTGCACCGGAAACTTTCCCGGATAAAATTGAAATTTTTACGGATGAGCCTGTTTTTGACGGGCAGTACTCAAACCAGTGTTATCAGGACAGAATCAGGGAGGCTTATCAGCATTATAAGGAAATTACAGGAAAAGATAAGCCTTATCAAGCCTGGAGATACCTTATTTTTCATTTGCCATATGCATTTCATGGTAAAAGGGTATTCACTGAAATTTACAGCATTGAAAACGGGCTTTCTTACGGAACTCCGGAAGAGCAGAAGGCTGTTGCAAAATCTGAAGACTATCTGAATTTTATTAATGAAAAGATTGAAAGATCACAACGTGCATCTTCGGAAATAGGGAATATGTATACTGCTTCCATTTTTATGGCACTTCTTTCGGCCATACAGGTTTCATTTGATGAAGGAGAAGAACTGGCTGGTACTGAAATCGGCTTTTTAGGATATGGAAGCGGTTCTAAATCCAAAGTTTTTGCCGGAAAAATCTCAAAGAACTGGAAAACTGCAGCATCCAAATGGAATTTGTTTGAAAACCTGAAAAACCGGACTGCCATTGATTTTGAAACCTACGAAAAACTGCACAGAAAACAGCTTGAGAATTCTGTTAATGAAAACTACAAAGGTTTCGGATTAAAATCAGTAGAATATGAAAATCCTGTTTTGAAAGGAGCGAGATATTACGATTATAAGGATTAGGCTTATTAGCTGAACATAAAAGCATTTCATTTTTAGGAATGCTTTTTTTATTTCTAATACCTTTCGGAAAATACAGCTGAGATTTGATAACTCTTCGGCGTAACCCCTACAAGCTGCTTAAATACACGCGTAAAATAATTGGTATCTGAAAATCCTGTCTGGTAAGCAGTCTCCTTTATGCTGATCTGTCCGGCCAGTAACTCTTTAGCCCTGTTGATTCTTTCCTGCAGGATAAAATCATTGGGAGATGTTCCCAGCTCATCTTTAAACATTTTAAAAAAATTCGATTTGCTTACATAAGCAAGTTTGGCGATACTGTCAATAGATAGCTTCTGATGAAGGTTTTTCCTGATATAGTCTACGGCAAAACCTATCCTTGATTTATTTTTGGCAATATTCTTTTCCACCATGCTTCTGGCTTGGGTTTGCATTAATCTGATTAACAGTTCTTTCAATGCGAAATCTGCCATGATATCCTTTTGGGAATTGTCATCCATGGCAATTCTCATGATGTTATTGGTAGCAGAAGCTAAGGATTGATTGTTAAACAGAAAAAATTCATCCAGCTGGATATTCCACAGTGAAGTTTCATCTGCTTTAGGAAGACTGTAATTTAAATAATTAAGAGAATTTTCTATAAACTCAGGATTAAGGCTTAAAGATATGCATTGGGTGGGCGCCAGATCTGCTTCAGGAAAATCGATCACCATAGTTTCACCGGGGGCAACAAGAATACTTTCTCCCGGGAAATAATCGAAATAGTTTGTTTTATTATCCAGCTTCATATGTTTCTTACCTCTCAGCATAGCGGTAAAAGCAATATTTTCAAAATGAAGCTTAACCCCGAAAGCAGCCTTGTGGGTTTCGTAAATGCTAAATTCACAGTTGTTTAGATTGAATTTTGTCTGGTTTTCAACCATGTTCAATAACTGACTCTCCTTCTTTAATTCAGGAGTATTTAATAAAAATTTATTATTGTTATTCATTTCTAAACATTTTACAAAACCCAATCACTCAAATATATAAATTTTAACTCTTCAGTGTTGTTAATAAAATTATAAAGTTGAACATCTGCACTATTTTGATGTTTTTTTATACGATTGTGCTATCACTTTTTCATAGGTAAATGTAATTTGGCATTACGAAAAATAAAATGATACTAATATGAGCACTATGACAGAACCGAAATCAGAGACCGCTTTCCAGTGGCCTGAATTCAAAAACAAATACGATAATTATATTGATGGGAAATTTACACCTCCTGTTAACGGACAGTATTTTAATGTGGTTTCCCCGGTAAACGGTAAAAATTTCACCCAGGTAGCCCATTCCTCCAAAGAAGATCTTGAACTGGCTGTAAATGCGGCAGACAAAGCATTCCAAACCTGGAAAAATACTTCATCTACAGAAAGAAGCATTATACTGAATAAAATAGCAGACAGGATAGAGCAGAATCTTGAATATCTTGCTATAGTTGAAACCATAGACAACGGAAAGGCGGTAAGGGAAACATTAGCGGCAGACTTACCTCTTGCCATAGATCATTTCAGATACTTTGCGTCCGTGGTGCGTGCAGAAGAAGGATCTCATAATGAATTGGATAAAGACACCGTATCTTTGATTGTTCATGAGCCATTGGGTGTAATAGCGCAGATCATCCCTTGGAATTTCCCGATATTGATGGCAGTATGGAAGTTAGCTCCGGCCCTGGCTGCAGGAAACTGTGTTGTATTAAAGCCTGCAGAAAGCACACCAGTTTCTATCATGGTTTTAATGGAAATCATCGGCGATCTTTTACTTCCCGGTGTTATTAATATTGTCAACGGTTTCGGAGCAGAATTGGGAAGAGCTTTAGTAACCAACCCTAAAGTGTCAAAAGCTGCGTTCACGGGTTCTACAGCTACAGGACGTCTTGTAATGCAGTATGCAACAGAAAATATCATTCCCGTTACCCTTGAACTGGGCGGGAAATCTCCAAATGTTTTCTTCAGTTCAGTAATGGATGCAGACGATGAATTTCTGGATAAAGCTATTGAAGGAGCAGTCCTTTTTGCCCTTAACCAGGGAGAGATCTGTACATGTCCTTCCAGACTGCTGGTTCAGGAAGATATTGCAGACGAGTTCATCGCCAAAGTGATCGAAAGGGTAAAGGCTATCAAAGTAGGAAACCCACTTGACAAGACTGTCATGATGGGTGCTCAGGCTTCACAGATTCAAAAAGACAAAATTCTATCTTATATTCAGCTTGGGAAAGAAGAGGGGGCAGAAGTCCTTGTAGGTGGAGATGTAAACAATGTCGGTGAAAACTTAGAGGACGGATTTTACATTCAACCGACCATTTTCAAAGGTAACAACAGAATGAGAATCTTCCAGGAAGAGATCTTCGGGCCCGTACTGGCCTTTACAACTTTCAAAGATGAAGATGAAGCTGTAAAAATTGCCAATGATACTATCTATGGTCTTGGAGCAGGTGTATGGACCAGGGATGCTCATCAGTTGTACAATATTCCTCGTCAGATTCAGGCTGGAAGAGTCTGGGTAAACCAATACCATTCATATCCTGCAGGAGCACCTTTTGGAGGATACAAGCAGTCGGGAATCGGTAGAGAGAACCATAAAATGATGCTGGATCATTACCGTCAGACCAAAAATATGCTGATCTCCTACAACAAAAACAAATTAGGTTTCTTTTAATTTTAAATATTAGGGCGTGCCCGTTTGCCCCGGCAGAGCCGGGGCAAAACGGTCGGGCTTTCCAGATTGATGGCAGAATCGTGCTGGATATTGCCGGCTCAAATTAAATGAAGATGGATTAATGTGCCCGGTGGACTTTCTGCCGGGCTTTTTTAAATGAAAGATAAAAATACAGAAGGTAAAAACTTTCGTACCTTACTGGAACAAATTGGTTTAACTAAAAAAACAAAAATGGAAACCACAATATCAAGGCTATCGGCCACAGAAAAAGCACTGGACGTTATTTTTGAACTGGAAAATAAATATGGAGCGCTGATGTTTTACCAGGCAGGAGGATGCTGTGAGGGCACTCAGCCGCAATGCTTCGAGAAGGGTGGATTTTTCCCCCGTATGAATGATGCTATGATTGGTACCATTAACGGACACGAATTCTGGATTGACCGTGATTTATTCGAATACTGGAAATATTCTCACTTTACACTCGATGTTACAGATGGTTTCGGTCCCGGAGGTTTTTCCCTGGAAACACCTTTAGGCAAAACATTTAAAGTTCATTACAGGCTTTTCACCCCGGAAGAATACGAAAATTTAGAGCCGGTAAAACGAAGTGAATAAGTTTAGTTATAGCTCTTAAACCTTCATGTTTTAAATATTAATCAGACCTTCACAAACCGGTTTACAAACATCGCTGCCACAATGTCTCCTACGGCATTCAGAACAGTTGCCAGCGGATCTACCAGCGTACCGATAATCATCACAGCCGGAATGGCTTCCTGTGGTAATTTATACACCGAAATCATCAGCATTTCCCCAATATAGCCGCCGTTGGGAATTCCACCTGCTACAATACTTACAAAAACGGTGATTCCTAAAGCTAGCAATAAATTGGCCGGATCAAAAAAATCTCTTCCAATAATCAGGAAAGCGACATATATCTTGATGATAGACGACATGGAAGATCCGTTTTTATGAAGCGTTGTCCCGATAGGAATAACCAGATTGGCAATTGAGTTTGGAATACCGATCTTCGAAGCAGCCTGAAGATTCGCCGGCATTGTGGCAAAGCTGCTGCAGGTGCTTAAAGCGGTAAGAGTAGGGTATACCGCATTGGACCAGAAACTTTTGATCCCCTTCTGACCATTTGCCATAAAAGCATACAGCGAAAAGAAGACAAAGAAATAAATGATTCCTGCAATATAATAAAGCCCGAGAGGTTTAGCATAAAATCCAAACAACTGAGGCCCCAAAGTCGCTACCTGATAGGCAAAATAGGCTCCAAGTCCTATAGGTGCAAGTTTCATGATTAATAAAAGCAATTCTTTCATCACTTCATATCCTGAAGAAATAAATACCCTGAACGGTAATCCTTTTTCTCCTGATTTTCTGGCAGCAAAGCCCGTCATGAAGGCAAAAATAAGAAGAGCCAGCATATTTTGTCTCGAAAAAAGCTGGGTAAATTCTCCAACAGTGAAAAAGCTGACAATCCTGTTTCCCCAGCTGTCTTCATTAGCAGTTTCAGAAATTATTTCCGAACTGCCGGAAACCCCTGAAACAGGGAATAAATAGACTGCACAAATGGTAAAAACAGCCGCCGTTAAAATAAAAAACAGGAAAGTAAAAGCCATGACGAGAATGATTTTTCCAAACTTGGACTGTTGTTCCAGAGACGCAATAGAATTGGACACGGCAAAAAATACAAGTGGCACCACACTTACAAAAAGCAAATTCAGGAATATATCTCCCAGAGGCTTAATGTATTCTACAATGCCCGGAGCAGTAATGCCTATGATGCTTCCTGCAATAATCCCAAATAGTAAAAGTATAATTCCCGAGTAATTTTTAAGAACCTCTTTCATTCAACGCTTTTTATCAAAGATAGGGTTATTTTTAACACTCTCTTATATATTTTTCAGGGACAAATTTCATAAATTTGAGTAAATATCGTTTCTATGGCTTATATAGATTACTATAAAATTCTAGGCGTAGATAAACGCGCAACCCAGGATGACATTAAAAAAGCTTATCGAAAACTGGCAAGAAAGCTCCATCCTGATCTTAATCCGGACGACAAAGAAGCGGAGAAAAAATTCAAGGAGCTGAATGAAGCCAATGAAGTGCTCAGCAACCCTGAAAACCGTGCAAAATATGATAAGTATGGGGAGAACTGGAAGCATGGCGAAGAATACGAAAAAGCCCAGCAGCAACAAAGACAGTACCAGCAGCAGAATTATGGCGGCGGAGGATTTTCCGGTGCTGATTTCGGTGAAGGGGAAGATTTTTCAGATTTTTTCCAGAGTATGTTTGGCGGTGCAGGTGGTGGTTTTGGCAGAAGCTCAAGAGGAAGTTCTTCAGGTAAGTTTAAAGGACAGGACGTTCACGCCGAACTGAATTTAAACTTAAAAGATGCAGCACATACTCATCCGCAGACTTTTGAGATTAATGGTAAAAAAGTAAGAATCACCATTCCTGCAGGGGTTTATGATGGCCAGCAAATCAAGCTGAAAGGTCATGGCAATCCCGGTTTTAATGGAGGACCAAACGGGGATCTGTACATTACATTCAATATTCCTGTTGATCCTAATTTTGAAAGAATAGGCGATGATCTGAAAACAAAAGTTTCGATAGATCTGTATACTGCTGTTTTAGGAGGCGATGTAAAAGTGAATACACTGGATGGAAGCGTCAATCTCAAAGTAAAACCAGAAACACAAAACGGAACAACAGTAAGGCTGAAAGGCAAAGGTTTTCCGGTATATAAGAAAGAAGGGCAGTCCGGAGATCTTTTTGTGACGTATGAGGTGAAGCTGCCGACCAATCTGACGGACAAGCAGAAAGAACTTTTTGAACAACTTAAAAATTCCTAAGCCATGAGTGAAAGAATATCGCGGGAAGAACTCGTAAAAATATACAATATAGAGATTACTTTTTTTGATGAGCTGGTAGATGAGGGTTTACTCCATGTAGAAACAGAGAATGAAGTACGGTATTTGCTCTATGAAGATCTGCCTGTTTTTGAGAAGTTTACCAACTGGCATTATGATCTGGAAATTAATCTTCCCGGTCTGGAAGTCATCCATCATATGCTTCGGAAAATGGAGGATTTAAAGAAAAAAAATCGTGAACTGATGAAGAAACTTTCTGCAATAAATGATCAATATGAAGATATTTGATTTAGTTTTGTAATCTTAAAAAAACGAATTAAATATTTTCTAAGAAATGAATGGAGAGAAAGTCATTAAACTTAATGTGAACAGAAAAGATTTCGAGGAAATTTATTTCAGCGGAAACCAGACAAGCTTATTTTTTTCACCAACTACCAAAGGAAAAACAATTACTACAGTGGTTGTAGGATTAATACTGCTGATCCTTTTTTTCTTTAAGGATGATTTAAGCAAAGAAAAATTCGGGATTCTGTATTTCGTGAGCTTTTTATTTCTGTTATGTACGGTTTATCTTTCTTTAAGCATTAATAAGGTTTCCCGGTGGAAAAAAGAGGTGAATAGATACTTAAAATCACTGGAAGATTCCAAAATATATGAGATCAGGTTTAATGATGAGATTTTTAACATTAACCTTAATCATCAGGAAGAATTAAGTAAATGGGAAGATTTTAAATACTTTGATGTCAATAATGAATTTATTTCCCTGGAAGGAAAATTTAATTATATGTTCCCAAGGAAATCAATGAGTAAAGGCGACTATGACAGCCTCAAACAAGCAATAAAGAAGAATATTGGTAAATAAAAAAATCAGAGCATTTGCTCTGATTTTTTTATTTATGTGAAAAGATAATTGATCTTTGTTTCTGATTAATCTAACCACCCCATTTCCTTCATCCACTCATCATTGTAGATTTTTCCTACATATCTTGAACCGTGGTCGTGAAGAAGAACAACAATCACATCATCTTTTGTAAACTGGTCTTTCATCTGGATTAAAGAAGCAATAGCACTTCCTGCAGAGTATCCGCAGAAAATTCCTTCTTCCTTGGCAAGTTTTCTTGCATAGATGGCACCGTCCTTATCTGTTACTTTTTCAAAATGATCAATAACAGACATATCGTAATTCTCAGGAATAATATCTTCCCCGATCCCTTCTGTGATATAGGTATAGGCATGATCATAGTGAAGTTCCCCTGTCTCGTGAAACTCTTTCAGAATAGAACCGTAAGTGTCAACTCCGATTACCTTGATATCAGGATTTTTTTCTTTGAAGAATGTTCCGCAACCTGTAATAGTACCGCCTGTTCCGGCCCCTACTACGAAATGAGTAAGTTTTCCTTCTGTCTGTTCCCAGATTTCAGGAGCTGTAGATTCGTAATGAGCGGCTCTGTTGGATAAGTTATCATATTGGTTCACATACCATCCGTTTTCTGTTTCCTTAGCCAGTCTTTTGGAAACTGAATAATAAGAACGCGGATCTGTAGGCTTCACATCGGTAGGGCATACAATCACTTCGGCTCCTACAGCACGAAGAATATCACATTTCTCTTTAGATTGCTTGGAATTGGTTACAAAAATACATTTGTAGCCTTTGATGATGGCTGCAAGAGCCAGTCCCATCCCTGTATTTCCTGAAGTTCCTTCAATAATGGTCCCTCCGGGTTTTAATCTGCCATCTTTTTCGGCATCTTCTATCATTTTAAGAGCCATTCTGTCCTTTACAGAATTTCCGGGATTGAATGTCTCTACTTTTGCCAAAACCAGAGCAGGAAAATCTTCACCCAGTACTTTGTTAAGCTTTACAAGAGGGGTATTTCCTATGGTTTCAAGAATATTTTTTGCGTATTTCATAAATGTTTTATAAGCGATGCAAAGATAAGGCTTTAAAAATTAGCTGCGTAATTTAAGATGATTTATCATGTGAATGGTGAATAGTCGATGATGAATTTTTCAAGAAAACAAATTAGTTGCTGCTATTAAAATTGACCATTCACCATTCAGTGTTCACTTTAATTATATTTAATTGCCTTTACCGGAGATATCTTACTAATCAGGTAACTCGGAATAATTAATGCCAGTCCTGAAATAATCAGAATGCCTACCGAGATGGAAATAATGGCAACAGGATTAAGGTCTACAGGTACCGTACTTACATAATAGTTTTCAGGATTAAGCTTAATAATGCCGAAGAATTTCTGGATCAGGATCAAACCCAGGCCTATTGCATTACCGTAAAGAAGTCCCGGGATCATAATGATCAGCGTATAATTGATGAAAGTAGCTCTTATCTGTGAATTGCTGGCTCCGAGAGTTTTCAGAAGCCCGATGGAATTGGTTCTTTCGATGATCAGGATTAAAAGGACCATAATAATATTGATCACAACTACAATCAGCATAATAATGATGATCAGAGCAATATTGGTGTCGAAAATACTGATCCAGTCGTTGATTTGCGGGAATTTTTCCGTTGCCTTTTCTGCATAATTTTTGTAGCCGATCAGTTTTTCAATTTCCGGAAAATCTCTGTCGATATCATTTACGTTTTTGAAGAAAATATCAAGGCCGCCTATTTCATCAGGCTTCATTTCCAGAATTTTTCTTACATGATTGATGCCGCCTATTACAAACTGTTCATCAATCATTTTAATATCCGTTTTATAAATTCCTATTACCCTGAAATTACGGTAAATAGGTTTCTGATCTGCTTTTGAAAATACGGTAACTATACTGTCATTAACTTTCAGATGAAGATCATTTGCTATTTTCTGCGAAATAGTGACGTCGTTATTGAAGCCCTTTTCTGTTACTTTTGGAGTAGTACCGGCAACCAGGAATTTTTTAAATCTCAGGCTGTCAAAATCTTTCCCGACTCCTTTAAATATAATCCCTGAAAAATTGTGCTCATTACGCATAATTCCGGTCACTGCGGCATATTTTTGGACACTTTCTACATCAGGAAGTTTTTTAATCCTCTGAATATCCAGTCCCTGATTATCTAAAACAGAAGTGTTATAAGAAGAATTGGATCTGGTAGACCTTACCGTAATATGTCCACTGAAATCTGCCAGTCTTTCCTTAATGGCTTTCTTGGAGCCGAAGCCGGTAGCCACGGTAATTAAAGAAACAATAATCCCCAAAGCTACAGAAAGCCTGCCGATGAAGATGATAACTCTTGAAAGGTTATTTTTGTTATCTTTGGAAAACGCTATTTTTCTAGAGAAATATAAAGGAAATTTCAAGCTTATGAATTTAGATTTCAAAATTAAAAATTTACTTCTTATTTGCCTAATTTTTTTAGGAGTATTCAATCAATATTATTCTCAGTCTCAACTTCAACCGGATTTCAAAACGGGAGCAGACCAGCCTGAACTTTATCTGCCTTTGCTGAAGAACAAAACAATCGGGGTGGTGACTAACCAAACCGGTCTGATGAGCGATAAAAGTTATGTGGTAGACTTTCTGGTGAAGAACAATATTAAAATCAAAACCATCTTTGCTCCTGAACATGGTTTCAGAGGAGATGCTGATGCCGGAGAGAAAGTAAAAAACGGAGTAGACACCAAAACCGGAATACCAATTATTTCTTTATACGGAAACAATAAAAAACCAACACCGGAACAACTAAAAGGACTGGATGTTGTAGTCTTCGACATCCAGGATGTAGGAGTAAGGTTTTATACTTATATTTCAACTTTAACCTATTTGATGGAAGCCGGAGCAGAAAATAATGTGGAAATAATGGTGCTCGACCGTCCCAATCCGCACGATGGATATATTGACGGACCGGTCCTGAAAAAGAAATGGTCAAGTTTTGTAGGAATGCACGAGGTTCCTGTAGTATATGGGCTGACAATAGGAGAATACGGAAAATTGGTCAATGGCGAAAAGTGGCTGGAAAATGGAGTTCAGGCAAAATACACCCTGATTCCGATGAAAAATTATCATAAAAAACAGCGTTATTCTGTCTTGGATAAGCCTTCTCCGAATCTTCCCAACGATAAGTCCATCAATCTGTATCCAAGTTTATGCTTCTTTGAAGGAACCCAGGTCTCTGTAGGGAGAGGAACCAGTCTGCCATTTCAGATTTACGGATCTCCCTGGACGCAAGGGCTTCCTTATCAGTTTACCCCAAAGCCTAATTTTGGAGCCAAAGATCCTTTCCTGAATGGAAAACTTTGCTACGGTGAAAATCTTTCAGCCTATCCGAAAGATCTTAGGGAACTCAATCTTGAATGGCTGATCAAATCTTATAAAGCATATAAAAATCCTGGTCAGGGCTTTTTTCTTGAGAATTTGTTTTTCGATAAACTTGCCGGAACGGATGAATTCAGAAAACAGATCATCGCCGGAAAGTCAGTTCAGGAAATCAAAGCTTCATGGAAAAGTGATCTGGAGAAATTTGAAAAGATCCGAAGCAAGTATGTTATTTACGAGAACTGATTTTGAAAGTTAATAGTCAATTTGGCTTCGCCAGTCAGTAGTGAATCCATAAAATTCACTGGCGAAGCCAAATTGACTATTGATCATTCACTCTTTATCAGTCAAAATTCTGTGGCGGCTTATTATCATTCTTTCCCTTATTAAGGATGAAAAGTCCAAGAGATAAGCCTATAACTCCGGCAAAAGCTGTCATTAATGCCCTTTCCACTTTATCAGGCAAATCATTCCCGATATAGTTCATTAAAAAAAGAATCACGAAGGTGATCACTGAAATGATAATATGATTTTTTCCGAACAGTTTCATGCTGTTATTTTAATTTATAAGAGATCATTACGCCTCCTCTGTAAGGAAGGATTTCTCCGCTTTTGTTATATTTTTGGGCAGATTCATACCGTTTACCGGTAGTACGATCATATCCCTTATAAAAATCTGTAGATGAACCAACCGTTGCATATACATCAATATTCCAGCGGTCGGATACCTTAAACTGATATCCCCCGGTAATACCCACTAAAAATGAAAATCCTTTTTGATATAAGTTGGATTTAACAAATACTTCATTTTGGTCATTTATGTAGGGCGTATTTTTCCAATAGTTCCATTTTTGTAAAACAAATGCTGATACCCCAACGTTTGCCCCTACATACCAATGGCTGAATGCTTCATTAAAATAATATCTGCCTTCGACGGATGCAGAGTAATATTGGAATTCATGTCCTGCAAAGGACTTCCAAGGAGATACTAGAACATCTCCCTGAATGGTGATTTTTTGGCTTAATTGTTTTTCCAAACCAATATTGATTAGTCCAATGGGTGCCAGAAGTGCGTTTCCTTTGATATATAGATTTTTTTCCTGTTGTTGCTCTTGTGCTGTCAGCAAAGCTGTGGACAGGAGGGTGATGGATGCGGTAAGAAATTTGTGTTTTAGCATTTATTATTTTATTTGTTTCAATAATTCTTCTGCAAGTTTGGAGTCCTTATTGGTTTGGACTGCCATATTTTTAGACATTTCTGCATAGCTTTTAGCCATTTCCTTATTTCCGGTCAGAAAATAAAGTTTGGCAAGAATGTAAGTGTTTTCCGGTGTTTCACTGCGCATTACAGATTTTTCGGCCCATTCTGTAGCTTTCTTTAATGATGCAGGGTTTTTGATATGGTCACTGAATATCCAAGCCGCTCTTAGCAGTTCGTTAGGTTCAAACGCATCGGAATTTTTATAATATTCCAAGGCAGCTTTTTCAAATTCAGGGAAATTAGCGTTTTGTTCGTAATAGCTTAGCTTTGTTTGGTTCAATTTGGATTGGGCCAGCTCTTTTCCTACCAAAGGTTCAGCGGTTTTCATGAAATACTCCTCGTTGATCCTTTTATTCTTATCATCAATAGATTGGTCTACGATTTTTGAAAGTTTCAACTGGTTATTAAACTCATTGTAAGTTTCTTCGGGTAGATATTTAATAATTTCAGCCTTTCTTGAGGCAAATGTATTATAGTTGCTGTCTTCCGTTGATTTTACAAAGAACAGGAGAAAGCCTATTTCCTCTTTGGTGATTTCTTCTGTCTTCTTTTTGTTTTCAAAATATCGCTCGGAAGCTTTTTTAGCAAAATCATAATCTGAAGAAGAGTTCAGTTTCATAATGTTGATCAGGAATTCAGGATCTTTTTCTCCTTTGGCAAAACGCTCCTTTAAAGAACCCTTGTTATTACCGGGAGAATTGATGTTCTGAGCCATGGCTACAAAAAGGCCTTCATCCATATAACCGGAGTTTTGAGAAACAAGATCACCCTCACCATTCAGGAAAAGATAAGTAGGGTAGGAACGTACTCCATATTTGGCAGCAATTTCCCTTCCTTCTCCTTTTTCCATATCGAATCTGGCATTAACGAAATTGGTATTGAAGTAATCCCCAACGGTTTTTTGGGTGAATACATTTTTTTCCATCATCTTACAGGGTCCGCACCAAGAAGCATAAGCATCGACGAAAACAAGCTTTTTTTCTTTTTTTGCCTTTGCTATTAAGTCTTTGAACGGTAATTCCTGAAACTGGATTGCTTCCTGAGCCAGTATAGCTACAGAGCAGAAAACAAATATCCCGGAGATGATCTTCCTCATTTTCAAATTAGATTTGTTGGCGAAGATAGGTATTTTCCAAAAAATAGACGGTGAGTTTACCTGGGAAGGCCTCTTTATTAACGAAACTTTAAGATTGTTATCTTTTACAAAAAACAACGTTTAATAATTCCTCAGTATCTTAAAAACAAAAAAACCTCTAAATAAATTAGAGGTTTTAAGTGGTTTCTCCAGGAATCGAACCAGGGACACATGGATTTTCAATCCATTGCTCTACCAACTGAGCTAAGAAACCAATTGTTCCGTTGTTTAACGTGGGTGCAAAAATAGAGCTTTTTGCAATATCGTGCAAGTTTTTTTTGATAAATGTGAAAAGTCTTCCGGAGTGACCTGTTTTTAGAATTTAAAATAAAGAATATCTTGTTGAATGTCAGCGCTAACTATTATAGAGTATTTTTTATTTTTTTATGATTTTTTCCCCATACTTCCAAATGATCCAGAACAGGAATCAGCTCTTTTCCTATTTCCGTTAATTCATATTCAGTTCTGGGAGGAACTTCAGCGTATACTTTTTTGAGAATCAGTTTTTCTTCTTCCATTTTCTTGAGCTGCATGGTAAGCATTCTTTCACTGATGTTGGGAATGCTGTCTTTCAGCTCCGAGAATCTCAGTTTTCCTCTTTTCAAACAATAACAAATAGACAGTATCCACCTTCCGCTGATGAGGTTTACCGCATATATTTCTGAGCAGCTCTGTTCCAGACCCTTCTTATTTTCATGGTTGGTTGATGACTCTTTAATACCCATACTTACATTTTTGTTCGTTCCACACAATTCATTGAGTTTTTGGAGGCCCGATATTCATCATATAAATTTACAAAATAAAAAATAATGGGTGAAAATTTATGGCTATCATCCAAAAAATTACACAAACAATGGACTTAAACAGAATTGATAAAGGTTTGAAGGAAAGCATAGACCGTTTTCCATTTTCGCTGGAAATAAATGAAGCCGAGTTTCTCAGTAACCCTGAGATTATTCAGAAAGAAAAGATACAGTTTGCAAAGGAAAATCCTTTCAGGGGGCCGGATGATATTAACGTGAAAGATATTTTCATAGAAAGCACTTTTGATCATCATCAGATAAGACTCCATATTTATCAGCCCAAAGAATTCGATAAAACCAGAACGATCCTCTACTTTCATGGAGGAGGATATGTCTTTGGACTTCCGGAACAGGTAGATCCCCAGATGTTTGAAATAGCAGAAAACCTAAGTGCAACAATCATTTCGGTTGATTACAGGCTTTCTCCGCAATATAGGTTTCCCATTCCAATACTGGACGGGTTTGATTCGCTGCAATGGGTTATCAGGAACGGAGAAGACGAACTGGAAATTGATCCAGAAAATATCACTGTTTTCGGAGCCAGTGCAGGCGGACATCTGGCAGCAGCAGTTACCCAAATGGCGAATGATAATGGACTTAAGAATATCGAACACCAGTTTTTACTGTATCCTGTAATTCATAACAGGATGGATACGCCTTCCATGAATGAATTCACAGATGCTCCTTTATGGAATAAGACATATGCAGAGACCGCCTGGCTTCATTTTTTGGGAAATGATGATAAAGATAAAAGCATTCGATATGCAGATCTGACTTATTACGATGATTTCAGTAATCTTCCCGGAACAACAATAGTAGCCTGTGAACTGGATCCATTAAGGGATGAAAATATAGAATATTCCAGTCTTTTATACCAAGCAGGTGTTAAAACCGAGCTGTGGGTGGTACCTGGTGCACTGCATGTATTTGATCTGTTTGATTCTCCTTTAAATGATAGATATAAGGAGTTTCTTTACAGTCGTCTGTTTAATTATTAAAGCATATAAAATGACAAAATTAAGAGATAAAAAACCAGCCCTATTGTTGATTGATATACAAAAAGGATTTTTGGATGAAGAATACTGGGGTGGAAACAGGAATAACAGAGATGCTGAAAAAATCAGCGGAAAATTATTGGAAAAATGGCGAGAACTGGGTCTTCCGGTTTTTCATATCAGGCACAGTTCCGCTAATCCTGAGTCTAAGCTGTATGAAACTGATCCGGGCTTTCAGTTTAATGACTATGTTCTGCCTCAGAATGATGAACCTGTTATTACGAAAAAAGTAAACAGTGCTTTTATCGGAACGGACTTACAAGAAAAGCTCGACCATCAGAATATAAACACTTTAGTGATTGCTGGAATAACCACGAACCACTGTGTTTCGACAACGACAAGAATGGCCGGGAATTTTGGATATGAAACCTATGTGATTTCTGATGCCACAGCAGCTTTTGACAGGATTGGCATTAATGGAGAGAAATATGATGCCGAACTGATTCATTTAACTGCTCTGGCTAATCTGAATGAAGAATTTGCTTCCGTTTGGGATTCAGAGAAAATATTGAAGAATTTATAAAACAAAAAAACCTCTAAATAAAATTAGAGGTTTTCAAGTGGTTTCTCCAGGAATCGAACCAGGGACACATGGATTTTCAATCCATTGCTCTACCAACTGAGCTAAGAAACCATTATATTTTTGTTTGTCTTACTTCGTTGTTTTAAAGTGATGCAAAAGTAGTAAGTTTTCTTATATGAAGCAAGTATTAATCATACTTTTTTAAAATAAAAATAAAACCTACTGATTTTCAGCTGAATTATTTTCCTGTTCTTTTCTGATGTGGTCGCTCATCTCCTCCAGCACAGGCTTTATCGTACTTTCCGGAAGATCACTGATGCGGATATACATCAATCCGTCGATGGCATCATTAAAATTCGGGTCAACATTAAAAGCAATTACTTTAGCATTTTGTTTGATGTATTTTTTGATCAGAACAGGGAGCCTTAATTCAGGTTCAAGATCATCAATGATTTTGTCAAGCTTATTCAGATCAGATTCCATTTCCTCAAAGAAGATATTCTTATCCCTGTCGCGCAGTTTTACTTTATACTCATTTCTTGGCGTAATGTATTGTGCCACTGCTGAATCAAAATAATTCGAACGCATGAATTCAATCATCAGGGATTTGGAAAACTCAGAAAATTTATTGGAAATACTTACACCACCCATCAGAAACTTATGATCAGAATTTCTCAGGCAAACATGAACAATTCCTCTCCATAAAAGGAAAAGGGGAAGTGGTTTTTGCTGATACTCCTCACAGATGTAAGCACGGCCCATTTCAATTACTTTTTTGAAGAATGGGTGGATATCCTGCTCAAATTCAAATAAAGAGCTTGTATAGAATCCTTTGATGCCGTATTTCTTCATAACTTCTTTACCTAAAGCCATTCTGTAGGCTCCGGCAAGCTTCTCTGCACTGCTGTCCCAAAGGAAAAGGTGGTGGTAATGCTTATCATATTCATCAAGATCAAACGGAAGATTACTTCCTTCACCTACAGCACGGAAAGTAAGCTCTCTCTGACGTCCTATTTCTCTCATGATAGAAGGAATTTCCTCATAAGTTGTGAAGTAGATCTCGTAGTTTCCGTTGCTGAACAGCATTTTGTCTGTGCCTTTCAGCCTGTTGATATCCTTGAGAATATCTTCTTTAGGCGTTTCGTCAATGATATTCTGTACAATATTCTCTTCTTTTAAAAGAGGAAATTTTACCGTTAAATTTTTAAGATTGATGCTCTGGGCCAATGATTTTCTCTTTTCATAATAAGATTTCATCATATACACCTTGCGTTTCAGAAACTCACCCAGTTCTTCAATGGTCTCCATTTCATCCATTGCTTTTACCGTGATGGGTTTTCCTATCCTGATTCTGATGGGTTTTTCCCTGTCATTCATCATTTCAGCGGGAAGCATCAAAGTCTGTAAACTTGGATGAAGCTTGGCCACCTGGTAAAAAAGGCGGCTGTTTTTAGCATGAAAATATAAAGGAACTACCGGAACTTTAGCCATTCTGATCAGCTTAAGGGCTGGTTTTTCCCAGTCTTTGTCAAGTATTTCCCCGTAAGGATTATTTTTATTGGACACTTCTCCTGCCGGGAAAATGCCTACACAGCCCCCATTCTGAAGGTGTTTCAGGGTTTCCCGCATTCCTGAAGTACTGCTGTATGCTTCCTTTCTGTTTTCAAAAGGATTGACAGAGATTACATACGGCTCCATCGGTTTGATCTTTTCCAGAAGGAAATTTCCCATTACCTTAAAATCCGGACGTACTTCTGAAAGAATTTTACACATCAAGATGCCGTCAATAGCACCCAGCGGATGGTTCGAAACCAGAATAAACGGCCCTGTTTTTGGAATTTTCGCCAGGTCCTCTTCAAAAGCGATATAGCTTAGGTTTCTTTCTCTTACAAATGAGTCGAAAAAATCTTTGCCTTCCTTATCTTTTAATTTGTCGTATAATTTATTTACTTCATTTATTTTGGCAATGCTCATCACGGCAGAGGCAACCGGGTTCTTGAGGAACCCGATTTTGCTTAAGCCGGAAGCTGTGATAAGATCGTTTTTCGAAATTAAACTCATATGTGTTTAGTCGCAGTTAAAATTATTGTGTTACCATTTGAACCGTATTTTTGGAAATCTGCTCCAATAATACATTTTTTTCCTGGTAAAACTTGTCAATATGATCCATATTTGCATTTCTTACTGTAAATAAAGATACATTTTTAACGGCTTCAGTTTTAAATATTTTTTGAAGTTCATCATTAAACTCATCCACATTGCCGAATTTATCTTCCAGGCATAAAGCCAGGGAAATAGCAGAATTTTGCATAAGAGACACCTTGATCTTGTATTTGGAAAGATATCCGAAAATAAGACTCATATGATCTTCTGCAATGAAAGAAAAGTCTCGGGTCGATATTTTTAAAAGAACCTGATTCTCCTTTAATATATAAGACTCTTCATGCTGGTTTTTGTCTGATCCTCCTACCTTCGTTCCCGGCTTGGTAGGATCTACGAAAGATTTTACATAAAAAGGAATGTTTTTTTGCTGTAAAGGCTGCAAAGTTTTCGGGTGAATGACACTTGCCCCGTAATAAGCCATTTCAATAGCCTCCTCATAAGAAATATTGGAAAGAAGAGAAACATCACTGAATTTTCTCGGGTCTCCCGTCATTACACCCGGAACATCCTTCCAGATGGTCATGGCTTCGGCATTCAGGCAATACGCAAAAATAGCGGCAGAGTAGTCAGAACCCTCCCTTCCTAAAGTTACCGTAAAATTATTATCATCAGAACCGATGAAACCCTGTGTTACGTAGCAGATATCCTTATTCAGAGTAGAAATAAATTCCTCTGTTTTTGCCCAGTCTACCATACCTTCCCTGTAAGAACTGTCGGTTTTGATAAAGTCTCTGGCATCCAACCATTGATTGGTAAACTGAATTTCGTTCAGGTATTCGCTTAAGATTTTAGTAGAGATCATTTCCCCGCAGCTCACCACCTGATCATACACGAAACTGTAGTTAGGGGATTTGTTTCTTCTTAAGAAAGAATCGATATCATCAAAAAATAAATTGATCTCAGCAAAAACTGCATGGTTTTCAGGAAACAGACCTTCCGCAATCTCGATGTGTTTTCGTTTTATCTTTTCAATCTCAGTTTGATAGTTATCTTTCTTGAAATAAAGTTCTACAACTTTTTCCAACTCATTGGTCGTTTTGCCCATCGCTGATATCACCAGCAGACATTTGGCAAATCCCTGGCTTTGTAAAACCATGGACACATTTTTTACACTTTCGGCATCTTTCACAGATGCGCCACCAAACTTGAAAATTTTCATTAATTTGTTTAAAATAAAATTGTTAGATTAAAAATTACATGAGTTTTTTACGGACGTCAAAATTATAAATTTACAACGAGATATGAAAGTGTCTCGCCGTTGGAGGCAATTAAGATTTTATTAAAATTGAGACTTGATGAATATTATCAGAATTTCATTGATTTATTATCATCAAATGGGGATTAATGATACCATGATAATTTTAAGGATACCTCTGTGTTGATTGTATATTGATCTGAAATACAGTGCTTAAGGTCTTTTCTAACAAAAGCTTTCTTTCTCCGATAAATTTTCCGAAATTTGGGGAAAACGTAAAAAGAAAAATATGTCAAATCAACCATTACAGACTTTAGGAGAATTTCTTATTGATAAACAGGACGACTTTCAGTATTCTACGGGTGAATTTTCCCGTCTGCTAAGTGCAATAAGATTGGCTTCAAAGGTAGTAAACAGAGAAGTAAATAAAGCAGGGATTGTAGATATAACCGGAGCAGCAGGAAATCAGAATATTCAGGGAGAAGAACAGCAGAAGCTTGATGTGATTGCTAATGAAATTTTTATTACGGCTTTGTCTCAGAGAGAGGTTGTTTGCGGTATTGCTTCTGAGGAAAATGATGATTTTATTGACATCAAATGTGGCGAAAATGGCCACCTGAGTAAATATGTTGTTTTGATTGATCCTCTTGACGGATCTTCCAATATTGATGTGAATGTTTCTGTAGGAACCATTTTTTCTATTTACAGAAGAGTAACAGAACCGGGAACTCCGGTTCAGTTAGAAGATTTTCTTCAAAAAGGGATCAACCAGATTGCTGCAGGATATGTAATTTACGGTTCTTCCACCATGATTGTTTATACTACAGGAAACGGGGTGAACGGTTTTACACTGGACCCTTCTTTGGGAACCTATTATCTTTCTCATCCAAACATGACATTTCCTACGAATGGAAAAATTTATTCCATTAACGAAGGAAATTATATCAAGTTCCCTCAAGGGGTAAAAAATTATCTTAAATACTGCCAGATGGAAGAAGGAGACCGTCCTTATACCTCAAGATATATCGGTTCTTTAGTAGCGGACTTCCACAGGAATATGTTGAAAGGAGGAATTTATATTTATCCGTCTTATTCCCAGGCTCCGAACGGAAAACTAAGACTGCTTTACGAATGTAATCCTATGGCATTCCTTGCAGAGCAGGCTGGAGGGAAGGCTACGGACGGGTTCAGAAGAATCCTTGAAGTAGAACCTACTGAACTTCACCAGAGAATTCCATTTTTCTGCGGAAGTATTCAGATGGTAGAAAAAGCAGAGGAATTTATGAGGATCGACAGTGTAAAATAATGACAGCAAAATATTTCAGATATTTATTAGAATTCAAACGCCCGAGCGGAACATCTCGTGGCGTTTTGCATGAAAAAGAAACCTTTATTTTCGAAGTTGAGGAAAGCGGAAAGAAAGGTATAGGTGAATGTGCTGTTTTCAGAGGACTGAGTTTTGATGACAGGCCGGATTATGAAGAAAAGCTGCAGTGGTTGTGTGATAATATCGATCAAAATGCTCACTATCTCAAAGAACAGCTGATAGAATTTCCTTCAATATGGTTTGGATATGAACAGGCAGTTTTAAATCTGAAGCATGGGGATCATCTGTATTTTCCAAGTGAATTTACTGAAGGAAAAGCATCTATTATGATCAACGGACTGATCTGGATGGGAGATATTCATTATATGGAAGAACAGATCAGAGAAAAGCTTCAATTGGGATTTCACTGTATTAAATTGAAAATTGGAGTTGATTGGAAATCGGAGCATAGAATTCTTCAGGAATTAAGAACAAAATTTTCAAAAGATGAGCTGGAACTTCGGGTAGATGCCAATGGCGGATTCAGCAGGGAGGAGGCAGAGATTGTTTTGCAGCAGCTTGCAGACCTTCATATTCATTCTATTGAGCAGCCGATAAAAGCTGGGAACTGGAATGATATGGCCTCATTGTGTGCCGGAACTCCTACACCGATTGCTTTGGATGAAGAACTGATCGGGATTACTGATCCTGCTGAAAAGAAAAAACTTTTAGAAACCATCAGGCCACAGTATATTATTTTAAAGCCTGCTCTGGTAGGAGGTTTTTCAGGTTCAGATGAGTGGATTTCCCTTGCGGAAGAGCAGAATATCGGCTGGTGGATCACCTCCGCTCTCGAAAGTAATGTAGGGCTCAATGCTATTGCGCAATATACATTCACAAAGAAAAATCCGATGCCGCAAGGTTTGGGCACCGGATCTCTATTTGTAAATAATTTTGAATCAAGCCTGGAACTCAGAAATGAGCTGTTATGGTTCAAAATATAGCCTTAATAGCTATGCAAATGAAGGAGGAGAATCTGCACAGGTTGGGCTACCTGCATGCTCAGCATCCCAAGATCTGCAACATCTGATTTTAGGATCCCAACTGTTGCATCCAATAGGAACAATTCCTCCTTTGATAACTTTTAAATCTGACTTGTTAAGTTTTCTCATGTTTTTCATAGTAAAAAGATTTTAATTTGTTTGGTAAAGTAAATATCAATCTCTTTTTTTTATTGCACAAGGATTTAACTTAAATTAACTAAAGTCACTCCAATAGGATTTAATTCGTAGCTGAATTCTCATTTTACGAAAACAATTCTAAAAAGTATACGCATGAAAAACCACTTCTAAATTATAATAGAAGGTATTTTTATGTGTCAAATTAGAGATAAAGTAATATTAGGCTCGGATAAACTTCTTGTTTATGGGTTAACATTCATTTTTAGATCACGTCTTTTACGAAAATTGCCTCCTTGATATATCTCACTATATAAGAAAACTTGTTTTTAATTCTTTTCATGATAAAGTGTGTATTTCTCGTTATAATGAAATTTACAATCTTTATGCCAACTTAAGCATTGATTTTAAAGTTTAACATATGATTAATTTCATAACTTTTTTTTAATTAATCATTAAGAAATAATTGTGAAAATATTTTCGTTATTTTTTAATCTTCCTGTGATTAAATTTCTATCGATTCCGTATAAATTCTGAAAAATATCTTTTTGTACCACAGAACTGGAAAGATATCCCCAATGGTTTCCCACTTCATACTTAAAGCTGTTCAGAATATCATCCTCTACAAAAGTGCAGTCGATAACAGAAACAATATCTTTAAATTTTTCAATATCACCAGGTCCGTTTTTTCCCAATCTCGGGGTAAGAATATTCTTAGTGAATTGAGAGATTCCCAATACCGTATCCTTTCTGTTCAGGTAAATGGAAATGCGGTTGGCCAGCAGTGGAAGCTTATTATATGAGTCTTCAGAATCTTCGAAAACCTTATATGATACATCAGCGTTTAACAGTAAGACCTGATCGATAACACGCAGAATATTTTCTTTCTTAAGACTGTACAGCATGCTTTGAAGAACCCTGTTCCCAAGAGAATGAGCCATGAGGTGAATTCTTTGGTTGCATGGAGCCAGATCCCGGTTTAAAAAAATGTCCTTTAAAAACTGGGTGTAAAAATAGAAAAGCCTCATCAGTGATGATCCTGAATTAATGCTTGACGCCTTATCGTCGAAATAAGTCAGCGGTACAAGACTGCTCGAAGCGGGCCAGCTTACAAAAAGGATATGCTCTACAGGTGATTCCGGACGATCTATGTACAGTTTTTTAAGATCAATGATTGTTTTGAGTTCATCATCAAAATCATAAGCATATCCATGAATAAAAATCAGGACATCACTTCGGTCTTTTGTAGAGGACATATTTTTATACAGCTCATAAAACATTCTCTGTGTTCCGCCAAGATTATTGGCCGTCAGCGTAGATTTTTTAATGCCTTTTTCGTTCTGCAGTACTTCCAGTACTTCCTCATAGCCCTGTTTTTCGGGCTCGGAAAATAATTTGTAATCTAATATGTTACGGTTGGTATAGTCTTTTTTCTTTTTGGCAGCCGCCGTTGGCTCTTTGTAGACGTCAAAATTACATTTGGCGATCCTGAAATTGGGAATAGAGTATTCATCATTGGAAAATGAATCTGCTTTTTCGCCCTTATGCCGGACGATCTTACGATTGCTTAAGATATAAACAGCCATAGTCGGTAATTTTTAGAAACGGTTTTTAGTTTTATCTAAATTAATCAAAAAAGATTGAATTATCATCGGATTATCACTAAATTATCATTTCCGTAAGCCCCAAATTTTCCGTAACTTTGTGAAACTTTTTTTATAAAAGCTAATCTAAATGGAAGAAGAAAAAAAATCACTCAATTTTATTGAGCAAATTATTGAAGATGACTTGGCAAACGGACTGAAAAAAGACCAGATCCGTTTCCGTTTTCCCCCTGAGCCCAATGGATATCTGCATATAGGCCATACAAAGGCTATTTGCATCAACTTTGGTCTGGGCGAAAAATACAACGCTCCCGTAAACCTTCGTTTCGACGACACAAACCCTGAAAAAGAAGAGCAGGAATTTGTAGATTCTATCAAGAAAGACGTTGAATGGCTTGGTTTTAAATGGGATAAAGAGCTGTATGCATCTGATTACTTCCAGCAGCTTTATGAATGGGCCGTACAGATGATCAAAGAACGAAAAGCTTATGTAGATGAGCAGCCGTCTGAAGTGATTACCGAGCAGAGAAAAAATCCGGCAGAACCGGGAATAGAATCTCCTTACAGAAACCGTCCTGTTGAAGAATCTTTAGATTTATTCGAAAAGATGAAAAACGGTGAATTTGAAAGCGGTTCAATGTCTCTTCGTGCAAAAATCGATATGACTTCGCCCAATATGAACATGCGTGACCCTGTCATGTACAGAATTTTGAATAAACCCCACCACAGAACCGGAACTGCATGGAAAATCTATCCTATGTACGACTGGGCACATGGGGAATCTGATTATATTGAACAAATTTCACATTCACTGTGTTCTTTGGAGTTTGAAAACCACAGACCGCTTTATGATTGGTATCTGGATCAGGTATATGATGAAGCCAAAGTAAGAAACAAACAGAGAGAATTTGCAAGGATGAATGTTTCTTACATGATTACCTCCAAAAGAAAGCTTCAAAGACTTGTTGCTGAGAAAGTGGTGACAGGTTGGGACGATCCGAGAATGCCTACCATTTCAGGAATGAGAAGAAAAGGTTTCACACCGGCATCTATCAAAAACTTCATCGAAAAAGTAGGAGTTGCGAAGAGAGAAAACCTGATCGAGATTCAGTTACTGGATTTCTGCGTACGTGAAGATCTGAACAGGGTTGCAAAACGCGTAATGGCAGTGGTGGATCCTGTAAAACTGGTTATTGAAAACTATCCTGAAGGTAAGGAAGAATGGCTTGAAACTGAAAATAATCCTGAACAGGAAAATGCAGGAACAAGAGAAATTCCTTTCTCAAGAGAGTTATATATCGAAAGAGAAGACTTTAAAGAAGAAGCAAACAATAAATTCTTCAGACTGAAATTAGGCGGGGAAGTTCGTTTAAAATCAGCTTACATAATCAAAGCAGAAAGGGTAGAGAAGGATGAGAATGGTGAGATCACTACGATCTATGCCACTTATGATGAAAAAAGCAAGTCCGGAAGCGGAACAGAAGAAAGCTTAAGAAAGGTAAAAGGTACGCTTCACTGGGTATCTGCCACTCATGCGATCCCGGTAGATGTAAGAATCTATGATAAACTCTTTACCGTTGAGCAGCCTGATGCTGAAAAAGATGTGGATTTCCTAAACTTCATCAATCCGGAATCAGTAACTGTTATTAAAGGATTTGCAGAACCAGGTCTGAAAGATGTGGCGGTAGGAGAACCGCTTCAGTTCCAGAGAATAGGATATTTCACCAAAGATCAGGATTCTACGGCTGATAATCTGGTGTTTAACCGTACCGTAACATTGAAGGACTCTTTTAAACCAGAATAATCTTAAATGATTTGATATATAAAGGCAGGACTTCCCAAAGTCCTGCCTTTTTTGTTTTTAATAAGTATAAATATTAATTCCTTGTAATAGAGTATTTTTTTCTTTCTATCAATCATATCGATAAAAAGAAGAACCTTAGGAAAAATCGTACAGGCTGTTTTTCCTAATTTTATGCCTTACTTGGTTTTCTTCAAAAAATAGTATTGTGAAATTAATTAGCGTATATACGAGTTCTTTCAAAGGACTCTCGGAAGAGAGCTGGATGCTGGCTTTGGTCATGCTTATCAACCGTGCAGGTTCTATGGTACTTCCGTTTTTAGGAGTGTACATGACGGGGTATCTTCATTTCAGTATAGAAAATTCAGGAATTATCCTTAGCTTTTTCGGAATAGGATCTGTATTGGGTTCATGGCTGGGAGGGCTGATTACTGATAAAATCGGGGAATATCGCGTTCAGAGCCTGAGCCTGCTTCTGAGTGTGCCCTTATTCTGCCTGATTCCACTTTTTAAAACGGAGGTGGGGCTGGCCGCTATTATTTTGATCCAGAGTATCGTCAGTGAAACTTTCCGTCCTGCCAATTCAGTAGCCATTACCAAATATGCTAAGCCCGAAAATATTACGAGAGCCTTCTCGCTCAACCGGATGGCTGTAAACCTTGGCTTTTCAATTGGTCCTGCTTTGGGAGGGATATTGTCTGCCATTTCCTATGAATTTTTATTTTTCACCAATGCATTGGCGGCTCTGCTAGCGGGGCTGATGTATATCAAATTTTTTGGAAAACGAAACAAACAGGCTTCATTGAAACCGAAAAAAGTAAAGGAAGCTATTGCTGTTAAAAAAGAAAATTCGCCCTACCGAGATGGGAAATTCCTCCTGTACAGCTTTTTCTGTATGCTTTTTTCAATCTGTTTCTTCCAGCTGTTCAGTACACTGACTATCTTTTATAAAGACACGGCCCATTTAAGTCAGCAAAGTATCGGATATATCCTGGGTTACAGCGGCTTTCTGATTGTACTGCTGGAAATGGGCTTTGTACAGGTTGCTGAAAAATATTTCAGTCTTGCCTTTACCTTATTTATAGGAACCGTATTGTGCGGAGTATCTTATGCGATGCTGGCTTTTGATTATTCTGTTCTGACCCTTGTTGTTTCCATGACGCTTCTGTGTATCGGGGAGATCTGGACCCTTCCGTTTATATCTACAATAACTGCTTTACGCTCAGGCGAAAATAATAAAGGAGCTTATATGGGATTAAACGGAATATCTGTTGCCCTAGCTTTTATCATTACCCCATATGTCGGGACCATGACGGCAGACCGGTTCGGATTCAATATGCTATGGATAGGGACCGGGATAGTGGCTGTGGCTATTGCTGCCGGGTTTTATTTTGTGATTCCCTGGATGCTTAAAAAAAGAGAAACTAAAAGCTAAAAGCTGTGGATTTTCACACTGTACATAAAAAAATACAGTAAAACTTTGCTAGCTTTGTGCTGATGACGAGATTATTAGCCTTCTTTTTTATTCTCACTGTGCCTTTTTTCTTTTCGCAGAAAAAGGATACCGCTGTTCTGATATCTGAGGTGAAAATTGATGCCTATAAGAAGCCGACTTCCTTTATGGCATCTACAAAATCCGTGACAGTTGTTTCTGAAAACCTTCTGGGACTGAACCCTCCGGAAAGACTTCTGGAAGCTGTCAATCAGATTGCGGGAGCCAGGATGGAAGAGCGTTCCCCGGCCAGCTACAGGATATCAATACGGGGTAGCACTCTGAGATCTCCCTTTGGAGTTCGGAATATCAAAGTTTATCTGGATGATTTCATTTTGTCGGATGCTTCAGGGAATACTTATTTTAATGTGATTTCCCCAAAACTTATCGACAGGATGGAAGTTTATAAAGGTCCGGAGAGTGGAGATTACGGAGCTGTTACAGGTGGAACGGTGCTTTTGCAAACCAGAAGGTCTGATCATTTATCTGCCGGAGTTGCCATAGGAAGTTATGGAGCTTTTGATCAGCATTTTGATATTGCCCGTCAGGAGGGAAAGCATTTCTTTAAGCTTTTTCAAAATTATTACCAGACAGACTCTTACCGTGAGCAATCTGCCGTAAAAAGGAAGCAGATTTATTTTAAAGATCATTTTAAATATGCTCCCAGAGCCTCATTAAATGCAATAGTATTGCTTTCTGATCTGGATTATGAAACTCCGGGCGGATTAACCCTGAACCAGATGGAATCTGACAGAAAACAAGCGAGGCCTTCTGCCGGCGGGATTCCGGGAGCAAAGGAACAGCATGCAGGAATCCGTAATAAAATGATTTTAGCAGGAATTTCGCATGAAACTGCTATTAATTCCTATTTTTCACATTTTCTTTTAGTACAGGGTTCTTATGTAGATTTTAAAAATCCTTTCATCACGAATTTTGAAAACAGGTTTGAAAAGAATTTTGCCCTGAGGACTCATTTTAATTTTGAAAAAAACTGGGATCAAATATCCCTTGCCTGGAGGTTAGGATTTGAAGGAGGAAATCAGAATATTCTGGTTAAAAATTACAATAACAATAAAGGAATACAGGGTAACCCTCAGAATTTTGACCAGTTAAAAAATAAGTCGGGCTTTTATTTTCTGTCACAAAAACTGAATTTTAATGAAAAGCTTTTTACCGATATTTCGATAAGCTTAAATTCCAATTCTTACGAATGGGAGAGAATGTATCCGGTTTCAGAAGAAGGCGGGATCAAATTCAAAAAACAGTGGCTTCCGAACATTGGAATTACTTACCTGCTGGGAAAAGGCTTTTCGGTAAGAGGGAAAATAGGAAAAGGAAATTCGGCTCCTACGAGTGAAGAAATCCGGTCTTCCAATCAGGAATTTAATGCTGATCTTGCTCCTGAATATGGCTGGAACAAAGAAGTGGGTATAAGAAAGCAGTTTGGAAATGCTGTTTTCATTGAAGGAAGCTATTTTGATTTCAGGATGAAAGATGCCATTGTACGAAGACAAAATGAAAGCGGGCAGGAGTATTTTGCCAATCAGGGAAATATTGCCCAAAAAGGAGTGGAAATTCTTTTTGAATCTAAAAGTTTTAATCTTAAGAATAACATACTTAGCAGCTTTAAGTTCCGGTTTTCCGGAAATTTCTATGATTTTAAATTCAAAAATTACAAACAGCTGGACAATGATTTTTCAGAAAATGAAGTGACAGGAGTTCCGAAAACATCGGTAAGCAGTTTATTTAATGTTGTGTTTTTTAAAAAGCTTAGTATAGATTATTCTCATTATTACATGTCAAAAATACCTCTGAATGATGCCAACTCTGTATGGTCGGAATCAAGCCTGGTAGGAAATATCCGGTTGGGATTCCCAATACAGATTGACCGTGCCCAACTGAATGTACATCTTCAGATCCAGAATCTTTACAATACAGACTATGTTGCAGGCTTTGACATCAATGCTTTTGGGAACCGGTTTTACAATCCAGCTGCAAAAAGAAACTTTATGTTAGGGACAAATGTCGAATTTTAGCAGATCCTGATTAATTCTCAGAAGTGAACTTGGACAGAATATTGCCCACAATCATCTGCGCATGAACCCGTGAGTTTTCTATAAACCAAAGGTGGGTATCTTTTCCTCCGCAGACCACGCCGGCCAGATACAAATTCAGAACATTGGTCTCCATGGTTTCAGGATGATACAGCGGATTCAGACAGTCACCCTGCAGCTCTATTCCTGAATTTCTTAAAAATTCGAAATCGGGAAGATAGCCTGTCAGTGCGAGTACAAAATCATTTTCAATTTCTCTGACTTCACCGTTTCCATCTTTGAAAACGACTGTATTTTCAGTAATTTCCATCATTTCTGAATTAAAATAAGCTTTAATACTTCCTTCTGCAATCCTGTTTTCGATATCCGGCTTTACCCAATATTTCACATTTTCTGAAATTCCTGAGTGGCGGATGATCATCGTTACATCAGCGCCTTTCCGGTAGGTTTCAAGGGCGGCATCCACTGCAGAATTGCTTGATCCTACCACAACTACTTTCTGCTTGGCATACGGATAAGGTTCTGTATAATAATGTTTTACTTTTGGAAGATTTTCTCCTGTAATATTCATCAGGTTTGGAATATCATAGAATCCTGTGGAGATAATTACATTGTTTGCTTTATAGACTGCTTTTGAGGTTTCAATGTCAAAGATGTTACCGGTTTTGGAAACTTTCAGAACCTTTTCATACAGATTAATATTCAGTTCTTTTTGTCGGGTGATTCCCTGGTAATATTCAAGAGCTTCCTGACGTCCGGGTTTGGGAGCTGTGGAAATGAAAGGGATACCATCTATTTCCAGTTTTTCTGCCGATGAGAAAAAACGCATGTATAAAGGGTAATGATATAAGGAATTAACGATGGTTCCTTTTTCTATGATCAGGTAAGTCAGGTTATTTTTCTGGGCTTCAAGAGCACAGTTGAGACCGATGGGTCCGCCTCCTATGATGAGGATATCTAAAATTTCCATAAGGCAAATGTACTGAAAACGGTAATATGAGTTGAAAAATAACCAACAGAACTTATCTATTAAAAGTATGGTGTGGCATCAGTTTTGGTGTTTTTTAAAGTTAAAAAATTGAAAGATGAGAAAACTGATTATTCCAATTTTAGCATTGACTTTAGTAACAGCTTGTAAAAAAAATCCTGAAAAACCGGTTCCGAATGTAATTGATTCTATGGCACAGGCTAAAGAAAAAAATATTGAGGAAGCCGCTCAAAAGAAAAAAACGGATGAGGTAGCTGTGAAAGCTGCTAACGACCAAATCCTGCAGGCTTTGAAAACTAAAGACTATAAAACTTTTGCATCATTTATTCATCCGGTAAAAGGAATTACTTTCTCCATGTATGGCTTTGTGGATCCGAAAGAGGATCGTCATTTCACAAAAGAAGATTTTGAGAAGAACCAGCCTACAAAAACCGTATTCAGCTGGGGCGCGCAAGACGGTTTAGGTGATCCGTACAAGGCAACCATCAATGACTACCTGTCCAAATGGGTATTTTCCAAAGATTTTACGACGGCTCATTATTCATTAAATACATTTCAGGGTAAAGGAAATTCATTGAATAATTTAAAAGAAATATATCCCGGTAAAGATTTCACGGAAAATTTTATAAAAGGCACCGAAGAAAATGGAAAAATGGATTGGAAAACGCTGCGTTTTGTATTTGAGGAATTCCAGGGAAAACAATATCTGGTGGCAGTTGTGAATGATCAGTGGACGATTTAAAATATGTGATAATATATTTAAAGAATGATGCTTCGACTCCGCTCAGCATGACATTTTTAATTGTAACTGTAAGGTTATGAATTGTCATGCTGAGCGGAGTCGAAGCATCTATAATATTGTCTATTTAATTCTTTAGCATAACCCGTAATTACAGGTTTTATCTGACTATAAAATCTCGGCCAGCTTTTCTGTTAAATTTTTTCTTGAGAACTGTTCAATATTCTGAGTGTTGTCAAGAAGGTTTCCATGTTTCCATAACTCAAATTTACTAAGGATAAATTCTTTGACTGTTTGAGAGTTTTCGTAGCTGAAATGCTTTCCTGCTCCTGTTTCCGAAAGTATCCTTGAAACATCAGCTTCGTCCGGTCCAAAAGAAATAATCTGCTTTCCGGTGGCGAGATATTCAAATATTTTTCCGGGAATAATTCCTTTAGAAGATTTATTGGGAAAATTGGTAATCAGTAAAAGACTGGAATTGGCCATTTCTTCCACTGCTTTATCATGGGGAATATAGCCCAGATTCAAAATGTGTTCTTTTAAAGCTGAACTTTCAATGGACTGAAGAATTTTATCATCCACTCTTCCTGCAAACTTCAGTGTAAAAGCATCTGCAAACTCTTTATTTTCCCTGATCAGCTCATCCAATACCTTCCAAAGGTTTTCAGGATTTCTTAACTGCTCAAGAACCCCGATATAGCTTAAAGTAAAGTTCTTACTCTTATCCTCTGTCATACTGTGCGGAGCCGAAGCGTCACTTTCATCAAATCCGTTCGTAATACAAACCGCATTGGCTCCTGCTTTCCTGAAATTATCCGCATCCGTATAACTGGTAGCCAATGTAATGTCAGCATTTTTAAAAACGGCACTTTCAAGCTGACGGTGTTTTCTATCCGAACTTTTAGTGAGTTTTAAATGTTTATAATAGGAAATTTCAGTCCATGGATCACGGAAATCAGCAATCCATTTCAGGTTTGGAAATTTCTTTTTCAGTCCAAGACCGATCATATGAAGAGAGTGGGGCGGTCCGGAAGTTACCACCACATCTATTTTGTTTTCTTTTAAATACTGTTCTAAAAATTTGATAGATGGCTTTACCCAAAATACCCTTGCATCCGGAATAAAGAAATTTCCACGCACCCAAATTGAAAGCTTAGATTTCCAGCTTTGGTTTTTGCCTACATCAAATTGTCCGGCTTTGAATTTTTTGTTGCTTTTATTGAGTTTTTCCGCTAGCTGATAAGGCTCCCAGATTCTGGTCTTGACGATCTCTATATTTTGGGGAATATCTTTCAGAAGGCTTTCATCAAGTAAGGGATAACTTGGATTTGCCGGGGTGTAGATCACTGGATCCCAGCCAAATTCCGGCAGATATTTGGCAAACTTCAGCCATCTCTGAACACCAGGACCTCCCGCAGGAGGCCAGTAATAGGTGATAATCAGTATTTTTTTTTGTTCCATTAACCTTGAACAATAAATTTTAAATGTTATGCTGTTTTCTCAACAGGCTGCTCCTTTTTCTTATTCTTGTTCATCCAGAAGATCCCGAACGCAGCCAGTGCAATAAATAATCCGAAGCATAAAAGCGACAACCATTTCCCTTTTTCAATCACTTCAGGTTCGAAGACCATTCTGATATTGTGGTTTCCAGCAGGAACGTGTACGGCACGAAGCAGATAATCTGCTTTGATGTAAGGAACTTCTTTTTCGTCTACAAACATTTTCCAGCCGTGAGGATAGTAGATTTCAGAAAATACAGCAAGCTGTGGTGTTTTCGACTGTGATTTAAATTCCAGTTCGTTCGGCTGGTATTTCGTCAGGTTAATAAATGCTGAAGAATCTGCCTGTACAGGTTTGCTGTTGAAATATGATTTGTCTGCTGAGGCGATGACAGCTGTTTTCTTACTGTCGATCACTCCGATAGATTTTATTTCTTCGTCCGGCGTATTGACGAATTTCAGGTCGCTTACAAACCATGCATTTCCGTTGGCTTTAGGATTCGGCATTGCCTGAGGCTGTTCCGGTCCGCCCATTACCCAGTATTTTGCGTTAAGGAGATTAAGGACATTCGGTACTTTTACAGAGTCCATGATCTGGAAGTATTCATTGATCACGTCATCATATCTTCTCAGTTTTACGGCATGGTAACCTCCGATGGAAGATTTGAAATAAGACGTATTCGTTTCGCTGAATGTTCCTAAAATATTATTGAAAATCCTGTAGTGGGTCTTGTCTCTTTCAGCAATAGTCTCAAGTGTTTTATTAACGTTGACATTGGCTAAAATAGATTCTAAATTCGGGTTTCCCTGAACCTTTTCAGCCAGAAGATCTGAACTTTCTGTCTGGAATGGGTTTTCAGCAAAAACTTTGTCTACATAGTTGGAATCATTCAGATAACGCTTGTTGACCGTCCAGAGATCAAATAAGCTTACTGCTCCAATGATGATGAGGGCAATATTCTGGCTCAGCTTCTTTTTCATGGTCATAAAAAGGACAGCTGCAGTTATAGCGACGTAAATCAGAGCTTTGATAGCATCAATTCTGAATAGCTTGAATCTTTCATCGGTGAGGTAATCCAGCAGGAAAGGCGGGAAATAGGTTTTTTCGCTTTCTGTATAAAAGCCGAGCAGTGATTTTCCGAAAATCAGGAGAATCAATAACAGTCCTAAAGTTCCTCCGCTTACATACAGAAGGATTTTCTTTTTGTATTCCTCGGTTAATTTTTCGTCTGTAAAGAACCTGTAGATGCCGATAATGGCAATTAAAGGTAACAATAGTTCCACCACAACCAATATGGAAGAAGGTGCCCTGAATTTGCTGTAAAAAGGAACATAGTCGATAAAGAAATCAGACAGCGGCATAAAGTTGCTTCCCCATGCGAGCAAAACAGTTAAAATAGATGCTCCTAAGATCCAGTAACGGTATTTTTTCCATGCAAAGAAAAAACCTAATAAAGCAAGGAAACATACAACAGCTCCCTGGTAGGCAGGACCCGAAGTTCCGGGCTGGTCTCCCCAATAGGTAACCCCATTGAATCCTTTGGAAATCCGGTCCATTTCAGCCTGTGAGCCCACATTTTCCTGGATAAGCTCCTGAACCCTGTTCATCATTTCCTTAGCTTCCGGTTCCTGGCTTCCGCCACCCATCAGCCTTGGAATGAAAAGATTGAGTGTTTCCAGCTTTCCGTAGCTCCACATCAGGATGCTGGTTTTATCCAATCCTGATTGTCCTGAAGTATGGCTGTCGTTCGTTAAAATCTGCTTTCCACGTACGGTTTCTTTGATATACTCGGAATTGGCCATGATCCTTTGGGAGTTCATTCCAACACCGATTGCACATGAAGCTGCAATAATTGCGGATGAAATAAGAAAATGCTTCATCGGAGTCTTTTTCTGGATGGCTCTTATCAGCTCAGAAAGGAATAAAAATCCTAATGCCAGAAACAGGTAATAGGTCATCTGCGGGTGGTTAGCCGCAATCTGAAGCCCCATAAACAGGGTAGTGGTGATGAATCCCCAGATGTAGTTTTTCCTGATGTAAACCAATAGAATTCCGGCAAGCAGCGGAGCGAAATACTCGATGGTATTCACTTTACCATTGTGGCCGGCCGCAATAATGATATAAAAATAGGTGGATAATCCGAAGAAAGTGGCGCCCAATAGAGCGTACTTCCAGTTTCTGACGGCTACCATTCCAAGGAAGAAGAATCCTGCAAAAAGAAGGAAAAGATAATTAACCGGCCTTGGCAGGAAGTTCAGATTGCTGTCTATCTTTTTGATGATATCGCCTTTGAACTGGCTTCCCATCTGATAAGTCGGCATTCCGCCAAACATGGAGTCACTCCAGTAGGTTTCGTTTCCGGTATCGGCCCTGTAATCCAGAAGCTCTTTTGCGCCTCCTCTGTACTGTACGATATCATGCTGAAAAAGCTGTTTCCCTGAAAAAACAGGGGTGGAGTATAAAAATGCTAAAACTATAAATACAACTAATGAAATTGCAATATAAATTAAGTTTTTATTTTTAGCCATGCTGGTTATTATCTTTAATTTCTTGGAATTTTTACCTTTTGTCCTTGGTTTCTTTTACCTCTTCATAGTCAACTGTTTCTGCGTCCCAGTTGAGGTTCTGCTTATTCTTATTCGAGTTGTGAATGTCCTGCTGGCTGTTATTGTCGTTGCGGTTATTGAATCTATAGCTATAAAAGGTTTTAAAGAAAATCCTTTTCAGAATATTCCACACAAAGAAAATAATAATGGCTGTAAGTACTAACTCAAGAATGTACTTCATAATTTCTGATTTAAATTCAAAGTTTCCGGTTTATAGCTGTCTGTTGCTGGATGCTGGTTGGCAATTAAACAGATAAGCCTCAAACTCTTCAGCTCTCTAACTCAAAAACTTTTTACTTCAATTATTTTGCTGAAGGGTTTACCATTACAGAAGATTTGGATGTACTTTTCATAGACTGTGACTGTTTTCCGTCTGAAATAGTCTCAATCTGTGTTGTTTTTACATCAATATTCTGGTTAGCAATCCATCCTGTACTTTGGTCAAACTTAATGGTTCCGTTCTGGGAGAGTTCACTGCTAAGGCTGTGGGTAATAGGTCCCTGCGTTTTCTTTTCCGTTTTTTTAGGAATTCCTCCGGTTACAGAGATTTCCGCAGTACCGTTTCCTACACTTTTCAATACATAGTTTGAATTTACCTTAACGCTTCCGCTTGGGTCGGCATTTTCAGAAGTACTCCATTTTTCACCGATTTTCACTCCTTTTTTAGGAATAATCGTTAAATTTTTATTCAGCTGGTCTTTCAGCACCTTTTCATTGAAAGTTTCCTTAAGGCTTGCTACAACGCTTGCTTTCTGGTTGGCATCTTTGATAAGAGTTCCTACAGCAGTATTCACTTTATTATAAACAGCATCAAAACCTGTAATGGAGATCACATTTCCTTTGGTATCCATTTTCATGTTAAGCTTGTTTCCTGTAAGTGCTTTATTGATGTTCCAGATCATTTTCAGGTCATCTTCCTTTGGAATCGGCAGCTTAGTATCCACGATTACTGTTTTCCCCTGAGCACTTTGTGAATTTCTTTTACCTACAAGGTTAAGCGTCATGTCATACACATTCCCTTTGATATCATTCACTACGAAATTCATTTCATCTGTAGATTCACTGGTAGCGGTGATTGTTTTTCCCTGAGGGTCCTCCATTGTTTTTACATCTCTCTGGTAAGTGGTAAGAGGGTAGGTCTTGCCTTTTTCCAGTTTGAATGTCTGTGTGAAAACTCCTGCAGAATCTTTAATGGCAGGGTTTTCCGCCACTTTAGCAACGGAATCGGCAGGCACTTCTACAGTAACTGTCTTTCCTGTTTTAGGATCTACTTTAGTGATGGTTGCCGTTTCTTTTTTACAAGATATAAGGGCTATAGATGAGATAAGCATTGCTGCTGCTACGTTTTTCATTCGATTTTTTTTAAATTAAATTTTACTGATTCTGTTCTTTGCATCAATAACGATACCATAAAACATCATAAAAATACTTCTGTTCTGACTGATTAAAGATTTGGAGCTGCTACCAATTTCTGTCTTACCGCTTCATAAAGGATGGCTCCACAGGCTACAGAAACGTTGAGTGACTGTGTTTTCCCTTCAATAGGAAGCTTTATTTTTTCGTCCGAATGATGCATTACTTCCTTAGAAATTCCGGTTTCCTCATTTCCCATTACAATAGCGCAGGGTTCTGTGAAATTTACATCATAAATCAGCTTTTGGGCTTTCTCAGTAGCTGCAAATACCGAAATACCGCTTTGCTGAAGGAAATCTACTGCATGGGCTAAATTCGGTTCTTTACAAATCTTAATATTATATAACGCTCCGGCAGATGTTTTGATTGCATCTGAATTGATCGGCGCCGCGCCTTTTTCAGGAAGAATAATGGCATCTACGCCTACACATTCTGCTGTTCTGCAGATCGCTCCAAAGTTTCTGACGTCTGTAAGCCTGTCCAGAATCAACAGGAAAGGTGTTTTCCCTTCTTCAAATAACTGCGGAACAATATCTTCCACTCTGTGAAACGGAACATCTGAAATAAAAGCAACCACTCCCTGGTGGTTTTTTCTTGTAAAACGGTTCAGCTTTTCAATGGGAACATAGTTGGGACGGATTTTATTTTTAGCTAAAATTGTTTTCAGCTCAGCATAAATAGGACCTTGCAGTGCATTCTGCACAAAGATCTTGTCAATCGTTTTTCCTGCTTCTATAGCTTCAATTACGGGACGCAGCCCGAAAATAAAATCGTCTTTCATTGAAATGTATTATAAATTATATGGTGAATAGTCAATAGCGAATTTTACTTTGTAAGTCAATTTTGGTATGTATAAAATTCACATTTGACCATTGACTTACGTAGTGAAGATTCACTATCTCCCCTTCTCTCCGAGTATTGCTCTTTTTTGTGCCATGATGTAGCCGTAATGAAGGCTTTCATGCATATTATTGAAGATAATGGCATCCTGGATGCTTTTCAGGTCCATACCGAAACTTGTGGTGTAAGGGGTGTAGTCTGAAAAGAAATCGCTGTCATAATCCTTCATCAAAATCTTTGAAGTTTCAGTAAGTAAAAACTCAAGGTCTTCCACTTCAGATTTCTGTACATTCAGGTTCGGAAGAGTGCCTTTTTTGTAGGTTTCAATCCAATATTTATCAATTCTGAAAGGATTTCCGCTCAGATAATAGTGCAGAAGCTGCTGGGTAGCAACTGTATGGGCAATATTCCAGTATATATTGTTGTTGAAACCGTCAGGAATCAGCAGAAGATCTTCGTGGGAAGTGTTCTGCAGAATACTTAAAAGGTTCTTTCTCACTTGTCTGTGTGCTTGAAAATGATAATTCATTTTGCAAAAATTTTAATCACCAAAAATAGTTTAATAAACTGGAAGTGACAATTTTTTGAAGAAAGGATTGAATTAAATGTTCTTAAACCATGAAAAAAAATGTTAATGATGACCGTTTTTTTTGTAAATTATAAAAAACTCCCCTGAAAATATCAAGGGAATTCTTTATTGTTTTTCAGATTCATACGGCCTGAATATAACTTTGAATAATTAGTATTTGAGAATGTATTTTTAAGAATTACCACCTGATCGCCAATTATTTCAGTAGTAAAATACGACAAAATCCTGTAGGATCAAATTCCCCTTCTCCGGAGGGGGGATTCAAAGAATTTTTGACGGGTGGTAAAAAATAAAAAAATGGTGGCTTCGAGAGCCTCAGCCACCATTTCTTTATTTTTTAATGATCTTATGCTTAAACGTTATCCCATCCTTCAGTACGATATTCAGAAAATAAACTCCCGTACTGTAAACTGAAATATCAATCCTGTTTTCTCCATGAGTTTCAGCCAGTTTTTTTCCATCTATGCTGAAAAGACTGATTGAGGCTACATCTGTTTTGGATCTGATATTGACAAAATCAGAAGTAGGGTTGGGATATATACTCACATCTACGGTTTTAATATCTTTTACATCCAGAGCGGCATTGCTTTTTCCCTGCATATAAACGGATAAATACACATCGCCTTGCTGCTGGTTGAAAACTGCGGTGGGTATTGTATGTTTTAGCGTGTGATTTCCCGCAGCGATACTAGGCATTGTAAATCCCCTGATAGGAACTGAATTGCCCGGACACCAGTTATTCCATGAAGTCCATTCTGTAAGGGATTTTGGAGTTGCTCCATAAATTCCATTGCCTTGTGTATTGTAAACCCTGAACGGTTCGCAGGAAATTCCTCCGGGAGTATAGGTAAGCATTTGTACATCATCTATATAAGTGTAGTTCTGCCTTCTGATATATTCTTCACCGCCACTGTTGGCACCATGAGGAGTAGAAATGACGAAAAAATTAGCGTTGGTAACAGTATTGGGAAGATTGAAACTGACAATTCTTACAGTTTCACCTGGGACATCAGTGCTGTTATAATTATTTAATCTGTTGTAACTTAATATAGGAACCACCGCATTGTAATCTGCAGGAGTAGCCCCTGTATCTGTGGAAAAGAAAGTAAGAGACCCCGAAAAAACATCAATTCTGCCGGCGCATCCCGCTACCTGAGTCTGAGCTGCATAAGGAACACCAAAAACATCCAGTTCCATATACATGTCATAGGCAGTGCGTAATGCAGCATCATGGAATATACTGTACAGATTACTTAAATCATACGTATAAGGAACTTCCAGCGGTGAACGGTTTTTGCTCATAAACGGAGTAATGTATCTGCCCACTTCAATTCTCTTAACATTGGTGTCATTAATAGTATAGGTAGGTTGATTTTTGGGTACCATAGTTAAATAAACACTTCCCAGACGGTCGTAATTATCACAAAGAGCACCTATCGTCACTCTCATGGCTATTTTAGCTTTAAAAGAGTTGAGCTCAGCGTCAGTAAGCTTTCTTGTGTATCTGGTATTTGAAAGTCTGGTAAGTCCTGCAGGTACCGGATCCGATACCGTGGCCGCATACCCGTCGTAATAAACTGCATCTGAAATCAAATTCATCCTGTTGGTCGTCTGTGATTTCATAAGACCTGCAAAAAGGATACTCAGAAAAAGTAGTTTTTGATACATATTGTGGTGTTTATTACAAATATATTAAATATTAGTATAAGGTGTTGTTATGTGTTGATTAAAATTCACAATTTAATGATAAAATTAAAATTTAATCATTAAATTAGCGCAGTGTTCAATTTAAATTATTAATAATGAAAAAAATTCTACTTTTATCTTTGTTGTCAATAATATCAGTGTTTAAAGCCCAGATCAATTTAAACATTGGAAGCCCAGCTGTCGGAACGGCACCTGTAAGTAGTTTTTTTTCGTATTCTTATGTCCAGCAGATTTATCCTAAACAGGAATTGAATGCTACAGCTTCAGGAAATATTACGGGCCTTACATTTTATGTAGATCCTTCGGCTACTATTAATGACTCATCGGACTGGACTGTTTATATGGGACATACCCCAAAAACAGCCTTTGCATCCGGAACAGACTGGATTCCCGCTACACAGCTTACTCAGGTGTTTGCCGGTACAGTAACCAAGACCAATAATAAGGTTGAAATTACATTGACAATACCATTTACTTATAATAACACGGATAATCTGGTGATTGCGGCAAAAGAAAATGCTCAGAGCATCGATATTAATAATTTTGATGAAGCTTTTCATGTTTATCCTCATGTTCCCAATTCCACCCTTTATTATAAAGGAGACCGTGCAGTGGTTGACCCGGCATCTCCTCCCGGAGGGATTAGGGCGGATTACAAATCTTCAGTGACCATTTCAGGATTAACACCTAAGCCTACTCCTGCATGTCCTTTCGTTAATTTTCCGGTTAATAATGCTCAATTTATATCTTTAACCCCCAATTTTAAATGGCTTCCTGTTTCCGGAGCAGATTCTTATAAAGTTTCACTGGGAACAAGCGCGGGAGGAACAGATGTGATTAGCCAACAGACCGTGAATGCTACTGATTTCTCTCCGTCAATATCTCTTAGTCCCAATACCAATTATTATCTGAAAGTCACTTCTGTTACAGGAAATCTTGAATCTTCCGGCTGCACAGATGTTGTTTTTAGTACGGTTCCTCCCGTACCTCTAAACGATGCGTGCTCCGGTGCTTTTGCAGCGTCAGCGTTTCCTTACACCTACACCCAGACTGACGCGGTATCTGCCACTAATAATGGTGGATTTATAACCACATGTCCTGATGCAATGAACGATGGGACCTGGTTTAAATTTACTGGGGACGGTGGCCAGTTTACCGTTAAAATAACCATGCCTTCAGGCAGTGCTTATGATCCTCAGATGGATATATACAGTGGAGCCTGTGGCAATCTGGCATGTGTAAATGCAATAGACAACGGCGGCGGCGGAGCTGCAGAAACCTATACCTTTACAACAACCGCAGGAACTGAATATTTTATCAATGTCGGAGCCTATGAAGAAACGGTTGATATGCCGGAAAATGTTTTTACCATCAGTATTACCAAACTTTAGTTTTAGACCCCTATTGCCATACTTTCAATGATAACATGAGTTGTCATTAAATCAATATGTGTTCAGAGAAGCAGACTGTTTTTAAAGAAATCAGTACCACAAATTCCTGCCTGTTATTTGGATACATTATTAATAGAGGAATATTTAACAAACTTTAACTCTAATATGGCATTCATTATGTTGATTAATGCCAGTATTTATCAGAAATTTACCACCTATTTTTAATTAAAGCTATGTCAGATACATATCAAGCTGAAGATATCCGCCAGTTGACGGAAAAAGTAAAAGAAAAGAATTACTTATTTTCCCTTCTCAGACAGGAAATCAATAAAGTGATTATTGGCCAGGAATATATGATAGACCGCCTTCTGGTAGGTCTTTTAGGGAACGGGCACGTCCTTTTGGAAGGAGTACCGGGACTGGCAAAAACTTTAGCGATCAAAACCCTGGCAGAAGCTGTTCACGGTGAATTTTCCAGGATACAGTTCACGCCCGATCTGCTGCCCGCAGATGTAGTGGGAACGATGATCTTCAATATCAAAGACAACGATTTTTCAATAAAAAGAGGTCCTGTTTTTGCCAACTTTGTGCTGGCAGATGAGATCAACCGTGCGCCGGCAAAAGTACAGTCGGCACTGCTGGAAGTGATGCAGGAAAAACAGGTAACCATTGGTGATGAAACCATGAAACTTCCAAAGCCGTTTCTGGTACTGGCCACTCAAAATCCGATCGATCAGGAAGGAACCTATCTGTTACCGGAAGCACAGAGCGACCGTTTCATGCTGAAATGTAAGATAGACTATCCTAATTTTGAAGACGAGAGAACGGTGATGAGAATGGTTTCTACCTCTCATCAGCCTGTCATCAAACCGGTGATATCCCTGCAGGATATTGTAGATGCCAAAGAACTGATCAACCAGATTTACCTGGATGAAAAGATCGAAAAATATATTCTTGATATGGTTTTTGCAACCCGTTATCCTGAAAATTACGGACTTTCTGAACTTAAAAATTATATTGGTTTCGGAGCCTCTCCAAGAGCATCCATTAACCTTGCTATTGCGTCCAGGACTTATGCGTTCCTGAAAGGAAGAGCTTTTGTGATTCCTGAGGATGTAAAAGCATTGGCTCAGGATGTATTAAGACACAGAATTGGTCTTACCTTCGAAGCAGAAGCGGAAGAGATTTCTTCAGAAGAGATTATTAACAGGATTTTGGCAAAAATACAGGCGCCGTAATGAGTGAAGTGACTATCAGAAAAGCTGTCCGGGAAGATTGTGCTCCCATGCTGGAGCTCATTCGTGAACTTGCAGAATATGAAAAGGCACTTCATGAGGTAACTATAACGCTGGATGAATTTATAGAGGACGGATTCGGAAAATCTCCGGTTTGGGGAGCTTTTGTCGCTGAACTTAATAATGAAATTGTCGGAATTTCTTTATACTATGACAGATTTTCAACCTGGAAAGGAAGAAGATTGTATCTTGAAGATCTTGTAGTGACTGAAAGAATGAGAGGAAAACAAATTGGAAAACTTCTGTTTGATGCCACTTTGGAATATGGAAAAGCAAACCTATACAGCGGAATGGTTTTCCAGGTATTGAACTGGAACGAACCCGCCATTAATTTTTATAAGAAATACAGCCCGAAATTCGATAATGAATGGCTGAATGTTTCGATTGAATTGAGAGATTAGAAGTTAGAGGATGGAAGATGGAGGAGTAGAACATTACCCCGAATCCCGCAACCTGAATCTCGTAACAGAATTCCGCAACACATTATGGAAATAAAAGATATTGTAAAAAAAGTAAAGCAGATAGAAATCCGTACCAGAAAGAAGACGGAAGCTTCACTTATGGGACAGTATCACAGTGCTTTTAAAGGACAGGGGATGACGTTCTCGGAAGTCCGTCCATACCAGTTCGGAGATGAAATCCGCAGAATCGACTGGAACAAAACAGCCCGTTTCCGCGAACCGTTCGTAAAGGTAATGGAAGAGGAGAGGGAGCTTACGATGATGCTCCTGGTAGATATTTCTGCTTCCATGGATTATGGAACCAGAGGTCAGCTGAAAAGGGAATATGTGGCAGAAATTGCGGCCAGTCTTGGATTTTCCGCCGCCGGAAATAATGATAAAGTAGGCCTGATCCTGTTTGCAGATAAAGTATATAAAGTAATCCCGCCCCAGAAAGGCAGAAAACATATTCTTTCCATCATCAGTAATATTCTGACAGCAGATTATGTTCCGGCTGTATCAAAGATCGATAAGGCAATGGAGTATATGATGGGGATATTCAAAAGAAAATCTCTGGTGTTTCTGTTCTCGGATTTTGAAGATGAATATGATTCCAAAATGCTCAGAGTCGCTTCAAAAAAGCATCAGCTGCTGGGTATGAGAATCTATGATGAAAAAGATAATGAAATCCCTGATGTAGGCTATGCTCTTTTGTACGATGCCGAAACAGGAAAAGAAGTCTGGGCCAATACTTCCAGTGCAAGATGGAGATACACATTTGCCGAAGCCCAGAAACAGAAAGTCCGGGCTCTGGAAGAAGATTTTGCCACCAGTTCGGCCAGTTTTATGAATATCAATACCGGTGCTGATTATTCAAAATTGTTGTATAATTATTTTCAGAAGAAGTAAATTTTAAATAAATGAAGGCTCCGGCCGCAATTACAATCAGTTGAAATTGAAAAAAATACTTTTAATACTTTCTTTTTTAATCTGTGGAAACGCTTTTTCACAGATACTGTCTTCCAATTTGGAGAAGAAGACCCTTGCTTTAGGTGAAGTCAATCGTTTAGTCATTAAAATAGATAATGTACATGAACTTCAGGTGGTTTCAGCTCCAAAAAACGAACTGCTTCCTTTCCATTTTGAAGAAATTAAAGACAGCATCGGACAAAACCAGAATTCTTACGAAAGAAAAATTGAGTTTTCAGTGTATGAAGAGGGAAAATTTACTATTCCCGAGCTGGAATTCAATGTTGGAGGTAAGATCTTAAAAACCATTCCTTACGAAATCGATGTTGTGAATACTGCCCAAAAAGGTGATCAGATTAATGATATCATGAATAATAAGGAGGTGAAGCTTGAAACAAAGGACTACTGGGAGCTCTACAAATTTTATATTCTTGCAGCTTTAGCGGTTATTGCCTTGATTATAGCAATCATTATGTTTGTCAAATGGGGCAGAAAATCAAAAAGTTCGCCTGCCGTTGCCACTAACCAGACTTTAAAAGAACTGGATTCCCTGAAAAAGAAAAAATATATAGAAGGTGGTGATTTCCGTTCTTTCTATGTTGAATTAATAGATATATCGAGAAAATTCATTGCCAGACAGTATCAGCTTCCTGCGGACGTTCTTCTTACAGATGATCTTATAGACGTCCTGAAAAAGAACAATACCATTTCCCAGGAAAACGAAAGGATAGTGGAAGATGTCTTTTTGAGAGGAGATCTGGTAAAATTTGCCAAAACCTTCCCTGATCAGACCACGATGGAGAAAGATTTTGCTGATATCCGCGATTTTGTGAAGAGATCATCAAAAGATTTAGAATTTGAAAACTTAAGAAAGGATGTTTGATTTTGAATTTTACAGTCCGTGGTTCCTGCTGCTTTTCCTGCTGTTTATTCCTCTTTTCATAAAAGATGCGGGAGGAAAGCGGAAGAGAGGCATTAAAGTTCCTACTGTCAAGAATATGGATGACAGTGGAGGAATCCGTGCTGTACTTGCTCTGCTTAAGATTTCAAAATATATTATTCTCTCTGCGCTGATTATTGCAATGGCCAGACCGAGAACATTTACGGTTTCCCAGGACAGGGACGATACCAAAGGAGTTGATATTATGCTTTCTATAGACGTTTCCCTGAGTATGCTTGCCAAAGATCTCAATCCGGACCGTATTACAGCATTAAAAGATATTGCTGTAAAATTTGTACAAAAACGCCCGAATGACAGGATAGGAGTGGTAGCCTATGCAGCGGAGGCATTTACGAAAGTCCCGGTGACCTCGGATCATCAGGTTGTTATAGATGAAATTAAAAATCTTAATTCGGTAGGTCTTGAGCCGGGAACAGCTATTGGAGAGGGACTTTCCGTTGCGGTGAACCATCTCATTAAAAGTAAAGCTAAAAGCAAGGTGGTGATTTTAATGACGGACGGAGTGAGCAATATCCAGAATGCCATACCTCCACAATTGGCTGCAGAACTTGCCAAGAATAATAATATAAAAGTATATACCATCGGAATAGGAACCAATGGTTTTGCTTTGATGCCCACTTCTCAGGATATTTTCGGAGAACTGATTTTTACCGAAACAGCGGTGACGATTGATGAAAATACATTGAGGGAAGTAGCACAGACGACAGGCGGAAGATATTTCAGAGCGACTTCCAACAGCAGTCTGGAAGAGGTTTATGACGAGATCAACCAGTTGGAAAAAACGGATATCAAGGTTTCCAAGCTGTACAATTATGATGAATATTTTAAAATTTTCCTTTGGATCGCGCTGGGAATGCTGTTTTTTGATGCACTGCTGCGATGGGTATTATATAAATTTTTAAGCTGATGAATTGGTCGTTAGGAAATTACTGGTATTTATTTTTGCTGCTGCTTCTGCCGTTGCTATCTTTCTTTCTGATCCGTTTTTTGAGATGGAAAAAGAAAAGAAGGGAAATCTTTGCAGACAGCCGCTTTCATGACAGTTTATTCGAAAAAAGATCCGGATTTACAAAATTTTTTCCGGCTTTATACCTTTTGGGAACGCTTTTTCTGATATTTTCGATCATCGATCTGTTGAATGGGTCCGAGGAGGTGAAAACCAATCAAAAGCTTAATAATGTCATCTTTATGCTTGACGTTTCCAATTCAATGAATGCAGAAGATATTGATCCCAGCCGTCTTTCGGAAGCCAAGAATCTAATGACTGCCATAATGCTGAAACTGAAGAATGATAAAATTGGAATTGTCATTTTTGCAGGGGAAGCCGTTTCCATTATGCCGCTTACTACAGATTACGGTTCTGCGGAAACTTACATAAGTGCTGTGGAAACAAGCTCAATGAAGATTCAGGGAACCGATTTCCTGAAAGGTATGCAGGCTGCTGTAGAGAAATTTAAAAATGTAAGCAAAGGCTCAAGAAAAGTTGTTCTGCTGAGTGATGGAGAAGATAATGAAGGTAATGATAATGCTGCAATACGACTGGCCAATAAAGAAGGAATATCCATAACGTCGGTAGGAATAGGAACGGATGAAGGCGCTCCGGTTCCGGAATACGTTTTCGGGCAGTTGATGGGTTATAAGACCGATATGGACGGCGGAACGGTGATTTCCAAAAGACAGACGGAAGCCCTTAAAAAAATGGCGGAATCTACAGGAGGAGACTATATAGATGGGAACAACATCAATGAGGCTCCGGATAAAATTGTTGATGCCATGAACAGAAAATCTTCATCTGCACAGACGCTGGTAAAATCTCAGAATGCCAATCACTACTATCAGTATTTTTTAATAGTTTCTATTTTCTTTTTCTTTTTGATTTATATCTTGAACCCGAAAAAAGATTTCAATATTTAGTTTTTATACTTTGTTTATCAAGATTTTAAATAAGTACTTTAACCGAACTTTAACAAATAGAAGTCTGTTTATTAACATATAAAGGAATAATTTTGCAAGTAATGAATACTAAAATCATTTTTTTATCGTTTCTTATTGTTTTTTCATTCTCAAACTTAGTGTCTGGGCAGGAAAACTATAGAACTTTAGTCTATGAAGGTAATCAGAAATTTAACGGGAAAGACTATGACGGAGCGTCTTCCAAGTATATGGAAGCCGTAAAAGTGAATGAAAAAGATTTTACTGCTCATTATAACCTGGGAAATGCTTTATATAAAAGCAAGAAATATGAAGAGGCTAAAGCAGAGTTTGACAGAGCCCAGAAGCTTTCGCAGACACTGCCGGATAAGACGGCTGCTCTTCATAACCTGGGGAATGCGTATATGCAGATGAACCAGCCGGAAAAAGCAGCAGATTATTATAAGCAGGCTCTGAAACAGAATCCTTATAATGAAGCAACCCGAAAGAACTATGAAATTGCCAAGCTGAAAGAAAAAGAAAAACAGCAGCAGCAGAAAAACGAACAGAATAATTCCGGAAAAGGCGGTGGCGGAAATGATCAGAATAAAAATGATGATCAGAAAGGCGACAACAAAGATCAAAAGCAGAATCAGGGCAGTGGCCAGCAGAATGAAGGGAAAAGCGAACAAGGAGACACTCCTAAGCAAAATCAGGATAATGAAGGGAAAATGCCTAAGAACCTGGAAAATGCGATATTAGATAAAGTCAACGAAAAAGAAAAAGAAACCGCCAGAAAAATCTTAAATAAGAATTCTTATTCGGTGCCGCAGAGCAACGAAAAAGATTGGTGATGCAGCAAAAACTGATTTACATATTATTCCTTTTAACCTCCGTAATTTCTTACGGACAGGTTAATCTTTTTATGGAATCTGATAAATCAGAATACAACGGAAAGGACATTGTAAACCTTACCATTGTTTTAGAGCTTAACGGGATTGATCTTGAACCACAAACCCGCTTTCAGCTTCCCGACCTTTCAAAATTCAATATTATAGGAAGCGGATCAATGACCAATACATTGATTGATCCAGCCACCAATACGCTGATTACCCAGAAAATTTCAAGAATTGCTCTTGAGCCGAAGAAAAAAGGTAAAATTAAAATAGGGTCTGTTCTGGTAACCGTCAATAATAAAATTTACAAGACGGAGCCTTTTGATGTGAATATCAAAGACATTATTGATAAAAGATCTCTTGCCGGCAATGTTTCCAATGACGTCTATCTTAATATGGAGATAGAAGACCGCGAAGTTTATCAGGATCAGCCTACAATAGCCGTATTGAAGGTTTATTCTAAAAATATGGACAACTTCAGAAAAGTGAAGGATGTTCATCTTCCCCGTCAGAATAATATCAATGTGCATCCTGTAAGCTTCAGCAAATCGGAAATAGATCCTTCGGGATCAGGAAATATGGCTTCGCAGATTCTGGCTGTATTTATGGTGTTTCCTAATGAAGCAGGATATGTTGAGGTTCCGTCCGTCTCGGCGTCGATAAGCACATATTCCAATAAGAATAAAATCGTTTCCAATAAGGTAAAGCTTAATGTAAAAAGACTCCCTGAAGGATCGCCGGATTACTTTAAGAATGCGGTTGGGAACTTCAATGTGAGTGTATACAATGCATCAAAGGAGAAAATAGAGGTTAAAAAACCGATTAATGTGGTGGTGAAAGTTTCAGGGGAAGGCAATCTTCCGGATATGCATCTTCCTAAGATTGTTTCCTCACCCGATTATGATGTGTTTGCTCCTAAAATTACTTCTAAAGTCGTTCCCGGGACTACAGGAATGAAAGGGGAGATTTTAGCCAATTATGTTGTCATTCCTAAAAAGGCAGGTGCCATTTCGATTCAGACTGAGAAATTTGCATTCTTCGATCCGGCCAGCCGTGAATATGTAGATCTTGGGCAGAAAACGCTTGACCTGAATGCTTTTTCCCATGACCAGATTCTGGAATCGCGTACTACTGTTGAAAAAGTAAATGAATATACCAACACGCTTCTTGAAACGGTTGACACTCCGGTTCTGAAGACAACTACCTTTAAAGTAAAAGAAAAAAGCAAATTCCACTGGAATATCCTTTTAACCAATATTTGTATTCTTGTTGGTTTATTTATTATGTACCTGCTATTTAAGACATGGCAAAAAAAGCGAGCGTTAGTTAAGGAAACTACATCTCCTAAACCGCTAGGTTCAGTGGCTGAAACGGAAAAGGAGATCAGAGAAACGCTGAAAACCGATATTAATGATTATTTCAGCTATTTGGAAAATCTTAAAGATAATGAAGATTATCAGAAATTCTTTGATACCCTGGAAGAAATGGATGCTGATGTAAGAAAACAGTATTTTCAGAGTTCTTCCCAGGATTTCAGACTCTTCCTGGAAAGCTATAAAGGTTCTGCTGTTGCTGAAGAATACAGGAATCTGTTACAAAGAATTCAGGTAGAGAAATACTCCCCTTTGAAATCTGCAGAAGGAATGGAAGATCTTTTAAAAGCAGTTGTTAATTTGTATTCACAGATTAGCAAATAATCAATTTTTTTTCATATTTTTGCGAAATTTTTAATTACAAAGAGATGGAAATACTTAATGATTTCTCTATTAAAGAGATTGTTACCTGCTTTATGGTTCTTTTTGCCGTAATTGATATTATCGGCTCTGTTCCTATCATCGTAAGCCTTCAGCAGAAATTTGGACAGATAGAAGCGGGAAAAGCGTCTATTACTGCCGGAGTGATCATGATTGTTTTTCTTTTTGTAGGAAATAAGATCCTAAAGCTGATAGGAGTAGATGTCAATTCATTTGCCATTGCCGGTGCTTTTGTGATTTTTATCATAGCCCTTGAAATGATTCTGGGTATTGAGATCAATAAAACGACTGAAGCTAAGGCTGCATCCATCGTCCCTATTGCATTTCCGCTGGTTGCCGGAGCAGGAACTTTAACGACAACGTTATCGCTCAGAGCTGAATTTCACGATATTAATATTATTTTAGGAATTGTTCTCAACACAATTTTCGTATATTTGGTGCTGAAATCGGCGAAGTGGCTGGAAAACAAAATGGGGGAGGCTACCCTGTCTATTCTTCAGAAGGTTTTCGGGATTATCCTTTTAGCGATTTCAATCAAATTATTCACCGCTAATTTTGCCCAGTTGGTGCAGAACTATATTAATTTTTAAGTATCATGCAGAAGTTTTATAAAGTATTTCTAGTTGTGTTTATCGTTTTCATTGCCATCAATCTTTATGCATTAGACTGGCAGACGGATCTTTTATCAGAAGATAACCTGAAGTTTGTATTTTCAATTGCTTCAGCGGTTATTGGCCTTATTTTGCTTTTTGTACTGGATACATGGAGCAGGATTGGAGCTAAGAAATAATTCAGAATTACATTATTCTATATAACAGACCTCTTTCTTTGGAAAGAGGTTTTTTGTTTTCTCATGGAAAGTGGCTGAGGCTCTCGAAGCCACCATTACCTTAAAAAACAACCAGATTCTTCAAGATCGCTTCCGATTTCAGTTCCGTTTCCCTCCATTCTTTTTCCGGGCTGCTCTGGGCTGTGATGCCGCCACCAACAAATACATGTACAGCATCTTTGTAAAGCCTCGCACATCTTAAATTCACGAAATACATTACATTTTCATCGGTCTCTACTTTAATAAAACCGGAATACAGTTCACGGGGAAATTTTTCAAGTTCCTGAATACTTCTTTTGCAAAAATCCTTTGGAATGCCGCAGACTGCCGGAGTAGGATGGAGGTCATTAATGAGACTGTCCAGATCTTCAGGATTTATTTGGGCTTTAAAATCTGTTCGCAAATGTTTGATATTTCCCGAAATATGATCGTAAGTGTCTGATATTTCTATATTTCCGGAATAGTTCCTAAGGGTATCCTGAATATAGGAAGTTACAGGTTTTTGTTCTTCAATTTCTTTTTCCGTCCATTCTTCAGATACGGGAAGTGTTCCCGCAAGGCTCATGGTTTCAAATTCATGAGTTGTTTTGTTGAATTTTCCCAGGGTTTCTGAAAAAGCTCCCATCCAGGCATGTTGTCCGTCATTAAAAATATATCTGAATGCATTGGGGTAAGATGCACAAAGTTTTTTAAAGCTTTCTTTAAAATCGATCTGATTAAAGCCCCTGAAAATATTTCTTCTTGAATACACAAGTTTTGGAAGCTTATGATCTTTAATTACAGCAATAACCTGATGAAGACTGTCAATATATTCTTCCCTGGTTTCTGCATTAAAAAAGCTTTCGTCTTTCAATAAGCTTTCACTGGTAATAATATCCTGTTCAAACTTTTCGGAAGCATTGATAATACCCCCTTCAAAACCGATCTGCCTTAAGAGGTCAAAAGAATGAAACTGAACGGATTCTTCGTTTGCATTCTGATCATTTGAATATAACGTTTCATCGAAGGGAAGTTTGAAGTAAATCATGAGCTGTGGATAGGTTTTTGAAAATCACCGGCCGAAAAATATAACAGGAAATTTCCGGTAATTTTCCTTTCAGCAAAGGTATTACTAGTCTTAAAAATGTCAAAATTTAAAGACTGTTTTTTAACGAAACATTTCTCATATTATAGTTCTGAAATAAAAAAAGACCCAGTTTTTTTGAGTCTTTATTTATATTGATATTTCAGGGTTATCTCAGAAGAATGTTGTTCGTCATTGTTGTATGGTTGATGAGTACTCCTTTTTCATCCCTGATCTCGATTTCAGAAACATGCATTGTTTTTCCTTTTCTGATGAAGCGTGCCGTGGCTGTTACGATCCCGTCTTTTTTACTTTTAAGGTGGTTGGAATTGATATTGGTTCCTACTCCGTAATATTTACTGCCATCAATAAACATATTAGACAGGCTTGAACCTAAAGTTTCCGCCAGTACGCAGCTTGCTCCTCCGTGAAGGATCCCGAATGGCTGATGTACTTTTGGCTGCACCGGCATTGTAGCAGTCAGGGTTTCATTTTCAACGTCAATGTCTATGAATTGTATTTCAAGTGTTTTGGCTAATGTTACCCCGTTTCCCCAGGAATTTAAGAACGTAAGGAGCTCTTCTTTGGTCTGACCTTTCATGCTATAAATGATGAATTATGAATGATAATTGATTGAGCGAATTGATCTTGTTAGCTTTTAACTTCTTCTTCGCTGCCATTGCCCATGATATTCGGATTCCAGTTTGCAGGAATTTTCGGAACGATGTCATATTTTACATAGTAATCCTGAATCTCCTCCATGATCTCGGAAAACGGAACTGAAGCAATTCTTTCATAAGGGATGGTATAGCCCAGATAAACAATTTTTCTTTTGAAATCGCCTGCGGCCAGCACAATAGGAACTTTTGCAGCCAGGGCCATATGATAAAAGCCTTTTCTCCACTTCGGTACCCAGCTTCGGGTTCCTTCAGGAGTGATAACAAGACTGAAGTCTTCCTTTTCGAACTGCTTGGCAACAAAATTCACCAGGTCGTTTTTCTGGCTTCTGTCGATACCAATACCTCCAAGCCCTTTTACAACACTTCCGTACCATGCTTTGGTGTGGGCGTCTTTAATGATAATTTTCAAAGGCTTTTCTAAAGACCAGTAGGCAAGATTTCCTAACAGATATTCCATGTTGTGGGTATGGGGTGCCACCACAAGGATACATCGGTTCAGACTTTTCGCATCACCTTGCAGCACGACTTTCCAGCCCAGCATCTTTAACATCAGTTTACCTATCAGTTTTTTCATATAGTTTTAGATTAAAAACAAAAAAGTATAACCAATTTGGTTATACTTTACAAATATATTGAAATATTATCGCTCTTAAAACAAACCGCTGATTAAATCTACGATCTTCATAACAATTTCTAATGCAACTTGTACCATGGTTAAGGTGTTTTTTAATGATTTGGTTAATTATTTTTTAACTATACGAATGTATAACATTTTTTTAACATAGCGAACTAAATAATGATATTTTTTTGTAATCTCTGAGAGAAGAAGAGTGTGAATTTCAAACGGTTGTCTTCCATTCACACCTTCTGCACTCTCTGAAGTTAATTATTTAGTTTGTATGGAAATTTCGTCTTTTCCGTCTTTGATTTTGATGTCTACGTTTTTGTTCATTTTTTTGATGGTAGACTTCATGGAATCAATGACCTGGTCAGCCTTGGCTTTCGGAACTTTTTTCCCGTTGATGATCAGGCTGTCTTTATCATCAGAGTTATATTCTATTGTAGAACCATTTACAGAGATTTTATTTTTTTCTATGGTGATGTTTCCGTCTTCATCTTTGTCCTGATCATCATCATTGATTCCGTCTCCGTTTAGATCGCCATCAAAATCCATTCTGTCTTTTTTTAATGGGATTACTACTGATTTTGCAGGGATTACCAACTCATAATCAATGCTGTAATCTCTGAATCTGTGTGCGTAAGGATATTTAACATAGTTGGGAAGAACGATCTTATTATTGATGATTTCTACCGGAATATTTACATTCAATGGAAGGTTGTATCCTTTTGCCTCTTTTTTAATGATCAGATATGGAGTTTTAATGTCAACTTTTCTTGTCACTTCTACATGGATCCAGTCTTTTTTGTAAACCGAAACCTTGTCTGAGTAAAGATCATCATCATACCCTGTGAAGTTTTGAGGGATTGCCACTTGCTTTACATCCACATATAGAGTGTCTGAAGTGGTATTGATAGAAACTTCTTCTGTATCTTCCTTGTGGCCTTTCAGGAACATTTCTTTTTTAGCCATGCTTACTCCAAAGAATGTTCCCAAACATATTACTGCCAAGAATAAAACTCCTAAAACCCAACCGATATTTCTCAACTTGGTTTTTGGTGAAAAAATCTTAATACTTAACAGGCTGAAAAGAACGGCAGGAATTAAAGATCCAACAATAATTAATGCTAAAAATACATTGTAAAGCCCATCGTTATCAAGAAGAAATTTCATTTCATCAGCTCCTGGAAAATTGGAGTCAATTCCGAAAAGACCAAAGACTACAAATACACCTATAATGCTGCTTAGAGCCATAAATGCGAAGAAGATTCCAATGATATATTTTAAAACATTCCAGACTCCGCTTCCTGCATTGCTGATGTAAGGCTTATTTTCAGTGTAAATTTCACCTGCTCTGGTTGTTGTCTCGTTCGCAAATTGCACAATTTTACTGGATTCTTCCTTTAAATTATCAAAGTTCAATGGCTTCCCTTTCATTTTCAAAAAATCTGATGCAGTTTCTGCTTTAGGTAATACTGCCCAAAGAATAAAATATAAAAGGACAATTAAAAACGAAGACCCAGGGGCAACCCAAAGAAAAAGAAATGCACCTACCCAAATTAATCTCATCCAAGTGATGTCCATACCAGAGTATGCGGCTAAACCGGCACAAACTCCTGCGATCTTTTGTCTTTCAGGGTCACGGAACAATTGTTTCTTATCAGAATATGTAGTTCCTGTAGTATTTTGTCTATTGGTGTTTTTTTCAGAATAGTAAGCTTCTTCCTGCTCTTCGATCTTTTCAGGAGTGCCGATCTGAGCAATTACTCTTTCTACGTCTCCATCGTTGATGACTTCTCTTTTACCTAAAGAATCTTTGAAGATTTCAACCATTCTGATTTCTATGTCATGCATTACCTCTTCCGCTTCTGAAGCGTCTAACGAGCTTCTAAGAGCATTCAGGTAATCGCTGAGCTTTATATATGCGTGTTCTTCTATAGTGAAAGAAAAACCTGCGAGTCCTATTGAGAGTGTCTTGTTCATAGCTTTGTTTTTTAATTTTTTTGTGTGATTTGGTTTACTGAATCTGTCAGTTCTGCCCAGGTATTTTGAAGTTCGTCCAAGAAGAGTTTTCCTTTTTCTGTGATCTGGTAATATTTTCTTGGTGGTCCTCCGGTAGATTCTTCCCATCTGTAGGAAAGGAATTCGCCATTTTTCAGTCTTGTAAGGAGAGGATAGAGGGTTCCTTCCACTACATCCAGTTTTCCTTTTTTAAGTTCATCGATAAGGTCGGAAACATACATTTCACGATGATTGATGAGACTTAAAATACAGAATTCCAGAATTCCTTTACGCATTTGCGCTTTGGTATTTTCAGTATTCATCTTTAATAAGTTTTGTTAATTAGTTATAGTTTCAGAATAAATGTTCCTAGCTAGTTGAACCTATTCCGATTTTACATTACAAAGATATATAAATAAAATGGTATTATGCAATACAAAGTAGTGAAATTATTTTAATATTATTGTTAAGTATTTGATAATCAGTCATATAATTTTCATGTGGAATTTACTTTGAATTTAGATTGAATCAAAATCAGTTATGAAATTTTAAATTTTTGTATTTTTGAATGAGATTTTACAGAAAGAATTCCGTAAAATTATTTTGAAAATCAAAGCACAACCCAGATGAATCACAAAATAGTATGGCCCCTTATTCTTTTCGGAAACTTTTATTTTGCTCAGAACCAGTTCGAATTGAAAGATGCTTCAAAGAATTATGATGTAAAAATCAACGTGGAAACCTGCGAAAGCAATGAATGCAGTGGAAAATCAACTGTTGAGCTTTTGGATAAGAAGACTTCCCGAACATTCCAGACCCTGACTTCAGAGAATTTAAACTTCTATCTTAATGAAGACCAGAAGCCTACCGCAAATATCATTCAGTTATATAATGAACAAAGCCCATTGATTTTTGATGATTTCAACTTTGACGGAACAGAAGATATAGCCATTAGAAACGGAAATGAAAGCGGCTATGGAGGACCTTCTTATGACGTCTATGTATTCAATATCACTAAGAAGCAGTTTGTTTTAAGTGATGAATTAACAGCTCTGGCTTACGAAAATCTGGGTATGTTCAATACGGATTCTGAAAGAAAAAGGTTGATTACCTATTCAAAATCTGGTTGCTGCTGGCATCTTACAACGGAATATACGGTAGTGCCACAACGCGGATTGTTTAAAGTATATGAGCTGGAAGAAGATGCAACCGGCGGCGAAAAAGTAAAAGTGACTAAAAAAGAATTTATCAACGATAAATGGATAAAGAATACCAAAACCTATCCCATCAACGAATATTATAAAAATTAACAATGAAGATACAGAAGGAAATCGATTTTATCCTGGCAGTGGATGCCCTGAAAAATGTACAAAGAAGAAATTATAATGCCGACGATTCCAGAAGAGAAAATACGGCAGAACACTCATGGCAAATCATTATTCTGGCCCAGATTCTTTATCCATACGCTAAAAACCGTGTAGATATTGATCTTTTACGTGTCATAAGAATGCTTTCTATTCATGACTTGGTAGAAATAGAGGCGGGAGATACTTTTCTTTTCGATGAAAAAGCAATGGTAGGAAAATTTGAAAGAGAGAAAGTTTCAGCACAGAAAATTTTTGGAATCCTGGATGAACCTTTACGCACAGAATTTTTTGAGCTATGGCTTGAATTCGAGGAAGAAAAGACCCCGGATGCTATTTTTGCCTGTTCAATCGACCGTATCATGCCATTTATCCTGAATTCCCACACTTCAGGGAAAAGCTGGACAGAAGCCGGCGTTACCGAAAAACAGATCAGGAATATGCTTGAAAATGCTATCACAAGGGCATCAGATGAAATGGGTGAGGCCTTTGAAATGTTACTGAGTAAAAGTCTGGAGACTGAAAAAGTCCTCAGATAGTTTTAAAGAAATTCAATGTCTTTTAAAATAATGTTTCGGGCGGCCGCAGGCCGCCCGAAACATTGTTTAAATCAGAATTAATTACATGATCCTGATCGGCTTTTTAAATTCGTCAATAGCCACAAACGTAAAATCCCCCACAATGGCTCTTTCTCTTTCATAAGAGTACATCTGTTCCGTATAGATTTCCACATTCACTTTCATACTGGTTTTTCCGACATAGGACACCTTTCCGATCAGTTCTACAATCGTTCCGGCAGGAATAGGTTTTTTGAAATCGATCTTATCGCTGCTTACGGTTACTACTCTTTTTCTTGCAAAACGTGTCGCGGTGATAAAAGCAACTTCATCCATCAGCTGCATGGCCGTCCCTCCGAAAAGAGTATCGTAGTGGTTGGTAGTGTTTGGAAAAACCGCTTTAAAAATTCTGGTTTCGGATGCTGCAATTCTTTCTTCTGTAGTCATATTTCATTATTAATTAATGCGAAATGAAATATATTAAAATAACAGAACAGTGACAGGAACATAAGAATTCCTGAAGCAGTCCATCAGATCAATAACTTCAATCGCGAAAGTTTCTTGTTTAAAGAAATAGGCAGGTCTCCTGACTTGTAACATCTTTTACCTCCTTCCCGTGCCCTGCACAGTGGATCCTTGATAAAGACTTCAGTTACTTACAGTTGCGCGACAGTCCGTGATTTTCACACGGTTCCCTTTTAATCTGCGTTAAGCAGAACCAGTTTCTGTGATGAATGAGTGTTAAAACTTTTTCAGGACAAAAATAAGAATATTACAGAAAAAAACGGCAATTATTCAGGACTATTGTAAATAATCTGGCTCATTACCCTTCCTTCCTTGATCGTCCAGAGAGTGGTGTATCTGTTTTCACCGGAACCATTGATCATATAAAGGTAGATATGGTCATTGTCAAGAGCAGTTACCCCGATATTGTTGAAATCCATGGTAGGCTGGAACATATTTTTAATAGCTTCCCTTACAAAAACAGAACCTCTTCCGGGCTGCTGAACCCTGATGGATTTGATCTCCGTCATCCCTTCAGGAAGGGCATCTTTGATTCCCCATGGCTTTACTTTATCGATGGTAAGAATTTTTCCGTCTGCATCTTTTTCCTGCTTTCTGTAACCGGCATTGGAAGGATAAACATCAATAACAACCTTGGTTCTTTGGGCGGTTGGTATTTTCGGATTGCTGTTGTCTGTGAAAATCAGTGATTTCCCGTTCTTGGATTTTGAAGGCGTGAACTGAGGAAGCTGATCGATGAAGGCAACACGCCCCTTATTGACCATTCCTTCCTTCTCAAGATTTTCATATCTCACAAAAGGCTTTTCTTCATCCTGCTTTTCAGGGTATTTGATCCAGATCCATTCCGTTTCTCCCGGTGCAGGCTTTACATAAACAAATACATCACCTTTACGCATCCGGATTTTGTCCACGATTTTTCTGTAGTCATCCTTGTGAACACGTACATTGGCATAGCCTTCTTCAGCTTTTACAACGCCGAAAGGAACCTTACTCTGTCCCTTGACAAATGCTAAGGAAAAAAGACTGAAAGCGGATAAGTACAATGCTTTGTTTACGGAAATCATTCTATGAAATTTTTAATCCTTCAAATATATAAATTAAATGCTTTTTTGCTCAGTAAAATATAACGGTATTTGAATAAAATTATCAATATTTCCTAAAATAGATACAAAACTTTTCATTGGGATCATGTCCTGATAATTTTACAGGCAATTTTAAATAGCCAATTGGTCAGCTTTTCGGAAGATACTTAAATTGCTGCAGCTCTTTAACATCTTTTACCTTTCTCAGGTAAGTTTCGGATAGGAGGTAAATATCATCAGCCATATCCAGAATAACACTGTAATTATGATCAGAGATAATGATTCCTTTATTTTTTGATTGGGATTTAATAATTAATTTCAATTCTTCCACAGCTTTTGGAGAAACCCCGCTGAAAGGTTCATCCAGAAGAATAAATGCTGAGTCGCAATAGGTAATGATCAATGTTTCAACCATTCTTTTCTCGCCACCTGAAAGATGCCTGGAAGTTTTATCCAGAAAGGGCTGAATCATTTTTAAACTATACAGAAGTTCTGTATTTTCTTTAGAACAGAATAAAGGGATAAGCTTTCGGATCCTGCATTCTTTGGGTAGGAAGGAAGACCGTTGAGGCAGATAGGCAATTTTGTTTTTTCTGTCAGACTGGTTGTTAAGAATATAATCATTAAACTTAATAAACTGGGTATCTCCTTTTACAGTTCCGAAAATAATTTCCAGCAGGGTAGATTTCCCACTGCCGGATGAGCCAAAGAGAGCCGATATTTTTCCTGTTTCGCAGCTTAAATAAACATCCTGTAAGATTTTTCTCTGGCCAAATGATTGGGTAACACTGTCAACGTGAAGCCTGTTCATAAGAATCTGGTTATGATTTTAATAATTAAGCCTAATGATAAAGTGATCACCCACAAAAAAAGTTTAGAGAAACCAAAATGGGCATAAAAATAATATTCACTTTTAAGCCTGATATCATAAATAAAGAAATGAAGCAGCGGAAGGATCAGGAAAAAGCACAGCCCAAAATTTTCAATACTAAACAGACTTAAGAAAGACAGCAAGAGTGAAAATAACACAGCAGGAATGATTAATTTTCTATAAAAAATCCAGAGAGCTGATAAATTTTTATCCATAAACCAAAAGTAAAAATAAATTGCGGTCGAATAAAATTAATACTTCAGTAAAATAAAAATAGCGCTGAAAAATCAGCGCTATTCTTTAGTTGGTTTAAAAGCTATGGAATTGCAAATAATTAGATTCTTTCCAATTCGTCAGCATTAATTGTCGTCTTAAAAGTTCCGTAATTCACGATCACTTTATTTTTTGAAATCTTTTCAATCGTTCCTACGCTGGTACTTCCCGGAATACGAACACGCTGGCCTTCTTTCATCCACACAGCACGGTCGGTTTTGCGCTTTTCTTCCAGTTTTTCATTGGTTTCAGCAATTTTTTCGATCACTTCTTCCTTCTTAAGCTGCTGGGTGATCTTTCTTTTCACCACCTGAAGACGTTTCGTTTCATCTTTATCAGCACCTATTTTCCTGAATTTCTCCTGCTCAAGCAGCTTCACGAAATCTTTCACCACATCTTTTCTCGATTTTCCTTTTACGTAACTGTCGATGAAAGTTTCAATCTTGTTCCCGAACTGAAGCTTACGGTGTTCTTCCTCATACAGTTTCTGGAAATTGAAAAGTTTCTGTTGCAGCTGCTCGTTCAGTTTCTGTAAATTATCGCGTTTATCTTCCACGGATTCCTTTCTTTCGGCAAGGTCAGTTTTCAGCTTTTCAACCTCAAATTTTTCCTGCTGAAGCTTTACGATGGTTTTATCCAGGTTCACAATGTCGTGTTCCACCTTCTTTTTCGCTGCATGGATAATAAACCTTGGAATCCTGTTTTTCTCAGCCACTTCAAAAGTAAATGAGCTTCCTGCCTGTCCCACTTCCAGTTTGTACATGGGCTCCAGCGTTTCCTCATCAAAAAGCATCGCTGCATTTTCAGCATGCGGAAGCTGTTCTATTACCAGTTTGATATTCGTATAGTGTGTGGTAATGATGGCAAAACTCTTCTTATCATAGAAATATTCCATGAAACTCTCCGCCAGTGCACCGCCAAGTTCAGGGTCAGATCCCGTCCCGAATTCGTCAATTAGCAACAGGGTATTACCATCAGCTTCACGGATAATTCCAGCCATTTTCTTCAGTCTTGAAGAATAAGTCGAAAGATGATTTTCAATCGACTGGTTGTCACCGATATCCGTCATGATCTTTTCAAAAAAGAACATTTCAGACCTTGGATGTACCGGTACCAGAATTCCGCTCTGGATCATCAGCTGAAGCAGTCCAACGGTTTTCAGGGTGATGGATTTCCCTCCTGCATTCGGCCCGGAAATACAGATAATTCTGTTATGATCCGTTAAACTCAAAGTTTGTGGGAAAATAGTCTTGTTTTCTGCCTTATTTCTCAGCCACAACAACGGATGAAATGCGTCTTTAAGCTTTAATGTTCTGTGACGGTTGATCTTGGGAAGGATTCCGTTAACCAGTTCTGCAAATTTTGCCTTTGCTCTCGTAAGGTCAAGGTCAAAAATGTAAACCTGGTATCTCCACAACTGGGGCTGGAACTCTGCCAGTTCAGCAGTAAGCTTTCTTAAAATTTTGTCGATTTCTTTTTTCTCTTCTTCTTCACTTTCACGGAGTTTGAAGTAATGCTTTACTACACTGTCCGGCTGGATATAAGTAATAGAACCCGTTTTTGAAATTCCTAAAACTCTTCCGGCCACCCTTTTTTTGAATCCCGATTTTACAGCTAAAACTCTTTGATCCTCAATAATGGTTTCGCGGATATCATCCAGAAATTCACTTTGTCCGTAATTGAACAAAGCACGGTTGAAATTCTCCTGAATGGCTTTTTTAGCCACCTGAATTTCAGAACGGAGCTCCTTCAGAACAGGAGAGGCATCACTTTTCACTTCTCCAAAACGGTTAAAGACCTTATCTATCTTATCAATAATTTCTTTTTTGAATTCCAGCTCAGAAACATCACCGATCAGTTTAGGAAAGGTGTCCGGCATGGTTGGGAAAAACTTTTGAAGCTTTCCTATCTGTTCAGTTAAGGTTTTTATTTTGATGAAAGCACTGTTTTCCAGACGGTAATTCTCGATCAGCATTAATTTCAGCTCACTTTCGATATCTTCGTATTCATCGAACGGAATTGCATTTGAACTTTCAAAACTCGAAAGGTATTCCGATGTTTTTTTCAGGGAAAGTTCCGCCTCGTCAATTTCCATGGGACGAAGTTGAAGAATTTTTTCTCTCGTTTTTGGAGAATACGCAAATGGGGAAATCTCCGCGAGCAATTGCGGAAACTCTAATTCGTTTAAATCTTCTTTATTTATATACACAATGCAAATTTAGTGAGAAAATGTGAATTTAATTTGAAAATGAGTTAATTTGAGAATTTGAAAATGGGGTAATTATTAAGTTTTAGTACATTTGGAAATATGAAACTCGAAACAGAAAGATTAATTTTAAAGGAAATCAACGAAAGCCACGTTGAAGATATTTTACGGATCCGCAGCAATGAAGTGATCAATCAGTTTGTGAAAAGAAATTCTCCGAAAAATAATTATGATGCGCTTCAGTTTATTTTAACCATTAAGAAAAACACCCGGAATAACAAGACAGTCTATTTGGGGATTTCTTTAAAACATCAGCCCGATCTTATCGGAACGATCTGCCTCTGGAATTTTTCTGAAGACAGAAAGACGGCGGAAGTAGGATATGAACTCTTACCTGAATATCACAGAAAGGGCATCATGTCGGAAGCTTTGGAAGCGGTTTTAAAACTCGGATTTAATGAACTGCACCTTCAGGAAGTAGTGGCAATGACCCATAAATTCAATGAAAGCTCGAAAAATCTTCTGCTGAAGCATCATTTTGTTTTGGAAGAGGAGAGAAAAGATGAAGACTTTCCTGATAATATTGTTTTTAGCTTAAAGAAGTATCACTAGTTTGATGATATTACAAATAAAAAAGTATTTCTGATTATTCTAAAATTACTGATATTTAATAGCTTTATTGACAGTGGCAGGTATTGCTTTTTTGATTGAAAAATGATTATTATGTATATTTGAAAATTATAAAAAATTAATGAACCCCAATCGAGGGTAATTCAAAGAAAATATGTTTTATAATTATGTCAATATCTGATCGAAAATAATATTACAATGACCTGGACCGAAATTTTAGCCCCGATAAAAAATACGGAATATTTTAAAAACCTTTGGGAAAAGGTAAAGCAGGAATACGCAACAACTAAAGTTTTTCCACCTAAAAACCAGATATTCAGGGCGCTGGAAATTACTCCCTTTGAAGATGTTGAGGTGGTGATTATCGGGCAGGATCCTTATCATAATGATTTTCAGGCGAATGGACTGTGTTTTTCTGTTTCTGAACAGGTTGCTGCACCGCCGTCTCTTAAAAATATTTTCATTGAATTAAAAGACGACCTGGGCATTGAAAGAACATCGAAAGAACTGGATGATTGGGGAAAACAGGGCGTTTTATTGTTGAATGCAACTTTAACGGTTCGTGCACACACTCCGAATTCTCACAAAGATTTAGGATGGGAAAAATTCACTGATTTTATCATCAAAGAAATTTCAGATAAAAAAGAAAATGTTGTTTTTGTTTTGTGGGGCGCTTTTGCGCAAAAAAAGGCCGAACTCATCGATCCGGCCAAGCATTTTATTTTAAAGTCTGCGCATCCGTCTCCATTTTCTGTGTACAGAGGATTTTTCGGAAGCAAACCTTTCTCGAAAATTAACGATTACCTTATTTCAAAAGGAAAAAAACCTATTTCCTGGTAGTTTCTGACCTGGTTGCTCCGGTTTTGGTGAATTTGATCCCTATTCTGTATTTTCCTTCCAAAGCTTTTGCCCCTCCGTCGGATTTCGGGAATGGGCTTACCTCTTCCAGTGAAATGGTATATCCGTTGAATCCTTCGGACTGGTGGTAATTTCTTCCGGCATGATCCATCGTGGCAAGATTTAAAGTCACAGGTCTGGAAGTAGTGCTCATAACTTCTACTTGAGCTATGGCAACGCCTGCCCAGATGCAGTTGACGCCCTCAGGACAACGGCTGTCTTCGGAAATCCCTTTGAATGTAACATTCATTTGATATTTCGGAAGAAATTTATTTTCTCCCTGATTAAAATAAACGATACCTTCTTTTTCTGAAGCCTTGGTGCCTTTCGTGCCTGAAGCTGCTCCGGCTTTTGCTTCCGGTGTTTTTGCCTTCTTCTGGGCATTGCAGCCTGCTAAGGTCAGCATTCCCAAACTTAATATAATGGCTTTATGAAACATATCTTTTTTCTTTTTTTGATGTGAATTTATTTATAATTAATCTATCAAAACTTCAATGCCGGAAATCTGGCATCACGCATTATTCCATCCATCTTTTCCAGCTTCCGTCTAAATTTTAATGTTATGTTGTTTAAATAACACCAAGCATATTCAATACTACTACCAAAAACATTGCCACACCTACCACAAGGCTGAAACCTGTTCCGTAAATGAAGCCGATAAATGCTCCTTTAGTTGATTGCATGGCCTTATTCATATCCTTGCTGTCATGAAGAAGTTCCCCGATAAATACGCCGGCAAACATTCCTACCAGGAATCCTAAAGGAATAGGAATAAAAATTCCTACGATGGTTCCGATGATTGATCCGATGCTTCCCCAGCGTGTACCTCCATATTTTCTGTTGGTTTTTGCAGGAATTACATAGCTGAGTACTACAGAAATTAAGGTAAGGATCACAAAAGCCCAGATATAGATCATAGGCAGATCGGCATCTGTCCCAAACTTATAGATCAGAAGTCCACAGATACTCAGTACAAGTCCCGGAAGTACAGGTAGGAAAGTACCCAGTATTCCTAGAACCAGTAAAATAAGACAGAGAATATTAATTAAGGCTGTATCCATTCTTTAAAATTATCTATGCAAGATAGGAAAAAAGAAAATTTGCAGGAGCCTTTTTCATATTTGGGATGAAAATTGATTGTCAATAGCTACATCATCATTCTTTATTTATAAATTTGCTGTAATGAAAGACGAAATACAGGACACAAAAAGCTTTTTGCAGGAAATAAGCGATCAGCTTTATATTTATATCAGCCAGGTGACACCCGGCGGTATGGATTGGGTCGTTCATATTATTGTTAAGTTAGGGCTGTTATGCGCCGTGTTTTTAGTGGTGGATTTTATCTTTAAATTCGTTATTAATTTTGTTTTCAGATTTTTTAAAAGTGATGAAAAATATCCGGTCATCCGGTCCGTTTATCAGTCTAAAATCTCGAATTCTGTTGCTCATTTTGCAGCACTTTTGGTAGTAGGAGCCATTCATCCGTCCATATTTCCTGCTACAGCACTCCCTAAAACCAATATTTTTATCAACAGATCCATCAATTTAGGTTTGGTAATGATTCTGGCGGGAATGCTTTACAGATCATTGACGGGTTTCAGGTATTTCTTCACCATAAAGCAGGATTTTTATAAGATCATGGCACTGAATGCCATTTCGGAAACTGTAAAGATCCTGGGAATCTTCATTTTTTCTGTCGTAGGGCTCTGCGTAGTATTCGGGATCAAAGGAACTACTATTGTCGGAAGCTTAGGGGCCATTACTGCTGTGTTGGTTCTTGTTTTCAGGGATACCATTTTAGGTTTTGTAACCGGGATCCATGTGGCTACCTCCAAAAATCTGAAAGTAGGGGACTGGGTAAGTATTCCAAAATACAGCATCGAAGGAAACATTACTGATATAAGTCTTCTCACAACGAAGATCACCAATTTCGATAAAACAGTTTCAACCATTCCTACTTATGATCTCCTGACCACTGAGATTAAAAACCTCCAGGTGATGTCTGAATCCAATACCAGAAGGATTAAGAAATCTATTTATTTCAATATCAATTCTTTTAAATTTTTGAACGAAGAAGATATTGAACGCCTGAAAGAAATTAACCTGATCTCAGACTACCTGGAAGAGAAAACACAGGAAATTGAAAAAGAAAAACAAAATCTGGAGCATAATGATAAAACCATTAATGGAAGACAGCTTACCAACATCGGGGTTTTCAGGTATTATGCACAGAAATATATAGAAAATGATCCTGATATAGATCAGAAAGGAGCAAAAATGGTCCGCCAGCTGGATATTACTCCGCAAGGGCTTCCGCTTGAAATATATTGCTTCTCGAACGATTCAAAATGGGAACATTTCGAGCAGATTCAGGCAGATATTTTTGACCATCTGCTGGTTGCTTCGAAAGAATTTGATCTTCAGGTAATGCAGATCAGCTTAAAGGTCTGATGAAACAATATTTATATAGATCTCTAAAATTAATTTAATGATGATAATAAAGGAAAAAGTCCGGTATGCAATGAATGACTTCGAGCTTCCATCTTTAAACTTCCATCCTTATTATTCAATATCTCAATAAAAAATGACAAAACTAAGCGTAAACATCAATAAAATTGCGACGATAAGAAATGCAAGAGGAGGTGAAACACCAAGCGTAACAGAAGCGGCAGTGAAAATCCAGGAATTTGGCGGACAGGGAATTACCATCCACCCCAGACCTGATGAAAGACATATCACCAGAAAAGATGTGTATGACCTGAAACCTCTTGTTACCACTGAATTCAACATTGAAGGAAACCCTCACCGTTCTTTTATTGATATGGTTCTTGAGATAAAGCCTGAACAGGTAACTCTTGTTCCGGATGCAGACGATGCTATCACATCCAATGCTGGCTGGGATACCAAAAAACATCTGGATTTCCTTACCGAAATTATTGCAGAATTTAAGAATGCAGGAATCCGCACCTCTGTTTTTCTTGATCCTTTGCCGGAACTTGTAGAATACGCTGCAAAATCAGGAGCTGACAGAATTGAGCTGTATACTGAAGCTTATGCAAAAAATTACCTTACCAACAAACAACAGGCTATAAAACCTTATTATGAAACGGCACTGGCTGCAACCGAGTTTGGATTAGGAATCAATGCAGGACACGACCTGAGCCTTGAAAATTTAAAATATTTTGCAGATAATATTCCCAATCTTCTGGAAGTGTCTATAGGACATGCTCTAATTTCAGAAGCGCTTTATATGGGGCTTGAAAATACAGTTCAGGCCTACTTAAAACGATTGGCAGTCTGGAGCTAAAGATAGAAGCCATGGGAGAGTATTGATTAGCTGCAATATTCATCTACTCATTTCTAATCTTATCTACTCATTTTTAAAATCAAAAAAATGGACATCTTAAACTCAAAAATATTTGGCGAAAATCTTACGGTGACGCCGCTTCTTGTATTTCACGGACTTTTTGGAATGCTTGATAACTGGGGAAGCTTCGGGAAAGACCTGGGTGAGTATCTTCCCGTACACCTGATCGACCTTAGAAATCATGGCAGAAGTTTTCATTCCGAAAGCATGACGCACGACGATCTGGCTGATGATATTACCCGCTATATGGATCATTATGGAATTCAGAAAGCACATGTTCTGGGGCATTCTCTGGGTGGAAAAGCCGTTATGCAGTTTGCCCTGAAATATCCTGAAAGAGTAGAAAAGCTTATTGTAGTGGACATTTCACCAAAAGCCTATCCGCCTCATCATCAGGGAATTATTAAAGCTCTTGAGACCGTAGATTTTAATACGGTAAACTCAAGAAGTGAAGTGGAAGCTGTATTGAGCCAGTATATTCCTGAAAAATCCACGATCCAGTTTTTAGCGAAGAATCTGTATTGGGATGATAACAAAAAACTGAACTGGAGATTCAATCTTAAAACCTTATCTGAAAAATATAACGAATTTGTTTCCAATGCTGTTAAATTTGGAATTTTCGAAGGCGAATCCTTATTCATTGCAGGAGAAAAATCGAATTATATTCTTCCTCAGGACGAATACGGAATCAAACAGCAGTTTCCAAAGGCTAAAATAGTTACGGTTAAAAATGCAGGGCATTGGGTTCAGGCCGAAAATCCGGTAGATTTCGCGAAAGTTGTTAAAGAATTTTTGAATTTAAATTAATTTATTTCTGTCTTTTGATTGGTTTAGTTAAATTTTTCTTAAAATAAAAATATTATTTCCCCATATATTGAAATTTTTTGTACTTTAGTTTTGTTTAAAAACTAAATATAATAACTTATGGAAAAGAAAAATTCAAAGAAACCATTCTTCGCTTCATTTTTAGAAAAACAAATCAGCGATCCTGAAAAAATTCAGGGTGGAGGCATTACTACATCTACTACAGATGTTATTACTATACCTGAAAGGGATAATGTTACAACATCACCGTTTCTCGACAATGCAACAACTCCGTTAAAGGACCAGGCTGTAACTATGAAATACCCGTCTGACAGCGATGAGTCCGGAGACTTAGATATTCTTTAAACCAGACTAGAACCAAAACTAAATTATTATGAAAGACAAAAATTCAAAAAAGAAGCCGTTCTTTGCGTCATTCCTGGAAAAGCAGCTTAAAGATCCTGAAACCATTAAAGGAGGAGACACAGGGATTATTACCGACACTTTAAAAGATTCAATCACCAAACCGTCTATTGATGTAGTAACGTCCCCTAAAGATGATATGATGCACACGCTGAAATATCCGTCTGACGGAGATGATGATTCTCCAACAGTTCCACTGGACTAAAAACGAAATATTAATCGTATTAATACAATCATTCCCAAGGAAACTTACACTAAGTTTCCTTTTTTAATAAAAACCGGCAAATGATTCTCTGCATTACCCATTCACAGGATTTTTATAATATTGATCTGTTTTTTGAATATCTCAACTCTAAAAATATTCCGTATTTCAGGCTGAATTCCGACCGTATGAATCATCTCCAGAAGATCAGTGTGCATGAAGATTCATTTGAACTGACTGATGAATCCGGAAATACCGTCCATTCCAAAGATATTAAAGGAGTGTGGCACAGGAAAGCCTGGGGCATACCTGTTCCCGAAGAACTGGATGAAGAGTACAGAAAAATATTCCTGAGCGGATACGCCAGCCTTCGTTATAACCTTATTACTGTTTTAGAAGATATTCCATGGATTAATCCCTATGAAAATGAAAGGAAAATTGATGGAAATAAAATGCTTCAGCTGAAAATAGCCAAAGAAAATCATTTAACCGTTCCTGAAACTATTTTTTCCAATGATGAAGAAAAGATCACTGCCTTTTTTCATGAATTCTGCAACGGAAAAGCAGTCGCAAAACTGCACAGCCTGACGGCAAAAACCATGAATGGGGAGAATCTTATCTCAACACTGATCATTGAAGAAGATACCCTGGAGCATATTGCGGATATTATGTATTGCCCGATGATCTTTCAGCCGTATATCGATAAAGAATATGAATTGAGGATTGTTTACATAGCCGGAGACTTTTTCACCGGAAAGATCAATAACAGTGACAATGCAGACTGGAGGGTGGCACAGGGAAACTATATCTGGTCTGCCTATGAACTGCCGGAAAATATCAAAGCGGGCCTTGCTTCCATGATGGAAGAAATGGGGCTTTATATCGGAGCAATAGATATGATTAGGGGAAAAGACGGGGAATATTATTTCCTTGAAGTAAATCCGCAGGGAGAATGGGGGATGCTTCAGAAAGAGCTGAGCTTTCCCATTGCAGAAAGAATCGCCGACAACCTTATAAAAAGAATCAATAATCCATGAATAAAATATTAATCATTACGCATACAGCAGATAACTTTTCAATTGAAAAAGTAACGGAATATATAGAAAAAAATGGCTGCGAGGTCATCCGTTTCGATGTGGATCTGTACCCTATACAAAATAAACTTTCAACGGTCTACCAGGATGGGGAGTGGATAAGTTTTCTCGAAACAAAAGATGCAAAGTTCCGTCTGGACGACATTGCCGCCGTTTGGTACAGGAGAGCCTATAATATCGGAAGCGGAGTAAAAGAGGAAATGGATAAAAAATTTTATGGCGCTGCCATGGGTGAGATCCGAAATACGCTTTTCGGATTTATAGAGTCTGTGGATGCTTATGCACTAGGGAAACCGGGCATTTACAGAAGGCTGGACAGTAAAGAAGAGCAGCTTAAAATTGCAGTTAAATTAGGACTTAAAATTCCTGAAACCTGCCTGACGAACAACCCGGAAGAAGCAAGGCAGTTCATCCTTAAACATCAGAATGTGATCGCTAAAATGCAGACCGGTTTTGCTATTTACGAAGACGGAGTGGAAAGCGTAGTCTTTACCAATGTTGTTAACGAAGACAAACTGGAGGAATTGGATTCGTTGGTATATTGTCCGATGCAGTTTCAGAAAAAAATTGAGAAGAAAAAAGAGCTTCGCGTTACCGTTGTAGGGCAGGACGTTTATGCTTTTGAAATAGATTCCCAGCAGTCTGAGGATGCAAAAGTCGATTGGAGAAAGGACGGTGTAAACCTGCTTACAAAATGGATAAGAACAGGGCTTCCTTCTGATATTGAAGCCAAGCTTCTTGAACTTTTAGATGTATACAATGTGGATTATGGTGCCATAGACATCATTGTTTCCCCGGAAGACGAATATTATTTCATTGAGATCAATGCGGCAGGTGAGTTTTTCTGGCTGGATAATCTGACGGAAGGGAATCAGATTTCCAAGAGCATTGCAGACGTTCTTTGTGATAAGGCTCCAAGAAGAAACAATATGGTTATGGCTTGAAAAAGGAATGTAATTTAATATAAAGGGCACAAAAGATAAATAATCTTTTGTGCTTTTTTGTGTCTAATAGCGATGTGTTATGCTTAACCACCCCGTCAAAAATTCTATGAATTTTCGCCACCCCTCCAGGGGAGGGGAATGTGATCCGACAAATATCTGTTGTTTTACGGAACTCCCTATTCAAATGATTTAAGTGATCTTATGGTTTCCAAAGCTTCTTATATTTAAAGTGATAAAATATCACTCCCTGTGCTTAAAATTATAGTAACGGGAAAACCGAATGCCTTAAAATGATAATATTGGTTAAATAAAGTGGAATTCTGCTTTAAAAATCGCAAATTTGCATAGGCAGTTTTTTATCAACTTTATAGGGAAATGAAGAATTGCCGGATAGGAAATATTGTCATATTTTAGTCAGCAATCAAGTACATAATTAATGATTTTTGTAACGGGTGCAACCGGAATCCTGGGAAGGGTAATTGTTTTGGAACTTCTGAAAAAAGGGAAAAACGTTCGTGCCTCCAAAAGACCGGGCAGCAATTTAAACGATGTAAGGCATTCTTACGGCTTTTATACAGAAAATCCTGATGATCTTTTTAATAAGATCGATTGGGTAGATGTAGATTTTGATGATATTGATGCGCTTCAGGATGCATTAAAAGATGTGGATGAGGTGTATCACTGTGCCGCAAAAGTAAGTTTCCATCCTCATGACGAAAAAGAAATGTACCACACCAATGTGAAAGGTACTGAAAATTTGCTGTTTGCCTGTGAAGGTTCGGAAGTGAAAAAATTTCTTCACGTAAGTACCATTGCTGTTTTGGATATTTTTAATGAAAAAGGGGAATTAGATGAAAATTCAGAATTTAATCCCAAAGAAGAACATTCTGCCTATGCCATTTCTAAACACCTTGCTGAAATGGAAGTGTGGAGAGCTTCTGCGGAAGGGCTGAACACCATCATTGTGAACCCCGGAATGATCATCGGAAGCGGAAACTGGGGGCAAAGCAGCGGAGATATATTTCCCACTTTTGAAAATAATGGCTTTACCTTTTCCGGTGGAACCAGCTATATAGACGTCAGAGATGCAGCCCGGATTTCTATTCAGCTGATGGAGAAAAATGCTTTCGGGGAACGTTTTATTCTTGTTTCCGAAAACAAAAAATATGCAGATCTCGGAAAACAGATCAGGTCTCAGCTTGGATTAAAAGATGCAAAAATCCTTACAAGATTTCAGCTGAATCTGGGACGGTTGGCCAATATTCTTTTCGGCTGGCTGATTCCTAAGCTGAAAATCATTACAAAATCAAATATTGAAGCCATCTCATCACTCAATACCATTTCCAATCAGAAAATAAAAAAAGAGCTTGATTATCAGTTTATTCCCGTAAAGGAAAGTGTTGATTTTCATCTTAAAAATTATATTAACGACAAAAAGCTGAATTCATGAATCTTGCAGCAGCAATTATCCTTAAAAATGTAGAAAAACATCCGGTAAAATCGGCGATAGGCTTTAAAAAGAAAGATGAAGCCTGGAAAGAGCTGAGCTGGAAAAAATTCGGTGAAATCGTTTTTAAAACAGCAAATGCACTGAAAAATGCAGGAATTCAGGAAAATGATAAAGTAGCCATTTACTCAGATAATTCTTCTGAGTGGATGACCGTTGACCTTGCTTCAATGGCAATTGGTGCCATTACTGTACCTGTATATTCTACTAATAATGCAGAGCAGGCAGAATATATCATCAGGGATTCTTCAGCAAAAGCTGTGCTTGTCGGAAGTCAGGAGCAGTATGATGCCTGTCTGGAGATTTTACAGAAAGAAGAAAACGGTTTGGAGACCATTATTGTCTCTAAAAAATCGGTTTGGATCAAAAAAGAATTCAACAGTTTTTATCTCGAGGATTTTATTGCAAAATCATCTCCCAAGCTGGAAATCTGTAAAAAAGAATATGACGATACGGCTACCCTGATTTATACTTCCGGAACAACGGGAACTCCTAAAGGCGTTATGCTTACCCACGGAAACTTTATCAAGGCTTTCGATTCCCATTTTGAATTTTTTAAATTTAAAAACTTTGAGGAAGAACTGTCGCTGGCCTTCCTTCCATTAAGCCATGTCTTTGAAAGAAGCTGGAGCCTGCTTTGCCTGTATGGCGGTGCAAGGGTGTATTTCCTGGAAGATCCGAAAAATATTGCCAAAGCCCTGGAAGAAGTAAAGCCTACTACAATGTGTGCTGTGCCGAGGTTTTTCCAGAAAATATATGCCGGAGTTTTGGAAAAAGCGGAAGAAGGCTCTTCGCTGAAGAAAAAAATCTTCGATTGGGCGCTGGCCACAGGTTGGCAGACTGCAGAGCTTAGAAGAAATGAAAAACCGGTTCCTTTTGGATTGAAACTGAAGGAATCCGTTGCAGATAGGCTGGTTTTCAGTAAAATTAAAGAAAGGATGGGCGGCAGACTGTGGTTCTTACCTTGTGGAGGGGCATCGCTTTCGCCAGAGGTCACAAAATTCTTTGATTCAGTGGGAATTCACATCACAGTAGGGTACGGACTGACTGAAACAACCGCTACACTGACCCTTTTCCCGTTGACCCATTTTGAGCATGGAACCAGTGGAAAACCATTACCTGGCGTAGAAATCCGTATTGGTGAAGGCGATGAGATCCAGGCGAAAGGAAACGGTATCATGAAAGGATATTACAATAAGCCTGAAGAAACACAGAAAGTCTTTACGGAAGATGGATGGTTCAAAACCGGGGATGCCGGAAAGTTTGATGATAGAGGAAACCTGATTATCACAGACAGGATCAAAGATTTAATGAAAACCTCCAACGGTAAATATGTAGCACCACAGCAGATTGAGAACCTGCTTACCAATAATAACTTTATCCAGCAGATTATGCTTGTGGCAGAGGGAAGGCAGTTTGTTTCCGCGCTTATCGTTCCCAATTTTGAGTTTCTGCAGGATTTTATCAAAAAAAACAATATTCCTTTTACCAATTGGGAAGAAGTCGTAAAAAACGAGAAAATTATTGCTTTGTATAAGGAAAAAATTAATGAGTTACAGGTTCATCTCGCAGATTATGAGAAAGTGAAAAAGTTCACCTTAATGCCCGCAGAGTTTGATATCAATACTGGAGAAATAACTCCTACACTGAAGGTCAAGAGAAATGTGGTTCTTAAGAAATATGCGGATATTATTGAGAAAATGTATTAGAAATAAAGCTTGATCAACCACAAAAGATGCAAAAGCTTTTTATTAAAAACTTTAGAGCCCTTAAGTTGAGAAGTTTTAATGTTTTGACAATAAAAAGTTCAGATAAAATGAAAATCAAAGATTTTCGGAAACTGAAGTGCTCTTAAATATGCAGGTTTTATTTTAACTTAAAAATAACTAAAGTGTTAAGATTCTTTTGTGATTAAAAAAAGAGTTTTATATTTTTAAATCAGATTATGACAACACAAGAATTTCTGGGAAAGCAAAATTTTACCATTAATAATCAGATAGTTTCAGACAGCTGTCCTTCCAATATCGCCCTGATCAAATATTGGGGCAAATATGCTGATCAAATCCCTGCCAACCCAAGCATCAGTTTTACTTTAAATCATTGCAAAACCAACACTTCTATAGAGTTTTTTGTCAATGAAGCTTTCACTGTACAAACTTTTCTGGCGGGCAATGAAGAAACGAAATTTGCTGAAAAAATAGAAAAATACTTTAAAAATATCGAACAGTACCTTCCATGGATACTGAAAGGAAAATATATCATCAGAACAGAAAATACTTTCCCACACAGTTCAGGGATTGCAAGTTCCGCTTCCGGGTTTGGTGCTATTGCAAAATGCCTGATGAAGCTGGACGAAACCTTTTCAGGGAATTTATCTGAGGAAGAATCATTACAAAAAGCTTCATTTCTGGCAAGATTAGGTAGCGGAAGTGCCTGCAGAAGCTTGTATAACGGGCTTGTAGTCTGGGGGGTAACGGATGAGGTAGAAGGAAGCTCAGATCTGTTTGCGGTGAAATATCCCGATGATGAAATTCATGAAATATTTAGAAACTTTAATGACTGGGTTTTATTGATTCATGAAGGTCAGAAAAGCGTATCCTCAACCGTAGGACACGGCCTGATGAATACCAATCCATATGCGGAAAGAAGATTTCAAGAAGCAAGAGAAAACTTTGTTCCCATGAAAGAGATTCTAAAAAGCGGCAACCTGGAAGAATTTATCAAACTGGTTGAACATGAGGCACTCACCCTTCACGCCATGATGATGATGAGTGATCCTGCCTTTATCCTGATGAAAACCGGAACGCTGGAGGTAATCAATAAAATCTGGGATTTTAGAAAAGAAACAGGCTTGCCGTTATTTTTTACGCTGGATGCGGGAGCCAATGTTCATCTTCTGTTCCCAAATAACGGATCCGAAGATAAAATCAAAATATTCGTCGAAACTGAATTACTGCAGCATACCCAAAAAAATGGAGTAGTAAAGGATGTAATGAAGTTTTAAAATAATAAGTAATAAAGAAAATAAAATCTGCTTGATCTGCTAAATCTGCGAGAGTTTTTTTCGCTCGCAGATTTAGCAGATCAAGCAGATTCTTTTTTGAGTTTTAAGTAGGAAAATGTTTGTTATGATCTTTCTAATCCAATACGTGGAATATTTTATTGAAAAGGGGCATTCAGGAAATCATTGAACGGTTTTATCAACTTAAAGATTTTCGTTAGGTTTTTTATGGCATTTTTGTCCGTGATTTCTTCATCTTTCAGGGAATATACCACAATAAAATTCTTTAATTTCAGATATTCACCCATTGGATCTTCCTTTTCAAATCCCTGGGGAATTTTTTTCAGTTTATCATCCTGATCAAGTTCTGGAAAGTGTTTTTTAAAATCTTTCTGATTGATGATTTTAAGAAAATCCTCACCGTATAAAGAAATTTCCTTTCTTACTTCTTTCAGGACGGAAGATTCCGGCATATAAATACCACCCGCCAGGAAAGATTTGCCCGGTTCCAGATGAAGGTAATAGCCGCCTTTCTGGCTACCTTTGCCCATTCCGAGGGAAGCTCCGAAGTTAGTTTTATAAGGTGATTTGTCTTTTGAAAACCTTGTATCTCTGTAGATTCTGAACAATGATTTTTTGCCGTCGATTTTCCCCAGCTCTTCATCAAAACCCGACATTTCTTTAATCAAGCTGTCAAGGAAGGCAATAACATTTTCCTGTGCTTCTGTATAAGCGGCTTTGTTTTCATTAAACCAGTCACGGTTGTTGTTGATGGTAAGATGTTGTAAAAATGCTAGGGTTTCGGGCTTTATAGTATTCATGTTTTAAAATTTATTAGGTGGGCTTTTTAATTTATTTAACCAAGTTAAAAAATAAACTTATGCTGACCAAAATTATAATATATAGCGGATGTATTAAAAATGCAGAACAGTTTTTTTAAATTTAAATAACTTGAAAGCAGAGCTTTTATCATCCACCGCCTGGGATGAATAATGGGTTATAAATCCAGTAATAATAGGGGGATAAATAAGTTGGTAAGAAAGGACGTTTTAAAATGAAATTTTATGTTGAATCATGCTATTTTTGAAAATTCATAAATAATAGCGAAAAAATCAATCCAATTTAATAAAAAAAAATAATGTTTAACATCTTTTTAATGCGAGGCCCGTTTTTTTGGATTTAATTTTTAAAAAATTAAAAAAATATTAAAGGATTCTGAATTAAAGTTTACATATTTAAAACTTTATTCAAAAACAAATCAAATATTTGTTGTATCTTTGCAAAAATTTTAAAATATTTAATGAATTTATTTACGGAGTCCAATTTAAGTCCTGATATTCTTAAGGCAATTGGCGAACTGGGTTACGAAAGCCCGACAGAAATCCAAAAACAGACTATCCCTTTCATTCTTTCAGATATTCGCGATTTGATCGCACTTGCGCAGACAGGGACAGGCAAAACAGCAGCGTTTTCGCTTCCGATTTTGGATATGATTGACGATACGAGTCGCAAAATCCAATTATTGGTGCTTTGTCCGACACGGGAATTATGTCTTCAGATTTCTAAAGACATAAAAAATTACTCCAAGTACATGAGAGACATCAAAACCACAGCGGTTTACGGTGGAAGCAGTATTATGGATCAGATTCGTTCTTTAAAGGATAAACCGCAAATTATTGTAGGGACTCCGGGAAGAGTAATCGACCTTATCAACAGAAAAGCACTTGATTTTTCGGCTATTCATTGGTTAGTTTTGGACGAAGCTGATGAAATGCTTTCCATGGGTTTCAAAGATGAGTTGGAAACAATTTTAAGTGAAACACCGGATACAAAGCAGACTTTCTTATTCTCGGCAACGATGAACAAAGAAGTGGAAAGAATTTCCAAAAATTATCTTACCAACCCGCACCGTATTTCTGTAGGTTCTATTAACGAGGTTAAGAAGAACATTAAGCATGAATATTATGTGGTAGGTTACCGTCAGAAAAAAGAAGCTCTTAAGAGATTAATTGATGCCAATCCAAACCAGTATTCTATTCTTTTCTGCAGAACAAGAATGGAAACTCAGGAAGTGGCGGATTTCTTAATGCAGAATGGTTATGCAGCTGATGCGCTCCACGGAGACCTTTCGCAGGCGCAGAGAGATACGGTAATGAAGAAATTCAGACTGAAAAACATTGATATCCTTGTAGCGACAGACGTTGCAGCAAGAGGATTGGATGTAAATTCTTTAACACACGTGATCCACTATTCTTTACCTGATGATCCGGAAGTATTCGTTCACAGAAGCGGAAGAACCGGTAGAGCTGGAAAAGACGGTATTTCAATGGCCTTAATAAAGCCGGAAGAAAGCAGAAAGCTGAAGCAGATCAAATCTACAACTAAAATCGATATCGTAGAGAAATTTATTCCAACAGGTGATGATATTATCAAAGCTCAGGTTGGAGGAGTTTTTGAAAAGCTATTTACAGAGCATGAAGAAGATATCTTTGAATTTAACGATAGCTTAATTCCTGACCTGAGTGCCTTCACTAAAGAAGAATTAGTTCATAAACTGTTACAGTTCCAGCTGAAAGATCTTGCTCTTTATTACAAAGACAAACATGATCTTGTTGAGCAGAAACTAAGCAGCAGAGATGACGATTATTCAAGAAGAGACAGAGGTCGTGACAGAGACAGGGACAGAGGAAGAGACCGTGATCGCGGCGAGGGAAGAAGCAGAGACCGTGGCGGAAAACCTAGAAGAAAAGATGAGAACATGGTAAGGTTCTTCTTCAATTTAGGGAAAAAAGATCAGTTGAAAAAGCTTGATGTTTTGGATATCATCAATAAAGCTACAGCCGGGAAAAGCAAAAAAAGAGCAGAAATCGGTGACATTGAAATTTTAGAGAAATTCTCTTTCTTTGAAGTGGAAAAATCTTTCCAGGAAAATGTAATGAGCAATATTCCTTCAATGAAGTTTAAAGGAAAAGAAATGAGAGCTGAAGTAGCAAACTAAAGCATCTCTATCAATATAAAAAACCGGCTTTTAGTCGGTTTTTTTGCTTGATAATCAGGTGGTAATCGAATGTTAACAAAACTTAATGTTATATTGTTTCAGGGCAAATCCTTTTTTAGGAAATTTGCACTCAAATTATAAATACATAACAATGGGAATTGGTAATATTTTCCACGCTTTTCAACCAAAAGATAAAATTTTCTTTGTACTTTTTGAAAAAGTAACGGAGAACCTAGTTGCAATGTCTGAGGACTTTAACAACGGAATCAAAGATTTCGATCTTAATGACGACACCATGTTAAAAAGAATGAGCGACTATGAACACAAAAATGATGAACTTACCCATGAAATCTTTGTTGAATTAGGAAAAAACTTCATTACACCTTTCGACCGTGAAGATATTCATACCCTGGCAACCGGCCTTGATGATATCGCAGATTATATCTACGCTTCCACAAAATACATCTTCCTATACAAATCGCCTGAAATGAAGGCCTATTCAGATTTTTCATTACTGATCCACAAAGCTTGTCTTGAGATCCAGAATGCAATGAAAAACCTTAAAGGATTCAAAAATATGGACCAGGTGAAAGAAGCATGTATCAAAGTGAACTCTATTGAAAATATTGCAGATGACCTGTTATCCAATTCTATGGTAGATCTGTTTGAAACCAATGATGCCATCAACATTATCAAAGTTTCATCCGTACTTAATTATCTTGAAATAGTAACTGACAAAGCAGAAGATGTTGCCAACACTATTGAGAACATCATGATTAAATACGCTTAATTAATAATTATAACTAAACAATGGAATTTCCGATTTTACTTATAGTTATTATTGCCTTGGCCTTGATTTTTGATTACATTAATGGTTTTCATGATGCTGCCAACTCAATTGCGACTATTGTTTCTACAAAAGTTTTAACTCCATTCCAGGCCGTTCTTTGGGCAGCACTTTGGAACTTTGCCGCTTTTTTCCTGGCCGCTTATGTAATTGGAGAATTTAAAATTGGTAATACAATTGCCAAAACGGTTAATGAAAATTTTATCAATCTGGAAGTTATATTTTCAGGACTTATTGCAGCCATCGCCTGGAATCTTTTAACGTGGTGGTTTGGTATTCCTTCTTCCTCTTCACATACACTGATCGGAGGTTTTTTAGGAGCTGCTTTAATGCACGCTTTTATGCTGGATTATCATGCTGTAGCAACAGCACAGCCGGATTTAGGTATTTGGCAGACGATTAAGGAAGCATTCACTCAGGTTACCCATCAAAGTGTGGTGAAATTTGATAAAGTGATTCCTATCTTTTTGTTTATCTTCTTAGCTCCTTTTATCGGGATGCTGATTTCAATAATCATTACGCTTATCATTGTTCATCTTTATAAAAGATCAAACCCGCACAAAGCAGATCAGTCGTTTAAGAAGCTGCAGCTGGCATCTTCAGCATTGTTCAGCTTAACGCACGGGTTAAATGATGCTCAGAAAGTAATGGGTATTATAGGGGCTGCAATCATTTTCTATCACGTAGATATTATTCATGATCCCCTTTATCTGAACATTGCATCAGCAGAACGTTTTAATTATTTTGCTCAACATTATTTATGGGTTCCGTTAGTCTCATTCCTGGCAATTGCCTTAGGAACAATGAGTGGAGGATGGAAGATCATCAAAACAATGGGGACTAAAATTACTAAAGTAACTCCATTAGAAGGTGTGAGTGCAGAAACAGCCGGAGCAATTACACTATTCATTACAGAACATCTTTCAATTCCGGTATCTACAACACATACCATCACCGGTTCGATCATCGGGGTAGGACTTACAAAGAGAATTTCTGCTGTACGATGGGGAATTACAGTAAGCCTTCTTTGGGCTTGGGTGTTAACGATTCCGATTTCGGCAATTGTTGCAGCAATTACTTATATGGCAGTAGCATTTCTGGCTTAATTTAAAGTTGAAACTATAATATAAACTTTGTCCTCCGGGGCAAAGTTTTTTGTTTTATAAAGCCTTGAAAAATTGTATTTTTGTTCAAATTAAAAGATTTTATGGAATTTTTAGACAGATACCAGCAGATCGTTGCTGACGCCATCACGAAGTATACTTTTAAAGACAAGCCTGCGGAACTTTATGACCCTATGAATTACATCATTTCCCACGGTGGAAAGCGTCTTCGTCCTATTATGGTGCTGATGGCCTGTGACCTGTTTGGGGGAGATCTTAAACAGGCTATAAAACCGGCGCTGGCCATTGAGTTTTTCCATAATTTCACCCTGATCCATGACGATATTATGGATGAGGCCCCGCTGAGAAGAAACAAACCTACCATTCATACCCTTCATGGGATTAATGTTGGAATCCTTTCCGGAGACGGATTAATGCTTAAAGCCTATAAATTTTTTGAAGATCTTGAGCCCGAAATTTTCAAGGCATGCATCAGGATTTTTACCCATACGGGACTTCTTTTATGTGAAGGACAGCAGTACGACATCAATTTTGAAACCCAGGAAGATGTAACCTACGATGATTACATCCGAATGATTACCTATAAAACCGGAGTTTTAAGTGCATCTTCTTTCGAGATAGGGGCGCTTATTGCAAGAGCTAATTTCAAAGATGCCAAAGCGATTTTCAATTTTGGAAAACATATTGGAATTGCTTTCCAGATTATGGATGATTACCTGGATGTATTCGGGGACCAGGCCCAGTTTGGGAAAAAGCATGCCGGAGACATTTACGAAAACAAAAAAACCGTTCTTTATCTTTTAGCCAGGGAACATGCTACAGAAGAAGAGAGAAAAGAATTGGATCACTGGTATGGTAAGAAAACAGACAACATCGACAAAGTATACGGTGTTGAAAAGATCTTCAGAAGAACCAAAGTAGATGAGAAAGCATTGCGCCTGATTGAAAAACATAACGAAATAGGACAGAGCTACCTGGAAAAGATCAATATTCCTGAAGAAAAGAAAAAACCTTTTATAGAACTGGCTAATTACCTGTTGAGAAGAGAGAGCTAATTAAAGGTAAAAGGATTTAGGGCTTAGGGATTAGTTGTTGGTAACAGTTATCTTAGCCCTAATTCCTAAATCCTAATCCCTTACCAATGAAATTCAGAACTGAAGTTGACATTCCCAAGTCAGAGAAAAAGATCGATGTTGAAGATAAAATATTTTCAATAGGCTCTTGTTTTGCTTCGGAAATGACAGATTTGCTGGGACAGGGACAGCTTCAGACCGTGAATAATCCCTTTGGAACCATTTTTAATCCTTTTTCGATCAGCAATGCCGTTCAAAGGCTCCATGATTCAGAATTCTATACAGAAGATGAGCTAATCACTTTTAATGATGAATTTATCTCCCTGGATCATCACAGCAGCTTCGACAGAAGATACATCCACCAGACCCTGAATGTAATCAATGCCGGAATAGAGGAAGGAAACCGATTTCTTCAGGATGCCGGCTGGGTAATTATTACTTACGGAACTTCATTCATTTATGAATTTATTCCGAAGAAAAAGCTGACTGCCAACTGCCATAAAATTCCTCAGAAGTTTTTCGAAAAAAGGCTGCTTTCCCATCAGGAACTGACAGATTCCATCTACAACACGGTTTTAAACCTGAAAGATATCTGCCGGGATGATGTACAGATCCTGTTTACCGTTTCACCGGTCCGTCATACAAAAGATGGAATGGTTGAGAATCAGCTGAGTAAATCCAAACTGATCACAGCAGTTCATGAGGCTGTTTCACAACTGGAAAGCTGCCATTATCTTCCTGTTTATGAAATACTGATGGATGATCTGCGTGATTACCGTTTTTACAGGGAAGATATGATTCATCCTACTTCTCAGGCTGTCAGTTATATCTTTGATAAATTCGGTGAAGCCTATTTTTCAGAGGATACGAAAAACTTTATCAAAGAAAATTTTAAGATCAATAAAGCTTTGGAACACAGAACGGATGACGAAAAAGATCCGAAATATATTGAGTTTAGGGAAAAATTAAGCCAGAGGATTGAAACCCAGAGAGAAAAAGTAAAGCATAAAATATTTTTAAATGATTGATTTCACTACCCTTGAATATCTGCAGTCCGGAAATGAAAGACAGAAAAGGGCGCATGAAGTTCTCACAAAGCATAAAGTCTTTGAGAAGTTAAAACCTTATTGTCCGGTGCTGGCGGGAACCATTCCTATCGGGATTGATATTGAAAGCAGTGATTTAGACATTATTTGTGAAGTAGATCTTCGTTTTGAAGAAGATTTTCTGGATGATATTATGTTTAGCCGGCTGATTCCTACAGAAGCACATGTGAAAGTTGAAAAGATTACCATACAGGGAGAAAAAAGTATTGTTCTGAACTTTATGCTGGAAGAATTTCCAGTAGAGATTTTCGGGCAGAACAAACCGGTACTTGCCCAAAATGCTTATCAGCATATGATGGCTGAATACAGAATATTAAAAGAAAAAGGAGACGATTTTAAATACAAAATAATAGAACTTAAGAAACAGGGAATCAAGACTGAGCCGGCCTTCGGTTTATTGATGGGCTTGAAAAACCCGTATAAAGATCTGTTGAAATTTTAAGAAAATGATTGACACACATACGCACTTATACGCAGAAGAATTTGATGAAGATAGAAAAGAAGCTATTCAGAGAGCTCTGGATAAAGGAATTACAAAATTTTATCTTCCTGCCATCGATTCGGAATCTCATGAGAAAATGCTTCAGCTGGAAAGCGAATATCCAGGACAGATCCATTCTATGATGGGACTTCATCCATGTTATGTAAAACCGGAATCTTGGGAAAAAGAGCTGGAGATTGTTAAAAATTACCTTGATCAGAGGAATTTTCCTGCCATAGGAGAGATCGGTATCGACCTTTACTGGGATAAAACAACGCTTGATATTCAGGTGAAAGCTTTTGAACAGCAAATCGACTGGGCTATAGAAATGGATCTTCCTATTGTGATCCATACAAGAGAAAGCTTTGATGAAACATTTGAAGTATTGGAAAGAAAGAAACACCCAAAGCTCCGTGGAATTTTTCATTGCTTTTCAGGAGATCTGGAGCAGGCCAAACATGCCATTGACCTCAATTTTATATTGGGAATAGGCGGGGTTGTGACCTTTAAGAATGGAAAAATAGATCAATTTTTAAATGGAATCCCTTTGGATAAGATCGTTCTGGAAACAGATTCTCCTTATCTTGCCCCGGTTCCGCACAGAGGAAAGAGAAATGAAAGCTCATATCTTGATCTGGTAGCAGGAAAGTTGGTAGATATTTATGGTAAAGACTTCTCAGAGATCGACAGGATTACAACGGAAAATGCAATGAAAATTTTCAGGAATTAATTTTTTCAGATGAATAAAAATTTAAGCTTTACAAAATATAGCACAGCAACCAGTTTGATGCTATTCATTATCTATTTCGTAATTAATTTTTTATTCCTTACAAAATACGGTATCCGGCAGTCAGTTGTTCCGATCGGTATTCTGATTGTTGGATTTGCTGTTGTACATCTTTCAATGTTTTTTTTTAGAAAAAACCGGATTTTAGCCCAAAAGATTAACAAAAAATCTGTTTATCTGCTCACAGCTGCTTTTGCTGTTTTCTATATTGCACTATGCCATATCATGAAAGATCCATATAAAATGAATATAGACCGCTGGCAGACTCTGGATTTCTCACTGGATTATTGGATTCATGGCCAATATATTTACACCAAACGTAATTTCATGGGGAATTTATCCTCTTATCTTCCGGGACAGCTTTTGTTGTCTCTTCCTTCTTACATTTTAGGAAATCTTGGATATGTTCAGGTAATGGCTTTTTTGTTGTTTGCTTGGGCAATTCTGCGGAAATTTAAAAGTAATCTGATCCGGTTTACAGCAATACTGATGTTGGGAATATCTTTGTCCTACATCTATGAAGCGGTCTGCAAGAGTGATTTTATTTCCTCTTTTATTTTTTCAGCTGCATTTATTCTTTTCTGGCACAGTCAATTTAAAGATAATTATTTTCAAAAGCCTGTACTACTGGGAGTCTGCCTTGGTGTTTTATTCTTAACCAGGAGTGTAGCTGTTATTCCCTTGATCATATTTTTGTTGAAACCTTTTCTGGCTGCGAATAAAACACTTCGGATAAAAACAGTATTAACTTTTCTGATTACTGTAGCCCTGCTTCTTGCCACCATTTTCCTTCCTGCCAACAGTGTTGATTATATTTTTCAGTATAACCCGCTAAATCTTCAGGGACAAAGTAATAAATTGATCATGCTGTTTTTTCTGGCAGCTGCCATTTTCTTGTCTTTTTATGTTAAAAAAATAAATGAGGTATTTTATTTTTCGGCTTATATTGTATTTTTTATCATGCTTAGTTTCGTGCTGGAAAAGTATCTGTATTTTGGAATTGGCTTTCAGGACAATTTTTTTCCGACAACTTATCTGGCAGCTTGTCTTCCTTTTAGTATAATTGGGTACTGTTTCTCAGTTCAAAGAGAATTGGAGAGACAAGTCCAGGATTAATTAATGTACAATATGATGAGAACGGTTAAAGAAATCAGCTTTTATGCCTACATAGGATTCCTTGGAGTTATTTTAGCGTATATAATTGCCCAGTTTTATGTCAAATCGCATCTTCCTGAACTGGGTTGGACTATATCAGACTGGTTGATCAACTATGAGGATGGCGGATTCAAAAGAAGGGGATTATCAGGAAGTTTTTTGTTTTTTATTCAGGATAATCTGAAGATCCCTCTTAATACACAGATTTTTATTATCCAGTCATTTTTCTTTATCCTTATTTTCTACTTTTTAGTCCGCTTGATGATGTCCAGGAAATTGAATTGGGACCTTTTGATTTTATTATGCTCACCGCTTTGCCTTTTATTTATCCCGGTTAATATTTTTAACTCCGGGAGGAAAGAAATTGTTTTAATAGCACTCGTTTTGTTTTTTGTTTACGGAAAGCAGAGTGAATTAAAAAAATATATACTTTTTGTCGGCTTTATTGTAGGACTATTCCTGCATGAACTGTTTTATTTTTACCTGCCTTTCGTAATGGCTGCCTATATTTTAAAAACTAATAAAGTTGATTTTAAATATTTGGGAGGCTTATTTCTGGCCTCTACATTAGTTGTTTTCATATTATACTTCTGGGGAGGAGAAATTAATCAGGGAGATTCCATCGAGCTTTTAAAGCAACGGGGAATACAGTTTACCAGGCTTAATATTTTCACCTACGATGTGATTAAAGAAAGAAAAGGAATGATGAATGCCTATCCATCTTATATTCTGTTTGGCTTGGAACTTCTGTTTATGATATTCTTATCTTTTGTTTTTGTGAAAAAATATTTGCCGCAGCAGGTTAAGAATTTTAAAATATTTATTCTGATATCATTAGTGTGGACAAGTCCGATTTATGTATTGGGAGCAGACTGGTTCAGGTGGAATCATATTTACGCATTATTGCTTATGATATTGATAATTGAAGCTCTACCTGAAAATGACAGGAAAATGCCATATATAGAAGGGAAATTCAATAGTTCATTATTCATTATAAATATCCTTTTCTTCATTGTTTTTTATCTTCATATACAGTATGACAGTTCAGGAAACTCAAAAGAATACCTTCTGAAATATATTGAAAATAAAATTCCCTTTTAAGTTTGGGATGTATAGACTTAAAAAAAGCTTCTCATTGAGAAGCTTTTTCTTATTTTTTTCTGGTGAAATTTTTATTCTTAGGTTTCTTAAATCCTGTAGTAGGTGTACTACCAGCTGGTTTATTGTTATTCTGAGGTCTTGGAGATCTCGAAGATCTTCTTTCACCACTGCCAGCTGCCATAGGTTTATTATTGGAATCCCTTTTCTGTGCTACCAGATTATCGGTATGGAAAGGGTGATCCTTTACCACGGGAATTTTCTTTCCGATCAGTTTTTCCGTATTTCTCAGATTCAGAAGATCAAGGCTGTCTACAAAAGAAATTGAAGATCCTTCTGCCCCGGCTCTTCCCGTTCTTCCGATTCTGTGAACATAGGTTTCAGAAACGTCGGAAAGTTCAAAATTAATAACATATTTAAGCTCATCAATATCAATACCTCTTGCAGCAATATCTGTAGCAACCAGAATCCTTGTTTTTCCGGACTTGAAATTATTCAGGGCGTTCTGTCTTGCATTCTGGGATTTGTTACCGTGAATCGCTTCTGCGGAGATATTGTCCTTCTGAAGCTTTCTGGCAATTTTGTCAGCACCGTGTTTCGTTCTGGAAAATACCAGTACGGAATCTGCAATATCATTCTCCAAAATATGAGAAAGAAGGTTGAGTTTGTTTTCCTTATCTACAAAATAGACCGACTGCTTGATGGTTTCTGCAGTGGAAGAAACGGGGGTAACTTCTACTTTTACAGGATTATCAAGGATGGAATCTGCCAGTTTCTGAATCTCGGAAGGCATTGTTGCTGAAAAGAATAAGGTTTGTCTTCTCTGTGGAAGAAGTTTGATCACTCTTTTTACATCATGTACAAAACCCATGTCAAGCATTCTGTCCGCTTCATCAAGAACAAAGATCTCAATGTTTTTCAGGCTGATAATCCCCTGAGCAATAAAATCCAGAAGTCTGCCCGGGGTAGCTACCAGGATATCAATGCCTTTTCTTAAGGCTGCTTCCTGATTTCCCTGCTTTACACCTCCGAAAATAACAAGTTGTTTAAGCGGAAGATATTTTCCGTATGCATTGATGTTTTCCTCGATCTGGATGGCAAGTTCTCTTGTTGGCGTTAAGATCAGGGCTTTTATATGATTATTCTTGGTTTTGCTTTTTGATAAATTCTGAAGAATAGGAATCGCAAACGCCGCTGTTTTTCCTGTTCCTGTCTGTGCGCACCCTAAAAAGTCACTTCCTTTTAGGATTTCAGGAATAGATCTCTCCTGAATGGGGGTTGGATTGGTATATCCCTGTTCCTGAATTGCTTTTGCAATAGGTTCTATTAAGTTTAAGTCTGTAAAATTCAAATGAATGTTTTTTAAATTTAAAATAAAATTCCCTCAATGTGAAGGAATTATAAGATACAAAGGTAGTCTAAATATTTTTAAACGGATTATTTTACTTTTACCCACTGTTGGTTGTGTCTCAGTTCTTCAATGAACATATAGAGTTCTTTCAGCTTTTCGCTTCCGCTTTTGCCATAATCTTCTACGTTTTTGGTCGTTCCGTCTGCAAAATTAATTCTCAGATATGAAGTGGGAAGATCTGTTACGTTTCTCGTTCCGTAATTGTCTTTCAGGCTTTTAACGTCAAGACCATTCAGTAAAGAAACCAGTTTGTTATAATCTGTTTCTTTGATTGTACCTTTAAAAGTCCCTTCACGGGGTTTAGAAAATTCACCTTTTGAAAAATCTTTGGAGAAGTTAAAATGTTCAGCCTCAAGTATAGCTGACCTGTCCGGATTGATCGTGATGGTGAAAATAGGGCATGAACCAAAGCATGGACCTGCCTTATATTCAATTTTAGAATATTTTGAACCAGTTTTCTGTGTTGTACAAGACAATAAGAATATAAATGCGCAAAGACTGAGTATATATTTCATAACGAATGATTTTCCTGATTTCTTTCAAGAATTATTCCAAACGGAAACTGTTCAGGCGTTGTTAGTTATTCCAGCGATGAAACACAGCAGCCTTTGGTAAATGACAATCTTAAAAGGACAGATTCAGTATCCATTGATTCATAATACTTTGATCTTTTTTTGTCCTTATTGTAGTAGGAATAACTTTTTATTTCGCCTTTGTCAAAGGTGATTTTATTTTTGAAGAACAAAGGCTCCATGTCATACAGGATATTATTGTTGAAACCTTGGTCGCTGTTGCTAATGTCCAGCTCAATGATTCCTAAATTTGTTCTTCCTTTATCGTTACGGATAAGATGGTAGGTATAATGAACCAGATCATTTTCAGCTTTCTTTTCAACCAGTTCCAGAATCTGGTCTGTTTTTGCCTTTTTTCTTTTCCTGATATCGGCAATTTCGGATTCTAAAGAAATATCACCTTTGAAATAATCAAAATTTCCGGGTCTGATATCTTTCTTTTCATCTTTGATTAAAACAGGGAGAACCGGGTTGGTATCCTTGTTTAAATTATAAATAATACCATTTCTGCTGTTGTTAAAATACAGGACAGACAAATCGGCATCACTTATAAAATACTGGATGTCTTCACTTATTTCATGAGTTGTGCCCTGATCTGTCACTTTATCGTAAGTAAATCTGTACTTTAATCTTTTATTAAATTCATACTTAAAAAACGCCTTATCACTTAAAGGTGCCGGTTCATTTGTTTTGGATAGTTCCAAAGATGAATCACTGTCCTGGGCATACGCCAGGGCAGGCAGAAGAAATGAAACAAAAATAACAGCGGGTGCTGTTATTTTTTTTAATGAGTGTATCATCTTTATCCGTGAAGTTTTTTCCAGACTGCGTCTTTCAGTTCTACAAGGCCTTCTCCAGTGACGCCGGAGAAAAATAACGGCTGTCTGTTTTCCGGGAATTCTTTGGCAATTTCTCTTTTCAGCTCTTCGTCCAGAAGGTCGGATTTTGAAATGGAAACGATGAAATCTTTATCCAGAAGTTCGGGATTGTATTCCTTCAATTCATTTTCCAGTATTTTAAACTCCTGGAAATGGCTTTCAGAATCAGCCGGAATTAAAAATAATAAGATGGAATTTCTTTCAATATGTCTTAAGAATCTGTGTCCCAAACCTTTTCCTTCAGCTGCACCTTCAATGATGCCCGGAATATCGGCCATTACAAATGATTTGTAATTTCTGTAATCCACAATACCCAGATTGGGAGTCAGGGTAGTAAATGCATAATTGGCGATCTTAGGTTTTGCAGCAGAAACTGAGGCAAGAAGGGTAGATTTTCCGGCATTTGGAAATCCAACCAATCCTACGTCGGCCAAAATTTTAAGCTCGAATACAACGAAGCCTTCCTCACCATCCATTCCTGGCTGTGCGTATCTTGGAGTCTGATTGGTAGATGATTTGAAATGTTCGTTCCCTTTTCCTCCTTTTCCTCCCTGCATTAAAATAATCTCCTGCTTGTCTTCGAGAATTTCGCCGATGATTTCTCCTTCTTCATTTTTAGCGATCGTCCCGATTGGAACATCGATATAAATATCAGAGCCGTCAGCACCGGTAAGCTGGTTTTTAGCTCCGTTTTCACCGCGTTCCGCTTTGATGTGGCGGGTGTATCGGAGTGGAAGTAAAGTCCATTCCTGAGCGTTTCCTCTCATGATGACGTGTCCGCCTCGGCCGCCGTCACCACCGTCAGGACCTCCTTTAGGAATATATTTTTCACGGCGAAGGTGGGCAGAACCGGCACCTCCGTGTCCGCTTTTACAATGGATCTTTACGTAATCTACAAAGTTAGACATATAGTTTGTGTTGCGGGCTGCGGGTTGTGAGGCCAAAAACTGGCATCCCATATCCCGTATCCCGATTATTTTATTTTCTCTACTTCAGCAAAAAGTTTTTGAGAAATTTCGTCAATTTCTCCTACGCCGTTTACTTCAACATATTTTCCCTGTTGCTTGTAAAGTTCAGCTACTTCTGCTGTTTTCGTATAATATTCTTTAATTCTGTTTTCAATGATTTCTACATTGCTGTCATCAGATCTTCCGCTGGTTTCACCTCTTTTAAGAAGTCTTTCCACTAAAATTTTATCTTCTACCACTAAAGAAAGACAAATGTCGATCTTGTCGTTCAGCTCCTCTGCTACAATTTTTTCCAGTGCTTGCGTCTGTGCAGTTGTTCTTGGGTAGCCGTCAAAGATAAATCCGTTGGTATCCGTTGGTTTTCTGAGCTCGTCGATCAGCATATCCGTTGTTACCTGATCAGGAACCAGTTCTCCCTTATCGATGTAAGACTTAGCTAGTTTTCCAAGCTCCGTATCGTTTTTCATGTTGTATCTGAAAAGATCACCTGTTGAAATCTGTTTTAAATTGAATTTTTCGATCAGGTTTTGAGCTTGTGTTCCTTTTCCACTTCCTGGAGGGCCGAACAGAACAATGTTTATCATAATGTTGATTCGCTTGCAGCCTTGAGCAATAAGCTTTCAGCCTTTAGCTTTTTTAGTTAATATTTACTTGAGTTCGATTTTAATATTTAAAGCTAATGGCTAGTAGCCAAAAGCTAATAGCAGTAATTAATGGTTGATCTGTCCTTCTTCCAGCTGATACAGATTTGAAAGGTTTCTTCCTAATTCATCATAATCAAGACCATATCCAAGAACAAATTTGTTCGGAATTTCCTTTCCGATATAGTCCAGCTTGAAATCTTTTTTGTAAACGTCAGGCTTTAATAGGAATGAAGCCAGTTTTACAGATTTCGGACGCTGTGTTTCTGTGAAATATTTGAACAGGCTTTCAACCGTATTCCCTGTATCTACAATATCTTCCACAAGGATGATGTGACGGTCTTTTACATCTTTAGTCAGTTCCATTTTCTGGTATACAATCCCTGTAGATTCTGTTCCTACATAAGAGCTCATTTGGATGAAAGCAATTTCGCATTCGCCCGGATAATATTTCAGAAGGTCTGAGAAGAACATGATTACTCCGTTCAGAACACCTATGAAAACAGGAACTTCATCCTTGTAATCTTCATAAATTCTTAAAGCTGTTTCTTTTACAATTTCCTGAATTTCGGCGTCCTTCAGATAAGGAACGAAAGTTTTGTCGTGAACTTTAATGCTTTCCATAAAAATTTTTAGTAGTCGGCAAAGTTACGGATTTTTGATTAAAATCTTTTCTACTTTTATTCCGGATTTAATAAACATATGGTTTAAAAATAATATCCTGACATAATTCAAGGTGATTCTGTTAGGCAATTCCCGTAAAACTTAGTATTGCAGGCATTTTTCGTATAGAAAATACTGCTTCCAAAAATTTTTGCCGTTATAGAAATATTGGTTTTCCTGACATTTGGGTTTATTTTTTATATGAAGATTTTATTTTTTTTATTTGAAAAAAATGAATAATTAATAATTTGCTATCTTTGTATCTCTCAAACCCATAATACGAGCATGTAGGATTCAATTTCTTTCCGATTTTACCAAGCAGTAACCGATGTGTTGCTGATGTTTAACTATTACATAAGAAAGAAATAATGATTTTACTGCAAAATATATCCTTCGGGTTTCCGGGAGGAAATCTCCTTTTCCATTCGGTCAATTTAACTTTACAACCCTATACAAAATCTGCATTAGCTGGTAGCAACGGCATTGGAAAATCCACGCTCCTGAAGATTATGGCTCAGGAAATTAAACCTTCAGAAGGGACTGTTACCGTTAAAGGTGATTTATACTATGTTCCCCAGATGTTCGGGAACTTTAACCATTTTACTGTATCAGAATGTCTTGCCATCGACCAAAAACTGAACGCGCTTCAAAAGATCACAAATGGCGAAGTGGATGAAGCATATTTTAATATTTTAAACGATGACTGGGACATAGAGGAACGTTGCCGCAATGCTCTGAATTACTGGAAACTTGAAGATGTGGAACTGGACCAGAAGCTGGAAAGCCTGAGCGGAGGACAAAAAACAAAGGTCTTTCTGGCGGGAATTCAGATCAATGAGCCGGATATTATCATACTGGATGAGCCTACGAATCATCTTGATTTGGAAGGCAGGAAATTATTGTATGACTTTATTGAAAAAACAAATTCAACAGTTGTTATTGTAAGCCACGACAGAAGTTTACTGAATCTTGTTGATACCATATTTGAATTAAGCAATCAGGGAATCTCTGCTTATGGCGGAAATTATGATTTTTATGCTGAACAGAAAGAAGTAGAGCAGGAGGCATTACATAATGATATTCATGCTAAGGAAAGAGCTTTAAAGAAAGCAAAAGAAAAAGAAAGGGAAACAATTGAGCGAAAGCAAAAGCTGGATGCAAGAGGGAAACAGAAACAGGAAAAATCCGGCGTAGCAAGAATTATGATGAATACCCTAAAGAATAATGCCGAAAAAAATACTTCCAGGCTGAAAGGTATTCACGCTGAAAAGATCAATAGTATTTCAGGAGACCTTCGGGACCTTCGTTCTTCACTGAAAAATTCTGATCAGATGAAAGTGAATTTTAACGATTCCAGCCTGCATTCCGGGAAAATTCTGGTCAGTGTGGAAGACATTAATTTCAAATACGGAAATAAAAACCTCTGGAAAGATAATCTCAGTCTTGAGATCAGGAGCGGCGATCGGATTTCTGTCAAAGGCTCCAACGGTTCCGGAAAGACAACACTTATCAATCTGCTATTGGGAAATAGAAGCCCGTCCGAAGGAAAAATAACGAGATCAGAGTTTAATACAATATATGTAGATCAGGAATATTCTTTGATTGGCCAGGAAATAAGTGTGCATCATTTTGTCCAGCAGTTTAATGACGGGGCAATGCCGGAATCTGAAGTGAAAACCTTGTTGTCAAGATTTTTGTTTGGTAAGGATACCTGGGATAAAAAGTGCGGAATGCTGAGCGGAGGAGAACGTCTAAGGCTTTTGCTGTGCGGACTTTCCATCAGCAGTAAAGCACCTGATATGATTATTCTGGATGAACCGACAAATAATTTGGACCTTCAGAATGTGGAAATTCTGACAAATTCTATTAAGGATTATCATGGGACTTTAGTGGTGATTTCTCATGATGAGATGTTTCTGGAGGAGATTGGAGTGGAAAGGGAGGTTTTGTTAAGTCAATGATAAAAATACTATTTATTGAAATTTAAAAATTTTCTGATTTAAAATTTATTTATCTTCATTCCATATAAAAATTTAGACTAGTTTAAAAAATAGTTTGGATTCCTATGGAATGAAGTTTCTGTATCATTTTGTCTCAATATCTGGCAGCTTGTAATTTCCAACAGCTTCTATTAATCTTGAAGATTCGCTTTTGAGAGCATTGAAAAATTTCTCCATATTTTTTTCATAGCCTCTTTCGCTTATGGCGAAAAGCATAACTCCTTTAACTTTATTGTTGGTAATAAGCTTATATCTGTATACATTCCTTTCGGCAATTAATATCTCCTTTCCATCTTGTGAGTTTTCGCTAATAAGAAAGTCCAAAATATATTCATCATTATTTTCATATATTTTGTAATTGACAATCGGATTTGTCTGCTTCATATTTTCAAGCTCATTGACTTTTTGATCAATTACATCTTTAAGATTGAAATCTCCTTCTACAAATTCAATTAAAGCTAATGTATTGTATTTTTCAATTTTCTCATTAGAGCTCAGGTATTCCTGCTTATAATAATTTTCATTTGGATGGGAACTCCACACTAAATTATAGATTTTATTATCAAGATTAATGGGACCGGGAATATTTAAATAATCAACAGTCTTATTTTGAGCATTTAAAGATAATGTTAACAGTAAAAATAGTGTTGCAAGAACTTTTAATTTTTTATTCATCTTGTAGTGTTTTTGTTATGTTTATTGTGGTCAAATATAAAATAATTTATAATGAATGCGATAAATGAAAGAGTTTGCTTTAAAAATGATCCAATAAATTAAGGTATTCGAATATGAAGTTTTAAATCTGAAATTATAATGTTTAATCTAAAGCGACTGTTCTGAAATCCATTGATATATATCATTCAAGACTTCTTCCTGAATGACCTCGTTGAGAATTTCATGGCGCATTTCGGGATAGATCTTAGTGTTTACATCTTTGAATCCGTTTTGTTTCAAAAGATTAACAGTTTGTATCACGCCTTTTCCAAAATCCCCGATAGGATCATTCTGTCCACTGATGAAAAGGAAAGGAAATGATTTTGGAATAGAAACAGCCCAGTTTCTTGCTGTAGCTTTTTTGTAAATGCTGAACAGTGCATAGAAAGCATTATTGGTAAATGGAATACCACAAAGTTCATCTTCGGTAAAAGCTTTCCTGTTGGCTGGATTTATACTGAGCCAGCTTGTATCACTGAAATCTTTATCTTTCCTGAAACGCTTATTATTAACAATATTAAAAAGTGTATTGAGATAAGTAGGGTGATGAGGCGTTATTTTGTTAGCTAATGAAAGATAGCTTTTTATAAGACCAATACCTGCTAAAGGACCACCGGTTCCAACAATAACAGCTCCATTAAATTTTCCACCGGATTTTTGAAGAAGGCAGCGGGTAACAAACGATCCCATGGAATGTCCGAGAACAAAATGAGGCACATCCGGATAGTGTTGGTGAAGATGTTCACCCATTGCTTCAGCATCTGAAATAAGTTTTTCATCGGGGTGATCCAGCTGGAAGAAGCCAATATCTTTTTTATCTTTTACGGATTTACCATGTCCCAGGTGATCATAAGTGAGTACAGCGAGTCCGTGGTCTGCAAAATAAGTGGCGATCTCTGTATATCTTCCGCTGTGTTCCTGCATGCCGTGAATGATGAGTAAAGTGGCTTTTACAGGTGCTTCAACAGGAATGAAAAGGGTGTTGAAAAGCTTTATTTCACTGGTTCCGGAAGAGAGGTAGGATGATTTTTGTGATGTCATAGTGGTTTGTCTTTGATTTCATACGACAACTCTAAATATACGGAATTAATTAACTCTGTTAAAATGATAATATATAAATTGAAAGTAGTGATTGAAAAAGATATAATGGATTTTTATATGAAAAGAAATCGCGATATATATTTTCTCAACCACATGATTTCCACCCACCCCAAAAATAAAATCCCCTCATAATTTGCTCACCCTATTTTTAAAAAGTAATTTTGCATGAATCTAAAATAAAAGTAAAATATGTCAACTTACGTAGTTGTAGGTCTTCAGTATGGAGATGAAGGTAAAGGAAAAATCACGGATGTTTTATCGGCTAAATCGGATTATGTTGTTCGTTTCCAGGGAGGAGACAACGCTGGTCACACGGTTTATGTAGGCGAAGAAAAATTTGTACTTCACCTTCTTCCTTCTGGTGTACTGCAGTGCAAGGGGAAATGTATCATTGCTAATGGAGTAGTGGTAAACCCAAAATCTTTCATTAAAGAGGTTGGCCAGATCGAGAGCAAAGGCTTGAGAACTGACCACATTTTTATCAGCAGAAGAGCGCATGTGATCATGCCTTACCACATTCTTTTGGATACTTACCGTGAAGAAGAGCACGGCGGAACGCAGATCGGAACGACGAAAAAAGGGATTGGACCTTGCTATGAGGATAAAATTGCAAGAGTAGGTATCAGAATGATCGACCTTCTGAATCCTGAAATCCTGAGAGACAAAATTGAGAAAAACTTAAAAATCAAGAATTCTCTTTTTGAAAAATACTACGGAAAACCAACATTGGACGTACAAGAAATTTACAACGAATATTTAGAAATAGGAAAACAGCTTCAGGACAGAATCGTTGATACGGAGCTTGAACTAAACGAAGCAATCAGAGACGGTAAAAACGTTTTATTTGAAGGAGCACAGGCTTTGATGCTTGATATTGACTTCGGAACCTATCCATATGTTACTTCATCTTCTCCGTCTACTGGAGGAGTTTGTACAGGAGCAGGAGTTCCGCCAACATCCCTTCAAAATCTTATTGGTGTTGCAAAAGCATACTGTACAAGAGTTGGAAACGGTCCTTTCCCATCTGAATTAGACAATGAATTAGGAGAGAAGATCAGACAGATCGGTGGAGAGTTCGGTGCCACTACAGGAAGACCAAGAAGAACAGGTTGGTTAGATCTTGTTTCTTTGAAGCACGCTTGTATGATCAACGGGATCAATAACCTGGTTATTACAAAATTAGACGTTCTTACTGGAATTGAAAACCTGAAAGTGGTTACCCATTACAAGACTGAAGATGGAAAAATCATCGATTATTTCACTTCTTCAACTGAGAAATTGTATAACTATGAGCCAATTTATCAGGATTTACCAGGTTGGAGCGAAGATATTACAAAAGCAAGAAGCTATGATGAACTTCCTGATACTGCTCAAAAATACATCGAATTTATCGAGAAATATTTAGGAATCAACGTATACCTGGTTTCTGTAGGGCCTGAAAGAAGCCAGAACATTATCAGAAAAGAATTATTCTAATTGTAGAATTGATCATAATACAAAAGAGACCATCCGCAGGATGGTCTCTTTTATTTTAATCAAAAAAGAATCTGCCTGAGCCAAAATTATTAATCAGTCAATCTTTATATTTTAATCCTCAGTTACTACCGCATCACGTTCTCCATCCTCTTCTTTTCCTTCCTGTATCATTTCCTCTGCTTCCGCTTTCTCTTCTGCCGTTGCACCCTCTACCTGTTCTTCCTGCTCGTCGTTATGGTGATCAATGAAAAATTCACAATAAACCGGAAGATGATCCGATCCGAAATTCTCAAGGGTTTTCAGTTCCTTGATAAAAATGTCTTCACTGTGGAACATCAGGTCAATAGGAAATCTCAGCAGACGGTATTTGGCATGAAAAGTAGACACAAAAGAGCGCCCGATTCTCGGATCAATCAAATGGCTCGTTTTTCTAAATAAGATAGACGATTTTGACCATGCCACGTTGTTAAAATCTCCTACAACAATAACGGGCTCATGGATGTCTTTAACCCTTTTGGCTGCACTTAGAAGGTCACCATCCCTTTCCTTGGAAGTTTCCTCCTCAGTAGGACTCGGTGGAGGCGGATGCACTCCGAAAAATACAAATGAAAATCCATCCTCAGTCTTCAAATGAGCCTCGATACTCGGAATATCATCAGCTACGAAATAATGGGTCTGTGCGCTTTTAATCTCAATTTTAGAATAAAAATGCATTCCATAAGTATTTTCAAGCGTTACCTTATGCTGGAATGGGTACTCTTTTTCAAGAATCCTCATTGCCAGCTCCCATTCACCATTGCTTTCCATGGTCAGAAACATTTCAGGACTGTATTTTTCTATCAGTTTGATAAATCTGTCATATTCCTTATTAAACTGGTAGACATTAGCTGAAATAAAATGCAGTTTTTGAGATGACTTATGCTGCTGTCTGTATTTTTTAACAGGATATAGAGGAGTATATTTTACAAGAGTTACCCCGTGATGAACAAATAACAGGAGCAAAAGGCCTTGCGAATACAGGAATTTTTGAGGATTCTCAATCAGAAAACCGAAAATAAAAGTAAAAAGGACAATATAAAAAATCTGGATCTTACCAAACTCCGGAACCCTGAATATCCAATGGGAACTCTGAATTTTGGGTAGTATCGTAAACACTACCAGCAGCGCGATTAAAAACAAATAGATTCCCCACATAATATTAAATAAACGGATAAAAATAATCTATTTTTAAATAATTCGAAGCCATTAACTTTTTAAACTTTGTTAATTTTAACCATTCACAATATTTTTCCTACTTTTATGGTATCCGATTAATGACAACTCATATGAATAAATTTGTTGCAATCCCTTTGTTTCTTGGTGCTTTATGCTTCGGGCAGCAGAACCAGGACATAGAAAAACCGATCCGCAATCTATTTTCAGGAATGAAAAATGCTGATCCTGAGCTGGTGAAATCTGCTTTTGCAGAAGGAGCGATTCTCCAGACCATCGCTAAAGACGGGACCGTAAAAAATGAAAATGTACAGGAATTTATAGCCTCAGTTACCAAATTTTCGAAAGATGATCTTGACGAAAGAATTATCGTTGATGCCATTCATACAGATGGAGGACTGGCAAGTGTTTTTACACCGTATTCATTCTTTTTTAAAGGCAAATTCTCTCATTGCGGAGCAAACAGTTTTCAATTGGTCAAGCAGCAGAATGACTGGAAAATTCAATACATTATCGATACAAGGAGAAAAGAAAACTGTAAAGAAATAAAATAACAGGAGATCTGATCTATCTCTGAATGCAGTCGAAAGAAAAAAATATATTCTAAAATGAAGATTCACCACATTGCCGTCATATGTTCGGATTATGAAGTTTCAAAAAAATTCTATACTGAAATTCTGGGTTTAAATATTATCCGTGAAGTTTACCGTAAAGAAAGACAGTCGTACAAGCTTGATCTCGCTATAGGCGATCATTATGTAATTGAGCTCTTTTCATTTCCTGATCCTCCGCCAAGACCGTCCCGTCCTGAATCATGCGGATTAAGGCATTTGGCTTTTTCCGTAGAGGATGTACAGGATAAAAGGAATGAATTGGTAAGAAAAGGTCTGGTCTGCGAAGATATCCGCATAGACGAATACACTGGAAAAGAATTTTTCTTTACCCAGGATCCGGATCAGCTTCCGCTGGAATTTTATGAAATGTAAGGTTAATGAGCGTAACCCGTAAAGAAACTGACTGCCATAATGGCCAGAACGATGGAGGAAATGACTACATAAACGTAGTCTTTTTCTTTTAAATATCCGATCAGCGCAAAAATAATCCTGACAAGAGGAGTGAAGATGAGCAGCAGGATTCCAAGCTGTATAATGGCCATACCTTCTCCTTTGCATAAAGAATTCCAAAACATTCCCCATACCTTTTCGGAAGACGACCCCATATCCAGGGAAGTATATTTCTTAGGCATTTTAAAGCCCTCAGTGAAAAGCTTGATAAAACCGATCAATGATGTGGCTACAGATAAAATAACCCCCAGTCTCAGAAGATTTCCTACCGAACGGTTCAGATCCACATCTGTAAAATTCTTTCTCATTATCTGAAACTTTTATTGATACCGTTATACATCATATATACTGCCAAAATAGTGATCACAATGGCAAAGAACACCTTTAATTTCTTTGTTTTGGATACCATCAGGGTTTTTGAACCGATAAAGCTTCCTACCACCACACCAATCAGTACCGGAGCTACAATCACAGGGATGATTTCGCCTCTCTGGAAATAGATCAGGGCACTGGCTACAGCAGTTACACCAATCATAAAGTTACTTGTAGTCGTAGAAACCTTAAACGGAAGTTTCATCATATTATCCATGGCCAGAACTTTAAGCGCTCCGGAACCGATTCCCAGAAGCCCGGACATAGCACCGGCAAACAACATCATCAGGAATCCCGGAACGGTATTTCTTGCGGAATAGCTTTTTAAAACCCCTTTATCAGGAAAAGTTCCGTACAGCTTTAGCTTTTCTTCAAGGCTTCCCTTTATTAAAGGCTCCTGATGGTCAGGTTTTCCCTTAAGATTTAAAACAACCGTCAATAAAAGGATACTGGCGAAAATAATTCCGATTGTGTTAGGATTAAGCATTCCTGAAATCAATGCTCCGATAATTGCTCCTGCGGTAGTTCCGATTTCCAGGAACATCCCTATCCGCATATTGGTAAAACCTTCTTTCACGAAAGCTACTGCAGCCCCTGAAGAAGTACCGATCACGGAAATTAAAGAAGCCCCAATGGCATAATGCATAGGAACGCCGAAACCCAGCGTCAATAGAGGAATAATAATGACTCCTCCTCCCAAACCTGTAAGTGAACCCAAAAGACCGGCGGAAACTGCGCCGAGAAACAGAATGATGATTTCTGACATGCTACAAATATAAAACTATTGTGGTAGTCTGCCAAACGTTTAAAAAAGATAAATTTGATGTATTTTTGCAGATATGAAAAGTGAAATGAAATTATTTTATATCATTCTCGGCGCAACGCCCAAGGGCAGGAATATCGAGCAGCACGACGTTTTTTTCGGGATTGCAGAAAATCTTAAAGATCTCGTTCCCGATATGAAGGATTTCTGGAAAGAAGCAGAAGGAAAAATCCATATAGACTGTTACCAGGAAGTGAAATTTGCAGATGGATATAAAGTGACAATCGTTGAGAAAACAGATCAGTCGTCCGAAGATCAGCTGTATTTCCTTAATCTGGGAGGATACAAGAAAGGCTTTTTTGAAGAGTTCCATGAACAGCACCTGATGGTGGGAAAATCGATGGGAGAAATCGTGAAAAGAGCAAAGGCAACAGAATTTTATGCAACGATGGGTTTTGAAGGTGCGGTAAGCCATATTGATGATAAACACGGTGTGGATATAGACGATATTTTCAACGTTAATGATATCCTTCCTGAAAAAATGAAAGAAAAATACTCCATCATCCTGACAAAATCCGACTCGGAAAATCAGGAAAACCCGATGGGTCTTGGATATTTAAAGATTGACAAAATTCAGTAAATCACCGGTAAATAAAATAGAAAAAATAAAGTAAGAATGAAAATAGGAATTTTAGGAGGCGGACAGCTGGGAAGGATGCTGATACAAAGCGCACTGAAATATGACGATCAGTTTTATACACTGGACCCGGCTTCTGATGCACCGTGCAATAATATCTCCCATTTTACACAGGGAAATTTCAACGATTATGAAACGGTGTTGAGTTTTGGGAAAGATAAAGAGGTTGTAACCATTGAAATAGAGCATGTAAATGCAGATGCTTTGGCTGAACTTGAAAATCAGGGGATAAAAGTGGTTCCGAATTCTAAAATTATTAAAACAATCCAGCAAAAAATTCTTCAGAAACAATTTTATAAAGCCTACGATATTCCAAGTCCGGAGTTTGAAGTGATGGACGGAAGTTCTGACGAAATTAAAATGCCGCTACCCTTCGTGCAAAAAATGAATACGGGAGGATATGACGGAAAAGGAGTTCAGGTAATCCGTACAGCAGAAGATATGAAAAACCTTTGGGTACAGGATTCTGTGATTGAAAAACTGGTAGATATCGATAAAGAGCTTTCTGTAATTGTTGCCAGAAATGAAAATGGTGAAACAAAAACTTTTCCCGTAACGGAAATGGTGGCCGATCCGAAACTGAATTTGTTGGATTTCAATATCTGTCCGGTTTTCTTAACCAAAGAAATCGAAGAACAAATTAATTCCATCACAGAAAAATTTTTAAACGCGATTAATTCTCCGGGTCTTTTTGCCATCGAGTTATTCCTTGATAAAAACGGGAAAGTATGGGTTAATGAAACGGCTCCGAGACTGCACAATTCCGGTCACCAAAGCCAGGAAGGTAATGCCAACTCCCAGTTTGAACAGATGTACCGCGTAGTGAAAAATTTGCCTTTAGCTGATACTGATACTCTTGGCTACAGCGGAATGCTGAACCTTGTTGGAGCAGAAGGGCATGCAGGAAAAGTAATTTATGAAGGAATGGATGAGGTTCTTAAACTACCGAAAACATACATTCACCTTTATGGAAAAACCGAAACCAAGCCCGGAAGAAAAATGGGGCACATCAATGTGTTGGCAGATTCGAGGGGAGAGCTAATGGAAAAATTGGTGAAAGTGAAAGAAATGGTAAAAGTTATATCAAAGTAAATAAAATGTATAATTTATAATATTGAAAAAGACTGCTTGAAAAGGCAGTCTTCTTTTTATTTATAAATCTTAGGGTAATGAATCGTTCATTTCCTCTCTTTAGAATTCCATAAAAGATAAGGACCGTCGAACCCTTTAAGATAAGTAAGCTCAAAATTACCTTTATTATCCGTTATGTAATCAAGATAAACTCGGGAGTCTTCCAGTTTTAATCCTAAAATTTTCAGTGTTTTATAATCATTGTTATCAGGAAGTTTTCCATAATTTTTTTGATAATCTTCAATATTCTGGATGATTTTATTTCCTGTGTCTATATCATTTTTTCTTGTGATTTCAATGGGAAGATTCCAATAAACTGTTACTGAAACTATAATTAGAATCAACAGCAAAACTACAATTATTAGTGCTTTTTTCACTATTTAATGTTATCTAAAATATTTCCAAGTTGCGAATAGTCATTATCTGAACCAAAATTTTCTGTATTGGCATCTGTTCCAATCATACGATATTGATGACAGGCGAAACATATTTTAGCTATTCCTGTAACTTTACCGCTCTTTTTAAAAACCAGAATATCCCTGAAGACTGGAATGCAAGCGGCAACCATCATTTCTTCTTCTGGCTTTTCCACAAATATTTTATTGATGTTCCCAAATTTAGACGGATTTATTTTCTTCTTCAAATAACCAATTTTATCCATATAATTCAGAAAATCAAGATCATTAATACTTTCCGGAGTTTCGCCAATGACCAAATCATATTTCAGTTTATCAATTTTTGATTTACCTTGATTTTGATCTAATTCTGTAATTTCACCCTCTTTGGTTTCAATTTGATAATAATCTATCTCATTGTAATCGAAAAATTTTTTACCATATTTAATTTCAGACATTACTGATTGCTCTATTTTTGGATCTGCGGTTATATTTTGTTTTTGATCTTTGCAGTTGATTAATAATAAAAGAACTATTGGAAATAATTTTTTCATAAATTAAATATAGAAATATTTTAAACTACTTAAAAATCTTCTGAATCACATTCCCAATTTCCACAAAATCACCATGATTACCTACAGAGCGTATTTCCGGACTGTTTTCATCAAATTCTGAAAATGGAAAGATCAGCAAATAATTATTGTCATTTAAGTATTTATTCAGCAATTCAGGAATAAGCCTCATTCTCGGAATATAAGACTTCATACCGCGTTTGGCCATCAGAACAATTAAAGCTTCATCTTCTTTCAGTTTTGCAGCGGTTTTTTCACCATCCTGCCAGGTACTCATAATGATGAATTCTGCTTCTATGTTTGCTTTCTTCACAATTTTCTGGAGAATATCCAGAATATTTTCAGGAGCATAGAAAACCACACTGGCGCCGGAATTTCTTGCTATATTCCACACTCTTAGCAAAGCGTGAAAAAATCCTGCTTCTTTATGAGCGTTTTCCGGAATCATGACGGCATATTTTTTTATAGTGGAAAGCGGCTGTGCTGCATGGTAAACCAGTACATTCACATCATCATTCTGAAGATACCCGCTATAAAGATTATAGACAAAAGAAGGGGAGAAGCCTTTCTCATCTTCCAGACCAATAATAAGATCGGTAATATTCTGTTCTTTAATCACGTTTTTTACTCCATTGATGACATCATTATCATATCTTTTAAGAGCCTGCATTTTAACGTCAGCCGCCGCAGCAGCATCTGTTGCCTGATGAAGCAGCTTTTCAGCATTTTTCACGGAAGATTCATTTTTATCTTCATTAATGACATTTAAGGCGAAGAGGTTTTCCGTATTTTCATGAGCTTTAATCAGTATACCCAGATTCACCATTCTTTCCACGGTTTCTTCGTGGTTAATGGCTAACAGTATATTTTCTTCTTCATGACTATTCCCCGAAACTGTATCTTCATTATCGCTTTCTGCAATCTTTTGGGCGCTGGCCATCGAAATAAATGAAGAAATTGTACAGGAAATAAGGATCAGAAGGATACTTCCGTTCAGTACATGTTCATTCAATAGTCTTACCGGTTCACCGGTTTCAGTTTCTGAAAGAATAATATTGTATCCTACCATTACTGAGGCTAATGTAGCTGCTGCAGATGCCGAACTTAGCCCGAAAATAAGTTTTCCTTCCTCTTTAGATAGCCTGAATGTCTTTTGCGTCATCACTGCTGAAAGATATTTCCCTCCGATAGAGGCAACAAGCATAATTCCCGCAACTTCTAAAGTTTCCCAGCTTTTAAAGAAAACTTTGAAATCAATAAGCATTCCCACGCTGATCAGGAAAAATGGGATAAATATGGCATTTCCTACAAACTCAACCCTGTTCATCAGCGATGAGGTGTGGGGAATAAGCCTGTTTAAAGCCAATCCGGCAAAGAATGCCCCGATAATAGCCTCCACGCCGGCCAGCTCTGCAAGCATCGCGGCCAGATAGATCATGACAAGGACAAAAATATACTGTGAAATCTTATCATCCACCTTTTTGAAGAACCAGCGCCCTATAATAGGAAATATAATCAGAACAATTAAAGCGAAAACAATGAAGGAAACGGAAAGTTTAACCCAAAATTCTGTGCCTACATCCCCCTGTGACATTCCCACGATTACCGCAAGTACCAAAAGGGCCATGATATCTGTGATCATCGTTCCTCCCACTGTGATATTGACTGCTTTGTTCTTGGCGATTCCCAGTTTGCTGACCAGCGGATATGCAATCAGGGTATGTGATGAAAAAAGACTGGCAAAAAGGATGGAGGTAAGCATTGAAAATCCCAGAAGATAATAACCACCCAGATAACCTAGTATAAAAGGTACAGCAAACGTATAAATTCCGAAGGTGAGGCTTTTCCATTTGTTCTTTTTAAAATCGCCCATATCAATTTCTAATCCGGCAAGAAACATGATATAAAGAAGGCCGGTAGTTCCTGTTACCACAATACTGCTGTCCCTTGCCAGCACGTTAAATCCGTTAGGTCCGATTACTGCTCCGGCAATAATCAGCCCCAACAGATGCGGAACTTTAATTTTATTCAAAAGCAGAGGAGCGGCAAGGATGATAACCAGTACCAACAGGAATTTTAAGACCGGATCTTCTATAGGAAAACTCAGATTATGTATACTCAGTAAAATCATAGGTGTTTTTATTTTGTGGAACGTACTAATTCGACGGAAAACTTAGCGGTACAGCCGTTGTCGGTGATAATGGTCCTTGTTCCTTTCAATTTGGTGTCGGAAATATCATTCAGCAGAACGTTCATTTCTACTTTTTTCTGGGATGTGGAATCCGTTTTGAAATTAAGCCTGATTTCGTTATTTTCAAATTTGCCGGAATATAGCCTTACCAGATTATTGTTATTGATAATTTTTGTAGACAAATGAATCGAATCACTGTCGAATTCCCAGATATCCGTACGCTGATCGCCTACTACATAATCGCTGCAGTTGGATTCTGTACAGATTACTTTTCCGGTCCAGGGACCTGAGATTTCTTCGGGCCACAGGACTATCTTAACGGAATCTTTCTTAGAAAAAATGCTGTCTCTCATTTTTAAAAGAGACTGATATTCGGATTCTTTTTTTGCAAATAGTTTTTCTTTTTCCAGTAATTGCTTTTCTCTTTCTGTGAGATTTTTTTCTTTTTCTTTATAATCACAGCTAATTAATAGAAAAGAACCAGCAAAAAGTATAAAAAATGTGTTTTTAAGCATATCGTTAATGTTGGTGTAAACAATATAGGAAAAAATAAGGAAAATATGAAATTTGCCTATGGTGTATGCTTAAATGGAAGAAGATTTTATTGATAGGATTGTGGGAAATTGTAAACCACCCCGTCAAAAATTCTTTGAATTTTCGCCACCCCTCAGAAGGAAGGGAATATGGAAGTGAGTATGATTGTTTTTAGGTTTCAGTGTAATCCTGTTTGTCTTCTTATGTAGTCTTCTGTCTTCTGAACATTTCGGGTTTGTAATTGATAATAAAAACACCGCATATGATCATCACTGCTGCAAGAATAAATTTGAGTGAAATTTTTTCGTCCATGATGAGCCATCCCAGAAATATAGCAATAATTGTATTCACATAAGCAAGGATGGAAACCTGTACCGGCGAAATTTTGGTTAAGGCATAATGAAAGGCAAAAAAAGCAGCAACAGAACCAAAAACAGCCAGATAAAGCATGGCCGAAATACTTTTGAAGCTCCAGTTCCCGAAATTATAATTTTCTGAAAAAAAGAAGGCAAAAATAATTTGGATAGTACCTGCAAATAGGAACTGATAAAACAGGTTCAGGGTAATATTACCACTCTGGATATTGAGTTTTTTGGTGAAAATAGTTCCTGAGGCCCATCCGGCAATTGCACAGAAAAGGAAGATCATCCCTGTTCTGTATTGTGGATTCGCCAGATCCTGTATTCCGTCCCAGAAGATAAACAGGATTCCGCTGAAACATAAAAGTACACCTGCAAGAGCCCGGAAACTGAATTTCTGAAGACCAACAGCCACACTTCCCAGGAATACAAGAATCGGGGAGCATGCACTGATTAATGAAGCAAGACTGCTGGATACGGTTTCTTCCGCAACGGTTGTCATTCCATTGGCTACCACAAGCATGAGGGAGGCGAAAATAACCTGATAACCAAGGTTTTTCCAGCCTATCCATTTAAATTCTTTTTTTGAAAGAAGGATGGTAAGCATAATCATGGCTGCCAGAAACTGACGTATCCCGGCTACAAACCATGCAGGAATTGTTTCCACAGCAACACGGATAGCCAGAAATGTAGTTCCCCAAACAAGAGCGACCGTGAGAACGGCAAAAATGAGTTTATAATCTTTCAATGTGAATCAGGTATAGTGAACAAATATACCTGTTATGGAATAAAGCGAATGGGTACAGTTGTTGTATTTTTTGAAGGTACAGAAGAACTGATAAAGTATATAATAAAAGAGAGTACACTCAAAATGTACTCTCTTTGTTTTTTTAAGGTTCGAATCCTCCGCATGTATCAAAAGGGACACATGTCCATTTGCCGTTTCTAAAACAAAGCTGGAATTTACAGGGCTCCATACCTCCTAAAACTTTTTTCAGTTCTTCTTTTTTAAGCTTTTTTAAATTTTTCATTACAAGTAAATTTTATGTTGTTGGTAAAACAAATATTGGAAAAAAATGATAATGACGAATCAAAATTAACACAGTTTAACTTCTTTATATGATTGTATAAAGTGAATATTTTTCATCATTTCTTGTCTGAAAGGGCAGCAATAAATGTATATTAAAAGGTTATATTTTTTTATCTTTGACCATCTAATAAAAAATTGAAGATGGTAGGAATTATTATGGGCAGCCAGAGCGATCTGCCGATTATGGAACAGGCTGCAAATTTTTTGAAAAGCCTTGATATTCCATACGAACTGACAGTAGTTTCGGCACACAGAACTCCTGAAAGAATGTTTGATTATGCGAAAACAGCAAAGGAAAGAGGTCTTAAAGTAATTATCGCAGGGGCAGGAGGTGCTGCACACCTTCCGGGAATGGTAGCCAGCTGCACGACTTTACCTGTGATCGGGGTTCCGATTCTATCGAGCAATTCTATTGACGGATGGGATTCTGTATTGTCTATTCTTCAAATGCCCGGAGGTATTCCGGTAGCTACGGTAGCTTTAAACGGAGCTTTGAATGCAGGAATTTTAGCTGTGAAAATCTTAGGAAGTGCGGATGAAGCCATTGCTGAAAATCTTCAGAAATATCAGGATTCTTTAAAAGATAAAGTATTGGGAACGGTGGATGTGATCAAAGCACAACATCCTAATCAATATGATAAATAATTAAAAAATAAGGCCCCACTGATATGAAATAGTGGGGCCTTATTTTTTTTACTTTTTGATCAGTTTCAATGTATGAATTTTATTTTTGGTAATAATCTGTAAGAAATAATTTCCGGGAGGTAAGGTTTCTATGTCGATCACATCTTTTATTAAAGAATCTTTGGCGATCATTCTGCCTGATGCATCCAGAATCACATAGCTTTTCATATCCGGGATGTTTTTAATATAAATGAATTTCTCTGCCGGATTGGGAAATATAGAAGGAGTGTTGACTAGAGATGTATCCGAAACTCCAAGCATTCTGCATTCTCCTATATTATCACCAGTGAATGTCCATCCTTTGCTGATAAGGGTATCTCTCCATATAGAAACATCAAGAGAATATACATAGGGAGAGAGTGGCCCCAGCACAAGGTTATTAGGTGTTTCCTGATTCTGTGCCCATCCTCTGAGCGTTCTGCTGTAGTTGTCACAATCCAGTCCAGTCTGATATATCATCAAAAATGGTGAGGTTAAAGATTTCAGGTTCCATGTTTCAAGTGACTGATTAAAACTTGAGGCATCCGAAAATAAAGACATCATATTGGTTACTTTTCGGGTATCCCAGGTACTCAAGGGCTGATTGAAACTGGAGGCACCGGAGAAAGACGTATCCATATTGGTGACATTGCTTACATCCCAGGTTTCCAGAGGTTGGTTGAAAGCCGAATCTCCATGAAATATGTGCTCCATATTAATAACATTAGATGTATTCCAGGTGCTGAGTGGCTGGTTGAAATCAGGAATATAATGGAACATATAAGATATATCTTCTGCATTGGAAACATCCCATTGGTCTACAGGCTGGTTGTAGGAATCGCACGAAGCAAACATGTATGAAAAGTTTTTTACATTGGACACATTCCAGCTATTCAGATTTTGATTGAATGATTTTCTGCTATTAAACATGAAACTCATATTTTCTGCAGATGAAGTATTCCATGAGCTGATAGGGGGATTGAAGGAATCGGGAGGGACAACCAAATTATTGGGACCGTATGCGAACATGGATCTGAAGTTTTTGATCACAGAGGTATCCCAGAAGGTCATTGAAGAATTTCCAAAGAATTTCATAGCATTATGGAACATGTAAGAAGCGTCCGTAACACCTGATAAATCAGGAATATCCGTTGCACTCATCTGCATATTTTTGCACTCAACGAATGCAGCATTCATAGAATCCCAATGAATATTCCCCCACTGTTCAATATCAATCAGTTTTTCTGTACTTCCAAATAAGGTCCATGACAATACAATCCCGGGCGTAACTACTTGATTGGGAATTCCGAATTTCAGATGTCTGAAAGTTCCATTACCATTGCTTACTTTCAACCTGTAGGTTGCTGCAGAAGGGTTAGGGTTCAGTGGGGTTCCGAAATCGATGAGGATTTGTAGAGTAGAAGTTACATTTTGCATCATTCCGGAATGTTGCGGATAGCCTACTTCTTCCCATGCAATGGTGTAATTTTCTCCTACACCGGGGAGCCATATTTGATTTGAGTTTGTTTGTGAAGTAGCATTAACGGGTGGGGAAATATTGCTGGGTTTCCATATAGTAATAAACTCGTTTTGTGCTTTCATTTGGAACAGAAAAATCAACAAGGAAAAGGTTAGTAGTTTTTTAATCATAAAACAATATTTTGAAAAATAAATATATATAAATAAATAAAATATTGCAAATTTTTAATGAATTACATGGTTTATGATTGTTTTTAATGAAAATGTGGGAAGATGGTAGATAAGTACTTCACTAGCCCCGATAGAAGGGGTTACCCCGCTTAAGCCTGGCTGGCGCGAGTAGAAGCGGATAACGGGAAACAGCTCCAAAAGCATACAAAAAAGACTTTCCAGAAACCTGAAAAGTCTTTATTATATCTTATATTAAGATTAAAAATATTAGTATCTGTAGTACTCAGGCTTGAATGGCCCTTTTACGTCTACACCAATATATTCAGCCTGTTCCGGAGAAAGAGTTTCCAGTTCAACGCTTAATTTTTTAAGGTGTAAAGCAGCTACTTTCTCATCTAAGTGCTTAGGAAGCATATATACTTCATTTTTGTAAGCAGCAGAGTTGTTCCAAAGTTCGATCTGAGCCAAAGTCTGGTTAGAGAAAGAGTTCGACATTACGAAACTTGGGTGCCCTGTTGCACATCCTAAGTTTACCAATCTACCTTCAGCAAGAATAATTACTTCTTTCCCGCCTTCTAATGTGTAGATGTCTACCTGAGGCTTAACTTCAGATTTAGTGTGACCGTAGTTTTTGTTTAACCAAGCCATATCGATTTCATTATCGAAGTGACCGATGTTACAAACGATTGCCTTATCTTTCATTTTAAGGAAATGCTCTCCTCTTACAATGTTGAAGTTTCCTGTAGTAGTGATGATGATATCAGCGTTGTCTACAACGGTATCTAATCTTTTTACTTCGTAACCGTCCATGGCAGCCTGAAGGGCACAGATTGGATCAATTTCAGTAACGGTAACGATAGAACCTGCTCCTCTGAAAGATGCAGCAGTACCTTTACCTACGTCTCCGTATCCACAAACTACCACTCTTTTACCGGCAAGCATAACGTCTGTAGCTCTTCTTACAGCATCTACTGCAGATTCTTTACATCCGTATTTGTTGTCGAATTTAGACTTGGTAACTGAATCGTTTACATTAATAGCAGGCATTACTAAAGTTCCGTTCTTCATTCTTTCGTAAAGTCTGTGTACTCCTGTAGTAGTTTCTTCAGAAAGCCCTTTAATATCTTTTGTGAATTCAGGGTATCTATCAAACACCATGTTTGTTAAATCTCCACCATCATCCAAAATCATGTTCAATGGTTTTCTGTCTTCACCGAAGAATAAAGTCTGCTCAATACACCAGTCAAACTCTTCTTCATTCAGACCTTTCCATGCATAAACAGGAATTCCGGCAGCAGCAATAGCAGCAGCAGCATGGTCCTGAGTTGAGAAAATATTACAAGAAGACCAGGTAACTTCAGCTCCTAAAGCCACCAATGTCTCGATAAGCACAGCAGTTTGGATTGTCATGTGAAGACATCCTGCGATTCTTGCACCTTTCAGAGGCTGAGACGGTCCGTATTCTTCACGGATAGACATCAAACCTGGCATTTCTGCTTCGGCAAGGGTAATTTCTTTTCTTCCCCATTCTGCTAGGGATATGTCCTTCACTTTGTAAGGAACGTATTGTGTTGTAGTACTCATATGTAATGAATAAATTTAAATTCAGTTGATAACGAAATGCAAAATTACAATTAATAATTAAGATAAAAAAACGGCAGATCGAGTTCAAATGATGAGATTAAAAGTTGCTTATGTTATTTAGTATTAAAATTCTTGGGCATAGAAATGATGTGAATCATCGGTCGAAAATAAGAAGGAAGAGGGGAGACGGAGGTTTATCAATATTAAGCTAAGGAAATTTTGTTTCTTCATAAAAAGATTCTGTTAACTTAAAGACTAAAGTTATTGCGTAAGTTGTAAGTAACCTCCATCTTCCTGCATCCATCTTCAATCCCTTTCAACTTCCACATCTTTTCACTACTTTTATCGAATAAAAAAACGATGCCCCTTTACCGAGATTTTTCAGATGACAATGCCACGATCCTCGTATGGAAATATGATGAGAGCGAAGAACTTGATATCCACGAGCTCCTGGAACCTGAAAATGCCGAAAAAGTAAAAGATTATCATCCTAAAAAACTTCTGGAAGTATTGATGGTGCGTAAACTTTTAAAAGGTTTAAAGCCCCATTCCAAAATTTTATACAAAGAAAGGGAACCGTTTCTGTCCCCTAAGGATGCAGAGATTTCCATTACCCATTCATTTCCTTTTGCTGCTATTGCCATTTCCAAAAATAAAATAGGCATTGATATCGAAAAATTCAATCCTAAGATTTTAAGGGTTATCGACAAGTTCACCTACGAAAATGAAAGGGGATTCATTCCTGAAAATAATTCCGTGACGTTTTATACTATTATCTGGAGTGTAAAGGAAAGCATGTACAAAATCCACCACTCGAAATACTGGTCCCTGAAAAAAAATTATGAAGTGAAGCCGTTTGAGCTTAAACATCTTCACAAGATCAGCTGCAGGGTTTATGATGAGCAGTTTTCAGACGAGTTCAAAGCAAGAGTAGAATTTTTTGATGACTATTGCTTCACGATTGTGGAGGAATAGGGTCGGCTTCGTTTTTGTATTTTTCGATGACCTTTCTCTGTTCTTTAGCTACATCATAGATCAGCTCCAAAATATCATGGATGTTTTTAAGTTCCGTTAAATGTGAAATTTTATCAGGATCTCTGCGGTCAACAACATCATTTTCCTCTATTTCCGTTTTTCTTTTCAAAATCATATCCTCAATGGAAGAATCTTCCGGTTCGAGGCGGCTTTCCATTTTTAAAGCTTCATTGATCTCATTTCCGTTCAGCAAAACAGAGGTCTGCTGCATTTCTGCCTCTATCTTCCTGCTCCAGCTTTCAGCATCTATTTCGGGATATTTTTCGTTGTTTTTAGAATACTGGGACAAAGATGCAGTGTAGGCAGTAATCAGGTGTGAAGTGGCCACAAACTGGTGTACTACTTCCAGTTTTTTCTGCTGATTCTTCGGCTCAGAGATCATTCTCTGGAAGTTATCGGAAAGGTTGGCAAGGGAAATGATAGCATTTTTCCGTTTTACCTTGTAATCTTCAATATCAAAATTTCCATATAAGAATTTGGAAATAACACTTTCAAAATAGATCAGGTTATCCGCTGCAGATTTCTTCATCAGATCCAGATTCTGAGTATGCTCCCAGACCGGAAGAACAATATAAGATACTGCAAAGGCAATCACACCGGCAATGAAGGTATCAAGAATTCTGTCTTTAAAGATCACATTTACATTTCCGGGATTTAAAAAATTAAAACTCAGAAATACATAAATTGTCATGAACAGGACCGCCCAAAAATAACGGCCTTTCAGAAAGCTGAAACACATGATCATGCTCAAAAGCAAAATAGAAAATAATAGCCCCTTGATATCGATAAAATGTAAAATTGCGTAGGCAATAACAGCTCCAGCAATGGTTCCGTAAAGACGGAGAAGGTTCCTCTTTTTGGTAATAGAGTAGGCGGGCTTCAATATCGCAGTGATGGTAATAAGTATCCAGTACGTATGACCAAGCCCAAGGAAATCAAACATTGAAAAAAGGTATCCTACCAGCAGGGCTGTAGTAATTCTTATCGCGTGCCTGAAGTGCGAGGATGAAAGCGAAATATTGTTCCTTAAAACCTTAAAATTCAGTTTTTCCTCATTAGGCATGAATTTTTTCAGATCCAGGCCTGTGGAAAGACTTTTTGCCAGCTTTATATTCTGCGAAAATACTTTATAGATTTCGTTGATCTCCTTTGTGATTTCATTAATGCGCATCAGAATCTGGCGCAGGATCATGAAATTTTCCAGATTATCGGGAGTCAGCTGCTTATTACGAAGTTCGAAATAATGATAATTGAGATTTTTCAGTTCAAGTTCCAGATCGGCTATAGGTTTTGCCCTTGTTCCTATCTGAAGTGATATCCCGATATTGGTAATTTCATCCGCAAGCAGGTTGAGGTAGTCATGAATATTGACAAGGATCATGCTGTCTTCAAAACTCTGCTGTAGCTTCTGGTAATCACTTTCAGAGGTCATCAGCTTCTCATGAAGGTCCATGGAATTCAGAAACATCAGCATTAAAAGACGGCTGGTTGTCGTAGATTCGTTAACAATGGTTCTGGTCTTGAAAACAGTTTCCCGGGTTTCTTCCTGAAGGTTTTTAATTCCGACCTGTTTGGCAATAACCTGAATAGTCAGCCTGTCGAAATCCGGATTTTTCTGATAATAATTAGCTTTTATTTTTAAAAATTCAGCAAGCTGAAGGTAATTTTCACCAATCATCTGGCTGGCCAGTTTATAGGGCTGAATGGTAGTAACCACCAGGAAAATCAGGAGGAACCAGATACATCCGGATGCAAATATGAGCAGGCTCTTAAAAATATTACTCCCTGTAAGGTGCCCATCGATAAAAATGGCCAGTACAACAAGAGATAAGGATCCTACTGCGGCAAGCCTCTGCCCATAAACACCAATCAGGGAGAAAAACATTCCAAATATGATGATTTCAAGAATGACCAGCACCTTAAAGTTCATAACGAGGCTGGCAATAAGTGCCACAAAAACAAAGCAGAAAATAGCAAATGTAAGCGCGTTTCTTCTTCTGATAAAAGGACCAGGCTGGTCACAAAGTGCCACAAAGCTGGTTCCCAAAGGAAAAAGAAAGTATTCTTTCAGTATTCCGAAATGGGCAAGGACTAAACAGGGCAGAACAGTTGCCAGCGTAATTCTGATCGCAGAATATACATATTGGCTGGTAACGAATTTTTTGAGTTCTGCTGAATAGTTCATCCTACAAAATTAATTATTGAAAATAATAAAAGCCTTATAAAAATAGGACTTTTGCAAACTTATATGTTATATTTCTGTAATAAATTGTTAATGGGTAACTGAAACGATTGGGGTAATACAAATTTAATGCTGGAATTGAAGTATTTGCCGTTGAAGGGTGAATAGTGAATTTTTGCTTCGCAAGTGAATGGCGAGCTTGAGTAGCAGTTACGTTATTTTCCGTTTCAGGGTGAATTATGAATTTGCTTCGACAGTCAATAGTAAATATAAGGACTTTGTAATTGATTAATGAAATAAAAATTCACTATTGACCATTGACTATTCACAATTTATCTCAGCTTTTACTAATTCACTGCGAAGCAAACTGACAGCGCAGCTAATTCACTATTGACATAAAAAAAGCCTCATAATCATGAGGCTTTTTTTATATTGTAAATGTTTTTAATAATCAACATTAGATGTTTCATCACCAATGTTCCAGGTAAGACCGAAACGAAGGGTGTTATCCAAAGCAGTATTTACTTTTGACATATTGATCAGATAAGAAATATCAAGTCCGAAAGAACGGTATTTCAAACCGATACCTGCTGTAGCGAACTGTCTTGCTCCCTGCTCTTCGCTTTCGTGGAAGTAACCTGTTCTTACTGAAAATGCATTGTCATAAGAATATTCCAAAGCACCACTCATCATGATAGAGTTTTTATTTTTGAAAGATTTTCCGATCCCGGCCATTACCCCTACGTTAGGAATTTCATATCTCGGCTGTCTTGTATTAGGGTCTATTCCTACGTATTCGGATCCCGGAACTAAGATCTTAGAACCTTCTACACTAAGACCGATTTTGTTCAAGTCATCCAGATACATATCATATCCAAGCCCCAATCTTGCCATTGTAGGAAGATAAGATCTTGATTCTTCATTTCCTGTGTAGTCTAGTTTAGGACCTAAGTTCTGAACAGCAAAACCAGCATTCACTTTACCGTCATAGCCTCCGAAACTTGAGAATTTTGGAGAGGTATAGTATCCTGAAACGTCTACTGCAAAACTGTTGGCAGCTTTAAGAGTAGTGTCTGTATTGAAACCTCCGGCTAAATCTGAACGGATGAATCTACCGGTAACAGCCATTGAGTACGAATCGGAAAGTTTCAGACCGTAGGCAACGTCGATGGAAAATTCATTAGGTTTTGAGGTACCCATAGAAGTTACTTCTGAACCTACCAATTGGGTAAGGTCTACTTCACCCATATTGAAATAATAGATACTTGCAGAAATAGTAGATCTTTCTTCCTGTCCTAAAAATTTATGGAATGCACCATATAGTAAAAATACATCATTGGTAAGTTTTCCCATATAAGGCGTGTAGTTAAGACCTATGGAAGAACTTGTTCTGCTAAAAGGATATTTTGCCGCATTCCAGAATTGTGAAAATGCATCCGGTGAAGTTGCCACCCCTTGGTCTCCCATACCTCCAGCTCTTGCATCTGGTGCAATTCTTAGAAAAGGAGCTCCGGTTAATACTGGATTTATTTTACTTAAATCTTGCGAATAGCCTAAAAAACCAGCACTTAAACCAAATCCCAAAAGCAGTTTAGTAGTTAAATTCATATGTTGTCTTTTATATATTATCAGTTTTTTATAACAATTATTGTCTATGTATTATTTAATTTATTTCAAAAGTACCATTTTTTCTACAGCTGTAGCACTTCCTTTGCATTTTTCTTGATTTTGACTTTTTGCAAATATCTTAAAAATATACGTACCTTTTGCAACAGTTGACCCAAAATCATCTCTTCCGTCCCATTCTATTGCCTGACGTGGCGTTCTAAAGCCCTGTAGGAACGGTTCTGCGACTACTGGCTGAGATAATGTTCTTACCAATTTTCCTGTAATTGTATAAATCTGAACATTTACATCTAAAATATCATCGCAGTTGTGCTCAAACTGGATGTATGTTTTATTGGTAAACGGATTCGGCCAGTTCAGCGGTCTGTTGATTACAAGATGCTGGTCGGTCTCATCCTTAACTTCAAAGTTTAACGTAGCAGTTGTAGAATTATTGTTTATATCCCAAACTTTAAATGTTAATTGATGCTGGCCTATCGCAAGGTTCCTGAAAGGGTAGGTTACATTTCCTTTCTGATAGTCTGCAAGACCTGGGTTCAGGCATCCGTTTCCTTCACCTGAAGCAAAGAAATCATTCAAAACAACCGTGTTGATAATCTGGCCGTCAAGATAAACCGTAATGTCGTGGCCTACACCGGATCCGGTAGAGTTAATTCCCGTATCATCGGTAACGCAAGCTAAAAGCATCGGATTCTGGTTGGTAATTCCGCCATCAGCAAAGTTGGTGTTATTCATGTACAGCTTTACTTTAGGAGGTTCATTATCATTGATTCCGTTCGGGTTGATGTCACCCACCTGTACTGGCTGGTTATTGAATACATCTGTTACTCTGTTGTCTGCATATCCAAGTATTCTTCCTTGCCCTACTGCATAGTTGATGTCTTTAGGGACATAAAACTCAACAGTGAACACTCCGTTTACCGCCGTTCCGGAAGCTTTAACAATAGCACTCCCTTCTTCCGTGTAATCCATAACAGGAGCCAATACTCCGTCATTATTCAATGTTTTTTTATTTAATCTCTTATCAAAAATATTGATGGAAACTCTTCCGTTGAAAGTAGTGTTCACCGTTCCGTTCGGATTGTTAATGTGTCCTTTTACTTTAATAAAATCCAGACCTCTGATCAATCCCGGAACCGGAGATTCAATATTATCTATCACAAGCTGTCTCTGAGGTCTGCTCAGTTTCATAGCAGGATCCCCAAGGAAATTTACCTTCAGGTGGTCAATAGTAGCTCCTTTTTGCTTTTTGGCATTTAAATGGGCATATCCTAAAGTTTCAAAATCATCAGCGGTTAACTTGAAAATATTCTTGGTGTAAAGATCTGTAAAATTACGTCCGTAATCCACTCCGATCGCACGGCTTGAGGTGATCATAGCAGCAGCTCCTCCCTGTTTAAGTTTAATGAACTGTTCTCCCGCAGAAGAAGTATTCGGCTCATCCCATAATGTGAATTCACAGGTAATGGTAGAGACAAACGGGAATCTGCTGTACACATTAGAGAAGTTATTGGAATTCTGGATCTCAGTACTCGTTAATACTCTTTCCTGTGCCCATCCGTTAATACCTCCATGCCCGAAATAGAATAGATAGAGGCTGTTACCGATATCATTGGAGATCGCCTGGGTAACCTGAGGGAATCTTTGTCCGGCTGCCGTACTTTGGGCAGGGAAGGCATCCAGGTATAATTTTCTGACATTATATTCTTTCAGGTCCTGCTGTCCCGGAGCCTCGAAAATGCTTACCAGCGTATTATTGGTTACTTCATGGAAAGGACTTCCGCCGTCTTTATCATCATCTACAACAAAGTCGAGTTTCATCCGCCATTCTCCGAAAGGGGAGGACTGTCCCGGAAGTGCATTGTAATAGGCAAGCGTTTTACTGATCATGTTTCCTGCTTCCGTTACGTTGGCTGCAGGAATTCTGCCTACAGGAATATCCGGAAGGTTGTTTTCAATGGTAGATGCCGTTTGTGGCTGCGTCATTACAATATAGTCGTCCGTTACGAAAGAACCTACAAAATCTGCCGAGTTCTCACCCTGATAACCGGAAACGATATTGGAATTGCCGGAGATTCTGTTTTTATAGTCATAAGAAGCATCTCCTAAAATAAATACATATTTGAGTCTTCCGCTATTGTTAAGTTTAGTAACGAAATCTCTTATTGCAGTAAGGTCCCTGCTTCCGCTTCCGAATTCATTATAAATTTTAGCTGCGTCTACGATCTCTACCGTATAATTATTTTTCGTCTGATGGTAGCTGGCAAGTCTCTGTGCCTGTCCCATCATTTCAGGAACCGTAATGATCAGGTAATCTACATTCTGAAGTCCGGAAAGATTCTGGTTGGCCACTCTTTCAACAAACTGCGGAGTATATGCTCCATCAGCACGGAATGCTACAAACTCATTGTTGAAATTCGGATCAGAAGTAAAATAGCCGAAATTAAAGCTGCCTGCACCTGCTTTATTTACTCTTCTGTTGGCATTGGTAATGTCCGTTACGTCCCATACCTGCTCAAGATTCGCAGCATTGGAAATACTGAAACCGTAATTGGTATTGGTTCCACTGGCAAGAGAAAAGTCTCTGAAACTAAGCTGTGAACCATTGAAAGTTAGGTTTTCCTTATACTGTACTTCTGCATAATCAAAATGGAAAACCCCATTAGGATTTACAGAAATATTGGGTGCATAATTAATAGTAATCTGATTTCCGCTCAGGTTGGATATTGTTCCGTCATACTTTAGCTGATAAAAATCAAACCCGTAAGTAGGCGTATTGGCCGGAACAGTCTGTGTGATCGGATTTTGGTTGTTGATCTTAAATTCAACAGTATTCTGCTGGGCTCTGTAACCTACGACCTGTGTTCTGTATTTTATAACATCTCCACCCTGTATCGGAGAGTTAGTCGTGAAGGTCACGGCTTTATCTGTTGTAAAAGGTGCCTCTTCCACCCAGATTCTGCCTACTTTTAAAAGATTCTTCTGGTCGTTGTTGATCACCTGATAATTATCAAACCTTGTGATCAGGTTACCGGCAGGCAGATTTACATCAACAGGCTGTACTCTTTTACCCAGACCTTTATCAAAATTGATGAAGTAGTAAGAGAAATCATCATATATATTTTTAAGATTGTTGCTTCTGTCCGTTCTTGTGTCGACTCTTTTGAAACCGTTTCCGTTGGAAGTATCATAAAGATTGTATCCGTTTGGTCCCTGAGCATAAAATAAGGCATAGTCGCCGTCGTTCCATACACCATCTTCTTCACCTACCACCTGGATGGCATTTTCCTGAAGCGCGCTGTATTTCGTATCCTGATTGTATTCCGGAAGCATAATGCCGCCATTTCCATAAATTCTGAAATTTTTCGGATTTATAGAAGCGGGATTGATACCATTATCTTTTAAAAACTGGGTGGTGATTTTAAATATCCCCGATCGGTCTACTTTAATCTTATAAAAGCCACCGCTCGAAAGAGGATTGGCAGTAGTTCCCACCTTGTTGGCAATTCCCATTCTGGAATTGTCGGGAGCCGATGTTTCAGAAATATTAAATGAAGAAAGTCTTTGAACACGTCCTTTTACATTCTTAAATAAAGCAACGCTGATGCTGGCATATCTTTCTCCTTCCAATGTATAATAAGCAATATCTGCAATTTCATAATCCGGCAGTCTGCCTTTGTCCAGATCATACAATTCCTTGCCGGAAACGCTTTCCCAGGCCAGATCCGAAACTTTTAGCTGCTTTTCTCCTATTTTTTGTTTAGTTATGATAAAAACATTATTTTGGCTGAACGAAAAACCTTCATTTTTGAAATTTGGAAGATTTAATTTTGTGTCACCAAAATCTTGGATTTTAGAGCCTTCCCATTCTATGGCTTTTCTCTGAGCCCAAAGTGTTGATACAAAAGAGATTAGTAATAAAAAGGTGATTTTTTGTTTCATGTTTATTATTGAAATTTCTGAATTACAAATAAAATGAAAATTTTAGAATTAAATTGTGATACAATAAAATTAATTTGTTAACGTTTTTCAAAAAAATCAAATGTTTACTTGATTTATTGAATAATTTATTTTTTCTTTGTACTTTGAAAATATTTATATCGACTATGAAAAAACTAAAGTTGTTTTCATTAATAGCATTAAGTTCTACACTTGCATTAACCAGCTGTGGCGGATCCGGGACCAGCAAAGGAGGCGGTACTAAAAAATTTGTCAGCAAGACGGGTTGGAAACCAAACGAAAAACAAGGTTGGTTTTTTGCAGGAAAGCAACAAAAACAGAAGGGGTGGCCAGGAATGGTATATGTAGAAGGTGGAACTTTTACAATGGGATTAGTGAAAGATGATGTTATGCATGATTGGAATAACACACCGCGCAGAATGCAGGTAAGTTCATTCTTCATCGGAGAAACAGAAATTACTAACTACGAATACCGCGAATACCTGACATGGTTGAAGTACGTATTTCCACCAAGTGACCCTAGCTTTAAGGAGATCTACAACGGCGCTTTGCCAGATACTCTTTTATGGGACAACAAATTAGCTAGAAACGATTATAATGAAACTTATCTTCGTTCTCCGGAATTCGATTACTACCCGGTAGTAGGCGTTTCCTGGACTCAGGCGAACAGATATTGTGAATGGCTTACCGACAGAGCGAACGAAAAAGCTTTAATGCAGGCCGGAATTATAGCCAAAGATTTGTATATCAACGAATCTAATAACCAGGGCGGAACTGCTTTCAACATGGATAAATTCAAAGCGAACGATCCGGAAATGCAGGGATATATCAACGAGAAAAGAATGCAGCAAAAATCTGGTATGAAAACTACCAACCAGAGACTTCTTTCTGCTAACAGAGCTCCAAATGCTTCAATGGTTCAGAAGTTCAGACTTCCTACAGAGGTTGAATGGGAATATGCAGCTCTTGGTATGGCTAAAAACAGAGAATACAACCAATACTTAGGTAAAAAACCTGAAATTGAAAGATTAAGAGGGACCAAAGGAAGAGATAAAGGAATGTTCCTTGAAAACTTCAAAATGGGAAGAGGGGATTATTCAGGTATTGCAGGATGGAAAAACGACGGAGCTGCACAAACAGCAGACGTAAGACAATATCCATCTAATGATCTTGGAATCTACGGTATGTACGGAAACGTGTCTGAATGGACTGCTGACGTTTACAGACCAATCATTGATGAAGATTTCAACGACTTCAACTACTATAGAGGAAATATGCCTCAGGCTATTGTAAGAAACGGTGACGGAACTTACAAAATGATCGACGAAGGTTCAATCAAGTATGATACTTTAGCAGACGGAAGATTAGTATACAAAGGTTTACCTGGACAGTTTGAAAGAGAAACCGTTGCTGATCTTAGAAACTACAGAGATGGAGACAGACAGTCTTCTTTAGAATATTACAGAGCTTCAGATTCAGCTTCTTCATTTGATATGTACAATTCTCCTCAGAGAAGATTTATTGTAGATGCAGGTGGAAGAGTAAAACTTCAGAAAGATACGAAAGACAGAACATCTGCAGTATCTAATGATGTAAGAGTTGTAAAAGGTGGTTCTTGGCAGGATACAGCATATTGGCTGGATCCGGGACAAAGAAGATACAAAAACCAGGACAGAGCTTACGGATGGATCGGCTTCCGTGTTGCACAGGATGCTAGAGCTAACGATAAGAGCAGAACTAGAAGATAATATTATCAAAAAATACTTAAAAAAAACCTTCCGGATTTCCGGAAGGTTTTTTTATTTTTGAAGTATGAAATCGCTTTGGCTAAAAAGTCTAAAAACACTTGTATAGAGATTTGGCGATTGCATGTGACTTCTTAAAAAATATATATATATTTCCACATGAATATAGAACAGTTTTATCCTTTATTTTTACAGTCAGATAAAGTGACTATCGACAGCAGAAAAGTTGGTAAGAATGATATTTTCTTTGCCTTTTCCGGTGAAAACTTCAATGCTGCCACCTTAGCAGAAAAGGCTGCAGACGATGGCGCTCTGGCCGTCATTGTAGAAAAGCAGGAGTTCGAAAATAAAGGTAGAAATATTTTCTATGTTCCTTCCACACTGGAGTTTCTTCAGCAGCTGGCCGTTCATCACAGAAACCAGCTTAAAATCCCTGTGATAGGCCTTACAGGAAGTAACGGGAAGACAACGACCAAGGAAATTATCCATGCGGTACTTTCAGAGAAATTCAATGTGCAGTATACTTCAGGGAACTTAAATAATCATATTGGTGTTCCTTTAACTATCCTTTCCATAAAAGCGGAGCACGAAATGGCAGTGGTAGAAATGGGTGCCAATCATCAGAAGGAAATTGAACTGCTGTGTACCATTTCCCAGCCGGATTTCGGATATATTACCAACTTTGGAAAAGCCCATCTGGAAGGTTTTGGCGGGTTTGAAGGAGTAATCAAAGGGAAATCTGAACTCTATGATTATCTGAAAAGCCACGGAAAAACCATTGTTGTCAATGAGAATGACCCTATACAGGCAGAAAAAACCGAAAATTATACTCCAAAAATTACTTTCGGAAAAGAACATTCGGATTATCATTTCGGACTTCTTTCCGAGGAGCATTTTGTAGGACTGGAATACCAGGGAGTACATGCCGTTTCAAAACTGACAGGGGAATATAACTTTACCAATCTTTGCGCAGCAGCCAGCCTTGGCCTGCACTTCGGAATCAGCTTTGATAAAATAAAGCATGCTGTTGAACATTATACGCCAACTAATATGCGTTCGCAGGTTGTCAAAAAGGAAGGGACCACATTGGTTTTGGATACCTACAATGCCAATCCCAGCTCTATGAATGCCTCGCTGCATAATTTTGCCTCTTTTGAGGGTCGTAAAACGGTCATCATCGGCGATATGCTTGAATTGGGAGAGGAGAGTGCAAAAGAACACCAGAACATCCTGAATCTTGCCCGGGAGCTGGCATTTGACCAAATTATTACAGTTGGAAAATATTTTAAGGCCGTTAATCCTTCATCACTGTCTTTTGAAAATACTGCGGAATTAATAGCCTATCTTCAGGAGAATAAAATTCAATCTGAGAATATTCTTTTAAAAGGTTCACGTGGAATTGCACTTGAGAAATCCATCGAATTTATTTAATAACTTTTGAAAGTAGGGAAGTCTGAAGCTGGAAGATAGAAGTTACTGATATTGTAAAAACATCTGTATTCCAGCTTTATAATCAATTTTTATGGGAACTGCTGGAAGTGGAAAGTCTGCTATAGCTTCCAGCTTCCAACTAAGTGCTCTTATTTAGAATTCCAGAACTCTTTTACAACCAGTTTAATATTCTGGAAAGTGCTTGGAAAAACTTCATTTTCTATCTGTGCAGTATTTTTCCAGGCTACTTCAGTAATTCCTTCTTCTATCTGGGGTTTTGAAGTGTCTTCACCATTAAAGTTCATTTCAAACCAATGGGTGCATTTAAGAATTTTTTCACCGTTTCTTTCAATATAAATATGATAGGTGGTATTGATGAATTTTACCAGCTCCACATCTTTTAATCCGGTTTCTTCCTCAATCTCCCTGACGGCCGATTCTTCACGGGATTCGCCTTTTTCCATTTTACCTTTGGGAAGATCCCATTTACCCAATCTTTTGATAAAAAGCAGATCACCTTCAGGGTTATTGACAATTCCTCCGGCAGCTTCTATGATCCTGAAAAGCTTTTGGAACTCATCCCAGATTTCTTCAATATTCTCACCGAAAACATTCAGCTCTTTTACCGAGGTGTTCTCCAAAAGATCCAATGCAATCTCTAAAGTTGTGAAACTTTCGTACCTAAGCTCTTTTTCAAGATTCTCAGGATGCTTAGACACTAATAATTTTTTTTCGTTCACAAAAACTTTATACATTTGTAAGAATTAAGAATTTAAATACAAAAATAAAAAATGAATTTAGAAGGACGAAAAATTATTGTCAATAAATCATCTAAAGAACTGGCTGAAATATTGAAATATCCTGAAAACTACAAAGATTTTATGCCGGACGGTCTTCAGAAATTTGAAACGAGAGATAACGGTTTTAAATTCGGACTTCAGGGAATGCCGGAAATTGCTTTGAAAATAGACGAAGTGGATGAGCAGAAAGCAGTTTTGAAGTCAGCAAGTTCAAGCCTGGATTTTTCACTGACTGCTACTTTAAACCCTGTCAGCGAAAATCAAACTGAGGTTCAGATGCTTTTTGAAGGAAAATTCAATCCTTTTATCAAAATGATGGTAGAAAAGCCGCTTCAGAACTTCATCAATACATTAACAGACAAGATCGAAGCCTACAAATAATCAAAACCTTCAGAAATGGAGGTTTTTTTATGCCAGTACCCCTGAACAGTGATCTTCAGTACTGCCTGTTGCAGAAGAAAGGACATTGATCTCGTTATTCATCCTTAAAACTCCCATAAAGGCAAAGATCAGTGCTTCTTTATGATCAACAATCTGTTTTTCCGGAATGATGATCATGGATTCCGTTTTTTCTCTGATCTTTTCAATAAGACAGGTATTGTAGCTTCCTCCACCGGTGCAGAGAACATTTTTTAAATTGTTTTGATGAATAATGCTTGATATCTGCTGCGCCACATGCTCTGTAAAAGTAGTAAGGGCATCCTCAGCCTGAATATTTTCCAGAAGGGGAAAAATAAACTCATTGCACCATTCAATACCTAAAGATTTAGGATGAGGCCGGCTGTAAAAATCCAAAGCATTCAGCTTTTCTAAAAGGGCATTATTAAGTTTGCCTTTTCTTGCCAGATCACCGTTTTCGTCAAAATTTTTATTGAATTGCTGAGCAAGCCTGTTTAAAACAATATTGACGGGTGCGATATCAAATGCTATTCTTCTGTTATCCTGTTTTAAAGAAATATTGGAGAATCCTCCCAGGTTCATGCATGCATCATATTCAGAAAAAAGCAGTTCGTCCCCGATAGGAACCAAAGGAGCTCCGTTTCCTCCCATCAGTACATCCTGGTTTCTGAAATCATAGACAACAGGAAGTCCGGCTTCTAATTTGATTGCTCTGCCATCTCCGATCTGAAGGGTAAATTTTTTTTTAGGCTGATGAAAAACTGTGTGGCCATGAGAGGCGATGAGGTCAATATTCTGAAGATGGTTACGGTCGATAAATTCCCTGACTTTTCGCCCAAGATAAAAACCATACTCCGAGTGAAGCTCCAGTAATTCTTCCGAAGATGAATGGATGGAGTTTCTGAGTTTTTTCTCCCATTCCTCAGGATAGGAAATGGTCTCGGCATGCAAGATCTGAAAATTCCAGCCATTGTTTTTTTCAAAAGCGGCAAAACATATATCCAGACCATCCAGACTGGTTCCTGACATGAGCCCGATAGCCTGAACTCTCATATTACTGCGGTGTTTTTTTTTCTTCAAGTCTTTTCGTACTGAAATCTCCTGAATTATTAAAGAAAGTATATTCCGAGAAATCATCCTTTGCCGTCATACCATTGGCGCCCACCAATGTAGATCCGTCTTCCATGGTGACGTATACCGTATCTTTCGTGAAAATCCTGTTCTTTTTCTGATCCCAGTAAATGCTTTGCATTGCAAACCGCTGGCCTTCATTGGTGGTAATTCTTACATCACCTTTGGCTTCGTAGAATTTTTTATATTCAAAAATGCGGGCATATTTAGCGGTAATTTTACCCGGTACCTTTGGCTTCTTTTTATCAAAAAATTCGATCATGATGCCTTTTCTGGCTACAATATAAGGGCTGTCTATCAGCTCATATTTTTCAATAATCTTCGCCTTGGCTTTTAATGATATAAAACCGGAATCCCGCTGTATAATATTGGCATTATTGATGATCTGTGATGGGAAGTTCTTGCTTTTGTTGCCATTGGCTTTGGTAAGATCCTCTTCACAGGAGGTCAATATAAAAAATATAGCACAACTAAAAAGGCATGCTATATTTTTATATGATATTTTATTTGAAAAATTCATTTTAGTTGTACAGGGCCTTTCTGAACCATCTGTCAGCAAAATTAAATCCTACTTTAAGGTTAATGTAATTCTGGTTGATCAGGTTGTTTTTAAGTGTTCCTCTCTTTCCAACTTCCAGGCCTAATTCCAGACCGCTCATCCTTGTAATGCTGCTTGTTTTGAACGGAAGCAATACTCCTCCGGAAATCCCGAACTTATTAATGCTGGTTCCGTTTATTTTAAGACTTCCTCTTTCGTAGAAAGCTCCGTATCTGTAAGTTACCCTTGAGAAATAACTTCTGAAGTTATTGTAATTCGGCAAATACCATCCTCCGGCAGAAATTCTGTAAGAATCCTGGAAATCAAAAGTTTTCCCGAAATAAGAAATATCTTCTCCTTTTTTATAATCAAGCTGTCCTGAAAAGAACCAGTGGTTCTCACTTCCGTATCCAACTCCAAGAGATGCCTGTAGCGGAAGAAGATTTTTAGAACTTGTGCTTTTTTGGTCTATAATGGTTTCTAAAGCTTTAACTGTTTGTGCAGCATCAGAATATACATAAGTACTGTTGATGTAATCTGTAGTCATGTTGCTGGTATTCCCAAATGTAGCCGTAGCACCAATAGTCAGTTTTCTGTCTGTACGGGTATTCAGACTTTGGTAGCTACCCCCAAGGGTGAAGTTAAAGTTTTTAATGCTGTTTTTAGTTTCATAACCGTTGATATATTCAGCATTGAGAACTTTATCTTTATCTAGAGATGTAAGCTCATTACGGTCATAAAGATTTCCAAAGTAAAGATTAGCTCTTAAACCTACAGCAAAATTCTGGTCGATCTTATAAGAAATAGCTGCCTGGGCAGTATTCAAAGTTCCACTTCCTTTAAAATGGTTTACATTATAGCCGTCTAATGTTTTAACGTTATCTACAGTGATGTATCTTTCAGTAGTATTTACAATGTCATAGCTCTTGGAGCTGTAAGGCTGGTAGGAAAGACCCATCTTTACCTTTGGAGATAATGGAAAAGCTAATGATATATTGGATAGATACGTAGAATGTTTGGTAGACTTCGTATTGTTGTAATCTGTTTTGAAGTAATTGTTTTCGTTGGTAGCTTCCAGCTTGATGCTTGTAAGCTCGAAATTAGAGTTATTCGCAGGGTTTGCGAAATTGAAGCTGCTCGTGAAATCACTGATATAAGCAGTAGATATACCACCCATAGAGGCAGTTTCAATCGTATTATCATATTTTACATCTCCAATTCCATAAGTTGCATACGGAGAGTTACTTATACTCTGTGCATTTAGGAAGTATCCAACTGATATGAATGATACCGCAAAGATTTTTTTCATTCTTTATTTTTAAAACAATGCGCAAATATCTTAAATATTAATGAATTGTAAAAATTATATGTGGTTAAAGTTTGTTAAGGGGGATGAATAGCCATAATTATGGTGAATCGTTAATTGTGAATATACTTTGCCCGTGATTTTTTACAACCTATTTATAAGTTATATTACTGAATTCACCACTTCACCTGTAAAGCAAAATTCACATTTCAGAAATCATCCGTTCCAAAAAATCTTTATCTTTGGGACATGAATTGGGAGAACATCGCCGGACAGGAAAATCTGAAAAAACTTCTTCGTGAGAGTATTGCTGAAAACAGAGTAAGCCACGCCCAGCTTTTTTTAGGAAAAGAAGGTTATGGGACATTTCCTATGGTTTTGGCTTATGCCAAAGAAATTTTTAGCCGGGAAAATGAGCATGCCGCTTCCAAGGTGGAACATTTGAATCACCTGGATTTGCACTTCAGCTTCCCTGTTTTTACCGATAATAAAAACTCTTTAAGCAAGAATAAATTTGAGGATTTCAGGGAAATGATCCTGGATTCTCCTTATTCAAGCTATGATGACTGGACTGCTTTTCTGGAATCGGAAAATAAGCAGCTGTTCATTTCTGCAGATGAAATTGATGAGCAAAACCAAAAATTTGCCCTGAAAAGTTTTGAAGGCGGAACCAAAATCCTGATCGTTTGGCGGGCAGATAAAATGAATATGGCAGCAGCCAATAAATTTCTGAAATTTCTGGAAGAACCGCCGGCCAAAACCCTTATTCTCCTTACAGCCGAAACAGCGAACGATATTCTTCCCACTATTCTTTCCAGAACACAGATCGTAGAAGTTCCGAGAATCAGTGATGAAGATCTGGAAAACTATTTTAAAAAGAATTTCCAAATTTCTGAAGAAAAAATAAGAGAAATTGTTCATGAAGCTCAGGGAGACCTTAATGAAGCTCTGAAAATTTTAAATTCCGGGCATAAAAGCGACGAATTTGAAAAACTCTTTATTCAATGGGTAAGGGATGCGTTCATGGTGAAAAAAAAGCCCCAGTTTTTAAAAAGCATTATCTTCTGGGCCAGAGAAATTGCCGGATGGAATAGGGAAAAGCAGAAAAATTTCCTGAATTACTGTTCAGAGATTTTCAGGCTTGCCCTTCTGCAGAATTATCAATCCGAGAACCTGGTTTATAAAAAGATCAACGCAGAAGGTTTCAACTGGGACGGATTTTCCAAATTCATAAGCGGAGCCAATATTGAAAGTATCCTGGAAGAAATCAACATGGCAGACCTTCACCTGACAAGGAACGGAAATCCGAAAATTGTCTGGACGGATCTTGGCATCAAGCTATCTCGCTATATTCATAAAAATTCGTAGTTAGGAGTAATTCAATCGTTGAATTTATAATATTTAATAATATGAAGTCCGGATCTGTTCCGGATTTTTTCGTTTAAGGTTCTGCACCGATGAAATTGATTCTCATTTATTAAGTTTTCATTAATTTTTTATAATTCTAATAGTATTAATAATCAGCGATTTACATTGACAAATATTAAAAGAAGATTAAAAAATCAATCAATCGTTTGATTTTTTAAAAATCTTGTGTAAATTTGCGCCCTGAAAAAGAGAGATGCTATGGTTTCAAAAGAAGAAAATATATTATTTGCTGCAGAAAAACTTTTTGCTGAAAAAGGTTTCGAAGGGACTTCCACCAGGGAGATTTCCAAGGCAGCGAATGTAAATATCTCTATGATTTCTTACTATTTCGGTTCAAAGGAAAAGCTGTATGAAAAATTGGTGGAATACAGAATGAATGAAGGACAGTTTTTTTCAAAAGACATTCTGGAAAGAACAGATATCAATGAATGGGAGAAGATAGAAAAAATTGTAGACCAGTTTTTGGGAAGAGTGAGACATCATAAATGTTTTTACAGAATCATGCAGAGAGAGCAGCTTCATACAGAAAATCCTCAGATTGTGGAATTTCTGAAACAGACCAAAATGGGCTTTATCTCTATGTATTCTCAGGTTCTTGAAAGCGGACTGAAAAAAGGGATTTTTACCAAAAACCCTCCCATCTATTTACTTCATGCCACCGTAAGCGGAACTTTGTTTTATGCATCCAACGCCAAAGAAATGTATAAAGAATTCCTGAACGATACTGCGGATGATGAAGTTTTTGATGAAAAATACTACACAGAACTTAATAAACATATAAAATATTTACTAAAAGACCTTTTAGGTTATGAAGAGAATAAATAATTCGGTGTTGGCATTATCCCTGTTTATGGGAATGGCAGCCATAAATGCTCAGGAGAAAAAGCAGCTCACCCTAGATGAAGCCGTGCAGCTGGGAATCCAGAACAGTAAAAGCCTTAAGATAGATGCCGCTAAAATTGAAGAAGCAACGGCAGATCTTTTGGAAGCCAAAAACAGACAGCTTCCGGAGCTTAAAGTTTCGGGCAGCTATATGTACCTTCCGCTTAAACCCAATGTTGACTTGAAGCTTCCTGGCGTTTCGGCTGCAGGGGGTCCGGAAGTGCATCAGGTTGCTTATGGATCGGCTAATCTTAGCGTTCCTATCTACAGCGGCGGAAGAATCAAATATGGGATCCAGTCTGCAAAATATCTGGTGGAAGCATCCAAATTAAGCACTGAAAATGATAAAATAGCGATTGCTTATAATGTAGCTCAGGCTTATAATAATTTGTTTAAAGCCAACCAGGCCATCAAAGTTTTAGAAGAAAACCTTACGGCTTCTCAAAAAAGGGATGAAACGTTTCTTAAGCTTGAAAACAATGGCGTTATCGCAAGAAACGACCGTTTAAAAGCAAACCTCCAGACCTCCAATATCGAACTGCAATTGTTGGAAGCTAAAAACAACTACAATATTGCAAACATCAATATGGACCTGTTATTAGGTATTCCGGAAACTACAGAAATTGAAGTTGACCAGAATTATATCGATGAAGGATCTGAAGTGAAAGCGGTGGATTATTATGTCAATGAAGCTAAAGAAAACCGTAAAGACCTGCAGGCTCTGGCTCAGCAGAGAAAGGCGGCAGAATTGGGAACAAAATCAGCAAAAGCTGAAAACCTTCCTTCAATTGCATTTACAGGAGGTTATGTGGCAGCAGACATTCCAAAATTTCTTACCATATACAATGCTGTAAATGTAGGGGTTGGAATTTCTTATAACCTATCTAATATCTGGAAAGAAAACTCCTCACTGAAACAATCCCAGGCAAGAGAAAAGCAGCTGGCCGCCAGCGATGAGTTGCTGAATGACAATATTAAGCTTGACGTGAACAGGGAATACCAGAACACAGATTACTCTAAAAAGAGAATCGCAGTGTATGAAAAAGCTGCCGAACAGGCCAACGAAAATTACAGGATTACCAAAAACAAATACGACAACGGTCTTGCTACCATGACGGAACTTCTGGATGCAGACGCTGCCCAGATATCAGCTAATGTAGGGGTGATCAATGCAAAGGCAGATGCCGCTTTAGCTTACAGAAAACTATTACAGACAACAGGAACTTTAACAATTAAATAATCAGACTCAGACCAAAATGGAAAATAATAATAAACCAACAGTTGAACTTGAACCTAAAAAGAAAAAAAGTTTAGTTTTTCCTATCATCCTAGCCGCTGTAGTAATCGGTGGAGGGATCTACGGATACAGAGCTTTTACTTATGGGCAGTATCATGAAGAAACCGATGATGCCCAGATTACTTCCAATATGGCACCGGTAATTTCTAAAATTTCCGGATATGTGGCAGAAGTAAAAGTAAAGGATAATCAGTTTGTAAAAAAAGGAGATACTTTGGTGATCCTTGATAACAGAGATCAGAAAATGGCTCTTGAACAAGCTCAGGCTGCTTTATCAACAGCTAAAAGCAATATTTCAAATGCAGAAGCAACAACAACTGCAACTTCAAAGAACATCAGCTCTTCACAGGCGGCAGTGACAACAGCCAACGCACAGATAGAAGCAGCAAAAGTAAATGTATGGAAAACCTCTCAGGATTTGAAAAGATATGCTAATCTTGTAAAAGACCATTCTATTACGGAACAGCAGTACGAGCAGGCTTTGGCTGCTAAGCAGTCTGCAGACAGACAGCTTCAGGTTTTGGTTGACCAGAGAAACCAGATTGCGCAGCAAACTACTATTGCATCTTCTCAGACTGCAGCAAGTTCACAGCAGATCAGCGTTGCGGGTTCAGTGGCAAAACAAAGAGAGGTAGATGTGGAAAACGCCAAATTAAACCTTTCATATACTGTCATTCTTGCTCCGGAAGACGGATATGTTGGAAAAGTTTCTACTCAGGCAGGACAGTATCTTCAGGCTGGATCACAGCTTTTTGCTTTGGTTAAAAACGATCAGAAATGGGTTGTGGCCAACTTCAAGGAAACGCAGGTAGATAAAATGGTGGAAGGACAGAAAGTGAAAATCGAGATTGATGCTTTCCCTGATCAGGAATTTGATGGGGTAGTGAGCTCATTCTCACCTGCAACAGGAGCTACGTTTTCAATATTGCCTCCGGATAATGCCAGCGGTAACTTCGTAAAAGTAGTTCAGAGACTTCCTGTAAAGATCGATTTTGTAAATCTTGACAAGAATATTGCAAAAAGACTGAGAACAGGGATGAACGTGAAGGCAGAGGTATCGCTTAAATAATATTTAAAATTGTGAACAGGTCAATTAGCTTCGCGGTCAATAGTGAATTAGCTTTGCTGTCAATTTAAAATGCAGTTTTAAAATTCATTATTCACCTGTGTAGCAGAATTCACCATTGACTTTTTTCACATCATAAAAAACTATGCAAGATTCATTAGTAGAATATGGAGCCCGGAGAGTGATCATTACGATCACGGCAATCCTTTGTGCTCTGCTTGAAATTGTGGATTCCACGATCGTGAACGTTGCCCTGAACGAAATGAAAGGGAACCTTGGAGCGACACTTTCTGAGGTAGGCTGGGTGATCACAGCTTATGCAATCGGTAACGTAATTATCGTGCCGATGACGAGCTGGCTGTCACAGCAGTTCGGACGTAGAAATTACTTCGCTGCTTCCATTATCATATTTACTGTGTTTTCCTTTTTATGTGGAAATGCCACCAATATCTGGGAGCTCGTATTTTTCAGACTGATGCAGGGAATAGGCGGGGGAGCGCTTCTGGTGACTTCACAAACGATCATTACCGAATCTTATCCTATTGAGAAAAGAAGTATGGCGCAGGCTATCTACGGTTTGGGAGTAATTATCGGTCCAACTTTAGGTCCGCCGTTGGGAGGATATATCGTTGATAATTTCAGCTGGCCGTATATTTTCTATATCAATATTCCAATCGGAATTGCAGCAACGCTGATGACTTTACAGTTTGTGAAAAGCCCGAAATATGCAGAAAAACGAAAGGTTTCGGATGTAGACTGGATAGGAATTGCTTTACTGGCAGTTACTGTAGGATCTTTGCAGTTTATCCTGGAAAGAGGCCATGAAGAAGACTGGTTTGAGAGCGGAATGATCGTAACATTTACCGTATCGGCTATTTTAGGATTTATATTATTCCTCTGGAGAGAGCTTACCTTCAAATATCCCATCGTGGAACTTCGGGTGCTGAAAAACGGAAACCTGAGGATCGGAACGGTAATGTCTTTCGTCTTAGGATTCGGTTTGTATGGATCTACATTTATTGTACCGCTTTATACACAGAGTATTTTAGGATGGACGGCCTTACAGTCGGGAGCTTTGATGATTCCTGCGGCACTGACGACAGCCTTTATGATGCCGATTATCGGAAGACTGCTTTCAAAAGGGGCAAAACAGCAGATTCTGGTGTCTTTGGGACTGTTTATCTTCTTTATCTACAGCTTCTGGGGATATAAAATCCTTACTCCGGATACCAGTAAAGATGCCTTTTTCTGGATGCTGATCGTAAGAGGAGCCGGTCTGGGACTTTTGTTTATCCCGATCACTTCATTGTCATTAAGTACACTGAAAGGTCAGGAAATCGGACAAGGGGCAGCATTTACGGGGATGATGAGACAGCTTGGGGGTTCATTCGGGATTGCAGCAATTACTACATTTATTGCCAATGCAGGTCAGAAATACAGGCTCAACCTAATCTCTCATCTTGATGAAAACAGTTTTGATGTTCAGCAGCGTCTCAACGGATTAAAAGCCAGCTTTATCGCAAAAGGAATGACTCCTGATGCAGCGATGAATGCAGCTTATAAAATGTTGGATCTGTCGGTAACCAAACAGGCTACGGTACTTTCATATATGGACGTCTTCCTTTACTTAGGGGTTATTTTCCTTGTGTGTATCCCGTTCATTCTTTTCATTAAGGAAAGAAAAAGCAAAGAAAAAATAGATTTGAGTGGTGTACACTAAACTGATCTGAATAAATACAAAGCCTCCGGAAATTCCGGAGGCTTTTTTTTGGAAAATGATTTATGAAAATTATGTCAATCATTAATTTGTTATGGAATATGCTTCGACTCCGTTCAGCATGACATTTCTAATACTAACTGTTTTTTTACCGGCTTTTTTTTCGTCTTGTCATGCTGAGCGGAGTCGAAGCACCTTAACTTATCCTTAAAGACTTAAAAAACTTAATGGTTAAAAACGATTAAGTTCCGCTGTCCACTCAATCCCACTGATATCAATCAGTTTTATTGTATGGATTTTTTCTTTTTTCATTAAAATGTCATTAAGGTTCACTGTAAGATCAGCCTTTGAGCCGAGTGGAATAACCAGGCTGTGTTTTCCAGGCTTTACTTTTGCTACATAATGATTGCTGATATATTCTTTCGGGAACTCCGAAAGTTCTCTGTGGTTAAGCTCTTTTAAAATATTTCCGTTTTGATCCAGAATATGGATGCCGATCAGAAAAGAACCATATACATCTGCACCTTCAGTCCTGTACACTTCAAATTTTAAATCTGAGTTATTAAGAGAAATATTGGAAATTTCAACCTTAGGTTTCACAGATTTATTGTGCAGTGTTCCCCAAACCCCTCCATGAAAGTACTGGTTGGTATACAGTGTAAGTCCGAAAATGAGGACCGAGCCCGCGAATACGAGGGTTTTAGGCTTTGACAAAGGAAGGACACCTGATGCTAACCATAAAAACCACTTTTTACGGACAAAAATTTTATTGGTTTTAATAAAATGGTAATCTAAAGAAAAAGGACCGCTTCCGGTAAGGAATAAAAGAAATCCTCCCGCGATTCCTAAAACACCTATCTGCCATTCATCAAGGCAGGTCGTTCCGATCCAGCCTGAACCGAGGAGAATTCCAAGGGCAAGACCAAAAATTCCTATACTCATTAACCTTGTCATTAACCCTAAAATGATGAATAATCCTACCACTGCTTCTAAGATTGTAAAAGCCATCATTGAAGTTTGAAGAATATCAGGATGGGTAACTAAATATTTGATAAGAGGTTTTATGCCTAAAGCATTGGGCAGGAAATGATTGAATTTTTCACCTATATATCCTGCTTCCTCAGGAATAAGTTTGTTTTCGAGAACAAGTCTGCGCCAGAAAGCTGAAAAGTAAGTCCATCCGATCACGAGACGGAGTGATAATGTATATAACCCGGTCAGATCATAAGACCGGCTGTCTGAAGTATATTTCATTGAAATTGTATTGTATTAAAAGACTTTGTTTAAAATGGTTCCGGTTAAAACTTTAAGCCGGACTCAATTTCAGTCTTTTAAATAGAATATACTTTGGAGGGCTGTTTCCGGAAGTGTGCCCGGAATATTTGTTGAATGTAATTTTTTCCTCTCCGAAACCGAAAGACGCATCAGAATGGAAAAGAAAACCATTGTTTTTAAGCTTTACATCGGTTATTGAAAGGACTATTCTCGAAGATGAGGTTTCACCGGAGAAAGTACAGGATGCAGCACTGTTGGTGATTTTTACTTTATTTAAACCACTGATGTGTTGAATATCGAAAATACTGAGGAAATCCTTTTTTAAAGAACACGGTGATAATGAAAATGCCAATATAAACACTAAGAGAAGTGCTTTGTAATTTTTTATATGGGTTCCTGATATGGGCATTTTTACAAAACTACACTTTATTTGATCGTTAAACTTATGAATTGCAGAAATTTCTCCTGCTGATCTTCGAAAAAATTTTATTTCCCACAGATTTCATTAATTTGTATGGATGGCTACTGACAAACAGTTGTCACAATTCTGATTTATCTTTACCTTGAATTCTTTAATATTAATTACAAAAAAGGGGGCAAAATTATTTTGGCGAAATTGTAAATCGTTTTGGAGATTAGGCAAGACCTTACAGGGATTGATATTAAAGAAGATTTAGAGAAATTTTAAACCCCAAAAAAAATTTATTCAAATGAGTTATTGTTCAGCAATAGAAGGAATGAAGCCTGAAAGCAGGAGAGAACTTCATAAAAATTACCACGATCACCATTACGGATTTCCAATCCATAATGACAATGAGCTTTTCGGAAGGCTGATCCTGGAGATCAATCAGGCAGGATTGAGCTGGGAAACCGTATTAAAGAAAGAAGAAAGCTTCAGAAAGGCATACAGCAATTTTGATATTCAGGCTATTGCTGCTTATACGGAAGAAGACCGTGAAAGACTGCTGAATGATCCCGGAATTATCCGCAACCGCCTTAAAGTGAATGCGGCTATTGAAAATGCTAAAACCATTGCGGCTTTACAGGAAGAATTCGGATCATTTGAAAAATGGCTGGAACACCACCATCCGAAAACGCTTCAGGAATGGATGAAACTTTTTAAAAAAACATTCAAATTTACCGGCGGGGAGATCGTTAACGAGTTTTTAATGAGTACGGGATATCTGAAGGGTGCACACACCGAAAGCTGCCCTGTTTACAAACATGTGCTGGATCAGAAGCCACTTTGGATGGAGTAAAGAGTTTAGGAGTTGTAGTGTTTAAGAGTTATAGTGTTTTTTTATACACCAGTTTACGATTTATCTAAAGTTTAATTACATCAATAGCAACGGACTTTAGTCCTAAAAAACAAATGCAATCCAGCTTTAGCCAAAACTTAGATTTACAGTTTCTGTGGCTTAGAAACAGATTTTGTATTTTTCATGATTTCCTTATGTTCTTTGCCCCATTTTTCAAATTCCAGGATAATAGGTTTCAACTTATATCCTATTTCTGTCAGTTCATATTCCACACGGGGCGGGACTTCTGCGTAAACGGTTCTGGTGATGATCCTGTCTTCTTCCAGCCTGCGGAGCTGCAGGGTAAGCATCCGTTCTGTAATATTGTTTAACTTTTTTCTAAGCTCTCCAAATCTTAATTTTCCATTGATAAGATAGCAGCAGATCGCTAATGCCCACTGTCCGCCAATCGTATTGGAGGCATAAATTTCGGGACATTCGTCGGCCAAGGCTTTTTTATTGGCAAAATTGGTTGATGTTTCCTTTATTTTAGTCATTACTTACATTTTTTATAGTACCATACAATTGGGTACCAATGGTAGAAATGTAAGTTACGTATATTATTTTTGCTGGAGAAATTTAAACAAATGAAAACATTAATTATAGTTATTCACCCGGCAATAGAAAAATCGGTGATCAACAAAAGATGGATGGAAGAACTGAAAAAATATCCGGAAAAATATGCTGTTCATTCATTATATGATGTCTACCCGGAAGAAAAAATTGATGTAGCTAAAGAACAGCAGTTGATAGAATCTTATGACAAAATTGTTTTCCAGTTTCCGTTTTACTGGTTCAGCAGTCCGCCACTTCTGAAAAAATGGTTTGATGAGGTGCTTCTTTACGGTTGGGCTTACGGAAGTAAAAGCGGCTTCAAAGCAGGTAATAAGAAAATGACATTAGCCGTTACAGCGGGAATCGATGAAGAAGGCTACAGCGATTCCGGAAAATATAAATATACCATGAATGAGCTTTTCCGGCCTTACGAGCTGACTTTCGATTATATCAGGGCAGATTATAAGGAACCTTTTGTATACTACGGAATCGAAAACGATCCTTCAGAAGAATGGGTGGAAAGAAGTGTGCCGATGTATCTGGAGTTTTTGGATTCATTGTAGGTTACTACGAATGATCTTCAAATTGGTCTGGATAACTTTATTTTTGCTGTATAATATATTTCAAGGCTATCTTCCTGCTATTTTCCGCAGCATTGGCAGATGTATTTTTTGTCATTTATTCAAACATTTTTTTTATAGCATGAGGAATAATAAAATATAAAGTTTGAGGTGAATTATCCTCAAATCGAGCATCAAGTATATCTATAAAATAACCATTTTTGTCTTGTCCGGAACCCATTTTTTCAATTTTAGCCCCAATCCCTTTTCTTATTAATTCCTGACCGTCGCTTGGGTTTAATGCGAACGAAGGAGTATCTATTGATTTTCCATCTCCACTGTATATCATGGCTTTAAAAATCAACATAGCTTTTATTAAGTAATTTTCGGCATAAGTTTCATCACCTTTTTTGTGACAGGCATAAGAGGTTTCATACAAAGTCTTTAAATCAAACGGATGTGTTTTTAGAAATTCATTTCCGTTTTTAATAACTTCGTCAAATTTCTCATCCTCATTAAGCTTATAAAGATTCCTTCCAAAATCTATATCTTTATAAGGCTTGTAATTTTTATTATCAGTAAACCCGATCAACAAAGATAACATCTGTTTATTAGTAAGAGTAGTATCAATTTTATTATATCTTTCTAATAATCTATCATAATAAAATTCTGATTTTTTACTTTTTGTCTCTTTTAAGATATTTTCAAAATCTTTTTTGTAATTGAAATGCTCTTGGCTAAATATAAAGAAAGGAATAATTGAAAATAAAATAATAAGTTGTTTCATGATTTGTCTTGATTTTTTGTAAATGATTTCAAAAATACTCAAAATTCCTTACCCCACCGTTTTCGTATCCTCCTCCTTCAATATTTTTTTCTCCTTCATCGAAAGCATCATTCTTTCATACTTATATTTCTCCCAGTCAAATTGATTAAGGAAATCGAGTGCAGCCTGAAAGCCCCTATTGAAAAGATCTTCCTTTTCTTCTCTTTTCATGAAAAAATTCAGCCAGCTGCTTGTTCCACAGTTGACGTTCTGGATACTGTAAAGACGGTAGAAACTGTGTTTGGTCAGAAAAGATTTATCATTAAAACCTTTTAAAGTACTGATGATGTTTCCGGCATATGAAAAAGGGGTTTTGAGAATTTCTTCACTGGTTTTCCCTTTTTCTGAAAGAAGATCCGAATCACTCGTAAGCTGTACCCCGAAAAGCGGCATCCTTGGATAAAATACATCGGTTGCATGGAAAATATCGATCGGAAAATTGGAAATACTTCCGCCATCAATGAAAAGCCCGGCAGGGTAGATGTTTTCCGGCTTCGTATTCATCCAGAACTTCCAGGCATATTTCACAGAATCATCATCTTTATTGATCCTCTTCTGAAATGGTTCAAAAAAGAACGGAACAGACATGGATGCCCTGACAAATTCAGCGGGACTGATGTGCTTCAGTTCCTCTTCCGACCAGTATAAATTGGCCATGGTAGGAAGCTCTACCTTGATCTTGGCATTGATATCGGTGGTAATGACAACATATTCCGAACGGAGCTGGTAAAAAGGATTGTTTTTATAATAATCGTTGCCCACAGCACTTTCATAGAATATCCTGTAGCTTGTCTGATCAATATGCTCAATATTTTTATCCTTGATCGCTTCTATGCTTTTTAAGGCAATGGTATAATATTCCTGATTGTTTCCATAGCGGTAATTCAGGTTCAAATCATATTCTTTCTGGATAAACTTTTCATTAAGATCAGCTACTGTTTTGATTCCGAAACTGTCCAGAACATTTTCCATCGTATGCAGAAATGTATTTCCGGGATTGAATCCGCTATTTTGCTTTCTGAAATCATTGTAGAACTTTTTAATGCAGAAAAAAGCGATTATTACAGGAATTAAAGGAACCAGGAACAGCAGTTTTGCATTAAGTGTTGTTTCAGGCCGGGCAGCAAAAGGAATAATCACTAGGATGATCATGATAACAGCCAGAATGATGGCATTGATCTTAAAGAAATTCTTATTGTTAAGAATCGCATGAATGGTGGTTTTTACATAATTTCTCCCATCCATGAAATCGGCGAAATTCCAGCTAAAGAGAATATCTTTGATTGTTTCACTTTTAGCTTCCTCCTTGGTTTTACAGGCAGCAATAAGCATCGTGTTGATAGCTCCGGCACTAGTTCCCGCCACTTTCAGAAATCGGACTCCGAATATTTCCAATCCATAAAGGTACCCAACCAGAGCGCTTCCCCAGACACCACCACCTTCCTGTACAAACTCCACATATTGGTTTCCCTGGGCATCCAGCAGATCGGAGAATTCTTTGGAAGAAATATTTTCATGCAATGCAGACAGTTTTTCTTTAGACTCTCCGGAAAGTACATCTTCCTTAAGGATTTTATCTAAATTTTCAGTTTTCATGGTGGTTTGGTGTTTAGCTGTTTTTTGGATTAAATGCCAGGATTCAAAATTTTACTTTTTTATTGTTAGATTCGTATAAAATATTCAAAAGCCTTCTTATCAACAACATTACCACCTGCTTCCAGTTAATGCTATACGGAAATTACCACTGCTTACGTCTGGCATAAATAAATGTACAGATCACGACCAAAGCCATAATGCCTAAAGTTATAAAATAACCGTATTTGTGATGAAGCTCCGGCATATTGTCGAAATTCATCCCGTAAACACCGGCAATAAAAGTGATTGGTAAGAAATAAACCGAATAAATGGCAAGTACTTTCATCACCTGGTTGGCCTTTTGGTCCGAAAGCGCCAGGAACATCGAAATAAGGTTGGTAATCTGTATATTCAGATGGTCAAAATCCGCCACTACATCTTTATGCTTGTCTTTTAAATCGACAATTTCGGAGTCCGGGAGGTTGAGTAATTTAAATTTATCTACAGCATCCGTGGAAATGGTCAGTACCCTTGAATTCAGTCCGGATTTTCTTTTCAGCTTGTACAGTCTTCTGATCTGGTTGGTATGGTTGGTGTTTTTAAGAAAGATCTCATTTTCAATGTTATCCATGGTTTCCATAAGACTGATAGATTCATCATCAAAGCTCTTCATAATCAGAAGGGCAATTATCAAAGCTATTTTTGAAGGCGGGATATCTGCCTGCATCGAAGAGATCTGCTTCTTGGTCTCTGTAATGCTTCTGGTTTTCATCCTGTGAATAGTAATAACCGTATTATCCACCAGGAAAATCCCGATTTTTGTACTGATGTCGCTTATTGTATTGAGATTTTTCCGCTCCAGTTCTGTACTTTCACGGAGGAGATAGAATTTAATATTGCCATCCTCTTCATATTTCGGAAGGTGGTTCGGATCCATCGTATCTTCCAGAAGAAGATTGTTGATTTCATATCTTTCGTGAAGAAATTTCAGGTCTTCCGCTGTGGGAGCCTCTACATCTACCCATTCACATTGGGAGTCTCTGTATATCGTGTCAATTGGCATATAATAAAAATACTAATATTTTGAAAAACTATGTGTTAAATAATTTTATCTTTGCCAAAATTAAAAAAACTATATGATTAAAAGTACAATAAAAGGGATCGGATTTTATGTTCCAGATAATGTTGTTACGAATGATGATTTAGCAAAGCTGATGACCACCAATGACGAATGGATTACGGAAAGAACAGGCATCAAAGAAAGAAGACACAGAAAAAACAGAAATGATTCTCAGGAAACCACTGCTTATTTAGCGTTTAAAGCTTCTGAAAAAGCTCTTGAAAAAGCGGGACTTACCGCTCAGGATATAGATTATATTGTTTTTGCAACCCTTTCTCCGGATTATTATTTCCCGGGCTGCGGGGTATTGCTTCAGGACATGCTGGGCTGTGATACAATCGGTGCTCTGGATGTAAGAAACCAATGTTCAGGATTTGTGTATGCGATGAGTGTTGCCAATGCTTTTATCAAATCAGGAACTTATAAAAATATCCTTGTGGTAGGAGCAGAAATCCATTCTTTCGGACTGGATTTTTCCGATGAAGGAAGAGGTGTTTCTGTCATTTTTGGAGATGGGGCAGGAGCTATTATACTGTCTGCCACCGAAGATGAAAATGCAGGTGATATCTTAGCGGTAAATATGCATTCGGAAGGAAAATATGCAGACGAACTGTGCACACAGTTTCCGGGATCTAAATTCGGATGGAGCGACAGGATGAGAAAAGAACCGGAAAATGTAACCAATAAGGAAGTATATCCTATCATGAACGGTAATTTCGTTTTCAAGCATGCGGTAACAAGATTCCCTGAAACGATGATGGAGGCTCTGAATAAAGCAGGAAAAACAGTGGAGGATCTTGATATGTTCATTCCTCACCAGGCCAATCTTAGGATTGCCCAGTTTGTACAGCAAAAATTCGGACTTCCGGATGAAAAGATCCATAACAATATTCAGAAATACGGAAATACAACAGCAGCTTCTATTCCTATTGCATTAAGCGAAGCTATTGAAGAAGGAAAAGTTAAAAGAGGAGATCTTGTGCTTCTTTCGGCCTTCGGGAGCGGATTTACCTGGGGAAGCGTATTGTTTGAATATTAATTGATAGGCGACAAATTGTAAGTCACAAAATAGTCAAATGACCAACTGATAATTCCCCTCCTCCGGATGGGTGGCAAATCGAAGATCTGATGGGGTTGGTTAAAAATAAAAAAGGAATCGGCCGGGCATTGCCCGGCCGATTCCTTTTTTATAATAGTAATTAACTAAAGACTTTTCAATAACTTCTCAGTATCCGTAGAATCCTGACCTGTACTTTTAGCCAGCTGAACAGATTTTTCAGCCCAGATCTTGGCATTCTTTTTATCTCCTATTTTGTTGTAAAGATTAGCCAGTGTATCTGTATTGGCATAGTTTTCATCTTTCTTTACAGATTCCTGGGCCCAGCTTATTGCTTTTTCCAGAGAGGTTTTATTGCTTACGTTTTCAAAAAAGTTCCACGCCAGTGAATTCAATTCTTCTGAACTTGCTGCGGAATAATCTTTATACAGTTCCAGGGTCAGTTTTTCATAGGTCGGAATATCTTTATTCTTTAAGGCTCTGTTTGCTTTTGCTCTTTTCAGTGTTTTTTCAGCTTCGTCTTTAGGCATGAATTTTTGTGACTCTGTAAGGAAATAACTGTCGTTCCATGATTTGGTGTCTGCATTGTAAGACTTTTTAAGAACGGTATTGAGTTGTATACTCTTATCCACTTTTGTATATCGGTCTTCCGGCAGGATTTTGATGATATCAGATTTTCTTGCCTGAAAGGTTTTGTATAATGGGCTTTCCGTACTTTGTATTCCTGAAAGAAGCATTTGTATATCTTCCTGGTCCAGTACAGTCTTTTGTTGGAAATAACGGTCAAGTACTTTGCCTGCAAATTCAGAATCATTGTAAATGGTAAGGCCTGCAAGGTTCTTTAGAAATTCAGGATCCTTTTCTCCGTTTTCAAACTTTTGCTTCAATGCAGTAAGTCTTTTACTGGGATCTTCAGCATCTTTGGCAAACTGGATGAAATCCTTTTCCTCTACATAGCCTAAAGTTCTGTGTACTTCTTCTCCGTCACCATTAATGAAAAGGTAGGTTGGAAATGCTTTCACGTTGTATTTTTTGGCAAGACCTATTCCTTCTCCTTTTTCCATATCTATTTTCGCATTGATGAAATGGGAATTGTAAAAATCACCAACGGTCTGAAGCGGAAAAATATTTTTCACCATCAGTTTACAAGGGCCGCACCATGATGCATAGGCATCTACAAATATAAGTTTATTCTCCTTTTTGGCTTTTGCCAGTATCGCTGAGAAATTACTGTCTTCAAATTTAATTCCCTGCGCCAATGCCAGAGCTCCTATAAATAAAGAAGAAAATATTGCTAATTTTTTCATAAAAACTTTTTATTGATTACAAATGTAATAATTATGTTAACAATATGTCGGCATGGAAAGAAAATAGTTACGGGTATTTTATTTTAATATGTAATAAATCTATTTAAGATGAAAACCTTTGTCGATATGTTATTAAAATAAATAAAATTTGATTTTTTAGTTAAAAAAATTAAATGATAAAAGAATGTTTTAATAAAATATAAAATATTAGTAGCTTTGTAAAAACAAAAAGACAACCCATGAGAATGATGAATTATTATAAAATAAAAATAATAATTTACCTTTTTATGTCCAGAAGTCTGCTGAAACTTTTGTTTTTGTTCATTACTGCTGTGCCTCTTTTGGCCCAGAAAAAATACAATTTTGACCAGATCTGTGAAAGAACATCTGTTCAGGTAGACCCAAAAGATATTCCCAGGGTTCTGAAAACAGCAGATTCATTATATATGAAGGCACAAAAGCCTCTGGACAAGGTGAAGAGTCTTTTACTCTCTGCCGAACTGTATCATTCGGCAGGTGAATTCAAAAAATCGATATGTTATGGTGAAAATGCGCATTCCCTGCTCAACCAGATTGATGATTCAGGATGGCAATCGCGTGTCAATGGATTCTTAGCTAAAGAATACCGGCTGGTAGGACTTTTTGAAAGATCAAAAAAATATACGCTGCAAGGTATGCAAGCAGCAGAACGGATTACTGATACTCAGGAAAAAGGAGAAATACTGGGATTGCTGAGCCAGGAAATGGCCTATTATGAAATGGAACAGAGCAGCTACCCGGAAGCGGTAAAGTATATTGAACAATCATTGGATTTCTTTGGAAAAGATGATCAGGATAATAAACGGGCAGTGGCTGCTTCTTATCAGATTCTTGGGGATATATATCTTAAGCTTAAAGATTATACAGCTTCTGAAAATCATTACCGCAAAGCAGAATCTTTGCTCACAACCCAATGCTGTGTCCTGGGGCTGGTTTATAATGGGCTGGGCGGGATCCGTCTGAAACAGAAAAACTGGAAAGATGCTGAATTCTACCTTAAAAAGGCTGAAAATATAGCAGACAGTTCGAGGAGTCTTAAGCTGAAAAAAGCAGTATATTCCAATATCAATGATTTTTATGAAGGAACCGGGAATAACTTTAAAGCCTCCTTATATGCTGTAAAGTATGTGAGAGCCTATGACAGTCTTACAGCAAGAAACCGTGAGTTCGCTATTAAAAACCTTGAAACAGCAGTAAAGCCAAATAAAAAAAGTTCCCAGATCAGCATTGTTAAAAATACAGCCATTGTTGTATTGCTTGCAGCATTGGTTGCCATCCTTATTTTCTTTAGAAAAAAGCAGAAGAAACAGCGGGCAAAATTCAGAAATATTATAAGATCGCAGTTGCAGATGATCGGTTCCCGAAGTCAATCGCTGCCTTTAAAAACAGAAATTTCCGATTTCTCAAATATCTCTGTTGAAGAGGTGGATGACAGGGCAGGAGAGGACGACAAAAGGAAAGGCGAATCCCTGATGACTTCCGAGACAGAGTCGAAGCTTCTGGAACTTCTTGAAGAGTTTGAGAAGGGAGAGCTGTATAACAATAAAAATATGTCTTTATCGTTCCTGGCTGCAGAACTTAACACCAATACAAAATATCTGTCTTACGTCATCAACCGGCATAAAAGTGCGGATGTAAAAACATACGTTAACCGTTTAAGAATTAATTATATTGTAGACAAACTTATCAATGATGATAAATACAGGCAGTATAAAATAAGTATTCTGGCTGATGAATGTGGTTTTTCCTCGCACAGTAAGTTTGCTTCCGTATTTAAAGCAGTAACTGATTTCTCCCCGTCTGCATATATTAAATATCTGGACTCTGAAAACCAGTCAGATAAAAATACTCATTTTCACGAAAACAATTAAAAACAGCCTGTTTTTTGGCAGTCAGTCTTTTCATTTTCATGAAAATGGCTAACCTATTGTTTTACCTAAGACCTTCACATCTATATCTTTGCGGCAGCTTTACAGTAACAGGCATACTGCATGTGTCACTCTTTTTAATCTTTGATTTCTATAAAGCAGAACAGCGTTCAGATTTAAATGCAAAAAAATACTAACAGTATAAAATACCTGCAGTTATTTTATGCAAACCATGAAAACTTTAATTAGTTAATGAGATGAAGCCTTTTAGCAGTCGTATCGGCATATGTATTTCCAATACTGCCTTTTGGAAGATGATCATGCAGCTGTGCCGATTGCGGCTTTATCCGGAAGAATCATGAAAGAATTTATGATCAGGTCAATAGTTTTAGCCTGATGCAATAAGATGATACAATCGGGGTTGATTGCCCGGTTTTTTTCAGTCAAGTTTTTTTAAGTGCAAAATCCGCAGCTCTGCTGCGGATTTGCTTTTTATTTTGCTTTTAAAGTGTCAGTTTTTATTTTGGAAGAATCCTGAACGGTTGCAGCCGGCTCGGAATTGGCAACCGCCGAATCTCCCATTTTATTTCTTAAAGAATCCTTATTGTGCTCATCTTTAAATTCTTCTCTTTTTTCCTTGTTCTGAGCGCAGCTTCCTAAAAACAAAACTCCCAGAATAGCTCCTATCCATAATTTTTTCATAATAGTTAATTTTGATGTTTATCTATAATCAAATATAAAAAATATTAAGTTCTTTTTTTAGTTGTAAGTTATATATTCTGATAAAATTATCATTTTATACAATATTAAAATTGAATTGTTAATACAACAAAAATCCACAGAGCTTTCATCTGTGGATTTTCCATGTTTAGATTAAACTTACTGTATCTATTTTGCCGGAGATTTGGTTGCCATTGAATCTACTTTCATCTTGATCGTATCAGGATTAGTCACCTTTACAGAGTCGGTTGGAGTTACGGTTCTGTTCGGTGTCGCGGTTCTGGTAGTATCTACTGCCGTTGAATCGGTAGTACTGGATGACATGGAAGATTCTTTGGTTCCGCAGCTCACAACTATTATTCCTAAACCCATGGCTGCTATCAAAAACTTTTTCATAATACATTATTTTGGTGTATTTAGTAAAATTCAATAATTATTCCTAACTAATATTGGAAAGTATTAAAACATAGATAAAATTTGTTAAAAGGTGTTAGGGGATAGGAATGAGGTGACGGGGAACAAGTTTGAGTTTTGTGTTCCGAGTTTTGAGTTTTGGGTTTTGCATTTAGGAAGTAAATCAATACTATTTTTCATCTATTATCATTCATAAAAATCCCCGAAAATATCATTTCCGGGGATTTTGTAATGACTCATTGCTCATTGCCGATTACTCATCATGAACAAGATTATTATCGTTAATTATCCTAAGTAAGGGTATTTGTAATCTTTTGGAGAAACGAAAGTTTCCTTGATACTTCTTACGGAGGTCCATCTTAGTAAATTCATTTTAGAACCTGCTTTGTCATTGGTACCTGAAGCTCTGCCTCCTCCGAAAGGCTGCTGACCTACTACTGCACCTGTCGGCTTGTCATTGATATAGAAGTTACCGGAAGCATTTTCAAGAGCTTTGAAAGCCTCATTGATTGCATAACGGTCTTGTGCAAAAACAGAACCCGTCAATGAATATGGAGAAGTAGAGTCTACTAATTTTAAAGTTTCTTTCCAATCCTGATCTTCATAAACATAAACAGACAGGATAGGGCCGAATATCTCTTCAACCATACTTTCATAATGAGGATTAGTCGTTTCAATTACAGTTGGGTGTACAAACCATCCTTTAGAATCGTCAACTTTTCCACCGATTGCCACTTGAGCTTCACCGGAAGCATTCGCTCTGTCGATATATCCTTTACATTTCTCAAAAGAGTTTTTGTCAATTACTGCATTCACAAAGTTAGCTGGATCTTCAGGAGAACCTATTTTAATAGAATTCATCTGAGTTTCCATTACTTTTTTCACATCAGCCCAAAGAGATTTAGGAATATATGCTCTTGAAGCTGCAGAACATTTCTGTCCCTGGTATTCAAAAGAACCTCTTACCAAAGCAGTAGCTACAGCCTCTACATTAGAAGAAGGGTGAGCAATAACGAAATCTTTTCCGCCTGTTTCCCCAACAATTCTTGGATAAGTTCTGTAGTTATGAATATTATCACCGATCATTTTCCACATTCCCTGGAATACTTTCGTAGAACCTGTGAAGTGAAGACCTGCAAAATCAGGGTGCGCCAACACTTTCTCAGCAGTTTCTTTTCCATCTGTGAAGATCATATTGATGACACCGGCAGGAAGACCTGCTTCAGTTAATACATCCATGATTACTTTTGCAGAATAAACCTGCTTGTCAGAAGGCTTCCAAACCACAACGTTCCCAAGCATTGCCATACAAGTAGGTAAGTTTCCGGAAATCGCTGTAAAGTTGAATGGAGTTACTGCAAAACAGAACCCTTCCAATGGTCTGTACTCTACGCGGTTCCAGATTCCGGCATCAGAAACCGGCTGCTCAGAATACATTTCAGTCATGAATTCTACGTTGAATCTCAGGAAATCTATAAATTCACATGCAGAATCAATTTCAGCCTGGTGTACGTTTTTAGACTGTCCGATCATCGTAGCTGCATTGATCACATCTCTGTAAGGTCCCGCCAAAAGATCAGCCGCCTTTAAGAAAATAGCTGCACGCTGTTCCCAGCCCAGTTCGTTCCATTCTTTTTTAGCTGCCAGTGCCGCGTTGATAGCGTCATCTACATGCTGCATGGTACCCTTATAGTAAAATCCGAAATCATGAGCATGATCCTGAGGAGACTGAAGCTGAACTTTTTCATCCGTTTTTACTTCTTTTCCATTGATGATCATTGGAATTTCTGTCTTCTCGGCCCACATCTTTTTGTAAGTGGCGATCAGGCTTTTAACTTCTGGAGATCCCGGAACATAAGAATTTACCGGCTCGTTTACTGCAAATGGTACTTGCGAAATTGCTTTTGACATATTATGTTGTATTATTTTAAAAATTAATCAATATGTTGGTATACAAATTTACAATAATTAACGCAAAGAAAAAAAACTGCCGATCTTTATAAAAATGCAACCGATTACTGTTTTATATTCAAAAAAATATCATTTTGATGATATATAATGAACAGTTTTTACTGTTTATGGGTTTATTTTTTTAATTGAATTTAAATACATTCTGTTTTATAACAATTGTATAAATCAAAACATTGAAATAATTGTTATAATAGAAGACTTTAGAAGTAATTTATTAAGTGTTTGTGTAAAAGGGGTTTACCGAAAGCTTGTTGTTGAGTTGAAATTGTACTTGTCTCGATTTTGAACATTTTAAATGATCTTTTTGATAGCTTGAGACCTATAGGATTATATAATTTTATCCCATCAATGACTGATATGAAAAATAGAATTCTATTATTCTTTTTCGCAATGTTTTTCACCGCTTTATGTGCAGGTCTTTTTGCAGGTAACGGGAAAACTCAGTCATATCTTGGTGACTCCTCAAAAACACATTTCTTTAAACATGTAGATCCGCAGGGTCAGCCGGAGATTTACAATGTTTCGGATGATCAGGATGCACAGGACACCGGTAATGTCGAAAAAGTAAAATTTGATTATGCCATTATCACACAACAGTGGCTGAACTTTTTCTTCACCAGCTATTCTTATGATACCAAAACTGCGGCTGTTCAAAACCGCGTTCATATTACGGCACCCAGATACATTCTGTATCATTCTCTGCAAATTGCAGGCTGTTAACCCTTTCCAACCTTAAATGATTCCCTGTGGTTTGTATATGAATACAGATCCGCAAGATTCATTTCCTGTTTACAATATTTTCGAGTATATCTATTTGCTTTTTCATAGAGCAGAAAGGTTACCCCTATATCCAATTTAAAATAAAATACAATGCATTTAACACCTAGAGAAACGGAAAAGCTCATGCTATTCCTGGCAGGCGAGCTTGCCCTGAAAAGAAAGGCCAGAGGTCTTAAACTTAACTATCCGGAATCCATTGCACTCATCAGCCATTTTCTACTTGAAGGCGCAAGAGACGGAAAAAAAGTAGCCGAACTGATGCAGGAAGGTGCTAACCTTCTTACCAAAGACGATGTAATGCCCGGAGTATCAGAAATGATCCACGATGTACAGATTGAAGCAACTTTTCCGGACGGAACCAAACTGGTAACCGTACATAACCCAATCCGCTAATACCTATTTCTATTATGATACCAGGAGAAATATTTGTAAAAGAAGGCACCATTATCTGCAATGAAGGTAGAGAAACTGTCAAAATAAAAGTTGTCAATACAGGAGACCGTCCGATTCAGGTAGGATCGCACTTCCATTTCTTTGAAGTGAATAAAGCGATGAGCTTTGACCGGGAAGTAGCCTTTGGAAAAAGATTGAATATCGTAGCAAGTACTGCAGTCCGTTTTGAACCGGGAGAAGAAAAAGAAGTGGAATTGGTGGAAATAGGTGGGACAAAAAAAGCTATGGGCTTCAATAACCTTGTAGACGGGCAGACAGATTCTGAAGACCAGAAAAAAGCAAGCCTTGCAAAAGCTGAACAATTAAACTTTAAAACACACTAAGATGAGCTTAAACGTAGACAGAAAACAGTATGCCAATATATTAGGGCCTACAGCCGGCGATAAAATCAGGCTGGGAGACACTGAAATTATTATTGAAATAGAAAAAGATTTCACCCATTACGGAGATGAAGCCGTTTTCGGAGGTGGAAAAACCGTTCGTGACGGAATGGGCCAGAACGTTACCGCGAAAAGAAATGAAGGTGTTCTGGATCTATGCATCACAGGAGCAGTGATTATCGATCATTGGGGAATCGTAAAAGGGGATATCGGAATTAAAGACGGTAAAATTGTAGGCATTGGAAAAGCCGGAAACCCTGACACAATGGACGGTGTTTCTCCAAACATGATTATCGGTGCTTCCACAGAAGTTCATGGAGGAAAAGGTTATATCGTGACTGCAGGAGGAATCGATACCCACATTCACTATATCTGCCCGCAACAGATCGAAACCTCTTTATATAGCGGAATCACCACAATGATCGGTGGCGGAACAGGACCCAATGACGGAACCAATGCAACCACCGTTACTCCGGGAAAATTCAATATGCAGAAAATGCTTGAAGCTGCTGAAGAATATCCTATGAATCTCGGTTTCTTCGGAAAAGGAAACTGTTCTGCAGAAGCACCTATTGAAGAGCAGGTGGAAGCAGGGGCTTTGGGCGTGAAAATCCATGAAGACTGGGGAGCAACTCCGGCTACCATTGATGCAGCATTAAAAGTTGCCGATAAATACGATGTTCAGGTGGCCATCCACACTGATACCCTGAATGAAGGAGGATTCCTGGAAGATACCATGAGAGCCATCAACGGAAGAGTAATCCATACGTTCCACACAGAAGGAGCAGGTGGAGGCCATGCGCCGGATATCATCAAAGCAGCCATGTATCCGAATGTGCTTCCGGCTTCTACAAACCCGACCCGTCCTTATACGGTAAATACAATCGATGAGCATCTTGACATGCTGATGGTATGTCATCATTTAAGCAAAAATATCCCTGAAGATGTAGCTTTCGCAGATTCACGTATCCGTCCTGAAACCATTGCTGCAGAAGATATTCTTCATGATATGGGTGTTTTCAGTATTATGAGCTCGGATTCACAGGCGATGGGAAGACCCGGCGAAGTGATTACCAGAACATGGCAGACGGCAAGCAAAATGAAAGAGCAGCGAGGTAATCTTGAAGAAGATAAAGAAGGTGGAAATGATAATTACAGAGCCAAAAGATACGTAGCAAAATATACCATCAATCCGGCTATTGCCCACGGTATTTCAGAATATGTGGGATCTCTTGAAGAAGGAAAACTGGCTGATCTTGTCATCTGGAAACCGGCATTATTTGGGGTAAAACCGGAAATGATTGTAAAAGGAGGATTTGTGATTGCCGCTAAAATGGGTGACCCGAACGCTTCTATTCCTACACCACAGCCCGTTATATACAGAAATATGTTCGGAGCGCACGGAAAGGCAAAATTCGGAACCTGTGTGAATTTTGTTTCCCAAATCTCCATTGATAACGGAACTATAGCATCATACAAGCTGGAAAAAACAATTCTGCCAGTGAAAAACTGCAGAAATATTTCTAAAAAGGACCTGATCCACAATGATAAAACACCTGTAATCGAAGTGAATCCCGAAAACTACAAAGTAACGGTTGACGGTGAATACATTACCTGCGAACCTGCGGAAAAACTTCCTTTAACACAGTTGTATTACTTGTTTTAATCTTGAGTTTTTTAAGACCCGGTGAAAGGCCGGGCCTTTTCAGAAAATGAATGATATAACTAACATTGAACAAATTAAATGAAACACTTAAATAAAACTGTTTTTTCCTTTGCTGTAGCCGGAATGTCTATGCTTTCAGGACATCTTAACGCTCAGTTTCTGGGAGGGAGCAGACTGAAAAATGATGATGACGGGCCCAAAGGTCAATTTATGATTTACGGTTCATTGGATTACTCTAAAATAACAACCCCTTCAAGCAGCTCCAGCACAGTTTCAAGTGCGCCGATTGGATTGGGATATTTCATTAATAATAATGATGTTATTGGCGTAAACTATGCTTACTCGCAGAATGCTGTGGACCATAATGTTGTTTATAAACAGAATGAAGCCGGAATCTGGTACAGCCCGTCATTAACGCTTGGAAAATATTTCCTTCTGATTGCCCAGGTGGATGCCCATTATGTATGGGGGCAGCAGGTATCAGGAACAGCAGATTCAATGGAAAATTTTAATGGCTACCGCCTTCGTGCCTATCCTTTGATCGGGATTGTGCTGGGTGGAGGCTGGGCCCTGAAATTCAAGTTTGCAGAGCTTTCAATGCTTCAGACAAAAACAAAACAGGAAGGCTGGACGAAAACTTATGTCGCAGGAATCAGCGGTTCAACATTCGGGGTGGGAATTTCTAAAAACCTTGACTTCAGAAAAAAACAAAAAAAAGATGATAATTAACGAATCAATTGGTAATCTTTCCCAAAATCCGACAATAAAATCTGTTGATTTTCTTGATCTGGAATGGTTTGAAACCACAAAAAGAATTCAGCGCAAGAAAACAAGACAGGGAACAGAGGTAGCCATCAAGTTTCTCCGCGAAGGACAGCGTTTGCGTGAAGGAGATATCCTGTTTGAAGATGAAGAAAAAGTGATTGCAGTAAATGTGCTGGAAACGGAAGCCATCGTTATGTCGCCTGGGTCTTTGCTCGAAATGGGAACTGTTTGTTACGAAATCGGAAACAAGCATATTCCGCTTTTTATTCAGGACGATAAAGTGCTTCTTCCTTTTGAAATGCCGATGTTCAGATGGCTTGAGGCAAGTGGCTTTAAACCTGAAAAACAGACCGTAAAACTGCTTAACCTTCTTAAATCCAATGTGGAACCTCACGGGCACGGAAGTTTGGGATCTTCAATTTTTACTAAAATCTTAAAAATGGCTGCTCCAAAAGATGAATAATATGAATTTAAATTTCCTGTCAGGTCTGCTTCATTTGTCTGACCCAACCCTTCCGATAGGCGGTTATACCCATTCCAATGGCCTTGAAACGTATGTGCAGCAAAGGATTGTCAATAATTTACAGACTGCTAAAGAATTTGTTGAAAACATGCTTCAGTACAACATCAAATACAATGATGGAGCCTTTGTAAAGCTTGCCTACAATGCTGCAGAAAATAATGATTTGGAATTGCTGATAAGCCTTGACAATGAATGTAATGCCATAAAATGTCCTAAGGAAATCCGGCAGGCCAGCCAGAAACTGGGATTGAGGCTAATTAAAATCTTTAAAAGAAGAGAGCATTTCCCATTGATGGAAGCCTTTGAAAAAGCAGTTCAGAACCGTGAAGCCAATTCACATTACTGCATCGTATTCGGGGTATATGCTTATTTGATGAAAATTCCTTTATACGAAGCACTTTTGGGATTCTATCACACTTCCGTAGCCGGGATGATTACCAATGCAGTGAAACTGGTCCCACTGGGACAGCTGGACGGCCAGGATATCCTGTTTTCTCTCTATCCGGTCATGGAAAAAACAGCCAATGAAACAATAGAACTGGACAGGGATATGGTTGGGCTATGTAATACAGCCTTTGATATCAGATGCATGCAACATGAAAGGTTGTATTCCAGATTGTATATGTCTTAAAAAATAAAGAGCAGAGAAGTTGTTCATAAAATAAATAAAATTAAAAAATGGAAAACAGAAAATATATAAAAGTAGGAGTTGCCGGGCCTGTGGGTTCTGGAAAAACAGCATTATTGGAACGCTTAAGCAGAAAATTATTCGGAAAATATGATCTTGGGGTGATCACGAATGATATTTATACAAAAGAAGATGCCGAATTTATGGCAAAAAACAGCCTTTTGCCCCATGACAGGATTATCGGGGTAGAAACAGGAGGCTGCCCGCATACCGCGATCCGTGAAGATGCAAGTATGAATCTGGAAGCAGTAGACGAGCTTGCAGCACGTTTCCCGGATATTGAACTGGTACTGATCGAAAGTGGTGGCGATAATCTATCCGCAACATTCAGTCCGGACTTAGCGGATGTAACCATCTTTATCATTGACGTAGCCGAAGGAGAGAAGATCCCGAGAAAAGGAGGACCTGGTATTACAAGATCGGATCTGCTGATTATTAATAAAATAGATCTTGCCCCACACGTAGGAGCCAGCCTTGAGGTCATGGAAAAAGATGCCAGGAGAATGAGAAACGGGAATCCTTTTGTTTTCACCAACCTTAAAACAGATGAAGGTCTGGATAAAGTGATCGGCTGGATCAAAAAATACGCGCTTCTGGAAGAAATTGAAGAACCGAACCTGGTAAGATAGATGGACAGCCGTTTACATATCATTGCAGGATTTAAGGATGGAGGATCTTATGTGAAGGATCTTTATGTTTCACTTCCGTTCAGGGTGGTTTCAGTGGGGCAGAGGAAAAGTGACAACAAACTTTATCAGATGGTAATGACGTCTTCCCCCGGAATTCTGGATGGAGATCATTATCAACTGGATATTGAACTTGAAAAAGACTCATCCCTGCAGTTGCAGTCCCAGTCGTACCAAAGGCTGTTCAATATGAAAGATAAAGCTGTTCAGGAACTTAATGTAAAGATGGACGACAATACTTCTTTTGCTTATGTGCCTCATCCTGTGGTTCCTCATGAAGATTCCAATTTTCAGAGTAAAGCTAATATTCAGATTGGAAAGAACAGCCAGATCATCATCAGTGAAATTATTACCTGCGGGAGAAAGCATTACGGTGAGGTTTTTAAGCTGAAACGCTTCCAGAATCTGATGGAAATCTACCATGAAAATAAGCTGGTCATCAAAGATAATGTTGTCATTCAGCCCGATCTGATTCCTATCAGCAGTATTGGAAATCTGGAGCAGTATACGCACCAGGGAACCCTTATTTTCTACAGTACAAAAAACAATGTTGACAAAAATAGTTTGGTTGAGACTATTGTAGAACTGGCAGAAAAGCATAAGGAAGCAATGGAAGTAGGAGTTTCCACTATGGAAGATAATGGTTTTGTGGTAAGGGCTTTAGGACACGGAGGCGAACTGATGTATAATCTTTTCCTTCAGGTTCAGGAAGTCCTTTGGTCTTTAGAATAAATAATTAGTTTGATTTCTTTTTGAATTAAGGCAGAATGAATTCAATAGGAGCGGGCTTTAGCCCGCTAAAAAAATAAAAACATTAATAAATGGCTTTAGCCAAACCTAAATAAGATTAGGCATAATAGAAAAAACAGAAGAATGGACAGTACAGTTTGGGCACTTCTCATAAGTGCCATTTCAATAAGTTTTATACACACAGCTTCCGGACCGGATCATTATCTGCCGTTTATTGTGCTTTCAAAATCCAAAAAATGGAGCAGAATGAAAACGACTGTCTTAACTGTTGTCTGCGGATTCGGGCATGTGTTGAGCTCTCTGATCTTAGGCTTCATCGGAGTGTTTTTAGGTTGGCAGCTGAATAAAATATCATGGTTTCAGGATATCAGAGGAAATTTTTCAGGATGGGCTTTGCTGATATTTGGGGGGATCTACTTAGTGTATGGATTGGTCCAGGCTATCAGAAACAAACCTCATAAACATTTCGATGTGATGGGAGATGATGTATATGTTTATGAACACAACCACACTGAAATGGTGATGCCTCAGAAAAGAATTAAAGTAACTCCTCTTGTTCTTTTCATGATCTTCGTGATGGGACCTAGCGAACCATTGATTCCTTTATTATTCTATTCCGGGGTGAAGCATTCAATGTCTGAAATTGCGGTACTGGTTACTTCATTCACATTCACAACTGTTCTGACAATGCTGGGAATGGTTCTTCTGGGGCGCTACGGCTATTCAACGTTATTCAACACAGAAAAACTGGAAAGATATATGGGAGTGGTAAGCGGTGCTGTGGTAACAGTCTGCGGCATTGGGATGGTATTTCTGGGATGGTAAGCCAGGTTGGAGAGCCAGAGTGTTTTAGAGTTAAAGTGAAAAAGAAGATAGAGAATGGAAGAATGTAATTTTTCAAATTCTTATTTTCCAGTTAGCTCTTAAAATCTGAAATCTGATGTCTGGCATCTAAAATCTAAAATCTTTACTTCAAGGCATTAATACATTTTACATCAATATATGAATATATAAAAAAACTATGGACGAAATTTTTAAAAAATTCCCTTTTATAGACAATGTTTTAAAAGGAATCGGGCAGATTATGCTCCAGGAAAACAGATGGACGGGGCTTCTCTTCCTCATCGGTATCTTTATGGGAAGCTGGCAGGGCGGTGTTGCGGTATTGCTTTCAACAATGGCAGGAACTTTTACCGCAATGAAGCTTAAATATGATCCTTCTGAAATCAATGCAGGGCTTTACGGATTCAGTGCAGCACTTGTAGGAGTTGCCCTTTCATTTATATTTCAGGCTACATGGCTTATTTGGGTACTTATTATATTAGGAGGTGCTTTGGCAGCGGTTATTCAGCATTTTTTCATTCAGAAAAAGATTCCGGTATTTACGCTTCCTTTCATCATCATTACGTGGGTTTGTGTATTTGTATTACACCATTTTACACAGATTCCGCCTTCTGAAATGATCTCAGCAGCGGCAGCTCCCACAGATTATGATGATTTTCTTACCTGTACCAATGCTTTTGGAGAAGTGATCTTCCAGGGAGGAATACTTTCAGGGATTATTTTCTTTGTAGCTGTTTTCATCAGTTCGCCAGTGGCAGCACTGTATGGTTTTGCAAGCGCAATTATAGGGTCTTACATATCCCACATGAACGGTGAGCCGATTGAAGAGATACGCATGGGGCTTTTCGGGTTCAATGCTGTACTTTCCGCTATTGTCTTTTCAGGGTTTAAAAAGAAAGACGGACTTTGGGTACTGGTAGCAGTAGTTATTACAGTCGTTATAGATGATCTTCTGGTAGATCATAACACTCTGAATGAATTCGGCGGTGTATTAACTTTCCCTTTTGTTGCAGGAACATGGATCACTCTTTTAATTCAAAAATTATTTAAAACAAACAAAACCGATTAGGAGGTTTTGAGATAAGAAAGCAGGAAGGAAGATAGAAGAAATATACAACACAATATCTGGATGTCTTTTTGATTCATAATAAAATCTAAAATCTAAAATCTAAAATCTAAAATCTAGCGTCTGGCATCTGAAGTCTTGTCTCTTGGTTCTTGACTCTTACCAGACACTAAACAAAATAAACATTCAATCAAAAATGAAGGTAACTAAAATAGCAGCAATATTTCTGGCACTGGCTTTTAACGGGAAAATATCCGCCCAGGAAACAGAAAAAAAACTGCTAGTAAAAGATGCAGAAGATAAATTTCCAATTGCCGATGTATTAGTAAAATACAACCACGGAAACAGCCATACCCATTCAGGAACAGACGGAACCTTTACCATTCCTGATGCCAGTCTTCCCGATACATTGGTCATCAGTCATCAGGGATACGATGAGGTTAAATGGGTGGTAACAAATGGTGAAGATCAAAATAAAGTTATCTTTTTGCAGCACAAACCCTATCAGATCTCTGAAGTAGCCATCAATCACAGTTCGTTTTTAACGGCTATTACCAAAGTGGACCTGAACAAGTTTCCAGTGAATTCCGCTCAGGATCTGCTGAGAAAGGTTCCGGGACTGTTCATTGCACAGCATGCAGGAGGCGGAAAGGCAGAACAGCTCTTCCTGAGAGGATTTGATGCAGACCATGGTACAGATGTAAGTGTCAATGTAGACGGAATGCCGGTAAATATTGTTTCCCATGCTCACGGACAGGGATATTCAGATCTGCATTTTGTGATTCCTGAAACCGTAAATAATATTGATTTCGGGAAAGGGGCCTATTATATGGACCGTGGAGATTTTAATACTGCCGGATATGTGGATTTTCAAACCTATAACGGATTAAAAAACAGCATGGTCAAACTGGAAGGCGGTTCATTTAATTCAAAAAGAATTCTGGGAATGTTCAATATTCTGCATGACGATACAGGAAGGAAAAATGGTTACGTAGCTGCAGAATACAACTATACTGACGGACCTTTTGATGTGAAGCAGAATTTTAACAGAGTTAATATTTTCGGAAAATACAACCAGTGGATCACGGATAATGATTATTTCAACATTCAGTTCTCAACATTTAATTCTTCGTGGAATGCTTCCGGACAGATTCCTGAACGGGCTGTAGATGAAGGAATTATCGGCAGATGGGGAAGTATTGATCCTACGGAAGGTGGAAAAACTTCCAGAACCAACCTTCAGATGAACTTTAAGCACATTATTTCATCTTCGGAACAGATAGATGCCATGGCTTTTTATTCAAAATATAATTTTAATCTCTATTCGGATTTTACTTTTTATCTGAATGATAAAGACCATGGTGACGAAATCCAGCAGACAGACGGAAGAAATATCTACGGAGCCGAGATAAAATATACCAAAAGCTTTACGTTCGCAAACAGCTCTTTGAACTGGATTTCCGGAGTAGGATTAAGAAATGACAATATCAATACACTACAGCTCAATCATGTTTATCACAGAGATCTTCTGCTGGACAGAAAAGCTGACGTGAACGGTACTGAAACCAATCTTCATGCTTATTCAGGACTGATCTGGAAAACCGGAAAATGGACCATCAATCCGGCTTTGAGAGCAGATCATTTTATTTTCAATATGCATAATCTTCTGGACCCGGAACAGCTTCCCTCGGGACAGTCAAAAGAAGCCACAAGATTAAGCCCGAAACTTAATTTTTCCTATGCTCAGAACGATAATATCATGTGGTTCCTGAAAACCGGGATGGGGTTCCATTCCAACGATCTGCGGGTGGTTGTCCCGAATCCTGATCAGAAAACACTTCCGTATTCCATAGGCGGAGATCTCGGAGTGAGGCTGCATCCTTTTAAATCATTGATCATTACACCGGCTTTATGGTATATGTATCTTCAGCAGGAGTTTGTTTATGTAGGAGATGATGCGATAGTGGAACCATCCGGAAAATCAAGACGCTTCGGGGCGGATCTGGGAATCCGTTTCCAGCCGGTGGAAAATTTCTATTTCAATGCAGATATCAATTATTCCCATGCAAGGTTCATTGAGGAAGAAAAAGGTCAGGATTACGTTCCGCTGGCTCCTGTTGTCACCAGTACAGGATCCGCCAACTGGGATTTTTTGCAAGGATTCTCAATAGGACTTCAATACAGGTACCTTGGATCAAGACCTGCTGTGGAAGACAACAGCATCAGAACAAAAGCTTATTTCGTCAATGATCTTATGTTATCCTACAGCCATCAGAAATGGGGTGCGAATATTCAGGTAAACAATCTTTTTAATGTAAAATGGAACGAAGCCCAGTTTGCCACGGAAACCCAGTTAAAAGGCGAAGCAGAATCCGTTACCGATCTTACCTATACGCCGGGAAGCCCGTTGGGAGTGAAAGTAGGAGTGTATTATAAGTTTTAGGGTTTGAGAGTGGGAGAGTTTGAGAGTTTGGGTATAAAAGTATGATAGAATAGTGAAAAAAAAATCTTTTGAAAATTTACCAGAATATTTCCAACTTGATTCACTCTATCACCCTAAAACTCTCCCACTCTCAAACCTTTTAGCCTGATTAAGCAAATTTTGTCTAACTTTATTAAATTATTTATCGGATATGGAAGTATTATCCAATTTTCAGTATAAAAAGCTTTTCCTCCCGAATATTACGGAGAAAATATTAGCCAATAATGCCGATATACAGCTTTACCGGCTGGAGAATTATCTTAAAGGAATTCTGATTCCGGTGATTCCGTACCGTACGACCTTTAACTTTATTATTTTTGTAACCAACGGTCATATCCGGCAATACCTTGAAAATAAGGAGTATCATGCAGAAAAAGGGGGTGTAATCTTTATCAAGCAGGGAACAATTACTGCCACCCTGGAACTCTCCGATGATATTGAAGGGTTTTTCCTGGCCTATGAAAATAATATCCTGTCCGAACAGGAACTGCCCAAACATAAAAGCAGTATTTTCTTTATGACGCCCTTCCTCAATCTCGACAGCCTTACCTACGGGACCATTACCCAACTCCTTCCGATTATGGAGCAGGAACTTTGGTTAAACAATTTGAACCTAAATGAAGTGGTTGTCACTATGCTGCACCTGATCCTGATGAAAATGCTGAATACAGATTCCGATAATCATCATAAATCTGCTACAAGACCTATGGAACTTTCACTTCAGTTCCGGGATCTTTTGTTTAAATATCATGTAGGGGAAAAAAGAGTGGCTTTTTACGCAGGCAAACTTTCAGTAACGGAAAGCTATCTTAATAAATGTGTGAAAAATGTGACCCAGAAATCACCCAAGCAGTGGATCAACGAAATCGACATCAATTACAGCAAAGCTTTGCTTCATTCAAGCCGGGATATTGCAGAAATTGCCTATGAACTGAACTTCCAGACCGCATCACATTTCACCCAGCTTTTCAAAAAAATTGCAGGAATCACGCCGAAAGAATACAGAGCTAATTTTTTAACAAATAAGGTTCCGATGTAAAATTGAAAATTGAAAAATGAGAAACTGAAGGCTGAAGTAACCTTTCATTCTTTGCTACATCTTTTCGTTCTCCAGAATTTTCAGTACCAGTTTTTCTTCATGGGTGAGGTCTGCCTTGCCATCGTTTTCCTCAATCTGTTCCAGCTCGTCAAGGTATTTCTTGATCGTGTTGTTTTCGTATAAATTAATAACCAGCGGATGCACATAATATTTCCTGCAGACTGTACTGGTATTTCCAAGGTGCTGGGCAACGATTTCGAGGGCTTCTTTTACCTTCTTTTTATATTGACTGTTATTTTCAGCGTAGCCGATTTCTTTAAAAGCGATCAAAGCACTTACCGTTCCCGACCATGTTCTGAAATCTTTGGCGGTAAAATCTTCCCCGCTTATTTCCTTAATATACTCATTCACCATCCCCGAATCTACAGAGTGACGGTTTCCTTCCTCATCAAAATATTGGAAAAGCTCTTTTCCGGGAATATCCTTACATTTCTGCACAAGCCTTGAAAGCCTTCTGCTCCTAAGATCAATAGAATGCATGATCCCCTTTTTTCCTTTAAACGTAAAAGTCATTTTCTGACCTTTAATTTTTACGTGTTTATCTTTTAAAGTCGTTAATCCGAAAGATCCGTATAGCTTTTCATACGCATTGTTGCCGATGCGGATGTTGGTATGCTGCATTAAACTTACAATTAATGCCAGTATTTTTCTTTTCTCGAAATTCCTCAGGGCCAAATCCTGCTCTACCTGAAGCCGTATATTGGGCAAAGCATACCCGAACTGAAGCATTCTGTAAAATTTGGTGTGGTTTCTTAAAGCGCTCCAAAGAGGATGGTAGCGGTATTGTTTCCTGCGTTTTGCATCAAAACCTGTGGCCTGAAGATGGCCGTTTTCCAGGGCGCAGATCCAAACGTTTTCCCATGCAGGAGGAATAACCAGCTTGTTGATGCGGGTGATTTCATCCTTATCCTTAATTTTCTCGCCTTCCCTGTAATAAGAATACTTCTTTCCGGTTTTCTTACGGGTAATCCCGGCAGTTTCCGCATCGGTGGTATATATAAGATGTACCGCCTTTGCGGAGGCTTCGGGATCCTTCATGATCTTTACAATTTTTGAAGGCTTTAAGTGGGAAATAATTTCCAGGTCAGTATTCTTCTCCATAAAAAATGGTTAAGAGTTCTTACCCCTCGAAAAGATCAGGAAAAGGATTACTACAACTGCAACGACCAGGATGATTCCCCACCACATTCCAGCCTTAAAAATGGTTTCTATTGCTTCACAGCTTGTTAATGTTAATAACGTGAATACAGTCATACTGTATAAAGTCAACTTTTTCATGATATAAATATTTTGGTGTTATATTAAATTCTTTGGTGGTCGGCTCTCCAGTTTTTGATGGAGCGCTTTATTTCATCGCCGGAGATGTTTTCGTGAAGTGCTTTGTACAAAAGCTCTTTGAATTCATCATCATAGGCAAACCTCAATGCCGCGATCTGGTCAAATTTCAATTGATCAGCAACTTCATCAGACCTTTGTCCGAAAATTTCAAAATACCGTTGTTTAAATTCAAGCATTACCATTCGGTTTTGCAGTCCAAGCGCATAATGCTGTCGCGTCATAAAAGCCAGATAGAAAAGCAGAAATATGACGATAGAAAATAATATCCAGACCAGCTGATTTTCAATATCATCCCAGATTTTATATATTCCATAAATTTCCAATACAATTAATATCGGAAGATAAATGAAATGATGTGGCGGATAAAACTTTCTGTGGTTTTTGTAATTCTGCTCTCTCATACGGTGAATAGTAGCAATAATCTTTCCAAAACTTTATATGTTTAATGATAATATTGTTTTTGTGGTATGTAAATCGTTATTGAGATTAATATTGTAGATTATTTTAATTAAATCGTAAAGTTCAAGAGCTTATTTAAACCCAACCTTACAGCAATTGGAAAATTTAATTGTGTCAAACTGTTTGTAAAGAAAAAATAACAGATTATTAACGAAATTACGCTTCGGATTTCATTTCTGAACCTCATTTTTTTGTAACTTTCCGTGTTTAAAAAAAGAAAAGAATGACTTCAAAGGAAAAAGTGGCTGCACTTCGTGAAGAAATGCAGAAAAATAATGTTGATGCATTTATAATATATTCTGCAGATCCGCATATGAGCGAATATCTGCCTGAAGAATGGCAGGAAAGAGCCTGGCTGTCGGGATTTTTAGGTTCTGCAGGTTTTGTGGTAATTACAAAAGACAAAGCAGGACTCTGGACAGATGGAAGGTATTTTACCCAAGCCGCCCTTGAACTGGAAGGTTCAGGAATCGATCTTTTCAAAGACGGAATGGAAGGAACTCCCAATTATATAGATTGGATTATTTCCGAAATTCCTGCCGGAGGAAAAGTAGCCGTCAATGCCGTTGCCACTTCAAATGCCAATTGGGAACTGCTTTCACAGAAATTGCAGTCAAAAAATATAACCCTGATCGATCTTCCGCTTTTAAAAGAGATCTGGAAAGACCGGGGAACGCCTTCAAAAAATCCAATTTTTGTACATCCTGTAGAAAGAGCCGGAAAATCTGTTACCGACAAGCTGGCAGCAATCCGTCAGAAAATGGAAGACCAGGGAACTACCGTTCATATTGTATCAAGCCTTGATGATGTAGCGTGGACCCTGAATTTAAGAGGAAGTGATGTACAAAGCAACCCTGTGTTTTTAGGATATATAGTGATTACCAAAAATGATGCAGTGCTTTTCACCGATCTTGAAAAACTGGAAGTGGAGGCAAGAAAACAGATGGATGATTCCTTTGTGAAAATGATGCCTTATGAAGAGTTTTATAATTATCTGAAAACGTTCAAAAACGAAAATATTTTGGTTTCTCCCAACAGTAACCAGATGATTTTTGAAACCCTGAAAGAAAACAATCAGTTTACAAAAGCTCCGGTTCCCGGCAACCTGATGAAAGCCCAGAAAAATGAAACTGAGCTGGAAGGTTTCAGAACAGTAATGGTAAGAGACGGTGTTGCTATGGTGAAATTTCTTTACTGGCTGACTCATCAGGCGGGAAAAGAAAGCATGAACGAATACACTATCGGCGAAAAGCTAAGAGGCTTCCGTGCGGAAGGTGAAAACTTCGTGGGAGAAAGCTTCGGAAGTATTGTAGGATACAAAGACAACGGTGCCATTATGCATTATTCTGCCAAAAGTGAGGGAAGCAAAGAGGTTACCAATGAGGCAACCATTCTGGTGGATTCAGGAGGACAATACCTTGAAGGAACTACCGATATTACAAGAACTTTGGCCTTAGGAACTGCTTCTGAGGATTTCAAAAGAAATTCCACATTAGTGCTTCAGGGCCTGATCCGTTTATCCATGGTGAAATTCCCGAAAGGCACAAAAGGAGTTCACCTTGATGCTATTGCAAGACTTCCTTTGTGGATGGAAGGGAAAGATTTCAACCACGGGACAGGTCACGGAGTGGGAAGCTTTATGAATGTTCACGAAGGTCCTCAGAACATCAGAAAAGATATGAACCCGCAGGATCTTCTTCCGGGAATGGTATGCTCCAATGAACCGGGATATTATCTGGAAGGGGAGTATGGAATCCGTCACGAAAACCTGATCGCTGTAAAAGAAGCGGAAAAGACAATCCACGGAACATTCTATGAATTTGAAACGCTTACTTTCTGCCCGTTCTTTAAAGATACGATTGTGAAAGAAATCCTTTCTGAAAAAGAAATTGAATGGCTGAACGATTACCACAGTACCTGTGAAGAAAAGTTAGGGCCATACCTTGAAGGAGAGGTTAAAACATGGTTCCTGGATCTGGTAAGCCCACTTTAGATTAGGTAATAAATTGTCGGTTATACCTATTGAACATTATAATTGTTAGATAAATTCTTGAAGCCCTGCAGAGAAATCTGCAGGGCTTTTTTGTAAATGCAACCGTATTTTTACGGAAATAATTGTAGGGATTCCCCTGACAGCAAATTATGCAGTCCCTTATATCTTTGTATCAACAAAACATCATTCATATCTTCATATACTTAGTAAATTCAAAGCAGGTAAAACCATTTCGTTCTGAAATGGTTTTATTTTTTTCAACGATGTAGATCCCCAATGTTTGTAATGAACTTGTATTTGCTTAATTTCGCTGAAGAATTCAGAAATACCAAGTGATAATTTGAAAAATATGATAGAAAACTATTTCCGAAGCTTCAATATATTCTCAGAAGTTGAGATTCAGGCTTTCTTACAGCTTTTTGAAGCCAGAAAGGTATATAAAAATGATTTTTTTGTGCAGGAAGGTGACAGATGCAGGGAAATAGCATTTATTGTATCCGGGATTTTTCGTTCCTATTATATGTCAGATACGGGAAAAGATATGACCTATTGTTTCAGGTTTCCCGATCAGCTTATGGCGGGCTATTCTTCTTTTATTTCAGATTGTCCCAGCAGGGAAAATATGCAGGCTATAACCGATGCCGATCTGATGGTTTTAAAAAAAGATGCTGTAGATCATCTGGTAAAAGATGATCTGAACTGGACCAAATTTTTAAAGATAATTGCGGAACAGGAATATCTTGAACTTGAAAAAAGGTTTTTTCAGCTCCAAAGAGATAGCGCAGCACAACGGTATGAGGCTTTGCTTGGCCATCAGCCCGACTATGTTCAGAAAATCCCGCTGCAATACCTGGCCTCTTATTTAGGGATTACCCAAAGGCACCTTAGCAGAATCAGAAAAGAAATTAGCGTATAAGGAAGAATATAGAATGGGATTAAAAATCCCTGGATACTTCCGTTTTAGACATTTGTCCTACACCACCGTGAAGCAGCTCTATAATTTTGTAAAAAAAATATATGGAGCACAATATTCTGGTCGTTGGAGGTAACGGCCTTGTAGGTAAAACGATCATACGCATTCTGAAATCAAGAAACCCGCATGTCAATATTTTTATTGGTGGCAGAAAAGGAGGAACAGGTAATCATCTTAAAATTGATGTGACGGATCCGCGTACTTTTCGAGTGATCAAGGAAAAGGAAATTGACCTGGTCATTCTGTCCGTAAATGATAAAGAAGACCATATTCTTCGTTTCGTTATAGAAAATAAGATAGATTACCTGGATATCACGAAGCCAACCCCCGACCTTGTAAAAGCCCACGCCATTGCGAAAAATAAAGCTATACAGAGCAGGATTGTATTCAGTTCCGGATGGATGGGAGGGATCGTCAACGGTCTGGTAAAGACGCTGGCAGGCAACATGCAGGATATCCAGGAGGTTAAGCTTTTTGTGTATTATTCGGTAAAAGATCTTGCAGGGGAGAGTTCGGCTCACTTTATGGCTGAAAATGTGGCAAAACCTTTTATCAGGTATGAAAATAACAGGCCGGTTCCCATAAAGCATTTTTTAGATTCGGAGGATTTTGATTTTTCTTTCGGAATTGGGAAAAGGGAAGCTTATAATTTTGATGTACCGGATCTATATATTTTTAATCAGATTGAAAAAATACCCAATGTAAGTGTTAAGATGACTTACAATTCAAAATTTATAACATGGCTTTTGGGAGGATTTCAAAAAGTCAGACTTTTTAATATCTTATCTTTAAAAGAACGGAAAATGATTTTCGGATCAAGTGGAAATGGGGATCAGAGCGTATTTGAGATTATTATAAAAACCAAAGCCGGGAACGAAAAGTTAAGCCTTCAAAGTACAAAAGGACAGGCGGAATTAACGGCCCTTTCTGCGGTACTTCATACGGAAGAGCTCTTGAAAAAGGTTCATGACAGTAATGTATACTTCAGTCATCAGCTGCATCAGCCAGCATCACTTCTGGAGAAGCTTAAGGCCTATGAAACCATTAATATAAAATCATCGCGATGAAAAAAATAGCCATTATCAATGGGCATCCCAATAAAAGTTCCTTCAATTTCGGAATTGCAGAAGCTTACAGAAAAGGAGCTGAAAAATCAGGAGCGGAAGTCAGAGAAATCATAATAGCTGAGCTGAATTTTGATCCTGTTCTGCACTTCGGATACCAGAAAAGAATGGAGCTGGAGCCGGACCTTTTAAATGCATGGGAAACGATACAATGGGCCGATCATCTCGTCTGGATTCATCCTGTCTGGTGGGGAGGCATGCCTGCACTGATGAAAGGTTTTATTGACAGGCTTTTTCTTCCCGGATTTGCTTACCGTTACAGGGAAAATTCAGTTTGGTGGGACAAGCTGCTGAAAGGTAAAACAGCCCATATCATCACTACCCTTGATCAGCCGGGATGGTATTACAGGCTTTTTTACGGAAGACCAAGTATTAACCAGCTGAAAAAATCAACACTGGAATTCTGTGGAGTAAAACCGGTTCGGATTACTTATTTGGGAATTATAAGAAATTCTACAGAGATTCAGCGCTCGAAATGGCTTCAGAAAGCAGGAGAAGCAGGAAGAAAGCAAAAATAAACTTCCATAGCAAAGAATAAAGTGATGAAGCAATCATTTAAAATCTCATAGATTTCACGAATGACACAGATTTTTATAACTAAATCCACAAGAGAAAAATATTTTAATATAAATAATCACTCATTGAGATTGCTTCATTGTTTATTCTATAAGGTTAAAATTTTTTGTACATCAAAAACTTTCAATCGGAATTATAGACAATCTGTATAAAAGACTCTTCCGGAAATTAGTCTGAAAAAACGTAAATTTGCATCATGAATAACGATACGATTTGCGCACTGGCTACGGCCAATGGAGTAGGAGCTTTAGGGATTATCAGAGTTTCAGGGAACGATGCTTTACCGGTTGTTCAGAGGAGTTTTCCTTCCAAAAAACTGGAAAAGCAAAAGTCTCATACCATTCACTACGGTTACTTCATGGATGGTGAAGAAGCTATTGATGAGGTGATGCTTTCTATTTTTCTGGCTCCGAAAAGCTTTACGACGGAAAATTCTGTGGAAATAGCTTTTCACGGTTCACCGCATATCGGAAAACGTATTCTGGAAACGCTGACCAAAAACGGGGCGAGAATGGCAAAAGCGGGGGAATTTACCCTTCGTGCCTTTATTAACGGAAGAATAGACCTTTCGCAGGCAGAAGCGATTGCAGATGTGATTGCTTCTGAAAATGAAGCCTCCAGAAAAGTAGCGATCAATCAGCTAAAAGGTGGAATTACCAACGAAATATCAATTTTAAGAACAGACCTTCTGAATTTCGTTTCCCTGATCGAACTTGAGCTGGATTTTGCTGAAGAAGATGTGGAGTTTGCAGACAGATCGGCTCTTAATGGATTGCTGGATAAAATTGAATTAAAATTAGACTCCCTTATCGAAAGTTTCCAGTATGGAAATGCCATCAAAAACGGAACTGCGGTTGCCATTATTGGTAAACCCAACGCCGGAAAATCTACCCTGTTAAATGCTTTATTGAAAGAAGAAAGGGCTATTGTTAGCAATATTGCGGGAACAACAAGAGATACCATTGAAGAAGTACTGCATATCAAAGGTCATGCATTCCGTCTGATTGATACAGCCGGACTTCGTGAAACCCAGGATGAAATTGAAGCCATCGGAGTAAAAAAAGCTAAAGAAAAAGTAGAGAACGCGAATATTCTGGTCTACCTTGCAGATGCTGCTACGGAAGATTATTCTGAAGATATCGAAATGATAAAATCTTTACAGAGAGACGATCTGAAGTTGATTATCTGCGCCACAAAAATAGATGAAGTGCTTCCTCCAAAATATGAAGCTGTAGAAGATATTTTCAGAAAAGAAATTATCCAGGATTTTGATTTTATCAGGATATCTGCCGTAGAAAATCAAAATATCCAGGATCTTAAAAACGAACTGTCTTCCTACGTTGAGCAACTCAAATCACAAGAAAATAATGTCGTTATTACCAATCAGAGACATTTTGAAGCCCTCCGTAAATCTCTGGACGCTACTCATAAAGTGAAGGAGGCCATTTCTTTCCAGATTTCTACAGAACTGCTGGCTTACGAACTAAGAAATGCCCTGGAGCATCTTGGTGAAATCTCAGGAGAAGTAACGAATGATGAAGTGCTGGGAAATATTTTTTCTAAGTTTTGTATCGGAAAGTAAAATCCACAAACCACTGATATATCTAATCCCTAATACTGAGATCATGGCAAACGTAACCCTACGCCATAAACCTATAGTAAAGGAAGAAAAAGCTTGTATTAGACATTTATCCCCATAATAAACAAACCGTTTCATTATCTCAGTATGTACGTGCTCAGCGACAGATTGACCTTGATAGTGCTGACTATGGATTTTCATCTTTTATCTTCACCTGCTATTGGACGTTCAAAAAGAAAGATTCAAAGAAATACTGCTGCTAAAATACAGTATCTATTACATTTTTTAACAAATGGTAATCGTATCTATCCGGGCATTGTCCAACTTTGTATAAATAATTATGATCATGGGTACAAAAAAAGTATTGCTAACTGGCATCAGCGGTTTCCTTGGTTCACATACAGCAATCCAGCTTCTTGAAAAAGGGTATGAAGTAAAAGGTACATTGAGAAACTTGGAGAGAGCGGGGTCCATTAAAGATATAATAGCAAAGTATACAGGCTATGTGGATAATTTATCATTTGTTCAGGCAGATTTAAATGAGTCAGCTATATGGGCTGATCTCACAAGAGGAATGGACTATGTTCAACATATTGCATCTCCATTTCCCAGAGAACTGCCCAGACACGAAAATGATCTGATCCTTCCTGCAAAAGAAGGGATATTGAATATTTTAAAGGCCGCATCTGAAAATAAAGTAAAACGGGTGGTATTAACATCTTCCGGGGCCGCTGTGGTATATGGAAAAACCAAGAAACAACTTGAAAATATAATGGATGAATCTATCTGGACGGATACAAACTACAAGCAGGATCTTTTGCCTTATTTTAAAAGCAAAACTATCGCGGAGGCTACTGCATGGGAATTTATGAAAAAGAATCCGTCAGATATGGAGTTTTCTGCAGTTTTGCCTGGAGCGATCCTCGGACCTGTATTGGAAAAAGACTATGGTACTTCTGCCAATATTGTGATCAAATTGATGGATGGCAGTATGCCGGCTGTACCAAAAATTGGTTTCGAAGTTATCGATGTGCGCTCAGTAGCTGATGCTTTAATAAAAGTGATGGAAATACCTTCAGCGGCCAATAACCGTTATCTCTTGTCGTCAGGTTTTCTCATGATGAAAGATATCGCTCAAATACTCAAAAAAGTGTATCCGCAAAGGAAAATTCCTACTGGGGAATTACCCAATTTCATTGTCAAACTTTTTTCTAAATTAGATGCTTCTTTACAACCTGTTATTATTGATCTGGGAGTGAAACGAAGGGTTAGTACCAATAAAGCCAGGAAGGAATTAAACTGGCAGCCGATATCGTCAGAAGATGCGGTTCTATCCTGTGCCAGAAGTATTATCGAGCAGGAAATTATAAAATAATGAATAAACTTAGATCAACACTCAGTTTTGGGAAAATATTGACAGAAGATGATATTGAAACATTTTTATCTGCTTTCGAAATACAGATATTGAAGGCAAATGATTATGTAAAAAAAAGCGGAACGGTTTCTTCAGAAATTGCTTTTGTCAATGAGGGAATATTACGTATTTTCGATACGACAGATGCTGGTTCGGAGGTTACAAAATATTTTGTTCGCTCTGGCCAGTTTGTAGCAGAGCTGGAGAGCTATTATTCAGGAATCCCTACAGAGGAAGCGATACAGGCGGTCACAGACAGCGAAATATTTGTTATCAAAAAATCAGCTGTAGAAAAGCTAAGTACCCAAATTTCATCGCTCTATCTTTTTTTGAAAAGTATGACCGAAAGTACATTGCTCAACAAATTAAAGGACAACAATTTTCTGAATTATGGCAGTGCTGAAACAAAGTATATGGAATTTGTCAAAAGGTATCCCGAATTAGCGCTAAATGTACCCCAGCAGATGATTGCATCATATTTAAAAATCACGCCACAATCGCTTAGCCGGATTAGAAAAAATTTAAAATGACAGCCTATTTTTAAACACGGGTAAGTACTTTAAAACAAATAAAGAGCTAATACAGTGCTTTTTAACAATTGGTAATTGATAACTCCAGCGTTTTGGCGAATTTCGATTTCAAATCATACTATTTACATCATGAATTTAATGAATAATCAAATTGTATTGGCCAATCTACCCCAAGGGAAATTGAGCGCAGCCCATTTCAGTTTTAAACAATCGGCGTTACCTGTACCAAAGGCTGGTGAAGTTCTGGTACGGACATTATATGTTGCTCTAGATGCTGCCAGCCGTGCGTGGATGCAGGCTGATACCTATCGGTCTGTGCTCCATAAAGGCGATGTGATGCCCGGATTGGCACTGGCAGAAGTTATAGAATCCCAGGCAGGCCACCTGAAATCTGGGGACCTGATCATTGCCGAAATCGGCTGGCAGACCTATTCAACGATATTAGCTGATAAGTTGGTGGCTTTACCGGAAATAGAATCGCTTACAGATCACCTGGGTATATTCGGAGTTCCCGGCCTCACGGCTTATTTCGGTCTTTTGCGCTGTGGCCTGCCCAAACCGGGAGATACTTTGGTCGTTTCTGCAGCTGCTGGAGCTGTAGGTTTAATCGCCGGACAAATTGGAAAGATAAAAGGATGCAGAGTCGTGGGGATTGCAGGTGGTACTGAGAAATGTGATCTACTTGTTGAGAAATTTGGATTCGATTTAGCAGTAGATTATAAGACTGGAAATATCGAGGAAAAATTGCGTATGGCCTGTCCGATGGGGATTGACATTTATTTTGATAATGTTGGGGGCAGCATACTGGAAGCCGCACTTTCAAATATGGCCCGGTATGGCCGGGTTATTTGCTGTGGGGCTGTATCGCAATATGATTCAAAAGAACCCGGCCCCGGTCCAGTAGGTATTCCGGGGCAGATTATCTTGAAAAGCCTTATTATGCGGGGCTTTCTGTTATTTGATTTTTTACACGAGCAAGATATGGCAATTAAAGAATTGAATACTTGGACAAAATCCGGAAATATAGTGATTCAGCAAGATATCGTTGATGGGTTTGAGAATCTTCCGAAAGCCCTGGTGGGCTTGCTGAACGGAGAAAATATTGGAAAACGATTGGTAAAGGTTTCAGATCGTAATAAATAGAATTAAAAGTGAGTGATATATTGCGGTTTTGCAAAAGAGCATATCATTGTAAAGATCTGTATCTGCTGACTTCCTGTAAAATCGAAAGTATGAAGGAACTGATCAGCTATTTTATAAAGTGAAAAAGTTATACGAGCCAGGATGGAGTTAGCATTGGAGAACATATTAAATTTTAAATATTTAAAGGGAATTTTATTTCTTCAATTCGCATATTTACCTTTTTTATACGTTTTTTTATCGAAATGATTTCATTTTGAGAAATTATTTTTGTAGCAGTAATCCCAAAAGTTATATAGGTTAAAAATAATTAAGGAGTTAAGAGATTCTAGATTTTTTTTATCACTTGTGTTTAAACTGCATCAGTATAGGTGCAGTTTTTTTTGAATACACATTATTCTTTCATAATGCATTAGTTGGGTGATATCCGGTTTAGTTTTTAATATGAATATAAAAAACTGTAATTATACATAACAGAATTAATCATTTCATTTAAATAGAATATGAATTATGGAAGAATTTCTCATCGAACCATTTCTCAATGCTGATAATGGTGTTTCTTATATTAATACCAAAAGCATATCGGAGTTGCTATTACTACGGTCTTCCGAGCTATTCCAACCTCACAGAACGGAATTTAATGTCATCTATCTTTTCGATGAAGGCGAAGGGAAGCATACCATAGATTTTAATACTATTGATATAGAGCAAAAATATATGCTTTTTGTTACTCAAAATCAAGTGACTCAATTCCATGAACCTGCCAATTACAAGGGAAGGGTGCTAATTTTTACTGAAGAATTTTTTTGCACAAATAATGTATGTCAGACTCAGTTTTTTGGACAGACAAATTTATTTAATGATCCGTTAAATTTACCTTATTTTAATGTGAAGGAAAGGTTTGATGAGATTTCTGCCTTATTCAGCTTTATAAGTGATGAACTTAAGAGGCCTTATCATGAAGCACAGTCTGCGATCTTAAATAATTATTTGTTTAATATCCTTCTTATTGGAGAAAACTTATCGGAGTATAAAGATAAAAAGCTCGCTGTTTCCCAGAACAAGCTGCTACTGTCAAAATTCAAGTCTATGGTAAATAAAAATATCCACCAAAGACATACATTGGAATTTTATGTTGAAAATTTAAATGTAAGCTTGCGGACACTTCAAATTGCTTTTCTAGAAGAAGAAAAACAAACTCCGAAACAATGGCTGATAAGTAGAACAATTCTCGAAATTAAAAGAAATCTCTGTTATCATGATAAAAGTATAAGCGAAATTGCTTATAAGCTAGGTTTTAAAGAGGTAACAAATTTTATTAAGTTTTTTAAATCCAAAACAGGCTTAACACCATCCCAATTTAGATCCCTTTCAGCAAAAAAATAATTCGTTATAAGCTTTATATGGTCAGACCACAATGTTTAATTTCCTTAAATAATCAGGTTTAATAAAATAAAACCACACCTTTTTTATATTAGGCGTGGTAATAACACAAATGATGAAAAAAAAAAATTATTTCTAAAAAACTAAATAAGCCAGCCAAGGCTTAAACAGCATTGTATTTTTTAATAAATACAAATTAAATTTTTTTTTATCCAAAACTATTGATACTTAAGCGAATAAAAATGATCAAATTAATGAGTTGGATGATGATATTCTGTTATTCTATTTTAGAAAGACAGAACGTAAAGTTTGGGCGGCCTATTCATGAATTACAGTGTTTAAACGAAAGTACTGCAGAAGAAAAGTCTTTTTATTCCTTTATCCATAGCGATAACAACGTCATTATTCCTTGAAAAGATATAGCTTACGATATTATCCAACATCGGGATGCATGCTTCGCTCCTAATAAAAACCAGGATGAAATTCGCAAAGTTTGGGACCGGTAAACTTGTGAGTCAAAAATTTTAAGAGACCTATTTTATAGACAAACCTTTCAATGCTTTAAGGATTATTAGTAGTAATAACAAACATAATTAAAGGCTCATCTCCTGTATTCTCAATAGAATGATAACCTATAGAACTGATGGCTGTAATATCTCCCTTTTGAAGTATTTTTTTTCGTTCCGGTCCATAGGTTCCGGTTCTTTCACGATATTCGCCGGTTCCATGAATGACGACATATAATTCTTCTTCATTTCTTTCATTGTGAGTATGAAACCCCGATTCATCGCCTCTATTCAATAAAACCATATAAGCACCCAGGCGATTATTGGTCAGTTCATTTTGGTCGAACATTTGAATCATGTATACAGTTCCGTTTCCTCCGTACATATTTTCACGTTTATCGATGCGTGTAATGGTTCGTTCTTCCTTTTCAAAGGCCATTACATACAGGTGAATGTATTTTGAAACCTCCTTTATAACGTGATCGAATTCTGTTCCTTCGGATAATATAACGGTATCAGCCATGTAGGTTAAGTATTAATTTATAATGTATATCAATTGATCAAAATTATATAAAAGTGCAGGCAAATTAGCATTCATAGAAGAATCTATATTTAACAAATCAGCAATAATCTATATTCACCATCATTTTCGACAGGAGCCCTATGAACACAAGGCAAAGCCTGTTGAGCCGGGTGATCAACCGCCAGGCGCCAAAGGTGTCCTGATCCTAGATTTACAGGTTTTGCACCGGGTTTCGGTTGATAATGCAGGTCGAAAAAACAGTCTTTCAGGAAATCTTCAAATTCTACTTCAGGACCGCCATGTAATTCTTTCAGCTTTTCACGGATTTCCGGGATCAGAACTTTTTGTTCAGCCTGGCTGTTAGGCAGGATATCGCTTGCAGCCCCATGATAGGTACATAAAAAAGTGTCGGTTCCAATGGGTGATCGATCCACATGATACGAATATACATCGGTGGAAATGAAATCAAACTCCTCATCCCGCTCGTAATTTTTAAGTAAATTGAGTGAAGGCGATGCTCCGAAATCAGTTAATAACTTTAAATCATTTAAGATAATTTCCCTTGCCTTATTCCCTTCCTGGGATAACTGCAACGCCGAAAGATCATCAGTCGAAACTTCTGTAATATTCTCTTTCAACTGAAGCTTAGAAACAATTTCTTTAAAGTCTCCGGTTAAATTTCTGTGCCAGCAAATCGCATTCATCGTACCCTGGAAATCGGTATTGACCAGTTCGCTAAAAGTAGGAACTCTACGGATTTGATTGTTGTCGGGAAATTTATCGTTCATAATTTAGAAGGAGAAATAGACTTGCTCTGCAAAAATAAGGATTACATTAGAAAATCAATCAGAATTAAGTTTGTTTTTAGATGTTACAATTAATACTGATTAATCTACTTTTTTTAACGGGTAATATTCAGGGAGTACTGGATTTTATGCCGGAAATTAACTTTCATATCAGTTTCCGGCGGATGCGGCTCAGGCTTTCAGGTTTCATTCCGAGGAAGGAAGCAATATAAGTAATAGGAACATTGTGTAAGATTCCCGGATAATTTTCAATGAGTTTCCTATAACGTTTTTCTCCGGAAAGAGTCGCTAGCTCAGTCGATCGGGTTTCATTATAAACAATCGATTTTTGAAAAATTTCTATGCTGAAATCTTTCATGGCCTCACTTTTTGAAGTTAGGGAGTCGAGATCTGTTTTTGTAATCCGTAGTAGCTCACATTCGGTAATGCATTCAACATTTTCATTAGATTTTGCAGTATTTATGAAATTAAAATAAGAAGTAAAAAATCCCGGCGGACAATTGATATGGGTTGTCACTTCATCTCCATTTTCATTATAATGGAACAGACGCAAATAACCTGATACAATATAATAAAGGTATTCCGGTACTTTTCCCTCTTCTTCAATTATGCGGTTTTTAGGAAAAAGTACCGGTTCAAAATATTGAAAAATCAAATCCTTATCCATTTGGGAAAGAGGATGCCCGGATTGGATAAAATCAATTAATTTCTGCTGCATCATACCTTACAGGGATTATATTCAAATTTACAATAACTATTTCAATAGCTCTTTATGTTCCATTAAATAACGGAATGCTTCTTTTACTGCCTGTTCAGGGCTTTTAGGGTTGAATCCTAATTCCTTTCTTGATTTTGTAATGTCAAAATTTTGCTGTAAGCCCGAGAACATAGCAATATCTTTACGGGTTAAAACAGGTGGCTTTTTCTTTATTTTAGCAGAAAGCTCCATGATCCCAGCAATAATAAATAAAACAGATTTAGGTACCGAACCGGGTATTTTGATCTTTAGCTCAGGGTATAGCTGATTGGCTAAGATGGTAGTGTCTGTAATCGTCATACATTTTTCATTGGCAAGAATATATCGCTCTCCGGAGCGGCCGTTTTGTGCTGCCAGATAGCAGCCTTCCGCTACATCCTTTACACCTATCCAGTTGAGAGTGATTTTAGTGTCTACCGGAATTTCTTTGTTGAGAATAAGTTTTAAAACTCCGTAAGAAACATTCAGTGGCAGAAAAGCTTCACTTCCGATCATTGCTGATGGCATGACGGATACTATTTCTATTCCCAGTTTCCCGGCCAGTTCAAAAGCAAGTTTTTCACCGTCATTTTTAGAATTGTAATACATGTCCCTGCGGTCAGGATTGTAGCCGTAGCTTTCTTTGGTAGGGAGTTTTGTATAATCTAATGCCGCTATAGAACTTACATAAACAATACGTTTTACCCCAGCTTCTGCAGCCGCTTCAATAGTGTTTTTTGTGCCCTGCATATTCACATCATAAATTTCTGTTTCAGGATCCTGTGCCCAGAGCTTGAAGGATGCTCCCACTGCATAAAAGGTTTCCACTCCCTGTAAAGCTTTGATAAAAGATGATTTATCGGTGATATCTGCCTGTACCACCTCACAATCCAGACCTGTAAATGGAGCTTTATTATTAATATTCCGTACGCTTGCTCTTACAGGGATTCCTTTTTTGATCAGGAATCTCACCAGGTTATTTCCTAAATGTCCGTTGGCCCCGGAAACTAAGGCCAGATTTTTCTGTGTCATAATTGCTTATTTTAATAACACAAAGTTCCTGCAACCGTTTGCCAATGCACTTGATATTTGTTAGATAATATTCAGACGATTTCTGAAATAAAAAATGAAGCTGCCTCAGCAATGAGACAGCTTCATCCTTTTTCTATATTATATTCTTTAATTGAATAATTGATAGCTTAGTGTGTTTATCCTGCTTTGCACATAGCATCCCAGGTAGTCCAGAAATGAGCATTAATAGCTCCTGGAGCAGGGTTGGTGCTGTCCGCAACAATCCCTACCATAGAGGCACAGTTGGAATTACAGCCTATTTCGTTGTAGCTTCCGGCCTGCGGAGGAATTTGTCTCCATGTGCCGGTAGAGCCGCTTAATAATTCTACCTTAATCTCAAAAATTCCTGAAAGATTAGGAGTCTGAATTTGTTTGGTCGGATTTTCACTTGAAATTGAATCGCTCCAATTGCCCTGCGAGAATGTAACACGCCATGTAGATATCATTTTGGCAGTATTGTTCTGAGGTGAAAGGTAAACCCAGAACTGAGCACCTCCGCCCAATTGAAGTTGGCCGGATGAATTTGCGGTTCCGCTTACATTTGTTGTTTCCATGTTGAATGTATTTGGTTGGTTAGTTTTTGTTGATGATTTATATCTCAAAGTAACAAAGAAGATGGTATTTGTTTTAGAGTACAAATAACCAATTATTGGGTTGAGTAGAAATACCTAATTGTATTAAGCTTGTTTTAAACCTCATGTTTTTGTGGTTAAAATTAATTCAGGCAATAGTCATGGAAGCTTTAAAGAGCTGCTTTTTGAGTGAATTCAAAGTATTAAGCTGACGAAGTAATGGTGAGCCGTACTAAAGCTAAGAAGTAGTATGACGAACAGAGAGAATCAATTATAAAAATAGCTTTCTGATTAGAAAGCTATAAGTAAGTTGTTATTTATTATGTCCTGGTGCGTAGTTTTTTGCTGATTTTGCACCTGTTACTTTTTTTACCTGTCCTGGCGGAAGGCCATGATTGCCGTTAGACTTTAATCTGGGAGCGCAGGAAGCTACAAATAGTCCCATAAGAAAAGTTACTCCAATAATTTTTAACATATTCATTGTATTTTTTAAGTGTATTAAAGGAAGAATCATGCCAACTGAATGTAGACCAAAAAATGATAAAATATTCTAGGTGTTATTTTTAACAGAATTGGTGTCAGAAGATGAAATACTTTATCTTTGTTTTCCGGGGTTGATGATAAAATACTAGCCGGAAAATGCCTTTATGAATAACAATAGTTTCTTACTTTCTGCAAAAGGAATCTTTATAGCAGCCTTTCTTTCCTTTAATACTGTGATGTATGCTCAGAAAACAGCAGATATATCAACCATTTCAGAGAAAACCTTAAGCAGTATTCTGGAAAAAAACAGAACCTATTACGCACAGGGCAAGGTAGCCGATTATATTCCTGAATTGGGAAAAATGGATGCTAAGGCCATTGCTTTTTCAGTGGTAGAGAAAAATGGGAAAGTGCTTAACGTAGGGGACGTTCACAAAAAATTCACCATGCAGAGTATCTCCAAGATCATTGCATTAATGATTGCTGTCACAGAGAAAGGGGAGGGCAATGTTTTTGATAAAATGGGCTATTTCGGAACCGATCAGCCTTTCAATCATTTTTCCAACCTTGAAACGACAGGCAAACCATTGAATCCTATGATGAATGCCGGGGCTATTCTTACCACCTCATTAATTTCCGGAGACGGGGAAAAGCCATTCCTTAAAATCCTGGATATGGTTCGGTATATTACCAAAAATCAGACAATTGACTATAATACATCCGTTTATCAATCTGAAAAATCTACTGGGCACCGTAATCGCGGAATGTTCTACCTGATGAAAAACAACGGACTGATTTCAGGAAATGAGGATCAGCTGGATAATTATTTCAAGCAATGCTCTATTGAGCTGACAGCCGAAGATTTAGCTAAAATCGGTTATTTCTTTGCCAATCAATGCGTGCGGTTCGATGGAGATTCTACCTATAAAAATGAAGATCTTGCCAGATTGATCCAGTCCCAAATGCTCATTGCCGGGATGTACGAATTCAGCGGAGAATATGCCAGAACCGTAGGTCTTCCCAGCAAATCAGGCGTTGGAGGTGGAATTACCGTAAGCGTTCCCGGAAAAATGGGAATTGGTGTTTTCAGCCCGGCCCTGGATCAGCATGGGAATTCTGCAGCCGGTTATCACATGATTCTGGATCTGGCAAAGCAGTATGATCTGAGCCTGTTTTAAGGATAAGTTTTTACATATCAAACCAGACCTCACACCATTTTATTCTTCAGATCTTTATACTTCGAACGTCCTACAGGCAGCACTTCACCTGTTTTAAGCAATGCTCCATACCGTGTGCCGGGATTGATAATGATTTTTTCGATCTGCTGAAAATTGACAAGATAGGACTTATGAATACGCTCAAACCTCTCAGGAAGAAGTTGCTGCAGATATTCAAGGGATTTATCGTGGAGCTCATTCTGCCCGTTATTGAGATGGAGCTCCGTATAAATGCCCGCTCCTTTAATGTAAATGACCTCGGAAATATTGACCAGTCGAACCTGTCCTGCTCTTTTTACAGCGAGGTATTTAATGCCCTCATCCGGTTTTAAGGCTGGACTGACAAACCTGGTCAAAGCCTTAAAAAGCCTCTCCTGGTCAAAAGGTTTGGCAACAAAATCAAGAACCCCGTACGCAAAAGCGGTAATTGCTTTATCAGTATTAGCAGAAACAATGATCGTATGAAAAGAAGCGGCTACCATCTGCTGCAGTAGCTCAAAACCATTATCCCCATTGAGGTTAAGGTCTAGCAATACAAGGTCAGGAATCCGGCCCGAAACCTGTTCAAGCCCTTTTTGCAGCGAATCACAGATGATAATTTCATTAGGCTTACCAGCAAAGAACTCCGAGGTCATGCGCTGTAAACGACGGGCAATCCTAGCCTCATCTTCTATAATTACTATATTCATGACTTTAAAATTTGAATGGTAGATATCCAGCCGTTTTCCGTAGAACCCGATTCGAATGTCCAGTTTTGGCTGTAACTTTCAGTCAGCCTTGCTTTGATGTATTTAAATCCGTTTCCGCCTGCACGGTCAGTTATCACCGGCCGGTTCTTTGCAATAGTTTCAAAAGTATACTGGTGAGCATCTTTTAACGAAGAATAATGGAGTACAAATTGAATTGTATTTCCGGACGTTGGCTCACTGTGTGTAATGCCATTCTCCAGCAAAGTATGAATAACCGCTGGCGGTATCAGCTGTGTTTCATTGATTCCTTTTTGTTCCCAGATATAATTTATTTCCTTCCGAAAACCCATGACTGAAAGGTGTTGGCGGCAAAGCTCCAGCTCTTTGGTTATAGGGATCAGGGTCTCTTCAGAGATCTCGTTCATAATGTCGAATTCTGTAGCCAATGCCTGTATAAAACGGGCTCCGTCCTTGGGGGATTCTTCTACCCAATCCATCATCGAAGTCAGTGTATTTCTTAAAAAATGAGGCTGAATATTCTTTTTAAGCAATTGCAATTGCAGCCTTGACGAAAGTAACACAGCATTTTGATGCTCTGCCTCAATGACGCTGGTTCGGATAGAATGCAGATAAAGCATGGAGAGTACAATAATGGTGAAACTGATGAACAAGCCATAATCATAAACCACAAGCCTGTTGACCAGTGCGCTCGCTAAAAGAGCGGCCAGAGCAATAAAACCACCTTTTTCCTTTTGAAGAATACCATTCAGAACCACAATGAAGGCAGTGATCAGCATGGCCAGGCTGTAGAGTCGGGCAGTCAGGTCGTAGTGACCGTAATTGAACCAATAGAGTCCAAGCAATGTCAGCAACAGGGCGGCCATCAGCCATTTCCCATATCTGAAGTTAAACTGAATCATAAAATACCACGGAACCAGCAGCGCATTGGCAAACGTCAGCCATCCGATGATTTCAAGGCGTACGAAGAACTCAGAATAGGGGAGCATCACATGGAATTTCAGATATTCCATGATCAGTAAAGCAAAAAAAAGAAGGCATATGGTCGCAAATATAAGGACGTCTTTCTGCCTTTTTTTGCTGTTCAGATAGAGGAAGAAATAATAAACGGCCGCGATCAGAAAAGCTCCGGCCATCAGGTTCATATAGGCCATTGTGATCAACGGGTTGGTCAGTAATGTTTCGTAATTATTGATTGTGAATCCAATACTGCGCTGTACATCCGGATAAAGGGATTGTGAGCTGCGCAGGGCAATCGTATGAAGACCAGGAGAGATCAGATGATTCGGAATTCTGTAATAACTGCATTCGGTTCCCGGTATTTCCGGGTTTCCATTTTTCGGAAGCTGTCCGTTTTTGCCGATCAGTACCCCATCCCAATACACTTCAAAAGCACCGAAAGAATTGATCTGAAGGCCGAGAGGGAGCAGTTTGTTTTCCACCGGGCGCAGATCAACATGGGTACGCGACCAGAATATTTTATCCGCAGTATTGCCCCTGGTTTCAGACCAGTCTTTATCATTGTAATTTTTACTGATCCAGGCCATATTATCTCCGGTTTTATAAACCGGAACCGGGTCTTCATTGCGGATAACAGGGATGGCCAGCAGGTCTAGCAGCGTTAATAAAAATGTTAAATAATACATAATGTAAATATACAAGCTAATTTGAAAAACCGGATGTCATTGGAAAGCCTGTGGAGCTGTTCAGATGTTTCTTCTGTGAATGGCTGTTTCTTCAATCTAACTTTACATCATGAAACAAATAGCCATCATTTTTTTTATTATCTTTTCTGTTCAGTATTCATTCGCACAGAAAGGTCAGATTACCGGAGTCATTCAGGAAAAGCAGGATATGCCCATATCTTATGCAACCGTAACTTTAAAGGATAGCGGCAATCGGTCGATTGCTGCCGGTATTTCGGATGCTAAAGGAATATTCAGGCTGGAAGACATTACAGCTGGAAATTATACCGTCAGTTATGCTCTTGCGGGTTTTCAGACGATCAGCAGGTCTGTAGAAGTTAAGCCAGGTGAGCTAGTTAATGTGGGAACAATTATTTTGGAGCCGGATACAAAACTGTTACAGGAAGTGTCTGTAACAGGGCAGCGTTCATCGGTCAGTTTAAAACTTGACAAAAAAGTCTTTGAAGTTGGTAAAGATGTCCTTTCGCAGTCGGGTGCGGTAACGGATCTTCTCAACGTTGTTCCTTCTGTTAGTGTGAGTCCGGGTGGAGAAATCAGCTTACGGGGGAACCCTAATGTATTGGTATTAATTGACGGCCGCAGAACGGGACTGACCCAGAGCAATGCTTTGGAGCAGGTACCTGCCGATCAGGTAGAGCGTGTGGAGGTGATCACCAATCCATCTTCCAGATTTGATGCGGGTGGCTCTGCGGGGATTATCAATATCATACTTAAAAAAAATAAAAAGGCCGGGTTCAGTGGCCAGCTGCGTCTGGTGGGCGGTATTCCCAATGAAACCCGTATCAGTCCCAGCCTGAATTATAAATCAGATAAACTCAATTTGTTTGCCACCTATGGCATCAGGCTGTCGGATTATGTAGGTCTGTATACGATGAAACAGTCCACCGGGCTTTCAGGGATGCGGGTTGACCTGGACCGGAGGCAGGATGAGAACAGGCATGATGATGCCAAATTGCTTTATTTTGGAGCAGATTTTAAAATTAATGATCATAATACCATTACGGCAGCTTTCCTGAGAAATTCAACCCATGATCATGACAAGACCCAGCTTGATTATTTATATTCAAATAAAAGCAAAGCTATTGATAGCAGTCTTACCAGAAAGGGGGAATCATGGGAAAAACGCAGCTATAATCAGTTTGAATTCAATTATACCAAAAACTTTGCTAAAGCAGGAAAGAAGCTGACCGTAGATATGCAGTATGATTTCTGGGATAGTGACAAAGATTGGAGCTTATCAACCAGTAAAGTATTTCCGGCTGTTGTAGACTTGCCGATGATCAAAACAAGTTCAATGGGTGCGAGTAAGGATTTTATGATTAAAACAGATATGGTGCAGCCACTGGACAGTACCTCCACTCTGGAATTCGGTTTGAAATTGGAAGACCGGAGGGTAAACAGCGACTTTATTGCAGAACAGCAGAATTCAGCCGGCTGGGAGATTATTGATCAGATTGATAACCATCTGTTATATAAGGAACTGATTGGTAGCGCTTATGTACAGTTTTCGGGAAAGACCGGAGCTTTAAGTTACCAGGCCGGTTTACGCGGTGAGCTGACCCATATCGGCATTGAAGACCGCGCGGGCAGTTATACCAATGAGAAAAATTATAACCGCCTTTTTCCAACATTCAATGTAAGCTATCGTTTCAATGAGCGTACAACTTTACAGGGAAGCTTCAGTAAAAGAATTAACAGGCCAAGGCTGAATATGATTTATCCTTTTAATGAACTGACTGATCTGACCAGCCGTTATGTTGGGAATCCTGATCTAAATCCGTCATATGCCAATGTCTTTGAGCTTGCTTTCCTTAAAAACTGGAAGACCCTTACTTTTAATCCATCCTTCTATTATCAGCGGAATACCGGAGTGATGGAAGATTATACATTCCGGAATCCGGAGGGGCTGTTTATTACGATGCCGGTTAATATCAACAGGGAAACCCGTCACGGTTTTGAGCTGTCAGTACTTTATAATCCTGTCAAATGGCTGCAGGTTAATACAGAACTTAATCTTTTTCATTATGCCGAACAGGGCAGCTATAAGGATCAGAGCTTCGACTATTCCGGGAATACCTTAACTGCCCGCGTAAGTGCCCAGCTGAAATTGAAGAACAAGCTTGCTTTTCAGACGCTTTACAATTTCAGGGGAGCTAATGCTACAGCCCAGACGCATACAGATGCTCTTCACAGCATTGATTTTGGACTCAGCAAAACTTTTTTAAAAGATAAAGCAACGATTATGTTTGATATAAGCAATTTGTTTGGATTAAGAAAATCGATCAGCAAAACTGCAGGAGCAGATTACGAAATCAGCCAGACCAGTATTCCCAATGCTGCCCGCTATCGGTTAACACTGGTTTATAGATTCAACCAAAAAGATAATCAGACGGTAAGACAAGCCAAAAGTGGAAACAGGGACTGATCATATATGATCTGTTGTATGATTATCCAATCAAATATTCTATAATCTGCTTATTTTCATAATGTTGCTTTCGGGTAACGTTATTTTTTTTTCGGAATTCTGAATTTACTGGTTCTTTTTTACCTGATCAGCAAACCCGGATTTTGTAGATTTCATACGCTTTTATAGGTATGTTATATTTTTTTAATATTGAAAAAATAATTCTCTTATTATTGATTTATTATTTTTTTTATTTTTATATTTGTGTCATGATATTCAATTATAAACATTTATAATTGAATTAGTTTAATTGTGCTGTCTCGTTTCTGAGAATGAAAACTCAAACTCTATTTTTTAATTTTATTTAAATTCATAATAACTTATTGTTAATAATTTATTATTAAATTTAATTTATGATTGAAAATATAGTATATATTTATTATTTTTATTCCATCATATTTTAACAATTACTCATTATGCCGGAAGGCTTGTGTTTTTGTAATGTGGATTTCCCAATTATCATCAATATCATGAATGCAATGAAAAACTTAACCATTATTGGATTGACACCCTTTGAAAAGCCGGATGTAAAACTTATGCAAAAGTTGCACGGAGCGGGTGCATTTCCCATTTTAAGCTTAGGCCATGACTTGGCAGCCGCACAAACAGCGCTGGATCAAATTGCCCGGACAGATATACCTTCTTACGGGATTTATCTGCCAAACGACAAATTTATTTCCCTCCAAATCCCTGAAAAAGTAAAATTCGCGATCCTTCCGTCCGGAGTTTCTATGAATATTGTACCGGACCTGCCGATAATTTATCAGATAACCAGTCTGGATGAAGCCAGACTTGCCTGGCAGTCTGGAGCCGAAGGAATCATTATAAAAGGAAATGAAGCAGGCGGCCTGGTAGGCTATGAATCGACTTTTGTATTGTTTCAGCGCGTTATCAAGGAAATCCAGAACATACCCGTATGGGTACAGGGCGGAATAGGGCTGCATACCGCTGCTGCAGTAAAATCTTTAGGAGCAACCGGAATTGTACTCGACAGTCAGCTGGCATTGTTCCCGGAAAGTTCAGTTCCTCAGGAAATCAAGGATTTAGCCTCCAAACTGAACGGTACTGAAACCAAAATTATAGCCAATCATAGGGTGTTGGTGAGACCTAACTCACCTGCAATACCTGAAAATGTCACGGCCGAAGAGCTGAGACAATATTTCACGGATTTTGACCTGAACAATAGCTATATTCCTATGGGACAGGATATTTCATTGGCAATAGATCTCTACGAAGACTTTAAAACCCTTAAAAAAATGGTTTTCGGATTCAAAGAAGCCATGTATGGTCATCTCAAGCAGGCCAAAGCACTCGAAGTGATCAGTGAAAATAATATAATGGCCCAAAAGTTGGGATTACGTTATCCCATCGCACAAGGGCCAATGACCCGTGTCAGTGATGTCCCATTATTTGCCAATGCTGTAGCAGACGCAGGTGCCTTGCCTTTTGTCGCTTTATCTTTACTTAAAGGAGAGCAGGCAAAATCTCTGGTCATGGAAACCAAAAAACTGGCCTGCGAAAAAACATGGGGTGTAGGTATTTTAGGATTTGCCTCTCAGGAATTGAGAGATGAACAGACTTCATACATATTAGAAGCTAAACCTCCTGTGGTTCTTATTGCCGGAGGAAGGCCAGCGCAGGCTAAAGTATTTGAAAAGGCGGGTATTACAACTTTCCTTCATGTTCCTTCCCCTGCATTACTGGATATTTTCCTGAAAGAAGGTGCTACCAATTTCATCTTTGAAGGCCGTGAGTGCGGTGGCCATGTAGGGCCGCTTTCAAGTATGGTGCTTTGGGAAAAACAGATTGAACGTATCTTAAAAGAAGAAAATCCCGAAAACATCAGCGTATTTTTTGCAGGGGGGATTCACAATGCATTTTCAACGGCATTTGTCTCTATCATGGCAGCTCCTTTAGCAGCCAGAGGCGTAAAAGTTGGAGTATTGATCGGAACTGCTTATTTATATACAGAAGAAGCCGTTCGTACCGGAGCTATTCAGGAAGAATTCCAGGTGCAGGCCATGCAGGCAAAAGACACGGTCTTACTGGAAACAGCACCAGGACACGAAACACGTTGTTTAAATACAGCTTTTGCTCAGCATTTCAATAAAGAGAAGAAAAAGCTTCTGGCAGCCGGAACAGATAAAAAAGAAGTGTGGGAGCAGCTTGAAAAACTAAATGTGGGCCGACTTAGAATTGCTGCAAAGGGAATTGATCGTCAGGGCGATAAACTGGTGAATGTTCCTAAAAACGAGCAGTTGGATCTGGGGATGTACATGATTGGTCAAGTGGCCACGATGCAAAACCGAGTGATTTCCCTTGCATCACTGCATCAGAACGTAAGTATTGATAATTATAAATATATTGAAGAGGCGGCTTTACCGGAACAGCCGGTATCCACAGAAAAACCTCTGGATGTAGCGATTGTCGGGATGGAATGTATTTTCCCGGGCGCTAAAAACCTTGAAGAATACTGGCGAAATATCATTCTGGGAAAAGACAGCGTCACAGAAATTCCTGATGAACGCTGGAATAAAGACCTTTATTACCATCCGGATTCAGACGGACCGGATGTCTCTCACTCAAAATGGGGCGGATTTATTCCAAAAATTGATTTCGATCCTTTGGCATTCGGAATTCCTCCTCAATCTCTTGCTGCCATTGAACCCACACAGCTGTTGACCTTATTAGTTGCTAAACGTGCGATGGAAGACGCCGGCTATGGCGAAAAGCAGATCAACAGAGAAAACATTTCTGTAATTATCGGAGCTGAAGGCGGGAATGATCTGGCCAATAGCTATAGTTTCAGAGGGTATTATAAACAGGTTTTCGGAGAACTTCATGAAGAGGTGAAGCAGGCATTTCCACATACCACGGAAGATTCATTCCCTGGTATTTTGGCGAATGTGATTGCAGGGAGAATTACCAATCGTCTGGATCTTGGGGGAAGAAATTTCACGGTAGATGCGGCATGTGCTTCTTCTTTAGCTGCTATTGATCTGGCCTGTCAGGAACTGGTATTAGGAAAGTCAGATATGGTTCTTGCCGGTGGTGCGGATTTACATAACGGAATCAATGATTACCTGATGTTTTCCAGTACGCACGCCCTTTCCAGAAAAGGAAGATGTGCGACATTTGACGGAGATGCTGACGGGATTGCCCTTGGAGAAGGAGTTGCAATACTAGTTTTAAAAAGATATGAAGATGCCGTTCGTGATGGTGACCGTATTTATTCTGTGATCAAGGGAGTAGGAGGATCCAGTGATGGAAAAGCACTTGGTCTTACGGCCCCGAGAAAAATAGGACAGGTACGTGCTTTAGAACGTGCTTATTCCCAAGCAGGGATTAGTCCTGCGGCAGTTGGATTAGTGGAAGCTCACGGAACCGGAACTGTAGTGGGGGATAAGACCGAACTTAGCGCACTGACGAATTTATTCAGCCGCTCAGGAGCAATACCGGGACAGACTCACTTAGGTTCTGTAAAAACGCAGATCGGGCATACCAAGTGTGCGGCCGGATTAGCCGGACTGATCAAAGCTTCACTGGCAGTATATCATGGCGTAAAACCACCTACACTACATTTACAGCAGCCTAATGCTTATTATAATGCCCAAACCAGTCCTTTTGCTTTTTATGCAGAAAGTGGATTGTGGGGTGAGAAAAACCGTTATGCCGGAATCAGTGCTTTCGGATTCGGGGGAACCAATTTCCATACGGTTATTGCTAATCATCCTAAGGAAGACGATTCTGCTGTATTGCAATCGTGGCCGTCAGAATTGTTTGTATTCCGTGGGGATACGTATGAGGATGCGAAAATTCAATTGTCACAGCTCAAATCTTTATTAGAAATTAACGGTGATATTCCATTAAAAGATATGGCTTATAGCTTAGCGGTAGGCTCGGAAAAACCAATTCAGTTAACCATTGTTGCTGATACCGCCGAACATTTGATGATGAACATCGAATTAGCATTATCAGGAATTGAAAGTAAAGACACTTTCACGGTGAATAAACGTGATGGTAAAGTGGCCTTCCTGTTCCCAGGACAGGGCAGTCAGAGAATCAATATGGCCCGCGATCTGTTCGTAGCTTTTCCGGCTATGCGTAACCTGATTGACGGATATCCTGAATTGGAAAAAGTAGTTTTCCCTTCAACAACGTTTGATGAAGCTGCCTTAAAACAACAGAAAGAAACCATTAAAGATACCCGTCTGGCGCAACCTATCTTAGGAATTGTTGACCTGGCTTTAGCTAAATTCCTGAAATCACTGGACATCGTTCCGGATATGGTAGCAGGCCACAGCTATGGTGAACTACCTGCTTTATGCTTTGCCGGAGTTTTCGAAGAAGAAAAACTGGTTGATCTAAGTATTCAAAGGGCTCACGCCATTCTGGATTCAGTAGAAGGCGGAGATCCGGGAACCATGATTGCGGTAAGTGCAACAAGAGAACAGTTGCAATCCGTATTAGACAAGACAGAAGGCTGCTATCCGGTTAATTATAATGCTCCGACCCAATGTGTAGTGGCGGGAAGTACACTGTCTATCAATAAATTAATGGAGATCCTTAAGCAGGAACGCATTTCTGCAAAGAAATTAGAAGTAGCCTGTGCATTCCACAGTCCGTTACTGGCCAAATCACAAGGCTTATATGATGAGGTTTTAAAAGACGTCCCTTTCCATGAAATGCAGATTCCGGTTTGGTCGAATACAACTGCGGCAATCTATCCAACAAGTCCATCGGAAATCAAAGAAAGACTGACGGATCATTTGGTACAGCCGGTAAGATTTGTAGAAGAACTTCAGGCAATGTATGAAGACGGAGCCAGAATATTTATCGAAGTAGGTCCTGGAAAAGTCCTTTCCGGACTGACTAAATCCTGCTTGGAGAAAGATCAGCTGATCCTGTATGTAGAAGACAGTAACCGAAATAAACTGAGTCATCTTCTTTCCATGCTGGCGCAATATCTGGGCACAGGCCGAAGCTTCAGCATTGAAAAACTTTTCAATGGCCGTAATGCCCGACTGATCCAGATTGACCAGCCTGAACTCTATAAGAAAAGCCCGGCCATCTGGAGTGTTAATGGACAAGCTGCTCATCCAACCATAGGTAAATTGCCAGCTAATGGTGCTTTACCAATCATAAATCCTATTCCCATGAACAATATTACTAATACCCAACCCACTCCTGTAGCTGAGCATCAGCCTGCTGCTGAACGTATGCTTCAGGAATATTTAAATACTATGAAACAGCTGATTCAGGCACAGCGTGATGTGATGCTTTCCTTCCTGGGACAGAATCCACAAGTCAGCCCTGCACCTGTTTATGCTGCGCCGGTACAAGCACCTGTGAACGACCGTTTGGTGACGATTCCTGCACAGTCGGTCAATATAGAAAAGCCTGCTGCCGTTGCGGTAAAACAAGCTCCGGTAAAAGATATTAAAACCTTATTGCTACAAGTTGTCAGTGATAAAACCGGATATCCTCAGGAAATGCTGGGTATGGAAATGGATCTGGAAGCTGATTTGAGTATTGACTCTATCAAAAGGGTAGAAATCATTGGAACGCTTCGCAGTGAACTGGGAGCCCTTACATCAGGCAATGCCGATGAAGACACGATCATGGAAAAATTAGCATCGATCAAAACGTTAAGCGGTCTGGTTTCCTGGTTAACAGAATTGACAGGAACTCCGGCAGCGGCTCCTGAAAAAAACGGAATTGCAGTAACTCTGACAGCAGAGGTGGAAAGTAAATCTGCATTCTCTCTTGAAGAGCTTCAAAATGTCATTCTGGATATCGTAAGTGAAAAAACAGGTTATCCGAAAGAAATGCTTGGATTGGATCTCGATCTGGAAGCAGACCTGAGCATCGACTCTATTAAGCGTATGGAAATTATCGGAGACCTTAAAACCAAAATAGGTTTCGGTCAGGATATGGACCAGGCCGATGATCTGATGGAAAAACTGGCGGCCATTAAAACATTAAAAGGACTGGCCTCATGGATCAGTGAAATGAGTGGAAACACCGATGCTGATGCTGAACCTGTTCAGAATTTATTGTCTCGTCTTCGTTTTGACTTAACTCCAACCGATGTTTCTACAGAGCAGAATACAGAAATCATAAAGGGAAAACGTTTTGCCATTACTCAGGACAACAGTCCGCAAACGCTGGCGATTAAAAACACCCTTGAAAAATATGGCGCTGTTGCAGAATTGGTCGATACAGAAAAAGATCTTAAGGATTTTGACGGACTCATCATTTTGGATCTGTTCTCCTCAACCGTAAAACACAGCATCATTGATCACGTGGATCAGATCAAGAAACTGGATCTTGATAAAGCCAAATGGGTGTATCTGATTTCAGACATTCCCGCTCATATTCAGGAACTGACTGATACCCGTCTTTTGCGTCATTACAAAGGCTATCCGGGACTTTTCAAAAGTTTAGCGAGAGAATTTGAACAAACCTCCTGCAGGCTGATCAGTCTGAGCACGCCACAGGAAGTGGATCAGATTACGGAGATTGCTTTAAAAGAAATATTAACCACAGATAAACCTTCCGAAGTCGTTTACAAACACGACCAAAGGCATAAAATAGAGATCATCCCTTCTCCATTGTCAACCAGCCTTAAAGAAGCGCATATCCAGCTGGATCAGGAATCTGTAGTCTTGGTACTCGGAGGCGGGCAGGGAATCACTTCTGAATTGGTGAAACATATGTCCGAAGCGTATCCTTGTACTTATATTCTGGTAGGAAGATCAGCAGATCCCAGAGAAGTGGCCGGTCTTAAAGAAGTGGAAACCATGAAAACCAAGGAAGAAATAAGAGGCTATCTTATTAAAACCGGAAAATTCACTTCTCCTTCCGAGATAGAAAAAGAGACCGTAAGAATTTTCAAAAACAATCAGATCCTCCGCACGATCCGAGATATGGAACAGCTGGGAAGTACGGTAGTTTATCAATCTTTAGATCTTTGTGACGAAGAAGGATTATCAGATTTAATAAAAAATATTTACGATAAATACGCCCGTTTAGACGGAGTTATTCATGGAGCAGGTCTTTTGGAGGACAAACTGTTCAGACATAAGACTTCAAGCTCATTTGAACGTGTCTTTGATACGAAAGTAAAACCGCTTCGTGTATTGGCAGAACAGCTTCGTGCCGACTGTCAGTTTGTAGTGCTCTTCTCAAGCATCGCTTCAGTATACGGGAACAAAGGGCAGACAGATTATGCTGCGGCCAACTCTGTACTGGATGATTATGCGAAAGCTTTAAACAAAAAATTAAAAGGAAAAGTAATTTCCATCAACTGGGGCCCATGGAAAGGAGCCGGAATGGTTTCATCGACACTGGAAACAGAATACGAACGTCGTGGAATCTCTTTAATTCCATTGGACCAAGGGAAAGAAATCTTTCTTAACGAGATCAAATACGGAACCGAAAGTCAGGTATTGATCATGTCAGGAAGCAATTGGTAACCCTCTGTATACGATAACTATGAAAAAAACAGATGTTGCTGTTATTGGTTTATCCTGTGTCTTTCCCGGGGCACAGGATGTCCATACTTTTTGGCAGAATATTGTCAATAAGGTAGATTCCACCCAATCGGCTCCGGCTGATAGGATTGATCCTGTACACTTCAGTGATGCTACCAATCCTGTGGACAGATTTTACTGTAAGCGCGGTGGATTTATTTCAGATTATGAATTTGATCCGACAGCTTTTGGGATTCTTCCATTGGCAGTAGAAGGTACCGAGCCGGATCATTTATTAACCCTCGATCTGGTGCAGAAAGCCCTGGAAGATGCTGGTGTATTTCAAAAGGGAACATCTCTTGAGAAAACGGGTATCATTATCGGTAAAGGAAACTATACCGGCCCCGGAGCGACGCGGGCCATTGAAATCGTGCGAACCGGGGAACAGATTTCTTCGCTGTTGCAGGAATTGCTTCCTCAGGTGTCTTCGGCAGATATCGAAAAGGTGAAACATGCTTTTCAGGAGCGAAAAGGCCGCTTCGCCGCAGATACAGCCATGGGACTAATTCCCAATCTGGTTGCCTCTTTAGTCGCGAATCGTTTCAATCTGGGAGGCGTTGCATTCACAGTAGATGCTGCCTGTGCCAGTGCTCTGATTGCGGTAGATCACGCCGTTCAGGAACTGAACCGTGGCCGTTGTGATATGGTCATAGCGGGAGGTGTGCATACCGGACAGAACGCTGCTTTCTGGAGTATTTTTGCCCAGTTGGGAGCTTTGTCTCATCAACAGCAGATCAAGCCGTTCAGTACAGATGCAGACGGATTATTAATTGGTGAAGGCTGTGGTTTCGTCGTGTTAAAACGAATGGAAGATGCAGTCCGCGATCAGGATAAAATCTACGCCGTGATCAAAGGTGTTGGAGTAAGCAGTGATGGAAATGGTACCAGCGTCATGAGCCCGTCCGTTAAAGGTCAGCTTAAAGCTTTGCAACAAGCCTGGATCAATGCAGGTATAGATGAAAAGCAGATCGGTTATCTTGAAGCCCACGGCACAGCAACACCTCTTGGAGATAAAACAGAACTTCAGACCCTTGCTCAGTTTTTTACAAAAGAAGAAACAACCCAAGCTGCAGGAATCGGATCTGTCAAATCCAATATCGGGCATGCTATGCCGGCTGCCGGAATCGCTGGTTTGATCAAGACCTGTATGGCACTTCATCATGATACTTTACCACCTACATTATATTGTGAAAATCCAATTGCAGATATGGAGCAGACCCGTTTTGCTCCGGTACAGGAGCCGAAAAGCTGGTCAAAAACAGGCTTGCCGAAAGTAGCGGCAGTGAATGCCTTCGGATTTGGAGGGATCAATGCGCACGTTGTTCTGGAAGGCTATGATATGCCGAAAAAAGACCGTGTTTTAGTATTGGCAAGACCTACACATGAAGAATTGCTTTCAGCTTTAAAAAACAACGACAACAGAGTAGGAGAAGGGGATTTCCGGATTGCTTTATTCGACCCGACCCCTGAAAGAATAGAAAAAGCTATTAAAATTGTAGCTAAAGATAATCCATGGCGCAATAAACAGGATATCTGGTACACTAACACGCCTTTACTGAAAGATGGAGGCAAAATCGCTTTCGTATTTCCGGGGCTGGATGGCCTTGCGAAGGGTGAAGTGGACAGCGTAAGCCGTTATTTCGGATTAACAGAACCTATCGAAACGGAAGGGGAAGGTTTATTAAGCGATGCATTGGGAATTTTCAATAAATGCAGCATCCTTGATAACGCTCTGAAAAAGCTGGGAATTGTTCCGGATATGAATGCCGGACACAGCCTGGGAGAATGGCTCGCAGGATATTCCTCCGAATTGGCAGAAGTTAATTCTGTGAAAGCTTTGATCGATGTTCTCAATCCGGAAACCTTTGAATTAAAAGATTCCAGATTTATTGCGATCGGAGCGGGGATTGATGCCGTCAAGCCTTTTATCGACACCATTCCAAACCTCTATATTTCCAATGATAACTGCCCTAATCAGGTGATCCTTTGCGGCAGCAATGCAGCCTTAGATGAACTGGTTCCGTTGTTAAAATCAAAACAGATCTTTCATCAGATCCTGCCGTTCCAGTCTGGTTTTCACTCACCGTTTATCGCTGATAAACTGGATGTGATCTTAGCAGGAATGGAAAAAGCACAGTTTCAACAGACGAAAATCCCGTTGTGGTCTGCAACGACTTTAGAACCGTATCCTGCGGATCAGGATGCGATCAGAAAACTGAGTGCCGAGCATTTGGTTCAGCCAGTCCGCTTCCGTGAACTGACTGATAAACTGTATGATGAGGGAGCAAGATTCTTTATTCAGATTGGCACCGGAGGATTGATCGGATTTATTGATGATACTTTGAAAGGAAAAGCATTCAGTACCATTGCTTCCAGCGTGGCCACAAGATCTGCACTGGCTCAGCTGCAACGTGTGGTAGCTGCATTATTTGTGGAAGGTAAAACCGTAGCATTAGACTTTTTAGAAGTACAAAACCAATCTAAAAAATCATCAGGAAAAGGAATCAAATTACAGTTAGGTTCACCGATTATCCGTGATTTTAAAGAAATTAAAAATCTGGCTCAGTCTTTTGAAATACCAAAGCTAAATACCATTTCTGCCACGGTAGCTAAGACTGGTCATCCTCTTGTTCAGGCTTTCCAGGAAAATATCACCGATATGATCCGGATGCAGGAAGAAGTTCTGACGCTGTTTCAAAACCGTCCGGAAATTACGGTTCCAAGACCTGTGGTTCCTAAAGCACCTGTCAGTAAGAATTTCTCGAAACTTCTGCATGTCACTTTAGATACGCATCCTTACCTTATTGATCACAGTTTATTGAGACAGCCGAAAGGATGGACCAATGTCTCTGATATGGAACCGGTAATCCCGATGACCATGATTTTTGAGCAGTTAGCAGAAATTGCACAGGCCGAAATACCGGGAACCCGCGTTCATAAAATAATGAATGTGAGTGTGTTTCAATGGATGAATGTCGCCAAACCTTTTGAAAAAACAGTCAAAGGAGAATGGCGTTCAAATAACCATGCTTATCTTGATATCGAGAACTTTGCCAATGCAGAAGTCCTGCTGGCTTCCTCTGCACCTGCTGTTCCTGCTTTTAATCTATCGATCGGGGATCTTCTGCCCATCGAAAGAACCCCTGAAGAGATCTACGATAAGCATATGTTTCATGGGGAATTGTACCAGGGAATCACAGAGATTTCAGCAGTAGGAACGAAAGGAATTGTGGGAAAAATCAAAGGAAATGGTGGAAAAGGTTCTTTGCTTGATAATGCCGGACAATTATTCGGATTGTGGCTGCAGCTTACCCTGACCAAAGATCGTATTGCTTTCCCTGTGAAAATCAGAGATATTGAATTCTTTGGTGATATGGAGGACCAAGAGGGCCTTTTTGAATGTACTAGCATCCTTACAGAACTCAATGAAGAATTTGCCATTGCCGATATCATCCTGAAAAGAGACGGAAAAGTGTGGTGCGCGATTACAGGCTGGCAAAACCGCCGACTAGAAATTGATGAACCGCTTTGGAATGTTTCCATGTCGCCTTTGCATAACCGTCTTTCGGAGGAAATAGCTCCCGAGGTATTTTTCTTTCATCAGGCGTACACCAGAGTGGCTTCGTGGGATTTTATCCTCAAAAGATATTTCAACCAGACGGAAAAACAATATCATCAGCAGTTGTTTCCCAACAAGCGGAAAGAATGGATGGTGAGCCGTGTAGCCGTTAAAGATGCGGTACGAAACCTTCTCCGTGAAAAGAAAAACCACCCTTGTTTCCCGATCACTTTTGAAATAGGGAAGGATGAAGTAGGAAAACCTTATCTGATCGGTGATGTTACTGAAGATATCCATATTTCTTTAGCGCATAAAGAAAAAGATGCAGTCGGTATTGCACGTCATGGTGGTCCAGTGGGTATTGACATGGAGATCATGGAAGAACGCAGCTCCGGATTTTATGATCTGGTATTTACCGATCACGAATTAACTTTATTAAAAGACAGAGATCAGGCGGAATGGACCACCAGGTTCTGGGTAGCGAAAGAAGCGTATGGAAAGTTTCTGGGAACCGGACTGAAAGGAAATCCAAAAGCATTTGAAATCACCCATATCGAGGGAGATCATTTATGGATCAATCAAACTGAAATAAAAACTATTAAACATAAAAAATATATTATCGGATGGACACTATAAACAACACATTAAAATTGAATCACGAAGAATTGTTCACTCTTTTAAAAGGTTTTATTACGGAAGTGATAGGCGCTGAATTTGTAGAGGAAATGGATATCACTCCGGACAGTTCATTCACAAAAGATCTGGAAATGGACAGCATAGAAATCGTTTCTTTTTCCGAGAAGATCAAAGCGCATTTCGGGGATCAGATTGACTTCACGGGATGGCTGTCTTCTATGGATTTAGACGAACTGATCAACCTTGACCTCCGTATGATCATCAATTATATCTACGAATGCCAATAATCAATGTAAACCATAAACAGGTTCATATTCAGGAACTCAATAAAGGGGCTGAACAGACGGTGGTACTTATCCACGGGATGTTCAGCAACCTCTCCATTTATTATTTTAATATTGCCCCGATTCTGGCGAAACATTTCCATGTGGTGATGTACGATCTGAAAAGCCATGGCATGAGTGAGCGTTTTACAGACGGCTACGATCTCGAAAGTATGTCATCCGATTTACTGGCTCTGGTGGATGTTTTAAACCTTAAAAAAGTACATCTGGCCGGATACAGTTTCGGAGGATTGATCGCTCTGAAAACCGCATTGAAAGCGCCGGAACGTGTCAGTCAGCTGGTCGTCATAGAAGCACCGGATCCCCAGGACGAAAAGGCGCGTAACATCATCGATAAATACAGCAAAGAATTCCTCGAGCATTATGTGGCCAATTTTACGGACACTACCAAAGTGCAGATGGGCAAAAGGCAGATGGAGAAAAACCACCGGATGTATGAATTCCTGTTTGAAAAAACCAGTATCAAAGCAGATATGATCAGGGAAAAACATTTTCTGGGGGAAGCCAATTTCTCAGAGCTGAATATTCCCACACTTTTGCTTTACGGATCCGAATCGAATTGTAAACCTACCGGAGAATGGCTGAAAACACAGATCAGTCCGTCTGAACTGGAACTGATTTCCGGTGATCACAATGTCCCAATACAGGAACCTGTTCAGATTGCAGAAACCATTGTTCATTTTTTATCTCAATCATTATCTAACCCATTAACACAAAATCATGGCTAAATTTGTATTTGTAGTTCCACCATTGACAGGCCATGTCAATCCAACCTTAAGCATCGGTGCAGAATTACTGCAAAGAGGACATGAAGTGGCCTGGATCAGTCTTGACAAAAATTTAAGTACAAAGCTTCCTGTCGGGGGAGAATTGTTACTCATTCAATATGACCAGACCGACGAGGAGAAAAGAGAAAGTGAAAGCTATCTCGATATTATCTCTAAAAAAGTAGTCTACGGTATCGACAGTATTAAGTTTCTTTACGATGAGGTATTGATTCCCTTAAACAGACATTGTTATAACGGTATTGTTGCCTTGCTGGAAACCTATCAGCCCAATATGGTAATTGGCGATCATCAGTTATTTGCCGCCGCTATTGCTGCTAAAAAACTGAACCTTCCTTACAGTACCTCCGTTACTGCTCCGGCTGCCATTAAAATGATGGATGAGCTGCCTAAAGTACACGAATGGGAAGACAACAAGATCATTGAACTGCAGAAAGAACTCGGAGTAACGGAAAACAGTTCATTGGCTTCTTCTGATCTTTTGACGCTTGTTTTAACTTCAAAATATTTCTTTGGCGAAATGGATCTTCCGGAGAATTATCAGTTCACGGGTCCTGTTCTTATGGAGCGCCGCATCTCCTGTGAATTTGATTGGGACCGGTTGAAAAATGCTGCTAACAAAAAAATCCTGGTAAGCATCGGAACAACTTTCGATCATGATCATAAAAAAACTTTTTTCCAAAAAGTAATTGATGCTTTTAAAGACGAAGACGTAACCGTTGTATTGGTTTCTGATCCCCAACTTTTTGACCGGTGGCCGGAAAACTTTATGGTGTATCAGCAGGTTCCGCAGCTGGATCTGTTGCTTCATCTGGATGGAGTGGTTTGCCATGGGGGGCACAATACCGTATCTGAAGCCCTTTCCAACGGTCTTCCGTTGGTAGTGATCCCGATTGCGTATGATCAGTCGCATGTGGCTGGACGTGTGGTGCGTACCGGAGCAGGAGAACGTCTTAATTTTAACCGGTTTAAATCCCATCATTTGAACGAAGCGGTTCAGAAGATTTTAAACCAGCCGGAATATAAGGAAGCGGCAGAAAAAGTTCGTGAATCTTTCGTTGAAGCGGGAGGCACTCCAACCGCTGCTGATCTGTTAGAAAAAGCATTGCTTCCTGTTTCAGAAAAGATAAAAAAAGGGTCTAAATTTTTATTTGTGATCCCGCCGTTTTTTGGACATATCAGCCCGACCTTAAGTGTGGGAGCCAGCCTGATCGCCCGTGGGCATGAAGTAAAATGGTTTGGAATTACGCCTTTAGACAACAAACATATTCCCGATGGAGGAAGTTATTTTTATCCGGAAAAAGATCTTATCCCTTTTCAGGAGGATATTCAGCGTATTTTAAAGAGACAGGATGACGGCCCCACCTGCTCAGGACCTGAGGTGATGAAGCTCGCACTGGAAGAAACGTATGTTCCGTTTGCCAAGATGATGATGCCCGGATTGGAGCGTCTTATGCAGCAGTGGAAACCAGATGTTCTGGTGAATGACTGTATCACTTTCGGAGGAGCTCTTTTTGCCCACAAACATCATATTCCGTGTGTAACGACTACGCCTGTTCCTCCCGATGTAATGGGCGATACCGCGAATAACGCCCCCAAAATATTCGAATGGCAGCAAAACCTGATCAAAGATCTTCAAAAAGAAGTGGGGATCAATGATGAAGGTATTTTTATCCATTCCAATAAGCTGAATCTGGTATTCACATCACAGACTTTTGCTGATTTTGAAACGGTACCGTCCCATATGAGATTTGTAGGACCGGTAAAAGGACGTCCGAATCCTGCTCCGTTTGACTGGGAAAAGCTTGAAGCATCTACGACACCAAAAATATTTGTCTCGCTGGGAACTTTGTTGGTAGATATCCGTAAAGCTTTTTTTGAAAAAGTGATTGCCGCATTTGCAGATCAGCCTGTAACGGTTATCGCGGCAACTCCGCCGGACATATTTGATGAATGGCCTTCTAATTTCATCGTAAATGGTTTTGTGCCGCAATCTGCATTGATGCCTCATATGGATGCAGTGATCTGCCACGGAGGTTTCAATACCGTTAATGATACTTTCACCAACGGGTTACCGATGCTCATTACGCCTATTGCCTACGACCATTTTCATATTGCTAAATTAATTGAGAAAGCAGGCTGTGGAATCAGCATCAGATACAAACGATTGCGTGTTGAAGCCCTTCGTGAAACTGTTTTTGAGTTGTTGGAAAATCCTGCCTACAGAAACGCAGCGAAAGAGGTGCAGACGAACTTACTGAATGCCGGCGGCAATGACCGTGCGGTAGAGCTTCTGGAAGATTTTGTGCAGCAACATCGTTCAACATTAGTTACCGTATAAGCCTATGAGACGAAAATTGTTATTTGGGGAACGCATGCTTTTAGGAGATGGAACAGAACCATTCAATGCAGTGATTCCGTTTCGGCTGCGTGGTACTTTTCAAGAAGAAAATATCCAAAATGCCTTGAATCAGCTTCAGGGAAAGCATCCCTGGCTGAGAGCGCTCATCAGTTATGATGAAGACGATATTCCCTGGTTTGAAGTGCTGGAAACATATCCGCCGATCCCGATACGGATCGTTTCCAGAAAAGGGGAAGATGACTGGCAGGAGGAATCCAGAAGGGAGTGGCAGACTTTATTTGATTTTGTACAACAACCCCTTCTCCGGTTTATCTGGATCAGAGGGGAAGAAGTGTCAGAAATGCTTTTTTCTTTTCACCATTGCTTATGCGATGGAGGTTCCGCGATGGCTTTCCTCTATGAATTTTTAACAATTTTGGACAATCCATCGGCTGAAATCGGGATAGAACATCCTATTCTTGGGATTCATGATGTGGTCCCGGAAGCGATTCTTACAAGCCGCTACCAAAAGCTGAAAGCGAAGGTCATCGGCAGGGTGGCGGCAACGGCTATCAAATGTATTCCTGTCAGTAAGAAAGCAATTGAACGGCAAAATGATTATCTGATCCACTGGAAATTTGACAAAGAGATGAGTAAAGAACTGATTTCCTATTGCAAGTCACAGGAGGTTACTGTCAATACATTTTTAAGCGCTGTGCTGCTTCATGCATTTAAAAAGGTAAGGGGAGAGGCGGCTTTTAATAAAGTTTCCTGTCCGGTAGATATCAGGCGTTTTGCTCCACAGATCAAGAACGATCATATCTTCGCTTTCGGTTTGATGATCGTAGTTTCGTCCGATGATAAAGTGAGTTTTTCAGATAATTTGTGGATGATGCAGGAGTCTGTAGAAAAGAAAACCTCCAAACTGAATCCCTACATTACCATGATGGTGATGGAGTCTGCTCATGATGCCTTGAAGAATTTCACGAAGCTGTTGAAGCATGGCAAATCTTCCAACGACTGTATGTTTTCCAATCTGGGACGCATTCAGATTCCCCATCAGTACAAAGAATTTACACTGGAAACCATTTTCAGTCCTTCCGTGATCGGGCCGTTGGGGAATACCACAACGATGGTAACGTCAACGTTCAGAGGGGAAATGGATTTTTCATTTGTAGGAAGCGAAGGATATTTACCGTATGCGGAAGCCTTGGCTATTCGTGATGAGATGATTAAGACGGTGAAATTACAATTAGACCCTATAGCAATATTATGATCAGGCGAAATTTAATGATGGTGGAACGGATCATGTATGTTGATCCCGAAACCCCTGTCAATTGTGTATTTACGGCAAAAATTAAGGGAAATATCCCTGAGGAAAACTTTAAGGCTGCTTTAGAAAAAATCCAGCAAAAACATCCTTTGCTGAGAACAAGGATTGATAACAGCAGTGAAAAATATCCGTTTTTTATAGAGGAAAAAGATATTGAACCTATCCCGCTCCGTATTGTTGAGCGAAAGACTGATGAAGACTGGCTGCAGGAATCCGAAACTGAGTGGTTCCGGCTGTTTAAAGATGGAAAAAAGCCACTGGCCCAATTGGTTTGGATTAAAGGACAGGATGTATCGGAGATTCTCTGGGTATTGCCTCACTGTATCTGCGACGGAACTTCCCTTGTCACGATGATGACGGAGCTTCTTGCTTTACTGGATGATCCTGCTTTAGAGCTGCAGCCTTATGAGGTATTTAACTCTGTAGATGATTTTCTGCCTTTGGATTTCAGCATGAAAAAAAAGAAACGCAAAGCCCGTTTTTACCTGATGATGGCCCGGCTATTTTTTCTCATGCAGCGAAAAAGCCAGATAAGGAACCTCGGAAAAAATTACGCTGTCCATTGGAAGTTGAATTCAGATACAACCACGCAAATAACGGAAAAGGCCAAAGCTCATAGTGTTTCTGTACATGCTTTGCTCTGTTCCTCATTTATGCAGGCTTTCCAGGAGATTCAGGGAAAGCAGGCAAAAGGTAAGGTGATCAGTCCTGTAGATGTGCGTCATTTTATTCCAGAGATCAGGCAGGATCATGTATTTGCCTTCGCTCCAACCGTTGAATTGTCATTAAAAAAAGGAAATACGGATGTACTGGACAACGCCAGACGGATCAAAAAAGATCTTGTAGAAAAAATAGAAAAAATGGAGGCGAGAGAGCTTCTGTGGATGGGTGAGCAGATGCATCCGGTCGCTGAACGTATGGTTTCCATGATGAAATCCAGTAAAGGCGGGCATGATGTAACGCTTTCCAATATGGGAAGAATCAATATCCCAGGCGATTATAAACATTTTAAAGTGGAAACGGTCTTCAGCCCGACGGTTGCTTTTCCCTGGCTGAATTCAAACACTTTGGTGGCAACAACGTACAACCAGCAAATGGATTTTACGTTGATGTCCAATGAGGATTTTCTTCCCAAAGAAGAAGCCGTTACCATTAAAAATAAAGCCATTGAACTTCTGACCTCGTCGCTATGAAATTTAAACTGAAGCCGCCGCCTCCTAAAAAACTCAGGAAAACCACCCTGAAACGCTTTCTCATCAGGCGGACGATTTACTATGTCCTTCCGAATGTATTTTTCAATTTCATTATTGCTTACGCCAGTTTTCAGGAGTTAGGATACACGCACTTTTTTTCCGGAACCCAGAATCTGGCCCGGCTCACCCTGCCCATGGCCATCTTCTTACCGGTAGTGCTTACCATTGACATCATCAACAGAGTGATCATTGCTTCCGAACAGGGCGCGATTGAGTTTACCGTAGATGAACAATTGAATAAGAAAAAACTCATGACCAAGCTGAGCATTCTGCATGGTGTTGTTACCGGATTGCTGGTGTTATGTGTTTTGCTTATAGCGCAGTATAACCTTTCTGAGTACTATAAGCTGGATGCTACGGCGATGGCTGTGGTGGTTGGGGTACTGGCGGGAGTGCTGTCTGTGGTGTTTGTGTATGTGCCGGTGTGGAGGTTGAGGAGGTGGATGGGGAGGAAGTTAATATAGTTTGGATGATCTATCATAATTCAATATTCATAATTTCGAGAATAAATAAATATTTCATGAAGATTATGCTGAAGTTTTATTATTTTTAAAGTTGATTTAGATTTCACTTTATTAAATAGTGCACATGATAGATAAAAGTACAGTCGAAAAGATTCTAAAATTTCGTGATGATCGTGATTGGAAACAGTTTCATAATTCAAAAGATTTAGCATTAGCTTTATCCATTGAAGCGTCTGAACTTTTAGAAATATTTTTATGGAAGAAGGATGAAGATTTTGATAAAGATAAATTAGAAGAAGAATTGGCTGATGTATTAATGTATGGTTTACTTCTTGCAAATAAAAATAATATAGATATCAATGATATTATTCTAAAGAAATTACAGAGAAATAATGAGAAATATCCTGTAGAAAAAGCAAAGGGGAAATCAAATAAGTATGATGATTTGTAGGACAAGAAATGAAGAATTTTACGATTACAGAGGAGTATAGTTTTGATCACCTCATAGAAACAAAAATAGATAATAATTATAGAGACTACTTATCTTGGCCAATAGTTTATTTTTTAAAAAATAAGAATACTAGGATGGCCTATGTGGGAGAAACCACAGATGTATTAAGTAGAATAAGCACTCATTTAAAGTCAGAAAAGAAAAAACAACTCTCATCAGTAAATTTAATCTTAAGTGATTTATTCCATAAATCTGCTACTTTAGATTTAGAATCAAATCTTATCAAATATATTTCTGCTGACGGACAATACACTTTACAAAATGGTAATCTTGGAATTTCTAATCATCAATATCATGAAAAAAAAGTATATTGGGATTTGTTCAAAGACATTTGGGATGAACTTAGACAACTAGGCATATCCCGTCATTCTCTGGATTTTATAAATAATTCAGACCTTTTTAAATATTCTCCTTATAAATCTCTTTCCAAGGAACAAATTAAAGGATTGAAAATGATTTTAAACTGTTTATTGGATGAAAATGCTAAAGTCAATCTTATTCATGGAGGAGCCGGTACTGGTAAATCTATTTTGGCAATTTTTTTATTTAAGTTATTAAAAACAAATTTAGAAGATTTTAACTTTTCTGATTTTGATGAAGATGATGAAGAGCTTTTCTTATTATTAAAAAGGGTTAAAGATAAATTTATGGACCTAAACATGGCACTGGTGATTCCAATGGCATCATTTAGAAAAACTATTTCTAATGTTTTTAGGAACATACATGGTTTGTCAGGAAGGATGGTAATAGGACCTTCAGATTTGGCAAAAAATAAATATGACCTTATCATTGTTGACGAAGGACATCGTTTAAGAAGACGAGTAAACTTAGGCTCATACTTTGGAACATTTGATACTAACTGTGAAAAATTGGGTTTAGATAAATTTACCGCCTCTGAATTAGATTGGGTTGTTTTACAAAGTAATAAATCAATCATTTTTTATGATCAATATCAATCCATAAAACCCTCAGATACTGTTAGAAAAAGCTTCAAAGAATTGGAGTTGAAGCCTTATACACGTGTTGAAAAATTAAAAACTCAGTTTCGGGTACGTGGAGGGAATAACTATATAAAATTTATTCATAAGATTTTTGACGAACCTGAAATACTTCCTTTAGAATTTTATAAAACTGATGACTATGAATTCTACCTTTTTGATAATCTGTCCCAAATGATTGACAAAATAAAAAAGAAAAATGAACTTCATGGTCTGTCAAGAATGGTGGCAGGATATGCTTGGGAATGGGTTTCAAACAAAAAACCTGAAGCTTATGATATCATTATTGGTGAAAACAAATTAAAATGGAATAGTATTTCAATAGATTGGGTGAATTCTTCTAATTCTATAGATGAAGTAGGATGTATCCATACCACACAGGGTTATGACTTAAATTATACAGGAGTTATTATTGGACCGGAATTGGATTATGATTTTGTGTCTGGAAAATTTAAAGTTGATAAACAAAGATATAAGGATAAGAATGGTAAAAATTCCATACGGAGTGAAGAAGAATTATTAGATTTTATTATTAATATATATAAAACAATATTATTAAGGGGTATTGAAGGAACCTATGTGTATGTTTGTAATGAAAATTTGAGACTTTTTCTCAGCCAGTTTATTCAACCTTTCAATTCTTCTACACAAGAGAAATCAATACAAATTTCCAATACTCCTACAGAAACTTCAATTCCTTTCTATGATCTTAATATTGCAGCAGGGTCTTTTTCTGAATTGCAGGAATTAGAAAATATAAAATATCTTGAATTAGATGATATAAATAACAAAGATGATTATTTTGCATGCACAGTAGTAGGTGAGTCAATGAATAAAATTATTCCCAATAATAGTATCTGCTTATTTAAAAAATATACTGGAGGTCCGCGTAATGGGCTAATTACTTTAGTTGAGGGAAGAAATATTACTGATCTGGAATTTGGTGGTAGTTATACCATTAAAGAATATTCCAGTAAAAAAGTAGTTGACGAAGAAGGTTGGCATCATGAAGAAATAATCTTGTTACCAAAATCAAATGAACCTAATTTTGCACCAATTATTCTTAGAGATGAGGAAACAGTAGATTTTAAGGTCTTAGGTATTTTTGTAAGAGTATTAGTAGAATAATGATTATATCTATCATTGTCACTTTCAAAAATCCTATCTTCGCAACAATAAAAACCCTGACAAATGAAAAAAACAATATTCCTCCTTTCAGCCGTTCTTATTCTAAACTCCTGCGTGGTTTCCACTGCTGCTAAAGTAGTGAAAGGAGCCGTCAACGTAAGTTACAAAGCTGTAAAAGGAACCGTAAACGGAATTAGCTGGGCCGTAAGCAAAGCCAAAGGAAAGATAGATGAAGATCGTGTAGACGGGACCTGGAAAGTGGTGGGAGCGTATAAAGGCTCTTTTGAAGACTTTACCAATGACCAAAACCCGGAAAGCTCATTTACTTCAGACTGTACGGAAGGTTTTGACCAGATTGTTTTCAAGGCTAAAAAATCCAAATTTAAGCCTGTGCACTGTAGTTCCGGTGATGAAGACTGGGTAAAGTATTCTATGGAATTCGGGAAGAATCCTGTAACTAAAGAAAAGGAAAACTATATAGAATACAATTCCAACAATTATATTTCAGTAATTGACGTCAACAACAAAACGATGGTCCTGGAAGGAAACCTGATGCCTAAACTGGCGTTTTCCGGTGCTAAACTTTATCTTTTGGAAAAGGTAAAATAATTGATTATTTTTTATCGTGGTAACCGGTCTCATCGGCCTAGGAAGCTGTAGCGTTAAAAAAATTAAAAATTGATCCGTTAAAAAATTCCCACTGTTTGAGTGCGGACGAAACGTTGAACCGAAGAAGAAGCATTCAATCCGCACGAGTTTGGGAATTTTAGGAGCAAATTTTAATTTTTAGCGGAAGACTCCAGCCTTGAATTTTTGGTTCTTTTGTTTCAAGGCAAAAGAACTTGTAAAAAAATTGATAATTAGTTTAATGTTTATCTATAAAAACAGAGGTCTGTCTAAACTTAAACGTCAATCATAATACTTTAACAAACATTGTAACGTACCCTCGATAAATTTTTGTTCTTTTGCAAAATAGTATTAATTTTAAATCATTCCATGTCGAAGTTCGATGAAATCAGGCCTTTTTATGATCATGAAGTAAATGAAGCATTGCGGGGAATCGCCCGTGATCCTATGATGACGGCACTGATGGGGTTCACCTTTCCGGATGTTGATAAGCAGGTCTGGAGGGAACAGTTTAAAAATATTCATTCGATAAGCGATTTCCAGCACCAATTCATTGCCCATACTATTCGTCAGATCCTGGCGAAGAGCTCTGAAGGTTTAACGACTTCGGGATTTGAAAAACTGGATCAGAACACGCCTTATCTTTTCGTTTCCAACCACAGGGACATTGTTTTGGATACCTCGCTGCTGAATCTGGTGCTGCTTGAGAAAGAGTTTATTATGACCTCTTCCGCAATTGGTGATAACTTAGTTCAGAAAACATTTTTACACGTACTGGCCAAGCTGAACCGTAACTTTCTGGTTCAGAGAGGGCTGTCGATCCGTGAGCAGCTGAAAAGTTCCCAGACCATGTCCGAATATATTGAGCAGCTTTTACATGTCGAAAAACGTTCCGTGTGGATTGCCCAGCGGGAAGGCCGTACCAAAGACGGAAACGATGCTACCCAGCAGGGCGTTTTAAAGATGCTGGCCATGGCGGCGGGCGATCTTTCTTTGACGGATTATTTTAAAACACTCAAAATAGTTCCCATATCCATCTCTTACGAATACGATCCTACAGACTCCTTAAAAATGCCGCAGCTTCTGGCCAGGCACAGGGATGAGGAATACATAAAAGGCAAGGATGAAGATTTTATGACCATGCTGAGCGGAGTACTGGGGCAAAAGAAAAGAATCCACATCCATGCGGGAACCGTACTGGATAAAGAACTGGACGATGTAGCGTATCTTGAAAACAAAAATAAGCAGCTGCAGGCGATTGCCCACATGATTGACGATTCCATCATACAGAACTATAAACTTTGGCCCACCAAGTTTATCGCTTATGATCTTCTCCACAATACCGATACTTATGCTTCAGAATATACCGAAAAGGAAAAACAACTGTTTGTACGCAGGCTCGAAATGCGCATCGACCCTTCCGATACGGTTTCCAGAGAGTATTTTCTTGCCATGTACGCGAATCCTTTGATCAATAAAATCAAATCTGATCAAAAATTACCAGATTAATAAGCATTTATAGTATTACAGATCTGCTTTTTTCGCAGTTTTAAACAGTCCATAAAACAGTCGCTTCATGAGGTCAACAAAAGTTGATCCCACCTTTGCTGTTCTTAAATATGAAGAATCATCAATCATTCTTCGCGTTAAAAAACTCCCTGTTAGTTAATATCGATCGGTCGAATAGCATTTTTAAATTCTTATCCTATATATAAAATTAATATATTTATTAAGCTGAAACTAAGGATGTTTTATAGAATTTAATGTTGGAGCGGCAAGATAGTTGTAGTGAACTAAAAACCACACAAATTAAAACATATGAATTTACAGTTAAAACCACATGCAATGGTTGAGGACCGTCATGCCGGCAATTTTCATTCCGATGTTCTGAACGGGTTGAAAAGCATTCCGAAAAGGTTATCTTCCAAATATTTTTATGATAAAGCAGGGGACCGCATTTTCCAGGAAATTATGGCCATGCCCGAATACTATCTTACTCAATGTGAACTTGATATCTTCAAAAATAAAACCGCAGATCTCGCCAGCCTCATCAGCCCGGAAAATGCACCTTTTGACCTGATAGAATTAGGAGCGGGAGATGCTATGAAATCTACTTTTTTACTCAGATACCTCGTTGAAAAGAAAACCGATTTTACCTACATGCCCATCGATATTTCCGGTAATATTCTTTCCATTTTAAATGAAAAACTAAGCCGGGAGCTACCGGATCTGAAAACAGTTGTCCTGGAAGGAGAGTACTTTGAAATGCTTCAAAAGGCCGCTTCATTATCAGACAGGAAGAAGGTGATCCTGTTTCTGGGAAGCAATATCGGCAATATGGATATAGCGGAAGCTGAAAATTTCCTTTATGATTTGAACCAAAACCTGGCTTCAGGAGATAAGCTGCTGATTGGTTTTGATCTTAAAAAAAATCCCCATACAATTTTAAATGCCTATAACGATAAAAACGGAATTACTGCGGCTTTTAACCTCAATCTGCTGATCCGTATCAACAGAGAGCTTGGCGCTGACTTTGATATTGAAAAGTTTCAGCATTATCAAACCTACGATCCTGTAAGCGGAGCCTGCAGAAGTTTTCTGGTAAGCCTGCAGAATCAAACGGTAACGATAGGGAAAGATCATATTTCATTTGAAGAAAATGAGCTCATCGACATGGAGGTTTCACAGAAATTTTCCGCAGAAAAAATAGAAGAACTGAGAGAGAAATCAGATTTTAAAAAGGTAGGAGAAATCAAAGATTCAAAAAAGTGGTTTGTAGACACCATCTGGGAAGTAAAGTAAATAATTAAGAATCTGCTCAATCTGCCTGATCCGCAATAAAAATATAAATAAATACAATTTCCACAAATCTATCAGATTACACAGATTCATGCATTCTTATAAAAATCTGCTCAATCTGCTTAATCAGCGAGAATAAAAACATAAGAATCAATCATAACGTAATTACTAAAACTCAACAACATGACTCCAAACATAGCAACATCAGATTTAGTAAAACAATATACCGATATCCGAAAACATTCCGAAGAAATATGTGCTCCCTTGGAAATAGAGGATTACGTGGTACAGCCCATTGTTGATGTAAGCCCTCCGAAATGGCACCTCGGCCACACCACCTGGTTTTTTGAAACGTTTATTCTGGAACCTAATTTTCCGGATTATCAAATTTTCGATCCCCAATACAACTTCGTTTTTAACAGCTATTACGAGACCATTGGGGCAAGAGTGATCCGTACCGATCGGGGAAATTTAAGTCGGCCTTCCGTTTCGGATATTTATAAGTACCGGAAATATGTGGATGAGCATATGAAAATCTTTCTTCAAAGCCAGTTTATGACTGAAACCGTTGAACCACTTTTAGAATTGGGCCTTAACCACGAACAGCAGCATCAGGAACTTTTAATTACTGATATCAAATACATTCTGGGGCATAATCCTCTTTTCCCGGCTTATAAATCTGAAGTTATTTCGCCAAAAGCCCATTCGGGGAATACTGAAATGATCAGGTTTTCTGAAGGTGTTTATGAAATAGGTTTTAACGGAGAGGGTTTTTGTTTTGATAATGAGCTTGGCAGGCATAAAGTATATCTTCAGGATTTTGAAATCGCCGGCCGGCTGGTTACCAACAGGGAGTATCTGGAATTTATGGATGCAGGAGGGTATTCCGATTTCAGGCACTGGCATGCCGAAGGCTGGGACTGGGTGAAGCAAAATAACGCCCAATCTCCGCTGTACTGGCATTATATTGACGGTCAATGGATGAATTATACCTTAAACGGCTTACAGGAAATAGACCTGAATGAGGCTGTTTGTCACATCAATTTTTATGAAGCCTCCGCCTTTGCAGCCTGGAAAGGAATGCGCCTGCCTACCGAAGCTGAATGGGAAGTTGCTTCAGAACACTTCGATTGGGGAAGCCGCTGGGAATGGACCAATTCTGCGTACCTGCCTTATCCCGGTTTTAAAAAAGAAGCAGGAGCAGTAGGAGAGTACAACGGAAAATTTATGGTTAACCAAACAGTTTTGCGTGGTGCTTCGGATGCCACACCTCCCGGTCATAGCAGGAATACCTACCGTAATTTCTTCCAGACCAACCTGAAATGGCAGTTTACAGGAATCAGGCTAGCCCGATAATTTGTGCCTATGATTACAGTAGAATCAGTTTCAAAGAATTTTAACGGAAAACCGGCAGTTGATCATATTTCCTTTCATGCCAATGATCAGGAAATTCTGGTGCTTCTCGGAACCAGCGGTTGTGGCAAAACGACAACGCTTAAAATGATCAACCGCCTGATAGAAGCAGATTCCGGAAATATTTTTATTGACGGCAAAAATATCCGCGATCAGAAACCGGAAGAACTCCGGATGGGAATAGGCTTTGTGATGCAGCATTCCGGTTTGTTTCCTCATTATACCATCAAACAGAACATTGCCGTAGTTCCCGAACTCCTGAAATGGGACAAAACAAAGATTCAAAACAGGACCTTTGAGCTTTTGCATAAGCTTCATCTTTCCGAAGATGTACTTTCGAGGTTTCCCCATGAACTCAGTGGCGGCCAGCAGCAGAGAGTGGGAATTGCGCGGGCTTTGATTGCCAATACCCCTGTTTTACTGATGGATGAACCTTTCGGGGCATTGGATAATATCACCAAAGCTGATATTCATTCTGAATTTAAGTCCCTGGAAGAGCTTAAAAATAAGACGATCATCCTTGTCACCCATGATGTGCAGGAAGCTTTTGAGCTGGGTCACCGGATTTGTTTAATGGATAAAGGGAAAATAATCCAGACCGGAACACCAAAAGAAATGCTTTATCGTCCTCAAAGTGACTTTGTCACGGATTTTTTTGCTGAAAACAGGCTTTTGCTGGAATATAAGATAGCAACATTGAAAGATACGGGTGCTTTCCTGACCTCGGAAAGCATATACCAGGCATTAGGGTTTAATGAAAATACAAGCGTTTGGAATGCCCTGCAAAAACTAAGTTCGGATCATAAAAATACTCCGTATTATGAAAATCTCATCAAAGCATTTAATGATTACAGAAAATTACAGATCGTATGACGCAGCAAAGCCTTTGGCAGTTTATTATAGAACAGCAGGATAAACTTCTCACCCAGGTTGTACAGCATCTGGGACTTACTTTTTTGTCGCTGGTTCTGGCCATTATCGTCGGTGTACCTTTAGGAATCCTGATTGCCAGGAAAAGAAAGCTGTCTAGCCCTGTTCTGGGGGCAGCCGGAATTCTGCAGACTATTCCAAGTATTGCCTTGCTCGGCTTTATGATTCCTGCTTTTGGAATCGGGGCTAAACCTGCTATTGTTGCCTTGCTGATCTACGCTCTTTTACCCATTATCCGCAATACCTATACAGGCATCACAGGCGTTAATCCAACCGTTATCGAAGCTGCAAAGGCAATGGGAATGAACAGAAGCCAACTTCTTTTTAAAGTGGAACTTCCACTGGCAATGCCCGTTATCATTGCAGGGATAAGAACAGCAGCCGTTATCAATGTTGGAGTGGCTACTTTAGCCTCGTTTGTGGCCGCCGGAGGCCTGGGCGAATTTATTTTCGGAGGAATCTCTCTGAATAACACCAATATGATTCTGGCTGGGGCGATTCCGGCAGCATTACTGGCAGTTTTGCTGGATCAGGGTATTGCTGTTGTACAAAAATCAGGATACCGTTTGTTTCAGAAATTAAAATATATTGTTCCTGTTGTATTAATCCTAGTTGGCGCAGTCTATCTGTTCAAATCTGTTTCAGGAAATAAAATTAAGGCTGGCTTTACTCCCGAATTCATGGGAAGGCAGGATGGAGACCTTGGCCTGCGTTCCGTTTACGGACTCAATGTAAACCCTGCTGTTGTAAATGATGCCATTATGTACAAAGCAGCCTATGAAAAAGATCTGGACCTCATCAGCGGATATTCTACAGACGGCAGGATCAAAGCCTTTGACCTGTATGTTCTGAATGATGATAAAAAAATATTTCCGCCTTATTTTGCAGCTCCTGTCATTAAAACCAAAACACTGCAGAAATTTCCTGATCTGGAAAAAACGCTGAACCTTTTGGCTGGTAAATTCAATGATTCCATTATGACCGATCTGAATTATAAATCCGATTATCTGAAACAGGCTCCAGAAAAGATCGCAAAGGATTTTTTAATTAAAAATAAACTCTATAAACCTTCAAGGAAAGGCAATTCCGGGACGGTACGCATTGGTTCAAAAATCTTTGGGGAACAGTACATTCTCACAGAAATGTATAAAATGCTGATTGAAGGCTATACCGATTATAAAGCGGAAACGAAGACCGGGCTGGGAGGAACCAAGATCTGTTTTGATGCCCTGGTGAATGATGGCATCGATTTTTACCCTGAATATACAGGAACCGGGCTTCTGGTGCTGTTAAAACCCACACCGGAAACGCTTAAAACAGTGACTCAAAGTGCTGATGCAACCTACCAGTACGTGGATTCTGAATTCCGGGAACAGTACGGAATTCAATGGCTGAAACCGCTTGGATTTAATAATTCCTATGCATTGATGATGCGCAGAAAACAGGCTCAGGATCTTAAAATAGAAAGTATTTCAGATCTTAAGAAGTATTTCAATACAAACTGACATATAGATTATTGATAAAACAGTATTGGCTTAATGCAGAAAAGCTCTGTATTGCTTTGTATTTTACATCCAGCCAATACAATAGAATAATGGATATTTTTACAGTTGAATATCGGGCCATTTGCTTAAAACGGCATCGATCGGAGAAACCAAACCCAATCCGTTTGTAACGCCGGAACCAAAAAGAACGCCGATCATTGTGAAATCATTCGTCTTAAAAACTGCTGATCCGGAATCTCCTGACCTTGAGAAATATCCGCCATCACCCCTTACTGTTACTACATTATGGGCGACAACCTCGCTTCCGTCTAATTTCTTAGCTTTTAGAGATTCTGTAATACTTGTTATAGTACCTGTTGTAATTTCAGTAGTAATCCCACTTTTCATGACTTCTTCGCCAATCAGGGCAGCGTTGACCTCTCCAAATCCTGTAATGGTATTTCCTACGCCATATACTTTCCCTATATCAGCATTCCTGAAATATCCTTTTCTTGCAATCGCACAGTCCAGCCAGGCATCTATAACCACTGAATTTCTGTCAAAGAATACATTCTCTTTATAATAATCTTTCAGTGCTGCACAGTCATGACAGTAGTTTAAAGTAGTCTGCCATTTAGACTGCTGGCATATATCAGAATCAAGCTTTGTAGTAGTTCCCGCCACTACGTGGGCGCAGGTGATCATATAAGGATTTTTGTCCCCTTTTTTATTCACCATAACTCCCAGTGTACCGTTGCCTGCAATTGCCTTTCCGCCCTGCATCAGTTCTCCATTTGCTGAGATACTGATTCCACCGATCAATGGATCTGTTTTTTCATTTCTGGTTGCATCTGCTACCATATCAGGTGTAGCGAGGTGATTGTCATGAATTTCAAACTCAACTACATCTGTAGGAAATCCAAAAATGGTAGAAGGAATAGCATTTTTAACCTGTGAAAGAGGAAGTTTCTTTTTTACCCCGAAAGTGTAGCTGAGACTGTTGATTAATTTATCATTAACAGTCTTTAATGAAACGCCCAAAGAGGTTATTTCCGGTCTTTTGAAATATTCTTCAACAAGTTCGGGTAACTTTTCTGCCATTTTATCGTGCAGGATGATGTCTTCTTTACTTAGTTTCATGATTTTGTTGTTTATTGGGTTGATATATAAGTGATTAATAATCAATTTGTTAAAATTCGGAACGGCTTTGCCGTTCCGAATTATTTTCTCACCAGCTTAATATTAGTTCAGCTTGATGGTTCCGGAAGAAGGAGCTCCGCCGCCAGCAGGTGGTGGTCCGCCAGCAGAGGCCTGATCAGCTAGCATACGGTATTGGGCAGTCCCTTTTTCAGTTTTGATTGTTCCTGAAACAGTATACAAATACAGATCTCCGGAAACAGCATAATCATTGGCTGAATTATTAACATAGAAGTCAATATTTACAGTAGACATCTGTTTAGCTTTTTCAAGAAATGCATCCATTAATTTGGTGATCTGCTCTTCTGTAAGCCCCTTTGATTTCATGGTCTCTTTGGTTTTTTCATAAGAAGCTGAAGCCCCGCCGCCGCCGAAGAACCAGGTCCAGACAGATAAATTGGCACTGGCAGAAGTTTTCTCATACTCTTTTACCTGCTCTTGATAACTGGCATCCAGCATACCCATAGCGAGGTCATTTAGATTTTTCACATCCTGGCTGGACATGGCAGATACCTGAAGAGAAGCCGTGATTCTTCCCTGAGTGAACGGAGGTACAGTATAAGATAGTCCTGTAAGCTGTCCTTCGCCTGATACTTCAATCGAATAAGATTCTTTAGATTCTCCTCCTGCTTTTTCAGAAAAAATAACGCGTTCGAACGGATCTTTGAATCCTACTTCAGTCTGTGTAATTTGAATTGTTTCCATGGGTTTTTGTTTTTGGTTGTTTGTAATTCTTGTTATTATTGAACAACTCAAAGGAACGAAGAAAAAGGGATGAATTTTAGCGTGTAAATAACCAAATATCCCTTTCAGTAGAAATACGGAGTATATTTAAATTACTGTTTACTAGTTATTTATGTTTTTTTAAGATCAAATTTTACAACGGCGGAAATATCGACCTAGGAAACTGGAGCGTTAAGAAAATGAATTCTGTGAACGTTAAGAAAATTCTACTGTTTGAGTGCGGCATAAATATAGAGCCGAAGCAACAATATTGAATCCGCACGAGTTTTAGAATTTTTAGAGAACAGGATTTATTTTTAGCGAAAGTTTCCAAGTCTTGAATTTTTGATTCTTTTGTTTCAAGACAAAAGAATATATTTAAGTTTCTTGCGGATTTTACAGATTACGCAGATTTTGTGTCAAATATTTAAAAGACTGACATAGTTGCTGGTAGCTTTTCAGCAGCGGCATATCGACCTAGGAAACTGTAGCGTTAAGAAAATGAATTCTGTGAACGTTAAGAAAATTCTATTGTTTGAGTGCGGCACAAATATAGAGCCGAAGCAACAATATTGAATCCGCACGAGTTTTAGAATTTTTAGAGAACAGAATTCATTTTTAGCTGAAGTTTCCAAGTCTTGAATTTTTGATTCTTTTGTTTCAAGACAAAAGAATGTATCTAAGTTTCTTGCAGATTTTGCTGATGACGCAGATTTATATTCTTTTGGTTAATTAATAATTGAGCTTTAATAATTAAGACTTAAAGAGAGAAAATCGATCGGGAACCAAAGCTACTAATCATAGGAAACATCTATATTTGTCGATAATTTTCTTTACAGCCGAAAAAATGGCTTCCAAAAGATATTTTTAACTAAATGATTACAAGATGATTCCATTCCACGAACTCTTATTTTTTGTCCTTGCTGCACTGGTATTGGTGATAAGCCCTGGTCCGAACATGATTTATCTGATTTCCAAATCGATAACACAGGGTAAAAAGTCAGGAATGATTTCGCTGGCCGGAATAGTTTGCGGTTTTCTTTTTCATATCATTATGGTATCATTCGGACTTACGGCAGTATTGCTGGCTGTCCCGCTCGCTTATACTGTATTAAAAACACTCGGAACAGTTTATCTTTTGTATCTGGCATATCAGGCAATTAAACCTAAAAGTAAGAATATATTTGAAGTAGATAAAAACGGTTCCCATGACAGTCCCAGAAAGCTTTTCACAGTTGGCTTTCTGACGAATGTACTGAATCCGAAAGTGGCCGTATTTTACCTGTCTTTTTTCCCGCAGTTTATTAAGCCCGAATATGGTTCGGTACTGACTCAGAGCCTGGAACTGGGAGTGATCCAGGTTTTTGTGAGCTTCAGCATCAACTTTATCATCGTACTGGCAGCAGCAAGGGTTGCCGCATTTTTTGCAGAAAATCCTTTTTGGGTAAAGGTTCAGAAGTGGTTTATGGCAAGTGTTCTAATGTTTTTAGCGGTAAAAATGGCCTTTTCAAAAGCTAAATAACCTCAAATCAAGTAATGAAGCAGACCATCCCTACATACGATTTAAGCGGCATTACCCGTCATGGCATTTTGGTCGAGAGAATTGAAAAGCGGACCATCAGCACGGAGGATAATCTGTTTGATAAAGGGATTCACCGTGACAGTCACTATATTTTTACATTTCTGGAAAGTGGACGGGCCAAAATGATGGTTGATTTTAAGATGATAGAAGCATGGGATAAAGCTGTTTCCTTTCTCTTGCCGGGCCAGGTTCACGAAGGTATTCTTATGGAAAACGTCACCGGATGGTTTATTGCTGTGAAAGCAGAATTGCTTCCGGATTCCGTAAGATCGGTTTTTGAGGAAACCCTCGTGGATATCCAGCCCATTTCTATTGACAAAAACTGGACTGAAAAGCTCAGTGCATGTGCCGGAATGCTTCAGACGACCTGTACGGAAGAAATGCTGGGAACTAAAGAAGGTTTTTTGGTCATACGTTCTTTAATAAATGCTTTTACAGGCATGTATGCAATGATTTTTTCAGCTGAAAAAAACTCCGGGATATCCGGTGAAAGCCGGACGGTTCAGTTGGCAAGAAAATTCAGGGTACTCGTAAGGAAAGACTTTAAAACCATGAAAAGTCCATCATCTTACGCTGCAGCTTTGAATATTTCCCGTGGCTATCTTACTGATGTCATCCGGGAAGTTACAGGAAGATCTGCACAGTACTGGATTCATCAGGAAGTTTTAATTGAAGCCAAAAGGCTTCTATCTTTTACTCAACTATCGGTAAAAGAAATTTCTTATAATCTTGGGTATAGTGATTATGCCTATTTTTCCCGTTTATTTTCCAAAGCTGAAGGATGCCCGCCGTCAGAATTCCGGGACAAAAAAAGAAACAGAGGGTAATCCGCGGATTGTCCAATTAATTCCCTGAAACAGCTATCGGTTCATTCTCATTTTGAAGCTTCCTTTGCATTAAAATTTTTTATGCCAAGCTTACCAAAATGGATCAATGATACTTTAGAAAATGTCATGTCCTCGAAATTTAAAGAATGTGCTGTTGTCCATGCCGGAAATATTTCAAAAGATCTTCGGCTTATCCGTTTTGCTTCCGACCTGGGAGATGTCTCTTTTGAACCTGCTTATGCCATTGGAATAAGAGTCAACGAAAGGGATTACCGTAATTATTCACCTTTCAATTTCAACAGGCAAGAAGGAACTTTCGAGGTGTTGTTTCATCTCCATGATACCGATTCTGTCGGAAGTCGTTTCGCTCATCATCTTTCAGAAGGTGATGTTACTAAAATTTTAATGCCCAGAGGGAAACGTTTTTTTGAGCCCAATGCAGAAATTCATTTTTCAATAGGCGACGAAACTTCGCTTGGGAGTTCTCTGGCCATCAAAGAGGCAGCGGAGGAAACGGGAGGCTCATTTGCCAGCCTTCACGAACTGGAAGAATCTTCAGCCCTGAAAAAGCTTGGATTATACGGTTATCATGCTCCTAAAAATGATATACAGAACATTATAGAAGCTTTAAACGACTTTTTGAAGGAAGAAAAACAAGCTGTTCACCATAACGAAACGGTTTTCTACCTTACCGGAAATGGGAATACGATGTCTGTAATCAGAAAATTCCTTAAAACAAAAGGGGTGGATGCTAAGTGTATCAGGTCGCAGGCATATTGGATGGAAGGGAAAAAAGGGTTGTAATAAAAGTTAGGTACTAATAAATATAGGTAATAATCAAAAACGAGCAATGGAGACCTCCATTGCTCATTTTTTGAAAATAATATATCAAGCATTTAATCCTTCATAATCATTTTTTTAGAACCTGTAATCTTTCCGTCTGCTATCATGGTATACACATAGGTACCGGATGGAAGATCCGAACTTGAAACCGTAACCGATCCATTCCCTTTTTCGCGGAGCGGGAAAGATTTTACCAGTTGCCCGGAGATATTGTAGATCTCAATAGATGCTGTTTTTGTATTTTCCGGCAGGTAATAGCTGATGCTGGTTCCGTTTTTGGTGGGATTGGGAACATTCTGAGATAGTTTGGCTACATCAGCTGACGATATATCGGTTGATGAAACGCCTTTATTCAGTAACAGTTGCTTCAGCTCTTCTACTGTATTTTCAAGATTTTTAATGCGGTCTTCCAGTTTCAGGATGGTTTCATCAGAAGATGCTATTCTGTTAAGGGCGGTATTGGAAACCATTACATTTCCGTTTGGATCTACTACCAGGGCACGGCCGCTTCCTGTAGGCAGATTTTCATGCCTTACGGTTCCTACCGTATGGAAATTGGCGGTAGGAGTGAGCGTAAGAATACCGACACTTTTATCTTTGATCAGCATCGTGGATGTAGTCGATAACCCGAACATAATTGATAATGGAATGTTGTTTGTCAGTTTTGCACCTCCCGTCCCGGAGCCTATCACAAAAGAACGGTTTCCTGTAGTGGCAAGATCAATTCCGAATCCGCCGGAATAAACATCTTTAAGATCAATACCTACTCCCAATGCAAACTGGTTATGGTTTCTGATGATGTTTTTCCAGCCCAGAGCTACAGATTTGCTTGCCCCATTCAGGACGGCGTTGGCCTGGCCGCCAATAATATTGGCGCCTCCACCGTTAGCCAGATCATTTTCCCAGCCGGCTACCAGGGAGCTTCCGGCGCTGCCTCCAAGAACATTGGAGATGCCGACAACGATGCTTCCTTTTGCTTTGGCAGCATTGGAATTGTTCACGGCGTCTACGATGAATGTGCCGGGTTCGTTAAGAATAGCCTGTCCCGGATTAGCTGAAGCTCCATTGGTTCTCAGGTAAAAAGCGATTGGGTCCACTGTTCCTGCATAATTGGCCGGGGTGATACCCGCATTTCCATTGATATCCCACTGCTGGGCGCTTGCAATACCTGTTAAAAGGACCATAGCAGCAGCCAGTCCATTTTTCATGGATAATAATGATGTTTTCATAAATTTTGAATTTTGATGGTTTTAGTTATCACTAAAGTATGAAATATTTGTGTTAAAAATGTATTTTAATCACAATAAAGTGATTTTAAAATAATGATAATTGATTTAAAATCAATGATAAAGGTGATAATTTGAATTATTTTTAATATCTATATATTTTATTTGTTTGATCTAATTATTCCGAAAGCCTTTTCAATACAAAGATTCGAATCATTTATCCAATTCTTTTAAATCGATAAAATTCCGTTTACGGTTTTCCGTAATTTTTCTTTCAGGGCTGTTTGTAGTTTTGGACCTATAAAACGAAAACAAACAAACTCAATTATTATGAATAAGAAAATAACTCCTGCAGACCTGTTTTTGGGAATCCTTGCCCTGCTGCTCATCAGCGTAAGCTTTTATCAGACATGGCTCGGGCTCCAGCAGATCTTCGGCCCTGCATCATTCGTTATTGCCCTGGTATTATCCCTTTTACTTCTGTTCCTGTGTTGGATGCTTCGGAATGCCAAGCTTGAAGGAAAACCTACCGGAAGCCTTGTCGGTATCTATTTATTTATCGCCTCTTTTTGTTTCATTGCCAATTTTAATGCGCTGTATACCAGGTTTATGAAAACAGATATTTATACCGATGAACTACGGGATATCAATAAAAGCTTTATGGCTCTCGAAAATGATGTAGAATCCAAGCTGAGCTATAAATACAATAAAATCACCACCCAAAATATCGAGATCAAGAAAAAGCAGTTGATGGAACAGATCAAAGATCCCGGAAACAAAGGAATAGGAACCCGCGCCCAGTCATTGATCAGGGATATTGAAAAACTGACAGGCCAGAAAGTGGATCTGCTTACTCCGGTTGGAAACGATTATGAAGATCTTTCCGAAAGAATGGGCCATCAGATCGACAATATGATCTCTGACCTGTCTCCTGAAGAAAGAGCATTGAAGACAGACCTGAATAATGCTTCTTTAAAATGGAATAAAAATATTCAGGATTTGCTTTTATTGTCCAAAAAAGAAAAAGATGACCTGTCACAGGGCGTTATCGACGAATCCCTTGCCGAGTATAACAAATTGGGCAGCCGGGCACAGACCGTTTTGGGCAATGAGAAAATTCATTTTGAGCCTCTCGTTTCCCAGACTCAGGAAGTAGGAAAAATTGGTTTTGCATTTGAACATGCCATCAAACATTTTGGGATGTACCAGTTTGTAGTGCTTGCAGGGTGTATTTTGCTGGATTTCGTTATTGTAATTATCATCTTACTGGTTACAAGTCCCGATAACAACCGAAACAACCGGGGAAGTGTTTTCAATAATAAAAGAAGCGGAAATACCTTAATTCCTAATAATTAAACCATGGAAAATTTTAACGAGAAATTTAAACCCCTTTCTTTTGATCAGGAAGCGGAAGAAATGCTGAAGCCTCTGTCATTTGACCATGACCAGCAGATACAGGATGATTTCGTTCCCATTGCCAGAACTATTTCCAACGATATTAAAAATAAGGAAAGCAACTTTGTATTCTTTTTCGGAACAGCAGATTCAGGAAAGTCTGTGATTTTATCTTCCATGCTTTATTATCTGAAATCTCATGCAGGGGTACTGAGACCGAAACTTGGAACGCCCAACAGTAAAGAGGCCAACGTACTGCTATCTGATTTTTTTGAAAACATAAGACAGGGAATTTTACCGGGCAGATCGACAAGAGATCAGGTAACCCGCCTGGATCTGGTTTTCGAGCCTAACAATAAATCAAAAAAAGTGGTTCCTATTGACCTTACTTTTCTGGAGACCTCAGGAGAAAATCATAATGAGATCAGAAGAGGCGGAAGCTACCACAGCAGTATAGAATCTTTCCTTAACGCCAATGTGCCGCTTACCTTTATTATTGTTACCAGCTACGACTCTGCCCATAAAGAAGATAGCCTGATCAACGAATTTCTAGATGAGCTGGAAAGGAAGGGTAAGAACCTGAAATCTGTAAATGCTGTACTGGTGATTTCCAAATGGGACAAATCGGGAAGGATGGATGTAGAAAGTGCCGAAGAGCTGGAAGGCTTTATTGCCGACCGTCTGCCAATGACTTCCCAAAGGATTAATACCTATGGACTGAGCAAATCCTATTATACCATCGGGAGCGTCCAGAACTCAATAGGGCAGGAGCGGGTGAATCTGCTCAATCTGTCTACAGCGGAAGTTCTGTCCAAATGGCTGTACAGAAGCATTACCGGTTACGATCTGGATTATGAAGGAACATTTTGGGAACGTTTAAAATTTAGCTTTACCAACTGATGGGCAGTACTTACTTTTTTTCTGCGTTCGGGACTTTTGGGAACCCGAACGGTTTCAGGCAGTCTTATTTCCTGGGAGGTAATGCGGAAATAGCTAAAAATATCAGAACATTTGATTTAAAAACAGATGCTGTTAAGCTTTTTCCGGGAAGCAGGGTCTATGGCATGAGGATAGAGCCGGCAGGCAGTTCATCTCTGATTTCTTACACTGTTTACACTTTTGCAAAAGAACAGAACTCACAGCGTGGCGGTACATTTATAGGATCGAGCCTTATTTTTGTGGATAAGATTGCTCCTGAAGGTCTTGTCATTGATGTTTTGGATGAATTCCATCAACATCTTGAAGAGCGTAATGTTGCGGACGGCACTATTACCATTAATCATTCCGATAAATTTTCTATTGATAAGCCAAAGGACTTTGATAAAATCAATCTGAATCTCAGTCAGGTAGAAATCCCCGGTACTGCACAATCCGGCAATTACCTGATGGTTTATATGGAGAAGAGCTCTACCCAGCTTCATTCTTTATTGAGCAGGGCTGCAGGGCTTTTGAGTACATACGATATGATCTATTTCACTGAAAATCGTGAAGTTGCTGAATTTGTCCAGCAGAAAGGGATTTTTAAAATTGTAGATGGAAAAGGATTTGACCGTGAAATTCAAAAGTCGGATGAGGAAAAATCAAAGCTCATAAACAGCTGTATACAGGAACTGGAACAGGAGAAAGAAAACCTGAAAGAAGACAGGAAAACCATCATTAACGATCTTGAAAAACAGATTGCTCAAAACGAAAGGAAACATCAGGAAAACGAAAAGAAAATCACTGAATCAAAAGGAGGTATCGTAACCATCAATCAGGAATTTGATCAATATGCTGCGAAAATAGATGATCTGGTTAAAAATTTAAAGTCAGACGGAAAAGTAGAATTCATCCGAAAACAGCATTTGGAAAGCAGGAAGATATTTGCAGATAAGATCAGGCTCAGCAGGGATATCGGGGCCATAAGCTCAGTAAATACTCTGTTGCCTGGTCATCCGGGAAATCTAAAACCGGCTTTAGGTAGAATCCCTGAAGACTTTAGCAGAAGAAATAGCGAAGAACATAGGAAAATGAAACTGAATGGGTATAAAATTGCCTTTTGGAGCCTCCTTTTATTATTGACAACAGGAGCAGTATGCTATATAATGTTTTTCAATGGTGGAAAAATTATAGAATTTCCAGAAGACTAGAGAGTTGATGGGTAAAAAAAATAACCGTTAGAAAAGGTGTGCCAGTAAGCACGCCTTTTTAATTTTCTAAATATTCAATTGTTGATTGAATCCAGCTGCCCAGAAAAATAATCCGGCTGAATCTTGTTATTGTTCACCGGAAAGTCGGGCAGTCTTAAATTTATGTAAGTGGAAACTGTCTTATAAAAAATGTGATACAGTTAAAATAGTTTTCTTTGAGCTCAAGAAAAAAATAGTAAAAAAATAATTTTTTAAACAGTTGTTTAATTTATTGTAGCTGTGTTAATTAAGGTTTATAATTCCAATGATATCAGCTTAAATAGCTCCTGTAAATAAAATTTTGGTATATAAATTGTTGCTAGGTCCTGTATTTTGGAAAGCGCATTTTGGCTCTTAAAATGTGTAAAAAATCTTAATTTATTATAAAAGCGTATGAATTATTTAAATTTTGGCGCTATTAATGAGAAAGTGATTTTCTTGTTAATAGCTCTTTTTTATGGTATTGCAGGTGCCCAGTGTACCGCTTATACCGGTCAGACAATGAACCCCGGAACCACCTACTGTCTTAGCGGAAATCTCACATTAACCAACGATATTACCATTCCTCAGGGTGCAGTTTTAATTATCCAGCCAGGAGCGGTACTTATTGTAAAAGGAATCAGAGCAAATGGTGATCTGGATATCAGGGATGCGGCCAGCGTAAAATCGGAAGGATCAATCATAATTGGTTCTTTCGGCAGTCAGAAAAACTCAAAAGTGAAATTAGGGACCAAAGCATATCTTTCTCTTACAGGATCAGTTTCTCAGGAAGATCCTTCATTTATGGGAGCATTTCCCGGAGCAACTTCTACCATTGATATGGGAACATACAGTGTTGTAGAGATATGCGGGACCTTCAGCCAGCAGTCTGTCACCTATCCTTTTGTCAATTATATCGGGGCGCCTTTGGGAAAAGCTTACTGTATTGCCAAAGCGCAGGTGAGCGGAGGAGGAGCTTCCATACTCAGCAACGACAGCCAGATTGTTGCCATTGCAATGGATACGGTAACAGGTCTTGCCCCTGGAAATGCCAGTTTCTGCGGACCAAACGCAACAAAGGCCTTGTGTCCTTCTTTGTGGCCTGCGGGACTTCCGGACGATAAACAGGTTTGTGGCTTTGCTGATGAGATCGTTCATGAGCTGGATAAATACTGTACCAAGCCCGGAGCTTCGGGTGTACCCGACACTTATACCAAAATGGGAATTACTGTACAGCAGAAAACAGCCGGCTGGCCTGAGAATATTCCAAATGGGTTCCTGGCATTGGAATCGAAAACCAAAGGATTTGTTATTACCAGGGTACCGCATGTTAACCAGGTTCCCCAGCCGGGAGATGCCGTTTCAGAACCGAAAGAAGGTATGCTGGTGTATGATATCCAGGATCGCTGTATAAAATTATATAACGGAACTCAATGGAAATGTATTGAAAGAAGCTGTAATGATTAACCTAACTGTAAAAATATGAAACATATAAAAAAGATAAGCGCTGTTCTGATCGTATTGGTTTTTAGCACTTCCTATGCTCAGGTAGCGATAGGTAAAGAAACCATTGAAGGGAAAGACACAATATTAGACTTTAACAACAGCCCTGCCAATACAAAAGGTCTGGTTCTTCCTGCTACAAAAGGACTTCCTTCTGGAAATACAGCCAACGGAACATTTATTTTTGATACTTCGGATGACAAAGTAAAAGTATATGAAAATAATAGTTGGAAAGCATTGAGTGATACAGGAAATTCCTCAGCAATTATATCAAACGACTCAGATGAAAGCGGAGCCGGAGTTGTAATAGGAACTAAGGAAGGGAGTGCTGATGGTGTTCTTGTCTTAGAATCATCAGACAAAGCGATGATTCTCCCTAAAATATCTTCACCCCATCTCACTGTAAAAAATCCGTATCCCGGAATGATCTGTTATGATACAGCCAGCAAAACATTTGCAGTTTTCGACGGAACGGTTTGGAGTTACTGGAAATAATAACCGTATCGGAAAAGTCAAAAAAGCCCTGCATTAAACCTAAGCAGGGCTTTTTATTTTTTTCTACCGTACATCAATATTCTTTTGAAGGCATAAATAGCAGGAAGTTTGGGGAAATTTTCCTCAATACGTTTTTTAAATTCCGTTGTGAAATTTTTCTGCTGTTCCTCATCAAGCTTCTCCAGGTAAGGAATTAAAGCGGATCCGGAAATAAAATTGAACAAAGTTTCATGATCGTCGGCAATAATTGGATACACCTTCTGAAACAGATTTAAATCCCCGATTCCATTATCGAACAGGATTTGCGCATATTCATCTATGGTAAGAACAGCAGACGGACGGTTCCAGTTTTTAAGCTGCGTCTTAAAAGGCTCTTCCTCTGCCATTTCAAAAAGAATTTTGTTCAATGTATTTCCCGGCTGGTAAGGCATTTGTACAGCGAGTTGTCCACCGGATTTCAACTTTGAGATGAGTTTTGGAAACAGGTCATAATGATTGTCCGACCATTGTAAAGCAGCATTGCTGAAAATAAGATCCCAGTTTTCGTCAGCGCTCAGTATTTCTTCTGTTGTAGCAAGCCTGAAATGGAGACGTTCATTTTCCAGGGCTTTAGATTTTTCCAACATTTCAGGAGAAGAATCAATTCCTGTAAACAGTGCATTGGGGAATTTTTCAGTAAGAATGGCCGTCTGTTCACCCGTTCCGCAGCCCAGGTCTACCGCTTTCATTTCCTTTTCATCCGTGATCAGTTCAGCAAGATCATAAAAAGGTTTGAAACGGATATTTTTAAATTGATTGTAAATGTCAGGATTCCAGGGCATATTTGTGATGTTAGAATGAAGTTTCAATTTAGTAATTCCGGAAAGAAATACTGAAAACAAAATGATAAAATATTCTTAAATATCCTGATTTTAAATTGAAGAATAGATTTTCTTGCAGATTTATATTGATAACTGATAGTGTAATTTAATTTTTAAGCTTATCAATATTTGAAATCAAAAATCATTTTCATCATTATTATATATAAACATCTGCTTAATCTGCTCAATCAACGGGAGATAACAAAATATACAAACTCCTTTCTAAAAATATCTATAAGATCTGCGAACTTTCCTTAATGCTGTTCATCACGAAAATACTTTTCGTCTGCCCGATTCCCTCAATTTCAGAAAGCTTATTCACAAAAAACTCATGGAAGTCATCCATATTCGGAGCAAGGATTTTAAGCATGAAATCAAAATCTCCGCTGATGTTATAAAATTCTACCACCTCTTTCAGTTTTCCTACTTCTTCTATAAACTTTCCGGCAGTTTTTTTATTATGGACATTCAAGGCAATCATACAGATCACCATCATGCCTTTGTTTACTTTTTTACGGTCCAGCACAGCGGTGTATTCCTTAATAATGCCCAGTTTTTCCATTCGCTTGATCCGTTCATGCGTAGGAGTAGGGCTTAGATTGATCCTGGCAGAAATATCACGTACACTCATTTTAGCATCCTTTTGGAGTAATCGCAGGATAGAAAGGTCTTTTTCGTCCGGAATGTAATGGTCTGTAGTCATTTGTTCTGTTTTTAAAGATTGATATTCTGTTATTAGTTCAATTGTTCTTTTATATGGTGTTGAATAGTTTATTTGTTCCAAATTTAACATATAATTTTCAAATATGTTCTTTTAAAATTAATTTTGCAGAAAATTTGAATACATGGGCAAGAGGAAAAATTTAATATTAATATTAGCATCGGTAGGAACGTTTGTGGAGGCTTTGGATATTGCCATTATTAATTTAACGATTCCTTCTATCCAGGAGCAGTTCAATATCGGATCTGCAACTGTACAGTGGCTTCAAACTTTATATGTATTGTTTTTTGGTGGCTTTCTTATTATTGGCGGGAAGCTTTCCGATCAGATCGGGCGCAAGAAAATATTCCTTATCGGAGCTCTGATCTTTATGCTGACTTCGTTAGGAGCCGGTCTTTCCCAAAGCTTTGAAACATTAGCTGTATTCCGTGCTCTTCAGGGATTGGGAGCTGCGTTAATCATGCCTTCTGCTTTATCCATTGTGACCAACACGTTCAGGGGTGAGCAGGAACGTAACCGGGCCATCGGGATTTTCAGTTCATTTGCTGCCATTGGCTCAGGAAGTGGGCTTTCAGTAGGGGGAATTATCAGTACTTACTTAAGCTGGCACTGGGTTTTCCTGATCAACGTTCCTATTCTTTTGATCACCCTGATTTTTGCTTACCAATATCTGCCTGCAGACGAAAAAGATAAAGCAGGGCAGAAAACAGACCTTGTATCAGGAATTTTGCTTGTTTTGGGACTTTTAAGTCTTACTTACGGGACGCATGAGCTGGTTCATATAAAAGAAAATCCTCTTCTTATTATCGGTTCCCTGGTATTTGCCATTTTGCTTCTAGCTGCTGTATGGATCAGGTTGAAATCTGTTGCCCAGCCGTTGATCGATTTGCAGATGTTCAGACACAGATCATTAGTAGTTTCTAATGCCGTTTTCTTCACATTAGGTGCTTTTTTCATAGGATTTTTATTCCTTATTTCATTAATGCTTCAGAAAGATATGGGGCACAGTGCGGCTTCTGCCGGGCTGATGTTGGTACCGTTCAGTATCATGTCTGCACTGGCGGCAAAATTTGTTTTGCCTTATATTTCTAAAAGGTTAAGTTCTTCCCGGATGGGAGTTTTCGGCTGGAGTTTTATGCTTGCCGGAGCCTTATCTTTATTGATTGCGGTTTATGCAGGTCACCCGTTGACCGTTGTATTATTGGGAGCAGCCTGTATTTCAGGAATCGGAATGACATTTTGCTTTACAGCGCTTTCGGTAATGGGAATTCAGGATGTAGCGCCCTCTCATTATGGAGTGGCTTCCAGTTTAAGCTCTACCAGTTACTTTTTAGGAGCAGGAATCGGACTGTCGTTCATGACTTTAATGAGCCAGATTTTTCCTTCTCAATATGCTGTAGGAGATTTAAGCCTGATCATTCTGGTAGCATACGCTTTACTGGCTCTTGGAATGCTTCTTTATTTCATCGTTAAAAGCTCAAAAATAAGGCATGCGGAAATAGCTGTTTCGTAAGTTTTATTAAAATATACAAACTATATGAAAGGGGATCGGCATTATTCTGCCGGTTCTTTTTATTTTATGGAATGCCAGATACGAAGGAATTAATTGTTGAGATATAGAAAGTAAATACAACAAAAAAGTTAATTTTCTTTTCTTCATAAAGTAAAAGCAATTCTTCCTCGTCTATGATGATGAAAGCTTAAACGATCTCATCATGAAGAATACAAATATCCATGCAGGTGTCATTCTTATTCCCGATTTCAGCGGGTTTACTGAATTTGTGTTCAATACAAAACTTTATACGGGAGAATATATTGTAAGGCAATTATTATCTACCCTGATTGATATGAACGATCAGTACTTTGAAATTTCAGAGATCGAAGGAGATGCTATTTTATTTTACAGGTATGACAATAATCCTTCCTATCAGCGTATTTCCAGGATGCTTTGGGAGATGCGGAATGCTTTTAACCAAAAGATTAAAGAATTGAGTAAGGAGCTGAGCATTCCTATCGATATGTCACTTAAATTCATTGTACATTATGGAAAGTTTTCACAGTACAGTATCGGGAATTTTAAGAAACTTTATGGCAAAACAGTTGTTGAAGCCCATCAGATGCTTAAAAATGACTTCGCGGAACAGCCTTCATATGCCCTTTTCAGTAATTCTTTTCTGGAAAACAGCGGAAACAGGGATTCAGAGACCGATACGCAAGAATACTATCTTCCACAGGGAGAGATGATTCATTATTTTGAAAGTGCCAATTAATTTAATCCATTTGAGTTGCAATGTTTTGACCCAAATTAATCCCATGTTGATCATATCATCTGATACGATCAGTTAACGGGTACTTTATACTTTTTCTATCCTCGAAAGTCAGTTGCGCCATTTCCAAAGCTAACATTATGAACTTGAGGGCTGGAAATCCAGGTCTCTTTTTTATACCAGGATGGTCTTGAACTATAGATGAAAATTACCCAAAAGGGTTATTTCTGTATATCCTTTTATGGAATAATTTTGATAATAATTCTAAAACTGATCATCATGAAAAAAACAATTTTTATTCTTCTTACATTTTTATCATTAATGTACAGATCACAGGTAGCAACAGCTCTCACTACAAGAGCAGCATTAGATGAATTGTCAAAAACATTAACTCAAACTGTTGATCAGGCAATGGACCGGGCAGATTATTCTGTGGCAAGTGCTGCTATGAAAGCATTGTCCGTTCTGGATGCCTGGAAAGAAACTAATTCTGATTTGCTTGATAAGGCTTTCACAAGTCTCGATGCTAAATCCCGGGATACATTTTCACGAATGGAAGCTTTGTCTAATGATATTAATTCACATGTTGAGGGTTATCTTGATTCAGCTAAAGAACTTACGGTAAGAGCTAACCAGATCACAGAAAATTTAATTACATCTAAAAAAAGATCTTTCATATTGGATTACAGTCCGAAAGTAATTTTTCCTACTTTGAAAAAGACTGTTCTATTTACCATTAGTGGAGTTAATCTCGATAAGGCAAAAGCAAAGTATAAACTAAAAAACGGACAATATATTAATCTTGATATCCAGGGGCCTACGAAAGCAAGTTTTGAACTTCCTGTTTCTGAGCTTACCTTCGACATCCAGTCACCACAGGTTTTTAAGCTTGAACTTGAACATGAAACAAAAGATGGCAGTTTTCTTTTCATCCCATATTATGCTCATGTAAAAAGGACTTTGCTCATCAGTTCTTTGTCTTCCAATTTTGGTAATTTTGAGATCAATGGAATCAGAACATTTAATTCTGAAGAACGTAAAATGTATGAAGTAGATGCCGGTGAATTCAGAGCAACAAATAGTAATGTTTGGAAAATGGCCAATCCGCTTGTAGGTTTCAGGTGGGATCTTAGAAACGGAGAGCAGGCAAGAAAAGACTTTGCTGTTACTTCTTATGGTGGGGAAGCAGCAAGATGTGAGAATATTATGTGGGGAGATTCCAATGAACACGGAATCAGTATTCAGGCTCGCTGTGACAGGATTAATAAGCTGTCCCTTGGAGGATGGTGGCACGGACCGGGACATATTAATTGTGGTGTGAAAGGTCCGGTGTATAAAATTGTTGAAAAAAATGAGCCCATAGCAGCCAATTCGGGGATTATAAAATGGAATATTGATCAGTTGATTGATATTCCAGGTGACCTGACATCATTTCAGCTCAAAGTAAAAATGTATGATGGAAAAGAGAGAATAATTACAAATGATTATGCCGACGGCATTTTGAGAGTTATAAAAAACAGCAATAATATTATTGTCAGAACAACACCTCCTACAAGTTTCTAATTGAATTGCCATAAATAAAAAAGCCCAATATCATTGGGCTTTTATTGTTTTAATTACTTCAACGTAAACTTCACTTTCGTTTTGATCGCATCAGAAGAATTACCAATCTGTGCTTCAAAATCTCCGGGTTCAGCTATCCAATCATGTTTTTCAGCATCAAAATAGCTCAATGCCGTTTTATCAATGGTAAAGGTTACTTCTTTCTGCTCTCCGGGATTTAAAAATACTTTTTCAAACCCTTTTAATTCTTTTGTGGGGCGAGGTACGGAAGATTTCATATCGCTGATGTAAAGCTGGGCCACTTCAGCACCTGCTTTCTTCCCTGTATTTTTTACAGTTACGGTGAAAGTGATCTTATCATCCTGAGACATCACTGTTTTATCAGCTGCTGCTTTTCCGAATTCAAATGTGGTATAGCTCAATCCATGTCCGAAGCTGAATAAAGGTTTTATCTTTTTCGTGTCATGCCAGCGGTATCCTACAAAAATACCTTCATTGTATGTAATATTGATCGGGTTTTTCTGGTCTTTCCCTTTTCCGGCCGCCAGTTCGTCTTTCTGTCCGGGATATTCTCCCAATCGGTGCGCTGAATTATCTTCAAGTTTCACAGGGAAGGTAAACGGAAGCTTTCCGGAAGGATTCGCATCACCTGCCAAAACAGAAGCGATAGAATTGCCTGCTTCCGATCCAAGATACCAGGATTGAAGCACAGAAGGAACCTCCTTAATCCATGGCATGGCTACTGCATTTCCGGAAACCAGAACTACTGCAAGATTTTTATTTGCTTTTGCCAACGCAGAAATCAAATGGTCCTGATTGTAAGGAAGCCCGTAGCTTTTTCGGTCGTTACCTTCACTGTCCTGGAAGTCAGATTTATTCAGTCCTCCCACGAAAATAACGTAATCAGATTTTTTTGCCAGTTCTACGGCTTCGTTAAGCAATTCTTCTGGAGAACGGTCATCTTTAAGGTTCTGTCCGGATTTTACCCCATTGTATTCTCCGCCGATATCGCCCACATAACCTCTTGCGTATTGTACATCAGCCTGTTTTCCAAACCTGTTTTTGATTCCGTCTAAAGGAAGGGTTTCATATTTTACTTTTAACGATGAAGAACCTCCACCGACAGTCATGATCTTAATGGCATTTTCGCCGATAACAGCAATTTTTTTAGCTTTATTCGCATCAATAGGAAGTACGTTTCCTTGATTTTTTAACAATACTATGCCTTCTTCCCCGATCTCTTTGGCTATAGCCTTATGTTCTTCAGAAGCAACATTCCCGAAAGGTTTGTTCCTGTTCATCGTGGTTTTATAAGCCAGGCGCAGAAGTCTCGTCACTTTGTCGTCAAGTTCCTGTGTACCGACTTTTCCGGATTTGATAAGGTCTAAATAGGGTTTTGCCAGATAATAATTATCATAAGCATTTTTAGTTCCTTTAGAAAGTCCGTTGGTCCAGCTACCAAATTCAAGGTCCAGTCCGTTGTGGATGGCCTGTTCCGTATTGTTTACCGCTCCCCAGTCAGACACCACAACCCCTTTGTAATCCCATTCCTTTTTCAGAATGTCATTTAAAAGATATTGATTCTGGCTGGCATATTGGTTTTTGTACATATCATAAGCCCCCATGATTGTCCATGAATCACCTTCGGTCACTGCTGCTTTGAACGGTGGAAGATAGATTTCATAAAGCGTTCTGTCATCTACATTTACATTACTTGTATGGCGGAACATTTCCTGGTTGTTTAAAGCAAAATGCTTCACGGAAGTAGCCACTCCGTTAGATTGAACTCCTTTGATATAAGGAACTACCATTTTTGACGTTAAATACGGGTCTTCCCCCATATATTCAAAGTTTCTTCCGTTAAGCGGGGTTCTGTAAATATTAACACCCGGTCCCAGAAGGATGTCTTTTTTTCTGTAGCGGGCTTCTTCCCCAAGAGCTTTTCCGTAATTCCATGACATTTTTTTGTTCCATGTTGCAGAAAGCGCTGTGAGGGCAGGGTAGGCAATGATCGAGTCATTGGTCCATCCGGCCTGGTCCCATTCGTCCCACATCACTTCAGGCCGTACCCCGTGAGGGCCGTCTGTTGTCCAGAACTCAGGGATTCCCAGTCTTGGAACGCCGGGTGAGCTGAACTTGGACTGGGCATGCAGCATAGCCACTTTTTCTTCAAGCGTCATTCTTGAAAGAGCATCCTGAATACGCTGTTCCACAGGTTTTGATTCATCTAAATAAACGGGTTGAGTATGAGTCTGAGCCATATATGAAGCGGTAATAAGAGTGAATAAACTTACAATGGCGGTTTTCTTGAACATAAAATACCTTTTATTGATTAACAACAAAAGTAAGTAAAATTTTTATTATCTCAAATTGAGAAAATAAAATTAATTCAATTAATTTTCAAGTTTAAGAAGTTTGAGTATTGGAAAGTTTTATGGTTTCGAGCTCTGAGATTAGGGTAATAATTCCATAAATATTGATGAAGGACAAATATCTGGTGGCTGAGGCACTCGAAGCCACCAGTTGTTGTTTGAGCTCTTTCTGTTGCGAGTACAACTATAATCCGAAACCCGCACCACGAAGCCTACATCACTCATGATCCACCCATCCCTTCACTGCACCACCTTTAAAAATTTCTTCCGCTTTTTTAACCACAGCCTCTGACTGGTAAGCTTTTACAAAATTTTTGACTTTTGCAGAATTCTTATTATCATGAGTTGCGACAATTACATTCACATACGGTGAGTCTTTATCTTCACTGAAAACACCTTGTTTTTCTGCATCTAATCCGGCCTGTGAAGCAAAATTATTATTGATGATGGCGATAACCACTTCTCTGTCATCCAGTACCCTTGGTAATTGTGGGGCTTCAATCTCCAGGATTTTCAACTGTTTTGGATTTTCAGTGATGTCTGTGACTTTAGGTAACAAGCCGGTTCCTTCCTTTAATTTTAAAAGCCCGTTTTTCTGAAGAAGAAGTAATGAGCGGCCTTCATTGGTAGGATCATTCGGGATAACGATGGTGCTTCCGTTCTGCAGCTGGCTTATATTTCTGATCTTTTTTGAATAAGCAACGATAGGGTATACAAAAGTATTCCCGACCACAGCCAGCTTGTACCCTCTCTGTCTCGACTGCTCATTCAGATAGGGGACATGCTGGAAGGCATTAGCCTCGATATCTCCGTTGTTTAAAGCTTCATTCGGAACCACATAATCATTGAAGGGAATAAGCTCCACATCAAGGTTATATTTTTCTTTAGCCACTTTTTTTGCTGCTACGGCAATTTCCATTTCCGGCCCGTAAGTAATGCCGACTACAATGTGGTTCGGATCATCTTTTTTTCCTGAACATGCACTTAATATGAAGAGTCCGGCTGCTAAAAAGCCTATTATATTTATCTTTTTCATTAGAATTTTTGTTGTTAAAGAGGTGGCTGAGGTACCCGAAGCCACTGTTATTGTAGTTACCTGTGGTCAAATTTCTTCGCTAATCTGTCTCCTGCAAACTGTATGATGAATACCAATACCACAAGCAGTATCAGAACTACATTCATAATCACAGCATCATAGCCGATATATCCATACTGATAGCCGATCTGTCCTAAACCGCCTGCGCCCAATGCACCTCCCATTGCAGAATAACCAACCAATGTGATTAAGGTGATCGCTGCGTTGTTAATCAGGGAAGGGAGTGCTTCCGGAAGCAATACTTTCTGAATAATCTGTAAAGGTGATGCTCCCAAAGCTCTTGCGGTCTCTATCAAACCATGCGGAACTTCAAGAAGACTGTTTTCCACCAACCTGGCAATAAATGGAGCTGCTCCCACGCTCAGCGGAACCAGGGCTGCATTCATTCCTATTGAAGTTCCGATGATCACTCTTGTGAATGGAATCATCCAGACAATCAAAATAATGAAAGGAATAGAGCGGAAAATATTGACCAGGACAGAGGTAATTCTATAATAAGCTGTGTTTTCCAACAACTGTCCCTTCCTCGTTAAAAACAGCAGAATTCCGACCGGAAGACCTAACACAAATCCAAAAAATCCTGAAACAAACGTCATATAAACCGTTTCCCAAAGCCCCTTTCCTAAAAGAGAAATTACCGAATCACTAAGCATATCCTTTTACTGTATTTTGAATTTTATTCTGGTTAAAATAATAAATTGCTTTTTGGTTGTCTTCGGTTTTGCCCTTCAGCTGAAGCAGTAGTTTTCCGAAATTAGAGTCACCGAGGTATTCTACATCGGCTTTCAGAAGCTTGTAAGGTATTTTATACTGGTCATAGAGCGTAGAAAGAAGTTTTTCAACACTGATATTTTCATTAAGTTCTATTTCTACCAGCGGAAATAAGCCGTCTTGCGGTTCTTTCTGCAGTTTTTTATTAAGTTCCTGAGGTATGGTCATGATATCTGAATTTATAAATTGACGGATTACCGGATTTTCCCTGTCCGAAATAATCTCGTTTAATGTTCCTTTTGCTAATAGTTTTCCTTTGTCTATCACCGCGACATGGTTGCAGACTGCTTTAATGACTTCCATCTCGTGAGTAATCAGCAGGATGGTGATCCCAAGCCTTTGATTAATATCTCTTAAAAGCTGCAGAATCGACTGTGTGGTTGCCGGGTCCAGTGCACTGGTGGCTTCATCACAGAGAAGCAGGTAAGGATCATTGGCCAGTGCCCTCGCGATAGCTACCCTTTGTTTCTGTCCTCCGGAAAGGCTTTTAGGATAATCATTGGCCTTGTTTTCCAACCCTACGATTTTCAGCAGTTCATTAACTTTTTTATTAATCTCATCTTTGCTTACATGATCAAGCTCCAGCGAAAGAGCCACATTGTCAAAAACCGTTCTCGAAGAAAGCAGGTTAAAATGCTGGAAAATCATCCCGATTTTTTTTCGTTCACCTGCAAGCTGTTTTGGGCTTAACTTAGTGAAATCCTTTCCATTGATAATAATCTGGCCTTCGTCAGGTCTTTCCAGAAGGTTGACGGTACGGATCAGAGTACTTTTTCCTGCACCGGAAAATCCTATAATCCCTACAATGTCTCCCTTTTCTATGCTCAGGCTTACCTGATCCAGTGCTTTGAAAGACTGTTTTTTCTGATGAAATGTTTTTGAAATGTTCTTGATTTCTATCATTTTTAATGTATAGTTTTAATTTTAAATAGGCTGATACGGTCTTACGGTCTTATTGAAAAACCTTTTCAGTCTTCTGATCTTTACTTTTGAGCGTTTCGAAAGCCTGAAATATTTGGTTGTGTTAGTAAGAAGTACTCCCAGCAATATCACAGACAGGCCGTACAGCTGGCTCCCGTTAATGGTTTGCCCGGCCACAATCCAGCCTGCGAATACCGTAACGATCGGGTTAATATAAGTATGGGTACTTACCAGTGCTGCCGGCTTTACAGACAGCAACCATATATAAGATAAGTAAGCGACTATCGATCCGAAGAACACAAGGAACAATATTCCTGTCCATGCCGATACAGGAACATTGGAGAATGAAAAACCGTGCCATTCTCTTCTGAATGAAGCAATAATAAAAGAAGCAACTCCTGCAATGATAAGCTGCTGGGCAATATTCATAAATGTAGACTGTGAAGCGGGGTTTTTCTTGGAATATAAAGAGCCCAGAACCCATGCCACAGAACTTAATGCCAGTACAATAAATGCGGAGATCCGAAGTTTTCCGTCAGCTGCTGCATGATGGGCACCGGAAACGCTTCCGTTCAGGAATAATATCAAGCCAGCAAACCCAATAATCAATCCGATTGGAATGAATTTATCTGAAAAATAATATTTCCAGTTTTTCTTATCGATTGCAATGAACCAAAAGGGACCTGTTGCAATGGCAATGGCTGCCTCAGAAGCGGATACGTACTGTTCGCCCCAGGCTACAAGACCTGTTCCTCCGGTAAGGATCAGTATTCCGGTAATCCCATTTTTTTTCCAGTTGATTAAAGAATTTGCTTTTTCACCTTTAGCAACCAGCCACCCCAGCATCAGAAGTCCTGCTGCTAAAAACCGGAATCCGGAAAGAATGAAAGGAGGAAATCCTTTTAAACCAAAAGAAATGGCGAGGAATGTAACTCCCCAGATCACATAAATATTAATAAATGCGAGCGGCACCAGCCAGCTGTTTTTAGAAGTGCTCATTGGTATATCTTTGTATAATTATTAAAATAAAAAGGCCCTACAACGTGGTAAGGCCTTTAGAATATGGTAATATTAAATTTTAGGTCAGCCACGGAATTTCTGATGCATAGGCATACAGTTGCACATCATCATAGTTTTGATGGCCTGTTTATTTACGGACTGATGTTTTAATTCCTGTTTCATTTTATTTCATTTCCTGAATACGGTTGCAAATATAGGACATATATTTTTATTAGTCCACTGAAATTATAGACTTTTTAATATTTTTTTGTTTTTTAATTTATAATATATTGATTAATAGTTATTTAAAATGAATATGCGATTTTTCTATCACCATTAGATATAAGGCACAATAAAAAGAGTCAAAAAGAAAGACAATTGCAGGAATAATACTTCCTTAAGACTTATTTTTATCGTTCAGCCGAGTGTATTCCTTTTCAGCATACTGATCACTGGAATGGTAACGTAGAGTATCTTTTATGTACCAAGTATTCAATCCTTGAATCATCATACCCTGATAAAGTACATATTGATATACCCGATCGTTCCAATCACCAAAATCTGGCAGGTTTTCATGTAGAGCAACGAATTCGGCAACATCTTCATTATGGATTGATACTACTTTTTGTGTCGCTTCCTCTAATGAGATATTTTCTTCATGCTGTATAATAAGTACCAAATTAATCACCTCTCCTTTTCTGGCAATTTCCTTTTTCAGTGAATACACATCATTTTGCCAGCTCATTATTCTACATGTTAATGCCTGAATTCGCTGGATTACAGGATGGGCGGAAATTTCTTTAGGCAAAACAAATCCAAGCCCAAGTTCAGCCCAGGGTTCATAGGCATACATGGCAATGCTATATTCCCGGAATATCATATAATAATTCCGTGGAGGAAATGTTCCCGTTGTTTTATAAGGGGCTTCAGCACGCATTCCGTATTTTATATAACGATCCATAAAAAAAGTGAATGTTTCCAGCCATTCGGGAGATGTAACTGCAAGATATTCATCCCTGATCTGTGCCATGATTTTATCATGAGGATGCGCATCAGGCAGTGGCTGATTGCCTTTGAGGATACCCATTATTCTTTTATGTATATCATCTACCTCTTCAACAGTACATAAACCGCAATAATCATCAAAAGTGGTAATCCAGATCATGAAACGATTACAGGCACTTGCATGCTCATAAGTTGGTGCTATAGCAAGCATCCTGGCGGTGGCCCCATGTAGACCCATGCGTTTATAACTTTCACGGGTTTTAACAGATAAAAAGGTAAAGTCAGTATCCAGCCAGCTTTCTAAATCTTCCTTCATTTGATCAAAATGAGGATTTACCAAATCCGGCCATGGATATTCAAAAATTAATGCGTAAGGTTGTTCGAAATGTTTAACTTCAGATTCCATTTTAATTGGTTTTATTTTTAGTTATTCTATTATTAATAATTGTATTTCTTTGGTTATCAAAGTTAATTCTGCCCCAACATTTCTTTTAATTCTGAAACGTTTGGAAATTCGGTAATATTATAACGATCAAATTTGGTGGAAATCAGTAATCTCCTGCAGCCGATCTGCATAGAGATTTTTCAGGGTTGGGAATGGGTATTTAAATTTATTTTGGAGAAGTTCAGGAACATTAAAATTCTCATTACTCATGATTTTATGTTTATTTGGTTATTGTTTTTTATAATGCAGACTTGTTTACATAAGACTTAGAGCCTACTAGAACAAATCAGTATCATTGTCTTAACTGGTAGAAACACAATCATGAAATAATGAAGAAAAGATACGAAATATTTTAGCATGTATTCAAAACGTATTAATAAATATTTTAATAATACATTATGAATTAAAATTAATTAAAATACGAACTTAAATATATTTCGCAAAACAGAAGAATATAGTAAAAACAAGATTTTATCGTAAAAGGGATTTCCGCTTTGGAATTATTGATTGTGTCAGCAATTAAATTTTCGCCTAACCATATATAATCATTCATTACCTTTTAATTCAGGTGTTTATATCCTTTAAGCAAACATCAACTCTTAACTAAATTAGCAAAATCCAAAAAAAATCCCGACTTTTGTCCCCCTTCAATAATTCCGAAATTCATGAAACTTTGTATTGCCGAAAAGCCAAGTGTTGCCAGAGATATCGCCAAAGTGTTGGGTGCTACAACGCCTAAACAGGGCTATATGGAGGGCAACGGATACTGTGTGACCTGGACGTTCGGACACCTTTGCACTTTAAAGGAACCACATGATTACGGTCCTCAGTATAAATCCTGGAATTTGTTCTTACTGCCGATTATTCCAAGCAGTTTTGGGATCAAATTAATTCCAAATAAAGGCGTTGAAAACCAGTTCAAAGTGATTGAGAAATTAGTGGAGGAATGTGATGAGGTCATTAACTGTGGTGATGCCGGGCAGGAAGGAGAGCTGATCCAGCGATGGGTTTTGCAGAAGGCAAAATGCAATAAACCTGTCCAGCGTTTATGGATCTCGTCTCTTACCGAAGAAGCCATTAAGGAAGGTTTTGATAACCTGAAGCCTGCTGAAGAATACAAGAACCTATATCTGGCCGGAAATGCAAGAGCAATCGGCGACTGGCTGCTGGGAATCAATGCCACGAGGCTATTTACCAAAAAATTCGGCGGAAATAAGGCTGTTCTTTCTATCGGAAGAGTACAGACGCCGACTCTCGCAATGCTTGTTCAGCGTCAGAAAGAAATTGATGCTTTTACCACCGAAGAGTATTGGGAGCTTAAAACAAAATACCGTGACGTTATTTTCAACGCGGCGATTGACCGTTTGAAAACCTTAGACCGGGCAGAAAAAGGACTTGAATACCTGAAATTGAATCCTTTTGAGATCGTTTCTTTCGAAATTAAAGAAGGAAAGGAGAAAAACCCGAGGCTTTTCGATCTTACCGGACTTCAGGTGGAAGCGAATAAAAAATATGGATATTCTGCAGAAAATACCTTGAATTATATCCAAAGTCTCTACGAAAAAAAGCATGTAACTTATCCGCGTGTTGATACAACTTATTTGTCAGATAGCTTATATCCAAAAATAGCAGGCATCCTTCAGAAGATGTATCCTTATCAGGACCTGATTGCCCCTTTACTGGAAGTTCCGATTCCAAAGTCAAAAGCCGTTTTTGATGATACAAAAGTAACGGATCACCACGCGATCATTCCAACAGAAATTCCGCCTTCCCAAAATCTCAGCAGGGAAGAAAAGCTGATTTATGACCTTGTTGCAAAACGTTTTATTTCCGTTTTTTATCCGGAATGTAAAATCTCAAATACACTGGTGGAAGGAAAAGTAGGAACCATTCCTTTTAAAACCAGTGGCAGACAGGTTCTTGAACCGGGATGGAGAGCGGTTTATGCCAAAGAACCAAAAGAAGAAGTTGCTGATAAGGAGAAGGAGAAAGAAGAGGAGCAGACTATTCCTGAATTTAAAGTCGGGGAAAGTGGTCCTCATGATCCTATGATCCATCAGGGAAAAACCACGCCGCCAAAACCATACACTGAAGCAACCCTGTTGAGAGCTATGGAAACTGCAGGAAAACAGGTGGAAGACGAAGAGCTTCGTGAACTGCTTAAAAACAATGGGATCGGAAGGCCATCCACCCGTGCAAACATCATCGAAACCCTTTTCAAAAGGAAATATATAGAAAAGAAAAGAAAAAATCTTATCGCTACCCAAACCGGCATTCAGTTAATTGATACAATCGAAGATGAGCTTCTGAAAAGCCCTGAGCTTACAGGAGAATGGGAATCAAAACTCCGCAAAATAGAAAAAGGAGAATATGAAGCCAATCAGTTTAAAGAAGAACTGATCCAGATGGTTACTGAGCTTACAGGTAAAGTAGTATACGGAAAAGGAAAAGTGATTACACTACAGGAAGAAGAAAAAGCAGAAGAAAAGAAAAAAAGAGAGCCTGCACAGAAAAAAGAACTTCAATCCTGGGAAGAAACAAAGTGCCCGAAATGTAAAGAACATCACCTGATCAAGGGAAAAGCAGCAGTAGGATGTTCAGATTTTAAAAATTGCGGTTTCAAAATTACCTTTGATATTTTTGGGAAGAAACTTTCTGATAAACAGCTCTTAGATTTGGTTTTAAAGAGAAAAACTTCAAAACTGAAAGGATTTACAGCTCATCCGGGAGAACTTACAGAAGGGATTTTGAATTTAAGCGATGATTTTCAGATACAACTTTACTAGACATTAAAACATATCAATGCAGGCTGTCATAAAGCCTAACGTAGAATAATTTTTGATATTAATAGACTTATTATCTAGTTTATTTTAAATTTTTTCGGGGACTTTCCGGTGATCTGCGTAAATTTTCTGTAAAAATACTCCAGTGTATTAAAACCGGATTCAAAACATATGCTTTTAATCCCAATCTCAGGATTACTGATGAGCAGCTGTTTGGCATGCTCTATTCTCAATTGGATAATATATTCTACCGGGGTACAGTTGTAAGAATGCTTGAACTTTTTAAATAAATTCGCTTCACTCATTCCTGCAATCGCTGCCAGTTTTTTTATCGTAATAGGCTCTCTGTAATTTTTTTTGATGTAGTAAACTACATCCTGAAGTCCGTTCTGCATATTTTCCGGCTTGTCAGAATGCAGCAGAATATGTTTGGCATTCCGTCCGCATCAATTCATAAATAAGCTCCTTCAGGCTTAAGCTTAAAAGAAAATCTGAGGTACCATGGATATTCCCGTCTATTCTTCTGTTGTAAAGGTTGGTAAGGCTTCTCCACAAAGATTCGTCTGAGCTTATAAACTTCTTCACGGTATTCTCTTTCATCATAATTCCAGTTCTGTCCCAGTCCGGATGCCAGTTTTCGATAACTTCAGAGAAAACACTGTCAATATATTCCTGCTCTATATTTAATACCAGGCATTTCGTGGGTTCTTTAAAGGCAGGATGAATATCAATACTCAATTCTTTATTACAGGGCGGAATAAATACGCTTCTTTCATTAAACTCAAACGTTTCGTCTTCACTGCGGATAATTTTATTACCACTCAACATAAGGGTAATAACAGGTTTTTCAAAAAAGAAAGGGAAATCGTGGCAAACTACATTCGTTTCAAATACATTTAATTCACCAAAAGGAATGCTGAACACAGTTCTTTCTTCGATCTTTTCCATAACAGGTAGAGTTTAGGTTAAAAAAAATAGAGAATAGGTAAATGATTTATGTCATGTTATTGCCATTTTCGAGTGGTGCAAAATACAAAATAAATTAAAACAATGGAAAATACATCATTTGCAAAAGAAACCCAAATCTCAGATACCCCATTTTTATCCTTAAATCCTTCCACCTTAGAAGTAATTGGTGAAGTGGTGAATACCTCCCGTGAAGAAATTGAGGCTAAAATTGAGAAAGCAAAAAAAGCCCAGAAACTCTGGTCGGCAAGACCTGATGCAGAAAGAAAAGACATTTTACTAAAAGCGGCAGAAGCCTTACAGCAACATTCAAAAGAGCTGGCAGAATGGATTACCAGAGAACAGGGAAAACCGCTCAGTGGGCCGGGAGCCAATTTTGAAATGCAGGCTTGCGTAGGCTGGACACAGGTTCCTGCATCACTTGATTTACCTGAAGAAATTGTCTTTGAAGATGATACCCGAAAAGATGTTTTATACAGAAACCCCATCGGAATCGTTGCCGCTATTGCCCCATGGAACTGGCCCCTGATGATTGCCATCTGGCAGATTATTCCGTCACTCAGAATGGGAAATGCAGTGATCATTAAACCCTCTGAATATACAACCTTCTGCAGTCTGGAAATGATAAAAGTGATCAACAGTGTACTTCCTGAAGATATTTTGCAGGTCGTTACCGGAAGAGGCGAAGTTGGAGGCTACCTTACAGCCCATCCTGAAATCGGAAAAATCATGTTTACAGGCTCTATTGCCACAGGAAAAAAAGTTATTGAAGCTTCCACTAAAAATATGGCGCGATTAACACTTGAATGTGGGGGTAATGATGCCGGCATTATTCTGCCAGGACTTGATATAGCCCAGCATATTGAAAATCTTTTTTGGGCAGCTTTCTTAAATATGGGCCAAACCTGTGCCTGCTTAAAAAGACTGTACGTTCATGAAAATGATTACGAAAAAATAACTCAGGCATTGACAGACTATTGCTCCAATATTCCAATGGGAAATGGTGCGGATGAAAGTAGTGTTTTAGGGCCGGTTCAGAATAAAATGCAGTACGATAAAATCCAGGATCTCATCAGCGATTCTGAAAATTTGGGTGCAGAATTTATATTCACCGGGCAAAAGCCTGATCTGGAAGGATATTTTATCCCATTAACCCTTATAGGAAATGTAGATAACGGAAACCGGATTGTAGATGAAGAGCAATTTGGTCCGGTACTGCCTGTCATCAGGTATAAAACTTTGGAAGAGGCCATCAGCAAAGCCAATGATTCAGAAACTGGTCTGGGGGCTTCTGTCTGGAGTAATGATTTGGATGAAGCACAAAAAGTAGCGGCACAATTGGAAGCAGGAACAGTCTGGATCAATCAGCATGGAGCCATTCATCCGTTTGTTCCTTTCGGAGGAGTAAAACAATCCGGTTACGGAGTAGAATTCGGCATTGAAGGGCTGAAAGCAGTAACCGTTCCTAAAGTAATCAGTATCAAAAAATAAAAACAAATTGAAAACACATGAAATATGATTTTATAGTTGTCGGATCCGGTTCGGCAGGGGCTGTTATAGCCAACAGATTAAGTGAAAATGAAAACATCAATGTACTTTTGCTGGAAGCAGGGCCGGATGATAAAGTGGCGGAAGTTCAGGAACAGGCGGGATGGCCCGCTGTATGGAATACTGAAAGAGACTGGGCCTATCATACCGTTGCCCAGGAAAGCGCAGGAGGAAATACCCGGTACTGGCCCCGTGGTAAAACATTGGGTGGATCAAGTTCTATCAATGGAATGATTTATATCAGAGGGCATCGGCAGGATTATGACAGCTGGGCTTATAAAGGATGCGTAGGCTGGGACTGGGAGAGTGTTTTACCTTACTTCAAAAAATCCGAAACCCACGAAGATGGAGGAGACAGTACCCATGGAGGAGAAGGGCCGCTTTTTGTAAGCCGCATCAAACACCCGAATACCATTTCAATGAGTGCTATTCAAGCCTGTAAAGAACTGGGCTATCCTTTGACAGATGACTTTAATAAAGAAATATGGGGAGCAGGGCTTAACCATCTGAGTGTAGGAAAAGACGGCAAAAGATGCTCAACTGCAAAAGCATTTTTAGATCCTGTGAAATCCCGTACCAATTTACATATTCAAACGGATGCTTTGGCTCAGAAACTTATTTTTGAGGGTAATCACTGCGTTGGTATTCAGTATTTGAAAAATGGTGAGATAGTGGAAGCAAGGGCAGAAAAAGAAGTTATTGTATCCTGCGGAACCGTAGAATCTGCCAAACTTCTGATGGTTTCAGGAATCGGGGATAAAAAAGAACTGGAATCGGTGGGGATTTCAGTAATAAAAGATTTGAAAGGGGTGGGGAAAAACCTTCAGGACCATTTACTGACCAGCGTTATTTTTAAATCTAAAAAAGAAATTCCCGCTCCGCAGGCCAATCTGCTGGAAGCCCAGTTATTCTGGAAAAGTAAGGAAGAAATGATATATCCCGATCTGCAGCCCTTGTTCATGGGAATTCCTTATTACAGTCCGGGATTCACAGGGCCGGAAAATGCCTTTACATTCTGCGCAGGATTTATCAGACCTGCAAGTAAAGGATATATTAAACTGACTTCTTCCGATCCTGCAACACCATTGGAAATCAATCCAATGTACCTTTCCGAGGAATCTGACCTTGAAGCCCTTTATCAATCTGTTGAGATATGCCGTAAAATGGGGAGAACAGAAGCAATGAAAGAATGGAATGACGGTGAAATTTATCCGGGTGAAGGAAAAACAAAAGAAGAAGTAATCGATTATATCAAGAAATCATGTTCTACCTATCATCACATGACAGGAACCTGTAAAATGGGAACAGACAGCTATTCTGTAGTTGATCCGAGACTGAAGGTATATGGTATAAAAGGATTGAGGGTGGCAGATGCTTCTATTATGCCGGACGTTGTTTCAGGAAACACCAATGCACCCACTATCATGATTGGAGAAAAAGCGGCCGATATGATTAAAGAAGATCATCATCTTAAAGCATCAGATTCATCAGAAAAATTAACACTTGTTGTGTAATCAGGTTTCAAAACCTGAATTTAACCGTTTCATGAGGTATGAAACGGTTTTTTATGAAAATTTCAAGGATTATTGAGATCAAAAACGCTGCAGCGCTTACCTTTGTTTAAAATAAATTTCATGACACCAGAAAAAAGGAAACTCATTACAGACAGCTTTGGCCGCTCCGAAACACTGAAATTCTATAATGCCGAACTATTGGAAGTAGACACAGATTTTGTCTCCATCAAAATTCCTAAAATGGAAATGATGACCCGTAAAGCCGGAATGTTCAACGGTGCGATGATTGCTTCTTTGGTAGATGTTTCTTCCGGTTATGCTTCGGTAAGCCACTATAAAGACGACTGTTATGTAGTGACGGTGGAACTGAAGGTCAATTACCTTCGTCCAGCCCTTGGAGATGCCCTCATATCGAGGTCTTATGTCATAAAAGGAGGTGCGAAAATTATTGTGGTAAGAACTGAGATCTATGTGCTGGATGAAAATACAGGTTCTGAAAGTCATGTGGCCACTTCACTGGTAACCATGATGAGGATCAAATAAATAGAATTGCAGGAACTAAAAATATCCCTGAATAAAGGAGTTTACAGAAATTTTTAAACCTGATTGGAACAGGATTTGCAAAGTTAAAACCATAACATTAAAAAATATAATATGAACTTAATTATCAGGCTGCTGATTACAGCAATTGTTGCTTACCTTTTGACGAAGGTGCTTCCGGGTGTACATTTCGAAGGATTTTCTTCGGCGATTATTTTTGCCATCGTTCTGGGGGTATTAAATATTTTTGTGAAACCTATTCTGGGACTTTTAGGATTGCCATTAACCATCATTACTCTAGGTTTATTTGCTTTGGTAATCAATGCATTGATTATTCTGATTGCAGATTATTTTATAGACAGCATGGTTGTCGACGGCTTCTGGTGGGCACTGATCTTTAGTGTACTGCTATCCTTTGTGACTTCGCTGGCCAGTTCCATGTTCTCTGATGGAGATTAATAAATCGAAAATAAAATTCATACATAAGTCTGCTGTTTTACGGCAGGCTTTTTTATTGTTTTTAAAAAAGAGATTCCAATACTGATTGTGTAAATTAGCAAACTGTTGATATTTATCATTTTCGAAAATATTGTGTTCAGAATAATTCAAAACTTAAATGTTAATTCTTTCGTTCGTTTTTATTTTAAATATTAACTTTGGCAATCTTTGAATTAAACTAAAAAGGGATGTATGAAATCAGGAAGGTTTCATATTTCCATTAAAAATGAATATCAACATATGAAACTTAAGTACAGTCTGCTGGCTCTGGCAGCTCCGCTTTTAATGAATGCACAACAGTTAATGACGCCTGAAATCCTTTGGACTTTGAAAAAAGTAGGGGTACAGGCAGTTTCACCGGATCAGTCTTCATTGATCTATAAAGTGGGACAGGTAGATCTGAAAACAGAGAAAACAAAAAATGAGAACTATTTCCTGAATGTTCTCAATAACCAGTCTTCCAAAATAGATTTCGGAAAAAAAGCCCTTATCCAGTGGGATAAAAATGGGATTTATGCTCAGGAAGGAGATAAAATCTTTCTTTCAAAAGATAATGGGAAAACCTGGTCTGAATTTTATACCATCGGGGAAGTCGACAATATCGTCATTTCTCCTGACGGGAAAAAAATTGCGTTCAGCAAGCAGGTTCTTGTAGAAAAATTAATGGGGAAAGACAAATACAGCGATACTCCTAAAACCACAGCCCAGGTATATACGGACCTGAACCACAGACACTGGGATTATTTCAATGAAGGAAAATATAACCACGTATTTGTAGTCAATACCACAGACAAAGCAGAATCTGCAAAAGATCTCCTGGATGGTAAAACATGGGATTCCCCGCAAAGACCTTTCGGTGGTGCGGAAGACTTTATCTGGAGCCCGGATTCTTCTCAGCTTTTATACGTTACCAAACCTAAAAGTGGAAAAGAATATTCTACAAGCACCAATACGGATATTTTTGCTTACGACATGGCTTCAGGAACAACTAAAAATCTTACAGAATCCAATAAAGGATATGATGTTAATCCAAAATTCAGCCCCGACGGAAAATCTCTGATCTGGCAGAGTATGGCCAGGGACGGATATGAAGCAGACAAAAATGATGTAAAAATCATGGACTGGAAGTCTGGAAAAACGACAAACCTTACTGCCGGATGGGACGAAAGTGTTTCCGGAGATGTATTCTGGAGCGGAGATTCCAAATCGATCTATTTTACAGCAGCATTCAGAGGAACAAAACAGCTTTTCTCTTTAGATCCTAAGACATCGAAAGTACAGCAGATCACAAAAGGCGATTTTGATGTCAATGAAATTTTTACCGACAATAAATCTTCACTTTTAGTAGGAAGAACGGACATCAACCATGCAACGGAATTATTCTCTGTGAACCTGAAAAACGGTGAAATGAAGCAGGTAACCGAAGTCAACAAAGATACTTATGCCAAGCTGGCGCAGGGTAAATCCGAACTGAAAATGGTAAAAACAACGGACGGTAAAGAGATGGGCGTATGGTTCCACTATCCGCCGAACTTTGATCCTAATAAAAAATACCCTACACTGGTATACTGTCAGGGAGGTCCTCAATCTGCACTGACCCAATATTTCAGTACAAGATGGAACTTCGCGCTGATGGCAGCCAACGGATATATCATCGTTGCTCCAAACAGAAGAGGAATGCCGGGATGGGGAACAAAATGGAACGAAGACATTTCCAAAGACTGGGGTGGCCAGCCGATGAGAGATTATCTGGCAGCAACAGATTACGCAAAAACATTACCATATGTAGACGGTGAAAGAGTAGCAGCAGTAGGGGCAAGCTATGGAGGGTACAGCGTATTTATGTTAGCCGGAATCCATGAAAACAGGTTCAAAACATTTATTGCCCATGATGGATTGTTCGATATGAAATCATGGTATCTTACCACAGAAGAGCTTTGGTTCGCGAACTGGGATCTTGGCTCGCCATGGGAAAAACCACTTCCTAAAGCTTACACAGACTTTAACCCTAGCAATTTTGTTGAAAAATGGAACAAGCCTATCATGATTGTTCAGGGAGGCATCGATTTCCGTGTACCTTATGAGCAGGGACAGGAAGCATTCCAGGCAGCTAAATTAAGAGGATTGAAATCTAAACTGGTTTATTTCCCGAACGAAAACCACTGGGTACTTCATCCGCAAAACGGACTGGTATGGCAGAGAGAATTCTTCGACTGGCTGAAGGAAACTTTATAATGAATAAAGAAAAGTAAATGGTTAAATGAATTGTTTTTCTGATAATTATTCCTTAAAATACTAATAGGAGCGGGCTTTAGCCCGCTTTTTGTTTTCAATAGCAAGGAAGGCTTTAGCCCAATTTTATATATTTGAATTATGCAAAACAGAATTTCCTCGTTTCCTCCAATCATTGATGATCAGTCTGAAATTTTAATTCTGGGCTCTATTCCAGGAGTCAAATCTTTGGAAAAGCAGCAGTATTATGCCCATCCGCAAAATAAATTCTGGACCATTATTTTTCATCTGTTCAATGAAGAATTTACAGAAGATTATGTCGAAAGGAAAAAGGTTTTAAAAAAACATCATATAGCAGTCTGGGACGTGATCGATTCCTGTGAGCGAAAAGGAAGCCTGGATTCTGAAATCAAAAATGAAGAAGCCAACCAAATTGCTGAACTTCTAGAGGAACATCCCAATATCAAAGCTATTTTCTGTAATGGAGGAAAATCATACAAAAACCTGCAGAAGCTTTTAGGAAAAAACTACAGATTGCCTATATTTCAGCTGCCTTCCACGAGCCCGCTTCATACTGTTTCATTCGATAAGAAACTGGAAGAATGGAATAAAATTTTAGAATTCTTGAAATAAATTTTGTTCTCGCAGATTACACAGATTACGCAGATGTTAGAGCATATTAATACATTTTCCGTAATCTAAAAGACTCATTCAGAGCTCAAAACAAAAGATTGATATTAAAAAATCTGTGTAATCCGCGAGATTATTTATAAATCATCTTTCAAATATTTTCTCAACCCTTTCAGCAGCTCCAGCTGATTTCTGGTCCTGTCCAGATTGTGTTCAGCATATTTTGTAGAGTAATAAGTGCTTCCATTCAGGTAATCCGTCAGAAAACGAACAGCTTGGATATAAATAACAACCTGTGCAGCATAGTCCAGGTTATCGAGCTCTTCAAAAGTCAGTTTCTCTTTTAAATACAGTAAAAATCCGTCTTTCACCATCCTGTAAATGTGAGAATTAAAATTGTTTTCTGCGTTTCCATCATCCTCGTCCAGTGTATTGGTATAAGATCTCGCCATATCGCCGAAATCATACAGAATGGTAGAAACCGTTACCGTATCGAGGTCAATAACAGCCAGTGGACTTGAATGGTTGTCAAAAAGTATATTTCTCACATTAGGATCTCCGTGAATGATTCTTTTAGGCAGAAGGCCTTCTTTTTCCATTTCAATCCATTTTTGAGGAAGAAAAAGCAGCTCATTCATTGACGCTATTTCTGATTCGGCATTTCTCAGCAGATCTTCTCTTGCATTTTGTAAAGAAATCTGATAATCTGAAATTCTTTTCTCAAAATTAATAAAATCGGGAATCGGAATCTGAATATCGGGAAGATCTTCAGAATTTACGGTATTTAAAAAGCTTCCGACAGCCTTTGCTGATTCATAAGCCGTTTTTAAATCTGGAATTTTAAAAAAAGTCTTCGTCCCTTCAATGAAGCCGAGCATTCTCCACGACTCTCCTTCGTCATCCTTCATCATCAGGTTGCCGGATAAAGTTTTCTTCAGTTTTACCAGTTGCAAAGGATAATTTCCACTTTCTAGCATGAGGTTGATCATCAGGTGATTATGGGTGACAATTTCGGGGAAATGAAAAACCTGTCTGTTGATTTTCTGCAGAATAAATTTTTCCTTGGAATCATGATCTTCTACCAGATAGGTGGTATTGATCAGTCCATTGGTGATAGGAGAGATCGTACAGTTTTCAGTTCCGGTGAATCCGGTCACGATTTGTTTTAATTCCATAGATCTTCAGGGTATCTGTTTTTTGTGATTTCTGATGCCAGAAAATCTTGAATACTGCTTTTATCATCCGCATAAGTAACTCCCATCCACTGGGAAGGGGAGGCTTTCACCAATACCTTTGCTTTTTCTTCATCAATCATTCTCTGTACGGCAGAAGGAACATAAAACTCCTCCGATAGTTCCGGACCTGAATGGATAAAATCATAAAAATAACTTTCCAGACTGATAAAAACAGAAGGATGAAAAATGAAAAAATTCATGGATACCAATGTATCAGGGGCTATTTCAATATCTTTCCCGTTTTTGGTATATATAATTGACCTTCCTTCTCTTCGGATAGAAGTTTGCTCTTCTACTTTTATCAGATAATTGTCTGCATCTAAGGTACATATTCCTCTTGCTACATTTCCATTTCCGCTTAAAGTAAGTTCCACCGGATAAGCAGCCATCCCAAATTGTGATTCTGAAATGTGCAGGTCAATTTCTTCAGATGCCAGCTGATAAGCCTCTTTTCCATAAAAATCATCCGCATTGATCATGACGAAAGGTTCCTGTATAACATTTTTTGCACAAAGAACGGCATGGCCTGTTCCCCACGGTTTCTCTCTTTCTGATGCATCATAATCCCCGGGCAGAAAGTCCTCTTTTTCCTGATACACCCAATGAAGTTTAAACTGTTCTTTCTGGGCTATTGTATTTAATCTTTCAATATAACTTTCCGGGATACGTCTGTTGACAATAATAACAATTTTGCTGAAACCTGCTCTCAAGGCATCATAGATGGAATATTCCAGGATGGGTGATCCGTTATCCAGGATTCCGTCTATCTGTTTCAGCCCTTTATAACGGCTTCCTAAACCTCCGGCTAATATGAGTAATGTCTTTTTAGAATTCATCGGTCATTCCAAATACAGGTTTACGGGTCTTCCATTTTCCATTGGTAAAATCCGGAATGTCTACAGCCTGACCACCTTTAGCAATAGATTCTTCGCTAAGTGGAGTAATAGAATACCATAAAGCAAGGTCATACACATCCATCGGGAATTCTATATTTCGTTTGATACATTCAATAAAAGTATTCATGACAAAGAAATCCATCCCTCCGTGTCCGGCACCCGCAGCTGTACTTTCAAATTTTTTCCAGATAGGGTGGTCGAATTCTTTCATCCATTTTTCCGTATTTTCCCACCGGTGGCTGTGGTTCATTGTTTTTTCAAAATAAATATGGCCCTGGTTGAAATCCCCCCAGCCGAAATCCTGCCACAAGCCTTCCGTTCCCTGAACCCTGAATCCAAGATCATAAGGTCGCTGCAAACTTGTATCATGGGTTAGAAGAATCGTTTCCCCATTCGTACAGGCAATCTGTGTGGTGACAATATCTCCCTGGTTGAATTTAACTTTTGCGTTAGGGTGATTTTCCCCGCCTTTCGGGTGCTCTGCAATATATTTGTGTAGTCCGACAGACTTTGAAGAGAACGATGAAAGCCTGGTTAAACGGTTTCCACGGTTGATATCCATCATGACGGCCACAGGACCCAATCCATGGGTAGGATAAAGCTCGCCGTTGCGTTTTACATAATGTTCCGTTCTCCAATGAGCTTCACTGAACCCTTTTTCGCCAAATTCGGCACCTGAGTTATAAGGAGTAACCCCGTCATTGAAAAGAACACCCCTTAAATCATGCTGGTAACCGCCTCTTCCATGAACCAATTCGCCAAACATACCCTTACGGACCATATTCATAATGGCCATGATATCCCTTCGGTAGCATACATTCTCCATCATGAAAATGGGAACTTTTGTTTCCTCATATACCTTTACAAATTCCCAGCAGTCCTGCAGCTTTATGGCTCCGGAAACTTCCATGCCGACAATTTTTTTTGCTCTCATTGCCTCAGTACCTTGCGGAAGGTGCCATTCCCACGGAGTGGCTATGACTACAGCATCTATGGTTTTCAGTTTCAAAAGATTCCTGTAATCGTATTCTCCGTTTGAAAATTCCTGGGCGGCAGATTTATTATTATCCTTCAATATTTTCTGGGATGCAGCAAGCATTCTTTTATCAGGATCCGCAAACGCTACAATTTCTACGTCATTACGCTTTGCCAGCAGTTTTACGTGTTCCTGCCCGCGGAGTCCTACACCGATAAAGCCGACGCGGACTTTTTTATCTGATTTAAAATCATTTGAATAGGCAAATAAAGAATTGGGTAAAACCAATGCTCCAAAGCTGGCCAGGGCAGCGGTTTTAATAAAGTTTCTGCGTGAAGAGGTGGTGTCCATTAAAATTTTTTTCCTAAATATATTAAAAAGTTGCGAGGTAGAGGGTATGGATGGGGGATACGCGGTTTCAGAGTCGGAGAGTTTAGGAGTGAGGGTATGGGAGAATAAAAACAGCTATCCCGATAGGAAGACAGCTGTTTTACAATTATTTATCATATAAAGCGGGTAAGTGTAAATGACAGATTGTTAAGTTTTAATAGAAATACAGTGTTACAGTTTTATTTAAGACCAATCTATCAAATTTCAGAAGGCTGTTAAAAAGCAGCGCTCAATAGTCGCTTCAGGCTTCTGATCCCAACTATTTTTCTGTGAAATATACTTCTTCATATGGCTGGATAAGTACCCATCCGTTTCCTGAAAATTTCATCTGAAATTCTTCTCCGCTTCCTCTTCCGATCAGGCTTTTGAAGGAAACATTCGTTTTCAGATCCGGACTTAAATTACCGGACCATGCCACGGTGGCATTAGGATCTGTGAAAACAGGACTGTCCGGGGTTACCATCAGGGTCAGCGGTTCACCGTGGGTAGTTATGGCAATGTGTCCTGTTCCGGAAAGCTTTACCTGGAAAAGACCTCCGGCCATCATACCCGCAATACTTTTTAGCATGGTAATATCACTTTTTACACTCTGCTCATGGGCCAGCACATCATTTCCGTTGACACATACCGATTCATTATTCAGATACAGGATCCGTACTTTTTTACCGGAATCTGCCACATAAAGTTTACCAGTTCCTTCTGCTTTCATCAGCTTTGCTCCTTCACCGCTGATTGCTTTCTTTAAAAGATTGCCGATTCCTCCTGCCAGCATTCCCTGTCTTTCAAAATTAATCCCTCCTACATAAGCTACCATACTTCCTCTTTTAGTCCAGACCGCCTGGTTATTAAGGTTAATTTCCAGCATGTGTGGCGTTTCAAGCTCAAAATAGTCCTTCTGCTGTGGGTTTTCTTTAGTTTCGTTAACAAAGGCTTCCAATGAATATTTGCTCATAGTGTAAATTTTTTAATGTCTTCAAAAATAATCTTTTTTCCCATCACAGATCACCGTAGAATCACGGTTTTAAATTGATTTTAAATAATACTTGACAAAGGGGTATTCAATGTTGTATATTTGCACTCCGAAAATTACACTTGTAATTTGAATAATTTTTAAACCGTAATTTAAAAAAATGAAAACATCAGATTTTAATTTTGATCTTCCTGCGGAATTATTGGCAGAACACCCATCCGAACACAGAGACGAAGCCAGATTAATGGTTCTTAACAGAAAAACAGAAACCATTGAACATAAGCTGTTTAAGGATGTTGTGGATTATTTCGACGAGAAAGATCTATTTATCTTCAATAATACTAAAGTTTTCCCTGCACGTCTTTATGGAAATAAAGAGAAAACAGGTGCTAAAATTGAGGTTTTCCTTTTAAGAGAACTTGATAAGGAAACCAGAGTATGGGACGTTCTTGTAGATCCTGCAAGAAAAATTAGAATCGGTAACAAACTATTCTTTACTGAAGATGAATCTTTGGTTGCTGAAGTTATCGATAACACAACGTCAAGAGGAAGAACACTAAGATTCTTATTCGATGGTTCTTATGACGAATTCAGAACAAAACTGAAAGAGTTGGGAGAAACTCCGCTTCCAAAATACATCAAAAGAGCAGTAGAGCCGGAAGATGCAGAAAGATACCAGACTATTTATGCAAAAGTAGAAGGAGCTGTTGCTGCGCCTACTGCTGGTCTTCACTTCTCTAAGCATTTGATGAAAAAATTAGAGATCAAAGGAATCGATTTTGCTGAAGTAACCCTTCACGTTGGTTTGGGAACTTTCAACCCGATTGAGGTAGAAGATCTTTCCAAGCACAAAATGGAATCTGAAGAAATCATCATTGACGAGAAAAATGCTGAAATCATCAATAAAGCGGTAGAGGCTCATAGAAGAGTTTGTGCAGTAGGAACCACTACTATGAGAGCATTGGAAACCTCTGTTTCTTCAAACAAAAAAATCTCTGCTTTCAATGGATGGACGAATAAATTCATCTATCCGCCTCACGATTTTGGAGTTGCCAACTCAATGATCACCAACTTCCATACGCCGAAATCAACATTATTGATGATGATTGCTGCGTTTGCCGGAAAAGAGTTCATCATGCACGCTTATGAAGAAGCCGTAAAAGAAAAGTATAAATTCTATTCTTACGGTGATGCAATGTTAATTTTATAAAAAAGATATCAGGTAAAAGGTTGCAGGTAGTAGTTATCTGCGACCTGAAACCTGTCATCTGCAACCTTACTAATGAAAGATATCCGAGTTTTATCACTGGACCAGCTTAAAGATTACTTTGTAACTTTGGGGGAAAAACCGTTTCGTGCGAAGCAGGTTTATGACTGGCTGTGGAGTAAAAATCTCCATTCGATTGATGAAATGACCAATCTTTCGAAATCTCTCCGTGAAAAAATTTCCGAAGAGTATACCATTAATCCTGTTTCTGTTGACCAGCTTCAGAGAAGCACAGATGGAACCATTAAAAACGGAGTGAAGCTCCATGACGGATTATTGGTAGAATCTGTTCTTATTCCAACAGAAACAAGAACTACAGCCTGTGTTTCCTCACAGGTAGGATGTTCCCTGAACTGCGAATTCTGTGCAACGGCAAGACTTAAGAGAATGAGAAACCTTGAAGTTGCTGAGATCGTAGACCAAGTCGCCCTGATCGACAGCCAGAGCAAAATGTACTTCAACAGACCGCTTTCCAATATTGTCTTTATGGGAATGGGAGAGCCTATGATGAATTACAAGAATGTAGTGGAAGCCATCAGGAAAATTACCCAGCCGGAAGGTTTGGGAATGTCACCAAGAAGAATTACCGTTTCTACATCCGGAATTCCGAAGATGATCAAAATGCTGGCAGACGATGACCTTCGCGTAAAGTTGGCCCTTTCACTTCACTCTGCTATCGAATCCAAGCGTAATGAAATTATGCCTTTCTCGGATAAATTTCCACTGACAGATATTATGGAAGCTCTTCAGTACTGGTATCAGAAAACAGGTTCTGTGATCACTTTTGAGTATTGTGTATGGAAAGGAATCAATGATGGTGATGAGGACATTAAAGCGCTGATCAAATATTGTAAGCAGGTTCCTTCCAAGGTGAATCTTATCCAGTATAACCCTATCGGAGATGGAAAATATGACCAGTGTAATAAGCAGGCGGAAGAAAATTATGTACGTCAGCTGGAAAATGCCGGAATTACTGTTATGATCAGAAAAAGCCGTGGTGGCGATATCGATGCTGCATGCGGACAGCTTGCCAATAAAACAGCGGATTAAAATTTCCTTAAAAACCTTAAAATTTTTCTTAAAAATTCCCTAAAAGCTTAACTTTACATAAAGCAAAGTTATTATGGACTTCTTTATGAGCGAGGACGGTCTTGAGAATGTATACGCATGGGCTATTCCGTTTCATGCTGCCGTTATTTTGGCAGAGATGATTTATAGTCATGTTTCTGAAGCCAAACTATATAACGGAAAAGATGTTGCGACAAGCATTTATCTGGCCCTGATGAACTTTGGCCTGGATCTCATTATGAAGGCCTTCGCGATGGGAGTGATGTTCTTTTTCTACAACCACAGGCTTTTCACATGGGATTTTACAATTTGGTATTGGCTTATCTGCTTTGTGATCACAGATTTTGCGTATTATGTGCTGCATTATGTGGATCACCATTCCAGGGCGTTCTGGGCAGTTCATATTACCCATCATAATTCGGAGTACTTCAATCTGACGACCGGATTCAGGAGTCCGGTGCTGCAGCCGCTTTACAGATACCTCTATTTTTCCCCTCTGGCTTTTTTAGGCTTTAATCCATGGCATATCATGGTTGTGTATGCGATAGGACAGGTATATGGAACCTGGGTACATACACAGACTGTGAAAACAATGGGAATCCTGGAATATATTCTGGTAACACCTTCCCATCACAGGGTACATCATGCCTGCAACATCAAATATCTGGACAGAAATATGGGAATGTGTCTCATCATTTGGGATAAGATCTTCGGAACTTTTGAGAAAGAAGATCCCAATGTGCCTGTCAAATATGGAATCTACCCTAAAATGCCGGACAATAAACCGGATACTGTTCTTCTTTACGAATGGAGAAAGATCTGGAAAGATATTAAGCAACCGGGACTGAAGTTTTCAGACAGGATTAATTATATCTTCAATTCTCCTGGCTGGAGACATGATGGTACCGGAAAAACGGTAAGGCAGTATCAGAAAGATTATCTAAAGAAACGGGCTGGAAAACAGAAAATGAAATCTGCCTAAGATGTTTTTTTGTATGGTAAATTACAAGTTCTTACAATAATTACAATTTGTTGGATCCAAATTCCCCTCCCTTAGAGGGGTGGCGAAAATTCAAAGAATTTTTGACGGGGTGGTTCTTAAGCAACATACCTCTCAACTTTTCCAATCATCTGCAAACCCTTACCTTTGCTCTATGAAAAAACTCCTCCTTTTTTCCGCTTTTATCATTTTTCAATGCTCATTTTCACAACAGACCGATTTTTTTAAAATAAGAAAATTCAGAGTTGCTTATTTGGATGACAAGGTCAGGGAAACTTCAGGACTAAGTCTTCTGAATGGAAAACTTTATACCTTCAATGACAGCGGTAATGCTCCTGAAATTTTTGAACTGGATGAAGTTTCCGGAAATATCAAAAATACATTCACAATTAATGCTAAAAATAAAGATTGGGAAGCCCTTACCAATGACGGTAAGAATTTCTATATCGGCGATTTCGGAAATAATGGCGGAACAAGAAGAGATTTGGAAATTTATAAGCTGCCTTTTCAGGATGAGCCCAAAAATGATTCCATTACAAAAATAACATTCTATTATCCGGAGCAGACAGAATTTATTCCCCAATATACCAACAATGACTTTGATGCCGAAGCGATGATCTATCTCAACGGAAAGCTTCACCTTTTTACCAAAGAATGGAAATCAAAATTCACATCCCATTATATTATTGATCCCAATATACCGGAAAAACAGAGGGCTGAGAAAACAGAATCTTTTAAGACCAATTTTGTTGTGACTGATGCTTCTTATTTTGACCGGAAACTTTATCTGATAGGATACACCAAAAAAACGGAGGTATTTCTTAATATATTCACAGAAACGGAACCCGGAATTTTCTTTAAAGAAAAACCCAGGCATTATTATCTGGGAAGCGCTCTGGCAATAGGGCAGATTGAAGGAATTGCCGTTAGTGATGCAGGAATCTATATTTCAGGGGAAAAATTTAAATCGAGATTGGGAAGGGCACAGCCGGCATTGTATTTTATTCCCAGAGAGCAATTCAAAGATTAATTTTATCCTGAAATTGCGTGAAAAAAATTATCTTTGTGATAATTAATAAGTATTTACCTTTCATTCACAGATTTTGGCAAACATCGTAGAAGAAATTAAACGACCGATCAATGAGGAAATGAAACTTTTCGAGCAGAAGTTTTATGAATCGATGCAGAGCAAAGTGCCTTTATTAGATAAAGTAACCCGTTTTATTGTGACTACTAAAGGAAAGCAGATGCGTCCTATGTTCGTTTTCCTGTGCGCAAAGCTGATCGGTGAGGTTAATGAAAAAACGTACCGTGGCGCTTCTATGATCGAGCTTATTCACACAGCAACCCTGGTACATGATGATGTAGTGGATGAAAGTTTCAAACGCCGTAATTTCTTTTCCATTAATGCCTTGTGGAAGAATAAAATTGCTGTTTTGGTAGGAGATTATCTTTTATCAAAATCAGTATTACTCTCTACGGATCATAAGGATTACGACCTTTTGGGTGTGATTTCCAGAACAATCCGCGAAATGTCCGAAGGAGAGCTTCTCCAGCTGGAAAAGGCCAGAAAACTGGATATTACAGAAGACGTTTACTATGAAATTATCCGTCAGAAAACAGCTACTCTTATTGCTGCCTGTTGTGAAATTGGGGTTTTATCCAATAATGCGGATGAAACTCTTGCTAAAAAAATGATGAATTTCGGTACATATACCGGAATGGCTTTTCAGATTAAGGATGACCTTTTTGATTACTTAAGCTCAAATGTAATCGGAAAACCAGTTGGTATTGATATTAAAGAACAGAAGATGACCCTTCCTTTGATTTATACACTGAAAAATGCCAGTGAAAAAGACAGAAAGTACTACTTCAATACCATAAAGCGTTATAACAATGATCAGAAACGCGTAAAGGAACTGATAGAATTTGTAAAAAGCTCTGGAGGTATGGACTATGCTATAAAGGTAATGAAAGATTTTCAACAGAAAGCCAAAGACATTCTGGAGGAATTTCCGGATTCTGAAGCTAAAAGATCATTGCACAGCATGCTTGATTATGTAATTGAAAGAAAATTCTAAGGATCGGAATTAACAAAATAAAAAACGGGATGCAGCAATGCATCCCGTTTTATTTTTAAGGTTAAATTTTCTGTACTGTAACATTCGTAACGTTTCCGTTTCCTGTAGGTCCCATTTCTGTTGATAAAACAGTAGCTGCCTGATTAGGAGCGGCTGTAAAACGTACCTGGTAACCCGCGGTTGGTATGATAAGCAAGGTTGTATAATTCATAAGCTCACCAATTCTTGTAGTAGAGGTAAGTGGGGGGGTGGCAGTTGCGGAGTAATGGCTACCTCTACCTAAATAAGTGGCATCAGGAACCGGTCTTATTCCCAAAAGTAGCTGTGTATCTGCAGCAATGCCTGCAAAACTTGCCTGTAATGTCACCAGATAATTTCCTGCCTGAGTGAAAGTTAAAACTCCTGTGCTTGCATTATAGCTGTAAAACGGTGAGGTTGCAATTGGTGCCGCAAACATAAGAGTAGTGATGGTAGCCGCACCGGAAATGCTCTGGTCAGCTGCCAAACGGGCATGGAATAATGAATAAGCCGTAAAGTCTATTGTTTTTAATACACCGTTTGCATCAGCCACAACAACTCTGTCTGTACCTCCTATTCCCACATTCGAATTGATGTTACGGATTCTTGCATTTCCTGAAGCCACATCCAGTTTGTCTGTTGGACTTGTAGTCCCAATACCAACATTGGCAGCACTTGTCACAACAAAATCATTAGCCTGCTGTGCAGCCGAAGGCGCACCTGACAGCGGATTGTCTTTTGCTGCATCAATATGAAAACTGGCTTGTGGATTGTTGGTGTTTATACCTATTTGGGCACACAGGATGCCTGACGTTAATAAAACGCCACATAACGAAATAATTTTTTTCATCTTTTAATTTTTTCTCTTTTGTGTAGTAAAATTACTGAATATTCAAATCCATTTAACAATTTTCATACCATTATAGAAATTATGATTAACAATATGATAATTTTTGATACTTTTAAAAGGAAATATTATTAATAATGTAAAAAAAGATCCCTTTTATTTGAAATAATTTATACGTTCAAATACTGTATTATTTTAACCAAACCAAGAACAAAGAGGTGATTTATTTACAGGAAAAAATAGTATGTTGATAAATGAGATGATTAGAGTAATAGATTTAGTCAATTATTTTTACGGTCACAATAATAACTGCCAAAACAATACAAAATAAAGCGATTAAAAATAGATAATCCGCAATGGTCTCATATTTATGTTCCCGTCTTTCGCTTTTAGTTCGGATGGCCAGAAATGAGAAAAAGCAGCTGCAGGCAAAAAGCATGCACGATACGCTTGCAAATTCGTCCAGATGCGTATGCATACTGATTTTTGTGATTTTTAATGAAGTGATGATGATCAGGGAAAAACCCAAAAGATTGCTGGATGCATTCAGGATATGTGGTGACTTTTTTTCCATCATTGACAATTTTTCACAATATAAAACACATTTTTTTTATTATCAAATTTTTAAAAAAGATTATTGAAAATTAAAATTAGTTTAAAAATTGTATATTAGCGCCATACTTGAAGAATAAAAACTTTTATATCTAGCTATGCAGACAACCTATATTGAAACACAGCAAATTTCTTTCCAGGATTTTAAAAATCAGATACTTGAAGACTACAGGTTAGGAAGGATATCGCGCGAAATGTCTTACCTTGGAAGGAGAGAAGTACTGACAGGAAAAGCTAAATTCGGAATTTTTGGGGATGGTAAGGAACTTCCTCAGCTGGCAATGGCGAAAGTTTTCAGAAATGGAGACTTCCGTTCGGGATATTACAGGGATCAGACTTTTGCATTAGCGGTAGATGCTTTAACGGTTGAAAGTTTTTTTGCACAGCTGTATGCAGATACAAGTGTAGAAAGAGAACCGGCATCAGCAGGTAGACAGATGAACGGACACTTCGCAACAAGAAGTTTAAATGAAGACGGAAGCTGGAAAGATCTTACGGCACAGAAAAACATCTCTTCCGATATTTCTCCTACAGCAGGACAGATGCCAAGGCTTTTAGGATTGGCTCAGGCTTCCAAAGTGTATAAAAGTGTAAAATTTGAAGGGTCTGAAAAGTTTTCAAAAGAAGGGAACGAAGTTGCTTTCGGTACCATTGGGGACGCTTCTACAGCAGAAGGACACTTCTGGGAAACGTTGAACGCAGCATGCGCACTTCAGGTTCCAATGATCGTTTCTATCTGGGATGATGGCTACGGAATTTCAGTTCCGACCAGAAATCAGAGAGCAAAAGCTGATATTGCTGAAATGTTGAGCGGTTTTCAGAGAAAAGAAGGTGAAAATCAAGGTTGCGAGATCATTCAGGTAAAAGCCTGGGATTATCCTTCATTACTGGATGCTTATGCAAGAGCAGAGCATTTTGCAAGAACGGAAAGTATTCCGGTTGTGGTTCACGTTATTGAAGTTACCCAGCCTCAGGGACATTCTACTTCAGGGTCTCATGAGAGATATAAAAATGAAGAACGTCTTTCCTGGGAGGCGGATTTCGATGGTTTGGTAAAATTTAAAGAATGGATACTGAACTATTCAATCGAAATTGAAGGAAAAGAAGAAATTATAGCTTCAGCAGAAGAATTAAATGCGATTGATGAAGAAGCAAAAAAAATAGTAAAAGCAGGTCAGAAAAATGCCTGGGAAAATTACCAGAAGACCATTACTGATCTGATTCAGTCGGTTCTTCCTTTAGTTGAAAACCTTAAAGGCCAAAATACTGAAATCGAGAGCTATATCGCTCAGTTCAATAAACTTGTTTCCAAAGCTAAAAAAGATGTTTTCCATCTGACAAGAAAAGTATTATTAGCTACAAGAGGTACAAATTCTGCAGAAAGAGCTCAGCTGATGCAGAAGTACAATGAAATCTTTGAAAAAGAAAAAGACAACTATTCTTCTCACCTGTATTCACAATCTCAGTGGAAAGCTGAAAATGTGAAGGAGATCAAGCCTGTTTTCTCAGACAGCTCTGAAGAAGTGGACGGAAGAGTAGTGGTAAGAAATAATTTCGACAAAATTTTCGAAAAATATCCTCAAACTTTAGTATTTGGTGAAGATGCCGGAAATATCGGTGACGTCAACCAGGGCTTGGAAGGAATGCAGGAAAAATACGGTGATGTACGTGTAGCAGATACCGGAATCCGTGAAGCTACCATTCTTGGTCAGGGAATCGGGATGGCCATGAGAGGCCTGAGACCTATTGCTGAAATTCAGTATCTGGATTATATTCTTTACTGTTTACAGGGTATGAGCGACGACCTGGCAACGGTTCAGTACAGAACAAAAGGAGGTCAGAAAGCTCCGGTAATTATCAGAACAAGAGGTCACAGGCTGGAAGGCGTATGGCATTCTGGTTCTCCGATGGCGGGAATTCTGAACCTTTCAAAAGGTATTCTGGTATTGGTTCCGAGAAACTTAACGAAAGCTGCCGGATTCTACAATACAATGCTTCAGAGTGATGACCCGGCTGTCATTGTTGAGTGTCTGAATGGATACAGATTAAAGGAAAAACAGCCTGATAACCTAGGTGAATTCACAGTTCCTGTAGGAAAAATTGAAGTAACCAAAGAAGGAAAAGATGTTACGTTGGTAACCTACGGTTCTACATGGAGAATTGTAATGGATGCAGCAGAACAATTGGAAAAATTAGGAATCTCTGCAGAAGTTATCGATGTTCAGTCTTTAATTCCTTTCGATTTAACCAGCGAAATTGCTGAAAGTGTGAAGAAAACCAACAGATTGGTAGTGATTGACGAAGATGTGGAGGGTGGTACTTCAGCGTTTATCCTTCAGCAGATTTTAGAAAAACAAAAAGCATTCAGATACCTGGATTCAGATCCGTTGACGATTGCTGCGAACGATCACAGACCAGCTTATGCAAGTGACGGAGATTATTTCAGCAAGCCATCTTCAGACGATATGGTTGAGAAAATTTATGCGATGTTCAATGAAACAAATCCTCAGAAATATCCTGCGATATTTTAATTAGAATTTCAGATAAATAAAACCGCTTTCTTTTTGGGAAGCGGTTTTTTTATTAAGGAATGTGTAATTTTGATAGAATCAAATTTCATAAAATAGAAGATGAAAATCACCCAACTTGTCATTCTTTTTAATTATCAAAAAATTCTATTGGGAATTGTCATTTCGGTTCTTCTTTATACTTCGTCGTTTTGGATAAATTTCAATCCAGTTATTTTACTATTAAGGATTTTAAGTGTTCTTATTATTTTAAATATAATTGCTTCTCTCATTGCTTCTTGCCTGCTTTATGACAAATCAGATTTGTATGAGCTAAATAATTTAAAAGAGATTGTTGACTTTGAGAAAATAGAAAATGCAATTTTGGTTCATGCCAGTTTTGATCCTTTATCAAAGCGATTAGAGGAAAAATATCCAGACTTGAATTTAACAGTTTGTGACATTTATAGAAACAGGCATGAGCATGAAAAAGGCATAGAAACATCAAAGAAAATATTTCCTCCCAATTCTAAAGAAATAAAGATTTCTCCTGATAAATTGCCTTTTGAAGACCGGTCCCAAGATGTAATCCTTGCTTTAACAGCGCTGCATGAAATTTTAGATCATCACCAAAGAGTTTTATTTTTTAAAGAAGCAAAAAGAATTTTAAAGAATGATGGAGTAATCATTGTCTCTGAACAGTTCAGAGATGCGACCAATTTTATTTTCTTCAATATTGGTGCATTTCATTTTTTAAGCCAAAGCCAATGGCAGAAAGCGATTTCGGAAGCGGATTTAAAAATAGTTTCCAATCAAAAAATCACTCCCTTTGCCAATATGCTGATCATAAAAGATGAAAAAATCAAACTTTAACTATTTTATGAGCTTTTTTATCCAGGAAATTACAATTCTTATCGCCTTGAAATTCCTTACTTTGATACGTCGCCTCCCATTCCTCCAACATATACAGTATCGGAAGCAGTGCCAGCCCTTTTTCGGTAAGAGAATATTCCACCCTTGGAGGTAGCTCTTTAAACTCTTCACGGATGACAAGCCCGTCACTTTCCATTTCTCTTAGCTGATCGGTCAGAACCTTCCTGGAGATCACATGAATCCTCACGGCAAGCTCTCCAAAACGGAGCTTACGGTCCTTTATCACAAGAACAATGATAGGTTTCCATTTGCTTCCCAACGCAGACATTGCTTTGCCTAAAGGGCAGCTGTACTGCATCATTTCATTCTTTTTCATATCCGTTACTTTTATGTTACTAATGTAAGTTACTGCGAAGTTACCACTATTTTTTGGATAAAAGATACAAAAACGAACTATTATTAGTTACTTTGTGTAACAATTATAAAATACCAATTTAAAAATGAGTACAGAATCATTATTTAAACCATTTACGTATAAAAGTCTTGAACTTAAAAATAGAATTGTAATGGCTCCTATGACCAGAGCCCAGTCCGACAATGGAGTTCCTACCCAGAATATTGCAGAATATTATGCCAGAAGAGCTGCTGCACAAGTGGGATTAATCCTTTCCGAAGGAACTGTAATCAACAGAACGGCTTCAAAAAATATGCAGAATATTCCTGATTTCTATGGTAATGAAGCATTGGCAGGCTGGAAAAATGTCATCAATGCAGTTCATCAGAACGGAGGTAAAATGGGACCTCAGATCTGGCATGTGGGAGATACAAGAATGTCCGAAGATTATCCGTTAGCACCAATGGAGAAGGCTTCAACAATGACTTTGGAAGATATTCAGGATACCATTGCACAGTTTGCCGCATCTGCAAAATCTGCAAAAGATTTAGGTTTTGATGTTGTTGAAGTTCACGGGGCACACGGATACCTTATTGACCAGTTCTTTTGGGAGGTTACTAATACAAGAACCGATGAGTATGGCGGAAAAACAATCAAAGAAAGAAGCCGTTTTGCGATCGATGTGATTAAAGCGATAAGAGCAGCAGTTGGAGAGGATTTCACAATTATTCTCCGTCTTTCACAATGGAAGCAGCAGGACTACAGCAGCAGGTTGGCTGCTAATCCGGCAGAAATGGAAGAATGGCTGTTACCTTTAAAAGATGCCGGAGTAGATATTTTCCATTGCTCGCAGCGTCGTTTCTGGGAACCGGAATTTGAAGGTTCAGATTTAAACTTTGCAGGTTGGGCGAAAAAAATCACAGGTCAGCCAACAATCACTGTTGGTTCTGTAGGTTTGAAAGGAGATGTTATGGGTGCTTTTGCGGGACAGGGAACTGAAAAAACTGATCTGAACGAATTGATCAAAAGACTTGACAATGAAGAGTTTGACCTTGTTGCCGTAGGACGTGCCCTTTTGCAGGACCCTCAATGGGCTCAAAAAATAAAAACAGGCAATACCGGAGAGCTGCTGGATTTCTCAGCAGAAAGCATGGGAAAACTGTATTAAAATAGTGAATGGTTAATTGTGAATTCGCTTTGCTGTCAATTTTTAATTTCTGGGAATAATAATTATAATTCACTTGCGAAGCAAAATTGACTATTGACTATTCACTTAAAATATTAAATTTTCACCTATCTATTATTAAGAAACCCGTTTTCAGAATCTCTGAAAGCGGGTTTTATCTGATCTTAATCCTGACACATCGTTCCATCCGGGTCACAGGTCCAATAGCTTGGAAAGCCATTTTTACGCGGATGATAGCAGGCGGTAGTTCCCGAAGGACATTCAGGTGCATTTCCACCGTTAATTTTCTTTAAATCTGATTTTGTTAATTTTTTTAAATTTTTCATAGATAATAATTTGTTTGATAATTAAAAGTAAAATATTTTCACTTAACAGCGAAATAATTTTGGTGAAAATATGAAAATAATAAAACAACCGCGCTCCGAAATATTTCGGAGCGCGGTTTTAACAGATTTAAATATCTAAAATTACCGTCAGGGACAGTAACAGTGACTGATTGATTACAAACCAATATTTTTAGTAGGTTTTAACTGCTTCAGGATGCTTTTCGGAACAGCGTTCTTATGAATCAGGATAGCTGTAGATTTATATTCCACATAAGGTCTTGTTACATAAATATATCCCTCAAAATCGTTGGTAACTCCCCAGGAATTCTTTACCATATAATATTCTTTACCCGTTTGGTCTTTTGCAAGTCCTACGATGTGCATGCCGTGGTCATCCGTTGTAGAAAGGTTGTTAAGTCCTTTTTGACGAAGATCTTCCGTGATGGTTTTATCTTTTTTAGATTCAGTGAACAAAGACTGTTTGTTCTCATCAGTTATCGTATTCAGATCGATATCAGGAACGTAGGCTACCCCGTTTTTGTAAGAGAAATAAGGTTCAGTAACGTCTGTCGCCCAACCTACGGAATATCCTTTGTTTACAGCATTGTCAATGATGGCTGTAAGATCCTTCATCGGAACATTCCAGTCGGAATCGTGGCTCCAGTTATCAGGAATCGGAACTACAAATTTCTGGTAATACGGATAATCTTTATAAGAAGAGATTTCGATATAATCTTCAGGATTGATTCCTACCACTTCTTTAGCAAATGTTTTAGGAGTATAGTTTTTTCCTTCGTAAGTGAAGTTAGCCGGCACTTTTCCTAAATATTCATCCAGAATGACATCTACAGAATCCATCCAGTTATCGGTAAGTTTTCCCTTTGAACCTGCCTGAACAAGGCTGTCTAAAACAGGCTTTAGTTTACCCTGCATTTCCTTGAAGTTGTTCAGGGTTTGTCCTGCTTTCAGTCCTGTATACACATCCTGTGGAACGGCACCGTATTTTTTATACATATTGATAACGTCATGCAGCTCGCCTCCGTCGCCCCAGCTGATGGCTCCGTTGTTCAGTACATATAATTTAGCTTTATCATGATAAGAATTCCGTGCTGTGAAGATTTCAGCAAGATCTACAGGCTTTTTACCCATTCTCTGCATTTCGGATTCAAGGAAAGAATTTCCTGAGTAGCTCCAGCAGGTTCCCGATGAACCCTGGTTTTTTACTGAAGTAGCTCCCACGTCCTTTAACGTTGTGAACTGGAAATTAGCATTTTGAGATTGATTGTTTTTTAATTTGTTGATCAAGTCATCTTGGGCAAACATCATACTTCCTGCAGACAAAACAAAAAGTAATGAGGCAATTTTGGTATTTTTCATTACTATAAAAGATTATTTATATGAATAGTCGTTCATATTACAGATTTGTTACAGCGGGAAAAGTTAAATTTGGAAAGTTAAAAAAGGGAAAAAATAAAAGGACAAAAGGACGAAAAGGCCAAGCTTTATCAGCCTTTTAATAAAAAAATAAAAACCATTTCCAACCCATCTGAAAGTTTAAGCATCTATAAGAGTATAAAGCCTGACTATGGAAAGAGAATTACTATTAGAATGCCAGCGTAGCAGCCGCAGTGCACAGCGGAAAGTATACGAGAAAATGGCGGGCAAGCTGTACTCAGTCTGCAGACGCTACCTGAAAAATGATGAAGATATTGAAGAAGTACTGGCCGATACTTTTTACAAAATATTCACCAAGATCACCCAGCTCCAGAATCTGGATACTTTTGAAGCATGGGCCAGAAAAATTGCTGTTAATGAATGTCTTCAAAAGTTGAGAGCCACCAAAACCCAGTTCATTTCTATGGATGACGGCTTTGTGGAAACTTCCGGCATCTTATCAGAAAGCATTTCGTTTGAGAAAGATATTCTGAGCCTCCTGAATTTTCTTCCTGAAGGCTGCAGGGCCATATTCAACCTTTTTGCGATCGAAGGATACCCGCATAAGGAAATTGCATCCATGCTTTCCATCAGCGAAGGAACATCGAAATCCCAACTCAATTTTGCAAGGAAAAAATTACAGGAACTTTTGGTCAATCAAAACATTTAAACTTTAGAATAATGGAAAATAATCAAGATATAGATAAAAGATTCAATGAGGCTTCCAGGCTTTCAGAAGAACCGGCTGTTTTTCCGGGTTTTGATAAAGTCTGGGCAAAAGTTGAAGAAAAATTAGATAAAAAAGAAGAAAAGAAGAGGATATTTCCCGTTTGGTTCCCATATGGAGTTGCGGCAAGTTTAGTTATTGGCTTGGGGGCATTTTATTTTATCAGTAAAAATAAAACTGTTGACCCTTCAAAACCTGTCATTGCAGAAAACAGAATGAAAATCAGCCCTGAAAAGAATACAGTTCAAGCAGTTGACAGTACGGTAAAATCCAATATTGAAAAGGAAATTGGAGCTTCAAAATCTTTACAAAAAGAACCTGTTTTAGCTTATGAACCTGAAATAGCTAAAAAAACAGCTGATAACAAATACAATGAAACTTATTCTTCAAGGAAAGCAGATTATTCAACGGATGAATATTTGATTAAAAGGAAAGATGAGCCAGTTGCATCTGTTTCTCAAAAAAGAGGAGGGCAGTGGAAGGATACTTTAAGAACCCAAAATATTGAAGAAGTGGTTGTAACCGCAATGCTTCCTAAAAAGAAATCAGAATATACTTCAAGTGCAGTGAGTATACAATCCAATTATATTGCATCAAATACTACCCAACAGCTCCAGGGAAAAGTATCTGGGTTACAAATACAAAGTGCTTATGGAATTAAGAGAAGGAAAAATGATGAGATCAGAAATACTTTCAATACAACCAATAATGGTTATTTTAACAATAATAACCCGGTTGTAATAAGAGGTTCCGCAAGCTTAAAAGGAACAAATGTCCCATTGATTATCGTAAATGGTAAAATAGTGGACCGGGACTATTTCAGTGCTTTGAATCCTAAAAAAATTGAAAGTGTAGAAGTAGTAAAAGGAGCTGCTGCATCTGCACTGTATGGAAGCCAGGGAATGAACGGAGTCATTGTAGTAAAGACTAAAAGACTTTCCAGGAAAGAGAAGAAAAGCATGGAAGAAATACAGAAAACAATCAGCCAATACAAGCAGAATAATGTTTCTGATCATGAAGAATATGATGAATTTGAAGAGAATTCATTTGAATTGACAAAAAACCAGCCATTATCGACCTTTTCTATTGATGTGGACAATGCTGCCTATTCCAATATCAGGCGAATGATCAATAACGGGCAAACTGTGGATAAAAATGCAGTAAGGATTGAAGAAATGATCAATTATTTCAAGTACAGTTATCCTCAGGCTGAAAATAATGTTCCATTTTCAATCAATACCGAATACAGTGATGCTCCGTGGAATCCTGGTCATAAGCTTTTAAAAATAGGCCTTCAGGGAAGAAATATCCCGACGGATAAATTGCCCAATTCCAATCTGGTGTTCCTTATTGATGTTTCGGGGTCTATGAATGAAGACAATAAATTGCCATTGTTGAAGTCTTCTTTAAAATTGCTTTTAAATCAATTAAGGCCACAGGATAAAGTAGGAATTGTAGTGTATGCCGGAAGTGCTGGAATGGTTTTGCCACCAACTTCGGCAAAAGAAAAAGATAAAATCACAGAAGCTTTGGATAAACTTAGTGCCGGCGGAAGCACAGCAGGCGGAGCAGGAATAGAACTTGCCTATAAGCTGGCTCAGGAAAACTTTATAAAAGGTGGAAATAACAGGGTGATTATAGCTACAGACGGAGATTTTAACGTTGGACTCTCTTCTGTTAAAAGTCTTGAAACTCTTATTGAAGAAAAAAGAAAATCCGGTGTTTTCCTTACATGTCTTGGTTACGGGATGGGCAATTATAAAGATAACAGGTTGGAAACTTTAGCTGATAAAGGAAACGGAAACTACGCTTATATCGACAATATGCAGGAAGCCAATAAATTCCTTGGAAAAGAATTTGCCGGTAGCATGTATGCCATTGCCAAAGATGTGAAAATCCAGATAGAATTCAATCCTAAATATGTAAATTCCTACCGTCTGATCGGCTATGAAAACAGAAAACTGAGAAATGAAGATTTTACTAATGATAAAATTGATGCGGGAGAATTGGGTAGTGGTCATACGGTAACCGCTTTGTATGAAATTATTCCTGTAAACGTGAAGTCAGCTTTTGCACCAAAGGAAACTCAACTAAAATATTCAACAACTTCGACTTCCCAAAACTTCGGAGATGAATTGGGTACGGTAAAATTCAGATATAAAAAACCTGATGAAGATAAAAGTGTTGAGATCAATCAGGTTATCAAAAACTCTGATGAATCTATAGAATCCGCAAGCCCGGATTTCAAATTTGCATCATCGGTTGCATGGTTCGGATTGGTGTTGAGGGATTCTAAACTGATTGATAAAAAAGATCTCAACAACATTGAAACCCTTGCAAAAGAAGGCAAAGATAAAGATGAGGAAGGATACAAATCAGAGTTTATAAGACTAATAGAAACTTATAAATCCGCTCAGAAATAGCATAAAAACAGACATTGTAAAGAATGTCTGTTTTATTTTAAAATTTATTTTCAAAAATTATTGAAAATTCAAAAAATATAATTACATTTGTTACAGGAATAAAAGAGAAATCAATGAAACTTTCAGAAGCAAAAGAAAAATATGTACAAACCTGGGGAACATTCGCTACAAACTGGGGAATCAACCGTACCATGGCTCAGGTTCATGCACTGCTTCTGGCAAGTGGAAAACCTTTATCTACGGATGAGGTCATGGAGCAGCTGGAAATTTCAAGAGGAAATGCCAACATGAATCTCCGGGCATTGATAGACTGGGGAATCGTCAGAAAAGAATTCATCAAAGGTGACCGCAAAGAATACTTCGTCGCAGAAAAAGATATCTGGTACCTGTTCAAACAAATTGTGAAAGAACGCAGAAAAAGAGAAATAGAGCCTGTTATTTCTTTTTTGGAAGAGCTGAAAAATATTGATGATAAAGATTCTGAGGAAGCAAAAGAGTTTATAAAGATAATGGACGATTTCAGTACAGTGACAGGAAAGATCAATAATATTATGGATCTTGCGATTAAAAGTGACGATCATTGGCTGGTAGGTAAAATCACCAACCTGTTGAAATAGAAAAATAGAAGAGGATTCAAACCCTTTTTTATTTGAATTTAATTTTCAAAAATTACTGAAAATATAATACATACAGAATGTTCAATATAGTGTCATATATCATTTTTCTTACCGTGAGTTTTTACATCACTATAGATGTGGGTAGAAGATGTTATCATGCCGGAAAGTCCTATCTGGAATATCTTCTTCATGATAAAGGAATGTGTCTTACAATCAACAGGATACTTCTCGGATGCTACTATCTGCTGAACCTGGGATATATTGCCGTCAACCTCGCATTTTGGGATAAAGTCAGCTCTGTAGAACAACTTATCTCAGTAACGGCAGCCCGTATCGGATGCATAGCTTTAATCCTTTGCGTACTGCATTATATGAACATTTTCACCCTTTATTTTTTAAAAAATAAACTAACCTTAAAATAATACAGTTATGAACACAGCAGTTTTAACTACCACAACGTACAATTTTTCAGCGTACATGATTTATTTGCCAATTGTTATTGCTCTTACCGTATTCGTATCCCAGTTTTTGTTCAAAAATTCAAAAACATTCATGATTGATATTTTTCACCAGAAAGAAGACATCGCAATGGCAACAAATTCCCTATTTAAAATTGGCTTCTATCTCCTGAATATCGGTTTTGCTCTTTGCATCATTGAATTTTTTCAGATTGAAACCGTAGAAAGATTAGTTGTTGCTTTAAGTAAAAAAATCGGCGGCTTCTCTATTTATCTTGGAATTATGATGCTTTTGAATTTGTTACTATTCCTTAAAGGACGTAAACATGCCATGAGAAAAGAAAAACATATCGAAAATGAAGACACTGATATTTAAAATCTGGATGTATCTGACCTTCAGATCCTCCAATAAAAGAACCAGAGGCGATTTTTTAACCTTTTAAAATTAATGATCATGAAAATGTTTGCAAAATACGACTTCTGACCCCGCATCTCGTATCCTTACCCCGAACCTAAAAACTTAAAAAATGACAACAATATATTTAGAAACCCCAATCAAAGCAGATATTCATAAAGTTTTTGATTTGTCCAGAGATATTGATCTGCATCAAAAATCAACATCAAAAACCAATGAAAAAGCAATAGCTGGAAGAACGTCAGGTCTGATTGAAGAAAATGAAACCGTAACCTGGAGAGCCAGACATTTAGGAGTGGATCAAACCTTGACAACAAAGATTATCAGCATGGAGAAGCCATCCCAATTCACGGATGTAATGCTTAAAGGAGCTTTTAAATCAATGAAGCATCAGCATATTTTCAAACAGAAAAACGGCAGTACGGTAATGATCGATATCTTCGAATTTGAATCCCCGCTGGGATGGATAGGAAAACTTTTTAACCACTTCTTCCTGAAAGATTATATGAAGAAATTCCTGTTGGAAAGGAACAAATTAATAAAAATAACGGCAGAGTCTCAATATCAAATGAAGGACAGATCTGCGTGAAAAAACAATAGTTTTAAAATTCTAAATTCAAAACACAATGAAAATAATAATGGCTGGCGGAACCGGATTTCTCGGGGAAAGCCTTGAAAAATATTTTAAAGAAAAAGGAGCTCAGGTATACATTCTCACAAGAAAGCCAAAACGCAGCAATGAGATGTATTGGGATGCCCGAACTTTGGGCAAATGGAAGGACAGCATGGAAGGAGCGGATGTACTGATCAACCTTACAGGAAAATCTGTAGACTGCAGGTATAACGAAAAAAATAAGGAAGAAATATACAAATCCAGAATCGACAGCACCAAAGTGCTTCAGCAGGCAGTCGACCAATGCATCACTAAGCCTAAGATCTGGCTGAATGCCTCTTCAGCAACCATTTATATACATTCCGAAACCCAACTGAATACAGAAGAAAACGGAATTATAGGCGACGATTTTTCAATGAATATCTGTAAGAGCTGGGAAAAAGAATTTTTTAAGATGAATAACGAAGAAATAAGAAAGGTAGTTTTAAGAACCTCTATTGTTTTCGGCAACAATGGCGGGGCTTTTCCTAAGCTGAAAACAATAACAAAATTTGGTTTGGGCGGAAAACAGGGGAGCGGACAACAGAAAGTAAGCTGGATTCACATTGATGATTTCTGTAAAGCTGTTGAATGGATCATTAACCATGAAAATATGTCAGGAACTGTCAATGTAACAGCTCCCAATCCTGTGTCCAATGAAGATCTTATGATAAAAATGAGAAAACACCTCAAAATCCCTTTTGGATTAAATGCTCCGGTATGGCAGCTGGAAGTAGCTTCTCTCTTTTTGAATACGGAAACCGAACTTTTATTAAAAAGCAGAAATGTGTATCCCGAAAAACTGATTAAAGCCGGATTTCAGTTTTCTTATCCTGAGCTGGATAAAGCACTGCAGCATTTGTTGAAAAATTAAGGTTTGCTGATTAGTGGCAGGATATTTAATTTAGCAAAAACGAACGTCATATGCTCATGAAACAGAAAACAAAAACCTTTTTCTTTTCTAATTTCTTCAGCTTTTTTTCACAGGCTCATAATGTATCTGCTATCAGAAGCATTTAAAGTATTTAAATTCCTGGGAAACAAAGCGGGTAACAATTAAAATTCCGGTTAGAGAGCTCCGGTTTTTAGATGAAAATATAAACTGGACAGTAGAAAAAATGAACATACAGAAAATTCCTTTAAAAACCTTCCCTTAAAACAGAATATTGAGGTAGAATGATTTTCTTGCTTATTGGATTATCCTTTTCTAAAGCCTGTTGACAGAAGAGCAGTGTGAAAATAATAAATTCTGGTATGATATATGTAATATGTACTGCAAAACCTGAATGAATATTAATTAATCATTCTAAAAAAATAAAATGTCATGAAAAAGTTTTTTATATCAACCGTATTGTTATTAGGTTTATCGATGAGTGTGAATGCCCAGAAACGACCACCGGCTCCACCACACCCTTCCAAAAGTGAGCTGGTCAGCCTTAAATCACGTGAGCTGGAAAAAAAATACAATACAGAAAAGAAACTGATTATGAATCATCCGCTTGCTACAAAAAAGATGAAAAGAGATCAGATGAAGGCTTTAAATGAAAGATATGCTACTGAAAAGCGATTGCTTAGACAGGCGAAATAATATAGAATTTTTGCAGTTATTCAAATTGTAAAAACCGTTTTTTATAGCTTGAACTTTGAGAAGTTCTTAATGCTACATAAAATTTATTGAAAGAGAGTACACTGTATTCTCTTTCTTTGTTTGAAATTGAATGAAAACGGCTTTATTGGTGCAATGTAAGATCAGTTCACAGAAACATAAAACATCCAATATTTTTCCTTAAATTCGCATAAAAATTTTTAAAGTAATGAATTACGATATTATTGTCATTGGAAGTGGTCCTGGTGGTTATGTTACAGCGATCAGAGCAGCACAATTGGGTTTCAAAACTGCAATTATCGAGAAAGAAAACTTAGGGGGAATCTGCCTGAACTGGGGATGTATTCCTACGAAAGCTTTATTGAAATCTGCTCAGGTTTTTCATTATATCAACCATGCTGAAGACTATGGTCTGAATAAAGTGGAAGGAAGCTTTGAATTTCCAAACGTAATCCAGAGAAGCCGTGGTGTAGCCAACAAAATGAGCAAAGGAATTGAATTCCTGATGAAGAAGAACAAGATCGATGTAATTCTTGGGACAGCTAAAGTTCAGAAAGGTAAAAAAGTTTCTGTTACAGATAAAGACGGTAAAGTAACTGAATACGCAGCAGAAAATATCATTATTGCAACGGGTGCACGTTCAAGAGAACTTCCTAACCTTCCTCAGGACGGTAAGAAAGTAATCGGATACAGACAGGCATTATCTCTTCCTGAACAGCCAAAATCTATGATCGTAGTAGGTTCAGGAGCTATCGGGGTAGAATTTGCTGATTTCTATAATACAATGGGAACTAAAGTTACTATTGTGGAATTCATGCCGAACATTGTTCCTGTAGAAGACGAAGAAATCTCTAAGCACCTGGAAAAATCCCTTAAGAAAACAGGAATCGAGATCATGACCAATGCATCAGTAGAAAGCGTTGATACAAGCGGAGAAGGTGTAAAAGCAACGGTAAAAACAGCAAACGGGAATATTACCCTTGAAGCTGATATTTTACTTTCTGCCGTAGGTATTGCTGCCAATATTGAAAATATCGGATTGGAAGAAGTAGGAATCCAGACAGATAAAGGAAGAGTTTTAGTAAACGAATGGTATGAGACTTCGGTTCCGGGCTACTACGCAATCGGTGATCTTATTCCTACACAGGCTTTGGCACACGTTGCTTCTGCTGAAGGAATCACTTGCGTTGAAAAAATCAAGGGACTGCATGTTGAGAAAATCGACTACGGTAATATCCCTGGATGTACATACTGCCACCCTGAAGTAGCCTCTGTAGGTCTTACGGAAAAGCAGGCTAAAGAAAAAGGATACGAGATCAAAGTAGGTAAATTCCCACTTTCTGCAAGCGGTAAAGCTACAGCAAACGGAAATACAGACGGATTTATCAAAGTTATCTTTGATGCCAAATATGGTGAGTGGTTAGGATGCCACATGATCGGTGAAGGAGTTACAGATATGGTTGCAGAAGCAGTAGTGGCAAGAAAACTTGAAACTACAGGCCATGAGATCATCAAATCAATCCACCCGCACCCGACTGTTTCTGAAGCCATTATGGAAGCAGCAGCAGCAGCTTATGGTGAAGTAATTCACATCTAAGAGCAATCTTAGGACATCAATAATCAAGAAGATCTATTTCTTTATATACCAACCACAGGCATTTGTCTGTGGTTTTTTTGTAAATTCAGGCAAAAATTGAACAATGAAAAACCACTATATTATTTTTGCCCTTTCATTGGCCGGGCTTCTGTCCGCCCAGGCAAAAAATGAATTTGTAAGTCCCAACGAGAATCTTATTGCAGAAAATATCCTGCCTATTCCTAAAAGCCTGAATCAGGCCATTAAAAAATATTCAGAAAGCAGAAATGCAGGTATTGCAGACATTCATCCTAACGGGAAAGAAATCATTGTGGTGACCCGTTTTGCTTCCACCAATCAGCTGCACAGGATTTCTGTACCGATGGGAGCCAGAAAACAGATCACTTTTTTTGATGAACCTGTTAACAATGCATCCTATGAACCTGTAAAAGGAGAATATATCATTTATACAAAAGATACAGGCGGCAACGAATTCGGTCAGCTTTACAGGCTCGACCTGAAAACGCTGGAATCCAAACTGCTTACCGATGGAGGAAGATCCCAGAACGGCGGGGTAACCTGGAAAAAAGACGGCTCAGGATTCTATTTTTCATCCACCAAACGAAACGGCGGCGACAGGGATATTTATTATATGAATCCTTTAAAACCGGAAGAAACACAGCTTGTTCTTGAAGTGAAAGGCGGAGGCTGGGGAATCTCCGATCTTTCCGCAGACGGTAAAAAACTCCTGATCTCAGAATATGTTTCAGCCAACGATTCCTATCTGTATCTATATGATGTGGAAACTAAAAAACTGGAACCCATCACAGACCGCAAAGAAAAAGGAGTGGTGCAAAGCGCCGGTGTTTTCAGCAAAAATCCTGATGAAATTTTTTACATTACAGACCGGAATAATGAATTCAGCAGGCTGGCAGTCTTAAATTTAAAAACCAAAAAAGCAGAATATCTGACCTCTTCCATTCCTTGGAATGTAGAAGATTATGATCTTTCTGAAGATAAATCCACACTGGCATTTGTAACCAATGAAAGTGGAATCAATAAATTGTATATTCTTGACACAACAACCAAAAAATATATGCCGGTAAGCCAGTTACCCATAGGCCTGATTGGTGGAGTGAAGTTTTCCAACGACGGGAAATCCCTTTATTTCTCCAGATCAGCGGCAGATTCCGGTGCAGATGTCTATAAAATGGATATGGCAACCCGGAATATAGAAAGATGGACGGAAAGCGAACAGGGTGAAATGCAGCCCGCCGATATGTCCGTTCCAAAACTTATAGAATGGAAGAGTTTTGACAATATGAAAATCTCAGGGTTTTATTATCCTGCATCATCGAAGTTTGCAGGAAAAAGACCGGTGATTATTAACATTCACGGAGGACCGGAAGGCCAGTCTATGGCATCATCTCTGGGATCTTCCAACTATTTTACCAATGAAATGGGAGTGGCTATGATCTATCCAAACGTAAGAGGCTCATCCGGTTTTGGAAAGACATTTATTGCCGCCGATAACTGGGACCTGAGAATGAATTCAGTGAAAGATATAGGTGCTCTTCTGGACTGGATCGCCAAGCAGCCTGAGCTGGATAAAGACAAAATCATGATTATGGGTGGAAGCTACGGTGGTTTTATGACCTTAGCGACAGCCTACGAATATGCTGATAAGATCAGATGCTCTGTAGATATTGTGGGAATTTCAGATTTTAATACTTTTCTTAAAAATACCGAAGAATACCGGAGAGATTTGAGAAGAGTAGAGTATGGTGATGAAAGGATTCCTAAAATGGCAGAGTTCTTCACCAAAATTGCCCCTCTGAATAATATTGACAAGATCAAAAAGCCAATGTTCATTATCCAGGGAACCAATGACCCAAGAGTTCCTGTTACGGAAGCCGTTCAGATGAGAGACAAACTGAAAGCCCAGGGAAAAACAGTATGGTATCTGGAAGCAAAAAATGAAGGCCACGGATTCAGGAAGAAAGAAAATGTGGATTTTCAACGTCTTGCCGTGATCCGGTTTATGCAGGAATATCTTTTAAAGTAATTTTAATATAATATTAATAAAATTAACCACAATTTCTCGTCCTGTTTTCTTACATTTATTCTATGAATTTTGAGAGAACAGGACTGGTTTTGTCTGGAGGCGGTACCAAAGGTATTGCCCATGCAGGAGTTTTAAAATTCTTGAACGAAAAAAATATAGATATCGATGTATTGTCCTGCTGCAGCGCAGGATCTATTGTGGGATGTCTTTATGCAGTGGGAAAAACACCGGATGAGATTCTGGAGTTTTTCAACTCAGTTTATTTCTTCAACTGGAAACATTTTACTTTCAACCAGCCGGGGCTGGTTTCTTCCGTTATTTTCAGAAATTACCTTAAGCCTATTTTTCAGGATATGAAGCTTGGAGACCTGGAAAAAGAAGTGAAAATTGTAGCGACGGAACTTGTTTCCGGAACCCAGAAAATATTTGATGAAAACTTTGAAGTAGTGGATGCCATCATTGCTTCATGTTCTATTCCGGGAGTTACAACACCTTATATCATCGGGGATGAAATGTACTGTGACGGAGGTGTTCTGAATAACTTTCCCGCAGACATCATCCGGGACGAATGTGACAAACTTATTGGGGTTTTTGTTTCCCCTCCCCATGATATTGATATCAAAGACCTGAAATCCATCAAAGCTATTGTTTCCCGTTCATATGACCTTCTTTCCTACAGGATCGAAAAAGGAAAATTCGATTATTGCGACTGGTTTATCTCTTCTCAAAAACTTTCATCCTACGGAACGTTCGAGCGTAGAAAAGACCGCCTGGAAGAAATCTTTAATGTAGGTTATAAAGCTGCAGAGGAAAGTTATGAAACAAGCCGCTTTAATACCCATCTGAGACAGGCCGGAACGTAATTTCGCTTTCCCAAATTGATTGGTTTAAATTTTAATTAAAAAATCCCACAGATGACACAAATTCCACAGATTAAGGTATCCGGAATTTTTGTAATCTGCAGGATGAATATCATTCTTACAGTTTTAAATACTGTTACAGCTTTGAATTTGGCCGTTTTTATTGTTTAACGACAAGTCCGTCCTGACGTACCACTTCATTACCGTTTTCATCAGTCACCGTAAGGGTGTAAGGTGCTTTGGAAGCGGAATCCGTCAGGTAATTTCTCCACACCTGATAAGTATATCCTTTATTCACAAAGTTAAAATAATAATTTCCTCCGGTACCGTCCGGGATCAGCTCTCCGTCACTGATGATCATGCTTGGTTTGGAAGTGATCCTGGCATTGGCAGCCCAGGACTGGTAAAGGTATTTTCCGTTAGGCTGTTTATCAATCCTGATTTTGAACTTCTTTGTTTTGATGATCACTGTTTTTGGTACTTTCTGGAAAGGTTGGAGATCATTGGAAACAGTAATTGTGCCAGGCATTAGAGATGGTTTTTCGACGGCATAGGCTAAAGAAAACTGAGCCGTACAAAAGGCTCCCAGTAAAATCTTTCTGATCATTGCATATTAGGTTATTGGTTAGGTTTACACCCAATCAAATATGAAGCCATTTGGTACTTATTTTAAGATCGTCTCGTTGATCCATGTATTCAGTTCCATTGTATCTCTAAGCGTTTTCAGGAACCAGACATTTGCTTTATAGTCTTCGATATATTGACGCGAATATAAGTTTAAGCCTTTTTTTCCATTCAAGGTATTAAGGTGAATGTTTTTCCTTAAAAATTCAAGACGATGAGTCAGCCATTTTCTGTCATTTTCTGAAGCTGATTGGTGATGCCTGATCAAAACTTCAATCATGGAAACATCAATTCTTTCCGACGTTCTCAGCATAGTATCCAGTGCATTGGTCAGTATTTCATCATTGACAAAATTAATATGGGGGAGGTTCTCATCGTTGTTCTGAAGCAGGTGTTCAAACTCCATATCACCGAGAAGTTCACGGGCTCCGTGCATCAGCTCGGATGCAGGACTGTACCTTTCGTTATCCCTTGCAATAAATACAGCAGGAATATCCATTTTCAGCCGGGTATAAGCTTCTATTTTATGGTGCCCGTCCAGTACGAAAGCACTGCTCATCTGCGGATCGAGATTGTACAGACTGTAAAAGATAATGGGTTTCGGGCGGCTTCCTTTTTTAATGAGTTCCATATAATATTGTACTCTTTCAGGATTGATGCTTTTATTTTCCAAAGTATACAGGTAATTAAAATCCTGGAAAGGGTAGAACCATCCGGAAAATCTTCGGTTGCCGGCGTTTTTATCATCAGGGAGCGGTATAGCCACATGAAAACTGGAATTCTCAAACGGAATTTTACCCAGATTCACCTGATAGCTTCCATTTTCAAAGAGGGTAAGGAAATCTTCGATATCTGCCATAATTTCAGCTTCTGTTCCCTCCGCAAGGGAACGGTTAAGACGGTCGGCCAATATTATTTTCTCGTCTTCAGAAAGCTCCGATACTGCGTAATATTCACCCACACTTCCCCGGGAGTCCGGCCAGTTAACGGCTACAGGACGCCTGATGATTAAGCAGCTGGCAAAGCCATCGTACAGAACCCTGATAATGCCCTGTCCGTGAGTAATGTGGATTTCCATGAAAATTAATTAAGATACGGCGGTATAGCTTGCAAAAGCTTCTTCCAGACTGTCAAATCTGCCTTTGAATTCGTCAATAGGGCAGTCCTGAAGGATATTCCCTTTGTGAATAAGAATAACACGGGAGCATAATGCTTCCACTTCCTGCATAATATGGGTAGAAAGCAATACTGTTTTCTGTTGCCCGATCTCTTTCACCACATTTCTGATCTCAATGATCTGGTTAGGATCCAGGCCGTTGGTTGGCTCATCCAGAATCAACAGGTCAGGCTGATGAATAATAGCCTGGGCAAGTCCCACCCTTTGTTTGTATCCTTTGGAAAGCTGACCGATTTTTTTTGATCTTTCCGGGGTGATGCCCACCAGCTCAATTACTTCATCTACTCTGGCTGGAGAGATTTTGTGGATATTGGCGACAAATTGAAGATACTCTTTCACATACATTTCCAGGTACAGCGGGTTGTTTTCGGGAAGAAAACCTATTTTTTTCTTGCTTTCGATCTCATTTTCGGAAATATTCATTCCGTTAAAGATAATTTCGCCCTGATCAATTTTCAATGCCCCGACAATGGATTTCATCAGTGTTGATTTTCCGGCTCCGTTCGGACCCAAAAGGCCAATGATTTCATTTTTTTCAATAGAAATATTGATGTTGTCTAAGGCAGTCTGTTCACCAAATTTTTTGGTTAAATTGATTATCTGAAGCGGCATAGTAAGTAATGTCTTTCTGCAAAAGTAAAAATAAAAAAACTCATTCGGGTGAATGAGTTTGGTAATATTGAAAAATAATACAATTATTTTTTTGATTTTTTGTTTTTGCTGTTGGTGGCTGAAGCCGGTAGTGCAGTAGATGCCTGACTTGATGCAGGTTTTGTACCGTTGATCTGATGCATGGTACCCGGTTTTTCATACAGAGCTGATTTTCCGTTCGTTTTGCCAAACACTTTCTCTACCTGTTTTCTGTTTAAAAACTGAGATTTTCCAACATACTTACGGTTCTTATTGATGTATTGGATAAACTGTACGGTAGGCTGCCCGTAATTTTTTTCGTAATGAAGCTCAATAATATCATTAGGAAGTTCCAGAATAATGTTTTCATCCGGAGTGGAGATAAAGCCGTCCATGATCAGTTTATATAGCCCGGATACATCACTGTCCAGATTCTGAAAAGAAAAAGATCTTATAGTATTCAGGTTACTGGTATTAAGATCCTGATAGTTGATGGTAAATTTATCTTCTTTTTTATATAAGCCTACGGAATTATCTTTGCCAATTTCCACCAGGCTTTCATTTTTCAACACTTTGATCTGTGAGAAAACTGAAATACCGAACATGCATGTAATGAGTAGAATTATTTTTCTCATGTGGAGGGGATTTTAATGTTTTATAAATTTGTGTCTTAAAATTACTAATAAAAAGCTCTTAAAAACAATCTTGTTAGTTAAAGCAAAAGTAATACTTTTTTTTAATATCCATGATGGGAAAGCTGTTGATATTATGCATGACATTGTATGTGGAGGATTGTCAAATCATTTATTGGCAGAGGATTATAGATTGTATCCGTATCATTTACAAAATATTAAGATTAGTTGAATAAGCTTTTATTGCTGATGAGGCATTATTTGTACCTTTGTTTTCTTATCATTATAATTTTTTCTGAATATGCGTATTCTGCACCAAGATCAAAACTTTATCATCCGCGAATTTTCAGTGGAAGAACAAAACTTATTCTGTAATCTTTTTGAAGACGAAGAAGTTACAAAATACCTTCCATATCGTTCTCCCGAACAGTATAAAGAAATGTTTGAAATAGCTCTGGCAGATTATCTCAAAGGTCCTTTCGGTCGTTTTGGAATATTCGGTGTAGAGAGTAATGACTTTATCGGGATGTGCCTTGTCCGGAACTTTGCCGATGTATCCGGGCAAGTTGAAATAGGATATACCTTAAGTAAAAAGTACTGGGGTAAAGGTATAGCAACAAAAGTGAGCCGGGCTTTGATAGGGTATGGCTTTTCAAATACAAATACTGATGAAATTGTAGCTGTAACTGATCTGGATAATATTGGATCACAGAAAGTATTGGAAAAAGCAGGTTTTAGCAGGATAAATAATCTGGTAAGAGAATATGGCGAACTGGCGTATTATATTGTTACACGAAGTTAAATACATTATGATTAGGCTTGGCCGATCTTATTGATTAACAGATCTTTTAAAAATTCCTTTTACTAAAACATTAAATTCACTTTTATAACTTCTGCCTACAGGGATAGGATAAGGGCCAAGTATAACCTCATTATTGTTAAAAGCTGTAATAAATTGAGAATTAATGATAAATGAACGGTGAATTCTGACAAAACCTTTTCCGGATAAAACAGATTCAAAATCTGTAATTGTACTTTTTGTAATAATGATTTCATTGTTCACCAATACCATTTTGATATCATTTCCCTGACTTTCAAAATAGAGAATTTCCTGAACAAAAACCTTCCGGTTCATTCCTTCTGCTTTGATGATAATAAAGTTCTCCCCGGCATCAGTTCTGTTTCTTAAAACCCGTTCCACAGCTCTGAAAAAACGTTCAAAAGTAATGGGTTTCAAAAGGTAATCTACAGCTTCCAGCTCAAAACCTTCAATGGCAAAGTCGCGATAGGCTGTTGTGAATATCGTTAGCGGTTTCTTCGGAAGAGATTTCAGAAAATCAATTCCTGTTAAATGAGGCATCTGAATATCCAGAAACATAAGGTCTACAGGCCTTGTCTGCAGGAGTTTATAAGCATCCATTGCACTTTCAGCTTTTCCGGTAAGCTTTAAATGTTCGATTCCGGAAATGTGCTTTTCCAGAAGAGCTGCTGCCAGGGGTTCATCATCTACAATGATACAGTTAATCATAAGGCTACCGGAGTTTTTATTTCGACTTTAAAAATATTGTTTTCTTCTGAAACTTTGAGCATAAAATCATTATCGTAATGAAGCCGGAGCTGTTTTTCTACATTACTCAGCCCTATTCCTTCAGGATTAGCATTCTCATTATTTTCGTATGTGTTTTCAATACTGAAAACAGAGTAAGATCCATCCGTAGAAACATCAATTTTTATTTCAGTCCGGCCCGTGGTTTTTCCGGCACCATGCTTAAAAGCATTTTCGACCAGTGTAAGATAGAGCAGCGGAGGAATGGCAGCGGCTGAATTTAAAACGGCAGCCCTGCTGATCTTCAGTCTTCCTTCACTGTATCTTAGGCTTTCCAGTGCAATATAATGATCAATAATACTAAGCTCTTCAGATATCGGGACTTCATTTTTAGGACCTTTGTATAAAATATAATCCAAAATATCCGAAAGCCGACTGATGGATTCTGATGTTTTCTCTGAGTTGCTGAGCGAAAGAGAGTAAATATTATTTAAAGTATTAAACAGAAAATGTGGGTTGAGCTGCGATTTCAGGGATTTTAATTCAAATTCAGCCTTTTCTTTCAATAGTTTCGCTGTGTTTTCCTTCTCTTCTTTATAGCGAATCACAAACATCACCGAAATAAAAATAAAGGCTCCGCTGATGATCGGGAAAGTATAATGGGTCCAAAGATAACTGATATCGGTAAAAATGCTGAAAAAGCTGTCTTTAGGGACACTGATGAAAAAAGGTTCCGCGAAATGAACAATGAATACCCTGTTGATCACTGACATAAGATACAGGCTAAGAACAAGGTATATTGAAAATCCGAGATGTTTTTTCCGGTCAAAAAAGTTACGGATGAGAACGAAATAGATGAAATTGGCTCCGGCAACCTGAAAAATCCAGTGGCAGAAATTATAGATCAGTATCTGTGATGAAATACTGCCGTCATTCTCTCCGTAGTTTCTTGCCATTCCAAACAAAAATAAAGCCGTCCAAAAGAACAGTTGAAAGTAGACATTCTGCTTGAGATTATTTTCCGGCCCGAATTTCATAGCCTCAAAAATATAAAATCCACGGGCACACCCATGTATTTTTTGATGAAAAGAATCAAATGAATGATGAAAGGCTTTATTGGGCATTCAGATGACAGATGGTACTGTTTATATTCCGATGATGGCTATCCGTCACTATCATACAAAAAGTCTGAACCATTTTATAAAATTTGCAGAAAAAAAAGAATGCCTGCTGACCACAATACTTCTGAAAGACTCTACGGACTGGACCATTTACGGGCTTTAGCCATTATATTGGTTTTAATGTATCATTACCGGGCATTTAAGCATCCTGCCTGGATGGACACTATAGGAAGATTCGGGTGGACGGGAGTTGATCTCTTCTTTGTACTGAGTGGTTTTTTGATATCAGGACAGCTGTTTAAAGAAATTGAAAAGAGTGGAAGTATAAGTTTAAAGACATTTTTTACCAAGCGCTTTTTCAGGATCATACCGCCGTATTGTTTTACTTTGGCTCTGTATTTTCTATTTCCTTTTTTCAGGGAAAGGGAAGCGTTATCTCCTTTCTGGAAGTTTGCCACCTTCACGCAGAACTATGGGCTTGATGTGATTGCCCGGGGAACATTTTCGCATGCGTGGTCTTTATGTATTGAAGAGCAGTTTTACCTTTTTCTTCCTTTAGCGCTTTTAGTGATGATAAAAACAAAAGCCTTCAGGTATACCGCTATTTTTGCCGCTCTTCTCATGATATTGTCCCTTGTTTTCAGATGGATCATTTGGAAAAACTGTATTGTTCCGGTATTGGATACCGAAGGTTTCTGGAAAGAATGGTATATGGAAATTTATTATCCTACGCATACCCGTCTGGATAGTCTGGCAATAGGAGTTATGGTTGGTTATTTAATGCAGTATTCATCCCGTTTTAAGAATATGGTCCACAACAATGGAAACAGGCTTTTTATTCTTGGAATTATTCTGCTGGGAATCTCATTTTGGGTCTGTAATGATCAGGTTTCTGAAGAGGCTTCCATCTTTGGATTTACTTTTGTAGCGATAAGCTACGGGATTATTTTGATGGCATCGGTTTCCAGGTCATCATTTCTTTTAAGATCAAAATCCTATATTACTTCACAGCTGGCAACGCTTTCTTACGCAGTTTACCTTTCCCATAAAGGAATTATCCATATGATCCAGGATGCTCTGGGTCAGTTGGGAATGAACGTATCGGATCATATCAGTCTTTTGATTTGTTTTACAGGATGTATTGCCGGAGGCGTATTATACAGAGTCATGATTGAAAAGCCATCCTCAAAGCTTAAATACAGGATTCTGAGCAGAAAAGCAAGGGGTCATTGATCGAATAAAAATTCCCAGGAAAGCCCGGGGATTTATAACTTCAAAGTACACTCATTTTTTTTACGAAAATGCAAAGGCTATAGCTCTTTCCGAATGAATCGCTGTAGTATCAAAAACAGGCACTTCCACATCCGATTGTTTAATAAGCAATGGAATTTCTGTGCAGCCCAGAACAATTCCCTGTGCTCCCTGATCTATAAGTTCCCTGATGATCGTGAGAAAAGCTTCTTTGGTTTCGGGTTTTATGATTTCTTTTTCCAATTCGTAACTGATGGTATGCTGTATAAAATCTCTGGTCTCCTGTTTTTCAGGTATTATGGATTGGATACCTTCCTGCGCCAGCCGGCTCCTGTAAAAATCCATTTCCATCGTGAATTTTGTACCGAGTAATCCTACTTTTTCAAATCCTTTCTGATGTATGGCATCAGCGGTTGCCGAAATGATATTGATAATAGGCAATGCAATTTCAGATTGTAGTCTGTCGGCTAAATAATGAGCCGTATTGGCCCCTAAAATAATGAGTTCTGCACCGCTTTTTTCCAGACTTTTGCAGGCATTCAGCAAAATAGAATAAATTCCTTCCCAGTCTTTGCTGATGATCTCCTCAAAGTTTAAAGAATAAATAATACATTCGGCAGAATTTAAATTCCCTGAAATTTCGTTGATTCTTTTATTGATAAGCCGGTAATATTCCATTGTAGAAACCCAGGTCATACCGCCGACTATTCCGATCTTTTTCATTTTACTGTATTTTATGAATTTAAACAACCCTGAAATGATATTTTAGGATAATCAATATATCCTTCATCTCCGCCATGATAAAATGTTTCCTCATCCCAATCAGCCAGCGGAAAATCATTTTTTATACGTTCCACCAGGTCAGGATTTGAAATATATAGTTTACCAAAAGCGACCAGATCCACAAGCCCGGTTTGTAATATTTCTTCCGCGGTTTCTACGGTAAATCCGCCTGCAATCATGATTATGTTTTTAAAACGCTGTCTGGCATTCTTTAAAAAACTAACCGGGATTGAAGACTGTCCGTCATTTACAGCATTAGAAAAATGAACATACAAAATATCCATCTTCTGTAATTCATCAAGGATGTATTCGTGCGTTGCCAGTTCTTCAGGATAAGTTTTTAAATCATAAATTTCGCGGAAAGGCGAAAGTCTTATTCCTACCTTATTTTTTCCAACAGCTGCAATAACTGCTTTCATTACCTCAAAAAGGAATCTTGTCCTGTTTTCAATACTTCCGCCATATTCATCGGTTCTGATATTGCTTAAGGGATTGATGAACTGATCGATCAGAAAACCATGGGCTGCATGAATTTCAACACCATCAAATCCTGCTTCCATAGCATGTATGGCTGCTTCTTTAAAAACGTTGACCCAAACCGGAATTTCTTCAGTGTTTATGGCAATCGGTATGGTCATGCTTTGATAGCTGTTATCAGGAATACGGATGGTTTCATTCACGGCTATGGCAGATGGCGCTACCAATGGCTCATTATTCTGGATAGCCGGATGGCCTACACGTCCGGCCTGTACCAATTGGGCAAATATCTTTCCACCCTTTTCATGCACGCCGTCCACTACTTTTTTCCATGCCTGTTTTTGTTCTTGATTATATATTCCGGGAGTATTCATGTAGGCACCACCGTTGGAAGAAACAGCAATATTATCCGATATCAGTAATCCGGCGCCGGATCTTTGCTGATAATAGGTAATCATAGAGGGTGAGGGAATTCCGTTAACGGCTCTGCGGCGGTTCATCGGGGCCATTACAACCCTGCTGGAAAGAGAAAGATTTTCACTGATAAACGAGGCGGTTAATTTTTTCTGTGACATATTTTTTTGACAAAATTAACATGAACCGGAAGGCAAAAACAGGAATATCGGACGGTTTTTTTTGTACATTTCGGGTAATGAAAAATAAACATTTACATAAACCTTTAGATATATTGGTATCCGATATGGAGCACTGGGATGAACGTCCGCTGATCTATCAGTTTTTCGAGATTGTACAAATCATGGAAGGGGAAGGGACCAGGATTGTTAATGAAAACAGGTTTCCCTATACTAAAGGCAGTATTTTTTTATTTACCCCGCTGGACTGCCGGGGTTTTGAGAGCACGACCCATACCCGTTATTGTTCCATCCGGTTTTCCGAAGTCTTCCTCGAACAGTACAAAACCAAACACGAAAAAGAAAAAGTGATAGAATGGCTGAAACAGCTGGAAGCCATTTTTACCCATCACAACCGTTTTGAGCAGGTATTGATTAAAGAAGAGAGAGACTGCAATATGATCACTTCATTAATTGAAAATATGATCACAGAGTACAGCAATAAACCTTCCTATTTTGATGAAAATCTCCAGCATCTGGTTATTTTGGTTTTAAATATTATTTCCCGTAACGTAAATCCTCAGAAGGTTATCTCGGATACAACCAGGGATGAACCTCTTATTAATAAAATACTGGTTTACCTGCATCAGCATATACACTGTCCTAAACATTTAAGAATAAAACATCTTGCAGAGCAGTTTAACCTGTCTGCCAATTATATCGGCGAATATTTTAAAAATCTTACAGGAAGCAGTCTGCACTGTTACCTGACCCAGTATAAAATGAATATTGTTGAACAAAGGCTTATTTACAGCGAATATTCAATAGGGCAAATTGCGGATGACCTGGGGTTTTCTGATGAAAGCCATTTAAGCCGGCAATTCAAGAAACATAAAGGAATAACCGCGGCTGCTTTCCGGAAACAGTTTAAGAGCTAAAAAAGATTTATTGCTGTAAATATAAAAAGGATGATTATAAATTTCCTTTTCGTATCACAAAATTTCTTTTTCGTATCATCCGGTGATAAGCATAATATTACATTTGAAAGAATAGAATCTCATTATTATGAATATGAAAAAATACATACTGTTCCTGTTAATTTTTCTCATTCCAGGCTGGTCACTGGCACAGCAGTACCATTCACTTACCCTTCCGGAAGCAGAAAAAAGATTGCTGCCTCAGTTCAAACCTTTGATCAATGGCCGTATTTACGATATTACGTTTGAAGAAGTGAAGAAAGAACGTAAAGCCCAGGCACAAATGCCATGGCCGGAACTCAAAAATAAAGACAGTGTTGAGGTAATTCAATCTAAAATTCCCGGCTTGAACCCAAAAGACCCCGAAATTCCGGTAACCATTTATAAGCCTAGAAATGCGAAAAATCTACCTATGTTTCTTTGGTTTCATGGAGGCGGTTTTGTATATGGAACCCCAAAATGGGATCATCAGAGATGTGCAGATTATGCCTTGAGAGGAAACGCTGTCGTGATCAATGTAGATTACCGTTTCGCTCCTGAATATCCTTTTCCTGCGGCACTTCATGATGCCTACGCTTCCCTATTATGGGCCAGCAAAAATGCAGGAAACCTTGGTGGAAATCCAAAGCTCATTGCTGTAGGCGGGGAAAGCGCCGGAGCCGGGATATCAGGAAGTCTGGCACAATATACAAGAGATCATAAAGGTCCGGGAATCAGTTTGCAGGTTCTGGAAATTCCTCCGGGCGATTTTAATATGGACTATCCGTCAGTTGTTGAATTTAAAAGAACTCCAGGTCTTAAGAGTGATGATTTTCCGGTTTTAAAAGACTTTTATATAGGGAAAAACGGAAATTCAAAAGAGAAATATGTGCTGCCCGGAAATATTGAAGATGTTTCCAATCTTCCTCCGACCGTAATTTTTGTAGCCGGAGCAGACCCTTTACGTGACAGCGGACTGGCTTATGCAGACCGCCTGATAAAAGCAGGTATTTTCACAGAACTGCATGTTTTTGCAGGATATGCCCACGGAATGCCACTGCCGGAAAGTACGGATATCACCGTCAGAATGATGAAGCAGTTTCTTAAATAATCCTGATTTTTATACTTTAAAAATAAGATAATGCAGTACCCCAAAAAAATATCTTTAGTTTTCGTTTTATTTTCTTCCATCGTATTTTCCCAGAATTATAAAACTTCGTCAACGGCCCTACCGGGAAAAGAATTTCCGAGAATGGATTCAGAGAGAAAAGCAGAATTCCGTGTCTATTTTCCGGACGCGAAAACTGTAACCTTAGATGGAGGTGACGGAATGAAAAGTATAAAATCTTCAGTTTCCAAAGATAAAAATGGCTTTTGGAATATTTCCACTACGCCTATGGAAACAGGATTTCACTACTATTGGTTTAATGTAGACGGGCAGCGGACCAATGATCCCAATACACAGCTCTATTTTGGTTACAGCCAGCCCACCAGCGGGATTGAGGTTCCGTCCGGGGAAGACTTTTTCTCAGAGAAAAATGTAAAGCACGGGAAAATCATTAATGACAGCTTAAATTCACAGATTACCCAGGGTAAACGGAACTTCAAAGTATATCTTCCCCCCAATTACGGTGCTAAAAAATTACCCGTTCTATACCTATACCACGGAACCGGAGAAGATATCACAGGCTGGGAAAAGCAAGGCCATATCCTTAATATCCTTGATAACCTTTTCGCAGAAAAGAAAGCTCAGGAGATGATCGTAGTGATGGACTATGGAGTTGCACTGAATCCTGAACAGGAAAAAATGCCGGACAATTACCCCAGAACTGTTATTTCTACCAAAAACCTGGATAAAGTCGTTACCGGAGAACTGATTCCTTATATTGAAAAAAAATATAAAACTTCCGGTAAAAAGGCTATTGCAGGGTTGTCCCGGGGCAGCTATCAGGCGATGTTTATCGGGATGAGTCATCCCGAAATGTTTTCAGCTATCGGAGCGTTCAGTCCTGTGATCTATGAAGGAACTGAAGCAGACCCTTTTAAAGAACTTCCTATTGGAAATTTACTGAAGTCGAAGAAAAAACCTCACTTCTTTATCGGAATCGGGGAAAAAGAAGATGTACTGTTTTTTAAATTTAATCAGCTGCTGACCAATTTTTTAAATCAGAATAAGTATCCCTATACCTTATATAAATCTCCCGAAACCCGTCATGAATGGCTTACCTGGAGAAGATCTCTGTATCAGTTTTCACAACAGATTTTCAAGTGAAAATATGACATTTGTCATGTTTTAGAATTTTACTAACTTACACTCAATAAATTACCGTTTTATGGAATTACTCCTTCCTTATCTGGAATCAGATGGTTTTAAACAAGGTCTGATTCAGGATTACAGATTTTGTGATAAAGATTTTCTGAATTCTACTGTTCTGGAAATGCCGGAGGATTTGGGGAACGGGAAGCTGATTCTTTTCAGCAAGAAGAATTTTCATTTTTTCCGTGGAAAATGGAACTTTCATGAAGAAACTATTTTTCATTCCCCGCATAAAGTGGGAGACAATGGCATGATGGATTTCAGGATCAATAAAGAAGGGAAGATCAGCAGTAATTTTATTAACAATGAAAAAAAATTTGAACACAATACTACCGATATCGATGGAATAAGGATTTTTGTACCTAAAACCATGTTTTCCAAAGATAACGGGCTTCTGAAAGAAAAGCTGGAAAACGCACAACGCAATTATCTGAGTCAGGAGAAGCTCAAAACTATTTTCGATACTCCGTTTGATGATGCTTCCTGCAGTATTATTCTCGAAAGCCGGATTTTAGAGTTCTTAAGCTATTGGATCCATTATCTTTTATCCGATGAAAAGACTTTTGAGCATAAAAAGGCATTTGAAGATAAAATAAAGCTGGCCAAAGATTTTGTGGATACCAATGCGTTCCAGAGTCTGGCTATCAGGGAAATCAGCCGGTATTGCGGACTCAACAGCAGTGATCTGAAAAAAGGATTTAAGGATTATACCCGATTGCCGATCCATCAGTATATTATCAAAACCAGAATGGAAACAGCCAGAGCTCTGCTCCTGGAAACCGAAAAATCGGTAGGAGAGATCAGTGATTTTATCGGGTATAACAACCGCGGACACTTTTCACAGCTTTATCTCCGTCATTTCGGAAAGCTTCCTTCTGAAGAACGTCAGTAAAAGTCCCGGGTAATTTTCTTATTTTTTGATGATTCTGTAATTATTCGTTTTTTCGTCTTTCTTTATAGTATATCTATCTTTTAACAGGAGTGTCCAGCCATCTCCTTCAACTTTTTGCTCTTCAGTTTTTGTGGGCATGCTTACAGATATCTTGCTCCAGTCAGAGCTCATTAGTGCTCCGTTCTTTACTTCAAGGATGCCCCAGTTGTCAGTAACCCTGATATTAGGATAAACAGTTCCTTTATCAGCAATGGGTAAAATGTTTCTGGGATCGAAAGAAACATTCATTTTCTCAAAATTGATCTCCAGGTGAGGTTGCTCAATAAATTTGGATTGATATTCAATAATCTGTTTTTTGATTTTATTTTCCCTGACCTGCTCTTCTTTGAAAATTAAAGCTCCGTTATAGTGATTGGAATTTTTTTCAGCAGCAGCTTTCAGATTGACAGGGATATTAATGTCAAACTTTTTAATAAAAAAGTCGGTAATATTTGTATTGGCTGAAACCTCCTGATTCCAGAAATTATTCTTCAAGCTCAATAAATATCCATAAACAGGAACGGTATGATAGGCAAAGGATCTTACATAGGTAGGATTTGAAAAAAAGGTATCAATAGAACTGATTAAATGTTTTTTAGCCTGATCATTATTTCTGCCACTGATAATAAAACCGGTATATTCGGCAATTCCCTCATTAAGTTCCAGTTGGTTTTCAAATGTTGCAGAGTTTTGAAAAAGAGTATTTCTGTATTTCCTGAAAATGAAGGCGTTAGCTAGATGTATTTTCCTTTCTTTCTCTGAATCAGAGTTGATGGCTTTTTTCAGAGCCTCTAGTTCTAACCGAAGATATATTCTCCCATCTTTCTGGTCTAAATGATTACTTTCCTTGTTGCTTTGGACGAATCCCAGAGAAGGCTGCGCCCTGTGGAAGAGTTCGTGAGCCAGTAAATTGACCCTTTCATAGTGATTTTCGGGTAAAGGAAGCATGATCATTGCCCAGTTTTTGCCGCTCCATTGAACAGAAGTGTTGGCAATATTCATATTATCCGGTAATTGACCGGTGTAGATTTTATTTTGAAGTTGTAAGCTGTTATCTGCATTAGGCTCGTTGCTATAAACCTGCCGTGTTTTAGGATCAACCAAAAGGATACTTCCGTATAAATCTTTATTCCATAATTTAAACCCTTTTTGAGTTGCATTTTGAATCTCCTCGAAATAAGTGGGAATAGTATCGGAGTTTATAGGTTCTGACTGTTGTCCGAATAGAAATAGCCCTTGAATTAAGCATAAAAATCGTAAAATAATCTTCATTATTGCAGTTTTGTTTTAAATTAAACCTCTTCAAATAACCTTTGGATTTTACTTTTTAAATATAGTCAAAAAAGCCTGATTACAATGAGTTGGAAGCAGGAACCTTCATTTTTGTAACTCCCTTTATATGAGTTTTCATTTTCTTAAAGACTATACATGACAAGCCGGTCCTGAAGAGTGGCTTAAAACTTAAACACGTTTGAATGAAAAGCTGTAAATATTGAGTGCATGCTTATTTACAGAGGTTTGTATTTTTATACACCTTGAAAAAATTTCTTTTTCGTATCACGGAATTTCCTTTTCGTATCAGTACCTGTTCAGCATATGATTAATTTGGAGTTAAGATTAGTTCATATGAAATTTCCTTTAGCCAAGGCACTTTCTATACTAATATTAACCTAATGTGAACAAAACTATGCTCAACTTATCAATTTTAGTGGAAGAAAGTGCAAGAAGGAATCCTGAAAAAGCAGCCTTAAGCCTCGGAGAAACCACAATCAACTATAAAGTTTTTCATGAAAAAGTTTGCCAGGCAGCCAATGCTTTTACAAAAAGAGGAATTGGCTATGGCGATAAGGTAGCTTTGTTATGTCCTAATATTCTGCAATTCCCGGTTATTTTTTTCGGAATATTAAAAACCGGGGCAGCTGTTGTTCCGTTTAGTATTTTTCTTAAACCTGACGAAATTGCTTATCAATTGACTGATTCCGACAGTAAAATGTTTCTGTGTTTTGCAGGAACCCCGGAAATGCCTGTAGGAAAGTTCGGAAAAGAAGGTTTTGATAAAAGCAGCACATGCAAAGATTTTATAAGTATAGGAAATCTCGCTGAAGAAGTGGAGAATTTTGATGATTTAATTAAAAACGAAGAAACGAAATTTGAATCCTATATTACCTCATCAGAAGATACGGCTGTTATCATTTACACCTCGGGAACTACCGGAAAACCTAAAGGCGCTGAGCTTTCCCATATTAATCTCTTTACCAATTCAGAAGCAAGCACATTCATAATCGCATCTACCGAATTTGAAGCCCAGCTTGTTGTTTTACCTTTATTTCACATTTTTGGCTTAACGGTGATGATGCTGGCAGGAATCCGGAGATCACTCCATCTTATCCTGATGCCGAAATTTGATGCCCAGGCAGTTTATCAGCTCATTATCCGTTTTGATATCCGCATTTTTGCCGGCGTTCCTTCCATGTACTGGGCTCTTCTGAATGAGGAAAACACTGAAGAAAACACGAAAAGTATTAAAAACCTGAGAATCTGTGTTTCCGGCGGAGCATCTCTTCCGGTAAAAATAATCGATGAATTTGAAAGCCGTTTCGATGTTCCCATTATCGAAGGATACGGAATGTCCGAAGGTTCCCCTGTGGTAACCTTCAACCAGCTGCAGATAGGCCGGAAGCCCGGTTCCATCGGAACCCCGATCTGGGGAGTTGAGGTAAAGATTGTAGATGATGACGGTAACGGGCTCCCGACAGGTGAAAAAGGCGAACTCATCTTCCGGGGTCCCAACGTAATGAAGTCCTATTATAAAAAGGAAAAAGAAACCCGGGAAGTCCTGAAAAATGGATGGATGTTTTCCGGAGATATCGCGGTAAAAGACGAAGACGGTTTTTTCTTTATCGTAGACCGTAAAAAGGAAATGATTATCAGAGGCGGAATGAATGTCTACCCGCGTGAAGTAGAAGAACTGATGATGAGGAATCCCGATATTTCCATGGTTGCCATTATCGGAATCGCTGATGAAAAACTGGGTGAAGAAATAAAGGCCTTTGTCGTAAAGAAAAAAGAAAGTCAGGCCTCTGAGGAAGATATAAAACGATGGACAAAAGAAAGAATTGCCCAATACAAATATCCCCGGATTATAGAATTTATCGATGAGTTGCCTTTAAGCGCAACAGGAAAAATACTTAAAAAAAATTTAAAAACCAGCTGAAATGAATTATTTTAAAATTGCAGTACTGTCCATTGGATTATTGGCAGCAAGCTGCTCCACCCAAAATAGCGGAAGCACCCAAACGCTCTCCGTAAACCAGAAACAAGAAAAACTTAGCAACATACGATATGGCTCACACGAAAGGAACGTGATGGATGTTTATCTTCCTGCCGACAGAAGCCCGAAAACTGCATTTCTTGTTTATATCCACGGGGGAGCGTGGACGCAGGGCGACAAAACCTTTGATACTAAAATCTCTGAATACCTTCTTTCACAGGGAATTGCGGTGGCCAACCTGAATTACCGGTATGCCAACCTTACGGATACTCATCTTCCGGAGCTTCTGGATGATATTGATAATGTTGTAAAGTATCTTTCTTCCCATTCCCAAGAATGGAACACGAGGAAAAACGGCTTTTCAATTTCCGGGGGAAGCTCGGGAGCGCATGTTTCAATGATGTATGCCTATACAAAGAATCCTCAGATCAAGACAATTATAGAAATGTGCGGTCCCGTAGACTTTACAGATGTTCCGACTTTGCAGTATGTGAAAGCAGCAAACCTTCTGGAAGTCCTGGATAAAATGTCAGGAAACAAAGTGGTCTGGAGCCCGGGAGATAAGATTCCTGATGCCTATGCCAAAACCAGCCCTGTAAAATTTGTAAACCAGATTCCCATTATGATTATTCATGGGGATAAAGATGAGGTGGTTCCCATTCAGCAGGCCTATATCCTGGAAAATGCCCTGAAAGCGAAAGGTACCCCTTACAAATTGTTAGTAATTCCCGGAGCGGGACATCTTATTACGAAATTACCCGGAGATGAACAGACCGTATTCACCAACGTGGCGGAATGGCTTAAAAAATATGGTACAAATTAACTGCTCAACATATGAAGACTAGATTTTTAAATACAAAAATAACTGTAGCCATACTTTTTCTGACCGCCTCCTCAAATCTGCTGGCCCAGAAAAAAGAAGCTGATACAACGAAAGCAAAAGATATCGATGAAGTAATCGTGACCGGGGTATTCGATAAAAGAACAAGGATGAATGCTCCTGTGGCCATCTCTGTTCTGAAAAGCGAGGTCATTGAGAAGCAGGTCCCTGTAAGTGCCGCAGATCTGCTGAAAAACGTTCCCGGTGTATATGTGAACTCATCATTGGGAGAGATCCGGAACAATGTAAGCTCAAGAGGAATCAGTGCCGGTTCTGCAGACGGTACGTTCGCTTATGAATACATATCGATGCAGGAAGACGGTTTGCCTGTCACCAATACCACTTATTATAATTATGGCCCGGACTTTTTCCTGAGAGCAGATGCCACGATTTCCCAGATTGATGCGGTAAGAGGAGGACCTGCCTCTATTACGGCTGCCAACGCACCGGGAGGAATTTTCAATTATATTTCCAAAACAGGAGGCAGTAAATTCGAAGGGGAAATCCGTGCGAAATATGGAATTCAGGGAGCTAATAACTCAGGGTATCACAGAATAGATGCTGACTTTGGAGGACCTTTGGGAAATAACTGGTTTTTTAACGTCGGCGGCTTTTACCGGTATGATTTAGGGGCCCGGTATGCAGGCTATCCGTTTAACAACGGAGGCCAGGTAAAAGCAAATATTGTAAAAAAATACAATAAGGGAAGTCTTAAGGTTTTCCTTAAATATCTGGATGACAGAAATGGCTATGCCCAGCTGATTCCTACCAGAAACTATACGTCTCCCGAACCGGCAGAAGGGTTCAACAGCAGTTCGTCTATGCTTATTCCGGAGCTGCAGTACAATTCTCCTGATTTTATTCATGGAGGTAATGTAGATTATAATTCGGGTCGTTTGGTAAGTAATAAATACCGTTCTGTAGGTTTGAACTGGGATCATAACCTTGGAAATGACTGGAAATTGTTCTTCGCAAGCAAATATTCCGATAATGATGTAGTACAGAACAGTGTAGGCAACTCTTTTCTTACCTCGCTGGATGATATGACCTCTTATTTCTTAGTCGGTGGATTGGGAATCGGGACTTACTCCTTTAAAGATGCACTTACAGGACAGGAACTTGCGAGCGTGAACTCTACCCTGGGAGCTGGTGGACAGCCGGTTTACCAGATCACTAAAAACCAGCTTCCGGGTCAATCGATCCAGAATAATTCATTTGCAATGTCTGCGCTTAATTTTTATGAAAATAAAGTGAAAGAATCCATGAACCAGCTGACCATCAATAAAAAATGGGACCGCATGAATTTCTCATTTGGAGGATATTACGGTTATTCCGATGTATGGCGCTTTTCCGGAATTAACGGGATAGGGCTTACAACTCTGGAGAACAGGCCGAGAATGCTTACGGTAAGTTTAACGGGTGTCACTACTTTGGATTTTACAAAACCGGGCGTTTACCAGCTGACTAATGCTGACGGTTTTGCACAGGCAGCAGGCAGTACAGGAGATTTGATTGAATTTAAAGCCAAGCAGCAGCAGGGAGCTGTGTTTTTCGGGCATACCTGGGACATTACAGACAACCTGACCCTGGATTGGGGAATCCGGTATGAAAAAGTATGGATCAAAGGGGATAATACCAGAACGTATCTGTTTTCAGATAAAAATGGAGGAACGGATAGTAACATTTTTACCCTGTACAATAACAATGCTTTAACGAAACTTACCAATGTTGCCTATAGCAGGCATCTGGAAAACTTTTCCTATTCAGCGGCGGTGAATTATAAGTTTAATAATAATGTAGCCGTATATGCCAGATATTCTAAAGGCAGCAAGTCTCCAGATCTTGATATGTTCTTTGCAGCCAACAGACCGGAAACCATAGATTTGCTAAACCCGCAATCCAGAAAAACACAGCAGGTGGAAATGGGATTTAAGACTAAAACTACCTATTTTGATGCCTTCATAACCCCTTTTTACAGTTTGCTGAGCAATATTCCGTACAGCTTTATGGCCGATGACGGCAAAGGCGGATTTTATACCACACCGTCCCTGTACAATAAAAATGAAACCTTTGGTATTGAATTGGAAACCAATATAAAACCAGCTGATAATTTCAATATCAGAGCCGTGCTTACCCTTCAGGACCCGAAAGTTAAAGAAGGATATTTATGGAATCTGGGAAATGCCGGCCCTTCGGATGATACTGTTTCCTCGTATTCGGGAACTACGATTGCCTATACCCCGAAAATTATGGCCCACGTCACTCCCAACCTGAAAATCGGGAAGGCATACGGGTTTGTAACCTGGAGCTATATGGGTAAAAGAGAAGGAAGCAATACCAATGTTTATAAACTTCCGGGATTTTCACAGTTTGATCTTGGAATAGGGTATAACTTAAATGAAAATATCAGTATGCTGGTTAATGTAAATAATGTGTTTAATAAGTATGGTGTGATGAGTTATCAGAGGCCGGGAACGCTCCAGCAGCAGCTTGCCGGCTTCGAAAACTTTACCCAGGCAGAATATAATACAGCAGTAGCGAATAATACACCTTACTTCACCATTGCCATTCCGCCCACGTCCGCTTATCTTACGGTAACCTATAAATTTTAGTATCATGAAAAAGTTTTTAAATATATTTTTTGCCGTTTTGCTCTTCATTATCCTGGTGTTACTGGTTGTTTCCATGATTTCAGTGTATCTGAAAACGCCGATGTATCTGAGCGGTTACAGCAGTTCGTTTACCATGCAGTTCAATTCCCAGTTTGTGGTTTTGAGCTTGATATTGATAGGTATCTGTTTCCTTTTATATAGATATGGAAAGTATTGGCGAAAATTACTTCGGGTTAATTTAATTCTTTCAGTGCTGTTTTTTCTTGCCCAGATTTATTTTACGGCTGTGCTGTTTTCTACTGCTAAAAAATACAACACCAAAGCTTCCTTTTCTCAGGGTTTAAAAAGTCAGCAAGCCCCGGTAAAGCCTTCAGAAACTTATTCTTATCTTACTATTTACGGTGAAGAACAGCATATAGATGTTTTCCGGCCGGAAAAAAGATCTCCGGTACCTGCAATCCCTGTTATCCTTGTGCATGGCGGTGCTTTTATCGAGGGAAACAGGACTCAGGTTGGCTATGCTGCCAATTGGTTTAAAGATCAGGGGTATACCGTTTTCTCCATTGATTATCCTTTAGGAAAAGAAGACCGGCACAACTGGGAATCAGCTGTTAATTCTGTAGTCACTTCAATGGGATTCGTGGTGAAAAATTCAAAAAAATTCAATGTTGACCCGGACAAAATAGTTTTGGTAGGCGGTTCTGCAGGGGCAGCTTTGGTGATGCAGGCAGATTTAGGATTGAGGCAGGGTTTTGCCAAATCTTACGATTCCCCACAGCCTCCGGTTCCGGCAGGAGTTATTGCGATTTATCCGCCTGTCAGCTTATCCGAACTCTGGCAGAAAATAGATGAGAAAAAAAATATCGACCTCAAATACGCAGCAAGAAGATATCTCGGAGGTTCACCTTCCGAATTTCCACAACGCTATGCCCAGCTGAATTTAATAGACCAGCTTTCGGAAGGAATTTCCCCGACATTTATTATTGCCGGAGAAATAGACCACGTTGTGAATGTAGAAGCTACCAGGAAGTTTGTGAAAAGAGCAGAGGAACTGAAGCTTCCGGTTTCCTATGTTGAAATTCCTTACGGTGAACATGTTTTTGATGCGAATTCCAATTCCATTGCCGGGCAAATCGAATGGAACAAAATAGGGGAGTTTTTAAAGAATAATCATCTGGAAAAGTGATGAAAAGTGGGTGCGTTCAAATTGAAAATTATTAGATCAAATATCTTGTCTTGAAAACAAAGCTAAGATTTCATTTTGGAAATCAGCAATTTTTTAAATTGATAAAATCTGGGGTTTATGATTAGAATTCATTAATATTGTTTAAAATATTCGGAATGCACATCGTGTGCATTTAAGTTGACAGTAATTTTAAGGCCTGACACTTATAATTTATCCCAAAACAATAGAGATGAAATCCATCATAATATCTGTATTTATTACTTTTTTTTCAGTAACATTAGTTTTTTCGCAGACTTCTGAAAGAAAATTTGTATCCATTAACAATAAGCAAATGGCATATAAAACTTTTGGGCTTGATGAAAGAAAGGCTAATGAGCCAGTTGTAGTCTTTGAAAGCGGTCTTGGTTCGGGAGGTGGTGGCTATGGAAGTCTGTTCCCTTTTATTCAAAAGAACTTTTCAGGAATAGTTTATGACAGAAATGGAATTGGGGAATCAGAAATCGACATTTCTATAAAGACAGATGCAGATGTTATCAAAAGGCTTCATGATTTATTGGCAACTTTAAAAATAAATCCACCTTACTTATTGGTAGGACATTCAATAGGTGGACCATTCATACGTTTGTATGCCTCAATATATCCAAACGAAATCTGTGGTCTTTTTTTCATAGACCCAACAGATTTTATGCTTACAAAAGACGAAGACAGCAAAGTAAAGCTAAATACATCAAGCTTGACGGGATATAGGGAGCTATTTGCCATAAACCTTAAAAACATCATCAATGATCCTTTAACCTCAAATGGCTTTCGAAATGAGGCAAAAAGAGAACTGAATGAAAGCTCACCAGACTTTTTTAAAAAATATCAATCCTTACAGCCTCTTAAGGACATTCCCGTAACTGTGATGATTTCATACAACAAGCACATTGAACATTATGAAACAGAATTGAATGAGAATCTTAAATTAGGGATCAATTTAATCCCGTGGTGGAAAGAGCTGGATGAATTAAGAATAAACCATTATGTCGAGATGATAAAAAACAACAACAATAGCCAGCTTATCCTATTGCCGCGTTACAGCCACGGAATACATCAGCAGGATCCCAAAATTGTAGCGGAAGCTTTGATCGATACATACAAAAAGTGTCTTCCTTAAAATCAAACTAATTAAAAGCCTGTAAACAATCGCAATTAATTCTTCGTTTGGCTAACGGAGATTTGCAGGCATTTAATACTATCTTTGATTTGTATCATTCCAAAATGTACTGGTTTGTATTGAATCTTGTCAAAAAAGAAGCTAATACAGAAGATATTGTCCAAAATGTTTTATACACCTGTGGAAGTACAGGGTATTGGTAGATCATAAATATAGTCTGGACACGATACTTTACAAAATTTCAAAACAAAAAGTTGTCAATTGGTATAGAAAATATTCAAAAGAATTCATTTTTGATGAAGAGATAGACCTCATTGATGAAGATTATTCTAAAAATGAAGATTTAGAAAATAAACTTATCCAGATGCAGCATCTTCTGGAGTAAGTCTGGGTGCTTATAGCGCTCCTTTTCAAATAGAAGTGGTTTCGAACAAATATACGGATACGGGTATTTGGCATACCATAACATTGAAGCTTCCCACCAAACGGGAATGATATTACAGAATGTTAACCAGGATGCTATTAATACTTTTTAAGCTCTAATGTGTTTTCTGTTTCTAATATGTCCAAGCCGAGAGAAGGGGTTATGGAAACAAGCGATACCGCTACGGAACAGGGAAGCGGCTATGTAAAAAATACCACAACAACCCGGTTTGGCTATAATCCTGTTATTATCTCCAAAATTGAGTATGCATACTCTAAATAAGGAATGCTGCTGATCATAGAATATTTTATTTATATGCTAAAAACCATGCAAAAGGATTCATGTGGCAGGAGGATCGAATGGAACAAAATAGAGGAGTTTTTAAAGAATAATCATCTGGAAAACTAATGGCTGTATTCATAACCAGTTTGAAAAGCATTGTATAGCCTCATTACAATGCTTTTTTTTGAGCCCGTTTGTGAAATATCTTGATAGAATTGCGTGGTATGCATTAACTTTGTAGTTTTATTAAAACTTTTCAGCAGAATTGTTTTAATGAATAAGTGCATCACCTATGCAAAACAAGTTCCCACATTAATATGAAAAGATATCTTACTTATATTTTGCTCCTTGGATTTCCTTTTTTCGGCGGTCATAATAAAATGGCCGGACAATCTACCTATGCTCAGGACTGGAAATTATCCGAGCAGAAGAACGAAGCTCTTGCTTTTGATGCAGATATAAAATTATCGGATGCGGAAATAGCGTTGGATAAAAAACTGTTTCAGCTGAGAAAACAAGTCCTTACCGAAGCAGAAACCCAAAAAGTATCCCTGTTCAACAGCTCTTTTAATGAATTGAAACCCCTGATTGAAACCAGCAGCCTGTTTAAAATCATCCGGACGATGCCGAAAGGAGGTTTGCTGCACAGCCACAGCGGAGGGCTGGCAAATGTGAAATGGGTGATTTCGGCGGCAAGAAAATATAAGGAATGCTATGTTTACGATCAGAAGGATAATGACCGCTATATTTTCGGTCAACTGGCTTTTTTTACAAAGGAAAATGTTCCGCAAGGATTTGTAAGCCTGGATAAAAAACTGTCTTCAGACCCTGGTTTTGAAATACAACTGCAGGATCTTCTTACCTTAAAAAGGGATAAGCTCTGTACCTATACGGATTACTGGGGGGAGTTTGAGAAACGTTTCAAACGCATCAATCTCCTGTTGCCTTACCGCCCTTTCTTCAAAGAATATTATCTGAAAGGTTTTCAGGATCTGGCTAAAGATAAAATACAGCATGTGGAGATCAGGTTTATATTGGATGAGCTTTACGATTTTCAGCATGGAAAATATCCATTAAAAACTTCGATTACAGATCTGCAGGACGTTCTTCGGCAAGTCCGCCAAACGAATCCGGAATTCAGCTTAAAATTAATTTACTCCAGCTTTAAATTTCTGGATCCGGAAAGTGTGGAAAAACAGCTTGAAACTGCTTTTGAGCTCAAAAAAGAATTCCCGGACATGATTTCGGGTTTTGATCTTGTGGCGGATGAGGCTGCCGGAAACAGCATTTATTCCTTTCAGAAAGACTGGATGAAGCTGAATGAGCTTTCTAAAAAATATGGGGTAGAAATGCCGCTTTTCCTTCATGCCGGCGAAAGCAATTCTGTTTTCAATAAAAATATCCTGGATGTTGCTTTACTGAATAACCAGCGGATAGGGCATGGCCTTAACCTGATCTATTTCCCGGCCACCATGGAACAGGTCAGGAAGCAGGATAAGCTGGTTGAGGTAAGCCCCATCAGTAACCAGGTTTTGGGCTATGTAAGCGACCTGAGGAATCATCCTGCAAGGGTTTTGCTGAGCAACGGTGTGCAGTGTTCCATTAACAGCGATGATCCATCAGTATATGGTTATGACGGCCTCAGCTATGATTTCTGGGTAGCTTTTATGTATTGGGAGCTGGATGTGAAAGCACTTAAAAAGCTTGTCTTTAACTCTGTTAATTATTCTTCTTTGAATAAAGACCAGAAAAAGGAAGCCATTGCGTATCTGGACAAGCAGTGGAATGATTTTGTTCAAAAGGGAAATACAACTTTAAACTAAAATCTCTGTATATATTTTATAGATAAAAAACAGCATCATTAATGGTGCTGGTTGTTTTTAATATTCCGGAAAATTTAAAGAAATTAGCGGACAAGAAGATATATTCCAACACCAATGGCGGCATAAGCCACAACCGTAATAATATCAGCGATGGGCTGTGAAAATCGTTTTTCTGCAATTTTCTCACTATTGATCTGGTTCTTATGGAATTTCAGGATTTTTTTAGGATTATGAACCGGGTGGGCTACCAGACTGTCGCTTTCCCATTTGTCAACGATTACTTTGTAGCTCCTGCCATCCACGTCTATTTTTACATTTTTACCGGCGGCAAGCTTCTCCTGAACATTGACAGGGACAGGCATTGGCTGTGGGTTCTGGGATTCGGCTGCTGCATTTTTCATTGTGGCAGTATTATTACCAGCCATGGCAGCATTATTTTTAGACTGTTTATTGTCGGTTGCCGGGTCCGCTGGCTTTTTTACCTGATACGTATAGCAGCTGGTAAGGGAACATAATATAATGATGAAATAAAGATTCTTTCGCATGAGCCAAATTTAAGAATTAAACGGAATATTTGGGAGTTTCTTTTGAGAGATGGTGGATTTTTTGTTTTTAGATGTTTGATTTATAATATTAAAAATCACACGAAAGGATTCGTGCGGTAGCGAGGGAATTTTTCTAATTTCTTAAATTAATTCTTAATGGATCTACACTTAATTTCTTACTTCCTGAATGAATTTTGATGGAGCTTATTTTAAGATCAATGAATACCGCGTTTTGTTTATTTACAACAATTTCACCATCTTCACCACTTTCTTTTAATAATTTAGCTTTATATGTCTGTGGGACATTAGGTTTATTGTATTTATTGGCTTTTGAAATCAACTGATGTATATATTCTTTAGTTATTAACTCGTTAAAAAACACTATTTCGTTAGAGTTTAAAATTTGTAGTAAATTTAATTGATCAACTTCTAACTTATTTGCAATAGGTATAACTTGATCTTTCTTATTTCCAATTTTATATGTTGATTTATCGTAAAAAACAACTGTTAAAAAGGGACTAATTGGCAAAAAAACTAATAATCCTTTACTTCTATATCCAGTTGAAGAAAAATATTTAGGCAAATTTTCGAATAAAAGGTTGTACTTAGATATAGGGAAATCTGAGCTGATAAACGCTGTATTAGTTTCGTTTTTAAATAGTTTATACTCCAAGTCTAAAACCGTTGGAAGTACATCCAGAAATGCTGAAAATATAATATCTACAATTCGCTGATGTCCTAAATCAGGAAAGTTATATTCAGCATCTAATGAATTTACTCTCTCATGGAAGTTCTTCATATTTTCAATATTTGTTAAACTTCGTATGTCTGTAATAACAAGGAATGTTAAAAGCTTATGAAGTTCTTCCTGATTCTTTTTAAGTAAATCTTCATTCAATATTATTTGTTTAATACAAGAGTCAAACTGTCCTTCTAATTTTGATAAAAAGTTTTCAATTCTTTCATCTTCACCATAGAAGAAATCTTTTGAACACTGGTGCTTTAGAGGAACATCTTGCTTAAAAAAATTGTTATTTACATTGTATATACCAATTTGCTTCAAATTTTTCCTAAAAGAGAAATATCGAAGATAAAATTTCGGTACGTAATGCTGGTTTTTTTTAGCCATAATAATTATAAATAAAGAATTTTCAAGCTTTCAAAAATAAATATTTAAAAAAATATAACAATAAACGACCGTAGACCCCTCGCTGCCAAACGAATACTTTTTTATGGTTTATATTTTAACCACTTTCTCATAAAGTTTTTATTTTTATAAAAGCATAATTGATTATATTTCATAAGTTTTGCTGTTGGGAGTTATGGAGCAACAGGATGATTGAGATTATAATATGATTGTTTTTAGAATGTTTGATTATAATGTTAAAAACTACATGAAAGGATTCGTGCGGTAGCGGAGTGGGAGCTCTTATTTATATATCTAATAATAAGATATTTCCATCATATTTTTTCTTTTTAAATTTATTTAATGTTTCCGTGGTACCACGTAAAATGTTCTCAAGTCGATCAATTTTTGAAAGAGTTTTCATATTGATTAAAATTAGTTTACCATTTTCAAATACAAATCTTGAAGCAATTTTATAATTATCTTCATCAAGTTTTGTATTAAAATGTTCACGACAAGTTATAAATAAAAGCCTATTAAACCACGCTCCTGGCCGGATGTCAAAATGTTTGGATATTCTTTCGGTGAATGAATTTGATCTAGCTTTACCAATTAAGAGGATTTTTTCATCTGTTTTGAAAATATAAACTCCATGACCTGGATTTATCAGAGAATTTTTATAGTAAGTTAAATCTTTAACTCTTAAATCCTCTAATTTTATACCCTCAGTTTGATTAATAACATCTATGAATTGATTGATGCTTAAATTTGTGAATTCTTCAAATTCAATTAAATAGTTTGGCATAGTGGCGATGGTTAGTGAGTTTTGTTTTAAATCCAGTTGTTTCATAGTTATTCTATACTAAATCTTAGCAGTTCTTTATTATAGATTGCTAAATAAGCATTTTGTAATTTATGATATTCTTTAAATGGCCTTGTTATTCGTCTATAATCTTCTGGAAGATTGGTGTCGATCATGCCAACAAAATATTCGTTTTTGTTATTTACAAAGAAATATGTTGATGTGCTATGAGCAAAATAGTAAATATCTTTGCTGTCAAAATCTTTCAAAAGAATTCCAATATTGACTAATTGATCTATTAAATCATCACTTAAGTATAGAGGTTCCAGATTAGTAATATCTATTTTTTTTCTTATTTCATTTTCAAAATATTCAATAAATCCTTCATTAGAAATACCTATTATTTCAATAATTTTTTTTTTAATTGTATTTACAATATAATTTCCAATGCGTAATTCAGTAATGTTTATCATCTTATTTAATTTTATGTTTAAAAATTAGTTCAATTTTAACAGCGATGTTGTTACTTTTTCTTTTTCCTAAATTATAGATAACTCAATAAAATTGACTGTGGTTTTCCGTAAACAATAAAAATAAGAGATATGCTAAAATTTTGTATCCGTATTTTCACGAAATTTTGAAGGAAAGCATTCAAAGAATACAGCATACAGGAATTCGATTATTTTATGTCTGGGATGGTTTATTTCTCACTGGGAGCCTACGATAATCTGCCGGAAAGAAATATCGTTATCCCGTACATCCACCTGTTGAAAATGCTGGATGCTGCCCACCTTATTCTTGAGAGGAAAGGGAGATAATATATGCATCAAACGAATAGAATTTTATTAACGCAAAGGCTTATTTTAATAATGCATAGTTTAGGAAGCAAAGAAGGAATCAATCGAGGATTGATTCGATGAAGCGAACGTTTTATCCATCCGCTTCATCTGTGATGAAATCGCTATCCTTTGCTTTCCTTAAAAATCAAAAGAGTCTTATAAAAACTTTGCGTTAAAAAAACGGTCCACTCGATGGTTTTTATCTGAGTTCCAAAAAACTCTTCAAAAACTTGAAAAAAACAATAAAAATAAAACTGCTTAAAATGTTGAATTGGAATAAACAAAAAGCCTTTCAGGAAAACTGAAAGGCTTTTAATCCGGAGAACTTTATTATTTAAAGATTTCCTGATCGTAAAGAAGATTGTCATCTTCATCAAAACTTATGATCAGTACTTTGTATTGTTTGGCGCTGTCATTATTAAAGAATTTAATTCTTGGAGGAACATAATCACTGTCAAATAAATTGGGATTCCAGTAAAGGGTTTCCCGGGTATCGTTTTCAATTTTTTTTGCAGGATCATCATTATCCAGCATTTCGACAGGGAATTCCGAAGGTTTATCATATCCTTTTATGACAGATGAATTGTTTTTCTGCGTTTCTTTTTCATTGCTTTTAGATTTCATATTCCCTTTCATGGTATAGATGAGTACGGCATCACCAATTAATCCGGCTCCTTTAAGAATTTTTACCATAGCGATATTGCTGACAGGAAGGTTGGCAATCATTGAAGGATCAGTAGGTGTTTCGTCTAAATACAGCTTAGCCTGCTGATTGCGGATATAAGGGACGTTAACTCCTGAATTATTCCGTTGAAACGTTAAACCGGCCGCTCGTCCCTGTAGCCAGTCAAATATATTATTGGATCCGGCAATATGCTGGTCTTCATTCACGAAATCGAATATAGTGGAATTCATAGAGCTAAACATTCCTGTGGACAGTTGTTTGTCAAGCTCTTCTTTGGGATCCTGCTTTTTTCCTACCAGTTTTACTTCTTCAATCTGTACATCAGCATTCTCGATTTTTTTTGTGTTTTTTTGGGTGTTGATAGCCCTGGAAATGGTTGGAGAAACGATTTTGTTTTCGCCGGCTTTTACTAATGTATATTTTGTCCCTGGGAAATTGCCGTTAAATGATACGGGATTTACTAATGGTTCTACAGTGACGAATAAATTATCAGTGCCGGATTCTTTATTATTTTCTGAATTCACAAACAGTGAAACATCGAGAGGCTCATCATAGTTAATGTTATTTAAATAAGCATATCCGTTTTGATCTGTTATAAACTGATTAATGGAAGGTTCATTTTTACCTAATCTCAATACTAGGTTTACAGGGGTGTTGATCAGCATGGAGCCATTTTTAATGGGCTTTACCTTATAAGAAAGATAGGGTTGTGAATTCGTTTTAATGGTGGGCACAGACCCGCTAAGTAAGGCATTCCAGTCGAATCTCTGCCAGCTTTCAGAAATAAGGAGGGCGTCCAAAGCTTCAGTATTGGCATTTTGAGAAAAATATTGCGCCGGGCTGTCTATTTTTGCAGTAAAATCTCCCGTTAACCAAAGTGCGCTCAGTATATTTTCTTCTTCCGGGTTCTGGGTACCGTCGTCCTCACTTACCAGAACGGTATAATTTTTAAAATAAGACTCGGGGGAAAGATCAATGCTGTTAAAAGATCTTGGGTTTTGTTTTATGTTCTGGCCTACAATTTCTGCTTTCTCAATCTTTAAATTGCCTGGTTTTATAAAGCAAAGTCTTTTGGCAACCAGATTGTCCTGCTCATCAAAAATGGCTAATTGCAGAATACCGTTGGCTCCATTGCTTATTTTTGTAGGAATAAGACTTGTAGCTTCGTTGGTTAGCTGATTGATATTGGCTTTATAGGCCAGGTGATTATTAATGGTTCCTACAATTTTATAATTTTGAAGCTGTTGTTTCAGGTTGACGCCTTTTAAGGTGTATTTAACGCCTTCTTTAGAGCTGTACACCTGTAAATTGAGGCCGCTGTCTGCAACCTGCGGCAAATCTATAGTCTGGTTTTTTCCTGCATTGTCCTGGATAATTACCTGGTATTTTTTTCCTGAAGCAGGAGTTATTTTAAAAGAGGCGACATTTCTGTCAAAAGATTTAAATGTAGTAACAGGGACATTGGGATTTTGGGTATCTATTACTTTTCCGGACCAGTTTTCCGGCAGGGAAGTATTGCTAGATAATCTTACGGCAAATTTCGAAGGAACCCCGTTAATGAAAGTTCCGCCTTCCGGAAAGGCTTTTGCAGACCAATCAGAGCTCTTAGAAATCACCAAAGATTCTTTGGAGCTGGGATTGTACACCGGAACGGTTTTAACGATCTGGAAATCTTCGTTAAAATTGGTCATGTAAGGCGTATAAGCTCTTACAAAATACACCTGTTCGGGAAGGTCTTCTTTCAGCTGGAAATCTCCGCTTCCTTCACCATTGGTCAGGAGTACCGTTTTCCAGTCTATTAATTTTTTATCAGAATTGTACAGCTCAACAAATAGAGTGGTAGATAATGCAGAACGGTTATACCCATCAAATACAAAACTTTTAAACCACATTTTGTCACCAGCTGCATACTGTGATTTATCGGTAAGCAGGTATACTTTTTCTTGTCCGTAATTCTCAAGACGGGTAATTGCTTTTTCCAATTTAGTTTGTGCCAGTACAGGTTGTACCATTGAAATAAGCAATACGAAGAACATATTTTTCATAGAAATCTCAACGCATTTTAATTCGGTGCTAATGTAACGATTTAAAGGGTTTGAGCATTGATATTTTAGTTTCTTATTTTATAACCTTTTCTGTTGGGTTTTGTGCAAATGAAAAGAATATTGTAAATATGACGTTAAACGTCTATGATGCCACTTCCGTTGATGACTGCTCTTGATTCAGAAAGGGGGTGCCTCTGCCTGTTTCCAGGTATAATTTCAAGCTTGCAGTAAATTGTTTCCATCCGTCTGTGCAGATTTCGTAACATTCAGTATCGGGATGTAATCCAAGATGGGTAAGATGTAATTCTGTTCCACCGCTGTTCTCATTGATTTCCCAAATAATTGTTGTGCTGATCCATTCTTTTTGATTTTTTAATCCTGGAATATTTAACAATGAATCTTCCACGTACCATACTACTTTTCTATCAGGAATCAGTTCCTGTACTTTAAACTTTTTAAAAATATGTTCCCCGAAATGAATGGTAAAAGATTTATCCTGTTCATTGGAAGCACCTTCAAACATCTCTGTCCACCAAAAGGGTATGCCATTGGTCAGGGCGCCAAATACGCTTTCCGGATGAGCATCCAGTTGTACTGTATTGTTGTAATTTTCCATATAGATTATTTTAGTTTCCTTAAGTATGTTAAGCTATTTTAAGCAAAATATTTAATGATTGCCTTAAGGTTTAATTGGCGATATATTGACTCGAATTTATATTTTAAATTTTTTTTACCTCTTGGCATATGGCAAGATTTTATTTTGAAAATTGAATTCAAGTACTTACTCTGAATAATGTATAGCACAAACATCTGTGCAAATCCGTGAGATCTGCGGGGATTAAAAAATAACGGTTTTCTCATTTCTTCCCACAGATTTCGCAGATTACACGAATGATTGCTTCATAATTTTACCGATAAAGTATAGCATAAGCATCTGTGTAAATCCGTGAGATCTGAGGGAATTAAAAAACAACGGTTTTCTCATTTCTTCCCACGGATTACACAGATTCCACGAATGATTGCTTCATAATTTTCCCCATAAAGTATAGCATAAAGATCCGTGTAAATCAGTGAGATCTGTGGGAAATAAAAAAAGGCGAATCACAAGATTCACCTTTTCTATACTATAATAAGTTCGTTATGACTGGATAAACTCCAAAAGGTCTTTATTGATGGTTGCGTGTTCCGTAGTCGGCATTCCGTGAGGGAAACCCGGATACGTAATCAGCTTACCGTTCTTCAGTAATTTTGCAGATTTGATGGCCGAATTTTCAATCGGAACAATCTGATCATCTTCTCCGTGCAGTAGAAGAACCGGGATATCAACGGCTTTCAGATCTTCCGTGAAATCTGTTTCAGAAAAGGCTTTGATACCGTCATAATGTGCAACAATTCCACCCATCATTCCCTGTCTCCACCAGTTTCTCTGGATGCCTTCTTTTACATCGGCACCTTCTCTGTTGTATCCGTAGAAAGGAACCGTAAGATCTATATAAAATTGATTTCTGTTGTTCAGAGTTTGGTCTCTGATATTGTCGAAAACCTCCATTGGTACACCGTCAGGATTGTTTTCGCTTTTTACCATTACCGGCGGAACAGCACTGATTAAAACTGCTTTTTTCGCTCTTCCGTTAGAATATTTATTGACATAACGGATCACTTCACCACCACCTGTAGAGTGGCCAATGTGAACTACGTCCTTCAAATCCAGGAATTCTACCAGCTCAGCCGCATCAGAAGCGTACTGCTCAATCGTATGATTGTAAATATTCTGGCTGGAACGGCCGTGGCCTCTTCTGTCATGGGTTACCACTCTGTATCCTCTCTGAAGGAAGAAAATTACCTGTGCATCCCAATCGTCTGATGACAATGGCCATCCGTGGTGAAACATCAGTACAGGTCCTTCTCCCTGATCTTTATAAAAAATTTCTGTTCCGTCTTTTAGTTTTAATGTGCTCATAATTTACTTTTTTTAAGTTGTTGTTAATATTTGTTTGGTTTTGTTCTTAATTCTTTAGCAAATTTAGTAAGGTTTTCTTTTATAGAAATTAAACTAGATTAATTTCCGTTCATTTTGATGAAAAAAAATTAAAAAATATAGAATTATGCTCCTTAAACCCTGATAAGAGCCTTCACTTTTCATTCTGAATTTGTCGAAAAGTCTTTTTAAATAAGGTTGTGAAAGATTCGTTATACTGAAAATTGAATAGATACGTATATAAAGATAAAAGAGATTCATTATATATAGGAACCCTTTGCCATTATTCTAATATTATATCACAAATGATACTTCAATATTATTCTGAGTTTAAAAAACAAAACCGCCCCAAAGTGTAATTTATTAAACTAGTTAAATGTGCAGCATTTCCTGTCGCCATACATTTGTCATATAAAAATTAAACAATCAGCAAAAATGGAAAATAGAATATTAGGACTGCACCATATTACAGCAATTGCAGACAACGCAAAAAGAAATTTAGATTTTTACACTCAGGTTTTAGGTGTAAGATTGGTAAAGAAAACTGTCAACTTTGATGATCCGGGAACCTATCACTTTTATTTCGGAAACGAAGAAGGAACTCCGGGAACGATCCTGACTTTCTTTCCGTGGGAAGGAATTGGTAAGGGAACCAACGGTTCCGGTTTGGCCACCCACATCGGATATTCAGTTCCAAAAGGAAGCCTGGAATTCTGGAAAAACAGGTTGGCACAATTCAATATTGCGGTTGAAGAAGGTGAAATTTTCGGCGAAAAACTGATCTCATTCAATGATCCGGATGGCTTGCAGCTACAGTTCATTGAATCTTCAACACCGGATGACAGAAAAGTCTGGACAACCGATGATATTAAGGACGAAAATGCTTTAAAAGGATTCCACAACATCACTTTAACCCTGAAAAAAGCAGATCCTACTATTAAAGTTTTAACGGATATTTTCGGATACGCTTTACAGAAGCACGAAGGCGAAAGATACCGTTTTGTCACAGATGCCATTGAAACAGCCAATCTTGTGGACATCATCGAAAACGATAAGATTTTAGCAGGAAGAAATGCGGCAGGAACCAACCATCATGTGGCATTCAGGGTAAAAGATGACAATGTTTTAATGGAATTCCGTGAAAAAGTATTGTCTGCAGGATTAAGCATCACTCCGAAAATCGACAGAGATTATTTTTACTCCCTATATTTCCGTGAGCCGGGCGGTGTTTTATTTGAAATTGCAACAGACAATCCCGGATTCACGGTAGACGAACCTTTAAATGAGTTAGGAACAAATTTAAAGCTGCCAAAACAGCACGAAGGATTGCGTGAAAGAATAGAAGAAGCTTTACCGAAGTTATCATAGGTCATCCCTCAGCTTTTAGAAAAATAATATTTTAGCAATAAACAATAAGCAAATGGAAACAACAAAAGTAGTTTTAGGAAATGTAAGAGGAGAGATTCAGCTTTTCTCAGATGATAAAAAAATCGGCAAAATGGATATTTCGGTAATGGGTAACAAGCTAACCGTTTATCACACTGAAGTTGATGATGAATATGCAGGAAACGGTTTTGCCAAATTATTACTCAACCAGCTGGTATCATATGCCAGGGAGAACGGTTTGAAGATCGTACCGCTGTGTCCTTACGTTCATGCCCAATTCAAACGTCACCCAGAAGAATACAACGATGTCTGGTTAAAAGAAGATTAATCCGAACAATCATAACATCAAACTCAAAACTTTAAACTCGAAACCCGAAACCCGAAACCCAAAACCCGGAACATTAAACCCGAAATCCCAACAACTATGTCACTCATCACAGGACTTCACCACGTTACCGCCGTTACAGGCGACACCCAGGAAAATATAGACTTTTATACCGGAGTTTTAGGGCTTCGGCTGGTAAAAACAACCGTCAATTTTGATTATTCCGATGTTTATCATTTTTATTTCGGGGACGAATTCGGAACGCCCGGAACCATTATGACCACTTTTCCTTACGGTAAAGGTCTGGTGAACGGAAGACATGGCAAAGGAATGCTGAATACAACTGCTTTTTCACTGTCCATCGATGCTTTGGACTACTGGACGAACCGTCTGGAACAGTTTAATATTTCTTTCAAACAGCCTCAGCAGAGGTTTTCCGGTGAAGTTTTTATGTATCTGGAAGATTTTGACGGATTGGGTCTCGAATTGGTCTTCAATGATAAAGATGACAGAAAAGGTTATTACAATGGGTTTATCCCGAAAGATTATGCGATCAAAGGAATTCATCACGTTGAAATCTGGCTGGATGCTTACGAAAGGACAGCAGCTTTATTAACTACCCAGATGGATCATCAGCTAATAGCTGAAAACTCAGACAGATTCAGGTTCGGAACGGAAAATAAACCCGGGAAATACGTTGATCTGCTTTGTACTCCCAATGCTCTGAAAGGTCTGGCAGGAAGAGGAACAGTTCATCACGTTGCTTTTGCCACCCCGAATGCCGGGACGCAGCTTGAAATGATTGAAAAATTAAACAAATTCGGATTGCAGCATACCGAAGTGAAAGACAGAAAGTACTTTACATCTGTGTATTTCAAAGAACCGGGCGGTGTTTTATTCGAAATTGCTACTTCAGGTCCGGGCTTCGATGTGGATGAAGAATTGGCATCTTTGGGGGAACATTTGAGTCTGCCGTCACAATTTGAAGAGAAAAGAGAACATTTGGTGAAAGTTTTACCAAAATTTAATTATCCAACAGAAAAATACAGATAAAAATGAGCCATATTTTAGATATAAAAACAGGAGGGAAATCATTGAATGAAGCTGAAAAAGTTTTAATAATGATTCACGGAAGAGGTGGGAGCGCACAGGATATTTTGAGCCTGTCACAACATCTGAATGTGAAAGATTACGCTTTATTAGCGCCACAGGCAACTAATGGAACCTGGTATCCTTTTTCATTCATGGCTCCCGTTGAGCAAAACGAACCCTGGTTATCGTCAGCTCTTGAAGCGGTTGGGAAAACTGTTCAAACTGCTTTGGATGCAGGAATAAAGGCTGAAAACATTTACTTTTTCGGATTTTCACAGGGAGCATGTTTAACGTTGGAATTTTTGGCAAGAAATGCGCAGAGATTCGGTGGAGCGGCAGCAATTATCGGTGGAGTTATCGGTGAAAAAATCAACCGTGAAAATTATAAAGGTGATTTTGCCCAAACTCCTGTTTTCCTGGGAACCAGCAATCCGGATTTCCATGTTCCGGTGGAAAGGGTGTATGCAACTGCCAATATTTTAAAGGAAATGAATGCGGATGTTACGGAAAAGGTATATGCAAATTTCGGGCATTCCATCAATCAGGAAGAAATAGAGCTGGCGAATTCTATTGTTTTTAAATAATTATTGGCCACGAATACACGAATTAAATTATTAGTGCATTCGTGGCATAATAAAAAGAATTTTAGATAATAAAAAAGTATCTTAAGCTAAAACTTACATCAGAATGAAAATCACAAGAATATTCAGCGACATTAACGGCGATTCTCACTTTAAAGACATCGAAATCCCCTTAATCAATCAGGGAGAAATCGGATTTTTATCTGATGATATTAGTGTTAAAAAGCTACAGTTCAGAAAAGTTTCTGCGGAATATAATTACGATTTTCATTGTGCCCCACAAAAACAGTATATTGTATTATTGGATGGCGGTGTCGAGATAGAAACTTCGTTGGGAGAAATCAGGCAGTTTCAAACCGGAGAAATTCTTTTGGTAGAAGATATTTCCGGGAAGGGTCACAAAACGAAAAATCTTGAAAAGAAGGAAAGAACTTCAATTTTTATTCATTTGTAAAAAGATAAAAGACCGTGAAGCTAAGCATCAAATTATGATTTAACGCTAGCGTCTGATATCTAACCCGGTAACAGGTATTTACAATACAGAACCAAAAGATATAGCGTTTCGACTGCTCAGTATAATAATAGCGGGATCAGCTCCTAAAAAAGTAACTTTGATACAATAATTAAAATGAAAACATTAAATTTTTTAGTCATTGGAAAAAATCAGGAAATTCTTGAAACACTAAAGAGAATTATCGAGAATAATGACGGCTGGAAAGCAGAAATACAGAGTGATGAAACAGTTTGTCAGGATTATATTAAAGAAAATGAGATAGATATTGTTTTGCTGAGCTCAGGATTGGATGAGGAATTTGAAAAAGAGATCAAAATTTTTTGTGAAAATATCAGCAAAGATGTCAAGGTAATCGACCATTATGGCGGTGGAAGCGGGCTTCTGAAGAACGAAGTTTACACACTTTTCCCTAATTTGCAGCCGTAAAATAAATTTATGTTTCAAAATATCATCAAAAACATCTCGCGATTTGTCACTCTAACCCCGGAAGAAGAAAAAATTTATGAAGATTTGCTGACCCTTCAGAAGTTTCCCAAAAAAACACTTTTGCTTCGGGAAGGAGAGATTTGCCAGTTCGAAGGTTTTATAAAAGAAGGCTGTGTACGTACCTATTATCTCGATGAAAACGGTTTTGAAGTAACCCTTCTGTTTGCTGTTGAAGACTGGTGGATTACCGATATTGCTTCGTTTAACAACCAGACGCCTTCCAAAATTTTTATTGAAACCCTGGAAGATACCGAAATTTATATGCTCACCCAGCAAACAAAGGAAGAACTGCTGCAGAAAGTTCCGAAATTTGAGAGAGCCTTCCGGATGATGATGCAGCGATACGTAGTTACCCTGCAAAACCGATTGGTAAACACTATTTCTCAGCCTGCAACAGACCGTTATCTGGAATTTATCCGGGTGTATCCCACTATTCCGCAGCGTGTGGCGCAATATTATATCGCTTCCTATCTTGGAGTTTCAAAAGAATTTGTAAGTACGATCAGAAAGCGTCTTGCCAATAAAAATAAATAATACATCCACAATTCCCCTCCTCTGGAGGGGTGGCGAAAATTCAAAGAATTTTTGACGGGGTGGTTTATGCATACAGTGTAGACCACCTTTTTGTTTATCAACTTCGGGTTTAGCCGAATTTTCAAATAATTTCATTTATTAAACTAGTTAAATTTCTAAGATTCCCTACTGTTCTACCTTTGCTTTATTAATTTAAAAAATAAAAAAATGGCACAGGAAACTAAAACAGCAGAAGGCTTCGGAATGCCTTGGGAAGATATTTACGGTTACGCACAGGCAGTAAAAAAAGGAAATACGGTTTGGATTTCCGGACAGCTGGGTCACAACGAAAAAGGCGAATTGGCAGAAGGAATGGAAGCGCAGATGAAGCAAACTTATGCCAATATTAAAGAGCTGTTGTCGAGATATGATATGACAATGGAAAATGTGGTGGAAGAAGTCATCTATGCAATGGATATGGCAACAGCTTTTGAAGCAAGAAAAAATTTCAAAACAGAATTTTACGGCCATCCTAAAGCTGTCGCAAGTACAATGGTGGGCGTGACAGGACTGGCTTTGCCGGGACAGCTCGTTGAAATTAAAATTATCGCAACCAAATAATTTTATCCTATAATTTTCAAAAAAGTTGATTTATTAAACCAGTTCAATGTGCAGGATTTTTTATCAGCCTACATTTGCTTTATTAAAAACAAACAAATAACAACAGATATGGACAGAAAAGATTTTTTAAAGAAAGGATTATTGGGAACAGGAATGTTTGTAGCCTCCGCTTCATTGGGCAACACAATGAAAAACGAGATCGACGAAATTGAACCGCTAGAACCCATCGGATATAATCATTTACCGAATACCGATTCAAAAATTAAAGACAATTCTGTACTTCACAAGGCAGATTCCAGAGGAAAAGCTGACCACGGCTGGCTGGTGAGCAATCATACCTTCAGTTTTGCCAATTATCACAACCCGGAAAGAATGCATTTCGGAGTTTTAAGAGTTCTTAATGATGATAAGGTGGAAGCCGGAAGAGGCTTTGGGACACATCCACATGATAATATGGAAATCATCAGTATTCCGCTGGAAGGCGATCTGGAACACAAAGACAGTATGGGAAATTCTGCCATTATCAGGAGTGGAGACATTCAGGTGATGAGTGCCGGAACCGGAATTATGCACAGCGAATTCAATAAAAATAATGACAGTCTGGTGAAGTTTCTCCAAATCTGGGTATATCCGAACAAGAGAAATGTTACCCCGAGATATGATCAGATCACTTTAGATAAAACAAGAGGTCAGAACAGGTTTCAGCAGATTCTTTCTCCGAATGCTGATGACGAAGGAGTCTGGATCCATCAGGATGCCTGGTTTCATCTGGGGAATTTTGAAAATAATATCGAAACCCATTACCAGGTTAAGAAAAAAGGAAACGGAGTTTATGCTTTCATTCTGAAAGGAAGCGCAGAAATCGAAGGCCAGAAAGTGGAAACAAGAGACGGCTTCGGAGTCTGGGATATTTCCGGTCTGAACATTAAATCAACTTCAGAAAATACAGAGATTTTATTAATGGAAGTTCCTATGACGATGTAATAAACTTGAATATATTTAGTTTTTTATGTATTAAAACTATGATAACAATCGAAAGAAATTACGGATATTTTTTTTTACTGGTATGCATTTCCGTAATTTTATCGACTGTAAAAATTAAATAAATCTTAAGTAAGAATGGAAAAGTATAATTACGGGGTCATTGGGCTCGGAGTAATGGGGAGAAACCTGCTTTACAATATTGCCGATAACGGTTTTTCTACAGCAGGATTCGATTTGGATGAGGAAAAAGTAAAAGAGCTTCATAACGGGGCAACTCCGGGAACCCAGGTGAAAGGAACAGCTTCTCTGGAAGACTTTGTATCCGCTTTGGAAAGTCCGAGGAAGATAATTTTAATGGTTCCTGCAGGAAAACCGGTAGATGCCGTTCTGGAAAATATTACACCGCTTCTCAGCCCGAAAGATATCGTGGTAGATGCCGGGAATTCTTATTTCAAAGATACTGATAGACGTATTGCTGATTTAGCTTCTAAAAACCTGCATTTTATGGGAATGGGGGTTTCCGGAGGTGAACAGGGGGCAAGAAGAGGGCCGAGTATTATGCCCGGTGGAGATCTTGAAGCTTTTAATTTAATAAAACCTATGCTGGAATTAATTGCAGCCAAAGTTAACGGTGAAGCTTGCACGGCTTATATGGGTAAAGGTTCTGCAGGAAATTATGTGAAAATGGTTCACAACGGAATCGAATATGCCATCATGCAGTTGATCAGTGAAGCTTACGATTTGTTGAGAAAAGGTGCCAACCTGAACAACGATCAGTTATATGAAGTTTTCAAAAAATGGAATGAAGGCGAAATGAATTCTTTCCTGATTGAAATCACAAGAGATATTTTTAAGCAAAAAGATGATTTGGCAGACGGTTTTCTTGTCGATCATATTTTAGATAAAGCCGGTGCAAAAGGAACCGGAAAATGGACTTCCGAGCAGGCAATGGAAATTGGTGTTTCTATTCCTACCATCGATATTGCGGTAACTTCAAGAATTTTATCAGCATATAAAGAGGAGAGAGTGAAAGCGTCCCAATTATATGCTAAAGAAGCAATAATCAAACCGGAAAATACAGAATTATTCATCAAAGAAGTGGGTGATGCGTTGTACCTGGCTACTTTAATCAGTTATGCGCAAGGTTTGGCATTACTCGTAAAAGCTTCTGAAGAATACCAGTTTGAAATTCCGTTAAAAGATGTGGTCAAAATCTGGAGAGGTGGATGCATCATCCGTTCCGTTTTATTAGAAAAATTCTATTCGGCTTATACTCAAGATCCTGGCTTATCTAATATTTTACTGAATCAGGAAATTTCCGGAATCGTAAAATCTAAAATTAAAGCTTTAAGAAAAACGGCAGCTTTTGCCGTGTCAAACGGAATTCCAAGTTTAGGACTTCAAACCACTTTGGGATATTTCGATGCGTACACAACAGAATCTTTACCTGTGAATCTTATTCAGGCCCAGCGTGATTACTTCGGAGCACACACCTACCAAAGAGCTGATAGAGAAGGAGTTTTTCATACTTCATGGCAAAACGTAAATAACTAAAATCGGAAATGAGCGACAATACAATCCTGCACCCAACGACTATTGTTATTTTTGGTGCAACAGGAGATCTGGCAAAAAGAAAACTTTTTCCTGCATTTTACAATTTATATATCGATGGCAGAATGCCAAAAGGCTTCAATATTTTAGCTTTGGGAAGAGCTGAAAATACGGACGAAGATTTTAGAAATTATATTAAAGAAAATCTGAAGAGCTTTTCAAGAAAAAATGTTACTACAGAAGAGTGGGCCGGATTCCAGGCACACATTACTTATTTTCAGCATCAGTTGGATGAAGAAGATTCCTATAAAAACCTGTCCCAGAAACTGGAAAATTTTGATAAAGTTTACGGAACAAGAGGGAACAGGCTTTTCTATCTGTCCATTGCGCCGAATTTTGTATCCGTTATTTCTAATCATATCAAGAATACCTCTATAGCTTCTGATCCTGAAAAAGACCGGATTATCATTGAAAAACCCTTTGGTCACAATAAAGAGTCTGCTATAGAATTAAATAATCTGCTTTCGCAAGCCTTTAAGGAGGATCAGGTTTACCGTATCGATCATTATTTAGGAAAGGAAACCGTTCAGAATATTTTAGCATTCAGATTCGGAAATTCAATCTTCGAGCCTTTGTGGAATCACAGGCATATAGAATCTGTGCAGATTACCGTTGCTGAAGAAGTAGGAGTAGAGACAAGAGCAAGTTTTTATGAGCAGACAGGTGCTTTACGTGACATGATCCAGAACCATCTTTTGCAGATTCTTTGCATGGTGGCCATGGAACCGCCGGTTTCACTGGAATCTGGCGAGATCAGGGACCGTAAAGTGGATGTTTTAAAGTCAATCCGCAGGATTTCACCTGATAAAGTAGATCATTATGCAGTGAGAGGTCAGTATGGAAGAGGTAAAGTAAACGGTGTGAAGGTAAACGGTTATCGCCAGGAAGAAGGAATTGCTCCCGACTCCAATACAGAAACATTTGCCGCTATAAAATTCTACCTGGATAACGAAAGATGGGAAAATGTTCCTTTCTACGTTCGTACAGGTAAGAGAATGAAAGAGAAGCATTCCTATATCACCATTCAGTTTAAGGCTCTTCCACATTCTACATTTTCAGAAAGTTCATCCCTTTTATCCGCTAACCGGCTGATTATTAATATCCAGCCGCAAATGGATATCAGGTTACTGTTTATGTCAAAAAAACCGGGTCTTTCATTAGAATTAAAGCCTGTTGAAATGATTTTTGATAATTTTGCCTGTCAGACTGATACTCCCGAAGCTTATGAGACCTTGCTACTAGAAGCGCTTATCGGTGACCTTACCCTGTTTATGCGTTCCGATCAGGTAGAAGAGGCCTGGGATGTGGTAAAAACTATTCAGGAGACCTGGGAAAAAACCAAAGATTCTTCTTTCCCAAATTATGAAGCAGGAAGCTGGGGACCTGAGGACAGCAATGCGCTGGTAGAAAGACAGGGCCACCAATGGGTTTAATTTAAAAAAGTAAAGATGAATATGACAATATTTGATGATCTGGATACCTTATATAGAAAAGCGGCAGATACCTTTGTTGAGCTTTCCGAAAAATCTATCCTGAAGCATGGCAAATTTGTGGTTGCTTTAAGCGGTGGTTCTTCTCCGAAGGCTATTTTCAGCCTGTTGGCAACTCAGGAATATGCAGAAAAGATAGAATGGAATAAAGTCTATTTCTTTTGGGTTGACGAGAGATGGGTTTCCCTTGATGATGAAAAAAGTAATGCAAAAATGACTTTCGAAACGCTTCTTGATAAAGTTTCAGTTGATAAAGATCACATTTTCCCGATGTATAAAGACGGAATAGCGCCCGAAGATTATGCTAAAGAATACGAAGCGCAGATCCGAAATGTTTTGGGAGCTGATGGCATTTTCGATTTTATCCTTTTAGGAATGGGGGATGATGGCCACACGGCTTCTTTGTTTCCGGGAGAAAAAATCCTGCACGAAAAGGAAAAATGGGTGGATGCCTATTACCTGAAACCCCAGGAAATGTTCAGGATTACACTGACTGCTCCCATTATCAATAAAGCTGAGAATATCCTGATTATCACATTCGGGACCTCTAAAAAACATGCTTTGAATGAAGTTTTGAACGGAGAATACAATCCCGAGATGTATCCGCTTCAGTTAATTGAAAAGAGGAACGGAGTTCAGCTTTTTACTGATAAAGAGGCTGGCGCCTGATGCGATAAAGTGGTTTTACCGTTCCAGACTGATTAATTAATCTGGTTAAATGTCCGGTAAAATTGATTATCATAAATTTGTCATATCATTAACCTTTGAAAAGATAAATATTACTTCAGAAACCTATGATTTTTTGACAATAAAAAAATTAAACACTCATTCATTATAGAGTGATATATTTATGCAAAAGAGGCTTGGATTAAAAAATCCAAGCCTCTTTTTTTGTCTGAATTTCATTATTGATTATTTTTATTATTAACTTTTAATGTATTGATATTTAATGTTTTACATTGGATGTATTGTGTTTTAAAATTGATAATAATAACCTGGAAATAGAATGCTATAAAAATAATCCAACTTTTTTTCATAAAAATTAATTTATTAAACTAGTTAAATGTGCAGGCTTTCTAACTGCCCTAAATTTGTCATATCAAAATCAAACAAATATCAGGTAAGATTTTAAAATTTAGAACAACATTATTAATAAGCAACACTTAAAAATTAAACATTATGAAAAAGTTAATCTTAACATTCGCAACAGTAGTATTATCAGTAACAGCATTCGCTCAGAAACCTGGAAAATTAATGTTGGATCCAACTAACCATGCTTTGGTTTTAATTGACCACGAAGGGCAGATGGCATTCGCCACAAAAAGCATCAGCATGGAAGAACTGAGAAACAATGTAGCCTTGGTTTCCGGAGGTTCAAAAATCTTTAATATTCCGACAGTGGTAACGACAGTTGCAGAAAAATCTTTCGCAGGACCTGTTTTCCCTGAAATTTCTGAAGTGTATCCTGAAGCAACAAGCGGATATATAGACAGAACCACAATGAACACCTGGGAAGACCTTAACGCTCACAAAGCCATCACAGGCAAAAACAAAAAGAAACTGGTTATTGCAGGCCTTTGGACAAGTGTTTGTGTGGTAGGCCCTGCTTTATCTGCTATCGATGAAGGGTATGAAGTATATGTTATCACAGACGCTTCAGGTGATATTTCAAAAGAAGCTCACGACCAGGCAGTTACAAGAATGGTTCAGGCTGGGGTACATCCTATTACCGCTGTTCAGTACGTTCTTGAATTGCAGAGAGACTGGTCCAGAAAAGAAACGTACAAACCGGTTAACGATTTAATGAAAAAATATGGTGGCGCCTACGGATTGGGAATCCAGTATGCTCAGGATATGCTTAAGCATTAATCAACTTTCAACAATGGCAGGTTGAAAAAACAGCCTGCCTTTTCTTCAAACCATTAAAAAGTAAATTATGAAACCATTACATAAAATTCTATTCTCATTCATCTTAGGTGCAGGACTGCTCAATGCCCAGAAAGCCGATTTAATCGTAACCAACGGAAAAATCACAACGATGGATGATAAAAATCCGGAAGTTCAGGCAATTGCCATCAAAGACCATAAAATTCTCCAGACGGGAACGAATGCCCAAATTTTAAAATTAAAAGGAGGCAATACAAAAATGATTGATGCTAGAGGAAACAGAGTGATTCCCGGATTATTTGACAGTCATTTGCACGTCATCCGTGGTGGAAGATTTTACAATACCGAGCTTCGCTGGGACGGTGTGAAAACTTTGAAAAGAGCTCTGGAAATGCTGAAAGAGCAGGCTCAGAGAACACCAAAAGGGCAATGGGTAAGAGTAATTGGTGGCTGGAACGAATATCAGTTTGAAGAAAAAAGACTGCCGACTTTGGCAGAAATCAACGAAGCGACAGGTGATGTTCCGGCCTTCGTCATGTATCTCTACGGAAAAGCCTGGCTGAATAAAGCAGGTTTAAAAGAGTTAAAAATCAACGGTGACACCCCCAATCCGGCACAGGGTTTAATTGAAAAAGACAGCAATGGCAACCCGACAGGTTTACTGGTTGCAGAACCGAACGCCTTCATCTTATATTCAACTTTAGCAAAATTGCCTGAGCTGACAGAAGCTGAGAAAGAAAATTCCACACTGCAGTATATGACCGAATTAAACCGTCTTGGCGTGACTGCTGTAATGGATGCAGGCGGCGGTTTCCAGAATTTCCCTGACGATTACGGAACAACTGATGCACTGAATAAACAGGGAAAAATTACGGTTCGGTTACCTTATTATTTGTTCGCTCAGAAAAAAGACTCCGAACTTGCCGATTACACAAAATGGACAGGAATGGTAGAGATCGATGACCACGGTCATAACGGTCACAACGAAATCGATTATCACGTAAATGGAGGCGGGGAGAACCTGGTTTCAGATGGTGCCGATTTTGAAAACTTCCTTTTCCCAAGGCCTGAACTGCCTGCAACAATGGAGAAAAATATGAAAGAAGTGGTAAGTCTTCTGGTTAAAAAAAGATGGCCGTTCAGAATTCACGCCACCTACAATGAAAGCATTACAAGATTCCTGAATGTCATTGAAGAAGTAAATAAAGAAACTCCATTAAACGGATTGGTTTGGTTCATCGACCATGCAGAAACCGTTTCTGAAGATAATATGAAACGCATCAAAGCTTTAGGCGGCGGAATTGCTGTACAGCACAGGATGGCGTATCAGGGCGAAAGCTTCATCCACCGCTATGGAAAAAAAGCAGCATTGGCTTCTCCACCGGTAAAGAAAATGCTGGAGATGGGAATTCCTGTGGGATTGGGAACAGACGGAACGAGGGTCGCAAGTTATAATCCCTGGGTTGCCTTATACTGGATTACTACAGGAAAAACACTGGGCGGAACCCAAGTAATGGCAAAAGAAAACGTTTTAGACAGAAAAACAGCTTTATCCCTTTCCACTTTCGGAGGATATGAACTGATAAAAGATAATGAAAAAGGAAAAATCAAAAAAGGATATTTCGCAGACCTTACGATTTTGGATAGAGATTATTTCAGTGTCAGTGAAGAAGAAATAAAAGATATTACTTCAAAACTGACCATCGTTGACGGAAAAGTGGTATATGGAGACGAAACTTATAAAAATGTTGCTCCGGCTTCACTGCCTGTCATCCCGGAATGGTCTCCGGTAAAATATTACGGAGGATATCAAACGAAATAATTAAACCTAAAAGCTACTTCGCACAAAGATTCCCCTCCTTTGGAGGGGTGGCGAAAATTCAAAGAATTTTTGACGGGGTGGTTTAAAAAAATTCATCATTCAGTCATTTTAAACCTGTAACTATGAAAAAGCTCATCCAAACTATTACAGATACCAGCCTTGAAGGAAAATTAATTCACATCTCTTTATTGGCTTTCAGAATTTTATTATCATTTGAATTAATCATTGCTCATGGACTGAAAAAGCTCGGTGTAGGCGTTGCTACGGCAGAACAGATTCCCAATCCTTTACACTTGCCTGAAGCATTCAATAGTCTTTTTGCAGACGCTGCCAACCTGGTGTTTCCTGTTTTTGTCATCTTCGGATTGTTCACAAGAATAGCAGTTCTTCCGATTCTGGCGGTAACTCTCACAGGCTATTTTATCCTTCACTGGAACGATGCTTTACTGGTAAAAGATACCCCTTTTATGTACAGCTTGTGTTATTTGTTCCTGCTTTTTGTGGGCCCGGGAAAATATTCAGTCGATAATTATTTAAGAAAAATTTAAAATGAAAAAGCTGATTAAGATATTATTGATTGTCCAAATCATCCTGCCAACAATTGTTTTTGCACAATTTAAGCTAATGAGGTTCGATGAAAATTATTCCACATACAAAGATTCTGCAGACACTTTTTACAATTCCATAAAATACATTCCCCTTTCCCAAAAAAGCAACAATACCTATTTATCATTAGGCGGAGAAGCAAGAGCCGAATTTGTGGAATTCAATAATGAAGACTGGGGAAGATTGGGAATAGGAAGCAACCCGTTTTTTATCCAGAGATACAATGTTCATGCAGATTTGCATTTAGGTTCAAGAGTAAGGGTTTTCGGACAGTTGAGAAGTGCGTGGGAAAACGGAAGAAAGAACGGACCAAGACCTATAGATGAGGATCATTTGAATGTTCAGAACCTTTTTATAGACGTGGATGCAGTTAAAAATGAAAAAGAAAAACTAACCGTTCGCGCAGGAAGACAGGAACTGGACTACGGTAGCGGAAGATTGATTTCTGTAAGGGAAGGCCCGAACCTGAGGTTATACTTTGATGGATTAAAACTGATGTATCAAAAAGGAAACTTTAAATCGGATGCTTTTATGATGATGGCGAGCGAAATTAATACCGGAGCGTTTGATAATAAGCTTTCAAAATCTATTAATCTTTGGGGAAGTTACAACACCCTGATTCTTCCGAAAAGCGGAAATTTGGAATTCTATTATCTTGGAATTCATCGGAAAGACTCTCGTTTTGAAGACGGAACCGGAGACGAGACAAGACATACATTAGGCGGAAGATTCTGGAAATATGGCGGCGGTTTTATTTATAACTTTGAAGCTGCTTATCAGTTCGGGAACTTCAATAAAGCAACTATCAGCGCATGGACGGCTTCTGCAGATATTGGTTATCTGTTTGAAAATGTAAAAGGAAAACCTACGATCAACCTTCGCAATGATTATATTTCCGGAGACAGAAACAAAGGTGACGGGAAACTGGGAACTTTCAATCCGCTCTATCCAAAAGGGGGGTATTTCGGCTTCAATCCGCAAATCGGACCTGTGAATCTGATCGATATTCATCCTTATGCAACGGTAGATTTGAGCAGTAAAATAACGGTTCAGGCAGACGTGGTTTTCAACTGGAGATATTCTACCCAGGACGGTGTTTACAGGCCAAGCGGTTCTCTGAACCTGACTTCAATGAATTCCAAAAAACGATACATAGGAACTGCTTTTTTAGGAAGCTTTAATTATAAGATCAACAAATTTTTTACTTTCAATACTGGAATTCAGTATTTCAAAACCGGTGAATTCGTAGATGATATTATTGAAGATGACAAGGACGGATTATTCATCAATTCAAGAATCGTTTTTAAATTCTAGATTAACACAGATAAGACGAATTTGGTACGACTGATACAAAATCGAATGGTGAAATTATCTGAACCTTTTGTATTTAATTATCCCACATCAATGCTGAAATTTATTTCTAAACCTACCTTTGATACACAGCAAAACAACAATAAATAATTAGACAAATATTAACTTAAAAATAAATCATTATGAAAAATAAAATTACAAATATCCTTGGCAAATCATTATTAATTGCCGGATTAACATTTTCAACTCTGGCATTTGCTCAAACAACTACAACTGCAGCCAACTCATCAGCAAAAACAACAGCCGTAGGAACATCCAAAAACTGGGGCTCGGTGGACGGAATTTCAATGATAGGTTTGGTTCAGGGGCCATCATCTGCCAATGCCGAACTTCAGGTTGCCTGCGTTTTTGAATATACCGATAACGATATCCACAGTGCACAGGCTTTACCTGCAAACCTGAACGGACTGGTACATTTGGACGAAGCTCTGAAAGGCGAATTTACAAAAATCAGACAGTCAGGACAGTTTAAAGGACATTCTCTGGAAACTCTTTTAATAATACCTCCTGCAGGTTCTATGTCTGCGAAAAAATTATTGCTCATAGGTTTAGGCGACAGAAACAAATTCACTCCGGAACTGATGACTTCAGTAGCAGAAGTTGCTGCCCGGGAAGCCATGAGAATGGGGGTAACCAATTTTGCGTTTGCAAGCGATTTGAAAGATGCGGGAATAGATTCTCCAACGGCTTTGGTTGCAGGAAATGTAGTGAAAGGTATTGTCAGTGCAAACCGTTCCGAAACCTATCTGAAAGAGCACAATCTGTCCAAAACAAAAAAATTGGAAAAAGTATACCTTTTAGCCGGGCCGTCTTTCTTTGAAATTGCAGGTGGTGGAATTTCAGACGCGATTGCAGAATTAAAGAAATAAGATTTCTAATTTAAAATACAGCGAGAAATATAAATCTTGACTGATTACCATTAAAAATGGCGCCGTTTTTTAAATAAACGGCGCCATTTGGCTTTCAGTCCGATCAGAATATCATTATTCTATCCATAAATATCCCTCAGAATAAGTTCTGGCTTTACCTGCCACAATAACTCTTTCATTTTTGTTTTCACAATAAAGCTGGCCGCCTCTTTCCGATAGCTGGCGGGCGAAAAGCTTATCTTTTCCTAGTCTTGATGACCAGAACGGAATAAGCGAGCAGTGGGCAGAGCCGGTTACCGGATCTTCAAGAATTGATGATTGCGGCGTAAAATATCTTGAAACAAAATCACTGTCAGTACCGGCTGCTGTTACAATAACTCCTCCAGGGTCCAGATTGATAAGGTCAAAAACGGATCTTTCAATTCTGATCTTTTTTATATCTTCCTCAGACTCATATACCAGAACATAATCTCTTGATTGGAAGACTTCCTTAGGCTGTATATTGAGGGATTGGGCTATCATGTCCGGAAGAGCAGACGCTTCAGGCATTCTTGACGGGAAATCCATATAATAAACCCCATCTTTTACTTCAACTGTTAATTCACCGCTTTTGGTTTGAAAAACCATCCTGCTGCTTTGATAATTTAAGATGGAAACCAGACAATGGGCCGTGGCCAGGGTAGCATGTCCGCACAAATCCATTTCTATTTCAGGAGTAAACCATCTCAGATGTATGCTACTGCCATGATCAATAAAGAAAGCTGTTTCTGCTACAGCATTTTCGCGGGCTATTTTTAAAAGTATCTCATCGGGTAACCAGTTTTTTAATGGAACAACACATGCAGGATTTCCATAGAAAACCTCTTCTGTAAAAGCATCTATTTGATATAATTCTAACTTCATAACTGACAAAATTTAGTCTGTAACAAAGATAATTTATTTCCCGGGCAGACCTTGAGTTTAATGGTATTGATGAGATATTTTGTCTGTATTATATCACATTTTATGATTATGTATATTCCGAATAATTTTCTTATTTATCGTAACATTGGTACTCATAATTGATTATTATATCTATTAATTATGAAATAATTAAGTTTATAAAAATAATTTTTATAATAATTTTCTGACTATATTTAACATAAAACAAATAGTAAATTAATATTATGGACAATTATCCAGTACCTGATAATGAAAAAGAAAGAGTTAAAAAACTGGAACTATTTGATCTTCTGAATCTTCCAAAGGATCCTCAATTAGATGTTTTTGCAGAAACTGCGTGTCTGGTTGCAGATTGTCCCAGCTCGCTTATTGCGATTATGGAAAGCCAGATTCAGACGATACAGAGCTGTATTGGGATTTCTTTAGATACCGTAGATCGGGAAAACACACTATGCCAGTATTCTATTGCAAGCGGAGATGTTGTGGTAATCAATGATACTTTGACGGATAGTAGGTCATCAGGCAATTCAATAATATTGGAAAGTGGAATTCGCTTCTACGCAGGTGTGCCGCTGATCGATGATGAAGGCTTTGTATTAGGGACCCTTTGCGTAATAGATTATAAGCCTAAAACTATTTCAGAAAACCAGATTGGTACCCTTAAAAAAATAGGTGAAGCAGTGACAAAGTTTTTTCTGAACAAAAGAAAAAGTATTCAGGCTGAATATTTTCAGCAGACCTTTGATGTTTCCAATAACCTGATTTGTGTTCTGGATAATGAATTTATTCTTAAAGAAGTAAACCCAACCTTTGAAAAAGTTTTCGGATTACCCAAGAATCAGGCTGTTCATCAGAATTTCCTGACGCTTTTGGGAGAGCAGGATGCAGACTTGCAGCTCAAATTAAAAAACTTTCTACAGACTGATGAAGAACTGATATTTACAGCCTCTACAAAAATTGGTGAAGCAGCTCCTATCATTATAGAATGGTATCTGAAACAAAATCAAAATCATTCCGGAATTTTTTGTTTCGGGATTAATATTACCCAGCATATCGAGGAAAGACTTCAGCTTGAAAGTTCAGAGCGCCGTTTCAGAAGTTTTTTTGAAAACGCTATCGGTCTGATGAGCATGCACGATATGGAAGGGAATATTCTTGAAGTGAATGAAAAAGGAAGAGAAAACCTGCAATATTCTGCAGAAGAAGTAGAGGGGTTGAATCTGAAAGACCTGGTTCCTGAGCAAAACTGGCCCTTGCTGGAACAATATATTCAGCGGATCAATCAGAACAAGGAAGATTTCGGGACCATGATCCTCAAATCAAAAAAAGGCGAAGAACTGGTCTGGATGTACCATAATCTTGTAGAAACCGATAAAGACGGGAACCCCTATGTAGTAAGTACAGCCCTGAATGTCACTGAAAGAATAACCCTGGAAAGGGATCTCGTATATGCCAAAAAAATGCTTGAGCAGACAAGCTCGGTTGCCCAGGTGGGTGGCTGGGAAGTCAATCTTAAGAATAATACTGTATTCTGGTCAAAGACAACAAAAGAAATTCATAAAATAGATCCTGAATTTCAGCCGGATCTTGAAAATGCAATAGGTTTTTACAAAGATGAAGACAGACAAAAAATTAATTTCCTTTTCAATAGAGCTGTTTCGGAAGGTATTCCTTATGATGAAGAGGTCCAGCTGGTCCGCAATGATGGAGTTACGATCTGGGTGAGAGTGAAAGGAATTCCGGAGTTTGAAAACGGAGTATGCAACAGGGTTTTCGGGATTATTCAGGACATTGATGCCTTTAAAAATATTTATCTGGAGCTTGAAAAGAAAGAAGGAATGATGCAATCTTTCGCAACCTATGTTCCCGTTGCTGTAGCAATGTTTGATAAAGAGCTTAATTATATTTCGGTAAGTGCCAGCTGGAAAGAAGAATTCAATATGCATAACATGAAGTTGGTGGGTGAGAATATCTTTACCATTTCTCCGGATGTTCCCGAAGAGAGAAAAACCATTTACAAGAACGCTTTAAAGGGTACGGTATATAAAAATGAAGATTTTGCCATTGAAGTTTTACATAAAGAAGGAATCCAGCATTACAATGTGGAAGTAGGCCCATGGTATCTTTCTGATGGAGTGGTAGGAGGTGTAATAGTCTCTGTGCAGAATATCACCAATGCTGTTAAAATCAATGAAGAGCTGAAAAATGCAAAAAAAATGGCAGATATTGCGAGCAAGGCCAAGTCGGAATTTCTGGCCAATATGAGTCACGAAATCCGGACCCCTCTGAATGGAGTGATAGGATTTTCAGATCTGCTTTTAAAAACTCCACTCAATGAAATACAAACCCAATATCTGAATTATATTAATGAATCCGGGGAAAACCTGCTTGCCATTATTAATGACATTCTGGACTTTTCCAAGATAGAGTCCGGTAAAATGGAGCTTCTCATTGAAAAATCCAATGTTTATGACCTGGTCAGCCAGGTAGTCAATGTAATTCTTTATCAGTCGCAGAAAAAGAATATTGAGCTGCTGCTTAATATCGAGCAGGGACTGCCGAAAATCCTTTGGCTGGATGAAACCCGGCTGAAGCAGATTCTGATCAATCTTTTAGGGAATGCGGTGAAATTCACACAGCAAGGTGAAATTGAGCTTAAAGTAGAAAAACTGAATATCAGCGATAAAAATATAACATTAAGATTTTCAGTAAGAGATACTGGGATAGGCATTCCGCTTGAAAAGCAGCAGCATATTTTTGATGCTTTTACACAGGAAAACAGTTCCATCAGCAAACGCTACGGCGGAACCGGGCTGGGACTTACGATATCAAATAATATTTTGGGCTATATGGGAAGTCACCTTTCCCTGAATAGTACACTGGGAAAAGGGTCTGTATTTTTCTTTGATATTGAGGTGCCTTATGAAATTTCCGAAACCAGTGAAGATGAAGAACTGAAAATAGAAAAAGTCCTCATTGTAGATGATAATGAGGCCAACAGGGTGATTCTTCAGCACATGCTGGCATATAAAAAAGTTGAATCAAAACTGGCGGCCAATGGAATGGAAGCCTTACAGATTTTATTGTCAGGAGAACGGTTTGATGTTATTTTAATGGATTACCATATGCCGGTTATTTCCGGACTGGAGACTATTGAAAAAATTAAGCAATTATTCATTCAGAAAGATGAAACTTCTCCACTTGTTATCCTTCATACTTCTTCAGAAGAGCATGATGTGATCAATTCTTTCCGGAAGGACGAAAACTCATACTTCCTTTTAAAACCTATCAAATCAGAGGAGCTCTATCAAACTTTGAAACGTGCGGTACAGCATAATGTAAAAGAAATACCTGCAGCTGCAGAATCGGAAATGGAAGCTTCTTTATTTCCACCTGATCTTCATGTTTTGCTTGTTGATGATAACCCCGTGAATATGGTACTTAACAACAAAATGATCAAATCCCTGATTCCGGATGCACAGCTTACCGAGGCGGGCAATGGACTGGAAGCCCTGGAACAATGTAAAAGCAAACATTTTTCGGTGATACTGATGGATGTTCAGATGCCTGTAATGGATGGTATTGAAGCCACAAAACAGATCCGTCTTCTTCCCGGATATCAGGATACCCCGATTATTGGAGTCACAGCAGGGACCATAATAGGTGAAAAGGAAAAATGTATCATGTCCGGAATGAATGATTTTCTTCCGAAACCCTTAAGGCAGGCAGATCTTCTGGAAATGCTTATGAAATATATTTCCGGCAATAAAGCGGAAAGCAAAAATGCTCTAAAAACGGAAAAATACCTCGACCTGAATCTCCTCAATGATCAAATGGGAGAGGATGATGAAGATTTTAGGAAAATGTTCCTGAATCTCGTCATCCAACAGCTTTCTGAGGCCGAAAACAATATAAAAAATGCCGCCGCTGAAGAAAATACAGACGAGTTGAAAAAAATCCTTCATAAGCTGAAAGGGACTGCCGGAACCGCAGGATTGATAAAGCTGGCAGAAACCGCTTTATATTGGGAAAAGAAAGGTGAAGAAACTAAAGATTTCTCATCCTTACAGCAGGAAATAACTGATGAAATAACAATCGGATTAAATTTAATAAAAGGTTTAATAAAATAAAAAACAAAAATTATGTTGATTCTGATCGCCGAAGACGATGAACTGATTCTAAAAACGATAGAACACAAATTATTAAAAGAAGGTCATGAAGTGATCCTCACCCGCAACGGTAAGGAAGCCATTGAAACTTTAAAAGAGAAAGAAGTGGACCTTGCTATTACAGATATCATGATGCCTTTTGCTTCAGGAATAGAAATACTTTCTGCTATAAAAACCATGGGGAAGGAGATTCCTGTTATTATGCTGTCCGGAATGGGGCAGGAAGAGGTAGTGCTTAATGCTTTTGATCTTGGGGCTTCGGATTTTATTGTAAAACCCTTCAGCCCAAATGAATTGATGCTCAGAATTAAAAGATTTATCCCTAAATAACAAATATGCTGCTAACCACTTCTGTACATTTTCTTTTTCTTGTTTTCCTTGGGATGTTGTTACTCGTACTGTTATTAATCATAGGAGTGCTTTTTTACAGCTTTTTTCAATATAAGGAATCTGTGAAAATCTCAGGTTGGATAAAGATTATCAATCAAAAAATATCAGAAGTTATTGTTTATGAGGATCAGGAGCTGTCTTCAGATCAAAATTTTATGGCTAATTCCGGGAATTCGTCATTTCGGAATTTATTCCTTCAGAAACTTGTAGATTCTGAAAAGAAATTTTCAGGATCTGCAAAAATTAAAATTAAAAATCTCTTCAAAGAATATCACCTCCAGCAGGAAGCTGCCAAAAAGCTTGATCAGAAGAAACCCTACCTTATTGCAGGAGGAATACAGGAACTTACGGTAATGGACGTAAGAGAAAGCCTTCCAAAAATTTCCACTTTTTTGTCCCATCCTTCCCCACAGGTCTATCAGGAAGCGCAGTATGCCATGGTAAGCTTTAAGGGTTTTGAGGGCCTGGATTTTCTGAATACCGCGTCGGGGAAAATTTCAGAATGGCAGCAGCTCCGCCTTCTTCTTTCTATTACCAGCATACCGGAAAACTCAGGAGAAGCTATCGAAAGATGGCTTAGAAGCTCCAATGACTCTGTGATTATTTTTACTTTAAAATTGTTGAGGAAGTTTCAATTGCTTTCTTTTTATACAACAGTGGTTAGTCTTTTGGATCATTCCTCAGTTGAGGTCAGGGTACAGGCTGTACAGACCATTTTGTCACTGGAAAATCCTTCAACAATTCGTTTTCTTACGGAAGTTTATCCGGATCAGCCGCATGAAGTTCAGCTTGAAATTCTTCGTGTGATGAAAGTTTCCAAAGACCAATGCTGTACAGACCTGATAAAAAAAGAATTATTGGAAAACAGCAATACGGCGATCAAGGTGCATGCTGCGGAAACCCTTTTTGAACTGGGACACCGGGAATATTTAGAAAAACTTTCCCGGGATGAAACGTCGTCTGAAGAATTAATTCAAATTATAAAATACGCCCTCCAGGAAAAAGTATGTTAGAATTCTCGCACATCATCTATGAAGTTATTATTTGGTTATTCCTGCTGTACGGGACTGCAGTAGCCGTTATTTATGGCTGGATCGGGGTTTATGCGCTGGGCGCTGTTATACGCTATAAAAAAGAAAATGCATTCACCGATTACAGCATTATTGCTGCCAATCCCAATGCGCCTGCCTTCAGCCTTCTTGCGCCTGCTTATAACGAAGGAATGACCATTGTGGAAAATGTAAGGTCATTATTGTCACTTTATTATCACAACCTGGAAATTATCATCATTAACGACGGGAGTAAAGATGATTCTATCCAGAAACTCATCGAAGCTTACGAGCTGGAAAGAGTGTCTTTCTTTGTACAGGGAAAAATTGAAACCAATAAGATAAAAGGGGTTTATAAAAGTAAAAATCAGGCTTTTAAAAAACTTATCGTTGTAGATAAGGAAAACGGTGGTAAGGCTGATGCCTTGAATGTAGGAATTAACGTTTCTTCCGGAGATTATCTGGTGTGCATCGATGTGGATTGTATCCTGGAGCAGGATGCAATCTTAAAGCTTGCCAAACCCTTTCTTGAACAAACCGACAAAAAATATATTGCCTGCGGAGGGGTAATCCGCCTTGCCAACAATTGCGTCATCGAAGACGGGAAAGTAGTCAGTGTAAACATGCCTAAAACGCTGCTGGGAAAAACGCAGGCCTTAGAATATATCCGGGCTTTTGTATTGGGCCGGATGGCGTGGTCAAGGGCATCAGGATTGATTCTGATCTCCGGAGCCTTCGGGGTTTTCGACAGGAAAATTGTTCTGGAATGCGGTGGATACGATAAGACTACGGTAGGCGAGGATATGGAGCTGGTAGTCCGTATGAGAAAATATATGGAAGAAAGGAATGAGCCTTACGAAGTACTCACCATTCCTGATCCGCTTTGCTGGACAGAGGTTCCTGAAAGTAAAGATATCCTGAAAAAACAGCGCAACCGCTGGATGCGCGGAACGATTGAAACTTTATGGAAACACCGGAAAATGATGTTCAACCCAAAATACGGAAAACTGGGGATGGTAAGTCTTCCTTATTGGTTTTTCTTTGAGTTCCTGGGCCCGTTGGTTGAGTTTTTAGGATACATCGTCTTTTTTGCTTTTCTTTTATTGGGGATTATCAACTGGTCATTTTTTACGATTTTATTTGCATTGGTGATATCAATGGGGTTTCTTTACTCTATTTACGGGATTCTGGTGGATCTTGTCAGCCATCAGGTGTATACCAAGCGAAAAGATTTTCTTACCTTAATAGGGACTGCTTTTTCAGAACCGTTTTATTTTCATCCAATTGTGGTGAAAGCCGGGGTAAATGGGTTTATCGATTATTTTAAAAAATCTCACGGTTGGGGCGAGATGACAAGGCAGGGCTTCAACCAGAATACCAAAAATCTTCCTTTAAAAGAAAGAATTTCTGCGATTCTTAACAATGGTTTAAGAAAATTGGGGATGGTATCTTTGGTGTTCCTGATCCTATTTTTAGTGGGGATCACGGCAGAATGGTTTTGGTACAGGTATTCTTTTCCAAGGTTTAATTCTTCTTTAATTGCGGGACCTCTTTTTTTTGAAAATATTTTATTTGCATTTAAGCTGATATTTGGTTTTGGAGTTATTTATTTAATCATTAATTCAATAAAGGAAAGCTGGGCCAATCTATCAGCGTTGGTCGTATTTTCATTCGTGGCTGTTGTGCAATACATCCTTTTCTTATATTTCTCGGAAACGCAAAACCTGCTTGGTGCAGACCTTTTGTACTACAGCAAAGATGAAATTAAACAGATTTTAAGGGCAGGCGGAATGCTTAATTTTAAAAATTTTGCACTGCTGGGAATTTTAATTGCGGTATGTGCTATCCCTTTATGGATTGCCGGGAAATCTGCTTTTAAGTCAAAATACGCAGGAATCGCTTTTTTAAGTCTCGGTCTGCTTGCTTTTTTTGTTCCGGATAATTTGGTGCAGTCTAAGGAATTAAACCAGACCAATAATAATTTTAGCCAGACTGCTTCAAAAAGTAAATGGGCCTATTTCTTTATATCCAATGAAGAGAATTTTATCAGTGACCATCCCGAAATCGGTGAATTGATTAATAATGAAGAAAATTTTACAGCCGATGCTGAAATGCTCAACCAATCATTTCCTTTCTGGAGAAAAGAGAATACTCCGGACTTTTTAGGGACTTATTTCAATAGGTCCGAAGAAATTCCGAACCTTGTCTTTGTGGTGATGGAAGGTTTTGGGCACGCTTATACTTCTCCCAAAGGTTATATTGGGAACTTCACGCCTTTTCTGGATTCTTTAGCGAATAAAAGCTTGTATTGGGAAAACAGTTTAAGCTCCGCGGGAAGAACGTTTGGTGCCTTGCCTTCGCTTACCGGATCGCTTCCTTTTGGGAAAAACGGGTTCCTGGAAATTGAAAGTACGCCGGAACATTTTAACCTTTATAATGTGTTGAAAGCCAACGGATTTGAAACCGGGTTTTTCTATGGTGGAAATTTATCATTTGACCGTTACAGAAACTTTCTGGAATACAGTAAAGTAGATCATATGGTAGATATTGCATCATATGGTGGTGCTTACAAAAGACTTCCGGCAAGCAACGGAGACAGTTGGGGCTATGAAGACCAGGCGGTTTTCGGAAAAATGCTGGAGATGCAGAAATTGCAGCAAAGACCCTATTTCAATATGCTTCTTACACTTTCTACCCATAATCCGTTTCTGATTAATAACAGGGCATATTATGAAAAGCTTTATAACGAAAGGTTACAATCCAATTTCTTAAATCCGGAGCAGAAAAAATGGGCGTCGGGCTTTAAAAACCAGTTGATTTCTGTTCTCAATGCAGATGATGCCCTGAGAAACTTTTTTGAAAATTACAGTAAACGTCCGGATTTTCAGCATACGATTTTCGTTATAACGGGAGATCACAGCATGCCGGAAATTACGCTGGAGTCCAAAATTGACAGATTTCATGTGCCATTGCTGATCTATTCGCCATTGCTGAAAGAGCCGAAACGTTTTCAGAAAACGGCAAGTCATTTTGATATTGCGCCTTCTGTTTTAGCCTATTACAGAAATAATTATAAACTCCGTACACCATCTACTGTTACCTGGGTAGGGCGGGGATTTTCTTCGGATTCGCAGGTAAGCAAGGCCGGAATTCCTATCATGCAGAGTAAAAATATGATGGTTGATTTCGTTTCGGATAAATATTATCTTCATGATGGGCAGCTGTTTACCCTTAAAAACTCCGAGGAAGATCCTTCTGATGATACTTCTGCTCTGAAGGTAATCAATGGACGTTTTAATCAGTTTAAAAGCATGAACTCCAGGTTTTATGGCGGTAAGAAATTAATGCCGGATTCTGTAATGGTTAATTTTATGAAAAAAAATAAATAAACAGTTTAAAACTTTCTTGTGTAGCCTAAAGTAACGTCAAACTGATTTCCTTTTTCATTGGGGCGGTATTCCTGATTGTAATACATGGTTCCTACAGAAAACATGTTAGATTTTAAAGAAAAATTATATTCAGCACCTATTTTAAAGGTTTTAAGCTTAAAAGTTTCGTTTTCCAGAAGGTTATTCCGGTTTTCTTCCGGACTTATTCCCGTACCGATCTGAAAGCCAAAATAATCCTGCGCACTTTTTGTATAATAGCGTACCGTTCCCGTATAGGAATGTGAAATATTTTTGTTGTCCGGCGTAATGTAGGTTCTTACGTTGAACCAGAAATTTTTGTAATATTTCCCGATAGATGCGGTATACATCCAGATGCTGTTGCTGAAATAAAGCTGCCTGTACCCGATTTCTGCTTCAAAACTCCTGGGAAGATTGGCGTTCAGCGAAACTCCTGTACGGTATTTCGGGAATAGTCCGACGTCATTGGAGTAGGCGCCTCCCACATAGAGATAAAACATTTTTGATAACCTCGGATAAGCTTCCAGTTCAATCTGGGTTCCGTCTTTGGCAAATTTATTGGCATAATTCCCTCTGATGATCACTGCACCAATAGGAGTGACTCTTTTATAACTGAGCCCTACAACATGCCAGTCGTCATCAAACTGCTTATCAAAATGAGAGTAGTTGTAAAGAATACTTACAGCATTTTTGTAAGTGAATTCATGCACCCTTACGGCCAGGCTGTTGGCCTCCGTATTTTTTGGATTAATAGCTAAAACAGCTTTGATGGCTTTTTCAGATTCAACATAGTTTTTGTCTGCATATTCTACTTTTGCTTTCAAAAGCCAGAGTGCTTCAGACTGCGGGTGAAAGGATAGTCCTTTACCGATGATTTCTTCAGCTTTGCTATACTGGTCATTCCAATATTCCAGGGAAGCATAGGCAATGAAGTAATCTTCATCCTGAACGTTTTTCCTTCCAAGATCTTCAAAAACTGCTCTTGCAGACTCAGGATCTTTATTCCATGTATAAACTCTTCCTAAAAAAATTGAAATATCGGTATAGTTGGGTGCTGCTTCCAGGGCCTGTCTGGCGAGTGCAATAGAGATGGTGTAATCTTTATTTTCGAATGCAGCTGTCCTTGCTTTTGCGAATAACTCGTCAGCTGATGCATTTTGCTGGGCATATATTTGTAACGGAAGCAATACCAGAAGAACTAGATATCCAAAGTATGTTTTCATTGATGGGTGAATTGTATCTTATAACAAATATATTGAACTTTTATGAGCAATTTAGTAGTAATAAATTTTTATCTCTATATTTTTAATGACGATAAGATAAACCAACGAAATAATGCTTAGCTGCAGTCTCCTGTATTCCATAATTAATTCCGATATCTAATTTAAGGTCTTTTACAACCTCCATTTGAATTGCGGCATTGATAAAATTAGAAAGTTCATGGGCTTTAAAATCATAGGTATAATAGGTTTCCGCTATCCAGTCAATTCCTTTAGATAATGGATGGCTGATCGTCAGTGTTTGCAGGAATTCAGTATGCATTGAAGATTGATCTGTGTCCTTGAGCTTATCCACTTCCACCTGCAATCCAAGTTTCCATTCACCGGGTAACTTATATGACATAGGTACAATCAGGCCATACTCATAGCGGTTCTCGTCAAACTCAGAAGTCGGAAATTTAATGTAGGGTAAGATGGCCAGGGCAAAATCACCATGGTTGTTTCCTATTAAGTTTTGTTTTATTCTCAAGGTGATATCACCGATTCCTTTGTCCACTACTTCAGAGCTTGAAGTTAAATCCTTCTCCTTTTGCCGGCCGTAGGTCTGGAAACCCATCTGTATTGCGGTATTACCGGTAATCCCGATCTTTAGGTTTGCCTGGTTGATGAGTAATGTACTTGTTTTCTGCAGATCTGATTTCTCATTGATGAGCCTCACCAAGTCCGTTTCAAATTGAATATGCCCTGCATCTACCGTGTAAGGGGATTCGGTAACATCGGGACGGTCAGTTTCCATTTCTCTCATATGCTCCCGTGGCACAGGATTAAAAAGTGAGTAATTCTTATGGGATTCCTGTTGTGCAAAGCAAACTGAAGGCAGAAATAAAATGGCAAAAGCTAATTTTGAAAAAAAATAAAGGTTATTCATAGTTTTGTTTAAAAGTTTTTAAGGTTTGGGATATCATTAATGCAAACACTTCCGGTTCAGCTGGTTGGTGAAATAGATATCCCCGCTATGAATAAATTATTCATCTTTTTTCTTATAGTGCTCGATATTGTTGAATTGATGATAAGAAGTACGCAGCTGTTTCAGTTGCTCGGCAATTACTTTTGAACTTTCCGAACAGAGGTTACCATTTTTTAAAGCACTTTCATAAGCTTCAATAGCATGCTTTTCACCAAAAACTACATTTCCCAAAGTTTCTTTATCATTATTGCTTGCCGGTAAAGAATTTTTAATGTCGATCCAGGTCCGGTGCAGGCTGCCTGCCAATGATGAGGTTTCTTCATCGGGATTTCCACCTCTTTCGGTAATGAGATTAATAATTTCATTCTTCATTATTTTCGACTGGGAAATCATTTTATCATATTCTCCTTTCAGATCAGAATAGCTTTCCCAAACTTTTCCTTCTACGCTTTCAAAACCTTTAATTCTGTCATTGGTTATATGAAGCAAATCATTGAGTGTTGAAATTGTTTTAGTATTTTCCATATTAATTATTTTAAAAAAATTAAACAATAAATATGCCCACGAATTTTATTTTGTGGTATCCGTTAGCTTTTTTTTTATAAAATTCACAATTTAAATGTGACATTCCACATGTGCTAATTACTTTTCCATCGTATCTAGGTCTTTGTCTTAAAACCTTAATCTCTGATTTATAAAAAATACATTTAGTTTATTAATAAACAATTTCGCATTGATTAGCATAAATTATATTCTTTTTTACATTGAATTTTAATTGATTAAGCTGTTGTTTGTTAGTTCTTTATGTCTTTGTCTGGGCCCCTGCTCTTTGAAATATTGTTCATCACCTTCCATTTTAAATCTGAAAATTAAAATTAAAAAGTATATTTATATTCTTTTATTAGTATATTTGTATACTAATTTGATTCAGATGAATTTTGATCTTATAAAAGCAGTTGTGGAACTTGTTCAGCAATTCATGGAGCAAAATGAAGGGAAAGCGATATACAGCAATAATCTTCAGGGCTTTACAGAATGGCTCAACGCTTCCTGTGGGAATGGTTCTAAACCGGAAGATCCGGATTGGGAAGGGAAGGAATCGGGAAGAAGTTCCGAAAGTATCATCAATACTTTACTGATAAGAATTAGCAGGTATGCAAAATCCTATTCACGGTCGGCCATCAGCAATTCGGCATTTTCAAGTCAGGATGATTTCATTTACCTGATAAGTCTGAAAACGATGGGTGCGATGACAAAAATGGAATTGATAAGGCATAATGTACACGAGAAGTCTGCAGGCATCCTTATTATTAACCGCTTAATCCTTAATGGCTGGGCGGTGCAGACCATCAATGAAAAAGATAAAAGAACAAAGCATATTCAGATAACAGAGAAAGGGCTTGCCCTATTGGAAGAACATATGGATGAAATCCGCAAAGCTTCAAAGGTGGTAGTAGGAAATCTTACTCATTCTGAACAAATGCTGCTTATAACCATACTGTCTAAACTGGATGAATTTCATGATTATTATTATCGTATGAATCTTGAAACCGGGGATTTGCTGGATAATGTGTACAAAAGATTGAATTAATGCAGTACTAAAAGTACCTGCTGGAACTATTAAATAAATAAGAATGAATAGTGGAAGCTTAAGAAAAAGGATTGCGGTGATAGGTTCTGGGTTTTCCGGACTCTCCGCTGCTGCCTATGCCGCGAAATCCGGGAATGAAGTACATGTATTTGAAAAACATCATCAGCCGGGCGGACGCGCAAGACAATTTAAAACAGAGGAAGGCTATGTTTTCGATATGGGGCCCAGCTGGTACTGGATGCCTGATATTATTGAAAGCTTTTTCGCAGATTTTGGTTTTAAAGCATCTGATTTCTTTAAACTGGTTTCTTTAAATCCTCAGTTTGAAATGATCTTTTCCAAAGAAAAAGTTTCAGTTCCTGAGAAAAATGAAGATATCCGCGAGCTATTTGAAAAAATAGAAAAGGGAGCGGGTAAGAAATACGATCAGTTTATGAAATCTGCCCGATTCAAATATGAAGTAGGAATGAAAGATTTTGTAACCAAGCCTTGTTATAGCTGGCTTGAATTTGCTTCGTTAAAAATAGCAGGCAGTGCTGTGAAACTTAATCTTTTAAGTGATTTCAGGAAATATGTTTCAGGTTATTTTACTGACCCAAAACTCATATCGCTGATGGAATTTCCGGTTATATTTCTTGGCGCATCTCCACAGCATATTCCTGCCCTTTACAGCCTTATGAATTATGGAGGGTATGTTTTGGGAACAAAATATCCGATGGGAGGGTTCTATCAGCTTGTTCTGGCTATGAAAGAAGTGGCTGAAAAACAAGGCGTGACTTTTCACTTTAACCATGATGTGCAGAAAATCAATACGGAAAACGGAAAGGTTACTTCAATAACCGTGAATGGTCAAGATTATGAATTTGATGCAGTCATTGCCTCATCAGATTATCATCATACGGAAACCTTAATTTCCAAGTCGCTCAGAAACTACAATGATGCTTATTGGAAAACAAGAACTTTCGCTCCTTCGTGTCTTATTTATTACCTGGGGATCAAAGGAAAAATTCCTCGTCTGAAACATCATACCCTGTTTTTTGAAAATGACTTGGACAATCATATAGACTGTATTTATTTAAATAAGAAATGGCCTTCCAAGCCTCTCTTTTATGCATGCTGTCCTTCGAAAACAGATCCCCATGTAGCTCCTGCGGATTGTGAAAATCTTTTTTTGCTGCTGCCCCTGGCTCCGGGAATACACGATGAAGAGTCTGTAAGAGAAAAATATCTGGTGGAGATGCTTGAAAGAATTGAAAAACATACCGGTGAAACCGACCTTATTTCCAGGATTGAATATAAAAGAAGCTATTGTGTAAGTGATTTTATTTCAGATTATAATGCTTACCAGGGTAATGCTTACGGATTATCGAATACACTGTCACAAACAGCAGTTCTAAAACCTAAAATAAAAAACAGAAAGATCAGGAATCTTTTTTATACGGGACAATTGACTGTTCCGGGCCCAGGAGTTCCTCCATCCGTAATTTCCGGGAAAATTGTAGGGATTGAAGTGAGTAAACTAAAAATAAAATAATATGAAAAAATTGTTTGATGAATTGTCTTACGAAGTCAGTAAGTCCGCTACGCAAAAATACAGCACCAGTTTTTCATTGGGAATACTGGCATTGAAGCCTTCCATCAGACCTGCTGTGTATGCTGTTTATGGCTATGTGCGCCTTGCAGATGAAATTGTAGATAGCTTTCATGGTTACGATAAAGAGAAGCTTTTAAAGAGGTTGAAGGCTGAAACCTATGATGCGCTGGAAGACGGCATATCACTCAATCCCATTTTGCATTCATTTCAGGAAACCGTTCGCCAGTACAATATTGATATCAGGTTGATCGATCAGTTTTTGCACAGCATGGAAATGGATCTTCATAAAATTGACTATAACTCAGAATTGTATCAGGAGTATATCTACGGATCTGCGGAAGTGGTAGGCCTGATGTGCCTGCAGATCTTTACAGAAGGCAATAAAGAGCAGTACGAAAAGCTTAAACCATTTGCTATGAAGCTTGGGTCTGCTTTTCAGAAAGTTAATTTTTTGCGGGACCTGAAAGATGACTATCAGATTTTGGGCAGGACCTATTTTCCGTCCCTGAATATGTCCATCTTTGATAATAAAGTAAAGGCCCAGATTGAAAAAGAAATTGAAGAAGAATTTAACGAAGCATTACAGGGAATTAAAAAACTGCCCGGATCCGCCATTTTTGGAGTATACCTGGCCTACAGATATTACCTTTCTCTTTTTGAAAAAATAAAGAAAACAAGTTCTCAGCATATTTTACAGCAGAGGATAAGGATCGCCAATTCGCAGAAGCTTATGGTTGCATTCAAAAGCTATATACGGTACAAATCGGCTTATTTCTAACAGCTGAATTCCGATCTTTCGAAGGTTTATGAATCAATAAAAAAAATAAATGATGTACAGATTATACAGAGAACAGCAGCTGAATTGTACTATAGAAACGGCATGGAAGTTTTTTTCATCCCCACATAATTTATCGGAAATAACTCCTGAGAGTATGAAATTTATAGTTCTTTCAGATGTTCAGGACAAGCCTGTTTTTAAAGGAATGGAAATAGACTACAAAGTTTCTCCTTTACTGGGAATTCCGATGAAATGGAAAACCGTTATCAGCCAGGTTGAGGATTATAAAAGTTTTACAGACTTTCAGAAAAAAGGCCCGTATAAGTACTGGAATCATTTTCATGAATTTATTCCGAATGAGAATGGAGTATTGATGAAAGATACGGTAGATTATGAACTTCCGATGGGGATTTTAGGTAAAATTGCCCATCAGTTATTCGTAAAAGAAAAGCTTAAAAGTATTTTCGATTTCAGATACAGGGTTTTGAATGATCTTTTTAAACAAAAGCATAATTAAAATGAATTTTCTGATTGTTTTAGGGGTATTTATTTCCATGGAAGGAGCTACATGGCTGATCCACCGGTATATTATGCATGGCTTTCTGTGGAGCCTGCACCGGGATCACCATGATCATAGTCATGACGGGAAGCTTGAAAGAAATGATATGTTCTTTTTCATTTTTGCAAGTCCGGCTATTGCTTTATTGTACCTTGGCGTAAAGCAGGAATTCAGCTATTGGTTTTTTATCGGTCTCGGAATAAGTCTTTACGGAATGGCTTATTTCTTTGTACATGATATTTTTATTCATCAGAGGGTAAAGGTTTTTACCAAAACAAACAACCCTTATTTCCTTGCCATCAGACGTGCCCATAAACAGCACCACAAACATCTCGGGAAAGAAGAGGGAGAATGTTTCGGTTTTCTGTGGGTTCCTGTTAAATATTTTAAAATGTACTTCAATAAAAAATGATGCCTTATACTTACATACTGATCAACTTTTTTACGGTCATTATCTGCTTTTTAGCTTCTTTTGACAAAAGAATACAGTTTAACAGGCTTTTCGGAAAGTTTCTGCTGTCGTCTACCATTGTGGCAATTCCTTTTATTATCTGGGACATATGGTTCACTGCAAAAGGGGTGTGGTGGTTTGATCTTAGTTATACGTTAGGATTCAAAATAGCCGGACTTCCCATTGAAGAATGGCTGTTTTTTTACTGTATTCCTTTTGCATGTGTTTTTACTTACTATTGTATAGAGAAATTTTTTGATTTGGGATTGGCCAATGCCTTTAATAATATTATTGTATTTACGGCTGTTATTGTTCTCAGTGTTGTAGGACTTCTTAATTATGACAGAATATATACTTTGCTTACTGTGATTATAACCATACTCACGCTTGGCTACCTGCATTTTATAGCTAAAAAAAAATGGATAGGAAAGGCCAGCTTTGTATATCTTATTTTGATGCCCGGTTTTTTCGCAGTGAACGGAATCCTGACGGGATCTTTAATTCCTTCGCCTGTTGTTAACTATAATCCTGATGATTTTTTAGGCGTCAGAATGGGCACTATTCCTGTTGAAGATGTCGTTTACGGTTACAGCCAGTTTTTACTCAATATTTATTTCTTTAAAAAAATAACTAAGAATGAAAAATAGAGCAATTTTTACTTTGCCAATAAACTTTTTAAAAGGATAAACGATGGATAAAGTGAATATTTTTTGGTTCAGAAGAGATCTCAGGCTGGAAGATAACACCGGTCTTTATCATGCGCTTCAGTCAGGATTGAAGGTTATTCCGGTTTTTATTTTTGATACCGATATACTTGACAGGCTTCAGAATAAAAAGGACAGAAGAGTAGACTATATTCACCAGGCTTTACAAAGTATCCATAAAGAGCTGAAAAAGCATAACAGCGAACTTTATGTTTATTATGGTTCTCCAATGGAAGCTTTTAAAAAAATAATTCAGGCTTTTAAGGTAGATAGCGTTTTTTGCAACAGGGATTATGAGCCGCAAGCCATAAAGCGGGACCGTCAGACAGCTGATTTCCTGCTTAGACATCATATTCAGCTGAAAGATTTTAAAGATCAGGTCATATTTGAAAAAAACGATATTCTGAAAAGCGACCTTTCCCCATATACTGTTTTTACCCCATACTCAAAAAAATGGAAGGAAAATCTGAAAAATATAGAAACGTTTACTATAGAGCGGACCCATTTTGCAAATTATAACGGGCCTTCAGAGATCATTTCGCTGAAAGAAATCGGATTCGAGAAAACGGATTTTGAGTTTACAAAACCCGAACTAAGCAGAGATATAATAGATTCTTACGGAAAGTACCGGGATTTCCCTGCGATGGATCATACCACCCATCTTGGGACTGCACTTCGTTTCGGAACCATTTCGATCCGGAAATGTGTACAATATGCTGTTAAACATAATGAAGTCTGGCTTAACGAACTTATATGGCGGGAATTTTTTATGCAGATTCTGTATCATTTTCCAGATGTTGTTAATCAGTGTTTTAAAAAGAAATATGAGAATATTGCCTGGAGAAATAACGAAAAAGAGTTTAAGGCCTGGTGTGATGGAAGAACGGGATATCCTATTGTAGATGCAGGAATGAGACAGCTCAACGAAACCGGATTCATGCACAACAGGGTAAGAATGATCACAGCAAGTTTTCTGACCAAACATCTGCTCATTGACTGGCGATGGGGAGAAGCCTATTTTGCTGAAAAGTTGCTGGACTATGACCTGTCAGCCAATAACGGAAACTGGCAGTGGGCCGCAGGCTGTGGGTGTGATGCGGCACCGTATTTCAGGATCTTTAATCCGTACGAACAGGCGAAAAAATTTGATAAAGATTCTCAGTATATCAGAAAATGGCTTCCTGAAGATGTTGTTGAAGAGCCCATTGTAGAGCATGCAAAAGCCAGAGAGAGAGCATTAAAGGCTTATAAGGAAGCGCTGGCAGAATAAGAGACAATATATTTTGCTTAATTCTTTCAGGAATTAGGTATTTTTGTAATCTATTTAACGGATATGAATTATACACTTATTAAAGATTTTATTGACCTAATGCAGGAGTTTGAAACCGAAATCCAGGCTCGTCCTGATTTGTATCCGGGAAATATTCAGGGCTTTAAAGCATGGATTGCCGATAAGGAAAATGCTGACCAGAAAGAACGTCCCGAAGAACCCTATTGGGAAGGGAAGGAGAATGGAAGAACCCCGGAAAGTGCTATAAGTACACTGCTTGTTCATCTTAACCGATATGCTAAAACTTACTCCAAGTCCGCAATCTCAAACTCTGAATTCTCTACTCAGGAAGACTTTATTTATCTGATCAATCTGAAGGCTTTTGGTGAAATGACCAAAATGGCTCTGATTAAGAAAAATATCCATGATAAACCCGTGGGTATGCTGATTATTGCCAGATTGTTAGGTCAGGGACTTATTGAACAGACTGACTCTGATCTGGATAAACGAAGTAAATTAATCCGTATTACCGAAAGAGGATTAATGATCCTGGAAAATCAAATGGAAAAGATCCGTCAGGCGACCAATATCGTTGCCGGAAATCTTAACTATCGTGAGAAAATGGAGCTTATCCGTATTTTAAATAAGCTGGATAGTTTTCATTATCCTATTTTTTCACGAAATATCCATTCTGATCAGCTGATCAATATCATATATGATGAATATTCATTTTAAAAATTGAGAATGATACACTTCAATGTACCAATAATATTGGGTACATTGAAGTGTATTAATACCTGATAGCTATTTGCTGGTGGATGTAATTTGATTGATTTTCAAAATCATTTCCTTTGCATTGCTATTGGCTGGATCAAGTTCCAGTGATTTCTGATAATCGCTCTTTGACAAGGCGTATTCTTTTTTATTAAAATAAGCTTCCCCACGGCTGTCATAAACATTTCCAGACTTTGGAAACTGACTGACGTTTAGATCAAAAATCTTAAGTGCAGCATCTGATTGACCGTTTCTTAGAAACTCATAGCCCAATTCGTTCAGTTCATTTTCATTGGAGAAATTGTATTCGTCAGGCTTATTCTTTTTGAGATCTTTGTACAAAGCAATTCCTTTATCAATGTTTTTTAAGCATTCTTTTCTGATTGTTAAGCCAATAGATTCTTTTTGAGGTTCGATGGGGTAGTTCTTCCAGTGGTTCAAACTAGCAATGCTTAAAAGAATTTCTTCGATTAATTTAAAATTATTTCCGTTAGTCATTACAGCCAGCCCATTTCCGTCTTCAGCACTTCCAATATAGTAGCATACAAAACCTTCATTTCCACCGCTGTGCCCGAAGTATTTTGTGCCTTTGAAATCATTCAGAAATACACCGTAATTATTTTCAATTCTCTTTACAGACATTTCTTTGGACAAAATTTTATTTGATTTTCCTGATAAAGACAATTGTGTTTCGATGATGTATTTTGCCAGATCACTTGGGTTGGTCCATAAACCGGCTGCTGCCTTTTCAGGATAGACGTGGTATTTGCCCTGTACTTCTTTTCCATTGTTATAAGCCGTTGCCAATAATTTTTCTTTCCCTTGGGAGGGCGGCTGGTTATAGGAGCTTTCATTCATCCCTAAAGGCAAAAGAATGTTATTCAACATATACTCTTCGTATCTTTCTCCTGTTGTATTTTCAAGGATTAATTGTGAAATGGTAGTTCCCCCTCCTGAATACTGGAATTTAAGATTAGGTTCAAAAACAGATCGTACTGCCGGAGAGTTGGCAGGCTTTTGCCCATTGAGAACCTGTATGATTGTAGGCAATTCTTTTCCCCTTTGATACCCTTCGAAACCATGAACAGACAACCCTGCTTTATGACTTAAAAGATTTGCAATGGAGATTTTTTTTCCTTTTGAAACCGAATCGTATGGGAATTTCCAGCTTTTTAAATAATTATTGATGTCATCATCCAAACCTAATTTTCCCTCTTCAACCAGCTTCAAAAGACCAAGACTATTAATAGATTTGCTGATAGACGCAGCCTGAAACAATGTTTGGGTGGTTGCCGGTCTGTTTTCAGCAACATCTGCATAGCCGTATGCTTTTGCCCATTCTACTTTATAGTCTTTAATAACTGTAATGCTTACCGCATTCATATTGTAGAAAGCCATTCTCTCTTTTAAGGTCCATTTTCTGGTTTTCGATTGATCCCAACTGAGCAGGTTGTCTTCAAATGATTTTATTTTATCCTTGACATTTTGCGCAAAAATATTCAAGGTTAAAGACAGCATTAGGATGAGAGGTAGTTTTTTCATTTTTGTTTCTGGTTATCTATTTCAATATAAAGACGATTCAAAAGTATGTTTTATTACATCAAAAACTGATTTTTCTATATCTTCTGTTTTATTGTTTATTTCTTTTTCAATAAAAAAATAAAAATTATTATAACATGAAGATTTCCATACACTTGAAATTTTTATATTTACAGTATTAAAATTGTTTCTTAAATATTATCAGACGCATTCGACGTCATTATTGCCGGTCTTTTCCAGGACCGGTCAACAAAAACTTGTATTAACTTTAATGAAACAATATGAATCTTATAGATCCTTCAATCGATAGCTTTTACACTAAAAGGCAAGAAGAAAATAGACTTTCCATAGGCTTAGGTCCGCTAGAATTTGAACGCACTAAAATATTAATCAACCGTTACCTCAGTAAATCATCTCACATTGCAGATGTAGGCGGAGGTCCCGGCCATTATGCACAGTGGCTTGCAGGAATGGGACATGTCGTAACTTTAATTGACCCTGTAAAAAAACACATTGAACAGGCAAGAAAACGCTCAATGCGAGGTTTTCAGTTCACATGTCTACAAGGTGAGGCTCGTAAATTACCTCTATCAGATGCAAGTCAGGAACTGGTTATTCTTCATGGGCCTCTCTATCATTTACAAGATTTAGAAGAGCGTCTGGCTGCACTTAAAGAAGCTAAAAGAATATTAAAAAAAGAGGGTGTTCTTTTGGGATTTGCCATCACTCATTCGGCATCCGCAATAGCGACTCTACAAAGTGGGCTTATCCATGATGAAAGGCTCTTTGATATGTGCATCAGCGAACTGCAATCCGGAGATCACTTCCCTCCGGAAAATTATCCGTTAATGCTTCCGAAAGGTTTCTGTCATCGACCATCTGACTTGATGGATGAGTTTAAAATGGCGGGATTTGAACAGCTTGATTTATTACCTGTGGAGGGAATCGCCTGGCTGGACAGTAATTTTTTTGAAAGCTGGGCAGAAATGAAGAAAAGAAATAAACTTCTGGAAATGATTAAATTAACGGAAAAAGATCGGGAGCTGCTGTGTTTCAGCCCCCATATTATGTTGGCAGCAAAAAAATAAAAACTAATAAGTATAAATCTTTAAAATTTATAAATATGAAAAAACTTAATTTACAAAAGCAATCCGTTTACGCTAAGGCAATTATAATACTAATGTGCGTAAAAAGCATAACAGTTTTAGGACAAACCAGTTCGATAAAACGCCTCGATGGGTCTTCATTATCTGTTTCACAAATTGACAGCACTGTTAAACACCTGATGACAGCTGCCAAAGTTGAAGGGCTGCAGCTTGCTGTAATAAACAATAACCGGGTAGCTTATCAAAAAGCCTATGGTTTCAAAGATAAAGAAAAGAACATCCCGTTGGATACAAGCACAGTGATGTACGGCGCTTCTTTTAGTAAGGCTGTTTTCGCCTATATAAATATGAGGTTGGCAGAGAAAGGTCTCATTGATCTTGATAAACCCTTGGTTGACTACTTAAAAAAGCCGCTGAGTCAGTATGGAAACTATGAGGAACTCGAAAAAGATGAACGTTGGAAGAAAATTACCCCGAGAATGTGCTTGAGCCATACTACAGGTTTACCGAATGTTTGGTGGATGAATGTTAAGACCGGAATACGGGATACAACCCTGGTGAACCGATTATATTTTGAGCCTGGAAGCCGCTATGCGTATTCCGGTGAAGGTTTTAAACTGCTACAGCGTATTGAGGAAGTATATCTTGGAAAAGATCTCGAAAAGATAGCACGTGAGGAGCTGTTTGTGCCAGCTAAAATGAACAGAACCAGCTATCTTTGGCAAACTGAATTTGAAGCCAACTCTGCCATTGGTTATGATGAAGACGGAATCGCTGGAGGCAAAGTCCGTTCGCGGAAGGCTGTGGGAGCTGGATCTATGCTTACTACCATAAGTGATTATTCTCGCTTTATTTCGTATGTTCTGCGTCGTGAAGGACTGAGTGATAAAACTTTTAACGAAATGATAAAGCCACAGATTCGTATTCGCTCACTATATGAATTTCCAACCATGCTTGACGAAACCACCCATCGTGATGATAAAATTAAATTGTCATATGGCTTAGGTTGGGGCGTTATCAATACCCCTTACGGAACTGCATTTTTTAAAGGCGGCCATGATGACTGCTGGCGTAATTACAGTATCAGTTTCCCTCAAAAAGGAATAGCTATCATCATCATGTGTAACAGCGGAAATGGTGAAAGAATATTTAAGGAATTGCTGGAAAAATTAATCGGCGATACCTTTACACCGTGGGAATGGGATCGTTTTATTCCATATAATATACCTAACAAGTAAGTTTATATAAACGGCATCTTTTTAAAGATGCCGTTTATATTTTAATAATTAAATACAATGAGAAATAGATTAATGGATTGATGTTTGCGTAAGATTTTCCGCCAACACGCAAGACTGAAGTATTTGTAATTGCTTCTAACTTCACATATAGCAGAATATAAATTGAGTGTAAAGCATTTCATTTAAGGAAGATAACTGAATGTTAAATCCTTAAATGATTACCAATTCATACATATAAAACTGAATCCTTTTCGAATGAACCCCTGTCTGATTTAACCTCCAAAAATCAGTTTTCAAGGTTCAATATGACCTGTTTAGGCTATTTGATCTTCCCATCGTTTCTGTTTTGAAATAATTTTACCCTAACAAAAGATCAATATCATGAATACAACATTGAATTTTAGTAAAAGAGTGCTTTTCACTTTATCGCTGATTATTTTTACAGGAACAGGATTATCATCTTTAAAAGCACAGACCTATACTGCTGGGGGAAAAAGCCTGGAAAATGATGCTTTAAGATCAGCTTTCCAGAACACCAAAAAGATCAGGGCAGGGCTACTGGATGTAGGTTATGCAGAAGTAGGGCCTGAAACAGGGAAACCAGTGATCCTTCTTCATGGATGGCCATATGATATCCACAGTTTTGAGGAATCCTCTGCTATACTTGCTGCAAAGGGGTATCGGGTTTTAATACCTTATTTAAGGGGTTACGGAACTACCACTTTTATATCTTCCGATACAAAACGCAACGGTCAGCAGAGCGCTGTAGCACTGGATATCATTTCTTTTATGGATGCTCTGAAAATAGATAAGGCAATTATTGGCGGTTTTGACTGGGGAGCGAGAACAGCGGATATTATTGCAGCATTATGGCCTGAGCGCTGCACTGCTCTGGTTGCTGTTAGCGGATATCTGATTGGAAGTCCAAAGGCAAACGAAAAGCCTCTTCCGCCAAATGCTGAATTTTTATGGTGGTATCAATATTATTTTTCAACTGAAAGAGGATATAAAGGTTATAAAGCCAACACAGCAGCATTCAATAAATTGATCTGGAAGACTGCGTCGCCAAAATGGGCTTTTGATGACGAGACCTACCAACGCTCTGCCGGAGCATTCAATAATCCTGACCATGTTGATATTGTAATCCATAACTACCGCTGGCGTCTGGGATTGGCCAAAGGGGAAAAGCAATACGATGTGCTTGAATCCAAACTGGCCCGGTCTCCGGAAATTACAGTCCCAACAGTTACATTGGAAGGCGATGCAAACGGAGCAGCATTTCCGGCCCCGGAAAGTTACGCATCTAAATATACAGGGAAATATGCCCATCACACGATAACAGGTGGAATAGGGCATAATTTACCGCAGGAAGCTCCAAAAGCATTTGCAGATGCCATTATTGAAGTAGATTCCATGTCTCAGATCAGAAAATAAAATGACTCAAACTAACAGGTAATTTTCAAAATTCAGCCAATTAAAAATCAATACAAAGCAAAGAGCTTAAGAGAAAATGTACAATTCAAAGGGAAATCTATCCATTGTAATGCATTCAGAATTAAGCCAACTTTGCCATATCAAATGATCAATAACAAAAAATAACAGAAAAATGAATAACATCGAAAACGTATTGTACACAGCTAAAACCCGCACGGTAGGCGGAAGAGAAGGAAGCTCAAAAAGCAGCGACAAAAAACTGGATATCCTGCTTTCCGCTCCGGGATCAAACGGAAAAGGAACTAATCCTGAACAGCTTTTTGCCGCGGGATGGTCAGCCTGTTATATCGGAGCATTAGGATTAGCAGCAAAAAAACTCGGTACAGTGCTGCCAAAAGAAACTTATGTAGATGCCGAGGTGGATTAGGAACGGCGGGGGATGCCTATTTTTTACAGGCAAGGTTGTTTGTCGGTTTTCCGGGTGTCAACAAAGAGACAGCAGAACAGCTGGTAGCACTTGCCCATCAGACCTGTCCTTATTCAAAAGCAATTAAAGGGAACATTCATATTTCAACAACTATAATCTAATATAATCATGATCAAGAAAATTCAACTTTCAGTTTTAGTTTTACTAGCTGTATTTTTTGGCCTTAACAAAATGAGTGCACAGAAAAAGGAAACCAATGCAAAAATCAAAAATATAGTGCTTGTACATGGGGCATTTGTTGATGGTTCGGGATGGAAAAGCGTATATGATATTTTAACAAAACGTGGTTATCATGTAACAGTGGCACAGATTCCACTAACCTCCCTGAAAGATGATAATGCGACTGTCCGCAGGGCGTTAGATAAGCTTGATGGTCCGGCTGTTCTTGTTGGACACTCATGGGGCGGCACCGTCATTACCGAAGCCAGTTCGCATGCCAACGTTGCATCATTAGTTTATGTTACTGCCTTTCAACCGGACAAGGGCGAAACTACAGATACATGGTTTTCTTCTCAGCCCGGGCTTCCTGAAGCGGGTATTTTACCTCCTGACAGTAATGGCTTTGTGTACTATGATCCGGATAAATTCCATGCGGGATTCGCTGCTGATCTTAGCCATGACCAGGCTGAATTTATGGCGCATTCCCAAAAACCGATTCTGGGATCATCATTTACAGATGTGGTAACAACCGCAGATTGGCATACAAAACCGACGTTCGGAATTGTACCAGCGGCTGATAAGAGTATTAATCCGGTTATCTTAAGAAATATGTATAAAAGATCCGGTACAAAAGTCACTGAAATCAAAGGAGCCAGTCATGCTGTATTTATTTCCCATCCACAGGAAGTAGCAGAGGTAATAATTGCTGCCAGCAAATAATAGAATTGCTTATTACGACTGGTCGGAATATCTTTTGATTGATATCAGTGATACAAATATGCGCAAATTTAGGAAGATTTGCGCATATTGTCGTATGTGACCTTAACGAGAGCGTGTCTTCAAACATTTCCCAGCGCGTACATTACAAAAAGTGACCACCTATTGCCAATATGACTCAATATATTATGTTTAAACTCATTCTGGTCTTTGTTCAATACTTTAGAAATATCATCCCAAGCTTTTACTATTTCAGCATCTGTCATCAACCTATCCATACTTGTAATTCCGGCCAGGGTTGGACTTGTAAAACCTCTAGTTTATAGATAACCTTGAACTTTGAATATTAGCCAATCATTTTTAAATTTTTTTATACGACAAGTTTTGTCGCATTATTACTATTTATTTGCAATAATTTTTAAAAAGCGAATGATAATTATTTATGATTTTATTCATATAAAGTTAAAACTATATATCTATTTAAGGAGAAATAAAAAATAATACTTTTGCAACGATTTAAAAATTAGTAATACACTCAAATAATACTAAACATGAAAAGACTCTATGTAAGCGCGCTTTCTGTAGGTGCCCTTATGACTACTTATGCCCAAGAAGTGGTATGGCAGAAAGACATCAAATCCTCGACTCAGGATTTTCTTTCCCAAGTCACAACAACTATTGATCAGCAATATTTAATTACCGGGAGCTCAATCCAATCGAAGAAACTTTCTACTGAAAGCAAACAGAATAATGGCTATGATTTCCATCTGGTGAAACTTAATCAGCAGGGTGAAGAGGTCTGGGAAAAATACTTTTCAGGTCAAAATCATGATTACCTGTCAGCTTCTGTGGCTACCCAGGAAGGCGGATTTCTTGTTGCCGGCACTTCTTATTCCGGAAAAGGTTTAGATAAAAAAGAAGATTCCAAAGGAGGATCAGATATCTGGCTGGTAAGGCTTAATGAATTTGGCGATGAATTATGGCAAAAAACATTGGGAACTTCTTATGATGAGGAAGCCCGATCGGTTATTCAAAGTACAGATCTGGGTTTTTTCGTAGCTGGAAACGTACAGAATCCTTCCAAAGGTTACGGTTCAAAAGATGTTTTGATTATAAAACTGGACAAAGATGGAAAAGAACTCTCTCAGTTAATTTTAGGAGGAAAAGGGCTGGATGAAGTGGAAAAAATGGTTCCTACTAAAGATGGCGGAGCTCTATTGGGTATGTATTCGAGAAGTGCTGCAGGAGGATCAAAAAAAACAGAAAACTACGGCGAAGGCGATTACTGGCTCATTAAGCTGAACAAAGACGGAAAGTTGGAATGGGAAAAGAACTATGGAGGCAAAGGCGATGACCATGTAAGGACTATGGCCTTAACTTCTACAGGCTATCTCATTGGAGGTGAATCAAGATCAGAAAGATCAGGTAGCAAAACGGTAGATATTGAAGAAGGAACAGATCTTTGGCTTATTTCTTTAAATGAGAGAGGAGAAGAACTTTGGCAGAAATCCTACAATTTTGGGAACAGGGATATCCTGATGGGGACAAGTGTAATTCATTCGGCAGATGATAAATCTTCAAAAGGAATTTTATTAGGAGGTTACACCCAGGCAGAAGGAAAGATACAGACTGATGATGAAACCTTCTGGATGCTGTATCTGGATCAGGATGGAAATGAAAAGTGGAGAAAATACGTAAAAGGAGAATCCAGAAAAAGGGAGGAAAGACTTTCGGATATCAAATTGAACCGGGATGGTTCAATCGTTTTAGCAGGAACCAGTGCAGAAGAGCTTGGAAAAGAGAACTGGAAGATTATAAAGCTGGGAGATAAGCAACTTGATCAGTTAATTGAAAAGCAGGATATCAAGATTTATCCGAATCCTGTTTCAGATTATGCTTATGTGGAAATAGGCTTTGATTTCAAGGAAGCTGATATTATGTTATATGATATGGGCGGAAGACAGCTTCAGAGTTTGAAGACAAAGAATAAGGTTACTAAGATTAACACTCAGAATTTGATTCAGGGGGCTTATCTGGTGACGATAAAAACTGATACGAATAAAGCAGCTAATGCTAAATTAATTAAGAAATAATCATGAAAAAAATAATAGTATTATTGTTTACATGTATATCATGTATACTATTTTCACAAAGTTCTTTTAGTGAGAATTTGATGCAAAAGGTAACCTCTGAAAATTTAAGTGAAGGAACTGCAAATGTCCGGATTCCTATTAAAGATGTATCAATTGACGGATATAAACTGAATTTAGGATTGAGTTATAATACGAAAGGAGTGTTGGTAAATGCTGATGCTGGTGTTGTAGGTCTTAATTGGAATCTTGCGGGGCTAGGCTTAATTGTGCGAGAAGTGAGAGATGGCGCAGATGAAGTTAAAACAACAGGGCATTACTCTGTATTGACCCATTGTCCGCCAGATGGAGATGGAAATTACATTTGCTACGAAAAGTGTTATAATGTTGACATTAAAGATAATCAGGGACTTTTTTATAATTTGTCAGCTTTAAAATCAAATACACAAAATGCTGTCAACAATATAAATACTTTCCCTTTAGAGCGATGGTATCCTTCAGGAACTATTTCCATCGGCTATCCCGCTCCATATGATGATTCTATGTTAAATATTGACACTGAGCCAGATATTTTTAAGGTAAGTCTTCCTAATGGTGAATTCTTTGAGTTTTATTTTGATTTAGACAAAAAAGTAAAAATAAAATCAGGAGATTATAGCAACTATATTATCAACTATAGCCAAACCGGTAATCAGTTTAACGGATTCACTATTAAAAATGCTGACGGAATAACATTTTATTTCACTAATTATGAGGCTACTACAGATGGTACTTCAAACCAAAATTATGTTGATATACAGAAAAACACTCCTTTTAAATTCGCTCCCGATAGACTTTCACCTTGTGAACCCCTATCAATAACCCAACAGAATTTATTAAATGAGCAGGCATCTACAGCTTGGTATGTAAGCAAAATTGTCAATCAGTTCGGGGAAGAAATTAACTTTAATTATGGTATCTATAATGTCTTAGGCTGGAGTAGGACAAAGAGCGGACAATATTTAACAAAGTATTCAATGCCACTGCTTAACCTCATTTATACAAATAGTACAGCAATATTATTTAAAAAGCAAAAATTAAGACAAGATGTACTTAATAACGGGTATGTAAGTAATCTGCCGGAAATAGAGTCAATAGAAATTTACGATGTTAATAAACTTAAAAATACAGATATTTCCTGGACGATCCCCGTTTCTTTCGCAGTTAATGATTTAAGTAATTTAAACTTATTAGGTACAGTTAAATTAAACTATTTTTATTCACAGTCCCCGGGAGCCAATCCAAACTACGATGATGCAATATACAAGAGAATGTACCTTGATAATGTTTTATTCAGGAACAAAGAAAACAAAAATGAAAAATATTATAGGTTTAAATATTATGGAGATGTCAACAAAATACCGGTGAAAATAAGCGGAGGTCATGACGCGTATGGATATACGAAGTTAACCAGTTCCTCAGATCCTATTTTTGATGATGTTATTATTGGAAATTTAAAAACTATTGAGACTAATGATGCATTGCAAAGTTTTTATTATGAATCCAACTACTATCAAAAAGTAAATCAGGGGCCTATTCCAGGTACAATAGGAGCTGGAGTCAGAATCCAGAAAATTGCTACCAAAACAAGGGATCAAGAATATATTAAAGAATTTAAGTATGGAAATAATGGTATAGGGCACGCTTATTTTAATACCAACACTGAATCGAATGCTCGTAAAATCGACCCTTTAGCTTCCGATGTATATTATGAATTTGTTACAGAAATTACAAAATCAAAAAATAATGTAGTAAAAGATTCTGTAGTATACAAATATAACGTTTTTAAAGATATACCCGCTAATGGACCTGTTCCTTTGGGAAATACAATTTATAAATCGGACCTGTTAACAGGTTATAAATTGACTAGAACAGGATCATCAGGTAATAATAGTGGTAATACTTTTTTCTATAATAAACAAACTGGAAGCTATCCCTATCTAAATTCAAGAGATAATTTTAATCTGGTTAACGGAAAATTACTCTATGTAGGAAACTTTAGTAGTACAGGACAAAAAGTCAGCGAATCTTTTTTCGATTATGATATTAATGTTTCCGAAGATAAGTTCCTTTTTGCAAAAACAGGAGAAGGAGGAGTATACACGATTCGCCGGATCAACATGCCCCTGAAAAAGCAAACCGATGTAATACTTTACAATGGAAAAGAAGTTAAGAGGACAACAAATCTTCTTTATAATAACAAAAATCTTCTCAATAAAAAGACGGAAAATGATGGCATCAATAACTACGAAACCAACTATCAATATGCTCATGAACTTACCGACTTTATAGGCTCATCACTTCTGGGAAATAATGACATAAACGCCCTGGCACAAACCACTAAAAAAAAGGATGGATTGATCATTTCCTCAGAAAAAAATGTGTATGAAATGTTAGGCTCTAAAAGATTGGAGTGCTACAGGGATTTTTTTGGAATGCCTTCAGGCTGTGCGGATGTGTTGACCTATCCCATCATTAAAACACATTCCCTAACAGGTGTTGACGGAACCAATTTTCCGGTCGTTAGTGATAAAGTAACTAAACTCAATTATTATAATACAGTTGCAGAAACACAAGATCAGAATGGGCAATATACATCTTACATTAATGGCTATAATAATGCTTATGCAATAGCTGTTGTGAAAGGGGCCAGATATGATGATATCAAGGATAATCCAAGTGTTGCACCTGCGATTATCGCTTCAAATAATGGTGATGAAAGTACGCTCATTACAAAGCTTAATTCTCTAAGTAATGATTCTCAACTTTCTGATTATCAAATAACGACCTACACCTATAAGCCTTCGGTTGGCATATCAACAATTACGCCTCCTTCAGGTATTAGGGAAAACTATCATTACGACAGTTCTAACAGGCTGGAAAAAGTGACGGACATCAATGGTAATATTCTTAAAGAATATAAGTATAACTATATTCCAATTGTATTTTCCAGTGCAGAAAAAAGCAGAACATTTACCAGAATGAACTGTGGTCCGGGAACAACGGCAGGAACAGCTACGTATACGGTAACAGCAGGGAAATATACGTCACTGATTAGCCAGGAGGATGCTGATCAGCAGGCTGAAAATGATTTAACGCTAAACGGGCAGAGCTATGCTGATATTAATGGAGTTTGTACACCCTATGTTTGCACAATTACCCCAACTTATCTTGCAGATATATACTACTCTTCATTTCAAGAGATTTCGACCAACCACATCAAAGCTTATTTAAGCTTACCGTTAACAAATACAAGCGGTGGCGCTGCGCCGAATTGGTCTAACGGTGTATTTATTGGGACTTTAGGCTCTTTATGCAGACCATCGTCTTATAAAAGTATATCCGCAACATCCGGAGGAAGTTCATGGAACATTTCGATTGCACCAACAGGAATAGTTACTTTGACATCTACAGGAGGCACATCTCCAGGGCCTATATCTCTTACTTTTGAATACGATAAAAACTAATAAGAAATGAAAAAATTAATTATACCAGCAGGAATCTTATTTGCGACGGGCGCCTTGTATGGACAAACCAATACTGAGAACTACTTGCAGACTAAAACGTATCTTGAGCCTGTAACGGCTACAAGCTCAACTGCGAAGCAGATTCAGACCGTGGAGTATTATGACGGTTTAGGAAGGGTAAAACAGTCAGTTAATGTAAAAGCATCGCCTTCAGGTAAAGATATTGTAAATCATGCAGTATTTGATGATTTCGGCAGACAGGCGATTAATTATCTTCCAATACCCCAAAATACAACGCAAAACGGAGAGTTTTTTACAAATCCGTTAGCTAATGGTTCGAATCCGGATATTTATGGTAGTGAGAAATTCTATTCTGAAAAAATATTAGAAAATTCTCCCTTAGACAGAATCAAAGAAAAAATAAACGTAGGAAATGATTGGACTGCAAAACCCATCAAATATGAATATGGTACCAATATCAACGGTGAGGTAAAAAGGTATATCGCGACTTTCAACTATTCAACATTTCAGTCCAATATCACTTTGTCAGGTACATATGCAGAAAACCTGCTGCACAAAAACACAATCACTGATGAAGATGGCAACCAAATTATTGAATTTACGAATTCCCAAGGTAAAACCTTGTTAGTCAGGAAGATGATCAGTGATTCTGTCCATGCAGATACCTATTATGTGTACAATAATTATGATCAGCTTGCATTTATTATTCCTCCTTTAGCAGATAATTCATTGCTGAATGAGCAAACACTTGATGATTTATGTTATCAGTATAAATTTGATGAAAGAAGCAGATTGGTAGAGAAAAAACTACCTGGAAAAGGATGGGAGCAGATGGTATATAATAAAAGTGGTAAAATTGTTCTTTACAGGGATGCAAATTTGAAAAATGGAATTCCCGGGTTTATTGAAAATGAAGCATGGGTTTTCACTAAATATGACAAATATGGAAGAATTGCATATACCGGTATTTCAAGAGATGGAACGAGCCGAAAAGATATTCAAAATTATGTAGATGGACAAGCCGTCGATTTTGAATCCAGAGGTGGCAGTCTGTCATTAAGCGGAATGGCTTTAGAATATGGTAATACTGCATACCCGACGTCTTTATCAAAAATATTAACTGTGAACTATTATGATACTTATCCACAGCTAAAGCCTGATCCCGTATCTTCCATTATAGGCCAAAATGTATTAAGCGATTTGAATACGGCACAGTTCAAGACCAAGAATCTCCCTACGGCTTCTTTTACTAAGAATATTGAAGATGATAATTGGACCAGAAGTTATACTTATTATGATCTTAAGGGAAAGGTTATAGCAACTCATTCCGTAAATTTTTTGGGAGGTTTTACAAGAGCAGAATCTGAACTGGATTTTTCTGGTATGGTCAAAAAGAAAATTACCAAGCATAAAAGACTAGCCACGGATTCAGAAACGGTTATTACGGAGAATTTTACCTATGATTTCCAGAACAGATTATTGAAGCACACCCATCAGATTGACGGCAATCCCGTTGAGATATTGGCACAGAACACCTATAATGAACTTTCACAGTTAAGCAATAAAAAAGTGGGAGGCTATGCTTCACTCAATGGTGGCGGTTTTTTACAAAGTATTGATTATCAATATAATATCCGTGGCTGGTTGACAAAAACTAATGACCCAGCCGATCTTAATGGGAAATTATTCGGCTATGAACTCAGGTATAGCAATCCGATATCCTCAAATATTGCTGCTGCGAGATTTAATGGCAATGTTGCGGAGATAGACTGGAATAATGGTTCGGAAAATTTATTGAAAAGATATAACTATGAATATGATAGATTAAACAGGTTAAAAAATGCTTTCTATAGGGAACCTTCTACGGGCGTCAGTACTAATTTTGATGAATATCTTACTTATGACCTGAATGGCAACACAAGCAATCTGAAGCGAAAAGCAATTCCTGTTTATGGACAAACAGCAACGCTGGTTGATAATCTGGATTATATTTATCAGGGAAACCGGTTAAAACAGGTTATAGAAAATCAGCTTAACAGTACCGGATATGAAGGTGGGAATAATTTTATTGATTATGATCTTAATGGTAATATGATCAATATGAAGGATAAGGGAATCAATACGATAGGGTACAATTATTTGAATCTTCCTGATACTTTTGAAATCACTCAGGCGAATCCTTTCGGTGGTACCTATACAAATTTCAGCCTGCAGTATTTATACCGTGCTGATGGAACTAAGGTTCGAAAAACGTATTATAGTGGTGGTGGTAAGGGAAATCCTACGATTACCAATAATATTACGGATTACCTGGATGGCTTTCAATACAGGTACTCTGAGATAACCCAATGTCTTTGGTGCAGGACCAGTGTTGCCTATGAGCAGGAAGCGTTCAAAGATCCGGTTATTCTTGATCCGACCCTTCCACCGCCTGGTACATTAACTCCTACCTGGATACTTGATTTTGTCCCTACGGCGGAAGGTTTTTACAGTTTCACAGAAAAACGCTATATTTATCAGTATAAGGATCATTTGGGAAATGTCAGAGTAAGTTATACAAAAAACAGCCAGAACGTTCCTGAGATTACAGATACTAATAATTATTATGCTTTTGGAATGAACCATATTGGTGGGATGAAAAGTATGCTGGGCGGCTATCAGAATTACAAGTATAATGGAAAAGAAATTCAGGAGTCTGGGATGTATGATTATGGTGCAAGGTTTTACATGCCGGATTTGGGCAAGTGGGGCTCAATAGACCCGCAAGCTGAAAAAATGACGAGCCATAGTCCCTATAATTATGCTTTTAATAATCCGATTAGATTTATTGATCCGGACGGAAGAAGTCCCTATGATTGGGTAGAGGTTAACGGAAAAGTATTCTGGGACAGTAGGGCGACTGACCCTTTTAAAACCAGTATATTATACGGGAATAGTGCCATTTACCATGCTCCGAATACTTTTGGATACCCTACTGCAGAAGGATATGTACTCCTGTCGTCAAATAGAACATGGATTAGGAACGGAGAAGAATTTACAGCTCCGGAACATGGTCCTGAAGGTGTTGATTATAATCACGCCCGCGCTATTGAAGAGCAGGCAAGATCATTCAATGATTATAGCAATGCTATAGAAGACAGTTATCAAAATACCTGGGGAGACCGAAGTCATATCGCAACTTCCGGAATTTTGATGCCAAGAGATGGAGATCTGCGTTGGGGAGCATTTGAATTATCCTTTTCATTTGAGCAAAATCTTTATTTACCTAAAACATACGGTGCCCTGTCCGGAAGTCTTGTTATGACAGATAGTGGCGAAAAGGGAGTCTTTTTATCCGCTGGTCCTGGCATGGGCACGGATTCCGATGGAAGCTCTACATCCATTAATTTTAACATTTACCAGAATACAAACCCATTTGATAATTATATGCACTTTTCAGATTTTTCAGGATGGCAAAAAAATAACTCAATCAGTATTCCTGTACCTCAATTAAGGTCTAACATCAATGCCAACTGGGGAAGTGCAAAAACGTATAATTATTTTGGTATAGGCCGAGGAAAATTGGGTATTCCAAGTGCAGCTCATAGTGCTTCTTATACAGATACATCGCTAATGTGGAGAATAAATTAATAATATGGGAAGTATTTATATAGGAATTGTATTCGTTTGTTTTATTGCAACTGTATTGTTGATAGCAGCTTTAAGACTTAAGACTGTAAAATTTTATATTCCCCTTGGAATTTATATCATATTGCTGTTTTTTTATAGTCTGAAAGTAACTGCAGATATTAAAGATTATCAATTGTATAATCGGGAGGATTTTTCTGATGTGACAGGAATCTCGATAAACAATGTTTTGGTTGATAAAGAGCAGTACAAAATGCTTTTTGAAAACTTAAAATACGATGAGTTTAGCTGGGTTAATCATCCCATTAAAAGAAAAGAATATTTTATAAATATTTTCACCCGTAAAAAAGTATATAAATTTAAAGTTTGGGATACCTATAATCAGGGAGTCCTGATATCCAGGATTAACGATGACGGAAAGGAATTCGTAACCAATAGGAATGATTATATTTTGCAATACTTGAAATAAAAAAGTAAGGCTATCGAGAGATAGCCTTACTTTTTTTCTATATATTTTCCATCGATAACCATCTGTACATATCCTTCCAGATTATATTGCATTAAAGCATCAAAAGGAAAAAGCTTTGACATGGAATGCTGTCTGTTTGTATTTACTTTTTTAAATAGTTCAAGAATTTCTTTTAAATTTTCTTCATCATCAAATGCGAAAGCGTTATAAATTGATGGCTGGTAAAATTTAAAATCGACACTTTGAATTGTTTTGTTCGTTTTATTTTTATCCCATGAATCCTCCTTAGCTTTTTGATTAATTTTTCGTTTACAATACTCATTAAAATAATTTTCAAAGTCCGTTACCTTTATAATTTCGTCAATAATGATAGACTTTGTGTGGGAGTTTGAAGCGGTGATAGCAGGTGGGCTTATTTCTTGTGCCTTAACCAAAGAAACAGCACATAGGAAAAAATAAAAAAATAGATGTTTCATGTTGCAATTATTGGAACTAAATATACGTAAATTTTTAATGAATAATAAATCATTATAGCGACTAATATCTTATTCAATAACTGAATTCAAAATATCTAAAAATAGATTAATTGTTGCAGAACCAGCTTAATTTAAAACAATAAAAGAATTGAAGTAACGATGAGAATAGAAATACTCCGATTCAGTGGAAACCTTGCAAACTTTTGCCAACAGGCGATCTACAAACAAACAGAACGATTAGTATTTGATATTTCTTCAAAAAGTCGAATTTGATGGAAAAAGTTTTCATACACCTAAAATGAATTTTACCTAATAACGAAAAAATTCTAAATATTCTTCCCCAAACTTAGTGCTTTTAGTTCCAGTTTTAAGATTTCTATTTTTTTTTGCAATACAAGATACTGGCTGGGATATTCTTCAAAAATTTCTTCTACAGAAACATCCAGTAGCCTGGCAATATCTTTCCATTCCTGGTCAGAAATTTTAATTTTTCCTGTTTCTCTTTTTTGATATTGAGTTTGGCTTATTTTAAGATAAGTTGCAATATCTGCCTGCGTAATTTTTCTTGATTTTCGTACAGCAATTAACTTTTTGTTCATGGTTTTGTGAAAAATATGGTGAAACTAAAGTATACAATATTTTTTTTAACACAAAATAAAAGGCTATAAAAAGCTATAATTTTTGCTTTTTTGTGTGAATTATGTTTGATACATTTGAAAAATATGACACCAAAAAGTGTCTTTTTGTATGTGTACAGTACAAAATATAAAACGCTGATCAGCATCAACCCATGTCAGGGTTTGTATGACGAAAACTATTATTAAATTTTTAAAATTATTTTTATGAAAAAGAAGTTAGAAAGCTTAAAGCTGAAGAAATTTAAAATGCAAAAAGTAAAAGGAGGAGGACCAGAAGGTCCGGTAACAGGTTTTGACCCTTATACTTATGGGCCTGACAGGACCTATAACGGAACATATTATGTTACTGACACTGTTCAAACAGATATAAATCCAGGATAAAATAAAATAGGCTATTTGTTTTTACTACAAATAGCCTAATTTTTAAGATTTGACATTATGATAATTATTTTTAGTAAAAATTACGGTGAGAATACAACAGATGATGTTTTAAACTGGTTGTATCATCATAAAAAAGACGATGAAGTAATAGTTAGAATAAATGGTGATGATTTACTAAATAAAGACTTTTATATTGACATTTCCAATTCCGAATTTAATTTTAATAATCAAAAAATAGATAATCAAATTGTAAATACTATTTGGTTCAGACGCACTTTTGATGAAGATTTTATAAATATTGAACCTAAAATTTTTGATGAATTTCATAATAATAAAACCCTGCAAAATCATTTGTTATCCGAATTAGGAACAATATATAGGTTTTTAGAATCGTTTTTAGATAATTCAGTTTGGATCAATAAATACAGTGAAAGTTTAAATAAACTGAAAACGCTTAAACTTGCTGAAAAACAGGGTCTGAAAATTCCAGACACCTATATAACTAACAAAATAGAGATTATTAACCAATTAGCAACAGATAAAAATCTGATTACAAAGCCCATAAGTGATGCTGTAACGCTTTTTGATGATGATTCTCATTATATGATGTATACAAGCGAAGTAAGTGAAATTAAAAAAGAGGGCCATATTTTTCCTACCAAACTTCAAAGTAAAATAGATAAAAAATTTGAACTTAGAATATTCTATATAGACGATGTTTTTTATTCTATGGCTATATTTTCTCAGAATGATCATAAAACCAAGGTCGATTTTAGAAATTATAATTTTAAAAAAAGTAACAGAAATGTGCCCTATAAACTACCAATACATATAGAATCAAGTTTAAAAGAATTAGTTAAAGAATTAAATCTGAAAACCTGCTCGATAGATATGCTGGTTTCAACAGATGAAGAATATTATTTTCTTGAAATAAATCCTGTAGGGCAGTTTGGAATGGTTTCCAAACCATGTAATTATCATTTAGAAGAACAAATGGCATTATATATATTAAAAAATTATGAAGAAAATAACAACGAAATTAAAAAATAAAAAACTTCCTCTTCCTTACTGGAATATACAAAAGGAATTATCAGATAAAAAAATGGGTGATATTCCGGCAATGATGTATTCTAATTCAGATTTGTATCAAACGAGAGGTTATGTTGTTGAAGGTTCCAGAATAGTTATATCTAAAATTATCAGTTAATTGTGAAAAATAATATTATTTGTTTTATTTCTAACCTCTTGTGTGGAAATTAATTTTAGAAAAGAAATATTGGAATATGTTTCAAAATCAAACTCCTATCCTTTAGACGATAATATAAGATGACTTATTTTAATAGATTTGCTTGTTGCTTAGTAAATTATGGGCATACAAGAAGTATAATTTGTGATGTACAAAGAAATAATTATTACCTGATTCCAAATTCTCTATATACTTTACTTACTGAAGAATTTCCCAATTTTTCCATTGAAGAAATTTATGAAAGCTATGGAAAGGAAAATGAAGAACACTTAAAAGATTATTTAAATTTTTTATTGGCCAATGAAATAGGGTTTGTAGATTCCCAGATCATAGAAGAATTAATTCCTTTAAATTTAAATTATAAGGTTGCTGAACCGATTTCCAGCATAATAATTGATGTAAGCAAAGAATCTTTTTTTCTTGAAAATTCAATTCAAATTGCAAAATTTATTGATACAAATAGAGTAAAACAATTACAAATCAGATGTTATGATGCCATTGATTTAAATATGTTTTTAAGATTTTTGAATAGTCTGACTGATACAACTTTAAAAGGTATTGAAATAATCTTACCTTATAAAATGAAATCAGAAAATAGATTACTCAATAAAAACATTATTAACTCAAATGATAAAATTTTTAGATTGATTTATTTTGGATGTAGCGAAAATAAACAAGATAAATATTTGAATAGAATGATAATTTATGTTGAGGATAAAATCATAAACAAAAAAAGCTGCGGATTGATTTCTTCAAAATATTTTAATTCTAATCTCGAAACCTATACTTTATCCCACAACCACAACTCCTGTCTCTACAAAAAAATTTCTATAGATTCTGATGGTAACATTAGAAATTGCCCTTCCATGCCTCAAAGTTTTGGGAATATTAAAGATATTACCTTAGAAGAAACATTATCCCATCCTGATTTCAAAAAATACTGGAACCTAACCAAAGACAGCATAGAAGTTTGCAAAGATTGTGAATTTCGGTATATCTGCACAGATTGCAGAGCTTATACTGAAAGAACCCATACTGATTCTGAAGGTTTAGATACTTCAAAACCTTTAAAATGCGGATATGATCCATACACAGGTGAATGGGAAGAATGGAGTACCAATCCACTTAAAGAAAAAGCAATCAATTATTACGGAATGCAGGGCAGTTCTGAACTCTATTTAAAGGGCAGAAAATGAAAGCAATGAACCCTGACGAACCAGGACTCTAGAAATTAATTAAAATTTTATATTATTTAATCTACATAGCATAATCATATGCCAGTTAGCTACCATATAAAACAGCTGATTGGCATTTTTTTTTAACTTATTTTCCATCCGGTAATCAACGACTGTCTTCGTTTTCTTACAATTTTAGATCCTTTAATAAACCGAATTTTGTGGTAATAATAAACAAATGAAAAAGCCGGCGCTTGACTTCGAGCAGTTTGTTCATAATCACTTAAATTTTCAAATAATTAATAATCTTAAAAATAATCAAAATGAAAAAGTTAGTTTATAGTTTTCTTTTAATAGCAGGTATTATCGTGATAACAATTACTTGCATAGAAATATTCACCTCATACAATGTATCAGAATCTATTAATAAGGAAGCTCCTGTGAAAACCTATCAGGAAATTACAATAAATGCTCCTGCCCAAAAAGTGTATCAGATTATGAGTGATATAGATCATTGGACCGATTGGCATAGTGATGTTAAAGATACCAAACTAAACGGGCCATTCGAAAAAGGAAGCACTTTCGACTGGAAAAGTGGAGGGTTAACAATTCATTCTACTTTACATACTGTACTTTCGGGACGTAAAATAGGTTGGACAGGTAAAGCTTTCGGAGCATTTGCGATACACAATTGGTCATTTGTTGAGCATAATGGAAAAACTACAGTAAAGGTTGAAGAAAGTATGGAAGGATGGTTAGTATCCCTATTCAGGAGTACATTTCAAAAAGGTTTGGAAAGTTCGCTACAAATCTGGCTAAAGAATCTTAAAGTCAGAGCAGAGAAAAAATAGGGATACAAATTTAATTCTTCAAATAAAGTACTTAAGGTTTTTATCGTAATTTTTGTTCAATAATGATGGTAGATAATATTTTTAAAGTATTAAATAGTATTTAAGTTATTTTTTTCTCCGATATATTGAAATATCCGTAAACTTTATGACAATATGTAATCAATGATGAAAAAGGCTTTGGTAATATCGGATAATGTTATTAAATTTATAATTAGTTCTGAATGACAATATTTTAACACCACTTTAAATTTATTAATCATGAAAAAACAAATCTTTATCACTGCGCTGTCTCTGGGAGCAATCGTTTTAGGAACCAAACAGGTTATGGCCCAAAATTCAGGGCAGATGAGTACATCAGTAAATATTATTTTATCGGACGTTATTGCAATGGACATTGGCTCTGTTGCTTCAGAAGGCACTGTAGATTTTAATTATGGGAACACAAATGACTACAATTCAGCAAAAAATGTGACCGTTCCCAATAGTTTAGTCATTATTTCCTCCAAAAATTTTGATGTAAAAGTAAAATCTGAAGGGACACACTTTGTAAGTGGCGCAAACGTAATTCCTGTAGATATATTACAGGTAAAAGCAATACCGGGCGGAAGTTTGGTGGGAACCCTGAATGAGGTCACTTTATCTGCAAATGATCAGGTGCTGGTGAGCAATGCAGGTTTAGGGTCCAAACAGTCTTTAAATATTGCCTACTCCATTTCGGCGGAAAATGCATCCAGGGTGCTTCTGGGAAAACCACAGGGAACTTACACACAAAAAATAACTTATACTGCCACTGCATTGTAAATAAATACCAATTTTTAAATAAAGCCCTCAATACTAAAAAAAGTATTGAGGGCTTTTTATTTATCATAGGAATAAACCGTGTAGTGATTTTACTACATGAACTTCCGTTTTCCACTACAAAGAAACTTTTATCGCCGCTGTAGATTTGTAATGTTCAAAAGAGAACAATTAACTAAGAATAAAAATTAAATATTATTATCATGACAAAACAAATCGTAATCTCAGCCTTAACTATTGGAGCAATCATATTAGGAACTAATAATGTTCAAGCTCAAAATACAACAGCAACAACAACCGTAAACATTACTCTGAACGATGTAATCTCTATCGACGCAGGAAGTACTGCAATTGGTAATACGGTTGACTTTAACTATGTTACCGCAGCAGACTATAACTCTGATCAGACAATTACTAAAGCCAACTCTTTAAAAGTTACTTCCACGAAGAACTTTAATGTTAAAGTAAAAGCAGGGGGTGCTAATTTTATGAATGGAACCAACTTGATCCCTGTAAATGTTCTGACGATCAAAGCAGCTACAGCTGCCGGAACA